>Ga0207829_100002_pt1 | contig 1240755 bp, 985 predicted proteins | sample TtaePargueraPR_4_FD_187738 | JGI IMG/M metagenome (GOLD analysis project Ga0207829, IMG submission 187738) | Aerobic enrichment media microbial communities from Bioluminiscent Bay, La Parguera, Puerto Rico - Tt and P1 (SPAdes) | ecosystem: Environmental > Aquatic > Marine > Unclassified ... | reverse complement strand
AAATGTCGGTCATTAATGCAATACGAGCAAAACTCGTCTTAAGAATGTTTGCAGTAATACGAAATAATAAACTATACGAAAAGAATTATATCAATCCACTTGCATAAATCATAAGAATAAGGCGGTGGTATTGGGTTGGTTAGCCCAACTAGATTTTTCAGGATTTTTGTAAATTTCATTCTACAAAAATCCTGAAAAATCTTAACCACTACATCCGATTCGTTACACCGCTCTAAAGAACGGTGCAAAAAATAATTTGAGGAACATTTATCTGAAGTGATTTTGTCGCATTTTACTCCTATTGTTGAAAAGTTTGGATGAACAAATTTGTCATGGATTTCTTCCATGCTTTGAAACAATTATCTTTGCTCAACGATGGCAAAAAATGATAAGAAATATGTAGAAACTCCGCTGATGAAGCAATATTATACCATCAAGGATAAACATCCTGATGCGGTGTTGCTTTTTCGTGTGGGCGATTTTTATGAAACATTTGGAGAGGATGCCATAAAGGCGGCGGAAATTCTGGGGATTACATTAACGCGCCGGGCAAATGGTTCCGCCAGTTATGTGGAGTTGGCAGGTTTCCCGCATCATGCGCTGGATACCTATTTACCCAAACTGGTACGGGCCGGGCAGCGGGTTGCGATTTGCGAGCAGCTGGAAGATCCGAAAATGACGAAGAAGATAGTGAAACGCGGTATTACCGAACTGGTAACTCCGGGGGTTTCCATCAACGATAATATCCTTGAAAACCGCGAGAATAACTTCCTGGCATCAGTCCATTTTGATAAAAAACGGGCAGGTATTGCCTTTCTTGATATCTCGACCGGTGAGTTTCTGGCGGCCGAGGGTAGTTTTGAATACATCGACAAATTATTGAATTCCTTTCAGCCCAAAGAAGTGTTGTTTCAACGCGGAAGAGGGAAGGAGTTCAACGATCTGTTCGGAACAAAATTTTACACCTTTAACCTGGAAGACTGGGTGTACACCGATGATGCGGCAAACGACCGCCTGAAGCGGCATTTCGAAACCACTTCGTTAAAAGGATTTGGTGTGCACAGCATGCAGTTGGGCATTATTGCGGCCGGAGCGATTTTGCATTACCTCGATATTACACAACATCAGAAACTAAGTCATATTTCGGGATTGAGCCGGATTGAGGAGGAGCACTATGTATGGCTCGACCGGTTTACCATTCGTAACCTCGAGTTATTTGCACCGCTTCACGAAAGTGGAAAAGCACTCATCAATGTAATCGATAAAACAATCACGCCAATGGGATCGCGCTTGCTGAAACGCTGGATGGCGCTGCCTTTAAAAGATATCGATCCGATAAACGAGCGGCTGGAAGTGGTGGAGCTGTTTCTGAAAGATCCGGATACAAAAGAAAACCTGGAAGAGCATCTTCGCCAGATGGGCGATTTAGAACGACTGATTTCAAAAGTTGCGGTCGGCCGTATCAACCCGCGGGAAGTGGTGCAGGTGAAAAATGCGCTGGCGGCAATTGTACCGATAAAAGCTGCTTGTGCCGGTGTTGACAATACGGCTTTAAATCGTTTTGCCGAGCAGTTAAATCCTTGTGATTTGATTAGAGCACGTATTGAAACACAAATAGTTGCCGATCCGCCAACAGCCGTCAATAAAGGAAAAGTGATTGCCGAAGGTGTATCGGAGGAGTTGGATGATTTACGAAAGATCGCTTATTCGGGAAAAGATTACCTTGCGCAAATTCAAAAACGCGAAAGCGAGAAACATGGAATCCCATCACTGAAGATCAGCTTCAACAATGTTTTTGGCTACTACATCGAGGTACGGAATACGCATAAAGATAAAGTGCCGACCGATTGGATTCGTAAACAAACGCTGGTAAGTGCCGAGCGATACATTACAGAGGAGCTAAAAGAATACGAGCAAAAAATTCTTGGTGCTGAGGAGAAAATTCAGGCGCTGGAAGGTAAATTGTTTGGCGAGCTGATTTTTGAGCTGTCAGAATACATTTCGGCTATACAGCTGAACTCGCATATACTGGCACAAATCGATTGTCTTTTGTCGTACGCCACGTGTGCAACAGCTTATAAATATTTCCGTCCGGAGGTGAACGATGCCACTTCAATTGAGATTAAAGAAGGGCGACATCCGGTTATCGAACACCAGTTGCCAATTGGTGAGTCGTACATAGCAAACGACGTAAAACTCGATCAGGAAGATCAGCAGATCATCATCATCACCGGGCCTAACATGGCCGGAAAATCGGCACTGTTGCGTCAAACAGCATTGATTGTACTGATGGCGCAAATGGGGTCGTTCGTTCCTGCAGAAGTGGCGAAAATCGGTTTTGTGGATAAAATTTTCACCCGCGTTGGAGCCTCAGATAATATTTCGCTGGGCGAGTCAACTTTTATGGTGGAAATGAATGAAGCGGCCAGCATCCTGAATAATGTTTCCGATCGCAGCCTTATTCTTTTCGACGAGCTGGGGCGCGGTACATCAACCTACGACGGTATTTCCATCGCCTGGTCGATTGTGGAGCACCTGCACGAGCATGCTTTTACCAAAGCAAAAACGCTGTTTGCCACTCACTATCACGAACTGAACGAGATGGAAGGTGCTTTCCCGAGGGTGAAAAACTATAATGTTTCCATAAAAGAGGTGGGCAACAAAGTTATCTTCTTACGAAAGCTGGTGCGTGGAGGCAGTAACCACAGTTTTGGTATCCATGTGGCGGGCATGGCCGGGATGCCAAAATCGGTAATTCAACGTGCCGAGCAGATATTATTGAAACTGGAAGGCGGAAAAGAAAAGGAAAGTTTAAGTAAACCTTTAGTGGAGATTGGCGAAAAACGCGAGGGCATGCAACTGAGCTTTTTTCAGTTGGATGACCCTGTACTAAAGCAAATTAGAGATGAGATAGCCGGGCTCAATGTGAATAATCTTACGCCAATTGAAGCCCTGAACAAGCTAAATGAGATAAAGAAATTGACAGGAATTTCTTAATGCACTTCAATAATTTTTGCCAGATAAAAAAATAGCAATATATTTGCATCGCTTTTGAAAAAGCAAGTTCATTAAAATATGCGAGAATAGCTCAGTCCCGACAAACCAGAAATCTTTGATTTCATTGTTTGCCGAGGATGCTCGAAAATCAATCAAATTATAAATTTGAGTTTTTCGGCATTGGTAGAGCACAACTTTTTGGCAGAAGTTGAATATCGGTATTTGAAAAATATTTTGCGAGAATAGCTCAGTTGGTAGAGCACGACCTTGCCAAGGTCGGGGTCGCGGGTTCGAGTCCCGTTTCTCGCTCATTCACGATAATGCAAAGGATGCCCGGGTGGTGGAATGGTAGACACGTTGGACTTAAAATCCAATGATCATTATGATCGTGGGGGTTCAAGTCCCCCCCCGGGTACCAAATTGCGAGAATAGCTCAGTTGGTAGAGCACGACCTTGCCAAGGTCGGGGTCGCGGGTTCGAGTCCCGTTTCTCGCTCTTTAAAAGGCTTCACAATTTGTGAGGCCTTTTTTTATTGCCTAATATTTTCTGTTGGTTGGCTGCCGGGCTTTTCGCTTTACCGGTTTTGTTAAGCTTGGTTTTTGTAATTGGTACGTGGGCTCCCGTTGTCGCCTTCGTCCAATAACAAAAACTTGTCGCTTGTCTGCAACAGGGTAGCGCTGCAATCCCTGCCAAAGGGGGCAGCGGTTTTTTAGTTTTTGCACCATGCTTTAGCTAGGTGTCACTTTAATTAGGAAAAGGAATGGCTTTAGCCTTTAATCTAATAATTAAAGGCTAAAGCCATAGTTTTACCATGTATTTAATCACCGGGCTAAAGCCACGGTGCAAAATACTGTATTTCGAATTTTTTTAGGACTAAAGTCCGAAGTCGGGAATTATGCTTAACCCCGGCATTAATGCCGGGGTTAGTCAACTAAAAAACAAGCTGGACTTTAGTCCTTAATGAATAACTTCCCTTTCTTTGTCACCTCCGAATTTGCAATACTTTTTGTTTCCCAACATTATTACTATTTTCACCACAAACCAATTAAACTATACCATGCAAAAACAAATTCATCTATCAATTTGGGTACTGTTTTTAACTACCATCCTGTTTTCATGTCAACCGGTGCAGCAAAAAGCAGAACCTCAGGCTGACGCGACACAATTTATTACCATCAACGGGCCTGACCTGATCGCACCCAACGGAGAGAAATTCTTTATCCAGGGAATAAACCTTGGCAACTGGCTGAATCCGGAAGGATATATGTTTAAATTTCAAAAAACAAGTTCGGCACGGCTTATCGATGAGATGTTTCGTGAAGCAGTGGGACCTGATTTTACCAACCAATTCTGGAAACAATTCAAGGATAATTACATCACCCGCGAGGATATCCGCTACATAAAAAGTACGGGCGTGAATTCCATTCGTTTGCCGTTTCATTATAAGCTGTTTACCGATGAAGATTACATGGGGCTTTATTCCAACCAGGATGGTTTTGCACGCGTCGACAGTTTGGTGGAGTGGTGCCGCGAATCGGAGCTGTACATTATTCTGGATATGCACGATGCACCCGGCGGACAAACCGGGGCGAATATCGATGATAGTTATGGTTATCCGTGGTTAATGGTCAGTGAAGAAAGTCAGGAGTTGTTTGTGGATATCTGGCGAAAAATTGCCGATCGGTATAAAAACGAGCCAATTATTTTGGGCTACGATCTTTTGAACGAACCCATAGCTACCTATTTCCCTGAAGATGAAGCGATGCTCAACAAACAACTGGAGCCTTTGTATATGAAAGCGGTTAAGTCCATTCGCGAGGTGGATACTAACCACATTGTTTTGCTGGGTGGTGCCCAGTGGAATGGTAACTTCACAGTGTTTACCGATTCGAAATTCGACGATAAGATAATGTACACTTGTCACCGTTACTGGTGTGATACATTGCAGGCAAATATTCAGGATTTTGTTGATTTCCGCGACTCAGTGAATCTCCCCATCTACATGGGCGAAACAGGAGAGAATACCGATGAGTGGATTGCTGCCTGGACCCGCCTGATGATCAGAAACAACATCGGTTATCATTACTGGCCTTATAAAAAAATGGGAAGCCCGCGTTGTGTGGTCACAATACCAACTCCCGAAAACTGGGATGTGATTGTAGATTTTGCCGAAGGACCACGCGATACCTACGAAGCAGTGCGGGCAAATCGCCCAAATCAGGAGCTGGTTAAAAAAGTGATGATGGAATACATCGCGAATCTTAAATTGTCGAAATGTGAAGTAAACGAGGGCTACATTCGGGCGATGGCTATGGAGCCGTGATGATCTTGATTTTCTTTTTAAAAAATACTTTATAAAAAAATCAAAAAGTCTGGCATTTGTTTGAACTTCCCAAATTGAATGACGATATTGGTCGCCCTATCCTGCAGTGCGCAGAAGGAATACTGATACAAAAATTCAAATCCATAAATCATGAATTTCAAAATTATACTCTTGTTATTGTTTTGTGGGGTTTTCTCACTTGCAATAGTCCAGGCTCAAGATGCGAAGAAGCCTAATATTATACATATTCTTGCCGATGACGTGGGTTTTGACGATCTGAGTTGTTTTGGCTCGAAAGACATCAATACACCGAATCTGGATAAGCTGGCAGCAGAAGGAATGAAATTTACGAGTTTTTACGCGCCACACGGCACATGTACCCCATCGCGGGCAGCCACTTTAACCGGAAGGTATGCGCCAAGGGTAAATAACGGCACTGGTTTATACGTGTTGTTTCCACATTCGAAACACGGACTGGAAGACGAGCTGGAGGTTTCAATCACCGAATTGCTGAAAGAACAGGGCTACACGACCGGATTATATGGGAAATGGCATTTAGGGCACCTGCCGCAATATTTGCCTTGTGTTCATGGTTTCGACGAGTTTCTGGGGATTCCTTATCCCAACGATCATGGCCCCGAGCGCATCGGAAATTCGGGATGGCGGCCAAATGGCATCAGCGATCCGGAAATTCCGTTGATCGAGCAGGCACAGATTATAAAGCGATGTGATAATAATGATCTGGCCGAGTTGCCAGCATTATTTACACGCGAAGCCTGCAAGTTTATTTACAGAGCAACACAGGAGGAAAAACCGTTCTACCTGCAATATGCGAATATTGAGACGCACACGCCCTGGTTTGTGCCAAAAGGTTTCGAAGGGCAAAGCAAAGCGGCTGCCTATGGCGACGCTGTTGAATACCTCGACCGTTCGGTTGGCATCATTCTCAATACTTTAAAGCGACTGAAAATTGAAGACAATACCATTATCGTATTTACATCGGATAATGGACCATTGGTGCACCGCGACGAAGAATTGGAAAATTGCTATGGAAAATTTGGTTTCACCGACCCTGACCGCACGCATATTTTGCGCGAAGGCAAATATCAGGAACGTTATGAAGGTGGAATCCGGGTATCGTGTATTATGAAATGGCCGGATGTAATTCCTGCAGAGACAGAATGCGATGTGCCGGTGACGGGCATGGATTTGTTTACCACATTTGCTAATATTGCCGGTGCGGAAGCTCCTACTGACAGAGTAATCGATGGTAAAAATATTTTGCCTCTCATGAAAAATGAAGCAGGAGTTGCTGCACCTCATAAGGCTGTGTATGGTTTTACAGCAACAGGAAGGCTAATGAGCGTGAGATACAAAAACTGGAAATTGATTTTGCCCGGAAAACACTGGACCGGTAATTTGGATAAAGCACATTTGTATGATGTGAAAAACGATCCGGGAGAAGAGGAAAATGTGGCCGATAAGAATCCCGATGTGGTGGAAAGCATTTTAGCTATGGCCAAACAAGCCGAAGATGCCATTAAAAATAATAAACCGATTAACAACTAAGCAACCTTGGATTTTGCTTTCAGCATTTTGTATCGAAACAGTGATTGAGGCATAATTATTGAGGATAAGAAAAATCTTATTAACAATAACTACTCAAATCATGAAATGTAACTTTCTAAAAAGAATCAATACATTAGTTTTATTATCAGTTGTTTGCATTATAATTAGTGTTGGTTGCTCGAAAGAAGAAGCTGAACCAGTGCTGGAATATGGGACTGTAACTGATATTGATGGTAACAGCTACAAAACCATTCAAATTGGAGATCAGGTTTGGATGGCTGAAAATCTAAAAACCACTACTTATAACGATGGAACACCAATCAACGAAATTTCAAATGATAGTTTATGGCGAGTTGATACACTGGGAGCTTATTGCTGGTATGAGAATGATATTTCAAACGCGGAGCATAATGGCGCTTTATATAACTGGTACGCGGTAGCAACACAGAAACTTTGCCCTGTTGGTTGGCATATTCCAACAGAAGATGAATGGCGAGAGCTTCTTCACGCTCTTGGTGGAATTGGATGTGAGGAATTGAGTGCGAGTGGATGGAACTACCAAAGTATGGAAAGTACGGAACAAAATTATCAGGGGATTCTGAATGGGAGAAGGGATCACAGATATCAGCATCAAATGGGATATGCAGAATTAGGCGAAGCTGGTTACTTTTGGCTTGATCTGGAGTATGCTGAGAAGGCGGCATGTGGTGCAGTTATTCGTTTGCAAACTGAATCGTGGGGGACGCAGTTTAAAAATTTAGGGTTTAGTATTCGTTGTTTAAAAGATTAAAAACAAATACTAAAAAAGCGTGCCACTGGCACGCTTTTCTTTTTATTCTACTTTAATGGTTTATTCAAACACATAGCGGATATTCAAACCAAAACCTCCCCAGTGGAGGCTGGTTTCGTCGATAACTTCCAGTGACGGGCGGTAATCAAGCCCCAGGGCGATCGGGATATTCACAAAGCGGTATTCAAGTCCGATTTCAAAGGCAGCCCCCAGGTTAAAATTGGTTTCGCTGTCTTTTACGCCCTCCTTATACACCGTTTCATCTAAAATTGCCAGGTATGGTCCAACGCCCATGTACCAGTTAAATGCTTCGTCGGTTATCGGGCGGTACAGGAAATCCCAAAGCAGGTCGGCTGCAACACCATTGCCAAACGAGAGGTCGGCATGCAGGCGGTTAAATTCACCTGTAGAGAAAATTCCGTCAATGGCAACGCTTCCGGCCGAAACATCGCCAAAACGTACCCCCAGTTCCTGGGCGTTTCCAATAAAAATACCTGTAACAGCTAAGATGGCTGTTAATACAATTGTTTGTAATGTCTTTTTCATTTTAATAAAAGTTGTTTTCTGAATTTTAAATTATTTTCCTAGAATTTTAATCATATCTCCACGTTTCAACACATCGCTCAATTCGCGGTTGTTTAGTAAGGCCATTTCTTCGAATTTATCTTGCGGAACTTTGTAATAAGCGAAAGCATCTTTTAACGAAACCGTTGCACTATTGATAGAAATTACCTTTATCCGGTCGGGTTTAATATTCAGTTTCGAAGCATCGGTAAGTCGCGCAAAGTTTTTCATTGTCGACTCAAACGCGGGCTTGTATTGGCTAAAATTCGCATCCAAACAAAGGCCATGGAAGGTATAAACCATTGCATCTTTTTCGATAAAATACGACAGGATTTTTACCACCTGCTCTTGACCTGCATCATTTTGCGATACCTGGTCCGAAATTGTTGCAACAGCATTCAGGCCGTTCAGTATCAGGTTGCTTTTGTCTACCAGCGTAAGTTTTAAGTCGGATATCGTTTTTTGTGCAACCGCGTCGGCACCTTTTTCCTGCGACAGCTCAAAAATCATAGCTGCATTTTTGTCTTCAGGAACAATCTGCACCTGAAGCGGTGAATTGATCAGTGTCCAGTTTTTGGGTATCGGGAATTGAAAGGCCAGATCGGGGTGATAAAACATACTGTTCTCAACAAAACCGTGGCGTGGATTTTCCCCATACACAATTCCATCGATCATTTTAAGATATTCGTCGGTGTTTACCGCGTAATTCTGTTGGGGTAATTGAGCTTGCCACTCAGCAGTAGTTTGTTTTACCGCAATATTTCGCTGCCCCGGATCGGGGTGTGTCGACATCCAGGTGGGAACACCTTCGTGGCTGCTTGCCATTTGCATTTTGTTCAACACTTCAAAAAAGTCGGCCATTTTATTGGCATCGTAGCCAATCTTCGATGAGTATTCAACTCCCAGGCGGTCGGCTTCGCGTTCGTTGGCACGGCTAAAACTTAAAAATAGAAGTTGCATTGCGGCCATAGCTTCATTGGCAAACTGTGCCACTTCGGGTACGGCTACCATTCCGGCGGCAAGGGCAACCTGGCTAAGTTGTTGCCGCGTTTGTTGTTGCGCCGTGTGGCGAGCGGTAACGTGTCCCATTTCGTGTCCCAAAACACCCATTAATTCTGCTTCGTTGTTAAACTGGGCTAAAATTCCGCGGGTTAAATAAATGTATCCGCCCGGCACGGCAAAAGCATTTACTACCGGCGAATCCAAGAGCCTGAAATGGTATTGCAGGTTAGGGCGATGCGAAATCTTACCCATTTCTGTTCCCTTTTCGGTAATAAAATTCAGCAATGCTTCATCCTCATATAAACCAAATGTTGAAATTACCGTCGGGTCGTATTGCGTTCCCAGTGCAACTTCCTGCTCTTCCGACATCAACATGAGCTGTCGCTGTCCGGTAACCGGATTAACGGCGCACGATGGGATCAGCAGTAATAACGAAACGGTTAAAAGAATTACCGAAAGTGTTTTGATTGTTTTCATTTTCCCTGAAATTTTGAAGTATGGTTAAGAATTCACATTTAAACGTGTCAAATTGTTATTTATAGCTTGCCTGTATTAGCTTAATTGTTAAATTCGCTTCTATACAAAGATAATATTTACTTCATTTTTTAAAATCACCCGTATGTTAATACGTAAAACTGTACTTGTTTATTTTAACCTCCTGGCGTTTCTTTTTTCGGCCAGTGCGCAGAACGAAGCATTGTCGAAAATTGATATTCCTGAATTAAAAGAATACCTCACATTTATTGCGTCTGATGAATTACAGGGACGCGCATTGGGTACCGAAGTTGATGGCCTTGAAATAACGGCGAACTACCTGGCCGCTTATGCCAAAGAAATTGGGCTGAAACCTGCTGCAGATAACTATTTTCAGACAGTTCCGATTTTGCACACCGTACCGGGCACAGATGATTTTATTGAAGTAAAAAATAAAAAGGGGAAGTCGGTTTACCGCTCGGAAGAGCTGGTGAAACTGACCCAGACTTCCGGCGTTTTTAGTCTCGATGAGGAACCCGTTACATTTATTGGTTTTGGCGAAAATATTGAGTCGCTGGATATAAATGACAAGCTTGTAATTGTAGCGCAGGGAAGTGCTGAATCGTTTTTAGGCGAAGAAAAATTTGAGTGGCAAAACCGTGTAGAGAGCACAAAAATAAGTGCCATATTGGAAAAGCAACCGAAAGCTTTGCTGATGATTACCAATCCGAAAGACACGGAAAATAAAACCTTTAAACAATTGCAAGGCTGGATGAGTAGGTCGGGGTACAGCGTAAAAACCAACGACGATATTACCACGCAACCTGCCGTTTTACTGGCCACGTCAAAAGTTGCCGATGCCTTGCTGGGTAAAAAAGGACAATACCTTAAGTACCTTGAAAAGGTGGCTGCCGGATCGGAGGCAGTTACTGAAGTTGCGGAAACACTGAGCCTTAAATCAGGAGCAGAACCTGAATTGCTGGAAGCAAAAAATGTTGTTGCATATGTTGAAGGATCAGATCCGGTTTTAAAGAACGAATATGTTGTATTTATGGCGCACTACGATCATTTGGGAGTTGGAAAAGATGGTGATGTATACAACGGCGCCGACGACAATGGATCGGGAACAGTGGCTATTATGGAAGTGGCCGAAGCTTTTGCATCGTTAAAAGTAAAACCAAAACGAAGTATTATTTTTCTGTGGGTAACCTGCGAAGAGAAGGGGCATTTCGGATCAAGTTATTATTGCGATCATCCGCTGTTTCCGCTGGATAAAACTGTGGCTTCCATTAACCTTGATATGGTAGGCCGCGTTTACGATGGCCCACGCGACGATGTTTGGAAAGACTCGCCCAAAAAAGTGAAAGACTTTGATGGATTGTACACCCTTTCGAACGATGTGTGGCCCGAATTGGCTGAAATAAATGCAACACACTGTGCCGAGCTGGGATTGGTTCCCGACACCAGTTTGCCAAAAGAGCGTTTTTTACGGGCCAGCGATCATTACCATTTCCATAAATATGGTGTACCTATCTTAAATTATGCCACCGGTTATCATGCCGATTACCACAAAGTTGGTGATGAGATTGAAAGAATAAATTTTGAAAAAATAAAACGTGTTGCCGATCTTTGCTTTTTGGTAGGTTTTGATTTGGCCAACAAAAAAGACATAGAGTTTTAATCATAATATTTCAAACCGAAGAACATGAACACCAAACTTCTTTTCACACTGCTTTGTGTAGCAGTTTCGATAGTGGCTGTTGCTCAAAAAAACGAATTACAAACCATTACCGAGAATGACCTGAGAGCACACCTGGAATTTATTGCCGGCGATAATATGCGTGGTCGCGATTTTTTTACCGAAACGCCGGGACTTGATCTCGCCGCGGATTACCTGAAAGCTCAATGTGCAAAAATGGGACTGACTCCCGGTGTTGAAGGCTATTTCCAAAATGTTGAATTGCAGGCCATAACACCTGATCCTGACCAGACGGTATTAAGTTTAAAAGACGCCAACGGAAATAAAAGTTACCAAACAAAAGATATTTTTTCGCTGGGAGGGCCTCCAAAAAACGACACCATTTCAGGCGAAGTGGTGTTTGCCGGTTATGGTTGGTACAACGAGGATACAAAATACAACGATACAAAAGACCTGGATTTAAAGGGCAAAATTGTGTTGGTGATGACCCGCACCCTCGAACAGGCCAAAGAAGGATCCGGGCCTGACATGGATACCGAAATGAAAAAAATGTCGAGAGCCATGATGGGAGGCGCAAAAGCGGTGATTTTGGTGAACGATCCGATGAATCCAAATCCCGAATACATTGAAAGTATACGAAAGTATGCAACCGGTGGTAGTCTGACCCTAAAAGGAGCAAAAAGCTTGCTTATTCTTCCTATAAGATTGATCTTTGGAACGGAAGAACTGGGGAATAAAATGTTGGAAGGATCAAGGAAAACTTTGGATGGCTTACAACAGGAGATAATCGAAAGTAATAGCCCAAAATCATTTGCCATAAACAATTTAACAACTGAAATTAATCTGGTTAAATCAAATGAATCAATTGTCGGAAAGAATGTCATCGCAGTGGTTGAAGGCAGCGATCCGGAATTAAAGAAAGAGTGCATTGTTTTTACCGCGCATTACGACCATCTGGGAACCGATGGCGAAGGCGGTATTTATAATGGTGCAGACGATAACGGATCAGGTACTGTTGCCCTGTTGGAAATTGCCGAGGCATTTCAAAGCATGAAAAAGAAACCCAAACGCAGTATCGTTTTTGCCTGGGTAACCGGCGAAGAAAAGGGGCTGCTGGGTTCTGATTATTACTCACAGCATCCGGTTATACCGATGGAAAATACACTGGTGGATATTAACCTTGATATGATCGGTCGCTCGGCAGAAACGGAACTGGATTCAGTGGATGTGAATTCAAAAAGTCTGGCAGGTCCTAACGGAATGTACATTATTTCGGGAAGGCAAAGTTCAGAGCTGCTGGATATCAGCGATGAGGTTTGTGAAGACCTGGGACTTGTACCGAGCGATGAATTGACAAAAGCCTTTTTAACCCGCAGCGATTACTACCACTTTTATAAAAACGGTGTGCCGATTCTTGGTTTGTCAACCGGTCTGCACGACGATTATCATGAAATTACCGATGAGCTGGATAAAATCGATTACCATAAAATGAAAAGGGTTACACAGTATGCGTTTTCGGTAGCTTACAAGCTGGCCAATCAAACGAAACGATTGGTTGTTGATAAGCCGGTTAAATAGTTTAGGAAATTACTTCTCAGGGAAACAGCTCTTTTAATTCATTTTGAAAGAGCTGTTTTTTTTTGCTCCAATCCGTGCCTTCAAAGTCATGACTTTTGACTGATAAATTTGTGTTAATTTTTACCACCTGCCATTTGTGTTCAAAATGAGCAAAAGTTAATTATATATTTTTGTGCTCTAAAAATATAGATATCTATATATAACAATACGAAATGTCTAAATATTTAATCATTGGAGGAGTTGCCGGTGGTGCAACAGTGGCGGCCAGGCTGCGTCGTTTAGACGAGCAGGCGGAGATAATAATGTTTGAACGTGGAGCACATATTTCATATGCAAACTGCGGATTGCCCTATTATATCGGAGATGTTATTAAAGATCGGGAAAAGTTGCTTTTGCAAACACCCGAAAGTTTTAAAGCCCGCCTAAACGTTGAGGTACGGGTTTTTAATGAAGTGGTAAAAATTGATCGCGAAAATAAGGCAGTTGTTGTTCGCAATGTGGAAACCGGCGAAGAGTATACTGAATCGTACGATAAGTTGGTATTGTCGCCGGGCGCAGAGCCGATCAAACCACCGATTTCCGGAATTAAGGATCCATCCATTTTTACCTTACGCAATGTTGCCGATACCGATAAGGTTAAAGCCTACTGCAACGACCATCAACCAAAAAGAGCCGTTGTAGTTGGCGCCGGTTTTATTGGGCTTGAAATGGCCGAAAACCTGCACCATTTAGGGATGAAAGTTTCTATCGTAGAAATGGCGAAGCAAGTGATGGCACCGCTCGATTACGAAATGGCGGCAGTAGTTCACCAGCACCTGAAAACGAAACAGGTGGAATTCTTTTTGAAAGACGGAGTAACTTCATTTAAACGTGAAGATGGCGTGTTGAATGTTACCTTGCAATCGGGGCGTCAAATTGAGACCGATCTTGTTATTCTGTCGATAGGAGTAAAACCGGAGAACAAACTGGCGCGCGAAGCCGGTTTGGAACTTGCTCCTAATGGAGGAATTATTGCCAACGAATTTTTGCTGAGCAACGACGAGAATATTTATGTACTGGGTGATGCGATGGCTTTCCCGCATCCGATAACAGGAAAACTGAGCAATATTTACCTGGCTGGTCCGGCAAACAAACAAGGCCGTATTGTTGCCGACAATATTGTAAGCGGAAACACGCGGAAGTACAAAGGTGCCATCGCAACGGCAATTGCCAAAGTGTTCGATATTACTGTGGCATCAACCGGTATTCCTGAAAAAACGCTCAAGAATGAAATGATGCCATACACGGCAAATATCATTCACGGTGCCTCACATGCCGGTTATTATCCCGATGCACTACCTTACACACTGAAAATCCTTTTCCACCCTGAAAACGGAAAATTGTATGGCGCGCAAATGATCGGTTACGAAGGAGTCGACAAACGAATCGACCTGATTGCAACCGTACTGAAACAAGGTGGAAGCATTTACGATCTGCAGGATATTGAACACGCTTATGCACCTCCCTTCTCATCGGCAAAAGATCCGGTAAACCAGGCGGGGTTTGCGGCAGAAAATATCGTGAGCGGCAAACTTAAAATCGTAAGCTGGGATGAGATTCATAACTTTCATTCTGAAAACATTGTGTTGCTTGATGTGCGTACGGCCGCAGAAAATGAACTGGGCCACATTGAAGGTTCGGTGAATATTCCTGTTGACGATTTGCGTGGCCGATTGGATGAATTGCCAAAAGACAAAAAGATAATTGTTTATTGCGGCGTTGGTTTGCGCGGTTACATTGCCTGCCGGATTCTTACACAATCGGGTTTTAGCGAAGTGTACAACCTTAGCGGAGGATATAAAACTTACGAGCACTCGATTTGCAAACAGAGTAACGAAGATATTTTCGAGGCCAACTACATTACCAAAAACGACCATATTTATCGCGGAAAAGCGGATAATGGACAGGCTGTAATTGAAGGAGTACCAGTAAAAACCATTCAGGTTGATGCTTGCGGTTTGCAGTGTCCCGGCCCGATTTTGAAGCTAAAACAGGAAATTGAAAATATTAAACCCGGGGAGCGATTGGAGCAAATTGCCACCGACATGGGTTTTATGAAAGATGTGAAGTCGTGGTGTAACATGACCGGTAATAAGCTGGTTTCGGTTTCTGCTGAAAAGGGAAAAGTAAAAGCCCTGATTGAAAAAGGCAAAAAGCAAGAGGAAAGCAGTGCAAAAACAAGTGCGGCACCGGCAAAAAATAAAACCATGGTGGTTTTTAGCGACGATATGGATCGTGCGCTGGCATCGCTGGTAATTGCCAACGGGGCGGCAGCCATGGGAAGCAAAGTAACGTTGTTCTTCACTTTCTGGGGGCTGAATGTGATCAAAAAATCAGACAAACCACATGTTGAAAAGGACATAATGAGCAAAATGTTTGGTACTATGATGGCAAAGGATGCCGGTGATTTGAAACTCTCGAAAATGAATATGATGGGAGTGGGTGCCAAAATGATGAAAAAGCGTATGCTGGCGAAAAAAGTGGACTCGCTGGAAGATATGCTTCAAACAGCCATGGAAAATGGTGTGCAAATGATTGCCTGCCAAATGTCGATGGATGTTATGGGCGTTGACAAAGACGAATTAATGGAAGGTGTTGAAATTGGCGGTGTGGCTACTTATTTGGAAGAAGCTGACCAGTCGAATTTGAATTTATTCATTTAAGAGATTAGAACGATGAGAACGCAGATTTAAAAGATTGGCGCGGCTAATATTATTGAGGGTTTCACGAACAGTGAAACCCTCAATTTTTTTCGAAATTATTGAAATCAATGGTACCCGGTTTGAGTATATCGATTAATGATTTTTGATGACAGATTATTATTAAGGAAGATACTTCTTAAATCTGCAATCGACATTCGTTGATCATCATTCGTTATTTAAAGCAGCCTTTAAACCTTCGGTAGTGGTGTAGTATTTTACAATCATATTTGGTACTTCCCATTCCGGAAGTTTACCATCAACTAAATACTTCAGATATTTTTCGGTTACCTGTCCGAAATGGGCTTCGTGACCCACACTGTACTCTTCCGGGATATTCATTACCCACCTGTTATCGCCAATTTTTTCTACAGCGATCCCCGGGTAGGTTTCTGCAAGGCCGGTAACTGCATTATTCAGGCTTCCGGCAAATTCTTTCACATCGGCGTTGGTCGATTCAATGTACAGTTTTGGCTTATAACCTTCTTTTTCTCCCTGAATAATTTCAAGATTACATTTGGTTCCACGCATAATCGAGTAGTGGGTATCTGCTGCACCTTCCGGAGCCTGAAAATTCCAGATTACCGATGCTTTGGCATGAATTCCTTTAAGCTTGTAATTGATCTCTCCGTTAGAGTAGACTTTTAAAATATCCCCGTCAACATCTTTTTTCAAATATTCCGGATATTCATCAAGATAGGTGACCTTTTTAAACATCTCGGGAGTAAGATCAGTGGTCCAGCGACGGGCTGAAACAATTTCAACATCATCCTTCGATAAGATAACTTCAGGAAAAGCTTCCCACTGGATCAGGTCAACCAGGTGGGTATTCACGTCAACTATACCTTCGCCTTGTTGATTTGTGTCGAAAAACCATGCCGGACGTTTTAGCGGATTTCCCGAAACATACTTAAAGAAGTGGTGCACACTTTCTTTTGTTATTGCAGGTTCTTCTTCAGTTCCTTTCACAAGCGTACCAAAAACCTCAGGAAGTTGTGATAATTCGCGTTGCAACATGGTGGTAATTTCATGGCGCTCGGTCATAATATCGTACAACAAAACCCCGTTTTCTTCGGCCACCTGAAATGCTTTTTCAAGTTTCGAAAATTCCTCCGGCGTAATTACCATTGGTTTATCGGCCAGCACATTAATTCCGGCTTCAACAGTTTTTAAAATATAATCGGTCTTTTTCCCGTTATTTCCTGCCGTTACCATAACGTTGCCGGGTTTTTCTGCCAGCATTTTTTCAAGGTAATCCTCACCTTTATAAACCTTTTCTACCCACGAAGTAGGATTTTCTGCGCGTGTGTTGTAGCCTTCAATTCGTTTCAGGTGATCCTCTACATCTGCACCATCAGGTGCATATACGTTTACAAGCGGATCAACCTGGTCGTACATCGATTTTTGCACCAAAGCTGCATGAAAATGTCCCGGGTCGAGGGTCATAATTTTCACTTCTCCTTTTGCTCCCGTAAACATATTCTTTTCTTTTTCAGAATCAGTTGATTTTTGGTTGCTGCCCGTGCATGCTGAGAACAGAATTGCCAGTGCGGCGGCTGCAGTTGATAGATGTTTCATGAAATAATTTTATTAGTTAATAGATTTCCGTTAGCGTACACGCAAAATTATACTTTTAATTCTGTTTAGAAAGCGAATGGGCAAAAAGATGCTATTTTAGAAAAAATGGTTCAAGATTGAAAACTGTTAAATTGTAAAAGTTCAACGACTTTTAACCTTTCAATCTGCCATTTCTTCTGCAATCAAAAATCGTTAATCAAGATTAGAAATCTATGAACCCACTGCCCAATGATTTAATCTTTCTAAGGTTCAATGTAGTACTTTATGCTGCAATCGTAATCGGTGTAATGAATGTACTTGTTGTTTTCCATCCATAATACCACTGTTTTTCCATCTTTTGGCTGATAGCGGGGGATGTATGGCCGTACATTATCCAATGTTGAATTTTGCGTAATTGGCTCAATGTCCCACGAATTTCCACCATCGCCCGTAGTACGTTTTTCAATTTCAAAAACGCCGTTTATCTCTCGCGACAGGTAAATTTCGTTGGGTTTATTCGGGTTGAAAGTCATGTTGCCCATGTAATGCGGTTCGCGCTCCGTTTGGCCTTCGGGTGTTTGCGGAAACCATTTCCCGGCTTTGCAAATTTCATGGTCTTCCCAGGTTTTTGTGTCGGCATTGTACCAGGCGTAATAGTAACGATGATCGGTTTCCTGCGGGTGACGAGAGTACAATATGTAAGGTGTACCTCCTTTTTCAACGATATCGCAAATCCAGCCACGGCCGGTTTCTTCATTGGCTTTGTACACCACAGTAGCATCAGTAACCTGAAACGGCAGACCGCCGAGATCACAAATTTTTGTACCGTCAGCCTTCCGGAATGCACCTTTTTCGTAATAGCAATAATAAACCGAGTTGGTTGGTTCATTCCGTGGATGCCCATCGGTAAATATCATGTGGATTTTTGATTTACCATCGGAATGATATTTTACGTATGGCCGGTTGTTGTGTGTAAACGGAACATCGCTCATCACCACATATTGTTCGTTCCAGCTTTCGCCGTTGTCTTCCGAAATAATCAGGTTGGGTTTATAGCCAATCCAACGGCCAAACACAAACAGTTTATTATCTTCTTCGCTTAACACAAAAGGATTGGCATAGGTGTAAGTTTCTCTTGGAAAATTCGTCAGTAATTCTTCAGTTTTTGGTTTGAAGATCACATTCTCACCAAAACTATTAATATCGGTGCCTTTTGTGGTGGTATTGCTCAAAACCCCTTTACCTGTTGAATGCCAGGCGTACATGGTAAATAGGTTTCCATTTGGAAGCATCGTAAAAGCCGGATTATCATGATCGTCAACTTCAAGCTGCGAATAAATGGTATTGAATTTTGCGTCACCGGTTTCCGGATTTAAGGAAGCCACCTCAATCGATCCGTCTTTTTTTACCCAACCGGTAACAATTTTATCGGCATCGGTGTATATCGCACGCGGATCGGAAAACCAGCACCACGCACCATCATCACAAAGTGTATGAATAGTTGGCGTTTGTTTTTGTGTTGTTTCAGCGCTTTTTTGCGGAGTAGTGTTACAAGCAAAAAGAAATACAAGCGAAAGAACAGGTAATAGCAGAATAGGTTTCATCGTAAATATTTTGGGAGTCAAAGTTATTAATTCATACTATTCTACTTTGATTGAGGATTATAAAATTTTCCATTTTTTCTGTTAAAGATTTGAACTTTATGGTATTTTTTCGGGAAGTAAAAGTATTTTTAAGGGTAACAATCGGACAAACAACAACTATGATGAAACGAGCGACCACCTTGTTTTTTATTCTCACATTTTATCTCAGTACTTTTTCGCAACAGGTTGACTTTCTTCCAAACGACTGGCAAAATCCGGCCGTATTTGAAAAAGAACAAAATGCACCTCATGCATTTCATATCCCTTACGCATCGGCTGATGACGCCATTCAGAATTTGCCAAAGAAATGCGTGAACTATAAATTGCTAAACGGCCAGTGGAAGTTTAAGTGGGTGGAAACGCCAAAACAGGTGCCCGTAGACTTTTGGCAGCCGGATTTTGAAACAACAGGATGGGATGAAATAAAAGTTCCTTCGAACTGGCAAATGGAAGGTTACGGGCATCCGAAATTCCGGAATGTGGCCATCTCGTTTGAGAATGATCCGCCGAATATTCCTGATTATTACAATCCGACCGGATGCTACAAAAAGAAATTTACCGTTCCTGAAAGCTGGGAAAACAAAGAGGTGATGTTGCGTTTTGAGGGTATAAAATCGGCCTCGTATGTTTGGGTGAACGGACAACGCGTTGGATACAATCAGGGCGGTTTTGAACCGGCTGAGTTTAATATCACACCGTTTATAAAAAAGGGTGAAAACGATCTGTCGGTTCAGGTGATTCGTTTTTCCGATGGTTCGTATCTTGAAAACCAGGACATGTGGCGTTTGTCGGGCATTTTTCGTGATGTGAAATTATATGCCCAGCCAAAAACTTTTATCCACGACCATTATGTGGTGACCGATTTTGATGAAAATTATAAGGATGCAACTTTAACGGTTGAAACCCATATTCAGAATCAGTTGCCGGAGGCGGCAGCGGGCGAAATAATTGTTGATGTTTATGATTCGGAAGGCAGGTCGATTTTAAAAGACGGTTCCCTTCGTAAAGATTTCGAAGTGGATTCGATGGGGAATGTTAAGGTGCAGTTGTCTGCTTTGGTGGTTGAGCCGCCACAGTGGTCGGCTGAGTTTCCGAATCTTTTTGTTCTTCTGGTGCAGCTAAAAAATGCGGATGGAAAAGTTACTGAAGCCTTCACTCAAAAAATTGGGTTCCGTGAGGTGGAATACAAGGATAAGATTTTAACAGTGAATGGAGTTCCGGTTAAGCTGAATGGCGTAAACAGCCACATGCATCATCCGGAACACGGGCAGGCGGTGCCTTTGGAAACGTTAAAGCAGGATTTGCTGCTGATGAAACAGCACAACATTAACTGTGTGCGAACCTGTCATTATCCGCCAACGCCTGAATATATTGCTTTGGCCGATGAACTGGGGATGTACATTTTTGATGAAGTGGGCGATGAGGCGCACAACAATATTTGGTTATCGGAAAAGCCGGAGTGGACCGAAATGTATCGCGACCGTTCGCGGAAACTGGTATATCGAGACCGGAATCATCCTGCCGTAATTGTTTGGAGTGCCGGAAACGAATCGGGCAGCGGACAAAATATCAACGAAGTAATTAAAACCGGAAAGGCAATCGATCCCAGCCGTCCGGCGTGGATGTATGGCGGAAACGCTTTTTATATTCCTTTCGAGGATTTGGTGGGGCCGCGTTACTGGATTCCGGTGGATTATAAAAACCTGGCACAGGACAAAGTGTTGCCAGCCAGCGATATACGCGCGTCGTTTATGGATGAGTACCTGGCTGCCACCGGAAATGGCCTGGGCGGAATGGACGAATACTGGGAATACATTTGGAAATATCCGCGATTAACAGGTGGCGCCATTTGGGACTGGATCAGCCCCGGAATAGAAACAACGCGTTGGATATTGCCCGATCTCTCGCCACAAAAAAACGACGGACAAATTATGGGACGTCCGATGTTTCAGCAGGGCGTTTATGGCTGGGGACTTGAATTCTCCGGTCACGATGACTGGGTGGAATTTTACCGCGATCCGAGTCTGGATATTACCGGAAATCAGCTAACCATTGATTTTTGGGTGAATCCATCCGAAATATCACAACCCAATGTTTTTGTCGCCAAAGGAGCACACGGATACGGTATTCAAATGGCTGATGAGGAAACGCTTGAATTTTATGTGTTTGGAAACGAACGTATTTCTGCCCAAACAAAAGTTGATCCCGGTTATTATGAAAACTGGCATCGTATCACCGGTATCTATAACGGAAGTCAATTGCAGCTTTACATCGATAATAAACGTGTTGCCACTACATCGTTTTCAGGTAATATAAACTCTACACCGTTTCCGCTTTGTATTGGTCGCGAGGCCGAAACACAGGATCAGGGCGAACACTCAGGTCGCTTGTCGCTTATGGTGATCGACGATGTGCGGGTGTTTAACCGGGCTGTAAATATCAATAATATTGAGAAAGAAAAAGACGGGTTGATGCTGCATCTGAACTTTGAAGAAGATAAAAAGGACGGTGATTTCTATGCTGTTGGTTTGGGCGGAAGAACTTACGGAATCATCTGGCCCGACAGAACGGTTCAGCCGGAAATTAATCAAATTAAACGATCGGGGCAGCCGGTAAAAATAGAAGCTATCGACATTGAAAACGGTGTGTTGAAAGTAACCAACCGTCATCATTTCAAAAATTTAAATGAGCTGGAAGGATTCTGGCAGATTAAAGTAGACGGCGAAACCAGTCAGCGCGGATTTTTTGATTGCGATATTCCGGCAGGCGAAACAGGTGAAGTAACTATTGATTACCGCAGGCCGCGAATTGAATCAACCACGGAGTGTCTGCTGGAAGTTTCGTTTGTGTTAAAAGAAGAACTGAACTGGGCACCAAAAGGCCACGAAATTGCCTGGGAGCAGTTTGCCGTGCCAACTGATTTTTATTTTGTTGATGAGGAAGAGAACAACCAGAAGGTAACAGCCACAGAGGATGACAATTATATACGGATAAACGGCAACGATTTTAGCTATTCCATAAATAAAAAAACAGGAAGTTTTGTCTCGCTAAAATACAAGGGAACCGAGTATTTGGAAGGCGGACCGGAATTTATGGTTTGGCGGGCGCCAATTGCCAACGATATCGATCCGTGGGGGAGTTACATGTTTGGCCGTAGCAATGTTACGCCGGGGATGGGACGAAGTATCGATAACCAATTACGAACACTGGGAATGCGCGACCTGGTTTCAGAAGTAGACGACTATGAGTTGCTCCAGGTGAGCGAGGATGAGTTAACGCTGAAAATGGATGTATTTGCCAATTCAAGTCTTGATTCATCGAAGCGAAAAGATCAGTGGTTTTTTTATTCGGCATTCGAGCAAAAACAAACCTGGACATTTTCCGCTGACGGAAGCATTCACTTGGAGCAGGAAGTTATTCCGCATGGCCCAATGCCTGAAATGTTGCAAAAGGTTGGGCTACAGTTTCAGTTGCCAAAAAGTTTTAACCAGGTTCAATGGTATGGCCGCGGCCCGTTTGAAAACTACCCCGACCGTAAAACAGGGGCAAAAGTAGGACTGTATCATTCAACTACCGACTCCATGTATGTGCCCTACATTATCCCACAGGAATACGGTAACCGCAGCGACGTGCGCTGGCTAAAAGTGCATGACGACGACGGGCGTGGATTATTGATACAAGGAAATGAGCTGATGAATTTTAGCCTGCATAAATACACCACCGATAATTTGTCGCGCGCCATGTACACCTACCAGTTGGAGGAGGCTCCAACTACGATTCTGAATGTTGACTACGAAGTTTCGGGAGTTGGGGGTACGGCCATCCGCCAACTGCAAAAATACCGGGTGCGGCCCGATGTGAAAAAATATAAGTTAACGATTAAGCCGTTCTGATTAAATATAAACCTTCAAGGTTTTTTAAACGTTGAAGGTTTATACATCAACAAATAGGATTCCGGTTAGGGGCGAAAACCTATAGCCTGCCAATATCCCTGTTGCCCGAACCTTTTTCCTGTCCCACATTTAAGTCGCCCAGTTCTGCACGTGCTTTTTCAACTTCCTGCATCAACTCGGCAGCTTTCTCCGGGTAATATTCTATCACATTGTACTGTTCTCCCGGGTCGCGCATCATGTTATAAAGCTCGGGTGTTTCAACGGTCATTTGAATACGCTTTCCACCATTTCCGTCTCTTCCCGGTTCGGTGTTGTAAGATGCCCATGTATGAGGGAGTACCAGTTTCCAGTTTCCCTTGCGAACGCCATTCAGGTTGTTTTTTCCATAATAAAACAAAATGGTTTCGCGAGGATTGGCGGTGGTATTTCCTTTCCAAAGTTCAACAATACTGGTACCGTCTATTTCTAAATCAGGAAGCGATGTTCCGGCTATTTCCGCAAAACTAGGTAGTATATCGATGGCGCAGCCCAGTTTATTACAAATTGTTCCGGCCGGAGTTTTTCCAGGCCATTTTATAATAAACGGTACACGCTGTCCGCCTTCCCAGCTGGTGGTTTTCCCTTCGCGCAATCCTCCGGCCGACCCGGCATGGTTGCCAAAATTAAGCCACGGACCGTTATCGGTGGTAAAAATAATAAGGGTATTTTCGGCAAGCCCATTCTCGGCAAGCGCCTTTTCAATCTGACCAACACTCCAGTCAATTTCCATCATTACATCGCCGTATAAACCCTGCTCGCTTTTCCCGCGAAATTTATCGGATACTCCCAAAGGAATATGAGCCATAGAATGTGGCAGGTATAAGAAAAACGGTTGGTTGGCATTTCTGTTAATAAAGTCGACCGCTTTTTCGGTATAAAGAGTGGTAAGTGTGTCTTGTTCTTCCCAACTGTTAATGGTAAAAAGCACGTCGTTGTTATGCATCACCGGAAGTGGCGGGTTCTTTAACCGGTCATGTCCTTCAGGAAGTTTTTGCCCGGTATTGGATAGTGGCCACATATCGTTGGAGTAGGGTAGCCCAACATATTCATCAAATCCGTTTTGAAGTGGTAAAAACGCTTTATGATGTCCAAGATGCCATTTCCCGTAAATTCCGGTTGCGTACCCTTTTTCTTTCAGCATCTCGGCAATTGTTGTTTCATCCGGATTAATGCCCACCTTGCTGTAAGGGAACAGTGCGCCCGAAATTCCAATGCGGTTAGGGTAACACCCTGTTAGTAATCCTGCCCGCGAGGCACTGCAAACAGGTTGTGCGGCGTAAAAGTTGGTAAAACGCATGCCCTCTGCCGCCAGTTTATCGATATTTGGAGTGCTGTATCCCGTTCCTCCATAACAACAAGGGTCGCCATATCCCATATCATCGATAAAAATAACCACAAAATTTGGCGATTGCTGTGTGGCTGTTGTTTGTTGGTTTTTTGGGGAACACGAAGTTGTAACTAAAATTACCGCTGCAAAAATGAGAGAAGTTAGATTTTTCATTTTTAAAGGTTTAGGTTAATTCTGAAGAACAAAAATAGGATTTTGTGCGAGACCGGCTCAGCTTTTATGTGCATAATGTTTGTGAAGGAATTCAAAAAAGCGGTTAATCCGTTCCACTTTTGTATCGTCATTTTTTGATTCCTCAATATGCTGAACCCAGAATTTTTTGCCGGATATGGGAAGCTTGTCAAAATATTTCTTCATGTCGCCGTCGTTGTCGAGCAACCATTGCAGGTAGTCGGGAATTTCAACCGTACGAGGCTTAAGTGCTCGTTGCAATTCGATAGTTACATTGTCTCCCTCGCGTTTACCAATTTTATCCCTTATCTCTTTTTTCAGATGAAGCCAGTGTCCGCCTTTTCCGTTTGGTAATAAATTCATTGAAAGAACATGTCCTTCAATCGAAACCTGGCACCACACATGTCGTTTCGTTCCAAATTCTTTCCGGCTGTCAAAAGGAAATTCAGCATAAACGCCTTTAAACGGCCCGTTGATCAGGATGGTTTCAAATTTGAATTTCTTCGTCATTTCCCAGAAATCTTAGGTTTCGTTGCAACCCTTTATAACCGGTTCGTTTTACCGCCGAGTTTTTAAAAAGCTCGTTAAACAACGGACGTTCCATATTTTCCCAATCCTGTTTTTGAAGGGTCAATAGTTTGGGGTGAGGTTTTAAACCTGCTTCGTTGTGTGGTTCCGATTTTAGGTTCCAGGGACACACATCCTGGCAAATATCGCAGCCAAACACCCGGTTTTCAAACTGGCCTTTTAGATTGGTATCCATTTCGCCACGCAATTCAATGGTTTGGTACGAGATACATTTCCGGGCATCAACCACGCGCTCGGCAACAATGGCTTTTGTTGGGCAGGCATCAATACATTTTGTGCACCGCCCGCAATGGTCGCGTACCAGTTTTGGGTCGTTATAAGGCAGTTCAATATCGATGATCAGTTCACCAATAAAAAAGAAACTGCCATGTTCCGGGGAAATTAAGTTGCTGTTTTTTCCTACCCAGCCAAGACCAGCTTTTCGTGCCCAGGCGCGCTCTAAAACAGGTGCCGAATCAACAAATGGCCGCCCCGAACAAGGCGCTATTTCTTCCTGGATAAACTGAAGCAACTCCTTCAGTTTGTCTTTCATCACAAAATGATAATCGGTGCCGTAAGCGTATTTTGAAAGTACCGGCGCTGTTGGATCATCTTGCGTTGATTCCGGGAAATAGTTCAGCAGCACAACAATAATTGTTTTCGCATTTTCAACCAGCAACGACGGATTTAAACGCTTGTCGATATTGCGGTTCATATAGCCCATTTCGCCATGCATATCGTTTTCGAGCCACGTTTTCAGACGCGGTTCTTCTTCCTCCAAAAACGAAACCGGAAGAATGGCGTGATCGAGAAATCCGAGCGATTGTATTTTTTGTTTCAGTTGCTGCTGCATATTTAAATGTTGTTGTGCAAATTAATACAATCAGCCTGAACTAAAAAATAGCGGCAGTTCGGAAACCCTGAATGAAATCAAACGAAACCTTTGGATATTATAGCAAAGGTGTCTTAATTTGTCGCCATTCAACATCACAAAATTATTTTATGCGCATTGCTGTTATCGATTTAGGAACCAACACCTGCAATCTGCTTATTGCCGAAATGAGTGGTGCAGACTACAAGCTGTTGCATCAAAGCAAGGAAATGGTGAAACTGGGCGACGGAAAAATCAGGGATAATCAAATTAGCGACGAAGCTACTTTTCGGACAAAAGCAGCATTTGTTTCGCATAAAAAGGTGATGGACACTTTTGGTGTTGATGAAATAAAAGTTTTTGCCACATCGGCAGTGCGCACAGCCCATAATAAGGAGGAATTTGTAGCGGCAATTGAAAAGATTTGTTCTTGTTCCGTTGAAGTTATTTCCGGCGAACGCGAAGCAGAACTCATCTTTAAAGGTGTTTTGCTGGCTTTTCAAAAAATTGAATTCCCTTCTGTAATTCTTGATATTGGTGGCGGTAGCAACGAATTGATATTAACCCACCAAGAGGCAATTCTTTGGAAAGAAAGCCGGCCAACAGGCATGTCGCGGATTATTAATTCATTTGATCTCTCTGACCCGATAAGGGATGAGCAGATTCGCGAACTTCAGCAATTTTTTGCAGCCGAACATCAAATGGCAATTCTGAACTGTAAAGAAAAAAAGGTTTCCACTTTAATTGGTTGCTCCGGTGCTTTTGATACGATTGCAGATATGATTGATGAGGTAAATCCGGGGGCGAAACAACGGGTAACACAGGTCGTTACGCTGGACGAATTTTATACGGTTTACGAAAAATTACTGAAATCTACCCGCGACGAACGTTTGCAAATGAAAGGAATGGATTATGTGCGTGTCGACCTGATTGTGCCGGCAGTAATCCTGATTGAAACGTTGATTTCTGCCATTGGAATTAAACAGATCGTGCAAACCGATTTTGCTTTGCGCGAGGGTGTGCTTTACGAACTACTTGCTAAATAATTACAGAAGCGTAAGTCCCGCAATTTTTACATTTTCCATCCGCATCAAGCGTTGTGATATCCGTATTGTAGTGATTTCGTGAAATAAGTGACGCGTTGCAATTCTTGCAATATGTGGTTGATCGTTCCTGGTCGCTAACGTTTCCAAGATAAACATGTTGAAGTTGTGTTTTGGCCACATCGTACAACTCAACTAATGTTTCAATTGGCGTGGCGGGTGCATTTAACTTGTATTGTGGATAGTAGCGCGAAAGATGCAGCGGGACATCGTTTCCCAATTCGCTGCTAATCCACTTTATCATGTTTTTAAATTCTGCTTTGTCATCGTTCAACCCGGGAATAACCAAGGTTGTAATTTCCAGATGGGCCTGACTCTCAGCAATTTGTTTGAGTGTATTTAGTACCGGTTGCAATTTTCCTTTGGTGTATTTTTTATAGAAGTGGTTTGAGAATGCTTTCAGATCGATATTAAAAGCATCAATAAAAGGCAGCAATTTTTGCAACGGTTCTTTATTGATATAACCATTGGAAACCACTACATTTTTTAACTCTTTTGAATGAGCCAGTTGTGCGGTATCCAATAAAAACTCGTAAAAAGTAAAAGGTTCGTTGTAGGTGTATGCGATACCGATGTTGTTCCAGGTTTTTAGAGCCTCTTTTACAATCTTCTCAGCGCTGATGTTGTGAAAGCCTGAGAACTCAGAAGCTTTACATTGCGAGATCCGGTGGTTTTGGCAAAAGCTGCATTGCAGGTTACAACCCACTTCGCCAACCGATAAAATGTTTTTGCCGGGGTGGAAATGGTAAAGCGGTTTTTTCTCGATGGGATCCGAACCAAGCGCAGCCACTTTATTATACACGTTGGTGATTAAAACGCCACCGTGGTTGGTGCGCACCTTGCAAATTCCTGTTTGGCTGTCGGATAAAATACAGTTCCACGGGCAAAGTTCGCACTGAACTTGTCCGCTTGTGATTTTACTATAGAATAAAGCTTCCTGCATTTCCTGTCTCAAACTTTTTAAAGTTACGAAAGGAAAACGAGAGTAGTTGCTTTGGTCTTATCCAATTTTTGATCCGAGCTTTCTGATGGCCTGTTGCATATCGTCCATTTGTTTCATCAGGCGATCGATGTCAGTTTCAGGTTCCGGAATTTTGGTATTCAGGTAACATACAAATTTCCAAACTTCGGTAACTTCTGCTATTGGCAAGTCGTAAGATTGAAATTCTTTATTCAGCGAAATCAGGTGTAGCGAGTGTTCTGTTTTAATATTATTATGTGCCACCTTAAAAACAATGCCTTCGTCGCGCGTAACAATAATATAGGCATCGTTGCTTTTTATATTGAAAAAATCCTGAATGAATTCTCCAATTACAATCGATCCGGCGGGGATGGGCAACATCGAGTCGCCTTCGATGGTAAAAGCCCTGTATTTCTTTTCTTTCGACAAAAACGGCAACTGAAAAACCGGAAGTTTCCCGATATATTCCGGGTCGGCAAAACAATTTACATAACCGGCTTTGGCTTTTTCGCTTACAAACTCAATATTGTCGTTGTTGTCTGAATCAACCGTTGTGGCAATTACCCGCAATTTCGAGCCGCGTATAAATACATCAAATCCATTTTGCAGATCGGCAAACTGACTTTCTGATAATTGTTGCAAATCCACATTAATCAGTGTGTCGATGGCGATGCCAAAATATTTCGAAAAAGCCTGAAGGTGCGAAACCGTGGGTTGGCTGATCTCATTTTCGAGTGCATTTACCGAAGTTCGTTTTAACTCCAGCGCAACAGCCACTTCGTTTTGTGTGCGTTTTTTTCTTTTTCGTAACAGCTTGATATTCTTGCCAAAGTAGTTCATGTGGGAAAAATTATTTCTTCAAAAGTAAAAAATATTCTTGCAGTTTAAAAAGAAATGATTAATTTATTATCGTCAGAAATGATAATATAATTATCAAAATAGAATGTATTTGTTTTTGATCAACATATTTCCTTAATGTTCCTAAATGTTTAAACCCAAAATGAACTGAGGTTCCTGATCCCCGGCATAAACGCCGGGGATTTTTTTGACTACAAACTACAATATGAGATGAAACGAGCATGAATGAATCCGTACATGAGAAACTGAAAATATTATCCGACGCTGCAAAATACGATGTGTCGTGTGCATCGAGCGGAAGCAACCGGGCAAACACCAGCAAAGGAATTGGTAGCGGTGTGGCGTGCGGCATTTGCCACAGTTTTACCGAAGACGGGCGCTGTGTGAGCCTGTTTAAAATACTGATGACCAACAATTGTATTTATGATTGCGCATACTGTATCAATCGTCGCACGAACGACCGTCCGCGGGCAACTTTTACGGCACAGGAAATCGTCGACCTTACCATTGGTTTTTACCGCCGAAACTACATTGAAGGATTGTTTTTGAGTTCGGGCGTGATAAAAAGCCCTGATTACACCATGGAGCGAATGGTGTTGGTGGCTAAAAAATTGCGTAAAGAAGAAAATTACAACGGCTATATCCATTTGAAAGCAATTCCGGGGGCGAGCCGCGAGTTAATTCATGAAGCCGGAATCTGGGCCGACCGGCTAAGTGTAAACATGGAAATTCCGACGGAGCCAAACCTGAAAAAGCTGGCACCGGAAAAGAACTATCCTGATATTGTTACACCCATGGGGCAAATCCGCGATTCGATCCTTGTGGCAAAGGAAGAGCGGCAAAAGTACCGTAAGGCACCTCGTTTTGCTCCGGCCGGACAAAGCACTCAATTGATTGTTGGAGCAACTCCCGAAACCGACCGACAGATTATTTTGCTGTCGTCGGGATTGTACAAACAGCAAAACCTGAAACGCGTATATTTTTCAGGCTATCTGCCGGTGAACAGTTACGATGAGCGTTTGCCGGCGATTAACCGGCCGCCGTTGGTGCGCGAAAACCGCCTGTATCAAAGCGATTGGCTGATGCGTTTTTATCATTTTAAAGCTGAGGAGATTTTAAGCGAAGATCAGCCGTTCCTTGATTTGGACGTAGATCCGAAACTCGGATTTGCCCTGCGAAATATGCACCTGTTTCCGGTGGATATTAACCGCGCAGATTACGAAATGATCCTTCGTATTCCCGGAGTTGGGGTGCAGTCGGCACAGAAGATTATTCTGGCGCGTAAACACCGCCGGCTAAATTCATTGCACCTTAAAAAACTGGGGATAGTGATGAAACGTGCCAAGTATTTTATAACGTGTAACGAACTGCCATCGCCGGGAATGGGATGGGAACCGCAGCGATTAAAGCACAAATTATTGTGCGAAATGAATTCGAAATACAAAAAGTCGCTTGATACGCAGTTGAAGCTGTTCACCGATTTTAAGCCTGTGTTGCCAACGTTGCATTAGTCTCAGTTTTCAGTCGCAGTATCCAGATCCAGTATCCAGAATCTAGTATCCAAAAATCCAGTATCCAGCCATGAAAATATACACCTACGATAATACTTTTGAGGGATTTTTAACCTGCGTTTTCGATTGCTACAGCCGAAAAGATTTTCCGGTTGATATCTGTTCGCGTTATGGCGAGCAGCGCTACCTTTTTGTTGAAAGTATTGATATTGCTACCAATCCTCAAAAAGCCGAGCGGGTTTGGAAAGGCATTCAGAAACACCTGTCGGGGAAAAATAAACAACTGTTGTTTTATGCTTACCTGTCGGAAGAGCTGGGGATTGAGATGAAAATCTACCGTTTCTTACGTCGTATGTTCAGCGGGCATTTGAACCTGGAAACCGATTATGGCGATCCGGATGTGTTGTATCTCACACAAGCCTCGCAAAAGGTGAAAAAGGAGGCCATGCGTATGATGCAGTTTGTGCGGTTTCAGCGCACCAAAGACCGGATGTATTTTTGTGGTATCGAACCTAAATACGATGTCATTCCGTTAATCATCAATCATTACCAAAAACGTTTTACCGACCAGCGCTGGCTGATTTATGATTTGCGACGCAACTACGGAATTTTGTACGGTAACGACAAGGTGGAAGAAGTGGTGCTCACCAAAAAGCAGTTTAATGCATACAACGGCCAGGTAAAAGAGGAGTTGCTGCACGAGGGCGAAGATTTTTATCAAAAACTATGGCGCTCGTACTTTAAACACATTACTATTGAAGAGCGCAAAAACCTCAAATTACAACGCCAACATATGCCACGGCGCTTTTGGCGTTATCTGCCCGAAAAACAGGAGGCGAATTGAAAGAATAAAGCTACAGGGTTATTTTCAGAGTCGTTTTCTGACAGAGTGATTAAGAATACGTTAACATGGTCTCACCTATTTTTTATTTATATTCGCAAGAGTCAACACTCTGTCAACAAACCGAAAATTAAATAACCGAAAATGAAAAAAATCAATTCTTTATTTTGTCTGATTCTCTTATTATTTATCAGTCAATTTGCAATTTCACAAAACGTTTACCAGTGGCGCGGTACTGACCGTGACGGAAAGTACACCGAATCCGGCCTGCTGAACGAATGGCCTGAAAATGGTCCGCAGTTATTGTGGTCAATCGAAAATCTTGGTCCCGGTTATGCTGCCCCGGTAATTACTTCAGATAAATTACTGATTGTAGGAGTTGAAGACGGGCTTAGCAAACTGTTTGCTTTCGATCTGAATGGTAACTTATTATGGAAAACGCCAAACGGAAAATCATTTGTAGGAGACGGATACTCTGCCCGGTTTCCGGGAGCACGATCAACACCAACCGTGGTGGGTAACATGGTTTATGCAACTTCGGGGTTGGGGAGACTGGCCTGTTTCGATTTGAATACCGGAAAAGAAATGTGGGCAGTTGATATGGTAAACGACCTGAAAGGGCATTTGAATGATTTTGGCTATGCCGAGTCGGTGGTTATCGACGAGCGCGCGGTTTATTGTTTCCCGGGCGGAAAAGATATAAGCGTAGCCAAACTCGACCGCTTTTCCGGAAAAACCATCTGGACATCGGAAGCAACCGGCGATACCACTCACTTTGTTTCACCAATTCTTGTGAACCTGCCTTCGAGAAAAGTTTTTGTTTCCGTATCGCGGCACTATGTGTTTGGCGTTGATTGCGCAAGTGGTGACTTGCTCTGGAAATACGATATTGCCATGCGCTACGATGGAGATCATGCCAATTCGCCTGTTTATAAAGCACCGTATTTGTATGTTGTTACCAACGATGATAAAGGAAAGGGTACCACAAAACTGGAACTCTCGGCCGACGGGAGCAGTGTAAAAGAAGTGTGGAGTAATGAAGAGGTGAAGAATAATATGGGTGGTTTTGTTTTGCATGACAATAAATTGTTTGTTACTACCGAAAATAAATACCTGAATATACTGGATCAGGAAACAGGAAGTGTTTTGGATAAAGTAAGATCGTCATTTGGGTGTACCGTTTTTGCCGATAATAAATTTATTGTTTATGGTACAAACGGTGATGTGCGCCTTTTCAATTACGAAAACGGTAAACTTAATCAGGCTGGTTTATTTAAAGTAACGATGGGAAGCCAGGAGCATTTTTCGCATCCGGTAGTGGCTAACGGTGTACTTTATATCCGGCACGGAGAAGCTTTGATGGCCTGGAAGATTAAGTAAAAAAAAATACGAAAACAATGTTCCGCAGCTCCGGAAAGGCCAAACTCAACTGCAAACAGGCTTTCCGCAAGCGCGGAAAGTCAGAAATGAGTTCGGAACAGGGTTTCCGCAGCTCGGGAAAGTTAGAAATGAGTTCAAAACAAAGTTTCCGCAGGCGCGGAAAGCCGGAAATGAATTTATGACAAGCTGTCTGCACCCAGGGAATGTCAGAAATAGAGCTTAGATATAATTTCCTATAGGAAAAAGAAAAAGGATCGGATCTTTTAAAAGATCCGATCCTTTTTTTATCTCGAAGCAAGCAACTCGATCCTTCTTATAAATCTTCTTTTTTAGTTGCCGGTAATACCAAATTCAAAATGATACCAACAGCAGCAGCCAAACCAATGCCTGCCAGCGAGAAGGTTCCGTATGAAATAACGGCACCACCAATTCCAACAGTAAGAACAATTGAAACAATAACCTGGTTACGGGTTTCATTCATGTTGGTTTTTGAATCAACCAACGTTTTAATACCGATAGATGCGATCATTCCAAAAAGGAGAAGCATAATTCCGCCCAGCACTGCCTGTGGAATGGTTTTCAGGAAACCACTGATTTTTCCAACAAAAGCAAAAACAATTGCGGTTATTGCCGCTATGCGTAAAATAAATGGATTTGTAACCTTGGTAAGTGTTATGGCTCCGGTTACTTCAGAGTAAGTGGTGTTAGGCACACCTCCGAAAAAACCGGCCAGTCCGCTGGCAATACCATCGCCAAGCAGCGTACGGTGCAAACCTGGTTTTTCAATAAAGTTTTTGTCGCATACACCACCAATGGCATACATATCGCCCACGTGTTCGATAATCGGGGCAATGGCTACCGGAATCATGTACAAAATAGCCTGCCAGCTAAATTTAGGAGCGGTAAACTCGGGTAAACCTATCCAAGCAGCCTCTTTAATCGGGGTCATATCAACTTTCCCCATTATTATGGAAAGAACGTAACCAACAATTATGGCAATGAATATAGGAATCAGTTTGATCATTTTTTTGCCGAAAATAACTACTGTTACGGCTGTAAGTAACGAAACCACGGCAATCAGCCAGTCGGTTTTTGCCATGTCAACAGCAGTGGATGCCAGCGATAATCCAATTAACAGGATAATTGGGCCAACAACAACCGCTGGGAAAAGACGCTCGACAAAGGTTAATCCACGTAATTTAACCAGTGCTGAAACTACGCCGTAAACTACACCAACAGCAATAATTCCTGAAAGAGTACCGGGCCAGCCATAAAGTTTTGTGGCTTCAATAATTGGTGCAATAAAAGCAAAGCTGCTACCCAAGAAAACAGGTACCTGTCCTTTGGTAATTAAATGAAATAGCAGCGTGCCAATTCCGGCAGTGAAAAGTGCAACGGCGGGATCGATGCCCACAAGCAAGGGGACCAAAACGGTAGCACCAAAAGCCACGAATAAGAACTGCACACCCAATACGGTGTTTTTAAAGGTTAACTGTTCACGTAAAGTTTTACCACTCATGTTTTTTGTATTTGTTTAAAATTTGCGCAAAAATATACCCGTTTGCGAAAGAAACGGGTATAAAGTATATTTTTTATTGAAGAATTTCGGCAGGAATCTCCTTAATTGGTTTTATCCGAACTGATTTTACAAATAAATCACCGCCTTCAGACTGGATTTGGATTTTTCCTGAACTTAGCGGTTTTATTTGTCCATCTTCATTAATTCCGGTATTGGTATTTACCATGGTAACTTGTCCGTTAACCACATGAACCGTAGTACGGCCGTAACTGTACAGTTCAACAGTGTTCCATTCTCCTAATGGGTTTTCTGCATCAACCGCTTTTATTATGCCGGGGCCGTTAAAGTCTTTTCCAAACTGGGTAAGTTCTCCGCCTTTTGAAAATTGAAATCCTTCATCTGTTTTAGTTGCTTCAGTTTCGCAGCATGTATTGTTCATCAGGTAAGTGTCTCCCAGCTTTTCGTGCATTAGCTGGCATTCAATGTTGGTCATCCATGTGCCAATAGCTTCTCCAAATTCGCCAAAACTATGATACAGCAGTCCGCTGTTTCGTTTGGTGTAAACCTGGTCGCCCCACTTAAATACCAATTCCAGGTGGTAGTTGGCAAAAGTGTCGACAGTAGCCAGCGAGCCGTTTACTACGCCTGAAATGTGAATAAGCTTTTCGCCCTCAACATCAACAACTTTAAAAACCTCTTCGGGTTTGGCCTGTTCGTGTAGCTCTTCGAATCCGGTAAGCGGAGTTCCGATGAATGTTTCCCATCCATCGAGATTTTCGCCATTATACACCGGTTGCCAGGGTGCTTCGCACGAACTAAATAATACTGTTAGAAATGCAAGTGAAATAAAAAATGTAAATTTCTTCATGAGGTAATGGTTTAGATATAATTGACATAAAAAAACTGCCCCATAAATATAGGACAGTTTCTTAAATATTTTTATTTTTTTCTCTATTAAACCGCTGTGCCAGCTAATTGCTGCGCTCGTTCCAAAATTGCCGTATCGTCCAGGAGAACTATTCCTCCATTTGGTCCCGGCTCCATGTGAATTCCCACTGCTCTTCCATCGGTGTAGTTAGCGCCTCCGAAATAATTCCTGACAGTTTCTTCTTTTAATTCAAATTCTTGCGCTATTTGTCTAATCGAACCGTCAGGTAAGCTGTCTTTAATTTTACGCAGCTCGTTAAATGTTATTCTTTTTTCCATATCGCTGTGGTATTAATTAATAAATATTGTATTTGTAAAGAACGTGCATTAAAATTATAATTAATAATTTAATAATAAAAGCGTCATGAACAGCTATTGTTAAATGTTATAACACAAGAGGAAAATTATGTGTATTACGGAGGTGCTTGATTGTTGTAAAGGGCTGGTATGTAGCGATATTAGATTTTAGCGATATGTTGTAGAACAGGTGAGATTAGGGAGTCTGTTAACATTTTTTAAGGGAAGAAGGTCGGCCCGATTTTATTCAGCGATAATGCTGTCGTAAATGGCCTGATGCATGGCTGTACGAATGTTCAATTCGTAGAGTTTGCTGTTGTTGCGGGTAGGGTAAACACGGTTCGACATAAAAATGTATAGCAGCCCGTTTTCGGGATCGGCCCAGGCAAAAGTTCCGGTGTATCCGCTGTGCCCAAAACTGCTTTTGCTGCTCGACACTGCCGGGTAGGCATCTTCCAGTTTGTTTTTGTAGTTATCGATGAGGGGTTTGTCGAAGCCCAGCCCTCTGCGGTTTTTGTTTTCGGGATACTGAATACGTGTAAATTCGTTAAGCGTTAAATCGGAAATATATCGGCGTCCACCAAAATATCCTTTTTGCAGGTACATTTGAAATACTTTGGCCAGATCGTTTGTTGATCCAAATAAACCGGCATTTCCCGATACGCCGCCCATCATTGCCGCTCCTTCGTCGTGTACATAACCCCGCAGTTTCTCCATTCTGAAAAAGTCATCCGTTTCGGTAGGAATAATCTGGCTAAGCGGAAAATGTTTGTAGGCATTAAAGGTAATGGTATGCGCCCCCAAAGGCAGGTAGAAATTATTTTTTACATACGATTCGTACGGGGTGCCGGTAAGGTTTTCAATAATATCTGGGTAGAGGTAAAAGCTCAACCCAGAATACAGGTATCTTTTTCGGGGCAGCAGGTTTGATGTGCGGATGGTATCGAACATTGTTTTTTTGAAATCGTGATTCATGCATAAACGTTCTGATACGCGAATATCATAAAGTGGCGAAGGATGATCTTTAAACACATTTTTATCAAGTGTGCCATCTGCCTGTACTGTCATTGTCCAGAACGGGATCCACGAAGCCAATCGAGCCTGATGCGCTAAAATCTCGCGTAAGCTCAGGTTTTCTTTGTTGCTGCCAATAAAATCGGGCCAGTATTTACTAAACTTATCATCAACGTTCATTTTTCGTTCGTCAACCAAGCGCATAATGGCGGGTAGCGGCCCCGTAACTTTGGTAACCGAAGCCCAATCGTAAATATTATCCCGGTTTACCGGGTAAATGCTGTCGTAGGTTTGAAAACCGTAGCACTTGTGAAAAACCACCTTCCCGTCTTTGGCAACCAAAACCTGGCAGCCGGGGTATGCACCTTCCGAAATGCCAAGATTCGCCAGTGAGTCGATTTTCCGGTTCAGAATAGCAGAACTCATTCCGGCTTCCTCGGGAATGGTGTACGAAAATGTTTGGTTGGAGGCAACTTCTAATCCGTCGCCGGCTTTGAAACGCCTGTCGGAAGTAACCGGAAGTTTTCCGTTGGCTTTATAAGCCCCAAAAACGAGCTGTGCTGCCAGCACCTGTGTAAGTTCATTATCCTGGTGCGCCAAGATCAAGGCATCGGCATGATGAATGTTGGCAAAATGTTTCAACGCATAAGCGTTTCCGAAAAGCGTAAACACCACGTTTTGTTCATGTACAAGATCAATAACCGCTTGTTTTTGTATTTCAGAAATGCCGTATTCGTTTGATGAGTATTTGTTAATCCCTGTAATTCCGGCAATAACAAAGTTGTAGTTATCCAGTTTTTGGCGAAGATTTGCCCAGGTTTTTTCTGTGGCATCTTTTGGTAGCCAAAAATGATCCATACCTGAATATTTTTCCAGCGTATTTTGGAAGATTGATTTTTGGTTGCCGCCAATCATTACTGTTGCAATATTGCGTTTTTCTAAATCCTGCACCGGAAGTGTACTGTCGTTATTTACGACAACTGTCATCGATTTTTTTATCAGTTTTCGGTTGGTAACCTGGTATTCGGGAGCGTTAAGATCGGCAGTGATATTTGTTAAATCTACCGCTTGGTAGTTGTTTAATCCAACCCAGCGTTTTAGTGCCAAAACGGTTCTGCACTTTTCGTTTATTTCATCTTCGGTAATTTCGCCATTGGCGATGGCCGCTTTTATGGTTGCCACAGCCTTACCTGCATCTTCTACAAATTCTATCATATCGTTTCCGGCAATCAGGGCTTCCAGTTCAGCTCTTCCGGCGGTGGTTTGTACGCCTTTCATGGTTATGGCATCGGTAACCAAAAAACCTTTGTAGCCAATTTCGTCTTTCAAATAATTGGTAATTATTTTTTTCGATAGCGATGAGGTAATTCCGGAATCATCGAGCGAAGGGACATTTAAATGCCCCGACATAATTCCTGCAATTCCTTTATCCGATAAATATCGGAACGGGTAACTTTCAATACTGTCGATCCGGCTTTTCGAATGCGGAATAAGCGGCAGAGTTTTGTGCGAATCGGTTTTGGTATCGCCATGCCCGGGAAAATGTTTAGCCACGGGAATAACGTTGTTGTCTTGCATCCCTTTTGCCACCATCCACGACTTCTCGGCTACATTGTGTTTTTGTTCTCCAAACGAACGAAAACCGATAACCGGGTTAAACGGATTGGTGTTAATATCGGCAACCGGAGCAAAATTCATTTGAATTCCCATACGTTTTAACTGGCTGGCAAAATCCTGACCCATTTGGTAAAGGAGGGAAGTATCCTGCACGGCACCCAACGATTGCGCATAGGGATAAACAATTGTGCTGTCGGTTCGCATAGCCGGCCCCCATTCGCCGTCAATAGCCACCAAAAGCGGAGTTTCAGAAGCTTCCTGAAACTGATTGATCCAGTCGGCATTTTTTGTGGGCGAGCCTTGCATTACCAGAATTCCACCAGGTTTCCAATCTTGTATTCTTCGTTTAAAAATGGCCTTGGCCGCATCGTTCTGTTTCGGGTAAACAGTAATCATCATCAGCTGTGCTATTCGCTCATCTAAACTCATTTTTTCGAGTTGCTGGTTTACCCATTCATCGTTCTTGTATTGCAGAAACGGAGGTTCCTGGGCCGAGGTACAGTTCGCCAGAGATAATACTAAAATGGTAAAAAGTAGAAATATTACAGGTGTTGGTTTCATCGTTGTAAATTCGCTAAAAATTTGTGCTACACGTTTAACGTTCATCGAAATAAAATAGTACAAATAGCGCATGATAATTTTAATTCGTTTCCGTTTCAATTTTTTAACTAAATGATTGCTTTTTAAAAAATTTAAAAACTATCTTCGCTTGCGCAAATGTAATATTTTATAGCCTATGTTCAGGATTTTTTTAGTGTTAGTTTTATGGATCTCGGCCAGCGGTTGCCTGGCACTGCAAGATAATGAAATTATTGTAGGAGCGGAGCGTACCTCGCTATATTTAGATGCCTTGAAAGGCAAAAATGTGGGGTTGGTTGTGAACAACACCTCTATTGCTAAAGGCCAGCACCTGGTTGATTTTTTATTGAATCACGAAGTTGATGTAAAAAAGATATTTGCGCCTGAACATGGTTTCAGAGGCGATGTTTCGGCCGGTGGAGAAGTAGTGGACGGGCTGGATAAAAACACAGGCTTGCCGGTTTTTTCGCTCTACGGAAAAAACAAAAAACCGACTGCAGAACATTTTGATGGACTGGACGTGGTTATTTTCGATATTCAGGATGTAGGTTGCCGCTTTTACACCTACATTTCAACCATGCATTACGTTATCGAGGCCTGTGCTGAGTATGATATTCCGCTAATTGTTTTCGATCGTCCAAATCCGAATGGCGATTATGTGGCCGGCCCAATCCGGGAAGAAGGTTTTGAATCGTTTGTAAGTCTTGATCCCATTCCTATTGTTCACGGATGTACGGTTGGCGAGCTCGCCAATATGATCAATGAAGAAGGCTGGCACGCTGCCAACAAAAAATGCGATCTTACGGTTATTCCGGTAGAAAACTACGATCATTCGATGGCTTATTCTTTACCGGTGCGCCCGTCGCCAAATTTGCCCAATGATCTTTCTGTGCGCTTATATCCGTCAATGTGCTTTTTTGAAGCTACCAGTTTAAGCGTTGGACGCGGAACCGATTTCCCGTTCCAGGTGTTGGGTGGTTTAAACGAAAATCTTGGCACATTTGAATTTACCCCGCGAAGCATTCCCGGAGTAGCCATAAACCCGCTAAACAAAGACAAAAAATGTTATGGTGTTGATTTGCGAACATTGGAAGAATCGCCAAAATTTACTTTGAAATACTTCCTCGACTTCTACAATAAATACGAGAACGAGTCTGATTTCCTTACGCGCGAACGCTGGCTGAACCTGCTTGCCGGAACTGACTCGATGATCAAACAAATCAGAGAAGGGAAAAGCGAAGCTGAAATTATTGAAAGCTGGCAACCCGGGCTGGAAGAATTTAAACAACTGAGAAAAAAATATTTATTGTACCCCGATTTCGAATAAACAAAAACTATGAGCCCATATCTTGTTCTTGGAATTGTACTTGGTTATTTTTTAGTACTTATTTTTATTTCGTGGTTAACCGCGCGAAAAGCCGATACACAGGCCTTTTTTACTGCTAACCGAAAATCGCCGTGGTATTTGGTGGCCTTTGGGATGGTTGGTGCCACGCTCTCGGGTGTAACCTTTATATCCGTTCCGGGAGAAGTTGGTAATTCGGCCTTTTCGTACCTGCAATTTGTTCTCGGAAACCTTGTGGGATACTGGTTGGTAGCAGGTATTTTACTGCCTTTGTATTATCGTCTCAACCTGGTTTCTATTTATTCGTTTCTTGATGAACGTTTTGGACCACGATCATACAAAACCGGCTCTTTTTTCTTTTTGATATCGAAACTGATTGGGGCTGCGTTCCGGTTATTTCTGGTAGCTGGAGTATTACAAATTGCCTTTTTCGATGCTTTTAATATCCCTTTTTCGTTAACCGTAATTGTTACTATTGCACTTATTTGGGTATATACTTTTAAGGGAGGAATTAAAACAATCGTTTGGACCGATACGCTGCAGACACTCTTTTTAGTGAGTGCGGTTATTTTTACCATTGTAGCCATTTCGCGAAGCCTAGATTTAAACTTGTCGGGATTGGTAAAAACCATTGCCGATGACAGTAATTCGCAACTTTTCTTCTGGGACTGGCGCTCTGGAAATAACTTCTTCAAACAGTTTGTTTCCGGAATGTTTATCACCATTGTTATGGTTGGTATGGACCAGGATATGATGCAGAAAAACCTGACCTGTAAAAATAAGTGGGAGGCCCAGAAAAACATGCTGGTGTTTAGTATGTCGTTTCTTTTCACAGTGGTGCTGTTTCTTAGCCTGGGAGTAATGTTGTACATTTTTGCCCGCGAGCATGGAATTAGCATTCCTGAAAATACTGACGATCTTTACCCGATGTTAGCTTTAAAATATTTTGGATTGCCTGTGGGAATTGCCTTTTTATTGGGTATTACAGCAGCAGCCTATTCAAGTGCCGATTCGGCATTAACTGCGTTAACAACATCGTTTACTGTTGATTTCCTGAAAATCCATAAATACCCTGAAGAAAAGAAACGCCGTTTAAAAATGTTGTCGCACTTGATGTTTTCAGTGCTGTTAATTGCGGTAATTCTTGTTTTTGATGCCATTAATAATCAGAGCATTGTAGTGGCCGTGTTTACCGTTGCCGGATATACTTATGGCCCAATTTTAGGGTTGTTTCTGTTTGGCATGTATTCATCGCGAAAAGTGAAAGACAAGTGGGTGCCATACATCGGGATTTTTGCACCCGTTTTGTGCTACTTTATTTCAAGTTACTCCGAGGTACTTTTTAATGGCTATCAGTTTGGATTCGAATTGCTTATCCTGAATGGGGCAATAACAATGCTTGGTTTATTACTTATTTCTGAAAAAAGTGCAGTTAAAGGCTAAGGATTGCAAAGAAATGTTAAAAATTGTGAATTGATTTTCTATATTTGTAAAATAACGGCGAAAAGTGGACGTTATAAGGATATAAATTAATTCGAATTGGTTAAATATTTACTTCAAATACTGGCTGCAGCCCTTGTGCTTGTCATGCTCTTCTCGTGTGAGGATGAGGGATATTTGACGTCTACCGATGCGCAACTTAAGTTTTCTGCTGATACGGTAACATTCGACACCATTTTTACTTCTATTGGCTCAACAACCCGACGATTTACGGTGAGTAACCCTTATAACGAGGATGTTCTTATTTCGCGTATTCGTTTGGCAGGAGGCGATGCTTCAAATTTCAGGTTGAATATTAATGGTTTTGAAAGTAGCGAATTGTACGAGATAACATTACCTGCGAAAGACAGTATCTACATTTTTGTTGAAGTTACCATCGATCCAACCGGTCAAAATTTGCCAATGGTTGTACAGGATTCGATTGAATTTACAACCAACACAAATTTCCAGAGTATAATGCTGGAAGCTTACGGGCAGGATTTTAAACTGATCAAAAGCGAACGGATTAAAACAACTACCTGGACCGCAGAAAAACCTTATCTGGTTTATGATTATGCCTATGTTGACAGTTTGGCGACACTAACGATTGAGCCGGGGACAAAAATATATTTCCATAAAGGTGCCGGAATGTATGTTCGTGGAAATGTAGTTGCCGATGGTACTTTTGAATCGCCGATTATATTTCGGGCTGACCGGCTGGAATCATCATATGAAGATATTCCCGACCAGTGGAATGGTATTGTGCTGTATTCAGGAAGTCATGATAACCTATTCAATTTTAGCACAATTAAAAACGCCAATATTGGTTTGCAGGTTGGAACCATTGAAAACGAGGGGTATGCCTCGGTAACGCTTACCAACTCCAAAATTGAAAATATGGCTTATGCCGGAGTGTTTGCCTTGAAATCGAAGATTTATGCCTACAATGCACTGATTAGTAACTGTGGTTTTTATGCTGCTGCGTTGCTTGTTGGTGGCGAATATGAATTTTACCACTCAACTATTGCCAACTATTGGGGCAACTATGGACAAGCTGTGCGGACAACACCATCATTGGTTGTTTCGAATGTGCTGGTTGTTGAAAATTCAAACGGCGAACAAGTTTCGTATAATGGTGATTTGACCAAAGCAACCTTTGGCAACAGTATTATTTACGGTAATATTGGCAACGAATTGGAGTTGGGTAATAACGAAGAGAACACATTCAATTACATGTTCGATCATTGTATTATACAGGCACCCGATACCTTAAATACAAGCAATACTAATCATTTCATTAATGCGATGATCGGAATGGAATTTGATCCTCGTTTTGTTGATCCGTACGATGATTACAACTTTGAGTTGGATACCTTATCGGCAGCAAAGGATGTGGGAACAACAAGATACTCTGAACGGTTTCCGGTTGATTTGCTGAACAGAAGCCGAACCGGCGAAGATGGCCCCGACCTGGGAGCATACGAACGCATTGAAAAGTAAAATGAAACACTTTTTTATTTGTTTATCCCTTATTCTGCTCATTGCAAAAAGCAATGCGCAAAATAGTGATGCCGAATTTTCAATACTCTTTTATAACGTAGAAAACCTGTTTGATGTACGAAACGATTCATTAACGGCTGATGATGAGTTTACGCCTGAAGGAGAACGCCACTGGACCCGAAAACGTTTCGAAAACAAAATCAATAATATCTCGAAAGTAATACTAAGTGCCGGAGGTTGGGAAATGCCCGATTTAATTGCTTTGGCAGAAATCGAAAATCGTTATGTACTGGAAAAACTTACCAACGACACACCGTTAAAAACCACACCATACAAAATTATTCATAAAGAATCGCCAGATCCTCGTGGTATCGATGTGGCATTGATCTATAATTCAGAAACCTTTTATCCGCTTGATTACGCGTATTATCCGTTGGAGGATAAAAATGGTGGCATACGTAAAAGTCGCGAAGTACTTTATGTTTTGGGAACTGTAAATGGTGAAGATTCTATTCATGTTTTTGTAAACCACTGGCCGTCGCGGTATTCGGGTTTGTTGGAAACACGACCGGCACGACAGCAAGCGGCGCGTTTGCTTTTGTCGAAATACAAGGAGATCATTCAAAAAAACGAAAAGGCAAAAGTGGTTATCGTGGGCGACTTTAACGATCAGCCAGGTGATGAAAGTATAGCACAGGATCTTGGTGCTGCTGATTCTTTAAATAGCAAATCCGCTGGTTTATACAATCTCTCTTTGCCCTGGATGAAGCAGGAGGAGGGGACTTTAAAGTATCAGGGACAGTGGTTTGTATTCGATCAGATAATTGGTTCACCGGGCTTGCTGGCCGCAACAAACGGGTTAAGCGCCAAACCTGAAAATGCAACAATTTGCAAACTACCTTTCTTATTTGAGTCAGATGAAACGCGCGGAGGCCGAAAATTGTATCGAACGTACACGGGCTACCGGTACAACGGAGGTTTTAGTGACCATTTACCGATTCTGTTAAAGTTGCAGGTGGATTAATCTTTTGCTTTCAGCCCCATTTCTTCTGCTTTTTTCATCATAAAAGCAAAAGCTTCTTCGTAATTGTTATGAATCTCACCATCCAAAATAGCTTCTTTAATGGCATCTTTTAGCAGCCCAACTTCGCGGCATGGAGCCAAGTCGAAAGTCTCCATGATAAGGTCGCCATCAACCGGAGGCTGAAAATTACGAATAGCATCTTTCTCTTCAATCTCCTTTAACTTTTGGCGAACCACTTTAAAGTTTTTCATGTAGCGTTTCACCTTCTCCGGATTCTTCGATGTGATGTCGGCCTCGCAAAGCGTCATTAAATCATCAATGTCGTCACCGGCCTCAAAAAGCAGGCGTCTTACTGCCGAGTCGGTTACAATGTCTTCTGAGAGAACAATTGGGCGCATGTGCAGGCCTACCATTTTCTGAACGTATTTCATCTTTTCATTCAGCGGCAGTTTCATGCGTTTAAAGATTTTGGGAATCATTTTTACACCCACAAAATTGTGTGCGTGAAAAGTCCAGCCCAGGCCTTCAACAAAACGTTTTGTTTTGGGTTTGGCAATGTCGTGTAGCAATGCCGACCAGCGTAACCATAAATTATCGGAGTTGGGTACCAGGCGGTCGAGCACCTCAATGGTGTGATAGAAATTGTCTTTATGACCGATGCCATTTACTTTATCAACACCTTTCATATTTTGCAACTCCGGGAAAATTATCTCCAGCAAACCGGTTTCTTCCAGTAATCGAAAACCTTTCGAAGGTTTCGGTGCCATAATAATTTTATTCAGCTCTTCAATAATGCGCTCGGCCGATACAATTTTAATACGGTCTTTGTTTCGGGCAATTGCTTTTAGCGTTTCATCCTCAATTTCAAAATCAAGCTGAGTGGCAAACCGAATGGCACGCATAATACGTAAAGGATCGTCGGAGAAGGTAACATCAGGATCGAGCGGAGTGCGGATGATCTTATTATTCAAATCATCCATCCCGTTAAACGGATCGACCAGCTCGCCAAAACGATCGCCATTTAAACTAAAAGCCATGGCATTGATGGTAAAATCGCGGCGGTTTTGATCGTCTTCCAGTGTACCGTCTTCCACGATCGGTTTTCTCGAGTTGCGTTGGTACGATTCTTTTCGGGCACCTACAAACTCAATCTCAAGATCTTTGTATTTTAACATGGCGGTGCCAAAGTTTTTAAATACATTAACCCTTGGGCGTGGTTTTAGGTTTCTGGCCACCTCTGTAGCGAAATCGATACCGCTACCAATAGTTACAATATCGATATCTTTTGAAGGGCGCTCGAGAAATAGGTCGCGTACATATCCTCCAATTACATAAGTTTCTGTTTCAACACGGTCGGCAACCGCCTGTATATCTTTGAAAATCTTCTCTTTTAGCTTGCTGTTCATCTGACAAAAATCGTATTCCAAAATGGGCTATTCTGCCACTTTGATAAAAAATCGTGACAAAATTACAATTATTTAGTTGAAATTAAGTAGTAACTTGGGAATTCAAAATTTGGTATTATCTTTGATATGTAAATATCGAAATAAATAGATATATAAATACTGAAAAATATAAGATTATGTTGGAACATTTAACAAAAGAAACATTTAAAGAGAAAGTTTTCAATTTTGAAACGAATAAAGAGTGGAAATACGAAGGTGAAAAGCCATGTTTGATTGACTTTTACGCCGATTGGTGTGGACCATGTAAAATGGTTGCTCCAGTGCTGGAAGAGTTGCAATCGGAGTATGGCGACAGCATCGTAATCTACAAAGTAAATACTGAAGAACAGCAGGAATTAGCCGGAATGTTTGGTGTACAAAGTATCCCTTCATTGCTGTTTGTGCCGCAAGACGGACAACCGCAAATGGCAATGGGAGCACTTCCGAAACAAACTTTCGAGAAAGCAATTTCTGACGTGCTGAAAGTTGAAAAACCTCAGGCTAATTAAGAAGATCGAGTACTTTTTCAAGTTGTATACCACGGGAACCTTTTATTAAAATGTTCCCGTTTTTTATGGGTTCACTTCTCAGGTAAGCACATAATTCATCAACATGAATAAATGATTTTATGCTGTCCCCGGTGTTGACCTTCGTGAATTCTTTACCTACCAAAAAAGTGTTGCTTTTCAGATCTTCGGGAATCAGTTTAACGATCTTTGTATGTTCATCCTCTGAATATTCTCCCAGTTCAAGCATGTCGCCAAGAATCAAATATTTGTCGCCTTTTAAATTCTCCAGGAAACTTTCGATGGATGCCGCCATACTTGTGGGATTGGCATTGTAGGCGTCCATAATAATCTTTAGTTCGCCTTTGTTTATCAACTGCGAGCGATTATTGGTGGGTTGGTATTCTTTTATGGCTTGCTGAATTTTTAGCGGATCAACATCAAAATAATTTGCGATACAGGCAGCTGCCAAAATATTTTCAAAATTAAAATCGCCAATCAGATTGCTGTTCAGGTAAAGTACGCCCTTTTTAAAAATGGCTTTTACATGAATAAACGGAGGACTTTGGATGGTTTCGCCGGTGAACGACGCATTTTCTTTTCCGTAAGAAATACGTTTAGGAAGTGCTTCGCCAATTTCTTCAAGTAATTTATTGTCGGCGTTGTAAAAGATAACTCCATTCTTTTTTCCTATGTAATCGTACAATTCGCCTTTGGTTTTTATTACCCCTTCAAACGAGCCAAAACCTTCGAGGTGTGCCCGGCCTATATTGGTGATTATTCCAAAATCAGGATCGGCAATTTTACACAAATCGGCAATTTCACCCGGATGATTGGCTCCCATTTCCACTACGCCAAATTCAGTGTTTTTATCCATTGCAAGCAGCGTTAACGGAACTCCGATATGGTTGTTTAAATTCCCCTGCGTAAAGCTTACCTTGAATTTTTTAGCAAGCACTGTTGAGATCAGCTCCTTTGTGGTCGTTTTTCCATTGGTGCCGGTAATAGCAAGTATGGGCAGTCCCAATTGTTTTCTGTGATAATGGGCCAGTTGCTGTAATGCTGTAAGAACATCTTCTACCAAAAGAATTTTGTCATCGGTGGCATATTCTGCTTCGTCAATAATGGCATAAGCTGCTCCTTTTTTCAGGGCATCGTGGGCATATTTGTTGCCATTAAAATTGGCCCCTTTTAATGCGAAAAAAATACAGCCATTCTCAATTTTTCGGCTATCGGTAGATACTTGTGTTGATTTTATAAAACAACCGTAGATAGTTTCAATACTTGTCATAAAGCAAAAATACGATTCAATTTGGCATAAAAAAAGCTCCGCACTTGTACGAAGCTTTTCTGAAAATATTTTTATGATTTAGAAACCTTCAGGGCTTCCAACTCTGGTCATTGCGCAACGGAATCCAAGATCGTTCTGTGCCTTGGTTTGCTCCAGGTAACGACGTGTTCCGGGAACCAGCCAGTAAGGGCGATCTAGCCACGATCCGCCTTTGTACACACGTACTTCATCATCAATTAATGAAGAGAATGCACCAGGTCTGTCGTCCTGAATATACATGCCTTCGGTTTGTTTATCGTTACCAATCCATGTATCTCCTTCAACAATTTGCGAGGTAGGATCACCATCCAAAACATTTCGGTAGTCCATTCCGGCAATTGTATCTCTTATCAGTTCACCATATTGGTCTCTCATAAGTTGACCGTTTGGGTCGCGACGGTATTCTGTAATAACGTTACCACGGAATGGGTTAAATTCTTCCACATCGTTTAACGACATTGGACGGTAAACATCGGCCACCCATTCGTTAACGTTACCCGACATACAATACAGGTTGTAATCGTTAGGTTCGTACGAGAAAACAGGTGCAGCAATATCTGCATTATCGTTCAGTGCTCCTGCCATACCCATCATATCACCACGTCCACGAACAAAGTTGGCTTTTAAGCGGCCTTTTTCTTTTTTCTTATCCTGACGCAGGTACGAACCATTCCACGGATACAATTTACGGTCGGTAAGTAATTCGCCATCGGTATTACCAATTAAACCGTAGGCTGCATATTCCCACTCTGCTTCGGTTGGCAGTCGGTAATTCGGTAGCATAATACCATCTTCCCATTTTGGGCGACGAGTTGTTCCGTCAGGATTTTCAACAGGTTTGTCTCCTTCTGTTCCCTGGTATAATCCTGCTAAATAAGTATCTGTTGTATATACGTTTTCGCCCGTTTGGGTATTGTCATGCGTAATAATCTCTCTGTCTACCAATATTTGTTCGTTAACCCTGTCGGTACGCCAGGCACAATAAGCTTCGGCCTGTTCCCAGCTAACTCCAACCACCGGATATTCGGAATACGCCGGATGACGGAAATAATTATTTACGTAAGGTTCGTTGTAAGCTAAATCTCTACGCCAAACACTTGAGTCAGGCGTAATAGCCTTCATTCTTTCTACATCGCCGGGGTATACACGACCTGTCCAGTGGGTAAATTCACGATAGTCCTGATTTGAAACTTCTGTTTCGTCCATATAAAACGAAGCTACAGTAACTCTTCGGGGATAATTGTCGTTGCGATACATAACGTCCTGCTCAACACGACCCATAGTAAACGTACCACCCTGAACAAAAACTAAACCCGGTCCGGCTTCCTGCTCGTATCCCGAAATATTTGGAATATTTCCGGTTTCTTCAGCATTGTATTCCCAACCAGTAGTTCGTGATGAATCTCCTTTGCCTCCTATTCCGAATAATCCACATCCGGAAACGAATGCAGCTAAGGCAATAAAAACGAATGGTTTTAATCTTTTAAAATTCATTGTTTGTATAAATTTTCTCATCGACACAAATATAACTAATTTGTTCAATTCTTATTGTTCAGTCTTTTCAATTATTTTATTCTTCATTTAAGAAGGATGTTAATATCTTTGGCACTATTCGGTGTTAAACCGTGGTTGGTTTGCGGCTTTATTTGCAATATTTGAATGCGGTAGCCGTTTACAAGCTTATATTATTGACCGTATTTTATGAATAAATATATACTTCTATTATTTGTTTTTTTGCTCGGCTTTGCTGTTAACGATGTGCATAACGAGATTATTGTACTCAGCTGGCAGGAAAATCCGGGTAGCCGCGACGGAGAAGTATTAGAATTTTTTGAGAATGCTGATATATCGGGCGATCTGGCACATCTGGCTTTGCCTGTTTATACCCGGCTTTATAAGCTCGAAAATCCAAATAAAATACTTCGGTTTAGTATCAGGAATCCCGTTTTTGAGGAGGTGAGTGACAGTATAAAGAAACTGTTAACTGTTGAAATTCCATCAGAACTGCAAGTTACTACATCTGTTTTGCAGTCGGGGAACGAAAAAAAAATTGAACTTCAGATCATTCCGCTGAAAGAAGAGAATGGTAAAATTTACCGGTTAAAAAGTTTTGAATTACGCGCTGCTCCCGATGTTTATAAAAAGTCGGTTCAAACCGTAAATTGGAAAACAGGGTCCGTTCTGGCAACGGGTGATTGGGTAAAAATCCGTGCAACAGGAAAAGGGATTTATAAGATACCCCATTCGAGATTACTTGATTGGGGATTTTCAGATCCTGAGCAGGTTGGTGTATTTGGAAGCGGAGGAAAAATACAATCGGAAGATCCCGGTGAGATTGATTACGATGATTTGGAAGAGTGTGCCGTGTGGACAGCCAGTAATAATGGCGAGCAGTGTTTGTTCTTTTATGCACCCGGAATTACCGAATGGGATTTAAACACTTCAGGAATTTTTTCACATCGTTCGAATGAATATACCACGCAGGGATATTTCTTCCTGGGAAACACGGGAACTCCTAAACAGCCCGAAACACTTGACAATGTTTCAGATGAGATAACCCATTCAACATCAACGTTTGATTGCCTCGACCTGATAGAATATGAAAAATACAACTTGCTGGAACTGGGATCAGGGAAGCGCTGGTTTGGCGACCGGTTTACCAATGGCGGATCAAAAAACTACACTTTTACGATTTCTGATCCCGCAGAAGGTTCGTCAGCCAAATTAACAGTTAGCGGTGCTGCGCGATCGTTTCGGTCGTCGAATTTTTCGGTTGCCGCAGAAGGAGTAGAAGCCGGAACGGTATCATTCAGAAGTGTTGACACCGGTGAAACATACGGTATTTATGCCGATTCGGAAACAGCAACCATGGATGTGGGCTTATCGGAAGGCGAGCAAGAGGTTCGGGTGACCTACAATGCCGCGAACAGCAGTGCCGAAGCGTGGCTCGATTATATAGAACTGAACTACCGGAGAAACATTGTTGCGGGTGATTCTCCTTTGTTTTTCAGGGATTCGGAATCGGTTGGAGCGGGCAGTATTGTTGAGTTTCAGATTGCAAATGCAGAAGATGCTACTAAAGTATTGGACGTTTCAGACATTAACAATGCAAAAGAGATAGATGCGGTGCTCAATGGTACCGTTTTGCGATTTAAACAGGAGGCCTCGGAATTAAAAGAATACGTGGTTTTTAATACTTCCGGAACTTTCCCCGAACCTGTATTTGTTGAGGATATTGAGAATCAGAATTTACACGCCATAAATACACCGGAGTTTCTAATCATTTCGCACAGTAATTTTATGAGCGCTGCCGAAGAACTGGCCGATTTTCATCGAACACAGGATGGAATGAGCGTGGAGGTGGTTGATGTAAATGCTATTTATAACGAATTCAGCTCGGGAAGTAAAAGTGCCACCGGAATCAGGAATTTTATAAAAATGATTTACGACCGGGGGAATACATTAAAATATGTATTGCTTTTTGGCGACGGTAGTTACGATAACCGAAATATAACCGGAAGCGGACTGAACTTTATCCCCACTTATCAGTCGGCAAATTCGCTTGATCCGCTAAATTCATTTGTAAGCGACGATTATTTTGTAATGCTCGATGCCGGAGAAAGATTATCCTATGGTTCTATCGATTTGGGTATTGGACGAATTCCTGCATCAACGGCTTACCAGGCGCAGCTGGTGGTTGATAAAATAAAACGATATTACGAACCGGATGCTTTGGGCGACTGGCGAAATGTGGTTTGTATGATCGGCGATGATGGAGATACCGGAATTCACATGCGGCAATCGGAGCAAATTGCCGATACACTCAATCGAAATCATGGAGAATTTATTACCGATAAAATATTTTTTGATGCTTATACCGAGGATGTTACGCCGGCTGGCGAACGTTACCCTGATGTAAATGCCGCAATAAACGAAAGGGTAGAAGAAGGGGTACTGATTCTTAATTATATCGGGCATGCCAACAACAGTTTTCTGGCGCACGAACATGTGTTGGAAAAAGGTGACATTAACTCGTGGTCGAACCGAAATCAGTTGCCGATTTTTGTAACAGCTACCTGTGAGTTCAGTCGTTTTGATGCTGATGAAACCTCGGCCGGCGAGGAAGTGCTGATGAATCCAAACGGAGGAGGAATCGGACTGTTTTCTACTACTCGTGTGGTAACTTCGGGAGCGAACTTTTTGCTGAGCCGCAGTTTTTACCGTTTTATCTTTGCCAAAGACGAGAATGGTGAGCATTACCGCATGGGCGACGTAATGCGTCTCGCCAAATCGAACCTGGCCAATGGAATTAATAAACGCAACTTTTCGTTGCTGGCCGATCCGGCATTAAAACTTTCGTATCCGAAATACCAGGTGATAACCACAGCGATAAATGGCGCCGATGCTACAAGCAGCCCCGATACGATTGGTACGCTCGAAAGAATTACCATCGAAGGTTATGTGGCTGATTATTTCGATAAGCGGATAGATGACTTTAACGGCGAGATAACGCACACGGTTTACGATAAGGAAATAGATATGACAACACTTGGAAATGGCGATGATAACCGGCCATTGACTTTCCAGGTGCAGAACAACATTATCTACTCGGGAACAACCAGCGTTACCAACGGGAATTTTAGCTTTAGTTTTGTGGTGCCAAAAGACATTTCATATAAAATTGGCTCGGGAAAAATTATGTATTACGCCCAAAATGGCGAAGAGGATGCACACGGCGCGTTTACAAATTTTAGTATTGGTGGCGAAGGATCGAACATTGCCGATAACAGCGGACCTGAAATTCAACTTTACCTGGATTCAGAAGATTTTCAGTCGGGCGATAAAACCGGTAAGAATCCAACGCTGCTGGCATATTTGTCGGACGAAAACGGCATCAATACGGTTGGAACCGGAATCGGACATGATATTACAGCAGTGATCGACAACGATTATTCAAAAGTGTACGTGCTTAACAATTACTATCAGGCCGAAAAAGATGACTATACAAGTGGTTCATTGCAATTTCCGTTAAACAATCTGTCGGTTGGAAAGCATACCTTGTCGTTAAAAGCATGGGATGTTGCCAATAATTCAACGGAGGTGGAAATTGAGTTTGAGGTTACCGGCGATTTTATCATCAACGAAATAAGTAATTATCCGAACCCGATAACGGATTATACCTATTTTGTAATCGGGCACAACCAGGCAGGCGAAAGCTTTTCGGCTGTTTTCGACATTTATAACATCAACGGTAAATTGATCGATCAGTTTGAAACAGAGATCAGTTCGAACGGAAGCACCAGTAACCCGGTGCGCTGGGATCTTTCAGAATCAAAAATTCCGCTAACACAGGGTGTTTATGTATATCAGGTTTTTCTGAAAAACAACGAAGGGGTAATTGCTTCAAAATCAGGGAAATTATTGGTGATGTGATAATTTTTCAACCGCTGCAAAATTTTTCTTTAAAAGCTGCGTTCTCAATTTTGTAGGCTAACAACTACAACAAAAGAATAGCTACACCCGTAATGTAAAAGTATTCAGGGTACAGATTTAACCTATTGCTGCAAGGACAAATGTTATATCTTTGCACGCTCAATTTTTAAAAAGATGAAAATCAGATTTATTCAAATTTTAATTATCGTAATGCTTTTGGCAATGGATAGTCAAATGTTATTTGCGCAATCCGAACCAAATGTAATTTCAACGGGAGTACCGTTTTTATCCATAACTCCTGACTCAAGAATTGGAGGGATGGGAGACGCAGGTGTAGGTGCAACTCCTGGTATTAGCTCACAGCACTGGAACCCTGCAAAATATGTTTTTATGGAGAGTGAGATGGGAGTTGGTTTGTCGTACTCGCCTTGGTTGGTTAATTTGGTTAACGACATCAATCTTGCTTACTTAACGTTTTATAAAAAAATGGATGATGTCCAGGCAATTAGTGCTTCTTTGAGGTACTTTGGACTTGGTGATATTATTTTTACAGATGAAGATGCAGTATATATGGGGCAACAGAGTCCTAATGAATTCGCGCTTGACGTTGCATATTCTCGTTTACTTTCCGAAGCATTTTCTGGCTCGGTAGCGTTGCGCTATATTCGTTCGGATCTTGCATCAGGAGCAGGGATCGAAGGTTATAGCCCCGGAAATTCTTATGCTGCTGATATTGCTTTCTATTATCAGAAGGAGTTACGGATGAATAGAAAAGACAATACTTTTGCAGCTGGAATAAATATCCAAAATATTGGGTCTAAAATTTCATATGATGAAGGCAATACTAAAGATTTTATCCCTACGACTTTGAGATTGGGAACTTCTTTTACCTCTGAACTTGATAATTATAATTCGTTTATGTTTTCACTGGAACTTAGTAAGTTATTAGTGGCAACACAAGATTCTATGACCCGCGAAGAGTATTCAAAGTTAGGGCCAATTGGAGGTATATTTAAGTCTTTTGCTGATGCGCCTGGTGGATTTAAAGAAGAATTACAAGAAATAATGATAGGAGCAGGCGTTGAGTATTGGTACAATAAACAGTTTGCTATAAGAGCAGGTTATTTTCATGAACATGAAAATAAAGGTAATCGAAAATATATGTCAGCTGGGGCTGGACTAAGAATGAACGTTTTTTCATTGGATTTTTCATACCTTTTTCCAATTGCTACAGCAAATCATCCCCTGGAAAATACCATGCGTTTCACGCTGGCTTTTGATATTGACGCATTTAGTAGCCAACGCTAATGGATTTCAGAATCGGACAAGGATATGATGTGCACCGTCTGGCCGAAGGAGAAACCTTGTGGTTAGGCGGTATTCTTATTCCCCACAGTAAGGGAACGGTGGCACATTCTGACGGCGATGTGCTGATACACGCCATTTGCGATGCCATGCTGGGGGCACTGAAACTGCGTGATATCGGGACTCATTTCCCTGATACTGCAGCTGAGTTCAAGAATATCGACAGTAAAATCTTGCTTAAAAAGTCGTACGAGCTGGTAAAGCAAAAGGGCTACGAAATTGTAAATATCGACTCAACCGTTCAGGCGCAGCAACCAAAGCTAAAACCACATATTCCGGCGATGGAACAATGTATGGCCGATGTTTTGGAAATCGATGTCGATCGCGTGTCGGTGAAGGCTACAACTACCGAAACGTTGGGGTTTGAAGGCCGCGAAGAAGGCATGTCGGTTAATGCGGTTGTACTTTTAAAACGCAGGTAAATGAGCAAACGCACACTTGTTATCGGGGCCAGCGAAAATCCGGCACGCTACTCCAATAAAGCAATTCTGGCACTTCGGCGGAACGAACACGAGGTTGTGGCGCTGGCTAAACGCAACGGACAGGTTGATGATGTTGCCATTGAAACAACTTTTCCGAAAAACGAAAGAGTGCATACCGTAACACTGTACGTGGGGCCTCAACATCAGCCCGGGTATTATTCGGATATTATCAGAATGAAACCGCAACGTGTTATTTTTAACCCGGGAACAGAAAATCCGGAGTTTGCCGAAAAACTGAAAAACAACGGAATTGAAGCCGAAGAAGCTTGCACTTTGGTGTTGCTAAGTATCGGGGCGTATTAACAAAACCAAGGGATCCGATCCGTTTTAACTGAAAATTATACGGATCGGATCCTTTTCATTAACCAGAACGAAGTATCCAGCATCCAGCATCCAGTATCTACCATGTTCAAAGAAATAAAATCACTCGACGAGTTTTTAGTGCAGAAGGAAGAAAATGCCGCAGTATTGGCGTATTTCTCAACCGAAGCTTGTTCGGTGTGTAAAGTGTTAAAACCAAAAGTAGAGGAAATGGTAACAACGGCGTTTCCGAAAATGCAGTTGGTTTACATAAAATCAGATGTATTGCCCGATGTGGCTGCACAAAACAGCGTATTTACCGCGCCAACAATCGTGGTGTTTTTCGATGGCCGCGAAACCATTCGAAAAAGTCGTGCCTTTAGTGTTGGCGAACTTCAGGATGAAATTGGGCGCTATTATTCGATGCTTTTTGATTAGCTTCAGCGGTGAAGTATAATTCTCTTAATGTACTGACTACGATGCTCTGCCACTTTAATCTTTAGCAATCGTACTTAGTACGATGCTTCAGTTATGCGGTTTTCTCTAATCGTTCTCAGTACGATGGGCCATTCTCAGAGTTTTTCTCAATCGTACTCAGTACGTTTCATTACTACCACAGTTTTCACTGAACGTACTCAGTACGTTTCATCACTACCACAGTTTTCACCGATCGTACTCAGTACGTTATTCCAATTCATAATGAATTACGGAACATGCTTGTTTATAAAGTGAGCCTATTTAAAGAGCCCATCCAACAGTTCGTCATCAGCTTCTTCTGGTAAAGTAACTTTCAAATCGGGATTTTCTTTCATGGCCTGCTCAATGGCAAAACGTGCCGGTTTATTGCGTGCCCAGCTGCGGCGCGAAATGCCGTTGTTTACATCCCAGTGCAACATCATTTTCAGGCGTTCTTCGGCTTCGGGCGAGCCGTCGATAGTCATTCCGAAACCACCGTTAATTACTTCGCCCCAGCCAACGCCACCACCGTTGTGCAACGAAATCCAGGTAGCACCACGGAAACCGTCGCCAACAAAATTCTGCACAGCCATGTCGGCTGTAAACGATGAGCCATCGTATATATTTGAAGTTTCGCGGTACGGCGAATCAGTACCAGAAACATCGTGATGATCGCGCCCCAGAACAATGGGGGCAGAGATGCGTCCGTCGGCAATGGCATCGTTAAATGCTTTGGCAATTTTTGTTCGGCCCGTACAGTCGGCATACAAAATCCGCGCTTGCGAACCCACCACCAGTTTGTTTTTTCCGGCTTCTTTTATCCAGTGAATATTGTCTTCCATCTGGCGGGTAATTTCGTCCGGTGCTGAGGCTGCTATTTCAGTCAGTACATCGGCAGCAATTTTATCTGTAATTGCTAAGTCTTCTGCTTTTCCGGAGGTGCATACCCAGCGGAACGGCCCAAAACCATAATCGAAAAACAGCGGCCCCATAATGTCCTGCACGTACGACGGGTATTTAAATTCGCCATCGGCTTTGGTAATATCGGCGCCGGCTCTACTTGCTTCCAGCAAAAAGGCATTGCCGTAATCCCAGAAATACATGCCATTTTGTGTCAGCTTATTCACGGCAGCTACATGTCGGCGCAGGGTTTTATAAACTTCTTCTTGAAACTGTTCCGGGTTTTCGGCCATCATTTTATTCGATTCCTCAAAAGTCAATCCGGCGGGGTAGTAACCACCTGCAAACGGATTGTGCAACGAAGTTTGATCCGATCCCAGCTCAACCGGAATATTCTCTTCGGCCAGCTTTTCCCACAGGTCAACAATATTACCCTGATAAGCCAGCGAAACGGCTTCTTTGTTTTCGCGGGCTTTTAGTGCACGAGCCATCAATTCATTCAGGTCGGTATAAACTTCATCAACCCAACCCTGACTGTGGCGAACTTCCACTGCTTTCGGATTCACTTCGGCAACAATACATACCATTCCGGCAATTACCGTTGCTTTTGGTTGTGCTCCCGACATGCCTCCCAGGCCACTGGTCACAAATATTTTTCCGCCAAAATCGCCGGGCGAGTGCAGGCGGGCGGCATTCATAACCGTAATAGTAGTGCCGTGCACAATGCCTTGCGGGCCGATGTACATGTACGATCCGGCAGTCATTTGTCCGTATTGCGATACGCCAAGTGCATTCATTCGTTCGTAATCATCGCGGCCCGAATAATTCGGAATTACCATGCCGTTGGTAACCACAACTCGCGGTGCATTTTTATGCGACGGGAATAAACCCATCGGATGCCCCGAATACATCACCAGCGTTTGTTCGTCGCTCATCTCGGCCAGGTATTTCATGGTAAGCAGGTACTGCGCCCAGTTCTGAAAAACCGCACCGTTTCCACCGTAGGTGATCAGTTCGTGCGGATGTTGCGCTACCGCGTAATCCAGGTTGTTCTGAATCATCAGCATAATCGATGCTGCCTGCTTCGATTTGGCCGGGTATTCATCATTGGGGCGTGCGTACATTTTATAGTCGGGGCGAAAGCGGTACATGTAAATACGCCCGAAAGTTTCCAGTTCGTTCAAAAACTCGGGGGCAAGTACTTCATGGAATTTCGTAGGGAAATAACGCAAGGCATTTTTCACCGCCAGTTTTTTTTCATTCGCCGATAATATGTCCTTTCTTTTGGGGGCGTGGTTAATGTTGGTTTCATACGGTTTCGGCATTGGAAGTTCGTTCGGTATCCCTTGTAAAATGGCGGTTTTAAATGCTGCTAAATCCATGGTTCCTCTGCTTTAATCTTAATTATTTCGAAATACAACGGCAAATTATCGCCTTTCCCCGAATTTACTTCTGATATTTCACACCTTTTGAAAATATTTGTGCTTATTGTATTAATTAAAGGGAAAACAATTAATAATTGAATAGATGAAAAGATTTAGAATTGTATTAATAGCGTTAGTAAGTGTAGTTTTATTTTCGAGTTGTGGTTACAACAAAATGGTGGAAATGGATGAGCAGGTAACGGCATCGTGGGCACAGGTTGAAAACGTGTATCAGCGTCGTGCCGATCTGATCCCAAACCTGGTAAATACCGTAAAAGGCTATGCCGAGCACGAGCAGGAAACGCTAACCGGCGTTATTGAAGCGCGCTCTAAAGCCACTTCTGTGAATGTGGATCCTACAAAATTAAATGCACAGTCGCTTCAGCAATTTAACCAGGCGCAGGAAGGACTTTCTTCTGCATTAAGTAAGCTGATGGTAGTTGTTGAACGTTATCCGGATTTAAAAGCCAATCAGAATTTTATGGAATTACAGGCGCAATTGGAAGGCACCGAAAACCGAATTGCTGTGGAGCGACGTAAATTCAACCAAACCACACAGTCGTACAACGCCTATATCCGGAAATTTCCAAGGGTAATTTATGCCGGTTGGTTTGGTTTCGAAAAGAAAACCTATTTCGAAGCGCAGCAAGGTGCAGAGCAGGCTCCTGAGGTACAGTTTTAATAGTTTTGCGAAGTAGGTCATGCTGTTCGTCAGTTGACGGATTCAGCATCTGACGAGTGAAGGAGATAGCATCCTTTTGGGATGCTGTAATTACAAAAAGGAAACGAAATTATGGGAGTACAAAAATATTTTACCGAAGCAGGGAAACTGCAAATTACCAACGCCATTCGGGTGGCTGAAACCAATACCTCGGGAGAAATAAGGGTGCACATCGAAAAACATTGTAAAGAAGATGTCTTGGATCGTGCTGCTTACCTTTTCGAAAAGTTGGAAATGCACAAAACAGAATTACGCAACGGCGTTCTTTTTTACCTGGCAGTAGAGGATAAAAAGTTTGCCATTTTGGGTGATGGAGGAATAAACCAAAAAGTGGCCGACGATTTCTGGGAAAGTACCAAAGAAGTGGTTATTGCTAAATTAAAAGAGGGTAAGTACGCCGAAGCTCTTGCTGATGGAATTATTATGGCAGGCGAACAGTTAAAAACACATTTTCCTTACCAGGATGATGACGTGAATGAATTATCAGACGAAATTTCGTTTGGAAAATAAGAATCACTGTTCCGCTTTTTCTCCCCTTGTACGGAAAGCGGGTGGATAGCAGAGGGGTTAAATTTAGAAAATATGAAACGAACAATAATATTACTAGTTGCACTTATCGTAAGCGCCACAAGCGTTTTGGCACAAATACCCGAACGTCCGCAACCGGCACGTTTGGTAAACGATTTTGCCAATATTTTAAGCGATGGCGAAAAGCAAAACATGGAAAATGCCTTGGCACAGTTTGCCCGAAAAACTTCGACACAAATTGTTGTGGTAACTGTTCCAGATCTGGAAGGATATGATCGTGCTGATTATGCACAACGACTGGGCGAAAACTGGGGAGTTGGACAAAAAGGCAATGATAATGGTTTGGTGGTTTTGGTAAAACCAAAGGTTGGTAACAGCAGGGGGCAGGTGTTTATTGCAACCGGCTACGGACTGGAAGGTGTTTTGCCCGACGCTATTTTAAATACCACAATCGTTAACGAGGAAATGATTCCGCGCTTTAAACAGGAAGACTACTATGGCGGTTTAGCGGCAGGATTAAACGTAATTATGGATATCACCCGCGGGGAATATACAGCAGAGAATTACCAGGAAAAGGTTAACGCCGGCGGCAGTGCCGGAATTCCCTTTGGAATCATCTTTTTTATTTTGCTGATAACCTTATTCGGAAGACGCCGGAGAGGTCGGTTTTACTCACCGGGCAGAAGTTTGCCATTCTGGTTAGCCATGGGAATGATGTCGGGTAGTCATCGTTCGTCAGGCTCGTTCGGTAACTTTTCATCGGGAAGCGGAAGTTTCGGCGGCGGAGGTTTCGGTGGTTTTGGTGGCGGAAGCTTTGGTGGCGGAGGTGCCGGTGGAAGCTGGTAACAGAAATTCATTTTTTGTTATATAAATAACAATGTTCAAATTTTGATGAAGTCGTTTCTGTAGGAGCGGCTTTTTTCATTTTAAGGATTTTGGCAGTCGGTGTTAGGCAATTATAACCCCGGTTTTAAGTAGGCTTGTGCAGCCAATTTCGAAAAACATCATACAGAAATGCTGCTTTTGTCGACTTCGATTAGGTAAAAAATAGTGCTGACCCTCAAGCGTATTTGCTACATTTGTATCATACAAACCCGTTTTATACAAACTCTTAATAACAGAGTCGATCAAAAGAAGCATAGATGCAATGAAGAAAAAATCCCGGAGTGGACGCCGGGATTTTTTTATGCGCGGAATTTTAAAGTATTCTTTTTAAAACATCCTGCAAAAAAAAGCCGGTTCAAAATTTTTGAACCGGCTTTTTTTAAATAATATCTTAATGCTTAGTCAGCAATATCTTCAACTACGTTAATATTCTGGTCAACCAAAATGCGACCACAATATTCGCAAACAATAATCTTTTTGCGGCTGGCAATGTCCATCTGGCGCTGAGGTGGGATTTTGTTAAAACAACCACCACATGCATCACGCTGAATAGTAACCACTGCTAAACCGTTGCGTGCATTTTTACGAATACGCTTAAAAGCGCCCAGCAAACGAGGTTCGATAAACGACTCGATTTTTTCTGATTTCGCTTTTAGCTTTTCTTCTTCAATCTTGGTTTCTTCAGTAATTTCAGAAAGTTCGTTTTTCTTTCTGTCCAGATCTTCTTCACGCTCTTTCAGCTGCTCTTTCGAAGCTGTAATGGCTTCTTTTTTCTGAGCCATTTCGGCAGTGAACTCTTTAATACGTTTTTCAGAAAGTTCGATTTCCAGGTTTTGGAATTCAATTTCTTTCGAAAGCGAGTCGAATTCGCGGTTGTTACGAACGTTGTTTTGCTGTTCGGTATATTTTACAATCAACGCTTGCGAATCTTTAATCGCAATTTTTTTGTTGTTGATTGAAGTATCCAGATTTTTAACCTCGTCATCAAGGTTTACTAACCTGGTTTTTAAACCGGCAATTTCGTCTTCCAGGTCCTGAACTTCCAAAGGAAGTTCACCCCTTAGGGTTTTTATTTTATCAACTTCAGATACAACACTCTGCAACTCATGCAATGCGCGTAATTTCTCTTCTACTGAAATGTCTTTGTCTTCTTGCCTTGAATATGGTGCATTCATGCTCGTAATATTTTTATATACATAAAAATCAGAAGTAAAAAACCGGGTTGGAATTCACCTCTGATAAATGGATTGCAAATTTAGGGAATTTTTTCGTAAGTAACTCATAAAAAAGTTCTTTAGTGAACTGTTCGCTCTCAAAATGTCCGATATCGGCAATAACTATTTTATTTTCGGCATCAAAAAATTGATGATATTTAAAATCGCCGGTAACAAAGAAGTCGGCGCCTGAAGCAATCGCCTGGTTTAACAGAAATGATCCTGACCCTCCGCAAACCGCTATTTTCTTTACTTTCTTGTCGAGTAAAGCTGTGTGCCTGATGATTTTAGTGTTAAAAGTTTTCTTCAGCTGACGAAGAAAGGCAGTTTCGCTTTTTTCTTTGGGTAAGGTCCCGATCATGCCGGCACCAATCTGATCGAATTTATTATCGAGCGAATAAATATCGTAAGCAACTTCTTCGTACGGATGTGCCTGAACAAGGGCATTTATAACTTTTCCCTGAAGGTAGTCGGGAAAGATCGTTTCAACACGGATTTCGTTTTCGTAATGCTGTTCGCCTTTTTTCCCAACAAAAGGATTGGTGGTGTCGCTTCCACGAAATGTGCCCTGCCCGTGCGCATTAAAACTGCACGAGTCGTAATTTCCGATTTGTCCGGCTCCGGCAGCAAAAACAGCTTCGCGAACTTTATTGGCATGATCAACCGGAACAAAAGTTACCAGCTTTTTGAGCAGACCTCCGGCGGGCTGAAGAATTTTGCAGTTCTCCAAGCCAAGTTTTTCGCAAATCTTTCCGTTTACTCCGCCTGTAATACTGTCGAGATTGGTGTGTGCAGCGTAAATAGCCACATCATGTTTTATCGCTTTTATAAGCGTGCGCTCAATGTAGTTTTTGCCTGTTATCTTTTTCAACCCCGAAAAAACAATGGGGTGGTGGGCAATTATTAATACTGCATTTCTTTTTATTGCTTCATCAACAATCGCCTCGGTAACGTCGAGCGTAACCAGGGCTGCCGATACTTCAGCGTTTTTATCGCCAAGAATTAGCCCGGCATTGTCGTATGATTCCTGCAATTTTAAAGGTGCAAGATCTTCCAAAAAATTGGTAATATCTTTAATTTTCATTTTCCCCAAGTCCTTGTTTTATCGCGATTAGTTCTTGTCTGATATCCTGTAAACGTTTAACCACCTCGAAATTGTTTAAGGTGTCTTCCGGATTTTCTTTCAGTTTTTTTCTTGCACCGTCAATGGTCAGGCCGCGTTCTTTTACCAAATGGTGTATCATCCGGATCGTTTCCAGATCTTTCGGCGTAAACTGACGGTTGCCTTTTTTGTTTTTTACCGGTTTCAGCGCCTCGAACTGGTTCTCCCAATAACGAATATGCGATACATTTACGTCAAACATATCGGCCACCTCGCCAATGGAGTACAACATCTTCTCTATTTTGGGCTTTTTGTATGGCACACGCTAATAATTTGATGCAAGATAAAAGATTTTAAAGCTGCGACAAAAGAGTGAATGATTTTTTGAAGTACGGACGTACAGAGAATAAAAAACTTCCACCGGAATAAACCGATGGAAGCTTCAATATTTTGTTATTAATCGCTAATCCGTTAGTCAAGCGACTGACCAATATTCGACGAAATAGCAATCATCTTGTCGTATTCCTGTGGTGTAAGATCTTTGAACATGTAATAAGCCGGATTTACTTTGCGTCCGTCTTTATGCACTTCGTAGTGCAAGTGAGGAGCAGTTGATCCGCCGGTATTTCCAACATATCCAATAATGTCGCCGCGTTTTACCTGCTGGCCACGTTTTACGTTAAATTCGTTCAGGTGACCGTAAACCGTTTCGTAACCATATCCATGATCGATCTTTATGTTCAGACCCAAACCAACTTTGCTTCTTTTTGAACCTGAAACATCGGTAACCTTTCCGTCGCCGGTGGCATAAATCGGAGTTCCTACCGGAGCCGTAAAGTCTTGTCCCCAGTGCATTTTTCGCACTTTATAAATCGGGTGAACACGGTAGCCCCATCCACTTGAAGTTCGTTTTAAATCGGTGTTGGTAATGGGCATAATTGCCGGTAACGAAGCCAGCATTTTTTCTTTGTTTAATGCCAGTTCCAGCACTTCGTCGTATGATTTCGACTGGATATAAGCCTGCTTCGAAATTACATCCAGCTTATGTGCTGTAGCAATAACCAAATCGGCATTGTCCATGTCTTCCAACTCCGAATATTTATTCGCTCCGCCAAATCCTGCATTTCGTACCGTTGAAGGAATTGGCTCGGCTTCAAAAATTACACGGTAAATATTATCATCACGTTGTTGCAGTTCCGACAACACACTGGCTACTTTATCCAAATCTTTTGAAAGCAACTCGTATTGGGTAAGCAATCGCTTGTTTTCACGCATCAATCGTTTTGATCGCGGCGTATCGTAAAAATTTACGAAGATTAGCGTAATTACAATAGCCAAGGCCAGACTACTCGAAAAATAGGTGAGTATTTTTGCTGCTTTGGCTTTCCAACTTAATCCTACGCTCTCGTAGCTGAGCGTATCCGGGTTAAATTTATATTTCTTTTTTGCCATATAAAAGGCCGGTTTTATCTCTTTATTAATGCTGATTCATTAAATCCTATAACTTTGCATGGATTTAATAAAACGTGATTTTTCACGCGGCAAAGGTAAGTAAATAACTCATAATTAATGAATTTGTTTTCTTTGCATTAAATATTTTTAACGAATTGATAAATCATACAGACGGAAAATGAAGACTTCTAAAGAGATACGTAAGGCTTTTCTCGACTTTTTTACCGAGAAAGAACATCAGATTGTAAACTCTGCACCAATGGTGGTAAAAGGCGATCCAACGCTGATGTTTACCAATGCGGGGATGAACCAGTTTAAAGACCAGTTTTTGGGTAACGAACCGGTAAAATATCCGCGGGTGGCCGATACGCAAAAATGTCTGCGTGTTTCCGGGAAACACAACGATTTAGAAGAAGTTGGTTTGGATACCTACCACCACACCATGTTCGAAATGTTGGGAAACTGGTCGTTTGGCGATTACTTTAAAAAAGAGGCGATCGACTGGGCATGGGAGTTTTTGGTAACTCGTATGGGAATTGATGCCGACCGTTTGTATGCTACCGTTTTTGAAGGAAGCGCTGATGATAACCAGGAGCGCGACAATGAAGCTGCCGGTTACTGGGAGCAATACCTTCCAAAAGACCGCATTCTGAACGGTAACAAAAAAGATAACTTCTGGGAAATGGGCGACACCGGACCTTGCGGACCATGTTCGGAGGTGCACGTTGATATTCGTTCGGAAGAAGAACGTGCAAAAGTGCCGGGGCGCGATTTGGTAAACATGGACCACCCACAGGTGATTGAAATCTGGAACCTGGTATTTATTCAGTTTAACCGAAAAGCAAACGGTTCGTTAGAAAACCTGCCCGACAAACACGTTGATACCGGAATGGGTTTCGAGCGTTTGTGTATGGTTTTACAAGGCGTTCAGTCGAATTACGATACCGATGTTTTCCAGAATACAATTGCCGAAATTGGCAAGTTGTGCAACAAAAAATATGGCGAAGACGAAAAGGTTGATATTGCCATGCGCGTTATTGCCGACCACCTTCGTGCCGTTGCTTTTGCAATTGCCGACGGTCAGTTGCCATCGAATAACAAAGCCGGTTATGTAATCCGCCGTATTTTGCGCCGTGCCGTGCGTTACGGTTACACGTTCCTCGATTTAAAAGATGCCTTTATCTTCCGTTTGGTTGATGTGTTAAAAGATACGATGGGAGATGCTTTCCCTGAATTGGTAGGCCAGCAAACACTTATTGAAAAGGTGATTAAAGAAGAGGAAGAGTCGTTCCTGCGTACCCTTTCAACCGGTATTAGGTTACTTGACGATATGATTTCGAAAGCAAAAAATGATGGCGCAACAGAAATTGCCGGAAAAGATGCTTTTGTATTGTACGATACCTTTGGTTTCCCGCTCGACCTTACCGAGTTAATTACCCGCGAAAATGGTTTGGGTGTTGACGAAAAAGGTTTTGCAGTGGAAATGCAGGCACAAAAAGATCGCTCACGTAATGCAGCTGCACAGGAAACCGACGATTGGGTGGAACTGCGCAAAATTGAGAAGACCGAATTTTTAGGCTACGACAAACTGGAAGCCGAAATTAAAATAGCACGTTACCGCAAAGTAACACAGAAGAAAAAAGCGTTTTACCAACTGGTATTCGATCAAACACCGTTTTATGGCGAATCGGGTGGTCAGGTTGGCGACGCAGGTTACATTGAATTCGACGGTGTAAAAACTTCGATTTTCGATACACAAAAGGAAAATAACCTAACCGTTCATTTGGTAAACGAGCTTCCTGAAAATCCGGAAGAAACATTTTTCGCGGTAGTAAATGCCAAACGCAGAACAAACATTGCCAATAATCACACGGCAACGCACTTGTTACATGCGGCATTGCGCGAGGTGTTGGGATCGCACGTGGAACAAAAAGGATCGCTGGTAAATGCCGATCATTTGCGTTTCGACTTTTCTCACTTCCAAAAAATGAGTGATGAGGAAATTGCTGCGGTTGAAAAACTTGTAAACGAAAAAATTCGCGCCAATTCAGTTAAAGAAGAGAATCGCGAAATGCCAATTGAAGAAGCTAAAGCATCGGGAGCAATGATGTTGTTTGGCGAAAAATATGGTGAGGCAGTTCGTGTAATTAAATTTGGCGAATCGGTTGAGTTGTGTGGAGGAACGCACGTTGCCGCAACCGGACAAATCGGTATGCTGAAAATTGTATCGGAAAGTGCTATTGCTGCCGGTGTGCGCAGAATTGAGGCAATCACTGCCGACCGTGCTGAGAAATACATTAACGATCAGTTGGCGCTGATTAACAACATTAAAGAAACGCTGAAAGGTTCGAAAGATCTTTTGGGAAGTGTAACTACACTGTTGCAGCAAAATAGTGAGTTGAGCAAACAAATTGAAGCTTTCCAGCAGGAGAGTTTGAAAATGACCAAAGCCAACCTGAAGAGCAAAGTGTTAAACGAAAACGGTGTAAATATCATCGCCGATAAAATTCTTATCGATAATGCCGGGTTGGTAAAAGATTTGGCTTTCCAGCTAAAAGGCGAGGTTGATGACCTGTTTTTGGTAATTGGTGCCGACATAAACGGCAAACCAAATTTAACGGTAATGATTTCGGACAATATTGTTGCTGATAAAGGTTTAAACGCCGGACAGATTGTTCGCGAAGCCGGAAAAGAAATTAAAGGTGGCGGCGGTGGCCAGCCATTTTATGCAACCGCCGGCGGAAAAGATGTTGACGGTTTGCAGGCAGCTATCGAAAAAGCACTGTCGTTTTTGCAGTAAGATGAAAATGGAACGCTGATGACACTGGTTTAGCTGATTCTCGCAGATTTGCGGGTTAACCGCTGCTTACAAAGACCTTCAAGGTTTCCAAAACCTTGAAGGTCTTTTTGTTTCCTGTTAGTTTGTCCGCAGGTTAAAAAAGGGTTTCCTCCGACCCTAAATGGCCGTCCTACATTCGCAAAATGGTCTCCTACGATTAAAAGTTGTCTTCCTACACCGAAAAGAACCGCTCCTACATCATTAAAAAGTTGTCCTACACCGGAAATTTCATCTCCTACGTTGCATTTGTCTTGTCCTACATGCGTAGGACGAACATTCTGTAGCGCAGGGACGATGATATTCGCTCGTTTTCTGACATTTTGTAATTTGTGATCCGGTTGTTAGGTAATAAGAGAACGAGGCAAAATCTTGCTGCTTCGTTCGGTTCCCATAATCTGCTAAAAAAAATACCAAAGGGGTTTTTGTTTCGGCTCTTTTTTTTGAATTGTTCTAAATAAGGATTATTTTCAGCAACTATTTTGTAAGGAAATGGTTATACCAATTGGTATTATAAAAAGACTTGAAATTAAATTGAATAAATAGAGATGAAGAAATTCTATGCGTTTATAACATCCATGCCGTTCGCGGCATTTATTTTTCTTGCACTTGCTTTTTCAATGGCTGTGGCCACATTTATCGAAAGCAGCTATGGCACACCAACTGCCCGTGCGTTGGTGTACAACACGCATTGGTTCGAAGTACTTTGGGGGCTGTTTGCGCTCAACCTTATCAATAACATTTTTCGTTACCGCTTATTCGCCAACCGGCGTTATACGCTCGGCATTTTTCACGTGTCGTTTTTGGTGATGATACTGGGCGGCGCTGTTACGCGTTTTATAAGTTTTGAGGGAGTAATGCACATTCGCGAAGGTGAAAGTGCCGACTATATTCTTTCTACCAACGATTATTTTTATGCCGGATATGAAGGACAGGAAGAGGTTGCACAGGTGAGGTTTTCGGAAATTACACCTAAGCAGTATTCTGCAAAATTTGATGTTGACGGAAAATCGGTAAAAGTGAAAGCGGTTGGTTTTATCGAAAATGCGGAACAAAAAGCCATTGCTTCCGATTCGGGTGAACCGGTTATCGATTTTGTTTTTTCAGCGCCCGAAACACAGGGTATGCAGTCGTTTTCTTTTAAAGAAGGCGATGTGCTGGATTACCCCGGTTTTTCTGCCGGTTTTGAGGTTGATGAGGAAAAAGTGATCAACTTTTTTATGCAAGATGGGGCCTTGTTTATGACTTCTTATGCGAAACTGGAAGAAACGACCATGGCAACGCAGGAAACAGTCGATTTATCGCCGGGTGATACAATTCCGGTAAAACCGATGTTTTTGTATGGTTATAACAATTTCCGCTTTCTGATACGTAAATTCCTGCCAAGCGCAACATTTACCGCAGTAAAAAGCCAGATGGAAACCAGAGAAGATGCCGTGATGATTCAGGTTTCGGATGGCATACGCCAGCAAAATGTACCGGTGTTTGGCCATTCAGGGCAACGCCCCGATACCGTGCGCGTTCCATTGGGTAACGGCACACTAAAACTGGCTTACGGCGCATTGCCGCTGCAGGTTCCGTTTAGCATTCATTTAAAAGATTTTCAATTGGAGCATTATCCCGGATCGAACTCTCCTTCGTCGTTTGCTTCAGAAGTTGTTTTGGTCGATCAGGAAAAAGGCATTAATGAAGATATTCGCATTTTTATGAATAATACACTGAGTCATCGGGGCTACAAGTTTTTTCAATCGTCGTACGATGTGGACGAACAGGGCACGATACTTTCCGTTAATTACGACTTTTGGGGAACGTGGATTTCGTACCTCGGTTATTTACTGCTCATTGTTGGTTGTATTATGTCGCTGATAAATCCAAATTCTTATTTCCAGTATCTGGCCAAAAAGTTAAAAGCCAGTTCGGTTAAAGTAATCGCGCTTATTGCTCTAATAGGAAGTGTGGCTTTTTCAGCATCGGCGCAAAGTGGTCTTGGGGCCGGAATTCCACCGATTGACAAGGAAGTTGTAAAAGAATTCAGCGAATTGTGGGTGCAGGGTGTTGATGGACGGATTGAGCCGGTGTCAACGCTGTCAGGCGAAATTGTTCGCAAAATAAGCCGTAAATCCGGTTTGTATGGTTTGTCGGCCGATGGCGTGGTGCTGAGTATGATGGCCTATCCCGAAATCTGGCAATCGATGCCTATTATCAAGGTCGCCGATAAATCGTTGGAAGGGGCACTTGGCGCACAGAATAAATACATTACAGTTGAGTCGCTTTTTGATGCCAACGGAAATTACAAAATTGCGGATGCTGTGCGCGCGGCATATGCCAAAGCTCCCGGAATGCGCAACCGCATGGATAAAGAATACATTAATGTGGATGAGCGGGTAAATATCTGTTTTATGGTGTTTCAGGGCTCCATTTTTCATCTGTTCCCGCGCGAAAGAGTGGAGGATACCTGGTATGCGCCTGGAAGTACTGCAGCAGAATACAGCGATGGCGATTCTATTTTTATACAAAGTGGATTCCAGTTGCTGTTGCAGTCGATTACTGAAAACCAAAGTACCAATGCCGTGCAGGTTTTGCAGGCAGTAGATAATTTCCAGGTGAAATACGGAGCCAACCTTTTGCCCGGCGATAAAAAGAAAAACGTTGAAATTCTATTTAATAAAGTAAATCCGTTTAAACGAATATTCCCGTATTATCTGTTGTTTGGATTTTTGCTGCTGACGGTACTTTTTATAAATATTTTCAGGCAAAAGCAGTTGCCATCGTTTCTGCGGATATCATTTTTCGGTTTCATCTTAATACTATTCCTGGTGCACACGGTTGGTTTAATTGTACGTTGGTACATATCGGGTCACGCACCATGGAGTAACGGATACGAATCGGTGGTGTACGTTGCCTGGGCAACCATGCTGGCCGGAATTATATTTGGCCGAAAATACCCGATGGTAATAGGTACTGCTGCATTTTTAACCGGTATTGCGCTGTTTGTGGCTCACCTTAGTTGGATGAATCCGGAGGTGACAAACCTGGTTCCGGTACTTAAATCGTATTGGTTGGCTATTCACGTGGCCATCATTACTGCAAGCTACGGATTTCTTGGGCTGAGTATGTTCCTTGGAGTTTTGGTTATGATCCTGATTGTTCTGCGAAGAGGAGCGAATGAGGCCAAAGTAAACGGTTTTATCGAGCAGCTAACAACCATTAACGAAATGTCGGCAACGGTTGGTTTGTATTTTCTTACCATCGGAACATTCCTTGGCGGAGTTTGGGCCAACGAAAGCTGGGGCCGCTATTGGGGCTGGGATCCGAAAGAAACCTGGGCATTGATTACTGTGGTGATCTACTCGTTTATTGTACACATGCGATTGATTCCTTCGTTAAAGGGAATATTCAATTATAATTTTGCGTCGATACTTGGTTTCGCCTCGGTAATGATGACCTATTTTGGCGTGAACTATTACCTGTCGGGATTGCATTCGTACGGAAAAGGTGTTGCCGATGGTGTTGATCCTGCCGTTCCCGCATCAATTTTGGTGTTGGCCGGATTAATAATCTGGGCTTATATAAGAGACAATAAATATCAGGCTCAACAAGCTGAAACCGAGTAAGAGAAATAGTGCCCGGGTAAATGAAATTTTGGAACAATAGGCTCTGAAAGTCGATAGCTGGCGTTTTAATTTATTGTTTTACAGATAATTGAAATTATTTAGAATACATATAAATAGTAAGGGGCTGAAAAATAGCATAATCGCTTTGTAAATCAACCAACAACAAAAGCCTTATATTTCGAAGTTTTTAAAATTGAAATATGGGACAGACAGTTACACGTACTTTTGATGTTCTCGAACGCGCATTAAAAGAATTCCCCCGTGAAGATTCCATTGCCGGTAAAAAAGATGGTAAATGGTACACTTATTCAACCAAAGAATATTACGAAAAATCGCACCAGTTTGCTCTTGGCCTCATGGCCCTGGGTTTAAAACGCGGCGATAAAGTGGCTACGGTTACCACCAACCGCCCCGAGTGGAATATTGCCGATATGGGCCTGGCAATGGGTGGTTTTGTGCATGTGCCTATTTACCCTACTTTGGGCGACGATGAGTACAAGTACATATTAAAACATGCCGAGGTAAAAATTATTCTGGCAGGCGATAAAAAGCTTTTCCAGAGTATGTGCCCACTGGCCAATATGATTGATGGCGTTGATGCTGTTTACACCTTCGAAGAAGTGGAAGGAGCAAAACATTATGAGCAGATACTTGAACTTGGCGAGTCAAAAAGAGAAGAGTTTTCTGCGGAACTTGAAAGCATTAAAAACGATGTTAAGCCTGAAGATTTGGCAACGATTATTTATACCTCGGGAACAACAGGGGTACCCAAAGGCGTAATGCTGAGCCACAATAACCTTGTATCGAATTTTACCGAGCATGCAAAACTTCACGACCTGGGAATTGAGCACAGAGCTTTGAGTTTTCTGCCACTTTGCCATGTTTACGAACGCAGTGTGAACTATCATTTTCAGTACCGGGGCATGGGGGTTTATTATGTGGGCAACCTGGCGCAGATTGTTTCGTCGATTAAAGAGGTGAAACCGCACATGTTTAACTCGGTTCCCCGCTTGCTCGAAAAAGTTTACGATGGATTTGTGGCCAAAGGAAAAGAGCTGACCGGTATTAAAAAGAAACTGTATTTCTGGGCGCTGAATCTTACCCGTCATTTTGAATACAACAAAAAGTATGGCCCGCTGATGAGACTGAAAATTTCGGTGGCCGATAAGTTAATTTACTCGAAGTGGCGCGAAGCACTGGGCGGTAACATCACCTATGTTGTATCGGGTGGGGCAGCACTGCAGCCACGCATTGCCCGCGTTTTTGGGATGGCAAAACTAACTACACTCGAAGGTTACGGGTTAACCGAGACTTCGCCCGTGATTGCTGTAAACAATCCATCTACCATGGAAATGATGGTCGGTACAGTGGGGCCGATTTTGCAGGGATATGATGTGAAATTTGCTCCTGACGGTGAAATTTTGTGTAAAGGCCCGGGAATCATGATGGGGTACTATAAAGCTCCTGAGTTAACCGACGAAGTGATCGATGAAAACGGATGGTTCCATACCGGAGATATTGGAATGTTGGTTGACGACAAATTCCTGAAGATAACCGATCGTAAAAAAGAAATTTTCAAACTTTCGGGCGGAAAATATATTGCTCCTCAGATGATCGAGAACAAGTTGAAAACATCTGAACTGATTGAACAGGTAATGGTAATTGGTGCCAACGAAAAATTTGCAAGCGCCATTATTTCGCCATGTTTCCCAATTCTGCACGACTGGGCGGGCGAGCACAAACTGCATTACGAGAACAATGAAGAGTTGATTCAGCTTCCGGAAGTCATTCAGAAATTACAAAAAGAAGTTGCAAAAATTAACAAGACGCTGGGATCGCACGAGCAAATCAGCCGTATACGACTGGTGCACGAAGAGTGGACTCCAACTTCGGGCGAATTGTCGCCAACACTGAAACTGAGACGAAATGCCGTTGCAGTAAAATACCAGCACTTAATTGAGGATATTTATGCCGTAGGGGCAAAAAAATAAAACCAGTTGTATTTCAACGTGAGCTTTAAGCGATACGTTGAGATTACAATGGTTAATGCCGATAATAAACGAAAGAGACTTTAGGAGCTTGCGAACTAAAGGCTCATTTCGATATTAAATCGGTATAGCAGTAAAGACACAGGTGCGAAAGCACAAGCTGAACCAAGCTTAAAAGGTTGCAGGAGTTTATCTCTTGCAGCCTTTTTTATTCGCTAAACATTTCCCAAATTACAAACTTTGGAAATGGCAATTGAACAGGGAGCCTTTTATATTATTAACACACTTTATTCTCCGTATCGTTATTATTCGTCAAACGTACTCAGTACGATGCTTCACCAACGCAGTTTTCGCCAAACGTACTCAGTACGATGCTCCTTTTTTTAATCGACTTTGGTTAAAATAAAGCTCTGTCCCACGGAATGGCTGCCAAAATCAGCACCAATGCCAGACCGTAAAAAATTGCCGCTGCCCGGTGTTTCTTAAGCGGAGTCACATCTTTTTTCGCTTTTGCCCTGCCAATGTGTACCAGTGCAAGTGCAATAATCATTAACAGAATGTGTTCTACAGCGTAGAAACGCAGGTCGCTGTTTTTCATGGCAGCTCCAAAATCGGCAAATGCCGCTTTGGTAATCGGGCTTATAAAAGCATAAAGTACAATGCCCACCAGAAACTGAATATCCATTATCATAACCAGTATTAATCCCGACAGGTTATCGGCCCGGCCCCATGAACGTTTACTTGCTACACCGCTTATGGCAAGCAATACTGTAAATAACAGCGCGATTAAAACCAACCAGCGAAATCCGTTATGTGCGTGTAATAGTCCTTGATACATAAATTTTATATTTTATTGAAATGTAACACCAGATTTTGCTTTTGGTTGAAAGTTTTTGAAAAAATCTGGAACTTCTGAATATTAAATCACTCTCATTTATACTTTAATATTTTGATATCTTTAATGCATGTTTATTATGGATAATTAATACCAAAACGATGCATAAAACTCTTCAGTTTATTTTAGCTTTTCTAGCTTTTTCATACTTTCTTTTAAGTTGTGCAGCTCATCAAGAGAATAAATCACCCAAAATAAAAATACTCATTGATACGGATGCCAACAACGAGTTGGATGATCAGCACGCTTTAGCCTATGCTTTTTTAAACAAAGATATTTTTGACGTTGTTGGTGTCACAGTTAATAATACCCGAAACGGCTATGGAATACAGGGGCAATATGATGAGGCAGAGCGTATAATTCAACTCTTTAATCTTGAAAACGAAGTGCCATTGTATATGGGAGCAGATAAAAGTTATACTGAAATTGCTCCAAACATTTCTGAAAATAGCTTCGATGGACAACCCGCCGTAGATTTTATAATTCAGGAAGCGATGAAGGTTGAAGATGAAAAGCTGGTGTTGGTGCCCGTTGGAAAACTAACCAATATTGCGCTGGCCATTTTAAAAGAGCCACGAATTGTTGATAAGGTTCGGGTTGTTTGGTTGGGAGGAAATTACCCCGCTCCGGGCGAATATAACCTCGAGAACGATACCACTGCCGTAAATCCTGTGCTTCAGTCGGGAGTTGAATTTGAAATGGTCACAGTGCGTTATGGTCAGCAAAGTGGAACTGCTGCAGTAGCTGTTGTTCGTGAGGAAATAAATCGGAATATGAAAGGAAAAGGGCCGCTTTCGCACCATACGATTACGGGACGACATGGTGGTGAGTTTAATCGTTTTGGCGATTATTCTGCCAATCTTTTCGAAGAAGCAGAAATGTATGGAAATCCACCTTCGCGCTCCTTATTTGATATGGTTGTACTTGCAGTTTTAAAAAACGAAGCCTGGGGAGAAAAAGTTGAAATACCTGCCCCAAAACTTGTTGGAGATAGCTGGATTGATCGACCGGAAAACCGTCGTAAAATAATTTACTGGCAAAACTTTAACCGCGATGCAATTGTAAACGACCTGTTCGATCTCATGCAAAAGTCTACTTCAGAAAAATAATCAAGCACCTAATAGCCGAATGCAGGAAGTTAAAAAACAGCTGGAAGTTTTACTAGTAAACTATTTTAGAGATTGCTATCCCGATTTTCCGAAAGGGAAAGTTGCGGCATCCGAGTCGCCCGATTTTGTGGTGAAAATGAAAAATGCACACAAATTGGGAATTGAACTCACCCGGCTCAATCCTGCCAATGCAGTAACAAAAACAGAAGAGGTGCAAGCGCTGATATACTTCAGAAACGAATTGGTTGAGGATATGCGGGAGCTTTTTGAGGCAGGATCGGATGCGAAACTTTTTGCGAAATTTATGTTTTCGGAGAAACACCAGATCACTCCTGAGCGCGAATTAATGGTACGCTCGAAAACCGTAGCAACAATAAAATCTGCCATTGCCGACAAAACCGATGCAACATTCTATCATAAAATACTTACGATTGCTGATTTGCCTGAGGGGCTGGAACAGGTGTTGATTGCTCATCATCCGGAACTTAAAGAGTCGGTCTGGGAATGTTCGAATAACCTGGGAATATCAAATAATGTGGTTGACGACATCCGTTTGGCGATTGCCAAGAAGGATGAAAAACTGCGAATCTATCAGAAACAACAGCTGCAACAATACTGGCTTTTAATAACCACAGATTGTCTGCGGGCTGATAAAAATATCAACCTGTTGAATAAGATCAGTCATGAACAATTTGAATCGAGGTTTCAACAAGTTTTTGTGCTCGATTTAATGCGTGCCCGGGTTTTTTCGTTGGTTGAAAATTTGTGATAACCGAAGCCCGGTTCTTCAGGCTTCGGCTATTATACAGTTTAGTTTACAATGGCTGCAATTGCTGCACCCAGTAAGCTTGAGTTCTCCACTTCCACAATTTCATAATAACGTTGATTATCGCCTGAAAGGAAATCCTGCAGGTATTTTTCAAACATTTTCTGAAAATTATGAAGCTTGTAAAATGTTGTTCCTTCAATGGTCATTAATACCGGTTTTTCGTGGTGTTTGCCTTTACCGGTTTGCAAAATTACGGCGGCCAGGTTGGCAGCTACCAGTTTTGCAGCGCGCTCGATAAGCTTGTCGATAATTTCGGCAACAAGCATTTTGTCCGAATCGCTGGTGAAAACGCCGGGTAATACATTGTGGGCACTTTCAATACCATGCACATAATTATTTACCTCTTCAGATGTTAATTCCTGCAGATTCTCAAAAACTTCGGGGTCAGCAAAAACGCCTTCTGCGGCTGCAGTTTTTAAAGCCTTGGTACATAAACCGCCAAAGTAACCACCCGAGAACATTTTTTCAAATGCATAACGGCCCGGATTCTCGGTAGTGTTATCAAAAGCGATGTCAATATCGGTGCGCGGTGCCAGCGTAAATGCGCCCGATTCAATATTGATGATCTGGCTGCCTTCCATATTCAGCCCATCGGTTTTGGTAATATTTTTATTGGCTTCAATGTAACTGGTGTTGGTTCCGGTGCCCAGAATAAAACCAATGTAAGTGTCGTATGCTTTTACCGCCCGCGCTGCTTTTCCGGCAAGCAAGGTAGAAACGGTGTCGTTCATCAGCACCAGTTGTTTTTCGGGTGTTTGCATGGCGTTCAAAAGTCCTTCTCCGATCATTTCTCCAATTACATCTGGTGCTTTAACTTCTTTGCTCCATTCAATAAGTTTTCCGTCTTTGTTCGGGAAAATCTCTGCAGCATACGAGAAACAAAATCCCAGTTTATCCGATGTGTTTTTGTAATCTGCGAGGTAAGCTGCAAATGTGTCGAAGAATTCAGCCTTGGTAAGTTCTTTTTCCACGCCCGGCATTTTGGCCTTTGTAATGTTTTCAGTTACCAGTTTCAGGTTGTCGTCGAAATAAACTTTGGCTGCCCTAAAGTTGGTACCTCCTGCATCAATGGCAACAACAGGTTCGTTGGCTTTTACTTCTCCGTCAGCTTCAATATAAGTTGGAAGCATCAGCAGCGAGCTTTCTTTGCCGGCCAATCCTTTTGCCATTTCGTCCAGAAAGGCGTTCACCACCTCTTTCATTTTAATGTCTTCAGCCGTCATTTTGTGGCTTTTCAGAAATTCAGTTGCTTTGGTCATTTTGCTATAACATTTATTTGATTATTCGTATTAAAGTACATTTTCAAGTTTGAAAACCCAGGCGTAAGTTTGGGTAAGTTTGCCCGGTGTTAATACCGGCGCTGAAATGGTAATTGTTTTACCCGATTTTTTGAATTCTACATCATCATGATATCCCAATAAACTAACCGACGATGCTTTTTTCAATCCTTTTATTTTTAAATCAGATGTAGGATATTGCGTGCAATGCACATACAAATCCTTCCCTTTTTTTGTGAAATATACGTCAGCGATATTATTATCTTCAGCACCGTCCCATGTTCTGGTTTCGTAAATTGCTTCTCCGTTTGTCTCCAGCCATTTGCCAATATCTAGTAGGCGTTGTTGCTGAATTACAGGAATACGACCATCAGCAGTTGGTCCAACATCAAGCAGGAGATTGCCTCCTCCGGCAACTTTTTCAATCAGTAAATGAATCAGTGCTTCGGAGCTCATGTAATTTTCAACGGTCTCCATCTGGTTATATCCAAACGAAGTTCCTATTCCGCGACACTCTTCCCATGCTTTGTCTATCTTGTCTCTTTTCCCGTCATGGACTAAATCGTACTCTGTAGTATAAAATCCTCCGTGTTTGCTCCGTGTTTCTTTACCCCAGCGGTCGTTGATACAAATCCGGTCTTTTACCGGCGATTCGTTGTACAGCCAGGACAAAAATTCCGTGCTTTTCCAGTCTTTACTTGGGTGATCCCATTCGCCATCGGTCCATAAAATATCAGGTTCGTAGCTGGTAACCAGATCTTTCATCTGCGGAATCATATGGTCGTCGACATATTTTTGCAGATTGTTACGGTAAAGCGGATTGTACCACTCGTAAAGCGAATAGTAGAATCCCATGTGCAGTCCGGCATCTTTAACAGCAGTGGTTAAATCGCCGCAAATATCACGGTGCGGACCAATGTCAACGCTGTTCCAGTTCCAGCTTTGGGCGCTTGGCCACAGCGTAAATCCTTCGTGGTGTTTCGATGTAAGTACCACATATTTTGCTCCGGCGCGTTTAAATAAATCGGCCCATTGTTCCGGGTTCCAGTGTTGCGCTTTAAACCGAGGGGCAAAGTCTTGATAAAGAAAATCTTCACCATACATTTTGTTGTGGTAGTCGCGGAAAAGTTTGCCGGCTTTGCTATTGTCGTTAATCCGGAAGCCATACCACTCGGCGTATTTGGCATAAACACCGATATCGGCATTGGCAGGCGCCCAGGCCGGAACGGAGTATACTCCCCAGTGAATGAAAATACCAAATTTTACATCCTCAAACCATTGAGGGATGGGGCGGCTATCAATCGATTTCCAGTTTGCCTCGTATTTCTGGGCGTACGAAAAAGTAATTAAAAGAGACAAGAAAAACGGCAAAATAAGTCGTTTCATTTTGTTGGTTTTAGATTATGATTTAAGTTATACCAATTGTTTTTCAGAGTGAGCCATAAGCAAAACTGTGAAATTACAATTGTTAATGCCGATAGAAAAGCAATCGTACTATGGAGCAGTCTGGCTCAAAGCATCAGCTTAATTTCTTATCGGTATTATTCAGAATACTTTCTGATCCCATAAACTTACAATTATTTTTATTTTAGTTTTATAAAAAAATATACATACATGAAATTTCTTCTGACTTCCGCTTTTATTTTGCTTTTATTTTCTTGTACGCTAACTCCTAAAAAACCAGCCGCTGTTGTTTTTTCAGAACTTAATACGAATACTGAAGCCAGTTTTCGTGGCTTGCATGTTGTTGATGAAAACACTGTTTGGGCAAGTGGTTCGGGAGGAACTGTGTTGGTGTCGACAGATAGCGGAAACAGCTGGGAAGATGTATCGGTACCGGGAGTTGAACAAAACGATTTCCGGAGTATTCATGCATGGGACGAAAATACGGCCACCGTTTTTGGTGTTGCCGGCCCTGATTTTGGCTACAAAACCATTGATGGCGGAGCTACCTGGAATGTGGTTTTTAATGACACTACAAGTGGTTTGTTTTTTAACTCGGTAAAATTTGCTGATTCACAAAATGGTTTGGCGGTTAGTGATCCGGTTGACGGAAAGTTTTTTGTGTTGCGAACAGAAGATGCCGGGAACACCTGGGAGCAGGTTACAGATCTTCCGGAAGTGGTTGCGGGAGAAGCCAACTTTGCGGCATCAAATACCTGTATTGAATATTTGCCAACAGGAAAGGCCTGGATTGCCAGTGGAGGTAAAGCCGCCCGTGTTTTTTATTCGGATGATTTTGGAAAATCGTGGAATGTAAGTAAAACGCCAATGGTTCGCGGACTGGCATCATCAGGAATATTTTCTGTTGCTTTTACAAATGATAAAGAGGGGATTATCGTTGGTGGAATTTACGACCAACCGGAATTGAATACCAATATTGCTTCTTATACTTTTGATGGTGGAGTGACCTGGCAGCCTGCTGTAACAATGCCTAAAGAATACCGCTCGTGTGTGAAGGAGGTAAAAGCTGGTTGCGATTCGTTTGTATTCGCTATCGGAAAAACCGGTTGCGATATTTCAACTGATGGAGGTATTAACTGGAACTTTCTTTCCGATGAGGGTTATTATACTTTTAGAGCAATTCCCGGGAAACTTGCCGGTTTTGCAGCTGGAAGTGGTGGTCGCATTTCAAAAGTGGAATTTAAGTGATAAAAAAAGCGGGCTGCATTTCTGCAACCCGCTTTAATATTTTAATCCAAACCGTTTCTTCTATTCTTCCCACGGAACCAGCGCCGATTTGTAGTAATCGATGCCCAATGCTTCGAAACGTTTGCCGTGTTTAGCCAAACGTGTTTTATACTCGTCCCAGCTTCTTTCGCCTGGTGCTGTCCAGCCAATTTCGGCATATCCCGGCAGACGTGGGAAAACCATGTATTCCACTTCATCGATATTGGTAACAGTTTCCGACCAAAGCGGAGCTTCAATTCCCAGAATGTTTTCTTTTGTAATGCCTTCAACCAGCGTTGCCGGATCCCAGTCGTAACCGTGATCAACCTCAATGTAACCCGCCCAGTGCAAGCCCAGATGAGTTGTTGAATCGTACTGCATATCAAGATAAGCGCGTGCTGCCGGCGACATTAATACCTGCGCACCTTTTTCAACGCCCATTGTTGTGTTTTCAACATCGGCCCAGAATTGTACGGTAACATCATCAATCAATTTGGCGTTGGCAATTTCGTCCCAGCCAATAATTTTTTTGCCGTGTTTTTTAACGATGTCCTGAACTCGGTTTACAAAATACACATAGTCGTCGTGGGCTGTAACGTGCGATTCGTCGCCACCAATATGGATGTAGGGGCCGGGAGTTATTTCAGCCAGCTCGCGGATAACATCGTCGATAAACTGGTAAGTAATTTCTTTGTCGGTGCAAAGTGTACTGAATCCAACCTCGGTGCCGGTATAAAGCTCGCGGGCTTTGCCGTCGCAATTCAACTCGGCATACGATGCAAGTGCTGCGTTGGTGTGTCCCGGCATATCAATCTCAGGAACGATCATAATCTGGCGATCAGCAGCGTACTGAACCAACTCTTTGTATTGCTCTTGTGTGTAAAAACCACCTTCGCCGCCACCAACTTCGGTTTGACCACCAATTTCGGTAAGTTTTGGCCACGACTTAATTTCAATTCTCCAACCCTGGTCATCCGTTAAGTGCAGATGAAGCACATTCATTTTGTACATGGCCAGAAAATCGATGTATTGTTTTACTTCTTCAACATTAAAAAAGTGACGCGAAACATCGAGCATGGCGCCACGGAAGGTGTATTCCGGTGCGTCGGTGATAATTCCGGTAGGTACGTATAATGGCTGCGTATTATCGGCCTCAACAGGTAATGTTTGCAACAGGGTTTGAATGCCAGAGAAACATCCGGCAGCGTCGGCTCCCTGAATTGAAATCAGATGTTTTTTAATGTTCAGCTCATAACCTTGTTCACTTAAGTGTCCGTTGTCGACATTCGAAATATAAATCTCTCTCGATGGGGGAGTAGTGGTTGGTTTCACGGTGATTAATTCCCCGGTAAGCTGATTGATTTTTTCAGCCAGTAACTCAGCCGAACGAAGCACTCCTTCGCTACCTGCCTGCACATAAATTACGCTGGCCTTGTTAAGGTTGAAGCCATCGCCCGTGGCAGTTACACTTGTTGGTTTTGGTATAAAAGCCGTTTTTGTAAGATCGGTTTCAACTTTCTCTGTGCAGGATTGAAACATAGATAAGAGGATTACAAAAATTGACAAAACTGATATCTTTCTCATTTAGTTAGTTTTTAAAAAATTTAAATAGATGATAAAAATATGGAAAAAATTTAATATATAAGCTAACTCGATATGTTTTTGCACGATTAAAAGAGATAGTTTTTGCCCAATATATTTTTGGGTGAAATTCTGTTTTAAAAGCGTTCAAATGTTTTGAGATTATCGTTCAGTGGTTCAGGATGGATAGTGGTGATAAAACCAAATTCCTTTTTGATGGCTTTCTCAATCTTTGTGCAGATTTCGTGCGTTTCGTAGAGTGTCATTTCCGGGGGAAGTTTTATATGGCAGCTCATTTCGGTGTGGTTGCCGTAGTGGTGCAGGTGTATATGATGCAGGTTGACCCGGATTGTGCAATTAAGGGCAACAGTTTTATGAATTTTTTCCAATAAGTCGTCAGAAGGACTTTCGCCAAGAAGTGATTTGATTTCCTTCGACAGGATTTCGAAACTGGCATAAGCAATCATAATGGCAACAATAAAACCTAAAACAGCATCTGTCCACCAGAAATACTTACCCACAAGCATACCAATCAAGATAATAACCGATGAAAGTGCATCGGTACGGTGGTGCCAGGCATCAGCTTTTAAAATTGTTGAGTTGGTTTTCCGAAATCCGAAAAAGGCATATTGGGCCAGTAACTCCTTGGAAATAATAGAAATAATGGTAACCACCCAGGCAACGGTTCCGAAAACGGTTTGTTCGCGTGTGCCAAACTTATCTACCGATTTCAGGACAAAGTCGAAAGCAACGATTGCCAGTAAAACCCCTATGATAATGGCGGCAATGTGTTCTGCACGTCCATGACCGAAAGGATGATCGTCGTCGGCCGGTTTGCTCGATATCTTTCCGCCGATTAAAACAATTACCGATGAAACGGAGTCGGTGAGTGTATGCCAGGCATCAGCAATTAAGGCCACCGATCCTGTTACAATTCCGGCCCAGTATTTTAAGCCGAAAAGCAGGGTGTTGACAATAATGGATATCCAGCCTTCACGAAATATGTACCTGTTGTTTTGCATCCGGTATGGTATGTGGTTTAAAAGTAGGTAAAACAGATTAAAAACGGAAAGGTTTATTGCGACAATAGTTTCTGAAGACCGGGTTTGTAATTGCGGCCAACAGGTAGTTTTTTACCTTTAATTTCGACAAACCCCGCACCAATCGATTCAATTTTATCGACAGAAACGATATAGCCGCGATGAATTTGCATAAACCGTTTGGCCGGAAGTAAATCATAGAGATGACTGATTCTCTCCTTGGTTACAACCTTTTGGTCGTTGGTGTAAGCAATTACATAATCGCCAAGGCTTTCGAAATACAGAATGTCGGCAAGGTTTATTTTATGATGTTTTTTGTCGGCTTTCAGAAAAATAAAATCGCGGGTTTCCTGCACAAACGATACCGAGTCGTTTGAACTTGTTTGCAACACCAGAAAATGGTTTATGGCTTTGGTAAAACGTTCGAACGAAATGGGTTTTAGCAGGTAATCGACCACGTTTAGTTCAAATGCATCGATGGCATAATCGCGGTAGGCTGTTGTAAAAATTACTTTGGGCGGGTGCACCAGCGATCGGATAAAATCAACTCCCGTAATTTGAGGCATCTGAATATCGCAAAACAGCAGGTCGATGTTTTCCTTTTGTAGAACGGGCATTGCCTCCAACGCGTTGTTACACTCTGCAACAATCTCGAAATCGGTAAAAACCGACAGGTGGTTCCGGATTACCCGAATGGCAATGGGTTCGTCGTCTATGATGATACAGCGGTACATTATTCAGCTAATTCTAAGGATAAAGTTACTGAAAAAGTCGTTTCTTTTTCGTCGATTTCCAGCTTGTGTTTTTGGGGGTAAAGTAACTCCAGTCGTTTTTTTACATTACTCAGGCCAATTCCTTTCGACAGATTTTTAATGTGTGGTTTCGCCGGATTTTTTGAATTTTCGATATTAAATACCATAGAAGTATGTCGTGTTTTTAAACTGCAGCTAATCTTTGCCGTTCCGGGATTGTGGCTTACCCCGTGTTTAAACGCATTCTCAACAAATGGTAACAGAAGCAGTGGTGCAATTTGCAGGTTATTGGTTTCTTGGGGAAAATCAGTTGTTATGCTTAATTTCTCTGAGTAGCGTAACTTTTCAATTTCGATATAATTCTTCAGGTTCAGGATCTCGTCGAAGAGCAAAACCTTTTGTTCGTTGCAGCGGTATAGAATATAATCCAGAATATCGGAAAGGCGCAGCACCAGCCCGGGTGCTTCATCCGATTTTTCAATGGTAAGCCCGTAGAGGTTATTCAGCGTGTTGAACAGAAAATGCGGATGAATCTGTGCTTTTAGCAACTTCAGTTCAGCTTCTTTCAACTTCAATTCGGTATTTAGTTTTTTACGTTCCAGCTCATTCTTTTCCTGCTGAATAAAAAAGGCACGTTTTATCTGTTTAACCGCAATGGCAAAAAACACGATAAAATTCAGCGAAATAACCTGTAGCTCAGGCCGAAGCACCGACGGATCGATAATTGCTTTGTTGTTCAGTATATAAATGAGTGCATAAAACACGATTAGTAAAGAAAGCCAGACACCCGTAAGCAAGGTGAAAAAACTGTAGAGCAGAAACAGTCCATAGCGTTTTTTCCAGAGGTAGCGCGGCACTAAAAAGTGGTTAAAAAAGTAGGTAAGCAAAATAGCCACCGGCAGCAACCCGGCCGAGAAAATAATGGTTGCCTCGCGAAATGCACTGTTCCAGTTAAACATGAAAAAGTAGAAACAGGCAACCAGTATCCAAAATGCTACGTGGTAGGCAGGTCGGATGTACTTCGAGTTTTTTACCCGGGTTATTATATGTTGGATCTTATCGGTCATAACACAATTAATACGTAAATTATCGAGGATTTTTGGATTAACCTATTATTATCGTCTAAAATCACAGAAATGAAGATGAATAACTTAAAACCCGAACGATAAGTTATCCTCACCGGAAATTGTTACTGAGCGTTGGTTTGTGGTTGTTAAACGATTAAATTCTTACTAAATACACAAAGTGCAGTAGCTTGCCGGTGTAAACTTTAAAATTAATGATCATGAACTTTTTAGAATTTCATAAAGCAGGTGGCCCGTTTATGGGAGTAATAACCTTAATGGGCTTGTTAATGCTGGTAGTAGCCGGAATTAAAATTTATCAGATGGCTGTACAAAAGCATTATAATTTGAAACTGGTGAGCTTGATTCGAATGGCTGGATTATTTGCCGCAGCATTGGGTGTACTGTCGCAAATTATTGGAATTGTACAGGCCTTGGAGGCCATAAGAGCAGCTGCTGATATTTCGCCTGAGATGGTGATGGGCGGAGCGGTTGTTAGCTTTTACAGCACCATTTGGGGGCTAATAGTGCTGGTGGTTTCCTTACCGATCTACTATGTGCTAAAAGAATTTATTAAACTGAAAATGACTGGAAACAATTAAACAAAGTAATTCAGCTTAATAATTGGAGCAGGCTTTCTTCGGAAGACCTGCTTTTTTTATCAGTTTTTTTCGCCCCCTAGATCCACATAGGGGACTTTTGGTTGATGAATATAAGTAGGGCCTTGATTCTTACGACGGTCTCATTCCTCCCCTTTGGGGAGTTTAGGTGGGGTCAGTATTTTTTCTTTGAACTATGCGGTAACAGAGATTGAAAATGAGGCTACTTAATCTTTTCCGAAACCTTACCGATAACCTTGTTTAGCACCGGAATTTTGTTGAGCCTTTCGAACAAACTGCTTTTGCCATAATGTAAAGCAATATTTCGCATGTAGGTAAACAGTCCTAAACTGTGGGCTGCAAAAAGAACCGGATCAAGCCGGATGATTGAATAGGTGAAAATCATTAACGAGCCGCAAGTGCTGATAATCCAGAATCCCAGCGGAAAGTACGATTCCTTTTTACTCTCGGAGTGAATCCACTGGTAAAAAAAGCGAGAGATAAAAACCACTTGCGCGGCGGTTCCCCAGATCATCCAGAAAAGCGACACGTCTTCGTTGTGCAGGATGTTGGCAAAACTGCCCGATGTAAGCAGCCAAACCCAATACGCAACAGGAATAGCCAATGCAAGAACTTTTATTGCCCAGTACATTTTGGTCCACACATTTTTAAGCTGCAGGTTCCGGATGTAAATTCCGTATACCAGCGACTGACCCATTACAATGGCAAAATCGTGGCGCAGAATTCCATAAGTCAGCATCATTATAGACGCCACCAGGCTAATCTGCCAGTAAATAACAGGCGATATTACTTCACCTTCTTTTTCCGATTTAAACCATTGCGCAATGGTGCGGATAAAGAATAATCCCTGGGCAAAAAATCCAAGTCCTATAATTAAAATGCCTTCCATGTATTGTTATTGCGAGGCAAATTTAATAAACGTAACGAATAAGCTGTGTGGACACCAAAATTAATGAAGCTGTTGGAGTTTTTTTAATGTTTCGTGTGCTGCTTTTTGGTGGGCTTCTTTTTTAGAGGTTCCAACACCCTCGCCAGCCTTTTTATTATCGATTTTAACAACCGCTTTAAATCGGGGCTGCTTAATCTTTTCGTCCGTTTCTTCAGTGGTTTCAAACTCTATTTCCCGTTTGTTTTTCTGGCTCCACTCAATCAACTGGCTTTTAAAATTCGAGTCTGCCTGTTCAATTTCGTTCAGATCAACAAATTGGGGAAGGATCTTTTTTGTAACGAAAAACTTAGCCGCTTTGTAGTCTTTATCGAGATAAATAGCACCAATCAGTGCTTCAAGCGCATCGCCGTAAATGTGACTTTTATCGATGTTTTTTGTAGTGTTCGAATCAATAAAAACATGCAATCCCATTTCGTGCGTTAACTGCGTGAGAATGGCACGGTTTACCAGTTTCGATCGGGTTTTGGTTAAAAAACCTTCGTCTTCCTGCGGGAAACGGTTGTACAAAAAATCGGCAATTATGGCACCAAGAATGGCATCGCCGAGGTACTCCAATCGTTCGTTGTTTACAAAATTGCCCTGCGAATCGACAATTGAAGCCGACTTATGGATAAAGGCAATATCGTACAAACGTAAATTCTGGGGGTAAAATCCTAAAAGATCTTTTAAAAACAAATAAAACTCTTTTCGATCAGACGAAAAGAGTTTTACTCGTTGTACTATTTTTCTAACCACAGTGTACTATAGTTTTTTAAAAACTACTGTTGCATTATGTCCACCAAAACCAAATGTATTGCTAATAGCTACATTGATTTCCCTTTCTTTGGCTTTGTTGAATGTGAAATCCAACTTTTCGTCAATTTCAGGATCTGGTGTAGAGTGGTTGATTGTAGGTGGAACAATGCCTTCGCGCATGGCGAGAACACTTGCAAGACCTTCAACAGCTCCGGCAGCACCAAGAAGGTGACCGGTCATTGATTTCGTTGAACTGATGCTTAATTTATAAGCATGTTCGCCAAAAGTTTTCAGAATAGCCTTTGGTTCTGCAATGTCGCCAAGCGGAGTTGAAGTTCCGTGAACGTTAATGTAATCAACGTCTTCAGGTTTTAACCCTGCATCTTCCAATGCCCATTTCATAACTAAGTGAGCACCTCTTCCTTCCGGATCGGGAGCTGTCATGTGATAAGCATCGGCCGACATTCCGCCACCTGCAATTTCTGCATAAATTTTTGCTCCGCGAGCTACGGCATGTTCGTATTCTTCGAATATGAACGCTGCTGAACCTTCTCCCATAACAAAACCGTCACGGTCTTTGTCGAATGGGCGCGAAGCCGTTTTTGGATCATCATTGCGAGTTGAAAGTGCGCGCATCGAATTGAATCCGGCAACACCGCATTCATTAACACCGGCTTCTGATCCTCCTGTCAAAATCATGTCGGCTTTTCCCATACGAATGGTATTCATCGCATCGATCATGGCATGAGAAGCTGAAGCACATGCACTCACTGTTGTGTAGTTTGGTCCTCTGAAACCATATTTCATCGATACCAAACCACCCGCAATGTTTGCAATCATTTTAGGGATAAAAAACGGAGAAAAACGAGGACGCTCCTCTTTGTAAGCTCTAACTTCCTCGTGGAAAGTTTGTAAGCCTCCAATTCCTGCACCCCAAATAACGCCTACTCGGTCACCGTCAACTTTTTCCAGATCAATGCCGCTGTCAACAACAGCTTGTTCTGAAGATGCAAATGCATACTGTGTATACAGGTCGTATTTGCGGATTTCCTTTTTCTCCATGTACTGAAGAGGATCAAAATCTTTAATTTCGCATGCAAATTTTGTGGCATGCAACGAAGCGTCGAAGTGGGTTATAGGCCCAGCTCCGCTTACTCCGTCTTTCAGATTCTTCCAGTACTCTTCAACGGAATTCCCTAAAGGATTAACGGTTCCAACACCGGTTATTACTACCCGTTTTAATTCCATAAATGAATTCTATGAATATAACTTCTTTTGGTAAAATTAGAGAGCAGCTTCGATGTGAGCTACTGCTTCACCTACTGTAGAAATTTTTTCTGCCTCGTCGTCTGGAATAGCAAGATCAAATTCTTTCTCGAATTCCATGATCAATTCAACTGTGTCAAGTGAATCTGCACCAAGATCGTTAGTGAAAGATGCTTCAGTAGTTACTTCACTCTCGTCAACACCTAATTTATCAACGATTATTGCTTTTACTTTTGCTGCAACGTCAGACATAATTCTTAATTTTAATTAATACTAAATTTTGTTTTAAATAATTCGCTGCAAAGTAATACATTTACGCTTTAAATCTCCAAGAAAAAAATTAAAAAAGATGTTAACGTTGCAGCTCATATAACTATTAACCGCCTAAAATTGAACGAATTGTTTAAAAGTTCTAAAGTCTAAAGAAACGTTAAAATGGAACAAAAGAGGATTGCAGTCTTTGCTTCGGGATCGGGAACCAATGCCGAGAATATTTTTAAGTACTTTCTTGGAAATGAAAAAATTATGATCGATTCCTTGTGGGCAAACAAATCTGAAGCCTATGCATTGGTGCGGGCACAAAAACATGGGGTGGAAACCTTTGTGTTTAATCGCAACCAATTCTATAATACCAACGAAATTGTTGAAACATTAAGAAATCGTAAAGTGGATGTTATCGTGCTTGCAGGTTTTTTGTGGCTGATCCCCGACAACCTGGTCGAAAACTTCACGATTATTAATATACATCCGGCTTTGCTGCCCAAATATGGCGGTAAAGGAATGTACGGAATGAATGTGCACAAGGCGGTGGTTGAAAACAAAGAAACGCATTCGGGGATCACTATTCATTACGTAAACCAGAATTACGATGAGGGAAAAATCATCTTTCAGGCAAAGTGTGAAGTGTTGCCTGAGGATACGCCCGAGCAGGTAGCTGCAAAAGTGCACGCGCTGGAATACAAGCATTACCCACCGGTAATAGAAAAAGTGTTAAGCGGAAACAGCTAATAAACGTCAATAATTAACCGGAATTATGACGGGTTGGTTAATTAATTTTACAAATTACAATATCCTGTTAAATAATGTTAAGTGCCATATTCTCAGCATTTCAATAAAATTATCTTTGTCGCATGAGTCGTAAAATGCTAATAACATTAATTGTGTTGATGGCGGTTGTGCTGTCGGGTTTGATATTGGTCCAGGGATCGATGATCAAGTCGGCATCTGATATCAGGGAGGAGCAGTTTAACCAGTTAGTAGCTAACGCATTGGATATTGTTGCTGTGCGCTTGAATCTGGAAGAACAGCGACTGGCGCGCGAATATGCAAGCCGCGGAATAATTCCCGGGCAAAAGAACAATCCGAGCGAGTTTAGTAACGTTTTTCCGCGAAATAGTATGTCGCAGACAACGGTAAGTTTTCAGCTTAGTTACTCAAAGAGTACCCAATATGGGCAAATGGAGGAAAATTACAAAGCCGATATTGATGACTCGCTAAAAGTTAATGCTATTTCGCAAATGCAACGTTTTTTAGAGGAAAGTCTTGATATGGAGCGCAGGCGCCAGCAATGGATACGCGATGGTAACTGGCAGAACTATGAAATTCTTCTTGAAGATCGTCCTATTGAAGAACGTGTTGATTCAGCTCTTCTTGAATTATTCTTAAGGGATGCGCTGGCACAAACCGAAATAGATCTGGAATATAAATACGCCATTAAAAACTCAACATTGGGAAAAGACCGGATTATTTTTGGCGATGCGGACTATAAACCCGGGAAAAGGAAGGAGTATCCGCAGTTGCTTTTTCAGAACGATTACAACGGCTCGAAACCCAATTACTTAAATATTTATTTTCCTGAACGAAGAAGATACCTGGTAAAACAAACCGGTTTAACCATTATTCCAACATTTATTTTAACCGGGCTGCTGATTGCCATTTTTGCTTATGCTTTAATGGTTATCATGCGCCAGAAAAAGTTGTCGAACATTAAAAACGACTTTATAAATAACATGACGCACGAGCTGAAAACACCAATTTCAACTATTTCGCTGGCCAGTCAAATGTTGCAGGATGGTAGTGTTGCCAATACTCCGTCGATAATTGAACACGTTGCAAACGTAATTAACCAGGAAAGTAAACGTTTGGGATTTCAGGTGGAGAAAGTACTGCAGATGGCTGTTTTTAACGAAGGCCGTTTAAAATTGAAGTTCCGCGAGTTCGACGCGAATAAAATGATAAAAACCGTAACCGCTAACTTCGAGTTGCGGGTTAACAATAAAAACGGAACACTTCATACCGAGATTTTAGCAGATAATGCACTTATTAAAGGCGACGAGGTGCATATTACAAATGTTATTTTTAACTTGCTTGACAATGCAATGAAGTACAGCAGGGAGGTACCCGAGATTTGGGTAAAAACCGAAAACCGAAAAGATCAGCTTGTTATTTCGGTTCAGGATAATGGCATTGGAATTGCTAAGGAACATCATGCGCAGATTTTTGATCGCTTTTACAGGGTACCAACAGGAAATGTTCACGATGTAAAAGGATTCGGTCTGGGATTAAGTTATGTGAAGAAGATTATCGACCTTCACAACGGTACAATAAAAGTTGAAAGTGCTTTGAATAAAGGAACGAAATTTAAAATTTATTTCCCACAAATAAATAATTAACCATGGAACAAAAAACAAAATTACTACTGGCAGAAGACGATGAGAATTTAGGCTTATTATTAAAAGAATATTTGGTTGCAAAAGGATATGATGCAGAGCTGTATCCGGATGGAGAAGCAGCTTACAAAGGATTTATGAAAGAGCATTTCGACATTTGTGTGTTGGATGTGATGATGCCAAAAAAAGACGGATTTACACTGGCAAAAGATATACGTATTATAAATGCCGACATCCCTATAATTTTCCTGACAGCAAAAAACATGAAAGACGATGTACTGGAAGGTTTTCAGCTGGGAGCCGACGATTACATTACCAAACCTTTTAGTATGGAAGAGCTGATTATGCGTTTGGAGGCCATTTTGCGGCGTACTTCGCAGGAAGGACAGGCCAGCGCACAACAGGTTTTTACGCTGGGTAAATTTACTTTCGATACCCGGAAGCAAACGCTTACAGAAGGCGAAAACACCGTAAAACTGACTACAAAAGAATCGGATTTGCTGAAATTACTTTGCCAGAATGCCAACAAAGTGCTGGAACGCAATTATGCATTAAAATCGATTTGGATCGACGATAACTATTTTAATGCACGTAGTATGGATGTTTATATTACTAAACTGCGTAAGCACCTGAAAGAAGAACCTACCGTTGAAATTATAAATGTACACGGAAAAGGTTATAAACTGATTGTTTGATGAAACGCTATAGCAAAAGAAAAGCCTGATAATTTTATCAGGCTTTTTTATGATTTTGATTTTCGTTAATCCAGTTTTAATACGGCAAGGAAAGCTTTTTGAGGTACCTCAACGTTACCCACTTGTTTCATTCGTTTCTTTCCTTTTTTCTGTTTCTCCAGTAATTTTCGTTTACGCGTAATATCACCACCATAACATTTTGCTGTTACGTCTTTTCGAACAGCTTTTACAGTTTCGCGGGCAATAATTTTTGCACCGATAGCTGCCTGAATGGCAATGTCAAACTGTTGTCTCGGAATCAGTTCTTTTAGTTTTTCACACATTCGGCGTCCGAAAGCATAAGCATTGTCGAAGTGAATTAATGTCGACAGGGCATCAACCATTTCGCCGTTCAGCAGAATGTCCAAACGTACCAGTTTTGCCGGTTTGTAACCACTCATGTGGTAATCAAACGACGCATAACCTTTCGAAATACTTTTTAGTTTGTCGTAAAAGTCGAAAACGATTTCTCCCAGCGGAAGATTAAAAACCAGTTCGGCACGCTCGGCAGTCAGGTAATTCTGGCTGACCAGTTCGCCGCGTTTATCGAGACACAAGGTCATTACCGGCCCAATAAATTCCGAAGCTGTAATGATGTTCGCCCTGATGTATGGTTCCTCAATCTCGTCGACTGTTGTTGAAGCCGGCATTCCCGAAGGGTTGTAAACCGTAATTTCACTTCCGTCGGTAAGGTGAGCTTTATACGAAACGTTGGGTACTGTTGTAATAACGTTCATGTCGAATTCGCGCTCCAGTCGTTCCTGGATAATTTCCATGTGCAAAAGCCCAAGGAAACCGCATCGGAATCCAAATCCCAGCGCTGCTGATGATTCCGGTTCGAAAGTTAACGATGCATCGTTTAACTGCAGTTTGTCCATTGCTGCACGCAGATCTTCATAATCATCTGCGTCAATAGGGTAAACTCCGGCAAAAACCATAGGTTTTACTTCTTCAAAACCTTCAATGGCCTTGTCGCAAGGGTTGACAACGTGAGTAATCGTGTCTCCAACTTTTACCTCTTTCGCTGTTTTAATACCCGAAATAATGTATCCAACATCGCCGGGGCCCAACACATCGCGTGGTTGCAAACTTAGTTTTAGTACACCTACTTCATCGGCATCGTATTGTTTGCCGGTGGCCACAAATTTCACCAGGTCTTTTTTTCGAATTTCACCATTCTGAATTTTGAAATAGGCAATAATTCCGCGAAACGAATTAAAAACCGAATCGAAAATAAGTGCCTGCAACGGTGCTTTCGGATCACCTTTCGGGTGTGGTATTTTGTATATAATCTGATTCAGAATTTCCTGAACTCCTTCTCCGGTTTTTCCGCTGGCGCGAATAATATCTTCGCGGTCGCAGCCAATAAGGTCGATGATTTGGTCTTCAACAACTTCGGGCATTGCGTTCGGAAGGTCCATTTTATTCAGTACCGGAATAATTTCCAGGTCGTGTTCAATGGCCAGGTACAAATTCGAAATGGTTTGCGCCTGAATTCCCTGGGTAGCGTCGATAATAAGTAAAGCTCCTTCGCATGCAGCAATTGATCTCGAAACTTCGTACGAAAAATCCACGTGTCCCGGAGTATCAATCAGGTTTAATTTATAGGGCTCTCCATCGTGCACATAATCCATTTGTATGGCATGGCTTTTAATCGTAATCCCACGTTCCTGTTCCAGATCCATACTATCGAGCACCTGGGCGTGCATTTGGCGTTCACTAATCGTCTTGGTAAATTCCAAAAGGCGGTCAGCCAACGTGCTCTTTCCATGGTCGATATGCGCAATGATGCAAAAGTTTCTAATTTTCTCCATTTACTACCTCTTAACAACCATTCAATTAAATGGTTCCTTCTATTTTGCGCAAAGATATTTTATTTTTTGATATAAATCAGGGCAGCATTGCCGATGCCGACGATTTAATTTTTACAATCAATTCGGTAATAAACCGGTAGGTTCGCGGGTAGGCGTCAGTCCATTCGCTTTCGCGGGGACCGGCAACATTCAACGTGTTTATATTATTCAGGATTAACCATGGTATTAAGTGCGAAGGATTTGTATCAGTCCGAACAATTCGCAGCGGTTTTTTTAACTTTTGGGCAAACTGCTGGGTAAGCAGTGTTCCTCCATTTAAATCTTCTGAAACAACTATTAAAGTTCCGTCAGACTCGGTGACGTTTTTTCGGGTTCTGACAGCATAGTCTTCTTCGGGCAATTCATTTAACGGATACTTTGCAGCGATTTTACCGTCTTCAGCCTTCCGGTTTTTAGGGCACCAACCACCACACGGGAAGGAATAGTTCAGGCAAGCATCTAAAACTGCACGATCGACACCAGTTTGCCCTCCGGAAATCAACTTTTGGCACGGTATTTGTATGTTATTTTTCGTCATGAAAACAATTAAACTGAGTATAATTTATTGTATTCAGAAAATAGATTAGATACAAAATACTTCACAGCAATATGCTGTTTTTTCATAAGTTTGGTTTAGTTAGGTTTAGTTTGAATCCCGGTAGCAGAGGCGCCGGGATTTTTCTTTTATGATTCTTTTCGTTTATAATATTCAATTCCTCCCGACTCAGCAAGAAGTTTTACTTTGTCGATAAGATTTTGTTTTTCGTCTTCCGATAATTTTGAGAATGAGCGTGCCAGCGCAATTTTTTCGCGCATGTATGTTGCGTTCTCATTCCCTGATATTAATACCGAGACGGGCAACGACCACACAAAATGCATCGCTTGTTTAATGCTTACATAGTTCGGAATAACCGGGTCGTCAGATGTCCAGTCGGCTTCTTCTTTTTTCGAAAAGAATCTTCCGTCGGCCAGCGATTTAATGGATAAAATTCCCATGTTCCGATCAAGTGCCTTTGGAATTACGTTTTCGATAAAACTATAATACGATGCATCAAGAAGGTTAACCGGCATTAACACGGTGTCGAAAATATCACTTGCTTCTGTTTGTTCGAGCATTCGCGTGTGCGCATAAGGATTTTGGTGGCCGGTAAATCCGAGGTATTTTATTTTGCCCTCTTGTTTCGCATTTAACAGTACGTCTAATACACCATTGTTTATTCTGTTGTCAACATCACCGGGCGTTGAAATGGCATGAACCTGATACAGATCAATCTGATCAACTTTTAGTCTTCGTAACGAGCCCTCCAAATGTTCCTGCACGGTTTTGGCATCGCGGCCGGTTGATTTTGTCATCAGAAAAATCAGGTCGCGGTACTTTGGAGTCAGGTATTTCCCGTAACGTTCTTCGCTGGTTCCTCTTGAATAACTTTCAGCAGTATCGAAAAAACGGACACCGCCTTCAAGAGACGCTTCTATTACTTCCTGTGCATCGCGTTCGGTAGTCCAGCCCACGTGGTAGCCACCGGTGCCAAGCATGGTAACGTGTTCGCCCGTTCTTCCTAATTTTCGTTTAGGCAATACTTCGCCAAGTCGGTCGCGCGTTTCCTGACCGGAAGCAAAGGAGCCTGAAGCCAAACTAATTCCGGCAGTTGCGCCGGCAAGCGATTTCAAAAATGATCTTCTGTTGGTCATAGTCATTAAGTTTTATGGTTTTTCTGTTTTAATACTTATTATTTCAAAAAAGGTTCACTAAAATATTTCACAGATAGTCGGCATATTTTGTAAATTTACGCTATAACTTAAAACCAATTAAAATGGCTAGTGTTCAGCAGCTTGCAAAAATGATCGATCATTCGATCCTTCATCCTACCATGACAGATTACGATTTGGAGCGGGAATGTGCCGTTGCGGCAAAGTATAATGTAGCATCGGTTTGTGTAAAACCTTATGCGGTAAAACAGGCTCGGCAGCTTTTAAAAGATACGGAGGTTGCAGTAGGTTGTGTGATTGGTTTCCCGGCAGGAAATTCAGCCATTGAGGTAAAGGCTTTTGAAGCGGATACAGCCTGTAAGGATGGCGCGGTTGAGATTGATATGGTTATAAATATAGGGAAAGCTTTGCAGGGCGACTGGGAATATATTGAGCTTGAAATTGGTACAGTTGTAAAAACCTGTCATAAAAACGGGGCGATTGTAAAAGTTATTTTCGAAACCGATTACGTTACAAATGAACTGGACATTAGAAGACTGTGCGAGATATGTACCACTGTTGGTGCCGATTACGTAAAAACGTCCTCCGGGTTTGGTTTTGTAAAAGGAGCTGATGGACGCTATTCGTACATGGGAGCAACCATTGATAACCTGAAGTTAATGCGCGATAGCAGCGGCCCGAACGTAAAAATTAAAGCTGCCGGAGGAGTGCGTACGCTCGATGCTTTGCTGGCTGTGCGTGAAGCCGGTTGCTCGCGTTGTGGTGCCACTGCAACCGTTGCCATTCTTGAGGAAGCAAAAAAACGATTTGGGGAATAGCCAAAAAAAAGTGCTTCCGTTTTAGGAAGCACTTTTTTTATTTTTTCAAAACCTTATACGTGTTATAGTCGCCGTTGCTTAATTCTACTTTTAGCATAAATAGCCCGGTTAAATTTTGCGGTAGATAGAGTTCTGTCGAATTTTCATTGGGCTGCACTTCTTTGATTTTTGCACCGGTGCTGTTGTATACCGAAATACGCAAGATTGTTTTATCGGCAGTGATCATCAATCTTCCTTCGGTTGGATTTGGGAATACCTTAACAGAAGCTGATTCGATTCGCTGTGCCGAGAGTACAAGTGTACCGTCGTTTTGTTTAAAACGATAAGCAAATTGCTGGTAATACTGGTTGGCAATATCAGCATCGTGAATAATAAGTGTGTTTTCGTCATTTCGGTCGTTGGCCGAACTGCTCCAGTTGTGGCTGCCGGTTATTGTTTGCGGATCAGATTCAGGGTTGTTTGCGTCGATCAGTGCTACTTTGTGGTGAAGCTGACCTGCTGCATCATCGAAAATATATTTTTTGGCAGGAAGTGTACTGCTAAGATTCGTATTCACGATGTCGGTATTGTCGCTTTCGCGTTCAGTAATAACATTAACGTCAACACCGCGGTCGTAGGCATCCATTATGGTGTAGGCCAAATCAGATCGGGTGATCAGCATGGTTTCGATATCCAGATCGTAATCTGCCGTGTTAATCGCATTTATCAACTGCTGGTTGGTGTTGTCCGACGGACTAAAATAACAGGCAATCAATTTGTCGCCCACCTGTATGTGGTGCGGCGTATTATCAGTTTTTGCATCTCCAAATTTTGCATTTCCTGCATTTGGCTGGTTGCCGGAGCTTCCCCACATTTCTTCAAATTCAAGCTCATAAACTTTAGCCAGCGACTGGTCTTGAATAAAGATCATATTATTGCTGTCGTAAGTTAACTGGCTTGGTGTAAGGTTTGTGGAGCCCGACCAAACCCAGGCAGCGTTAGCATTTGTTGCGTTTGCATCGAAGATGGCAAATTTGTTGTGCATTATTCCGCCTTCCGTTATTTCCGGACGATCAAGAATTGGGATATTGTTCTCCAAATCGTTAACGCTGGCATGGGTAGTTGATCCGCAGGTGATAAAACGAATGCTTACTCCACGATTGTAGGCGGCATTCAGTGCCTCTGATATTTTCGAATTGTCGATGTTGTAAATACAGAAGTCGATGGATTCGCTGGCTCTGTTAATGTAGGCAGCGAGAGTATCGGCCATAAAATCGTCGATATTTGAGGCAACAGTTGGATCGGCGTAATTTTCATCAATTTCGGTGTTGAAATACACTTTTATGTCGCCCGTAGAATTTGATTTACTTACAAAAGCACTGATGGCCGAAAAAGCGGTGTCGCCTTCGTTAACCGAAAAAGCCTGCGCGTAAACAATCTCCGAACTTTGTAAACCCGTAATCTGCGCCTGGTGCGTATATTCATCGGCACTAACTGTTGATTCACCACTTACATGATTCTTCAAAGCCGCTAATTCCATGGTCGATCCATATCTAATTTCGGAGGTGCCATCGTTGTCGGTGTTCCATTTTATGGTAATCGAACTGCTTGTGGTTTCAACTACTTCGAGTGCTGACGTAAGCTGAATATTTGTATTAAAAATAAAATCGTTGGCATCGCGCGGAAGAAGCTGGTAGCCTGTGTTAGCTTCATTCTGCGACCATTGCGAACAGATTGCCACCAGGTCGAAAGTATCCCTTGGCATAATTTTGTCCACAAGTGGATTGTCACGGTAAATTCGAAGTACCCCGGTGTTGGTCCCATCGGTAAATGAATAATTTTTATCTCCTGCAAATAGATTTTCAGAATTTGTAAATACAACATTATTTATCCGTATCAATTCTGCTTCATAAGCTTCACCAATATTGCTTATGCTGATGATTTGCGGTTCGGGTAGCGACACCCCCGAGGCATGCGTCGTAAAGTTGGTGACCGGACTAATCTCCAACAGATTATTGTAATCGTCAAGCTCACCGGTTACAGTAATGGAATCTCCTCGTAGTACTCCGGATAAGGCATTGTCGTATATTCCAATTCCGCCGGTATTATCCTGAATATACCTGATGGGGCCAAGTTCCGAGCTGTTAGTTACTATGCCCGAAACCGTAACGCTTGTGCCTACCGCTTTCTGACGAGCCTCGTTAATACTTGTTTGAGCAAATAACCCAACACTTATAAAGAGAAGTAGGATGAGTGTAGAGATTTTCATGTGATTAAAAAGTTTGTTCTTAAGGTAGAAGATGAACTCGCATGATTTTGATTATTCATTTTTGCGTGATACGCTAATTGGCGGACTCATGCTTGTTTCACAACGTGCAATTTAATTTTCAGGTGAAATTAACTAAATACGGTTGTAAATTACAGGCGAAAAAGAAAATTGTTCAAAAATTAATTTCTCGAGATCATCAGTTTTTTTACCGTTCGTTTATCGTCGGTGGTTAAGATCTGAATCAGGTAAATGCCGTTCGGAACATCGTTAAGTTGTAGCTGTATTTTTGAAACAGGAAATTTGTACTCTTTAAAATAGACCTGTTTCCCTGTAATGTTGGTGAGACGGATTTCGCTGATTTCCTTTAACGAATAATCAATGGTGACTTTATTGTCTTTACAAGGATTGGGGTAAATCTTTACCTCGTTTTTTGTTTCTTCTTCATTTTGGAATGAAGAGAATCCGGTGTCTTGAGCAAAAGACGCCGAAGCAATAAATACTGTAAATAAGAGAAGTATAATATATTTCATGGCAGCACTGTTTAATTGTTTCCTGAGTACACGCAGCAAATAACATGCCTGTATAACGTATAATGACAGGAAAAGATTAAAACAGTTGCAAAGCGGCTTCCAAATCTTCGGGAGTATCAATACCCATGGTAGCTGAAGTGGTTTCTGCGGTTTTTATTTTGTAGCCATTTTCGAGCCAGCGCAGCTGTTCCAGCGATTCGGCCAGTTCCAGTTTCCCTTGTTCCAACTGAGTTATTTTTTGTAAAACGTCGGCCTTAAAAGCATACATACCGATGTGGCTCCAGAATGTATGTTTTTTTACCCAGTTTTTGTTTTCTTCTCCACGGAAATACGGAATAGGAGAGCGGCTAAAATACAAGGCAAAATCATTTTTGTCGAGCACCACTTTTGGGCGGTTCGGATTAAAAAGTTCCTCTTCCGAATCGACTTTTTTTACCAGTGTGGCAATTTCAGTTTCGCTTTCAAAACACGATTTGATCAACTCAATTTGTTCGGGTTTTACAAAAGGTTCGTCTCCCTGAATATTTACAACAATATCTACGGGGCGATTTTTAGCAATTTTTAAGGCTGCCTCGGCACAACGGTCGGTACCACTTTGATGCGAAGGAAGTGTTTTTACCACTTCGCCACCAAATGCTTTTACTGCATTGAAAATACGATCGTCGTCGGTGGCAACACAAACATACGGAAGTGCTTTCGATGCATTTTCGTACACCCACTGAATCATAGGTTTATCCTTTATTTTTGCCAACGGTTTTCCGGGAAACCGTGAGGATTGATAACGAGCTGGTATAATTCCAATAAAGTTCATTCTTCTCTTTTTGAATTCGTTTACAGTCTGTTTTGCTAACAATTTGTCAGAAATATTTACCGACGCATCAAAGATAATAATTGCTTAAAATTTAGTCTGCTTTGCGCAGAAAATATATTGGAACGGGATTTGCAAAACACTACCGGATATAGAAAAAACCTAAAAAAACTTAATAATGACTGACTTTCTGTCATTGCCATCGAAAAATTGTAAATTTGCAGGTTGTTGACTAAATACAATATGGATATACAAGCAATAAAACAAAGATTTGGAATAATAGGAAACACCGCCGGAATAAACCGGGCCATTGAAGTTGCCGTTCAGGTGGCGCCAACCGATTTGTCGGTTTTGGTAACCGGAGAAAGTGGTGTTGGTAAAGAAATATTCCCACAAATAATACATCAGTTCTCGAGCCGGAAACATGGAAAATACATTGCCGTAAACTGTGGGGCAATTCCTGAAGGAACCATCGACTCAGAGTTGTTCGGACACGAAAAAGGAGCATTTACCGGAGCACTTGCCGACCGGAAGGGATACTTTCAGGAAGCCGATGGAGGAACCATATTTTTGGATGAAATTGGTGAACTTCCTTTGTCAACCCAGGTACGTTTGCTGCGTGTATTGGAAACGGGAGAGTTTATGAAGGTTGGTTCGTCGCAGGTAATAAAAACCAATGTACGGGTAATAGCCGCAACCAACGTAAATATTCCGAAAGCAATTGAGGAAGGAAAATTCCGTGAGGATTTGTATTATCGTTTAAATACGGTGCCGATTTCAATTCCGCCGTTGCGCGAACGCCCCGACGATGTTATTTTGTTGTTTCGAAAATTTGCACGCGATTTTGCCGAAAAATACCGGATGCCACCCGTGCGTTTAGAAGAAGATGCCCGAACTGTTTTGGTAAGTTTTCGCTGGCCCGGAAACATCCGCCAGTTAAAAAACATTACCGAGCAGATTTCGATAATTGAACAGGAACGCGATATCTCGGCCGAATCTTTACGCACGTATTTGCCTGTTAGCGGAGGGGCTAATTTGCCGGCTTTACTGGCGCGCGAAGAAGACAATAAATCGTTTGCCAACGAGCGCGAAATACTGTACAAAGTTCTTTTTGATATGAAGAGCGATATGAACGACCTGAAAAAGCTGGTGCTCGATTTAATGGAAAACCGCGATGCCCCAATTTCAGGCGACCAGGCGCAGATTATCAGAAATTTGTACAATACCAATGATGGTAATTTTGTGGCAAAAGAACAGGTTTCAAATCCAATTCATATTACCTCGGTTGATAAAGATAATATTCAGGATACGGAGGAATTTGTGGAAGAATCACTTTCTTTGGCCGATAAAGAAATTGAGTTGATTCAGAAAGCACTGGAGAAACACCGCGGTAAAAGAAAATATGCTGCTCAGGAATTGGGAATTTCGGAGCGGACATTATACCGTAAAATAAAAGAATACGATATTAAGGGATAAAATATGTTGAGAAAGCTATTGTTTGTTGCCGTTTTGGCGGGATTGGTTGGCATTTTAGCGCCATCGTGTACAGTCAATTATACATTTACCGGAGCTAACTTGTCGCCCAATGTAAAAACGTTTACTGTGTATTATTTTCCCAATCGGGCACGTTTAATCAATCCGACGTTAAGCCAGAGCTTTACCGAAGAATTGCGTGAAAAGTTAACACGTCAAACATCGTTAAACGAGCTGTCGGAAAGCGGCGACCTTGAATTTGAAGGACAAATTACGGGGTACGAATTCCGACCGATGTCGATTCAAAAAGAGGACGAGTCGGCCCAAACACGACTTACGATTACAATTAACCTGAAGTACACCAACAACCAGGTTCCCGAAGAAAATTTCGAAAAATCATTCTCTGCTTACGAAGACTTTGACAGTAACCTGTCAATCAGTTCGGTGGAAGAAGAATTGAGTGCTGAAATAATTAAAAAACTTACCGAGGATATTTTTAACGCAACCATTGCAAACTGGTAGTATGAAAAGGGAACAGTTTCTGACCTATATAAATAAACCGAAATCGCTGAATGGGGAGACCTTGGCTGAGGTGGAAAATCTCACTTCCGATTTTCCTTGGTTTTCAGGTGGATGGCTGCTGTTTTTAAAGAACCTGAAAAATCTGGGGCATCCTGATTATGATGCTGTTTTGAAGAAGGTGGCAGTAATGGTTCCGGACAGAAAAGTGCTGTTTAAATTTTTAAATGATGAATTGCCTAAAAAACAGGTGGTAAGTTCAAAAGACAACACTTCGCCGACGTATCGTTTGGAAGGAGATGTTGAATTGCAGTCGGAAATTTCGTTGATCGATAAATTTCTGTCGACCGATAGTGAACGATTGCGGACTATAAAGCATAATCCGGATACTAATGGAAACGGGAGCGAAAGGGCGCTTGTAGAACAATCGGTAAAGGAAGATGAAGAGCTGGTTACTGAAACTTTGGCATCGATTTATTTTCAGCAAAAGAACTTTGATAAAGCTTTGGATGCCTATAAAAAATTAAGTTTGAAATATCCGGAAAAAAGTGTTTACTTTGCAGGCCGTATTGAAGAAATTGAATTGTTAAAGAATAATAATTAGAAAAGATGTATACTTTAATCACCGTTTTACTATTTATCGTTTGTATCCTTTTGGTACTGATTGTACTGGTACAAAACTCTAAAGGAGGAGGCCTGGCAAGTAATTTCCAGTCTTCAGGACAGGTTATGGGCGTGAGAAAAACAACCGATTTCCTTGAAAAAGGAACCTGGTTTTTGGCAGGAGCTTTATTATTCCTTTCTGTTATAGGAGCGGGTTTTATTCCTCGTGAGCAGGCAGAAACAGAAGGAAGTCGTGTGCAGGATCAAATTGAAACAGCTGTTGATCCTACTCAGGTACCAACGTTCCCAACAACTACTCCGGCTGCAACGGAAGAAACTACGGCTGCCGACGATGAAGGTGGTGAAAATTAGGATTCAAAGAAAATGATATATAAAAAGCCGTTCGATTTCGAGCGGCTTTTTTTATTGGTGTCGTTCTTCGCTTTTATTTGCAATTTATTCAGATGGGAGCGGGCTGGTTACTTTTCCTGTAATATCATCAATAATAAGGATGATGTATTTCTCTTTTCTAAAATAGAAATGCCGGGTTGAAAACTGCAGGTCTTTCATTTCGCGTTCGCCATGCTTGTTAAAAAACGGGCGCCTGATGTGCTGCTTGTAAACAGTAGTATTATTGAGGTATGAATCGAAAGCTGCCAGCCGTAACTCGCAGGTGCAACATTTGGTGGTTTTCCCACAATCTTTTGCTTCTTCAATTTGGTAGGCGCATCCAATTGCTTCGCCACAAAGCATATATAAAAGATCTTCGTCAGTTTTGTTCGAAAAGATCGTTTTAATCGCGTTATTAAAGGCTTGCAGTCTCATGTCTTTGTCGAGTAGTAACACACAGCTGGTAATATTGTCTAAAACCAGATTCATAAACTCACCCGATTCGGCAAGCATGTCGAAGCTGTGATTGGCCATGGTTTTTTTTGATTGCATAGTAATGCTGTTTGGTGTATTGGTGATAAATGTACAAAAAAGATATTGAAAATCAATAAGTAAGATTGGTTTTGATAACCGGCTGATTGTTGTTTTTGAGACACAAAAAAAGGAAATAGCTGAGCACTCTTTCTGTTTGGTTGAATGCTCAGTTACTTTTTTGTCAGGATGTTTCTTAGTTTTCGGTTCTCTATAGAGTAAATCGTGGTGAATTGTATTCGCTCTCGATAATTAGAGGAATGGTAAATTGTGCATCGCTTGAAAGTTTAAAGTTTGCCAGTCCGTTAATTTCAATCGAAATAAAATAGCGTGGATTTTCGTTCAGCCGGTTGATGAGCGGAGCCAGAACATCATCTAAAACCAACGAATGGGTTGCGCTGTTTAAAAAACTGCCATCCTGCAACAAATTTACCGAATGGATTTGCTGGTAATCGTCGTCGCCCTGTGTTTTGTATGCGATTACAAGCTGGAGCTTTTCAATTGTTTCGCTGTTTTGCAGGGCCTCAAACGAAATGGTAGAACCCGCTCCCGGAATGATCTGAACAACATCGCCCGGACATTTCTTGAGTTCATCGCTGTATCCCAGACAGAAAATTCCTACACCATCAAAATGATAGGTTTCCGGAGATTCGCTGAGATCGACTAAATAGGATTTTGTAGGAATGTCGATGATTAGTTTGGTTTCGGTTGTGTAGTCGGTGTCTGCATCGTTACAGGCAAACAGAGGTAGTAAAAGTACCCACAACAAAATTAAATTTTTGAGTTTCATGGCTTTCTGTTTTAAGTGTTATAGCACCAGGGTACTTTGGCTCTGTTTTCTGACTTTAATAATTACGAATAAAGTTAGGTAATAGTTGCGAAAAGAAAAAATAAAAAGACAAGTAAGTCTTAAATAGAGGTTGTAACAAGACAGCTATATTGTGCTGTCACCATGGCAGATATTCTGACATCTGTGTAAAGCGTTGAAAAACAGGGTGAAGTATGGGGTGAAATGGGTGGGTTATGGGATTCTGGTGTAATTTTGTCCTTAATTTGAAGGGCTTTAATGCGTTTTGGCGATTGGCATAGAATATGATACTGGAAGTGCGTTAAAATGAAAAAAATATTTAATCATAAAAACTAAAACAAAATGGCAGATTTAAAAGGTAAAATTCTTGCTGGCAAGATCCTGGTTCAGCCGCAGGAAGCAGAAGAAAAAACAGTGAGTGGAATCATTATTCCTGATTCAGCAAAAGAAAAACCACAGGTAGGTACTATCGTATTGGTAGGTGCTGATAAAAAAGATGAGCCAATGGAATTAAAAGTTGGTGATATTGTTTTTTACGGTAAATACTCGGGTACTGAGTTGAACATTGATGGAGTAGATTATTTATTGATGTCGCAATCTGACGTTTTATACATTAACTAATTTCAAAAAGTAAAAAATCAGAAAAGATGGCTAAAGAAATTAAATTCGATATTGAAGCACGCGATTTGCTTAAAAGTGGTGTTGACCAACTGGCTAATGCCGTAAAAGTTACTTTAGGACCAAAAGGTCGTAACGTAGTTATCGAGAAGAAATTTGGTGCACCACAAATTACTAAAGATGGTGTTACTGTTGCAAAAGAAATTGAGTTAAGCGACGCATACGAAAATATGGGTGCTCAAATGGTAAAAGAAGTAGCTTCTAAAACCGGAGACGATGCTGGTGATGGTACTACTACTGCAACTGTTTTGGCACAATCAATCGTTAACGTTGGTTTGAAAAACGTTACTGCAGGTGCAAATCCAATGGATTTGAAACGTGGTATCGACAAAGCTGTTGAAGCTGTTGTTGCAAGCATTAAAGAACAAGCTCAAACAATTGGCGACGACTACGCAAAAATTGAGTCGGTTGCTAAAATCTCTGCCAACAACGATGCAGTTATCGGATCGTTGATTGCTGAGGCAATGAAAAAAGTACACAAAGAAGGAGTTATCACCATTGAAGAAGCAAAAGGTACTGATACTTACGTTGACGTAGTTGAAGGTATGCAATTCGACCGTGGTTACCTTTCTCCATATTTTGTAACCGATGCAGAAAAAATGGTTGCAGAACTGGATAATCCTTTCATCCTGATCCACGACAAAAAGATCAGCACAATGAAAGATCTTCTTCCTGTTTTGGAAGCTACAGCTCAAACAGGTCGTCCATTGATGATCATTTCTGAGGATGTTGATGGCGAAGCATTGGCAACTTTGGTTGTTAACCGTTTACGTGGTTCGTTAAAAGTATGTGCTGTTAAAGCTCCTGGTTTTGGCGATCGCAGAAAAGAGATGTTGGAAGACATTGCAATCCTGACTGGTGGTACTGTTATTACCGAAGAAAAAGGTATGAAACTGGAGCAGGCTACAATTGATATGTTGGGTCAGTGCGAAAAAATTACTGTTGACAAAGAAAATACAACTGTTGTTAATGGTGCCGGTGCACAAGAAGCTATTGCTGCTCGTGTTAACCAAATCAAAACTCAGATGGAAACTACAACTTCTGATTACGACAAAGAAAAACTGCAGGAGCGTTTGGCTAAATTGGCCGGTGGTGTTGCTGTTATCTATGTTGGTGCTGCTTCAGAGGTAGAAATGAAAGAGAAAAAAGACCGTGTTGACGATGCATTGCACGCAACCCGCGCTGCTGTTGAAGAAGGAATTGTTCCTGGTGGTGGTGTTGCTTTGGTACGTGCTATTGCTGCATTGGAAGACCTGAAAGGCGAAAACGAAGACGAAACAACAGGTGTTGAAATCGTTAAACGTGCCATCGAGGAGCCATTGCGTCAGATTGTAGCTAACGCTGGTAAAGAAGGTGCTGTTGTTGTTCAAAACGTAAAAGACGGTGAAGGCGATTATGGTTACAATGCTCGCACTGATGAGTATCAGAAGCTTTACGAAGCCGGTGTTATCGATCCTGCTAAAGTAACTCGTGTTGCACTTGAAAACGCTGCTTCAATTGCCGGTATGTTCTTAACTACTGAAACAGTAATTGTTGAAGTTAAAGAAGATGCTCCTGCAATGCCAATGGGTGGTCCAGGTATGGGCGGCATGGGCGGTATGATGTAAAAATCAGCTCAAAATAATATAATAAAGCTCTTCCCGTTTGGGAGGGGCTTTTTTTGTGCTCTATAGACTACGGTTTCATTCTGCCCCAATTCGCTTCCGCGATAACTTTTGTTTGTTGAATGAAACCGGGCTAAGTTTTTTGATACTTTGATAGAAAAATCAGGTTTAAAATAACAAGCACTAAAGTTTATGAATTGCAACAGTTATGAATTTAAACTTTGTCTGCAGAAATGCTTACAAATGCCTGTTTTTGAGGTGTTTCGGGGAATGATGTCGGGAATGCTGATTTCCGTCACACAGTGTTTTTTAACATCTTTTTGATTAAGGGTAATAGTCAGATATACAGATAGATATGCATTTTGGTAAATCTTCGGAAAAGCTTGTTATTTATTTTTTTACTTCTCTACCTTTGCCAAACAATCATTATTTGATTGCAAAAGTGCATAAATGAATATGATTTTTAATGGGGCAGCCTTGTATTGGTTGTCTTCTAATTTTTAACCTTATGAAAACAGATATAAATGAATTCATCGCAAATCTGGAGCACAGAACTCCGGGCGAAAATGAATTTCACCAGGCGGTAGAAGAAGTTATTGGTTCGGTTTGGGATTTTTACGAAAAGAACCCACGCTACCAGCGCGCTAAAATTCTGGAACGCATGGTTGAACCCGAGCGGGTAATTATGTTCCGTGTACCTTGGGTCGACGACCGTGGCGAAGTGCAAATAAACCGTGGTTACCGTGTTGAGTTTAACTCGGCATTGGGACCGTATAAGGGAGGTTTACGGTTTCATGCCAGTGTAACCCTGAGTATTTTGAAGTTTCTAGGATTTGAACAAACATTTAAGAATAGCCTTACAACTTTGCCAATGGGCGGAGGAAAAGGCGGATCAGACTTTAGCCCGAAAGGAAAAAGCGATGGCGAAATTATGCGGTTTTGCCAGAGTTTTATGACCGAACTGTATCGCCATATCGGGGCACATACCGATGTGCCTGCCGGTGATATTGGCGTTGGCGGACGTGAGATTGGATACTTGTTTGGACAATATAAACGAATTAAAAACGAATTTACAGGTGTATTAACCGGAAAAGGTCTGGCCTGGGGCGGAAGTTTAATTCGTCCCGAAGCAACTGGTTTTGGTGCAGTTTATTTTGCACAGCACATGTTGCACCGTATTGGAAAAGATATTGAAGGCCAGACAATTTCAGTGTCGGGATTTGGGAATGTTGCCTGGGGAGCTATCTCTAAAATTAACGAGCTTGGAGGAAAGGTGGTTACCATTTCAGGGCCAGATGGCTACATTTACGATAAAAATGGAATTACCGGTGATAAAGTGGAGTATCTGCTAGAGTTGCGTGCCACCAATAATGACATTGTTTCGCCATATGCCGACGAATTCGATGCCGTGTTCGTTGCCGGTAAGCGCCCGTGGGAAGTGCCGGTTGATTTGGCAATGCCTTGTGCCACCGAAAACGAAGTTGGTTTGGAAGATGCAAAAAAATTGGCTAAAAATGGGTGTAAACTGTTGGCTGAAGCTTCGAATATGGGATGTACTGCCGAAGCGGTCGACTTTTTGAGCGTGGCAATGGATTATGCTCCTGGCAAAGCAGTAAATGCCGGCGGTGTTGCTGTTTCCGGACTCGAAATGTCGCAAAACAGTATGCGAATTAACTGGCCACGCGAAGAAGTGGACGAGCGTTTAAAGGGAATTATGAAAGCGATTCACGAAACGTGCGTAAGTTATGGCACAAAAGGAAATAAAGTTGACTATGTAAAAGGAGCCAATGTCGGCGGCTTTGTAAAAGTAGCCGAAGCCATGCTGGCACAGGGAGTTGTGTAGTCCGGTTAAGAAATACTTAATATTGATAAGATAAAAACATCCGTCCGGATTTCGGGCGGATGTTTTATTTTATACGCAGTTCAGCGATGTGGCAATCCCGGAAAGTGAAAATTTAATTTTTAGGTAAAGTTAAAAAGAGGGTAAGGAACAAACACTTTTTTACTTTTGTCGGCAATTAAGGTTAAAATATCTGGTTTCACAGAATATTAAAAGTATAAATAAAGGATAGATAGGAGAACTGGCAACAGTTAGCTTAAGGTAAACGTACCTAGATGTTAATAGATACACATTCGCATATATATTCAGAGGATTTTATTCACGATCGCGACGAAGCATTAAAGCGGGCCGATGAGAGTGGAATCAAAAAGATTATTCTGCCGAACATTGATTCCGGCTCGATAAAACATATGCTCGATCTGGCCGGGGCTTATCCAAATTTATGTTTCCCGCTTATTGGGTTGCATCCAACCTCGGTAGAAGAAGACTACGAAGAGGAGTTGGAAGCCATTGAATACTGGTTGCAACGACGCAAATTCTATGGTATTGGCGAGATAGGTATTGATTTGTATTGGGAAAGCAAATATGAACAGGAACAAAAAGAGGCTTTCCGTTATCAGATACGTTTGGCAAAAAAGTTAAACCTGCCCATTGTTGTGCATGTTCGAAAGTCATTCGATCAAACCTACGAAATTGTAAAAGAAGAGCAAGACGGAACATTGCGCGGAATTTTTCATTGTTTTAGCGGAACGGTGGAGGAAGCACAAAAAATAACAGAACTGGGATTTTTGCTCGGAATTGGTGGAGTTGTTACTTTTAAAAACAGCAACCTCGGTGAAGTAATCAAAGAAATCGACCCACATCACCTGGTCCTCGAAACCGATTCACCTTATCTGGCGCCGGTTCCAAAAAGAGGTAAACGCAACGAGAGTTCCTATCTTATTCATGTAGCCCAGAAAGTTGCTGATGTATACCGCTTACCGCTAACTCGTCTTGCCGAAATTACTACAACCAATGCCCGTAATTTATTCGGAATTTGATAACTTGCAGTCCTAATTAAAAACTGCAATGACCGCAAGAGCTGCCAAAAAGACTTCTATATTAATAATATATACCGGAGGTACCATTGGTATGGTTCAGGATGCCAAAAATGGTGCCTTGAAACCGGTGAAGTTTGATAAAATCCAGGAGGTGGTTCCTGAGTTGAAGAAGTTTGATTTCATAATAAAGACCATCACTTTTAATCCGGCTCTCGATTCTTCTAACATGAATCCGATTTCGTGGATTAAAATTGCCAAAACTATCGAACGGCATTATAATGCATACGATGGTTTTGTTGTTCTTCACGGAACCGACACGATGGCTTATACTGCTTCTGCCTTAAGTTATATGTTCGAGAATCTGGATAAACCAATCATTTTTACCGGCTCGCAACTGCCTATTGGTGTAATCCGTACCGATGGAAAGGAAAACCTGATAACTGCTGTTGAAATTGCAGCAGAAAAAGTTCAGGGAGAATGCCTGGTACCCGAAGTGTGTATTTATTTTGATTTTAAATTGTACCGCGGAAACCGCACCTTGAAACGCGATGCCGAATTGTTTAGTGCGTTTCGTTCGGTGAATTATCCGGCATTGGCTGTGGCCGGTATCGACATAAAATATAGTATCGAGTTTATTCATTATCCTGAAAATAAAGGGATTTTAAAGGTAAACACCGATTTTGATGACAATGTGGTTATCCTGAAAATATTTCCGGGGATTAACCAGAACGTTTTTAACTCGGTGCTGAATACTCCCGGATTAAAAGGTGTTGTGCTCGAGACCTTTGGCTCCGGCAATGTGCCTACATCGCGCTGGTTGATTAACGCAATTAAAAGGGCCATTAAACGGGGCATTGTGGTGTTGAATGTTACGCAGTGCCAGGGAGGCAAAGTGGTAATGGGGCAGTATCAAACAAGTGTTGAGTTACTAAATGCAGGGGTAGTTTCGGCAAAAGATATGACTACTGAAGCGGCAGTTACCAAGCTGATGTTTTTGCTCGGGCAAGGCCTTAAACCTGAAGAAATCAAAATGTATCTCAATAAAAGTCTGCGCGGGGAAATTAGTGAATAGCAAAGTTTTTTTTTCACAATTTTTTATTAATTTGCAGCCCTCATTTTTGGGAGGCCGCGCTAATGAAAACTGGAGAGGTGCAGGAGTGGCTGAACTGGCACGCCTGGAAAGCGTGTGTACCCCGAAAGGGTACCGAGGGTTCGAATCCCTCTCTCTCCGCAAAAATGGGACGTTCATTAAAAATGAAAACAAGCTTTTGAATAGGGGCATGTTTTTTGTGGGACAATGGATTAATATTTTAAAAATCAATACAAAAACAAATTCAAAGAGATTATTAATTAAAAATTCAAATCAATTATGAAAAGACTATTCGCGTTAATAGCCGTATTTGGGATGCTGTTTTTTATGGCATCGAATGTAGCGCTTGCTCAGGAGGAAGAAGCAGCTGCCACAGAAACTGCTACTGAACAAGTAGAGCAAACATCTGCTGCAATAGCTGAAGAAGATGCTGCAGCCGCTGCAGAAGAAGGAAAATCACTTCACAGTCAGATGAAACAAAAATTTATTGAAGGTGATCCTGCTTTCATGAGCTTCGTATTGGTAGCCCTTATTTTAGGTCTTGCCTTTGCAATTGAAAGAGTTCTTTACCTTAACCTTGCAACCAGTAATACTAAAAAACTGTTGGCTAGTGTTGAAGAAGCATTAGAAAGTGGTGGTGTAGAGGCTGCAAAAGAAGTATGTCGTACTACTCGCGGACCTGTAGCCAGTATTTTCTACCAAGGTCTTGATCGTTTCGATCATGGTATCGATGTAGTTGAAAAAACAGTTATTTCTTACGGTGGTGTTCAAGCCGGTCTTTTGGAAAAAGGATTAAGCTGGATCGCACTTTTCATCGCTTTGGCTCCTATGTTAGGTTTCATGGGTACAGTAATCGGTATGATTGGCGCTTTCGATGCTATCGAGGTAGCTGGTGACATTAGCCCATCTCTTGTGGCTGGTGGTATTAAAGTAGCTTTGATTACAACTGTATCAGGTCTTGTGGTTGCTATTATTCTTCAGATTTTCTACAACTACTGTGTAGCTAAAATCGATAGCATCATTAACAACATGGAAGATGCTTCTATCTCGTTGTTAGACTTGTTGGTAAAACATAACATGCAAAAATAAGGAGTATAGAAATGGGTAAAACAGCAAAAATAGTAACTATCATACTATGGGCTCTTATCATTGTTTCTACCATTCTTCTTGTGTCGTTATTTGTAAACATAAGTGATGTAGATACAGACCCTACTATGGGGCGTTGGATTAATTCCAACTTGGTATGGAGCTACATACTTGTAGCTGTTGGTGCCGGTGTTGCAGTTCTTTCAGGACTGTTCCACATGTTCACCGACAAAAAAGCTGCAAAATCAGGGCTTATTTCCCTGGGATTCATGGCAGTGGTGGTTGTCGTAGCCTACTTATTGGCTTCTCCTGAAATTCCACAATTTATAGGAGTTGACAAATTTTTGGCAGACGGAACCTTAAATGAGAAAGTAGCAAAATTGACAGACACCGGGCTGTATGCAACTTATATCCTTTTAGGATTGGCAGTATTGTCGGTTGCATCATCAGCAGTAATGCGTTTGTTTAGATAAGTTTAATCGTGGTAATTAAAACAGGAAAAAGTTATGGCTAAGAAAATACCTGAAATACCGGCAGCATCGTTAGCAGATATTGCATTTATGTTGCTGATCTTCTTCCTGGTAACAACCACGATGGACGTTGACAGCGGTCTTCGAAGAAAACTTCCGCAATGGGTTGATCCTGACGAATTAAAGGATCAGAATAACGAAATCAACGAAAGAAATATCTTCGTTGTGCTTGTTAACAAAAATAACGACCTATTGGTAGAAGGAGACTACGAACAAATTGAGAACCTGCGTGAAAGGGCAAAAGAATTTATGGCGAACCCATATAATGCTGAAAACTTGCCTGAGAAAGAACCAGTGGAGGTACCATACTTCGGACAAGTTATGGTAACCAAAGGGGTAATTTCGCTACGAAACGACTTGGATACTCAATATGGAACCTATCTCGCTGTTCAAAACGAACTGGTTGCTGCCATTAATGAATTAAGAGACGAGTTGGCTAAACAACAGTTTGGTAAAGCATACGAAGATCTTGAAGATGACAAACAAGATGCCATCAGAAAGATTTATCCGCAGAAAATCTCGGAAGCTGAACCAAAAGGTAAAATTTAAAAGAATAGATTATGAGCAAGTTTAGAAAAGATGATGGTAAGGAATTACCTCCTATTTCAACGGCCTCGTTGCCTGACATTGTGTTCATGCTTCTGTTCTTCTTTATGGTTAGTACAACAATGCGTGAGGTAACACTAAAGGTTAAAATGCGTATTCCGGAAGCTACAGAATTGAGCAAACTGGAAAAGAAATCTTTAGTAAGTTACATTTATATTGGTGAACCACTACCTACGTATCAAAAAACGTTTGGTAAGGCACCACGTATTCAGTTGAACGATCAATTCGCAACAGTAGATGAAGTACAAGATTTCGTTATTGCTGAGCGCGAAGCCAGAGATGAGGCTGAACAACCATTTATGGTTACTTCGTTGAAAATTGATGAGAATACAAGAATGAGTATTGTAGGTGATGTAAAGCAAGAGCTGCGTAAATCGGCTGCACTGAACATCAACTACTCGTCAAGAAAAAAAGCTGAAAGATAATTCATTGAATTAGATACAAAAAAAGGGAAGCATTTGCTTCCCTTTTTTTGTTGCCTTTTTTTTGATTCGAAAATGGCGAACAACACCTGGCAGGTCGTACGGTTTTTTAAACCCACAATTTTTATCACCTGATGCTACAATAATAATCACAAGTGTTTAAATTAGAAAAGACAAATTGTAACTTAAAAAATAATATTTCGCCGAATTTCTGATTAAGAATTACAGCGATTAATTAATTTTGATTTTCCTGTTTTACGTCTTAAAAACAAAATAGAAGTGCCGATCCGGAAAACACGAAAAGCCTTGCACCAAAACAACTATAACCGAACATAAACGATTAAAAAAACACAATGAGAGTAGCTGTTGCACAAATTGAGGCCGTAAAAGGCAACATTGAAAAAAATGTTGAGACTCATCTTAAGTGGATAAAACAGGCCATTCGAAATGAAGCCGACATGGTGGTATTTCCTGAATTATCGTTAACCGGCTACGAAAGGGAGCTGGCCGGGGAGTTGGCTACCAACCAGGATGACAAAAGGCTGGATGAAATGCAACGATTAAGTGATGAGAGCTGCATTACCATCGGAGTTGGATTACCAACACGAAAATCGGACAATGTATTTATCAGCATGATTATTTTTCAGCCTCATACCGATCGAATAACCTATTCGAAACAATATTTGTACCCTCCGGAAGAACCGTTTTTTACCGCAGCTAAAAATCCAATGGTACTTAACCTTGAAACAGAAGTAGTGTCGCCCGCCATTTGCTACGAAGCCTCAAATGACGCACACTGGGAGTATGCCAGCCAGAATAATGCAACAATTTATATTGCAAGCGTTTTAAGCTCTGTTGCAGGAATTGAGGCAGAAATTAAAAAACTTTCAGGTATGGCAAAGAACAAAAATCTGGTAACACTTATGTCCAATTATGTGGGGCGTTCAGGAGGTTACGAATGCGCCGGAAGATCATCGGTATGGAGTGAAAAAGGGGAGCTGATGGGGCAGCTTGACGAAAAAACTGAAGGCTTGCTATTATTCGATTCCGAAAAAAAAGAAATTAAAACTGTGATTGACGGCGAGGCATAACAGACCAATTAAAAATCGAAACTATGAACAAACTTTTAGACAACAACGAGCTTAGCAATAAAGCAGCCGGACTTTTCTGGCAGGATTTTAATTGTGCGCAATCTGTTCTGATTGCTTATTCCGATGTTTTGCAAATAGATAGAGAAGCCGCCATTAATTTATCGTGTGGATTTGGGGGCGGCATGGGCCGCCTACAGGAAACTTGTGGCGCCGTATCAGTAGCCTATATGATCTTTGGTTTGGTTAACGCCAATTCGAAAGATAACCCGGAAAAAGTGGAAAAGACCTATGGTATGGTTCAATCCTTTCATAATCGGTTTACGCAGCTGAAAGGAACAACGGTTTGCAAGGCATTAATCAATTGCGACTTAAACACCGAAGAAGGTCAGAATTATTTCAAAACCAATAACCTGAAAAAGGAAATATGTGAAGGTTGTATCCGCGATTCAGTTAAGCTGATAAATGAAATAATCGCAGAAACCAACGGGGAATGATTTTCAATGGTGCTGGGTCAATTCATTTCATGAGATGCTCCCGATTTTCTTTTTTGTGGCTTTTGTTGCCCTTTAAGAAAGGTGATAATACCCCCGGCTGATGCCATAACAAAAAAGTACTCGGCAATAACTCCAATATAGAAAAATGGTGATTCTTCACCTCCTGTATTACCCGAGTGTATTTTGTGTATAACTAAACCGGCGATGGCTACAGTAAGCGAGATGGCTGCAATTGCCAACAGTCCTTTTAACCGTTTCTGAAGTTTTTCAGCACGCGTGGCTTCAATTTCGTGCGAGAAAAACGATTGCTTTTTACGCGTTGTTATTCCCAAATAAATCCAAAAAGCCACCGAAAGAATTATCCCCCATGGGAAGGCAAAAAGAATCATCATAACTACGCCTACACCAACAACAAATCCATACAACAACATTTTATCGGGAGTTGCGATTTCTGAAATATTTTTATGTTTTAATGAAGCCGCAATAAATGTAAGTATGGCGGCTGTTATGTCGCAGGCTATACTTACGAATATTAGAATGGAAATGTAAAGAACATCGGTATTGTGTAGGTATGCAAATGCACCATCGGTATCTATTAAGCCTAAAATAAGCAGAAGTACCCCGATTACGATGTAGCTGCCAATACGAATGTTGAAGTTTTGCCTGATTCTTTTTATTATGCGCAAATAGCCAAACAAGAGTACCAACCGAAAACCAATGGCCAGTGATATTCCTATTAAAGCTCCTGTGTTATTTTCATCGGGTAGAGTTTTGGTATACACTCCGGGTGTAACGATGAGTAAAAAAAGGATTGACAGTAACAATATACCGACTGCAATTACCAAAAGCCTGATATCTTCCTGCATTGTTTTCATAATAACTTGTTTGTTTTGCTACTCTTGCCGTTGTTCAAAATATAATCGTATCTTTTTTTACATAAATATTATGAAAAAGGTTACGGGATTTCGTCTGTTGAAATCGCTTTGGATACCGGAAGAATTTTACGGTTTAGGATTCTAAAACCAGGCGAATAAGTTGTTGAACTTACCGGAGTACAAAAATTAACTCAGAGAAAATAAAATAGTAAAGAAGAGGAGTTTAGAGCGTATTATTAAATAAGCGAAATGCGTACTTTTTTATTTTTCAGTTTAGTGTTACTGACTTCGGCAATTACTGCCTCAACCTTATCTGATCGAACGGCTACAAAGGCGCAGTCGTGTTTTAATTCGATCACGCCCAATTCATCTTTACCGAGTTTGCCCTGTTTAAAAAATAATCCGGCAATGTCACCTTTCGAAATTTTATCTTTTCGACCACCCGAAACAAAAAGTGTATCCCATCCCGATGTGGTAGGGAGAGCTGCCTCTGTAAGTTCTTCAATTTCGGTAGGTTGAATAAATTCAGGATAATCTTCGCCTTCCCATTTAAGTATATATGCGGTTCCTTCACTGTGCATTCGTGCTGTTCGCCCGTTGCGGTGTGTAAATTCCTGAAAACGTATGGGAAGATGGTAGTGCAGAATAAATTTTAACTCCGGAATATCTAATCCGCGTGCTGCCAGATCGGTTGCAACAATTAAACGGTATGTCCCGTTTCTGAATTTAATCAGTACCCGCTCGCGGTCGGTTTGTTCCATTCCGCCGTAAAAAGTACCGTGACTAATCCCGTTTTCAGTAAGATATGTACTAACCCGGTCAATCGATTCTTTAAAATTGCAAAAAATAATACCGGGTTGGTTTCCCAAATGGCGCAGTGCTTTTACCAGTGTTTCCAGTTTATCTTTCTCGGGCGAAACAATGGTTTTAATCTCCAGCTCAGGAATCTCATCTTTCAGGAAATTAACGCTAAGCGGATTTTTAAAAGCCAGGAACTCGGGGATGCGCACACGATGAGTCGCCGATGTAAGCACCTTTTTCTCCACCTCGGGAAGGAAAGATACAATATCTTGCATGTCTTTTTCAAACCCAATTTCCAGCGATTTATCAAACTCATCAAGAACCAGCGTTTTAATTTTGTGCGTGTAAAAAGTTTCACGGCGCATGTGGTCGGCAATTCTACCCGGCGTGCCAATTAAAATGGCCGGTGGCCGGTTTAAATCAATGCGGTCTTTACTAAAATTCCGTCCACCGTAAAAAGCATTGCATTTGTAACCGGTACCCATGTCGCGGGTAACCTGCTCAATTTGTATGGCCAGTTCGCGCGAAGGAACCAAAATGAGCACCTGAACAAATTCGCAATCCGGATCGAGTTCGGCAACAATGGGTAACATAAAGGCCAGCGTTTTTCCTGTTCCGGTTGGCGAAAGTAATATGGTATTATCGGCTTTATGAATGGCAAGTTTTGCTTCCTCCTGCATCGGATTAAGCTTCTCAATATTTAGCTTGCTGAGAATATTTTTCTGGTTCTTCTTTTTTCCTGACATGGCGCAAAGGTAAGTTTAATTCGTTGAGTTTGACCGAATCGAAACTTAACGGATTATAATTTAACGGTACCAACGCGATTACCTTCTCCTTCTACGCCGGTCCTCTTTGGTAAAATTCCAGGTCAGTTTAGTACCGATCATTTGTGGAGAGCCCGGCACAAAAGTAGGTACACCAAACAGACTTCCTGTATTTCCGGCGCTGGTGATAAACTGTTCGTCGAGTACATTGTTCGCCCAAACCGTTAATCGGATGTTCGGATCGGCCAGTTCAAGCCCGCCGTTAATATTCAGCAAACCATAACCATCCTGTTCCAGTCCGGGAGTGTTGGCATCCTCAAAATACATGTGCGATTTATACGAATACGTTGGCGTTACAAACAGCTTAATGTTGGGTGTAATGTTAACACGTGCATTCAACCCTACGGCAAAGCTGTGTTCCGGTGCCAGACTAAAAACATTGCCGGCATAAAGTTGTGCAGCTCCATCAACATCGGTAGAGTCGAACTCAGTTTTTAACCACGCGTAATTGGCAAACAGGTCGAGTTGCTCGATTATGGCTACCTGTATATTTGCCTCGGCACCGTATGATGTTGCCTGCCCACCATCTTTAAACAGCAGGTTGTATTCCCCGGTTTGGCTGTCGGCCACCCAGGCACGGGTTTGAAAATCTTTGTAAAGCGAGTAGAAACCAGCCACGTCAACAAACACACGGTCGTAGAATGCGGCTTTAAAGCCCAGTTCATAATTGTCGAGGATTTCCGGCTCCAGAACTTCCTCTTCTCCTGTTGAGGTAAACTGTAATACGGCAGGCCGGCGTCCGCGCGAGTAGTTGGCATAAATATTTCCGTATTCGTTAAAGCGGTATTTTAACCCTCCGCGCCAGGTATACGAAATTGTATTTTTTTTGATCTCCTTTGAATCATAGGGCAAAAAGAAAACGTTGGGAGCATTACCTGTATACATTCCCAGTGTTGAAGGCGAGCCGCTTACAAAAGAAGATTCACTGTTCAGTTTATAACGGTCGTAAACCATCCGTACTCCTGCCGAAACAAAAATCTTACGCGAAACCTGGTAGTTGATATCCATAAAACCTTCCACGGCCATGTTGGTGGCCTGGCTGTACATTTCTTCCTGGTGATTTGTTGGAAGAGGGATGTAAATCGTTGTGTCCAGATCCGGATCATAATTGGGTATTGCCTGAATTGAAATTGGCTGACCACTGGCATCCACTAATGGCATTGGAGGACTGGCCAGCATTAGATTGGCTAAATGCTGCTCATTGGGCGAGAACCAGTAAGTCTGGTCGGCTTTTTCCCTCCAAAAGCTTCCTCCCAGCGAACCGTTCAAACGGCTGTTCTGCGAGAAGTTTCCACGAATTTCCTGGTAAAATTGTGATGATCCGGCATACTCTGCCATATCGATGGCCGCCGAAGCCGTGCCGTCGCCATCCCACCGTGATGTTGCATCTGTTTTTCGATACGAAGTGATACTTGTCCAGTAAGTATGTTCGGTCATGTAAAGGCGGTAGTTCAGTGTTGCATCAAAAATTTCTTTCCCGGTTCCCAGGTTTTTGCCCTGCTCGTGCGATGCTACGCCACTAAAAATGCCAATATCGCCATTTGTATTTGGCAGACCAGCGGGCATAAATGCTATTCCGGGAGTATCGTCTTTCTGGTAATTTACCACCACATCAAAACGATGGTTCCATTGTGGCTTGAAGCGCAAAGAAAAACGTCCGGCAATGGTTTCTTTACCCATCAGGTCGCCGCCAAAAGTATTCTCCACATAACCATCGCGTGCAGTGTAAATTCCTGCAGCACGCATCATCAATTTATTCTCAATTATCGGCGCATTAATCATTCCCCTGTATTCTTGCAGCCCATAATCTCCCAATCCTGCGGTAATGCTTCCGTAATATTTATTCTCAGGCATTTTACTTACGTAATGAATTGCTCCGGCCTGTGCGCCACGTCCGAAAAGCGTGTTTTGCGGGCCTTTTAGCACTTCCACACGATCCATGTCGTACAGTTCGAGCGAAGCTGAATTGGCCCGGTTTATAGGCACATTATTAAAAAATACCGAAACACGTGGTTGGGCGCTGGGACTAACTTCATCGCTGCTTAGTCCGCGAATGGCAAAAGTGGGGCGGTTGGCACCCTGCTCGCGTACGTATAATCCCGGAACAAATTCACCCAGTGTGCTTAGCTCGGTGATGTTGGCCTCATTCATCAGTTGGTTGCTTACCGATGAAATAGCTGTTGGAACATCAAGCAATTGTTGCTCACGTTTTTGTGCGCTCACCAATATCGGTTCCAGATGGATGTCGGCTGTAGGCAGCATTACATTCTTTTCATTCCGTCCTTCCCGTAGAATAATATCAGCAGTATGGGTTTCATAACCGATAAACGAGACCCGGATACGTGCTCTTCCCGGTTCCAGATTTGTGATAAAATATTCACCGTCTTCGTTCGTGTTCACTCCTTTGTAAGTCCCGTCGATCGTAACCGTGGCACCGGGTAGCAGGTTGTAATCGCTGTCGTACACCGAACCACGTACATAAACAGTTGGCTGTTCACGCGAAACGGCTTCAACATTTCGGTATTTGCGTTTTACCTTATTGCGTTTTTTGCTTTGACCAAAGGAGGTTGAAACAATAAATACCAGGAGAATTATACTGAGAAGAGTCTTCATGTTTCTTTTGTTCTGAGTTTGTTTGAATAAATAACGGAAAATCGGGGGAAATAATATATCGCTGTTATGGAGAATTAACGTTGCACTACAAATAAAAGTTTAATGCTTTGTACTGTAAACCGGCAAATGCAGCCAAATGGCCAGTTCGTCCATCCCTCGTTGCGCGTCATCGTTTGTTTTACATTTTTTTACAGCAATGGAGGGTCGTTTCTTTTTATTCACAAAATATACTCTGAACTCTTTCTTCCCGGAAGTTATATTGCGGTTCGATCGGCTGTACAAACTGTATACCTTGTTCATCGATACCAATGTAAGGCCAATGTATTTTCCAACGGGTTCCCATTTCCCTGTTTTTACAAGTCCAAACCACATATTAAAACTTCGGAACAGTTTTTTATCGGTGTCGATATCAACACCGGAATAAGAGCCAAGAAGAAACCAACCCAAAACAGCGTGAATGCTGAAAATGATCCAGGCTTGCTCGTAAAAGGATATCGCAGCTACAAACACGAAGTAAAAGCCAATAAAACGATACGGGCCTTCAAGTGTTCTTGAGATTTTGTTGGAAACGAGCATGGTTTAAAGGTAGTGAAAATCTTTACAGTGTGATTTTCTGTTTTAACTTTTACTCCAGAACCAGCTTACGTGTTTGAATGTAGAAATGCCACAGAATATAGGTTGCCACCGAGCGGTTGGGTGAAAAACGTTTCATGTACTCCACAATTTCCTCTTTTGTGGCTTCGGGTGCAACAAGCTCCAATTCGTAAACTGCTTTAATAGTTGCCAGGTCTCCGGGAGGAAAAATATCAGAATAATGAAGACTCATCAAAACATACATGTCGATGGTCCAGTTACCGATGCCTTTTAGTTTTATCAGAATTTTTCGGATGGCAGCTTCATTCATTTCGTTTAATTCGTCGAGATTAAGTTTGCCGCTAACAATTTCATTGGCAAGAATACGGCTGTATTGTATTTTCTGACGGCTAAAATAACAGGCACGCAACTCTTCATCCGTAAGTTTCAACAGGTTTTCAGGTGTTACATTTTTTACTTTCTCCTCTAATTTATTGTAAGCTGCTTTTGCTGATGCGAGCGAAACCTGCTGTTCCAAAATGGTTAGTATGAGTGTGGCAAAATCCGGTTTTCGATACCACAGAGGAGGGTAATCGTATTCCCTGATTACGGTTTCCAGCTTTGGTTCTACGACGGTGCACCAGTCGCAAAGTTCTTTAAAATGGCTTTCGTTTTTTATTTTGGTCATGTTTTAAATTTGCTTATAACGAAGAACTGTTTTTTGAAGAATATGTTTAGTGGAAACGACTATTTCTAGGATTTGCTGTCAATGTTAAATGTTGGAATTTACCCTCTCTCCTGTCTCTCCCTTTATAAAGGGAAAGACGATTATCCTCTAAAAACAACGACGTATATGGATTAGATGAAGTTTATTTTTATGAACCACTATCCAATCGTCCTTCCTTGCTGGCAGGGAAGGATAAGAGGATGGGTCTAAATACTATTCGCGATATTTTTAAGAATAAAAAAAAGAGGAACGTCTGGCGTCCCTCTCCGAAGGCAATACCGAATTAAATAAATAAAATCTTCTCTCGCAGATTGTTTTCTGCCTTCTTTGAAAAAAACGGTAATTGCGTTTATTAAGTTTTACTAACTCAATATTGATTTTATAATTCCAGTTTAAGTTTCAGGTTTTTACTTCCTTTTATATGCAGGTTTTTCACCTCAACCCAATTATTAAAACCATTAGGAATATTTACCATTGTTTCTCCGTTGGCAGGAATGGTAAACAGCTCTTCTTCCGACGATAAAACAAATGGAACATCTGATTTATTTGCGATGATGTAGGTTTTGCCTTTTTCATATTCACGGTAAAATTCAATTTTTACCGAAGCCTCAAAAATGGCTTTCAGATATTCTTCTTTCCCGGCCAGAATATTGCCAAAATAAGCCACGGTGCGGTTGGCAAACAATGCTTCGCGAATCGATTCCTGCGTGCGTTCTTTTGCCAATACCAATGTCATAGGGCGGTGGTAATCTTTCAGGTTATACATTTCTGAGTTTATTCCGTGAATATCGGATGCAGCATGTGGTGCAATGTTTTTGTCCATGCACCAGTCCAGAGCAATTGGGTACCATTCTTTCTCATTAAAAACTTCAATGGCATGCAGCATTCCGTTTTCAAAAAGTTCGGTGTGTTCGTCCCACCACAAGCAGGTGTCGGGTTGCTGAGCTTTCCACCCCGGGTGGTTCCAAATAAAATACGCCCCTTGCTTTTTAGCTTCGGCAAAAGCATCGCGCCAGTTTTCCACATCAAGTGCCTGAGTGTCGTTTAAAAATAAAGCATTAAAATGCCCCGGAGCCATGCTTCGTGTAATCTCACCGGCTTTTATAAGAATGATATTTTTTTGTTGAGCACGTGGCAAAGCAATCTCATACGATGAATTGTCGTCTCCGGCAACATCCTTTTTTGAGGGATGGCGTTCAATATGATCGGTAATGGCAATCACATCAAGCCCTTCGTTGTAAGCTTCGTCAACCCGAATGGTTGGCCACACACTTCCATCGGAAAAAACGGTGTGCATATGAAAATCGCATTTTAAGGTTTGGTAGCCTAAAATATCAGGTATGTTTATCGTTTGGCGTGAATTCTTGTTCAGGAGTTCGGGCATTTGAATGTTATTTACATTTTGTGCAAAAAGAGAAATACCCATTAGTAGAAAAATTGCTGTGAAAATTTTTGTTTTCATTGGATAAAAAAATTGTGGTTTAAATAAGTTTATAAAAGGCCTGCATAAATATACACAGACCTTTAGTTTTATTTCTATGAAAAAAGAGTGAATATTATTTTAACCACCAGCTTGTTTCTCTGATTTTATCGTTGCCTTCGCCAAACTGAGCAGTAATGGCAGCACTTACATGTTCGCTGTTTTGCTGGTATTCGCTGGTTGGGTACATCCATCGCAAAGGTGGAGTATTAGTGCCGTCGATCCGGAATTCAGGATATTCGGTGCGTAAGTGGTCGAAGTACATTCGCCATCCGCCTTGTAAAAACGAAGGAATATATTTCTGAAGCATGATTAGCTTTAATTGCTCTTCGTTTGATGAAGCATTGGCAAAATCGACCAACTGGCCCTGCAAATATTCGTTTGCTGCATCGGTATTTACGTACGCAGCATAGTCTGCAGCATGGGCATTGTAAAACTCAAACGATGCTTTTACCGCATTTTCGTAGTGATCCTTGGCCGAGGTACTGATCCACCCACGAACGGCGGCTTCAGCCAAAATAAGTTGCAATTCGGTATATCCCAAAAATACATGCGGTTCAGTGGTTGGGTCGGTAGTGTATCTTAGGTTTACCTTCGATACTTTTCCGGCGGCTGCTTTCAGGTTTACCTCGTTATACGGAGCAATCGGATCTCCACCTTCGTAGGCCGAGAAATCGTTGATGGCCAAACCGGCTTCTTTTGCGTTACGTGTTTGTCCGCAGAAAATAAATAATCGCGGATCACTCAAATCCTGAAGGTGCTTCACATAAGTTGAGTCCATGTATCGGGCCGAACCATAGCTACTGCTGTTGTATTCAGTATAACGACTTCCCAATTCGTCGATAAAAAGGAGCTGACCATTGTCGTCGTTCGATTCAAGAATTGGCGAGTTATTGTAAATGCCGGCAAAGGTGCTTTTTACATTCAAATCAGAATCCGATTCTTTCTTTGAAAGCGTGATCAGCACTTTTAAACGAAACGAGTTGATACATTTGCGCCACTGGCTTGTGCTTCCGTTGTAAATAATATCGCCGGCAATAATGCTGTTGTCGTTGGCTAAAAGGGCATCAGCATCTTCAAGCTCCTGTAGTATTCCTTTGAAAATATCTTTTTGCGTATCGTAAACCGGGGCATAAATTTCGTCAGTTTCTCCTTGTAAGGCATCGGAGTAGGGGATATCGCCAAAAGTTAGTGTGAGCTTATAAAAATAATAGGCGCGGAAAAATTTGCCCAGAGCTGTATAAGCGGTGTTTCCAATGCGTTCGGCTTCTTCCATCATTTTTGTAATATTCCGAAGCTTCGCATAATCGCCAAAACCTGCACGATTCCAGTTGTAATACTGGTTGGCATTTTCGCCATCGGTTTGTACCACCATTCGCGAGGCAAACATTGGGCTCACTCCTTCTACCTGGAAAGCATTCCATTCAATATCGGTAAGTAAAAGTTGCGGGTGTGTTTCGGGTACATTGTTCGGGTTCAGGTTTAACTCCTCTAAATCGCTGCATGAGCTGAATACCCAAACAAAAAGTATTGCTGATAAAATATATTTTTTCATCGTCGTAAAATTTAATTATTCGTGTTTTTTAGAATGTTACAGTTAATCCCAAACCAACATAACGCGTTGAAGGATCCTGCAGGTTGTTGTCATCTCCATAGTCAGGATCAATGATGTCGGCCTTTTTCCACATTGCCAGGTTGTAGCCGTAGGCTGTGGCTTCAACTTTTTTGAATGCGTTTATATTCACCAGGGTAGTGAGATCGTAACTGAATGCCACTTTTCGAAGCTTTACATAACTACGATCGAAAATATTGGCAAACGTTTCATTTTCGTCTTGCGATACTTTTGCGCGGTAAGGATAGTTTTGCGACCAGGTTTGCCAGCTTACCGCTGTTTCGTTGGTTTGGTACTCGCGTGTGTCGGAGATTACGTTTCCTTCGGTGTCGGTGGTTAGTTCACCACTAACAACGTTCACCGCATCGGGAACATAAACAGGATGACCCGCAGCATATTCAGCATCGCGGTATTCAACCGAGTTCGGGTGTTTGCCTCCCCACCACATTTTTTCAACTGATAATGATCGTATTACACCGCCAAGCGAACCATCGATGTCAACATCCAACGAAAGATTTTTGTATTTGAAATGGTTTTGCAAGCCAAACATCCAGTTCGGAGCGGTATGACCAAAAAGTTGCGGATTTGGATCTTTCGATGGCAGACCGGTTTCTGCCGAAACGATAAGTTGGCCATCGGCAGTTTTCATCCAACCCGTGGCATAGTAGTTATCAATGCGCTCATTCAACGAATAGTTCCCGTATTTTTCTTCGCCACCATAAATTTCTGTAAGCTTTTTAACGCTGGTTGTCCAGTTTAACCCAAGGTCCCAGTGGAAATTGCTTTTACGCACCGGGTTGGCATTTAGCATCACCTCAAAACCATTGGTTGTGTATTGGTTTCCGTTTACTTTTCTTGAGTCGAAACCACTGGCTTCCGAAATATCCAGGTTAATAATCTGGTTTTCGTCAACAATGTTGTAGTACGTCAAATCAAAACTTAATCGGTTTTTCAAAAAAACAGACGACAGACCCAATTCAAACGAAGTTGACTTTTCCGGTTTGATATTCGGATTTACAATCGTTCCCGGATAACTTACTTTTGAATTTCCGTTGTACATTCCGCTGTTGCTGTAATACGACGAGATCTGGTAAGGACTCAAATCACTTGACACTACAGCCCACGATCCGTATAATTTTAAGTAATCAACGGCTTCCGGGAAATCAATAAGGTTCGATAACAGGGTACTTAAAGAAACTGAAGGATAGAAGTACGAATTGTTTGACGCTGGCAAGGTTGAAGACCAGTCGTTACGAGCAGTTACGGTTACGAAAAAGGCATCCAGCATATCCATCGATAAAGTACCGAAAACGCTTCGTATTTCGCGTTCCTGATAGTAAGTTGATGCTTTTACATTGCCCAGTGAGTTGTTTAAACTGTACACCCACGGAACAACTAAACCATCGGTGGCGTTGTATTCCTGCTGGTATTTTTTGTAGAACATTGAGGCGCCGGCGTTGGCACTTAATCCAAACTTATCGGAGAAATCTTTTTTATACGACAGTAAAATATCATTATCGATATTTACCTGATCGGTATTCCAGGTTTTGTAATCCCCTTCGCGCGGATCGCCATAGTTCAGGTACGACTTTGGGCTTTCGCGGTCTTCGAAAGTATGTTTTAACACTGCAGAACTCCTTCCTTGCAGGCTGAGGTCTTCGGTAATGTCCCATTTCATTTTAACCTGCCCGTTACTGGTGTTGCGGTCGTGTTTCTGGTTCAGCTCGTGAGCAGCAAAATACACGTTGTTATACCAGGCGTAGTTATAGTTGGCCTGGCGGTAGCCTTCCTGTCCGGGGATATACATGTGTTCTTTCAGTTCCTGTCCATTCACATCGTCGCCCATCCATATTAAAATGGTGTACATGTGGTTTTTTGGGCCGTAACCGTAACGCGGGTAATTGGGCGAATACACTTTGTTGAACGATAATTTGGCATCGAGAGTAAGGTTTGAAGTAAGGTTGTACAAACCGTTAAATGTTAGTCCGCCGGTTTTTAGATTCGAGTTGGGTACCCTGCCTTTTTCTGATTGGTAAAAGCCTGAAAAGCGTGTTGATGCTTTTTCATTTTTCGAAGCGATGGAGAAATTCGTGGTTGAAACCACGCCTGTGCGCATAAAATCTTTCAGGTTGTTGTGGTATTCCCACGGAATTGGAACCCTCGAGTAGCGCGATTTATCGTCATATTGTGTTCCCGAAACATCGCCCCACCATGGTATAGTTTCGCCGGTTACATTGTCGTAAATCGGGCTGTTCCACTGCGGAATTTCAAGGTTGTCGGAGAATTTTGGCCCCCAGATCATATCTCCGTCCGAGATACCACCGTCTTGTCCGTCCCAAAATTCGTACTGGCCATTCGATCCGTTTCCGTATTCGGTTTGTGTTTCCGGGAAAACCGTATAACCGGCCGAAATCATTGTACTGTTTGAAATGGTAATGTCAAGACCTTTTTTAGCGGCTTTTTTGGTAGTAATAAGAATTGCACCATTTCTTCCGCGCGACCCGTAAAGCGACGAAGCAGTGGGGCCTTTCAATACCACAATGTTTTCAATATCGGCCGATGAAACATCAAAAAAGTCGGTTTCCACCGGAACTTCATCAATTACGATGAGGGGCGCTTTTCCGCGAAGTTGAAAATCGGGGCTTTGAAAAATACCTGTTTTGGTATCAACTGTTAAACCTGCCACCTGTCCGCTTAACATGTTCCCCAGGTTGGGTGCATTAACACTGGTTATGGTTTCCGACTTTACTTCCTGGGTGGTATAACCAAGCGCTTTTTTCTCCTGGCTAATACCCAGTGCGGTTACAATAACTTCATCAATTTCCTGAAGGTCTTCGGCTAAAACAACATTGATCAGCGTGTTCCCTTCAAGCGGTATTTCTTTTGCTGTAAAGCCAATAAACGAAAACAAAAGTGTTGCGTTCTCGCTCACTTCAATCCGGTAATTTCCATCAGAATCGGAAACTGTTCCGTTCGATGTTCCTTCTTCCATAATACTTACTCCGGGTAAGGAAAGTCCGTTGGTTTCCGTAATTTTTCCCGTGATTTCTTTTTTCTGAGCAAAAAGGACTATGCTCATCAGCAGAAATCCAATAGTTACAATAAAGTGTTTCATAAATACATAGATTTTTGTGTAAATTCTTAACTTGATTTCTATTAAATTTTAATCATAGTAATCCCATTTTGACCTATTTGCGTAAGTCAATCCTTATGAAATGCAGTGTTTATTGTAGCTGAAAAATGGCTCCGCAGAAACTTAGGAGCGTTGGATGATTATCGGGTGTTCATTCTATTTCTTTATTTAGTTGGATTTAGAATTTGTATTCTTTTAAATTGGTAATAATGTCTCCGTTGGCATAAAAGTCGATTATTGCGTAAGCCGGGCCAAATTCCTGGTAATTGCCGTCCCACCATCCGCCACATGCGGCACCGTTACAGTGGTATTGCACGCCAAGATATTCTGTTTTGTCGGCCAGATGAATGTGTCCGCTTAATGCAGCTTTTACATTTTTGTGTTTATAAAAAAGGTCTTTTATTTTTTTTGAGTCGGTGTGCATCCAGGCACCGGGTACCTGCCAGTTTCCGTCTTTTAAATTGTCGCCATCGTAAAATACCGAGGCCGACAAAATTGGAATATGAGAAACAATACAAACGGGTGTTGATGATGCTGTGTTTTCCAACTCGCTTGCTAACCACATAAATTGTTCATCATCGAGCCGGGCAGTGTAACTTCCTTCGTTTACCGAAGCCGGACTATCGAGAATAATAAACTTCCATCCTTTATGTTCGAATGAATAGTACCGGTTTTTTAATTCCAGCATTTTTAATGCCCATGCTTTCCCGTAAAGCGGATCGTCCTGAATGGGCTGTTCTTTTAATCCCCAACCCCAAACATCGTGGTTGCCAATGCAGTTGTACAGCGGATATTGTAACTCATTTTTATAATAGCGAGTCCAGGCATTCCATTGCTGTTCCACCTCTTCTTTCGAATGTTTAAGGGCATCCATAATATTATCACCGGTATTGAGAACAAAATCGGGTTTGTCTTCCAACTGGTGAATCTATTTTAGTAGCTGTTTTATTCCGCGAGCTACTTTTTCCGATTCAAAAATGTGCATATCGGTTAAATGAACGATGCGGAATAAGCGATTTTTAGGCGCATCGGGGGCCGCGTTTGTTGTAAAAGATAATGTTGATACGGCGAGCGCTGATGTTCCAAGGGCTCCAAGAAAATTTCGTCGTTTCATTACGTTAATTTTAGTTCCCGCAAGTTGTCGACTAATTGTAAACAATATGTTTTCTAAGCTTTATTTATTCTGCATAAAAAGAATAATAACGTTAATATTATGTTATGCGAATCTTCTTTTCCTGTGCATTTGCTCCAAAAAAGGCGCTGGAATTTAAAATTTAAATAATGCTGAAATAACAAAGTTCAGGCCGGGGGATACAACTCCCGAAGAATAAGGACGATAGCGTTTGTTAAAAATGTTTTCTATTCCGCCACTTAGTGTCAGGTTCGAATTTAGCTGGTAGTTCGATTTTAGGTTGGCAGTCCACCAAGCCGGAGAATACGGATTACCGTTTTCATCGGGAACATATAGATGAGGTTTACTTTGTTCGTCGGTGGCAAGATCCTCGAAATGAAGTTTGCCATTGTAGTTTACGTATAAATCGAGGTACAATTTTGGCCCTTCGAAAATAATGTGCGACGAACCAAATACCGGTGGAACATGCCGGATAGGCAAACCTTCCGAATCTTCTCCTTTTGTAATTGTAATATCATGCCGGGTGCGCCATTGGTTATTAAAAAGGTAATCTACGTTCATCGTTGTTCCGTATATGGTTGCCGACTCGGCATTCACCAATGCTTCTACGCGGCTCATTTCTCCGTCGTATAAAATGGAGTCTTGTTCCAATCCATCGAAAGCCCGTCGAACCATGGCATCTTTCAGCCAGGTGTAAAATCCGGTGAGTTCAACCTTAACTTTATTCTGGTACGAACGAATAAGGCTTAACTCCAAATTGCGCGCATATTCCGGTTTCAGGTCGGGATTGGGAACCACAACTGTGCCGGGTTCCGAATCGAAAACCTTGGCAACATCATCGATATTTGGAGAGCGGAAACCGGTGGAGCCATGGATATTAATTTGCCAATCGGTGGTGGGGTGCCAAACCAGTCCCAGGTTGCCGTTAAATGCCGAATTGTTCAGATTGAAACCATCGAAGGGAAACTGATAATAATCGGTATCAAATTCGCCTTCCAAATGTGTGTAGGTAAAGCGCGAACCCATTTGGAAAATAATTTTCGGGCTGATGGAATATTTAAAGGAGTAGTAAGCTGCCAGGCTCGAATAGTTAGAATCATCGGGATATCGGGGAGCAATGTTTTCCTGCTCTCCCGAAATCAGATCTTCGGAATATCCGTTTGACCCAACCTTGTTAAAGTAGCTTTCCAAACCATAAAACAGTTCGCTTTTTTTATCGATATTTTTTCCAAAATCGAGGTTAATCGAATATACATTTACATTTTCGGTACGGTTACGCAGTACTTCTTTATTTCGTTTACGGTCGTGGCGGCTTTCGGTGTAATCCTGATAACCAAGCAACAAGTTGGCTTTGTCGAAGAGCATCATTTCTTTTTCCACTTGCAGTCGGCCTGATAAAAGTGTCCATTCCTGCGGACCGTAATACCACTCGGCGTATTTTAATGCCTCGCCACTGTACTCAATTAATCTGTCGTATCGTGGAATATCGCCGGTTTGCGAGTGTTGTGCACTTAGCAAAATGTCGATGGCTTCATTGGGCCTGAAACGTAGTTTTCCCAACAGGTTGAACTGATTGTAGCCAGTATATATTTGTTCCCGGTTGTTGCTGTTTTGCACTATCTGATCTTCTCCGGAATACCTGGTATTTTCAACATATTCAGGGCGTAGATATTCGTCGGGGCCGGAAGTTCCCATCATTAAATCATCAAAATCAGTAAAGGTTGCACTAATTACTGATGCCCACTTTTTGCCCCCGATATTGTACGAGAAATGTCCGGTTTTCTCAAAATTGGCACTTGAGTAGCGGGCGTATACTTTTCCAAAATTTTCGAAATCATCGTTGGTAGAAAGTTTGGGTGACAGCATGTTAAAACTCATTACGCCACCCAGTGCATCGCTTCCGTAAATTACCGAACCCGGTCCAAAAATAACCTCTGTATTTTGCAGGCTTTGTGCATCAACCGATATTACATTTTGCAGGTTTCCGCTACGGTAAATGGCGTTGTTCATCCTGATGCCATCAACCATAATCAGTACCCGGTTGGCAGCAAAACCACGTATCATCGGGCTGCCGCCACCCATCTGGCTTTTTTGGATAAATATTCCACTTTCGGTACCCAGCATGTCGGCCGTGGTTTGCGGATTGTAATGCATTATTTCTTCGGGCTGTATCGATTTTATGGTATGCGGAATTTCTGTTTTCGACTGTTTCCAGCGGTTAACCGAAATAACCACTTCATCAAGCCGCACCGGACTTTCAATCAACAGCACTGTTCGGCTTTGGTTTTCAATTTTTTGGCGGCTGCTTACGTAAGGTATATATGATGAATGTTTAAAAAGGATTTTTTCATCCGCCAGGAAACCGTCGAGTTTTGCTCTGCCTTCGTTATCGGTTTGTGTAAGAAAGTTATCTGAAATAAGCATGGCATGTTCAATTGGATTACCTGTTTTGGCATTGATAACCCGAACATACGACTGGCTGAAAGCCGCGAATACAGAAAGCAGAAGTGTAATAAAAGTAAGATTGAATTTCTTCACCGAAAATAGTTTTGTGCAAATGTATTAATCGGGCGCATTACAGCAAAAATTGTGCCCCGATGTCCTGATTTCTGAATTATAAATTGAAGCGAACTGTACGACAGATAATTTCCACAAAAAAATCCGGCCTGAAAAACCAGACCGGACAGAATATAAATAATTATTGGTTAGTAATTAGACTAATCCCTGAGCCATCATCGAGTTGGCAACTTTTACGAATCCTGCAATGTTTGCGCCTTTTACGTAGTTGGTAAATTCTGAATTTTCTTTTCCATATTTTACACACATTTCGTGAATGTTGCGCATAATGGAGTGCAGTTTCGTGTCCACTTCTTCGCGGCTCCACGAAATGCGCATACTATTCTGAGTCATTTCCAAGCCCGATACAGCTACACCGCCTGCGTTGGCTGCTTTTCCCGGTCCGTAAAGAATTTGTTTCTCGATAAAATAATGTACCGCATCTTCGGTGCTTGGCATATTGGCGCCTTCAGCAACCACAAAACAACCGTTGTTAAGCAGCATTTTTGCTTCTTCCAGATTCAGTTCGTTTTCTGTTGCACAAGGCAAAGCCACGTCGCATTTTACACTCCAGGGCCGTTGTTTTTCCAGGTACTGAACCGCGTATTTGTCAGCATATTCTTTTATCCTTCCGCGATGCACATTTTTCAACTCCATTACAAAATCCAGTTTTTCCCGGTCAATACCTTCCGGATCGTAGATAGAACCGCTCGAATCGGAGAGGGTCACCACTTTTCCGCCCAGCTCAATAACTTTTTCAGTAGCATATTGAGCAACATTACCCGAGCCGGAAACTGCTACCGTTTTCCCTTTAAAACTTTCACCGCGGGTTTCCATCATTTCTTTGGCAAAATACACGGCACCGTAACCGGTAGCTTCGGGGCGGATAAGCGAACCTCCCCATTCAACACCTTTTCCGGTTAGTACTCCGGTAAATTCGTTGCGCAGGCGTTTGTATTGCCCAAACAGGAAGCCGATCTCACGGCCGCCAACACCAATATCGCCGGCAGGCACGTCGGTATACGGCCCTATATGACGCGATAATTCGGTCATAAAACTCTGGCAGAAACGCATCACTTCATTGTCTGATTTGTTTTTCGGATCAAAATCAGAACCTCCTTTTCCGCCACCCATTGGCAGCGAGGTAAGGCTGTTTTTTAAAACCTGTTCAAAAGCTAAAAACTTAAGAATACTTTGGTTTACGGTTGGGTGAAAACGCAAGCCACCTTTATACGGTCCAATAGCGCTGTTCATTTCCACCCGGTAGCCGCGGTTAATGTGAATTTTTCCACGGTCGTCGATCCAGGGAACACGAAACTGGATAATACGCTCCGGCTCAACCATTCGTTCCAGAATTTGAGCGTGAAGGTATCGGGGATTGTCGAGTAGAAAATCGGCCAGTGATTCTACAACTTCGTGCACTGCCTGGTGAAATTCAGGTTGACCGGGGTCTTTCGCCCGTGCGTAGTTCATAAAGTCGTCAACAAATAACTTGCTATTTTTAGTGTTCATTTTAAAGGTTTTAGTTTATATATGTTGAAGTTACAAAAAATGATAGAGTTATCTGGTTGCTTTTCAGCATATTAATTAATACTAAAAATATTATTCTGTAATATTTGACAGGCAATTGGTTGTAAACTCAAACATTTTCAGTTGATTTATTTTGAATGTGTAAAATCACCTGATACATCCAACAAAAATTTTATCTTTGCGCCTTTAAAATCAGAATCTTATTAAGTAAGAAAATGGAATATAAATTCGCAGAAATAGAGCCGAAATGGCAAAAGTACTGGGAGGAAAACAAAACGTTTAAAACCAACGACGATTACTCAAAACCAAAATATTACATACTCGATATGTTCCCTTATCCGTCGGGAGCGGGGCTGCATGTTGGTCACCCTGAGGGGTATACCGCAACCGATATTTTAAGCCGTTACAAACGTATGAAGGGCTTTAATGTGTTGCATCCAATGGGCTATGATGCTTTTGGTTTGCCCGCCGAACAGTACGCTATGCAAACGGGTACACACCCGGCCATTACCACTCAGAAAAACTGCGATAATTTCCGTCGGCAGATTAAAGCTATTGGTTTAAGCTACGACTGGGACCGCGAAATAAATACCACCGATCCAAAATATTTTAAGTGGACACAGTGGATCTTCAAAAAATTATACGACACCTATTTTGATGAAGAGCAGCAAAAAGGCCGTCCAATTTCGGAATTGGTAATTCCTGAAGCAGTAAAAGCAGAAGGTGAAGAAGCTGTAAAAACTTACATCGGCGAAAAACGCCTGGCCTACTACGATAACGCACAGGTTTGGTGGTGTAACTCGTGTAAAACAGTGTGTGCGAACGAAGAGGTGCTTACCGATGGTTCGCACGAAAAATGTGGACACACTGTTATTCGCAAAAACCTGAAACAGTGGTTGCTACGTATTCCACATTATGGTGAGCGATTGCTGAGCGGACTTGAGAACCTGGATTGGCCGGAAGGAGTAAAAGACATGCAACGCAACTGGATTGGTAAATCAACCGGTGCTGAAGTGGATTTTGCCATCGATGGGTTGGATAAAAATCTACGTGTTTACACTACCCGCCCTGATACTTTGTTTGGTGCAACTTACATGGTAATTGCTCCGGAGCACGAGTTAGTAAATGAAATTGTAACAGAAGACAAAAAAGAAGCGGTAGAAGCATACATAAAAGCTGCGGCTTTAAAATCGGATTTGGATCGTACGGATCTGGCAAAAGAGAAAACCGGAGTATTTACCGGTCGTTTTGCTGTTAATCCGGTGAACAAACAGTTGATCCCGATTTGGGTAGCCGACTATGTGTTGATGGGCTACGGAACGGGAGCAATTATGGCAGTTCCGGCACACGATACACGCGACTTTGAGTTCGCCAAAGAGTTCGATATTCACATCAACTGTATTCTTGATCCAAAAGATGCAGAGAACCGCGAAGAGATTTTAGCCGGTGATGCCTGCTGGACAGAGGACGGTGCATACATCAATTCATCGAGCGATGAAACCGGATTAGATATCAACGGATTAAACAAGGCTGCCGGTATTCAAAAAGTAGTTGAGTGGCTGGAAGGAAAAGGAATTGGAAAAGCAACCACAAACTTTAAGTTGCGCGACTGGTTGTTTAGCCGCCAGCGTTACTGGGGCGAGCCGTTCCCTGTTATTCACTGGGAAGATGGCGAAGTTACTTTGGTGGAGGATGAAAATCTGCCTTTGGAATTGCCAAATCTGGAAGAATACACACCAAGTGAAAGCGGAGAGTCGCCGCTGGCAAATGCCGAAGACTGGCTGATGGTTACCGATAAAAACGGACGTAAAGGTCGCCGCGAAACCAACACTATGCCGCAGTGGGCAGGATCGTGCTGGTACTATTTGCGCTACATCGATCCGAATAACGAAGACAGTATTTTCGATGTGAAAAAAGAACAGTACTGGATGCCTGTTGACTTGTATGTTGGTGGTGCCGAGCATGCGGTTCTGCACTTATTGTACTCGCGTTTCTGGCACAAAGTGTTGTTTGATTTGGGCGTTGTTTCAACCGACGAACCTTTCCAAAAACTGTTTAACCAGGGAATGATTCTGGCTTTTGCTTACGAAACTGCAACCGGAGCAAAAGTAGCTTCTGATTTGGTAGAGGAAAAAGACGGTAAATATTTCCACACAGAAACCGGTGAGGAGCTGAGACAAATTGTTGCAAAAATGTCGAAGTCGCTGAAGAATGTTGTGAATCCTGACGACGTAATCGCACATTACGGTGCCGACTCGCTGCGTTTGTACGAAATGTTTATGGGGCCGCTCGACGAGCGTAAACCCTGGGCAGAGAACGGCGTGAAAGGGGTTTTCAATTTCCTTGCACGTGTTTATCGTTTCTTTGCCGATCCTGAAAAAATCGTTGACGGAGAAGAAGATAAAGAGGTGGCAAAATTGCTGCATCAGACCATACAAAAAGTTGAGCACGATATTGAGAACCTGAAGTTCAATACCGGAATTTCGGCATTGATGGTATTCAATAACATGGCTATTAAAAAGGGAAAAGTTACCAAACAAACGGCTGAAACATTCGCCAAAATACTGGCTCCTTATGCGCCGCACATGGCCGAAGAATTGTGGTCGATGTATGGAAACAAGGAAACGTTGTCTTACGAAGTATGGCCGCAAGTTGATCAGAGTTTACTTACTGAAGATTCACATGAATACCCGGTATCGTTTAACGGTAAAATGCGTTTTAAAATTGAGTTGCCTTTGGATATGCCAAAAGACGAGATTGAAAAGACAGTGCTTGCCGATGAGCGTGCTGCCAAATGGATGGAAGGAAAAACGGTTCGGAAATTCATTTTTGTGCCAAAAAAGATCATCAATATTGCTGTAGGATAGCAATTCAAAAAATATCAAAAAAGGGATGGCAAACTGCTATCCCTTTTTTTCATGAAAAAAGTTGTGGAATTTAGAAGCTCAACAGAGCGGCTCCTTCTTTTATCCTTTCATGAATGGCCACAGAGCCAACGATCTTAACGCCATCAACCAGATCTTCTTCGCTGTAACCACGTACTTTCGCACAGGGTGGGCATACACTTATGTTACATCCGGCATTGAATACGTTCTGGATCATTTCTTTTATGGTTGGGTCTTCCGGATTTGGTCGGGCCTTTTCCGCCGCACCTTTACGCACCCAATCGATTGCTGAGCTCACCAGAAAGATTGAAACCTCCAGTCCGTTGTTAATACCTCCGTTAGCAATGCTCCATGCTACTGATGAACGCTCGTCGTCGTGACCTCTCGAAATAACTACTACTAATTTTTGTTTAGTTTCCATGATGTGAAATTTTAATGGTGAATAATTAAATTGTATGATTAAAAAATATTTTCGTTGAATGATTTTATTGTTCCGGGCGTGTAAACATGCAGGCTGACTGCAGAGCTTCCAAATGGATTTCCAACCGCATGATAGCCCATTCGGTCATCGATGTAGGCCATGCTACCGGCGCGGTAACCGTTTGAACACAGAATGGTTTGTTTTTCGTCGGCTGAGTAACGCAGTTCCTCCAATTTGCCATGAAGTAATTTGAACACACATCCACCTGATGGATGCCCATGAATATCACTTACTTTACCTGGTTTCCAGTGAATCAAAACAACCTTCATCCAGCGATTATCAACCAAAACGTGGCGAGTTTCCCTGTTTTTCAGAAAGCGTTTCAACTCATCTTTCCCAAAAGCCAGAACCTGCTGCATTACCGGAATGAACTGAAGTGCAGAATAGGGTGCCTGCTGCCCGCGGAAAGTGTTGAACAATTTGCGACAAACTTTTTTAAGGTTCGGAATATTGCCTGCACTCATTCCAAAAGAAGCTTCCGGAGTTAAAAGTGTATTTCCGTTAATTTCCGCTTGGTAAGCGGTGCTTCCAACATTGTTATAAGTTTCATGGCTGCTGTTTGATGTTCCTTTCATGAAGAAGAAAGGAGCGAATCCGTTATGTTGTCCGGATCTGTTTTCTGAAGTGTAAATCAAGTTTTTCATCGTTCTCTGTTTTTGTTGGTACAAAGTTGAGAACTATCCGGGCGTCATACTTTGCTAAAAAGTCCGAAGTGTTGACGATTTGGCTCAATACGCAAAAATGGGTCAAAAAACCAGCGATTTTTTGTAATCGGAAGGGCTTTTTCCTGTGATCTTTTTAAATACCCGACTAAAATGTGAGACGTCTTCGAAACCTGATTCATAAGCAACTTGAGTAACACTTTGAGAAGAATTTGCGAGAATGTTGGCTGCGTGTTCAACTCTTCTTCTCAAAATCCATTTGCCGGGAGAGTCCCGGAATATTTGCTGAAATTCTCTTTTAAAAGAGGAGAGACTTCGGTGCGAAAGCTCAGCAAAATCTTCCAGTTTAAGGTTGAAGCAGAAATTCTGCTCCATAATTCGCTTTAACGATGGTTTGTCAGACTGTGTAAGGCTGGTGAAGTAATTCGTTAACGTTGGGTCGGAGTTGATCAGAGTGATTAGTAACTCCTTCAATTTAAGCACAAGAATCTGATCCGGTGGGCGGTTTATGCCACGAAAATAGGTGAGCATGGAATGAAAGTATCCTTCCAGATAATCAGAAGTGTTAACTTTTCGGGCTGTGAAGTTGTTGGGTTCGTGGTTTATTTTGAGGACCTGTTTCCCTTGAAGCTCCTCCATTGTTTCGCGTATCAGTTCATCCGATATAAAAAAGCCAAGCATACAATACTCGTCGTCAAAATACTGGTGGATAACTTCGGCACCTTTCTTTAAATAAAGTGTTTGCCCGGGAGTTAATGTCCATTCGCCGTTGATGGTTTTGTAGGTTTTCTTTCCGCTTAATACATAAACAATGTAATCGTTTCTGGAAAATATGCCGATTTGTTCCGCATCAATCGGACAGGTGTATTCCAGGCAAACCGTTTCCCTAAATTCAAACCGATTGAAATTAAGATTCTCTTTTACAATTTTGTAGAAATTAAGCATCTTTTGAATGTTAACGATTTATTACAATTTAAGGTATAATTGTCTTAAAATCAAGAGGTCGGAATGGCCTGGTTGAAAAAAGGACTAAAATGCCTTTAAATTCAGGCGGTTTAAAAAATATATTGGAAGTACCTCTTTGTGATGGAGGGTAAACTGTTTAACAGAAGATGTTTGTGAACTTATCGTTATTTCGCAAATCCCTGACAATCATCACTATTTTTTCAGTAAAGGCTTTGTTCATTTGCGCGATTTTTTAATACACATAAAATACTAAAATGGTTAAGGAGATATTGTCGGATAACACACGGATAGGACGCATGATTCAGGATTATGTAATAATCACTTTCGGGCTGTTTATGTTTGCAGCCGGTTGGGTATTGTTTCTGATTCCTGCCGAAATTACCGGAGGAGGAATAAGTGGTGTTGCGGCAGTTATTTATTTTGCTACAAAAATTCCTGTAAGTATAACATACCTGATTATTAATGCTTTTCTGGTTCTGGTAGCCATAAAAATTCTGGGTGCTAATTTTGGTGTGAAAACCATTTACAGTATCCTGGTTTTAACCGGCTTTTTTGCAGTATTTCAGAATATATTAAAAGAACCACTCGTAAACGATACATTTCTTTCGGCAATTTTAGGCGGAATGGCTGGCGGAGTTGGCCTTGGAATCGTTTTTTCTAGAGGAGGCAGCACCGGAGGCACCGATATTTTTGCGATGATTATAAACAAATACCGCAATATCAGTCCGGGGCGTATAATTTTGTTGTGCGACGTTATTATCGTTGCTTCGTCGTATATGGTATTCCGCTCTCCCGAAAAACTGGTTTACGGTTACGTTTCCATGTGGGTAGTTTCTTATTCACTCGATTCGTTTTTAAGTGGCGCAAACCGATCGGCCCAAATGTTTATCATCTCAAAAGAATACGAACAAATTGCAGAATACATTAACAAAGAGGCGATTCGGGGGGTTACTATACTCAATGGAACGGGCTGGTATACCAAAAAAGATACGAAAGTAATTATGTCGGTTGTTCGAAAAAAAGAGACCAGCGCCATTTTTCGTAAAATAAAACAAATCGATCCGGATGCTTTTATTTCAATGGGCAGCGTAATGGGCGTTTATGGTCAGGGTTTCGACAAGTTGAAATTGTAAGTTTTACTTACAGCAATCATTTATTTTTTACCTAAAAACTCAAATTTTTAAATAAATACATACTAATCTTGTTATCTATACAGTTTTCTTATTTTTGCGTTTAATAATATTTGAAGATGAGGAAATTGAGATCGATTTTAGTGGGGATGGGACTCGTTGTTGCACTGAGTCAGTTGTTTTCGTGTGCACCTAAAAAGGCCCAGCAGGAAGAAACACCGTTGTTGGATACCGTTGTTGAAGTAAAAATGCCGGAGTTAAAATACGGGCTTCCGGTTGATTCTTTTACGCTTGAAATGGGCAAAGTAAAGAACAATCAGTATCTCAGCCAGATTTTAAATGCGCGAGGCGTGGGAATGGGAACCATCGATAAAATTGCCCGAAAATCAAGAGACGTTTTCGATGTCCGAAAAATTAAAAGCGGCGAAAATTTCTGTATTCTTTCAACCCTCGATTCAGTTCCGGTAGCCAAATATTTTGTCTATGAAAACTCACCTGTTGAATATACAGTTTTCGAGTTAACCGATACATTAGGAATTTATAAGGGTGAAAAGGAAGTTAAAACCCGCCAACGAACTGCGCATGGAGTGGTTGAGACTTCGTTGTGGAATGCCATGGTGGATAACGGGCAAGACCCGATGCTGGCACTCGAACTTTCCGATATTTTTGCCTGGACCATCGATTTCTTTGCTATCCAGAAAGGCGATCGTTTTAGGGTGATTTACGATGAACAGTTTGTTGATTCCGTTTCCATTGGCATTGGCGAAATTTATGCAGTTCAGTTTGATCACTATGGTGAAGATAACTATGCATTTATATTCGATCAGGACGACCGTTGGGATTATTTCGATGAGCAGGGTAAAAGTCTGAGAAAAGCTTTCTTAAAGGCACCGCTGAAATTCTCGCGAATCAGTTCCCGCTTTTCGAACAATCGTATGCATCCGGTTTTACGTATCCGTCGTCCGCATCATGGAGTGGATTATGCTGCACCCAAAGGAACTCCGGTAATGAGTATTGGTGATGGAACAGTTGTTGCCAAAGCCTATCAGAAAAGTGGGGGCGGTAATTATTTGAAAATAAAGCACAATTCAGTTTATACCACTACCTATATGCATCTTTCAGGTTATGGAAAGGGAATTCATACCGGCGCACGCGTAAAGCAAGGACAGGTTATTGGTTATGTCGGTTCAACCGGATTGGCATCAGGTCCGCACCTCGATTTCAGGGTGGCAAAAAACGGAAGTTTGGTCGATCCGCTTAAGGTAAAAGCACCACCCGTTGAGCCGGTGAAAGAAGAAAATATGACACGATACAATGCCGTTAAGGATTCGTTGATGCAGGAATTGCAAAAAATTCAATGGGATGATCTGGATCAAATTCTTGCCAATTCTAATTAGTGAGAGAATTATTTTGAATCTGTTGAGTTGATTAAGGCCCCGGCATTATAGTCACAACTTTATCCTGTAAATTCATATTATTGCTCCCGGGTTTAAAATTTAGACGCTGTTTAAATTGCCTGATGTATAAACTTCAATTTATTTCTCAATTTGCAAGCTAAGTAGTTCATCTGCGTGAAAAATATGCACCATAGTTTGTAATAAATTACACTTAAAATGTAACCTTCTAATTTCGAGACAGTTTAAAATACTATTCTTCCTGTTCTGAACGTATATCATTTTAGAAATTAGTTCTAGCTTTAAGTTACCAACCTAAATTGAAGTGGATAAATGGGACGGTTTTGGCATTCGCTGTACTTGCTTTCATTAGTGTCAATTACAATTTTTGTATTTGTCTTTTTAGTTGTTTACGGAGCTGATTATTATTTGGCAGATATCGGTGAACGACATTTTCACGAACAAGATGCTTTGTTGAGACCTACCGGTTTAATCGGGCACGGACTCGGAATTATAGGAGCTACGTTAATGGTAGTTGGCGTTTTTGGCTATATGGCGCGTAAACGATTCAGGTTTCTGTCGCGGCTGGGCGTGTTAAAATACTGGCTCGAATTCCACATATTTTTATGCACACTGGGGCCGATCATGGTTCTGTTTCACACCTCATTTAAATTCGGAGGTATTGTTGCCGTAAGTTTTTGGAGTATGGTGGCCGTAGTAATCAGTGGCGTGATTGGCCGGGTTATCTATTTGCAAATTCCACGAACCATTGAAGGACGTGAAATGAGTCTTCTTGAACTGAATAAAATGGAAACCGAACTTTGGGCACAGTTCAGCGAGGGGAATGAAGCACTTTCGGCAGGTCTGCAGAAAGTAAACGCAGCATTAAAAACACAATCGTACCGCGAGGATGGTAACTACGTGAAACGCCTGGCAAATCGGTTCCAATTTGAGCGCACGTTAATTGCCGACTTGAGAAAAGAACTGAAAGAGAAAGGCTTTAAGGGAAAAAATTACCGGAAAGCGATAAAAATATTGAAATCAAAAATTATTATGAACCGTCGGATTGCGTGGCTTTCAACTATGCAACAATTAATGCGTTACTGGCACGTGGCACACCTTCCGTTTGCCTTAATTATGCTGATAATTATGCTGGTTCATATTGTTGTGGCTTTGCTGTTTGGTTACACCTGGATTTTTTAAACTATGGAAAACTTGCTTGAACAAATATTGATTTACGGCGCAGTAGCAATTTTTCTACTGGGAGTGGTTTTCATTTATGTTCGGAAATTGCGACGTGAATCGAAAATTGTTGAAGAGAAGATTCAAAGGGCAAAAGAAGATGGATTGCATGAGCCGGTTTCCTTACATCCGGTGGTTGATGTAAATTCATGTATTCAAAGTGGAGCCTGTATTCGTGCCTGCCCCGAACATGATATTCTTGGCATTCGGAATGGAAAAGCAACCGTTATAAATGCCAGCCAGTGTGTGGGACACGGCGCATGTTTTCATGCCTGTCCAACACAGGCCATTTCGCTTTTTATCGGAACCGAAAAGCGGGGTGTTGATCTGCCACATGTTAATCAAACATTTGAAACCAACGTAAAAGGAATGTTCATTGCCGGCGAAATGGGCGGAATGGGATTGATCCGAAATGCGGTGGAGCAGGGACGGCAGGCTGTTCAAAACCTGGCAAAAGGAATAAAAAAAGAAAGCGATACGCAATACGATTTGATTGTAATTGGCGCAGGTCCGGCAGGAATTTCAGCCACACTCGAAGCCAAACGACTGAAATTGAAAACAATTACCCTCGAGCAGGATACGCTGGGCGGAACCGTGTACACTTTCCCACGGGCCAAAATTGTAATGACCTCGCCAATGGATTTGCCCTTGTATGGAAAAGTAAAACTGTACGAAACCAGCAAACCCGAGTTGCTGGATTTGTGGAACGAAGTTTTGACGAAGAACGAGATTAAAATCAGCGAAAAACAAAAGGTTAATAAGATAACTAAAACGGAGAAGGGATTTTGTGTGGAATGCAGCAATGGAGAGCTGTACACTTCGCAGCGCGTTTTGCTGGCCATTGGCCGGCGTGGCACGCCACGAAAGTTAAATGTTCCCGGTGAAGATTTGCCAAAAGTGGCGTACCGATTGCTCGAGCCTGAACTTATTTCGGGGGAAAAAATATTGGTAGTTGGCGGTGGCGATTCGGCAATTGAATCAGCTTTGTTACTGGCTGCCGGAAATGAAGTTACCCTTTCGTACCGGAAGGAAACTTTTTTGCGCCTGAAACCGAAAAACCGGAAAAAACTTGTCGAAGCCATAGAATCAAAGCTTTTGGATGTGATATTGAATTCAAACGTAAAAGCGATTGAAGAAGATTGTGTGCGCTTGAAAATTGCAGATCAGCAAGAGGAATTGGTACTTGATAATCAGTTGGTATACATTTTTGCAGGAGGCGAATTGCCCACCGAGTTTTTACGAAATGCAGGAATTGAAATAACCACAAAATTTGGCGAAGCAATATTGAAACACGCATAGAAACTTGAAAATATTTGGTAAACATATCGGATTTCTTTTGGCAGTATTTTTTATTGCTGTAGAATCTAATGCACAGTTATCGCCGGGAGAATTGTCTGATGTGCATGCCCATTTGGAAGGGCTTACAAACTGTACAAAGTGCCATGTTTTGGGTGAGAAGGAAACCTCGGCAAAATGTTTGGCTTGTCATACTGAAATAAAAAAGCTGGTGGATCAGAAGAAAGGTTATCATGCATCGGCGGAAGTTACAGGGCAACGATGTGCAGCTTGTCATGGCGAACATTACGGTCGCGATTTTAAGGTGGTTCGGATGAATCAAGATAATTTCAATCACAACTTAACGGGCTTTAAACTGGAAGCAAAACATGCTGAAATAAACTGTGTCGATTGTCATAAAGCGGCGTTAATTAAAAACAAAATTTCGCAGAAAAAATCGGCCGGTACCTTCCTCGGAATGGGCACCGAATGTATCGATTGCCATACCGATGTTCACCAGAATACTTTATCGCAGAATTGTACGGCTTGTCACAACCAGGAGGCATTTGTCCCGGCTACCGGATTTGATCACGCAGCAACTAAATTCCCATTGGTTGGTAAACACAAGGAAGTTGATTGTTCCAAATGTCATGAAAAGACGACTTTGAATGGCAACTCATTTCAACAGTTTGCCGGTGTGCAATTTGCCAGCTGCACCAGTTGCCACGAGGATGTGCACAACAATAAATTTGGTAACGACTGTCGTAAATGTCACGATGAATTTTCATTTACACAAGTGAAGAACATTGGCGCTTTTAACCACAACAACACCGACTATCCATTGCGGGGCAAACATGTTGCGGTAGATTGTAAAGAATGTCACACCTCGGGTAATCATACAAAAGCAGTACCGCATACCAATTGTACCGACTGCCACAGCGATTTTCATAAAGGTCAGTTGGCAAAAAACGGGATTTCACCCGATTGTAATTCCTGTCACTCTGTGAATGGATTTTCACCTTCTTCTTTTGGCCTTGAGCGGCACAAGAAAACCGATTTTGCATTAAACGGCGCACACATGGCGACACCTTGTTTTGAGTGCCATAAAAAGGATAAAGAATGGAATTTTAAGTTCGAAGAAATTAATTGCATTGCTTGTCACAAAAATATTCATGAGGATAAAATCAGCAGTAAATTTATGCCTGATTCCGATTGTCGTGCGTGTCATAACGAAACGATCTGGAGTCAGATCGACTTTGATCATAACAAAACGAATTTTAAGCTCGAAGGAAAACATACAGCGGCATCGTGCCGCGATTGCCACTTTAACGAGACCTCCGGAGTTTCCAGGCAAAAGTTTGCAGGACTCGCGGCTGACTGTGCGAACTGCCATGACGATATTCATTTTGGGCAGTTTAAGGAATCTGGGAAAAATGATTGCGAGCGGTGCCACACGTTTAACAACTGGTTGCCCGAAAAATTCAATCATGATAATGCACGGTTTAAAATCGATGGAAAACATGAGGGGCTGGAGTGTATTGCCTGCCATAAACCCACCGATAATTTAATCCGGAATTACATCGTTTATAAATTTGAAGATATAACATGCGCAAGTTGTCATTAATAATTGTAGTGTTGTTTTTGGTCTTTCAACTGAGGGCACAGGAAAATCCCCATGGCGAGGACCTGTCAATTGACTGCCTCGACTGCCACACAACCGAGGGCTGGATTTTCTCGAAAGCAACGGCACGATTCTCGCATGATTCAACCGATTTTATGCTTGAAGGTCAGCATGCTTTTACCGATTGCAGAGCGTGCCACACAACCCTGGTTTTTAACGATGCAAAATCGAATTGTATGGATTGTCACAACGACATGCACAACAACACGGTTGGCCTCGATTGCAGGCGCTGTCACGATGCGCGCTCCTGGCTGGTAAGTAACATTACCGAAATTCATCAAACCAGTCGTTTCCCGCTGCTGGGAGCTCACAACACCGCCGATTGTTCGGACTGTCATACAAGCGCTTCATTGTTGGAGTTTCAGCCTTTGGGAGTAGAGTGTATCGATTGTCACAGCCAGGATTATTACGCAACCACTGAGCCCAATCATGTTGAGTCCGGTTTCTCGACCGACTGTTTCGAATGCCACCGTATTGATGCATTTTTGTGGTCGGCACAAGGTATTAATCACGATTTTTTCCCACTAACAAAAGGACATGCCATAAGCAGCTGTACCGAATGTCATACCTCGGGAGTTTTTGAGCCTGTTTCAACCGATTGTTTTAGTTGCCACGAAACTGATTTTACTTCGGCAACAAATCCATCGCACCAAAACAGTGGTTTTTCAACACAGTGTACCGACTGTCATACAACCGATCCGGGATGGAGTCCGGCACAGTTTACTGTTCATGATGACTACTATTTCCCCATTTATTCGGGCAGGCACCGTGGCGAATGGAACAATTGTTTTGATTGCCACACGCAGCAGAATAGCTACTCACTGTTTAGCTGTACCGATTGTCACGAACACAATCAAACCGAAACGGACAGTCGCCATAGAGATGTAAATGATTACGTATATACGCCAACAAGTTGTTTCGATTGTCACCCAAGAGGTAATGCAGAAGATGATTAAGATACGAAAACCAAATATCAGCTTATTCGGATTGTTTCTTTTGTTTTGGGGAACAATGGCCGTGAATGCGCAAGAATCAGGGGAACTTCTCGATGGGAAAGTATCGTACATTACCGGAGAAAATATTTATGTGCGATTTGCCTCCACCAATCAGATTGAAAATGGTGATACCTTGTTTATCCGGGATAAAAACGGCCTGACGCTAGCCTTACTTGTCGATAATAAATCTTCCATTTCATGTTTATGCTCTGTTTTGGGAGAACATACGTTTAAGGTCGACGATATTGTTTTTGGTAGAACAAATAAGCCGGTTCGTGAAGTTGTGCAACCGCAACAGGATTTGCCTGAAAAGGATGTGAATGAACAGGTATTAATTTCTCAGGTACCGACAAAAGAACCGACGAGAACACAGGATATAAACGGCAGATTGTCCCTGTCTTCTTACTCCAATATTTCTGATGAAGCGGATAATATTCATCGCTTTCGGTATACTTTATCGGCAAAAGCTTCGCATTTGTCAGGATCAAAAATATCTGCTGAGACGTATGTGTCTTTTACGCATAAACTAAATCAGTGGGATGTGGTGCAAGAGAATCTGAACAATGCTTTGAAAGTTTACAGTTTGGCGCTGAAATATGATATCAACGAGTCGGCCACTGTTTGGGCCGGGCGAAAGATAAATCCACGCATTGCCAATGTTGGAGCCATTGACGGAGTACAGTTCGAATATAAATTTAAAAATATATTTGCCGGAATTGTAGGCGGTTCACGGCCCGATTACCAGGATTACGGCCACAATTTTGATTTGTTTGAATACGGCGCTTACGTAGGGCAAAGCAAAAAAATGTCCAATGGTTTTGTGCAGTCGTCGCTGGCTTTTTTCGAACAGCGAAATTCGGGGAATGTCGACCGCCGGTTTGTTTACATGCAGCACACCAATTCGGCCATTAAAAATTTGACCTTGTTTTCTTCGATGGAACTCGATTTGTATAAACTCGAAAATGAAAAGCCTACAAACACCGTGAGTTTAACCGGCCTGTATTTGTCAGCGCGTTATCGTTTTTCAAAACGACTTTCGGTTTTTGGTTCGTACGACAATCGGAAGAATGTAATTTACTACGAAACCTTCCGGAATTATGCCGACGAGATTTTGCAACAGGCAAGCCGGCAAGGAGTACGCGCCAGGATTAACTACCAACCTGTAAATGGCTTTATTGTTGGTGCCAGCGCCGGAACACGATTCCGCGACGAAGATCCGCGACCAACAAAAACATTAAATGGTTTTGCAACCTGGACAAAAGTTCCGGCCCTGAATGCTTCGTTGAGTATTACCGCCAATTTGATGCAAACCAGTTATCTCGACGGGCAGGTTTATGGTGCACGTTTATCTAAAGATCTTGTTTCAGGAAAATTCTATACAATGCTACATTATCGTTGGGTAGATTTTCAATATGTAAATACTTTAACTAATTTGCAGCAGCACATTGGCGAGCTTGATTTGTCGTGGCAATTCAGTAAAAAACTGTATTTGTCGGCCAATTACGAGGCAACATTTCAGGATCAACAGTTGTTTAACAGGTTGTACCTTAACTTGAGAATTAAATTTTAAAACAATAAAAAGAATGATGAGGATGAAGATGACTAAGATTTTGATGATACTGGCCGTTGCCGGTATGTTTTTATCGTGTGTACGAAATAAAAATGGCGCTTCGGCTCCGGCTCAGAGTGAGAGTGCATTCAATATGATTAAGGTTTCAGAAGTGATTCAGGGAGGAAGTTACACCTACATTAGTGCAACTGAAAATGGTATTGCAAAGTGGATCGCAGTAGCGAAACAAGAGGTGAATCCGGGCGAAGTTTTGTATTACTACGATGCCCTGCCAATGGAAAATTTCCACAGTAAAGAGATCGATAGAACCTTTGATGTAATTTACTTTGTGAATAAAATAACCAAAACACCCGGAACTGAACAGCCTGCCATGGGTAGTGCTATGCCTCAGTCGCATCAGGGGAAAGTGGCTGTTAGCGATGCAGAAGTTGAAATCGAGAAAGAAGAAGGAGACTTGAGTATTGCCGATGTTTTTGCCAACAAAGCCGATTATAGCAACAAAGAATTTGAAATTAAAGGGGCTGTTGTAAAAGTAAACGAGCAGGTGATGGGTAAAAACTGGGTGCACATTCAGGATGGTACCGGTGCCGTTGGTAATTTCGATCTGACAATTACAACACAAGCCGATGTGAAAGTAGGCGACGTGGTTACTTTTAAAGGGAAATTGACGCTGGAAAAAGATTTTGGCGCGGGCTATTTCTACGATGTAATTATGGAAGACGGAACCCTTGTACAAAAGGAGGGAACCCAGATTTAATTTTTATCAATATATCCTTTTAAAACCTGATTTCGAGTTTAAAATATTCTCACAGAAAGTCATAATTATGTCAGATTTAGATTTAAAAATCTTTAGTAATAGCGGGTTATTTCACAGAATTTTAAATCTAAAGATGGCGTGAGAAGGACTTTTGCTTTGCTCTTTTTATCATAAACTTCTCCCAATTTTCTTATATTATCCCGATAGTACTACGAAAACCGGAAAAAGTTTCTGATTAAAAATAGCTAAAGCTGTGTGTTATTTTAAACTCGAAATCAGGTTTATGGCTTCAAGATAAGCTGTTAAAGGATATAACTTTTCATCGTACCACAACGATGCAAAATACAATCCAATCGGGGCTTTTTTAAGCCCATTTTTTTTGTAATAATCGTCGAGCCACGCTAAGCCTCTTTCAATCTCAGTTTCCGATTTTGTCTCCTTCAAGGCTGCTACGGCAAGCGCTGTTTCTTCAATCGAACCTTCAATTCCAAAATCGCCTCCCCAGCTGCCATCTTCATTCTGAACTTTCAGCAAAAAGGTAGTTCCTTCAGCAATCATTTTCTGAATTCTTTCAGTTAAAACCGGCTCATCTTTCAATAACAATTTTGCTTTCTGAAAATAGGTGAGTACCCGCGCAGTTCCGTACACCGGGTTTTCATGATTCTGGGTGTGCTGGTTCCCAAACCAAAGTGGTAACCACGAACCATTTTCTTTTTGGTGTTTGCCCAGATAATCGACAGCCTTTTTTATTGCTGTAGAATACAGTTTTTTCTGTTTTGAATTCAGCTCTGATTTGTATACATCCAACAGTTTGGAAAGCGCTAAAACGCAGTGCCCGGTTAAATCGGCACAACTCTGATCGAATGGCAATTTTCCCCAGCCCCGCGAAAATGTAGGAAAGCCGCCATCGTTATTTTGAAGTTGGAGTAGCCATTCTCCACCCATTAATATTTCTTCTCTGATTGTATGGTGAGGCGCCAGTTCTAAAAGTGCCAGAATCGCTCCGGGGGTATCGTCGCAGTCGGGTACCGATCCCGTGTAATTTGTCCAGCCCCAGCCACCCGGCGAAGTGCCGTTAAACGGATGTACTGTTTTATTTTGCACCGAAAGCAAATGACTGATAATGCTCTTTTGTTGGGTTTCCGAAAGCACTTTGTTTTTTCTATCACCCAAAGCTTTTACACTAAGTGTAGTCACCCATGTTGACAGGTCGATGTCAATGGGCCAGCTACCATCTTCGCGTTGTGTACGTTTTAAAAAAGCAATTCCTTTGTCTACAACAATCGAATCTCTTAATCCTGCATTTATTAGGCTTAAGGCAACAAATGCGGTGAGTGGAATAGCTTCCAGGAAGCCGCCGCTTTCCGGTAGCGATCGTTCCAGAATTTTAAGGGCTTTCGTCTCCGCTTTTGCCCTGATGGCACGAGTTAATCCATTCGATTTTTTCTTGCGGAAAACCACAATCCCAACGGCAATCAGTGCCGGGATTGCATAACTCACTACGCTCAGATTCAGCAAACGATAAAATCGGCGTGGCAGCAAAGCCAGCTCGAAAGGCAATTGCGGAATGTGTTTAAAACCATCGTCTCCGGGAACGCCACAAAGTGCGCACAAGGTTAAAATCGGCACCGAGAACGTATAATCTTTTTGGTAATGATCAAGAATTACTTTTGCCACCTGGTCTGAACGGACATCAACATTCTGCGCTTTAAGGTGATCAGCCAGTTTTTGCAGTGTTGACTTTACTTCTGAATTGTTTTCTGCATAAAGATTCAGTGCCGCATAAGAAAGTAAAGAAGTTGAAATATTTGCCGGACTCTCGGGTGTGTCGCCATAACCACCATCCGTATTCTGATTTGATGAAAGCCATTTCAGGCCTTTTTCTATCTCCTGTTGATGGAGACTGGCATCGTGGAAATGGAGCGCGGCAACGGCAACGGACACACCCAGTGCACTCGACGATAATTCTCCCGACCAAAAGCCATCATCGTTAAGTTCACCGAGCAAAATGTCGCTTAGTTCCTTAAACCGTATTTCCAACTCTTCTTTTTTCACTTTTAATATTTTAAACACAAAGACTCGAAGACACTAAGAATTTTTTCTCGCAAAGGCGCGAAGGCGCAAAGTTTTTGCTTATTGTTATTTGCCAATTGCCTATTCCTTCGTAAATCAAAAATCGTTAATCTAAATTCTTCATTCAACTTTAATCCTTCATCCTTACAATTCATCCTTTACAAGGCTTCCCAGCGCCAGCAGTCCATAAAAGGTATATTCCAAATCGCGGGTTTCATCACCATCGCCGGAAAGAAAGGCTCCTGAAAGATAATTCATTTGAATAAAATCAAGACAATCGGGAGTGATCAGGCGCAGATCATAATTGGTTTCGGCTAATGAAAAAAGTGCCACGCCGGTTGATAGTGTATCGCTGAATGGTGTGGTTACAAATGCTCTGAATCCTGATTCTTCCCGGTGAAATTCCAATAAAAGTTGTTGGTATCTCTTGTAGGCTAACCCCAGGTCAAAGCGGGCAAAACAAAGCGCTGCGACCAAACTACAGGGTGAGTTTTCTTTCACTTTATAAAAGGGCAGCCATACACGTGCCATCAGTTTAAAAAGAAAGCGGTTTTTTGCTGTGGCATCAATGGTTAAGGCCAGCAGAAAAAAACGGTAAGAAATATCCATGAAGTTGTGCCCCGAAAAAACTTTCCTGAGCAAGGAAAACACAGATTCGTTTTTTTGTTGCGGAAGTAACTCCGTTTTCATCAGGTTTAGCGCCAGATCTTCGACTGTACTTGATGTCTCAGGTTGTTTTGATATGTATGTTTTTAATTGCTCAATTTCTTTGTCTTGTCCGGTGGCCAAACTTAGCCAGCAGCCGAAAAGCGAGTAGTAAGGATCGGGATTCCCGGCACGGTCGCAAAAGCCACCTGAAGCGTGTTGCTGATTTCCAATAAAATCAGTGATTTCCTGTTGTATTTCGGGCGATAAAGTTTCAAATCCTAAAGAAAGTCGCCGAACCAGTTTTTTGTAGATCGAGATCTTCTTTGGTTTACTCATGGGGAGTTTCTGATTTAAAAATCTTTCCCATCACACCGTAAAGGCTAAGTCGGAGTTTTGAATTATCCAGTTTATCGAGTTCCGCGTAACAGTTGTCAACGTACTTCTGCAAGTATTGCTTTGTAACTTCCAGCAGTCCGGTTTCATCAATTAGCTTTCTGAATTCGGCTACCTGCCCGAATAAATTCGTTGGTGTCACTTTTTCCTGATCCGAAAAATGTTTGTTAAGCAAGGCCAGCAGGAACGGATAATCTCCGGTTTTTTCAGCAGCGTGTTGATCGGTATATTCATTCAGGTCGTCGCGAATTTGGTAGGCAATTCCCATATAATCGGCAAACTGCTCCAAAATTTGTTGTTCCTGTTTGTTTGCTCCGCCAACTATCGCTCCCAGCAACAAGGCCACTTTTATGGCTTCACCGGTTTTATTCTTAAAAACCTCGATCATCTCATCGGGCAGCAATTGAATTTTTCCGTCATTGAAAAGAATGTCGACGCCCTGTCCGCGTGTTAATTGTATGTGCGAGTGGGCAATAAAACGCAGGCAGTTTCTCATGGTTTCATTCGGAACATCCAGATCGCTCAACAACTCGTAGCCTTTGCCAATCAGAAAATCACCTGCATTGATGGCCTGCGCAACACCATATTTTTCATGCGCCGTAAGCGTGTTGTAACGCTGGTTGGCATTGTCCTCAATATCGTCGTGAATTAGCGACGCCTTATGAAAACACTCTATAATAAGCGTTAAGGGCTGCAGAAGCTCATCCGCATCAGTAGTCGAGTAGGCCTGGTAACTTAAAGCCGAAAGTAGCGGTCGTATCCGTTGCCCGTCTACAAGCAGATATTCCTGTGCAATTTGTTCCGTCTTATCGCTGCCCGGAATGTATTTTTCGATGTTTTCTTTTGTAAATAAAGCTTCGATTCGGTTCTTTAACAACGACACCGAAATGGGTTGGTGCGCTTCATCCGGCTCATAGGAACGCATTTCATCCAGAATCCATTTTATATCGGCGCGGGTCTCTTCACAGCCATCGAAAAGCAGCGGAATGCCAATTACCGGAACGGCAGCATTTGATACCGGCTCAAACGACCTTTGTAACACGGGCATACAACTCACGCCGATTACAGCATCTATCGATCCTTCTTCAACCAAACCAACCGCAACCGTGGTTCCTTCGGCCACCAGATTGGCATATCCTTTTGATTCTGCTTCAATCAGCAGATCATCGATGGGGCAGGCCTTACATCCTGCACAATTCAGCCCCAGTTCGTCGAACAGGCCCTCGCATTTATTGTTGTCGTTCAGGCATTGCGGCAACAGTAAAAGCCGGCGGTTCATAGGCGTGGCTTTTACCGTTTTTCGCCACGATTCGTTACCCAGCAAAACCATGGCAAAAGGAATAAATTCAGCAGAAATTTCCTGCTCGCGCACCAATGCAGCGGCCAGTTCTTCCAGTTTTTGGATGTTTACAGGAGGACGCAGCTCCAACATCCCGACCATAGCTGCAGCAGCCTTACGCATTTTATTGCGCACGAACGATTCCTCAGGAACTTTTAATATGCCGTTTGTCTCCTTCATATTAACCGTAGGCGCCAAAGCCAAAAAATGCCCGTTTTTTTGCAAAGCGATACACCCAGCTCTTTTCGCGAACGGGTTTGGCCGAACCATGACTGGAAACTTTTTCCATTTTGCTCAAACGTTCAGCTTCGTTCTCTCTGCCCGATGTATCTCTTGCGGCATGTTGTTTTGTATAATTTACCAACCACTGCGGATCGTCCATAACGATGCAGCCTGTGGTCAGTTTTGGTATTTCTGTTTTAAATCCTGCCAGGAAAGGTGAATTGCGGTAAATGCTTTCCAGGTCGCCATCGGCCACATTGTTGGTGGCGAATTGAATGACCGGGCAAGGTTCGATGTCGCCCGAAGCGTTAATGTGGTGACTGAGTCCGGATGCCGCGGGGCACAATCCTTTTCCATTCTCATCCCAGTACGCATCGATAATGGCAATGTTGTATTTCTGTCGTGCATCTACAATAAACATGCGAAGTTGCTCAATCTGTTCTGCCGAAAGACAAAGCTCAACAGTCGCATCCTGTCCCGCCGGACGATAAATGTAGTACCACAAATAAAGTACTCCGCGGTCGATCAGCGACTTGATAAATTCATCAGAGAAAGCAAGATCGATATTCGATTTACAAACACTCATGGCCACACCGGTTATCAATCCGGCATCGGTTGAATGATCGATGGCAGATTGCGCTTTCTGGTAAACATTTTTTCCGCCACGGCGCACATCGGCAATTTCTGTGTCGCCCTCAAAACTGATTAGCGGTGAAACGTTGGCCATTTTTCGCAAACGTTCGGCAATATCTTTTGTGAGCAAAGTCCCGTTGGTAAACAGCTGAAAATAACAATCGGAATGTTTTTCGAAAACATCAAAAAGCGATTTGTACATTAACGGCTCTCCTCCCAATATTCCGAAAAAATACGATCCTTTTGCTTTCGATTGCGTGATTATCGAATCCAGGATTTCGGACGACATGCGCGCATTTTGTTTTTTATGGGTTACCCAACAGCCCTGGCAATTCAGGTTGCAATCGTCGGTAACCGAGATAAAATGAAATGCCGGGAAAAAATCGCCGTTTTTTATTCGTTTCTGAAAACGCTGAATGCCACGGGCACCTTTTATGCCCATGTTGTATGCAAATTTATACAGGCATTTTTTATCTGTTTTCAGGATTTGTTTAAGCATCTTTTTTTGGGTTCTTTAAACTGTTCTTTAATTCTTCCAGGGCTTTCTTTTTCTCTTCTTCGGCCTGTTGAAAAGCGCCTTGCCTGAAAATGTTTCTGCGGGCATTGTTGCGCTCGTTCAGCATAACAAACAAATTTCCTTTTTGATCGTTTCCCTGTACTTTTTTATCCTCGCCGGGTTCTGCTCCTGATAAGGCCGAATTTTCAGGTAAACGCGGGAATATAATCGCCGATGCCGGGCAGGTTCGTCCGCAGGCCGGACAGTTGTTTTTGCATGACAACGGATTGACAACCTTGAGGCTTTTCTTATTGTACGAATAAACCCCAAAAACACAGAACCGTGCACATTGTCCGCAAAGGGTACAACGCTCTTTGTCGATTATCGGGTACCACGCCGGAACTTTTAGCCCGCTCTTTTTTATTTCATATTTGCTGTTTTCCTGCTTTTCTTCAATCCGGGCAGCTAAATCGGAGGTAATTTCTTTAGTGTCGGTCTCCCTGAAATTAAACACCTTGTAATTGCTGAGCTGAACCCCGTTCTGCTCAAACATATTTTTAATGGCCCGCGGGTAACAGGCAGCAATCAGTGTTTTGTCGTAATCGTTATCCACTTGGTGCAGGAAGTCCTTTTCATTCAGCGAAAAAGCACACAGGTCGTGCAGCTCATAAATATCAACTCCAAGCGGTTTGAAAGCTTCTGAAAGCTCTTCCTTCTTATCGTCGGAAATGATGCCAGCACCACAATTGCAAAAAATCAGGCAAGTTTTGTTTGTCATTTTTCTGGTAATGAAAAGCTAAATAAACAAAATTCTGCTCAACTTAAAAATGCTTGCCCGCCTTTAACAATCAATTAAGACGGATAGGCTTTTAACTGCGATGAATCTTGTTGTTTTGCAGATGAGTTGAGCCCATTGGCAGAGGAAATAATACGCACATTGAATTAATGACATAAAAGACGAGGAATGGCCTGTTTTTGTAATAATTATTCCGAAATTTATACCTGTACATTAAACAGACAATTTTATATTATGAACCGCTTATTGCTTATTGCCCTGTTTGCCCTGCTTTTTGTTTCGTGCGATTCGAAAAAGGAGGAGAAAGCCAAAAAGAATGATGAATTATCGGCTCACGATCAGAAAATGGAGTGGTGGCGCGAGGCCCGCTTCGGAATGTTTATTCACTGGGGTTTATATGCCGATCCGGCAGGTGAATGGAAAGGCGAACGTATAAATGGGATTAGCGAATGGATAATGGCCCGTGCCGAAATTCCGGTGAAGGAATACGAGAAACTGGCAGAAAACTTTAATCCCGATAAATTTGATGCCGAAGCATGGGTGAAACTGGCAAAATATGCCGGAATGAAATACATTGTGATCACCTCGAAACACCACGATGGTTTTGCGATGTTTCATTCAAAAGCCAGCAAATACAATATTGTTGATGCTACTCCTTTTGATCGCGACCCCTTAAAAGAACTGGCAGATGTTTGTAAAAGAGAAGGTATGCGTTTGGGTTTTTACTACTCGCAGGCACAAGACTGGCACGAGCCGGGCGGAACTTATTGGAACATTGAAGAAGGTAAACCACACTGGGACCCGGATTTAGAACGCGAACCACTGATGAATTATATTAACGGAAAAGCGGTGCCGCAGGTAAAAGAAATTCTGGAAAACTACGGAGGGCTGGACATTTTGTGGTGGGATACGCCACGCGGAATGACCGAAGAAGCAGCCAATGCTTTAAAAGCAGTTACCGATGATTACCCTAACCTGATAACCAATAACCGCCTGTATCGTCCGTGGCCGGGAGATTTTCAAACACCGGAGCAGCATGTGCCGCCAACAGGGCTGGATTACGATTGGGAGGTGTGCATGACCATGAATACCAGCTGGGGCTACAAATGGTACGACGAGAACTGGAAATCGACCGAAGAGTTGATAAAAATGCTGGTTGATATTGCAAGCAAAGGCGGTAATTTGTTGCTAAATGTGGGGCCAACTGCAACAGGTGAATTCCCAAAAGCCAGTGTTGAGCGGCTAAAAGAAATAGGGCATTGGATGCAGCAAAACGGCAAATCAATATACGGTACAAGTGCCAGTCCGTTTTATAAATTGCCCTGGGGCCGCTGCACGACAAAAAAAGAGGGCGGCGTAACCAATCTTTACCTGCATGTTTTCGACTGGCCAAAAGATGGCTTATTAAAAGTGCCGGGACTGGAAGCAAATGTGCGCGATGTTTACCTGTTGTCGAACCCGAAACAGCATTTTGCCTGGAAATTTGAAGAGGGTGATTTACATGTTCATGCGCCGTCGGTAATATTTAATGAGATAAATACCGTGGTTGTTGTGAAAATACGTGGCGAAATGACGGTAACAAGTAATAAACCACACTTAAAAGAAGGCAGCGTGTTGTTACCAGCCGATTTTGCCGACATTTATAATCCCGGTTATGGCGAACATGCCGTGTTAAAAGGCAGTAGTTCAAACTCAATAATTGCCAACTGGGTGGATGCCCGCACTCGCTTAGAGTGGATTTTTGATGCTGAACCGGGCAAATACCGGGTTGAAGCTTTGGTGTGGAGTGCCGAAAGAGGAGGAGTGACAGTTCGTTTGGGTGATCAGAAAATAGAAACTGAAATCCCCGATACAGGTGAAGACTATGAACTGCTAAAGCTGGGCGAAATAGAAATAACGGAAAGCGGTGAGCAATCAATTTCATTGCTGCCTGCCACCGGAAATACCTGCGATAAACAGTTGATGTATTTGGAGTTGGTGAAACTACAGCAACAATAAATCAGACGAGGAAACAAAGTATTTGAACTTACATCTTTTTCCTCAGCATTCAAATTTGTTAATCTTTGGGGGCGTAATCCGGATTGGAAACAGGAAACTTCGCATTTGTTGATTTTAGTTTCTCATCAAGAAGGGATTTAAGTTCCTGTGTTTTCTCTGGAAATAGTGTTGACACGTTTTTCGTTTCGCCCGGGTCGTCGGCCAGGTTAAAAAGTTCAGTTTTATTGTCTTCGTAGTGAGCAACCAGTTTCCATTCTCCTTTACGCAATGCCGATCCGGGTTTCCATGCACTGCCATGGTAGTGCGGGTAATGCCAGAATAATTCGTCGCGAGTCAAATGTTTGTTCTCCGTTAATACCGGCAGCAGATTTTCTCCATCGTTACCGTCGTGTTTTATTTCAGCTATGTTCAGAATGGTCGTAAAATAGTCCATGCTGATAACCGGGCTGTCTTCCGTTCTGCCCGGGTTGGTGAGTTCAGGGCCAGAGATAATCAGTGGTACACGTATACCTCCCTCGTAACACCACCCTTTTCCTGCACGAAGCGGACCATTATTTGTTGGAGCATTTTTTCCTCTCAGTGTAGAAAGCCCGCCATTGTCGCTGGTAAAAATTACCCAGGTATTTTTATCCAACCCCAGTTCTTCAAGTGTATTCAGAATCCGCCCAATATTCTCGTCCATGGCTGCCACCATCGATGCATAGGCTGCATTTTCCTGTACTAAGCGGGTCCATCCGTCGCCCTCCGCTTTTATTGGAACCTCATTAAGACCCAGTTGCTCACGTTTTGTTTGGTAGTGGTTGATATAATCTTTAGCTGCCTGAATTGGAGTATGAACCGTGTAAAATGAGAGGTAAAGGAAAAATGGATTACGCTCGTTGTTTTTAATAAAATTTATACTTTCACTGGTCAGCCGGTTCGTAAGGTATTCTCCTTCCTGGCCATCTTTTAGCTTTGGATTTTTGTAAGGCGAATAATAGCCTCCCGGAGGGCTTCCTTTATCATGACCGCCATAGTTAATGTCAAATCCCTGATCTTCCGGAAAAAATCCTTCATCTCCTAAATGCCATTTCCCGACAAAACAGGTTTTATATCCTGTCTCCTTTAGTTTTTCGGCAATGGTAATTTCTTTCAGAGCCAGTTCCTTGCCATCCTGAGGACCCAGTAAAGGTTTCATTTTGGGATCCAATCCCGGAATCCAGTCGGTAATATTTACCCGGTTAGGATGTTTGCCTGTAAGTATTGCCGCGCGTGTAGGACTGCAAACCGGATTTGCTGCGTAGGCATTGGTGAAGCGTACTCCATGTTCTGCGAGTTTATCGATATTGGGCGTGTCGTAAAAGCTTTCCGGGTAGTTACAGGTTACATCTGCCCAGCCAAGGTCATCAACCAAAATAAAAACAAAATTAGGATGGTTGTTTTTTGCACAGGAGACCAGAAGCAAGGCAAAAAACGAAAGGATAATTAGTTTACGCATGGTTCTTTGTTTGGAATAAAGTTATAAAAAAAAGCGGGCTTTGCATTCAACAAAGTCCGCTTCTGCATTTATCTGCCTGCGTATAATTTATTTACTCATTTCAGCAAAATATTTATAGAAGAGCGGAATGGTTTTTATGCCTTTGAAAAACTGTTCCAGCGGGTAGTTTTCGTTGGGTGAATGAATTGCATCCGACTCAAGGCCAAAGCCCATCAACACCGTTTTAATTCCAAGCACTTTCTCGAAAGTTGAGATAATCGGGATACTTCCACCTGAACGAACCGGCACCGGGCGTTTGCCAAAAGTATCGGTGTAGGCTTTTTCGGCAGCCTGGTAGGCCGGAATATCAATAGGGCAAACATAAGCGGGGCCTCCGTGTAGGTAGGTAACCTCAACTTTTACCGATTTTGGCGCAATACTTTCAAAGTGGTCTTTAAAAAGTACGGCTATTTTTTCGTGATCCTGGTCGGGCACCAAACGCGATGAGATTTTCGCAAAAGCTTTTGACGGCAATACGGTTTTTGCACCTTCTCCGGTGTAACCTCCCCAAATGCCGCATACATCAAACGACGGACGAATGCCGGTGTGCTCACTCGTTGAAAAACCTTTTTCTCCTTTCAGCTCATCAACACCAAGTGCTTTTTTATACTTTTCCTCGTTAAACGGAGCTTTGCCCAGCAATGCACGTTCTTCGGCTGAAACTTCCTGTACGGTGTCGTAAAAACCGGGGATTGTTACTTTTCCATCTGCGTCAACCATCTGGTCGATCATCGAACAAAGTACATTGATCGGGTTGGCAACAGCTCCGCCAAAAATACCCGAGTGCAGGTCGCGGTTTGGACCGGTAACTTCTACCTGCCAGTACGACAGTCCGCGCAAACCGGTGGTAATGGAAGGAATATAGGCTCCCAGCATCGAAGTATCGGAAACCAGGATAATATCGGCTTTAAGCATTTCCTTGTTCTGCTCGCACCATTTTCCCAGGTTAGGCGATCCTATTTCCTCTTCGCCTTCAATCATAAACTTTACGTTGCAGGGAAGGGTATTGGTTTTTACCATCAGCTCAAAAGCTTTGGCGTGCATCATGCCCTGGCCCTTGTCATCGTCGGCACCGCGGGCATATATTTTCCCGTCGCGCACCTGTGGCTCAAACGGTGGTGTGTCCCATAAATCAATCGGGTCAACCGGCATCACATCCATATGGCCGTAAACCAATACGGTTGGCAGTGCCGGATCGATAATCTTTTCGCCATAGGTAACCGGGTTGCCGGCGGTTTCAAAAACTTCGGCTTTATCGGCACCGGCTTCCAAAAGTGTTTTCTTCCAGTACCCGGCGGCTTTATACATATCCGGTTTGTGGGCAGCAATTGAACTGATCGACGGAATGCGTATCAATCCAAATAATTCCTCCAAAAACCGTTCTTTGTTTTCCTCTACATATTTATTAATGTACTCCATAACTTTTTCTTGAATTTCCCTTAATAATTGAGCTTGAAAAATAGTGTTTTACGCAGGATTAAAAAAGAGGTTTTGTCATGAACCTGCACAAAAAAAGGGCGATCAAAAGATCGCCCTTCCAATAAGTTTATCACAACTTAATTATACCGATGTGAAATCAAATTGAGTCTTTAAATTTTCAATCGGCATTAACCATTGTAATTTCAGTGTTTCGCTATTGGCTTACACTGAAAAACAATTGGTATTAGTCAACAATAGCTTTAAATTTAGCATTGTCGAAATATTTTGCGAATTCCATATCTGTTTTGGCCACTTCTTTCAAACCGGCATTCATGTCAACAGCAGCTTTCAGGCTGTCGAACAATAACGATTCTTTAGCAGTGCGTGCACCAATTACAGCTTTGAAATATTCAGTCATATAGCAACCTTCAATTGTACAAGCGTCAAGGTCTTTAACCGCACCGTTGTTGTTTCCGGCCAGTAATTTTGCCAATCCCGAGTTTACATCGGCAAAACGGTTGAAATACTGAACAGCTCTGTCGTATTCGGCTTTTTTAACGCTAACAATTCCCATGTTGTAGTTAACAGCTTCGCCGGCACCTGCAGCAGCACCAAATAAAGCTTCAGCAGCGTCAACATCGCCTTCGGTTAAAGTAACCGCACCAACGTTGTTTTTAACGATAGGTTCGTTGTTGGCCAGTTTCTCCGCTTTCTCGAACAATGGTTTTGCATCTGCATATTTGTATTGCTGAACCATTACATAACCTGCATTGTTTGGTCCTCTCCAGTCGTTCGGATAAACTTCCATAAACGTATTGTAAACCGAAAGTTGTTCGTTAAGATCTTCGAACAAAGTAGCAGCGTAAAGTAACTCTGCCGGATTTAATGAAGAAGGATCAGCTGTGGCAGCTGCTTTTAATTCTTCGTCGGTTTTACCAATCATATCAACGCTGGTAGTCATTTTTGCACGACGCAACTGAGGAAGAATTTCGTCAGCAACTTCATTAAAAGTCTCACTTAGGTTACGGATTTCACGCTCGCGAACTTCAGGGTCGTTGTACATCGAAAGTACACGCAGGATCAGTTCTTTGTCTTTAATGTTCGACTGCTCCAACAAGGTTTTAAAACCGTCCCAGTCTTCTGGAGTGTATTTTGTTTTCAATTTAACATCAATGCCGGCTTCTTTTAATTTTTTAGCCAAAAATGCCGAAGATGTTTCTTTACGTTTTGCAGCAAGATCAAGGTTCAGATCGATTGTACCGTCAGGTGATGCATAAGCTGAAACCTCCACATCTTTCAGATCGATTCTTTCGTCTTCGTTCGCTTTTTTAGTGTAGTCTTCCAATGCTGTTACTTCACTTTTTGAAGTTTCGTCTCTGCGAATGTTTGAGCGATTGATCAGGTATTTGATGTCAGCAGTCATTTCATCAGGAACGATACGCTGGAAAGCATCAATGTTCGGGTCGTATTTTCCGCTGTTGTTGGCTTCGCGCTGAACACCTAAAATGGCTTTAGGGATCATAATCACTTTTTCGCTGGTAGCAATAATACCATCGGCAACTTTTATTGGTTCGAAATCAACCGATTTTGCACCTTGCGAAGCTTTGATGTTTACGTAAAGCTCTGATTTTGCCATGGCTTTATCGTAGGCAACAGCATCTTTGTAATTTACACTACCACCGTTGTAGCTAATTACTTTGTTGTTGGCTTCAACGCTTTCGCCCTGTACCGAAACAGGATCATACGCAGTTTCGCCACCATCGTATTTTAGCACGGGTGTAGCAGTTAATGTAACTTTTTTGTTGAAGTATTTGGCGGGGAAACGTGTGTCGATTGCAACGGCAACTTCACTGGCATGTGCCTCAAGTACCTCAGGGGTAACTTTGAAGTTGATTTGATCGGCATTTTTCTTCATTTTGTTTAGTCCGGAACATCCGGCGAACAATACTGCAATACCAATGAAAAGGGGGATAGGTTTAAAGTTGATTCTTCTCATAACAGACATTATTTATACTATAATTAAAATTCACATTCGAGCAGACAAAAGTAAAAAGCTTTTCAATATTTAAAAGCTGTAGCCCATGTTTTTATCACAATATCAGACGGTTTATTCCTAATTTATATTCAGTGTCAAAAATAGCCGATTTCAACTGCTGATAATGGTCGGGATTTTGTACAAAATCAATGCCGTTAATGTCGATAATCAGGATAGGGAAGGTGGAAATTTGTTTAAAAAAGTTAAAGTATCCGTCACCGATTTTCTCCAGATAAACAGGATCCATATTTTGTTCATAATCGCGCCCGCGCATTTTTATATTTTTCATCAGCCGGTCGACATCCGAATGGAGGTAAACATACAAATCGGGTTTGGGCATCGATTCGAAAATGATGTTGAAGATTTGCCGGAAAAGATGGTATTCATCTCTCTTAAGCGTAGTTTCGGCAAAAATTGCGGTTTTGGCAAAATAGTAGTCGGCCACCATAAACGAGTGAAAGAGATCGAGGTTGAGCACTTCGTTTTTGATTTGAGTATAGCGGTCGGCCAGAAACGAAAGTTCCAGCGGAAATGAATAACGTTCTTTGTCCTGGTAAAACTTGGGTAAAAAGGGATTGTCGGCAAATTGTTCCAACACCAGTTTGGCGTTGTAATCTTTGGCAATCATTCGCGAAAGTGTTGATTTGCCAGCCCCTATATTTCCCTCAATAACCAGAAATTGCATTGTTCTTCAACATAAAAATTCCCGGTAACAAATCGTGCTACCGGGAATTCAAAAGTAGTATTTCTTGATTGAAAATTCCTGTACTTGGTAGTTTATTTTTGATATGAAACAGGCTTTGAGGAATGAGTTATAACTAACCCCGTCTTTTAAGGCGGGGACTAAAATAGGTTAGAGAAAAAGGAACAAAAGGGAATTTTGTAATTTTTAATTTACAAAATTCCCTTTTATTCCTGCGATCAGGCTGAATCTGTTAGTCCCCACCCTAAAGGATGGGGTTATTCATATTCGTCACCCGGAGACTTCGAATTTTATTCAGTCAGCGACTTAATGCCCATATTCCACAATGTGAAGCCATAAATATCGGCATACTGCTCAATGGTTTTGCTTACCGGTGTTCCTGCTCCGTGTCCGGCATCAGTCTCAATGCGAATAAGAACCGGGTTGTCACCAGCTTGTTTTGCCTGTAATTCGGCAGCAAATTTAAAGCTGTGCGCCGGAACTACACGGTCGTCGTGGTCGCCGGTGGTTACCAGCGTTGCCGGATATTCAACACCCGCTTTTACATTGTGCACCGGAGAGTAGCCTTTCAGGTATTCAAACATTTCTTTGCTGTCTTCGGCTGTGCCGTAATCGTAGGCCCAACCTGCACCTGCGGTAAAGGTGTGGTAACGTAACATATCCAGTACACCAACCGCCGGAAGTGCCACTTTCATTAAATCGGGACGTTGTGTCATTACTGCGCCAACCAATAAACCGCCGTTCGATCCACCGCGGATAGCCAGGTAATTACTCGATGTATAATTCTCGGCAATCAGGTATTCGGCAGCGGCAATAAAATCGTCGAAAACATTTTGCTTTTGCATTTTTGTTCCGGCATCGTGCCATTTTTTACCGTACTCGCCACCACCACGCAAATTGGCAACAGCATATACGCCACCTTGCTCGAGCCAAACAGCATTGGTAACCGAAAAACTTGGCGTAAGGCTAACGTTAAAACCGCCGTAACCGTAGAGGATCGTTGGATTTTTGCCATTCAATTCAGTGCCCTTTTTATAGGTAATGATCATCGGAATTTTAGTGCCGTCTTTCGAGGCGTAAAAAACCTGTTTGCTTTCAAAATTGTTCGGATTAAAATCGATAGCCGGTTTGCGGTACAACTCCGATTTGCCGGTCTCAAAATCGTATTGATAAATGCTTCCCGGTGTAATGTAGTTGGTGAAAGTGTAATACATTTCGGTAGCCTTTTTCTTGGCACCAAAACCACTAACCGAACCCACTCCCGGCAGTTCCACTTCGCGAATCATATTGCCATCGTAATCGTACTGAAATACTTTTGATACGGCATCGATCATGTATTCGGCAAAGAAATAACCACATCCGGTCGACGGGCTAAGTACGTTTTCAGTTTCAGGAATAAAATCCACCCAGTTTTCAGGAGTTGGGTTGCTAACATCGGTAGTAACAACTCGTTGGTTGGGAGCATTTAAATTCGTAACCAGGTATAGTTTGGTACCCACATTATCGATTACGTAGGTGTCGCTTTCGTCGGTTCCGATAATGGTAATTAGTGTACTGTTTGGCTTGGTAAGGTCTTTAATAAACAGTTTATTGCCCGAGGTTGAAACACTGGCTGTAATTACCAGGTAACGATTATCGTCGGTTACACCACCGCCAATATAACGGTGTTTTTCTTCCGGGGTTCCGCCAAATACCAGTTCGTCTTCGTTTTGAGCCGTGCCGAGTTTATGGTAGTACAATTTATGCTGATCGGTTTTTGCCGATAATTCGCTGCCTTCCGGTTTGTCGTAGCTCGAGTAGAAAAAACCTTCGTCGCCTTTCCACGAAATACCGCTGAACTTTACGTCAACAAGTGTGTCGCCCATTTGCTCTTTCGTGTCGGTATTTATAATAATTACTTTGCGCCAGTCGCTGCCACCTTCCGAAATCGAATAGGCGGCAATTTTACCATTTTCCGAGAAACTCAAAGCATCCAACGATGTTGTTCCGTCTTCAGCAAAAGTATTCGGATCGAGAAAAACTTCTGCATTAGATGCATCTTCTCCGGTTTTAAAACGGTAAACCACATATTGGTTTTGCAGTCCGTCGTTTTTGTAGAAATAGGTCCAGTCGCCCTCTTTAAACGGCGCACCCACTTTTTCGTAGTTCCATATCAATGAAAGTCTTTCTTTTAATTCTTCGCGGTACGGAATCTGGTTCAGGTAGCTGTAAGTTACTTTGTTTTCTGCCTTTACCCATTCGGCAGTTTCGGCCGAGTGGTCGTCTTCGAGCCAACGATACGGGTCGGCCACTTCAACACCAAAGTAGGTGTCTTTTACGTCTCCTTTTTTTGTCACAGGATAATCCAATTTTTGTTGTTGTTCATTACAGGCAAACAGAACAAGTGCTGCCAGTACAAATAAAACAGTGTTCTTCATTGTGCAGTTATTTTTCGCTAAATAAATATTTCTTGATTACAATTTCCTTGATATCAGTCATGAGTGTGTGGGGAAAGTAACAGCAGATCACCATTTTCGAGACAAAGCCTACATTAGCCGCTTCTCTTTTCTCAGCTTTTTGTCTTTTAAATGCCCCCAGATGTAGGTTGGTAACAGCCCGATGGAAAAACCAATAAGGAACAGTTCGAGTTTTATATCGGCATTTAGTTGCATTAGCAGGTAGCCTAAAACGGAGCCGCCAATAATTCCAAAAAATGAAATGAGGTAGGTAAAATAGTAGGGCGCGTAAAAACCGTGCTCCTTTTGCATGTGTTTTGAGAGGCGGGTGATCAGCCGGTCGTAATCGCGGCGCTGTTTGCCAACGTGGTTAACAGCCTGGGCAATGTTGTTTGCCGCTTCTGTAATATTAATTTGTTCTTTTTTGCATTCCGGACAGGAATTCGAAAATTCATCAACTCTTGAGATATTACGTTTAAACTCGTCGATACGGAAAAAGCGCAGGTCTTTATCGTTGCCGCCTTGTAATTGTTCGTCAATTTTATTGTGAAGTTGTTCTGACCAGTTGCCCATATTTCTATAATTTTAGTGGCGAAGTTAAGAAAAGGAAGTTAAAGTTCCGCGTGGGAGCAAGTTCTCAGTCTCAGTATTCAGTCACAGTATTCAGTCACAGTATTCAGTCACAGTATTCAGTCACAGTATTCAGTCACAGTCTATTAGTCCCTCAATCCTTCAGTCCCTCAATCCCTCAATCCCTCAATCCTTCAGTCCTTCAATCCCTCCGTCTTCCAGTACCATTGATTCCAGTTGCAGTGCTCATCTTCAAGAAGATGAAGTCTATCTGCTGGCCGTGAACGGTTCTCTGCTGTCAGCGAAGGATTATCTTTATTCAGATAATGATGATCTGGTAAAAGATGACGACAATCTTATGGAAGATGACGGCTATCTTCCGTCAGCGGATGATTATCTGGTAGAAGATGACGGCTATCTTATGGAAGATACTGTTGCTCTTATTGCAGATGAAGACTATCTTATTTCAGCGCATTAGCCGCCGGCAGGCAGAAAGTTCCAGTTTCTCTCTTGCCGTCTATGGAATGTTAAATCCATCGGATTTGCGGGTGATCCGATGTTTCATCTTATAAGTGTGAACTGTTATGAACAAAAAAAACGCCCCACCAAAAGGCGGAGCGTTTTATTATTTTGCTTGAAATTTATTCAGCTCTTATACCGATGTGAAATCAAATTAAAACTTTAATTTTTCAATCGGCATTAACCATTGTAACTTCAGTGTTTCGCTTAAGGCTCACACTGAAAACAATTGGTATTAGTCGTTATCGCGACGAGGACGGAATTCTCTGCGATCACCACCTCTGCGGTCATCACCTCTGCGATCATCACGTCTTCTGTCTCCACCTCTGCGATCATCGCGTCGACGATCACCTCCACGGTTATCTCCACGAGGTCCGCGGTTTTCTCTTGGTGGGCGCTCTACATAACCTTCAGGTTTTGGAAGCAACACTTTGCGCGAAAGTTTCAGTTTACCGGTTTTTTCGTCAACACCGATCAGTTTTACTTCAACAATTTCGCCTTCTTTAGCAAAGTCCTCTGCGTTTTCAACGCGTTCCCAAGCCATTTCAGATACGTGCAACAGACCTTCTTTTCCAGGAATAATTTCGATAAATGCTCCGAAAGAAACTACCGATTTTACTTTTCCCTGGTAAATTTCACCCACTTCAGGAAGTGCAGTGATCGCCTTGATTTTAGCTTTTGCAGCTTCAATTGGCTCCAATCCGGCTCCTGAAATCTGAACCAAACCAGCATCGTCAACTTCTTCGATAACAATAACAGTTTGAGTTTCTTCCTGGATAGCCTGAATAACTTTTCCACCAGGTCCGATTACCGCACCGATCATATCCTTAGGAATTTGAACGGTTTCGATACGTGGAACATTTGGTTTAAAGTCTTCGCGAACTTCAGGAATCACTTTCAGCATTTCGCCCAAAATGTGTAAACGGCCTTCTTTTGCCTGTTGCAATGCTTGCGCAAGCACTTCGTATGGCAGTCCGTCAACTTTAATATCCATCTGAGTAGCAGTAATACCATCGGCAGTACCGGTTACTTTAAAGTCCATGTCTCCCAGGTGGTCTTCGTCACCTAAAATGTCAGAAAGAACAGCGTATTTCTCAGCACCTTTATCGGTAATCAATCCCATTGCGATACCCGATACCGGCTTTTTGATTTTTAATCCGCAGTCCATCAATCCCATTGTTCCGGCACAAACTGTAGCCATCGATGAAGATCCGTTTGATTCCAAAATATCAGAAACAATACGAACTACATAAGGCGAATCGGCAGGAAGCATTTTCTTCAATGCGCGGTGTGCCAGGTTTCCATGACCGATCTCGCGACGGCTGGTTCCGCGTGGCGTTTTCGGGTCGCCAACACAGAATGGAGGGAAGTTATAGTGTAAAAGGAATTTCTCTTTTCCCTGAACAGTTACCTGGTCGATAATTTTCTCATCCATTTTGGTACCCAAGGTAACCGAAGTTAACGATTGAGTTTCGCCACGGGTGAAAATTGACGATCCGTGTGCACCGGGAAGGTAATCTACCTCACCCCAGATCGGACGGATTTGGTTAGTAGCACGTCCATCCAAACGAATTCCATCGTCAAGGATCATGCGGCGCATAGCTTCTTTTTCCACATCGTGGTAGTAACGGCGAATGAGTTTTTCGTTGGCCACAAGGTCAATCTCCTCATTTTCGGCGTTAGCCTCAACGTAAGCTGCAACATATTCGTCAACAACAGCAGCAAAAGACTCCATACGCAAGCTTTTGTTGGTAATTTGTTGTTTCGCAATAGCGTATGCTTTTTCGTAAAGATCGGCTTTTACCTGTGCACGCAATTCTTCGTTGTTGTTTTCGTGGCAATATTCACGTTTAACAACTCCCAGTTCTGCAGCCAGTTCTTCCTGAACTTTACAGTGCTTTTTAATTTCTTCGTGCGCAACTTTAATCGCTTCCAACATTACTTCTTCCGAAACTTCATTCATTTCGCCTTCAACCATCATAATGTTTTCGTACGATGCGCCAACCATAATGTCAAGATCGGCTTCTGCCAACATCGCCAGAGATGGGTTGATAACGAATTCGCCATCAATACGGGCTACGCGAACTTCCGAAATCGGAGTAGTGAAAGGAACATCTGAAACAGCGATTGCTGCTGATGCTGCCAAACCTGCTAAACAGTCAGGCATTTCATCTTTTCCTGATGAGATCAGTGAGATCATTACCGCGGTTTCAGCGTGGTAATCTTCCGGGAAAAGTGGACGAAGTGCACGGTCAACTAAACGTGCAACCAAAATTTCTTCATCGCTCGGACGGGCTTCTCTTTTCAGGAAACCACCCGGGAAACGTCCTGCGGCTGAAAATTTTTCGCGGTAATCAACCGATACCGGCATGAAATCTACATCTTCTTTCGCTTCTTTTGCCGACACAACTGTTGCCAGCAACATGGTGTCACCCATTCGAACCACTACCGAACCATCGGCTTGTTTTGCCAATTTGCCGGTTTCAATGGTAATCGTCCTGCCGTCGGCAAGTTCGATTGTTTTAACTGTAGCGTTTACCATAATTTAAATCAATAATTTTTGCGGCCTGTATGCGGCCTTTGTTAATTACAATGGGTGGTGAGGTTTTGCAATTTACAAAAAAGAAAGGCAATACCAATGCATTGCCTTTCAATATAATTTACTTACGTAAGTTCAACTCTTTGATAATCGCACGGTAACGTTCGATATCTTTTTTGATGAGGTAATCGAGTAAGCTACGACGCTTACCTACTAGTTTAATCAATGCACGACGAGTGCTGTGGTCTTTCTTGTTTTTTTTCAGGTGTTCAGTTAAGTGGTTAATTCTTAACGAGAACAATGCAATCTGACCTTCTGCACTACCTGTGTCCTGAGCTGATTGGCCATGTTTGGCAAAAAGCTCTTGTTTTTTTTCTGATGTTAAATACATTTTTAAAAGAACTATTTGTTATACAATGTTTACGCCGCAACATCGCTTTCAATAGAAACGGCATAAAATTAATTGGCCGCAAAAGTAACTAAAAGATTTCTGATTGACAAAGGTTTGGCGTTTTTTACTGATTAATAGTAATTAAGCCGGGTTGAAGAGGCAAATATAGCACGTTTTTCACCAGAAGTAAAAAAAGTTAATAACAGGGTTGAGAATTTTCGGAGGGACGATATTCAGCTTATTTAAATCCTGGTAAAGATGCGCTATTCACGTTAAGTTGTTGATAAGTAGCGAACTAAAAAAGAAACATTCCGGGCTCGATTCCTTAAACTTGTTGTACCCTTATTTTTTATCATTATACATTATTGAATGTGAGGGGTGGTCGTTGGGCTACCCTTTTTCTTTTTCCGAAAAAAAGAAAACCACCTCCACAATCAGAGGTGGTCCAAAACTTAAAATCTATTTGCTAAAATGTCAGAATGGATATGTTAAAAACACTTTGCCTTTAAACTAACAGGCCCATTCTCCAAGTCGAATGTGCCAAAAACAATAATTTTGGAATCTTTATCTCCTTTTGTGTTAAAATGAAGTTCAATATTAAAATCTTCGCCAAAGTAGAATTTGGCATGGTAGTTTATTTTAAACTGTTCTCCTTGGAATATTCCTGTTCCTTCCACTGTGCCTGAACAGGTAACTATTGACATGTTAAGGTTTTGATGAAATCGTTCCAGAAATTTAACTTCTCCAACCAGAGAGCCAACTGTTTCTCCATTACAAATAATGGGGACGTCAAATATTCGATAGTCTCTAATGACTATTGTTCCTTTAATTGCAGGTTTTAGATTGGTTGCAGGGAAATTTGTTTTTGCAATAGTAGATAAGCATACCACTATTAAGGCAAATACGAAAAGTAGTTTTGATAAATTTTTCATACCAATAAAGATTAAGTTGATGATTGAATTATTTTTAAAAAGTTCGGGCTATTCCGTCAAATGGGATTAAATAGATTTTGCTAATAGTTTAAATTATATGGCAGCGATTGAAACTATTCGTCAGGAGTTGTTTTTTGTTGGGCTGTAGTTAGTTTGACGTTAGTTTTTAGTTAGTTATGTTTACCAATTGTTGCACCTTTTTGTGTTCCATTTCATACCTGTCTCTATATTTTTTTTCCAATGATATAAACTGACTCTCGTTACGAAGTTTATCAAACTGAGGATCGTTTTTCACAATATCATAAAGCCAAAACGGAATACATACCGGTTGGTCGATAATGAATTGCAGGTATTTGTATGCATTTTCTTTATCGCCTCTGAATGCATAAACCTCGGCAAGGTCTATTAACCGGAATTGATGGAACGGGCGCTTTAAGTCGAGATCCTTTAGTGTGTTTTTAATTTGTAGGTCGAAATAATAATCCGCTTCTTCTTTTTTGCCAATCTGCCAGTATGCATATGCTACCCGGTGAACAACACCCAGTCCGTCGATGGCGTTTCGTTGTTCTAAAAAATCAATATACTCATCAAAGTACCGAACTGCCTCTTCATATTGTCCGGCATCGGAATAGGCTTTACCCAACAATAAAAGCAGGTTTGAATTCAGGGGATTTATGGCATAGGCTTTCAAAAAATGCGCTGTCCCCTTTTCGTGATTTCGGTTGGCGTTTTCGTAACCTGCTAAATTCATATGCCATAACATCGAATCATTATCAAGCTCGAAAGCCATTTCAGCATAGTATTTTGATTCCTCAAAAAATCCTGCCTCGGAAAGATGAAATGAAAGGGTACGAAGCATCAGTGGCTCAATTTCACCACTCAGTACTACGGCTCGGTGGTAATTCTCAATACATTTTGCCAAATCAAAATACCGGTATATTCTACCTTTTAGTTCGTAGGCATTAAAATAACTTTTGTTTATATCGGTTGCGGCATCCAGCTCTTGAAGTGCTTTTTGCATTTCGTTTTGATGATAAAAATACGCTGCCCTTGCATAATGTGCTTTGTATGAATTGTTATTAGTTTCGATGGCTTTGTTTGCAAAGAAAAGCATCGAATCCAAGAAGTTGGAGTTATGGATATTTAACCAGTAATTTCTATTAGCTTGTAAAAAAGCAAGTTCCTCGTATGCTTTGTAGAACAACGGATCAGCATTTAACGCCCTGTACAACAACAGCTCGGCAGATTTGTATAAATCCGGCTCGCTTTTTATGTTGTCACCATTAAGAATTTTGACTGCCTGCACATAGAATTTTTCCGCTGTAAGGTTAATCAGTGGAAGGTTCTGAAGGCTTTGTTTTGTTTGTTCGCTTAATGGTATATCAAACTCGTTTGAAACATCTTGTGTAATTTGTTGTGCTGCGCTCCCCGTATTCTCTCCAATTGTAGCCTCTCCTGATATTGTAACAACACCGTCGCTGTTTCCTGTAACGTGCCACACAACTTTTCTAGTACCATTTTCTACCTTAATTAATGAGCTAACTGAATAAGCATCTGCTGTTTTTTTATTTAATTTTTTTCGATTTTCAGGTTTGTTTACATAGTTTTCCAATATTTTCTGATCATAAACCTTTATTTCCGGAATTGATGAAAAAATATTAATCAATAATTCATTCAACCAATTCGCATAATATTCATTTTCCGGATCTCCTGAGAATTCCGTTTGATTGATAATGAATGAATGGTTGGTTGGTTTTACCGGTGCTCCTTCTTTTAAACTGAAAACAATTATGAATACAATAACAATGGGTAAAATAAATGCGAGTACTTTCAATACTTTTAAAACATTAGCCTTTCCTTTTTTGTGCTGAGTTTTTCTGTATTCGCCCGGCGAACATCCGAATTGTTCATGAAAGCATTTATTAAAGTAAGTTGCACTTCCAAAACCAACTTTGTATGCAATTTCTGCAATAGTAAGATGTTCGTTAAGCAGTAACTTTCTTGCTTTTTCGAGTCTAAGTTCGCGAATAAACTGACTGATGGTTTTGCTTTCGTTTTGTTTTAGCCAGCGATGAAGTGTTGAATGGCTAATACCCATTTCCCGGGCAAGTTGTTCAGGGCCAAAATTTTCATTCTCCAGGTTTTCCTGAACGACTAAAGTGAGTTTTTGAATAAAATCATGGTTCATCTGATTAAAGGCGTAGCTTAGTTTTTTCCCTATTTTCCGTTACGGTTGAAGCCGATTATTGTTGCATTGGCCATTTTTCATCTCGGCATAAGAAAACCACCTCCATAATTAGAGGTGGCCCAAAACTTAATATTTAAGGAGGTTTGGGTGATTGCCCGGTTTTTAATTAAGGTTAGTTAGACAGGCAATACCCGGCACTTCTTCAATTTTTCTTTCTTTTCATGTTGTGAGACAGAAAAATATGTTGGCGATAAGGACTAATAACACAATTAAGATTTCATGACCTTAATTTTCAGAAAATGAAGAAATGACATTTAGTGAATTCAAAGTTCGGGAATAAAACGATACTTATGTTAGTAATAGAGCATCAGAAGGTAGAATCTATAGCTTTTGAGTTGAACTTATATTGCAAAAATTGAAATTATATTTCAAAACCACATTTATTGAGAGATTTGGCCCTTCATTATTCTAACCGGATATTGTTGTTTTCGAGCCATACTTTCACTCGTTCGTGTTCAGCGATGTATTTAGTTTCAACCCTGGCAACTATCTCTTTAAAATCAGGTTCTCCCCTGATTGTTTCAAATAAGGGATCTGTTTTTATTAGGTCTACCGTCCAGCGCGGCATTTTATTCAACTCGCTAAATTTTGATAGCCATAAATAAGCATTCTGTTTATCCCCATTGAAGGCATAAATACCCGCAAGATCGTAAAGTAAAAAATTGGAATAATACCTGCCTGATTCGATAGCTTCGAGGCAGGAATTCTCCTGCAACTTAAAAAAATAGGCTGCTGAATCTTTCATTTCTTGTTGGTAATAAATGTATGCTATCCGGTGCATGGCATTAATAGTAAGATCTGCAGGAGTAGTGTTTAAATTCATGTATTTATTTAGATATGAAAATGCCTGCTTGTTTTGACCAGCAAAAGAATAATAAATAGCCAGGTGCTGAAGAATTACAGTATTTGAAGAATTAAAGGTGAGCGCTTTTTCCAAAAGTTGAATAGATGTAGGGATGTCTTCGAGCGTTTCCTGGTTTAGAAGGTACAGAGCCGAATCGAAATCAAGATTTAAAGCTTCATGCCGGTAATGTTCTGCTTTCTCAGGGAATCCCGTACTCGAGTATGAACTTGCTAAAAGGCGTAAAATGGTAGGTAGCATAACTCCTTTATGTCGCGATGCAGCCTGGTGGCAATAAAGTATTGTTTTTGAGAGGTCTTCAAAATTATACAACTGTGCCATCCCGAAATAGGCCATCCAGTTGTTCGGATTTAGTTGAATGGCTTTGTTGTATTCTGAAAGAGCTTTATCGTAAAAACCTTTTAAACGATTGTATTCGGCTTTAATAATATAAGCGTCGGAATTATTTTTGTCTATCGAAAGTGCTTTTTCGGCCAGCCAAAGAACCGAGTCGAGATAGTTCTCGGAGATGTTGCTTTTCCATACATTCTGATTCCATTCCAGAAGTGCCATTCCGGTGTATATGGGTGCAAAGTTAGGATCGTATTCAAGGGCTCTCGAATAGAGTTCCTTTGCGTTCCTCAGTGCCTGCTGGTCTTCGTTTATCCAGTATTTCCATTGCTGTTCGCGTGCACGTTGGTAAAAATCGTTGGCTGTTAAACTTACTGTAGGTATTTTTTCAATTCGTTGTCTTTCGTCGGCAGTTATATTTGCATCCATTACGTTTGCTATGGACAGAGCAATATCGCCTTGTGTTGCAAATAGTTGTTTTTGATCGCTATTATATCTTTCCGAAAACAGTATTGCTCCGTCATCGGCATTAATCAGGTTCACAAAAAGTACAATATCTGTTTCTGTTTCCTGAAAAGTTATTTTTAGCAAAGCGCCAACCTTTAATTCTTCACCGATTCCTTCTTCAGGTATTTGCGTGGCCTGATACAGATTTACCGAATTCATGTCTACCACGCGCAGGTCTTTAATTTTTGCCAGGTTATTTTGTATGTCTTCGCAGATACCATCGGCCAGGTATTTGTGTTGCGGATCTCCAAGGTAGTTAACCGGAAGAACAGCAATTGATTTTTCTAGCGGAGATTTATTGGATAGCAGGTTATATTTCTCTATCGCAAACAAAAGGATAATGGAAAGTAACAATACCGGCGCAACAACAAAAATGTACTTTTTTGAAAATTTTCTTTTCCGGGTTTGTGACGTTTCAGTTTGGATTGGCAGTTCTCTTTTTTTGAATTCGCCCGGCGAACATCCGAATTGCTCATGAAAGCATCGGTTAAAATAGGTAGCGCTTCCAAAGCCAACTTTATAGGCAACTTCCGAGATGGTGAGGTCTTCGTTCAAAAGTAATTCGCTGGCTTTTTTTAGTCTGATATCGCGAATAAACTGGCTGATGTTTTTATTCATAGATTGTTTTAGCCAGCGATGAAGTGTTGAATGACTAACTCCTGTTTTATGAACCAGCTGATCCGGGCCAAAATCCTCATCCGCAAGGTTTTCCTGCACAATTAGGGTGAGCTTTTGAATAAAATCATGGTTCATTTATGTTAAGGTATGAATTCGTGGTTTTTTTCCCTACCACAAAATACGTTGGAAGCTGTTTATTGTTGCATTTGGGTTGAACAGACAAATGATAGCTGGCTAATGAGTATGAAAAGCTTAAACGGTTTTGCTTCATATAAATAAACCACCTCAGAATTCTAAGGTGGTTTATTTATATGAAGTAAGTCTTGTAAATTCTGTTATTTTAGAATTAGTGTGATTTCGCCTTCTTCTTTCCAAGTTATGCCTCCGGTTTCAGGAACCATAACAGCCTCTAGAATTTGAGTGGTGCCGGAAACTCCTTCAAACCGGCCTGTTCCTCCCACAAGGTCGTTGTGTCCCCAAATATCGCCGGTGGCAACATTAATATACATATGGCAAATTACATAGGTTCTGTTCCCATTTGTTCTTAGAACATCTGCGCTAACAACATTATGCGCAACAGGTCCGTCTGGTGTGATTGTTACATCGCACGAAACTTTTTCGTAAGTGCTTTCTTCCTGTACAACCGTGCCTAAGATGTTTTCATGCCCGGTTACCCAGCCTCTGGTACAAAAGGCAATTCCATAATCTTCCGGGGTGCAGGGGAACATGCCTGAATCCCAATCTGGTATAACTTCAGCCCAACCTTTAATTTTAAAAGTCTGCGTTTTTTCCAACTTGGCACTTTTAATACTGTCTTCAGTTTCAATATAATCATCCTGGCAAGCTGTGGCCACAATGAATATTCCGATCAATAAAAAGATAATACGTTTCATGATAAAATGTTTAAAGTTAGTAGTGGCTACAAATTCTGAAATTTAAGCTTGCCAGGTATAGCAACTATGTTTGGGAATGTTAGATGTATATGTCAAAAGTTTCGATTATGAGTCAAGCGATAGTGGACTTAATAATTCTTGCTGGATGGCCCAGCTTTTAAGTTTATCACGTTCTGTTTCTGCCTTGGTTTTTACCCGGTATAAAATTTCCTGAAAACCCGGATCATTGCGAATGGCATTTAGCAGCGGATCATTTTTCATGTAGAAATAGATAAACCAGAGGTTGGTGTTCTGTTGTTGCACTTTTCTTAGGTTCTCGAAAGCTTTGTCTTTTTCGTTTAAAATGGCGTAGGTGGCTGCAAGGTCGTAAAGCGCTTCTTCTGCATTTCCCATTGCAATTAACTTTTGGCTGGCATCAATTTGCCGTTGAAAGTATTTTGTTGCGTTTAGCGTATCGCCATTTACCAGGTATACATAGCCTATCCGATGATGCTCGTTGTTTAGTTTAAAATTGATATTGTTCGAGATTTGTAAAATTCGTTCATTATAAAATGTCGCTTTCTTATACTCTTTCAGTAGAATATAATTGAAAGCCAACAGGCTATTTGTGTTTAAGTTGGTTGAATCGATTGACCGGGCGTTCAGTGCATACTCGGTGGCTTCAACAAAATGCTCTTTATATTCCTCAATGAGCGCTAATCGCCGGAAATAATACATCGAGTCGTTATCATACGATAGTTTCCGGTTAATTAGCTCCTGCCCCTCGTCGAATAAGCCGTTCAGAATAAATATAAAAACCAGGTTATCGAGCATTATGGGGTATTCCGGCCCTCTGCGCCGTTTTGTTGCTTCAAGAATATTCTGCGCCGATTTAATGCTGTTTTTTAATAAAAAGAAATTACCTAAACCATAATAAGCCTGCCAGCTATTTGGATTAAAATGCAAGGCCTGTTCGTATTGCCCAATGGCCTTATCCGAAAAGCGGGCGCGGTAATAATCGCCCCGCAATGTATAGGCATCTGACAGGGTGTTGTCGAACGACAAAGCCTTGTTGGCAAGACTTAAAACAGTGTCGAGATAAGTATTCTTAAAAATATCGGACCACGTGGTTTTATCGTAAGCAATCTGGGCCAGTCCAACATAGGCCTGCGCATAAGTAGAGTCGTTGTTTAGTGCTTTTTGGTAGTAATCTTCAGCCTTGCTTAACGATTCGAGATCGGTGTTGTTTTTCCAGTATTCCATATGTGCCGCCCGGCCCAATTGATAAAAATCGATGGCTTCGGAACTGAGGGTAGGTACTTTTTTTATTCGCGCTTTTTCATCAGGTGTTATAAAGGCATTTAACTGTTGCGCTATTGCCCGCGAAATATTACTTTCCACATCCAATATATTTTCGAGACCGGAGTTATAAGTGTCCGACCACTCAATTTCTCCGCTTTTTGTATTGGTAAGGTGAACAATCAATTTCATTTTGTTATCTTCTGTGTGCAGGTCGCCCTTTAGGAGATAATTTACACCCAGTTTTTTTGCCAGATGGCTGTCAGTTTCTTTACTGTCAGTATCAATTGCCGGAATTGAAAGTACTACCAGGTTTTCAATCATCGATAGTTTGCTGGTAATTTCAAGCATCATCACATAGGCGAGGTATTCCTTGTCTTTTCCCGATCCCAAATAGTTAAAGGGTAATACGGCAATCGTTTTTTCGACAGTATTTTTATTGGCAAACAACGAAAAACGATGGTTGGGAATTAAAAAAAATATGAGGAGTAGCAGAATAAGCAGAAGGGAAATAATTCGATAGTACCGGTTTTCTGTTTTTTTCGACCTGAATTTCTTTTTAAACTCTCCGGGAGGCATCCCAAATTCATCGTGAAAACATTTGTTAAAATATGCCGGACTTCCAAAACCAACCTTGTATGAAATTTCGGCAATTGTATGGTCGTCGGTTAAAAGTAATTCTTTGGCTTTGTTTAAACGAATTGCCCTGATAAACTGGCTGATGGATTTCCCCGAATGTTCTTTAATCCGTCGATGAAGGGTGGAATGACTTTTCCCTATGATTTCAGCCAGTTGCTCAGGTCCAAAATGCTCATTTTCCAGGTTGTCCTGCACAATTTGGGTGAGTTTCTGAATAAAATCAAGGTTCATCTGAATTAAGGTATGAATTAGCGGTTTTTTACATACCTCAAAATACGTTGGAAGCTCATTATTGTTGCATTTGATTCGGATATGGAATTTTTCTCCGTGGTGATCGATTAAAATTGCACAAAGCATTAAACTTTTTTCCCGGGTTTTGGTCTTACCAAACGTAACAGGCTCGTAATGAAACTAAAATCGATTTTCCCGAAATTTATTGAGTGGCTGATATCGCCCGCGGTGTTTGGCAGTAAAAAGATGCTGATTCCCGGCCAGTGGCATTTGTTCGAATTTTATGTAGATAAGGGGGAGGAACTGTTACATTTTGATGAAGATACGCTGAAGAAAAATAAAATAATCTACGTTCTATCTTTTCTCGAAAATCATGAATTTATAGTAGCAGGCAAGGCACCGGTAAAATTGCTGGAGGGATCAACCGAAGGAAAGTGGAGCGTTGCCCGAAACTTTATTACATTAATTAATCCGAAAGAGTTCAGGAACAATATTGAGTTTCAGTTTGCTTTTGAAAAAGGCAATTTGAAATTGCTAAAGAAAGATGCCATGGGCAAGATCGAGTTTTTTGGCTTCTTTCATGCGCCAAAACAAAATCCTAAGTAACTTCTGATTTTTGCGTTGAAAATTGCTCGTACTCTTTGTTTTTTATAATCTCCTTAAGGCGTTGAGCCGTGAGCCGCACTTCGTTAAAAGTTGTGTAAAGCGGCGTAAATCCAAAACGAATATTGTTTGGAGCACGAAAATCGGGAATGATTCGAATCCTTGATGTTTTTGGATGAATTAAAGCCTGGCAAATGCGGTAAGCTTCGTCGTGTTTTAATGAAACGTGCGATCCCCGGTTTTCTGGTTTCGCCGGAGAACCAACTTCAAAACCATAATCACTTAATTCCGAATCCGCCATAGAAAGAAAGAACCCAGAAAGCCGGATGCTTTTTTGATGAATGTTTCTCATTCCTGCTTCGTTGATCATATCAATACCGTGTTCTATGGCCATAAGATTTAATACCGGAGGTGTTCCTGTCAGGAATTTTCGAATACCCTTTGCAGGGCGGTAGTTTAAATCGAACTCAAAAGGTAGAGCCTCGCCAAACCAACCCTGAATGGGAGATGATAATTTCTCCTGCAAACCTTTCCGAACGTAAAGAAAAGCAGGCGAACCCGGACCGCCGTTGAGGTATTTATAGGTGCAGCCTACCGCCAGATCTGCATTGCATTTATTCAATTCAATTTCAACAGCACCCGCAGCATGACTAAGATCCCAAAGAACCAGTGCTCCCATTTTTTGCGCGTAGCCGGTTATTTCTTCCAGCTGGTACATAAAAGCACTTTTAAAGGCCACCAACGACAGCACCACCAGGGCCGTATCTTTTGTGATCTTCGATTTTAGCTCTTCCGTGTCAATTGTAATGCCGTCAGCTGTTTGCGCCAGTTCGAGTTTGTATTCCGGGCCAAATTCCTTTAAAAGTCCCTGTAATATGTACAGGTCGGTAGGGAAATTGAGATTGTCGCTTACAATTGTCGTTTTTCCTTTCTGCAATTTCAGCGCAGCATGTGCCAGTTTGTAAAGGTTAACCGATGTACTGTCCGATACAATTACTTCACCTTTTGAAGCTCCAATAATTGGAGCGATTTTATCGCCAAGCTGAGCGGGTTTTTGGTACCAATACCGGTTCCAGCTTTCGATTAGTTCCGTTCCCCATTGTTTTTCCACCACTTCAGAAAGCTGCTCTTTTGCTTTGATTGGTAGGCGGCCAAGCGAGTTTCCATCAAGGTAAATGGTATTCTCCGATTCGATGTAAAACCGGCTGCGGAATTTTTTTAATGGATCGTCTCTGTCAAGTTGTTCGGCTAAAACAAGGTTCTGGTCAGTTGTCATTTATTTTTGGCTTTCGAGTATTTTTTTTGCTTCAGGAAGAATTTTTTCTACCCAGCGCCGGTACATTTCTCCCGAGGGGTGTAGGCCATCGGAAGCCACAAGCGTTTCATCGTTAAGCGCCTCGCGCGAAATGGCAGTTATCTCCACATAACGCGCATTGGCCTGCTGCGTTTCCTGAAAATTTATAGCGTTGTATTCATCAATTTCTTTGGCAATCTGTTCTGGGTTGCGGCTTTTCCCAAAAGGAGTAACTCCATAATCGGGGATTGAAATTACAATTACGTTTTGAGCTTTGTTGCCTGCATATTTTATTGCGGTTTGCAGGTTGTTCCTGAATTCTCCCCGGTATTCATCGGCACTTCTTCCCCGGTACTGGTTGTTTACGCCAATTAACAAGGTCACTAAATTGTAGGAGTTTTTTAGATTCTCATTTTCAATGGCAGCGGCCAATTCATCGGTGGTCCAGCCGGTGCGTGCCACAATTTTTGCAGCTTGCATTTCAAAACCATCAGCTTTTAATTGTTCAACCAGTTGAACCGGGAAACGTTGGTTTTCGGCCACGCTTTCGCCAATGGTGTACGAATCGCCTAAAGCAAGGTAATAAAAGGTAGAATCCTTATCCGCATTTTCAACAGGATCACCTGGTTCCGGTTGTTCATTCATAATTACGGGGTTTTCTTTGTCGGTGCAGGCCAGTCCTGCAAACATCAATATTAAAAAAACTATCCGGCTCATTTTTCTCTTTTATTCTTTTAACAACTCAGCTTTGTTCCGGGTTTGAAAAAAGCATTCAGTATTTTAGAAGCTAATTTCCAACCCCGTTTTTATAAATGTCTAATGCTGCCGGGAATGGTTGCAAAGCACGCTCAAAAATTCCAAGCGAATAGGCAATGGTCAATCCGTAGTTCGTAATTGCAACTCCTGCTTGTTTGGCTTTTATAATTCGGCTCAACATTTCGCGGCGGTTCCACATGCAGGCTCCGCAATGTATGATGAGTTTATAATCGGAAATATTAGGCGGGAAATCGTGCCCGCGTGTACTTTCAATTTCCAGTTTGCCGCCTACATACTGGGTAAGCCAGCGCGGAATTTTTACGGTACCAATATCTTCGCCAATGGGGTGGTGCGAGCAGGCTTCGGCAATTAAAACCTTATCGCCGGTTTTTAATTGATCGATGGCCATGGCTCCGCGAACCATCTCGTTTAGATCGGCCTGGTGGCGCGCAAATAAAATGGAGAACGAGGTAAGCGGTATTTCAGGAGGCGTGTCGGCAGCCACTTTTAAAAAGGCTTGCGAATCGGTAACGACCAGTTTTGGCGGCTTTTTAAATCGCGACAATGCTTCGCGCAATTCGCGTTCTTTTACCACCATGCAAAATGCATCGCTGTCCAATAAATCGCGGATGCTTTGCACCTGAGGTAAAATCAGTCTGCCTTTTGGTGCTTCTTTGTCGATGGGAACCACTAAAACCGCTGCTTCTCCGGCACCAACTAGGTCGCCTAAAATACTGGGGCGATTTATAAAATCAGCAGGAGCCGAATTCAGCAATAACTGTCGAAGATCAAGTAAACCTGTTTTTTCGATTACCGAAGTCTGAACCAGCTTTATTTTTTTGCCATCGAGGGCGCCAATAATTTCAAAGTTTTCTTCGTACAGGTCGCACTTGTTAAACACCACCACAAAAGGAATTTCGCGCTCGTTAAACTCGCCGATAAGCGATTCTTCGTATTCCCCCCAATCGTTAAAATTCGAAACAATTACACCCAAATCTGTTCGGTCGAATACGGCAAGTGTTTTGGCAATTCGTTTTTCGCCAAGTGCCCCAACATCGTCGATTCCGGCTGTGTCGATAAAAAGTACCGGCCCCAAAGGAAGTAGCTCCATTGGCTTTTCAACCGGGTCGGTGGTAGTTCCGGCAACATCCGAAACAATAGAAACATCTTGCTGTGTTAAGGCATTTAACAGGCTGGATTTGCCGGCATTTCTGCGGCCAAAAATTCCAATGTGTAAACGAAATGATTTTGGTGCTCTCATGTTTTCTGTTTTGCGCGACTGAAAGTACAAATTCAATCCAATTCACACAATTATTGGAATGAAAAATAGATTCTGCCGTTGTGTAAAAGTTCGTTGCTGCGAGAAAGCAGGCTCCCGGCAATGCCAAAAGGGCTTCTTCTCATTAAAAAAGGTGCTTCTCCCACCTCTGCAGGCAGTTCTCCCACGTTTTTTTCCGGTTCTCCCATAAAAAAAGATGTTCTCCCACGGTTTTTGGTGTTTCTCCCAGGCTTATGAACAGTTCTCCCATGCCTGGATGTCGTTCTCCCTTACATTTGTCTTGTTCTCCCGTGGGAGAGTTTACAAAATGTAAGGGAGGATTGGTTTTTTCGTGTGAAAATTTACTTTTTGTTTGCGATGAGGCATAAAAAAAGGGCGCCGAAGCACCCTTTAATTGATTTATTTGAAGTTGATTTTACTTCGATCCTCCACAACAACTTTTTTTCTCAGTGGTGGCTTTTTTGTCTCCACAGGTTTTACCCGATGCTTCACAACTTTTCTTTTGTGCGTCGGTGCAACCTGTTGCCTTCTTGTCAGATGTTTTAGTTGCTGTAGCTTTCTTTTCTGTTTTCTTCTTTTTTTCTTCCTCTTCTTTGTTGATTACAACCGAATTATCGTCGGCAACAACAGTAACTTCCGATTTTTTTGTTGTATTAACCTTTGCATTTGTGCTTGCCATAGCAACACTGAAAGCAGCAATAAGAGTGATTACAATTAGAATTCTTTTCATGATTTTTTAGTTTTTTTTTGTGATCGTGATACAAATATATTGTTTACTGATTAAAGTATGCGTTAATGCGAGGTTAAAGTAATTAACGGCCGGACTGATTGTTGATTTAATGGTTATTTTTGATTTTTATAAACGCCATAAAACAATTGGTTATCAATGTGGTTATGGTAGTAAATAGTTCATCGACGAGGATAAGGGAAATTTATACGTGAAAACAGTATTCAGAAAATATACATTTTTATTGGCATTGTTCATTATTCTGGCACTGCTGGCAACACAAATAAAATGGATTGTTTATTCCATTCGCTTTCAGGACAAAGTATTTGAGAAAAGTGTGGAGCTGGCTTTAAGCGAAACCATGACAAATCTTACTGCCGATAAACCATTGTGTAACAAGGTTAAAGCTTGTGTTGATTGTGACTCCATTCGCCTGAAAACACAACTGACATCATCAGGTGTTTGGCAAAAAATTCACGATGCTATTCAAGACGAATTAAAATCATACGACATCGACCTGGATTTCGAAATGTACGTTCTTGAAGATGGTTCGGAGGAGCTAAAAGTAATCGAGGCCGAATTCGATAAAGGATTGTATTACTCGCGTTGTATGGGTGGAATACTTGGGCAGACCGGGTATCAATTGGTGGTGGAATTTCCGTCGCGAACCCGTTTTTTCTTTGCTACGGCAGGTTACATGTTCCTTGGATCGGTAATTCTGATCTTCCTGCTTATCCTTTCGCTCCTTTATCTTTTGCGCATTTATAACCGCGAAATTCGTATTGCCAAACATACCAAAGAGTTGCTGAATAATGTGAGTCATGAGTTTAAAACGCCGTTGTCGTCAATTGCTCTGGCATCGAATATGATTCGTAAAAAACGCTATGGAGAGGATGAGCAAAAATTAAGCAGTTACGCGGATCTGATAAGCAAAGAGAACCGTAAACTGCAAAACCTGGTAGAAAGTTTATTGCGCCTGGAAGCGGTGGAGCGAAACGAATTTGATTACAACAAAGAAGAAACATCGATAGAGGATGTGGTAAAAGAAGCTGCATCAACCTGCGAAATGTTGCTGAACGAAAGGTACGGACGAATTACATACGATTTTGAAGCAGGGAACACTCCTGTTTTTATCGATCGTCTGCACTTTATAAACGTATTCGTTAACCTGCTTTCGAATGCTATAAAATACTCCAAGCGCAATCCTGACATTGCTATTTCTACCCATATTGAAAACGATAAGCTGGTAATCCTGGTAAAAGATAACGGAATTGGTATTCCGCTTAAATTTCAAAAGTATATTTTTGATAAGTATTACAGGGTGCCAACGGGCGATGTGCACAACGCCAAAGGTTTTGGAATTGGGCTGGCCTACGTAAAACAAATTGTAGAAGCGCATAACGGAACCGTTGCTGTTGAAAGTACAAGCGATGAAGGGACTGTTTTTAGGATTCAACTGCCACTGGAAAAATCGTAAAGATGGACGAAAAAAACTTAAACATTATTTTAGTTGAGGACGACCTTAACCTTGGATTTTTGTTAGAGGATTTTTTGAAAAGCCGCGGAGTAGGCGTTACGCTGTACCGCGACGGTGAAGAAGGGCTGGAGGGCTTCAAAAAAAACGGAGATTTCAACTTTTGCATTTTTGATGTGATGCTCCCGAAAATGGATGGCTTTACGCTGGCCAAAAAGGTGAAAGCTGTTCAACCTGAAATTCCCGTAGTTTTTCTTACGGCGCGCGCCATGAAAGAGGATAAAATGAAAGGCTACAATATTGGCGCCGACGATTACATTACCAAACCTTTTGATGAGGATGAGTTGTGGTGCAAAATTGTGGCCATCAGTAAACGCAGCGATTTTATCCAGGAAGAAAGCGAAACCGTTTACCAGGTGGGTGCTTATGAGTTCGATTATGAAAACCTTTCGCTTAGTTTGGATGGAAATATAAAACGCCTTACAACACGCGAGGCCGAAGTGTTGCGTATGCTTTGTAAGGAGAAAAAGAATGTAGTGCGCCGCGAGCAGATTCTTACTGCCATTTGGGGCGAAAATGATTATTTTGCCGGACGAAGCCTTGATGTGTTCATTTCCAAACTTAGAAAGTATTTCTCCGGAGATCCTTCAATTTCTATCGAGAATGTGGTGAAAGTAGGTTACATTTTACATTGCTAAATAAAAAAAAAGTCGCTCATTAATTAATGAACGACTTTCGTTTATGAATGGTAATCAACTATGATTTACCTGATTTTTCGCCACCGCAAGTTTTGCTGCAGTCGCTTTTCTTTTCTGCTGATTTTTCGCCACCGCACCCGTCAGCTTTTGCTTTGGCTTTTGCCTCACCTCCTGAACATCCTTCGCCTTTAGCTTCAGATTTTGCGGCTTTTTTGGCATCTTCTTTCTTCTCTTTTTCTACTTTCTCTGCGTTGTCTACAACCTGAACGATTTCATCGTTGGTAACAACTGTTGCTTCAGTCATTGCTAATGATACTCCGTAAACTGCAACAAACGCTAAAAGAAATAATACTTTTTTCATGATTTACAATTTTAGTTATTAATGAAAATTTTTGTCTCAATGTTTATTTAGACTCAATATTAATAACTAATACAATTAAAAGCAAGCCAAGAATGAGATAAATCAGTCTTTATTTCACGTAAATTATATAACAGGCAGGAATACAGGGGATTACAGTTGTGTTAATGTGTTGTTAAAAATGTTATTGCTTAGTTGCCTAAGCGGCAAACTGCTTCGGGGGTAATCAATTGATCAAACTCATCGGCAGTTAAATGCCCTGATTTTAAGGCTGCTTCTTTAATGGATAAGCCGCTGTTTTCGGTCATTTTTACAATCTCAGAACAGCGCTCGTAACCAATTTTAGGAATAAGTGCAGTAATTGTAGCAGTTGAGTTATTTACATGCATCCGGCAAACCTCTTCGTTGGCGGTTATACCTGAAACACACTTCTCGTTGAATAATATACAAGCATTTTTAAGTAAATCGATTGACTCAAGAAAAGTGTGGGCAATTAGCGGCATAAACTGATTGAGTTCGAGATTTCCGGCGCTACATGCTTGTGCAATCACCTGATCATTACCCATAACTTTTATGGCGGCCTGTGCCACAGCTTCCGGAATAACCGGATTTATTTTTCCCGGCATTATCGACGAACCCGCCTGAAGTTGCGGCAGGTTAATTTCTCCCAGCCCGGCATGCGGACCACTTGACAGCAAACGAAGGTCGTTGCTGATCTTTAGTAAATTAACAGCACAAGCTTTTAATATTCCCGAAACTTCCACAAAAACATCCGCGTTTTGTGTCCCGTCAATCAGATTTTCGCTTCGTGCCAGGCCAATATTGGTGTTTTCGCGCAGTTTATCTACTACCCGAAAAATAAATTGTTTTGGCGCACCAAGCCCCGTTCCTATGGCTGTTCCACCAAGATTTACCACGCGCAATCTTTCTTCGCATTTATAAATGCGCCATCTGTCGCGGTTAAATGCTTCGGCATAGGCGCTCATTTCGCGTCCTAATGTTGTTAAAACGGCATCTTGCAATTGTGTTCGGCCAATTTTTACAATGTGTGCAAATTCCTTTTCTTTTTGCTGAAAAGCCTCTTGCAGGTTCAGCACATTTTGTTCCAGTTCGCGCAATGAACGTATGGCAGCAATTTTAAGTGCCGTAGGGTAGGTGTCGTTTGTACTTTGGTGCAGATTGATATCATCAAGCGGAGAAATGGTGGCATAATCGCCCAACTCTTTTCCAAGAATTTGCAGAGTACGATTGGCCAGCACCTCGTTCACATTCATATTGGTAGATGTTCCGGCACCGCCCTGCAAAGCGTCTACCACAATGTACTCATTCAGCAAACCCTGGCTCATTTCAAAAGCGGCCTTTTCAATGGCTTCAGCTTTTGTTTTATCTCCCCAAAATCCGAGCGTATTATTGGTTTGTGCGCAGGCCAGTTTTACCTCGCCGTAAGCTTTAATAAGTTCGGGATGAACCTGCTGCCCCGAGATGGGGAAATTCTCTACCGCGCGAGATGAATGGATGCCCCATAACGCTTCGGCAGGGATTTGTTTCTTTCCAATAAAGTCACTTTCTTCTCTTGTGTTGACCATGATTTGCTTGATTGAAGGATTACATGATTTTGTTATTGTGAACACGTTTAAATGTTAAACTCTTACTGCCAAAATTTATAAGAAGACCAATTTTCATCTGATATGCTTCCAAATAGTTCATTGCCTGAGCCAGGTGCACATCTTCAAGATTTATAACTGCTTTTAATTCTACCATGATCGTATTTTCAACAAAAAAATCTACCCTGCGTTTGCCAATTTCTAAATCACGGTAATATATCGACATTACTTTTTCTCTATCGTACTCAATTCCCTCGTGATCAAATTCAAGTGCCAATGCCCTTTGGTAGATTACTTCCTGAAAACCATTTCCCAAAGTTCGGTGAACCTGCATGGCGCACCCGATAATTTTGTGCGTTAATTCTTCAAATTCCATAATTGTATTTGCTGAGCCACAAGTTTACCCACTAAAATACAATTAATTAAGGAATCAGGTAATCAGGCAAATCCTGCGAATCACGGTGCGGCTGTTTTAACAATAAACATCATCGCGTCCGGCTGTTACGCGGTTTACCAGTTTTTCGGCGCGTTGTTTTGCTATTCCGCTCATTCCTGCAATGGTTTCACGAATTAGCTGGTCGCCAATTTCACGGGTTTCCGGCGATGCATAATTCTGTAAATATTCTTTAAAAGAACTCAGACCGTTCGGGGCACAGTGCAAACGAATGTCGCCGGGTTTTGCCAGATCCATAAAATCCTGCCCTGTTCTTCCCATACGATAACAGGCTGTGCAGAACGACGGAATGTAACCCATTGATGCCACATCGCGAATTACTTCATCAAGCGGGCGGTGATCGCCAAGACTAAACTGGCCTGAGATTTCATTGGCTTCTTCATAACCTCCGGGATTGGTTTTACTTCCCGCTGAAATCTGGCTCACGCCCAACGCAAAAGTATCGCGGCGCATTTTGGCGGTTTCGCGTGTCGACATGATTATACCTGTGTAAGGTACTGCCAGACGAAGAATGGCCACAATCTTACGGAAATCGATATCCGAAACCGGGAATGGCGGGTGCGATGCCATATCGCTGTTGGTTGCCGGCTCCATACGCGGAACACTGATGGTGTGCGGGCCAACTCCAAATTTATCTTCCAGCTCAAAAATATGCTGCATCATCGCCATTATCTCAAAACGATAGTCGAACAAGCCAAATAATACGCCAATGCCTACATCATCGATTCCGGCTTCCATGGCACGGTGCAACGCCCAAACACGCCAGTTGTAATCACGTTTTTTTCCGCCCACATGAACCTTTTGGTAGGTTTCGCGGTGGTACGTTTCCTGGAAGATCTGATAGGTGCCAATACCTTCCGCTTTTAGCTGTTTGAATTCGTCAACGGTGAGCGGAGCTACATTAATATTCACACGGCGTATTTCTCCGTGTTCATTTTTAACGCTGTAAACGCTTCTAATCGACTCCAATACATAATCAAATCCTTTTTTCGGGTACGACTCACCGGCAACAAGCAGTACTCGTTTGTGTCCCTGGTTGATGAGCACTTCTGTTTCGCGAGCAATGTGTTCCTGCGATAGTGCATGGCGGTCGATTTCTTTATTCGTTGTCCTGAAAGCGCAGTACAGGCATTCGTTCGCGCACAGGTTTGAAATGTAAAGTGGCGCAAACAACACCAGTCGTTTGCCATAAATGGTTTCTTTAACGGTGTTGGCCGTGTTAAACAGTTCGGCCAGCATTTCCGGATCGCTGATTGAAGTTAAAACCGCAACATCAGCAAGGTTTAAACCTTTCATTTCGGCCGCCTTGGCAAGTACTTCCTTTATTTGTGCCGGTTCGGGATTTTTGTTTTGCTCCAGTGTTTCCCAAACTTTGGTATCGTTGATAAAATCGGCAGGTACGTTGTACATATTATTTTGAGTTAAAAGATCGGTTTTTTATTCTTCTATTTTTTTGCAAGACCAGATTTTACAGATACCCCGGGGATGTTACCCAGTTTTCCGGTTAGTTGGCCCAACTCATCGGTTGTGGCATCAATTACCAGTGTAATAACGGAATAGTTTTCTCTCGCGTTGGGCAGACCGGTGCGGGCCAGAATAAGTTCAGAGTACTGACTTAGTACCTGGTTTACGCTTCCCGATGATTTTTCACGGTTTTCAATTATTATACCTACAAAACCCAGTCGTTTCATTTTTAGTATTGAGATTTGAGTCCTTAGTAATGAGAATACTGCATACTCAGTTAATCAATTAAATTCTGCGGGAAATAATGGAGATAAAGGAATTGAAAGACTTTTGCTCCCGACGTTTATGTCGGGATTTGGCTGTGGCCGATTTTCAATTCGCCCAGCAAAGCTGATCTCAACTTTGTCTTTTTGTTTTTGCCTTGTTCTCCCTAAAGTCAGCCGTGACCTTCCCGCAGGATTGTGGTACAAAAGTAAATTTAATTTCCATTGACTAACATGAGAAATGTTGTAAAGTGCTAATGTTATGCAACGTAGTTCTAAAACATAACATACCGTTTCGTTCTTGAGCTTTATTGCGTAGAAAAGCATATTTTTGTGGCTCAAAATATTTGGTTTGGATAAACAGGAAATCATACAATTACTAAAGACCACAGGAGAAGAGCGCACCGCACTTTTGAAGCGGGCACAGGAGGTGAAGGTAACGGAAACAGGCAATAAAGTTTATTTCCGCGGTTTGGTGGAATTCTCGAATATCTGCGCCAAAGACTGTTTGTATTGCGGCATTCGTAAGGGAAACGACAAAGTTCTTCGCTACGACGTGAGTGATGATGAGATTTTGGAATCGTGTCGTTTTGCCCGGGAAAATCGATTCGCTTCGGTGGTGTTGCAGTCGGGCGAATTATCGTCGCCGGCATTTATAAAACGGGTTGATGATTTGCTGAAAAAAATCAAGCAGATTTCGAACGGTGAGTTGGGAATTACACTCAGTTGTGGTGAGCAAAGTCTGGAAACTTATCGTCGCTGGTTCGAGAGTGGGGCACACCGGTATTTATTACGCATCGAGTCATCGAATCGCGAACTTTACTATAAAATTCATCCGGAAAATGAAATTCATTCTTTTGAGAAGCGAATAGAAGCCTTAGAAAACTTAAAAACTGCCGGTTACCAGGTGGGAACAGGAGTGATGATCGGATTGCCATTTCAAACCTACGAACACCTTGCCGACGATCTTTTGTTTTTCAAAGAACTTGATATTGATATGTGTGGAATGGGGCCTTATCTCGAGCATGAGGACACGCCCTTATATCAATATCGTCACCTGCTAAAAACAAAGCAGGAGCGTTTTGATCTGGCCCTGAATATGATTGCCGTTTTACGTTTGTTAATGCCCGATATTAATATTGCTGCTGCCACTGCTTTGCAGGCCATTGATCCGGCAGGACGTGAAAAGGCGCTGGCAATTGGCGCCAATGTAATTATGCCGAATTTAACGCCAACCGCGTACCGCGAAGAATATCAACTTTACGAAAATAAACCCTGTTTGGATGAGGATGCCGAATTGTGCCGTAATTGTCTGGAAGCAAGAATTCACATGGCCGGTTCGGAAATTGGTTATGGCGAATGGGGTGACTCGAAACATTTTCAGAGCCGAAAGAAAATGGAACGCAGATAACACTGATTTAGCAGAATTTCGCTGAAGATTTTTTAGAAAACATCTTCGAGCATCCGAAAAATCTGCGTCTTCAGCGTTCTAAATCGAACAATAAAAAAGCAGCCTAAAACTGAAAGATGAACATTGTTTTTGTTTCAGGCCGCTTTCAACGCTAATCCGTAAAAGCATTTCTACATTTAATGACAAGAATTGTTTTACGAGGTTGCATTTTCATTCAATTTCGCCTGCAACTTAATTAACTTGTTGTAGTGGTCGATAGCCACAAAATAGTTCGGATCTTCCACCACATTTACATCGCAAATTGCTTCTGCTTTTTTCACCAGTTTAATACAATCGTGGCTTAGGTGGCGAAGGTGGATTGTTTTGCCTGCTTTTTGATAACGCTCGGCCAGTTTATTAATGGCTTCAATAGCCGACTGATCGGCAATACGCGACTCTTTAAAGTCAACGATAACCTCATTGGGGTCGTTTTGTACATCAAACTTGCTTTGGAAAAGCGCAGTAGACCCAAAAAACAGAGGGCCAAAAATTTCGTAGTGTTTAATGCCGTGCTCGTCAACACTTTTGCGGGCACGAATACGCTTGGCGTTTTCCCACGAAAATACCAGCGCCGAAACCACAACACCTGCCAGTACTGCAATGGCAAGATCGAAAACCACGGTAAGTCCAGTAACCAGAATGATTACGATAAGATCGGAAAGCGGGATTTTATTTATGATTTTGAAGGTACTCCAGGCAAAGGTGCCAATTACCACCATAAACATCACACCAACCAGCGCTGCAATCGGTATCATTTCAATGTACGATGAGGCGAACAAAATAAAGACCAACAACATTACAGCTGCAACAATACCCGATAAGCGGCCACGTCCACCCGATTTTATATTGATAATACTCTGCCCGATCATGGCACAACCGCCCATTCCTCCAAAAAATCCGTTAACGATGTTGGCCAATCCCTGAGCCGCCGCTTCGCGGTTACCGCTACCACGTGTTTCGGTTAGCTCGTCAACCAGGTTTAGTGTCATTAACGATTCTATCAGTCCGACTGCGGCCAGAATTAAGGCATATGGAAAAATCAACTCTAAAGTGTGCAGGTTTAAAGGAATTAACGGAACATCAAAGGTAGGCAGGCCGGCTTTAATACTGTCGCCGCCACCACTTTGAATAAAACTACGTACTGTTTCCGTTTCAATATTTCCGAAAATTACAATGGCAGTAACCACCAAAATTCCGACTAACGCCGCAGGAATTGCCTTACTTAGTTTTGGGAGAAGAACCATTATCGCCATGGTTAGGCCAACCAGCCCAAGCATGGTGTACAAAGGCGTTCCGCTTAACCATTCGCCGCCGGTTTTAAACATATTCAGCTGCGACAGGAAAATAACAACGGCCAATCCGTTTACAAAGCCCATCATTACCGAGTGAGGCACCAGTCGAATAAACTTTCCGAGTTTGAAAACGCCAAAAAGTGCTTGTATCGTTCCGGCCAGAATTAATGTGGCAAACAGGTATTGCAAACCTTGTCCGTCGCCCATGGCGTTACCCTGTTGTACCAGGCTAACCATTACAACGGCCATCGCTCCTGTTGCTCCCGATATCATTCCGGGGCGGCCTCCAAATAGGGAAGTGATCAGTCCCATCATAAACGCACCGTACAATCCAACAATTGGCGACACGCCAGCCACAAAACTAAAAGCCACCGCCTCGGGTACCAGTGCCAGTGCAACGGTTAATCCCGAAAGGATATCGTCTTTTATGCTTCCCTGCTTCTTGTCTATAAATTTAAATTCAAACTTCATTCTTTCTACTTGTTTTCTGGTGTGGAAAAACCCGGAAGGTGGGAGACCCCAGCACTATGGCTGGTTGGAGAAGATGATTTTGTATTCTCCAGAAGTCTCGTTCCGGGGGATTATCAATAAAAATTCAAAAAGACTATTCGTTTAATTGTTCGTGCAATTAAAGGGCGCGAAAATAGAGCAAATTTTTAGAAAATATGTTGTATAGCATATTTGAAGGAGGATTGTTAATGTAGGGGTAAAGTGCCTTTAGGGAGATGAAAATAAAAAGGAGGCATCTGCTTGCCTCCTTTTTAGCGCTACTCAATAGCTGATATTTTAACTGCCCAGGCTAAATCGCAAGGCAGGTTTTTCCGAATGCCGGAAGGGATGGTAACTTGTACGCCTTCGTCGGTGTTTTGCCATTTTAGGTTGCCTTTGGCACCCAGCAGCGTAAGTTTGGCATTTTTAGCCGCTTTTATTCCTTTTACCGTAAATGAATCAGGAAGACCGCTACCGTCTTCTTCTTCAAGATATAGCGCATAAACTGCTTTTGTATCTTTTTGCTGACTCAGACAAATATTGTCGGTTTTATATGGCGGAATGGCGCGTGTTGAGTAGATGGCTTCTCCGTTTACGTCAATCCAGTCGCCCATGGCAGCCAGTAATTCGTAAGCTCCTTCGGGCCATCTCCCATCGGGGCCGGGAGCAATATTGTAAAGCAAGTTTCCGCCTTTTGCAACAATGTCTATCAGCATGTGAATGGCTTGTTTTGGTGTCATGAATGATGCATCCGGCACCCACGACCAGCCGCCACCGGCAATAATACAGCTTTCCCATGGGTACGGAAGTTGTGTTTCAGGCACCTTGTTTTCCGGTGTCAGGTAGTTTTGGTTGGGGCCTTTTACTGCACGGTCAACTACAATTAATCCGGGTTGTTTTTCGCGGGCTTTGGCAGCAAGCTCATCCATTTTTATATCCTGATCGATTACGCGGTTTTTGATAAAACCACCCGGGGCTTCGGCATGGTGACCCTCATAATATTCTTCCAGGGCTTCATCCGACTGTTTGCAAACCCAGCCGCCATCGAGCCAAAGAATGTCTATTTTCCCGTAATCGCTCATTAGCTCCATAATCTGGTTGTGTGTGAAATCCACAAACTTGTTCCATTTTTCAGGATAAAGTCGTGGATCGTAATTTACGTTTCTATCCAGCGGCGGGAATTTCGGGTCCCAATAGTAGGGGCTGTTCCAGTCGGGTTTCGAGAAATAGGCACCAGCCCACAATCCTTCGTTGCGGAAAGCATCAAAAATTTCTTTGGCAACATTTGCCTTTGGATTCGAGCTAAACGGAGACTCTGGACTGGTAATTTTATAATCGGTGTATTTCGAGTCGAACATACAGAAACCGTCGTGGTGTTTGGTGGTAAAAACCAAGTATTTCATTCCGGCATCGGCAGCTGCTTTTGCCCAATCATCAGGATTAAACCCGGTTGGATTAAAAGACAATTTCAGGTTTTCGTATTCCTTTTTGTACGTGAAATAATCGTTGGGATTACTTCCTTTTTTGCGTTCGCACCACCCGTAATCCTCGGGGCAAATCGACCACGATTCCACAATTCCCCACTGACTGTAGGCTCCCCAGTGCATTAGTAATCCAAATTTTAAATCCTGCCAGTCTTCCAGCTTATCCAATACTGCCTGGTCGGTTGGCCATTCATAGCCGGTAATTTCGTGTTCCAACTGGGCATTTACCATGAATGCCAGAAACACCGGAAGTAGTACCAGTAATTTTTTCATAGTTCGATTATTTAGGTTTTGTTTGAATTAATTTCTACGATGTCAGGTCGCCAACAATTTTACGGCCGTGTAATTCAGTTGTGCCCGTAATCTGCTGAATTTCGATAACGTTTTCATTGGTTACTTTTCCGGCAACCAGAATGGTAATTTTTCCGTCTGCTTCAGCAATCATTTTGCGGATTACCTCCTGTCCTTCAAGCGCTGTAGCTTTTCCGCCCGAGCTAAGAATGCGTTTTATATTCGGAATGGTTTTTAAAACGTGCACGCCTTCAACCGGATCGTCCATTTCGTCAATTGCTTTATGAAAAGTAACTTCCAGCGGTTGTGCATATTCAACCAGCATTTTAGTGTGTTCCACATCAATTTGATTCTCCTTTGTTAACAAGCCTAACACGATGCCCGCAGCGCCTGCTTCTTTGGCGTAATTAATGGCCACTTTCATTTGTACCAGTTCAACATCGGAATAAACAAAATCGCCGGCACGTGGTCGTGCCATAACCATTACCGGAATCTTTAGGGCAGCCACGGTTCTTTTCATCAAACCAAAAGTTGGAGTGAGTCCGTCATTGGCCAAATCTGCACATAACTCAATTCGATTGGCGCCTTTCTCTTCAGCAAGCAAGGCTTCTTTTAACGATTCAACACATGCTTCTTTTATCATTCTATTGTCTTTTCGTATAATGGCATCAAAGATAAATATTACGACAATGATTTATAAAAACAGAGATGGTTTTTTAAATAATTTAAAAAGTAATTGAAAAATGGATAAGCCACTTATATTTTGTTATTTTGTGGCTAAAACTACGGAATTTTGAAAACCAATTTAGTTACAATACTAGGCCCAACAGCAACCGGAAAAACCGGATTGGCTGCACATTTGGCCGCACAGTTAAACGGAGAAGTTATATCGGCCGACTCACGACAGGTATATCGTGGAATGGATCTTGGCACCGGAAAAGATTACGAAGATTATTTTGTTGATGGCGTGGAAGTGCCGTCGCATTTGGTTGACATTGAAGATGCCGGTGCGCATTACAATGTTTATCGTTTTCAGACTGATTTTATCGAGGTTTTTAACGAGATACAATCGCGCGGAAAATTTCCGGTGTTGTGCGGTGGCAGTGGTTTATATCTCGAGGCGGTTTTACGAAACTACCGGTTAATAGAGGTTCCGCCGAATAAAGAATTGCGAAAAGACCTGGAAGGAAAAACACTGGAGGAACTCACCCAAATCCTGAAAGATCTAAAACCGGAATTGCACAATGAAACCGATGTGGAAACCGACAGACGTGCGATTCGTGCCATTGAAATAGAACATTATTATCGTGAACACCCTCAGGAAGATTCGGAGATGCCCGAAATAAACAGTCTGAATGTGGGGATTGATTTCGACCGGCAAATGCGCCGCCAGCGAATTACCACCCGCTTAAAACAACGGCTTGATGAGGGAATGTTGGACGAGGTGCAGAAATTGCTTGATTCAGGTTTAACACCGGAGCAACTGATATACTACGGACTAGAATATAAATTTCTGACCCTGCATTTAATTGGCGAGTTGAGTTTTGATGAGATGTTCAGCAAGCTGGAGATAGCCATTCATCAGTTTGCCAAGCGCCAGATGACCTGGTTTAGAGGAATGGAAAAGCGGGGAACAAAAATTCACTGGATAAACGGGCACTTGCCAATGGATGAAAAAGTTGGTGAAATTTTGAAACTGTTGGAAAAACCTTCGTAAAAAGGAAAAGATAACGATCAATAATCATTTAAACCGAACTGTCATGGCTGAATCAAATTGCGCAGATTGTACACTTCGTGCCAAATACGATGAGAAACCAAAATCGTTTGCCGGCCGTTTTTGGCGTTGGCACATCAACTGGTGCCCGGGCTGGAAAGGGTATATGAAATCGTTGGATGAGGCTGAACGTGCTGAAATGAAACAGCAATATCGGCTAAAATAGAAACATTCGGAGGGTATATTTCTTAAACTGAAGGTTGTAGTTGCTTGTCCTAGAGACATCCTGTTTATATTTGAATCAGGTGTGATGTTTTTTTTACTTTTTTAAAAGCATACCTTTGTATTCAACTAACTATCATTAACTAAATGTATCCGAATCAAAAAGAAGATGCAAAACTTTGGAAGGAGTTTCTTGATGGAAATCAAGGAGCACTCTCCAAAATATATCTCACCAATGTAAATGACCTGTATGCATTTGGTTGCAAATTTAGTGTCGACAAGTCTTTGATCAAGGATTGTATACAGGATCTTTTTGTAACGCTCATTCAAACCCGGACAAAACTTAGTCCAACCGACAATGTAAGAGCATATTTGTTTACTTCCCTGAAGCGAAAAATTGTGCGTGAGACAATTCGTTCAAGTAAATTTGAACAAGTGATGGAACGTGGGGACTATCGTTTTGAAGTAGGTTTTGAAAAGCTGGATACGCAAGCATTCGAGAATGATAATTACTCCAAAAAAACGCTCGCTGTCCGATCTGCAGTCGAATCGCTTACAAGTAGGCAAAAGGAGGCACTATATCTTCGTTTTTATTTTGGCTTAAGCCATAAAGAAATTGCTGAGGTGCTCCATCTGGAGGAGCAATCATCCAGATCGTTAATAAGCAGGGCCGTTAAAAAGGTTAGGAATGTAATACATAGTGATAAAAAGCGGATTTCGAACTTCTTATTTTTTCTATTCCCCCGGCTGGCTTGGTGATCTGAATTAACATGTTGTTCAACATGTTATTTTTTTTAAAAAAAGTATCAACACATTGGCAGGTGCTGTCTTATAATGATAGTTGAGGCCACTGATATTTGCCGCTTTTCAACTTTAAGAAGCAAAATTGTTAAGGCCTTTGTTGTACGTTAAAGTGTTGATGCAGTAATGAATAAATACAGATTATATAGTTCTACTGATTTTTTAAACGACGACTCGTTTATTCAATGGTTATTGAAATCAGATTCTGATGCTGAACTTTATTGGGACACTTTCATTGAGGAACATCCCGAAAAAAAGGAAGAGATAGATGAAGCAGTTGAAATTTTCGATCATTTTAGGTTTTCACATGAAGAGTTAAGTCTTGATGAAGTCTTTTCGATATGGAACAATGTAAAACATCAGTCAGTTAATAAAAGAACCAGCCTGTTAACGATTCTTAAATATGCGGCAGTTTTCTTACTTGTTTTTACAACCGGGGCCCTGAGTTACTATTTTTATAACGAGGCTGACAAAGAAACAGAATTTACAATTGCAGAAACTGAGCCGCTAAACTTTGATGAAGCCCAAATCATTCTATCCGACGGTAAATCAATTCCATTAAATTCGAAAGATTCCGAGATAAAATATGATGCAACTGGAAACAAGATAATTATCGATAATGATACTATTCAGCAATCAAAAGAAACAAATGAGCCGGTTACAAACCGGGTTATCATACCATACGGAAAAAGTTCGCAGGTAACCCTAAGTGATGGAACACGTGTTTGGCTGAACGCAGGTAGTCAATTATTATATCCTTCGGTATTTGATAAAAAGCAACGTGAAGTATTGCTAATTGGCGAAGCCTATTTTGAGGTTGAACATAACGAACATGTACCCTTTGTTGTTCGCACCGAACATGCCGATGTTGAGGTACTGGGAACAAGTTTTGATGTGTTGGCCTATCCTGATGACCACATGTTTCAAACCGTGCTGGTTACAGGAAGTGTAAGTGTTGAATCGAAAAAATCAGGCTTATTATCAGGAAAAAATAAGATGGTTCTGGTGCCAAATCAAATGTTCTATCTCGATAAAGAAAGTGGCGTTAACTATATAAATAATGTTGAGGTAGACAGTTACACTTCATGGAAAGAAGGGATGTTCAACTGCAATAAGCAAGATCTTAGCCGCGTAGTTCGAAGACTTGAAAGATATTACAACAAACAAATTCATATAAAAGATCCCCTGCTTGGTACATATAAAATTTCAGGAAAGCTCGACCTGAAGAGTGATATTTCAGAAGTATTGGATGTGCTTCAGGCTTTTGTACCGATCGATTGGGGAAAACAACAAAACGGAGATTATTTTATCGTAAAACCAAATTAAACTTCTTGCCTATGTAAAAACCAAGTCAATACTATCTAACTAAAAAAATGAACCGGAAAGTGTTCGTACCACCTGCCGGTTCAATGAGAATAATTAATTAACATCTTTAATTAAACGCTTTAAATTTATGAATAAAATTTGTAAGAATGGCATTGCCGTGCAATCTCGGCTTGTCAAAAAAACATTCCTTATCATGAGGCTAACTATTATCCTGCTACTAACTTCTATGTTTGCCGTTAGTGCAAACACTTATTCGCAAACAGCACGATTTTCAATGCATCTGAATGATGTTACACTTAAACAAGTGTTTCACGAAATTGAAAAATCGAGTGAATTTATTATTGTCTATTCCGACGATATTGTAAATCCAAACCAACGAGTTGACGTGAAAGTTAACGACGTTGCTGTTGAAAGTGTGCTGGATAAGGCACTGGAAGAAACTAATCTTACTTACACTATTAGCGACAGGCAAATTGCCATTGCGCGTGAAACAGAAGTAATTGACGCTTTGTCGATACAGCAAAACAGAACTGTTTCGGGTGTTGTTAATGATGCCGGAGGCCAACCAATTCCAGGTGTATCAGTGGTTGTAAAAGGAACGACTATTGGAACGGTAACAAATTTCGATGGAAATTTTGAACTTGATATACCTGTTGATGCAGAAATACTTTCATTTTCTTTTGTGGGATTTCAGACACAAGAGGTGCTAATCGGTACCCAGTCGTTGTTTAATATTGCTCTACAGGAAGACGTAATGGAGCTCGATGAAGTAGTGGCCATTGGTTATGGCGTGCAACGCAAAAGCGACCTTACCGGAGCTACCAACCGCTTAACCGAAGATGATATGAATAAGAGTGTGGCTACCAACCCGGTTGAAATGATGCAGGGAAGAGTTTCGGGTGTAAATATTACTCAAAACAGTGGTGAGCCCGGAACCGGCATGTCAGTACGTATTCGTGGATCGAACTCAATACGTTCGGGTCAGGAGCCATTGTATGTAGTTGATGGAATTCCATTGGATAATGCCGATATAACACCAACCGGAGGAAGTGCAGCCGGCTATGGAAGTGGCTCAAGTAAAAACCCGCTTAGCTTTTTAAATCCTGAAGATATTGAATCCATTGATATTCTTAAAGATGCCTCTTCAACGGCAATTTACGGAGCACGCGGTGCCAATGGTGTAGTAATTATTACCACTAAAAAAGGAACAAAAGGAGAAGGTACATTATCATATGATGGATACATGGGAGTTTCTCAAATTCGTGAAAAACTTGATATGCTCTCGGCAAGTGAGTTCCGCTCGTATACAAAAGCCGATGGAACTAAATTGTTAGACCTTGGAGCAAGCACCGACTGGCAGGATGAGATATATAGAACAGGGATAACTCAAAGTCATAACCTGTCGTTTGGAGGTGGCACCGATAAATTTACTTACCAGGCATCTCTTGGTTATCTCGACCAGGAAGGTATTGTTGATAAAACCGGACAGGAGAAAATAAACGGAAAAATTAAAGTTTCGCAGGACCTTTTTGAAGGGAAACTTAAAATTGGAGGAACATTGATCGCATCACATATTGTCGATTCAAGGTCGCCCATTACCGAACAGGATGGATCGGGTTATGAAGGAGATTTGATTTTGTCGGCTCTGAAACTGAATCCTACTTACCCCGTTTTTAACAGCGACGGAAGTTATTATCAACATGCACACGACCAGCGAAATCCAAGAGCGATGCTTGATTTGGTTGATGATGAGACATTAACTGACCGTATTATCTTTAACGGCTCGGCCGAATATGAGATCATTAAAAATCTGAAATACAAACTAAATATAGGTTTAGACCGGACAGTTGCTGAACGTCGTGTAAATCAGGATCAGGAACTTAGTTATCTGGTAAACAAAGGAGAGGCGAATATTAATACTGTTGCTGCAAATAACAAATTAATTGAGAACTATCTAACCTATGAAACAACCTTAAACGAAGATCATCGTTTCAATTTCCTTGCCGGCCATGCTTATCAATTTATAAAATTCACCACAACCGAAATGAATGTGAATGGTTTTGAGGTGGATGATATAAAATATACCGATAACCTTCAATATGGTAACTTTTCATCGGCTATTGTTAATTCATCGGCTTACGAACGCGAATTACAATCGTTTTTCGGTAGGGTAAATTATAGTTACAAAGATAAATACCTGTTAACGTTTACCGGCCGGATGGATGGTTCTTCAAAATTCGGAGAAAACAAAAAGTACGGATTTTTCCCGTCTGCTGCTTTTGCATGGCGCGTTTCGGAAGAGGACTTTATGCAAAGCATGGAATCACTTAGTAACCTGAAATTTCGTTTGGGATGGGGAATGACAGGAAACCAGGAGATCCCGGATAAAATATCGTTACTGGCTGTTGGAACAACTCCTTCGGCAAATGGATATTTTAACGGCACTTTAAGCCCGGGTATAACTTTCCTGCGTACTCCAAATCCTGATATTCAGTGGGAAACAACGCTCCAAACAAATATTGGAATCGACTTTGGATTCTTCGACAATCGATTAAATGGAACCATTGATGTGTTCAGCAAATCAACCAAAGATGTACTTCTGGAGATACCTGCAAAAGCACCGGCAGCCACGCAAACACAATGGCAAAATGTTCCTGATCTGCGAATTGTAAATAACGGATTTGAATTAGGATTGAATGGTTTGATTGTAGATAAAAATGATTTTTCGTGGGAACTTGGTGGAAACTTCGCTTACATCAAAAACGAAGTAAAAGATCTGCCGGTTCAGTTAATCGAAACAGGAAATGCAAGTGGACAGGGATTATCTGGTACTCGTGTACAAATTATTACCAATGGAGAACCAGTGGGTACATTTTACGGAATGGTTTACCAGGGATTGGACTCCAACGGTTTAAGTATTTATAAAACCGACAATGAAGGCGTTGCAGTAAAAGAATATTTGGGTTCTGCCTTGCCAGATTTCACGTATAGTCTTTCTACGAGCATCGATTTCAAACGATTTGATTTTAGCATGTTCTGGTACGGATCTGTTGGTAATAAAGTATATAATAATACGGCCAATGCACTATTCCTGAAGGGACCACTTGATAAAGGTTTTAACGTAACCAAAGAAGTATACGAATCAAATGAAAGCCCCGATAACTCAAATGCTTTCTCATCTCGTTTTATTGAAGATGCTTCATTTTTGCGTTTGTCAAACCTTACTGTAGGATATACTTTCGACACCAAATCGATCGATTGGTTAAGTAATGCACGCGTTTATGTAACCGGAAATAATTTATTGGTAATTACCGATTATACCGGCTATGACCCTGAAATTAATACTGTTGCAGACGAAAACGGTGTGCCTTCAATGGGAATTGATTATACATCGTATCCGAAACCGCGAACATTTACATTTGGTGTAAACCTTCAGTTTTAGTAACACTTTAAAGACGATTAATTATGAAAAAGTATAAGATAATATTGTTGATAACCATAATCGGAATGTTTTTTACACTAGGATGTACCGATTTGGAAGAAAACGTACTTGATGAACAGCTTGGAGCAGATCTTGTAAATAATCCTGATAATATAGAATCACTGATTAATCCACCGTACGGAAGTTTGAGACGAACGATTGAGTGGTATGACTACTGGGCTTTGCAGGAAGTTACAACCGATGAGGTTATCATTCCGACACGTGGAACCGACTGGTACGATAATGGTGCCTGGATGGAATTGCACCTTCACACCTGGACGTCGGATCATATCCGTCTCAAAAATGTTTGGGATGCTCTAAATCAAGGCGTTTCAAGAGCCAATACAGCGATATATTACATTGCTCAATTCGAACAAACATCAACTTCAGAACAATACATTTACGAAGCACGTTTTCTGAAGGCTTATTTTATGTATTTAATCAACGATCTTTTTGGTCAGGTGCCGTTTCGCGAGGCAGATGATCTGGATTTTTCGGTTTCACCTGAAGTTTTGGGCCAGAAAGCAGCAGCGGATTGGATTATTGATGAGGTAAAAGCTGTTCTTCCTAACTTAAAAACTAAAGCCGAAGTTGGATCTGAGCGCGTTACTCAGGAAGCCGCAAAAGCCTTACTCGCAAAATTATATTTGAACTACGAGGTTTACGGAGGAGAAACAAAATGGACAGAAGCCATTGATTATTGCGACCAGCTGATAAACTCCGGAACATTTACCGTGGCCGATGATTACTGGAGTATGTTTCAGAAAGATGTAGCGGAACATCCGGAATTTATTTTCCGGATTCCTATGGACGATAATGTTGACATGGGAAGTGGCAGTGTTTGGGTAAACTTTACGCTGCACTATAGTCAGCTGTTCGGAAATTATACAAGTACCTGGAATGGGCCTTCTACCACCTCAACTTTTTTTAATACATGGGATAAGGAAGCTGATGCCCGGTATTACGACGATAGAATAAAAAGTGAAACCGGATTTAACCAGGGTTTCCTGGTTGGTCAACAGTACGGTGTGGACGGAACTGCGTTGAAACAACGTAATGGCGATCCATTAATATTTGTTCCCGAGATCAATCTTGCCAGCTCTCCTGAGAATTCCGGTGTTCGTGTAATCAAGTTTGCCCCAAATCCTGACACTGAGCGACAGTTTTCATCGCCAAATGATGTGCCAATTATGCGTATTTCTGATATCTATTTAATTCGGGCCGAGGCCTATTTACGCAGTGGCGACGAATCTCAGGCTTTGGAAGATATTAACTATATCCGCTCGAAAAGGAGTGCTGAGGGAAGTACCTTACCTGCTCTGACAAGTTTAACACTGGACGATGTGCTGAATGAACGTGGTTACGAGTTGTATTGGGAAGGATTACGTCGTCAGGACCTTGTACGCTTTGGTAAATTTACCGAATCATATCAGGAAAAACCTGCCACCGATGCTACCAAAGCATTATTCCCGCTGCCAACTTCAGCATTAGATGTAAATGAGAATCTGGTTCAAAATCCAGGTTACTAGTTTAAGTTAGATAAGTTTAATTGAAAAACCATTACCGGTACGCCGGTAATGGTTTACTGAATTAGAATTTGAAAAGAAATGTTCTGTACAGAACCTTTGCTTATCGATTTGTGAAGCATTACTAAAAAAACATTGATAAGTGCGGAAGATGAGATAATATCCTCACGAGTCTTTTTAATCAACCAACTAAATACTGGATTTATTCATCACTATTTAGCTCTTCTGAAAAGGAATGTTAACAACGGATAGGTTATTCCATGAAGGAGCTGCTAAGGAAAAATACTATTCCGGAGAGGCCGGAATTGGTTTTACGAATAATAGCCACCGGCAAAAGGTCGGTGGCTTTCATTTTAGATATATCGCCCGAAGAGATGTTCGCTCTTTATTATGCTTATAACTTCTTCAGTCTTTTTAGCTCCGACTTATCAGTAACGGGAATAATACTAATTGCATAACCGCCGCCGGGAGCACATTGTTGTTTTAATTCCGATTGACTTGTGACCACATATTTTTTGATCTCGTAAGCTTGTGGATTGGTTTTCCAGTGGGCATCTTTGGCATCGGCATAAACTGTTGCAACGTACTTCTGATCCGGATTCAGGAAATCAAAACTGATTTCTGAAGTGCGCACTTCTTCGTCGTTTGTACGACCGATAAACCAGTTATCGCTGCCTTTTTCTTTCCGGGCGTAAGTAATATAATCACCCGGTTCTGCTTCCAAAACCAACGATTTGTCCCAATCAAGTGCTACATCTTTTATGAATTGGAAAGCATCCATGTATTTCTCGTAAGTTGTTGGCAAATCGGCAGCCATTTGCAACGGGCTGTACATGGTTACATACAATGCCAGCTGGCGCGCAATGGTTGTACGAACCTGCGAATTATTGTCAGGATTGTAAGCGCTAACATGTGTTTCGAAAATACCCGGTGTATAATCCATTGGCCCGCCAATCAAACGGGTAAACGGAAGGATAGTAGTATGATCAACATTGTTTCCGCCAAAAGCTTCGTACTCAGTTCCGCGAGCCGATTCGTTGCCGATCAGGTTCGGATAAGTCCGGCATAATCCGGTTGGGCGAACCGCTTCATGTGCATTCACCATTATTTTGTAATCGGCCGCTTTTTTAATGGCATACAAATAATGGTTTACCATCCATTGTCCGTAGTGGTATTCGCCACGCGGAATAATGTCGCCCACATAACCACTTTTTACTGAGTTGTAGATGTTATCGGCCATAAACTGGTAAGCCGTATCCAAATTACGTTCGTAGTTGCGCACTGAACCCGACGTTTCGTGGTGCATCATTAACTTAATATTTTTGCTTTTGGCGTAGTCGCGCAATTCGGTAACATCAAAATCGGGGTAGGGGGTTACAAAGTCAAAAACATAGTCTTTCGATTTGTTGAACCAGTCTTCCCAGCCTTCGTTCCAGCCTTCCACCAAAACAGCATCAAAACCATTTTCTGCGGCAAAATCAATGTATTTTTTTACCTCCTCGGTATTGGCAGCATGAATTCCGTTTGGAGTTGTTTTTGAATAATCAGTTTCGCCCAGTTTTACACTTGGCAGGTTGGTATAAGCCCACGAGCTTTTTCCGGTAATCATTTCCCACCACACGCCAACATATTTCACCGGTTTAATCCAGTTGGTGTTTTCGTAAGCACAAGGTTCGTTTAAATTCAACGTAATATTTGAAAGCAAAATGTCGCCCGCCTTTTTGCCGGCAATAATGGTGCGCCACGGGGTTGTGCAAGGCGCTTGCATGTAAGCCATGTTTCCTTGTGCATCGGGTGTTAAAACCGATTTGAAAATCATATTTGCATCATCAAGTTCAAGGTGCATACACGAATAATCTTTTAATGCTGCTTCGTGGAGGTTGATGTAGTAACCGTCGTCGGTTTTCATCATTAAAGCTGTTTGTACAGCTGTTGCCGAGATTGGCGTTTGCGAAGTATTTGGCGTAATCGCTTTTTCCATCAATCCACGAATTTCCGACAGTTTTGATTTGGTGTAATCGTATTCCTGCGTGTCGTAATCGCCCGGAATCCAGAAAGCAGTGTGATCACCGTTCATGGCAAATTCGGTGCGCTCGTCTTTCACCACAAAATAAATCAGGTTGTCTTGCTCCGGAAATTCATAACGAAAACCCAATCCGTCGTTAAATACACGGAAACGGATGATCATTTTTCGGTTGGTGGCTGACTGGGTTAAAGTTACTTCCAGTTCGTTGTAATGATTTCGAATCTCGCTTTGTTCGCCCCAAACCGGTTTCCATGTTTCGTCGAAAGTTGTGGTTTGGCTGTCGGCAACAGTGAATCTGCTTAACAGCGGTTCGGCATCTTTTAACTCAAGTCCGAGTTTGCTCGTTTTGATAATGGTTTTACCTTCCAGTTGAAGTTGATAAACCGGTGTTCCATCCAATAAATCGAAGATAAGTTTCATTTTTCCGTTTGGCGAAGTAATTTCCTCAGCCTGGCTAAAGAATGTGCCAACGGTAAGCACAAAAATCAATAGTAATCTCTTCATTTTCTTTTAAGTATTGCAGCCTTAATAAATCTTTAATTATTGGCTTTTGTTAGTATAAATAATTCAAAATAAACTTCTCAAAATCAATGCAAACGTTTGAAATTGCCTGATTTTTTTTTGATCATTTCGTCTTACTTATTCCTAAAAGAAAAAGAGACTGTGATTATTGAAAAGAACCGTATCGTTAAAACGACTGTTTCCGCGGGCTCCAGACGAGTCGGGCGCGAATCAGTTCGGCGTCATCGCTTTCGCGGACAACACTACAAATATGATTATTTTTGTCCAGTATTTCCTTCTTAATTCCCAGGCTGTCGTTTTGTATGCCCTCTTTCACAAAATTCACCTCAAATTCGATGAGTTCATTCTGATTGTGGAAATCAAAATCATAGCTGTCGATAATACGTTCAAGGTAACGTCCGCTGTTAAAATGCTGGTTAACGTCGATCTCGTTGAACAGCACCGGTGTAAAAACCACTTCATCGTTGGATTTAACCGGCTTTACTTTTCCTGCATTCATTTCCAAAACCCGTTCGTCGTGTATCGGAATGGAGCCGAGTTCCAGTTTTACAATACGTTTGGTTTCCTGATTAAGAACCAGCCAGCTGGTGGTAGCTTTAATTATACTCTCGCCGTTGGCATCTATAAAATGAATATCGCGAAGTGCCAGCAGACCATCAATTCCGGCAGGCCAGGTTTCAACTGTAAATTTTTCGCCCCATTCAGGACGACGTTTTATTTTAACCAACAGTCGCGATAACACCCAAAACTGTTTATCCTTTTGAAGATTATCAAATCCGAAACCTAATTTTTCAGCATGTTCCCAGGCAATGTCCTGAATTTGCCAAAAAAGGAATGAAGTAGAAAGTTGACCAAAACGGCTAACGAAATATGATTTTGTAGATAATTCCTGTTTGTGTTTCATGCTAAAACGATTAGAAGTTTGAAGTGTGAAATTGCAAGTCGTCTTTCTGTTCGTGCTTCCGACTTGGTTCTTTTTGTAAACTTTTTCGCAAATTTATTGTTCGGTTTTTGAAAATCAACAACAAATGTTCAATTTTGCAGCAAAATACAACGATTAATGGGAAAAATTATAATTAAAACTCCGGAGCAAATAGAAGGCATCAGGCAAAGTGCAAAACTGGCGGCAAAAACGCTTGATTTTGCTGAGCAGTTTGTAAAAGAAGGAGTAAACACGGAATTTATCGACGATAAAGTGGAGGAATTTATTCGTTCCCATGGAGCTGTTCCTGCAACCAAAGGGTACAACGGTTATCCTAAATCGAGTTGTATTTCGTTAAATAATGTGATTTGTCACGGTATTCCTTCAAAACAAACCGTTTTAAAACAAGGCGATATTCTGAATATTGATGTCACCACAATTTTAAATGGGTACTATGGCGATACGTCGCGTATGTTTACGGTGGGAGATGTGAGTAAGGAAGCTGAAGATTTGATCGATATTACCGGTCACTGTCTCGACCTTGGAATTGAGCAGGTAAAACCGGGCAATCGTTTTGGGAATATAGGATTTGTGATTCAACGTTATGCAAAAGCGCAAGGCTACAGCGTAGTGTACGAGTTTTGCGGACATGGCGTTGGTGTTGATTTTCATGAAGAACCGCAGGTAGATCATGCCTCACGAAGAAATACGGGACCGGAAATGAAACCCGGAATGATATTTACCATCGAGCCAATGATAAACCAGGGGAAACCAAAAGCGGTGATTGATAAAAATGATGGCTGGACAGCGAGAACAATTGATAATAAATTGTCGGCACAGTTTGAACATACCGTTTTGGTAACTGCAACCGGCTGCGAAGTGCTTACCGATATTCACAATGATTATCCGATAACATAGATCGCTCGTTTCAAATAACGGCAAGAATCAATAAAAAACCGCCGCTCTAATTAAAGAGCAGCGGTTTTTTTATTAAAATGAGTTATTCGTAATTAGATGTTCCAGTTTTTTGCGTCGGTCATCCATGGTTCCACTTCCAAAGCTGCTTCTGTTTCTTCTTCAACTTCTACCGATATAACTCCGAAGTATTCGGTATTTTGCATCCATGGTTCCACTTCCAATGTTTCTTCAGTATCTACTTTAAAGTAGCTTGCCATTCCATCAAAGTAGCTTTCGTTAGTCATCCAGTTTTCAACTTCAAGTGCTTCTTCTGCCTCAATTGCCACATCTACTGTTGTAAAGAAATTGTTTTCGGCCAGCATCCAGTTTTCTACGTCTAATTCTTCTTCTGCGTCAACGGCTGCATACCTGGCATAGGCACTCATATCTGTAGTTGATGAAGCATCGGCTGATGCTGAGCTAGCTTCAGTGTTATCTGTCATTGCCATGGCTATTTGGCTGAAGCTGTTGTTTTCCATTACGGTTCTCCAAAAATCCTGTGCATTTACTGTAATGCTGATCAAAACCAAACTAATAATAACCGCCAGTGATTTTGTGATTGCTTTCTGAACATTGTTTCTTGTTTTCATGACTTTTCCTCCTGCTTTCGTTTTTGTTTTCTTGTTTTGTTGCTTCGACTTTTTTGTTTCTTGTTTTCTCGTTCTGTTTTCTTGTTTTCGATATTAAGACGACCAAAAATTGGATTCGTTACAAAAATTTAGAACTTTTTTTAAAAATGTACTGGTTTAAAACCTGAACTTTGTATTGCAAATATAAGTACAAAAAATGGTACTATGCAAAACAAAGTAGTATATTTTTTTAAAAATATCTTCATGGAAGTGCTTAAATAGTTGAAAAAGAGATATTTCGGAGCTTGTGTACAATATGGAAAAATAGAACAAAAAGTTAAATTAGACGACAAAGGAGTATTGCCTGACAGAAAACACATTTCAGTTTTGTAGAAAAAAAATTTTGAATGAATAACTTTTTTTACTGCAAATTCGAAAACTTCTATCTTTGTCAACAGAAAAAATGTATTGTTTATGTCGTTAGTAATTGAAGAAAAAGATCTGGAAAAGTTTATAATGGTTGGCGACCGGGTTTTGGTTAAGCCTAAAAATCCTTCGGGTAAAACCAAGTCGGGCTTGTATTTGCCGCCATCGGTTCAGGAGAACGAGAAAGTACAAAGTGGTTATATCGTAAAAGTTGGACCGGGTTACCCGATTCCGGCAGTGAGCGATGAAGATGAAGCGTGGAAAGAAAAAAAGGAAGAGGTAAAATATGTTCCGCTGCAAACGCACATTGGCGACCTGGCCATTTATTTAAATAAAAGCGGACACGAAATTGAGTTTAATAACGAGAAGTACATTATTTTGCCACATTCGGCAATTTTAATGATCATCAGGGATGAGAATTTATTCGACTAGATGATATAGATAAAATATGTGCTGAGCCGTTTCTGGAATTTCCGGAGCGGCTTTTTTTATTCAGTGAGACCCAAATTACAGGAGAGTAACGAACTGTAATTTGATGGTCGAACTAATCCCGATAGCAGAGCGTGTCGGGATAAATGAGTTATACTCCAAGCTTACATCGTCCTCAAACTAAATTCCACATCGATAGCTCGTTAGCTTGTTACGAGGTTGTTCATTTCAGAACCTCCAGCGTTTTTTTGTAGCCCAGATCGAAAAGCTCATCGGCATGTTTTCGCTGAAATACATCGAATTCGTCAATTCCTTTTGGTTCAATATAAAAGTCAACCTGTTTTTTTATTTCGTCCAGTTTCTGATTTACGCTCATATAAACGATTCGTGTGGCAATTTGTATGAGGTTTTTCATTTTGGCTTTCGGGTTTATAGGGCTGATGTTCGATGCAATAACGCGTTGGCAATCTTTCCGGATAGGTGCTACCGGAATATTATCCATCAATCCGCCGTCGACATATAGATACCGGCCCAGCTCAACCGGGGCAAAAATAACCGGAATAGATGCCGAGGCCAGCACCGTATCGCCAAGGCTGCCGGTGTTTCGGTATTCAACAGTGCCTTTATTCAGGTTTGAGACACAAATATAAAACGGTATTTTAAGGTCTTCGATGTTTTTTACGGCTATTTCCTTTTCCAAAATTTCCTTTAAACCATCCAGCTTAAGCAAACCGTCAACCGGCAAATGAATTTTGGTATATTGAAAAAACCAGCCGCGTTTAAAATTGTCACGTACCTCTTCGGGCGATTTTCCGGCGGCAATAAAAGCGCCAACAATGGCGCCGGCACTAACACCCGAAATTACATCGGGCTGCATACCCAGTTTATCTAATGCAGCAATTACCCCCAAATGGGCAAAACCACGAGTTCCGCCGCCACTTAAAACCAGACCGTTTTCGAATTTCTTTGTCATACCTTTCAAAGGTAGAAAATCAATTGAAATGGTATTCATAAAATCAGATTTCAAATCCTTCGCTTGATATTTATTTTGGAAAAGAAATTTTCAAGGGTATTTTTACTGACTTAGCAGCGCATGTTTTTGACGCTGTACTCATACTACTATTATATAATGAAGATAGATAAATTCGTTTTAGCCATTATCGGAGTTATTATTCTGGCCTGGTTTTTTCCCGGAATTGGAAGCCCGGAAAGTGGTGTGCCGCTTGATTTAATTGCGAGTATCGGTATTTCGCTGATATTCTTTTTTTATGGATTGAAACTCAGTCCGCGCGATATAAAAACGGGATTAAAAAACTGGAAGTTACATATCGTGGTTCAGGCAACTACCTTTTTGGTTTTTCCTTTAATTGTTCTTGCTTTTCATCCGTTTATAAAAACCGAAAACGGACAAACGATCTGGTTGGCCTTTTTGTTTTTGGCTGCGCTGCCGTCTACCGTTTCATCGTCGGTGGTGATGGTTTCAATTGCAAAAGGAAATATTCCGGCTGCCATTTTTAACGCCAGTATTTCAGGATTGATCGGTATAGTGTTAACGCCGCTTTGGATGGGATTGTTTTTAAAACAGACAACCATTGATTTTAACCTTGGCGAGATTTATTTTAAACTGCTTACGGAAATTTTGCTGCCTGTTATTGTCGGTGTTTTTCTGCAACGTTTTTGGGGTGATTACGCCCGAAAATACAGTCGATACCTTACGTTGTTCGATAAATCGGTGATCCTGTTGATTATCTTTAAAAGCTTTTCGCATTCGTTCGAGAACAAGGTTTTTAGTGCTGTTGACGCAGTCGACCTTTTTCTGATAGTAATGGCAGTTATTATCCTTTTTTATGCGATTTATTTCCTAACGCTCAAAGTGTCGCAACTGCTGCAATTTAATATTGAAGATCAGATAACAACACAATTTTGCGGTACAAAAAAGTCTTTGGTACACGGAACTGTTTTTGCCAAAATATTATTTCAGCATTCGGCAACTACCGGTATAATATTGCTGCCGATAATGATTTTCCACCCCATTCAAATACTTATAATCAGTTTTGTGGCTACTAAATTGGGTAAGCGAAAATAGAGTCGGCTTGATCGATTACTCGTGTTCGAGCGTAAACCACTTGTTCAACAACTCCTGATCATCTTTTTCATCTTTATGCCAGAAAGTGTTGGTGCGATTTACGTACGTGTAATCCTTTTCGTATTCGTTAATGTTCGAAACGATGTCATTTAATGCCTCAATTACAATATCAACTTCCCCGTCGGTCATTGTCGGGTGAAGCGACCAGCGCACCCAGCCCGGTTTTTGCGAAAGATCGCCAAGGTTGATTTTATCGGTAATTTCCTCTGATTGCTCCAGCGAAACCTCCAACAAAAAGTGTCCGTATGTTCCGGCGCAGGCACAACCCCCGCGTGTTTGAATACCGTATTTGTCGTTTAGCAAGCGCACCAACAGGTTGTAATGAATTCCTTCAACGTAAAAGGAAATTACGCCAAGGCGGTCGCGCACGTTATCGGCCAGAATATTTAATCCTTTTATGGAATCGAGTCCTTTAAAGGCACGTTCAAGCAATTCTTCTTCGCGCTTGCGGATATTTTCAATCCCCATCTGGTCTTTCAAATCAAAACAAAGTGCTGTGCGTATCGATTGCAGGAAGCCGGGAGTTCCACCGTCTTCGCGGGCTTCAATATCATCAACATATTTGTATTTTCCCCACGGATTTGTCCAGTCAACAGTACCGCCACCCGGATTATCAGGAACGGTATTTTTATACATGCTGACATCAAAAACGATTACGCCCGATGAGCCAGGACCTCCCAGAAATTTATGAGGCGAAAACATAACGGCATCCAGTTTTTCCATCGGGTCTTCGGGGTGCATATTTATTTCGTCGTAAGGTGCCGAGGCCGCAAAATCGATAAAACAAACACCACCGTATTCATGCATAATCTTCGCCATTTCGTGATAGGGTGTGCGTACTCCGGTTACATTCGAGCAAGCCGTAAACGACCCAATTTTAAACTTGCGGTCTTTATATTTTTCCAGAGCTTTACGCAGGTTGTCGGTGTCAACCAGTAATCCTTCGCCGGGTTCAACAACTACCACGTCGGCACTGGTTTCGTACCACGATGTTTGGTTGGAATGGTGTTCCATGTGCGTAAGAAAAACCACTGGTTTTTCGCGCTCGGCAATACAGGTTTTTCCTGCCACTTTGCCGCAGTATTTTAATCCAAGAATTCGCTGAAACTTATTGATTACAGCAGTCATCCCGAAACCGGCAGTTATAATAATATCATTTGGCCCGGCATTTACATGTTGTTTTATCAGCTGATGCGATTTATGGTAAGCATGCGTCATGCGTATTCCGGTTTCGCTGGTTTCAGTGTGGGTATTGCCAACATACGGTCCAATCTCGTCGGTAATCTTACACTCGATAGGGCGGTACAATCGGCCACTGGCAATCCAGTCGCCATAATGTATTTTCATTGTGCCATAAGGAGTTTCAAATTCCTGATCGATACCCACAATATTTTTTCTGAATTTTTCGAAGTATTTTTCCAGACTAGCCATAAATCGCTTTTTTATAAGAGACGCAAATAAAAGGTGTTTGGGTGAAATAAATATAGGGTAAAAATCAGCTTTCCGCCATAATTAATGTAGGAAAACGCGATTTTCTGTCAAATCGTCACAAAAAACGAATGGCACAGCGTTTGACTTTTGGCGAGCGTAAAATTGATAGTAAAATTTAAAATATAGAAAAATGCAAACAGGAAAAATTGGAGTAACCAGCGAGAATCTTTTCCCAATTATTAAAAAGTTTCTCTATTCTGATCACGACATTTTTTTGCGTGAGATTGTATCAAACGCCGTTGATGCAACACAAAAACTAAAAACACTTGCCGGAAAAGGCGAGTACAAAGGTGATGTAAGCGATGCCAAAGTAGTTGTAAAACTGGATACCGAAGCCAAAACAATTACGGTTTCGGATAACGGTATCGGGATGACTGCGGAAGAGGTGGAGAAGTACATCAACCAGATTGCTTTCTCGGGCGCCAACGAATTTCTTGATAAATACAAAGACGATGCAAATGCGATTATCGGCCATTTCGGATTGGGTTTTTACAGTTCGTTTATGGTGTCAGAAAAAGTGGATGTAATTACAAAATCGTACAAAGATGGTTCGCAGGCAGTAAAATGGAGCTGTAACGGAAGCCCTGAATACGAGCTGGAAGAAGTAGAAAAAGAAGACGTTGGAACCGACATTGTAATGCACATCAGCGAAGAGGAAAAAGGATTTCTTGATGATGCAAAAATTTCGGAGATTCTGAATAAGTACTGCAAATTCCTTCCTGTTCCGGTAATTTACGGAAAGAAAAAGGACTGGAAAGACGGGCAGCAGGTTGATACCGATGAAGACAACCAGATTAACGATGTAGCTCCGGCCTGGACAAAAATGCCTGCCGATTTAAAAGACGAGGATTACAAAAACTTCTACCGGAAATTGTACCCGATGGGCGACGAGCCGCTATTCAATATTCACCTGAATGTTGATTACCCGTTCAACCTGACCGGTATTTTGTATTTCCCAAAAATCAAAAACAATTTCGAGGTTCAGAAAAACAAGATCCAGTTGTACAGCAACCAGGTTTTTGTTACCGACTCGGTTGAAGGAATTGTTCCTGAATTTTTGACATTGCTGCACGGTGTGATTGACTCGCCGGATATTCCGTTGAACGTGTCGCGTTCGTACCTGCAAAGCGATTCGAATGTGAAAAAGATCAGCAGCCACATCAATAAAAAAGTGGCCGATCGTTTGAATCAGCTGTTTAAAGACAGCCGTGAAGATTTTGAAAGTAAATGGGACGACCTGAAGATCTTTATCGAATACGGAATGCTGACCGAAGAGAAATTCAACGATCGTGCAATGAATTTCTTCCTGCTGAAAAATAGTGAGAGCAAATATTTCACCTGGGAAGAGTACGAAAAACTGGTTAAAGAGAACCAAACTGATAAGGATAACAACACCATTTACCTGTATACAACCAATGTTGAGGAGCAATTCACTTTTGTTGAAGCAGCTAAAAACAAAGGTTACGATGTGTTGATTTTGGATGACGTGCTGGCACCTCACCTGATCAACAAATTCGAGCAAAAATACACCGACAAACGTTTTGTGCGTGTTGACTCTGACGTGGTTGAAAATCTGATTCGAAAAGAAGATACCGCAAAAGAAGAGTGGACATGGGAGCAAAAACAAGAGTTGTCGCCGGTTTTCCAGGCAGTTTGCCCGCAGTCGAACGCTCATACTTACATTGTTGATTTCCAGGATTTGGGTGAAAACGGTTCGCCGATGGTAATTACCCGTAACGAGTTTATGCGCCGTATGAAAGATATGAGCGCTGCTCAGGGTGGAATGAGCATGTATGGCGATTTGCCCGATTCGTTAAACCTGGTGGTAAACACAGCTCATCCGCTGGTGAAAAAAGTGTTGGATGCCAAAGACAAAAAACTGGGTGGCAAACTGGAAGAAATGACAGGAAAAATTTCGGCTCAGAAAGAAGAAATTGCCGCTTTGGAAAAAGCAAAAGAAGGCAAGAAAGACGAGGAAGTTCCTGCAGCAGATAAAGAAAAACTGGAAACACTGAATTCGGAGCTGGCGAAACTTGAAGAAGCAAAACGCGAAGAGCTGGCCGGATTTGGTAAAAAGAATAAACTGGCAAAACAAATGGTTGATTTGGCGCTGTTGGCGAATGGCCTGTTAAAAGGTGCCGACTTGGATCAATTTGTGAAGCGCAGTGTTGAACTGATTAAGTAGTGACTTCAAGAAAACACGGAAAAGCGTAAGTCTTTGATAAGAAAACGTCAAAGATAAGGCTTTCGAAGGTTTGAAAATCAAGGAGTTTACTTTCGTAAATGACTGTTTTCAAACCGAGAGTAACGCAGTATTTGGCGTTTTCTTGCAAAGAATAAATAGTGTGAGAGGTCCGTCAAACTGACGGATAGGTGAAGGGAGAGTGAGTAAAACGTCGGTCCGTCAATTGACGGATTGGCGTTTGTTTTTTGTTGCTCGCAGATTTCGCAGATATAAACTTAAAGCCCCGGTCTGTATATTCTTTACGAATACGGACCGGGGCTTTTTTATTTCTTTATTCTTCAGCGATAATCCGCGCAATCTGCGAGAAATTACTCCCCGTCAGCAAAATCCTGCAGATAAGAGAATTTTTCGGTAAGCGCACCATCTTTTGTAATAGAAGCGCGTTGGATTATTCCGTCGGTATCTTCGCCAAATAAACTTGGAAATACTTTTTCGATGAGGTTACGCCCGAAATCAAGTGATGCGTCTTTCGGCAGCTCGCAAGGCAGGTTATCCACCGCCTGAACCGACACGTTGTTCGGATTCGAGAATGCCTCTTCCAATTCTCCGGTTTGCAGATTATAATCGTAAAACGGATCGGCAATTGTTGCTGCGCGTTTTGTTGATGGAATAGAACCTTCAATATCGCAGGTAATATCCGAAATCACTCCAATCCGAAATTTATCGTCTTTCATCTCTTCGGCCGTAAAAAGTACCGGAGATTTTGGATCCCAGTAAGCCGAAGCAATCAACATATCGGTGGCTTCTGCAAACGGATGAAAGCTATTCTCGTATAGCGTCGGGTTATTGAAAAAATGCATCAGATCAAAAGGTTCTCCATCAATACGTTTTGCATAGTTTCGGGGCAGCAACTGCACATAAATGGCTTGTTCCGGCTCCTCGTCATTTAAATAAGCCTCGGGCGAAACCCGCATAATGTTCATGTGGTTCAGAATCTCTAAAACACCCTGTGCCACACGTCCGTCGCCGGTAATTGATATTTTTATCGGTGGCAGATTAACCTGGTCGAGGTGTTGCAACATTTCCTCCAGGTCTTCGCATTCGTGCGCCGGTTTCAGGTCAAATAAATCGTATTTTAATCCAAATGCGCGGAAGCCGTTGTAAGCGCCAACCAATCCGGCAAAACGACCAAACCCGATAATACGAAATCCTTCCTTATCCGTCAGCACTTCGTAATCCACCAGTTGAATATTTTTTTCTAAAACCGTTTGTAACAACTTGCGGTTATACGCTTGCTTTTTTATGGTGTGCGAGAAAAACAGGTAGATTTTTCCGGGGAGAAAATCCTCGATACGAACTTCTTTTACGCCCAGTAAAACATCGCAATCCGAAAGATCTTCCTGTAACGGAATGCCCAAAGCGCTGTACTCTTCGTCTTTATAACTTCGTATGGGGCTAGGCTGAACAACAATTGAAACATGCGGAAATGTTTGCTGCACTTCCACACATTGTTGCGGGGTTAACGGCACACGCTTATCGGGAGGTGTTTTCCCTTCTCTCAGAATACCTACTAACATTGTTTTGAAATTTTTCCGAATGTACGAAAATTTAAATATACCGATACAAGATGGGGCAACAATGCCCGAAAAGAGTGGCACTTGAATTGGCGATCAAAACAGAATGACTATTTTTAGCTGCAAATAAACTAAACTGACTAAATAGCAAAGCATGACTATCAAACTTATTTCACAACGAATTCTAACCCTTGCTTTTCTGGCGTTTATAGGGTTTGGTTGCTCCACTTCAAAAAAAGAAGAAAGTAAAGAGCGGCCAAACATCGTCTTCATCATGAGCGACGACCACGCTTTTCAGGCTGTTAGTGCCTATGGTGGTCCGTTGGCCGAACTGGCGCCAACTCCAAATATCGACCGGCTGGCCGAGGGCGGAATGCGTTTTAACCAGTGTATGGTTACCAACTCCATTTGCGGTCCGTCGCGGGCAACAATTCTGAGCGGAAAATACAGTCATTTAAACGGGTTTATTGATAACACCGGAGGTTCGCATTTTGATTTTAGCCAGAATTCGTACGCCAAAGTGCTGCAAAAAGCCGGTTATAAAACGGCGGTAATTGGCAAAATGCACCTCGGTGGCACGCCAACCGGTTTCGATTATTTCGATATACTGCCGGGGCAGGGGCGCTATTACAATCCAACGTTTATAAACCAGGAGGGCGAGTACAAGATGGAAGGGTACACCACCGAAATTATTACCGACAAAACTATTAACTGGCTGGAAAGTGAAAAAGAATCGGAGCAGCCGTTTATGGTAATGATGTGGCACAAAGCACCTCACCGTGCGTGGGAGCCCGGACCAAATGAACTGGGAATGTACGAGAACACCACCTTCCCCGAGCCGGAGACATTGTTTGATGACTATGACACCCGCGATGCCGCTGCAAAAAATAACATGTCGATTGCCACTACTATGTTTATCGATCGCGATTTGAAAATGACCGACCAACCTCGCGCAGGCTACACCGAAGAACAACTGGAGCAGTGGAATGCCGTTTATCAGCCCATTTACGAAAAGTTCAGGGAAGAAAACCCTACCGGAAAAGATTTGGTAAACTTTAAATATCAGCGTTACATGCGCGATTACCTGGCGTGTATTTCTGCTGTCGATAAAAGTGTTGGGAAGCTACTCGATTACCTGAAAGAATCGGGATTGGATAAAAATACCATTGTAATCTATTCGTCCGACCAGGGGTTTTACCTGGGTGAGCACGGTTGGTTTGATAAACGCTGGATGTACAAAGAATCGTTAAATACGCCGCTGCTGGTTAGCTGGCCCGGAGTTATTGAAGCCGGATCGGTGAATGACGATTTGGTTTCGAACCTCGATTTTGCCGAAACGCTGATTGATGTTGCCGGTGCCGAAATTCCTGAAGAAATGCAGGGCGAAAGTCTGCTGCCCATTCTAAAAGGCGAAACTCCTGCCGACTGGCGTGAAGCACATTATTATCATTACTACGAACACCCGTCGGAGCATGCGGTAATGCGTCATTACGGAATTACCACCGATAAATACAAACTCATTCATTTTTACTACGATATCGACGACTGGGAATTGTACGATCTGGAGAAAGATCCGATGGAAATGCATAACGTATACGACGATCCGGCTTATGCTGATGTTCAGGCGCAGTTGCATGTTCAGCTGGAAGAACTACGCAAAAAGTACGGTGATAACGACGAGCTGAACCAGAAATTTATCGATGAATACGAGGAAAAGGTAAAAGCCAATCCGCGAATTGAATACTGGAAATACTGGTAGCAACAAGCTTTTTCATAATTTTGGGTACTCAATTGTATAGATGTTCAAAAACAGTCCCAAAAAAACAGATCGTTGCTGTTGATCAGCTAAATTTATAAATCGTTAGCGCTTGCTGATATTCTAATAACTAAAACAATAATCAATGAGTCAAAAATCGCTTACTCTTGTTTTGCTGACCATGTTCGCGTGTTCAGGAATCCTGAAAGCACAACAAACATTTTCTGTATCAGTTGACGAAGTAAAAAACGGAAAAGTTAAAGTAGAACCGGCCATTCCGGCTGATGGGAAAGTAGCCGAAGGAACGGTACTTACCATTTCGGCCAAACCCGATAAAAACTATGCACTCGATGCGGTTTACTATTCGGTAAAAGGAATGTGGGGCGACATGTATCACGAATGTATGGCATCGCCGTACGAGGTGGTGATCAACCAGGATACAAAACTGGGCGCGTCGTTTATTGAAAAACATGAAGTAGACCACCTGATGGTTGCTCAAAATATTCCGTATGCCAAACCGGGTGTTAAACAATTAAAATACGATGTATTTGCTCCCGAAGGTGCGCGTAACCTGCCTTGTATTATTATCATTCACGGAGGAGGCTGGATTTGGAATACAGAAGATATTATGCGCGGAATGGCGCGCGAATTAACCAAAAGCGGCAAGTACGTTGTTTTTAGTATCGACTACCGCTGGGCCGGAAATCGCGATGGCGACGAGGTTGGAAATACCATGACCGACATTATTGGCGATGTGTTTGGCGCCATTGCTCACATTATGGAACATGCAGCCGATTATGGCGGCGATCCGACAAAAATTGCTGTAACCGGTGATAGTGCCGGAGGACATTTGTCGGCAGTGGCCGGAACCATGCCAAACAAAATTGGCGATGGTGGTTTTGGCCAAACCGAAGGTGTGTTTGAGTTTATGCCATCGTATATTCCAAAAAATAAAACGGTTGACCAGGTGCGTACTGAAATGATGGCAGCCATAAAAGCGGCGGCACCGAGTTACGGTGTATTTGGCAGCGATCGGCTGAATCATTATTCCGAAGATCCGAAAGCCGACGACAGCTGGAAAGAAGCAATTGCGCCATTGAGCAATATCCCCAATGCAGAAGAGCGTAAAATCCCGCATTACCTTACTCGCGGAACAAAAGACGGTTTAATACCCGACGATGGCGTTAAACGTTATGTTGATGCGCTGGTGGAAGCCGGTCAACGTGTGCAGTACGTGCAGGTAGGTGGTGCCGGACATGCTTTCTTCGATTGGAAACCGGACGACAACACAAAAGCTACATTTAAAAAATATGGTGTTTACTACATCAATGAAATGGAGACTTTCTTCAATTCGGTGTTTTATCCGAAAAACTAACTAACGCTAATAATACCAAAAGCAGTTTATTCTCATTATGAATAAGCTGCTTTTTTTGTTTTCAACATGTTGAAATTTGTATCTTGCCGCTTCAATTAAATGATTCAAACTATTTAATTATGAATTTCCATAAATCTCAGATATTAGTTGTTGTTGCAGTTCTGTTAACGACAATTTCCTGTAAACAAAAACCAAAAGAGGTAAGTAACGAATTCACCGGATCGGCAAGTTGTATCGAATGTCACGAGAACTTCTATAAGCTTTGGGAACCATCGTATCACGCGCAGGCCATGATGCCGATAGATGCGGCTTTTATGGAAGAGCATCAGTTGCCCGACAGCGAACCTGTTGAGGTGGAAGGACACCTGTTTCAGGTGGAGTTTAAAGATTCGACCATGGTGATGTACGAACGCGATGGCGACGAACTGGTAAAAACCTACGACGTAATCTGGGCCATGGGCGGACACAATGTGTATACTTTTCTTACACCCTTCGAGAAAGGGAAACTGCAGAATATTCCGCTGGCTTTTGATGCCAACCGCAAAGAGTGGTTCAATTACCCTATGGCCGGTATGCGCCATTTTGGTGGAGACATGCCGGATGATGAAGCCTTGCCATGGAAAGACGATATGTTTGCCTTTAACACCGGTTGCTACAGCTGCCACATCAGCCAGTTGAATACCAATTACGATTTGGCAACCGATACCTATCATACCACCTGGAAAGAGCCCGGAATTAACTGCGAAACCTGCCACGGGCCGGCAAGCGAGCACGTGCGTATTTTCAAAGCATTAAAAGAAGGCGAGGAAGCTGATGAGCTGGGATTGATCAGTACAAAAGTATTTACGCAGGAGCAGCATGTGGCATCGTGTTCGCCTTGTCATGCCAAAATGAACCCGATTACGCCAAGTTACATGCCCGGCGATAAGTATTTCGACAATTATAACGTGACAACGCTTGAGGATCGTGACTTTTATCCCGATGGCCGTTCGCTGGGAGAGAACTACACCCTTACCGAGTGGATGATGAATGCGTGTGCCGATAACAGCGAGCTGCATTGTGTTACCTGCCATACATCGAGTGGCCGCGACCGCAACAAGGACAACCCCAACCAGGCATGTTTGAAATGCCATAATAACCGCACCGAAGATCTGGAAACACATACCGGGCACCCAGCTTCGGCAGGACTTACCTGCTTAAGTTGCCACATGCCAAAGCGCGAATTTGTTGGCCGCTTCCTGCGCAGCGATCACTCGTTCCGCCCGCCAATGCCCGAGGCGACCATTAAGTTTGGTTCGCCAAATGCCTGTAACCAGTGTCATAAAGATAAATCGCCCGAGTGGGCCAACAATATTGTAAAGGCGCGCCCTAATGGCGATTACCAGGAAGAAACTTTACGATGGGCACAACTGATAAAGGAAGCCCGCGACATGGAATGGGAGAATGTGGATAAAATGTTCGCGTACATCCGCGATCCTAAAACCGACGATGTAGTGGCTAATTCGCTTATCCGTTTGTTGAATAATTACCCCGATGCATCGAAAGCTGATGTGCTGATCGACGCGCTGAATAACGAATCGGAACTGGTGCGCTCGTCGGCAGCATACGGTTTGGGAGGAATTCTTACCGATGAGGTGAAAACGGCCCTGCTGAAAGCTTGTCAGGATGATATTCGTTTGGTGCGCATACAGGCCGCCAATGCTATTCTAACATTCCCTCAGGATGAGTTTACCGCTGAAGAACAAACAATAATTGCTGCTGCCGAAAAGGAATACGTAACATCGATGACTTCGCGGCAGGACAACTGGAGCAATCACTACAATCTTGGCTTGTATCATCAGAACAAAGGCGAGGCAACCGAGGCGTTGAATTCGTACGAAACAGCAGCGCGTTTGTATCCTCCGTCGGTATTGCCGCTAATCAACAGCAGTGTGTTGTATTCGTATATCGGCAATAACGAAAAAGCCGAGGAGAATCTGAAGAAAGTATTGGAGTACGAGCCAAAGAACGAAGCGGCCAACCTGAATCTGGGTTTGTTGCTGGCCGAGCAGGGGCGTATGGACGAAGCCGAAAAAGCCTTGCGAACAGCGCTGGAGGCGAATCCCGAAAACCAACCGGTTGCAGCCAAAAACCTGAGTGTGATTGTAGCGCAGCGCGGCGATCTGGCCGGAGCTGTAAAATATGCCGAAATGGCCTGGAAAGCGCGCCCCGAAAATCCTGATTACGGATACACGCTGGCCTACTACCAGGTGCAGAACGGACAGACTTCAGTTGCCAAAAAAACCTTGGAGAAAGTGATCAGCACCTCGCCCGAATACCTTTCGGCAACAGGCTACCTGGCACAAATATACCTGCAGGAAGGCAACAAAGACAAAGCATTGCAACTGTATAAAAATGCATTGAAAGTTGAAGGCATCTCGGAACAAGACCGGGCCGCCATTCAGCAATCGATAGCCATGTTGCAGCAAAGCATTTAGGGGAGCAAGGCAAAAGTTAAAAGTAAAAAGGCAAAAGTTGAGAGCAGCCCCAACGGGGCGAAATCTAACAGCCCGGTGCGTAAGCGCCGGGGGATTATATAGATATAGTTAGAATGAATGACGAATGCCGATTAACGATTTCCGATTTTAGAAGGAGTTGGCAATAGGCAAATAGCAATAAGCAACAAGTCCCATCGGGAAGGAATATCGGTAGAACTGTCATCTCGACGAGGAAGGAGGAGAGATCTGTTACATTAAAGTACCGGTAACGCAACCATTTCACTAAGAACAACATCTGACAGGTATATCGTAAACCGTTAACCATGAAAAACTTAATTATTTCGCTTTTTATTCTTGTGGTATTGTTTAGTTCCTGCTCAAAAAGCGAATTGGAAATAAACAGGGAAGAGATTATTGGTGTGTGGGTGGTTCAGGGAATAAGCGACACACTTAGATTTACTTCAGATGAGTTGGCTTACCGTAATTCTATGCCGTATAGATATCATTTGGAAAAGGACTCAATACAAATGGATTACGTAGGAGCAATTTTGCATTTGTTTCCTCCACCTCCGCCTTTTAAACTTGGTTATATATTAAATGAAGACGAGTTAATAGTAGATTGCCCGAATGAAAATTGTTATGGTTTTGATGTTGGATCGATTCAGTACTTTCGAATGGAATAATATCAGAAGCGCCGGGGCTTAATGCCCAATGATCAGATCATTAAGGATGCCATCTTTCTATGTATAAAACAAATAAAGATGGCATCCTTTCTTTCAGCAACCAGCATCAGCTATCGAGTATCGTGTATCCACAATTTTACAATTTGTCATTTTCTCATAGTCTCAGTGCCCAATGTCCAATGACCATTGACAAGTGACCAATGGCTAATGACTAATGACCAGTGCCTAATGACCAGTGACCAATCCCTCAGTCCTCAACCTCTTCTCCGCCTCGCGCCGCTTTTTACCAGCCCGCATACTGCGTCGCCAGGCTTTTAAGGCTTTCACCTGTTTTATTTTTTTATTCACCGAGCTGATAAATTGCGCTGCTTCGGGAGTGGCACTGCCAATGGTAACCGTTGCATTTATACGCGCTACCATTTCGTTATAAACGGCATCGATAGCCTGCCGCGCATCGGCCACTTTTCCTGCACGGCGCGTTGCATAATCGGTGCTCCGCTGGTTTTCTTTCTCATGAAACAGCTTGTTTTGTTCGCGCAAAGCTTCAATCCATGGGGTAATTTGCAGTTGTTCGCATAACGGAAAATGTTTTTCATTAAGCAAATTATTACATAGAAACTGTATGGATACCGTTTTCCCCGCATAATTTTTACGGCGTATCTGGCCGCGTTGCATCAACCTGAAATGTAATGTTTTGGCTGCCTCGCGTTCTGCTTCAAAAGGGCTCGCGAGGGTGTTTTTCAATCGTCCGCGAATGGCGCTGTAGGTTTTTAAGCGGTGCCGGTCGAGGGTCAGCAGCTCTGTTGTTATCGCACTTCCCCGTTGCCCCGTTATAGCAAGGCTTAGCGCATCAAGTGCCAGCAGAAATCTCGGGTATTCTGTTTCTATATTTAGCTGCACGGGCGGGAATTTTGTTGCTGTTTCTTTTACGGATTGCATAAATGCCTGGTGCTCGGTAATCGAAAGTTTGTAGAGGATTATTGAATGAAGTTTTTCCATCAGTACAGTTGTTGGGTGACTAATCGTTTGCTGCAGGAAACACTTTATATCTAAAATCCGCCCATTCAATTAAGGTTGATATAGAAATAAAGGCTATATCTGCTCGTATAAAGTTACATGATTGTCGAACATAAGTCAAGTTTGATGTTGAATATTATATTCAAAATATATTCGAGATAAGCGAAGCAATTAGGAAACAAATTTGAATCTTCTTTGCGGTATTGAAATTAACTTAGAAAGTGATTCCATATTTATTCTGTGTGTACAAATAAGAATGGAAAATAGTTCAAAATAGCTTTGCTATAAGCAAGACGATTTGGAAAATATAAAGCTCTACCAATTTAATAAGAAATTCTATCATCGTTATACTATTTTGAAGCAGATGTATGCTGTTACATCCCCACAACGGCAGGCGATTCAGGAAAATTGAAATGATAACTTCGACATATACAGCTTCCTCTGTGAGGTTTAGCTACTGATTGCTTTGCCGGGACTGATGGATCGGGAAAACAGCAATCCGCAACACGAAAACTTAACGCTGAACAAGATACCTCCGGCTAGGTACTTTCCTCCGAATCTTCGTCTTTCTAATAGAAAGAATCAAATCTAAAAATCATGAGAAGGATATATCTGTTGACGATCGTTTTATTGCTGTCTGCCGTTGTTTATGCACAGGAAACGATTATCCCCATTTCAACCAACAATAACCTGATGTTGTTGCAAACATCGCGCGATGGCCGTTTAAATACCGTGTATTTTGGCGAACCACTGGCCAACGAATCAGAGTATGCTGCGGTGGCACGAGGCTACAATTTGAGCGATAACAACAGTGCAATTAACAATGCCACATACACCACTGCCGGAACCTGGAACCTTGTTGAGCCCGCCATTGAGGTGATTCAAAGCGACGGCAATACTTCGCTGGAGCTGAAATATGTAAGCCACACTGCCGAAACGACTTCGGATAATGCGGTGCTGACGACCATTGTATTGGAAGATGCACAATACCAGTTCCAGGTGAAGCTGTTTTACAAGGCGTGGACCAACGAGAATGTGATTGAGCAGTGGACTGAGATAAAACACAAGCAGAAAGATGCTGTTACGCTGAAAAAGTTTGCGTCGGCGAATCTGTTTTTTACCGGCAATGAGTTTTACCTCACCAGCTTCGGTAACGAGTGGGCAAAAGAAATGCAGCGCAACGAGGAGAAACTGACCCGCGGTATAAAGTCGATCGATTCGAAACTGGGAACACGCGCCCATTTGCTGCAGTCGCCCAATTTTATTCTTTCGTTTGATGGCAAAGCTGCCGAAAACAACCGAACAGTGGTGTTGGGGCAGCTGGCGTGGAGCTCGAACTTTCGTTACGATTTTGAGGTAGATCCGCAGGGCAACGTTCGTTTTATTGCCGGTATCAATTCGTTTGCGTCGGAATATGAATTGCAGCCGGGCGAGGTGTTTAAAACACCGGGATTGGTTTATGTGGTGTCGCACAAAGGAACCGGCGAGGCCAGCCGAAACCTGCACAGCTGGGCACGCGATTACCGCGTTCTGGACGGCAACGGCGAACGCCTGACACTGCTGAACAACTGGGAAGCTACTTACTTCGATTTTGATGAAGACAAACTGACTGCCCTGTTTAAAGATGCCAAAGAACTGGGTGTTGATCTGTTTCTGCTCGACGATGGCTGGTTTGCCAACAAATATCCGCGCAATGGCGACAATGCCGGTTTGGGCGACTGGCAGGAAAACAAAAAGAAACTGCCGCACGGAATTGGTTACCTGGTAGAAGAAGCTACCAAAGAGGGTATAAAATTCGGTATCTGGATTGAGCCCGAAATGGTAAATCCGAAAAGTGAATTGTACGAGAACCATATCGATTGGGTGATTCGTCAGCCCGAGCGCCCGGAGAAATATTTCCGCAACCAGCTGGTTTTGGACTTGTCGAACCCCGAGGTGCAGGACTTTGTTTTTGGCGTGGTGGATAAGCTGCTTTCTGAAAACCCGGACCTGGCTTTTATTAAGTGGGATTGCAACTCGGTAATCTACAATGCGCATTCGGCGTATCTCGAAAAAGAAGGTATTCCGCAAACACATATTTACATCGAATACACCAAAGGCCTGTACAATGTGATGGAGCGCGTACGCGAGAAATTCCCGAAGGTGCCGATTATGATGTGCTCGGGTGGTGGCGGCCGCGGCGATTACGAGCTGTTTAAATACTTCACCGAATTTTGGCCCAGCGACGATACCGATCCGCTGGAGCGCGTGTTTATGCAGTGGAATTATTCGTATTTCTTCCCGTCGATTGTTACCGATTGCCACGTAACCGACTGGAGCGATCTTCCGCTAAAATACCGCGTTGATGTGGCCAGCATGGGGAAACTGGGTTTCGACATTGTGGCACACGAACTTAGCGAAAACGATCTGAAATTTGCCAAACAGGCCGTGGAGAATTACCATTCGTTTAAAGATGTGGTGTGGCATGGCGACCAGTATCGTTTGGTAAATCCGTACGAAAACGACTTTGCTTCGCTGATGTATGTAAACAACGATAAGAGCAGGGCAGTGGTGTTTAACTACCTGTCGAATTTCAGGTACAAACAAACGGCTTCGGTGCTTCCTGTTAAGTTTGCCGGTCTCGATCCTGGCAAAAAATACACCATAAAAGAACTGAACGTTTACCCGGGCCGACGCTCGTGGATTGATGCCGAAAAAGTATACTCCGGCGATTTCCTGATGAAAGTTGGTATTAATCCGCACGTAACCTTGCGCAGCACCAGCGTGGTGTTGGAGGTGAATGAGGTGGAGTAGCATGCGGGAGAATGAATGACGAATGATGATTAACGATTTTTGATTCTAGAAGGAGTTGGCAATAGGCAAAGGACAATTGGCAAGGAGCCCCGTTGGGGCGAAATGTCGGAAGCCTTTTTTTGCATCGGGGTTTTTCATACATTTGGGAATGGAAGCAATTAGAATAAGAAATATACTGGTATTTGCGGCAATGGTATTTGTTGCGGTCGCCTGTAATAACGAGGCCCGGCAACTACTGGTAACAACAGTCGATTGGGAGGCACGAAATGCCACTGCCAATCTCCCCGATTCGCTCGAAACCGGAAGTACTTACCTGTCGGTTTATTCGCAAATCTATTCCGGTTCGCAGGAGCGTTTGGTCGATTTAACGGCCACCATTAGTATACGTAACCCGAATACCGAAGAAACGCTGTTCATCAAAACTATCGACTACTACAATACGGAAGGTGATCGTATCCGCTCTTACCTGTCGTACCCTGTTTTTATTTTACCCATGGAAACCGTTGAAATTATCATTCAGCACAACGATAACGAAGGAGGCACAGGAGCGAACATCATTTTTGATTGGGAAAAAGCCGCCACAGCTGTCGATCCGGTTTTCGAGGCCGTGATGATCTCTACCTACGGACAGATCGGGCTTTCGTTTGTTACGCAAGGCATACCGTTGGAATGATCATTCCCTCGTATCCGCGGGTATGCTAATTATCAGCAGCTGTTGGTTGAGAATCCCCACGATAATTATTATTTTGCAGGCAATTCTTCCCGGGCAAAAGAATAGTAAAAGTGAACGATTATGGACCGAAAAAAGCATTGGGAAGAGATCTACAAAAGTAAGAACACCGCGGAGGTGAGCTGGTTTCAGGCTTCACCTACAACATCGCTGCAATTTGTTAAGGAGTTTAACTTGCCGCTGTCGGCCCGAATTATTGATGTGGGAGGAGGCGATAGTTTTATGGTAGATCGTTTATTGGAAATGGGGTACTGGAATATTACGGTACTCGATATCTCGGAAACTGCCATTCAAAAGGCACAACAGAGATTAGGTGAAAAAGCCGATACGGTAACGTGGATCGTTGCCGACGCTGCAGGATTTCAGCCCACCGAAACCTATGATTTCTGGCACGACAGGGCGGCCTTTCATTTCCTGACTGAAAAACAGGAGATCAGTAATTATGTCGATACGATCCGTTCGTATGTTAAGCCGGGTGGCTACCTGGTATTGGGAACGTTCTCGGAACAAGGCCCCACAAAATGCAGCGGCATAGAAATAAAACAGTACTCGGAAAATACAATGACCAGTCTGCTAACGGATTTCTTTAATAAAATCAGGTGTATTTCAGTCGATCATAAAACACCTTTTAATACGCTTCAGAACTTTATTTTTTGCAGCTTCAGGCGCTTGGCGGTATAAGACATTGGTCACTTGTCATTAGACATCGGCCGCTGCTACTGCACCCCCGAAGTTTCAGAATACACCAGCGTGGGGGATTGGTTTTATTTTTTGCACCGTGGCTTCAGCCCGGTGTCAAAATTGTAATATTATAAAAGGGCTTTAGCCTTTAAAACTAAATTAAAAGGCTAAAGCCTGTTTTCAATTCTCAATCTGAAATCACCGCCCTAAAGGACGGTGCAAAAATGCACATTCAAACTGGATCGGATCCCTATCACAAACACATTTGTTTGTATGCTCACCAAGTTAATGCCCCTGCAACATGATTTTGGAACCACCAGTTGAGCCGTGGGCATAAGAAAAAACACGATTGATGCCTACTTCGCGAATCTGATGGCGCTATAAAATGAGTTTTATACCCGCTTCTGTCATCTGGGGGCGTAAAAAAACGCGTTTGGAACCGACTTCTGTTACCTGAGGATGAAAAAAAATGCGTTTGAAAGCTTCCCCAGCTGCTGAGGAAGCGATAAAACCTGTTTGAACCCAACTTCTGTTACCTGGGGAAGCAAAAAAATGCGTTTGAAACCAACTTCTGTCACCTGAGGGAGCTTTAAAATCAGTTAGTTACGGGTTTTGAAGAATGCGGGAACTTCGAAAAACCGCGTGGTGCGGGAGTTTGGGGTTAAAACCCCGGTTTTGCTTGCTGCTTAACCCCGGGCTTAAGCCTGGGGTTAGTGAACTCCCGTCAGTAAAGGGGCTTTAGCCCTTACTTTTGTGTACCCCTACTTTTCGTCGACCCCATATTGTTTTTGTTAAACAGAATAGTAACTTTAAACAAAAAAGAATCAAGCCTTTGAATACGTACCCTGAAATAACAGTAAAAATGGATTGACCTCATAAACGTATGTTTAGTGAATTGTAGTAAACTTTTATGTTAGGTTCAATTAAAAACAATCGAAAATGAATAAATACATTCTGACAATTCTAATCTTAATTCAGTTTTCCTCAGTTTCTTATCCTCAATATTCCATAGATAATAATAAGATAATTGAAACGGCTCTTTTACTTGAATATAAAATTGGAAATCAAACTAAATTTGGAAGTGGGTTTTTAATAAGAGACAATACAGAAGTTGGTGATTTTGTATACTTAATTACAGCAAAACATGTACTGGGAAAGACTGATTCAAATGGTAATTTTTCTCTTTTTGGAAATGAGTTAGAAATAACGTATAGTGGAGATATTTATTCTGAATCAGTAAATAAAGTAGCTATAGATATAGCAAATTTATTCAATCATAATTTAGTAAGATTTAATGAAGGAAATGATGCTGCAATAATATTCTTGGCTAAGGTAAACGAAAACAAAATGAATTATGCTTCAGCAGCAAATTTTAAGCAAAAAGTAGCTCATGGAAATTCTTGGACAACGATAGATTCAAAAATGCTTGTTGCCTTTGAGGATGTTAAAATTGGGAATGATGCTTTTATTTCTGGATATCCAAAAACATTAGGATTAGGAAGATATCCTCAATATGATTATGAAAAACCACTTTTGCGTAAAGGTGCGGTTGCAGGAATTTATCGGTCGAAAAGGACAATAGTAGTTGATTGCCCATCCTATGGAGGGAATAGTGGAGGCCCCCTATTTACCATTTATCCTAAAGAAAGAAAACTTAAACTTACAGGGATTGTAGTAGAATATATTCCGCAAATATCAAAAGTGGAAATGAATAACTCCGGATATATGGTTGCAGCGTCTTCGGATATCATAATAGAATTATTGGACACATTTAGAGAAAAGAAACACTGAATAGAACAACATGCATATTGAACGAAGGTAATTGAAAATCAGTCACACACGAGAAGTTGAAATCTATGTTAAAGAAATTAAAAGCAATGAGTGGAAATTTAATAATAGTAATTGGTATTATACTAATTGGGTTTGGTACATATCTCACAATACATGGTTCTTCAAAAAAAGCAAAACAAGAAAAATTTTTTACGACTTGTCAAGAAATTCTGAGGATGAATTTATTATTAGAACCGTACTTGAACCAATATTATAATAGAATTAATTCGATGCATAGACTATACAATGGTAGTGACATTAATAAGGATTTCGAATTTGCTGCAGTAGCTGAGATTTTAAATAACATAGTTGATCCAGACGCAGGAGATTTGAATCATGTAACATTTCGAGTTAATCTTTTTGACCAATATTTTGAATCAGAAAATAGAGTTTATGAAACAATAAAATTTTCATTACTCAAAATTGATTTAGCTGATTTCCCCGAATTAGAAGATTTGTTAACTGAACATATCAGAAATATTGAGAATGTTAATCCACAAAGATTACACAAACAAATTTCCTATGATTTCACAGAAAAGACTATGATTGTAGATCCCATAAATAATAAACCAAAAGAGATTCAACCTAGAAAATTACAAATTCGAGCACACGACATAAATGGACAAGACCAACCAAGTATTCTTGTTCCATACGTAAGACTATATAATTTAATAAATCAAAGTATTGCCTTTAGAGAAAAATATGACAAAATCATAGGCGAAATAAAAACAACAAACCACTAATAATTTCGAATATGGCAGACTACCGCCTGCCACATTCAATTAAATAATTAACGTCTCTTCCGTCTAAATCCCGGATTCTGATTACCCCGTTTTTTGTTTCGGTTTTCAAAAAACTCCTGTCGCTTGCGTTTTTTTTCTGCTTCAAACTCTTTCTTTTCGTTGTCGTTCATCGGCTTGTCGGTCTGCGGAAAAGGATTGTTGCCGGCTACATCGATTTTTAGTTTTATCAACTTTTCAATGCTTTTCACGTAAGCATTTTCTTCCGGTTCGCAAAGCGATAGTGCCACACCTTCTTCGCCGGCGCGGCCACATCGGCCAATACGGTGTACATAGGTTTCGGGCTCGTTGGGTATGTCGTAGTTAATCACATAACGCAGTTTATCAATATCAATACCTCTTGCCGCAATATCGGTGGCTACCAACACACGTATTTCTCCTTTTTTAAACCGCAATAAGGCCTTTTGGCGCTGATTCTGACTCTTTTCGCCATGAATGGCGGCACTCTCGATTTTTTTATTTCGCAGGTTGCGTACAATTCGGTCGGCCCCATGTTTGGTTCTCGAAAACAGCAGTACCTGCTCTATGTCTTTATTTTTAAGAATGTGCAACAGCAAGTCCTTTTTATCGCTTTTGTTGGTGAAATAGATTTGCTGTTGTATGGTTTCGGCAGTTGATGAAACCGGGTTCACCGCCACCTTTTTCGGATTCACCAGAATTTGTTGCGAAAGCTTTACAATTTTGTTTGGCATAGTAGCCGAAAAGAACAAGGATTGCCGCTGTCTGGGTAATAGCTTTAGCAGTTTGTTAATGTCGTGAATAAAACCCATGTCGAGCATCCGGTCGGCCTCGTCTAATACAAAATACTTTACATCGCGCAGCGAAATATGCTTCTGACTGATTAAATCGAGTAAGCGGCCGGGTGTTGCAACCAGTATGTCGACGCCTTTTTGAAGTTGGCGTACCTGCGGATTTTGCGGCACCCCTCCAAAAATGACAGTGTTTTGCAGGTTGCTGTATTTGCCGTATGCGTCAAAACTTTCGCCTATTTGTATGGCCAGCTCGCGGGTAGGGGTAACCACCAGCGATTTTATCTGTCGTCTGCCCTTTTCGTGGCGGGTAGTGTTTATTAAATGCTGAATGATAGGAATAGCAAAAGCGGCCGTTTTACCGGTGCCGGTTTGGGCACTTCCCAAAACATCTTTTCGTTCTAATACCAGTGGAATTGCCTGTTCCTGAATAGAAGTTGGTTCCGAGTAGTTTTCATCCTTCAATGCCTTTAGTATGGCAGGATGCAATTGTAAATCTTCAAATTTCATTATTGTTTTCTATGGTAAACAAGGGCTCACAAAATAATAACCATGAATAAAGAGCACATTGCTACCAAAACGCTACCCCTCTGTTTTTGTTCTAAACCGCGGCAAAGATACTACAAATAATAACTTCGCATCGTTGATGTAATTTTGGCGGTCTGACAAGTCATATCTTCTAACCAAATTTTTGCGGGATCTGTCCGCTACGTCTTATTTCTCCAACATTTACACTCTACAAAAAACCAAAACAAAAACCTGTCAATGACCGTTATGGACAAGGTTAAAGTACAGTAGCGATAAACAATGAAGTTAAAATTAAACGCACAAGTGGATAAGTATCTTATTGATGGCTGTATGCGTTGCAAATATGGTGGAACACCTCAATGCAAAGTCAATAACTGGAGACCGGAATTGGAAATGCTCAGGCAAATAGTGCTGGAGTGTGGATTAACAGAAGAACTGAAATGGGGCGTTCCGTGCTATACCGTCGAAGGTAAAAATGTTGTACTGGTTAGTGCCTTTAAAGATTATGCTTCTCTAAGTTTTTTCAAAGGGGCCTTATTGATTGATAAACATAAGATGCTGAGTAAACATGGTGAAAGTTCACAATCGGTGCGACTGATTAAGTTTACAACTGTTGATGAAATAACACAAAACCAGGATGTTTTAAAAGACTATGTGCTGGAAGCAGTTAAAAATGAGAAATCGGGGAAGAAGGTGGAAACAAAGAAAAATCCTGAACCTTTACCCGCCGAATTACTTCAGGCTTTTGAAAATGATCCTGTTTTCGAGGAAGCTTTTTACGCTTTAACCCCGGGTCGACAAAGAGGCTACATAATTTATTTTTCGCAAGCCAAACAATCGCAAACAAGAATTGGAAGAATTGAAAAATATAAAGAACAGATACTGAACGGAGTTGGGCTAAATGATAAGTACAAGCGAACATCATAAAAGAAAACCCGGTCTTCTGCTATTTTGGATTGGAATGGAACGGAAAGTTTATTGAATCGGGAAATGCTGAACTTAAAAAAAGAAAAGCTGTTACCTTTGAAAAATAAAATCAGAATATATGCTAATCGTAATATCGCCGGCAAAATCACTGAACTATAAAACACTACCGGTACTCTTTTTTAGATCAAAACGTTATTAAACATGAGAATAACAAGCAGTAAACGAATATTGGTGCTAATAGTTGCTTTTATAAGCTGCACTTTAACCGTTCAGTCTCAGGAAAAACATCACAATTATTTTTTCGAAGATTTTGATTCTTCAACTTCACAACTATTTAAATATGGTTCTGTTGGGGAAAAAGCTGATTTTACCTGGAAAATCGGAATCGAATCCACCACAGAGCCCGGAACCAATATTCTATTGTTTAAAATTAATCCCGCTGAGGAAGCCGGGGCAGGAAAAGGACCTGAAATTATTTCAAACAATTTCACACATTTTGGTTCTTATGCCGCACGTTTAAAAGTTCCTGATGTACGAGATGTTCAACCAAACGTAGGAGCTGTGGTAGGTTATTTTACTTATTTTTCGGATACTATAGCCGGACTAAGCGAAATCGACTTTGAATGGCTTATTGCCGATCCGGAAATTATTTATATTGGTACATGGACCGGATTTCAAGGAAAACTTAGAAGGATAGGACGAGTTATTAATATGGCTAGCGGTACTATTTATGAAACCAGTACCAGGGAAAACCACAAGGGCATAAGTGCTCCTCTAACCGGTGCTCAATGTCAGCCTGAAACAATTCAAGCTATTGAAGGTTTTGATGCATCATCACAATTCCACACTTACGGATTTGATTGGTATTCCGATTCAATTAGATGGTGGATGATTCATCCGGCGACTAACGATACGATTGTATTATGGAATTATAAAGGTTCGCAAATGGGTATCCCTCAAAACAGTTCGTTATACCGGATGAATTTTTGGCATACCGATAACTGGCCAGTTGTAAGCAATCCAACTTCAATTGAAAAACCAAAAAAGCGATTTGAGCTTGAGGTTGACTGGATGTCTTATGATCCGTTGAAAAAACAATAAAAAAGTCCTCAACAGAATCGGATTACTCGTCAGCATTGCTGCGAGGAGTTTCAATCAATAACTACCAAAGTGCTGAACTTTAAAAAGGAAAAGCTGTTAAATTTGAAAAAGAAAATCAGAACATATGCTAATCGTAATATCACCGGCCAAATCGCTGGATTATAAAACACCACCGGTAACCACAACGTACACTATGCCCGACATGCTCGACGAGTCGGAAAAGATACTTCCGAAACTGCGGAAGATGAAACCCAAACAACTTTCGGAGTTGATGGGAATTTCGGCCAGTCTGGGGCAGCTGAATTATGATCGTTTTCAAACCTGGCACCAGCCATTTACACCCGAGAATGCCAAACAGGCGGTTCTGGCTTTTAGCGGCGATGTTTTCCAGGGACTGGAAGCTCCTTCAATGAGTGAAGAACAATTGTTGAAGTTACAATCGAAGTTGCGGATTCTATCCGGTCTTTATGGGGTTTTGCGCCCGCTGGATTTGATGCAACCTTACCGCCTTGAGATGGGGACAAAAATCAAAATACAACGTTCGGCTGATCTGTATGCGTTCTGGAAAAACAAAATTACGCCAAAAGTGCAGGAAGCCATTGATGAGTCGGGGAGTAAGGTGCTGATTAACCTGGCATCAAACGAATACTTCAAAAGTATCGATACCAAAAAACTCGATGCCGCAATTGTAACACCGCAGTTTAAAGACATGAAAAACGGTGAATACAAAATGATCTCCTTTTTTGCCAAAAAAGCACGTGGCCTGATGACACGTTTTATCGTTGAAAATGACATTGATAATGTGAACGACCTGCAGGCTTTTGATGCTGAGGGGTATGTTTATAATCCGCGTTTATCGAAGGTTGGGAATCCGGTGTTTACCAGGGGGTGATTGGGGGCAAATTTCCCCTCCTGTCAGGAGGGGGGAACCGCGTTTACGGCGGTGGGGTGGTAAGAGTTGATCGAAACAATAACACCACCTCCCCACTGATTCCGTTGCACTCCATCAGTGGTACTCCTCCTCAAAGGAGGAGAAATTGGGCAGTAAAAAACAAAAATGCCAGCTGAAAACTCAGCTGGCATTTTTTATTAATCCTTAATCGTTCGTCCTTTAAAACGGCAAATCTCCGGCCGAATCTTCCGATGGTTCAGGTGGAATATCATCCATCCCGAACTCCGGTGGTGGCTCAGGTAAGTTACCGTCGGCGCTTACTTTATCAATCTTCCAGGCATTAATATTGTGAAACCAGCGTCCGTTATATTCGCGCGATTCCAGGTTAAAAGATACATCAACTTCCTCTCCTGCAGACAGTCCCTTTACCAAATCAACTTTATCGCCAAATAAAGTAAAACATACCTTACGTGGATATTGCTCGTCTGTTTCAATTACAAATTCTTGTTTGCTCCATTCTTTTCCTGCCCGGCTTACACCCGACTCAGGTTTTAAAATCTGATCAACTTTTCCTTTTACGCTTAATGCCATTTCCTAATTTTTTATTTCAGGAACGAAGATAAAAAAAAGAAACCCTTTGCCTAAAAACAGACAAAGGGTTTTTTTCAACAATAGTTTTTGTTGCTTATTCTTTAACTATCTCCAGTAATTCAACTTCGAAAATTAAAGCCATATTTGGTTCAATTGCTCCTCCCGGACGTGGGTTTGCGCCATAAGCTAAATTAGATGGGATGTAAACTTTCCATTTTGATCCAACCGGCATTAGTTGCAATGCTTCAGTCCAACCCGGAATTACCTGGGTAACACCAAATACAACTGGCTCACCTCTGTCAACTGAACTGTCGAAAACAGTACCATCGATTAAGGTTCCGTGGTAGTGTACGCGCACCTTATCTGTTTCACCTGGTTTTTCGCCAGTACCTTCAGTAAGTACTTCGTATTGTAAACCGCTTTCGGTAGTTGTTACTCCTTCGCGTTTTCCATTCTCTTCCAAAAATTTATTGCCTTCTTCAAGGTTTGCCTGATTTTCGCGCTCGGCGGCTTCACGGAAAAAACGCTGTACCATTGCGTTTGCGTCAGCTTCTGTAATTTCTACTTCTTCGCCTAACGATGCTAAACGGAAAGCAGCAGCCATTGCTTCAATATTCATTTTGTCAGCTTCGGGAGCTGTTTCAAGTTGTTGTTTGTTATTGGCACCAACTAAAACTCCAATTGCATAACTTACTGAATCGGCACTGGTTTCCAATTTTACCGATGCCGGACCACCTTGCTGGCAAGATGTAGCAGCAACAATCAATGCTACTACAAATACATAAATAATACTGTTCTTCATTTGTTAATTTTTTTTGGCCGTTAGCCGACCGTATTTTTATTATTCTACAATTTCTAATAATTCAACCTCGAAAATAAGAGTAGCGTTTGGTCCGATAACTCCGCCTGCTCCGTTTGGCCCGTAAGCCAGGTTTGAAGGAATATACAGTTTCCATTTTGAGCCAACCGACATCAATTGCAAGGCTTCAACCCATCCCGGAATTACACCGTTTACAGGGAAAACAGCTGGTTGGTTGCGCTCTACCGAACTATCGAAAACAGTGCCGTCGACCAATGTACCGTGGTAGTGACATTTTACCTGGTTGCCGGCGGTTGGAATGTCGCCTTCTCCTTCGGTTATTACTTCGTATTGTAATCCGCTGGGCAATTGAATCACACCTTCGTTTTTAGCGTTATCGGCTAAAAAGGCATTGCCTTCTTCAAGGTTTTTATTGCCATCGGCAGCTTGCGACTCGGCCATGAATGACTCGAGAATCTGGTTGGCGTCTTCAGGTTTCATTCTTGGTGGAACGCCTGAAAAAACATCCTGCAAAGCTGTAATGAAAGCGGTTGGATGAACGGTTTTAACTCCTGATTGGATGAGATTTGCAGAAATACTCATTCCTAGTGCATAACTAAATTTTTGTAAATCGTCTTTTAATTCGAAATCTGCCATTTTATTTTTTTCTGAATTCAAGTGGGCGAAGATAAAGTAATTTTTTGGTAATAAGGTAATTGAAGTTTTATAATTTGGCGGAGAATTTAAATTCAAAAAAAATAGTCTTTTATGGTAATTATAAGCTGATTAACTTTACAAATGTATTGATGCTATAATTACAGACAACATTAGTCTTATGCGATCGACCACATTATTTTTCGAAAATTTGAGAGTAGCTTTCTCTTCGGTTAGGAGTAATCTGTTGCGCACCACGCTTACTGTTATGATTATTGCAGTGGGAATAACAGCCCTGGTTGGAATTTTAACAGCTATCGATTCGATAAAAAACTCGATAACCAAAGAATTTGCCGTGATGGGTGCCAACACTTTTTCGATTACAAGCGGAGGATTGCGCACGCAGGGAAATATTCGCTATCGTACAAAAAACTACTCGTACATTTCGTACTATCAGGCAAAGGAATTTAAGGAGCTTTTCGATTTTCCGGCAACAACATCTATTTCGGTTTCGTCGACCGGGGCAGCAACTATAAAATACCAGTCGGAAAAAACCAACCCGAATATTGCTGTGCGTGGAATCGACGAAAATTATCTGGGAACAGCGGGTTACGAAATCGGAACGGGCAGAAGTTTTAGTAATCAAGACATTCAGGATGGCCGAAATGTGGTACTTCTGGGCAGTAGTTTGGCGAAAAGTTTATTTAAAGGAGGCGAAAACCCGCTGCAGAAAGTGGTGAGTATTGGTAGCGGAAAATATAAAGTGGTAGGTGTTTTAAAAGAAAAGGGAAGTGGATTTGGAATGAACAGCGATAGGATTTGTTTTATTCCGTTCACGAATTCGAGGGCTTATTTCTCACGTCCAAACATGAATTTTGATGTGCAGGTAAAAGTTGATCGTCCGGAGTTGATGGATGCAGCAGTGGGGCAGGCCGAAGCTATATTTAGGGTTGTGCGAAATTTAGATCCGCTCGACGGTTCGGACTTTAGCATCGAAAAAAGTGATAACCTGGCCAACATGCTTCTGGAAAATATTAAGAATATTACGCTGGTGGCAACAATAATAGGGTTGATTACTTTGTTTGGTGCGGCTATTGGCTTAATGAATATTATGCTGGTAACGGTAACCGAACGAACCCGCGAAATTGGGGTCCGGAAAGCTATCGGAGCCAAAAGTACTACCGTAAAACAGCAGTTCTTAATGGAAGCAATTCTGGTTGGGCAAATGGGCGGATTTGTAGGAATAATCCTTGGAATACTGGCTGGAAATGGTGTTGCCCGCCTAATTGATTCACCTTTCTTTATCCCCTGGACCTGGATCATTCTGGGTGTTGTGTTGTGTTTTATTGTGGGAATTATTTCCGGTTACTACCCGGCACAAAAAGCTTCAAAGCTCGATCCGATTGAATCGTTACGTTATGAGTAAACGTAAGGCAAAAGTAAAAAGTTGAAAGGCAAAAGTTGAGTGTAGCGAATTGAAAATCGGCCAAAGCCAAATCCCGACCGTAGCGTCGGTAGCAAAAGTGTTTGTCATCTCGAAGCGAAGCGAGAGGATCTGTTAGTGCTTATACGAATTCAATATCCATCAGTCTTAATTCAATCTGCATCAATCTCATCAACAGAAAAACTCAGTCACTAGTTTTTCAAGTCGTCAGTCCTTCAATCCTTCCAACTTTAGTAAATAAAAAAAAGGGACGCCTTTCGACATCCCTTTCCATACAGTATATAATTGTAAAATTATTTTACTGAATCCATGTACTCGATCAATTCGCAAACTTTTGCTGAGTAACCCATTTCGTTGTCGTACCATGATACAACTTTTACGAAAGTGTCAGTTAAAGCGATACCTGCTTTTGCATCGAAAACAGAAGTTTGAGTTTCACCGATGAAGTCGTTAGAAACAACCTGATCTTCAGTGTAACCTAAAATACCTTTCAATTCACCTTCTGAAGCTGCTTTCATTGCTGCACAAATTTCTGCGTACGAAGCACCTTTAGCCAGGTTTACAGTAAGGTCAACAACTGATACGTCAGGAGTTGGAACACGGAAAGCCATACCTGTAAGTTTTCCGTTCAATTCAGGAATTACTTTACCTACAGCTTTAGCAGCACCAGTAGATGAAGGGATGATGTTTTGACCAGCACCACGTCCACCTCTCCAGTCTTTTGCTGAAGGACCGTCAACTGTTTTCTGAGTTGCAGTAGTAGCGTGAACTGTAGTCATCAAACCGTCAACAATACCGAAGTTGTCGTTCAATACTTTAGCGATAGGAGCCAAACAGTTTGTAGTACAAGATGCGTTAGAAACAAAAGTCATATCATTGCTGTATGATTTGTTGTTTACGCCCATAACGAACATTGGAGTGTCGTCTTTTGATGGAGCAGACATTACAACTTTTTTAGCACCTGCGTCGATGTGACCCTGAGCTGATTCTTTAGTTAAGAAAAGACCAGTTGATTCAACAACGTACTCAGCACCAACAGCACCCCAGTTAATGTCAGCAGGATTACGCTCAGCAGTAACGCGAACAACGTTTCCGTTAACAACCAAAGCACCGTCTTTTACTTCAACAGTACCGTCGAAACGACCGTGAGTTGAATCATATTTCAACATGTAAGCCATATAGTCAACGTCGATAAGGTCGTTGATAGCAACTACTTGTACAGTTCCTTTGGCAACTGCCTGACGGAATACAAAACGTCCGATTCTACCGAATCCGTTAATACCTATTTTAATCATAGTTGAGAAAGTTTAAATTTATTTAAAAGAAATTTATTGTAATTATTTCGCTTTCAGGTTTTAACTGCCTGTATTTTTTTTAGCCCCACAAAGTAAGTACAAATTATTTATTGAGTCAAGCGCTGTTTTTTTTTTCGTCCGAACCTTAATATTTACTTAAAGTGTTTTGCATGGAATAAGTGGCATTTTTCGCCCTATTTTAAAGGAAGATTGTGAATATGGCATTCTCGCTGGTTTGAAAATTGATTAAAGAGCACGTTGTCAATATGATAAACAGGAAGGAGATTGGACAAAAATTTTGGCAGATAAATATGTATTGGCTAAAAAGCAGGGGATTTTTAGTAAAACGGATTTCCGGTACTTCGATAAAGTATAAAATGGATGAATCGTAAAATGGAACGATTTTGCAGCCAAATCGCAAATAAAATGTAGTAAAGTGAAGTTACGAATTTGAAGGTGCGGTAATTCCTGTTTGCGGTAATTGTTGGTAACTGTAAGCAGGGCATTTGCACGTTTTGCATGAGCCAATAAATAGCATCAGAATGAACAGGAATAAGCCGGTTAAAAATGCTTTGGCAATAGCCTTCATTTTGAAAGATAAATTGGATTTTCCTGTAATGTAATGTCTTGAAAAGTAGTGGTTTTTGGTATATTTATGGTCGATTCTTTGCATTGCGAAAACTGGTCTCATTACTTATAAGCGAAAAAATAGGTTTTTTATTATATGAATTTAAAAAAATAAGCTTAAAATTGTAGGTAAATGCAGAATTTGGACGGCATTTTAACCCAAAAAATAGCAGGATATTAACGACTAAGCCTGAAATTTGGTTTAGTCGTGTTGAAAACATAGTGCCGGAGAATGTCTTTTTTGCAAGTTATATTTTGTACATTGACGGAAATTTAGGCATATATCAAAGATATATAGCGCAAATTGAAACCAATTTTCCTAAAGGAATAATTAAAATTAGAGATATTAGAATCTACCAATCGCTTAAGTTCAATTTAAAAGAAGTTCTATGAGAAAAATGTTTACAAGGATTTTTAGTTTGGTGTTACTTTTCTTAATGGTGGGCTTTGTTACGGAGCTAAAGGCTCAGTGTGACGTCACTATTACTGATACCGCAGCAGCTGTAACAGACATCGCCTGTGGAGGAGAAAGCACCGGAGAAATTACAGTATTCTCTGCTAAAGGAGGTACTGGAGTATATACTTATACTTTACAAGTATGGGAGGCATCAGCTTGGGTAAACGTTGCTCCTTATGTTGGCGTAGCTGATACGGTATATTCAAGTCTTCCTTACGGAACTTATAAAGTAATTGCTACTGATACTGAAGGTTGTTGGGCACAAACAGCAAATATTGATGTTGCTGGCAAGACACCAGCTGATGCAGTGGTAATTAGCAGCCATGATTTTATGGATATGTCGTGTAACGGAGCAAGTGACGGAGTAATTGAGATCTGGGCTGCAGGAGGTAGCGGGACATATCAATTCAAAATCAATACTAATAGCTGGGTAAACTTTCCGGTTGGATCCAGTTATAAAAAGATTGTTGTTACCCTGGCAGGAGAATATGATATCCAGATTCGTGATGCTTTATCGCCGGAATGCACATCCGAGAGTGTAAAATTTATTATTAGTGAGCCGGAACCCGTTGCCGTATCAACAGCAGTTGATAATGTTAACAGTGTATGTAGTCCTGATGGTGCGTTTACTGTAACAATTTCAGGAGGTCATCTGGGGACATATCCAGTCGATTATAATGTATATGTAAACGACGAGCCATGGAGTACAAACATAAGTGGACCTTCTGTTACCTATACTGATTTAGCTGCCGGTACTTATAACGTAAAAGTTATTGAAAACTGGGGAGGAGACAATTCCTGCGAAGGATTCGCAACAGCGGAAGTAACTGCTCCTGCGGCAATCTCGGGTATAGCTACTGTTACCAAAAACGTGTTGTGTAACGGCGGCGCCAATGGCGAAATCATGATAAGCGAAGTTACCGGAGGTGTTGCACCATACCATTTGTACTTAACGGGTACAGTTACTACAGATATGGCTTACGATGCTGCAGGTGTAAACACTTTTACAGGTCTGGTGGCCGGTACTTACAGTGTTAGAATTGAAGACGCGGCTGGTTGCGACTTTTCTATTGATGATATAATGGTTGAAGAACCAACAGCATTAATGTTAAATACTACGCATATACAAGATATAGTATGTATAGAAGATGGTAAATTTTCGGTGCAGGTATCTGGCGGAGCAGGTGGTTATAAGTATTTCGCGGAGTTGTCTAAATTACCCGAATATATTACCGTACCGGATGCAGATAGTTCAGCTTGGCAAACCGACAGTATTTTTACGGTTACGGAACCCGGAACATATTTTGTTTGGGCAATGGATGCCAACGGATGTGTGATTGGAGGAGAAGAGGATGATCTTGGAAGTTCGGTCGACGCGTGGAAAGTAGAAATTGAAGAGCCGGTAATGGAAGTTGTTGTTGACGCGACAGTTATGAATGCGCCGGCTTGTAACGGCGATTTAACCGGAAGTATCAGTGTAAACGCTGATGATGTAATGATTTATAAGGATGGGGTAGTTGTTGAAAATCCTGTTTATACAGTGACAATTAACGATGATGAAACAAATACACTTGAAAACCTGGGTGCAGGTACATACTATATTGTTGTTACGGATGAAAATGGATGTGTAGGACGTGATACGGTTACATTTACAGAACCTCAGGTTTTAGATGCGCTTCTGGCTAAGGCAGAAGGACAATTTACATGTCCGGGAGACAACATTGGTTATATTGAAACAACAGTTAGCGGAGGTACTGAAGGCACAGGATTTATGTACCAGCTTTGGCAAAATTCAGTTCTTAAAACAGATTATCAGGAATCGAATTCATTTTTGGTAGCTATTGATAATGAATATACGGTTGTGGTGATGGACGGAAATGGATGTACCGATACTTCTAATGTTGTGAAAATCGATCCTGTTCCTCCGATTGAATTTGTACTTTCCGACGTTACTTGTTCTGATGATACAATGGCTTCAGTATGGGTTGAAGTAGCTTTTGAAGAAGGTAGAATGTACCAGGTGCTTTGGCAAAAAATTGAAACCGAAGCAGGTGATTATACCGATACATCAGCTTGGTTTAACGAGCCAATAAAATTAGACCAGAAGTTTGCCTATAGTTCAGACGGAAATGATATTATGTATCAGTTTACTGTGGTTGATGATAAAGGCTGTGAAGCTGACGTTGAGACCATGAAATTCGACATGGTAACAGCACTTGAATTAACAGTTACTGAAGGCGATGTTGATGGCTGTACCACAGGTATAACTGTTGCTGCTGCCGGAGGTGTTGCTCCTTACTCTTTTATGGTTAACGGAGAAGTAACAACCGGAACAGAATTGAGCTTAGGCGGAGGAACACACGACATTATTGTAACGGATGCACATGGTTGTATGAACGATACAACACTGGAGTTGGCTTACCCAATTAGCATGGATACGCTGATAAGTGTTTACGTTGGCGATACTACCCAGTTTGTATACGGAACAATTGATACTGCCCTGGTAGCTGAAGTTGAAGGCGAAACAAGCCACAATTTGTATAATGACATTGAGGAAGGATGTATCGAAGAAGTAGTGGTAACACTTGACGCCAGAGAAAGAGCAATGCCTGTTCTTGACTCTGTAAGTCCGAATGGTGTAACAATCGAAACAAACCATGCGGTCTTCACCATTGTATTTACTGATGAAGTTCCGATAACATTTAACGAATCAGTAAGTGGATTCTTAACTGTAACAGCAGTCGATTCAACTGAAGCTACGCTGGTAATACCAATTACAGCTGATATGGTTGATGGAAATACGATTACAATTGACTACGATTATTTGGTACTTGGAGCACTGGCAATTAACACTACTTATACCGTTTCGGTAGATAGCGGTATTGTTATGGGCGACGGAATGGCCTGGGATGGAGTTACAGGAGACTGGTCGTTCACAACAGGTGACGAGTATCCGTTAGGAGCTGAACCTGATTTTAAAGTTGCTGACTTTAAGATTTATCCTAACCCGTTTAATGAGTACATTAGAATTGACAAGGCTGCAGAACTTGATCGTGTAGTTATTTCAAACATCGCTGGCCAGCGTGTACTGGATATTGAATATCCGGATTATGAAATACCTACCGGAAATCTGAATGCCGGCGTTTATATAATCACATTGACTGCCGACGGCGAAATTGTTAAGTCAGTTCGATTAATAAAAAGATAATACCATACTGATTGATTAAAAAGGGAAGCTTTTAGCTTCCCTTTTTTTATTTTCAATACTTTTGTGATCTCTTAATTCAAAAAAACAACAGGCTATATGGAGTTATTAAATAAGCACGTGTCCATCAGGAAATTTTCGGATAAAGTAATTGATCCTGATTTATTGAAAAGTATCATTTATTCAGGTACAAGAGCCTCTACAACGGGAAATATGCAGCTGTACAGTGTAATTGTAACTAAAGATACTGAAAGGAAGCAAAAACTACTTCCATTACATTTTAATCAGCCTGTTGCCAAAAATGCTCCGGTACTCCTCACTTTTGTAGCCGATTTTAATCGATTTTCAAAATGGTGCCAGTATAACGAAGCCCAACCGGGCTACAACAATTTAATCTCTTTTACCAATGCGGTAATCGATACTTCGCTGGCCGCTCAAAATGTGTGTATAGCTGCCGAAAATAATGGCCTGGGAATTTGCTATCTGGGTACAACAGCTTACAATGCAAAAGAACACATCGAGGTACTTGGTTTACCAAAACTTACGTTTCCTGTTACGACTGTTGCTATCGGTTATCCTGAAGAGACACCGGAATTAACAGATAGGATTCCCGTGGAAGGTATTATTCACGACGAAGTTTACCAGGATTACGACAAGGAGAGAATCAACAAACTATATGCTGTTAAAGAAAGTTTAGAGTCGTCGAAAGCTTTTGTGGCCGAAAATGGTAAACAAACATTAGCGCAGGTGTTTACCGATGTGCGTTACAAAAAAGCGGATAATGAATTCTTCTCTGCAAAGATGTTGGAAACAATAAAAGCTCAAGGATTTTTAGCTGATTAATCGGCAGTAAACTTATTAATATAGGCAAAGAAGTCCTGTCGGTAACTGTTGCCGATGGGAAGCTTTTCGCCGTTAATAGAAACCAGGTTGCCTTCAAGCGATTCAATTTTGTCTACCGAAACAATAAATGATTTATGTGTACGATAAAATTGGTCCTGAGGCAGAAGCGAATGTATCTTTTTCATCGATAGGTTGGTAACAAATTTGTTATCACTAACATGTATCTTAATGTAATCGCCTAAACCTTCGATGTAAAGTATATCCGTAAATTTAATTTTAATCGTCTTCTTGTTCGATTTAATGAACAAAAAGTCTGTAGTTGTTTCATTTTCTGATGTACTTTCGGCTTTGTTTTTTAGCCAATACATCTCTTCGGCTTTTACAAAAGCTTTAAAAAAGCGTTCAAAAGAGAATGGCTTTTTCAGATAATCCAAAGCATTAAGTTCGTAACCTTCGAGGGCATATTCCGAATAGGCTGTTGTAAAAATTACCAACACATTTTTATTCAGATTTTTAAGGAAAGAAATGCCCGAAAGTTTTGGCATATTAATGTCAAGAAACAGAAGATCCACCTCATTTTTTAGCAAAAATTCCTGGGCACAAATAGCGTCGTTGCATGCCCCAACAATGTCAAGCGAAGGTATTTTTAGCGCATATTGTTTGATAACATTTTGGGCCAGGGGTTCATCGTCGATTATTAGTGCTTTAATTGCCATGGTCTTTAAGTTTTAGTCTTAAATGAACAGAATAGGTAGATTCTTCTTGTTTTATATCGAGCTGATATTCGTTGGCGTGGTATAGGTGCTTAAGGCGTTGTTTTACATTCGCGATTCCTATTCCGGAATTTTTTGAGTCGAAATTCTCCGGCTCCGCAAAATTGTTCTCAAGATCAAAGTTTAGCCAGTCTTCGTTTGCACTGAAGGAGATATTTATATAATCATTTTCGGTGCCGGGCAGGCCGTGTTTAAAGGCATTGTCAATGAAAGGTTCAAACAGCAACGGAGCAATGTACGAAGAGCTTGTAATATTTGGTTTTTCGTAATTAATAGCGGTATTTTCTGCTACTCTGATTCGCTGAAGTGCTATGAAATTATCCACAAACTCAATCTCCTTTCGCAAACTAATAAAGTTATCCTTCGATTCGTAAATAATGTGCCGCATTAGGTCGGAAAGACGCAAAATTAAGTCCGGAACTTTTTCAGAGTTAATAAGCGACAAAGAGTAAATGTTGTTAAGCGAATTAAAAAGAAAGTGCGGATTTAGTTGTCCTTTCAACGATTTTAGCTCGGCTTCAAGTTTGCCTTTTTCGGTTTTGGCCAGTTTGTAGTTTAAATCCTGTAACGACAACCAATCTTTAAACAGCTTTAAAAATGTGGTTATTCCGATGTAAAAAAGTGTGGCAAAGAAAAAGGCCGAATGGGTTTCGGTGCTTAACGATTGTAATCGTTCCGATACTTCGAGGAATTGCCGTAAAGGATAAACAATAAGGACCTGCACAAACAAACTGCTGAACGAAAGCAGAACCACCAGCCAGAAAATGTAATAAATGTATTGTTTCCGAGTCAGGAACCGGGGGATAAGAATATTCAGGTTAAGGTAAACGGCCACTGCAAAACCGGCGTTTATAACCACTGATTTTGCAACGGAGGTCAGATTAAACTCGCGACTGTATATGAAAAACAGGAAACACAAAAACACAATGCTGGCCATCCAAAATAGAATGTGCCCGAAAATCTTATTACGTTTATTTAGCAGGTGTTTTCGCATTTAAATTCTGTCGCGCTTTAAAAATATCTTTTTTAAATAATAAAGCACCGGGTTTTTATATTTTAGATTTTTCCAGGGCCTGCTTGAGTGGGGCAGGTGCAAAACTCTTACACCTTTTGCCAGGTAGTTGGTAAAACCGATTTTTTTCGATTGGCGGCTAATAAAAACATCAAACCAGTCTTTATCTTTAGCTAACTCCTTAAAATCAAATTTTTCAAGAAAAGGAACCGAAATAAGCGTACAGCAAAAACTTAAACTATGCGAGGTGTCAATAACATCATCGCTTTTGGTTTTCTCGAAATTATACGGGAAATTATAATCACCATTTTCGTCAACGGTAATGGCGCCAACTAAACCCGGTTTTTGCTCTGCTTTCATTATGTCGAGTAACGATTGGATGGTATCTTTTTTAACCACCACGTCCGATTCAATTATCAGCAAAGGAACTCCTGCCTCGAGAGCGAGTTGCTGGGCTTTTTGCAGTACGATCTTGTAGTTTGGCGACGGCGTATCGGTAATGTCTTCAAGGTGAACTACTGTAAATCCAAGTTCTTTAGCCGCCGAATCGAGATACTGTTTCGTTTCGGGTTGACTAAAATCGTTAAATACATAATACGAAAAATTGCCACCGGCTTCCATTATTGCTTTTATGGTGCGTTGAGTCGTGTGCAACGAATCTTTAACCGGAGTAATTACTATAGCTTCTGACATTGGTATTGAAATTGAACTGCAAAGTTAATTAAATTATTGTCCTTTAGGTAACAGAACATTGCTTTTGAAAAGTAGGCGAGTGCGAAAACGTTCAACCATTGTCGGGTTATTTAAACTTATGTATCAAATATTCTAAATCCGTTGTATGCCAACGACACCAAGCGTTAAAAAATGCTTTAAAATCTATGGTAGAATCGGCTACTTAATTACCTTTGCTTAAGGTTAACAAGAAAAGAAATGCTGTATGAGTAATGCTGTTCAGACTGAAAAAGAGTTCTCGATCGATATGATTCCTGAACCGGAGAACCTGGAGGAGATAGTGTATTCCTTAATGGTTAATCCAAACTTATCAACCATTAACTATTTCAATGATTTTAGTGATCAGGGCATTTCGCCCGAATCAATTGGTGAAAGCGAAACCGATGAAATAGGAATTTTTGAGTTGGAAGGTAATGGTACCCGAATGGCAATGAGTACACATGCTTTTCATCACCATTTGGAAAGCGATCCGCAGAAAGCAACAGAGATTTTAATCTCGCGTGCTACACGTAAAATGTTGTGTTTTGGCGCTCAGCCTTTTGCCGTTAGTGCATTTTTGTATCACATCGATTTTGCCGATCCGAACGGTCAGTTTATAGCTTCAGGGGCTAAAAAGGGCCTTGAAAATGCTGCTGAAAAGTTTGGCCTAAAAATATCAGATCGAAAAATTCGTTTTGATCATTTTTCCGAACATGGTCCGGTACCGCCAACTATTATCATCAGTATTATGGCACAGGTGCCCGAAGGTGAAAATTTAATCACCCATAGCTTTAAAAATAAGGGGAACCACATATTTGTTATCGGCCGGTCGCTTGACGACATTAACTCATCGGAATATCTTGAGTTTTACCACGGTATTTCCGAGTCACCTCTACCTGCGTTTAATATCGAGGATGAAATTGCCGTTCAGAAAGCAATAAAAACCTTAATCGGTAAAAAGCTGATAGAAAGTGCCAGCCCGGTTGGCAAAGGCGGTCTGTTCTTTACCTTGTTGCGTGCCGCTATTCCAAACGAACTGGGGTTTGATATCACACCAGATGCAGAAACCAGAAACGATGCATTCCTTTTTGGCGAATCGATGGGGCGTTTAATTGTTGGTGTAAATCCTGACAAAGAGGATGAGTTCGTTGATGCAATGTCGGAAATAAATGTGCCTTTCTTTACCTTAGGGCATGTTACCAAAGGAGAGATAAGAATCGACGATCAGTCGCTGGGTTACATCGATAAAATGACGGTTGGATCTTAATGGCAGCTCTTCCTTACAAACAATCAAAACAATCCAAGAAAGGTCAGGTAGAGGAGATGTTTGATAATATCTCTCACCGTTATGATTTTCTGAATCATGTACTATCGTTGAATATTGATAAAATATGGCGCAGAAAAACCATTAATAAACTACGACCATATCAGCCCGAAAATATTCTGGATATTGCAACGGGTACCGGCGATTTTGCTGTTGCCGCGTTAAAACTGGGCGATGTAAAAGTTACCGGTATCGACATTTCAGAAGGAATGCTGAATGTTGGACGGGAAAAAATAAAGGCAAAAAAACTGGAAGACAAAATCAGCTTTCAAAAAGCCGATTCGGAAAACCTGCCTTTCAATGATGGCGCTTTTGATGCCGCCATTGTTGGTTTTGGTGTTCGAAATTTCGAAAATCTTGAAAAAGGGCTTTCCGAAATCAAACGTGTGTTAAAGCCGGGAGGTGTATTTTTTGTTCTCGAATTCTCGAAACCGGTGAGTTTCCCTTTCAAGCAGATATACATGTTTTATTTCATGCGCATTTTGCCCTTAATTGGCCGAATGGTTTCGAAAGACAGCAGGGCCTATACCTATTTGCCCGAATCGGTAAATGAATTCCCCGATGGTGACAGATTTTTAACTATTTTAGCCGATGTTGGTTTTGTTCAGAATGAATGTTATCGACAAACTTTTGGAATTGCCTCAATTTATATGGCACATAAACCCAACAATTAAAACAAAGCAAACAATAAATTATTTGTTTTTTTGTTTTTCATAAAAGCAACTTTAAGAAGGTGAAAAAAGTTTTAATCTCAATCATATTCCTTATTGCAGCTTGTAGTGTTTTTGGGCAAAAGCAAAAAATTAACTACCTGACAACTTTTGATGATAAACTTTTTCATTTTGGTTTTACTATAGGGATGAACACCCTCGATTTTAATGTGGTGAATTACAATCCTATCGGCGAAAATCTTGATTTTGTACCTTACCCGCTCGATCGAATAATCTGGGATAGTCAAATCCGTTCTGATGTGGCTACTTTAATTCCCGGCTTTACCGTTGGAATTGTAACAAGTATGAGGCTTTCAAAAGACTTTAACCTGCGTTTTCTGCCGGGCTTATCGTTTGGCGAGCGGCAGTTGACTTTTAATGTGCCGGTAAAAGATATTAATGTTTACGATGAAGATCTTTCATTCTACACCATTCGCTCTACCTTTCTTGATTTTCCGCTATTGGTAAAATACAAGGCCCGACGTATTAACAACGACCGGCCTTATGTTATTTTTGGAGGAGCCTATCGTCACGATATTTCACGAACCGCGCAAGAAGATTTGATTAAGTTAAAGAGCGGTGGTTTTTATGCCGAAGTTGGTGGTGGCTGGGACCATTATTTTGCATTTTTCAGGTTTTCGCTGGAAGCCAAATTTAGTTTTGGATTAAACAATCAGCTGGGCGATCTTCCGGAACCAACACAACGTTTGTATTACGCGCAATCGATAAAAAATCTGCGATCGAAGATTTTCACCCTATCCTTTCACTTTGAATAGGCACGTTTAAATTCGGAGCAAAGTATTGCTGTTGCAACCGATACATTTAATGATTCGGCTTTTGTTTCATTTTCCGAGAAATTGGGAATACTCAATTTGTTCGTTATCTGTTTCTCAACTGCGGGTCTTATTCCGTTTCCTTCGTTGCCCATTACAAGCACGGCTTGTTTAGGTAGTTGCTTTTGGTAAGTATTTTCGCCATTCATAAATGCACCAAACACGGGCGCTTCGGCATTTTTTGCCAGCACACTCAGTTCTTCAAAATCACATTCATGCAGTTTAATCCGGCTGAACGATCCCATGCTGGCCTGAATTACTTTGGGGTTATACAGATCAACGGAATCGGGCGAACAAAAAACATGCTGAATGCCGTACCAATCGCAAATTCGTACAATGGTGCCCATATTGCCGGGGTCCTGAACGCCGTCGAGATAAATGGATAAGCCTTCGGGCAGTGATTTGGGGAAATCCGCCTTCTCCGGAATTTCACAAATAGCCAGGCTGTTTTGCGGATGTTGCAGCAGGCTTACCTTTTTCAGCTCTTTTGCATCGGTTTCGATAATTCTTTCCGCATCGGTTTGCGAAATTGAGAAACGACTTGTGAACTGATCGGTAACGATTAACAGCTTAATTCTTAAATCTGAATCCAGCGCTTCTTTTACCATTTTATCCCCTTCAATAAGAAAGCAGTTTTCTTTTGTACGGTATTTTTTTAAAACCAGCGAATTAATAAGTTTTGTTGTACTTTTACCAATCATTTATTTTTGAACTGAATTCATAAAATATTTGTGGTAAAGTTACTGTTTCTATAAAACACAGGGTTATTTTTGATCAATAAAAGTTGTAGGATTTGGCAGCGAAGTATTACAGGCAAAAAATAGGAAGCTTCAAGTGGATATTAGTTTTATCAGCAATGCTGCTTGCATCGTGTTCTCAAACTCGTTTTGTTCCTGAGCAAGAGTATTTGTTACAAAAGGTGGAACTCGAAATCGATAACCAGGATGTGAGCCGTGAAGAAGCCAAATCTGTTCTACGACAAAAGGAGAATTACAAGATCCTCGGTTTTATTAAATTCTATCTGTTGCTGTACAATATGTCGTCGAAGAAAAAGACCGACGATTGGCTAAAACGAATTGGAGAAGCTCCGCAGCTGTACGATAGAGCTATGGCCGAACGTTCGGCCGAACAGCTGGAAGGGTACATGGGGCAACGTGGCTATTACCAGGCAAATGTTACGGAGGAAGTACAGTTCAATGAAAAAAAGCGTAAGGCAAAACTGAAATTTTCGGTCGAGGCCGGCGATCAGTATAAAATACGACGGGTAAATTACCACTTCGAAACGCCCGAGTTACAAAAGATATTTTATAACGACTCGGCGAAATACCAAATGAGGCCCGGCACTGCATTCGATATTTACGAACTGGAAAAACAGCAGAAACGAATCGTTAGTTTATACCAAAACAACGGGTATTATTATTTTTCGAACAACCAGGTACGTTATCTTGCCGATTCAACATTGTACAACAAACAGGTAATTCTCGATCTTTTTATTGGCGAACCCCAGGCGAGCCAGGTCGACAGTACAAGATTATTAAAACCGTATTACCTGAATAACTTTTACTATTCGGTGATGCCCGGGAATACACCCGTAACATCAAACCGTAAACAAGAATTTAATTTCTCCGATACGCTGTTTTGGGACAACTCAATACTTTATGCTAACGAAAAGGTTTCGTATCCGCCCGGGCTTTTTATTCGTACAAATCAAATGCAAAGCGGCGACCTGTATAATATTACCGAGGTTGAAAATACGTTTAATGCGCTGAACCGTTTGCGCCAGTTTCGGTTTGTAGATATTCAGTTTGAAGAGGCTAACCCTGAGCAGGATACCAATTTGCTCGATTGTAAAATTCGCCTGGCACCTTTAAATAAACAATCCACTTCGTTTGATATCGAGGGAACCAACACATCGGGAAATTTGGGTGTGGCCGGAAATATTTATTACCAGCACCGAAACCTGTTTAAAGGTGCCGAGGTCTTTCAGGTTCGGTTAAAAGGGGCAACAGAGCGCCTGCACAGGTCGGTAGGTGATGGAACTTCGGAAGCTTTTAATACCCGCGAATTTGGTGTTGAAACCAGTTTAATGGTACCAAAACTTTTGGGGCCGGGTACATACATAAAAAGTTTTGGGAAGTATTTGCCCAAAACCGTTTTTAACGCAGGTTATAACTTTCAGCGCCGGCACGAGTACACCCGAACCATTACCAACTTTAAGATTGGTTACGACTGGAAAACTTCTCAAAACTATCAACATCTATGGAATTTTCTCGATATGAACGTGGTTCGTTTGTATGAGTTTGATCCGAAGTTTATCAATTCCATTCAGGATCTATATATTAAAAGTAGTTTTACCGACCACCTTATATTTGCCATGAACTACTCGTTGATTTTTAACAATCAGCGGCTTTCATCAAATAAAAATTATACGTACGCCAGACTGAATGTCGAATCGTCGGGAAATTTACTTTGGGCAATTTCTGAGCTTGCCAACCGTGATCTTACCTTTGAACAAGACTCCGTTACGAACGAAATTTCTGACTATTACAAAGTTTTTAATATTCGTTTTGCCCAATACATTAAAGCCGACCTTGAATTAAGGAAGGCATTTCAGATTGACCGATATAACTACGTTGTGGGGCGGTTGTTTGGTGGTGTCGGGCTGCCTTACGGAAACTCTCCTTTTTTACCCTTTGAAAAGCAGTATTTCGCTGGCGGAGCAAACGGCATTCGGGCATGGCAGGTTCGTTCGCTGGGGCCGGGTACTTATACTCCGGAAGATGAAAATGCATATCCCAATCAATCGTCGGATATTAAACTGGAGGCCAATATCGAATACCGCTTTCGTTTGTTAGGATCGCTGGAAGGCGCCCTGTTTTTAGACGCCGGAAACATTTGGGCAATGAACAGTAATGATAACCGCGAAGGTGCCGTTTTCAAAGTAGATAAGTTTTACCGGCAGTTTGCTGTTGGTACCGGAACCGGTTTCCGTTTCGATTTATCGTATTTTATTCTCCGTACTGATATTGGTATGAAACTGCGCGATCCTGCCGCACCTCAGGGAGAAAGATGGATTATTGGCAACCGGGGCTATAAAGGAAGCGACTTTACTTTTTCGTTTGCCATTGGTTACCCATTTTAAATCTTTCTTTTTAAAAGTAATTCTTACTCGTTTTTTTATTTGGCGTGCTTGTTATGAATTATTTTTTTGCATTTTTGGGGCTTAAATTTTTTCATATTGTTAGTTAAAAGAGGGTACGGCTCTCAAAATATTAGTTTTTATGTCAAATCTTCCTTCGGGTAACCGCGATTCTTTTAGTTCAAAATTTGGTGTTATAGCAGCCGCCGCCGGTTCGGCAGTTGGTTTAGGTAATATTTGGAAATTTCCATACATCGCCGGAGTTTATGGCGGTGCAGCTTTCCTTTTTGTTTACCTTGCTTTTATTCTGGCTATTGGTTTGCCCGTTATGTTGTCGGAGTTGATTATAGGTCGGAGCTCAAGGAAAAATGCTTTTGGAGCATTTAAAGTTCTTGCTCCGGGGACTCCATGGCGTTATATTGGTATTTTGGGGGTAGGGGCAGCATTTCTGATTTTGTCCTTTTACGGTGTTGTAGCCGGCTGGAGCATCGAATATATTGTTCTTTCTCTGAAGAATGGATTCTCGGCCAAGAGCCCGGATGAGATAGGATTGTTATTTACCACACTTATTGAGTCGCCTGTTAAGCCGGTAATATTTCAGCTAATATTTATGGTTTTGAGTGCCGGAATTGTAATTGTGGGTATTCAAAAAGGAATTGAGAAGTACACAAAGATTTTAATGCCGCTGTTGGTGATTATTTTGGTGTTTTTGTGTGTAAAATCTGTATCGCTTGAAGGAGCCAAAGCCGGCCTGAACTTTTTATTTAAACCCGATTTTTCAAAGCTTACGGCCGATGGTATTTTAAGTGCATTAGGGCATGCCTTTTTTACGCTTAGTTTGGGAATGGGTACGCTTATTACATACGGTTCGTATATTCAGAAAGATAATAACCTGGTAAATACTGTTATAAATGTAACCGTTGCCGATACGGTAATTGCCTTAATGGCAGGGATCGCAATTTTTCCGGCGGTGTTTGCCTTTGGCATCGAGCCAAGCCAGGGACCTGGCCTTATTTTCGTTACACTGCCTAATGTATTTCACCAAATGCCGGGAGGCTATATTTTTTCAATCCTGTTTTTTGTACTTCTTTCTGTAGCGGCATTAACCTCGTCAATTTCAATTCTCGAAGTTGTGGTGGCCTATTTTAAAGAAGAGTTTAATATGGGCCGAAAAGCATCAACCGTTTTGGCAACAGTTCTTATATCAATTTTGGGTGTTTTATGCTCTTTGTCTATGGGCGTATTATCGCCATATACATTTATGGGATTGAATATTTTCGATTTAATGGACTGGATTTCAGCTAACTTGTTCCTGCCGGTTGGCGGAATGTTTATTGCATTATTTGTGGGTTGGTATTTAGGACGTAAGAGAGTAAAGGAAGAAGTGGCACAGGGCGGAACACTTTCCGGTGCTCTTCTGTCTATTTTTATGTTCCTGGTGAAATTTATTGCTCCTATTGCCATTGCCATCGTAATGCTAAATAATTTCGGGCTGTTGAAATTCTAATTATCAGAAACCCCACTTGGGCTTTCATCTGTAAATGTTACAACCCTCTTATTCCGTTTCTTTTTGTATGTGGAAGCAGAAAGCTACGATTGTATTTTTTGCTAACTTAATTTCGATATTGTAACTTAGCAAAACGTCAATCTCTTTAAACTATTTAGCCCGGATGCAATGAGAAAAGCCTGGCTCAAAATAAAAAATGGATTTCTTTCTTATACCAGGGGCGACCGGGTTGGTGTTATTGTATTATCCGTTTTGATTTTGCTGTTGCTGGGCGCCAATGCTTATCTAAAGAGAATAGCTCCTAAACCTTATTATACGCCGGAACAATTTGCCGAAATTCAGGCGCAATGGAAGGCGGCCTGGCAGACAAATAAAAATAGCGCGTCATTAACTCTTTTCCATTTTAATCCGAATACCATTACAGAAAGTGCCCTCGATTCGTTGGACATGCCCGACCCGATAAAACGAAACATTATAAAGTATCGTGCTGCCGGCGGAAGTTTTAAATCGAAAACTGATTTACTGAAACTTTACGGAATGAGTGATTCGGTGTATCGGCATCTTGAGCCATTTCTGGACTTACCCGAAGCTATAGCAAAAGCGCAAACCAAAAAGATCAGCAGGCCAGAGCCGGAAAAACCATCAGGATTTTTTGATCCGAATACGGCAAGTAAAGAGGAATTGCAAAAGTTTGGATTTAGTTCCTATCAGGCCAGTAATATTGTGTCGTACCGAAACAGTGGCGGAAGTTATCATCAGCCAGAGGACCTTTTAAAGATCTATGGACTTGATTCGACTACTTTGGCAAGCATTTCCCCTTATCTGAAAATAGAGGCTGTTATGGAGCCGCCAAGAGACTTCTCAAACGAATTGTATGTTGTTGAGCTAAATAGTGCCGATACTTCCGATCTTATTAAGCTTAATGGAATTGGTTCAGTTTATGCGTCTCGTATAATAAAGTACCGCGATTTACTTGGTGGCTTTTGTAATGTAAATCAGTTAATGGAAGTTTATGGATTTTCGGAAGAACTTTTTGCCACAGTAAAACCTGCCGTTACTGTTGATACAACTGCCATTAAACCCATTCGGATAAACTACGCTGAATTTTCAGAATTGATCAGGCACCCATATTTTGATAAGTCGAATGTAAACGCAATACTTAATGAAAAGGATAAAAACGGACCCATAAAAAAGTTGTCGGACCTGGAGGCTCTTGAATCTGTTGACGCTGAGTTTATTGATAAAATAAGGCCTTATGTTACCTGTCGTTAAAAAAGTGAAAACTATTTTTTCTCGATAGGAAATATTATTTTTTTGCTTTAAATTTGAAATACTATGAAATATTTCTAAATTTGCGCCTCAATTTTTAAAAAATGTAAATCCGAAAGATATGATTATTATTCCGGTAAAAGAAGGCGAAAATATTGAAAGAGCTTTAAAAAGGTTCAAGAGAAAATTCGAGAAAACTGGCGTTATCAAAGAGTTACGTGATCGTCAGAAGTTCACCAAGCCTTCTGTAAGAAGAAGGGAAGAATTGAAAAAGGCAGCATACGTACAAGGTCTGCAGCAACAGGAAGACTAAAGTTTTCTTTGGTGATTCCTGAATTATTAGTTTAGATGGCCAATGAGTTATCAGGAATCGTTTATCAATTTTTTGAAGTATGAGAAGAGATACTCTCCTCATACGGTGAAAGCATATGAAAAAGACCTCGATCGGTTTGTGGAATTTTGCACAAAAATGGTCGGGGATTTTGTTGTTAAAGATGTTGATCTCAAACTACTGCGTTCTTGGGTGGTAGACTTAATGGAACACGATTATAATCCGAGTTCGGTAAGCAGAATGATGACGGCGGTAAAGTCGTTCTATAACTTTTTGCTACGCGAGCAGGTTGTTGATGTTAATCCGGCTATAAATGTTCCGCTTCCGAAAATAAGGAAGAAACTGCCACATTTTGTTGAGGAGAATAATCTGAACCATTTATTGGACGATGATTTGTTTGATAATGGATTCAGAGGGAGGAGAGATAAATTAATCATTTCGTTATTTTACGGAACCGGCATTCGTTTGGCAGAGTTAATTAACCTGAAAGACCGGGATTTTAACACTACCGAATATTTAATAAAAGTGCTGGGGAAACGTAATAAAGAAAGGATTATTCCATATCCAAGAGAAATTAACCAATTGTATAACGATTACGTAGATGTGAGAAACAACGAAATCGTAAACAATAGTGGCTATTTATTTGTAACGGAAAAAGGAAAGCAGATTTACGAAAAACTGGTTTACCGCGTTGTAAAAAATAATTTAGCCAGGGTAACGTCTCTTGAAAAAAAGAGTCCGCATGTTTTGAGGCATACTTACGCAACACATTTATTGAATAATGGTGCCGATCTTAATGCAGTAAAAGAATTGCTGGGGCATGCAAATTTGGCGGCAACTCAGGTGTATACTCATACCACATTCGAGAAGCTGCAACACAGTTATAAACAGGCCCACCCCCGTGGTGGTAAAAACGATTGATTATGGAAGTAAAAATTAATTCAGTGCATTTTAACGCCGACCAGAAGTTGGTGGAATTCGTGAACAAAAAAGTAAACAAACTGGATACTTTTTTTGATGGGATATTAAAGGCTGAGGTAATCCTTAAGGTTGCAAAGCCCGAGGCAGCAAACAATAAAGTTTCTGAGTTAAAAATTTCCATTCCTTCAAAGGAGAATCTTTTTGCAAAAAAGCAGGCAGATACATTTGAAGAAGCGACAGATTTAGCTATCGATGCTATTAAGAAACAGCTTGTTAAATACAAGGAAAAATTGAAGAGTAAATAATATTTAAAAATTAAAGCTTAAATTTTAGTTTTTTAAAATAATATTTTTACATTTGCACACCCTTTTTAGGGGCGTTCTGAAGACAGCTGAAAATAGAGTGCTTTGCAGAGAATTGAAGCTTTTGAAATGGTTTTTTGAATTTCGCTTTGCAAAAAGAAAAATGAGAAAAATTGAAAAAAAAGCACACGAGTAGTGAAAAATATTCGGTTGTTTGGAAAAAAGTTGTAATTTTGCACGGCATTTTTTGCCAGTAGACTATAAGCGGGAATAGCTCAGTTGATAGAGCATTAGCCTTCCAAGCTAAGGGTCGCGGGTTTGAGTCCCGTTTCCCGCTCAGAACAGAGATTGGAATTTTGGACAAGCAGTTGTTCTAAATTCCCGTCTCTTTGTGTGTTTAAGGCCGGAGTAGCTCAGGGGTAGAGCGCATCCTTGGTAAGGATGAGGTCACGAGTTCAATTCTCGTCTTCGGCTCAGATGATTTAAAAGATAATAAATTAAAATTTTGCAATTATGGCTAAAGAACATTTTAACAGGGACAAGGACCATGTGAACATTGGTACTATCGGCCACGTTGACCATGGTAAAACTACCTTAACTGCTGCTATTACTACTGTTTTAGCAAAAAAAGGCTTTTGCGAAGTAAAAGCATTTGATCAAATTGATAACGCTCCTGAGGAAAAAGAAAGGGGTATTACAATTAATACTGCTCACGTTGAGTACGAAACAGCAACTCGTCACTACGCACACGTTGACTGTCCGGGTCACGCCGACTACGTAAAGAACATGGTAACTGGTGCTGCCCAGATGGACGGTGCTATTATCGTTGTTGCTGCTACTGATGGTCCTATGCCACAGACTCGCGAGCACATTCTTCTTGCACGTCAGGTAAACGTTCCTCGTTTGGTTGTATTCCTGAATAAAGTGGATATGGTTGACGACGAAGAGTTGTTAGAACTTGTTGAAATGGAAGTTCGTGAACTTCTTGATTTCTACGAATTCGACGGCGACAACACTCCTGTTATTATGGGATCTGCTCTTGGTGGTTTGAACGGAGAGCCAGAGTGGGAAGAAAAAATTCTTGAGTTGATGGATGCTTGTGATACTTGGATTCCACTTCCTCCACGTGATGTTGAAAAACCATTCCTGATGCCTGTTGAGGACGTATTCTCAATCACAGGTCGTGGTACTGTAGCAACTGGTCGTATCGAAACAGGTATTATTCACACAGGTGATGAAATGCAGTTGATCGGTTTAGGTGCTGAAGGTCGTAAGACTGTTTGTACTGGTGTTGAGATGTTCCGTAAGATTTTGGACGAAGGTCAGGCTGGTGACAACGTAGGTTTGTTGTTGCGTGGTGTTGACAAGAAAGAAATCAAACGTGGACAGATTTTGGCAAAACCTGGTTCAATCACTCCTCACAACAAATTTAAAGCTGAGGTTTACGTATTGAAAAAAGAAGAAGGTGGTCGTCACACTCCATTCCATAACAAATACCGTCCTCAATTCTACTTGCGTACGCTTGACGTAACTGGCGAAATTCACTTAGAAGAAGGTCGCGAAATGGTTATGCCTGGTGATAACGTAACTATTGAAGTAGATTTGATTTATCCGGTAGCATTGAACTTAGGTCTTCGTTTCGCAATCCGCGAAGGTGGTCGTACAGTAGGTGCTGGTCAGATAACTGAAATTCTTTAATATTAAGATATAAAGAAATAGATTTAATCCCGGGTTACGGCCCGGGATTAATTTCGGTTGAAACTCAATAGTGGGAGTGGTTGGATAAACAGTAAGTTCGAACCTTACCTTCCGAGCAAAACAAGTTATACTAAATGAAACTAAAAGTATATATACAAGAGGCCTATGATGAACTGGTACATAAGGTTACATGGCCAACTTGGAAAGAGCTACAAAGTAGCGCCTTGGTAGTAATGATTGCTTCCTTTATAATATCATTAGTTATTTTCGTTATGGATCTGTCTTTCAGAAACATAATGGATTTTATTTATGGATTATTTTATTAATCAAAACCCTTAAGGCTTTATGAGCGAAAATAGTAAAAAATGGTATGTTCTGCGTGCTATTGGCGGCAAAGAGAAGAAGGTTAAAGAATATATCGAGAACGAAATCGCGGTAGGAGACCTCAAAGGGTATGTAGATCAGGTTCTAATACCAACCGAAAAAGTTTATCAGATCCGAAATGGTAAAAAAATCAGTAAGGAGCGAAACTTTTTTCCGGGGTATGTTTTAATCGAAGCTGCTTTAGTGGGTGAAGTTACACACACACTAAGGAATTTTCCTAACGTAATCGGGTTTTTAGGCGACACCAAAGGTGGAGATCCGGTGCCGATGCGGCAAAGCGAGGTAAACAGGATTTTGGGTCGGGTTGATGAATTGGCAGAAACCGACGAAGAAATCAATATCCCATATGTGGTAGGAGAAACTGTAAAAGTAATCGACGGACCATTCAACGGCTTTAACGGAACCATTGAAGAAATCAATGAGGAGAAGAAGAAGCTGCAGGTGATGGTGAAGATTTTTGGACGTAAAACTCCTTTGGAACTTAGCTTTATGCAAGTCGAAAAGGAATAGTAACGCTTTAATTTATTGTTATGGCGAAAGAAGTTGCTGGATTAATTAAATTACAGATCAAAGGTGGTGCTGCTAATCCTTCACCACCGGTGGGACCAGCATTGGGTGCCAAAGGGGTAAACATTATGCAGTTCTGTAAACAGTTTAATGGTCGTACACAAGACCAGGCAGGAAAAGTACTTCCTGTTATTATTACTGTTTATGCAGACAAGTCTTTTGACTTCATAATCAAACAACCCCCTGTGGCTGTTCAATTATTAGAAGCTGCGAAACTGAAAAGTGGTTCACCAGAGCCTCACATTAAAAAAGTGGGTGCGGTAACCTGGGATCAGGTAAAGACAATTGCCGAAGGCAAAATGGCTGACCTGAACTGCTTTACAGTAGAATCAGCGATGAAAATGGTAGCTGGAACTGCCAGAAGTATGGGAATCACTGTAAAAGGTGCTTCACCATTCAATAACTAAAAATATCTTTTACGATGGGCAGAATTACGAAAAATCAAAAAGCGTCTTTGGATAAACTCGAAAAAGGAAAAGTTTACTCTATCGATGAAGCAGCAGAGCTGGTGAAAGAAATTACATTTACCAAATTTGATGCATCAGTTGATATCGATGTAAAGCTTGGAGTTGATCCTAGAAAAGCTAACCAGATGGTTAGGGGCGTAGTTTCGTTACCCCATGGAACAGGTAAAGAGGTACGTGTTTTGGCAATGGTTACTCCTGACAAAGAGCAGGAAGCCAAAGATGCCGGAGCCGACTATGTAGGACTTGACGAGTACGTTGAGAAAATAAAAGGTGGTTGGACCGATGTAGATGTTATTATTACCATGCCTCCTGTAATGGGAAAAGTTGGGCAGTTAGGACGTATATTAGGTCCTCGTGGCTTAATGCCAAACCCAAAGAGTGGTACAGTAACCATGGAAGTTGGAAAAGCTATCTCCGAAGTAAAACAGGGTAAGATTGATTTTAAAGTTGATAAATTTGGTATTGTTCATACTTCAATCGGGAAAGTTTCATTCTCTCCTGCTAAGATTAAAGAAAATGCCGTTGAATTTATTAACATGATCAACAAATTAAAACCTGTTGCTGCAAAAGGAACCTACATTAAGAGTATCTATTTATCAAGTACCATGAGCCCTGGTATTCAAGTAGAAGCTAAGTCGTTTGCAGAATAAAAATGAGGAATTATGAAGAGTTCAGAGAAACAAGTTATTATTAATCAGTTACAAGAACAGATAGATTCATACGACCATTTTTACCTGACCGACATTGCCGGCTTAAATGCTGAAAATACCAGTGATTTAAGGAGACTATGTTTCAGCCAAGATGTAAAACTGGTTGTTGTTAAGAATACTCTACTACGAAAAGCTCTTGAGAACTCTAATAAAGAGGCTGAAGAGATTTTTGATGCGCTTAAGGGAAACACCACAGTAATGTTTTCTTCAAACGGTAATACACCGGCTAAATTGATTAAAGACTTCGCTAAAAAGCATAAAAAGCCTGTTTTAAAAGCAGCTTATGTTGAAGAATCGATTTACATGGGTGCTGACCAATTGGAGGCATTAATAGCCGTTAAATCTAAAAACGAGCTTATTGCTGATGTTGTTGCTCTGTTACAATCACCAATGAAAACAGTTCTCGGACAGTTGCAGTCTGGTGGTAATATAATTCACGGTGTTCTTGATACACTGAAGGAGAAAGAATAATTTTTTAGAAATAATATTTAAAAAGAAATAAAAATGGCAGATTTAAAACAGCTTGCAGAAGAGTTAGTAAACTTGACTGTTAAAGAGGTTAACGAATTAGCTGGTATTCTAAAAGACGAATATGGTATCGAACCAGCTGCTGCTGCAGTAGCAGTTGCAGGACCAGCTGCAGGTGGTGGCGAAGAGGCTGCTGCTGAACAAACTGAATTTGACGTGATCTTAAAAGCTGCTGGTGCATCGAAACTTGCAGTTGTTAAACTCGTTAAAGAACTAACTGGCCTTGGTCTGAAAGAAGCCAAAGCAGTTGTAGATGAAGCTCCAAAAGCGCTTAAAGAAAAAGTTTCGAAAGACGAAGCTGAAGCTTTAAAAGCACAGTTAGAAGAAGCTGGAGCTGAAGTTGAAGTAAAATAAGCAAAGATACCTATTTATAGGTAATACGGTTTAGAGCCCTACGGAAGTAGGGTTCTAAACCTTTTTGTGTATTTATATTTTATATAATTAACCTGTATAAATGCATGTCAGTACAAGCAAAAATAGAGAGGATTAATTTTTCCTCAACACAAACCAGGTTTGATTACCCTGACTTCTTAGAAGTACAAGTTAAATCATTTAAAGATTTTTTTCAGTTAAAAACCACACCTGACAAAAGAAAAGGGGAGGGTTTATACAGAGTTTTTGAAGAAAACTTTCCAATATCGGATACTCGAAACAATTTCGTGTTGGAATTTATCGACTACCAGGTCGATCCTCCTCGATACTCAATAGACGAGTGTATAGAACGTGGTTTAACTTTTAGCGTGCCGCTAAAAGCAAAGCTGAAACTGTATTGTACCGATCCGGAACACGAAGATTTTGATACCGTGGTTCAGGACGTATATTTAGGGACTGTGCCATACATGACCAACCGAGGTACCTTTATTATTAATGGTGCCGAGCGTGTTATTGTTTCGCAGCTGCACAGGTCTCCGGGTGTATTCTTTGGTCAAAGTTTACATGCTAACGGTACAAAATTATATTCTGCACGTATTATTCCTTTCAAAGGATCGTGGATTGAATTTGCTACCGACATCAACAGCGTGATGTTTGCGTACATTGACAGGAAAAAGAAATTACCTGTAACCACTTTATTGCGTGCAATTGGCTACGAAAGCGATAAAGATGTTCTTGAAATATTCGATCTGGCTGACGAAGTAAAAGTTTCAAAGTCAGGTTTAAAGAAAGTAATCGGTAGAAGACTGGCAGCCCGTGTATTAAAATCGTGGGTAGAAGACTTTGTTGATGAAGACACCGGTGAAGTTGTATCGATCGAGCGTAACGAAGTAATTATTGATCGTGAAACAGAAATTGAAGAAGATCACATTGAAGAAATTCTTGAATCGGGAGTAAAAACCATTCTGTTGCACAAAGAAGATCAAAACCAGCAAGACTTTGCTATTATTTACAACACGCTTCAAAAGGATCCATGTAACTCGGAAAAGGAAGCCGTTCTTCACATCTACCGTCAGTTGCGTAACGCAGAACCGCCCGATGAAGCAACTGCACGCGACGTTATTGATAAACTGTTCTTCTCGGATAAGAGATACGACCTTGGAGAAGTTGGTCGTTACAGAATCAATAAGAAATTAGGAATCGATGTGGACATGGAAAACCGTGTCCTAACAAAAGTCGACATCATTGAGATTATCAAAAACCTGATTCGTTTGGTAAACTCAAAAACCGATGTTGATGATATTGACCACTTAAGTAACCGTAGGGTACGTACGGTAGGCGAGCAAATGTACAACCAGTTTGGTGTAGGTTTGGCGCGTATGGCACGTACAATCCGCGAGCGTATGAATGTTCGTGATAACGAAGTGTTTACGCCGATTGATTTGATTAACTCGAAAACATTGTCTTCGGTTATCAACTCATTCTTCGGAACAAACGCATTGTCGCAGTTTATGGATCAAACCAACCCACTGGCTGAAATGACGCACAAACGTCGTATGTCGGCTTTAGGTCCTGGTGGTCTTTCTCGCGAGCGTGCAGGTTTCGAGGTTCGTGACGTTCACTTTACGCACTACGGTCGTTTATGTCCTATTGAAACACCAGAGGGGCCAAACATTGGTTTGATCTCTTCTTTATGTGTTTTCGCAAAAATTAACGACCTCGGATTTATTTCAACACCATACCGAAAAGTAGAAAACGGAATCGTTGACTTATCAGAAACGGGTTCTGTTTACTTAACTGCTGAAGAAGAAGAAGGTAAAATTATCGCACAGGCAAACGCGCCAATTGGCGAAGACGGTAAATTCATCAACGATCGTGTTAAAGCACGTTTAGATGGTGATTACCCTGTTGTTGAAGCCGGCGAGGTTGAGTTAATGGACGTTGGTCCTAACCAGATTGCTTCTGTTGCGGCATCACTTATTTCGTTCCTTGAGCACGATGATGCAAACCGTGCATTGATGGGATCGAACATGATGCGCCAGGCAGTACCACTGCTTCGTCCTGAAGCGCCAATTGTAGGTACTGGTTTGGAGGCAAGTGTTGCCAAAGACTCGGGAGTAATGATTTGTGCCGAAGGAGATGGTGTTATCGAATTTGTTGATGCAACACAGATTATTGTTCGTTACGACATGACGGAAGAAGATCGCTTCGTGAGCTTCGATCCTGAGGTGGTAACTTACAATCTGCAAAAATATACTAAAACAAACCAGGGAACTACGGTTGACCTGAAACCAATTGTAGTTAAAGGCCAGCGTGTAACTGAAGGTGAAATTCTTACCGAAGGATACGCAACCGATAAAGGTGAGTTGGCACTGGGGCGTAACCTGCAGGTGGCATTCATGCCTTGGCAGGGTTATAACTACGAGGATGCAATTGTAATTTCGGAGCGTATTGTTCGCGAAGATGTATTCACTTCGGTACACGTTGATGAATATACTTTGGAAGTGCGCGACACAAAACGTGGAGTTGAAGAATTTACTTCTGATATTCCTAACGTTAGTGAAGAAGCTACTCGTAACCTCGATGAAAATGGTTTGATCAGAGTTGGAGCCAACGTAAAACCTGGCGACATTCTTATTGGTAAAATTACACCAAAAGGAGAATCTGATCCATCACCTGAAGAAAAACTTTTACGCGCAATCTTTGGCGACAAAGCTGGTGATGTAAAAGATGCTTCATTAAAAGCATCTCCATCTTTAAAAGGTGTTGTTATCGATAAAAAATTGTTCTCTCGCGTTGCGAAAGACAAAAAAGGTAAAGCAACAAAAACATTGCTCGACCAAATCGATGAGAAACTGGAAAAAGACATTGCAGCACTTCGCGTAAAACTTGAGGATAAACTGTTCACTTTGGTTAATGGTAAAACTTCGCAGGGAGTAAAAGACTATTACGGAACTGAGTTTATTCCGAAAGGCGTTAAATTTACACTGAAGCAATTACAGGAACTGGACTACCTGAATATCGATCCTTCAAAATGGACCACCGATAAAGCTAAAAACGATTTGATTTTTAGATTGGTGAACAACTTCATTATGAAGCAGAAAGAGGCAGAAGCAGTATCACGCCGCGAGCGTTACAATGTAACTATCGGTGATGAGCTTCCTGCTGGTATCATCCAGTTGGCAAAAATTTATATTGCTAAAAAACGTAAACTGCAAATTGGTGATAAAATGGCTGGACGTCACGGAAACAAAGGTATTGTTTCGCGTGTGGTACGTGCCGAAGATATGCCATTCCTTGCAGACGGAACACCGGTTGATATCGTATTGAACCCACTTGGTGTACCATCGCGTATGAACCTTGGACAGATTTACGAAACTGTATTGGGTTGGGCAGGTAAAGAGCTTGGTTTGAAATTCGCTACACCTATTTTTGATGGTGCTAGTTTGGATGAGGTTTCTGAATACACCGACAAGGCAGGTATTCCTCGTTACGGAGAAACACGCCTGATTAACGGTGAAACCGGAGAGCCATTCGACCAGCCGGCAACTGTAGGTATCATTTACATGCTGAAACTGGGCCACATGGTAGAAGACAAAATGCACGCCCGTTCAATCGGACCTTACTCATTAATTACGCAGCAGCCATTAGGTGGTAAAGCACAGTTTGGTGGTCAGCGTTTTGGTGAGATGGAAGTTTGGGCACTCGAGGCATTTGGTGCTTCTCATATCCTTCAGGAAATTCTTACCGTTAAGTCGGATGACGTAATGGGACGTGCAAAAGCTTACGAAGCTATCGTGAAAGGTGAGCCAATGCCACAACCGGGAATTCCTGAATCGCTGAATGTACTGCTTCACGAATTACGCGGACTTGGTCTGAGCGTGAGAATGGAGTAGAATAAGTTAGGTGCAGTTTTAAAACGTTAGTTAATTTGAATTATGGCATTCAAAAAAGATAATAAAGCAAAAACTAGTTTCTCAAAAGTTTCAGTAAGCCTTTCTTCTCCAGAAGAAATTCTGGAAAGATCGTATGGTGAAGTACTGAAGCCAGAAACAATTAACTACAGAACATATAAACCAGAACGTGATGGTTTGTTTTGTGAGCGTATTTTCGGACCGGTAAAAGACTACGAATGTCACTGTGGTAAATACAAGCGAATCCGTTATAAAGGTATCGTTTGCGACCGTTGTGGTGTTGAAGTAACCGAAAAGAAAGTACGTCGTGAGCGTATGGGACACATTTCTCTTGTGGTACCGGTAGCTCACATTTGGTATTTCAAATCGTTGCCTAACAAAATTGGTTACCTGCTTGGTTTACCTACCAAAAAGCTGGATACCATTATTTATTACGAACGCTATGTTGTTATCCAGCCTGGTGTAAAACATCAGGATGGTGTTAAAGAATTGGATTTCCTTACTGAAGAAGAGTACCTGGATATTCTGGATACACTTCCAAAAGAAAATCAATTCCTTGACGACGACGATCCAAACAAGTTTATCGCAAAAATGGGTGCCGAGGCACTGTTTGATATTCTAAGCCGTTTGGAGTTGGATGATTTGTCATTCACATTGCGTCATAAAGCAAACACCGAAACATCGCAGCAGCGTAAAAACGAGGCGTTAAAACGCTTGCAGGTTGTTGAGGCTTTCAGGGCAAGTAAAAACCTTAACCGTCCGGAATGGATGATCGTTAGGGTGGTGCCTGTAATTCCTCCTGATTTGCGTCCGTTGGTGCCATTGGATGGTGGTCGTTTCGCAACGTCAGATTTGAATGACCTTTACCGAAGAGTAATTATCCGTAACAACCGTTTGAAACGATTGATCGAGATTAAAGCTCCTGAGGTAATTTTAAGAAACGAGAAACGTATGCTACAGGAAGCTGTAGATTCGTTATTCGATAACTCAAGAAAATCTAATGCCGTTAAAACAGAAAACAACCGTGCTTTAAAATCACTGTCTGACAGTTTGAAAGGTAAGCAAGGTCGTTTCCGTCAGAACCTTTTGGGTAAACGTGTTGACTATTCTGCACGTTCGGTAATCGTTGTTGGTCCTAAATTAAGGATTCACGAATGCGGTATTCCAAAAGATATGGCAGCAGAACTTTACAAACCTTTCGTAATCCGTAAGTTGATTGAAAGAGGTATTGTAAAAACTGTAAAATCGGCAAAGAAAATCGTTGACAGAAAAGATCCTGTAGTTTGGGAAATTCTTGAAAACGTGCTGAAAGGACACCCTGTAATGTTGAACAGGGCACCTACTCTGCACCGTCTGTCAATTCAGGCATTCCAGCCTGTTCTTATTGAAGGTAAAGCAATTCAGCTGCACCCGTTGGTATGTACCGGTTTTAACGCCGACTTCGACGGTGACCAGATGGCGGTTCACTTACCATTAGGTAATGCTGCAATTTTGGAAGCTCAGTTGTTAATGCTTGCTTCGCACAACCTGTTGAACCCTGCTAACGGTGCGCCTATTCAGGTTCCATCGCAGGATATGGTTTTGGGTCTGTACTACATGACCAAACCACGTAAAGGTTGTCGTGGCGAAGGAATGACTTTCTATTCAGCAGAAGAAGTAACTATTGCATACGAAGAGAAAGCAATCGACCTTCACGCTATTATTAAAGTTAAAGTTGAAGATATCGATGAGAATGGAGAATACTTCAATCATATCATCGAAACAACTGTAGGTCGTGTTCTTTTCAACGAATATGTCCCACGTCAGGCAGGTTACGTAAACCAGATTTTGACTAAAAAATCGTTGCGTAGCATTATTACCGACGTATTTAATAAGAGTGGTAACGCAATTACTGTTAAATTCCTTGATGATATCAAGAACCTGGGTTACACAATGGCATACCGTGGTGGTCTGTCGTTCAACTTAGGCGACGTTATCATTCCTGAGGACAAAACCGAAATTGTTGCTAACGGTTACCAGGAAGTTGAAGAGGTAATCAACAACTATAACATGGGTTTCATTACCAATAACGAACGTTACAACCAGGTTATTGATATTTGGACACATGCGAATGCGAAACTTACCAACTCGGTAATGAAGACCATTAGTACCGACCGCCAGGGATTCAACTCAATTTATATGATGCTTGACTCAGGTGCGAGGGGTTCTAAAGAGCAGATTCGTCAGTTGTGCGGAATGAGGGGTTTGATGGCAAAACCACAAAAATCTGGTTCTACAGGTTCTCAGATTATTGAAAACCCGATTTTGGCAAACTTTAAAGAAGGTCTTTCGGTACTTGAGTACTTTATTTCTACTCACGGTGCTCGTAAAGGTTTGGCGGATACCGCACTTAAAACAGCTGATGCGGGTTACTTAACACGTCGTTTGGTAGACGTTGCCCAGGATGTTATCATCTCGGAAGACGACTGTGGAACATTACGTGGTTTGGTAGCCAGCGATGTTAAAAATAACGAAGAGGTTGTAGCATCATTATTCGAAAGAATCATTGGTCGTACAACAGTTCACGATATTTACCACCCGCTAAATGGTGAGTTGATCATCAAATCGGGTGATGAAATTACTGAAGAGATTGCTAAAGTAATCGAAGACTCGCCAATTGAAACTGTTGAAATTCGTTCGGTATTAACCTGTGAATCAAAAGTTGGTGTTTGTGCCAAGTGTTACGGACGTAACCTGGCTACCGGCAAAAAAGTTCAGAAAGGTGAAGCTACCGGAGTTATTGCAGCACAGTCGATCGGTGAGCCGGGTACACAGCTTACACTTCGTACCTTCCACGTAGGGGGTATCGCAGGTAACATCTCAGCGCAATCAACAGTTGAATCAAGATACGATGGATACTGTGAGATTGAAGAGCTTCGTTCGGTACCGTACAAAGATGACGAAGGAAATGACGTTGAGATTGTTGTAAGTCGTTTGGCCGAATTGAAGATTATCGATAAAAACACCAATATTCCGCTTTCTACCCACCCACTTCCATACGGTTGTAAACTGTATGTGAAAAACGGTCAGGAAATCCGTAAAGGAACTATGATCTGTGATTGGGACCCATTTAACGGTGTAATTATTACCGAGTTCGATGGTAAAGTAGAGTTCGAGAACCTGATTGAAGGTATTACTTTCCGCCAGGAATCGGATGAGCAAACCGGTTATAGCGAGCGTGTAATTATCGAAACAAAAGATAAGACCAAAAACCCAACATTGAAGATTATGGACGATGCCGGTGAAATGATCCGCTCGTACAACCTTCCGGTTGGAGGTCATATCTCTGTAGATAACGGACAAGAGGTTAAAGCAGGTAAGATTTTGGTTAAGATTCCTCGTGCTGCCGGTAAAGCAGGCGATATCACAGGGGGTCTGCCACGTGTTACCGAGTTGTTCGAGGCACGTAACCCATCTAACCCTGCCGTTGTTTCTGAGGTAGACGGTGAAGTTTCATTAGGTAAGATCAAACGTGGTAACCGCGAGATCATTGTAACCACTAAAAACGGCGATGTGAAGAAATATCTTGTACCGCTGTCGAAACAGATCCTTGTTCAGGAGAATGACTACATCAGAGCAGGTATACCTTTATCTGACGGAGCAACAACTCCTTCTGATATTCTTGCCATTAAAGGGCCGACTGCTGTTCAGGAATACATTTTGAACGAAGTACAGGATGTGTACCGTATGCAGGGAGTAAAAATTAACGATAAACACTTTGAGATTATCATCCGTCAGATGATGCGTAAAGTAGAAATCGTTGATCCGGGTGATACTCGTTTCCTTGAAAAGCAAGTGGTTGACAAAAACGAATTCATGTCAGAAAACGACTGGATCTACAACAAAAAAGTTGTAGTTGATCCGGGAGATGCTGAAGGGCTTAAAGCCGGACAGATTGTTTCTTCACGTCGTTTGAGAGATGAGAACTCGCAACTCCGAAGAAAAGATAAAAAACTGGTAGAGTCGAGGGATGCAATTCCTGCAACATCAAGCCAGATTCTTCAGGGTATTACAAAAGCAGCGTTACAAACACGCAGCTGGTTGTCTGCCGCATCGTTCCAGGAAACTACAAAAGTTCTTAACGAGGCCGCTATCAACGGTAAGATGGATTACCTTGACGGACTGAAAGAGAACGTAATTTGTGGTCACCTGATACCGGCAGGTACCGGATTGAAAGAATACAAAAACCTTGTTGTTGGGTCTAAATCAGAATACGACAGGTTGGTTGATATGAGACATGATTAATAGCTAAAAAGGATTACCATGGAAGATAAAAAGCATAAATCGCAACAAATAAACATTGAATTGAACGAAGAAGTAGCTCAGGGAACGTATTCGAACCTTGCTGTTATTACTCACTCAACTTCTGAATTTGTAGTTGATTTTGTACGGATTATGCCAGGTATTCCAAAAGCGAATGTAAAGTCTCGTATTATTCTTACACCGGAACATGCCAAACGTTTATTAATGGCTTTGCAGGACAATATTGCAAAATTTGAAGCTCAGCATGGCCCCATTAAAAACGTTACGCCGGGTTCCGATCCGAACTTGCCACCAATGAATTTTGGTGGACCTACAGCTCAGGCTTAGTAATTTACAAGCATAATATTTAAAGAGGAATCATTAGTGGTTCCTCTTTTTTTGTATTATAACTGGTTAATGTCGATGAAATAAATACGGGCTTGGGCGACATTCTTGAAACTCATCAGAAAAACAAATTGAGTATGGCCTGGGCATAAAAAAACCGGCCCGTAATTAACGAACCGGTTCTCTGAATTAATTTGGTTAGATTTGGTTTGAAATCCGCCGATGAAGGTAATAAAATTATCCAAATGCAACAATCCGTAAATTATACAATTTGGTATGAACGATGTTGTTGTTCCTTAATCATTTGAAAACGGCGTTTTGTGCTTAACTTGAAGCACTCAATGTTTGACGTGAAGTTTCTTCTGGATGAAAAGTAACAAAACACCGGAAGAAAATGGAGGTTTATTCAAATCACATAACGAGACCTTTTCTACTAAAAATGGCTGGTTGAAACGCCTGAAAACAGTCATAATTCGTCTATTTTTAATTAAAATGGTTTTAAATTAAATGTCACTTTCCCCGCTCAGAATTTTGGAATATTAAAGGCGATTGTTTTAAAGCATTGTCAGTATTGCGTTTGGACGGGTGTGTAAGTGCTGAATGCCTTGACAGCTCTGCTATTTAACAAACATTAAAGGTCTGTGAGTCCTAATCTCTTTGGTTAGTTTTGCACCGATTTTTATATTTGTTAGCTTTCAAATTGCAGGAGTAGCTAAATTGCTACGGCAATAGATCGAAAAAATAAAGAAATTATATATCAATCAATAAAAAATCTTACTGAATGAAGGCTTATAACATTATTGTTTTGGCGAAGCAGGTTCCCGACACACGAAATGTGGGGAAAGATGCGATGAAGGCTGACGGGACGATAAACAGGGCTGTGCTTCCTGCCATCTTTAATCCCGAGGATTTGAACGCCCTCGAACAAGCACTACGCATTAAAGATCAATTTCCTGAATCAAAAATCAATATTCTAACCATGGGGCCGGGTAGGGCTGCCGACATTATTCGCGAAGGTTTATATCGCGGTGCCGACGGTGGTATTCTGCTAACCGACCGTGCTTTTGCCGGTTCGGATACTTTGGCAACATCGTATGCCATTGGACAGGCATTGAAAAAAATGGGTAAAATTGATATGATCATTGCCGGTCGTCAGGCTATCGATGGTGATACTGCCCAGGTTGGCCCTCAGGTGGCCGAAAAGCTCGGTATGTTGCAGATAACATACGTTGAAGAGGTGCTGGAGGTGACAGACAAAACGGTTACCGTAAAACGCCGTTTAGAGAATGGTGTGGAAACAGCAAAATGTCCTATGCCATTGGTGATGACTGTTAACGGATCAGCTCCTGATTGCCGCGCACGTAATGCCAAACGAATCATGAAATTCAAAAAGGCGCGTACAGTTACCGAACTTCAAAAGGAAAATGAAGACTATACAGCATTGTACAACGAACACCCCGACCTGATGATTCAGGAATGGACCGTTAACGACATTGAAACTGATGCATCGCAGCTTGGTCTTACCGGCTCGCCAACCAAAGTTAAAACGGTTGAGAATGTTGTTCTTCAGGCTAAAGATTCGAAAGTAATTTCGGCAGCCGACGACGAAATTGAAGCCATGATGGTTGAGTTAATTAAGAGTCACACAATCGGCTAAGGCCATTAAATGAATAGTTAAAAATTTGAAGAAATGAGCAGCGTATTTGTTTATTGCGAAATAGAAGATGGCCAGGTAGCTGATGTTAGTCAGGAACTGCTAACCAAGGGACGTACCCTGGCAAATGAATTAAAATGTAAACTGGAAGCCATTGCTATCGGGAGCAAACTCGATAAAGTGGGCGATCAAATAATTCCTTACGGTGTAGATACACTGTACATTGCAGACGATGAGCGTTTGTTCCCGTACCAGACTTTGCCGCACACATCAATTGTGGTGAACCTGTTTAAAGAACAAAAGCCTCAGATCGCTTTAATGGGAGCTTCGTCGATTGGTCGTGATTTAGGACCACGCGTTTCATCGGCATTGCACAGTGGTTTAACAGCCGACTGTACCAGCCTTGTAATTGGCGATCATTACGATAAAAAACAAGACAAGAATTACGAAAACCTTCTTTACCAGATTCGTCCGGCATTTGGAGGAAACATCATTGCAACCATTATCAACCCCGATTGCCGTCCGCAAATGGCAACCGTGCGCGAGGGTGTAATGAAAAAAGAAATTCTTGATCCGAAATACAAAGGAAAAGTTGTAAAACTTGATGTAGCTAAATATGTAAACGACGAAGATTTCGTGGTTGAGATCATTGAGCGCCACATGGAAAAAAGCAAGGTGAACGTTAAAGGTGCACCTATTGTTGTTGCCGGAGGTTATGGTGTAGGTTCAAAAGAGAACTTCAAGTTGTTGTATGATTTGGCAGAAGTACTGGGTGGCGAAGTTGGTGCTTCTCGTGCTGCGGTCGACTCTGGTTTGGCAGGTCACGAGCGCCAGATCGGGCAAACAGGTATTACCGTTCGTCCGAAACTGTACATAGCCTGCGGTATCTCGGGGCAAATTCAGCACCGTGCCGGAATGGAAGAATCGGCACAGATCATCGCGATCAATACCGATCCTGAAGCTCCTATTAATGCAATAGCCGACTATGTAATTACCGGAGATGTGGCAGAGGTCATTCCTAAAATGATCAAGTATTATAAAAAGAACAGCAAATAGTCACGACTTAAAATTGAAAAAATGGCAAATTATTATACAGATAACAGCGAGTTAAAATTTCACCTGAATCACCCTTTAATGAAAGAGATCGTTCGCTTAAAAGAACGTGAATATACTTTCAAGGATGAATTTGATTTTGCTCCACTGGATTACGAAGATGCAATTGACAGTTACGATCGTGTACTGGAGGTTGTTGGCGAAATTTGCGGAAACATTGTTTCTGAAAATGCCGAAAGTATTGATGCTGAAGGACCGGAAGTAATCGACGGACACGTAAAATATGCCCGTGGAACCGAGGAAAACATCAAAGCATTAAACCAGGCCGGATTAATGGGAATGTCGTTGCCTTACAAATACGAAGGGTTGAACTTCCCGATTGTGCCTTATATTATGGCTGCCGATATTGTATCGCGCGCTGACGCCGGTTTTGTAAACATTTGGGGTTTGCAGGATTGTGCCGAAACCATTAACGAATTTGCTTCGGAAGAGCAAAAAGAAAAATACCTGCCACGTGTTTGCAACGGCGACACTATGGCAATGGACTTAACCGAGCCGGATGCAGGTTCCGATCTTCAGGCGGTGCAGTTAAAAGCTACCTGGAACGAGGAGAAACAAGTTTGGTTGCTGAATGGTGTGAAACGTTTTATTACCAACGGCGACGGCGATATTTCGCTTGTGCTGGCCCGCTCGGAAGCCGGAACATCTGACGGTCGTGGTTTGTCGATGTATATTTACGACAAACAATCGGGTGGTGTAACCGTTCGTCGTATCGAGCACAAAATGGGTATTATTGGTTCGCCAACCTGCGAGCTGGTATTCAAAGATGCCCCGGCCGAATTGGTTGGATCGCGTAAAATGGGACTGATCAAGTACGTTATGGCGTTGATGAACGGTGCCCGTTTGGGTATTGCAGCGCAGTCGGTAGGTGTTTGTGAAGCAGCTTACCGCGAAGCTTTGGAATACGCCAAAGAACGTATGCAGTTCGGTAAAGCGATCATCAAATTCCCGGCTGTTTACGAAATGCTTTCGCTGATGAAAGCCAAACTGGATGCATCGCGTACTTTACTTTACGAAACTTCGCGTTTTGTTGATATGTACAAAACTTACATGCACATTGCCGAAGAGCGTAAACTGGAGAAAGAAGAGCGCGACGAAATGAAAAAATACCAGCGTTTGGCCGATATCTTTACTCCGCTTGTAAAAGGTATGGCGAGCGAATACAGTAACCAGCTGGCTTACGATGCGGTTCAGATTCATGGTGGATCGGGTTTTATGAAAGACTATCCGGTTGAACGTATCTACCGCGATGCGCGTATTACTTCAATTTACGAAGGAACTACACAGCTACAGGTTGTGGCTGCCATCCGTGGTGTAACTACCGGCGGTTACCTGAACCAGATTCGTGCATACGAAGCTGAAAAAGTTTCGCCAACCTTAGAACATCTGAAGCGTACGCTCATTATTCTTACTGCCGATTACGAAGAAGCAGTTAAGAAAGTGACAGCTGCAGGCGACAATGAGTTTGTTGATTTCCATGCACGTCGTTTGGTTGAAATGGCAGGCCACATTATTATGAGCTACCTGTTGTTGCTGGATACCAACCGCGAGGCTTCGTTCCTGAAATCGACGAAAAACTATATCGCCTTTGCAAAAGCTCAGGTGAAAGCACACGCCGAGTTTATCCGTGCGTCGGAATTAAGCGACGTAGGTGATTACAAATTTGAAATGTAATAAAAGCTTCGGGCCGCAAGCTCATCGCTTTTAGCAAAATAGTAAAGCCACTTTCTGTCAGTTGACAGAGGGTGGCTTTTTCTTTTGGGAGTATTCCTATTTTTTTATGAGTATTGCTGAGTAAATTTCGTCCGGAAGAACCACTTGGCTTCGATCGGCTTACTTCGCCGGACGATGTGCATGATACTTACTTACCCGGGGCGTCGTAATTCAAAGAATTACTTTGCCCCGGGCTAAAGCAAAACGCACTTTCAGCGCTTTTATTAATAGCCCCAAAGGGGCGAAGGCAATAACCCGGTGCGACTGATGGATGTCAGGAAGCGCCGGGAAAGTGAATGTAGGCAGACGCTCTCGTCCGGCGAAGAAAGCAGGACAGCGCTTGTACGCTGCCCCGGACGAAAAAACAATAGCCTATTTATATAAACAAAAGCATCGTAATCTTCAGGTTAAAGACATTGTTTAATCACTGTTGGTGATTCCCGGAAATCCTATTTGTTTTCTTTTGGGAGCAACCCCATCTTTTTATGTGTATTGCTGTATGAATTTCGTCCGGAAGAACCACTTGGCTTCGATCGGCTTACTTCGCCGGACGATTTCTCTTCGGTGGTTTAACCCCGGCGCTATGCACCGGGTTATTCACATTCGCCGCTTTCAGCGCCAGAAAGCTTATTCTAACGATTGCACAAGGAATTGGTCTTTACCTATAAATCGTTTCAACATCCCGAAGGGATGAAATATTAATAACCGCGGGTGAAACCCGGGGTAGATGTGAAAATATATCAAAGGCGCAACCGGTAAGTTCTTTGAAATGCAATGATGGCTTGCGCCGTAATTCTCTGACGTCGGTGAAATAATCCCCACCAGATATTTCATGTGATCCAGTTTTCCCTTTGTAAGGGAACCTTGCCTACTGGAAGGCAGTAATGTCGACAGACAAAAGGGTAGGGCCACTTTCAAACCCTATTTGTTTTGGGAGTACTCCCAAAACAAGAAAACAGCGTTAGGGAAGCTTTGGGAGTATTCCCAAAGCAAGAAAACTGTAGTAGGGAAGCTTTGGGAATACTCCCAAAGCAAAAAAACTGCGTTAGGGAGCCTTTGGGAGTACTCCCAAAGCAAGAAACATGCGTTGGTGGAGCTTTGGGAGTACTCCCAAAAGAGCCGCAAAACAAAAGTCGAACAAGCCACATTCGTTATTTGTTAAAGAAGACAAGCGTAACGACCTAAGGATTTACGCGTTATAAAACAAATAATTCAATGCCGGGAAAAATGAGAATTCAACAAACTATAATTGCGCTGTTTGTTACTTCTTTGTTTTTATTTCTGCCGCAACACAGGGGCGTTCTGGCATCGTCAACCTTTAAATTGCAAAAAGGGAAAACCCTGATTTACGGGCACAACCTCAACGAAGGCGATATCGGTGTGCCGGGTCTGGTGTTCATCAACAAACGCGGAATGTTTAAAACAGGCCGAACATGGAGCGAGATCATTACACGAGGGCGGATAAATCCTTCTTCGCACACCTGGATTTCGCGCTACGGCTCGGTTACTTTCAATAATTTCGGGAAAGATTTCCCCGATGGCGGAATGAACGAAGCGGGTTTGTTTATTTGGGAGATGAACGAAGAAGCCGATTATCCGAAAAACGACAGCCTGCCCAAACTGAACCAAATGAACTGGATGCAGTACATTCTCGATAACTATTCAACTACTGAAGAGGCTATTCGTTGTGCCTCGGAATTTGAGATTGATGGCTGGGCCTGTCACTTTTTTGTTGGCGATGCCGTGGGAAATACAGCAGCAATTGCTTTTATAAATGGCGAAGTGGTAGTGCACACCGGAGATGAAATGCCTGTTCCGGCACTTTTTAATTCTCCGTATGATCGTGAGCTGGAGTTGTCGAAATATTTCCGTGGTTTTGGTGGCGAATACCAGCCCGACGAAACGGATCCGAATGTGCCCCGTTTTGTGCGCACAGCGGTGATGATCGATAACTACCAAAAAGAAGATGACCCGATAGACTATGGTTTTTACATGCTTAAAACCTTGCGTGTTTTCAACGATCCTGAGTGGTCGATCCTGTTCGATGCCCAAAATCGAACGGTTCATTTTCGCACCCGTATCAATCCCGAAAGAAAGACCCTGGTAATGGATGAAATTCATTTTAGCAACAGCGAACCGGCGCTGGTATTGAATATGGCCACCGCTTTTAGTGGCAATATTCTGTCGGTGTTTAAGCCCTATTCCAAAAGTATCATGCAGCATTTTATCCGGTTTGAGTTATTGCCTGTTCTGCCCAAGGATTTTTATACCCATGGCGACTTATCCGCCAGGCAGTTTTCTGAACGGATTGTTAATCATACCGATTCTTACACCGACAGTACGAATCACTTTTTTAAGGGCACCTGGGAAAGCAGTCGAACAGAAGATGAAGATGAACCGCACTTTTTAATAAATTTTGACGTGGAAGGCAATGCCGTTACCGCTGTTATTTCCCCGGATTCCGGGGATAAGCCATATAATGTCGATAATCTCAGAATGTCAGGTAATGAATTCTGTTTTACCTTTCAAACAAAATCGGGTAAAATACTGGAAGTTAAAGGCACTATTCGCGATGATGAAATGCTTGTGAATCTTCAGGGAATTGAAGATTCCTACGGAGATTACACCTTAAAAAGAACGATTGACACATTGTAGGATAATATTCCCCTTATTATTTGCGATTATATTACATACGTTCGAAATTGTTTTGTAGCAAAAAGTTGCTTTAGGCAATTGTTTTTCAATGTGTTGTAAAAGTTGTATATTTAGGTGATTGTGATACGTTCGAAAACCAAAATGAATTGAGCCTTATGCCTGAGCTTTTCATTACTAAAGCCAAACAATTTATCCTCGATAACCTCGAGAATGATAAATTTGGTGTTAGTGAACTGGCTGCCGAAATGGGATTGAGCCGTTCGCAATTTCTTCGCAAAATAAAGTCGGAAACAGGAAAATCTGCCAACAAGTTTATTCGCGACATTCGATTGGAAGAATCCATTTCGCTTATCGAAAAAGACGATCATACAGCTTCCGAGATTGCCTATAAAGTGGGCTTTAGCAGTCCGTCGTATTTCAACAAATGTTTTCACGATAAATACGGATGTACACCGGGCGAATATAAAAAGCAGGCCGGGGAGGAAGGATTTTCGGCGATTGAAACAAAAGCAGCTTCAACACCAAATAACCGGATGAAGGTGGCCGGAATGTTTCTGCTATTTATAATTGTAACGGTTGGGTTTGGTTATTGGGGAGCCAAACTGGCAAAACCCGGTGAAGCCGAAACGGAAGAAATCGCGATAGCTGTTTTGCCGTTTCTCGATCTTTCAGAGATGAATAACCGGTCGCACCTGGCTTTGGGATTAACCGATAATCTGATCACCGAACTCTCGAAAATGAAAGGATTTCGGGTGACCTCACGTGGTTCGGCAATGATTTTTCGCGACTCGGTACGCATTTATTCCGAGATTGCTGAGTACCTCGGAGCCGACCTGTTGCTGGAAGGAAGTGTGTTAACCGAAGACGACAGTATGCTGGTGAATGTGCAGCTGATAAATCCTTTTCCGCAGGAAGACCACATTTGGGCCAACCAATATTATCAACGAACAACAAAAATATTACAGGTAGTTAGCGACCTGAGTTATAATATCGCCACTGAAATTCTGAATGCCACTCAGCCGGCAGCGCCACAAGAATTGCCGGCAGTTAATGGGCAAGCCCACGAGTTGTACCAAAAAGGAAGGATGTTGTGGTTAACGCAGGATATCAGGAAAGATAAAATGAAAGATGCTGTTGAGTACCTGACATCATCGGTAACGATCGATCCGGATTTTGCTCCGGCCTATTTAACGCTGGCTGAATGTTACATGGCGCTCGACCGGCTGGTGTACGACCATGCAGAAGAACAGGTTTACCGCACCAATGCAAGGGCTGCCGTTGATAAAGCCTTGGAATTGGATGCAACGCTCGCCGATGCTTATACTACAAAAGCCAATCTGGTGGGAAAACTCGACTGGGATTGGGAACAAATGAAACAACTTGCTGAAAGGGCGCTGGAATTACAACCCAGTAACTCGGATGCACACCTTGTTCTCTCGAACTATTTTACGGTGAAGGGCGACTATAAAAATGCGATAAGCGAGGCACTAACCGCCAGGTTGCTGGACCCGCTGAATCCGCGAACGCTGAGTTTTTTAGCCGAACGCTATTATATTGTGGGCGAATATGAAAAGTCGATTGCTACCTACAACGAGGTGCTTGAGTTGTTTCCCACCTTTGGTTTTGCCATGCATAGTTTGGGTTATGTATACCTGCAACAAGGGTTCCCTGAAAAATCGATTGAAATATGGACCGAACTGCAAGACCTGATGCGAAATGAGGCAGTTGCCGAGTATTACAGAACCGGCCCTTCGTTTGAAGACTGCATTAGGTTTTATATGAAAGGGGCATTAACCGGACAGGATAAATACTGTTGTAACCAGTCGGTGGTATCGGGTTTATTTATGATGGTTAATGATATTGAAGGCACCATCGATTACCTTAAAGTTGCCTACGAAGTGCGGAATGAAGACCTGCCTTTTGTTTTGTCGTATCCGCTTTATTATCCGCTGCATAATCATCCCGAATTTCAGGAATTGGTGAATGATGTTGGTGTTGTTTTTCCACAATCCAACCCGCTTTAATTTATTTCCAAAATCCTCGAACTACCATAAGGTTTCCTTTGCATGCTGCAAAATTGCAAAGGGTGCGCCAATTTTTAAAGTTTATGCTTCATCGCTGATAAGTTGTAAAAGCCTTTTCACAGGAACTTTGTAGCATAAACTTTAAAACTAATTGTCATGAAAAATCTCAAAATTATCTTAGTCATTTTTAGTTTGTGTTTCCTTACATATACAGCAGGAGCACAGAGCGAAAAATCGCAGGCTAAATCAGAAAAAATCGAAGAAGAAGTACACATACAATGCTTATGTGCCGGAGAATTACTTGTAGGTACTGTAACATGGAACCATGTTGTAAATAAGAATAGTGAGCACTGGAACGTGCAGTTTGGAGAAATGACCGGACAAACTTCTCATGAAAAATACCGGTTTGTATATGTTGAAAGTATTGGCAAGCTGGTCATTTTCAGAGTAATTGGAGAAAAGGGTTTGGTTACTTACATGCAATGGAATGCAGTTACCGGAGAATATACTTTTTACTGTACCTCATGGTAGAGGTAGTTGTTACATAATTCTATAAAAAAACAATCATGAAAAAATTAATTCTAATACTTGCAATAGCACTGTTTTTTGCCGGGTGCGAAAAGGACTTTGTTGAAGACCCAATTAACAGCATGGAACTAAAAAGTGGAAATTCTGATAAAGTAACCGGAGTTGATGAGTACGGCTATAACTGGAACGCACATCATTTTAATGGAAGTTTTTATAATGCTATTGTTGGCGACAATTTATATGCATTTGCTCCATGGTCGCATACAACACCTTACATGGGCGTAGATGATGAGATTACTCCGGCCGATCCCGGTGACCTTATGTATGATTTGTGGAGTATTGCCTGGTATTTAAGAGACGTTAATTTACTTATGCGCTGGAATGAGGCATTAATTTCAAAAGAAGGTGTTTATCCTGGCAGTCTCGACGAATGGATTGGTTCGGATGCATGGATTACCTTTCAATTTAGTGGAGTAGATGAGAATGGTAAGCAGTGGTCGCAATTCCAGAAAATGGTTGCAGCAAATCACGATGATCAGCTAAAAACAGAAGGAGAGTGGTATCCGGTAGGTGTGTGGTATAACAATAACGATGAAGAGATAGGTATTTTTAACGACTGGACCCAACTAATTTTGGTTCAGTGTGTGAAAACCGGGGAACCGCCATTTCCTTTTTCAACCATACCGGCGTATAAGAATACTGCACGATTGGGATTCGGAATTACAAAGAAATAAGAACTAAAATTATTCAACGGTATAACTTTTACTAATGAATTACGTAATCCTCCATGTTTACAAAAAATCGCAACATGAGACTCGTCCTGTAGCGCGCAGGGCGGGTTTCTTCGTTCCAATTTCAAATTAAAACCAGACTTATGAAAATTCTGACTATCATTTTTGCGGTATTATTATCCGCCTCAACACTTTGTGCACAGGAATCATTTACAGTTCCTCAACTTACTCCGGAGCAGGAAACGGAAGTGCTTTACAATCATGTTTATGCGTATTTTGCTGCGGGGCTTAGCATGGCAAAAGAAAAAGGCGTTTCACCTGAAGCGTATGGAAAATATATTGGCGAGCAGTTTAAGGTGTTTTGGGATCCGGAATCAGGTTTTCCGTTTTTCGTTAACCAGATCATGTTTATTTTGCAGGGAGTAAATCCGTACAGCGAAATGAAAATTGTTGAGCAAAACGAAAAGATGATTCGCTTTACAATGAGTAATATGAATAAGCTTTTTATACAGGGACCGGCTTACGGCATTACGTATAACGAGTTTCTGGCCTGCTCCGACGGACTGTTAAAAACGGTTGCCAACCACATGAAAACCAATTTCTCGTACAAGGATACCGATGGTTTATACGAGGTTACGCTCACCGCGAAATAAAGCTAAACGTAAATCATCTTTTTGGTCATTCCTCCGTCAATTACAAAATTCTGTCCGGTAATAAAGTCGTTCTCCTTCTTTAGCAGGAAAAGAACCATGCCGGCAATGTCTTCTGCTTTGCCAATGCGCCCGGCCGGATGTTGTGCGTGGTCTTCTTTTGTTAGTTTTTCCTGATGAGCAAGGGAGCGCTTCTTTGTTGCCGACACATCAATCCATCCGGGGCTGATGGCATTAACTTTTATTTGCGGGCCAAGACTTGCCGCCAGTGCGTGTGTAAGTGCAAGGATGCCTCCTTTGCTTGCCGAATAAGCCTCTGTGTCAGGTTCGGATTGTAAAGCGCGGGTGGAAGCCATGTTAATGATTCTACCTCCGTATGGTTTCATAAACGGCGCTACGTACTTCGAGCACAAAAAAGCGCCGGAAAGATTGGTGCCAATTACCCGGTTCCATTCCCCGAAAGAAAGTTCCTCCAATGGTTTGTCTATGCTAATTGCCGCATTGTTTACCAGTGCATAAATGTTTCCGTGCTGTTTCGCCGATTCTTTTACCGCCGTCTCAACGGATTTCTCATCGGCCACATCTACTTGATAAACCTGAACTGTTTCATCGGTAAATTCCTCTTGAAACTCCGCAATGGCTTCTTCGTCAATCTCAAAAACCGATACTGCATAATTGTTGTTCAGTAAATCAACAACCAGGTGTTTGCCAATTCCCTGGGTGCCTCCGGTTACTATTACATGTTTTTTCATACTACAAATCTTCTTCAATAAAATTAATCAAATTTCAATTGTATCATTTCTGTGGATGGGGCAAAAATGAATGTCGCCACAAACTTTCTTTTTGCAAAGCTAATGGGAGCAGAAAACACTACATTTTTGTAGGATCGCCACATTTTTCTTACAAAAAAGAAATGTTGAGCTGCAGTTCAGTTTTTCAAATCGCTGGTTTCCAGCAATCTGATTTTTTTGGTATTTCATTTGCCCGGTTCATACCAAACAATTTAAATGTGCAGGATATGAGAGTGCTATTACCCGTTGCCGGAAAAGAAACAGGAAGAGAGAAAATCGCACGAGGTTTTCATAATGCTAAATTGGTGTGTATCTACGATTCGGAGTCGAAAGCTTTTGAGTGGAAAGAGACTTCAGAGATCAGTCCCAACCCGGGCGATCTGACCCACGAGTTAAAACGTTTGCAAATAAATACCATTATCAGCGGCTATATTCCGCCCATGGTTTTGCAAATTTTTACCCGAAATGGTTTTTCAGTATTAAAAGCACGAGGCCGAAATGTACACGAAAACATCAGCTTTTTTACCCAAAACCAATTGGAATCTTTTACCTCGCAGGCAGCACGCGAATTGTGGGGCTGCGAGAGTGGTTGTAATTCATGCAGTTCAACATCATGTAAAAACTAGTGGCTTATGGCAATCGATAAAGCAATAAAATTTGTAAAACGGGCAACTTCCGAAAGCGATTTTCGGAAAGCTTGTTACCGGGCCCCGTCGAGAGAGAGCTTGCTGGAAGAAAAAGGTTTTACCGAGGTAGAGTTCGACGATGCCATAAATATGCAGCTGGTAAAATGCCAGACCTACGAGCAGGCCGAAGTGTATCAGCAGATACGCATGTGGTTTTTATCCCTATAATTATTTAATGAACCCGAATAAAGGAGCAGCTGTATTCGGACAAAAAATTTATACTATGAATTACAGAGACCTGGAAGCCGTTAGGCAAATTGTAAACGAAGCAACCGGATTAGATATTAGCTATGCTTACGAAGATCTTGTTTTTCCGGAGCATGGCGCATTTATTATACAGTTTAACGAAGAAAGTACCGATAAACTACACTGTTACTTTCATGAAGATTGTATTGCAAAGGATGCTGCAACGATTTTTGCCAACCTAAAAAACGAGACCGAAAAACGTAAATGCGAACTTCTGCGCGAGGGAGCATACAATTTTGAGCAGGTTGGAGACAACATCCAAATTCGATTTTTATAGCTGCAAATCAACCAATTCTACATGGTTAGTCAATAATATATCGGGCTAAAACGACGTGATTTTCTTACATATTCGAAAATATTGCTACTTGCCGGCAATTGAATTGTCATAAATGTTGCCGATTTGTTAACAGTTTGATTAATACAGGGGTGTTTGTTAAAACTTTTTATCTGTGATCCCTGTTAGGGTGTGTTGTGGAAATATATACTTTTTTTAATCGCTATGCTGTAATTTTTTAGGGGGTAAACGAAAAAAGAAATAAAACATGAAGAACATGCCTTGTCGAGAAGGGGGTGATTGTATAATATAAGATTATTAAAATGTTTTATTAATTGCTATTAAAGTCCTAAAAAGATAGCTAAATGTTAATTTAAGTAGAAATTTGTCAATAATAATTTTGCAGTATTGACAAAGTGATTATTTTTGACGCAAAATATTTGACAGCTAAGAAAATTTACGAATATGTGTGGAATTGTTGGAGCATTTGATTTAAAAGTTAAAGCTGAGGATCTCCGCCCTCAGGTGCTGATGATGAGTAAAAAAGTTCGTCACCGCGGACCGGACTGGTCGGGTATTTATTGTGGCGAAAAAGCGATAATAGCTCACGAGCGTCTTTCAATAGTTGACCCGGAGTCGGGTGGACAACCTTTATATAGTAAAGATGGAAATCTTATTTTGGGTGTTAACGGCGAAATTTATAATCACCGTGAAATTCGTAAACGTTACGAAGGAAAATACGAATTCTTAACCAAATCGGACTGTGAGGTAATTTTAGCCCTGTATAACGACAAAAAGGAAAAATTCCTGGACGAGATGAACGGTATTTTTGCTTTTGCCCTTTATGATGAGGTAAACGATTCCTATCTGATTGGTCGCGACCATATCGGTATTATTCCGTTGTACCAGGGATGGGACAAGTGGGGGAACTACTATGTTGCATCAGAATTAAAATCGTTGGAAGGATTTTGTACCAAGATAGAGGAATTTCCTCCGGGCCACTATTTATACAGCAAAGATGGCGAACTTAAAAAATGGTATGTTCGCGAGTGGGAAGAATTTGACAATGTTAAAGATAATCCGGCAAGTGTTGAAGAGTTGTCGCAAGCTCTGGAAGATGCTGTACAGCGTCAGTTAATGTCGGATGTGCCATACGGAGTGCTGCTTTCGGGTGGTTTAGACTCATCGATAACTTCGGCGCTGGCAAAAAAATTCTCATCAAAACGTATTGAGGACGGTGGCGAAAAAGATGCCTGGTGGCCACAATTACACTCGTTTGTAATTGGTTTGGACGGCTCGCCCGACTTGGCTGCTGCACGTAAAGTGGCCGATCATATCGGAACGGTTCACCACGAAATTAATTATACCATCCAGGAAGGTTTGGATGCCATCCGTGATGTAATTTACCATATCGAAACATACGATGTAACTACCGTTCGTGCATCAACACCCATGTACATGCTGTCGCGTGTAATTAAATCGATGGGTATTAAAATGGTACTTACCGGCGAGGGTGCTGACGAGATTTTTGGAGGTTACCTGTATTTCCACAAAGCACCAAATGCCGAAGAATTCCACAAAGAAAGTGTGCGAAAAGTAAGCCGACTGAATATGTACGACTGTCTGCGTGCCAATAAATCGTTGGCTGCATGGGGCGTTGAAGGTCGTGTGCCATTCCTTGATAAAGAATTTGTTGACGTGGCAATGCGTTTTAACCCGGAGGCCAAAATGGCCAAAGACGGTAAAATGGAAAAACATTGTCTGCGTGAAGGATTTGCCAAATACCTGCCCGAAGAAGTGGCATGGCGCCAGAAAGAGCAATTCTCTGACGGTGTTGGTTATGGCTGGATTGATACGCTGAAACAAATTGCAGAAGACAAGGTGAGCGACGAAATGATGGAAAATGCGAAATATCGTTTCCCGGTAAATCCACCACGAAACAAAGAAGAATATGTGTACCGCGAAATTTACAGCGAACACTTCCCGTCGGATGCGGCTGCAGCTTGTGTGCCGTCTGAAGCTTCAATTGCATGTAGTACCGCTGCTGCTCTTGAGTGGGATGCTTCGTTCCAGGGAAATGCCGACCCATCAGGTCGTGCGGTTAACACGGTTCATGCACAAGGAGCGACATTTAGGGACATTAAGAAGAAATAATTTTAATTTATTATCAATCAACTCAGGGAGCCATTCGTTTTATACGGATGGCTTTTTTGTTGAAAGTCACTTTGGTAAAAACAAAAAAGTTCACGCAGAGATCACTAAGTTTTCGCAAAGCACGCAAAACAGATTCTATGCCTTTGCGAATTTTGCGCTTCTTCTATTCTTTGCGTGAAACAATATTGATATCCTTTCAACCCTGTTGGTGATTCCATAAATCATGAATGTTTTTTCTGAAAGTCGATAAAGGAAAAGACAGCTGTTTTTCGTCCGGGACAAGAAACAAGCATTGATGAGCTTTCTTCGCCGGACGATTATCCTTCGGCCATTTCATCCCGGCGCTACGCACCGGGCAATTGCCTTCGTCCCTTTGGGGCTATCTATGAGAGCGCTGAAAGTGCGTTTTATATTAGCCCGGGGCAGAGTAATTCAAAGAATTACATCGCCCCGGGTAAGGAAGTAGAATCTGCATCGTCAGGCGAAGAAAGTTGGATGGAGGCAGTTCGTTGTCCCGGACGAAATTTTAGGATTGTTGTTTTGTGTACAAACCGTGAAAAAAAATCATCAAGATTGGCATTTTGCACAGAAAACAGGCTTCTGAACCGTTAGGATGGGCATTTTGCGTAGAAAACATGAATCTGAACCGTCGGGATGGATGTTTTGCACAGAAAATATGAAAAAAAATCATCAGGATGGACATTTTGCGCACAAAATATGAATCTGAACCGTCAGAATGGACATTTTGCACACAAAATATTAGTCTGAATTATCAGATTACAGGAGTCGTGATCTGATTAGCCACACAAGGCAATAAAATTCAGGATTAGCCGGTGGTTATAAAACTCGGGATGAAACTGGCAGGAATATAAAGGTTTGTTTTTGTGTTTCATCAGTTGGTTTTTGCATGTTGCCGATGTAAGCAGCAATTCAAAATCGTTGGGTACGGTTATCGAGTCGTTGTGCATTTGCCTCACGGTAAACTTTTGAGGCAGCTCATTAAAAAGCGGATCGGTCTTAACGATTTCCACCTCAAAATCGCCCGACTCCGGTTCCTGGCTTCGCAGCAATTCCGCTCCGTATAAGTACCCGGTAACATGATGCCCCGCGCAAATACCAAGTACTGGTTTTTCAAAGTCCTTAATCCATTGAAAATAGGGGGCATGGTGCTCCACGATATCATTGCCTTGTGGCGATCCGCTTAGAATTATACCGTCAAAAGCATTCAAATTTGTAGCGGGGCACTCTGCGTATTCAATAAAAGCGGGTGTTGATCCTGCGTCCGAAATAATTTGCACTATTGGTTCGGCAAACTCCCTAATTCCGGGCTCGGCATTATTTACAACAACTATTTTAGCCATTAAATTTTGCTTTGTCGAGTTCAAGAACAGCTGAATGGCGCCCGATTTCAATCACCTCTTTGGCCTTGTAAAAGTCGTAGGTTCCGCAAACATCGCGCGAAACCTTAATAACCACATCGGGTTTTCCTTTTTCAATGGCATAGTCTACCTGTTTTAACATTCCGGTTGCCAAGGCCTGATCCATAAGTGAAAGAATTCCGAGTTGCTCCTTTTTCTCTTTCGGATGGTTAATATTCAGAAAATCGTAAAACTCGTTCAGCCATTTTTTGTATTTCGATTCCTTTTCTGTCTCGTCTTCTGTCTCGTAAAACTTTTGTGGAAGCGGAATGGCTGCATTTACATGAACGGCAATAAGCACATCGCCCTCGGTGCGTTTTACATTCGAAATAGGCAGGTTGTTCATTACGCCTCCATCAACCAAAACGGCGTTCTCGCTGGTAACTGGCGTAAAAACAGAAGGAATTGATATTGAAGCACGAATGGCATTAAACAAACTGCCTTTGGTAAACACCACTTCTTCGCGGTGTTTTAAATCAACGGCAGTTGCCGAAAACGGAATAGGCAAATCTTCGATAAGCGCATCGGGAATAAATTCCTGAATTTTGATCAGTACCTTTTCACCTTTTATCAGTCCGTTTCCGCCAAACGAAAAATCTACCATGCGAAACATATCATGCCGCTCCAGCGATATGGCCCACTCTTTAAACTCCGGCAATTTACCCAAAGCATAAATTCCGCCAATCAGAGCACCCATCGATGTGCCGGCTACTGAGGTGATGTTGTACCCCCGGGCCTCTAATTCTTCAATTGCACCAATATGTGCCATTCCGCGAGCAGCTCCGCCCGAAAGTACCAAGGCAACGTTTTTACTCATTTTGCTTTTTTAGTTAAGCTATGCAAATTAATTAAATTACGGAGTATAATTCAAACTAATCATTTTTAAGGAATGTACAGAATGATTATATTCGACCCAAATTCAATAAATAGAAAAAAACTGTACGATGAGAAAATTATTAGTTGTTATTATAGGTTTAGCCTTGTTTGCCTGTTCGCAGCCGCAGGATGGTTTTAAAATTACCGTTAAACTGGATGGTGCTGACGGAAATGTGATGTTGGAGCAACGTGGAGCCAGCCAGTGGATTGGCATTGATACTGCCGAGGTGGTTGATGGTGTTGCTGTTTTGGAAGGAGAAGTGGATTTCCCGGGTGTATATTATTTGTCGGTAAACGGAGAACGCAACAAAGCTGTTGTTTTTGTTGAAAATACAAGCATGTCGATAACCGGAAAAGCCGATTCAATTGCGGGTATTCAGGTTAGTGGTTCTGCTTCGCACGATGAGTTTAAAACGATAAACGATAAGATTCAGAAAATTAGCGAAGAGTACATGGCGATTTACCAGGAAGCTCGCACAGCAAGCGCTTCAGGCGATACGGCCAAAGCCAGTGAATTGATGAAACAGGTTGAAGACCTGTACGCCAGCGTTGGTGTAATTCAGGAAGATTTTGTGAAAGAAAATCCGGCTTCGTATGTTACTCCGCTGCTGTTAAGCCAAATTCAGTACGAAAAAGAAGTTGACGAACTGGAAGCTTTAGTGAGTAATCTGGATGCAAAATTAGACTCAGTTCCTGCCATTGTTGATTTGAAAACAAAGATTGAAAAACTGAAAACCGTAGCTGTAGGAAAAATTGCTCCTGATTTTACTCAAAACGATGAGGATGGAAATCCGGTGAAGTTCTCTGATATCTATTCAAAAAACGAACTGACTTTACTCGATTTCTGGGCATCGTGGTGTGGACCTTGCCGTGCCGAGAATCCGAATGTTGTAGACACGTATAACAAATACAAAGATCAGGGATTTAGCGTGTTTGGCGTTTCGCTCGACCGTGATAAAGATGCATGGTTAGAGGCTATCGAGGCTGACGGTTTAACATGGGATCACGTATCAGACCTTGCTTACTGGAATAACGCTGCAGCAAAAATGTATGCGGTTAATTCAATTCCATCGAGTTTGTTGGTTGATAAAAACGGAATGATCGTTGCAAAAAACAAAAGAGGCGAAGAACTGGGAGCAACAGTTGCTGAGTTTTTGAGCAAATAGAACAACTTAAGTTCAACAAAAGAAAACCGTTTTAAGGATAATTACTTAAAACGGTTTTTTTGTGGCTCGTCGTCAGACAGTAATTTAATTTGGTCAGAAAAAAAGAAGTTAAAATTCAGCTTTTTAGGCTGGTTGAATCAGCAATAGTTTTTACGCTGGTGCCATTCCGAAATATATATTTGTAAGCACAAACCATAAGTGTATTGAAGATTAGGATTGTTGAGGTAATTGGTTAAGTTGTGATAGAAGGAAGAGGTGGAGGACCAATTATGAATGTGTGACCAATTAAAAGTTGCTTTTTAAGACTAGAGAGGAGGAAAAGATCCTGGCATTTTTGTCAGGATCTTTTTTTATGTTACGCCTGATTTTTTCGGCTAAAAGAAATCGGTAAATACATTGGTTGTATTTAGTACATTTGCCGCATGCAAAATCATTTTGGAGAAATAGCCGGAGTTCTTACTGCCGTATTTTGGACAGTAACATCACTGGCATTCGAATCGGCCGGGAAAAAGGTTGGTTCGCTGGCCGTAAACTTAATTCGTTTGGTTATTGCCTTTTTTCTGGTTGGCACCTACAGTTGGATAGCACGTGGGTTTTTCTTCCCTACCGACGCAAGCCTGTATGCCTGGAAATGGCTGGCTTTTTCCGGATTGGTTGGTTTTGTTATTGGCGACTTATTACTTTTTCAGTCGTTTGTGTTAATAGGTGCACGAATTGCCATGTTGTTAATGGCACTTGCACCACCTTTTGCGGCGCTAATTGGCTGGCTGCTTTTGGGGGAGGTTCTTGCTTCACAAAGTTGGTTGGGAATGGCCGTTACCATGACCGGGATTATTATTGTTATTCTGAAACGCGAAAAATCGGAAGAGAACGGTGTTAAAATCAGAAGGTTTAAATCGTCGTATCCCATACAAGGAATTCTACTCGCGCTGGGTGGTGCCATGGGGCAAGCAGCCGGTTTGGTAATCAGCAAAAAGGGAATGGGCGATTATGATGCATTCTCGGCTACCCAAATACGCATTTTGGCGGGAACTGTTGGTTTTTCTATTCTTTTTGTTTTTATAAAACGATGGCCACGTGTTTGGGCAGCCTTAAAAAACGGATCTGCCATGAAACGAATTACACTTGGTGCTTTCTTCGGTCCTTTCCTTGGTGTTTCCTTTTCGTTATTGGCAGTTCAGCATACGCAGGCCGGAATTGCAGCAACACTGATGGCTATTGTTCCGGTGTTGATTATCGGGCCTTCAATTCTGTTATTTAAAGAAAAGGTGAACTGGAAAGAAATTCTGGGGGCCGTAATTACTGTTGGGGGGGTGGCCATGTTCTTTTTGTAGATCGTCAGTCTAAGCGAAGTAGAAGACTGTTGAGATGACACTTCGACTTCGCTCAGTGTGACTTTTTTAGGTTGAAAACTACTAAATCTCGATATTCACTTTCATATCCAGCCAATCTTCAAGTGTTTCTTTAACCTGCTGTTTTTGTTCTTTAGGCAAATTTCCGATTCGGGTGCTGTGGCTTCCTTTTGGTTTTACAATTTTCAGGAAATTGAGTTTGTTCGGGACTTCAAATGCCGAAGCCGACCACGGATCCCACTCCCCGTAAATAAACAGCATTTTCGCATCGGTTCTTTTGATGAATTTTTCTACCTCTTTAGCGGTCTTTTTGTTGTATTTAATATCCAGTTCGGGCAGGTAAATGCGGTTCAGCCAACCTTCTGCACTTTTAATTGATAAATAATCTTTAAACGGTTCTACATCGTAACCGTAATAACCCAATTCGTGCGCCGCCTGCACAAAGAATGATTTAAAAACTTCCATACCTTCACTCGATAAGTACATGGGCGATGATACTTTAACCAACTCGGCAAACAAATCTTTAGCCGGTGCATCCAATGCCGGAATATCATCCAACGAATTGTCGTACTGCCAAAATCCGTAAGAGAATTCGAGTACTACATAATCCAGCATCTCGTTGTTATTTAGCAGCGGATGCAGATTCTGATCCTTGCAATATTGCTCAAGAAGCGGCAGGTACGTTTCGCGGTTTTTGAGAATATGAAGTTGGAATGCCTGTACTTTTGCGCGGCCTTCCGGTGTTCCTGTTGTATGGGCAATAAACGGCTCATGCCGGCCATCTTCAACACCAAAGTTAAGCAGCGCCACATACGGTACCGAAACATCAACATCGTTGGGGTAAAGCCAGCGGTGATAAGCTGTTGTTTGTCCGCCTTTGCTAATACCGGTGCTTACCCATTTCCCCGAATAATATTTTTTCATCATTTGAATAATGTGGTGATGATCGGCAGCGGCATTATGCACGGTCAGATAATCCCAGTTTAGCGGCTCCGGCATCGATTCGCCAAAATAACGATGATCCATGCAAATTTGATTGGCCCCTAAAATCGGGCATAGCTCGTTTATGTAATTTGGGTTTTCAGAATATCCGCCGTTGTAGCCTTCGGTAATAAAAACTACGGGCTGGTCAAGGCCTTTATCGGCGATCAGCACCCGTTGCAAAAATGTTCCTTTCGACGGATCGGAATGATCAACAGGCTGCTCCACCATTATTTTGTATTTAGCTGCAAAAAAATCGGTGCAGTTCATTTGTTCAACACTTTTAACCTCGGGTTGACTCTCGAGAAAGGCTTTTAGTGTGGTTTGCGAAAAAGTTACTGCCGAAAGCAACAGCAGAACCAGTAACAGTTGAAATTTCTTCATGAGTTTTTTGAATTATGCATTGGCTTTGGTTATCCAAGACCGTTTTTTGTACATTTGATTGCAATTAAAAAATAATATTCAAATTAAATTATGAGGAAAGCCATAATCTTTTTGATTCCTGCTCTGGTGTTGGTGTTTCAAACCATCGCTCAGGAACTTCCCCGCGTTGAAATGAAAACCGATTTTGGAAACATTGTGGTTGAAATTGATACCGTAAATGCGCCGCTAACCGCAACAAATTTTCTACAGCACGTTAAGGCCAATACCTATGAAAATGCCTGGTTTTACCGTGTGGTGCGAATGGATAACCAGCCTAATAATGATGTGAGAATTGAAGTAATACAGGGAGGAATATACACCGAACCACGTTTTGAGACCATAAAACCAATTGCACACGAAACAACCGGAACCACAGGAATAAAACACCTTAATGGCACATTGTCGATGGCGCGAATGGAGCCGGGCACAGCATCAACCGAGTTTTTTATTTGTGTGGGCGATCAGCCGGAGTTGGATTTTGGCGGCAAACGAAATCCTGATGGACAGGGTTTTGCCGCTTTCGGACAAGTAGTTTCGGGAATGGATGTGGTGCGTAAAATTCAGCAGCAAAAGGATGAACAGCAAACGCTTGTGGAAAAAGTAAGGATTAAAGAAATGCGGGTGCAGTAAAACAGCAAGGATGAGTAACGCAGAAATAAATACTCTGGAAACCGAACGTCTAAGTTTAATCGAGATCGAAGAGAAAGATCTTGAAAAGCTACATCGGCTGCATTCTATGCCTGAAGTGGATGAATTTAATACGCTTGGCATCCCGCAATCGATAAAAAACACCGAGCAATTTTTGCAGCAACAGTTGGAGGCCAAAAGCAATACTCCGCGCAATTCTTACATGTGGAAAATTGTTCTGAAAGATTCAGGAGCTTTTATTGGCGTGGCCGGATTTTCATTGTCGAACAATAGGTTTAAGTTGGGTGAAATTTACTATAAACTTGATCCGGCATATTGGGGAAACGGTTATGCTACGGAACTGGCAAAAAGACTGGTACTGCTGGGATTTAACACTTTTGGCCTACACAAAGTGGAAGCCGGTGTAGCCACCGAAAACATAAAGTCGGTAAAAGTGCTCGAGAAAATTGGAATGACCCGCGAGGGATTGCGCCGAAAAATTTTGCCCATACGCGGAGAGTGGAAAGACAATTACCATTACGCCATTGTTGAAGACGATCAGCGCGATTATTGAAAAACATTTAGAGGTATACGCAACCATTCCGGTTTTGCCTCCATCATCTAATAAACATAAATCTAAACAATTAGCCCGTATGAAAAAATTGCTTTTGCTTCTAAGTTTATTTGCCATTCTATCGTGCTCAAAAGACACCCCGATTGGTTTGTGGGACGATAACATAAAACTGTCTCAAAAAGAAGTTGAATTTGATGCTAAGGGAAATACCATTGTCATAACCACAGAAGGAGCGTGGTGGTGGATTGATGCTCTGAAGCTTAATGGTTCATATATTAATATTGATGACATGGACACTGCCGCTGATAACTTTGTGATTGAAGAGTCTGAATTTAAGATTGAGCGAAAAAATGCCACCGAAATTCATATTTCAATGAGCGAAAACCTAAGTGATAATGAGAGGGTGTTGATTATCGGTCTTGAAGCCGGTGATTATTTTGACGGCATTAGGGTAACTCAATCCGCACATTAAAGAAAGCTTGTTTCAAACACATTTACCACTTTAATTCCTGACCATTTTTCGAATCACAACAAATGCTTGTCCTTAAGGGTTATAGATTACTAAAAAAGGGCAATGAAAAAGACGATTCAATTTATAGCTATTGTTATACTACTTGCATTTGTTAGCTGTGCAGATAAACCCACCATTGAAGGGCTTTGGATAGTTGAACGGGTAAAAGTCGGCGATCAGGAAATGACTCCAAATGCAAGGTGGATGCGTTTTAATTCTGATTCCTCACAGCAATCAGGGAACGGATGGTTGCAACATTCTTACGGAACCTGGTGCCTTAACGCCGAAACAAACGAACTATCGGTTGTTAATGAAAACGGCATAAAAGATCCGGACGAACCTTTTAAGGTTACTTTGGAAAACGATCGGATGACCTGGAAAAGAAGCGAAGATGGGGAGAGTGTTGAAGTAACTTTAAAACGCTCGGATCATCTGCCCGCAACGTATGGCGACGAACTTCTTGGTTTATGGAAACTGGAGGATGCGGTTGGCGATGGCGATTATTTCGGGACAGAGGATGCAGAAGTTGGTAAAGCCAGCATTTTCTTTCGTTGGGATGGCCGCTTTGATATTCGCTCCGGAAAGGGTAGAATTCATGGGGTTTACAATGTTCACGGGCACCAACCTGAAGTTGAAATGATTCCTTACGGAGAAAGTGTAAGCAGAGATTTTTGGACAATCGATTTTGCCGGAGATACCATTACGCTGAAACGATTAAATTCCGAAAATACGATGGAACGAAAATTTAGCCGGATACACGAATTTCCGGAATAGAAAAGGGCTGCCTGTCTGGCAACCCTTTTAAGTGTTTATCTTTGGTTAGATTCCTTATGGTAAAGTCAAAACCTCAACCGATGAATCCCATGCATACACATCAGGAATAAAATGTGTTAGCGTTACCGAAATAACATTGCCGTCGATGGTGCCGCTGCCTTCAACATATACTTCGCCGTACTCATCATCGTAGTACCATGCCGGCTGGGCATTCACGGTTACATTCGTTCCGTCCACAATGAAAATAATATCGTAACCACTTTCGTACAAGCCTATTGTTTTGTACAACTGTACGGTGCCAAGGCTGGCTTTGTACATTTCAGGTTGCAATACCTCGCCCCAAAATGGCGAGTCGAATGTTCCGGTGCCAATTGCTGTGAAATCAAGTTTCAAAGTAGCTTTGTATGTCGTTGTTCCAAAAAACTCAGATACCGTTGCATCGCTTAAACTCAGGTTAAAATTAAAAGTAACACCCGGTGCAATTCCGGTAGGAGGTACCAGCGGAACAATTTTGGCATAAGCAACTGTTTCACCATCATTAAAAGTTACCGTATTGCTTTCCAACTCAAAAACGCCATCAATGTTATCGTTTGGTTCAAGGCTGATGCCAACCGTTTCTGTTCCGGTTCCATCAGTACGCACAACCTGAACGTTTACTGAATAATTGTTTTCGGCTGTAAGGAGATTGTTGACCACGATGGAAGAGCTAAAAGCTACATACGCATCGGTTTCGTAGAGTTCTCCGATATTGTCCTGGTCGCATGCTGTTAAGGCCAGAACAAAAACCAATAGTGCTAATTGTATTTTCTTCATAATCGTAATTTTTAATTGTCAGCCCATGGATTTTGATCACTCACCTCGTCCATATTTTTATTCCCGTCAAATTCCGATTGTGGTATCGACATCACAAAATCAGGATATTCCGGGTCGAGTGTATTGCGCGACAGTAATTTTTGCGTGTGGTTACTGCCTTCGAAATCGCGCGAGAAACCCGTTTTTAACCGTTTAATATCATGAATACGGCCTACCTCGCCCCACAATTCAATGCGTCGTTGCAGGATAATCTCGTCGAGTAAGGTTGATGAACCTCCAAGCGGAGTTGTTGGGCCGTTTGCATCGTTTACGGTTAGTGTACTGGCATCGGTCAATCCCGAAATATCGTAATTCGGATCGCGTTCTTCCATCAGTTCAGTAAGAATGGTTCGTGCTTCACCAAATCGGTTTTGCATACAAAGTGCTTCTGCTTTTATCAGCATCATTTCTTCGTGACGCATCAGAATATAATCGCCCAAAGCATTTGTAGGATCTGAGAAACGGAATTTAAACTGGTTGTAACTCAACTGAGTTCCCAGTGGTTCATCAACTTCCAGCGGGCCGTTCCACCACATTTGTTTTCTTACATCAGTATCCGCCATTTGGTTGTATAACCACGAGCTCACACATTTTCGTGCGTTTTCGGCATACGATGATGTACTGGCATCCATATGTCCAAACAAGGATTCGGTGTCAGATATTTGCTCGGCAATAATTTGCAGGCCCCAAAGCACTGCTCCTGCATTGGCATCGTTAAATCCAAAACCGTTTGCCAGATTTTCGCGCGAAAGCATTGTTGTACCTCCGCTCATGGCCATTGTAGCTGCCGATTCGGCGGTTGCCCAATCTTGTTTTTCCAGGGCTACCTGCGCTTTTAATCCGTTGGCCACGTAATAATCGATATGCGACGGATGAATACGAGGTGCTGCCACATCTGGATCGAGCAAGGTGAGTGCCTGCTGAAGATCAGCATCAATTTGTGTATAAACATCGGCTACCGTTCCTCTCGGACTTCCTTCCGAAGCGTTGGTAGTTGGTTCGGTATAAATCGGAACTCCTGGAGCATTTTCGTTACCCACATAAGTTTGCTGATAGAAACGGATGAGGCTGAAATAAGCATAAGCACGCAAAGCGTAGGCTTGCCCGATTAGGCTGCTGATCTCCGATGGTGCACCGGTTAAAACTTCCTGTGAAGCAATAATTGAGTTGGCATTTGAAATTACCGTATAGTAGAAAAACCACACCGAATAAGGACGGCCGCTTTTGTGTGTATAATCCGATTTTACATTGTACATATAATCGAACCAGAACCATCCGCTTCCGCCTTCATTTTGTACCATATCGTCGCCCATAAGGTCGTAGGTAAGCAAAAAAGCTGTAACTCCGAACTCTTCGTCGGCCCAGTTTACCGACCACTCGTCGGCCACGTACATGGCGCGGTAAATTCCGTTAAGCGCCACATTCGCTTTCTGAACATCGGAGAATAAAACATCTCCCGATGTACTGTCTGTAGGGTTTGTGTCCAGTTCATCCTGGCAGGCAAATCCTGCAACCACCAGAAATAACAGGATAAGGATTTTATCTATTTTCATGATCTGTTTGTTTTAAAATTTTAATTCAATTCCGAAAAGACTCGTTCTCACCGGAGTGTATGAAAAATCTGTAGTTCCGGTAAAGTCAAACTGCGGATTCATTCCATCGAGATGAGAGAAAATGGCCAGGTTGTCGACTGCCACATAAGCACGAACACTTTCGATACCCACATTTTGCAGAATGGTTTTAGGAAGTGTATAACCTACCGTAATATTCTTAATTGAGAAGTAAGAGGCATCGATCAATTGGCTGTCGGTAAACGGACGCGAGAAACCGGTTCCGTTCTGAATACGTGGAATATCAGTTACATCGCCGGGTTTTCTCCAGGCGCGTTCTACATTTGCTGCGTAGTTGGTACCGATGTAGATCGGGTTCATCAGGTTGGAATAAACACTCTCATACACTTCTCCTCCCACTGAGAAAGTGGTCATGAACGAAACGTCAAAGTTTTTGTAGATTTTGAAGTTACTGCCAAAACCACCGTAAAAGTCGGGGATACGGCTGCCTGATATCCGTTTACTTTGCGACGCTTTCTGGAAATCATCAGAAAGATAGGAGTCGCCCGGTTTTCCATCAGCATCAAGGTCGTAAACCCAGTACAGCTGCGCTCCGGTTGCAGGATCCACTCCGGCAGATTGTGCCAGGTAGTACGAGTTAATTTCTGCACCTTTTCGCTGAATAATATTACCGTTAACAATTTGATCTGTTTCGCCATCCAGCTCAACAATTTCGTTGCTTAAAGTGGTAAGGTTCAGGTTGGCATTCCAAACAAAGTTCGGATTGGTGATGATATTCAGGTTCGCATTGAACTCGAAACCTGTGTTCAGCATCTCGCCAACATTGGCCCAGTAGCTGTCGAAACCAAGCGATGTAGCCATTGGTTTTTCCATAAGCATATCCACGGTGCGGCGGCGGTAATATTCAAAACTAATATCAAAACGATCGAAAAGAACGGCATCAACACCCACGTTAAAGTTGTTGTTTTCTTCCCATTTAATCGATGTATTTTCAAGCGATGAAAGTAGCGCACCATTAAGGTTGGCATTGGCCCAATCGAGGTTATAAAGCGACTGCCAGCCATAATAAGTACCAATATTGTCGTTACCCTGTTTTCCGTAACTGGCTTTCAGTTTCAGGTTGTCGATGAAAGTCATTTCTTGCATAAAACTTTCTTCGCTGATACGCCACGATCCACCAACCGACCAGAAGTTACCCCAGCGGAAATCTTTGTGGAAACGCGATGAACCATCGGTACGGAAACTTGCAGAGAGGTAATATCGGTCAGCAAAGTCGTAAGTAACATTGCTCAGGAACGATTCGATGGAATAATTATCCTCGAACGAAGTAAGTCCCGAAGTGGTTGATCCCGGAGCCAGTTCTTTAATTCCTGAGTAGGGGAAGCCCGATTTTGAACCTTCCAGTTCGTTAATGGTAAGTTTATAAAACTCGTGGCCAGCCAACACATTAATACTGTGTTTACCAAAGTCTTTTTCGTAACGCAACAGTTGGTTAATGGTGTACGACAGGCTACGGGTGTTGGTTTTGTCAAGGTAACCGCCAATGTTGGCTGCATTACCAAAATCCGGGTTCCAGTATACGGTTTGATTGGTATTTATGTAATCGAAACCTACGTTTGTGGTAAATGATACTCCGTCGAAAGAACTGCCAAGTCCAATACCCAACAGATTTAAATGGAATCTTCCCGACAGGTTGTCGGCAGTAGTTTCGTAAGCATCTTCATACAAAGTTGCCACAGGGTTCCAGTTCGGGTTGGCACCCGACGGACGGGTTAAACCATAGTCGAACTGTTTCTGGCCTGTTTCCGAGAGTATAGGACTGCCATTTTCATCTTGCAGATAAACCGGGTAAATGGGTGCCATAAACTGCGCCGAATACCAAACGTTTGAGTTTGATGTGGTACCATCGTAACCCAGGTAATTGGTTTCTGTTTTTGAGAAGTTGACATTACCGCCGTATTTAAACCAGTTTTTCGGAGTCAGCTCTGCGCCAATTCTTCCGGAGATACGTTCGAAATCGGTGGTTTTCAGCAACCCTTCATCTTTTAGGTAGGCTACCGATGCGTAAACCTGAGAGTTGTCGGAGCCACCATTAATAAACAACTGGTATTCCTGTCGTGTTGCATTGTCGTTGGTCACTTCATCAAGCCAGTTTGATTCGTAAAGCAATTTAGCCGAAGGATTAACCCGGCCGGTTTGCGGATCGATCAATTCAGAAACCGACATATTGTATGGATTGTACATTTCGTTGGCACCAAATATACCGCTGCTTCCTCTTAAGGCGTCAACGGCCATCGGGCCGGCCAAATCAGGATGAACACCATCGGTGTAGATCAACGCATTTTTATAACCCTGGAACGAAGCTTCGATAAAATCGGCTGTGCCAAGTGTTTCGTATGGTTTAATAGCACGGTTCGAAAATCCGTAAGTGGCTTTTAATTCCACCGACAATTCTTTCGACTGGCCTTTTTTAGTGGTAATTACCACAACTCCGTTGGCACCTCGCGATCCGTAAAGCGCACCGGCCGAAGCATCTTTCAAAATGGTCATCGACTCAATATCGCCCGGGTTTATCGAGTTCAGGTTACCATCGAAAGGCACACCATCAACTACATACAGCGGATTGTTGCTGGAGTTGATAGAGCCAAAACCGCGAATAACGATTTCCGCTCCTTCGCCGGGTTGTCCGGTTCCCGATGTGGTTTGAACACCGGCTACCTGTCCTTCCAGGGCTTTCGAAATATCGGCAACGGGCCGCTTTTGCAGCATTTCGTTGTCAACCACCTGGGCCGAGCCTGTAAACGATTCCTTTTTAGCAGTACCGTAGGCCACAACCATAACTTCGTCAACACCAATTACATCAGGTTCAAGTGTAACGTTGTAAACCATAGCATCGGTGACGGGGACTTCCTCGCGTTTCATTCCAACAAAGGAGAAAATAAGGATTTCATCGACAGGCACGGTTAACGTATAGTTACCGTCCAGGTCGGTAGTGGTTCCGGTAGTAGTTCCTTTTACGGCAACCGAAACACCGGGAATGGGTAGTCCATCTTCGGATGAAGTAACCGTTCCCCTAATTTGCTTTGTTTGGGCGAATAGTATTCCCACTCCACAAAACAAAGCCACAACTAATAGAAGTAGTTTTTTCATATGATTCAAATTGTAGATGTTAAACTATCATGTGGAACGCGCATTTCCCTCCTTGCTTTAGGGTAAGAATGTCCATGATCGTTTCACCGATAAAACTTATATTCATACTCAAGCGTTATTACCCTTCGCTTTTGTAATTTCCAAAAGAAAACTCCCGTCGGGGAAACGGGAGTTTATTATCTGCCAGCCGGCCAGATAATTGCACTTTTTACATTTTAAATGCTGTTTAATTCTGTTTCTATGTAAAAAAAATGGAGTGCCGCTGTTAACGTTTCTAATTCCCCGAATCCCCTGTTTAATGTTGTTTACGTGCCGGTTTGAGCTGTTTAGCGTTTGCCGGATTTTTAGCTTTTTGATCAAACTTACAGAATGCTGCGATACGCCGTAATTTTTATCAACCAACGGTAATCACAAAGCGATAAATGGAAAAAAACGGTAGATATGAGCACAAAAGCCGAAAAGGATGTTGTTGGCTGACATAAATGGGGTATTGGCAGACGAAAGAATGTTGGTAACCGTAAAACGGGTGTGTTTCGTGGTCAATTTAAATGGATAAGCCAAATTAACGATTCATATAGATTTGCCGAATCTGCGAAATGTATGCTGATAATATTTTTTGATGTATCATAAAATCCGTTATTTTTAAATTTGAAATGAATTATAGTGCAGAATAAGTGTTTAAAAATAACGCACTCTTAGATAATCCTGTATTTTAAAGGTGTTAGAATTTCGAGGTTGCAGATCCGATAATGATTGAAAAATGAAGATTAGAAAAGTCCAAAAATCCGATAATAAACAATTAGCCGATTTAATAAGAGCAGCTTTTATTGAGTATGATGCTCCGCGGCAAGGAACTGTCTTTTCCGATCCAACTACCGATAACTTGTATGAGCTTTTTAAGAATGAGAAATCGGTTCTCTGGGTAGCAGAGAATGATGGAGTGATATTAGGCTGTTGCGGCATTTATCCTACCGTTGGTTTGCCCAAAGGCTGCGCTGAATTGGTAAAGTTTTACCTGTTGGAAAAAGCCCGGGGAAAAGGTTTGGGCACGGTATTAATGGAACAAAGTATCGAGTCGGCAAAAGAACTGGGTTATTCCGAAATATACATTGAAACCTTACCCGAGTTCGATAATGCGGTGGGAATGTACGAACGGGCAGGATTTGAACAACTGGATAAGCCATTAGGTGATTCGGGGCATACGGGCTGCGATATCTGGATGATTAAAAAACTTTGAAGCATAAAAAAGGCGGGATAAAATCCCGCCCGGTTAATACTTTAAGCCGCGATGCCGGCAAATGCTTCTGCCAGTACATCGGGGTACATCTCTTTAAAATTTTCATAACACCAGTTGCGTAAGTTCTGCAACTGATCGGGCTCTACCCAGTTAATGCATTTGGATAACTCTTTACTGAACAATTCTTTGCTAAAACTAACTTTGGGTAGAATTACTTTTGCGTATTCTAACATGGCTTCTTCTTTTATTGTTCGTTACTAAAAATAACATCCAAAATTGAATTAAAGTATGCTGTAAAATATCCTTTAACACTAATTAACGAGTCTTTTTCATCGACCACATTCTATTACGCTGAGCATGTGTTATTTAGATCGGTTCTACCTAAATCATGTTTCAGAACATTTATTTTTGTTAAACTTTTAGCAGTCAAACATTAGTCGGCCGTTAGCATGTTTTTTACAAATTGGGCAACCGAATCGGCAGTTTTTACTTCCTCGCTGAATGAACTTACAAAGGCACTTCCGATAATGGCTCCGCTGGCATATTTACAGGCATTTGTAAAGGTGGCATTATCCGAAATTCCAAACCCGATAAGGCGCGGATTTTTGAGATTCATTGCCTGAATGCGCTCAAAATAGTCCGCATGGAAATCTTCCACTTTTTTGCCGGCACCTGTTGTCGACGACGATGACACCATGTATATGAATCCTTTGCTGGCATCATCTATTTGACGAATGCGTGCTTCCGACGTTTGTGGCGTAATCAGCAAAATATTATGCAGGTTGTTCTGCTCAAAAATTGGTTTGTAGTTTGCTTCAAACTCATCCAACGGAAGGTCGGGCAGGATAGTGCCGTCAATGCCAATTTCGTTGCACTTTTGGCAAAACTTTTCTACGCCATATTGATATACAGGATTTAAGTATCCCATTAAAACCAACGGTATAGAAACCGATTCGCGAATGGTTTTTAATTGTTCGAAAAGTACTTTGATTGACATGCCGTTTTTTAAGGCAATTTCGCTGGTGCGCTGAATCGTTGGTCCGTCAGCTGTAGGATCGGAAAAAGGCATGCCAATTTCGATGAGGTCGACGCCATTTTTTTCCAACTGCTGAATAATTTCAACGGTATCATTTAGATTGGGGAACCCGGCAGTAAAATATACCGAGAGTATGTTTTCTTTTTTTCTTTCGAAAAGTTGATTGATTCTGTTGTTCATGATAATAGTTTTAATAGAACGCAGATTACGCTGATTTTGCAGATTTTCGTTGATAACTATCTTTGGAAATCAAATAAATCTGTGTTGTCAGTGTTCGTTTTTTTAATATCCAAAATAATCCAGGTAAGTTTCCATATCCTTGTTTCCACTGCCCGAAAGGTTAATCACATTCACATCATCAGGATTCATTTTTATTTTATCCAACGCCGCAAGTGCGTGAGCTGATTCCAGTGCCGGAATAATGCCTTCTTTTTGTGTTAGCAGCAACACTGCCTGTAAAACTTCCTCGTCGGTGGCAGCCAGAAACTTTGCTCGACCGGTTTTAAAAAGGTGCGCATGTAATGGCCCGATTCCGGGGTAATCCAGTCCGGCAGAGATGGAATATGGTTCGGTAATTTGTCCGTCCTCATTTTGCATTAATACAGTTCTGCTCGAGTGTAAGACACCGGGAGTTCCAACAGTTAAAGTAGCTGCAGTTTCGTCGGTGTCAACTCCTTTTCCGGCAGCTTCCACACCGATCAGTTCCACCTGCTCGTCATCCAGGAAATGATAAAAAGCTCCTGCTGCATTACTTCCTCCACCCACACACGCCAAAATACGTGTCGGGAATTCCGATCCGGTTTGTTCCAGCAATTGTTTTTTCATCTCGGCACTGATTACCGATTGGAAACGCGCAACCATATCCGGGTAGGGGTGTGGCCCAACCACCGAGCCGATAATGTAATGCGTGTCTTCCGGATTGTTGATCCAGTCGCGCATAGCTTCGTTGGTGGCGTCTTTAAGTGTTTTGTTTCCGCTGTGCACCGGAATTACTTCTGCACCGAGCATTTTCATCTTTTTTACGTTTGGTGCCTGGCGCGACACATCCAAAGCTCCCATGTACACGATACACTTTATTCCTTTCAGGGCACAAACCGTTGCAGTTGCCACACCGTGCTGTCCGGCACCGGTTTCGGCAATAATGCGGGTTTTTCCCAGTTGTTGTGCCAAAAGAATTTGTCCGATCGTATTATTCAGTTTATGTGATCCGGTGTGGTTCAGATCTTCCCTTTTCAGGTAGATCTTGCTACCGTAATGCTCCGAAAGCCGGCTGGCATAATACAGCGGAGATGGACGCCCCACATAATCTTTTAACAGCTGATCGAATTCTTTTTTGAACGATTCTGATTCTATAATTTCAAGGTAACGGCGCTTGAGTTCATCAACATTGGTGAACATCATTTCGGGTATCCATGCCCCGCCAAATTCGCCGTAATATCCTTTTTCGTCTACTTGATATTTCATCTGATTAAAATTTGTCGATTTTAATTCCCCCCTGTCGTCTGTCAGCTGACGGACTCCTGTCCCCCTGGGGGGACAATCGAATCCCGGGTTGTCGGGATGAGAAGGGGGGATCATATTCTGATTTCTTCAATAAAATGTTTTAGTTTTTCAATGTTTTTTAATCCGGGCTCGTCTTCAAAACCACTGTTCAGATCTACTCCGGCAAGCATCGGATGATTTAGTTCTTTAATCTCTGCTACGTCATCAGGACCAATTCCGCCACTTAGAAAAAAGGGTGTATTCCCGGTGTAATTTTCCAGGATCTGCCAGTTGAATTTTTTACCCGAACCTCCGTGATCTTTGGTTTTGGTGTCGAATAAAAAATAATCCACGTTTTCCTCATAGGCAGCTGTTGTCGCAAATTTAAAATCATCATCCATAGGGAAGGCTTTTATTACCTGCAGCCCCTGATTTTTTAACAATCCACATGTTTTGGGATTTTCTTTGCCATGCAATTGAATGTATTCAAAATCAAAGTTCTTTGCCAGACCCAGAATTTCAAAAGCATTCTCGTTTACAAAAACACCCACTTTGGGTTTGTCAGATTGAAAGAGTCCGGCATCGGGTGTGTCACCTACAAATCGTTTCGACGGGCCGTAAAAAATGTAGCCCAGCAGATCAACGCCAAGCGCTTCTACCTGTTCCCGATTTTGGGTGAATTTCATCCCGCAAACTTTTATTTTTAGATTTTTTGTCATCTCTTCATTTGTTATGTTTCACCCCTTTAATCCCCTCAAGGTGTGTGATTATTAATCTCTAAGCTCCCCAATTAACTTTTTACAAGCTGCACCTGGATCACCCGTTTTCATAAAAGTCTCACCAATCAGGAAACCTTTAAATCCATGTTCTTTCAGGTAGTTGATCTCGGCAGCTCCTGCCAAACCACTTTCCGATATTTTTACAAATTTGGCCGGAATAAGTTGCGAAAGCTTCACCGAAGTTTCAACGCTCACTTCAAAGGTTTTCAGGTTGCGGTTGTTTACGCCCACAACATCTACGTAATCGTTAACGATCTCCAGCTCTTCAGCATTATGGATTTCCATTAAAACATCCAGCCCCAGTTCTTTGGCTTTTTTTGCCAGTTCCAGTGCCTTTTCTTTCGAAAGACAGGCGGCAATTAAAAGAATCACATCGGCACCGAAAGCTTTGGCTTCCACAATCTGATAGGTGTCGATCATAAAATCCTTTCGCAAAATCGGTATATCCGGATTGGCTTCACGTGCTTTCGCCAGGTTGGCCAATGTGCCACCAAAATATTCAAAATCGGTGAGTACCGAGAGACACGAAGCGCCCGCAGCGTTGTAGCTTTTGGTAACTTCTTCCACTTTCGCGGAAAAATTAATCTCACCTTTTGAAGGCGATTTTTGCTTGAATTCGGCAATAATTCCGGAAGCATCTTCTTTCAGCAGGTTTTCTTTTAGCGAATTACACTTTCGCGTAAAACCCGGGTATTTCTTCAGTTGCTCAATACTAACCACTTTTTTTTGCGCAGCTACTTCCTCTTTTTTTGTTGCTACTATTTTATCAAGAATATTCATTGTCTTTTATTTATTCTGCCTTAAAAGGATTTGTTCGTAACTGCTTCCAACTTTTTCAACGCGTTTCCGCTTAGTAAAGATTCGCGTGCCATTTCAACACATTCAATCAATGTTTTATCCGGGAAAACAACGTGCAAACCAACGGCTGCGTTGGCAAGAACCACATTGGTTTGTTCCTTGGTACCTTTGCCTTTTAATACATCGATAAATATTTTTGCGGCATCTTCTACCGATTCGCCACCGTAAAGTTTTTCAGGCTCAAGCTGCTTCATCCCGAATTCTGATGCTGACACCAGTTTGTCTTCCGATTTTGTGGCAAAGTGTGTGTCGGCAGTCAGCGAAATTTCGTCGTAACCATCAACACTGTTCACAATGGCAAAGTTAACATTCAGTGTTTTATACACGTTCTTGTAGTAATCGAAATTTAAACTGTTATTCACTCCAAGTAGCTGATATTTTGGTTCCGACGGGTTGATCATCGGCCCAAGAATATTAAAGAAGGTTGGCACTTTTAAGGCCCTGCGAACCGGAGCAATGTGTTTCATGGCGGGGTGGAAGAGCGGAGCATGTAAAAAGCAAAATCCTCCTTTTTCCAGATCGCTTTTTAGTTTGTCGGTTTCGTTACTGAATTCGTAGCCCAGAAATTCCAAAACGTTTGATGAACCGCTGTTTGAAGTGGCGGCATAATTGCCATGTTTGGTAACATTCACACCTGCACCTGCAACAACAAAACACGAGAGTGTAGAGATGTTGAACGTATTTTTGCCGTCGCCGCCGGTGCCCACAATATCGATTGCATTGTAGTCTGACAGATCAACTTTTTTGCTAAGTTCCGCCATCGCATCGCGAAAACCCCCCAATTCTTCCGACTGCAACGGACGCATTTTAAAAACGGTGAGAAATGCAGCGAATTCAGCTTCAGAATAAAGGCCTTTCCCAACACCGGTTAAGGCTGCTTTTGCTTCTTCGCGCGTGAGGGTGTTTCCTTCAAATAGGTATAGTAATGTTTCTTTCATATCTAAGTAATTAGTATTGAGATTTGAGTAGTGAGTATTGACTCAATTAGTTATGCGAGATTTGTTTTAAGCCTGATCTCATTTCTCACTACTTTGTACTATTATCTGAATTCAACCAGTTCTCGATCATTTTTTCGCCCAGCGGGGTAAGAACCGATTCCGGGTGGAACTGCACACTCTGTACATCGTATTCTTTGTGCTGCATCGACATTACCAATCCATCTTCGTCGTAGCTGGTAACTTCAAAACATTCGGGTAGTTGTTCATTCTGAACGATCCACGAGTGGTAACGACCCACATCGAATGATTCGGGCAGGCCTTTAAATAACGGCGAATTAATTCCGGTTTGTTTTACGGGGGTGGCAATTCCGTGCAGCACACGATTCATGTTATGTAGTTTGCCCCCAAAAGCTTCGCCAATAGCCTGGTGACCCAGACAAACACCCAGCATACTTTTCTTTGGTGCGTAGGCTTTTATAATGTCTAGTAAAAGACCTGCTTCTTCAGGAATCCCCGGACCCGGAGAAAGAACGATCTTGTCGTATTTGTCAATCTCTTCCAATGCAATCTGGTCGTTGCGAAACACATCAACCGGCTGGCCGGAAATCTTTTTGATGGCATGTACCAGGTTGTAGGTAAATGAGTCGTAATTATCGATAACTAATATCTTCATCGTTTCAAGTTTTTAATTAATTCCTTTAGCCATTTCAATAGCCTTTTTCAAGGCAGCCAGTTTGTTATTCACTTCCTGTAGTTCACTCTCTTCCTGCGAGTCGGCAACAATACCTGCACCTGCCTGGTAAAACAGCTTTTTGTCTTTGCTCAAAAACGAGCGAATCATAATCGCATGGTTCACCGAATTATCAAAACCAAGATAACCAATACAACCACCGTAATAACCACGGTTCTGGTTTTCGTATTTGTCGATCAGTTCCATGGCTTTATACTTTGGTGCGCCCGAAAGTGTTCCGGCCGGGAACGTTTCTCCCAGTACTTTTATCAGGTTGGTATCTGGGGTAATTTCTCCCGAAACCTGCGAAACCAGGTGAATAACATGTGAGAAAAATTGTACCTCGCGGTACGTTTCCACAATTACATTATCGGCGTTTCGGCTTAAATCGTTACGGGCAAGATCAACCAACATCACATGTTCAGCATTTTCTTTGGGGTCTTTGCTCAGCTTTTCAGCCAGCTCACGATCCTGGTCATCATTTCCGGTTCGTTTAAACGTCCCGGCAATGGGATGAATGTATGCTTTGTTGTCTTTTATTCTGATTTCTGCTTCCGGACTCGATCCGAAAATGCTGTAAGTTCCGTAATCGAAGTAGAACAGGTAAGGCGATGGATTTATCGAACGCAGTGCCCGGTAAACATTAAAATCGTCGCCAATAAATTCCTGCGAGAACTGGCGGCTCAAAACGATCTGGAAAACATCGCCACGATAACAGTGCTCTTTGCCTTTGGTTACCATGTGCATGTATTCTTCATCGGTGATATTCGATTTTTCTTCGCCGCGGACATCGAAACTTGCCGTTGAGAAGTTGAGGTTCACCAACAAGTGATGCACGTAATCCATTTGCGACTCTTCGCCTTCCAACAAGTTTTCTACAATGTGGATCTGGTTTTTGTGGTGATCGATGGCAACTACATATTTGTAAAAGCTGTAATGTACTTCCGGCGTTTGGTATTCTGCGGTTTTTGGCGACGAAAAACGAATGCTTTCGAAATGTTGAATGGCATCGAAATTCAGGTAGCCAAATAAACCGTTGGCCGGCAATTCAATTTCATCCGAATCAACATTAAATGTTTTGAAGAACTTGTCCAGTTCATCATGCAACTTCTTTTCGGGCGAAAGGCTAAAGTTTTCTTGCGCGCGGCCCGGCAAATCGATGCCAACTTCGCCGTTTGTGACTTTAAAATTGGCAATTGGGTTAAATGCAATAAACGAGTAGGCATTTTCAACTCCGTGGTAATCGGAGCTTTCCAGCAATATCGACTTAGGATAAAGCGTGCGAAGTCGTAAATAAATGCTAACCGGAGTTACGGTGTCGGCAAGTATTTTACGAACGACAGGTTTAAAATTGAGTTTTTCCATTTTGTTTTTATGTTTTGTTCTTTGTTTATATTTCTATTCTAAAAATGCTGAAAACAAGGTGTTTAAACGAAAAACGGCTCACCGTGAAATCCGATGAGCCGCTTTAAGTTTATGCAATGACGTATCCTCTCTTCACGATATTTGTAAAAAGTTGCTACGCCACCACCAAATGTTATTGTTTGTTCTCATAATATTTAATCTATTGCATAAAAAAACCTGCTTTTGTTAGAAGCAGGCCTGTGATATCTTTAAAAATAGCAATATGGCTCTTAACTCCTAACTTACGTAAGAAGACCCCACCACGGAAGCCATATTGTATTTATTTTTTGCATTTTTAAATTTTAATCTTCTGCAAGAAAAACGTTTTTTTTGAAATATCAAAATATTGTTGGCAGAAGCTTCAAAAAACTATTTCTCAAATAAAGTTGGATTAACAATTAGTTAGCCAGCGTGAAACGGAAACTCACTCCAAAATTAGCATTGGTTGTTCGGTATGATAGCGAAGTAAATGGATCGTTAATGATACGATCGTAATAAACACGCATTTCAAATTTATCACTCAAACGGTAGTCGGCATAGGTTTTTAAGGTAAAGTTACCTTGTCCTGCCGTAATCTGGTTGCTGTCATCGTCTAACTGGCGTAAAATTGTTTTTGTTTTACGGTACGAAATATCAGCACGAACATTCAGATCGTTCGAGTAAGCCTGTTGCGAATTTTTTGTTTTAATAATCAAATCCATTCGTGTAAATCGATAGCCTAATCCTATAGTATATTCATTGCTCAGAATTTCGGTTAGCTGGTTGTTCGATAACGACAGGTTCAGGTTGCGTGAACGTTTGATATCTCCACGTGTAGTCAGGTCGCTTAGCCACATAATGTCGATATTAATCAGCGGGTTGAAAGCTTCCACGATACTCACGCTATTAAAATCGTAGGCCGGAACAAAGTTATCGGCCAGGTCGCGCACCATGGTGTAGCCATCTTCGGCAGCAATAAAATTCAGGTTGGTGGCATACGATCCAACGTTGTAGCTTGAACGGTAGGCATGTTGGAAATTTAACGAACGCATTACTTTATTCAGCCCCGGAATTCGCGAAACCATTCCTTCGTAACGAATACTCCAGTTCGGACGGATATATTTTAATGAGGGGAACATTCCCAGGCTAACCTTTTCCGGATCTTTTCCTTGATATGCCGCCAGGAATGCCGGAACAAGAACTTCCACCGAGTTTGGTCCGTAACCATCGGGGTATCCCGGATAGTTTTGGTTCTGAGCATTCGGATCATAACCTGCACTTGTGCCACGCTGTTGAGCCAGACGTCTGGCTATAGTCAGGCGGTTCTCTTTCATTTTTTCGAAAGCATCAGAGCTGGTTACTTCTTCTTTTCCTATTTTAAAGAAGGCAGTTCCCAATGTTAGTGTCGACATACTAAAGTTTCCGCTTTCGGAGTAGCTGTTGGCAACAAAACTACCTGAGTTTGTATCGTAGTTGTAGAACTCAGTAATATTTTTCGATATCGAGCGGTTTGCATTGATGTCAATTCGCAAATCGGGCAGCGGTTCCCACAATGTACGCAAATTAATCCGCTCGTTTTCCATAATCTGGAACGGTTGATTTAACGTTGAGTCGATGGTTAGCCAGCCGTTCTCTGCAGCTTTTATCGCAAAATCACGGTCTTGCCAGCCAAACAGGAATGGAAGTCCCGGAGCCAGTTTCGGATCGAGTGTTTGCGTTCCCCATTGCGGATCGCCATTAAATTTACCGGTTCCAAACAATGTTGGTTCAGGCAGGAAGCCCGGCAAAACAGTACCTCCGTTTTTGCTGTAGTTTACCGTGAATGTACGCACTCCAATCACCATTCTTGTGGTCAGATCCAACATGTCTTTCATGAATGACTGATCGCCCCGTTTTCCTGTAACGGTAAGCATGGCCTGCTGCACATCAACCGATGGAACAAACTCGATGGTATTGGCATCAATAATATTAGTTCGTCCCAGAACAGTTTTCCCGTCCACATCAGTAACCAGAACTTTTACTTTTTTGGTATTTAGCTTGTGGGCAAATTGCTGGCCCTGGTCGGCTGTAAATCTTGCACTTCGGCTAAACGTTTCTTCCTGTTTTCGTTGCAATGGTTCGGTTTGCTGGTTTGTTCTTCCTCGTGTACTCCGGCTGTTAAGGCTGCCTCGCCCGCGACCTGTTCGTCTGAATTTTTGGTCGACCTCTTTAAAATAAGGCACCTTGTTAAACAGGGTTTGGAAATTAGCATTACCGGTAAGCGTAAGGTTGCGCGAGTTGGTAATTATGTTTCCAATGTTAATGTCATCGTCGGTTAACGATCCGGCTATCCACTCGTAAGTTCCCGAATAGCGAACGGTTCCGCTCATAAAATTTAATGCACGGATACTTCGGAGTGGCACCTGGTAAGTGGCATTAAAACTGTGATTGTATATTGTTGGCCGTCCTAAATCCCACAGGTTGGTAAGAATCGAATCGCGCTTCCATTCGTAATCGTCGTCGTTTTTATTAATCCGTCCTTCGGGTTCATCAATTCGTGAAGTTCCGCGTGATGAGAAATCGAATTTCAATGAACGGGTTACATCGTAACGAATATCGAGGTAGCGGTTCCACAGGAAATCCTTGTCGAAAGTAGCCGGCAGAATGAGGTTCGGATTGGTAATATTTCGTGACTGGCGCTCGTGGTACTTACGGAAGAGATCGGTACGATATGAAATTTGTGTTGGCAGCGGATAGAAATTAAAGTCGCCAATTAATTTTAGAGGTCCCTTTTGCAGCAGCTGAACTTTGCTAAACGGCTGAATCAGTTTTGGCCGGCTGCTGTAGTTGTAAGAGAACATAAAACGGTGCGTTCTGTTCACGTTGTACTCCGTAGTAATGTTTCGTTTCGAAGTTTCATTGTACGAATAGGTAACAGCAAAGTTTTCCGGATCCCACAAATGTGTTTTCTCTTTCTGGCGCTGTGGCTCAACTTTTACGTTGGTAAAATTGAGGCTTTTTCGTTCAATCACATCCTGCGATATATTTTTTATCGAATCTTTCTCGCTGCTGGTTCGGGCGTGCGATAGTGATTCTTTTAACTCGATATCCGGATTTACCGGGTCGTATTTTGGTGTTGCTGTACTGTTGGAGTAACCGTAGTACATCGGAATCCGAACACCGGCCCGTTCAGGGAAGAAGCGACCCCAGTCGATAGATGCCGATACATCGATTTCATCCAGGTCGTCGATCATCCTGTTGTTAATATTCTCATCAATACTTCCGAAACCCGCAGTACGTTTACGCCCGGCAACCACCACGCTACCCAAATCGGCCAGGCGTGTTGAAACACGTGCATTAGCTGCCCATCCGCCTTCGTCATCAAAATCGGTAAGGCGTAATTCGTTGGCCCAAACAATTACCGATTTTGGCCCCGTATTTACCTGTCCCCGCTTGTTGCGAACACCCATCATCATTACCTCAACATTACCCAGGTTAGGGCTTCCTTTTACTTTCACCCGGTTTTTACCGTCGTTCCAGCCAGGGTGCGAACCTTCATAAACATCCTGCATTGATATGGCTGAGCCTTCCACTCTCATGGCATCGTTGCGCTCCAGTTTCAGGTTGGTAAACAGTTCGAGTGGAATATTAATCCGGTTTTGATCGGGCCAAACAATATAACGTTCGCTTTCGATGTTACCGTCATATTTATCATTGGGTGGAGTAAGGGTTAGTGGCACTTCGTATTCGTAATAGTTGTAATTGTAATCCGATCCCAAACGAATAAAGAAATACAGTTCATCGTCTTCCAGCGGGTATTCTTCAATTTCTTCGGCGTGCACATCCATTTTCAGGGTTTTGTACCTTCTGAAATCCATGTACAACGATTTGTATGCCGCACGTGCGTCGCCTGTTTCCAGCTGGGTAACTTTCATTTCAATCGACTGCTCGTTTAGCTGGCGCAGCTGCGGGTTGGCAGGGTCGATTACCCGTGATACTCCCGGAGGCAAAATGTAGTTAACCGGTGAGCGGCCTGAGTTTTCCTCAATACTTACTGCCGAAATATCGAATTGCGCATTTGTTGATGGAATTCCACCATCTTCCAGAATATCGCCGGTATAACGACGCCAATCGGCACGAACAAGGTCGAGTGTGGCAAAACGCATAACGGCAGAATCCTGGAAACCGTGCATGAACATTCGCATAAAACGAATGGAACTAAAATCGTTGATACCACCAATTGCTGCATCAGGTTTAGTTACCGGTATTTTAAACTGGTACCAGGCTACATGTCCTGTTTCGTTATTTTTTAACTGAACCGGCCGGCTCCTTTTATCAACAATGTAATTTTGTCCAACAACCATGTCCTCTTTTCGAATACTAACCTTGTATTGAAAATACCGTTCGTATTCATTGAGGGTGTTGTCATCATTAATGTCTTCGATGTCAGGCAGTGTAGTTGCTGACGTAGGATAGCTTTCCGGCGACATTTCGGTTGTTGGCGAGTTGCCGTCGGGACCGTTGTATTGTTTATAACGTGCTAAAATGCTTAATTGATCCCTGTCGTAATCCGATCCGCGGAAATAGTGGAAGTTATCTGAGGATGGATCGTCCAATGCTTTCAGGTAAACCGCGTTATTTACTTTTAGTTCAAGTTCCCGCAGGTATTGCTGGAAATGAGATTGTTCATCGTCATCGTTTAATCCGTCAAAACCAATATCCTGGTATTCGCGTGAATTTACTGTGTTATCAAAAGCATTTACCAGCGATTGTTGTGTTGATACGCGTCCCCAAATGGTGGTGTCAACATTGCTTAGTTCGGCAGATGTTGGCAATCCATTCTCAAATGATTTACGCGAGTCTTTTAATATATCCTCTGATATTTCTCCAAGGTTGAAGTACAGGTCTCCTCCGTTTTCCATTGGCTCAAGAGGGCCCCAGTCTTCATCCGGGTCAACGAACGGGTCCATCATCCAGAACTCGATGTACTCGATGTTGGCATTTTCAAAGTCGCTGGTTTGTATTTCGCGCATAATACCACCCCAACGCGACTCGGGATCGCGTAAAGTTCCATCGGGGTTTACACCTGCCGCATGGCTTGAGTTACCGGTGTCGTAGTTATACGGACCACGCTCTGTTGGATAAAAAGCCAGGTCGAGTACGGCAATGTTTGTTGGCTCGCCGGTTGTAAATTCACGTTCCGGAAATATCTCTTGTTCGAACACCTCGCGCACCAGGTGGTTCGATTGTAAATCCCGGTCATCTTTTATATAATCGGGAGTAAGCGAATTGTTTCTCAAAAACAAGGGGTCGATGTTGTACCATGCCAACTTTGCACGGTTCATACCGTATTCGAGCGAGTTGTTCAGGTTGGCTTCCGGGAACAAATTGTCCTGGTTCTGGGGCGTACTGGCCAGCATCCACGCCGAGCGGGTTCGCATATCGATGGCTGTTTTTGTCGACTCAAAATCATCAATATAAACTGCTCCGTCAATCGATTTTGCACTACCCGGAACCAGTTGGGCAAATTCTGCCTCAACATCAATTGATGAAGTGGCGGTTGTACTATAAAACGGAAGTGCGTCTAATGCTTTGGTAATAAAAGGAGCTTCGGTGTTGTAGCGGGCATCCAAACCGTAAATCAGATTCGAAATCGGATCTTCACCATAATCCACTTTTTCGGTTAGCGGGCGTTCGTTCATCCACAACATGGTTGCACCGATGTTAAAATTATCGGAGAAAGCGTAGTTCGCATGTGTTCCCATCAGGGTTTTGCGCTGCATGGTAAACAGGTCCTCGCTTTCGGTTGCCACCTGAATCGGTGTTCCGGCTTCCAACAATGCCTGGTTAATAATTTTTACCCGGCCCAGCGTGTAGTCAACCGTATAATCTACATTTTCGGTAAGCACCTGTCCGCCGGCAGTAACGGTAACCGAACCTTGAGTAACATTTAAAGTTCCCAATGCAATATCGGAACTTGACGAACCTTTGTAACTACCGGTAAGCCTGAATTTATTGTGCTCGGCATCCTGTTCTGCTTTTACCTGGGTTGAATCGTACAGCGTTTGGAAAGTGTATCGTTCAATATCGGACTGATTTTGCAGGGAATCAGCCAGGTGACTTCCGAATGGTTCAACCACCGGGAAAATAATACGGCCCGAGTTGGCGTTAACCGTAATGCCCGGAACATAGTCGAATACCCCGTCTTTTGTAGGATCGAGCTGCGAGTTGAGCATGTCCAGTCGCATTACTTCAAGAAGGATGTGCCCCTCAATGCGTGAATCGGGCAGGTAATTAATGTAAGTTCCTGTTGAATCGTTTTGGTACACCACATTCAACTCAAAATCGTCGCTGGTTAACTGATAGGCATTCAGGTTATAAATGTTTTTCATCATCAGGTTCCAGGTTGGTTTTCCCGGCGACAAATTGGTGCCTTTCAGCAATTTCATAAAAAGCGTTTGCGGCGCATCAATACCATCGGTTGAGAATTCACCCACCTGAAAAGTTTGCCCGTTGTAGGTGAAGTTAAAAGCCACTGCCAAAACTTCATCGGTATTTAAAGCACTGTTTAACGAAATATATCCCAATTGTTTATTGATGGTAAATTCAGAATCGTTCAGTTTTCGTGCCTGCTCAATTTTTTCAAAATCGGTTCCTCCTTTAAAATCATCCTGAAACTGAGACATTACGTTGGTGATATTCTGCACCTGACGAACATCGCTGTAAGTGGTCTTCATTTCGTTGTAAAGACCGTTGGCTTCATTGTTCGGAAAAACATTTTTAGGGTAGGGCAGCCCGTTAGTTTGCTGAAACTCCGTAACAGGGTTGTAAATGTGCGGATCGTGTTCGGCCAAATCCTGAAAAGCCAGGATGTTTCGCGAATCGTCGAAATCGTTTGATTTGTTGGTTACCCACACTTCTACTTTGTTAATGGTGATGGGTGAACGTGGAACAGCCGTACTTTGTAACCATTCGTTATAGTGATCGCGGAAATATTGTGCCAGGAAAAAGTGGCGGTTGGCATCGTAGTTGGCTGCCGAAATATCGAAAGTAGCTACCTGCGCACCTCCTTCGGTTTCTACTGTTCTGGATTCTCCGCGGTGTTGCGAAAACAGTGTGGTAAGTGTAAGTTTCCCAAACTGCATTTCGGCTTTAACACCAAACAGGTTCGAGGCCCCGGTTATTAACGAACCGTTTAAGGGCAACGACACATTACCGGCTTCGATACGTTGTAGAATTTCATCTTCGTCGCCAGTGTACTCAAGGTTCATTTTGTTTTCGTAATCAAAAGTAGCCTCGGTGTTGTAGTTCACCCGCATATTCATTTTCGTACCGATCTGGCCGGTAACATTCATTTGAATTTTTTCGTCGAAATCGAAAGTCGGAACTTTTCGCAAGCGCTCGGGAATCGACGGGTTTTCGGTTTTATTTACCTGGTAGCCAAAACTAACTTCAACATAACCCTGCGGTTGTATATTGATGGTGTTTCCTCCGAAAATACGGTTAAAGGCCTCGCTGCCAATTGTAAGTTTGGGCAGCAGACCGCCACGGGCATCAACCGATTCCTGATGAGTTCTCATTCGCCAGTAATCCTGAATCGATTTGTCGAAATCATATTCAAGGTAATCGTCGAGCGACATACTTTGCGGCAAACGGTAATTCAGCGATCCCACCTTTTCGTAAAACACGTACTGGCCGGTAATTGGGTCGTACTCAATTTCGTATTTTATGTTGCTGGGCTTGTTGAGGTATAATTTCGCGGAATCCTGATCGGTATATCCAAAAGCCGGCTGGTCTTTAAAAGGATAGGGTAATGTACCTGTTGTATCTATTTCCGGCACTTCCTGAGCTTCTCCGTTGAAAGGAACTGAAAGGGCAAAAAATACAAATAGAATGAAGCATATTTTAGGTAAACTTCGGCTAAGTGTCATTTCATTAAAATTACTACAACAAAGGCTTTTCGAAAAAAAATGGTTGCTACTTTCTGTTAGGTTTTCTTTTTCGAAAACGGTAAATTTTATAACCTTTTCAATGCTTGTTTGATAACGCTTTCAACGTTTGCGTCAGGTTGTTCCTGAAGTATCTTCGTTACTATTTTTTCTGCATCTTTCTTTGCAAAACCAAGCATGACTAATGCAGATAACGATTCATTCCTGATAGTATTGTCTGCAACGGTTAAAATTTGCCCCGAATCGGGTATTTTTCCGAGTTTATCTTTTAAGTCGATTATGATACGTTGAGCGGTTTTTGCACCAATGCCTTTTACAGCTTTTAATACCGCCACATTTTCGGTGGTTACTGCTGCTTTTAATTCATCAGGATTTAACGACGAAAGCATCATGTTTGCGGTGCTGGCACCAACTCCGTTTACCGAAATCAGGTTACGAAATAATTCACGTTCGGTGGTGGTGGCAAAACCATACAATGTATGAGCATCTTCGCGAACCACCTGGTGTACATAAACTTTTACTTCCTTTTTACCGTTAAGTGCGCTGTAGGTGTTAAGCGAAATATGAACAAAGTAGCCCACGCCGGAAGTTTCTACCACAACATGCGTTGCGCTTATTTCGGCAATGTTACCCTTAATGAATTCGTACATAGCAAAGCTTTTTTAGATTGTATCTTCCTCCTCTGATGCTTCAATATCAACACTTTCATCAACCTGGTTGGGGTTAATGTCGTATTTTCTCAGCGGATTTTTACTGATCTCGCTGTAAATACTTCGGTTTTTATAAACATCGATAGCAAGGTACAAAGCCTGGCGGAATGATTCGGGCGATGCTTTTCCTTCTCCGGCAATGGCATAAGCGGTACCATGAGCCGGCGATGTGCGTATGGCGGGAAGTCCGGCGGTGTAGTTTACACCACGTTCGAACGATGCCAGCTTAAACGGAATTAAACCCTGGTCGTGGTACATGGCCAGAATGGCATCGAATTTCCGGTAATCTTCCGATCCGAAGAAACCATCGGCAGGGTATGGTCCGAGTGCCATAATGCCTTCTTTTTTGGCCTGAATTACTGCGGGAAGAATTATTTCCTTGTCTTCTTTTCCAATTAAACCATTGTCGCCGGCATGCGGATTTAATCCAAAAACGGCAATTCGCGGTTTGGTAATGGCAAAGTCTTGCTGAAGTGATTTGGCAATGATCCTGATCTTTGAAAGGATTAGATCTTTATTCAGGCTTTCAGACACTTTCGAAATAGGAATGTGTGTAGTAACCACCCCAATTTTCAGCGATTCGCTCACCATTAACATGGCGTAGTCTTTTGTGTCGAATTTTTGTGCCAGAAACTCGGTATGTCCCGGGAAGTTAAATTCTTCACTTTGAATGTTGTCTTTGTTGATTGGTGCTGTAATCAGTGCATCAATATATCCTTTTTGAAGATCGCTGGTAGCACGGTCAAGCGCTTCAAACGACGAAACTCCGGCTTCAGTGGTTGATTTACCCAATTCAACCCGAATGTTTTCATCAACACAGTTTATTATGTTTGCTTTCCGGGGGAGTAATTCTTTGGTGCTGCGAATGTGGTTAAAGCTTACGTCGTTTATATCGAGAGCTTTACGGTGGTAGGCTGCAACTTTGGGTGAGCCATAAACAACCGGAGTGCACATTTCGAGAATTCGCGGATCGGAAAGTGTTTTTAAGATTACTTCGTATCCAATTCCGTTTATATCTCCGTGAGTAATTCCAATGCGTATTGTATCTTGTTTTGCCATTGTGTCTTATTTCAGAAAATTTGCCTTTTTAGTAAAGTGTCGCAAAGTTAATTTATTTAATTTAAATAAGCATGATCTTATTTCTGCGCCATTCCCACGCATTTTATGCTCATGCACAGTGTTTTTATTTTGTTTGCGATTTCAGAAAATCATAAAGTAACCGTGTGCCAAAACCTGTTCCTCCGGCAGGGCGGTATGCCTCCTTCTCTTTTCTGAAAGCGGGGCCTGCCATATCAACATGTATCCAGTTGTAATCGGTAAAATGTTCCAGAAACTTGCCGGCTATCGTTGTTTGTCCTTCGCGGGTGCCAAGGTTGTTCAGGTCGGCAATCGGCGATTTTAACGGCGCGGCATATTCCTCCCAAAGGGGTACTTCTATCAGACGTTCGTAGGTGTTTAATCCCGATTGTTTTAGTTGTTCCACCTTATCGGCGGTGTTGCCCATAACCACTGCTGCGTGTGGGCCGGCAATAATATCGGCCGATCCGGTTAAAGTAGCGCAATCAATTACCAGTTGAGGTTGGTATTTTTTTGCATAGCTTAATGCATCGGCCAGAATGAGCCTGCCTTCAGCATCGGTGTTTTTGATTTCTACTGTGGTTCCGTCGAACATTTTTATGATATCGCCCGGAACGTAAGCATTTCCATCGGGGCGGTTGTCGGTTGCCGGAACCAGACCAACAATATGCAAGGGAAGTTTATTGAGGGCGGCGGCGTAAATGGCTGCCACAATTCCGGCTGCTCCACCCATGTCCGACTTCATGTAATCCATCGAGTTGGGTGTTGGTTTCAGACTTAAACCACCGGTGTCGTAAACAACACCTTTTCCCACCAAAACAATGGCTTGTTTGTTTCTGGCATTTTCAGGATTCCACTCCAGTATGTTAAATGTTGGCGGATCGATACTGCCTTTGTTTACGGCAAGCAGCCCGCCCATTTTCAGCGCTTCAATTTTTTTCTTGTGAAAAACTTCCAGTGAAAAACCGGCTTCGTCACTCAGTTTTTCAATTTCTTTTGAGAACTGGTTTGCCGTAAGAAACGACAGTGGTTCGTTAACCAGATCACGCGCAACAAAAGTCGCCTTTGTTGTATTTATAATTTCATCGATCTTCTCGTTAGTGATCTTCTCATCAACGATTAAAATATTTTCGATTTGAAAAGTTTCTTTCTCCTTTTTGTATTTCTCGAATGTGTAAGAGTTAAGCAGCAATCCTTCTAAAAAATCAGGTAAAAACCCGGCTTCACAAAAATTGGTAAGTTGAACGGATGTTTCGCCGGCTAATTTTAGGGCATCGTAAAGTTTAGTGCCGGCAATCCTTGCCATTTCGGCTTGCCGGTAGGGTTCTTTGTCGGTTTTTATTTTGCCAAAAAAAAGAATATGTGGAATACGGGGAATCACACAGGTATCTTCCTTTTCAAACTTCTTTTGCAGAAACGACTTTTCTGATTCCGAGAGTTGAATAGTAGCTGTTTCCTTTAAGTCAGTGCATAAGCAGGCCAACGAATGCTCGCCCGCTATTTTGGAGCTAATGGATATTTTTGGGATCATAGTTTTTAATTTTAAGCTAAAATAACGATTAAAAACAAGTTGTTTTGACGGAAACAAATTAAACAGTTGACAGCGGAGTGTTAATTCACAGGAGAACCTTTCCTGTTCAAATGATTTTAAAGATTGAATGTTGGTTAGCAGATACAAAAAAGGACCTTAATCAAGGCCCTTTTTCTATTTTTTTTCTGTTGTGCTTTTTAATGATCGTCGCCAAAATAAGCGTGTTCAAAAAGGTGAAGCTTTTCGCGCAGTGTATCTATAATGCTTAAATCGGTGCTTTGTTTGCTTTTCATTGCAAATACCGAAAGGTGGTGTAAAAGTTCCAGTTGTTTTACATATTTGCGGTAAGCTGCCTCATCAGTCGATGAGGTAATTTTTACTCGTTGATGCAAAAAATACTGGCTCACAATTTCCTGCATTTCTTTGGCGTGCTCTTCTTTGTTCATTACCCAACGAACCAACTGGTTGTAATCAGGGTTTTCTGATTTCGACAATTCGTTAATCTGGTTCATCGATTTCTCAATGGTTTCAATGTGTTCGTACAACAGGGCAATGCGAACCGAGTCGCCATAAATTCCACAAGGAATTTCGCAATGTGCTTTTGCCTGGAAACTTGAAAATGCTATAATGCCTAAGATTAAGGCCGCGGAAAAAAGTTTTGTAATTTTTTTCATTTCTCTATTTTGAATGTTTGTATTTAATAACTGTCTGTATAACAATAAAAGAAGAATATGGTTTGAGTTTGTTCCATATTTTCCTTTGATGGGGGATAGAATTTTTAATTGATTTTTTTTAGAAAAAAGTTTTGACTTTTAAGAAAAGCTATTACTTTTGCATCGCTTTTGAAAAGCAAACGTTCTCACAAAGGGAATTAAACCTTCCCCAGTAGCTCAGTTGGTTAGAGCGGCGGACTGTTAATCCGTAGGTCGTTGGTTCAAGTCCAACCTGGGGAGCCACCAAAATTAAAGAGGTCAAATTTTTTTGACCTCTTTTTTTATGCCCGGAATTTTGAAAACCCATACCGAAATGGATGAGAATATTGAATACTGTCGTGAATTAGCAGGATACAATTATCTCTTCCTCATTAGTTTGAAACTTACAAAAAACTACTCTTCAGGATTGAACAAATAATCAGGTTGTTTGTACTAAATCATTATGCCTTAATGTACAAGCTGTAATTTGAATATGTTTCTTAATCAATTTTAATTCAAAAGAATACCTTATAACATATGCTTGATCTGCATTCATATATCAGAAATAACAGCCACTATAAAAAGCTAACTATAGATGACTTGTTATTTGTTGAATACAAATGTGTATATGAAGAGACCAGGGCGGGTATTTGGTCGGATACAAATTATTTTGTGTTTGTTACCAGCGGGAAAAAAATGTGGAAAAGCATATATAATGAGTATGTTGTTGAAACCGGAGATTCGTTATTTGTAAAAAAGGGGGCCAATTTAGTTCATCAGTATTTTGAAGAAGATTACTGTGCATTGATGATATTCATTCCTGACGAGTTTATTAAAAAATTTATGGCCCGTTTTACTGAAGTCGTTCGTAAAACATCCGAAGACGTGTCTGAATTAGATTCTGTAATTCGCATCCAGCTCGATGAGTACCTCGAAGCATACGTCAATTCCCTGGCATATTTTCTGGAGGCTGAATTCGTCCCCGATAAAAATTTACTGGTTCACAAACTGGAAGAATTGTTGTTAAATATTTTTACCCGCCCGTTGCATAAAAATGTTGCCAAATACCTTCATTCTCTCAGCAAAGATCAAAGTACACAACTGAGACAGGTAATGGAAGATAATTTTGCTTTTAATCTCAAGCGGGAAGAATTTGCAAAACTGTGCAACATGAGTTTGAGCTCTTTTAAAAGAATGTTTAACTCCGTTTATAATACGTCTCCTGGTAAATGGCTTACTCAAAAAAGGCTCGACCTTGCTGTACATCTTTTATTAAACTCAGATAAAACGGTAGGCCAGATTGCTTTTGAAACTGGTTTTGAAGAATCTTCCAGTTTTATTCGGGTATTCAAACAAAAACTTAATTGTACTCCGCTGCAGTATCGATCAGTTAAAGCCTGAACCACACGATATCCTTTATTTTCAACTTAAAAATCCTTCATAAAACTATAAAAAAGACCATTTGGGCTTTTTTGCAGATTTTATGGACCGAAGTGTCTATCTCTAAGGCCTTGTTCGCCTCTATCTTTGCATTGTTACTTGATTTTTTAACCTTAAAAAATAATTAAAATGGAAACAAAAGTAAAAACGATTAATGGCTTCAATGCTGAAGGAATTATGAACACAGTAACTGCAATTCAGGGCAATCCGGAAATTGCAAAATTTGAACTACGTGCAACAAATACCTGGATTTCAGGTGGACACAATCGTAGTTTTGTGCAGGGATTTTACGGTGCTTGCCAGGAAGATACTTCGCGTGAAACTCCTTTTGTATTTGACAATGATGAGCCTCCGGTATTACTGGGTGAAAACAAGGGAGCTAATCCGGGCGAAGTGCTATTACATGGTTTGCTTGCCTGTATGACAACAGCAATGGTTTTGTTGGCGGCAGGGAAAGGAATTGAAGTTTCCGGAGTTTCGTCCAGTATCGAAGGCGATGTCGATCTTCAGGGATTTTTAGGAATGGCTCCAAATGTTCCGAAAGCGTTCAGCCAGATACGTGTTAAATTCGATATCGAGGGAGCAACCGATGAAGAAAAGGAACAATTGATAAGTTTTGCCAAACAGTCACCTGTTTTTAATTCTCTTATTAATCCGACTGATGTTCAGGTATCAGTTCATTAATCTTCACGGGATTTGCACAACATAAATCAAAAAGGTCAACCGAATTCGGTTGACCTTTTTGATATCTTATTTTTTGGAAGGTAGGTAAGTTTGTCAAATATTGAGATAAAAAAAATCCTGTTCTATTTGAACAGGATTTAGAATATTTAATAATCAATATTTACTACAGACTATCGCCAAAATCGGCTTTAAATTTCTCCACAAGCTTTTCCTGCCAGTCGGAGGTTGGTTTTAGCTTACCAAAGAAAAATCGCAATACTTTTGGCTCTTCATAAAATTCAAGTCCGCCAATAAGCTTTCTGTTCTCGTAAAGCCATGCAATCCGGTCGATGGTATATTTTACCTGCGATAGTGTGAAAACACGACGCGGAAGAGCAAGTCGTAGAAGCTCAACAGCTGCAAAATGGTCGCTGCCATCTTCTTCTCTTTCTTCCGAAATTGTACCCCTTTCCATGCCTCGAACTCCACTTGCAATGTATAAAGCGGCTGCTAATGAACCTGCCCTGTATTCCTTTTGCGGCACATGATCAAGAAAGGCCATGGCATCAAGGTGGGCTCCCAGTCCTCCCGGAGGAGTTATTACCGGAACTCCGAGTTTAACCAATTCATCAACCATATATTTAATAAAAATAGGCCCCTGATTGATCATTTCTTCGTCCATGGTTTCATCCAGTCCAACTACCATTGCCTCCATTTCGCGGGTTGACATACCTCCGTAAGTAGAAAAGCCTTCGTAAAGCGGTAGCATTTCCAAAAGTTTTTTGTAGGCAGCCTCATCATTGGTAATTATACCTCCACCTCTTACGTGTCCCAGTTTACGTGCTGAAAAATAAACGATATCAGCAGAGTCAGATAAAATCCTGGTAATTTCACGGGTGGAATGGTTTTTATACTTTTCGTCACGTGTTTTGATGAAATGCAGGTTATCAGCCCACAAACTTGCATCAACAATAAACGGAATCTTGTATTTTCTGGCAATTTTACCTGTCTCAATAAAGTTGTCCAAAGCAACAGGTTGTCCTCCAATCAGGTTGGTGCCGGCTTCAATACGTATAAATGAAATCTTATCAGCACCTTCCTCATCAATTAATTTCTGTAACTGATTTAAATCAATATTCCCCTTAAAAGGCTTCGAACTAACCGAATCTAAAGCGTCGGGTAAAAACAGTTCCAGCACTTTGCCACCATTTATCATTATATGGGCTTTTGTTGTGGTAAAGTGGTAGTTCATCGGAATGTAGGTATCTTTTTTTACAAAGGCCAACGATAGCAAGTTCTCACAAGCACGTCCCTGGTGGACAGGCAAAAAATATTCTTTTCCGAAAATTTCAGCTATTTTGTCTTGTAGCCGGGTAAATGTTGCAGAACCCGCATAACTGTCATCCACAGTGAGCATTGCAGCTGTTTGTTTGTCGCTCATTGCATTTACGCCGCTATCGGTAAGCATATCAAGGTAAATGTCTTTATTGTAGAGGAGAAATGTATTATTGCCGGCCTCCTCAATGGCTTTCAGCCTTCTTTCAACCGGAACTAAATCAAGGCGTTGAACCATTCTAACTTTATGCATCTCCAGGGGTAACTCTTCGCCTAAAAAAAATTTAATATTAGCCATAATAAATAGGTAATTGTTTTTTTGGTTATTAATTATTATTGGTTTAATTTTTCAAAAAGCATAAATATAAGAATATGTCGTAGATTACCATGTTTTGACAAATAGATTGTTAGGAAAAACGCTCAAAAAAATGGGAATAATAAGGCGTTGGTAGGGGGGAAGTTATAGATTGTTAAAACTGGATGTGTGGAATTGGCTGGCTCGCAAGAAAGATTACAACCTTCAGTCTTTAATGGATGAACCAAAATAAAAGAGGTCATTTGCGACCTCTTTATGTTCAATGAATTCTGAATCTATCACAAAAATAAGCTTAAGCACTAACTCGTTCTATTGAAACCTCTACCGGATTTCTGATAATGTCAAGAACTGGCGATGTCTTTTGAACATGGTTGCACAGCTCATCCAGTTTTTCAGTTGGCGCATCTGCACTTATTTTATAAACAACCTTAATGTTCTGATAACCTGGTCTTATCGTTTCTGATAATCCCAGAAATCCGTGCAGGTCAATATCACCTTCCATGTCAAATTCGAGGGAATTAATGGTAATTCCCATTGCAGATGCATTGTAGACATAGCCAACTGTTAAACAGGAAGCTAAAGCGTGTAAAACTGCCTCAACTGCATTGGCTCCATGATTTTCGCCCAGTAAAACTGGAGGTTCGTCACCTTCAAGAACAAAAGGTTCTTCGCGCGATGTATCTTCCATTTTTGCCCCGTAAAAATCTTTAATTTCTGTTTTGCAGTGTCCCCCGCTTATCCAATCGGTGTGCGACCTGAATTGAAATTTTGCAACATCTGCATCCCCTTTTACCGCTTCAATTGTACCAAATAACTGGTCAACATTTACGCCATTTTTTTCGATTACTGTTTCCATTTCTGTCTGTTTTAATGATTAATAATAAGTCATGGCGTGATTTATTAAATGGGTATCCATCTTAAATTAACAAAACGGAGTAATTACTCTTTTTATGTGTACTGAAATTGATTTGAAAAGTTGCGTTTGATTTCTACCAAAAGTTGTTTTGTTAATACTTTCCGGGATGTAGACTCTTTGGCAGCTGTGGTGCCTCTTTTAGTGGTATTCAATTTCTTTTCTGAATCAGCAGATTCTGTGACAAGGTCTTTATACATAAGCATAGGCAATGCCCTTTCTAAAGCATTGTTCTTTTTCGGCCTCTTTCTTTTGTCCGCATATTTCAATATTGCTGTAATCGGAGCGATGGTTTCTACAATTAAGCCGGATTATGAGCATCATTTTATTTTTTTTAGTTTACGATTTTACTTTTTATGTTTTTAATAGTCAAACACCAAGTATTTGAAAACAAACAAATAATGACATCTTCCATTGGGTGGCGTGGTTTGTTTATCTGAAAAAATGTTGCTCTGCCAAAGCAGAGGTGTTGTTCTCTGAATCGGATGGAAAAGTTAAACTCGATAATATAATGGGAATGAAATTGGTGAAAATACATGCTGTATTTTTTATGCCAGGATCACGCCTAATTAATAATTAAATCAATTCAATCATTCAAAAACTAATTTAATTGAGATGAAAAGAAATCACACAAACAAACAAATGAGTTTCTTGCGGATGTTTTCAGTTGTAATGTGCTTATTGCTTGTTGTTCCGGCAATGGCAAATGCACAGGGTAAAGCTGACTTTGCAGGCAGTTGGGCTTTTAATGAATCGAAAAGTAAAATGGGCGACAGCGGCCGCCGATTTGGCGGTGGCGACTTTGTTGTAAAACAAGAGGCCAATCTTCTTTCGGTTGAAAGATCGTTTAACGATCAGAGTTTTACAAGTAAGTACACACTTGATGGGAAAGAAAGTGTAAATTCTTTTGGAAGAGGCGAAAGCAAATCAACAGCCAAGTGGTCTGACGATGGAAAATCGCTCACTATCGTTACAAAAATGAACTTCAACGGTACCGAAAGAACATCAACTCAGGTTTGGACATTGAACGATGCTAAAACGCTTTCAATTGTATCAACCAGGCAAAACAGAGATGGTGATGACGTAACCACCACAATGGTTTACGACAAAAAATAAACTCAGACAGAAGTTTAAAAGAGACCTCTGATTCAAAGGTCTCTTTTAATTCCTGATTTTTATGGGTGCTCATGTCTAAACTGAATAGCAACTTCAATGATCTGCGATTTTGTTCTATCGGTGTAAACTATTTATCTCTAGAATTCAACCCTGTAATTCAAAATCGGAATCATTCCATTCATATAGTTTCTTTCAATTTTTCCGGTTTCCGGGCTGTAGAATTCATCCCACACGTTTAAACGGCCGCTTACATTTTGAATGTCGAGCGAAACGATCCACGACCACGAAGGTTTGTTTTTCCGGTAGCTGATTCCACAGTCAACCCTGTAGTAGTCGGGTACTTTTGTTTCAAATGCGTGAGAATAATCTCTCACTTCGCGGTTTTGGGCAAGGGATGCTTCCAAATCAAGCGGGGTGGTGCGGTAACCTCCTCGCCACATGGTTCTCAGGTTTAATCCAAGTATGTTTTGTTTGTTTTTACCCACTTCAAACTCTTTTCCACCAACTACATTAAAAATGTATTTGCTGTTAAATGCAGTGTTTCGCTCAACTCCATCGGGCATGGTATATTTCGATTCGAAAAGCGATGCCGTTGTAAGCATATACCAGTTGTTGGAGAAGAATTTTTCAAGTGTCAGTTCTAATCCGTAATTTCTCCCGGTTCCCTGGTTAGTCAGTTTTTCGTTGGTAAAGCCGCTGCTAAAATTAAGGGAACTTACCGTATTTGTTGAGTCATTCGGATCAACCGGAACATCATACAAATGCTGATAATACACTTCTGCTTTTAATCGGAAATCGGGTGCAAAATTCCAGTTGTACCCCAAAACTACGTGTGCAGATTTCGTTATTTTTAAGTCCTTATTGGGTTGAATAATACTGCCATTGTTTAATTCCCTTTCTGCCAGATATACTGAAATCGGTTCAATTTTACTGTGCAGACCGGCACCAAAATTAATACGGTGCTGCTTTGTAATATCCCAGCGGACTCCCAAACGAGGTTCAACACTGTAATCCTTGTTCAGTGCCAGAAAGGAAGAATGTAACCCAGAGTTGATATCAACTTTCTCATTCAGGCGATATTTCCATTGAACGTACGATTCAAAAACCTGGGTACTTCCCTTACTTTTAACTTGTTGTTCCAGATTGCCGGTATCAAAATTCAAACTTAAAGCATCGAGATTATAGCCCCGGTTGTGGAAAATGAAACCACCCATAAGAACATGTTGTGCATTAAATTTGTGATTGATGAATGAATTCAAACTAAATGTGTTGTAGGCGAAATTTTCGTTTTCTTTGGTTGCCGGTCTTAAATCGTAATCCAGCGAATCAACCGTAGCTTCATTTTTGGTGTGCGAATAGGCAGCCACCGTTTTGATATAGGTTTTCGAATTGGAGAAAAGATAATTATGCGTTATCCCGGCAATTCCAAGTTGATGCTCTTCGGTATCCCGAAAACGATCAGACCTGTAATTCCAGTACGAAGTATCCGGAGCAACAGTGGAACCTGCAGAACTAATTCCTCCCAATCCCCAAACCGAAAAGTACCCGGCTTTTTTTGTGGGAATATAAAATTTATACGACAAGTCCTGCCATTCGGGAACGATATCGCCTCCGCTGATATCAATACCAGCTTTGCTTAAAATTTTTAATGTTGAATAACGGTAGTTTATCAGGTAAGAAGCTTCGCTGCCTTTTTTTAGCGGACCTTCAAGCGCTGCCTGTGCTCCCAGCACGCCCAGTTGAAAAGCATATTCGTGTTTTTCGTTGTTACCATTCCGTAATTTTAAATCGAACACCCCCGAAAGTGCATTTCCGTATTCTGCGGGGAAAGCTCCGGTGAAAAAATCGGAATTGGCTAAAACCTGGGTGCTAAGTGCCGAAACACCACCTCCGGAGCCGCCTTCGCCGTTGGTAAAATGGTTGGGATTCGGAATTTCGATTCCTTCCATCCGCCACAGCATCCCGCGCGGAGAGTTTCCACGGATAACCAGTTCGTTGTTTTCGTCGTCGGCTGATGAAACGCCTGCAAATGATTGCGCCGTTCTTCCCGGATCATTAATCCCGGCTGCAATCCTGGACGTTGATTCCACAGTGATTTGAGTGGCACTGATGGTTGCCATTTGGTTGATCGGTTCGCTCTTATCGTCGTACGCATAAACTGTAACTTCGTCCAAATCGGCAACCGATTCTTTCATTTCAATATTTAAAACAACCTCGCGGCCCGAGCCAACCATTATTTCATTCAGAAAAATCTCTTCGTATCCGAGAAATGTAATTTTAAAGGTTTGCCGGCCAACAGGAACTTTTTCGAGTTTAAAGTTCCCGTTGGCATCCGATGAGGTGCCTTTTGCCATAGTTTCGCCCGAAAGCAAAATGATATTTGCCCCCGGTAGCGGTCCTTTTGTATCCGCATCAATTACCTTTCCTTTAACGGTTTGAGTTAATTCCTGGGCAAACAGTAGTGCAGGAAAAGTACATATAAGTAAGACTAATAGTATTGTTTTCATAGCTTTTTGTTTCTTGTTTTCAATGGGTTTCTGTTTTCTGTAGCCTGGTTTCTAGTTTACTTTGATGATTTCGGAGGCGTCCTTCAAATCCTGTTCTTCGATGACTCCACTTCCTTTGTAATATACTTTTGAAGCACCTCTGGCAGTAACATCCAATTTTTGCTGAACGCTTAACGAGATTTCAGAGCCCCCATCCAGGTTGGCATTCAGGTAATCGCTGACAAAATCAAAACCGGTCATTTCAGAAGCTCCTGTTGCATCGATATAGAAATTGGTGCAAGCGCCATCGATTTCCATTGTTGAGGCACCTTCAAGGTAAGCGTTTACTGTTCCGGTTTCAACCGATCCTTTAAACTGGCTGGCTCCAATCAGTTCAATTTCAAACTGATCGTTTTGTAAAGCATCGTTGAATTCAACGGTTGTGGCGCCCTCTGCCATAACTTTTGAAAGGGAAGTGGTTGTAATGTAAACGTTTAAAACCGGGACCCCGCGAATGTTGGTGTTTTTCTCTAATCCTACCGATAAAAGATCGCCCGTTTGATCTGTTTCGATAACTGAGTGTAAGTTTTCATTGGCCTCAATACGAACTGATTCCTCTGTTTCTGAGAAACTAACATACACATGGAAGACATCTGAAACGGCCAACTGGCTAACACCTGACACCGAAAAATCGATTGTGGTAACATTTGATGATGGAACTACTTCTAACTGATCTTTTTCACATGAAGTGAATAAAACTCCGATTGCTAAAATTGTTGCTAAAAATACTTTTGTTTTCATGACTTTAAATTTTAATTGTTACTAATGATATTGTTTAAGTTTTCTGTTTTAAGTTCTAAATCTCTTGGTCAAATTTGGGGTATTATAGGTCTGTAATCGACCGACTGCATAAAGTCGAACTGTTTCATCGTTGCATAATTGGTTCGATTGAATATTTTAATTCGTTCGACTATGTTGTAACAGTTAGTTTTCCTCGTGTTTAAGACATATACTGCTGTCTTGAATAGATTCGTTTTCATAGCGTTCATTTTTTGGTAAGGCCATTTTATAGCTGTATTTTTTCCAGATGTATTCGATGGGCCCCTGATTAAATCGTTGCAGATAAAAATGAGTGATTAAGGTTTGGAATACATAAAATCCGATGGCAATCATCCACGATTGAAAATTGGTAAGCTTTCCGAAAAGATTAAAGAGGTTAAAGCAATGATAGAATACAAAAACGTAGAGAAACGATTGCAGAATATAATTGCTCAGCGCTGTGCGGCCAACAGGGTTGAAGAACTGTAATACTTTTCTAAAGGATTTTTGCTGGTATAATTTCAGGAATGCCGAAATGTAAAACAGGCTTTGCAAAATCATTCCTGCCACAAGAACAAACGGCACCCAGATTAATGAGTAATCCAATTCCAGATCGCCAACTGATATCTTATAGAAAATAAAACTTGCTGCCAGGCCAAAAGTAAGACCAAGTGTAATAAACCATGTTGTTAGTTTAGCATGTTTCTCCGGATGTTTGAAGAAATCGATTTTTGCCAGGATAAACCCAATTAGCATATTCCCAAATGCAAATACAAGTGTTAAGGGCATATCTCTAAGGAAATTAGTCCACGGATCGAACATGAAATTTAATCTCAAATACCGCAGAAACGATGTGGCTACCGGTATCTCGCGAGCCAGTTCAAAATCGAAATTACGCGAAGCCCAGCCCAAAGCAGTTAACCCGATATAAATGGCTCCGGTTAGCACTACATTTAGCAGTACCGCCAAAACAACCAGTTTTTTAACCGATACTTTTCGCAGTATTAAAAGAAATATACCACCTAAAGCATAGGCGCGTATAATGTCGCCATTCCACAATAACAGGCCGTGTGCATAACCCACTCCGAATAAAAGCAGCATTCGTACGATAAAATACTTATTGAAGTTTACACTCCTCTCGGCAGCCCGTTGCATTTGAATGTAAAATCCAAAACCGAACAAAATAGAGAAAATGGTAATAAACTTTTTATCTACTAAAAAGTGGTACAGGAAAGTCATTAATGAATCCAGTTCTCCAGTTACCGGCGTGTTATAATCATAAGGAATATTGGCAATTATTATCCCTAATAAGGCAAATCCGCGTAAGGCATCAACAGAATCAATTCTGTTCTTTTTCGTTGTTTGTTGCAACTTTGCTTCTTGTATTTCCTGTTTCTGATTCATCATTAAATATTTTTGTGTTGAAAAATCGTTAATGCAAATATCAAGTGTATCAGCGGTTTATAAAAGTTTTTGGTGTCGCGCATTCGGAAATCAGTACATGCTAAACACCGGAATGCAGAATTCAGGACAAAAGGGGATTTGTTGTGCAGAAATCAGGACAACGGAAAATCGTGTCTGCAGAAATCAGGACATGGGAATATGGTGAAAAGGAGGATGTTTTTAATTGTTTCGGAAATTGCCGGGTGTTTTTCCGGTCTTCTTTTTAAACGCAATGTACATTGCCGAGCGCGATTTAAATCCGGAGTCTAAACCGATCCCTTCAATGGAAAGGTGATCGTTGGTTTTGTCGTTCAGTATGTCCAAAGCTTTTTCTACCCGGTAGTTGTTTACCCATTCGTTAAAATTAAAACCAAAGCTCTTGTTAATGCAGGTTGAAATGGTACGGGCTGAAATATTTATTTCTTTGGCAAAATCGTGAATGGATAAATCCTGGTTCAGGTAGTATTGTCCGGTTTCCATCGCATTTTTAACCGATTCGCAAATTGTATTTGATGATTTGGATTTGTCTTCGTCGGATATCGCTTTTCGAGCTTGTTTTTCAATAGTTTCAGCTTTCGGGTAAAATAAATCCTGTTGAGTAAATGCTTTATAACTGACTATATAAATAATGATTGAAACAATTCCCCAGATAATATAAACAATGTCCGACTGGCCTAATCCTCCTGTTAAAATCCGTATCAGCTCAGCGCCCCATAAACTAACAACAGGAATAAAAATCAATACAAATTGCCAGAGCCAGTTTATGGATAACATGGTGATGTCAGAGTATTCATTTCTTGCCATGTTTTGAAACTTAACAAGCTCGACAATAGAAATTACAACAGCAACGATGGTTAGCAGATAGGCTAAATATTGCTGGAACATATAGAACGACTCAATTGATCCGGATTCGAAAATATCATAGATGGTTATTTTCCCAATCACAAATATGGCAATGTTGATGACTGTAATCGAGAGTATGCCGCAAGCAATAATATACATTGTGTTAAGGAAGATTTTGAAGTGCTCGGATCTTCCAATTTTTTCGAGAACATAATGTAAAAACAGCACCGGGAAAAGCATCTTGACTTCCGGCGAGGAGAACAACTGGGCGATGTTGTATTTTCCTATAAAATCAAAGGGTATCAGGTCGCTGATGGCGCCGAAAATAAATGCAATCAGGAACAATCCTAACAACTTGTTTGAGAAACTTTTGTGCTTTTTCGAAAAGATGAAGATGAAGCCCAGAAGAAATCCCTGAAAGACAGCAGCCCAAATTAAAGTTGTTATAATTATTTCCATAAATATTCAATTATTGAATTCGTTTTTAAGTTACCGACACCTTGTTTTTTCTGCGGTATTCAGTGGGCGTAAGGCCCGTATGTTTTTTAAATGCAGTGTTAAACGACGATTTTGAATTAAATCCTACTTCATATAATATTTCCAAAACGGTGTATTCTTTCCGGTCGGGAGCAGCAAGTAATTCCATTGCTTTTTCAATTCTGTACTCATTAACAAAATCAAAAAAGTGTTTGTTGAGGTGGTGGTTGATCAATATGGACAATTCGCGCGATAAAATTCCGGTTTTTTGTGCCAGCGAATGTAGTGTAAGCGATGCATCCAAAAACGGTTCTTCTTCTTTCATATATTGATTAACACGCTCAATTAGTTCGTTATTCTCTTCCTCCGGTTTTAATGCCGAATTACCTGCATTTTGTTTTACCAGCTTTTGTACCGCAGGTTGTGCTTCTGTTTCGTCGATAAAAAGTTGGGGCGATCGTAACCCAAGAATGATAAGCCAGCAAAACAAAATTAGAACAGCTGTTATTACAACATAAGAGATGAAGGAAAAACTTTCAAGCTGAAATACCCACCGGGTAATGATATTTACCATCGACAGGGAATAAAGCACAGCAACAAATAGAATTAGATTTGATATGTATCCATATCTGTTTGTGTTGGTATTTGAGTAGTTTTCAAAGAAAATTTCTTTGTGATTTTTTAGCTGGCGATAGGAAAAATACAGATACAGAAAGGTTTGCAAATACAACACGGCATAAAAACACAGCCCAATAATTCGTTCGGTTTTTGCCGGTACGCTACCCTGCATGTTTTCAATGATGATAAGGGAAATGACTATACCGAGGAGAATAAAAAAAGGTATGGTATGCAACAGGTCTTTTGTTTTTAATCTGTAGTTTGGGAATAACGAGGTTTTGACATGTAAAAAGAAGGCCGGAGCAGCCAGATAGATCAAGATTTGCAGTAGTGCAGTAATGTTTTCCGACCAGCGGTTTAATATCAGATCAGCAAAAAAATCCAACACATTATAAGCCAGTAAAACGATAAATATGGCGATAAAGTAGTTGCTTAACTTTTTCCCTTCTTTGTTAAACACGAGGTAAATGGCAAACAGAAATGCCTGAAATCCGGCGAGTAATTCAATTGCATTTAAGAACGTAATTTCCATCAATTCGATATTTGCTCCATACAATTATACAAATAAATGGAGTTTGTGTAAAATATGGTTTTGAAGGAAAACCTCTATGTGAGAAAGAAAAACAGGTTCTCCATTGCCCAGTTGGTAATGATTCGTTCTTTATCCAAAAAAATCAATGTAATCCCAAACACATCATAAAAACCATGTGTAAGAACCAGTACCCAAAGGTTTTTCTGGTTTTTGTAGAATATTGAACTAAACAACAAGGCTACAAATCCGGTGGTAATTATTCCCGAGGTTCCCTGGTATAAATGCGCAAAACCAAATGCAAAAGATGAAATAAGTATTGCTGCAGCCCATGCCGGCTGGCTGTTTCCAAAAATGCGGGCCAGTTGTTTAAGCATGTAACCTCGATATAAAAATTCCTCGCCAAACGCGGCAAAAATCCACATTATTGCCAGAAACACCAGGTAGTTTTGCCAGTTTCCTTTCAGGCCTTCGAAATTGCTTAAATCGGTAGCACCGTAAAAATATTCGATTACCGGTTGAAAGAGAAAGTCGTTTGCAATAATAATGAGAATGGTATACAAAACGGCTTTGAGAATGGTTTGTGCAAGCGGATTTTTTTGAATTGAAAAAAACGACCAGTCCCATTTTACTGCCCAGGAGGTAACTAAAACGATAACATACCCCAGGATTGTGCCATAATTGCTGGTGGCAATTGATAGCGTTAGAATTATAGAAATAAACGTTAGAATTACGGCCGGTTGCGTGAGGAAGGTTGCTGCTTTTTGTCTTGCTTTCATTTTAAATTAGTTAAAAGTTACCGATGCATATTTAAAACTGATGATCATCTCATCAAATTGTTTAATGTAATCTTGTCCAAAGTTGCCGTGGAAATTACTTTCCGTGCTCCCAATATCTTCAATGTGCAGACGAATGCTATCGAGTTGAGCCTCTGAGTCTGCCACCTTTAAATTAATTTTGTCGATTACATAACCTTCAAACTCAAGAACACCTCCACCACTTCCGGCGGTAAATTTTTCCTTCTCAAAATTATGCTCAATCTGGCTTTTATAGTCCTTATAAAATTGCGGATACAAGGAAGTGGTTGTGGCGCCGGTATCAAAATCAAAGCGCAAAGTATCGCCGTTGTATTCGGCAGCAATTATTGGCATTAAACCGTTCAAAGCAAAATTATTGTACGAGTATTCTACCGGGTTTTGCGGCACAAAAATCTCGTTGTCTTTGCTCACCCGAATTTCATCCATGGCTTCAATTACCGGAAAACCAATTGCTCCGTTTATATAATAATCGATTTGCGGAAACGAAAGGTCTTTGTCATCGAGTACCAAAAAGAAAACATTTTTAAAGGTAATGCCGCCAATGTTTAGTTCGGGTGCAATTGCGATATCGCTTTTAACACGTAAACCGGTTGCTGCAGTTACATAAAAATCGGCTTCTATTATTTTCAAATTTAGCTTTTTTGCCAACGACCGTACCATAACCGAAAAATTGGCGCCCGTATCGAAAAGCAGGTTTTTGGTGGAGTCGCCAAAGCTTACATCGATATTAAAGAGCCCCACTTTATCTTTGGTCATCGGAATGGAAGTATCAGCGGTTTTGACAATTTCCTGACGGGGCACATCTTTTAATGCTTTCCAGATTTTTATTTCATTTTGCAGGCTTTCTAACTCTGAAGAGTCGTTGAGCGTTGCAAAATTGTTTAAAATAATTTCGCTGGCTTTTGCCGCCTCCGAATATTCGTACAGGTTTACGTGGTTTAATAGTTTTGTATTGTACAGTTCGTTGCGCATTGTGTCGGTAAGTGAGTCCTTGTGTTTTTCGAGTAATTCGCCAATAGCCAGGTTCGATTCTTCAGCTTTATTAAATACATTGCTGATTAATGCACTGTAGTAAAGTTTATGTGTTTCTGAAAGCTGATCGATATGTTGATTGTAGGTGTTTTTTAGTTTGAAAAAGTCGGAGACTTCAACTAAAAATTCCAGCATATTTAACACTTTTGGGTTGGACACTTTTGACATTGATTGTCCACAGCCAGCTAAAAATGTAGCGACGATTAGTATTGATAAAATTCTTTTCATGGTGTTTTATTCTTCTAAATTTAATGCGTGGCGTAAAGCTTCCTGAAGTTCTCTGTTTTTGTCCAGTGCTTTTCTGTAAGAATTGTTGTTTTGTTGAATAAGTGAGATTACCCCGAGGTACATATTGGTAAACTCAAGTGTTTGATAACTCTCTTTATTTATAAATTCCTGTGTTAGTAAATTCACGGTTTTATACAAAACCGGAAACCCATAACTGTCCATATGTTTTTGATAATAATGCTCAACATTTTTTATCTCATTCAGAAAGGTGTAATACGAACTTATTTTCTTCTTTAGCTGATAGTTCGAAATGAGATTTAGATTTCCACTGTTGATAATGTCTTGGTAGGTGTCGTTGGTGGCCGACAACCATTCGATGTATATAATCCCAGTCACAATCTCACGAGCCAGTTCTTCGGTAAGCGGTTTGTTTACCAGTTCGGTTGCTTTTAAAATGGATATTAATTTATCGGCTTTCAACTGGCTGCTTGTTACCAGCGTATCAATCTGGCTTTCGTTATTCTGAACATCTTTGTAAAAGCTATTCAGGTATTTCGCCTCCAGTTTTTTCTCTACGTTTTCTTCGCGCCAGTTATTTAACAGAAAACGTGCGGTAACTCCAATAAATACTACCAATACCTCCAGGGTATAATGCCATCCGTTTATTTTTCTCTTGCCCATCCTGTTTTTATTTTGAAAACAAATGTGCTTTAAAAATCCATGTTTTGCGACCGAATAAATAAAGTCGAACGCTTTTCCCATTGGGAAATTGGTTCGACTTTTTCAATGAGGAGATTCTGTTTTCTGCTAAATGTTAGAATTTGAACTTTTTTGTTTCCTCTTTTTTTATGAGCTTAATTGTTTTCGTTTTCTCCTGCTTACTGGTTTATATAATTGTAATTCTTTTGCCCTTAGTTGCTTTTTGTTTAAAACTCAATCTTATAACTAAGATTTGGGATAACAAGCCCGTCGTATTTTGTATCAATCTGGTTTGTTTTCAGGTTGTAGAAATCGTTTGAATATTCTTCGGTGCAATTGGCATTGAGCACCTGCAATGACCACACCGATGAGTATTTTGCTTTGTTTTTCCGATATGAAAGGGTGAAAGATACTACCGGCAAATCATCATGTTTTTGACTAAATGCGATGTTCCCGTTTGTTTCGCCATAAACCACATCGTGCTGTTGCAGCGAGGTATCCATATCAATCGGTTCAATGCGGTTGCCTCCCAGGTAATTTAGCCTTACGTTGGCACTGAAAATATTGTTTTTAGAGGTTTGCCATTCTTTCCCGGCCATCAGGTTAAAAACGTAGTTTCGGTTAAAACGCGTGTTTCGTTCAATACCATCGGCTGCTGAATATTTCGAATCGAAAACCGAAGCAGTTAGCATGTAATAATAACCGCGGCTTAAAAATTTCTCAAGCGTAAAATCAATACCCACATTTCGTCCTTTTCCTTTGCTAACCAGCACTTCGTTAAAGAAAAGTGTGTTGTTATTGTTTAAAGTTGAGATATAACTATCGGGACTTACCGGAACATCTTTTAATTCCTGGAAGTAGGGTTCAATTCGTAGGTGCAGGTTATCGGCAAGTTTTGCCTGGTAAGAAAATACATAATGGGCAGATTTCATAAAGTCGAGATCTTTGTTTGGTGTGCTGCCGTTGGCCGAAACAAAATATACCGGCAACTGCTCCAAACGGCTGTGAATTCCATAGGCCAATCCCAGGCTATGTTTGTTGTTGATGTTGTATTTTAACCCGATTCGTGGTTCAATCGAAAAATTATCGTTTAGCAATAAATATTGGGCGTTAACACCGGCATTTAAAACAAGGCTTTGAGACAGGTTAATTTTCGATTGCGTGTAGAATTGAACAAAGTCGGTGCTGCCAGTTTGCTTGGCAATTTGGGTAGGTGTTTCTCCTTCGGCAAGCGATTCTGCGACATCAATATCAAAAGAAAGATGACTGTACCGAACACCTGTTTTATTACTGTGTGTTTCGTTAAAACGTTTGGTAAAATCGCTTTGAACCGTAATTTGGCTGGTGGTGTTTTGGGCTTTCGATTGCGGATGAGGATTTCGGTTAAAGTCCAAACGCTCCTCTTCAAACTCCAATCCGCTTCCCGAATACGATACGGCCGTTTTCAGAAATGCATTGCCGGACAGATTTATTTTGTGCGAAAGGGCGGTTGCAAACATATAAATTGAAGTTTCCGAGTTGTCGCGGTCAAAGTCTGATTCCCAATCAATGCTATCGGCTGCGTCCATATTTACGCCATCGATTGTGCCAATCCCCCAAAGCGTAAAAGTTCCGCTCTTTTTAGTCGGGAAGTTGGTTTTAAATGACAAATCCAAGTACCGTAAAACTCCGGCATCATCGGGTAAAAGTGGCGCCACAAGTGCCATGGTTGAATTGCGGTAATTGACAATATAAGTAGCATCCGTACCTTTTTTGAACGGACCCTGTGCCATTGCGCCAACACCCAAGATTCCGGCTTCGAAAGCATATTGCCGTTTGTTACGGTTTCCTTCGCGTAATTTTATATCGAAAACACCCGATGAGGCATTTCCGTATTCAGCCGGAAAGGCACCGGTATAAAAATCACTGTTTGCCATCATTTGGTTACTAATGGCCGACATTAGTCCTCCTCCGGCAATGGTGAGGTTGGCAAAGTGGTTGGGATTGGGCACCTCCACGCCGTCGATGCGCCACAACAAACCGTCGGGATTGTTTCCGCGAACCGAAATGCCGTTATCGCTTATCGACGGATTTGCCACACCGGCAAAGGATGCTGCCAAACGTGCCGGATCATTCAATCCTCCTGCGTAACGTTGTGTTTCTTCCACTGTAAACTGTCGGCTGCTTAAAGTTGCCATGCTATTTAGCGGTGTTGATTTGTTTACCCGAACCACAACTTCATCAAGTTCAGCATTGCTTTGTTGCATCCCGATATTCAGATTAATCTCCTGCCCCGAACTCACCAGTAACTCCTTCATCTCATAGGTGTCGTAACCAACCATTGAAATGCTTAGGATTTGGCGCCCAACCGGAACGTTTTCCAGAATGAAGTTCCCTTCTGTATCTGAAACAGTGCCGATTAACGGTTCGCTTCCTTTAACTACAATGCTTGCAAAAGGTAACGATTCGTTTGTGATGTCATCAAACACTTTTCCATTAATGGTTTGCGTAACATTTTGTGCCGACAAACTGCCTGTTGATCCGACAAAAAGCAATCCCAGAAACATAAAGGCGACGATCAATTTCGAAGTCTTGTTTACCCAAATTGTTCTGTTTTTTTGACTTGCTGTTTTTATTTCTTTTGAGAAGAAAAAGGATTTGTCGTTTGCTACAATATAAAGTGCAAACAGCATTAATAATCCCGTTTGAATGACCTTACTCATCGGGTGGGTGGCAAATATTTCGTTAAAAAAGCCGGCTGCGATGTGAAATATGACGGGCAAAATGATATTTCTGTTGGCTTTGTAATAAATCCAGTTCATGATAAGTACAAAGGGGAAAAGACTTACTATAAAATTGAGCGAATAAACCCAACCTGCCTCAACCAGATTACTGTGGTAATAATCTTTAATACCACTTAGTGGTACATGCCATATTCCCCAGAATAAAGCGAATAATAATGATGTTGTAAATAGATTGAAACGAACCCGCAAAGAATCAGTCCCATACGAGTGCCAGGCCAGTTCTTCCAACAATGGAGCAATGATCAGCATCACCCAAACAGGGAAAACGCCCGATGTAAACGAAAAAGATTTTGCGAATTGAAACTGGTCGATACTGTATCCAAACATTAGCGATACAGCTTGAGCAAGCAAAATGCTAAAAGGCATTAATAATAATGTAAGTACGATATAGGTTGAGCGGATTTCTTTAAAATTAAAAATCCTTCGGCTTAAATCGTAGGCCAGATTTTTATTGTGACTGGCCATAAAGAGTGTAATCAAAACCGGAGCCAGTAAGCCTAAAAATGCAATTATGCTGGCCAATGATTGTGGTGATGAACCATTGTTTTCGATGTGACTTATATGGCCTGCCATGAACCATAATATCCATGGAATTAGTGTTGCCAGACCATAAAATAAAGCTGTTTTGTTGTAAATCCTGGTGTTCATAATTTCGCGTTTTAAAATTGTTTCTGAGGCAAAGATTTATCAAAAACAAAGGCGCATCGCCCAAACGTGAAAGGCTGAACTTTTTTGAGGTGCAAACATACAGGAGTGTACCCTAAATTGATTGTGAATGAATGTTTTGGCTGATTTCTGCTAAAATGTAATTTTTAGACTGAAAAATGTGATTCAGGACTTTAATTCTGAAATGTATTGCGAAGGAGTGACTGATTTGTGTTTCCTGAAAACATTGTTAAACGACGATTTTGAATTAAACCCCGAATCGAGCGCATGTGCCAGCAGGCTAAAATTTTTATTGGATTGAACCCGCTGAATAAATTCTTCAACACGATACTTATTTACAAAGTCGTGAAAGTTTACCTGCTCGTATTGGTTAATGATTTGCGACAGATGATTCGAAGACAATGATAAAGTGTTCGCCAGTTCGCTTAAAGTTAATTTGGGATTTAAATAGGGTTTTTCTTTTTGCATTAATTCCAGCAATTCATCGTGTTTCTGGATAGCTAATTCCTGTTTTAATCCCGATCTTTTGTATTCGCTTTCAGTCCTCAGCAAGTCAATTTCATTTTTCACAGTATTGGTAAAAAGATCCTGTTGCCGTATTCCCGAATATCCGATAAATACCACAAATGCCACAATAATTGAATAAAATAAAATGTCGGCGTTAAATGGAAACTGGAGGCCCAGCATTTCGCGCATAATAGTAACTGCAGCGGCCGTTATAAACACAGAGCCAATTCCAAGAATCGCAAAACGCAGCCAATTCATATCAATGCGGTTACTGTACGAGTAATTATCCTCAACAATTTTATGTCTTTTCAGCAACATTCTGTAGGCTAAAATTGCATAGGCGATTCCTGATATAATGAAGGATAGGAGAAGAATTGTTGAAAAAAGGCCGTAATCGTCAATCAGGCCTTTGTCAACCTGAACTTTTTCTTCGGCAGTGTATGTAAAATAGAAGGGCATCATTAGCAGGTAAGAAACCAGTGCCGGGGCAAAATGGATATAATCTCTTTTTTGTATGTGTTTTTTACTCTTTAACGAATAACGAACATAGAGGTACAAAAAAGGGCCGTATAAAAGCGGGAAAGGCGCGGTAATTCCAATCAGGTGAGGATATAAATCCCAGTATCCCTTATAATTTAGAAAATACCCGGTAAGATGAATTCCGATAACGACCAGCCACAACGATAGTATGTTGTCGGTAAGCACTTTGTCTTTTTTCGAAAACAAAAGAATTCCCAAAAAGAATGAGAGTACAATTCCGATATTTAAAACAACAGTCATATCTTATCTTAATTAGTCATGCAGGTATTTCCTTCCAATTTAGTTTTTAATTGGCACGAATAAAAAAATTGTATGAAATATAGGTAGAAAACAGTCATTTATATCTATTTGTTGAATTGAAAATGTATAAAGCCTGTTGGGAAACTGATAACCTGTTTCTGTAAATCTGGGAACAACTTCTTCCTGTTGTCAATGCTTATCTGCATAAATAGTTGAATAAGAGTGTTCCCGCTATTTTGGAGAGATAATTTTCTTATTTGTTTTTTAACGAACACTGTTTTTAAGTAGTTTTGTATTTAGTAGAAACGAGATGAATAATTTTATTCATCAAAATAAATAACAATGAACAGACTAAAACCTATTATTTTATTAATTGCAATTGCATTTACGACCATTGTGCCGGCACAGGCACAGCGTGTTGAAAGCGACTCGCCATTAATTGGCAAGTGGGACCTTACCATTAATATGACTCCTGCTCAGATCGAGAATCTCGGTCTTTTCCGCCACGGATTAATGACTTCCAACGGTTTCCCCGGGTGGCTAATGGTTAAATTATCAGGTTTCTCTACGCTAACCGGGTATTACGTTGGGTACGAGGGGAGTGCCCGACCAATTTCCGAAGTAGTTTATGATGAAGCTACGGATAAATTTCATTTCACCATTCCTCCACAATGGATGGATATTGATGATTTGTATTTTGAGTTTTCATTGAAAGATGATAAACTGACAGGTTACCAAATGCTTGATGGTAATAAGCTTGAATGGACAGGAGTTCGTGCTCCGTCGCTGGAAAGAACAGAACCGCCAATTTGGGGAAATCCTGTTGAGCTGATTACCGAAAACATGGAGAAATGGACTATTCCGCAGAACAGCAAATTTAAGATGATTGACGGAGTAATGGTGAACACCGAGTCGGGTGGCAACCTGATCAGTATCCAGAAATTTGAAGATTTTAAACTTCATGTTGAGTTCCGTTATCCGGCAGGAAGTAACAGCGGAATTTATCTCCGTGGCCGTCACGAACTACAGATCGAAGATTCAAAAGGTAGAACTGACGATGTTAGTATAGGTGGTATTTACGGGTTTATTGCTCCGGCGGTTTATGCTGCTAATGCACCAGGCGAATGGCAAACCTATGACGTAACACTTGTTGGGCGCCATGTTACCGTTTTTCTTAATGGGAAAGAAGTTATTTCAAACCGTCCGATTCCCGGAATTACAGGTGGCTCGTTGGATAGCAATGAAGGAGAACCCGGCCCATTTCAGATTCAGGGAGATCACGGACCTGTGGAATTCCGCAAATTTACTGTTACTCCGGCGGTTAACTAGAAAGTTGCAGCTTTCTGCAAATCATCGCACAAAATATTTAAGAGGCCTTACTATAAGGCCTCTTTTTTTATAACATTAATTTGAGTATTGTCATCCAGTAAGCATAAACAAACGTATCTGGATTGAATTTCCTTTCGCATTTCAACGCAACTTTAAATTACAGGCAATAATTCGTGCTTTCGAAAACTATTCTAAACACAATGTGTTAATTTCAAATGTTATTACGAAGAGGGATGTTTCGCCGCATTGGAATATTTCCCGAAAAGCAATTTGTTATGATGGAAAAAAGCAACTATAATTTTAAACCGCTACCTGGTTATGAGCATTTTGAAGCCACAACCCAAATTATTATTGCTGAAATTCTCCGTCGTAAGTTGCCTTTTGAGATTATTGATGCCGATAACAACCTCATTTCTGTTCAGCACAACAACAAAGAATATATCATTCACGAAGGAACAATTTCGGATGCCAACAGTTTGATTGCCTTTTGGATATCAGACGATAAATGGATGACCCGGCAATTCCTTCAGCGAAAAGGTATTCACCAGGCAAAAGGCATTTTGCTGAAACCCGGATACCAGGCCGATGTGCTGGATGCGATTCCTTTGCCCGCAGTGGTAAAACCTGCAAATACCGATCATGGAATTGCAGTCAGTACAAATATTCAATCGCGCGAAGAGCAAATCGCCGCTATCGAAAATGCTTTTAAATTTTCGGATAAAGTAATTGTTGAAGAATTTTGTCCCGGAAAGGAGTACCGTTTCCTGGTAATCGATTATGTGGTGCGTGCCATCGCCTGGCGCGAACCGGCAAATGTTTCGGGCGATGGGAAATCTTCCATTCAGGAATTGGTGAAAGAAAAGAACAAAGGGCGGGGAGTTGATTACACGCATCCCTTGCTAAAAATAAATATCGATGAGGAAGTGATCAGGCATTTGAATGCACAGTCGATGACACCAGAAACGATTTTGAAAGAAGGGGAGAAGGTGTACTTGCGTAAAAACTCGAATCTGAGTACCGGTGGCGACAGTATTGATGTTACCGATGATATTCCGGATTTTTATAAAAATGTGGCTGTTGAAGCCGCAAAATCGGCAGGCCTGAAAATTGCCGGAATCGATATTATAATCAAAGATATGGAACAGCCTGCCTCGCATGATAATTACATTGTGGTAGAGCTGAATGCGCCGGCCATGTTGTCGATGCACGATTATCCGTACATCGGGAAAAACCGACATGTGGAAAAATATGTTCTCGACAGCATTCTGAATTCAAAGTGATCGCTGACAGCAAAAAACAGTTAAATGACAGAAACAGAGAAAAAAATAGAAATAAACCATAAATCGCAACTGATCGACTACTTCGAGCGGGGGAGCAAACCTCCCGAGAGATGGGGAATTGGTACTGAAAACGAAAAGTTTTTATTTCGCAAAAAAGATTTTGGACGACTTCGTTTTGATCAGGACGGCGGAATTCTGAAGATACTGAATAAGATGCAACAAGATGGATGGACGCCAATTCTTGAAAATAATATCGCCATCGGTCTTCGGAAAAATGGTGCATCAATTACGCTGGAGCCCGGTGGGCAATTTGAGCTTTCGGGCGATAATTTTAGCACGATTCACGAAACGTACCGTGAAACCAAAAAGCATTTTCAGGAACTCAACACGATAAGTCAGCACTACAATTTTTTTAATCTGCCAATGGGTGTTGATCCCTTGTCGGACGTTGCCGATGTGCCGTGGGTGCCCAAAGAACGCTACCGTTGGATGCGCAATTACATGCCAACAAAAGGCGATCTAGGGCTGCATATGATGACAAACACCGCATCAACACAGGTAAACCTCGATTTTTGTAGCGAAAAGGATATGGTAAAAAAGATGCGCATATCGCAGGCATTACAAGCTGTTGTTTCCGCTATTTTTGCCAACTCGCCATTTTCTGCCGGAAAACCCAACGGCTATTTAACGTATCGTTCGCATATCTGGAACCATACCGATCCGGATCGCTGTGGATTTTTACCCTTTATCTTTGATGAGGGATTTGGGTTTGAGCGTTGGGTTGACTATTTGCTGGATGTGCCGATGTATTATATTTTGCGTGATGGGGAGTATATTTCGGCAAACGGGCTTACCTTTCGTGGATTTTTTGAGGGCAAACATTCGCTAAAACCAACGCAGGAAGATTGGGAGACGCATGTTTCAACGATTTTCCCGGATGTACGACTCAAACAATTTATTGAAATGAGAGGGGCAGACGCCAGTTGTGTATCGCATATTGCAGCGGTTTCGGCCTTGTGGGTTGGTTTGTTGTACGATTGTGATAGTCTGAAAGAAGCCGATGAACTTATTTCTAAATGGGACGTTGACACCATGCAGGAGCTTCGTGCCCAGGTTCCCGTAAAAGCGTTGAATGCAGAAAGTGGCAATCTGCACGCCGGGACTATTGCAAAACAAATTTTCAGGATTGCCTCAGATGGGCTTAAGCGACGTGCCAAGGTGCGATGCTCGGAAGATGAAAGCCGGTTTTTAGCTCCGGTTCAAGAAATTACCGAAAGCGGAATTACCGTGGCAGAAAGGCTTTTGAAACGCTATCACGAGGGTAACGAAACTTTGCCCGAGTTGGTATACAACTGGCAAAACGAGCAGATGCAAAAATATATTGATGCTTAAAAGGCAAAAACTGGGAGCATGTTATCGAAACTAAAATTCTTATTAAAATACACTCATCAATACCGCTGGTGGTACACAGGGGGAATTATCTTCCTGATACTTACCGTATGGACTTCGATTACGATTCCCGGATTTATCCAGAAAACCATCGACCTGATTGCCGCCGGCCGCGCAGGAAATGAAAGTGAATTTCATAAAAATGTTTTGATCATTGTAGGTCTGGCTGTCGGATTGATTTTGGTAAGAACACTTTCGCGGATTTTGATCTTTTTCCCGGCCCGTTTGATCGAACGGCAATTAAAAGGCGAAATGTTCCAAAAGCTGGCCTCTTTCGGAAAGGATTATTACGATAAAAACTCTACCGGAAATATCATATCGAGGGTGAATAACGACATTAACGGCGTTCGAATGATTACCGGCTTTGGCATTTTGCAAATCGGTAATATACTCTTGTCCTTGTCGCTAACGCCATACATGATGTGGAAGCTGTCGCCGATGCTCACGTTGTATTGTATCATCCCAATGGTGGTGGTTTTTTTTATTGTTCGTTATGGCATGAAGGTGATGGTAAAAAACACACACGCAAGAATGGATACCCTGCAAATGCTTTCCGGAAAAATCATCTCTTTTCTTTCGGGTAACAGTGTGATAAAAAGCTACAATATATACGAGCATGCCGAAAATAAGGTGGAGACCGATAATATTTCTTATTACGAGGCCTCGCTAAAAATTTCGTGGATTCGCTCATTTGTTATTCCCTTGCTTGGTAACCTGGGGCAGATTTTAAAAATCATCATCTTTTTTGTAGGTGGCATGTATGTTATCAACGGCAAATTCACTATTGGCGAATTAACCGAATACATAGCCTACGCTGCGCTGCTAGCTCATCCGATTATGGGGCTGGGCTGGGTGCTCACCATTTTCCAACAAGGTATGGTGGGAATCAGCAGTATTCAAACCATTATGGACCGAAAAGGAACTGATGATGAACGGAAATCGCTGCCCGAATCGAAAAAGAAAGAGCTTTTTAAGGAAGGAATTCGAGTAGAAAATCTGAATTACACTTACCATAACGGCGATAAACCGGTTTTGAAAGACATATCATTTTCGATAAAACCCGGTCAGATCGTTGGAATCACAGGAAAAGTAGGATCAGGGAAAACGACATTGATTCAGATTTTAAATGGATATTTACGACCCGGAGCAGGACAGATCTTTTATGGCGATATTGATGCCGATTCAATTCGAAGCGAAGACATTCGGTCGGTGGTAAATACGGTAAGTCAGGAGGTGTTTCTGTTTTCCGATTCCATTGAAAACAATATTGGGTTAACATCGGACGAAACGATTGACGAGAAACGTTTTGACGATGTGATTTTCAAAAGTGCTTTTGCCGACGAACTGTTGCGTTTCCCTAAAAAAGGGAAAACAATGGTAGGCGAGAAAGGTATTATGCTTTCGGGTGGACAAAAACAGCGAATTAGCCTTGCACGGGCACTTTATACACAGGGCGAATTGTTGATCCTCGACGATGTATTTTCAGCTGTCGATACTGATACCGAGCGTTTCCTGATCAAACAAATTGTGGAAAACTATGCAGTGAAAAGTATGGTTGTGATTTCGAACCGGGTGAGTGTACTGGAGAAAACCGATTTTACCATTGTGCTGGAAGATGGTAAGATGGCGGCCATAGGAAATCACGAAGAATTGCTAAAATATTCGGATTTCTACCGCGACATTGCAAAACTGCAACAGAAAGGTGAAACGAAAAAAGAAAGGGAGTAATGAGCAGAGGCAAAAACAATATTATAAAAAATGTTGACTGGCAGCTGTTCCGAAAGTTTGCCGGCTATTTTAAACCGCACAAAAAGTGGTTTTTTCTGAGTCTTGCTTCCATTCCGGTTACCACCGGAGCAGGCATTCTGTTTCTTTGGTTGATTGAAGATATCGTTGATAATTATATCGTTCCGGGCAATGTGGACGGCCTGATCAGACAAAGCATTTTTCTTGCTTTAGCACTGATTCTGAATATTCTGTTCGACGGGGTTTACAGTTACTCTTTTTCAAAAGCAGGAGGACTGGCAGTGGTTGATTTGCGCCGGCGTTTGTTCGGAAAATCCTTACGTTTCCCATTGAGTTATTTTGATAAAAAACCAATTGGTGTAACCTTGTCGCGATTGACCAGCGATATGGAATCGGTTTCGGATTCGTTTGCTGCCGGGGTGCTCGGTTTGCTGGCCGATAGTATAAAAACCTTGGCGCTGGTGGGCTACCTTTTTTACATCAACTGGCGACTTACTTTGGTGTTGTTACTGGTGGTTCCGGTAATTATTCTGGCAATAAATTTTCTTCGGAAAAAGATCCGAAAGGCTTACAATACATCGCGTACCAGTTTGGCAAAATCGGCCGCTTATTTGCAGGAAGCTTTAACAGGAATGAAAACTGTTCAGCTTTTTGCCGCTGAGGATAAAGTGCTGAATAAATACGACGACCTGAACAAACAATTTTGCGACGCCCAAAACAAATCGAATGTTTATGATTCTTTTCTTTATTCGATTGTGGAAGGAATTACTTCGGTAGCCACGGCTTTGGTGATTTGGTATGGCGCTGTGCAAATATGGGATTACGGTTATACGCTTGGAATCCTGATTGTTTTTGTAACCACTTTAGAGCGCCTTTTTGTTCCGGTAAAACAGTTTGCCCAGCAAATTTCAACCATTCAACGGGCCATGTCGGCGTTGGAGCACATCAGCGAAATGTTTGATCAGCAGGTGGAAGATCCTAAAGCAGAATCGTCAGACACAGTTCCCCAAGCAATTGCTTTGCAGGAAATCGAGTTCAAAAATGTGTTTTTCCGCTACTCCGAAGATACGCCCGACGTGCTGAAAGATGTGTCGTTTAAATTGCAAAAAGGCGATCGGCTGGCCTTGGTTGGAACAACCGGATCGGGAAAATCTACCATTATCCGATTGTTGGCAAAAACTTACACCGGTTATCGCGGAAGCATAAAAATTAACGGAATCGAATTGTCTGAAATTCCAATTGGACAGATTCGCGAAACGATTTCCATTATGCAGCAGGATATATACATGTTTAACGATACGGTTGAATTTAATATCTCGCTGGGGCGTAAATCCATTTCACGCAACGATGTGGAGCAGTCGGCATCGTTTGTTTATGCCAATTATTTTATCGACCAGTTGCCCGGTGGCTACAACTTTGTTATTCAGGATAATGGTGATAACCTTTCGAAAGGACAGGCACAGTTGATTTCATTTGCACGAGCTATTGCCGGAAACAGCGAGCTAATTATTCTTGATGAGGCAACCAGTGCTGTTGATTCAATTACCGAGCAGTACATACAAAAAGCTATTGCTAATATTTTCTCGAAAAAAACGGTTATTGCAGTCGCTCACCGCTTAAGCACCATTAAAAGCTCGGATATGATTTTGGTGCTGGAAGACGGACAAATCATTGAACGTGGCAATCACGAACAACTTCTGAAATACGGCGGAAAATACGCCCGGCTTTTACACCAGTTTGAGGAGGAAGAGCAGCAAGCTTAAAAAATTCCGAAAATTACCAGGGCATAAATTACAAAGCGAAAATACCTGAATAGCGACCAAAGTAAATAGCTTTTAAAATTGTATCCTATAAGGCCTGATGCAAGGCTTACAACTGAGTGGGGAACAGGCGAAACAGCTCCCAAAAAAACAAAAATGCCACCCCACTTTCGGAGGTTGACGATGTGTTTCTGCACTTTGTTTTCGATGTGGTTTTTTACCGAAGGAATAAGAAACAGGCGTGTTCCCAGGAAGTACGAAATTATGCCTCCTATATACGATAACGTTGCTAAAATAAACAATGCTCCCCAAGGAATTTCAAGTTTCGATGCCCAGGCGATAAACATTTCAGGAGGTACCAATCCTAAAAACGTTTCGGATAAAAGAAATACCGAATAAATAATCTTTGGCGAATAAGTATCCACCAGGTTGTTCAGAATTAAATTGAAATCCAACAAGAAAATTTCGAGGCTAACCAGCAACAGCACAAAAATAACTGCAATTGTTGCGCCTTTATAGGCCGTACTTTTCAGAAACGGATAAAACTGCGTAATGCGGTAATAGCGGTTTAATATTGATAAGCGCCTGGGGGACAGACTATATAGTAAATTCCTAATCATTATGTTCTATTATCGGTACCGTAAAATCAAAAAACAGTACTATATAACACAATTTGATTTTGAAATGTTGTGATGTGAGGCACAAAAAATAAACTTTAACATCTTATTAACGGGGACTGAAAAGGAAGCTTAAATTCTTTATGGAATGAAATATCAGTTGAAAGTAAACTAGGTGAGGCTTTTTATCCGGACGACTGTGTGGATTTACCTACTCATTTTGGGGAAATTATGAATGTAGTTCATTTTTCCTATAAGTACAGGAAATATAATCTGTGTTTAAGTTTTAAATGAACTTGCTCAGAAACTGAAAACGGGCAATTGTTTTAAGTGTCAGAAAAACAGGGCGTTGTATTGGTTTTTGTAAGGTGTTTAACCAATGTTGCCTTTATCGGGATTTAGAAAAAACATCCGGACTATCGTTGATAAGAAAAAGGGCAGGATTTTGCCATATAGTATAGTTACAGGGGATTTTGAAATTTGGAGAATTGAACAAGTTTTAGGAATTCTCGTGATTAGTAACACTATAAAATTTAAAGAAATGAAACGAGTAAATAATAATTACGATACAATGGTAGAAGCCATTGAAGACCTAAAATCAAGAGGTTATATGCACAACTTTAATGTTGAGCCGAACGGAGTACTTTCTGAAGGAAAAAGTTCGCGCAAATATTTGCCATCAAGTGTTGAGCTGCATGAGTTGCACCGTTTCGAAGGAGCAACAAATCCATCGGACATGAGCATTTTATATGCTGTTGGAACCGATACCGGTGAGAAAGGAACAGTTGTAGATGCATTTGGTGTTGATGGTTCGGAAACCGTTTCGAAGTTTATGAACCATGTGGCCCAGAAACAATTTGAGATGAGGAAATAGTAAATAGATTAAATAATACGATCATTCAAGGCAGGCAACTCGCTCTGCCTTTTTTTTGTGAAAGCCAATGGGATTCAATAGCTGTGTAAAAATCTGGAAAATTTGAGCACAAAAAATTGCCTCGGTGTTTTCAGGCAATACCAGGTGTTGTAGATTTTTTTATACAAACTGAGGAAACAGCTTCTAATGCTCGCAATCTTCAATCAACAGTTCAAGAAAATCAGTCGACAAGGGTTTTTCAAGGTATGCACTTACAAATGGATATTGCATAACCTTATTCCGGTCGTCTTGTTTTTGTGAAGATGTACACACAAAAACCTCTATCGATTTTTTCAATTTTTTCAGCTCGTTAAAATATTGCAGAAACTTAAATCCGTCCATAACCGGCATATATAGGTCTAAAAGAATGTAATCCGGTAAATCTTCCTTGTTCTTTATTTGTTTTAAATAGTCGATACCTTTCTGAGCGTTTTCGAAATGTATGAGATAATCCGATAGTTTTTTTTGTTCCAAAATAGAGTTATAAATACGCACCATCTCCGTATCGTCATCTATGAATATAATTTTCTTATATCCTGTATTCATCTCCATTTTATAATTTGTTTTGCTATTGGTAATCCAAATACTATTCCAAAAACCAAGCAGCAAACTTCATTATTAAATGCATTTAAACTATAGTTTTATATCATACAATTTTATTTTGTTGTAGAGTGTTTTGCGGTCGATATTCAGAATTTTTGCCGCCTTCGATTTATTGTAACCGGCTTCCTGGATGGTTTCAATGATCAGCTTTTTTTCAATTTCCGAAGACGCATGTTTTAATTTCGAATCGGTGTTAATGTTTTGTACCGTAACGGTTTGAGTATGGTTGTTGCTGGTCTCCGGATGTAAAATCTCCGAGGGGAAACATTCGGTGTCAATTTGTTCTCCTTCAGCCATTAACACCGCTCTTTTTATCACATTTTTCAGCTCGCGGAGATTGCCGTACCACGGATATTTTAAAATAACCGATTCGGCTTCGGGCGTAACGCCACTAATATTTCGCTTAAGCTCTTTGTTGGCACTTTCGATAAAATGGCTCAAAAAAACCATTATATCTTCGGGGCGTTCGCGCAGTGGTGGCAGGGTAATTTTAAATTCGTTGAGGCGGTGATACAAATCCTCTCTGAAATTGTTTTCTTTTACCTCATGGTTTAAATCTTCGTTTGTTGCTGCAATTATGCGTATGTCAATACTTTTTTGCTTGTCATCTCCTAAACGCGAAACAACCCTTTCCTGGATGGCCCTTAAAAGTTTTAACTGAACATCATAACTCAGGTTACCTATTTCATCAAGAAAAAGAGTGCCACCATCGGCTTTCTGAAAAACACCCACTTTATCGGAAATTGCACCTGTAAACGACCCTTTTATATGTCCGAAAAGCTCGCTGTTTGCCAGCTCTTTCGGAATGGCACCACAATCGATCGCCAGAAATGGTTTGTCTTTCCGCAGGCTGTTTTCGTGAATAAAACGCGCAATATATTCTTTCCCAATTCCGGTTTCGCCCGAAACAATTACCGACATATCGGTAGGTGCTACCTTGCGAGCCAGGTTAATTACATACTTTATTTTCGGGCTGTCGCCAATAATAAAATCGCCGTTTGAATAAACCGTTCTCCGGCTTTTTTTTGCCACTGAAGGCTCAGGTTTTGACAATAGTTTTTTTATCAGCCCCAAAAGTTCCTCTTGCTGAATGGGCTTTGTAATGTAGTCGCTGGCACCCAGTTTCATTAATTTTACAGCCATTCTAACATCGGCGTAGGCGGTCATTATAATTACCGGAACCGACTGTTTTATCGATTTTAGTTGTTGCATCAGGTCGAGCCCACTGGTGTCGGGTAACCTGAAATCGCATAAAACAAGGTCGAATTTATTCTCCTTAAAAAGTTTGAGTGCGCCTTTTCCGTTAAAAGCAATTTCGGCACCGTACTTATTGTTTTGAAGATGTTTTTTTAATAGCTCACAAATGAATGTATCATCGTCAATAATCAATATCTTCTTCATATATTGAATTTATGTTGGTATAAGTTTATACAAAAGTGTAACTAAAAAGTTTACCCGACCTGGGGTCTATTTTTTAACTGCTTTTGCCTGTTTTACTATCTCTTCTATTTGGGCGGAAACCTTTAGCACCGTATCGGGCAGCGCATCAAACTGCCGGTCTCTTAACGCCAGATCCTCGATTTTTGAAAGTACGTTTGCTGTGCCGTTTAGTTTAAAAAATTTAAACGACGGAATGGCTTTATGTGCTCTTTCTCCAATAGTTTTCCAATCCTCGTTTTTCAACCCAACTTCAAATTCTGCCAGCAATGTTGCTGCATTATCGGTAAAATTGTCAATCATCGAATTAAAAAACTGCTTGTCGCCGGCAGCTGTTTGTTCCAGGTCGTGTACATTAAATGTATCGCCAGTTTCCGGTTCTTCAACAATGGTTTCGCTGATTACCGCACTCGGTTTCTCGTTATGCTCAATCTGCAAAATGTTACAAACTTTATTGTATAAATCAAGCTCGTAGAAAGGTTTAATAACATAATCGTTAAAACCCACTTTCAGATAGGTATTAATATCGGTTTTTAACGCATTTGCCGTTAATGCAACAAATGGTGTATCGGCATTCAATCCTTTATTAGCACGTACTTTTTTTACCACATCAACGCCATTTTTTCGTGGCATGTGAATATCCAGCAAAACCAGGTCGAACTGTTTATCTTTAAGTTCTTCCAAAGCTTCCGCTCCGTCTTTTACCAGCGTGAAATCAGTTTGCCAGCCTTTTAAAATCAATTCGGATAACATGCGGTTATGCTTGTCGTCGTCGGCCAAGAGAATTCTTTTTCCACGCAGAAGACTGTCGTCAAGATCGTACGATTTTACTTTTTCTTTCCGCGGTTTAGCCTTTGATAATTCCAAAGGGATGTTTACCCTGAATGTGCTGCCCTCGTTCTTTTTGCTACTCACGGTAATGTCGCCTTTAAAAAGTGTAACAAGCTTTTTGCATATTCCCAAACCCAGCCCGGCACCGCCGCGAATTTTTTCTGTTCGTTTGTTGCCCTGCTCAAATACATCGAATATATAAGGCAGGTCTTTTTCATCAATTCCAATTCCCGTATCGCTTACCTCAAAAATCAGTTCAACCATTTTTTTTGTTTTTCGGGTAATCGTTGTACTGAAGGTAATTTCACCTTTTTCCGTGTATTTTAAGGCGTTAACCAGCAAATTCATTAGTATTTGGCGTAAGCGGAAAGGATCTCCCTGTACAAATTCGGGGAGTGCATTGTCGGTTGCCATCTTAAATTCCAGGTTTTTCGCGGCAGCTTGTTTGGTATAATCATCAGCCAGCTCGTTGAGTAATTCTTTAATCGAAAAGCTGGTTTTTTCAATGTAAACCTTGTCCATTCCCAGTTTAAAAAGGAATACAATTTCGTTTACCAAATAAAGGAGGTGTTCGGATGAGTTATTGATTAGTGAAATAAATTTCTGCTGCTGTGCATCCAGTTTTGTTTTCTTTAGCTGATCGGTGAATCCGATAATTGAATTAAGCGGAGTGCGGATTTCGTGGCTCATATTGGCCAGAAATATCGATTTTGCCTTGTTGGCACGCTGTGCTTCCTCTTTACTTTTAATCAGCTTTTCTTCCAGTATTTTGTCTTTCGTAGCATTCTGCGATATAAGAATTCCGGCCACTGTATTCCCTTCAATGTCTTTTACCGGAGCTGCAGCAATGTAATACACATCTTTTTTGTAACGAACTTCTCCTTCGGTAAATTCGCCGTTTATTGCTTTGTTGTAAAACGGAAAATACCGGCGTTGATCTTGTTTGGTATACACATCAAAAAGTGTTTTCCCGATAAAGCTGGAGTTGGTTAAATTGTACTTCTCTTTTTCTTTGCCACCAGCCAGGATATAACGGTATTCCGGGTCGAACAGAAATACATCCATTCCAGGCAGGTTATTTAAAACAATTGATTGGAAATCGGCCAGGTGCACATGCTGAAGATCCTTGAACGAATAATAAACAATAACCCGGTTGTTATGGGTATTACTCGCCAACATATCAAATTCAAGAACACATTCGCGCTGCCGGTTTATACCCGTTTTAAGCAGCACTTCGGCTTTTGTGTTCTTTTTTTCGCTCAAAGCCTCAAGAAATGCTAAGTTAAATTCGTTTAGCGTACTCTCTTCAACCAAATCGGCAAGATTCAGTTTCTCCGGACGCTCGGTATAGTCGTTATGATAATTCTGAAATCCGGGGTCGAGAAGTATATCTCCGGCAGTATTTAAAATAAAAACGCCATCTTTTTTTGTGCGTTCTTCGGTTTCCTTTTCCCCAACGATGGAAACATCTTCGAGTTTTCTTATGCGTATTTTATTGAGATGAAATGACAACCACTGTTCTATCTGAATCAGGTTTTCTTCGTTCAGTTCCTTTTTATTCAGTAAACTGTTAATCGTTTTTGAAAGTGAACTAAGGGAAAGTTTAAAATTATTTGAGTTGTCGGGCATTGATTATAATTGAAATACACTGTTATTAAAAGCATAAGATAAAGATACTTTTGCGGATTAAGGAATAAAGTGTCTATTATTTATACGATTTTAACGAATTGCCCTTGTAAAGGAGAGATGCGCCGGTTAAATGCTGTTTTAGCTTATGGTTGATGAAATGATGTGATGGATTTATTCTTCTTCCTCGCTTTCTGGAGCACTGTTTTTGCGGCCGCGAATTAAATCAAGAAATAAGTGGGTACCAAATTCAAAGGCCCAGTCTTTTAGCCCATCGGTAAAGTTATTAATTATCCCCACCGACGAACCCAACAGCTGCTTTTCGTTTAATTTCTGGCGGTACTCCAGATTTTCCTTCATCAGCTCCAGTTCCCGCATATTTTTTACTCGCTTCATATTTGTAATGGTTTATGCTAATTTTTCTTCCCGGTTAGTTTATTTATGGTCTACTTCATCATCCTCGAACAATATTTCAGAGAAATTTGAAAGGAAGAACGAGGTCAATAGTTTGTTTCGGAATAAAAGAAAAACGATAAGAAGTACAACTAAACTTCCGAGCACGATAAATGCACCATCAAGGTAACTGCCGTAGGTTTCGCCATACCAAAAGGTGAACACAACCCCGGCGGAAGCCAGTATCAGCGTACACAATAAAATTATAATGAGCATCCCGAACAGAATGCTCATGTATTTCGATGTTTTCTTTAAAAACAGGAGCTTAACCAAGTCGATTCTTGTTTGCACATATTGTTTAACGGCTTCGTTAAGCCCTGCTATACTTTCTGTTAAATGGTCGCTCATTTTTTTACTTCTAATTGTTATTAATTACAATTATTAGTTCGCGGCTGCATCTTTCGTTGTTTTAGCCTTCGAATTCACTTTTTCTTTAATTTTTTCTTCTGTTTCTTCGGCTTTCGTTCGCATTTCTGAAACAACGTCGTTTAGTTTTTCTTTAATTTCTTCAACTTTGTCTCCAATAGTTTCTGAAACATCTCTCGACGTTCTTCTGATCTGTTTGTTTAGTTTCTTACGTGTTTTCACGCCTTTGTCCGGAGCTACTAAAATTCCGGTTAAAGTTCCTGCTGCTGCTCCGGCAATAAATCCCATCAATACATTTGTTGTTTTACTCATGATAAAAGTTTTTAAGGTTATTATTAAATTGTTTCTAATCTCTGTACTCCCTGATAGAAAATTCCATTCCACTGTGCCAGTCTAATGTTTTGAATTGATATAAGGGCCAGATTTAAAGAGGTGTACGAGGTTTCGTGTAGTTTGGTTGCATGCCGGCATTGTTGAGAATATTCTACAGTTTTTGTGTATTGTGTAGAATTGTTTCAGGTGCAAATGTGTTGACCCATTGTGTTTTAAAAGCTTTTTTGTGCATGGCACAATTTTGCCTTTAGTTAAGCCAAACATTAAATATGTAATTATGAAAGCAATAGGAACGATTTTACTTTTAATTGGATTAGCAGGAACAGTATTTTTTGGAATAGAGGCCATAAATAACTCAGAAACATTTAGCTTTTTAGGCGTTGATGTTGCCTTAAGCAGTGCTAACTGGACACCTGTAATTATAAGTGGCGCCGTAGCGGTGTTGGGGATTGTTTTACTATCGGTGAAAAAGAAAAAACTGGCGTAAATTTTCAATATATAAACTTACTCATTTAAACATAAAAACGCAGTTGCAACAAGCATTGCAACTGCGTTTTTATGTTTAAAGTTCCTGGTGCTAATTGGCGCAGAATATGTAAAAAGCACTTCCTGTTTTAATACCTGTAAAGCTAGTCGTTTGCCGCGCTTATTGTAAAGGGCTCGGCAAATTTTAATGGTTTATTGTCGTGCTTATAATATACCGAATACTGATGGCTAAGTTGTACCCCAAAATAAAAAATTAACGAAACATAATAGATCCAAAGAAGAATAACTACAAACGAACTGGCAGCCCCGTAAATTACGCCAAGCTGACTTTTTCCAATAAAAATACTAATGAGGTATTTACCAATAAAAAACAGCACCGAAGCACAAACGGCAGCAAATAAACTTGCTTTCCATTTTACCTCAATGTCCGGGAGATAACGAAAGATTAGCGTAAATACGACCACCGTAATTAATAATGCGGCACTCATTTCCAGTAGGTTAAAGAGGGTAATAAACTCCGGATCGAAGGTGCTGGATAACCAGTCCTGAAAAATGCTCATTGATGCGTCGATAACCAGCGAAATGAGCAATACCAGCCCGAGGCTTAAAATCAGTCCGAACGAGAACAGGCGGTCTCTTAAAAATTTCAGCACATTTAATTTAAGTTTCGATTTTACCCGAATTCGCCAGATATAGTTAATCGAGTTTTGCATAATGCTAAAAAGTGTTGTTGCCGAAATCAGAAAAAGGCCGCCTCCGATAAGTGCTCCCAAACCGCTTTTTTCGCTGATGTTGTAATTGTCGATGGCGGTTTGTAAAAGCCGGCTGCTGTCGTTACCAATCAGCCCCGATACTTCGTTAAAAAGTTTTGCCCTGATAATGGCATCGTTGGTAAACATACCAAACACCGAAATGATGATAATAAGCATGGGAGCAATGGAAAAAATAGCAAAAAACGATGTTGTCGCGGCCATTCCAACCGGATTATTCGCCGCGAATCTTTTTATTGCTTTCAAAACTATTTTTAGGTGATCTCTGAATATTCGCATCATTTTTTATTCTTATTTTTTCGTTTGAAAATTTTGAGCCGATATTGCTCGGTTCCTCTATCGCTTATCAGGTATGCATAAGGTTTTAAGCTATCGATTTGACGCATAATAATTTTTAGCGTGGCCAACACCGGAATTACCACCAACATACCTGCTATACCCCAGATTATATTGGCAAACAGTAAACTGACTATAATCGCCAATGGATTTATTTTAATACTGTTTCCTACGATGTTTGGTGTTAGTAAGTTATTCTCAATAAATTGTATAATAATAAACAATACCACAACTTTTAGCATTGTTGGCAACGGATGCGGATAAGTAAAAAATACATACATGAACGGTATAAAACCACCCAGAAAAGTTCCAATGTACGGTATAAGGTTGAGAAGCGCCGCCAGTACTCCAAGTACCAGGGCATGTTTAATTCCGATTATTAACAGCCCTGCCGAATTGAGAACAGCCAGTATAGCAACAACCAAAAAAAGTCCGCCAAGGTATTTGGTTATAACTTTCGATATTTCGCGTAAAATAGTAAGCGTTACAAATTTTTTGTCTTTTGGGGTAATACGTAAAATGAAGTGTGCTGTTTTTGTTCGGTAAAACAAAAGAAAGAAGGTGAAAACGGGTAAAATACCAATCTGAAAAATTGTTGTTGTTGTTGTCGTAAAAAGATTTCCTATTCCGGCTTGCCAGGTGTCAATAAAGTTTTCTACTGCCCGGTCGAAATATTGCTCCACTGTTGACACATCAATTTCCAGTTTATCGGTTAGTACATTTTGTACATTAAGGCTTTTTTTGTCAAACTGCTCTTTTACATCATTAAAATCAATTTCAATATTTGAGGCTTTTAACGAGAATAAAAGTGCAATACCACCAATAAAAGTAATTACCACCAGCAACACCATTAAAATGGAAATTGCCCGGTTAACTCCCCATCGTTCAATTTTCCAAACTACGGGGTAAAGCAAATAGGCGAAATACATCGCTATTACAATTGGGATAAGAATATTTTTGGTCAGGATTATAAAAGTCACAAATAGTGAGATTATAACCATAAAAAGTGCTGTTCTTGTTAATCCTGTGCTATTCATGCTGTTGGTGTATTTGCAGGATATATTGTAATAATTGTGCCAATTATCGGATATACTACAAGCTCGCCATGCATGCAATTACGTTTGGTGAAAAACAGGCAAATGATTTCAATGCAGTTTTCCGGTTTTTCTTGAATCTGGCAAGGTGTTTTCTGTTTGTTGGTTAAATCAAAACAAATTAGTTATGGCAAAAAAGAACAATATTCCACAAGTGAAAAACGAAGAACAATACGAAGCCTTACGAGACAAGGGCTACAGCAAACAAAAGTCGGCACGAATAGCCAATACGCCGGATTCGGGAATAAAAGGCGGAAAAAGCAGTAAATACGAAGAACGCACAAAACAAGAGTTGTACGAAAAAGCCCAACAAGTGGGAATTAAAGGCCGAAGTAAGATGAATAAGGAAGAGTTAATTGAGGCCTTACGGAATAACTAAGAGCTATCGGTTGACTATAAAACGCAGGGCGATGAACTGCCCATGAAAAATTTTGTCTACGGAATAATCATCTCCACACAGCGGGGTAAAATTTCCACATTTACATGTAGTGGCTGACCCATAATTTCCCCATCAATTTGTAAGTTCCGCAGCTCCGGATTTTTGATTTTTACCTTTTTGCATTTGTAAGTATCAACAAAATCAAGGGTGTGAATCTGACGGGTGTAGAAAGGAACAAGCATCTCCAGAAATTCGCTAACATTTTGCGGGCGCAGAATTACCAACTCAAAATAACCGTCATCAGGTTTTCCTTCGGGATTGATAACCGCGCCGGTTCCAAATTTCGAGGCGTTGGCCAAAACCACCATAAATGCTTTTTTCGATACGGTAGCGTCTTCTAAAGTAATTTCAAAGGCTGCCGGATCTGCATTTCCAAACTCCTCGATAAACGATTTGGTATATCCCAATAATCCTCTGCTGTCGCTTTTTTCGTAAGTGCTAATTAGTTGCGCATTAAAGCCTATGTCGCTTAAATGCAGGCAAATGTGCTTTTCGTCTATTTGCAGCACATCAATCTTTTTCGATTTTCCTTTTGTGATCAGTTTCAGGTTTTCTTCAACACCTGTTGGCAGGTTAAGTTCCGAGGCCATTCCGTTTGCCGAGCCCATGGGGAGTATACCCATTTTTGTGGGTTGGTTTAATACTGTTTGTGCTACCAGGTTGATAGTGCCGTCGCCACCTACGGCCACTACAGTTGAAGGCTGCAACTTTTCGATTTTATCGCTAATTTTTTGCCTGTCATTTTCTCCGGTGGTATAAAAGAATTCAACAGCCTGGTCGTGTTCTTTCATAAAACGGCGAATCTCGTCCTGTAAATCATCCTTTTCAATGTCTCCCGAAATAGGATTTATCACGAATAGTAACTTTTCTTCTGGCATATCTTATGTATTTGTTTCCCGTAAATAGTATAAATTCTGTGCCGAAAACAGCTATGACAGACAAAAATGAAATGACCGATTATTTTGAGCGGAAAAACAAAGGTTTCCTGAAAAAGCAAAAGTTCAGGCTAAAAAGTAAACTGGGTTGGCTTGGCGTTCCACAGGTTGTTCCTTATCGTGGATTTGGATCGTACGCATCGGCCGATGCCATCATTACCGGGGGGCTTTACGAAGATAAAGGACTGGAAAAACCTGAAGGGAAAAACTCATCGCGCGAAAATATACTGGCCATGTTAAAGCGGTATTCGGGTGATCAGATTCCCGGAGCACGAATAAAAATTTATTTAGGAAACGAGCAAAAGCAACGATTAACCGAAGAAAACGGTATTTTTAAAGTAACAATGCCCTTAAATGAAATGAACGGTGAGCGGAAAACAAGATGGATTCCTTATCAGGCCGAGTTGATGGATCAGATAGGGCCTGAAACAAATAATTCCAGGGTGCCGGGTGAAATTTTAATTCCGGGAAACGATGCTGCATTTGGTGTGATTTCAGATATTGACGATACGATAATGATCAGCCATTCTGCACAAACATTGCGAAAATTGCGGTTAATGCTTACCCATAATTCGCGAACCCGAAAACCATTTCCGGGGGTAGAAGCTTTTTACCGGGCGCTGCACAAGGGGGCCAGCGGAAACAGCAACAATCCGTTTTTTTACCTGTCGAGCAGCGAATGGAATTTGTACGACCTTATTGATGATTTTTGTTCGTACAACCAGTTTCCGAAGGGCGTTTATTTGCTTCGCGAAATTAATCCGGGGCTTTTAAATTTATGGAAACAGGGTGGCGGAAATCATGAGCATAAATTTGATAAAATAATCAGGCTTTTTAAAACCTATCCCCGGCTGTCGTTTGTGCTGGTGGGCGATAACGGACAGCACGACCCCGATATTTATGCCCGCGTGGCACGTTTATTTCCACAGCGTATTAAGGCCATTTATATTCGAACGGTGCGGAAAAAGAAAGACCGGCACATGAAAAAACTGATTGCGGAAATGGAAGAATTGAATGTGCAAATGGTTTTTACACCCGATACCATTAATGCAGCTCAGCATGCGCAAAGTATAAATCTTATTGCCGAATCTGCAGTTAAACCAATTATCGAAAACAGTTTTACCGATTAAGGTGTTTTATGTTTGCCATGCAATAATTATGATCAAAAAAATAGTCAACATATTCTTCCTTTCATTAATCCTGCAACTGTTTGGCTTCGGTCTGCAAGCCCAGGAAAATTACGAAATCAGAAAGATAAGTTTCAAAGGAAACCGATCGTTGGAGAGTAGCTATTTGATTGATAAAATGGTGGTTGATGAGGTTTCGTACCTGGAGAAATTGTTAACCGATAACGATCCGTCTTTGTTTAGCCGCGAATTACTGGATTTGGATTTGGAACGCCTGAGAAAAACCTATCAAAGCGAAGGTTTTGTGAAAGCGCAGGTAGTGCTTGATTCGCTAAAAGTTAACGATGAGAAACAGACCGTTAAACTCAGTTTTATTATCAACGAGGGCGAACCATACACCATTGATACGGTAATTTTTAAATTGAAAAAGGCCAATCCTCAGATAAACATCGATTCCATTGCCGAACGCAACATCCGAAAACTTTCCTTAAATCATCCAAAACGATTTAGCGATGAGGCCCTGAAGGAAGACATCGTCGCTATCCGAAATATTTTTTTAGACATGAGTTATGCTTATGTTGATGTGGATTATGAAATTCAGCTCGATACCACACAGCAGCTGGTTGGGATTACTTATCTAATAAATCCCGGGCCTGTCAGTCATTTTGGGGCAACAACGATTCGGGGAAATAAACATGTGGATGAGGAGTTTATTCGGAAGCAATTTAACTACCGGGAAGGAGAAGATTACAATAAATCGCTGTTAGATAAAACGCGTGAGTCCTTGTATCACTTGCAGCTTTTTAGTGTGGTTTCGGTACTTCCACAAAAGGATAAAACAACGTTGCGCGATCCAATTCCGGTAAATTTATACATTGAGGAAGCGCCACGTTTGAACACCGAGTTTGGTGCCGGTTATGGTACCGAGGATAAATTCCGTGCCTTTGTCGATTTAACTTATCTCGGATTTTTGGGTACCGCCCCGCGCATCAATATTTACGCAAAACATTCAGCAATCGAGCCTTATTTCCTGAGTGTGAAATGGACGCAGCCACAGGTGTTCGATAAAAAAGGAAGCGTTTCCATCAATCCGTTTCTGGGGAGTAATAAAGAGCCGGGGTACCAAACGCGAACCTATGGTTTAAACCTGCCCGTAACCTATCGTTTTAACAAAGAGCTTGATGCAACGCTCACGTATTATTACGAGAAAGTGAAACAGCAAATAGAAGAGGGCGATCCTGAATTTCCCGATCCGGAAGATGAGAACTATCTCTACAATAAATCGGGGGTGTTGTTAAGTTCGGTTTTTTCAACAGCGCGCCCGAAATTTTCGCCCGATCAAGGAGTTAACCTGTCGATGGGAATGAAGTTGAACGGTTATAAATTTGGTGGCGATTTTAGCTATCTGCGCGTTTGGGGTGATTTTCGAACCTATCAAAAAATTGATGATCTGGTATTGGCACTTCGTGGCATGATTGGGGGGATTCACTCCTCTGACGAAAGTGGTTTTATTCCTGTTGAAGACCGTTTTTATTCCGGAGGTAGCAACTCAATCCGTGGTTGGAGCCGCTCGGATTTGGGGCCAAAACGCGAAAGCGGAACTCCCCTGGGCGGAAAAAGTATTTTGGAAGCAAATGTTGAGCTTCGATATCCGCTTTTTTGGCGCCTGAGTGGTGTGGCATTTTTTGAAGGCGGTAATGTTTGGGAGAAAGCGTTTAGCTACAAAATAAACGAGTTGGCTTATGCTGCCGGTGGCGGATTGCGTGTTGACACACCAATTGGTCCGGTGCGTTTTGATGTTGGATTTCCGTTGTGGAATGAGAAAAAAAGCCCACAGTTTTTTATCAGTGTCGGACAGGCATTTTAAGGAAAAGAATGAAAAGTATAGTTCGGAAAATATTGCTCGTTATGGTTTGGCTACTGGCCGGCATCATTATTTTGCTGCTCCTTTCCGGCTTGCTGATTCAAACGCAGCCGATAAAAAACAAACTCGCGCGTGTGGCGGTAAAACAGGCTGAGAAAGTTGTAAATGGGGAATTGACGATTGGTAAAATAAGCGGCAACTTTTTCTCCAATTTATCATTGGAGGATGTGCTCTGGACCTACCGGGAAGATACTTTTATATACATCAATTCGGTAGCTGCATCGTACAGTTTGTGGCCGCTAACCCGTGGTGAGTTACAACTTGCAAAGGCCAGTATAAATGAACCATTCGTAAACTTTCAGCAACGCCAAGACTCCACCTGGAATTTTAACTCTTTAGTAAAAGAACAAGCTGAAAGTTCATCGGATACTACTTCTGCGTCCGGTAATTTCCGATTGCTTTTATCCAATTTCCAAATTATCGATGGCCGGATGCAAATTCAGGCACTCGATTCGCTTATTCCTAACGAAGTGCGAAATATAAACCTGGAGGCAAACGGTGCTTATTCCTCCAAAGAGCAAACGCTAACCTTAAAGCGCTTTGGTTTGCAAACACAAAGTCCTGATTTTGATTTACGCGAATTAAGTTTTGCCGCCCGACGCACTGAAGAAAACATTTCGCTTAACGACTTCCATTTAAAAACAGCACAAAATGGGTTGGATGCAACAGCTAAATACTCCGGTGATGAAACGAAGGAAATTTTTGCTGAAATGCAAACGAAACCTATAACCATTAATGAGTTTGAGTTTTTGTTGCCAAACTTCAATCTTCCTGCTCATCCGGAAATTAGTTTCAAGGCAAATTCTACACAAAAGGGCGTTGAAGCAACACTTACCGTTCGGGATAAAAATCAGCAGGTAAACCTCGATCTTTTCTCCGAAAATCTGTTGCAGTTTATTAACGGCAATGATAAAACCGATTTGAAATACAAAATCTCCGGGAATTTTAAGAACATTAATCTGGCGCACTGGATCGCCAATCCGGGGTTAGATCATACGATAAATGGCGACTTTAATGCTGATGGCAAAGGAATAGATCCGAAAACTGCGGATATAAACTTAACTGCGGATTTTAAAAATTGTGTTTTTGCGCAAAAGCCGGTTAAAAGGATAAATATGAAAATCCGGATGAATCATGAAGATCTTTCGGGAAGGATCAATGCCAAAGGAAATTTTGGCTCGCTTACCGTACTGCCGGAAATAAAAGATCTTTTGGAGCGTCCAACATACAAAATGCAACTGGTGACAAAAAATTTGAACCTGGCGCCTTTGTTGGGTAACGATTCTTTACAATCGGGTATCAACTTAAAAGCCGATTTGAGTGGTGAAGGTTTTGATCCTGAGATACTGCAGGCTCGTGCAAATGTGATACTGATTCAATCAACTTTCTCCGGTTATACTATTGACTCTTTGGTGGGGCAGGTTAATTACCGACGGCAAAATATTGAAATCGATTCGCTTTGGGCAAAAGCAGAATCGCTGCATTTAACTGCTTCGGGGAATTACAATTTAGCAGGAAGTTCAGCTATCGAGTTGTTGGCAGAATTTGAAAATTTAGAGGATTTTTCAGCTTTTATACCATTGGATAGTGTCTACGGGAAGGGAAATGTAAATGCCCAACTTTCGGGTAGACAAGACTCTTTGTCGTTGGCAGCAAACGTAGAATTACAAAAAGCAGGATTTACAGATATTTCAGCCGAAAAAATTGTGATAGATGCTACAGGGCAACTTACTCCGGGTGATACCACTTTTTCAGCAGTTGCCCAGGTAGAAAATTTCAAGGCCGGAGGTTTTGAGTTGGATAGCATTCGTACCGCTGCCAATTATTTTATCGATTCATTGCAGTTGGAGATGCAGGCAAATGGCAACGAATTTCAAACGCAGCTGAAGTCGGAAATCGCACTTAAGGATGTGATAAAGATCGTTCTTTCGGAATGGGATCTGGATTTTAAAAACCAGCACCTGCACCTGGCAGACGCACCAGCGGTACTTGAACTGGATTCGCTGGAATACCGGCTAAGTAACCTGAAAATGGTTTCCGATAATACCGATTCAACACAGTACATAAAAGCGGGTGGCGTGTTTTCGCAGTACCGCGATGAAGATTTTCAATTTGAAGTTGCCAATGTAATTATTGCCGGATTGTTGGAAAGTCTGGGGGTAGACGCCGACATTTCCGGAAGAATAAACGCCGAAGCGAGGCTTAAAGGAACAGCGTCGTTGCCGGAGTTGAATGGAAGTTTGGAAATTAATGAGGCCCTGATTTATGGTTATAAATTTACCGATTTAGGCGGAGCGTTTAACTTAAAAGACGACCGTCTGAATTTTGACGGACAAGTTGTTCCGCTTGATACAGGCATGCTTGAAATCAACGCCAATATTCCTTTGGAGGCCCGTTTCGACAGTATGAGCTTTTTAGTAAACTCAAATGCTGCGATTAGTGGTGGATTAACTGTGCAGCGTTTTCCATTGTCGGCAATGCAGTTTTTAGACGAGGCCGTAAAAGTGGAAGGATTTTTAGACGGGCAGCTTAATTTGGGTGGTACCTTAAAATCTCCTGAGCCGGATGGAAATCTAAGCCTGAAAAATGCCGAAATTTTAATTCCCAAATACGGCATTGAATACAAAAACATTATACTCGATCTTCAGTTTTCGGAAAATGCGGCTCAGCTCGATTCGTTTTTTATAAAAACAGATGACGGAAATCTGAAAGCCACCGGTGCTGTTGATTTTGGATCTGCCATTTACAACGGAAAAGTCGAACAATCTGAAATAAATATTCATTTCGACGCTTTTAACCCGGTTGATCACCGGCAGTTTAATATGGAATTATCGGGCGATGCCAGTTTAAAGGCCGAGGGCGGGAAAATGGTCTTTGACGGCGATCTGGAAATACCTGAAGCCAATATTTATTTGCCGGCAATTATGAATTTAACCGGGCAGTTTACCAAACCGGAATTGCCGGAACCGGTATTGATGCGCGAAATACAAAAACTAAAAGACACAACAATTGTATCCGAGGCAGAAAACGATACGATTTCTGTAAATGATACGCTCAGTCTTGGTTCACTTTCTAACTTAACCGGGCGGCTTTCTGTTAAAATTCCGCAGAATACATGGATAAGAAACAAGGAGCTGTATGTGGAGGTCTCCGGAGATCTGGAGGTTATAAAAAACCCTGAGTTTTTCGAGCTTTTTGGAAGTATTAATGTGGTGCGCGGACAGTATCAGCTTCTTGGAAAAACCTTTAAAATTGATGAAGGAAGCATCACTTTTCAGGGCGGAGAAGAACTGGTGCCGCGGCTGAATATTCAGGCAGTGTATGCTTTTCGTAATCCCGAAAAAGTGAAGCAGGAACTAACGGCCCGGGTGTCGGGAACTGCCAGTGAGCCGGAGATTAGCTTTACACTCGATGGTAGCCAAATCAGTGAAGGTGATGCCCTTTCGTATATCTTGTTTGGTACGGCAATGAACGAGTTAAGCATTGCACAACAAGAGAACGTTTCGGGAGCAGGCCAGATTGCGGGCTCGGCAGCTATGTCGTTGCTGTCGTCGCAATTAACCGAGCTACTGGGCGAGAAACTTGATGTTGACTACATTGAGCTAAAAGGTGAAGGTGATTTTGAAAATGCAACTGTTGTTGTGGGCAAATACATTACCAACGACCTGTTTGTAAGCTACGAACAGCGCTTTGGCGAAACCGATGAAAAAGATATTTCGAAGTACGAAGTAAAACTGGAGTACGAACTGTTCCGGTTCCTGTTTCTTCAGCTAAACAACTCGTCGAGCGATAGTGGTTTTGATATCATTATAAAACTCAATTCGAATTAGTTTACGAAGCAGCGATTACCCGCATAATTTCAAATTCAGGATTAAGTTTTAAAAATGGGGCTGTGCTAAGTGGTTTAATAACAGAATGGTGATTAATATTATTTCTGTTTTGTTTTTTGTTAAATTACGATTTTTCAGATGTTACACAACTACAGTATAACTATATTTGCTTCGAATTCGTAGGTGTAGTACCGGATAAAACTGAAGAGAGATAAAATGAATAAAATTGTATGCTTGCTGTTAATACTTCTTTTTTCGTTTTCCCTCAAAGCACAAAATAATACCGGGTTTCGTTCGCTTTTGCAGCAACTTCAGCAGGCTGATGATGATGCAACCAGAACCGAGTTACTCATCGAACTTTCACGACAAACCCGGGCCCAAAACCTTTCCGAAAGTTTGGGTTATGCACAACAGGCTTTAACTACTTCTGAAGAACTTGATGATCCGTTGTTAACAGCACAGGCGCACAATAATATGGGCATTATTTTGTACCATATTGGCGGGTACGACAGGTCTTTGGAGCATTTTCTCGAAAGCAAAAAGATATATGAAACTACCGGCGAAGATAACCTGTTGATTGGGCAGATCAATAACATCTGCGGGGTGCATTTGCAATTGGAAGAATACGATAAAGCCTGGATTTTATACCAGGAACTGTTTGATAAACAGAACGAATTGCTGGCACGTGGCGATTCGTCGAACCTCCCGCAAATGCATGTATTTTATAACAGCATGGGAATTATCAGCGAAAAGCGGGGAGAGCTGAAAAAGGCACAATCGTTTTTTGAAATGGCGGTTGAAAATGCGACCAAATACAACTACCAAAACCGGCTGGCTTCGATTTATAATTCGATGGCAGAGAATTATTTTCGCTTAAATCGTGAGGATGAAGCGCTGCAAACCCTGCAACTGGCTGTAAAATTTAGCGAGGAATTCGACGATATGATCGAATTATCGCGGGCAAACCGGCAGATTGGCCAGTATCTTTATGAGAAAAACAACACTGCAGAGGCGCTGACAAAAGCATTACAAAGTTTACAAGCTGCCGAAAAAACAAAGTCGTTTGTGTTGGAAAGTGAAGCCTATTATCTATTGTACGAAATTGAGCAAAGTACCGGCAATTTCTCCAATGCGCTGGATTATTTTAAAAATTATACTACCCGCCAGGATAGCATTTTTAACGAGCAAACCATTAAGGAAATTACGCGTCTTGAGATGACGCACGAGTTTGAAAAAAAGCAGGAGCAATACAAAAACCAAAATGCTCGAGTAAAACTGATATACGGAATAATAATTCTTGGACTGCTTCTTGGCCTTATCATTTTTGTATTGTATTTCAGGCTAAATAAAAGCAAAGACAAAGGTGCGTATCTGGCCATGAAAACACTGGAAAAGGATCTGGAATTACGCGAACGAGAACTGGTAATGAAGGAACTTTACCTGGTGGAGAAAAACCAGACTTTACAAAAAGTTATAAAACAATTGTCGGATGCCAAGGGTAAAGCACGGGCGGAAGTTAAAGAGATAATTGAAGATTCTGCCAAGTTATTGAAGGCAAGTTTAAACAGTTCGGTGTGGGAAGAATTTGAAACCAGGTATCAGCAGGTGCACGAAGGATTTTATGAAAAAATTCGCGAACGATTCCCTGATTTGTCACCAACTGAAGAGAAATTGTGTGCTTTATTACGACTCGGAATGTCGTCGAAAGAAATTGCCGAGCTGTCGCAACAAAGTGTAAAAAGTGTTGAAGTTGCCCGCTCGAGGTTGCGAAAAAAGCTAAATCTTACCAATACCAATGTTAATTTAAGCACATTTCTCGCCAATCTGTAAACGAACTTATTTTCTCTTTTAATTTTTACTTCTTTTTCGTTAAAAACTGGAAGCTTGTGTCATGTAAGTGTCATGTGGTTAGTGTTTTGCGCGAATGTGTAACTGCTGGTGTTTAGGTGGTAAATTTGGTGTGAGTGGTATTGTTATGGTCGTTTTTTAGGTTGTAGTGCACAAGCTAAGGAGCATCTTATATAATAATATCTCGTGAATTTGATATTTGTGTTCCATAAAATATAAAAATTCTAAAAATGCGAAATTTCTACATCTCTAAAAAAATTGCTTTTGTTTTCCTGATGCTGTTTCTGGTAGCAGGAAAATTATTTGCGCAAGAGCCGGATGCCAGTCCGGTGAAAGGCGTTATCCGGGTAAAATTAACCCAGGAAGCTGCTCTTCAAATGGAGGGACACTCAGATGTTTCCCAGTTAAACCCGCTTCAAACTGCTATTCCCGGGTTTAATATTCTGAACAAAGAATACAACGCAACAAGCATGAAGCCGGTTTTTCGTGTAGCCGGAAAATTTGCCGAACGTCAACGAAAATATGGTTTGCATTTGTGGTACGAGATCAATATCGACAGCACCACAAATTTAAGCGATGCACTTTCGAAATACGGAGATCTGGATGCTATTGAATCAGCCGAATCAAAGAATCACTACTTTAGTTTTTCGGGTGGTGAAATGGTTGAAACTTCACCTGCAACAGAAAGAACTTTAGATGAAAAACCCAACGATCCGCTGCTTTATACGCAGTGGCATTACGAAAATATTGGACAAAGCGGCGGTACTCCGGGCGCTGATATTAACCTGATTAAAGCCTGGAAACTTGAAACCGGAAATCCGGATGTAGTGGTTGCTGTAATCGATGGAGGTGTGGATTATCAGCACGAAGATCTGGCTGCCAACATGTGGACCAACGAAGACGAAATTCCCGGTAACGGAATTGATGACGATAACAACGGTTACATCGATGACTTTTACGGATGGAACTTTGTAATGGGTGTTCCAACCATTGTTCCGCACGAACACGGAACACACGTAGCAGGAACTATTGCCGCGGTAAACAATAACGGTATAGGTGTTGCCGGTGTTGCCGGTGGAAGTGGCAACGGCGATGGTGTTCGCATCATGTCGTGCCAGGTGTTTAGTGCAGTTCCGGGAGGTACTGATGAGTACGCTGGAGGTTTTGAAGAGGCGTTTATTTATGCTGCCGATAATGGTGCCACCATTTCGAATAACTCGTGGGGTGGTGGTGCTCCAAGCCAGGTAATGCTGGATGCCATCAACTATTACATTGATAACGCCGGTATCGACGAAAACGGTAATTCAACCGGCCCGGTACAAGGTGGCGGACTTCCAATTTTTGCTGCAGGTAACTTCAATAGCTACAGCGACTACATTGGTTTACCACGTGCTGCATACCCATCACAATACGATCTTGGAATTTCGGTGGCCAACACCAACCACTACGATATGAAATCAACATCGTCGTATTTTAGCGAGGTGGTTGATATTTCTGCTCCAGGCGACCAGATTTATTCAACACTGCCGGGTAACCGCTACGGTGGCCCGCACTGGGGAGGAACATCAATGGCCTCGCCACACGTTACCGGTGTAGCTGCTCTTATTGCATCAAAATATGCCTATAACATTACTACTGATGAAATCACAGAACGCTTGTTAAGCACTGCAAAAGATATTTATCACCTGAATCCGTCATTTACAGGCTACCTTGGAAAAGGACGTTTGGATGCCTACGCTGCGTTGGTTGATAACCCAGGAGTTGTTCCGGCAATTGATGACTGGGGATTTTACAGCATCGATGAAAATACTTTCCACATTGGTTGGATGCTCGTTGAAAATATTCAGGGAATCACCATCACTGATTACGAAATTTTAGTTGCTCCCGGAGAAATCACCGATACTACTTTTTTCAAATCAACCGCAACTGCAACTGCTTTCCATTCAGCAGCCAGGTATTCATTCGATCAGTTTTATATCGAAAACCTGGAGCCAAATACAACTTATACAATAGCTGTTCGTGCCAAAGACCGTTTTGGCAATTTATCAGGTCTTTCAGAACTGTTTACAGCAACAACCTGGAAAGCTGCCGATGTGGAATTACTGTCAAACGACACGCTGGAAGTAAATATCGATATCCAGGAAAGTAACCTGGGCTACGATAATTATTCTTTCCGAAACAAAGGAGAGGCATTTTCGCGTTATGACTGGGTAGTTAAAGGTTACGAAACTTTAGAGTTAAAATCGGCAGAGACTTTGCCTTCAACATACGGATTCCGCCTGGCCATGCAGGAATTAAGCGACGGTGGCCAAATTAGTATTGGAATGTATGCCAGCCCAAGCTGGAACGAAGAAACATCGACTTACAGTTTTACCGACTCGGTTAGCCATGAAGATTTAAGTACACCTGATGAAATGGTGGGCCCCGGAAACTTAAGTTATGCCCAGGAAACGACCTATGAGAGCTGGATGTATGCCAACAAGTTTGTGGCAGATCATGATATGGAACTTTCGCATGTGGGAGCCTATATCGCAACCGAAATGTACGATGGATCGATGTTTAATTTTTCTATTCACGTTGGAGGTGAAGAATACCCCGGAGGCGAACCGGTGGCATCAGGCGGAAGTTATATAACCGGTTACCGCGATGGAGGCTGGTATCACACTACGCTTTCGAAAAATGTGGCCGTGAACGAAGGCGACATTTTCTGGGTTACCGTTACTGCGCCAAGAGGTGTTTACTTGCCTCTTGGAGCTAAAAATGCAACAGAATACAGCTACCTTCGAAAAGGGAAAAGTTATGCCCGTGTAGCTCCTGAGCAAAACTACATGACCGATATCGGTTCTGTGTTTGGCAAATACCTTATGATTCGTGCATACGAGTCGGTACGCAACAGCAATCTGGTAAAATTTACTCCAAGAAACGGCGATATTCAACCTGATTCTGTTCAAAAGATCGACATTGAAGTAAACGGTAACTATTTCGATAATGGTACACATCTGGTTGAACTGATGATGCGACACGATGATCCGAAAAAAGGAGCTTTATCGAAATTTGTAAAAGTTAATATAAGCGGACAGGAACCTAAGCTGGAAACCAACCTGAGTGCAGTTGATTTTGGCACGCAGTTCTTTGGAACTACAGAAAAAATTGAGCTGGAGTTAATGAACAAGGGCAAAGGAAACCTGAAAAATATTAACCTGAGCGGATTAAACAGCGAGTACGTAACCGTTTATCCAACTTCAATTCCGGAGTTGAAAGCGGGGCACAAAACAGTTGTTACCTTAACAACAAAACCACAAAATACAGTGGCTTATTACCAGGGAGCATTAACCATTGGCAGCGACGATGGTCAGTTGCAAATTCCGGTACTGGCGAATTTTATTGAAGGTCCGGTTTTGGAAGCCACTGCATCAATGGAATGGTTAGGCGAAAACGCCCGGTTATCAGGCGATATTATCGATACCTCCATCGTTATTCGTAACGTTGGAACTTATCCTGCCAACTTCAGTATTTCGGCTTATAGCTACCTAAAGAATATTACTCCTGAAAGTGGTGTTATTCTTGCCAACGACAGTTTAGTCGTTCATCTTACTGTTGATTTAACCGACCGTTCAGCCACAAATTCATCGAATACAACAATGACTGTTTATTACGATGGAAATCAACGTTTAAGTATTCCTTTCAAGGTTGAAATTCTTGGTGATCCGGAAATTACAATCGACACCAATTCGCTTGACTTTGGTAGTTTTATTGCCGGTAGTGGTATTACTGCAGCACAATCATTTACGGTTACAAACACCGGAACTGCAAGCGCTTATTACACGCTCGACAAACCGTCGGCGCCGTTCTCGAACAGCGAATATGTTAGTGCATATTCGTCAATTTCTCCGGGAACCAGCAAAACCTTTACGGTGGATTTTGCTCCTCAGAGTGTTGGAACATTCACCGATCAAATTGTTTTCAATCTGCTAACAGAACGCAGTGGTTCAGTAGTTGAATCATACATTGTTAGCCTTAATGGAACAGGAGGTACTTCGCCTGAAGCCGGATACAATTTTGCAGGCGATTTTAGCAAGGATACACTGGCTTATGGCAATAATCTGGGTAAATCGGCCAATATTACTATTAGCAATACCGGATCGGAAAAAGACCTGAACTGGTCGGTTTCGGCTCCCGGATTCATCACAATCGATGGTAAAAAAGCAGAAGCCGATGGTTTTGATAACGGATATGGCTACTCGTACAATTACGCCGATTACGAATGGATTGAGATTTCAGAGACGGGAACGTCTTTGGCCGATAACTTCACAAATTCAAGTCAGCGTTATGCTACGCTTAGCTTCGATGGATTCAAATTTCCTTTTTTCGGAAATGAATACACTTCTCTTGTTGTTTCACGAAACGGATGGTTTAGTTTCGATCCGGCACCAGGAGCGTATTTCGGAAGCACTCCACACGATCTTCCTAACAGTTCAGCCGGCTCAAGCTATGCAAATGCTGTTGTTGCTCCGTTTTGGGTGAGCAATGGAGCCTTTTTAAGCAACGAATCGGATCTGTTGATTTACGAAACCGACGAATATGTTGTACTTCAGTGGAACCACATTGGCTACTACTACCGTGGTTATGGTGGCGATTTCACTTTTCAGGCTGTTTTGTATCCAAATGGCGATCTCAAATTCCAGTACAAAGCCATGGAGACAACCGGCGAAATCTACCTGCCATATTACCGCGTAGGATTTGAAGGACCTCAAGGAATTTATGGTTTAACAGAGAACGAAGATTATAGGTACGGACATGCTGCTTACCAGGGTAAAGCAATTAGAATTCAGCCCCCACTTTCAGGAACACTTGCAGCAGGCGAATCAAAAAACATTCAGTTGCAATACACATCCGAAGGTTTAGAGGTGGGCGATTACACCGGGAAAGTGAATATACTTACAAACGACGTTAATAATTCAACTAAAGTTGTTGATGTGGCGCTTGCCGTAACCGGTGAATCAAATGTTACAATCAACCGCAACGAAGTTGTTTTTAATGATGTAAGTTATTTGTCAGCAAATCCGCTAAGCGGAACAGAAACATTGTTGCTGGCCAACAGCGGAAGCAAACCGGCAAAATTAATTTCTGTTGAATTTGCAGGTGCAAATCCTGAGTTATTCTCTACCGATTTGGCTGTTAACGCTGAAGTTCCGGCACTCGATACAATTGCTTTTGAAGTGATTTTTGCTGCTGAAAATGCGGAAGCCAATACGGCTGAACTGATACTGACTTTTGAAGATGGAACTGTACTAAACGTAGCGCTTTTCGGCGATGCGGTTCTTCCTCCGGTATTTGCATACGACCTGTTGGAAACACTCGAAAACGATACCATGAAACTGGTGGTTAACGAGAATGAGCAAAACAATTTCCGTATTCAATTGGCTAACCAGGGAACTGAAAGTGCGTTGAATTATTCCTTAACAATGGGAATTCTGCGCCAGGGCTGGGGAACCGATGGAATTAGCGAAACAAGCCAAAACGGTGAAATATTTGCCGACTCGCTGAACTACGATATGGCAGGCGAACCAATGGGACTGTATGGTAATGGTGGCGAAGCAAAAGTTAGCACAGCTACTTTGTTTACTGTATCGCAACCTGAAGGATTTACTTTAACGCACATTAGAGACTACTTTAAACGTGGCGAAACAACCGCACCATACGTGATCCGAATTCTGAAAGGAAACGACCTGAGCACTGCCGAAAAGATCTACTCGGAAGAGTATTTTACTGAAAAAACTGAATTTGGAGTGTATACCATCCCGCTATCTCAATCCTTCTACTTTGAGCAGGGAAGCCAGTTTTTTGTTGTAATCGATTTCCCAATGGAAATGCAATCGTTGTTTGGTTTCGATTATGGATCTCCAAGCACCGAAGGAAAATACTGGATATCGTACGACGGATCGACAACCTGGGAAGAGCTGCCTTTTACTTATACCTGCAAAACACACGCGCTTTCTGCCCATCCGGCACAGTGGCTGACTATTGACCCAAGAACGGGAGGAATTGTTGCCGGCGCTACGCAAGATGTTAATATCACTGTGGATGCTTCATTGTTTGAAGCCCGCTCGTACGAGGCAAGAATGAGTATTGTTCACAACGATCCAACACAGAAGAACCTTAACGTTCCGGTAGTGTTAAGGATCAATTCGGCACCTGTTATTGAGTTGCCTGATACCTTAACGATTGCAGAAGGAGAAGTTAAAGTGCTGGAAATTCCGGTTACCGATTCTGATAATGATTTAGTTGCTTCAGTTGAAGAAACTACACCGCTTATTTTTGCCGAAAGCAATTTTGCAAATGGAATACTGACAGTGACTATATCGCCTGATCATTTTGCAGCAGGAACATACACACTTGCCTATAAGGTTACTGACGAGTATGGCGCAGCAAAAGAATACACTTGCGAAGTAAGGGTTGAAAATTCCAACCGTGCACCCGTGGTAGTTACTGATTTGAGCGATCAGACACTGCATGTGAACTACGATTACCGCTTTAACTTTGGTAAATTATTTGCCGATCCTGATGGTGATTTGTTAACGTACACATTAACCACTGATGTTGATGGTGTGGTTGAAATTTTCACAATGGGATCGGAAGCTATTATTGTGCCGTTCGAGAAACACCTGGAGACTGTATTACGAATAACTGCAACCGATATTTATGGCGATTCGGCTGAAACCAGCTTCATCGTTTCAACCAAACCCGGCAAGCAAGCCTGGGTGCCAAGTGTTTGGAATCCGAATGCAATTGTAATCAAGTCGGGAAGTATTTTCGAAGAATCATTTGGTGTTACCATAACAAAATCAGCCGAAGTTGTAGAGAGTTACATTGCTGAAGGTCCTGATTTTGTTTCTGCAAGGTTGAGTGGAAAAGACATCGTGCTAGAGATGGATCCGGATATGAATATTGAAGGCGAATATTACATCAGCCTGGCAACGGAAGATGCTGACAATAACACTGTTTACCACGAAATTAAGGTAGATGTTCTGAAATCGGGCAGTACAGTAACTGACATCGACGATTTGAATGATAAACCTGAAATAAATGTTTATCCGAATCCGGCTACTGAACTTATCCATATCAGCGGATTAGAAAATACCGGGAAACAAACCGTGCGTATTTTCAATAGCCAGGGAGCTGTTGTTTACAGCAAAGTACTAAACGAGTTGAACAATGACATTTTCGAATACAACGTTTCTGGGTTGACCTCAGGAACTTATCATATTCAAATTATTACTGACAATGATGTTGTGAGTAAAACCTTCATTAAATTGTAATAGTTAACTGTAGCTGTTAAAGCCGCCGGGGTTTCCGGCGGTTTTTTTTTGCTTAATATTTCTGAATCTGGTTCGCTTGAGGTATATCTAAAACAGATTAGAATATTTTGATTTAGTCTCTTAGTTCAAAAAGGATATCTATAATTTCAACCGAGGGTGGTTCAACTACTTTGTAGGCTTTGCCAATGGTTTGGGCGAGTTCTGATTGGCGAAACTCATTCAGTGATTCATATGAATCCCAGATGTAAACACCACCAAATTCGCCGGGGGCTCCAAGTTTTACATAGTACTTTTGAACAATGCCGGAGAGGGCTTTAAATTGTGGTTCTCTTTCGTGTGCTACCTGAAGCACTTCTTCTTCAGACAAAGTTGTTTTTAAGCGAACAAACTGCATCACGGTACCTTTTTTCTTGTCACTCATAGCTTTTGTTTTATTTGTTCCGATGGTGGTTTTTCCTGCCCGAAGCGGACTCTTACATCATCATTTCTGTTAGTATAAATTCAACAAACAGATTTGTGAATTGGTTTATATCGATCTTTAGGGCTGGCTGATTGTATTGTTTGGTATGAGAATGTTGTATAGGGTTTTCTAACTTTTTTGTAATTTCACTTATAATAAAAAATGGTTTTCCAAAAACGCTACCAGTCATGAAACACACATCCGTCATTTTGTTATTTGCACTTTTGTTTTCGTGTTCTACCACCGGGAAATTAACCGATGAGGTGTTTAAGTCTACCTTGATCGGGAAGAGTGAAATGGAAATATATGCGCGATTGGGGCAGCCTGCCAAAACAGTTCCCATTGCCGATGGCGGGAAAGAAGTGATTTACGAATTCTACGGTAGAGACATTTCATTGGTGCCTGACAAATCTCCGGTTGTAATAAATTCTCCCGGAGCAATCGAGCTACCGTACTCAGAACTGGAACAACTCAACTCTTACAACCTCGCCCGATTACTCGGCCTACAACCGAAATGTAACCTACCTGAAAGTGTTGTTTGATAAAACAGGCAAAAGTTACCGTTTTGAACGAAACCTGTCGCGCGAGCAGCAGGAAATGTTTTACGAGAGCTTTAAACAATACCTGCCTGAAGAGAAGAAATAAAACGCCTGTTACGGGCCCAAATTGCTGTGCTTGTTTATTTTAACTTGTCGGCTACATTCCAAAGGTCAAAATCACCGTAGTGTTCCAGCGAATTGCCACAGTGAACGATGATGATTTCCTTGTGTGGGATTACATAAATATTTTGTCCCAGGTTGCCGGAAGCCATAAACTGAAAAGTTGAATCGCAATTGGCGTGTCCCCACCACTGGTAGGTGTAATACACATGTTTACAATTATCGCCACCAAACCAATCGGGATAAATGTTACGAGCAATATCTTTCTTCTCGCGGGTAGATTCGGTTACCCAGTTTTCGGAAATTACCTGCTTGCCGTTCCAGTTGCCGTTATAAAGGAAAAGCCTGCCAAAACGCGCATAATCAATGGCACGTGCAATTAGCCGGCTGGGCATGTATTCAAAGCCCGATCGTTTACTGTCGATTGAAAACAGTGCGTCGTACGCCATAATTTCCGACCACAATTTTTCTTCCAGGTATTCCGAAACGGTTTTATTTGTTGCCCGTTCAACAATCAATCCTAAATAACTGGTATTGTAATTATTGTATTGAAATGATTTTCCGGGTTCTCTGTCGATTTCAACTTTTTTGAGTAAGAGCTTTCTTACGTTGGGATGATAGTATCCAACCGCCTCGGCATGCCACGGAAGGTGAATGTAAGTGCCCGGAATATAACCGGTAAAATATTTTAATCCCGACCGCATTTCAAGCAGATTTTTAATTGTTATTTTCTCAAAATCAGGATCACGTTCTTTCAGTTCGGGAATGTATTTTGTCATCGGATCATCGATACTTGTAATTAAGCCATCGTCGATAGCTGCACCGATTAAAAAGGAGATAAACGATTTGGCCATCGATTGCGAATGGAAATAGGATTCGCGCGAAAATCCGTTAAAATATTTTTCATAAAGAATGGTGTCTTTACGGATGAAAATCAGTGCGGTTGTTTGCGATTTCTGTGCCCATTCTTCAAATGAATCAAAGCCCGATTGATCGACTCTGTCCTGAAATAAATTCTCCACATAATCATCATCAATCATTTTAACAAACTCAAAAGTGTCTGTAGAGCCTTCTATTTTTCGGTTCTCAAATTTTTGATAATCGTAAACATCGGCCACATTCATGGTAGCCAAACGATAAACATAAGTTGGCGAATATTTTAAACACAACACCAGCAGGAAAATTACCAGCAGAACAACAGGCGATAGGAGGACTATTTTTAGTACTTTAAAAAGGGTTTTCATTATTTTGATTTATTCCTGAGATAGGTAACGTTTTGCGGTTTTAATTACAGCATATTTTTTTTAGAAATTAGCCGGTAGTTCCCATAGCATTTGCAATGGCGTTTACCGATAACAACAACTGGTTAAGCATTTCTTTGTTTTCGTCGGCATTGGCATCTTGTTGTGCGCGCCACTTATTAATGTAATGTACCTGGTAGTTGTGCAGCGTATTAAGCGCTTCGGCACGTAGTTGCGTGGAATAATAATGACTTTTTCGCCGCTCCTGCATCGGGCGTCCCAACAATTCATTCATAATTTGCTGTGTTTTTTCAAACTCCTGCAGCAAGAGGTTTAAAACCTCAGAACGTGTTTCTGCATCTTTTACCAGGCCGCCGTAAAGCTGCATAATGTCTTTGTCGGTACTGGCCAAACTGGTATCAACATTGGTTAAAACATAGCGAATAAACTGGTTTTTCGGAATAAGCTTTTTTAGTTTTAGATATTTGTCGGGGTATTCTTTTTTCATTTTTTCAAGTGTTGATCCAACCCCGTACCAGCTGGTAATGTGGTAACGCGATTGTCCCCAGCTGAATACCCATGGAATGGCCCTGAGATCGGAGAAACTTCTTTTGCCGGTTCGTCGTGCCGGGCGCGAACCAATTTTACTTTGCTCAATTACATCGATGGGGGTGGCCTCCTGGTAAAAATCAAGGAAATGCTGATTTTGAAGCAATTCAGTGTAGGTGTTGAAACTTTCCTGCCCCATAAATTCCATTATCTCAGCAATATCGTCGCCATCTTCTTCTGGCATTTTGTGCAGCAGCGTGTTCAATGCATTCCCCGACATCATTAACTCGAGGTTGTAAACGGCATTTATTTTATTGGCAAATTTCTTTTCAATGCTTTCGCCCTGTTCGGTAATTTTAAAATTGCCCGAAAGCGTTCCGTGTGGTAACGAACGTAAAAACCAGTGAATTGGTCCGGCACCGCGGCTTATCGAACCTCCTTTCCCGTGGAAAAACTTTATGTCGATACCGTATTTTTTACCCACTTCCGTAATTTCTTTTTGCGCTTTGTATAAGAACCACGCACTGGCCAGTATTCCTCCGTCTTTATTGCTGTCGCTGTAACCGATCATAATTTCCTGTGTTTTTACCGGCAGGTTTTGTGCCTTGCGCTGGTACTCCAGGCTGTTCTGAACTTCAGGATAGCTAAAATATTCTTCCAGGATGGCCGGACTGTCAATCAAATCCTGAATGGTTTCGAAAAGCGGAACAACATGCAGTTTTATAATCATGGTGTCGCGGAAAAGCGTAAGGCCGGCTTCGCGTGCCAGAATGTAAACCGTTAGCAAATCGCTGGCACTTTGAGTCATGCTAATGATTAGCGAGCCGATGGAATAGTGCGCATATTTTGAAATGTGGTTGTTAAGCAACTGAAAACATTCGATGGTGTTTTTCGATTCGGTATCGAGCTGGCTGTAGTCGTGCGTAAACGGACGCGCCGAGCGTAGTTCCTTTTCCAGAAATGCTTTTTTAGCTTCCTCGGTCCATTCAGTATCTTTGGCGTTAAACGGATCTGATTTTTCAACCAGCTGTTGTAAGGCCAGATGGTAATAACGACTGTTCTGTCTGATGTCGAGTTCGGCAAGATGAAAACCAAAGGACTGGATAAAATATATCGAGCGGTTAACCGATTGGTGGGCAATGTCGTTATAATTTGCTTCCAGCAAGGCGCGTTTTAGCAATTCCAGGTCTTCAAGCAATTGTTTTGAATTATCGTAAGTGCCTTTTCTTTCATCCAGCTCAAACAACTGCGAGTTTCCGATATTCAGCGGCAGCTTATTAATAAAAAGCTGTACAATAAGTTTAAACGCTTCGTTTTTCGATGCCGAAATAATCTTTTTCGTTTTATTACCCGTTTCGGCCACCAGTTCTTTAAACCGGTTAATCATAAACTCAGGCAAATCCGATATCTCGAAATAAAAACTCAGGTCGTCGGACAATCTGTTCAGTTCATTTTTAACTGTAATAAAGGCATTTAACCGAAGTTTATGCAGCGCTTTTTGGGTTACTTCGGCAGTAACCAGCGGATGTCCGTCGCGGTCGCCGCCAATCCATGTTCCAAATTTTAATCGCGGAAAATGGTTGTTCTGAATGAGTTGAGTAGAGTCGAAACCGGAAAATTCCCAGGCCTGAACAAGTCGGCGGTTTAACAGCGGAACCACTTCGGGGAATACATTTACAAAGTAGTGAATAGCATTATCCAGCTCGTTTTCAACGGTTGGTTTTTCCATGTAAAACTCGTCGATGTGCCAGATGGAGGAAATAACACGCTTCATCTCTTCGCGGTTTTCCTGCAGTTCGTACGAGTTGTACATCGAGTTTTCGCGTTTTACCAAAAGCAGGTACAGTTCGCGGTATTTTTTCAGAATCACCGGACGTTTGGCTTCGGTGGGGTGTGCGGTTAAAACCGGCTGAATCGAAATGTTATCAAACGATTCAAGTATTTTTTCTTCGGCAATTCCTTTTTCTTTTAAAAGATTTATGCTGTTGGCCCACAGTCCGTTTGTTGCCAGTAGTGAGTTAACTTCTTCGGTTTTTCGCCGTTGTTGCACGGCTCCGTTTGTTTCGGCAAGGTTTAACAACTGAAAACAAACCGAATACATATTAAAATGTTTTTGCGAGAAATGCCCGGCATTTTGTGAGTTTTCGTCACCAATCCACGGCATTACGGCTGCTACTTCGTTTTCGCCATTTTCGATTAGTACTTCGCGGAAACAGGTTAAGAGAAATTTGAGATCGGAATACGGTTTTCCAAGTTCTTTGATCAAAATCTGCAGATTCGACATCTTGCTATTGTTTTTATTTATAAACCATAACAATTTAAAAGAAAAAAGTTTTTCGTCATAATATTTTTTGCCGGGGAGTGGTTGGCAAAATCTGTTTGTTTGGGTTGGCAGTTTGTTGAAATTAAGTGTTTTGAGGTTAGTCGATTTCTGGTTTTATTGAAAAGCTGAGGTGCCGGGAACTTTGGCTTATGCCGGGCAAATGACATTAGTAAAAAGGCGCTGCTAACACTTTATTGAAATTTGGGAAAGCAGACAGGTTCAGTGTTTTCTGCAATATTTTTAAGCAGGAACGGCGCACATTCGCATGGCTTCTTCGTTTAAAAAGGCCTGTGCCTGACCATAAGATTGCAGGTTTCTTTTTGTGGTGAAAATATGGATCTTCAGATCAGGGTGATCAACCTCTTCTGAAAAAACTTTAAGTTTCCGCGGAACATTTTGCATTGGAATAATTTCACCGGTTTCGTAGTTGTACGTGTAGTCATCATGCTCGGCAAACACAAACTCAATACCTGATTGTCCGATTGCCAAATCGTAGAAACGCGAGAAAACGATGTAAATCCTTCCGTTGGGCATTCCGTAATAATGCGCCGGAAAAGCAGTAGGGAGGTATGATGCGGGGGTTTGGTGAATGATTTTTGCAAGTGCTTTCATATCTTTTTAAATTAAAATGTATCAATAAGCGTATTGAACCAATTGATATTGATATCGACTATAGCCAGTCGTAACACTATTAACTCATCATAACTCCACTTTTGGTGGTGCCTGATTAATTTGCCTATATAAGTATGTTAAAACGTCCTTCTACTATATATTCTGCAAATTGCCAAAAGGTAATCCTGTAGTGCTTTGTAATTAACCGATTTAAGGTTTTTTGAACAGGATCTAGGCAATTAGCGGATTATGTCTCCGAAAAATACTGAATTCGAAAATAGTTTATTGGTGCCCAGCCATGTTCCTCTGAAAGTCATATTATCATGGTAGCTTATCAGCTTACCTCTGCCAATATTTTGAACAGTAACAACAGGCGCATTTTTTAGCCGGTTTATATTGTCATCCGAAACCCATCCGCTGAGGTAAGGCGATTGGCTGAATTTAACCGGCTCGACATATTTCTTTTCGAGTGAATTGGCAACTGTTGTGCTCGATTTAAAAAGAGCGAGTTGTTTATCGGAATAGCCAAAACATAATGGGTGTGTTACGTCGATTTCGGTTTCGAAAATAGCGCCGCTAATGTAATTCAGGCTTTCTTCTTTACTGCGCTCGGCATAGCTTAAATAACGTGTTGAATCGGGCGAAACGGGCTTTTTAAAAGTGGTGTTGCCGATTTGGTTTTTGGCAGCCCAGGTGGTTGCGTCTTTATAGGCAATTAAAGTTCCGCCTTCGCTAACCCAGCTTTTTAACTTGTTTACCTCTGTTGTTACCCATTCCGTGAAATTTCCACTGAGGATAATAGTGGTGTAGCTACTAAGTTTTATTTTGCTCAGCGAACTGCTTTCAGCCAGTGTTAATGGAACATGATAACGTTGATCGAAAAGATGCCAGATCTCGCCAACATCGCGGCTGCTGGCACTGCCACCGGCAAAAGTTAAAATTTTAGGTTTGGTAAGCGGCTCAAAGCTGTTGCTTCCCAAATCAATGCCTGTGGGTGTTAATCCGCTCGATACGGCGTAGATATCAACTCCGGTATTTTGTGCAACATTTTCCAGAAACGCCTTTGCCTGGCTGCCCGACATAATTTGGTCCTGAACCGGAATAAAAATACTTCCGTACGAAAATGCTTCTTCATGATCATTGCCCGCAATCGTGAATTCTTTTGTGGCTGCATAGGTACGCAATCCGGCATTCTGAATTTTATAAAGTGCTTCGGCTGTTGAATATTCGTCCCAGCGGAACAGGTAACCAACAGGATTTTCTGCTTCAATAAGTTTCCCTGCAATTTTTTGAGCTTCAACCGGCTCGTCGGACAGTGAAACGCCGTTAAGACTACCGAGTTTTGCAGCGTGCAAATCGTAGGCATGCGGGAAAGTCCAGGTGGAAACATCGTAGAAAGTTGTGTCGGTAAATTCATGCACTTCTTCAAAAATTGAATGGATGAGGCGGTATTGCTTTTGATTAAGCGGAACAACATAAGATGTGCCGCTTTCAAAAGTTTGTCCATCGGCTTCCTGCTTACTTTCGTTCTCGTAAACTTCAATTTGATGGCGGTTTAGCAAATCAACAAAATGTTGCGTTTTAACGCGGTCGGTGCTGCTGCCAAAAATGTAGGCTTTGGTTTTGCTTTTCGCCCCAAGGTCGAGTGCCGAGCTGTAAAATTCCTTTTGCATTTCAAGCAAGTCGTCGTGTAAATTCATAGCGGCTTCCAACGTCGACAGGCTGGTTACAAACTGGTTGCGTATACCAAATGCCAGAGTCTTTTGTCCATTCGATGTATTTCTGTATCGGCCTCTAAAACCTGCTTGCTCGAAAAGAATACCAATGCTTCCGTTTACATCTGGATATGATGATCCTTTGCCGAAATAATAGTCGTCAAATTGTTCTTCAGTAAAATATGTTGAACCGATTTTATCCAAAAACTTTGCGTGGTAATCGCCTATTTTATGGGTAAGCTCGTAGTTCTTTTCGGGAGTAAGCGGATTGTTTCGGCTTGGTACGCCCGGCTGGAAGAAGAAAGTGGAGTTGGCTCCCATTTCGTGGTGGTCGGTAACAATGTTTGGTTTCCATTCGTGAAATTTCTGCACGCGGCCTCTACTCTCGGGATGTACCAACAACAAATAATCGCGGTTCAGGTCGAACCAGTAATGATTGGTTCGTCCGGCCGGCCACACTTCCTGAAACTGGCGGGAGTTAGTATCGCCGTTGGGTGTTGCACTTTGGTGCATGTTGGCCCACATGCTGTGACGTGTAAATCCATCGGGATTTAAACACGGATCAACAATAATAATGTTCTTTTCCAGGAGTTTATCAATTTTTGCCCCTTCGGCGGCAGCCAGGTAGTAGGCGGTTAGCACCGAGGCATTTGTGGCACTCGATTCATTTCCATGAACACCATAAGTTAAACTAACCACCAGCGGCACATCGTTTTTGGCAATATCTTTTCCCGGCTCAGAGAAATTATAATGTAGCTCTTTTAATTCGTCCAGATTCTGCTGGTTTTCGGGCGAAGTAAAAACCAGGTGAACCAGCGGTCTGTTTTCATACGATCGGGCATATTCATATAGAATTGCCCGGTTGGAACTTTGGGCAATTGTTTTTGCATAGTACAAAACCTGGTCGTGGGTGAGGTGCCATTCTCCCATTTTTTGACCGAAAAACTCTTCAGGTGTGGGTATTTCACTATTATAAGTAACGTCGTCAGGTAAAAAGTAGGACAGTTTTTCCTGCGCTTGTGAAAAAATAATAAGAAATAAAATAAAAATTGTTGTAACAGATCGTCTCATTTTTATACTATTGTTAAATAAGAAGAAGGGTAATTGGTTTATTGGTTTCGAAGATTGAAAAAATATCAGACATTTCAAATAAAGATGCTAAAAAAAGCCTTGTTGCAATGGATGATTGTTTTTGTTTATTAAACTTATTAAACAAATTGTATAAAATTCTTAGAGGCTTAAACCTAAAGAGGAAATCAAAGTCAAATAAATTCTAAACCAAGGTTCAAAAAAATTGAAAAAGTCTTTAATTAGTTATGTGCTCCTGTTTTTAGCTCTTTTGTTGGGGAATAATACTTTTCTGTATGGCCAGCAAATTGAAGAGATAAAAATAACTGGTTCGTACCAAAATCAACCACTTGAGCAATTTTTGAATGACCTGGAAACCAATTATAACTTGCGGGTTTACTACAAAAAATCGTGGGTTGATAAAACTACCATTTCCAATCAGTTTGAAAATACGCCTTTATTGCAGGCGCTAAATAATGTATTTTATGATTCTGAACTGAGCTACGATTTCTTTCAGAATGATGGAATTGTTGTTTTCAGAAGGTCAGCTGATACCCGGTCGAAGTTTGATGATTACTCGCAAACGTTGGTGGTTGGCGACCCAATGAATTTAGGACGGTACAAAACAGCAAAGTTAAAAGGGCGTATCCTTGATGGGAAAGACGGGACTCCATTGGTTGGTGCCGTGGTTTATTGCAATAAGCTGCAAAAAGGCACAACATCTGATGCAAACGGAAGTTTTGAACTGGACTTGCCTACCGGAGATTTTAAATTAACGATTACCTACATTGGTTTCGAGGGCTCTGCAATAGATATTCGCCTGATTGAAGATGGCACAGCAGATTTTCGCTTGTTTGAAGAGTCGCATAACATTGATGAGGTAACTGTGCTGGGATCGGATGGTGATGTGCCACGCGCGCAAATGAGTATGGTGCAAATGACCGGGAAAGAGATTCAGCAATTACCGGCATTAATGGGCGAGGTTGATGTGTTAAAAGGGCTTACCATTTTGGCAGGGGTACAAACGGTAAGCGAACTGTCGTCGGGGTTTAACGTGCGTGGTGGAAACACCGATCAAAACCTTATTCTGGTAAATGGCAGCCCGGTATTTAATTCGTCGCACCTTTTTGGCTTTATGTCGCTTATCAATCCTGATGTTGTGGAAAATGTACGCCTATTTAAAGGCGGCATGCCGGCGCGTTACGGCGAGCGGGTGGCGTCGGTAATGGAGGTCGATTTTAAAGAAGGGAATGACGAAACCATACGTTTTTATGGTGGAATTGGAATTATAAACTCGCGCCTGGCGCTTGACGGGCCACTAACAAAAAATAAAAAGTTTACCATTGCGGTTGGCGGCCGTAGTTCGTATACCGATTGGTTGTTACAGGAAATTCCTAATCTCGACCTGAATGAGGGAGTTACCCATTTTTATGATGTGTCGGGGAAACTTACTTATAAGTTCAATCAACACAACAAATTAAGTGTAATGGCTTATACCAGTTTCGATGAGTTTAGTACCAGTTCGCAATCGATAACCGAATACGGAAACCTGCTGGGCAACCTAAAATTGAACAACCGTTTTGGCGAAAAATTTTACGGCGAGCTGGATGCGGCTTACAGCCGTTACGATTACCGACTTACCGACCTGGCCGACAATAAACCTTTTGAAGCTTATTATCTCGATAATCAGTTGCAGTACAGTTCTGTTGCCTATAACTTTAAATGGCACCCCAATGAGCGGCATAATTCCGAAGCCGGTTTTAAAGCTGTTTACAACGAAATCAGTCCCGGTGAAATAATTCCGAAACAGGATACAACTGTAATTGTTGGTCGTAAATTAGCAATGGAGAAAACACTGGACTGGTCGGTGTATATAAGCGACGAATTTCAGGTTTTGCCAAACTTTTCGATTGTGGCCGGTTTGCGTTATAATCATTTTAGTAATATTGGCACTCCTGTTGTTTATTTGTACGATGAGGGTCAGCCTAAAGAACCCGGAACGGTGGTCGACTCGCTGCAGTTTGGCAAAAACGAGGCTTCGGCAACTTACGGAGGAATTGAACCAAGGCTGGCAATGAACTACGATCTTGATATGAATACCTCGCTGAAGTTCAGTTACCAGCGCACACGACAAAATATTTTTCAGCTTAGTAATAATGCGGTAATCTCGCCGGCCGAAACATGGAAGGCAGCCGATTACCATTTAAAACCACTTATTTCCGATCAGGTGGCAGTTGGTGTTGAAAATAACTCCTTGTTATCGCGTGTTGACCTTTCCGCCGAAGTGTATTACAAATACCTGCAAAATCTGATTGAGTATAAAAATGGTGCTCAGCTGATTATGAACGACCATGTTGAAACGGCACTTGTGCCTACAAAAGGTTATTCATATGGAATTGAGCTGAGTGCACGCAAAAATACCGGCCGCTTAACCGGTTATGCCAGCTACGTGTATTCACGAACAATGCGGAAGAATACCAGCGATTTTGGCGAAGAAAATTTGTGGAACGGCGATTATTATCCTTCGATTTACGATAAACCACACGATTTTTCGCTTACGGCAACTTATAATATTAGTCGCAGGTGGCGTTTCTCCGGTAACTTTGTTATGGTTTCAGGAAGGCCAACCACTTTGCCCGAAATTAAATACAGATTTGCCGGCGAAGACCTGGTTTATTATTCCGATAGAAATAAATACCGCATGCCATCGTATCATCGATTGGATTTGTCGATCACTTTCGATCAGAACCTGCGTAAAAAAAGGATGTGGAAAGGCAGCTGGACCTTGTCGGTATACAATGTTTACGGCCGCAATAATCCGTATTCGGTGTATTACAAAAAATCGGTGCCGGGCGAAAGCAATAATTACACGCGTTACTCGCTGTTTAAACTGTCGGTAATCGGTATTCCGGTACCTTCGCTAACGTATAATTTTAAGTTTTAATGAAGCGCATTGTAACATATAGTTTTATACTATTCATTCTGCTGGCAGGCTGTGAGGATGTTTACCGGCCTGAAATTGATGTGGTTGACAATGTTCTGGTAGCCGATGCACGAATAGCTGCTGACCAATCGGTTAATTACATTGATTTATACGAATCGGTAGCTTACTACGACAATGCAAGTACCGGCCCTGCTGTTACCGATGCTGTCGTTCGGCTTATTGATAATAACGGTAGTGAACTGAAGCTGCCGCATTATTCCGGAGGCCGATACAGATTAAATGGCCTTCTTGACCCGAATTTACAGTATAAATTGAAAATTGAATACCGGGGAGAAGAATATGAATCGGCCTTTGAGGTTGTGCCCCAAAAACCATCGATTGACAGTGTTTATGGATTTGAGGAAGTTGAAATAAGACAGGAAAGCGGTGATAACGATGTTGACAATGTGGATCGGTTGGAAGGAGTTCGTTTGTATGCTGATATAACTCCCAATAACGAAAATCCTTATTGCCGGTTTACAACCCGCTTTGTTTTGCAATATAATTATGTAATTGATGTTCCCGGGCCTTTTGGCAGTACGATGCCTGAAACCGTGTATGGATGGAAATCCTCTTATCCGCAGAAGACATTTAATATTGCTGCACCACCTGAATATTCGGCTTCTAAAGAAATTAAAAAGCACCCCTTATACTTTTTAAAAAATAGAGTAAAATACGAAGAGGAACATATTTTCTCGGGTTGGATTGTGATCCTGTATCAACACGGAATAACTAAAAGTGCTTACAACTATTACGATGATTTGAACAAGCAGCTTGAAGCCGGTGGAAAAATATTTGATCCCTTGTATGTGCAGGCACGAAGTAATTTGAGATGTACAACCAACAGTGATCAGAAGATACTCGGAAATTTTGAAATATCAGTGAATAGCGAAACGAGGTATTTTTTGCGATATATTTCTGAAACATCAGGATTTGCATTACATGAGATTGAGGAGCGTTACCACATCCCTTCATCAGGCGAACAAGTGAGTATTATGCCCGAATGGTGGGAGCATCCCTAAATAAAGAACTAATGAGCAGAGCATTCAAAATATTATTTCTTGTTGTAATGGTATGTGCCGGGTTAAAATCCATGGCGCAAACCACCGCCAACAGGGAACTTGTAGTTTTTACCGATCGCGATTTTTGTATTTCGGGAGATACGCTATGGTTAAAAGCATATGTACCAAAAGAGTTGCAACGATATGGTAATATTGTTCATTTGCAGCTGGAATCGCAAACCGGAAATTTAATTGCTTCGCGTGCCGTAAATTGCAACAATACACAAGCCGAAGGTTTTATTGCAGTACCCGATTCCCTGCAGACCGGATTGTATTTTGTGCATGCCTTTTTTAATGCACAACGTAACAATGGCGTTCTGAAATGTACAGGCAGGTCGGTATACGTTTATAATCGTTTTGAGGAAGCCATTGAACGGTTACCGGTTGTGGAAGATAAAGCAGCCGTTGTTACGCCGGAAAGTGCCGATAATCAGATCGACATAGATCTTGAGGATAAAAATTACCGCCGGCGCGATGAGGTAAAGGGGAGTATTAATACCGGAGATAACGAGTTTGTATACATGGTGGCAAGTGCGCGGATAATCGAACCGTTTTCTAATAAAAATTCCGGGTTTATGCGCTTTGGAATGAAAGACCGGAATACGGGTATTCCACCATTCCCTGAAGAAGACGGGGTATTGATAAGTGGTAGTCTTAGCAACCGGGAAACAGGTGATGCAGCCAACAATCTGGTGTTGCTAACAGTAACCGGAAACGAAACATATTTTGATTATTATTATCCCGATTCAACAGGGCTGTTTCATTTCTTCCTGCCTGATGCAAGAGGTAATGCCAATCTAATTCTTCAGCCACTTGCTGTTGGCGATAAACAGTTTGATATTAAGCTGACCCCGAATTTTATGTCAGCCGCAGAACAACTAAAATTCGACTCCACTTTTGTAAATCCAAAGCAGGCTGAAATTATTGAGAACAGCATAAAAGGTACATTCTTTAATAAACTTTTCAGAGGTGTTTCAATCAGAAGTAAGGATGATTTCGAGATGCCAAATCCTTACGGAATGCCATTTTACGGTCAGCCCGATAATCATATCGTTCCCGAACTCTTTATTGATTTGCCCAATTTTAAGGAAATATCGCGCGAATTACTTATAGGGTTTCAGTACCGCGACAGAAACGATGAGGTTACTTTCAGAATGTTAGACTACGGGCAGGATCGGTTTTTCGACACAGAGCCGCTACGCCTTATCAACGGAATTCCGGTGTTTAAAAATTCATTTTTTCAGGATTTACAATCTACTGACATTGCCTCCATCGATTTGGTAAAAAGTGAACGTATTTTTGGCGACCTTCGTTTTAAGGGCGTGCTAATGGTGTCGTTAAATGATAAATCGAATAGCTGGCTGGCGCAACAACCAAATGTTTTTCAGCTAAAAGTGCCGTGTATCGAATTTCCGAAACAGGCGAACTACAGCCCGAACGCTGAGGGCAGAACACAACCCGACACCCGTTGGCAGTTTTTAAACGAAGTGGTTGACTCCAATGAAAAATGGCCATTTAGTTTTCAGCTATCTGATGTAAAAGGAGATTTGGAAATAAAAGTTGAGGCGATATCAAAATCGGGTAAACTCTACAGAACGTCAAAAATAATATCGGTACAATGAGCAGCTTAATAAAATATACAGGAGTGATTTTGGGAGTGCTGTTGGCTTTTGTTGTACAGGCTCAGGAGATGGGAATCGATACCTACGAACTGAATAGTGAATCCAATAATCTTCAGGGTAAAATGCTCGGCGAGGTTATTACGCTTGATGCTGAGGTTAATACCTATTTTTTGTATCCCGATGATTGGGTGCCGGGCTCGCTAAAATTTACAAACGGTAATGTGTTCGAAGACCTGCGAATACGTTACCAGGCATTTACCGATGAGCTGATTACCTATAATAAGAACGGACGGTTTTTATACCAGATAGAGAAAGAGTTGGTAGAAAGTTTTACGTTTCAGGATGGAAGCCAAAGTCGCAAATTTGTTCGCCTAACAAAAAATAACAACCAGCAAACCAATATGTATTTGGAAGAGCTGTATAAGGGAACTGTTAGTTTGATGGTTAACTGGTATATTTACGAACAATCGGTTAGTCCGTATAAAGATAAAAACGGCATAACACGCGCTGTTGAATACCACCTGCGCAAAGACTATTATTTATACACCGAACAGGATGGTTTAACTAAAATACGACTTAGTCGAGCCGCTTTACTCTCCCGGTTTCCTGAAAATCAGAGGCAAATAAGAAAGCTTCTGCGTCAAAATAAATTGCACGTAAACAACGAATTCACAATGGTTAACGCCCTTCGGCTGTTAGCCGAAAACAATCTTACAGAATAAAAATTTCTGTTTAACGCAACCAAATCACAACGCATAACATCTTCATAAAAACAAAAAACATTATGAAGAAACTAATTGTGCTGCTGTGCATCTCGGCATTGTCGCTTTCCGTTTTTGCGCAATCCGAAAAAGGTCATGTCTACCTAAAAAACGGTTCCATAATAAAAGGAAAATACACGTATATAAACGACGGAAAACAATTGCAAATTGAATCGGCCGGAAATGTATGGATTTTCGAAGCCGGTGAAGTGGATCACATCGCCTCAAAGCGTGACGTAAAAACAATGTTCGATGAAGAAACGGTAACGGATGTAAAATGGTTTTTCAGAACCGAAATGGGTGTTTTAGCCGGAAATTCGGATAACAGCCAGTCGGCGCCATTTTCCCTTACCGGATCGGCAAACTACCTGGTAGATCAGAATTTATCGGTAGGTCTTGGCTTTGGGGTTGAATTTCTGAAAGAGTCGTATATGCCCGTTTTCGCCAATTTCGAATACCGTTTTAAGAACCAATTATCGAGCCCCTATGTGTTTTTAAAAGCCGGTTACCAGGTTCCTATCGAAGACTCCAACGAAATTTATTACGATGTGTACCCCATCTGGAGCAGTTTTGCGCCCTGGCCGCAAGATATGGGGCAAAACGGTTTCGACTGCAAGGGGGGAGTGCTTATTAATCCCGGACTTGGATATCAGCAAATGCTTTCCAATGGTTTAGGGATAAACTTTGCCGTGGGCTACCAGTTTCACCGCCTGAATTATGATGGAGAAAACGACTATTCGCTCGACATCGACTACAACCGCGTAACCGTTAAAATCGGTATTATTTTCAACTAAAAAACCACAGAAAATGAGAACAATCAAAAACATATTCCTGCTACTGTTTATTGCGCTGGCTTTTTCAGCGTGTATGGATGAGTACACCGAAGAGTTTACAGCCAATTCACCTGTTTACCTGTCGTATGAAGATTTGCGCGCTGCAGTTAAATCTGTCGACTCGCGCGAACTTGTAAACCCGGGTAAAATCTATTTTAAAGATGGTTACCTGTTTATTGTTGAGGAATTTGAAGGCGTGCATATTATCGACAATCAAAATCCGGCCGATCCGCAAAATGTGGGTTTTATCGAAATTCCCGGGAATGTTGATATTGCGATAAAAGAGGATATTCTTTATGCCGATAGTTACATCGACCTGGTGGCTATCGATATCAGCGATATAAATAACCCCGCAGAAGTTGACCGTGTTGAGGATGTGTTGCCGTACACATTGCCACCTGCCAATGACGAGTACCGTTTTGCCGAAGTGGACGAAGAAAAAGGAGTGGTTACCGCTTGGGAAATTAAAAAGGTGCGTCAGGAAATGGAATACCACTATTACCCGATATATCGTTGGGGCTACGCCGAAGATGCGATGTTTAATGCCGCTCCGAAATTGAGCAGTGCAGGAGGACAAAGTACATTTGGTGTTGGGGGATCAATGGCGCGCTTCGGTTTGTACGACGATTATTTGTATGCGGTTGATGAAGCCAACCTTCATGTTTTTGATGTAAAAGTTCCAGGAAGTCCATCGGAAATCGGGCAGCAAAACGTAGGTTGGAATGTTGAAACAATGTTTATATACGATAACCATATGTTTTTGGGAACACGATCGGGCATGCGCATTTTTAATATTGAAGTACCTACTTATCCCGTTTATGTAAGTGATTTTTGGCACGTTACCAGCTGCGATCCGGTAGTAATTGCCGATGGTTATGCTTACGTAACTTTGCGTGGCGGAACTACCTGCGGAAGCACGGTTAACCGGCTGGATGTACTTCAGTTAGCCTATGATTATGTGGATAACGATTTAATTGCATCGTATCCGCTGCACGGCCCATACGGGCTGGGAATTGATGGCGATGTGCTTTTTGTATGTGATGGTGATGCCGGACTTAAAGTTTACGATGCCGAGGATAAAACAGCCATCGACGACCATATGATCTCGCATTTTACCAACATTAACACTTACGACGTGATTCCATTGGGCGGTTACCTCTTTATGATTGGCGCCGATGGATTTTACCAGTATGATTATTCTGATTTGCAAAATATTACCCAGGTAAGTCACATTCCTGTATATCGCGAAGATTAACAGGTGAAGGTAGCTTGGGTCCTCCAACTCTTTTAAGATATCTTAAGGCTCGGCAAACTGTCGGGCCTTTTTATTGTTATACCGTTTAAAGTAATTGATTGCGATTAATAGTCGGCCGATAGCTATGTGAAACCCAATAATGAACAACGTAAATTTATTGGTGATTTTCAACTACAAATCGGTAATATTCAATCAGTAATCGAGTCAAAATTGTATTTTTGTTATTTGAAAAACTAAAGGAATAATAGACGGATGAAGACGAAAATTTGGAGGAGATTTATAGCACCTTTATTGGTGGTGATGAACATTGCAGTGGTAGTAGTTATTCTGGTGTCAGCGCAATCGGGAAAAACTGAAGTAATTGTGGAAAAGGAGGTCATGTACGAACCTGTTGAGTTACCTGACGCGGTTAGTTTTGCCGGAGAAAAAATGCCGCTCGAACGGTTTTATGTGAAAGAAGCACTCGACCGCGAACTGCTTTCCAACGCCTATTTCCATTCGCAAACCATTCGCTACATTAAGTTGGTACCTCGTTATTTTCCTATTATCGAGCCCATCCTGAAAGAACACGGAATTCCTGATGATTTTAAATACCTTGCAGTAGCCGAAAGCGGTTTAGACCCGAGGGCCATTTCTCCTGCGCGGGCAGCCGGTTTCTGGCAGTTGATGGAAGGTACAGCAAAAGATTACGGGCTGGAGATAAACAGCGAAGTTGACGAGCGTTACCACATCGAAAAAGCAACGCATGTGGCCTGCGAATACATAAAAAAAGCCTACGAAAAATTTGGAAGCTGGACCATGGTTGCCGCAGCCTATAATCGCGGAATGACAGGGGTTAATCGTCAGGTTGTAAGGCAAAAAGAAGATGATTATTACGATTTGCTGATTACCACCGAAACAGCTCGTTATGTGTACCGAATTGTGGCCTTGAAGTTGATTCTCGAAAATCCGGAAAAGTATAAGTTTTTTATTCCCGAAGAGGATAAATACCAGATAATTCCAACAAAAAAAGTGGAGATTAAAGGCTCAGTAGCCAATTTTGCCGACTATGCAATTCAGCATGGAGTGAATTATAAAGTACTCAAAGATTTTAATCCGTGGTTACGGGAGAATGAACTCACTTATTCGGGCAGAAAAAGATACTGGGTAGAAATTCCGGAATTGTAAAAGCAGATTACTAAAGTTACATCGGCCCAAACTTATATTGATTGTGATGCTGAATTGTTGGCAGCACGAAATTGCTTAAAATGACTAAAAAGAAAGTAGAAACAGATACCGAAGTGCAATTGGCTGAGCTTGAATCGGAAGAGAAGATCATTATTCAGGGAGCCCGCGTGCACAACCTCCGCAATATTGATGTTACCATTCCGCGAAATAAACTAACCGTTATAACCGGATTAAGCGGAAGTGGGAAATCATCGCTGGCATTCGACACCATTTATGCCGAAGGACAGCGTCGTTACATCGAAACATTTTCGGCTTATGCGCGCTCATTTCTCGGAAACATGGAACGCCCTGATGTGGATAAAATCACCGGTTTAAGCCCGGTAATATCCATCGAACAAAAGGTAACTACCCGAAATCCGCGCTCAACAGTTGGAACGGTAACCGAGATCTACGACTTTTTGCGTTTGTTGTTTGCCCGCGCCGGCGAAGCATTTTCGTACAACACCGGCGAAAAAATGGTGAAGTACACCGAAGAAAAGATCATTAATCTGATTAAAAGTGATTTTGCCGGGAAACGTATCAATATTTTGGCACCGGTGGTAAAAGGCCGTAAAGGGCATTACCGTGAGCTGTTTGAGCAAATCCGGCGAAAAGGATTCCTGACTGCACGTATAGATGGAGAATTGACCGAACTGATGCACAACCATAAAGTGGATCGTTACAAAAATCACTTTATCGAGATTCTGATCGACAAACTGGTGGTTGACGAAGCCAGTACAAAACGCCTGAAAGACAGTGTGCAGACGGCCATGAAACATGGCCACGGAATTCTGATGATTCTCGATCACGATACCAACGAAGCTAAATATTACAGCCGTTTGTTGATGTGCCCGACTACCGGAATTTCGTACAACGAACCGGCACCGCATAACTTTTCTTTCAACTCGCCGCAGGGAGCTTGTCCAAAGTGTAACGGACTTGGCCGCGTAACCGAGATCGATTTAGATAAGATTATGCCCGAGAAAGACAAAAGCATTAACAAAGGTGGAATAGCTCCGCTTGGCCCTTATAAAAACACGCTCATCTTCTGGCAGATCGAAGCGCTTGGAGAGAAACACGGTTTTACGCTAAAAACGCCGGTAAAAGATATTCCTGAAGAAGGGCTGAACGAGGTACTGTTTGGTACCAACGACCGCATTCAGCTAAAAAATACACCGCTTGGTAACAGTCTGAACTACATGATGAGTTACGACGGGGTGATAAAATATATCGACAATCAGCGCGAAGAAAGCACATCAAAAACGGCACAAAAATGGGCCAATCAGTTCGTAAAAACCATTGAGTGCCCTGAGTGTAAAGGCATGCGACTGAAAAATGAATCGTTGCATTTTAAGATCGATGGAAAAAACATTTCGGAACTGGCAAAAATGGATCTCGACGAACTGGGCGAATGGCTCAATGGTTTGGAAGAACGTATTTCCGAACGCCAGTTAAAAATTGGCGCTGAGGTGATCAAAGAAATCCGCGACCGTCTTGGGTTTATGCTGGGCGTGGGTTTGAATTACCTGGCACTCGATCGCACTGCACAAAGTCTTTCGGGGGGAGAATCGCAACGTATTCGTTTGGCTACACAAATTGGCTCGCAGCTGGTAAACGTGCTTTATATTTTAGATGAACCAAGTATCGGGTTGCACCACCGCGATAATCTGAAACTGATTCAGGCGCTTGAGCAACTGCGCGATTCGGGCAACTCGGTAATTGTGGTGGAACACGACCGCGATACGATGTTACACGCCGATCACCTGATTGATATGGGGCCACACGCCGGTCGTCACGGAGGAGAGGTTGTGGCCGCCGGAACAACGCAGGAAGTGCTGAAATCAAAATCACTCACTGCTGATTATCTCAACGACAGAAGACAAATTGAGGTGCCGGCCGTGCGCAGAAACGGGAAATCGGATATTTTAAAAATAACGGGTTGTACGGGTAATAACCTGAACAATGTAACGCTCGAAATTCCGCTGGGTAAATTTATCTGCGTTACGGGTGTTTCCGGCTCGGGAAAATCGACGCTGATAAACGAAACACTACAGCCGATTTTGAGCCAGCATTTTTATAAATCATTAAAAGATCCGCTGCCCTACAAAAAGGTGGAAGGACTGGAGTTGATCGATAAAGTTATTCGTGTCGATCAGTCGCCGATTGGCCGCACTCCGCGCTCGAACCCGGTTACCTATACCAATGTTTTTGGCGATATCAGAAGTTTGTTTGCCCAATTACCTGAAGCCAAAATACGTGGTTATAAACCCGGTCGTTTTTCATTTAACGTAAAAGGCGGACGCTGCGAAGAATGTCAGGGTGGAGGCTTGAAACTTATTGAAATGAACTTCCTGCCCGATGTTTATGTGCATTGCGATAAGTGTAACGGCAAACGCTACAATCGCGAAACACTTGAAGTGCGCTACAAGGGAAAATCCATCAGCGATGTGCTGGATATGACCATCAACCAGGGAGTGGAGTTTTTCGAACATATTCCATCCATAGCCACTAAGCTGAGTACTTTGCAGGATGTTGGTTTGGGCTACATCACACTGGGGCAATCGTCAACTACGCTTTCAGGGGGTGAATCGCAACGGGTAAAACTGGCTGCCGAGCTGGCCAAACGCGACACCGGGAAAACCATTTATATTCTGGATGAACCTACAACCGGTTTGCATTTCGAGGATGTACGTGTACTGCTCGAGGTGCTGAACAAGTTGGTGGAAAAAGGAAACACCGTAATAGTTATCGAGCACAATATGGATGTTATTAAGGTTGCCGATCACATTATCGATATTGGTCCGGAAGGCGGAAAACACGGAGGAAAAGTGCTTTGCACCGGAACACCTGAGGAGGTCTGCAAAAACAAAAAATCGCATACCGCTAAATACCTGAAACAAGAGTTGGGGTTGTAAAATTTATTAGAGACAACCCAATCCTTGAAGAATCATAAATTTTAGAGGTTGGTTTTAATTGGCTATAATCATAGGTTTCAAGGGGTATTGTAGCTTTTCATTGGACTTTGTGTGATGGATAATTTATGTTGCTTTTGTCTTCATGCCAGACGGGCAGTTCCTTTTCCAGTCGATGAAAAGGAACCAAAAATCTTGTCAAAAAATAACCTTTGCGTTTTTTCAATGCAACGAATTAGCCCGACTGACGGATTTTTGACGAGCCCGCATAAAATTTGCCCTATAGTCCGCCTTCGAGAAAAAGCGTTAAGAAAATAAATGGAAAGAACGTAAAGAAATCAAGTTTGTTTGACGCTCGTTAGACCTGAAGCATGAAGGTCTAAAAGGAGGAGTTTCTTGATTTTAGTGAAAGGAATTTATTTTTAGTTTTTTATCGTCAGCGGTGGCTTTTTTGAATACTTTTTCAGCTATAGGAAAAAGTATTTCCCGTCCGGAAGGACAATTGAGAAAAGTTGTTTATAAAACTGAACGTTGTAGGTACTCCATACCTGAAAAACTTGGGTCACTACTGTAATTGCTCATCGCATTTTCATACTTTTACCTGAAGAAACAGATGACAGTTACTATGAAAGACATTGAAATTTATTGCCGGAATACACATACATCCCATACTTATCCTATGGGTACATCATTGCTCGAAATCAGTAATGACTTGAATATAAAACTACAAAACCAGGTTTGCGGTGCTATTGTAAACCACCAGGTTAAGGAATTGTCGTTTTGTGTGGTAAAACCCAAGCACATCGAGTTTATCGACTTTTCACATCCCGACGGAATGAGAATGTACATCCGGAGTTTGATTTTTGTGTTGTATGCCGCCGTTAAAGAGGTTTTTCCGCATGTGGCATTTAAAGTGCAAAATGGTATAAGTAACGGCTATTTTTGCGAATTGCAGGGACTGGAACGCGAGATTTCCGAATCTGATATTTTTTCCATAAAACAGGAAATGAATGCGCTTATCGAGGCCGATATCCCGTTTGTAAAGAAAGGTATTATTACATCGCACGCCGTTGATTTACTGGCAAAACAAGGGCTGGAAGATAAGGCTCAGTTATTCGAGCAGCAGGGGCGCATGTACTCGTACCTTTATTTTCTGAATGATCTTGGCGATTATTTCTACGGTAACCTGTTGCCCTCAACCGGATACATTTCGAATTACGGTTTGGTGCCGTATTTTGATGGTTTATTGTTGCAGGTGCCCCGGCGAAAACATTTCAAAAAGCTGCATAAAGTCGTGTACAACGATAAACTGTTCGAGATTTTCCAGGAGCAAAAAGACTGGGCCGAAATTCTGAACGTTTCCACCATTGGAAGTTTAAACGATTTTGCGCTGCAAAACCGAAGTGGCGATATCATAAAAATATCGGAAGCACTGCACGAGAAAAAGATTGCAGAGATTGCCAACCAGATATCGGCACGCGGAAACGGAACCAAGGTGGTGCTTGTTGCCGGACCGTCGGCTTCGGGGAAAACCACCTTTAGCAAACGTCTTGGTGTGCAACTGGCAGTAAACGGTATGCGCCCGTATCAGGTGTCGCTCGACGATTATTTTGTTGATCGCGAACATACCCCGAAAGATGAAAATGGCGAATACGATTTTGAAGCGCTCGAAGCCATCGATATCGAGTTCTTTAACCATCAGCTGATCGAACTTTTTAAAGGCAAGGAAGTACGTTTGCCCAGGTTCGATTTTCATAGTGGCAAACGTATGCAAAATGGCAAAACGCTGAAACTCGAAAAAGATGATATTCTGATTGTTGAAGGTATTCACGGAATGAATCCCGGCCTGCTGACCGATGTGGCAGAACAGAACACCTTTAAGATTTTTATTTCGGCACTTACCCAGATTTCGGTGGATGAACATACACACATTTCTACAGCAGATAACCGTTTGCTGCGCCGTATGATTCGCGACAGCCGATACCGCGGCTACCGTGCTGCCGATACGATTAAACGTTGGCCATCGGTGCGTAAAGGCGAGGAGAAAAATATTTTTCCTTACCAGGAAAATGCCGATATAATGTTTAACTCGGCAACCATTTATGAGCTGGCCGTTTTGAAAAAATATGCAGAGCCGATATTAAAATTGGTGCTCGAGAATCAGCCGGAGTACATGGAATCTACGCGTTTACTGGAATTCCTGTCGTACTTTAAACCCATCAGCGATGTGGAAATCCCGCCAACTTCGCTATTGCGCGAGTTTTTAGGGGGAAGTAGTTTTGCGTATTAAATTGGAGTTTAAACCTTAATTCTGGAATTATTTTTTGCACCGTTCTTTAGAGCGGTGGTTAAGCACAGAGTAAGTAGCTGTAATTTTTTAGGATTTTTGTATACTTCATGATACAAAAATCCTAAAAAATTATTTTGTCTGGGCAAATTCATATCACCGCCTTGAAAGACGGTGCAAAAAATACGGTTCTATTTGTGCGAATTTTCAAACCTAATTATTCCCCAAAAACCATCAACACCGGCAATGCTTTATTGTCAAAATCAAAAACAGCCTGGTTTTCCCATGGTGATGCATCGGTGGCTTCCGGGCCTTCCCACGCAATGAGTTCGGCTCCCCAGTAACAAAAGCCACGGCCTTTTTCCACTTCGTCAAACGAAATTTGTTTGATCCGTTCGATAAACTGTTGCTGTCCCGTTTCTGTGGCCGGGTAATCAGGCAGAATCAACTGGTCGTTTTGCCCCACAATGTTGTTGGTCCAGTCGTTCCAGTCGAGCGTAAAAGGGTAGGCAGTTTCTGCCACTACAATTTCTTTGTTAAATGTTTCGCTCAGGTTGGTCATGGTGGTTTTCAGGCTTGTTAAACTTTTGCCATGCCAAATGGGGTAATACGATAAGCCAATCATGTCGTAATCGAGGTTACGGACCACGTTAAAAAACCAGTCGGCATTGTTGAGGCCGGCATAATGGATCAGAATTTTTGTGGTCGACGAGTTATCGCGGACCGCCTGAATCCCTTTTCCCATCAACTCCAGAAACTGGAAAGTCTGGTCCTGAATGTTTCCTTCAGGATGTAAAAAACCACTGTTTATCTCGTTCCCGATCTGAATGTAGTCAGGCGAAATTTCGGTCATAATTTTTTGTGTGTAGGCATAAACGCTGTCTTTTAAAGCCGGGTAAGAAATCCCGTTCCAACGTGCGGGTTTACTTTGTTGTCCCGGATCGGCCCAGGTATCGGAATAGTGAACCGTTAGCCAGATAGCGAAACCTTTTGCCTTTAGTTGGGTGGCAAAAGTTTTTACCTCGTTAAACCCAGAATGTTCGTTCTCCGGATCGACCCACAAACGCAGGCGAACCGTGTTTACTCCGTTCTCTTTTACGATGTTGAGAAGGTCTTTTATATTGTTTTCATGATCGTAAAATGTTGGATTGCTCAATTCAATTTCGGGTAACTGCGACAAATCCATTGCCGAAATCAGTTCCTTAGTTTCCGGATCGGGAGTCGGATCAACCGGATCCTTATTATCGTCGGAGCAGGCAGCAAAAAATAGAACTGCCCCCAGTAGTAAGTGTATCCATTTAATTCGTTTCATCTTTCCTGTTTTCTTATCATTTTCAGAATAACAAATGTACTTTTCAGGGGGTTAAGATGCAACTTCAGTAGCCCTATATTTGCTCCACATTAGGCAGTTTGTAACTTTTGTAAGCACCGGCTAGTCCAAGAACCGACAACAGTAAAATCACACCTTCAACCGAGAGCAGCGAAACCAAAGCACTTAAGCCACCTACCATTAAAAGTATAATGCCAATAACGGTATTGCTAACCGACACGTAACTGGTGCGCTCATTTCCGGTGGCCATATCGATTACATAGGTTTTGCGGCCCAAACGAACGCCCTGATGGGCAATGCCTAAAATAAACAGCACAACCGGGTAGAGCCATTTTGCACTTCGCAAGGCCTCGAAATACGAAATGGTGAAAAAGATAAATATGCCAAGAACGGAAGCGATCAATACCGCCACTGCCATAATATTTTTGCTCGATTTATCGGCATATCTGCCCCAAATCGGCGAGCTTACTATCGATGCAACCCCTTTGGCAATAATAAACAAACCGAGCAGGTAGGCCTCTTTACCCACATGCTCCTGCGCAAGTACAACATAAAACGGAGCCGACAACGCGGTACATAAAAGCAGGGTGCGGGCGATAATAAAATCGCGGAAATGTTTATCGGTTTTTAGCAATTTAAATCCCGATAAACTGCTTTCGGTGTTAGAGGACTTCTCTTCAACCGGGCTTGGGAATTCCTTAATTCGTGAATAAATAAATGCTGCCACCAGCCAGGTTGCCGAAGCAAAAAAGATGATATTGGTATAAAAGTTAATGGTGGTATCTTTTTCCGACTGATACAACATAAACAACCCTGCTACCAGTACCAGCACTCCTGACACCGAAACCGAATAACCTTTCATACGCCCGCGGCGGGTTTTGGGGATGGTTTTCCCGATAATGTCTTTCGAGGTCAGCGAGCTCATACTTCGCGATAAACTAAAAATTACAACCGCAGCCACGATCAGCCATCCGGCAGAAAAGCCTTTAAAGTTCAGTGCAATAATGCCAATGGCGCCGATGGCCAGAAACTGCAATAAAGCCCCAATTACCCATAGCCATTTTCGTATGGCGCGTTTGTGAATAATGGGAACAAAAAACACCTGTGGCACCATCGACCCCGATTCGCGCAGCGGAACAATTAAACTAATCAGGTACACCGGTGCGCTTACATAGCTCATTAACCAGGTTAAAACGGTTTTGGGGTTGCTCAGCGTATCGCCAAGCTGGGTAAATACATTACTGAAAATTTGTAAAAAGAAGTTGCGGGGAACATATTTGCATGCCTCGTCGGTAATGTCGGTGCAAACACCTTTTTTGTTTCCTTTATTCAGGTAATGGTAAAGTCTCTCAAACATGCTTTGTTTCTCTGTTCAGCTATATTTTTGAAAATTACTGGTATAACATTTTTTCAGAGCTATGGTTTGTTGAGGCTGGGATTTATTTGTTTTTCTCTTCTACAACCAAATCTATTGTGTGTGTTAAAAGCTCCGATCCTCCCCAAACACCGTGCCCCGGAACTATTACTTTAGCATCAGCATATTTGGTTTTTACCTGCTGAACCGTTGTGTCCCAGTCGGCGACAATTGCATCACCCAGATTTCCAAGATTTCTCGAATTGGCCGATTTTACCAAACAGCCACCAAACAGAATCTTTTCCGATGGAAGCCAAACCGTAATGTTGTCGAACGAATGTCCGGCACCAAAGTAGCAGCATTCGACAGGTTCGCCGTAAAAATCAAAAGTCAGCGAGTCGGTGAAAGCAGTTAACGGTTCTTCGATTCCCAGTTCTTTGCATTTACCAATGGTCATCGAATTTGCAATTGATTCCACTCCGATGCGGTGAAGGTAGCTGAGGCCTCCCAAACAGTCGTCGTGAAAATGACAGGCGATCAGTTTTTCCACTTTGGCAGAAAACGAATCCTGAATGTATGTTGTAAGCTTTTGGGTTTTCTCATTATCCATCGGCGAGTCAATAAGCAAGGCATGTCCATTTCGGATAATGACCAAACCATTGGAAGAAAAGCGGCCAAAGTTTTCCAGTTCGTCAAAGGTGATATGCAGAAAAACCGAATCCTGAAGATGTACCAGTTGGATATCGTCGTTAATCACAATTCGGTCACTGGTTTGCGCATCACAGAAAGTGATTGTGATTAGTCCGATTATCAGAAGAACGATGCTTTTGTTGTTCATTTTGTTTCTGGTTGTTGTTGACTCTTTCTTTGTTAACGGTTTAGCTATACGAAGTGCAGGTCTTTTAAATGCTTAACAGCCGCGACTCACTTTGCCAAATCATGAACGCCGAATTGGCCTTGTTTGCAACAAATTAATTCACCCTGTTTTTGAATAGTTTGCGGATTAATGAAACTAATTCGTGTTTTTGTATTGGTTTTGCAATGTAATCGTCGCAACCCGCTTCAATTGCCTTTTCTCTGTCGCCCAGTTGGGCAAAAGCAGTTTGTGCTATAATTATCACATCCTTATTTAATTCGCGTATTTTCCGCGTTGCTTCGTAGCCGTTTACAACAGGCATTTGAATATCCATCAGCACTAAATCAACATCAGGATTATTTTTGCAAGCCATAATTGCCTCCATTCCTGATTGAACATTTATTATTTCGTGTGCGAAATCGTTAACAGAAATGGTAAGTAGTTTATTGGATATTTCATCATCGTCAGCAATTACTATTTTCAGATTTTTGTGTTGTACCGGATCTGCTTTTATGGCATCAGATTCAACAATTTCAGATACGTCTCCTTTATTATATGCTATTGTGAAATAAAATGTTGATCCAATGTTTTTTTCGCTTTCCAGCCATAATTTACCCTCCAGCATATCGATATAGGCTCTGGCAATTGCCAAACCTAAACCGGCACCTTGCCTTGCCATTTTATCTTCAATATCAGCTTGTACAAACCGTTCAAAAATTGCAGTCTGCCTGTCTTTAGGTATTCCTATGCCGGTATCTTTTACAAAAAACTCCAGTTCAGAGCCCGGGGCTTTTAAATGATATCCAAACTCAATGCTTCCTTTGTCGGTGTATTTAATCGCATTTTTTAGCAGATTGGAAAGAATTGCATAAAGCTTGTCGCTATCTGTATTCAGCACTGCATTCTTATCCGGTAAGCCTTTTATCAAACGTAATTCGATGGATTTCCGGTTGGCTTCTTCTATAAAAAATCCATATAAATCTTCCAAAACCTGATTTACATTCAATTTCGTGTTAACCACAGCCATTTGCCCCGATTCGATTTTGGAAATATCAATAATGTCGTTAATAATATTGAGCATGCGATCGCCACTTTTAACTATGATGTCGACATACTTATTGTACTTTTCATTTTTAAGGTTTGCATCTTTTAATAAATTGGCAAATCCCAAAATACCATTCATGGGGGTTCTGATTTCGTGACTCATATTAGCCAGGAAAGCTGATTTCAGCCGGTCGCTTTCCTCTGCTTTTTCTTTGGCTTGTGTTAACTCAAACTCGGTTTCTTTGAGTTTTGTTATGTCAAAGGATATTCCTCCGATTCCAGGTTTATCATCAGGTAATTGAATAAAAAACTTATAATCGTGGAGCCACGTTTTTTTATTGTTCAGGATACATTCGTATTGTAAATTCATTTGTTTTGTCTGCGAAGTCAAAATCTCCTGATCAGTTTTCTCAAGCATTGCAGCAATGTGTGGTTCAAAAATAGTTTTCGCCGAACTGTTTTGTTCTTCACCTGCTACCTTATTTACCATATCTACCATTCTGTTCCGGTAAATATGATTTAGCTTGCTGTCTTTTATGTAAACATAGGCAGGGGTGTTTTCCATGAACGTTTTAAAAATCTGTTCGCTATGTTTTATCTTTTTAGTGGCTATTTTAACTTTATAACGAAGTAGCCCAATAAAGATTATCAAAATTAAAACGATAATTAAAGTCAAATAGATAAGTTCTTTTAACCATTCAGGGAAAACCTCTATCGCCCCAACTTTATCGTGCGACCATTTTTGGCGGGCAACATTAAATACTGAATTTCTATCGTGTTTCCAGCTGATCAAATAGTTGTCTAAAAGTTCTAAAAGCTCATTGTTTGAGTCTTTCTTTACGGTTAGAAAAATATCAAATGGATTTAAAATAATCCCGGTGGATAAAAGTCCGTATTCAACCGATTTGGGAGAACCAAATGTATTGTTAACAACACCGGCATCAACCTTTTTATCGTGTATTAATTTGAAGACTTCTTCAAAATCTGCCACTTCAATAAAAGAACAGTTTATTTCCAGTTTTTCAATAAGCTGTTTTAAGTGCCCGCCATTATAATCCATTTTCATAATGGCTATTGTTTTCCCTTCCAAGTCTAAAATCCCGTGAATTTCTGAATTGGGGAGTGTATAAACTTCGCTCCAAACGGTTAGTAAGGGCGTGGGTACGTAATCCATATAATTCAAGCGCTCATCAGTAAGTGCAACGCTTGTCAATACGTCAATCTCACCGTTTTTAATGCGTTCAAGTCCTTCTTCCCATGAACCGTAAACGTAAACAAAGTTTATATTTTCTTTTTTTCCGAGTTCTGTCAACGCATCAACATAAAACCCTTCAATCTCTCCATCGTCAGCCTGGAAAATTCCGGGATAAAAGTTAAAAGCACCAACTTTAACAACTTCCTGTGCTTTTGAACTTCCCAGAAATGAGATAAATAAGAAAAAAAGATAAACTGTTTTTTTCATATGATTAGTTGACAATAATCGACAATTGTTCTGATAAAGCGTTTTTGCAATGTAAGAAATTTTTCAGCATTGTCTTTATGGTAGGTGTATGTTAACATTAATATCCATCTTATTTCGTGTATTATTGCGAGCTGTTGTATTACAAGTGTTATTAGAAAAAATCGGGCTGTTTTCAGCTTCTGTATTGTAAGAACAGGTTTTTAATGGGTTCGTCAATTTTGATTTTCACACCAATAAAAATAATATTTTTCCAACAGATTGGAAATAACCAGTATATAGCTGTTTTTATTTCCCGGCCAGGTCGCGAATGGTTTGCCGAAGTATATTAACTTCCAGCTCCAGCTCTTTAACCCGGTTTTGCAGGTTTGCATTTTCTTCTACCAGTTCCTGATCCGCACAATCGGGTTCGGCATAGGGGAATTTGGTGCCCAGTTCGCGAAAGAAGTTGTATTGCAGTAAATCGCTCAGGTCGGCCAGCTTTTGCACCTGTATGGTAGGGCGATGTAACATTCCGTTAACCGAAGTGGGGTGCAAATTTAGTTCCCGGGCAATGTCGGCACCTGTAATGTTCCTGCTTTTCATTACTCTTTTTACGATCGGTAGTACTGAAATCTTCTCCATAAGTATTCGTTTAATAGTATTTACCTTTAAATATACGTAAAAAACATAATAGGGTAGGTGCAAAACATTAAACGCGATGCTAATAACATCAAACGAGATGCTAATAGCCTCGAAATAGATGTAAAAAACATTTATAAGTAGTTATATAAGATTTAAATAGATGTAAAAAGCATTTAATAGAATGTATAAAAGCTTGAAAACTATGGAATAAGCCTATGTTTTGATGTACGGAAGTACCTCGTTTGATCTAAAAGCTTCATTTTAGTTGGGAAAGCATGTGCTGGTCGGTTTCCATATGGAACAGTAGAACAGTTAAGCGATAAAATAAAAGCCCGGCATAAAACCGGGCTTTTGAAAACTATTTTTCTTTAGCAGAACTGCACTTTTAGCTTGCCGCGCTGCTTCATGATAAGATCATTATTTCAGCGAAACCTGTTTCTTTAAACGAATATCGGCCGATGAAGCGCCAACCAGCAATTCAATATCGCAAAGGTCGTTGGCCCAGGCCTGGGTTTCTTCGTTCCAGTATTGCAGGTCTTCCACCGGAATTTCCAGTGTTACGGTTTGTGTTGCACCCGGCTCAAGTGGCACGCGTGTAAAAGCTTTTAACTCTTTAAACGGCCATTCAACCGATGGGTTAATACGGTGCACATACACCTGAACAACTTCTTCGGCAGCCATATCTCCGGTGTTGCTCAGGTTAAACGACAACGAAATGGTTTCGTCGGCACCATAACTTTCCTGTGTGGTATTTAAATCGGCATAAGCAAATTCTGTGTACGATAAACCGTAGCCAAACGGGTACATTACCGGTTTGTTTTTGGTCTCGAACCAGCGGTAACCCACCAGCGATTCTTCCGAATAATAAGCCGTGTTCGGATCGTTTTCCAGTTTACCGTCGGCAGCGTGTGCTTCCGATTCCTTCTCTTCAACAAGGTCAACAAAAATATCGCCTTTTTTGGCTCCCTGCGGATAGTTGCCCAGCGCATAAGCCGGCGAATCTTCCAGTTTTATTGGCAGAGTAAACGGTAAACGTCCGCTTGGCGAAATATTTCCAACCAGGATGTCGGCCAGTGCATTTCCGCCTTCGGTACCGTTAAACCACGACTGCAACAAGGCTTTCGACAGTGGTTTTACGGTGTTTAAATCGTTGGGCGCGCCGCTAACCAGCACAGTTACGATATTTTCGTTTACCGCACTAATTTGTTGAATTAAATCATCCTGTCCCGATGGCAGGAAGATGTTTTCGCGGTCGTTGGCTTCGGTTTCCACGGCACGGTTGTCGCCACCAATGAATAACACAATATCGGCTTTGGCAGCCAGTTCAACCGCTTCTTTATTTAGCTTTTTGTTCAGTACTGCTTTTTCTTTATCCTCACGGTCGATATCTTCTTGTGATTTGCCACCAAAAATACGTGCAAAATCCAGCTCCACCGGAACATAACCCTGTGCATACTGAATTTCGGCTTTGTCGCCAATTCTGTTTTTCAATCCTTCAAGCGGAGTAACTTCGTACAGCGTTTTAACGCCTGCACCAATACCTCCGTTACCCATTTCGCGAACGGCGTTTTCGCCAATTACAGCAATCAGTGGTTTTTTACTCAAATCGAGTGGAAGGATGCCTTCGTTTTTCAGCAGCACTACCGATTTACAAGCCACATCATAAGCAATTTTCTGGCTTTCGGGTTGCGAGGTAATTACCTGGTTGGCCTCTTCGGCAGGAATGGGCTCGATTGCCAATCGCACACGCAGAATCTCGCGCACACGCTGGTCAATCACTTCTTCCGAAACAGCACCGGCTTTTACCGAGTCGAGCAGGGCCGCGCCCAAATAACGGCTGTCGGGCATTTCAACGTTCAGTCCGTGTTTTACCGATTCAACAGAAGAATGTGTACCATTCCAGTCCGACACCACAAAACCACCAAATCCCCATTCATCGCGCAAAATCTGGTTCAGCAGCACGTCGTTTTCGGCGCACCACCAGCCGTTTACTTTATTGTAGGCCGCCATTACACTGTAAGCATCTGCTTCCTGAACAGCCGCTTTAAATGGTGGCAGGTAAATTTCGCGCATGGCACGCTCGCCAACAATTACGTTTACCGTTCCGCGGTTGTTCTCCTGGTTGTTCAGCGCATAATGTTTTAAACAGGCCGCAACACCATTGTCCTGCGCACCTTTTGTATACTCAACTGCCAGTTGCGAGCTCAGGAACGGATCTTCGCTCATGTACTCGTAAGTGCGTCCGCCGGTAGGAATTCGCTGAATATTAATGGCCGGCCCGAGAATTACGTCTTTTCCGCGTAAACGGGCTTCTTTTGCCATTCCTGTTCCGTAGGCATAAGCCAACTCCGGACTCCAGGTAGCTGCCAGCGCCGATCCGGTAGGGAAGAATGTGGCTTTGTCGTTTTCCCAGCCAAGCGGTGCCCAGCTCTTGGGTTCCATTTCCTCACGGATACCAAACGGCCCGTCGGCATAAACCATGTCGGCAATACCCAGGCGTTCAACTCCGGCCGATACAAACATATATTTACCGTGCAGCATATTTACTTTTTCGTCCAGTGTCATTTGCGAAATGATACCGTCGATCTGTTCATCGTACTGCAACAACGACGAGGTAAAAGTTTTTGTTTTTGAAGATTCTTCTGTACATGCTCCGAGCAAAACTGCCAAAAGCATTACGATTGTGATTTTGTAGTTCATAGTATAATTTGGTTTTATAATTCTTTTCGCCTCAGTAGTGTTGCAAATAACACTCCGGTATAAAAAAGCGTTAAAATAATTTCATATGGTAAAAATAACAAAAAGAAATAGATTACGAGCCTAGCAGGTCTCAAAATGTCATAATAACACAATGGAATATTTGATCGGGTGATTGTTTTTTTTCGCTTCGATAAAAATGCTGATATTTGCAGCACAAAAAATTTGATAAAAATGACAAAACAAAATATTCCGGCTGTACTGGGTATGGGTAACGCTTTGGTTGATGTAATCTCGGTTTTGGAGAGCGATGCTTTGCTTGAGCAGTTTGGATTACCACGAGGTAGTATGACGCTGGTTGATGCCGCTCAATCGAAAACAATTTACGATGCTACTTTCTCTGAAAAGAGTGAGGTGGCCACCGGAGGATCGGTTGCCAATTCCATTCGTGCTTTAGCCAACCTGGGCGGAAAGGCCGGATATATGGGAAAGATTGGCCGCGATGATCTGGGCGATCTTTTTCGTAACGACTTTGAAAAACGAGGTGTAAAAACACATTTGTTCCACAGCGATAATGCCACTGGAAGAGTGATGGGACTGGTTAGTCCTGATTCGGAAAGAACCATGGCAACCTACCTGGGCGCTGCTGCCGAAATGCTTCCTGAAGAAGTAACCGAAGAGCTGTTTGCCGGCTACGAATATGTTTACATTGAAGGCTACCTGGTTTTTAATCACGACCTGATTAAAGCCTGTGCCGTGGCTGCCAAAAAAGCCGGGGTGAAAATCGCTGTCGACCTCTCAAGCTTTAACGTAGTGGAAGCCAACCTCGATTTCCTGAAAGAGCTGATCAGGGATTATGTGGATATTGTTTTTGCCAACGAAGAGGAAGCTAAATCATACACCGGGCTGGATCCGGAAGCTGCACTTCACGAAATTGCAAAAGGCGATAAAATTGCCGTTGTAAAAGTGGGAAAAGAGGGGTCGATGATTAAACAGGGCGATGCGGTTGCCCGTGTTGGAGTGATTCCGGCAAAAGCACTGGATACCACCGGGGCAGGAGATGCCTATGCGGCCGGTTTCTTTTATGGCCTTACCAATGGTTACGATCTGGAAAAATGTGGCAAAATTGCAGCATTGGTTTCAGGGAAAGTAGTTGAAGTAATGGGGCCAAACCTCGCCGACGAACAATGGCCGGAAGTGAAAGCTGAAATTGCAAAGATTGTTGGTTAAAATTAAAGCATAAAAAACTGTCATTTCGATCAGTCGGCTGACGGAGAAAAATCTGTTAAAGGTTTAGCTTCGCTGATTTTCAATTCTCAGTCAATCTTCCTTCGAAATGACAGTTTTTATTTTATATCTAAGCTACTGAAATAAACCGTGGATTTGTGCATCGATCCTGTCGATAACAAAACTCAGGTCTTCGGGATTGGCGGTAAAATCAAGGTCGTCAACATTAATCACCAGCAATTTCCCCATTTTATAACTACTTATCCAGTTTTCGTAACGCTCGTTTAGCTGTTTCAGATAATCCAAACGAATCGAGTTTTCGTATTCACGGCCCCGCTTCTGAATTTGGTTTACCAGCGTTGGAATCGATGCGCGTAAATAAATCAGCAAATCAGGTGGCTGAATCAGGCTGGCCATCAAATCAAACAATGATTTGTAGTTGCCAAAATCGCGGGTGCTCATCAATCCCATGGCGTGCAGGTTGGGAGCAAAAATTTCGGCATCCTCGTAAATTGTACGGTCTTGTATAATCGTTTTTCCCGACTTGCGGATATCGATAATCTGTTTAAAACGCGAATTCAGGAAGTATATCTGCAGGTTAAACGACCAGCGTTGCATGTCGTTGTAAAAGTCATTCAGATACGGATTTTCGTCTACGTCTTCGTAATGTGGGGTCCATTTATAGTGTTTCGCCAAAAGTCCGGTCAGTGTTGTCTTACCGGCACCAATGTTACCCGCTATCGCAATGTGCATATTCAATAATTTTTTTTTGAAATTCTAAAGTATAAAAAAATTACCTGCCGGACCCCAGAATGTTCATAAGTTCGTCGAGATATTTTCGGTTATTGGCCAGGCGAGGAATTTTATTCTGCCCGCCAACTTTACCACGTTGTTTCATCCAGTTGTAAAACGTGCCTTTTGGTGCCACCGTAAGATGCAGCATTTCAAGGGTCATGTTTTTATGGCGCTTGGCTTCGTAATCCGAGTTCAGCGTTTTTAACGAATTATCCAGTATGGTTTTAAAATGATCGATGTCTTTTGGTTCTTTGGCAAATTCAATAATCCACTGGTGAGCTCCTTTGCTGTTGTCGCTCATAAATACCGGTCCGGCAGTGTATTCGTTTACAATTGCCCCGGTGTGGTGGCAGGCAATTTTCAGTGCTTGCTCGGCATTGTCGATGATTAGCTCTTCGCCAAAGGCATTAATAAAATGTTTGGTGCGGCCCGTTACTTTTATCTTGAACGGGTATTTGCAGGTAAATTTTATGGTGTCGCCAATTACATAACGCCACAACCCGGCATTGGTAGAAATTACCATGGCATAATTTTGGTCCAGTTCCACATCTTTAAGATTAACAACCGTTGGATTTTCGCTGCCAAATTCCGACATCGGAATAAACTCGTAGTAAATACCATAGTCGAGCATTAATAGCATATCGTCCTGGTGCTCGTTATCCTGGATGCCAAAAAAACCTTCCGAAGCATTGTAGGTTTCCACGTAATGCATTTGCGGCGACGGAATAATTTTCCGGTACTGTTCGCGATAGGGCTCAAAATTTACACCTCCGTGCGCAAACACTTCCAGGTTGGGCCACACTTCCAGCAGGTTCGATTTGCCGGTTTTTTCCAGCACGCGTTTAAACAATACCAGGTACCACGACGGAACACCTGCAAAAGCAGTAACATTCTGGTCGAGGGTGGTATCGATTATCTTTTCTACTTTCTCTTCAAATTCTTCAATAAGGGCAATTTCTGCTGCCGGTGTCCGGAACAGATCCGACCAAAAGGGTTCGTTCTCAATCATAATTGCCGACAAATCGCCATGAAACGAATTGTTGTTAAAAGAGCTGACACGATGGCTGCCTCCCAAAGTAAGTATTTTTCCTTTTAAAACTTTCGATTCGGGATTGGAGGTAATATACTGGGCAAAAATATCTTTTGGGCCGCGCAAATGGCATTCTTCCAGTGCTTCGTTGGTAACCGGAATAAACTTGCTTTTGTCGCTGGTGGTTCCGCTCGATTTGGCAAACCACTTTACCTCGCCCGGCCAAAGCAGGTTTTTTTCCCCCTGGCGCAAGCGGTCGATGTATGGTTTTACATCTTCGTAGGTTTGCAAAGGCATTGCTTTTTGGAATTCGCGGTACGAGGTTACATCATCAAAATTGTGTGCTTTGCCCCATTGCGTATCTTTTGCACTTTGCAAAAGCTCAAATAAGGTTTCACTTTGAATTTCATGTGGATATTCGCGGTAATACTGTATTTGGTAGGCACGTTTTATGTTTACCCACTTGATAACTGAATTTATGAGAGGCATCTGTTTCGTTTAATTTTATGAAGTCCAAATTTATGAATAAATGTATCAAATATGCAATCAAAAGTCATCTTGAAAAGGGCAATAATTGCGCGTCCTGAAAAATAAATTGAGGAAAAAGTTCGTTTAACCATAAAATCTGTTCGCTGGCCGATTGGCCGGTTTTTTAACTGATCACGAATTTTTATATTTACCGCTGCAAATTGTTTCGGGAAACCTAACATCCATAGAAATTACAGTATGAACTACATCGATATTATTTTAGGCATTTTGTTGCTACTGTCGGCAATAAATGGTTTTAGAAAAGGCCTTATTTCAGAGGTGGCCTCCATTGCAGCACTCATTTTAGGAATTTGGGGAGCTATTAAATTTTCATACGTTACCACCGAATTTCTGATCGAAAATTTCAACATGCATTCGAAACACATGAATATCATTTCGTTTGTAATCACCTTTGTAGTTATTGTAATTTTGGTGCACATTGTTGGCAGTGCGGTAAGTAAAATGGCCGAAACCGTTTTGCTGGGATTTGCCAATAAACTGGCCGGACTGGTTTTCGGCGTTTTAAAATCGGCCTTGATATTAAGCATAATATTGGTTATCTTTGACAAGATCGATGAGGACGTGCATATTCTTTCGCGCGAAGCCAAAGAAAATTCACGGATGTATGAACCGATCCGATCGTTTGCTCCTTCGATCTTCCCGTTTATCGAAGGATGGGAAATTGATATGAAAGAGAATCGCGAATATGAAACGAGCATATAAAATATTTACACCTAAGAGGATAATTAAAATTCATGCGAGTTCCATACGATGCCTTATAAGTAAACAGTCTTAATCGTATGAAAATGTGGTCTAAACTAAAAGAGCGTTTTAAAGGTAAAGACAAATCCACCTGGCACATCGATGTTGATTGTTTAAACTGTGGAACAAATTTTTCGGGGCATTTCTGTCCGAATTGTGGCCAGGCAGTGAAAGAGTACGACAAACCTTTTGGTTTTATCTTTTACAATTTTCTTGGCGACTTTTTTGCCTTCGACACACGTTTTTTTAAAACACTTTTTGGCTTAATTGCGCGCCCCGGTTTTCTTACCAAAGAATATTTTGCCGGTCGCAGAGTACGCTACACTCCGCCATTACGCATTTTTGTTTTTGTAAGTTTTATACTGTTTTTGTTGTTACAAATAGTTACCAATCGTGGTTTGTCAACGGTTTTGGACTCGGATTTAAAAGATGCAAAAATTGGACTTGACTCTACATCGGTAGTTGCTGCCGATTCGATTTTAAACGATGTAAACAAGGAGCTTTCTCCGCAGGAAAAGCAGGCCCTGGATAAAGTTCTGAGTAAGGGAAATATTCAGCTCGATAGTATCGACGTGGCTAAATCAGCCTATGAAGTAGATTTGGAAAGTTTGGGCGGTGCAAGTAATATCCGACTGGCGCTGAATAATTATGCCGACAAAATGGAAAAGGAGTTGGAAGAGGAAGAAGATCCGGGGAAACGTGCCGATTTGCAGGAAACTATACGTATGTTGCGCTCTCCTGAAGCTACCATGGCAAAAATACTCAAATACATTTCGTATGCATTTTTTCTGCTGCTGCCGCTTTTTGCACTAATCTTAAAGCTCATTTATATTCGCCGGCGCCATAATTACATGCGACACCTGGTTTTTTCCATTCACATCCATTCGTTCATCTTTTTGGTAATGACCACGATAATTGGTTTGTACTTGTTATTTGACAAAGACTTTGCTACTGTGTCAGGTATTTTATTCTTGTCGGTTCCCGTTTATATTATTATTGCTTTAAAGAAATTTTACGGGCAATCAATCGGTAAGGTCGTGCTCAAATTCTTCGCACTTTCGTTTATTTATAACATCGTATTTTTTACGGTTATTCTTCTGGCCTCGCTGGATGCAATTAATGTGCTCTGAAAATTATTTTAAAAAAGTTGCAACATTTCATTCTTCCGTGTAGTCAAACGGTCAGAAAATAAATTTTAAAACAATAATTATGGAAGAATTAATTGCAGTAGGCGTAGTATTTTTTGGAGCATATCACATTATCAAACTATTTTCTACCCACTTATTAAAACGAAAACTGATTAAGGCCGAACAGTACGACAGAGTTGGTATTCTGGAAGAGCCAAAAGTTGAAAATGATGAATCGAACCGTTATCCTTCGTTGAAATGGGGCTTGGTTGCCTTAATGACCGGTTTGGGTTTTATCATTATTGAAGTGATGGGATTATTTAACCGCGAAATGGTTAGAGGCCGCGATGCCGTTTTACCACTGGGAATTTTGATGGTTTGTATTTCACTGGGATTTCTGATCTACTTCTTTATTATGAACGGAAAAGCCGTTAAGAAATAACAACGACAAACAAAAAACAGTATAAATATACACCCGGCAACTTTGGTTGATCCAAAAGTTTGCCGGGTGTATATTTTACAGAAATGTATAATCTCCTATTTGCTGAAATCCCCGAAGAAAATCCTGAACTTTCATTCTTTTTTTACCTGCAATTTGCAGATCGGTAATTTGCAGCCAGCCATTGGCGCAGGCCACTTTTAAAAAGTGTTTGCCATCACTTTCCAATGTTCCCGGAGGCGTGTTTTTATTGTCTTCAACACGCATGGCCATAAATATTTTGGTGGCAGTTTCTTGCCCCGTTTCTTTGTGTTTTAAGGTACTCCAGGCAGCCGGGTAAGGCGATAGTCCGCGAATAAGGTTACGAACCGCATCTGCGTCTGCCGACCAATCGATTTTACAATCTTCCTTGAAAATTTTCGGAGCATGTTTTATTTCTTCACCTTCGGCAACCAACTCTTCCTGCGGAATAGCTTTGTAATCACCGGAAGCCAGTGCATCAACAGTTTCAACAACCAGTTTGGCGCCGATGCCCATTAAAGCATCGTGAATCGTTCCAACGGTGTCGTTTTCCCAAATGTCAATTTCTTTGCGGAAAAGTATTTTACCGGTATCAATTTCATGTGCCAACAAAAAAGTAGTTACCCCGGTTTTTGTTTCGCCGTTTATTACGGCCCAGTTTAGCGGGGCAGCGCCACGGTATTGGGGCAACAAAGAACCGTGCAAATTAAAAGTTCCCAAACGCGGCATGTCCCAAACCACTTCGGGTAACATTCTGAATGCTACAACCACCTGCAAGTCGGCTTCCAAGGCCCTCAATTCTTCCAGAAACTCCGGATTTTTAAGTTTTTCGGGTTGCAGAACATTTAGCCCTTGTTCAACAGCATATTGTTTCACTGCCGATTCGTGGAGTTTTTTTCCGCGTCCTGCCGGTTTGTCGGGCGCTGTAATTACACCAACAATATTGTAACCGCCTTCAACCAGGGCCTGTAAACTGGCCACGGCAAAATCGGGTGTTCCCATAAAAACGATTCTCAGGTCTTTTCCTTGCATAACTATTTTTTTCTGAGATTGGTATTTCCTTTTTGCGCTTTTGGCCAGTACGGGCAATGGCGGCATCCGTTGGCACAACAGTAGCCGCGGTTGGTAAGATAAGATTCGGTCATCACCCGGTAGCCATTTTCCATGTAAAAATCTTTCCCTTCCTTTAATTCTTCCTCGTATCTGTCAGGAAAAAGGTCATCGAAATATCCCATTCTCAAATTTTTTTCAAAAGTAGCCAAATTGACTTATCTTTCAGAACACGAATCACAGTTTTTACCATGGGAGTTGAGAAAGATTATTTAATGCGGCAGCTGATGATGTTGTTTGAAGTCATCCATAAGATTTTGCGTCACCGCAGAAAAGGCGAAGACGAAGAGGCTGAAAAGCAAATTCAGTTTTTTTACGAGTACCTGAAAATTGATGAAGATGTGGAGAAACTTTCGGTTGAAGCTTTGATCGATTTATTGGAGAAAGATAAAAACCTGGTAAACGAACAACTGGAAATGGTGGCTTTTGTTCTAAAAGAACAGGGCGAGCTGGCCAACTCGGATGATAAACGTTTGGATTTTTTCAGAAAATCATATTTCATTTTGCAAAAGGTGGAACGCGAAAGCATTTCCTTTTCAATGGACCGCCAAATGAAAATAGCCGAACTGAACGCTTACCTGAATTAATCTTGTTTCAGCGCAGTATCCTTCTCTTGCTTTCTGGAAAGAATATCAATGGCAACAATCATGGCAGTGAACCCCCAAAACGGCACCGAAATTTTGTCGGTATCCAAAAAGTTATTCAGAAACCCGTGGATGTAATAAGTAACCAGCCCAATAAGCGCCGCTAAAACTATCGACCGTAGCCGGTAATCGCTTAAGCGCGTGTAGGTATTAACCGCGGTATAAATCACCACGATTATAATTAACAGGTAAGTAGCCAGGCCAAGCACACCCGATTCGGCCATGGGGCCAAGGTATTCGCTGTGTGCATTTCCTCCGTCGGCAGAGTTGGTACTGATAATTGTGCGGTCTTTGCTTAACTGGTATCTGGCATATTTAAACATGTAGGTTCCCGGGCCGAAGCCAACTACAGGTTTGTCGGCAAACATGCGCACGGCACAACTCCAGCGGTTAATACGCTCGAGGTTCGATGCATCGGAGCTAATGTTCGACATCGAGGAAATGTGTGTCATTATATTTGCCGACGACTCTTCCGAGTTTTGTTCCAGTTTCATAACAATTTGCGATTGAAAGGTGAAGAACAAAACAATTACAGAAACCACGGTTATAAAAAGAGGCTTAAAGCGTATTCGCAATTTTAGGATGGTCCAAACGCCAAAAGCAACGATTATACTCAACCACGCTGCCCGACTGTACGATAACAAAAATCCCAGGGTAACCACGGCAAGCGCCCCGGCTGCCAGCAGCCTGATGTTTTTTGAATAAGTTTTACCCAGAATAAACATCACCAAGAACGGTATGTAAAAGGCAGTGGCAGCACCATACGAAGTGTGGTCGCGGTAAAACGGCGAAACCACAAAGTGCGCAGCTTGTTTGTCCCATAAACCATAACCCAGATGCCGGTACGTAGAATAGAAAATTACCAGGATTAAGGGAATTACATACAACCAGACATATTTTTCCATGTTTTTGCCGTCTTTAAATATTTTGGCAGTAAGCAGGTAAAGTCCCACCACAAACCAAATGCGCATCAGCAAAAATTTAAACGAAACCAGTGGCATGGTGCTGGTTACACTGGTAATGAGAATCCAGAAGAGGTTCAGGTAAACGGCCAGCGATACCGGGTGAAGTAATATTTTACGATCAAATTGACGTTCCTGAATAACTTTCAGAATAAAAAGCAGCAGCAAACCAAATAAAAGCGGTTCGGTTGGAATGTACATATCGAATCCTATCCCAGGTAAATATTCCCGAAGAGGAATGGATAAGGGAGCCAGAAAAGCGATGAGGTAAATAACTTTATCAAACGAATAAACGGCCAGTAAAACCACTGCAAAAACAAGCGGAAGCACATTGGCATACAGCATATGTTTTTCTACTACAAACCAAAGGTTCAGAAAAATAAATCCAATGGAAATGAGATAAAAAAGTGCAATTCGTATGACCGCTTTTTGTGGCACTTTAGTCTTTTTTTCTGTAGTCGAGAACCAGGAAAACCAATAGTGCAAAAAATACTGCCGACAGTGTTGTAAAAGCAACGATCAGCCAGCGCACAGGGTAAGCTTTTTTATCAGCCGGAAACGGGTATTCCACCACGTGGCTGTAGGTAATTTCTTTTTCGTATTCAGTTAAGTAGGTGTCGTAAACAATCGACAGTGAATCAATGACCTGAATAGTTTTATTGTATTTGTTTTCAAGCTTGTAAGCACGCGAACCTTCTTTCGAAAAGTTGTCGTAAAGCTGTTCAATTTTCTTTGTATCGCCTGCCGATCCACGTCCTGCCGCAAGTGCATTCATATAACCACGGGTAATTTCATTCACCTGGTTGTTATAACTAATAATGCCATATTTCTCACGGATGCTATCCAGTTGGTGTTCGTATGCTTTCAGCTCAGTATATTTCCTGTCGAGCTGTTTGCCGGTTATGTCAACCATTTCCTTTTCTTTGGTTTTATGCAATTCCTGCACTTTTTGGTTGAAAAACGATATGATTGAATCGCACATGTCGGAAGCTCGTTGCGGATCTTCATCCAACACGCTTATTTCTGCGGTTTCGTATTCTGTTTTGCCGGTACTCACATTGGTGTTGTACTCGCCAAGCATATACGTAATGTACTGCGGATCATCTTTTTTTATGTCGTACACTTTGGCGAGATCAAACGAATCGAACATTCTGAACTTGATGTCGTTCGAATTCAGAATCTCAAGCATCTGTTCGGTCTCCGACTCATCACTCATCGTCCAGATGTTGGTAGGGTAGAGGCGCGCCGTGGATTTAAATTTGGGCGTAATAAACGCCGGGCCCGAAAAAATGGCCGATAAAACAACAGCAATTGCACCAATTAGTACAAAATGAAATTTGCGTTTCCAGATGAGTTGCAGGATACGTTGGTTGTCAAAAAAGTTATCCATAAGGTGTGGTTTCAATTTGATCGTGTAATTTCAACGCACCTGAACTGTTTTTAGTATCTAAACACCTGATTATTCAGCAATAATAAGGAAGTAGTTTTTCTTCCCTTTTTGTGCCAGAATGTATTTTCCGCCAATTAAATAGTCGTTGTTTACAATCAGCTCAGGATCGTTGATCTTATCTTTGTTAATGCTCAATCCGTTACCTTGTATAGTACGGCGCAGTTCTCCTTTCGATGGAAATACCTCTGTTTTTTCAGCCAGCAAATCGATTACATTAATGCCAGCTGCCAACTCGTCTTTCGAGATATTGAATTGAGGAACGCCTTCAAACACAGCAAGGAAAGTACTTTCGTTTAGTTTGCGCAACTGTTCGGCAGTACCTTTTCCAAACAAGATCTGCGATGCTTCCACAGCCATTTCATATTCTTCGCGCGAGTGAACCATAATGGTTACTTCCTCAGCCAGTTTTTTCTGTAATGCACGGGCATGTGGTGCTTCTTTGTGCGCAGCAACCAATGTGTCGATCTCTTCTTTCGACAACAGCGTAAAAATTTTTATGTAACGTTCGGCATCGTCATCCGAAGTGTTCAGCCAAAACTGGAAGAATGCATAAGGCGAAGTACGTTCCGGATCGAGCCAAACGTTGCCCGATTCTGTTTTTCCGAACTTGGTACCGTCGGCTTTGGTGATAAGCGGACAGGTTAGAGCAAAAGCTTCACCTCCGTCCATACGGCGAATCAACTCAGTTCCGGTAGTAATGTTTCCCCACTGGTCTGAACCTCCCATTTGCAGGCGGCAGTTGTTGTTTTTGTACAAGTGGTAAAAGTCGTAGCCCTGCACCAGCTGGTAAGTAAACTCGGTAAACGACATGCCCGATTTAGACTCTTCGCCCAAACGTTTTTTTACCGAATCTTTTGCCATCATATAGTTTACGGTAATACGCTTACCCACATCGCGGATAAAATCAAGGAACGAAAATTCCTTCATCCAGTCGTAGTTGTTTACCAAAAGCGCTACATTGTCTTCTTTACTTTCAAAATCAAGGAATTTTGCCAGCTGAGCTTTGATACATTCCTGGTTGTGGCGCAATGTTGGTTCGTCCAGCAGGTTACGCTCCTGCGATTTTCCTGATGGATCGCCGATCATTCCGGTGGCTCCACCAACCAAAGCGATAGGCTGGTGACCTGCAATCTGAAGATGTTTCAACATCATAACACTTACCAGGTGGCCAATGTGCAACGAATCGGCAGTTGGGTCGATACCCACATAAGCCGCAGTTAATTCTTTTTCCAGTTGTTCTTCAGTTCCCGGCATTATATCGTGCAACATGCCTCTCCATTTCAGCTCTTGTACAAAACTCATCAGTGTAAAATTTATTTATGATCGTGATCGAATCAATCGTTTCTTAAAAATCTGCGCAAATATATAAAATGCTGAGTGTTATTCGTTGGCTTTCCGTTCAAAATCAAATCCTGCGAAGGAAATTAACGATTTGCAAACCACCATCTTCTTCCGCTTCCGACTCCCGGCTTTGGTCTTCCGACTTCATTCTTCAAACTTTTCAAAAATTATTGTAACATTTGCCTACCTTGCTTAGTCTGATGAGATAATTATGAATGATGCGCAACTGGTTCAACAGGTTTTAAACGGAAACAACCATGCGTTCAGGTTTTTGGTGGGAAAGTACCAACGGCTTGTAACGCACGTGGTTGGACGCATTATTCAGCAGGAAGATGAACTGGAGGACATTTGCCAGGAGGTTTTTATAAAAGTGTTCAAAACACTGAAGCGTTTTCGGGGCGATTCGAAACTGTCGACATGGATTGCTACCATTGCTTACAATACAGCAATAACGCATTACCGAAAACTGAAACGAAGAGGTGAACTGTCATACAGCGAAGAGCCCAACATTATTCTTGCTGAAAAAGACCCGGGGCTGAACCAGAAAAGTATTGAAAAGGAAGAAGCTAAAAAATATCTCATGCAACTGATTGAGTCGTTGCCGGTGAACTACCGAACGGTGATTACGTTATTTCATCTGGAGGAGTTCTCGTACAAAGAGATAGAAGAGATTACAGGAATGCCCGAAGGAACTATAAAAAGTTACCTGAGCCGGGCACGAAAATTATTAAAAGGCAAGATTGAAAAAGTTGCCCGTTTGGAACAAACTAATATATTTGTTGACTATGTATAACGAAGATCGGAATTTTGACACAGACAAACTGCTGAAAGAGGCATTCACTTCGGAGCCGGAATTCAAGCTGTCGGAGAATTTTACCGATGCCCTTGTTAAACAGGTGGAGCGGCGTTTTGCCTGGAAACAATACCTCAGGGAATTTGCTATTTACCTGGCTGTTATACTCGGAATTATGTTGGTTGCTGCAGTACTGGCCTTTGTTTGGTACGATGTTACCGTTTCGGGCTGGATGGCGTTTTTTACAAAAAATGCTTCGCTGGTGGTTGGCATAAACCTTTTGCTGGTGTTTGTTTTGTTTGCCGACCGGGTACTGTTAAGGTATTTCATGTACAAGGCATCAACAGAATAATACCTCGATTTTCAATTTAAGAAGGTGCTTAGGAAAATAAGCGCTTTTTACTCGGTTACCTTCCTGTAATCGGTAAGGAAAAGAAGAAAAAGTGCGATAAAAGCAATATCGATCAGTCCAAATACGGCAAAAACAACATGCGGCAGTTCGCCAATTCCCCAGTTGTATAAAGCTACCCAGGCATAGGCCAATTTGTAGGCTACCGCTACTTTTACAATGTCGACATTTCGTTTAATGTTGCGGTAAACAAACCAGTACAGTATTCCCTGTGCAAAAACAAAAGCGGCATTCAGTTGCAGGTAAGCTTCTGTTTCGGGCAGCGGAATGTTAAACATGGAGTACACAATTGGATACAGCAGAAAAAAAGAAACGCCCAGGATAAGATCGTAGGCGGCAGCAATAAGAAAAACTGTTTTGTAAAATTTCAATGTTCTCATAGTGGTTCCTCCTTTCGGTTAAAGAACGCTGAAGCAGCGATTTTTGGTTATCTATCGCTGTTTACGAGAAGCAGGTTGAAATGGTTGTGGAAATAGAGTTACAAGCCACAAGTTGGAAACCTGTTGAAAAATCTGTGATGATTTATTAACGCATTTAATCATTAACGCATTTCCGCATTTTTACCACAGAGTTACACAGAGAAGCAACAGAGTTTCACGGAGAAAATGAGGATGATTCATGGATATATGCATTTCCAAATTAACACAATTACCCATTCACAAATCAGTCCTTCAGTCCCTCAATCCTTCAAACTTTCAGTCCCTCAATCCTTCTCACTTCTTGTTCCGCAGGTAAATCACCTGGCCCAACCGGGGCTGCTCACCTTTTTTCATATCGTTGCGGCGGTAAAGCGGTTTCAGTTTTATACCATACAGTTGCGAGATGTAATGCATGGTTTCGCCTTGCTGTGCACGGTGTGTAAGATGGTCTTTTCCTGATTTATTCTTTTTGTACTGGATATAAACCACCTCGTTAGGAATTGGGCGGTGTCCGGGTGGCTGATCGTTATATTTATACAACTCCCAGTCTTTTAAACCAAGCTCCTGTGCCAGGATTTCGTAGGTGTCGCCTTTTTGTGCCACCACAGCTTTTACACGGTTAATTTTGGTAACCTTGTGCGTGTTGAATGGCCTGATCGTAAGTGCTCCGGTTTTATCGGTATCAAGCACATTATGTGCCGTTTGTTCACCCATGGGGCGAAAAGTCATTTTCTTGTCGAGCCGGTGAAGTTTGTTCTCTTCAATTATTCGAATCAGACGTTTGTCGTAATCATGAGCCGTAGCATAACCCGCTTTTTTTAATCCTTTTGCCCAGGCTTTGTAATCGGTAGGGTCGAGCAGAAACAAGGAGGCGTAACGCGGATTTTCCATCAGGAAATTGGTGTGGTCGATGTACGAATCTTCCACCGAGCGGTAACTTCTGAAACACTCGTTACGGCGGTCGTCATCGTAATACACTTTTTTACCTTTCCAGCTACTTTTACATTTTATGCCAAAGTGGTTATTTGATTTTCGCGACAGTTCGCTGTTGCCGTTTCCCGACTCCAGACAGCCCTGTGCCATGGTAATACTTGCAGGGATTCCACTGCGGTTCATCTCTTCAATAGCCAGCAGTTGCCACTGCCTGATGTACTCTTCGCGTGTTATGTTTTGCGAAATTGCGCTTGCGGCCAGTAAAATAAAAAGGATAAAGGAAATTATGTGTCTCATGTTTCTGTTACAACGTTTGCTGATGCCAAAAATAAAATACCCTGGGGCATTTGCCTACCAAATGCAGAGCATTTTATAAACAATGAAACGTGAGTAAGATGGGTTTATTGGCTATTGATGAAAAGAAATTGGGGAGAGAACCACAATATTATGTCAGTAAATGGCTGTATTGGCAGAATTACTACTTACCCCAAAGACGTTTTCATAAAAGTTGGGATTTCGGAGCCGGTTCTCCATCAAGCTGTAATAACTTCGATGGAGAACCGAAACCCGAATAAAACTCATCAACCTTCCTTGTTTTATAAGCCCATTTTTGTCACTTCGCTTTTCTGTGAACTGCGACAACTGTTTGTTCTGTTGAGCTCGAAGCTATAACAGAACCCGGTGATAAACAAGGCCAATAACTAGTCAAGAGGTTTTATAAAATTCATCAACGCTCTGTCGTGATTATTTACAATTCTACATTCGTTATCAAAATACATGGTAGCACCGTTTTCCGGGGTGTATTCCTCCCACGTTGGCAACACACCCTCAACATTAGGATTGCCTGTTTTTACAAAGTTTATCCATGCCGAGCTCATTTTGTCAGCCAATTCCCAGGCTTCTTCCGTATTGCCGGTCCAGTCTGCTCTCAGGTCAACCGTATTGAATGCCAATGGAATATCGAGGCCATGAAAAGAACCTTTCGAAGCATTGTCAACAGCGCTTTTCCATGCCAAAAAGTAAACATACAGCGGGGCATCTGTTTCCTGTGCCCGAGCGTCGGCAGTACGAATGGTAAAAGGCCTGAAAGTCTTGTCAACCGAGAGCAAATCCTGCGGAGTGAAATCGGGATAAGCCTCTGCAAACAGTGAAATGTACTCATCGGTTTTGTCGCCATATTCTTTTGCCAGGCGTTCTTTAGCCTCTTCCAAAGTCAGGTCTTTTTCGCCATAAGCAGTGCGCATCAGCTCATTTAATGTGGTACCTATCATCAACGGAATATCTTTTGAAATGTCTGCAAATCCCGGACTGAAAGGTTGCTGAAGTAAAACATCGCCATCGGCCGATGGAGCAAAACCAAACATGGTTGGCGACCCTGGTATTCTCGGACCCGATGTTTTGGCAATAGCTTCGTTTCCTGCTTTAACCAGGTCTTTATAAGAAATCGTTTCCAGTTTTTCAACCTCATCGGGTGTAAGTCCCAGGTTTTCAAGTACGGCTAATCCCAAAGCTTGCGATTTCTCTTTAGTCATTGTGTTTATCAGTGTTCCACTTTGGATAATTGCCTTGTGAAACAAACCTTTTGCCGCCGGCATACACATGATGGTGCCCACTTTTCCGCCGCCTCCTGATTCGCCAAGAATTGTTACATCAGCAGGGTTTCCACCAAACTGCTCAATATTTTTCTGAATCCATTCCAGGGCTTTTACAATGTCGAGCACTCCCACATTGGCCGATTGTGCATACTTATCACCACATGCCGACAGATCAAGAAAACCAAGAATATTCAAACGGTGATTTATGGATACAAACACAACGTCACCTTTTTTTGCCATTGCTTCGCCATAGGTCATCGGATCGTTGCTGGCGCCGGTGTGGAATCCGCCACCATGCAACCAAAGCATCACCGGGCGCTTTTTGCCATCCAGTATTCCCTGTGTCCAAACATTTGCACTAAACAGTTCTTTTTCGTTTTGAACAGAATCGGGATACCAGGGTACCACTTGTCGGGCTACCGGCCCAAAGTCGGTACATTCGCGAATTCCTTCCCAGGAATCCGGATCCTGCGGAGGCATAAACCGTTCGGCTTTGGCGTAGGGAATTCCCTTAAAAGCGTATACACTGTCGTTAATACTGCCCGAAATATCACCAGCGGTGGTTTTTATAACCGGTTGCTGATTGATGTTTGGATTTGGCGTACAAGCCGTTAAGCAAAATCCGGCTGTTAGGGCAAAAAGGAATATAACCTTAACTATTCGTTTCATACTTTTAAATTTACTTAGGTTTAAATCTTATTCAATACACTGCTGAAATCTCATTTTATTGTTTGTTAACCAGATAGTGGTGCGTTCTGATCTGGTATTATAATATGCTTTGACTCCGAAATGAAAAATGGTTTAATCGCTGATTTAAACTTGGTTAAACCAATTGGATTATTGTGGGGGGAATTGGGAAACGCGGTTTTCATTGCCATGTGGATTTTAATTGAGAAAAAGCAGAACAACAAAAGGCTGCCCATGCCAGGAAATCTTTTTGTATCAGGTAGTGCCTGCTCTCACGTATGCTTTCTGTAAGTATAAAAAGCGACCATAGTGAAGAACATACTTCCATTTAATATAAAATTGTACATTTGAGAAAAATACCCGTTTATGCGAAGAAAGGAACTCACAATAAAGGTTTGCGAATACGATGCGATAGGGGAGTTACCCGATAGCGATCAGAAATTATTGCTGGCAGCCCGCAAAGCCAGTAAAAATGCGTACGCACCTTATTCGAAATTTTGTGTGGGAGCTGCACTTTTGCTCGAGAACGGCGAAGTAATTACCGGCAGCAACCAGGAGAATGCCGACTTTACCGATGGACTGTGTGCCGAGCGGGTAGCCCTTTTTTATGCTAACTCTACTTACCCTGATCAGGCTGTAAAAGCCATTGCCGTAACGGCACAAAACTCGCACGGATTTCTGGAACTTCCGGCGCAACCTTGTGGTTCGTGCCGCCAGGTAATGGTTGAAACTGAGGTGCGCTACAATCAGCCCATTCGTATAATTATGGATGGCCGTAAATATATTCAGGTATTTGAAGGCGCCGATAATCTTCTGCCCTTTGCATTTAAACCTGGTGATTTGGAGTAAAAGAAGCTACGAGCTGCTAACTACGAGTGGCGAGTTTTATGTTATAGCAGAAATCATGGTAGGGTATTGACGCATTTCTGCATTGAAGCGCTTTAACCGCAAAGTTACACAAAGCTGAAAACAAGATTGAATCAGCGATTAAAGCATTGCAGCATTTACGCATTAAAGCATTAATTCACTCAATCCTTCAATCCCTCTGTCCTTCAATTCAAACTTCCACAGGACTAAACTTACCGGCTTTAAAAAGTTTCATAAACTCGTCCCACACCGGATCTTTTGGCGGGTCGGCAACAATAGTAAGCGGTTCTTTGCGCACGGGGTGCATCAATTCTACTTTGCGTGCATGTAAGTGAATGCCTTTGTTTTTGTTCGACCGTGGTGCACCGTATTTTAAATCACCTTTAATGTGCATTTTTAGCTGGCGCAGCTGAACCCTAATCTGATGATGACGCCCGGTGTGAATTTCCACCTCCAGCAAATGATAGCGGTCGATACTGGCTACGTGACGGTAGGTGAGGCTGGCAAATTTTGATCCCGGTTTTGGCTCGGTATAGGCGTAACTTCGGTTTTTCTCTTCGTCTTTGCGCAGGTAGTGTTCCAGCGTGTCGGTGTATTTTGGCGGACGTTTATCAACCACTGCCCAGTACACTTTTCGCATGCCGTCTTTGGTTTGGAAAAGTTTGTTTAACCGTGGCAGTACTTTGCTGGTTTTTGCCAGGATAAGAATACCGCTTGTTGGGCGGTCGAGGCGGTGAGGTAGGCCAAGGTAAACATTTCCCGGTTTATTGTATTTCACTTTCAGGTAATGTTTCACCTTGTCCAAAACGGTTTCGTCGCCGGTTTTATCGCCCTGCACAACATCGCCGCATGCCTTGTTTATTGCAATAATATGGTTGTCTTCGTATATTACTTCCATCGTTAGCTGCTAGCTTTTCCTGTTCAAAATTAATCTCAGTTTCGTCATCCCCCGGTTCTTCGACCCTTTCCCCCTTCGAAGGGGGACTATGGGGGATGAAACTTTTCTGACTTTTTGCCTTTTACCTTTTGCTCCCGACGCTACGGTCGGGATTTCACTGCGTTCAACTTGAATCCTAATACTGTTCCTTATCGCTCGGGAAATCCTGCGATTTCACATCGTTTATATAATTTCCTACGGCACCTTTAATTTCGGCTGCCAGATTGTGGTATCTGCGTAAAAAACGTGGCGAGAACTGTTGTGTAATTCCCAGCATATCGTGAATAACCAACACCTGACCATCAACACCACCACCGGCACCAATTCCAATTACCGGAATCTTCAGCTCTTTGGCAACCTGTTCGCCAAGTGATGCAGGAATTTTCTCCAACACAATTGCAAAACAACCGGCTTCTTCCAGCAGTTTGGCATCGTTGATCAGCTTTTCAGCTTCGGCTTCCTGCTTGGCACGCACCGTGTAAGTCCCGAATTTATGAATCGACTGTGGCATTAATCCCAGGTGTCCCATCACCGGAATTCCGGCCGAAAGAATACGTTTTACCGATTCTATTACTTCTTCGCCACCTTCCAGTTTTACCGCGTCGGCAGCTGTTTCTTTCATAATACGAATGGCTGAATTTAATGCTTCGCGCGAATTGCCCTGGTAGGTTCCGAAAGGAAGGTCGACCACCACAAGCGCACGGTTTACGGCACGCACCACCGATGATCCCAGAAAGATCATTTCGTTAAGGGTAATAGGCAGCGTGGTTTCATGGCCCGCCATCACGTTCGAGGCCGAATCGCCAACCAGAATAACATCTATACCGGCTTCATCAACCAACTGCGCCATACTGTAATCGTAGGCTGTTAACATCGATATTTTTTCTCCGCGCAGTTTCATTTCTGATAAACGGTGCGTGGTAACTTTTCGAACTTCGCTATGTACTGACATGTCTGTTTGTATTCAAATTAGAAGGCAAAATTAACCAATCCTTTCATTTTAACCCAAAAGCAGCCATTTTTTCGCTCGCCGATGGTTGGTGCTTAACTTTTATTAACCGGTTTATGCGCGTAGTTTTCAGAAGGTTTATTTTCTTTGTGGCTAATTTCAAAGTCGGAAAATGAGAAAACTAAATAGCGTATTCCCTCAAATTTGTTTGCTCCTTATTTTTGTATTTACCGTGTTTGTTGCCGGGGCGCAGCAGCAGGAGATCAATAACGAGGTGGTTTCGTTTAAAAAACAAGAACTGAACTGGGGATTGATTTTGGGAGTGAGCAAAGAGACGGAAGAATTGTTAAGCGACGAAAGCCGTTTTGATGAAGATCGTACTTTGCTGAATGGCAAATTCAGAATTGAAAATACCTATTGGAATTTATTGGATTACAAACAGGAACGTTTGAATATGCGATTCGAAGTTGGTCCGTACGGCGGTTATGGCGATTGGATCGACAGCTCGAAAGTGGAATACATTATTGCCGATCAGGATTTTTATGGCGTAAGAACTTCGGCAAATATCGATTATAGTTACCGTTTTTATTACGATACAAAAAGTTATACCGTAATTGACGTAAGCGCCTGGGGGCGTTACGAAGTGTATAAACAAAACCTGGACGGAACCAGCACCGACTCGCTGGGTGTAACTACGCCGGTTGACGTAAGTGATACCAAAGACCGCCTGCGCTATGGTTTAAATGCAAAAGTAGGTTGGGGATTGGGACGGTTGAGCCCGATGAACCATTTAATGACCGCACACTATCTGCTCGAAAAATATTACCCGGGGCGTTTGTTCTCGGATTACGAAATTGCACAGTTTGCGCAGGTAATCGCCAATATTAAACACAACCGCGATTTTAAAGGAGGACACGTTCCTGAAAAAGAAATGGAGGAAGTGGTCGATTTTATCCGCAGTACTTTTGTGCTGGCTTCTCCTGAATCGATGGCTGCCGAATGGCATTTCAGCGAATTTGACCCGCGTTACCAGGGAAATCGTTTCGAGATTGGTCCGCATTTTAAGTATTACAACCAGGAGCCCGATTTTCTGTTTGGCGGATACATTCAGTACGACAATGCCAAATATGTCAATGTAAAATGGAACCGTAATCTCTCGGCCGGGCTGGTGTATAACCGCTACACCAAAACAGATATGGAGTATATTGATGAGTACCTGGTTAACTCGAATGTGAGCCGCGACTGGGCAACCGCAGATATTAACCTGGGCTGGAGTTATTTCCCCAACCTGAAAACACAGTTCGATTTTGGAATGCGCTATGTGCCCGGTATTCAGCTAAACAATTTTGATGAAGTGGGTACATTAAGCAATAATTTTATTCCTTATGTAGCCTACTTCACCCAACTGAACAGCAAGTCGAGGGTAAATCTGAACTTTGCCTGGCGTATAGCCGATGGCGAACAGTTTGTTGTACCGGGACCGGAATTTTCATTGTCGATTTACCGCAGTAAATATTAGAACTTAAACCCGCAGGAAAATCTTCTTTTTGTACATATAATAAAGTAAGCCCCAAATCAAGGCAAGACCAAACAGTAACATCAGGAATTGGCCTGCATCGCCCATCGGTTTGGTGATCCATCCAAAAAAGAATTCGGTAACGTATTGCATATCAATGATGCGCACAAAAAGGTAAACGAAAATGGAGTTCATTCCAATTACCCTGAAATAGAATGCCCAACCACGTATTTTCCAATGGTCGATAATAAGGAAAAACAAGGCCATCAGCAGAAAACTAATTCCACCGGCAAGCATATTAAAGGTTGAAGTCCAGCAGCTTTTTATAATAGGGTAGAAGGTAGAAAAGGCAAGTGCCAGAGCGATCAACCCAACTCCGGTGGCAGCCATGTAGCCAATTTTTTGCCAGTCGGTGGTTTTACGGTTTCGAAGGATGTTGCCGGCAATGGTGCCCATCAGTGTAATTCCTGTTGCTGATAGGCTGCACATTATTCCTTCCGGATCGAAGGTCCCGCCATATAATCGTCCCGGTAAAAACAATTGGTCGATGTAGCCGTTTATACAACCTTCGGGAGTAAGCACTCCTGCTCCAACTCCCGGCACCGGAATAAGCAACTGAATAATTCCGAAACCTGCAAGAATACCCGCCAGCCAGTAGATCCGGCTTTTAAACGAATGGAAATAAATAACAATAAGCGAAGCGAAAAAGTACCCTATACCAATTTGCCCCAGCACACTGGCAATGCGGCCGTTGGCGAATCCGTTTTGGAAAACACCATTGTAAAGAATTCCGAGGATGATTAAAATAACCATCCGTTTTAGGGCTTTTAATGTCAGTCGTTTTTTAGGTACGTTTTTTTCAATTTTTGCTTTTATTGAAAATGGAATCGCAACTCCGGCGATAAACATAAAAAGTGGGAAGATCAGGTCTTCGAAATGAAAGCCAGCCCACTTAACATGGTGCATTTGTTCGCCAAGCCAATCGGCACCGGTAATTTGCGAAATGGCTGTTGCCAAAACACCGCCTCCGGTTATCCAAAACATATCAAATCCGCGAAGTACATCTAATGATTGAAGTCTTTTTTGTGGTTCAGTTCTTAATGATTTAGTTGCCATATTGGATTTAGTTTAGTCGTCTTAAAAATAGTAAACATTCGTGAAGCAGACAGCTAAACCATTTTTTAGTTTCATGTTGTATAATATTATGTATTTTGTTAACTGGCATAGTTGTTGCAAACCACTCAACATTATCTTAAAAACCAATTACAATGAAACGAATTTACCCTTTTTTCGCATTTCTATTCATCAGCTCTTTTTCTTTTGCCCAGTACGAAAACTTTGATCTTTCGAAGTATAAGTTGCCGGAGATAAAGCGGCACCAGTTGGATTTTAACTTTAGTTACAATAACAACAATCAGAAGTATGATAATGATGATACACCTGATCATTCGTATTTTGATCTGGATAATGATTTGAGATTGGATTATTCTTTCGACAGGAATACGCCAAGAGTTCAATCGAATGGTTGGGGAAGCTTATCTACCACGATGACTTTGGATCGGGAAAAGTATGAAGACAAAGAAAAAGTTAAAGATGACTATTTCAATTTTAGAATTGACGCTGGCTTCCAGAAACGTATCTATCCCAAAAAAGATGACAGGTGGTTTTTGTTATGGTCCCCAAATCTTAACGTCAGCAACTCTTTGAATCGAGACCAGGATTTTTTGGATTACAACAATAATCAAATTGAAAAGTATAAGTTTCGTTATCTTATTTTTCAACCAAGATTAAATGTTGGAGGTGGATTTGGACGAATTGAGCAGACTAGTGATGCTCGGAGAGCTATTTATATAGTTGAAGATTTATATAGAAAGGATAAGTTGAACCGACTTCCGGATGAAGATGAACTTATCGTTATCGCCAACAGGGTGGCAGAACTTCGTAATCAACGATTTTTCGATGCACGATTACGGCATATTTACGAAATGGAAAGTTTGGATTCGCTATTGAATACAATGGAGTTGGTTTCGGATAATGATATTGGTTATTTCACCTCATTAAACGATATGTGGTCGTATGGGCATGAATCAAGGTATTCCGGAACGAGATTGCAGGCTGTGGTTGTAGGTCAGTTAGACTATCGTTTTGTTAAAGAAAAGACTGTAACCGATGATTACGAAAACTCAAGCGTTACTATTGAAGATGATAATACTGATTATAACGAAAATCTTCAATTCGGGCTGGCACTTAGTTCATACAAACCAATAGGATTGAAATGGCAACGTTATTTGTTTGCAAATGTTAATGCCAGTAACTATTTTAATGATTCAAATGTTAATGCTTGGTCAACAGATTTCAATCGTTTCTCAGGAAATATTAGTTATGGTTACGACTGGTTCTTTAATACACGAACATATGCCTCGTTTGGGGTGAATGGTCATTATTCGAGGTATGACTATGATGAAGAAGAAACGAATCGTTATGATAGCAATAGTTTTTATACAGGCATTTCAGGAAGTTTGAATTACTATTTTTCCCCTAGGTTAAGGGCTAGTTTTCGAATTAACTCCAATTATAACTGGTATCAGAACAGTGATTCATCTTATGACAAACAATTTCGTTTCGGAAGCAGTGCCAGTCTTAATTACGCCATCTTCTAAAACCAATTCAGCAGGTGACTTTAAACCGAACACAGGAGTCACCTGCTAAATCTAAAATCGTTAATCGTCATTCAGAATTCGTTATTCTCCTGTCGTTTTGTCACCACATCTGACATGATTTTTACTGTTGCGGGGCAATACCATGTCAGATTTTACATTCATTCCACTGATTTTCCCATGGCACAATCATTGATTATTTCATGACGTAAATTTTTGAAACAATAAAAACTTAAAAAATATAACAATGGGAAAAATTATCGGAATTGACTTAGGAACCACAAACTCTTGTGTTTCTGTAATGGAAGGTAACGAACCTGTAGTTATCCCTAATAGCGAGGGAAAACGTACAACACCTTCTATCGTTGCTTTCGTAGAAAACGGAGAACGCAAAGTTGGTGATCCTGCAAAACGTCAGGCAATCACTAACCCTACAAAAACTATCTTCTCGATTAAACGATTCATGGGAGAAACTTTTGACCAGGTATCAAAAGAAGTAAACCGTGTACCTTATAAAGTTGTGAGAGGCGACAACAACACACCACGTGTTGAAATTGACGACCGTAAATATTCACCACAGGAAATCTCGGCAATGACACTTCAGAAAATGAAGAAAACAGCTGAAGATTACCTCGGACAGGAAGTAACAGAAGCAGTTGTAACTGTTCCTGCATACTTTAGCGATTCGCAACGTCAGGCAACAAAAGAAGCCGGTGAGATTGCCGGTTTAAAAGTGCGTCGTATCATTAACGAACCTACTGCTGCATCGTTAGCTTACGGTTTGGACAAGATGGACAGAGACATGAAAATTGCAGTATTCGACCTTGGCGGTGGTACTTTCGATATTTCTATTTTGGAGTTGGGTGACGGCGTTTTCGAAGTTAAATCAACCGACGGTGATACACACCTTGGTGGTGACGATTTCGACCAGGTAATTATTGACTGGTTGGCCGACGAGTTCAACAGCGAAGAAGGCATCGACCTGCGCAAAGATCCAATGGCACTGCAACGTTTGAAAGAGGCCGCTGAGAAAGCAAAAATCGAGTTGTCGAGTTCTTCTCAAACCGAGATCAACCTGCCATACATTATGCCGGTTAACGGTATTCCAAAACACCTGGTAAAAACTTTATCGCGTGCAAAATTCGAGCAGTTGGCCGATTCGTTGATCAACGCTACAATTGAACCTTGTCGTAAGGCATTGAAAAATGCAGGAATGACAGCAAGCGATATCGATGAGGTAATCCTTGTAGGAGGTTCAACACGTATTCCTGCCATCCAGGATAAAGTAAAAGAGTTCTTTGGCAAAGAAGCTTCAAAAGGTGTAAACCCTGACGAGGTGGTTGCAATTGGTGCAGCTATTCAGGGAGGTGTTTTAACCGGTGAAGTAAAAGACGTTCTTCTGCTTGACGTAACTCCGCTTTCATTAGGTATTGAAACCATGGGTGGTGTAATGACCAAGTTGATCGAGTCGAATACAACTATTCCGACTAAAAAATCGGAAACATTTACAACCGCTGCCGACAATCAGCCTTCAGTAGAAATTCATGTTCTGCAAGGAGAGCGTCCAATTGCATCGGGTAACAAAACTATCGGTCGTTTCCACTTAGACGGAATTCCACCTTCACCACGTGGTATCCCACAAATCGAGGTAACTTTCGATATCGACGCAAACGGTATTCTGCACGTACACGCAAAAGATAAAGCAACAGGTAAATCACAGTCGATCCGTATCGAGGCTTCTTCAGGTCTTTCGGATGAGGAGATCAACCGCATGAAATCGGAAGCAGAAGCAAATGCTGAAGCCGATAAAAAAGCAAAAGAAACCGCTGACAAAATCAACCAGGCTGACAGTTTGATCTTCCAGACTGAGAAGCAGTTGAAAGAATACGGTGACAAATTGCCTGCTGACAAAAAAGGTCCGATTGAAGATGCATTGAAAAAGCTGAAAGAAGCACACGCTTCAAAAGATTTGGCTGCAATTGATGCTGCAATGAACGAGTTGAACACTGTATTCCAGGCTGCTTCGCAGGAGATGTACAACGCTTCGCAAGCGCAGGGTGGTGCTCAGCCAGGTCCTGATGCCGGTGCGAATGCAGGAGCACAAGGTGGCGACTCAAAAGGAGACGACGGTGAAGTAACCGACGTTGACTTTGAAGAAGTGAAATAAGTTTTCGATTAGTAAAATAATCAATAGATTAAAGCGCAGTAAGTTCCAACTTGCTGCGCTTTTTGTTTGTATATGATTGATTGTGGCAATTGGTTTTTCGTATATTTTTAGAACGTTTTTGTATCAAATTTGTACAGGAGCTTAAGTAGTGTTGAAGTAGAGGTACGGAGATCGGGAAGAGGACACGTTATTTTTATCACAGATGAAATCGGAAATCCAATTCGTTACCCGATCCGGCTTTCCGAATTTCAGGAACGGCCAAAGTTTTATTTAACGGCAAAAGCTGAACCGAAAATCCAAATTCAGACACAGGTAATTGATCAATTTCAATTGGCGCAATGGGCAAGAGATCTGAATCGATTGGTCGAGAAAAGTAAACGGCGAAAAAAAGAACCATATATAAAATATAAGGTTAAGAATAGAGATCGGGGGATGAGTCTCTAACGCTTAATTCTTTTGGTATTTTAAGAATCTTCCAGAATAAAGATTTATGTGATACAATTCTCATTTTATTAATGAACGGTTTAGCAAAGGAAATAAATGATGAGCAAATAGTGGTGGTTTTTATGTGCAGGGTAATTGAATCTGGCCAAATACAATACTTTTCCTAATCCGAAACAATTGTCAGCTTCCCCAAAAACAGAATAGTTTAAAAGTAGACAAATAAGTACAAGAGGAGAGAGGCGTGTTTACATTTATTGTATGCCTGTTTTTTTCGTGAATACTGTCAAAATATGTTAAATAAGTTCTGTTTTTTTCTATTTCAGCGTATAAAAAGACTTGATAAACCTGAATTTATTTTGTTTGGGAAAATCTTCCCGCTATATGATACATATTAACTTCTTAAAAAGTTCTGGGTAGATTAGTTTTGTTGTCAAACAAGATTAAACCAATGAGGACATTTTCAATTATCTTCCTATTTGTTGCCCTGATCGGATGCAATTCAAAAAATACCAAACAAAATTCAGCACAAACGGCTGGGCCTTTGTGGTCGGTAAGATTTGCCGAGTCGGTATTGCATGAAGCCGACAGTCTTATTTATTATCAGCGTGAAAAACCCAAATACGAGTACGATTATGCTTTTTTGGGCGATGCTATTTATAAGCTAAAGCATGTCGATCCGAAATATGGCGCCTACCTAAAAGACTACATCGACTATTTTCTTCACGAGGATGGAAAAATCGACGGGCATAAAACTTCGGATTACAACATCGACCGTGTGCGCCCCGGTAACAGTATGATTACTTTGTACCAGGATTATGGCGACGAGAAATATAAACTCGGAATCGAAACTTTGGTGGATCAAATGAAAGGTCAACCGCGCACAAATTCGGGCGGTTTTTGGCACAAAAAAGTGTATCCCTACCAAATGTGGTTAGATGGTTTGTATATGGCTTCACCGTTCTTGTCGCGTTACGCCAAAGTGTTTGATCAGCCGGAGTGGTTCGCTGAGGTGACTTTTCAGTTGCAGGAGGTTTACAAACACACGCTCGACGAAAAAACCGGGCTGGTTTACCATGCCTGGGACGAAAGTCGTGAGCAACGGTGGTCTAATAAGGAAACCGGCCAGTCGAAACACTTCTGGAGCCGCGCCGCAGGCTGGTACATGATGGCTTTAGTTGACGTGCTGGAAAGCCTGCCTGAAGATCATAAAGACAAGGAAGCGCTGATTCAGATTTTAAATGATTTGAGCGGTGCTATTCTGAAAGTTCAGGATGCCGAAACCGGATTGTGGTACCAGGTGATGGATATGGGCGGCGAAGACCGCAATTACCTGGAAGCATCTGGATCGGCAATGATTATTTACACCTTTGCCAAAGGAGCTAAAAATGGTTGGTTGCCAGAAAGTTACCTGGAGACAGCGAACACTGCTTTCGACAGTATGATTGAGAATATGGTTTCGGAAGATGAAAATGGTCTCGTAATTTTAACCAATACGTGTGGCGCCTGTGGTTTGGGCGGAAATCCTTACCGCGAGGCCGATTATGAATACTATGTATCGGAGAAAAAAGTGGATAACGACCCGAAAGGCGTTGCGCCGATGATTATGGCTGCCATTGAATTAAATAAATAAACACTATACGATGAAGAATTTAACTTTAGTTCTTACCATTTTGGCAGTAATTGCCGCGGCTTGCACCAATAATAAACCCAAAGAGAAAACGGTTGAGAAAGCTGCCGAAGTGCAAAAAACACAAGCTTATCTTGGTTTAAAAGATGGCGGCGAGTGGAAATGGGTAACCAAAAACAACGGCAACGAACAATGGGAGTATAAGGGTGGCGAATTTCACCCGGTAGCAGAGTTGAAAGTGGACGAAAAGCACACCGATCATTCTTTCGATATTCAGTTTGAAGGACCGGGGTGGGAGTCGGACAAAGTAGGTTACCGCATTTACCTCGACTGGCGAAATGCCATCGATATTTTTGGTAAGAAAACTGATTCGCTGGTGCTGCACAAAGTGGGATTGGATGGTTTTGATTCGTATCACGAAGTTAGCGACTGGGGCGTTGATGTGCTGAAAGTAGGCTCATCTCTCGGAATGGGGTCGGTAGCTTTTTGGGATGGCGAAAAAGCTATACGAGTTGAAAAAACCGACAGCCTGTACAGCGAAGTGCAAAGCGGTGCCGACAAGTCGAAAGTAACAGTAAATTACTACGGTTGGGAGATTAACGATACAAAAACAACGCTGCAATCTACGCTGGAAATCGAGGCGGGAAGTTACCTTACAAAATATACGCATAAACTTAGCGAGGCCCTGCCAAATCTGGCCAGCGGAATTGTAAAACACGATGCTGCCGAAGTGCAGGTTTTTACCGATATAAAAGAAGGCTGGACCTGTCTGGCAACTTATGGTGTGCAAACCTTGCAAGAGGATAAGCTGGGCATGTGTGTTTTTGTAAAAACCGATCAGTTGCTCGAAGTTACTGAGGATAAATACAGCGATGTGGTAGTAATGAAACCCGTAAATTACGAGCTTACATATTACTTTGGAGCTGCCTGGGAACAAGATGCCTCGGCAGTAACATCGATGGAAGAATTTAAAGCGCTGCTAATTAAGCAAGCAAAATATATCCAATAGATGAGGAAACTGGTTCTACTTTTTGTTTGTCTGCCGTTTTGGGTTTTTGCGCAGGAAGAATACGATTTTCCAAAAGACACAACTTTTAACGTACAAAGTGCTTACCGGAAAATTGCCAAAGATTTTCCGCAGGCAAGCATTGTTGAGGAATTTAACATTCTGGCAATTAACGAAGAGCGGAACGTGGTTTATTATTCGTTTGGTGAACGCGATCTGCATATTGATATTTTTTACCCAAAAATCAGCAACGAAAAAACAGTTCCCGGAGTATTGTTGATTCATGGTGGAGGCTGGGCGTCTGGAACAAAATCGCACTTGGTGCCCATGGCGCAAAAGCTGGCCGAAGCCGGTTATGTGGCCGCTGCGGTAGAATCGCGTTTGTCGCCTGAGGCAAAGTACCCTGCTGCTGTAATCGACCTGAAAACAGCACTGAAATGGTTACGAATTCATGCAGCTGATTTTGGTCTGGATACAGCACGAATTGCTACGTTGGGGACTTCGTCGGGGGCAACGGTGGCTTCTTTATTGGGAACAACCGGTGGAAATCCTCTATTCCCTTCGCATGCCATGATTGAAGTGGTAAGCGATGAGGTTCAGGCCATTGTAAATCTTGACGGAGTGCTTGATTTTACCGATCCGAACGAAAGCGGGAAAGACAATGATCCGGCAAAACCATCGGCCGGAGCACGTTGGTTTGGTGCCACCTACAAACAAAAACCTGAACTTTGGGTAGAAGCATCACCTTTAACTTATGTGAGTGATAAAACACCACCAACGCTTTTTATAAACAGCGCCTTGCCCCGTTTCCATGCCGGCCGCGAAGACTATCTGGCCGTGTTGAATGAGAATGGAATCTACAACGAAGTGCATACCATCGAAGAAACACCGCATCCGTTTTGGCTGTTCCATCCGTGGTTTGATGAGGCGGTACCTCTTGTTATTTCTTTTTTGGATGAGTTGTTGAAATAAAGGGCAGTACACCACTTATCGGGATTGACAAATTGACGAATAATCTTTGCATGGTCGTCCAGAAAACTTGATGTTTCGTAATCAGCAAAAACGAGTGTGATCCAAACGTTGTTACAATTTCATTCCCCATTGCGAGTGTTTCGGTATGTTTATCTGATCGACGCTGGTGTATGTACCGCTCCGGAAATTGGTTCTCCATGCATCATTTAACGCTTCTATGTTAGTATATTTTTCTTTCAACCATGCCCTGAATTGATTTCACGCATCATCGTCATAATCCACGTTTACAGCTGGTTCATAATCGAGTTATCAGCCAGAAATCTGGTCGTTGTTGCCGTGATTTTTAGTCAGTTGTTCAATCATTTCAAAGTTGAATCTCAAGGAGGAAAATAATTTTGAAATGTTCTAAGGTGTCGGTTGAGAGTAGGTTCACCAAGGGGAGTTAATGAGGGAAAATATAAACAGATTTTGTTTGTTCATGAAATTTGATCATTATTTGAGTTATGGAACAATTGCACATTATTATGACATACAATTTTTCGCAAAAATCTAATTGAAAGCCATAAAATTAAGGAAAGTGTGAAATCAGGAAGGCGCAAAACAGATCACATTGACTTTTAATGAATAGTAATTCGCACAACAGGATTCCTTCTGTATAGAATCAAAATACGGCAATTTTTCTTGTGAAGATTTTATCGTTTACATCCACAACACGAACAAGATAAATTCCTTTTTTATCGGTTGGAAGTTGAACGTCAACAGTTGCTGAGTTATCGGTATATTTAGCTATCCGTTTTCCTGTTATGCTAAAGATCTCAATACATTTAAGGTTGATGGAATGATTTACATGTACTTGTTGATCGTTGCCTTTGTAGTAAATGCTGATGGCATTTTCATTTTTTGCAAGATCGTGAATTGCTGTGTGCACTCCATTTTCATCCTGTTGTTTCGTTATTTCAGCAACAAGCGAATTGATATAAACTTCAACATTTGGATAAAGTCCGTCAACTGTTGTTAATTGCGCATCGGCCGGATTGTTTGGATTAAGGGCATGTGCATTTTCCCAATTGTCGGGCATGCCATCTTCGTCGCTGTCGGTGGGTGCCTGGCCTGATTTTAAAAGCGGCCATGCTCCAACAGCGTCCTGCGTATCGATCAACCCATTTGTACTGCCATTTCCTCCATCGGGGAAAGTAACCGTTCCCGTTTCAGTTTCGTTTAAAATTCTTAGATCAACCGAGTCGTAAGCGAGGCTGGCTCCGGCAAAATCCAGTACTTTAAAAAAGGCTTCTTCTGCAGAATGAGTGATCACTTCGCCTGCTTCATATTCGGTTTCTGAAACCAGATCACTTTTTGTTACGCCGGGGGCATAGGTACTGAACGACGAACTCATATCTACACCTTCCCAGTTGTTGTTTGTTACCGCCTCGCTTGCAGTCATGTAGTTTCCATCGATAAAAAAGGTACCATAAATCCCTGCAGGCTGGCTATTCCCACCATTGTCGGCCCAGGGCTGAATTATTCTGGCTGTTTTTGAAGATGAAGTGGCAGGGCCGGCCTTATAGTAGTTGTTTACCATGTTGTATCGGCCACCTTCTCCGGCATAAGCACTGTTAGCGCCCCAGTTGTAAATTACGTTGTTTCTGAAATCAACCAGTTCGTATTCATGACGATCGGAATAACGACTTCCACAAAAGCGGGGATTACGACTGTCGTGATGAGCCAGCAAATTATGATGAAAGGAGGCCTTTTCACCGCCCCAGATTCCACCGTAACCGTGTGTGCCTTTTTCGTGCATCGAATTGCGCAAACTTTCGGAAAGAATGCTCCATTGCAGCGTGAAATTTTCGTTGTTATAAAACGATGCACATTCATCGGTCGACCAGCTCATGGAGCAGTGATCGATAATTATATTTTTCTGGTAACGGCCACCAAGGGCATCGTCTTCCTGCAGCGCATCGTCTCCCATTCGGAAACGCATATAACGAATGATCACATTATCTGCCTGAATTTTAACAGGGTAATCTCGAAGCGTAATGCCATCGCCGGGTGCTGTTTGTCCGGCGATGGTTATGTCGTTATTGATAATCTTTAATGCAGAACGGAGCTGAATCGTTCCCGAGACTTTGAAGATCACAATTCGAGGATAGTTTTGATTCACGGCATAACGTAAAGTGCCTTGCTGAAGGTTGTCTTCCAGCGAGGTAACAAAAATTACCTGTCCGCCACGTCCGCCGGTAGTGTATTTCCCGAATCCTCCTGCACCCGGAAATGCCGGTAACTTATTTTCCTGTGCGTGTGTTGGTACGAGGATTAGTAACAGCAGAAACAGGTTAAAAATTGTTTTGAGGAATTTGTTGGGGTTTAGTCGTTGTGTTGTGTTGTCCATTCTCCTAAAATATTCTTAAGGGTATATTTTGATGCTTCTTTGCGGCTTAACTGATTTGCCCACTCCACTCTGTCGGGGTTGGCACCGGGGCCGGTATTGTTGTGTTCGGCATAAAAGGTGGTGGTTTTATCTTCTTTGTTGCTCCAAACTGCCCAACCTTCGTTGCAAATGTGTTTGCCCAAAAAGCAGTTTAAAAAGACTGTTTTCGCGTAAGGCCGCCAAGGTCGTCCGAGGTAAACGGTATGAACACCTTCGTCGGCTTGCAGGTTGCAATCGAGAAATACAAAACCAAAGTCTTTGTTTTTCTGGGTACTGGCCGCAGTTATATAGGAATCTTTTTTGCTGATTATGGTACACTTGTGAAATACAACAGTGGCCGAACCAAAAATAAAATCGGTAGTTCCTGTTATAATGCAGTTTTCGAACAGCTGATTACTATTTTCTCCATCCAGAAATGCAGTGTCCTGGTTGCCCAGAAATTTACAGTTTTTAAACCGACAGCGATTGCCTTCAACATGCAAAGCCACAGCTTGGCCAACCGGGCCGGCTGCATTCGAAATGGTCAGGTTTTCGGCATTAAAATCGTCGGCTTCCACTTTTAAGGTGTAAGTGAAAAAAGTGCTGTTTCGCCCACGGTTGATTTTGTCGAAATAATCATCCCAGATGATAATGGTATTCTCCCTGTCTTCACCAATCAACGACAACTTATTATTCCACGAAGGCACGCACACTTTTTCGCGGTACAAACCATTTTTGATAAAAATCGTGATTGGTTGTGGAGGATAGGCTTTGGTGGCATCAATAGCTGCCTGTATCGATTCAAAATCGCCGCTGCCGTCTTGTGCAACGGTAATTTCGTACTGAATATTTGTTTGCGCTTCAGCAAAAAATACCGAGCATACAAACAGCAGTATAAAGCCTAATCTTCTCATTTTTACTTTAGATTTTTTGCCAACTCAGGCACGGTTTCTTTTAATGCTTCAGTAGCCAATTGCGCTACTTTGTGCGCCCTTTCCTGCGATAAATGCGTATCGTCTTTTCGTGGTTCCGGATAACGTTCATTTGTAATGTCGGTCCACACATACATTTGTTTTGACGCTTCATCACCAAGCGAATTTACCCATTCTTCGGAAATTTTTTGCAAATCGATAAGTGGCACATTTAATGAATCTGCCACTTGACGGGTGGCTACCGGGTAATCACCATGCGTATCGGTTAGTTTTCCATTCTCACCAAAGTTTCGTCGCACTATGGAAGTGAAAAGTACCGGAATTGCTCCTTTCTGACGCGATTCATTTACAAATTTACTGAGGTTTTCGGTGTAAGTATCAAACGGAGTAGTGTAACGTGTTGAATCATGCTTTTTCTGGTCGTTATGGCCAAACTGAATAAAAACATAATCGCCGGCCTGTAAGCTGTCGAGTACAGTTTGCCATCTGCCTTCGTCGATAAAACTTTTTGAACTTCGGCCGTTTTTTGCATGGTTTTTCACCTCAACGTTTGGATTAAAGTACTCGTCGAGTACCATGCACCAACCGGTTTCCGGGAATGCATCAGCCTCCTTGTTTGCCATGGTAGAATCGCCAACACAATAAATGCTGAATTCCTTTGGCTTTTGGCAGGCACTGAGGACGATCAGAATAAGTGCAGAAAAATAGAGTAATCGTTTCATCGTGAAAGAAAATGTCGTTAAAATTTAACTGCTTCTTCAGGTACTTCCAACCCAATAGTAGTGTATTGTTTCACATCGGTCTCCGGGGCAGAAATGTTTATATTTTTACTCTTCGAACCGTTTATTTTTATGGCGTCAGCTGTTTTATAATCATACGCAAGCCCATTCACATCAACATCAACACTGTTGAAAATTAGCATAGCCACATCTTTGTCGGTTATCAATTTCGTATCGTTGATTTTAACCCCTTTCGCATCAATGATCTGGAATCCGTTATCGGCTTTCAGATAGAGATTATTCAGCTCAATATTTTCGAGCGGCATCTCCGGAAGGCCCTGTAAAAAAACTGCCTGCTGTGCGCCGTTAACCGTAACATTCGAGATTTTGATGTTCTTAAACTGAGGTGTTTCTTCGGTAACAGGAAGAAGTTCTGTTGATGTTTCCATTCCGCCTTCTTCCATCATTTCCGAAATTGATTGTCCGCCGTAATACAGGTTAAACGAAATGGCATTGGTTGGGATGTTGGTCATATAAACATCGGAGATAAAAATATTTTCAACAACGCCGCCACGTCCGCGCGTACTTTTAAAACGTAAGCCCACATCGGTACCCATAAATGTGCAGTTTGAAACATGCATATTGCGCACTCCACCCGACATTTCGCTACCAACGGTAACACCACCGTGTCCGTGATATACGATGTTATCTTTAATGATCAGGTTTTCGCACGGGATTCCGTAACGTCGGCCATCTTCGTTTTTTCCCGATTTTATACAAATCGCATCGTCGCCTACATCGAAATTGCAGTTTTGTACCAGTACATTTTTGCATGATTCGATATCAATTCCGTCGCCATTTTGCGAATACCATGGATTCCGAACGGTTAGATTTTTTACGGTCAGGTGCTCGACCCTCAAAGGGTGAATATTCCATGCCGGAGAATTCTGAAACACCGGGCCATCGAATAGTATGCGTTTACTGTTTTGAATACTTACAAAAACAGGGCGTAGGTAGTCGCGTATGCTTTCAAATTCTTCCTTTGTTTTCAGGTCGTCGCGCACATTTTGGTCGCCACTTCCTTCAGCACCTTTTTTGAACTGCTCCGACGGATACCAAATATCTCCTTTATCGTTTAAAACACCTCCCGATTTTACCAGGTCTTTCCAAGCGTTCTCATTTAGTTTCGATTTTTTTACCGCGCGCCAGGCATCTCCGTTTCCATCCCAAACACCTTGTCCGGTGAAGGCAACGTTTTCAATGTTTCTCCCGTGAATTGGCGAAAGGCAACGATAAGTATCCAAACCTTCGAAATTGGTTGCTATAACCGGATAGAGATCTTTGTTGGCAGAGAATAGAATTACCGCACCTTGCTCGGCATGCAATTCCAGGTTACTTTTTAACTCGATGGGGCCGGTTAACCAGATGCCCGGAGGAATGATAACTTTACCGCCACCTTTTTCGGTCACTGTATTTATAGCAGCAGCAAAAGCTTCGGTATTCATCTCAATTCCGCCACTAATCGCACCAAATTCGGTAATCGATACCTCGAAATCAGGAATTTGCGGTTCCTGAATTACAGGCATTTCAAATTCAATCGTTTCGTACAAACTATTTGCAATTTTAGGAGGTGCACTTTTCTCGGCACATCCCACCGCGAAAACAGCGGCGGCAAGTAATAAATTAGCGATCTTCTTTTTTATCATTTTTCAACGTTTTTAATTTCTTCCAGGTTGGAGAACAGCTCCTCTGTCCAGTCTCCAAAAATATTTTCAACCGAGTATTCCTTTGCCTCTGAATCGCTTAACTGATGCGACCAGGCAACTCTGTTTTTTGTGTCGGCTCCTTCGCCGGTATTTTTGTATTCAGCAAAATAGGCTGTCTTTTCCTTCTCCGGATCGCGCCAGTTGTGCCAGCCTTCGGGTTTTATGTGTTTGCCCAGTTTGCAGCCAATAAAAACTGATTTGCCATAAGGACGCCACGGACGGCCGAGGTAAAATGAGTTTTCGGGAGCATCGCCGGTGATATTACAATTCAGAAATACAAAACCATACTCAGTGCCTTCTTCAGTGGATGGAGCAGTAATGTATCCGGCTGTTTTACAAAAAATGGTGCAGTCTTCAAAAATAGCTGTCGACCAGCCAAAAATAAAATCAACTGTACCTTCGATATAGCAGTTTTTATAGTATTGCCGGCTGTTTTTCCCATGAGGATAAAGTGTATCCTGATTTCCCAGAAAACGACAGTTCTCAAAAGCCACTTTATCGCTCTCTATACGAACGGCAACTGCTTGTCCAACAGGGCCGGCCGAATTCTGAAAAGTTATGTTTTTAGCAATAAAACCTTCTCCAAAAATGTAAAACGATGTGGAACCTGTTGTTCCCATCTCTTCGCCAAAGTGGTTCTTTTTGCTGGCATAATCATCATAAGTAAGGATGGTGTTTTCAAGATCTTCACCAATAAAAGTTACCATTGTTTTGCTGGCCGGTAACACCAGCTTTTCTTTATAAATACCTTGTTTTATAAATATGGTTGTCCGGTTTTTCCTGAAATCAGGAACCGCGTTAATGGCTTCCTGCACGGTGGTGTAATCTCCACTTCCGTCTTTTGCTACCACAAAATCCCATGCTTTAACTGAGCTAACAAGCATCAGCAGTAAACAAAACAATATGGAAGTCTTCATTCTCATTCTGATGCCGTTGTTAATGTACTTAGATCAATTAATCCCTGGTAAACCAGTTGGGCTACTGCTTTTGCACCTTCCGGTTGAAAATGGGTATTATCGTTTTGCCCATCGGGATAAGCTTCATATATTGCGGCAGGCAGGTTCATAAAATAGTTGTTGGTAACGTAGTCCCTGCCTTTTTTTGTGAAAAAATCCATCGAACGTTGATTCAGATCGATCAGCATGGTTTGTGTTTCATCAGCAACTTCTTTTACACACTGAGGGTAATTGCCGTGAACATTGGTAAGTGTATCATTCTTCCATGGATAATTTCGGGCTACCGGCGTTAGCAAGATCGGTGTTGCCTGTTTTTGTTTTGTTTGAAGGATGTAAAGGCGCAGAAACTCTTTGTACCCTTCTTCATTCACGTAACGTTCAGGTTTTGTTGTGGCTGCATCGTTATGGCCGAATTGTATTAACACAAAATCGCCCGGTTGCAGTGCTTCATAAACCTGCCGCCATCTTCCTTCCTGGAAGAATGTGCGGGTACTGCGGCCTCCGCGGGCACGGTCGTCAACAATGGCACTGTCGGCCTGTAAAAGCGGGGACAGTCGTTTTAAATTATCACCCGATACAAAATCCTGAAAAACTTGTCCCCAGCCGTTAATCGGATACCTGTCTTTCATATAATCGCCATCATCGTAGTTATCGGCATAATCGGCAACGGTTGAATCGCCAATTAGCCATATTTTTATGGATTTTGTATTGTTGCTTTCTGCTTCGCCGGCTTGTTTTGCGCAAGCAGACAGCAGAACCACCCAACATATTATAGCTATGTATTTTGTTTTTCCCATCTCTTATTTTGTAATTCTAAACCAATCAATATCAACCGTTCCTGAGTCGTTTGTAATGCCTTCGTGCAGGGCGAAGTAGCCTATTTTTGCACCGATCCAACGTCCTGGTTTGGCTGAAAAATCTTCACCAACAGTTTCAAATTTCTTCCCGTTGCTGCTATAGCTAAAGCTGCAAATCGCACCTTTTTCAACTTTTATGCTGAAGTAGATTTCGTTGCCTTCAACTACTTTGTTGTACAGTTCCGTTTCTTTACCACCGGTGCGCGCATTTTCGCATTTCGCCACACGAAGTTGAAGTTGCCCGTTTACTTGTTTTAACGAAATATACTGGTAGTCTTCGCCCATTACCACAAAACCTGTTTCTTCATTATCAGTGCGGGCATTAAATGTTATTTTGGTTGTGGCCGTAAATTCTTCGGCAGGGAATTTTTGTAATAGAAGATTAGGAACCATCCAAAGGCCTTCTTCTCCCTCCGGGCGAACAATACAATTCAAACGATAAAACCCGAGGTTACCCGACGGAAAACCGTATGTCAGGTGTTTATTGGCGTGCCATTGCCACTGAATACCCAGCTGGTTACCATTAAACTCATCATTTTCAGGAGGAGTTGCAATAGGGTAGGTAGCCCCAACATCCGGCTTTTTGTATGTAAGTACCGGTTCGCCAATTCCATCGCCGTCTTCATCAACGCCAATTACCGGCCAGTCGTTTTTCCAGGTCATCGGGTTAAGGTGTACGATGCGTCCGTAGGCTTCTTTATCCTGAAAATGGACGAACCAGTGTTCGCCGGTTTTGGTATCAACCCAAGCTCCCTGGTGGGGGCCGTTTATATCAGTATCGCCTTGCGCCATTACGGTTTTTATTTCGTAGGGGCCGAATACATTTTTCGAACGGAGCACCGTTTGCCAGCCCGTTGAAACGCCACCTGCCGGAGCAAAAATGTAGTAATAGCCGTTGGCCTTATAGAATTTTGGTCCCTCAATGGTTGGGTGGTCATCGTGCCCGTCAAAAACCATTACTTCATCACCAATAACGGCTGTCGCTTCACTGTTCATTTCCTGAACCAGAAGTACCGATTTTACACGGGCGCGACTACCGGCAGAAGCATATGTTAAATACACTTTCCCGTTATCATCCCAAAGTGGCGAGGGGTCGATCAATCCTTTTCCGGCTTTTACCAGAATTGGCTCTGACCACGGGCCTTCAGCTTGTTTGGCTTTAATCAAATAAAGACCAAAATCAGGATCGGGATAATAAATGTAAAATTCGTTATTGTGGTAGCGGATGCAAGGTGCCCAAACACCATTCCCGTGTTGCGGAATGCTAAACACGTCTTCAGGCATTTGTGTAGGCAGCGCATAAGTTATGAGTTGCCAGTTAACCAGATCTTTTGAATGCAGAATCGGTAAACCCGGAATACAGTTAAACGAAGAAGCTGTCATGTAATAATCGTCGCCAACGCGAACCACATCCGGATCGGAATAATCGGCATGAATGATCGGGTTTTTATAGGTCCCATCACCGTTGTCGGCAACCCAAACTTTTGATATTTCGTTTTGTGCGCTACTGAAAAGCGACAAACCACATAGGATTATCAGGATTATTATCGTTGGTTTTAGGTTCATGTTATTTCTTTTGGGCTATAATCGAGTTCAGGTAAACTTCGATGTTGGTATACTCTTTATTGAGCTTGTAATCGTTGTTATCCGCTTTTCCCGGATTTAGCCCGTTTTGTTTTTCCCACTCATCGGGCATGCCGTCATTGTCGGCATCGGGTAGTGGAGGAGTGGATCGTAACAATGGCCAGCCTCCTACATCTGTCTGGCTGTCGATGATTCCTTTTCCACCACCTCTGAAATGTTTTCCGGCGCTTTCTTTTCCTGTAGTTGCTTCGTGGATTATTCGTTTGTCAACGGCATCGCGCTGAAAACTGGCACCTGCATCCTGCAATACTTTTTTGTATGCCTCTTTTGCGTCGTCGGTTAAAATGTCCGTATGTTCAACGGGACTTGTCAATCGCGATTGATCGATCATTTCCTGTGTAAGATGATTAACCTGCACACCGCCAGCCCAGTTATCTTTTGAAATTTCTTTATGCCCTTCAATAACATTTCCTTCAATATAAAACCAACCGGCCCGGAGTGTGTCTGTATTTCTGCTTTCGCTGAAAAAACTTTGGGTAAGGTTTAAAATGCGGTATCGCACATCTTTTTTAGTTGCCGGACCGGGTTTATAATAATTGTTTACCAGGTTGTAATGGCCTTCTTCGCCACCATAAATACTGTTGTTTCCCCAGTTGTAAATTACGTTATTTCTGAAATCTGCTTTTTCAAATTCCGGATCGTTGGTATATCTCGATCCCTGCAGTCGTGGATTTCGGCTCGTATGATCGGAAATCAGATTGTGGTGAAAAGTGGCATTGTTTCCGCCCCAGATTCCACCGTAACCATGTGCCCCTTTGTGATGGTCGGAGAGATTAAAACTTTCGCTGATAATACACCATTGCAGAGTGAAATTTTCGTTGTCGTAAAACGAGGCCACTTCGTCGTTGGACCAGCTAAAACTACAATGGTCTATTATAATATTTTTGTTTCTCATCCCGGTAATGGCATCCATTTCCTCGTGGGCACTGTCGCCGGGGCGAACACGCAGATAGCGGATTATTACATTGTCAGCGTCAACACGGACACCGTAATTTTTCAGACAGATTCCGTCTCCCGGAGCTGTTTGTCCGGCAATGGTAAGATCGCCGTTTTTTATGTGAATGGTTTTCTCTAATTCAATTGTTCCCGATACTCTGAAAATAATGGTACGCGGTCCTTCCGCTTCAATGGCTTTTCTAAAACTTCCGTTTCCTTTGTTGTTCAGGTTGTCGACAAAAATGATTTTTCCACCGCGGCCTCCGCTTGTGTATTTACCACCACCTTCAGCACCCGGAAAAGCGATTTGCTGCCCCAAAACGGTTTGGAATAGTAGAATCAGAATTATGCTTACCTGTACTTTCATCTGTTTATAATTGTTTATTTTTTATGGTAACAGATGGAACTCCACGATTATAATCATTCGCTTTTGTGTGAAAATCTTTCTCATGGTCGTTTCATTTTAAGAGTAATAACAGAATCCCCGGGAGTGCAAATCCCGGAGATTCTTTTTACTAATTTAGTAACTAACTAACTAACTGACTAACTATTAACGAACTTAAATATATCGTTTCAAAATTCGTCGAATTATTTCCATCGTGGGTCGCCTGCGTCAACAGCATCAAAAGCGAATGAGAAATCGCCGTTGTCAGGATCTTCCCATAAACCGTCGTAGGTAACACCTAGTGAAGTTAACTGATCAACAATTGAATAATCGGTGTTTACAAAGTCGGTAGTTGCATACGAATTGGTAAATGTTATTACAATATCGTCGGCGGCACGAATACCACTAACCGAAGGATCATCACCATATGAAGTTGTTCCAAAAATACAGTTACGAATTTCAACACCACTTGTGATTACCGCATTTCTGATATCCATTAAATACCTGCCGGAGCTAAACGGTGTTTTATTGAATGTACAGTTCTCTACGATTATACTCTCACAGGCAACCGGATCGTCGTAGCGGATGAAATGGCATTTCAAACTATCGATTGTTGAATTTGTAATTTTTACAACAGTCGCATTAGTATTCGTTTCTGTAGCACAGAAAACACCATAACTGCCGCTGCTTTTACCCAGGTTGCGAATAATACAATCGTCAACAAGGAATTCGCCAATGGTTTGGTCTGAACCACCACGTAAACGTATGATCTGACGGCCCATGTAATACATTTTGCAGCCAATGAATTTCAGGGCTCCAATGTTACAGGCTTCGCTTTCCATATCGAATACACCACGGATTTGTCCTTGCGAAGCATCCATGTTGGTGTAACCATTCATTATCAGGTTTTCGAATACAATCTCTTCGGTTGGTAAAATACCGGCACCAATATAGAACATGCGATCACCTTCAGTAGCATAAATTACCGGAATATCTCCGTCAAGACCTTTAATTTTTATCGCTCTTTCCAGCATCATATCGCCTGCAAAACCAAACTCAGCACCGGCAGCCAGAATAAGCACATCGCCCGATTCGGCAGCGCTGATTGCTGCAGCCAGATCTTCGCCTGCATCAACAAATACATCGCCTTCCATTACGTAATCCTGTACTCCCCGGCCTTTATTGCCATTTAGAATAGTGATCACATAATCGCCATTTGGCAGGTCTGTGATCGATTTCATTCCGGCAGTTTGCTCATCGGCTGAGATTTCATAAGTAATTTCTCCTTCTGTTGAAACAAAGCTTAACGCTGTTACTGCTTTGCCCGGAGTCCAGCTTACATCAATGCTGTTCAGGGCAGTCATAGCTACATCATACTCGTTAAAAATATTCTCAGGCAATGATTTAAAAGCCAGTTCTGCCCATTTTGATTCGGGAATACTATCGTTGGTTCCTTTTACACGAACCGAGTACTGCGAGTCTCCTGCAGGTAGCTCGTACACATAAGGCAATTCGTCGGGACCAACCATAGCCGTATGAATTATATTATCAAAAGATAAGCTGTCGTCGCTTATTTCCAATTCGTAAGCTTGTACCTTTTTGTTGAATCCCCAACTTACAGATACGGTGGTTTGGTTGCTGATTTTAGCTTCCAGCTCCAGGGGTGTAAATACCCTGTCGAAATCCAGTTCGTCAATAACCGGAGTAATATCATCTTCGCAGGCGTTTATTGCGAATAAAGCAACAATGCCAAGTAAGATTCCAATATGTTTAAATATTTTATTCATTTGATTCTTTTCTTTAATTCACATAAACGATTTTAGTTAACCGGGTCGTTGTTTAACATCCCGTTACTTGCATCAATAAACACCTGCCAAATTGGCCAGTACTGGTTTTGGTCAGGATCGTTGGTATAGAGCGAGTTGATTTTGTCGTCTTCAAGCTGATTAACGCCGGCCCAGTTTTCCTGGTATTCATAATCTGATGACATATCGTTGGTTTCGCCTCTTTCCAGTCCATAGAAATCAAGGGTCTCACCATCTGGCAGGTAGTTGTAGTAAATTTTTGAAGAAACATCAGCATATTCGCCGGTGCGGTTACGCAGGTCATCCATTTTTTGTTTTGTTTCATCCATTTTCGACTTCAACAAATTCCAACGGATAAGGGCCTGTTTGCGTTCCATTTCGCCACATAACTCAAAACCATGTTCATCAACAATGGCGTTAAACATTGCTTCTTTGCTGTTTAATGCGTCAACATAAGCATCCACTTTTTCTGGCCAGTCGGCTTGTTTAAAAGCTCTTTGGCGGATCATTTTTAAATAAGGAGCTGCTGCCGATGGACCGTTTAATTCATTTTCAATTTCGGCGGCCATTAAAATAACCTCTGCATAACGCATGTATATTTTATTTACACCATCGTCGTTAGTTGATGTTACGTAGCGGGTCATCCACTCGTAGCGCCATTTACCAAAATACCAAGTGTCGATTCCCATTAGCTCCTGAACCGCAGGATTTGATTTACTCCAGCTATATGGAACACAGGTTACATCGCGGCGGGTATCTTTTGCATCGAAATCGTAAAATACATTTGGAGTAGGACCGTAACTACCACCACGTGGCTGGCCGGTGTATTGGTCGGCTGCCTGGTGACGTACACCGTAAGTAAACAAATGGCGTCCGCGGCCTTCAGCAAACGGTACTTCCCAAAGCGATTCGCTACCTGCAGTAATTACCTCTTCACAGTTCTTTCTCCAAACGGTTTCGAAAGAAGGCTCAAGCGTTGCCGTTCCGCTGTTTATAATGTCTTTACATTCTTGCAAAGCAATAGGGTATAAAGTGCTAACTGAGAGTTCCGGGTCAGAACTTCTGCTGATAGAACTTCCCCGTTGCGAATAACCGGCTGCTGCCAAACAAAGACGGGCACGCAATCCTTTTACAAAAGCTTTGTTTACTTGCTCGGTGGTGGCAGTTGCTTCTGTTTCACCCGGCCAGGCTACCAGTGTTGCAGCTTCTTCCAAATCGGCAATTACATGTTTGTAAATCTCGTCTCTGTTCGATTTGGGTAAGTAAATAGTTTCAGAAGAAATAGGCTCGAAACGGGCTACAATATCACCATGCGATTTTAACAGATCGGCGTAGTAAATTGATCTCAATGTGATCGCTTCGCCTAAAAGTTGTCCCATTGGTGTTCCCGGCTCAGGATTTCCGTAGGTACGTAATCCTCTGATACAAATGTTTGCACGCTCAATTCCACGGTACAACATTGCCCAGTAAACGTTATCCCGGTTCATATCCGAGTTGGTTGGTGAATTGATATAACGCGACAAATCGCCTCGGGCATTTTCAGAAGATGAGTTATTCCACTCAATATCGGTGTTCGAACCGTAGTGGGTAAGAAACCGACCACGATAGGAGTTGGTTTGTCCCATTGGTTCCTTAATTCCATCAATGGCTCCCTGCGCCAGCTCAACATTCGAGAAGATCAATGATTCATCCATTGTTGATTGTGTCGGAGCATCAAGGTATTCTTCGCAAGAGGTGATAAACACCGCGAAAAACAATATCGTTATATAAGCTATTTTATTCATTTTCATAATTGTTTCCATTAAAAGTTAAGATTTAAACCAAAAATGAATTGCCTGCTTTTTGGATAAGGCGAGTAGTCAACACCGGGTGTAAGTGGTGTTTTTCTTCGGGTTGAAACCTCAGGATCAAATCCGGTATAATTGGTAAGAACAAATACATTGTTGGCTGTGGCGTAAAACCTTAAGTTTTCAATATGTACTTTTTGGGTAAGTGCTTTTGGTACGGTGTACCCCAATGTTAACGTATTCAGGCGTAAGAACGAACCATCTTCAACAGCCCAGTCGCTAAGGACATATCTCTCCATGTAGGGCGACCACATTGTAGTGTTGGCGTTCATGGCCTCTAATGTTGCCGGATCGTTAACCAGTTGTCCGTTTTCATCGATGTTGGTCCAACGTTTTCCGTCGGCCATAATATCGATCATATTTCGGTAAGGGTATCTACTTGTTGAGGTGTACTCGATTTTATTGGCATTGTACACATCGTTTCCGTAACTCCAGCTAAAAATGGCGGAAAGATCAAAGTCGTAAACACGTGCAGAGATATTAAAACCACCCGACGCTTTTGGATTTACATCACCGATAATGGTGTTGTCGTCAACTGTAACTTCGCCGTCGCCGGTAATATCTTTCAACTTCATCGATCCCGGGCGAACGGTTCCGATAATACTTGTATTATCGGCAACACCTTCTCTTAAGATCCACTCGTCAGCATCAGCGTCGTAACCTTCAAAATCCGATACTTCGTATCTGCCGTCAGACAGGTAACCACGAATTTGTCCGACAGGGCTTCCCTGTTCGATCCAGTAGTCGGTACCAATTTCGGTAGAAGCCCAGCTTGATGCTACGCCAAAGTCTTCCATAATTCCGAGCGACTTAATTTTGTTCTTGTTCATTCCAAAATTAAAACCGAGGTTCAGTCCGAAGTTTTCTTTATCCAGTGCTACCCAGTTTACAGAGGCCTCGATACCTTTGTTTTCGGTTTCACCCATGTTTCTGAACTGCGAGCTGTAACCTGTTCCCGATACCGGGAAGTCGATCAACAGATCGGAAGTAGTATTTAAATAGGTTTCGAATGTTCCGTTCAGTCGGTTGTTAAACAACCCAAAATCGAAACCGATGTTTCTTGTAACGGTAGTTTCCCAAATCAAATCAGGATTCGCCATGCGCGATGAAACTGCCCAGTAACCCGATACATCGTTAATGTATGTTGTGTTGCTTGAGCTGAATTCCTGAACCATCTGACCCGAAACAATATTGTTGTTACCGGCGGTACCGTAACTTACTCTTAATTTTAAGTTGCTAAGTGTTGAAGAAAGGCCATCCATAAAACTCTCTTCGGAGATACGCCATGCAACAGCTGCTGACGGGAAATATCCCCAGCGGTTACCTTCGGCGAATTTACTCGAACCGTCGGCCCTGAATGTTGCAGAAACAAGGTACTTTCCTTTGTAGTCGTAATTGGCACGACCAAAGAACGACAGTAGTTTATTGTCGGCACTAATTACATTATCGATACTTAATGGAACACCCTGTGTTGTTAAGCGGAATACTTCGCTTGACGTAAAGAATGAAGGATATCCCTGAACGATATCAGTAAGTGTGTTCGATTTTGAATAAAGCGTTTCCTGACCGGCTAATAACTTCACACTGTGGTCTTCGTTTTTAATAATGTTTTTAAAGTCGAAATTCAGCGTGTTTGTATTCCTGAAAGTTTCCTGCTTGCTTTTTTCCATTTCGGCAGCCGGTAAACCCTGGTAATCGGCATCGGTATAGTTTTTTACGTAGTAAGTACTTTGTCCGTAAAAACGATCCCTGTCGCGGTCGTAAGTTTGGTAACCAACTTCTGTTTTAAAAGTTAAACCATCAATAATATCCCACTGAAAACTGGCTCCAACATTCAATCGTGTTCTTCTTTGTTCCTGATCGTTATCGGCTACAGCAGTTAAAGGATTGATCATATAACTTGAAACTTCTTCATCGGCATAATCTTCCAGTCCGTTTAATGGAATAGGCGAGTAGATCATCGAGTGTTTTACCCGCGAATCGGTTGGAGTAGCAGTGGTTTGCTCGATGGCACCACCACCTCCAATTTTGGTTTGCGAGTAACGCATCGAGTAAGAAATTTTAATGTTTTCAGCCGGGTTGTGATCCAGTTTAAAGTTCACGTTATCGCGCTTATAATCCGAACCCAACATGATTTCGCGGTTTTTAACACCTGCATAACTAAAATTGTATGCAAATTTTTCCGATCCTCCGCGAATGCTTAAATCGTGGTTGAAAACACGTCCGGTACGACCATAAACCTGTTCCATCCAGTCGTTTCCAACTTGTCCGGCATACAAATCAATATCCTGGTACTGACCAAAATATCTTGTATACGAATTAAGATTCTCGTCATCGTTTCGCAGGTTAGCCAGCTCGTATTGCCAGTGTACAAAGTCTTCAACACTGAGGGTGTTAAGCGTATTCGCAATGTTTTTAAAACCACTGTACACGTTGTAGCTCACCGATACTTTTCCTGTTTTTCCGCTTTTGGTGGTAATAATAATAACACCGTTTGCACCACGGGCTCCGTAAATTGCGGTTGATGATGCGTCTTTTAATACGTCGATCGATTGAATTTCAGAGGCAGGAATATCAGAGATTGTGCTAACCGGAAATCCATCAACAATATACATTGGCGAATTGTCCTGGGTGATTGAACCTCCACCACGCACACGGATTTTAATTTCGGCATCAGGCGATCCTTCAGTAGCCATTACCTGAACACCGGCCATTTGTCCGGCCATGGCCTCGGCTGCCGAAGTAACCGGAATGGCTTCCAGCGCTTCACCACTAACTGATGATACCGATCCGGTAATGTCTCTTTTCTTTACCGTACCATACCCAATTGCCACAACTTCATCCAATTCTGTCGCCTCCATTTCGAGGGCAACGTTAATTTCGGTTTGGTTATTTACAGGAACTTCCTGTAGTGTATATCCGATAAAAGAAAACTGCAATGTAGCGGTTGGGCTTACATTTAGTTCGTAGGAGCCATCCGGTTGGGTAATTGTACCGGTGGTGGTTCCTTTTACAACAACGTTAACTCCGGGAAGCCCTTCTCCGGAATCCTGGTCGGTTACATTTCCCTTTACTGCAATGGTTTGCGACCAGGCGGTAAAAGAAAGAACTGTTTGAAACATAATCAAAGCGGCTACAGCAAGAAACTTACTCACGTGCAGGCTTCGACTTTTTCGTTTAAGATTTACCATACTTCACATTTTAGGTTATTATAGAATTTTTATTTGGCTTCTAATACGCGAATTATCCGACTTATTTAAAAATGAGATTGATCAGGACAATGATCAGAATGATGAGGACGATCGCAGCGATGATGATCATCCAATCAGTTTTTTTCAAGTTTCGTTTGATCTTACTCATTTAGTTTGACGTTTAATTCCAATGGGCAAGATAGCGGAGGTGCCGCGAAACAAATTGATGATATTTCCCAAATTAAAATGGGTGCTTTCCCGATAAGGGCAAAATTTCCCAAATAACGGGATAAAATTCTCGTTAATGGAAAATAGGGACTAAGATTGTGTGTGGTAAGGTGTTGTTATGCAGTGTTTTAGTGTTCGTTTTTTGTGCTTGTTTCTACTTTCTTATTCGAGAGGTATTCCGAGGCACTCATACCAAATTCGCGCTTGAAACATTTCCGAAAATGGGAGAGATCTTTAAAGCCAACCTGGTAGGCAACTTCCGAAATATTCAGCATTTGCTGGTCGAGTAATTGGGTAGCTCGTTTTAACCGTATATGACGAATAAATTCTTTCACGGTCATGTTGGTAAGTGCATTTAGTTTTCGGTACAATTGCATGCGGCTCACCCCAACTTTTAGTGCAAAATTCTCGATATCCAGTTCGCTGTCGGCAATGTTGTCTTCTATCACATCAACCACACGTTTCAGGAACTTCTCGTCGGGCGAGGCCAGTACCACGTTGGTAGGTTCCAGCACCATTGTTGAGGTGTATTTTTCTTTCAGCGAATCGCGAATAGAAAGCATATTTTCCACTTTGGCCTGCAGAACCGACAGGTCGAAGGGTTTTGTTATATAATCGTCGGCACCTTTGGCCAAGCCTCTTAACTGGTGGTCTTTCGAGTGCATGGCCGTAAGTAAAAGCACCGGAATATGCGAAGTGCGCTCGTCGTTTTTTATACGCTTACATAATTCGTAACCATCCGATTCGGGCATAATAATATCGCTGATGATGATGTTGGGAATCACTTCCAATGCTTTTTCCCATCCTTCTTTACCATTTACTGCCTGGTGGATCTGGTAAAAGTTCATAAAATGCGAGCTGATAAACTGTCGAACGTCGGCATTGTCTTCTACGATCAGCATAATCTTTGCATTTTCATCAGCCGTTTGAATGGTTGCCGTTTCCGGTTCCGAATTCGTTTCCTTTACACTACTTGCTACATCCGGTTCTGTTATCTGGTAGCTTTCGGTTCCTTCGTTATACGGAATTCGAATGGTAAAGCGCGTTCCTTTACCCTCTTTACTGGTGACAAATATTTCGCCTTTGTGCAATTTTACCAGGTCCTTAACAAGGGCAAGTCCAATGCCGGCTCCGGTTTTAGCGTCGGTTTCATCTGATTGGAAAAACCGCATAAAAATACGATCGATATTTTTCCGCGAGATTCCTTTCCCGGTATCCTTTATATTAATTTCAATGTACTGTTTCTCTTCGTTTTCGTCGTTAAAATCTTCATTATCCGAGTCGAAAACCAGCGAGAGGTTTACCGTTACCGATCCTTGTGCTTCGGTATATTTAAAAGCATTGGTAAGTAGATTGTTTATTATCTTCTCGATCTTATCCGGATCGAAGGAAACAAAAAGTCTTTTCTTCAGGGTGGTAAAAGTAAGCTTGATATCTTTTTCAATCGCGTAATGGTTAAACGATTCAACAATATTGCGAACAAAACCAACGATATCGGCTTCGGTAAGATTCAGTTTCAGGTTGCCCGACTGTAATTTTCTAAAATCCAGTAGCTGACTGATGAGACGATCGAGGTTTTGGGCATTTCGCTGCATTAACTGCAGGTTTTCTTTGGTCGATCCATCCATCGTTTTGGATTGGATCATATTATTGAGTGGCCCTAAAATAAGCGTTAAAGGTGTTCGGATTTCGTGTGAGATATTGGTGAAAAATTTCAGTTTCATCATATCTATCTCGTGCAGTTTTTTTGCATTCGAGCGCTCAATGATCAGCTGCGATTTTATTTTCTCGCGATTGATGAAGAACTGAATTATGGTGTAAATCAGTGAAATGATCATAAGAATGATCAAGCCCATAAACCAGTTGGTTTTCCAGAAGGGGGGTAAAATAGAAATGGCCAGTTGCAGTTCGTTACTTTCGCGTTCCTGACCGGGAATTACACGTTTTATACGAAGTGTATAATCGCCGGGATTCAGGTTGGTGTAAGTGGCCGTACGGTTTTTACTTGGTTCTATCCAGTCGGTGTTAAAACCTTCCAGTTTGTAGGTGTAAAAGTTGTTTTCACTGTTTACGTAGTTTAGCGCGGCAAATTCAAGGGTAAAAACATTTTGTTTGTGGTTAAATGTCAGGTGATTGGTTTCGGTAATACTTTGTTTCAGAATCGACTTTTTGTTGTCATCAATCGGCACCGATTTGTTAAACACCTTCAAATCCGTAAAAACCAGCGGAACATCTGTGTCTTCGGCATTAATCTCGTTAGGATTAAAAACATTAAAGCCGGAAACGGTTCCAAAGAAAAGTTCTCCATTGTCGGTTTTTAACGCAGAACCGTAGCAAAACTGGTTGTTTGCCAATCCGTCGTTACTGGTGTAGTTGTAGAAAACTTCAGTTCTTGGATTAAATTTTGAAAGTCCGTTCAAAGTGCTTATCCACAGGTTTTTCAGATCGTCTTCCAAAATGCAAAGAGCCTGATTGTTGGCCAGCCCCTCTTCCTCTCCGTAATATTTTATGGCACCGGTATCTGCCGAGTACATCGCAAGTCCTTTATCGTTTGTTGCTATCCAAATCTGGTTTTGCGAATCTTCAAACATGTAACGCGTTCGCTCGAACCAACGGTTTATTTTGTTCGTTTGCTGGTTAAAAACAATCAACTCATCTTCGCTTCCCATCCAAAGGTTTCCTTGCGAATCGTCATTAATCCACAAAACTTGCTCGTTCCCATTTAGTTGAGAATAATGAATAAACAGGTTGGCTTTTTTGTCGAAGCGATCAATTCCTTTCGAGGAGGCGATCCAGATTTGTTCGTTATCGTCGATGCAAATATCCCAAACACGGTTATCTGATAAACTTCCGGGAACATCGGCCCGGTGATGGTAGTTTTTTATTCTGCCCGTTGAAAGGTCAATTACATCAATTCCTCCGAGAAAAGTTCCCACCCAAAGATTTCCTTTATTGTCGGGCACCAGCGCCTTAACACAGTTTTGTGCAATGGTGTAACCCGGTTTCCCGTCGGTGGTTAAGTATTCGTAAGTTCCGGTATTCGGATTGTAAATATTAATACCACCATCTTCGGTACCGCACCAAAGCCGGTTGTTTTTGTCCATCCAGAAAGTATAAATGGCGCTGCTGTTCAGGTAGTGGTTGTCGTCGGGTTGCGCAGTAAAACTGTGAAAAACCTGTTTACTTTTTGCCAGTAGGTTCAATCCTCCACGAGTACCGATCCATGTTTCTCCCTTGTTATCGTGAAAAATGCTAAGCACGGAATTGTTGGAAAGACTGCGTGGTTCCTGAATACTGTGCCGGTAAAAACCTTTAACGCCGCTTTCTTTCGAATATAGAAAAAGCCCTCCACGGGTACCTATCCAGTAATCGCCAAACACTCCTTTTGAAATGGCTTTTATGGTTTCTGTGCGTTCGGCTGCAGGCCTAAGGTGTATTTCACTGAGGGTTTTTGTACTGGTGTTTACAACAAACAAACCGATAGAATATGTGCCGATCCAAAGGTCTCCGTCGTCATCCAAAAATAGTTCCCAAATTTCTTTGTTCTGAGCGGAGCCGAATGGGAGTTCGAAACGCTCGATCGTATTATGCTGTTCGTTGTAGATGTACACGCCATTGTTTGATCCGATCCAGAGTTTTCCCTGATCATCGTAGGCCAGGGTTCGGATAAAGACATTCTCGATGCCCGCAGTTTCTTCCTTTTTTATCGGATTGAGCGGTGTGATCATTCCTGTGCTGTCCATTTTTAGCACATTAAAATCACTGGCCAGCCAAAACGAGCCATCGTTTTTTTCAACAATGTCGTTTACCGAAAAATCCTTATCGCTGTATATCGGATCTTTTTTAAAAGGCTGCGAAAACATTTCTTTTTCCCGATCAAAAATGTTTAATCCACCGTTTTCGGTACCTACCAGCAAGTTGCCTTTTGTGTCTTCTTTTATTACCCTGATGAGGTGTCCGCTTAAGGAGCACGAATCTTCCGAATCGGGAAGGAAATTAGTAAAATCGTAACCGTTAAAGCGGCTTAATCCCTGGCTGGTTCCTACCCAAATCCATCCTTTATGATCCTGGTAAACACATTGTATCTGATTATTGGGTAAGCCATCTTCAAGCGTAAAAATATCGAAACTTAGCTCGGCCTGTGCCTGCGGTTTTCCTGCTGTTATAATGAAAATAAGTAACAGAAACAGAGTAATATTTTGATTTAATGTGTTATTCATCTTATCGACTAGTTTTACAACGGGCATTGAGTTTTTGCAAACAAAAATTTAATTCATCCAATGCCAAACGGGGGTAATATAATCAATTATTTTTCATTTCTAAAAGTAAAAAGTTACGGTTTAGATGGGGCTGAAATTTGAATTAGTTGTTGAAAATCTTTTCGTTTTGTAGTATCAACCGTATAAAATTTAACCGATAAGTTATGGCAAGCGAGAAAGTATTAAAAAGCAGTAAACGCTGGGAAGATCTTGGCGATGGCGTGGCACGCCAGATTATGGGCTGGGACAACCAGATAATGATGGTAAAAGTAAAATTTGAAAAAGGTGCCGTTGGAGCCGAACATTCGCACTTTCACACACAAACTACTTATTGTGTTAGCGGCAAGTTTGAATTTACCATGGACGGCGAAAAAGTAATTGTAGAGCCAGGTGATGGTTTGTATGTAGAACCGAATATGTTACACGGAGCGCTTTGTTTGGAGCCCGGAATTCTGATCGATGTTTTTAGTCCGGTTCGGGAAGATTTTTGTAGGAATAGGAAAAACGTTATTGAGTAATTGAGTGAATGAGGACTATTTTGAGTAAAGTATAGGATTGCAGGATAGTTCCCGATAATTTGCAACAGATCTCTCGCTGCGCTTTGATATGACATCTGCGTTGAAGTTTTTTCGTTAACCAATATTTATTGATTATTTGTAGTTCTCCTTTATTTCTTGTTTAGATCTGATATTTGTGAGCGATGTTGTGTATTTTCATATAGTCGAATTTAGGAATGTTTATGGCATTATGGTGGAACTTCCAGATGAACTTGTAAATGGCATAAAAAGTAGATTGAGATTACTTCCTCCCCATATGGAACATTGGTTTCAATCTGTTGTTCGATTATTTATGTGCGTAGGATTGCCTCAGGATCTGGTGCTAATTGACTATAAAGTCTGAAAAAATAAATGGAAATTTAATACATTAAGGATGGTTTAATCTCGGGATTTATAAGCATTTGTGTATCAAACTGAAAAAGGATTTCAACCTGAAGATGCCTGAACACTTTGTAAATGAAATGGTTCTATCTGGGTTTGAACCAGCGGTTTCATGATTGTGAGAAATGAAATATTAAATAAAGCGTTTAAAAGTTAAATCAAAATCCAATCAGGTGTACAGACAAATTATTCATAAACATATCTATTGTTTCTCATGAGGACAAAAATTGTATCTTTAAACTCTACTTTAGGATATGAGTATTTTGAATAAAATAATTGAATTGTAGCATATTTGTACCATATTGATGTAAAAGGTTGAAATTCAATATTGGTTATTTTTGAAGAAGTGAAATAAAAGACGATTAGTAAATAATCAATAGATTAAAGCGCGGTAAGTTCCAACTTGCTGCGCTTTTTGTTTCTGCAAACTGCACCCAAATCATTTTCTGATACGCTATCATTTCTATTCACAACTTTTTACATCATCTAATAAATCCATTTTGGGTAGTCAGATATTCTGCATTTCAGTGTAGGGTAGAGCCATTAAATATTCGTCAATAATTCAAAACAGTTACACGAAAACTAAAATTAACGAATAAGATGAGTACAAATCGTAGAACATTTTTAAAAAATATTGGACTTGGAGCAGGAGTTGTTGCCAGTACACCACTAATGGCATCGGGTAGTGTTTGTGAAAAAGAACAGGTTAAATTTATCCGCAAATCGGCTGAGCGAGTTCCTGCAATGAACTTTAACATGTGTGGTTATGCCGCACCAAAACTGGACAAAGTACGAATTGGTTTTGTAGGAATTGGCGACAGGGGTATTGGTGCAGTAGATCGTATGGGTTTTATTGATGGTGTTGAAGTTACTGCCCTTTGCGACACACGTCAGGCGGCCATTGATGGTGCGCAGGCTTCTTTGGCAAAATCCGGCCTGCCCAAAGCAAAAGAATTTACAGGAAGCGATACAGCATTTAAAGCACTGTGCGATAGCGGACTGGTTGACCTGGTTTACATTGCAACCCCATGGGAGTGGCACGTACCTGTTGCTTTGGCAGCAATGCGCGGTGGTAGCCATGCAGCTGTTGAAGTTTCAACTGCAAAAACCATGGACGAATGTTGGGAAATGGTTGAGGTTTCGGAACAAACCAAAAAACACTGTGTAATTCTTGAAAACTGTTGTTACGATTTCTTTGAACTGTTAACCTTGAATATGGCTCGCCAGGGCGTATTTGGCGATCTGGTGCATGGTGAAGGCGCTTACATTCATGATTTGGATTACTGGCACTTTAATAAACCACAAGACGATAAACCACGAGGTGATGGAGCTTACGATAAATTATGGCGTTTGCACGAAAACACACGTAAAGCAAACGTTTACCCAACCCATGGTTTAGGCCCGATTTGCCAGGCAATGGATATTAACCGGGGCGACCGTTTGGATTACCTTACTTCAATGATCTCGGACGATTTTACATTAAAAAACCGCATAAAAGAATTAGCGCCGGATCGTCCGGATTTACAGCAGTTTATAGGTGTTGAAATGCGTGGAAATATGGATATGCAAATGATTCGTACGGTAAAGGGGCGTACAATAATGATTCAGCATGATATTTCATCTCCGCGCCCATATTCACGTATTCATATGTTGAGCGGTACAAAATGTTTTGCTCAGAAATGGCCACTGCAACACATTGCATTCGGGCACGAAGTTGCCGATGAGGCAAAAATGAAAGAGTTGCAGGAAAAATACACGCCTGAGATTGTTAGTAGAATTGGTACTATGGCAAAACAAGTTGGAGGTCATGGAGGAATGGACTTCTTAATGGACTGGCGATTAATCGACTGTTTACGAAACGGTTTACCAATGGATATGGATGTTTATGATGCCGCAACATGGTCGTGTATTACGCCATTAAGTGAATGGTCGATCGCAAATGGTTCGAAACCAATTGACGTGCCCGATTTTACCCGCGGTGCATGGAAAACCAATAAACCGATTGAATTAACATTGAAAGGTGGCGGCACAACAAAAGTGAAAAACCTGAACAATGCCAATTCCGAAGGTCAGCTAAACGTAAAATAAGCAGTCGGGAAAAAATAGCTGAACGGACAGAGTATTCTGCCTAAGAATTATAATTTTGAGCCATATTAATGGCCTGAAAGATTAGAACTTGTGCCTTAATCTCAAAAAAAGTAAAATTTGATGTAGGGGGTGCACAAGCGGGATACGTCTTATAAAAAGGAATCAATTTGAATTAATGTCTGGTACGAATAAAAATATCGAACACCTGCTCTCGAAATCCGTTTTTGGGGGATTGAGTGATGAGGAGAAATCGCAGCTCAATGCATGGATTTCAGATTCGGAAGAGAATGCCCGGGAATACGAGGCTTACCAGCAACTTTGGAAAAAATCGGAAGATTTGGTTGTTGGTGGCGCTATTGACGTTGAGGCTTCTTTGCTAAAAACAAAAGAGCGAATTTCATTTACCCAATCGAAGAAACGGTGGTTGGTGATTGCAAGGCAGGTAGCTGCTGTTTTATTGGTGTCAATTGCAATTTCCTCGCTGTATAAACATATTTCGTCGTCTGGGAAAGAGCATGTTGTGTACCAGGATATATCAACAGCTTTTGGCACACAAACACAGTTTGAACTGGCTGATGGAACCAAAGTTTGGTTAAACTCGGGAAGCCGCCTGCACTATCCAAACTCTTTCGATAATTTGGAAGAAAGACGTATTGAATTGGTTGGTGAAGCCTTTTTCGAGGTGACAAAAAATGCAGCAAAACCATTTATTGTGCAAACATCGACGCTTGATGTTAAAGTGCTGGGAACGGCGTTTAATGTTTCGGCCTACGAAAATGCACCTGAGTTAACGGTTGCACTAAAAGAAGGAAAAGTAAGTCTTCTTAAAGCAAATTCCGACGATGAGGATGCTTTGGTTTCGCTAACACCAAACGAAGTGGCTATTTACAATAACGAAAAACATAATATCGTAATTCAAAAAGAAAAGAGTTTGAATAAGTACAATGCCTGGAAAGATGGAAAGATTGTATTTTTTGAGGATGGAATTGAAACGGTAGTACAAAAACTGGAAAATTGGTACAATGTGGATATTGAACTTGCTGACGACGGTTTGAATGTGTTGATATTTACAGCAACATTCATTAACGGATCGATCGATCAGGTGCTTGATTACCTCTGTATCTCATCGCCTATTGAATACTCCATAATTCCGGCATCGAAAGATCAGGACGGTACTTATTCGAAAAGAAAAATCATATTAAAGGAGCGCAGTAAATAGAAGTAGTTTTTAAGTTTTAAGAAAAAAACACAGGGAGGATTGGAACTCTTCCCTGTGTAACTTACCTGAATTGCCCTCAGGTAATAAATTTGATTGAATCTAATTCACGTCAAAAATAATAAAAAATGCAGATTGACAGGTTTAACTGTCGATACCATTTTATTTTTAAGTGTATTAGATTATGAAACTGGTAATTTTTGTAGCAACATTACTAGCCCTCTCATTTATCTCAATAACGGCTAATTCGCAGGATTCGCGCATTAGCCTAAATCTGGTTGATGTAAGCATTAAAGAAGTTTTGCTGGAAATTGAAAATCAAAATCAATATTATTTTCTATACAACAACAATTTAATGGATGTTGAACGAAAAGTTGATCTGAATATTCAAAACAAGAGCATAATTGAAGTTGTAGAACTTCTTTTCGAAGGGCAGAATGTGGATTTTACTATAAAAGACCGGCTCGTAATTCTGTTTCCTGTTGATGTGGATGAAATCGATAGCGATAAAATTATTGTTGAAGGGAAAGTCGTTGACAAGTCGGGGCAAGCACTACCGGGAGTTACAGTAATCGTTCGCGGAACAATATTGGGTGCCGTAACAGATGCTGAAGGAAATTTTAGTCTTAACGTAATTAAAACACCGGCAATTCTCGAATTCTCGTTTGTTGGTATGGAAAGCCAGACGGTGACTTATACCGATAAGCAATTTTTAATTGTAACCATGAACCAGTTGAGCCGCAATATTGATGAGGTAATCGTTGTGGCCTATGGCACGCAGTCGGCATCTTCGCTTACCGGTTCTGTTCAGGCATTTAACCAGCGACAGTTGGCGAATGTAACCAGCCCACACTTGCTGAATCAGTTGCAGGGTGAAGCAACAGGAGTCCTGGTTTCCAGTTCGTCAGGAACACCTGGCGAAAAACCAAGCCTGCGCATTCGCGGCGAAGGATCAATCAACTACACAAACGAACCCCTTTGGGTGGTTGACGGGGTAATTTTCGGCACCACGTCGCCTGATATAAATCCTAATGATATTGAGTCGGTTTCGGTACTTAAAGATGCTGCAGCAGCGGCCTTGTACGGTTCGCGGGCTTCAAATGGTGTCATCATGGTTCGTACCAAAACCGGAAAAATTAACTCATCAAGTTTTAACCTAAAAACCAGTACCGGAATTACGCAGGTGAATCACGGTAATTTAACCCTGATGAACGGGCAGGAGTTGTACGATTACGTGATGTCGATGGATGGCGATAAGTTACCGGGGCAGTTTCCTCCGGCCAATTCTGAAAATGTAATAAATGGTGTCGATTGGCAGGATATTGCCTTTCAAAACGGCATTGTTCACGATTATAATTTATCGTACAGCGGCGGAAATGAAAAAACAATGTTGTACACCAGTTTGGGCTACTTTAACGAAGATGGAGCTGCGCGCGGGCACCAATGGGAAAAGTTCTCGGGCCGCGTAAACCTCGACTATAAAGCTTCTGATAAATTAAAATTGATACTGAAAGTGGAAGGGATCTTCCAGAATAATTTCAACAACGAAAACGATTTGGTGTTTGGCTCGTATGTGCTGCTTCCGTGGGATAATCCTTACTTCAGCGACGGCACAATAAAAGTTGGCCGGACAGAAGCCGATGGCGTGAAGTGGTATAGCCGAAATCAGGGGAATCCCTTGTACGAAATGCAATACAACTACATTAAAAGCCGAAGCACCCAGTACATGAACGACGTAGGAGTGGAATACAAACTCACCGACTGGCTAACCTTTGTTTCGAACAACCGGATTAAAACAAGAACATCGCGATTTGAACAGCTCTCTGATTCGCGTACACCGGATGGAGAAGCTGATTCCGGAATTCTATACAACGCTTATGGATATACGCGTGACTTGTCAACCAGTAATGTGCTGCGTTTTAACAGAGAATATACTGATCATTCGGTATTCGGAATTGTGGCTTACGAGTATACGCAGTCGTACATTGATGGAATGAACGGCGAAGGGAAAGGTATTTACCCCTCGCTCGAAATTTTGAACGGAGCTTCAGAGTCAAAATCCATTGGAGGAAGTAAATCAAAATCTGCTTTTTTATCCATTTTATCGAATGTGCAATACGTGTACAAAAACAAGTATATGATGCAGCTTTCGTACCGCCGCGACGGATCGTCGAGATTTGGTGCCAACCAACGATTCGGAGATTTTTATTCGGTGGGTACGTCGTGGATTGTCACAAAAGAGGATTTTATGCAGTCGCTGGGTTTCGTAAATAATCTAAAACTCCGGCTTAGTTATGGTTCGGTAGGAAATGCCAATATTGCCGATTACGTAGCGCTGGGGCTTTATAACATGACCGTGCAATACAATGGCGAACCCGGAGGATTTCCGCGCAGGTTACCTAATCCCGATCTTACCTGGGAGTCGAACAAAAACTTCAATTTCGGAATTGACACACGTTTGTTCGACCGGGTAAACATAACTGTTGATGCCTATGATAAAAAAACTGACAACCTGCTGCAGGATGTTCCGTTACCATTGGTAACCGGCTTTTACTGGTATACCGACAATGTGGGCTCAATTCAAAACCGCGGACTGGAATTCAGCCTGGAAACCGAAATTGTTAAATCATCTCCATTTTTATGGAATACCAGCCTGAATATGAGTTTTAACAAAAACAAGGTGCTGAAATTAAACGATGGGAAAGACATTTCGAAGGGCACCAAAATTATTCGCGAAGGCTGGGACATCAACACATGGTACATGCGTAAATGGGCAGGTGTAAACCCATCGGATGGTAATCCGTTATGGGAAAAAGTAACCACAGCTGAAGACGGCACGAAAATCATTGAAAAAACATCGAAATACAGCGAGGCAACGTTGCAAAACATGGATAGCTCGTCGCCCAAATTTTTTGGAGGTTTTATGAATACCTTCGTCTACAAACAGTTTAAGCTTGATGCCAACTTTAACTTTGTTTATGGCAATAAAATCTATCATCTGTTGCGCGAGTCGCTTGATAACGACGGAGCTTACCCCACCTATAACGCAATAAAATTACCCGACGGTTGGAGCCGCTGGGAAAAACCGGGCGATATTGCCACGCATCCGCGGCCGGTGTTGCTGGGCAATAAACTGTCGAACAAACCATCGTCGCGTTATTTAGAGGACGGTAGTTACCTGCGCCTGAATTACCTGAGTTTATCGTATACAATACCTGTAAATTGGGTTCATAAAGTAGGGTTAAACCGTGCCGAGCTAAAACTTGCCGGCGAAAATCTGTGGACATTAACCAACTTTTCAGGAATGGATCCTGAAGTGGGAATTCAAGGATATGGGGGAACGCTGTATCCGGTTACGCGCAAGTATATATTTGGAGTAGAAGTAAACTTTTAAATCAGCAAATGGAATTCACGATGATAAGGAGATTGTTTTTATACCTGCTAATTTTATTTGGTACTTTCGGCTGTAACTTAAATTATCAGCCTTACGAAGGGATTCCAGAGTCGGAACTGAAAGAAGACATTATTGGTTTAAACGGCGCCACTGTTGGGAATTACAACTATTTGAAGGATAGTTATTACCAGCGTAATTTCCACTTTTTTGGCGAATATGGCGGCGATAATGTTTCGTTGAGTGGAACAACCAGCGACGATTTATTTTATTGCTATAATTACCAGCATTTCCCGGCTATGTATACCACCTCTCACTTCTGGGAAAAAGCGTACCAGTTAATGGTAGGGTGTAACAAAGTGATTTTGTCTGTTGACGATGATTCTTCAGCCGAACTAAAACAACTAAAAGGCGAAAACCTGTATTTACGGGCACAAACGCTGTTTCATTTGGTAAATACGTTTGGTAGGCCTTATTACCAAAGTCCGGAGACGAATCTGGGTGTTCCAATAAAATTAGACGACCAGGTTATAAATGTGCCGAATCGTGGAACCGTAAAAGACGTTTATGACCAGATAATTGCCGATTTGTTGCAGGCCGAAGCGTTGATGGGAAGCGAGCGGTCGAATATCTATGCGTCGAAAGAAGTTGCGCAGGCCATGCTTTCGCGCGTGTATCTTTACATGTCGGGTACACCCGAAAATCCAAATGTAAGCTATGCGCAAAAAGCAAAAGAATATGCCAGTAAAGTCATCGAATCCGACCGATACCGGCTTTTGGGAACCGAAGATTTCAAAACCTATTTCCGAAAATTACCCGAGCAAAATACCGAAACAATATTTGCGGTAAAACACAATGTTGATGTTGACGATCGTGGCTGGGAATCAATCGGTTCCATGTATAATCACATCGCCAGTCAGGGCTGGGGCGAAATGTATGCCTCCGAACCTTACCGCGAGTTGCTTGACGAGAATCCAGAAGATGCACGACATGCTTTTATCGAACCGCAATACGAAAGCGATGGTGTTACTTTAAAAGAACGAAATGGCTACCCGATATACTACATCAACAAGTTTTCGATGCAGGAAGAGCGGCCCACTTTAAGTTCGCCGGTTTACCTGCGTTTAGCCGAAATGTATTTAAACCGCGCCGAGGCCAATGCCAAACTGGGCCTAAACGGCGAAGCCATTAACGATGTGAATATAATTCGTGAACGTGCCGGTTTAAGTGGCGATGCGCTTTATTCTCCAAACGATTTAAAAGGCCGGGAAAGTGTGTTCGCAGTGGTGCTTGAAGAGCGCCGCCTGGAACTGGCTTTTGAAGCACAGCGAAAATGGGATATTTTCCGGAATGGTTTGACTTTGGATCGTAACTACCCGGGAACCCACGAGCAGGGTGACGCCTTGTTGTTTGTGCCTCCCGATCATCCACGAGTTGTGTTTTACATCCCCGAATCGCAAATTCTTGTGCAGGATAACTTAGTTCAAAATCCGTAGGACCAAAATGGTCATTGTCAATCAATTTATATGCAAAATAAAGCTATCATCGTAAAAACAATTTTCGTATTCGCTGTAAGTGTTTTAATGCTGGCGTGTAATACGCAGCCTCCCAAAACAATTGATGCGAAAATCAGTTATCCGGCCGATGGAACTGTTTTTCCACCCGAATTTCCGTCTCCAACATGTTTTTGGGAAACTACTGACAACGCAAATCCGTTGTGGAAGATAAGTGTGCTGGATGCTGAAAATCAAGTTCTGCACGAATCAAAAGTTAGCAGCGAAATGCGCTGGTCGCCATCAGCTAAAGTTTGGGAAGCGCTTAAACATCAAGCAAAACAACAATCAGTGTCGCTTGTTTTGGCAGCTATCGACGATAAACAAAAAGCATTTCCGGTGGATACGGTTTCCTTTCAGTTTTCCACTGATTCGGTTGGTGCACCCATTTTTTACCGCTCGGTGCCGCTGCCTTTTAAGTTTGCCCGAGAAAATTTAACCGAAGTGCGTTGGCAGCTGGGAAACATTGGTTCTTCAGAGGCTCCGGCTACTGTTTTAAGCGATATTCCTGTTTGTGGTAACTGCCATTCGGTTTCGGCCGATGGAGGAACTTTGGCCATGGATGTGGATGCCCGCGACGAAAAAGGAGCGTATGCAATTGTTGAGGTGGGCGAAGAAACCGTTATGTCAGAAAAGGAGATTATGAACTGGAGCAATTTTGTAAGCGGTGAGTTTACTTACGGCCTGCTTTCGCAAATATCGCCCGACAGCCGGTACGTGGTAAGTACATTAAAAGACTCGGAGATTTTTGTCGACCGCAACGACCTCGAATATTCGCAGTTGTTTTTTCCGTTTAAAGGTATTTTGAGTGTTTACGACCGGGTAGAAGAAAAATACTTCGAGTTGGAAGGAGCCAACGATACCAATTACGTACACAGTAATCCAAGTTGGGGGCCAAATGGCGAGTACATTTACTTTACGCGCTCACGTGCTGTTCATCTGGAAGAAAGTGGAATTTTCAGAGGTTCGCAAGCCGTCGATTACAAAGCGTACAACAAATTTTTGAATGCTTTCTTAGAACGCGAAAAACTTTTTAAGTTCGATATTTACCGCATTCCGTTTAACAATGGTAAAGGCGGAAAAGCCGAACCGGTTCCGGGAGCTTCAAACAACGGCATGAGTAATTATTTTCCACGTTTTACTCCAGACGGGAAATACATGATCTTCTGTAAAGCCGAAAGTTTTATGTTGCTAATGCCCGACAGCAAACTGTATATTCAACCTGTTGATGGAGGCGAAACACGTTTAATGAATTGTAATTCGGATAACATGAACTCGTGGCACTCGATAGCACCAAATAGCCGCTGGATGGTGTTTTCATCAAAAAAATACGGGCCATACACGCAGTTGTTGCTCACGCATATTGACGAGGATGGAAATGACTCGCCACCTGTGTATCTAGAATATTTTGCTTCGGGAAACAGGGCTGCCAATATTCCTGAATTTATTAATATGTCGCCCGAAGCAAAATTTGAAATCGTTCCTAAATTTTTGGAAGACGATGCTTTTGCATTGCGTATGGGTGAAATCAAATCAAAGGAAAATCAGTACGGAGAAGCGCTGGAATATTTTAATAAAGCGCTTGAATTTAATCCTAAAAACGCGGATGCACATCATGGCAAAGCACATGCGCTGATGATGCTGAAACAGCCAACTGAAGCAATAAAGCATTTTAATAAGGCAGTAGATCTGAATCCAGCGAAAGCGGAATATTTGCTGAGCCGTGGAAATGCCAATCTTACGTTAAAAAACGAGGATAAAGCTTTAGATGATTTTAACCGGGCAATTGCCATCGACGAGTTTAATTTTATGGCTTACAGCAACCGCGGAATGTTGTGGCGCCAAAAACGAAACCTGGAAAAAGCACTGGCCGATTTTAACCGCTCGATCGAGCTGAATCCCGAAAGTAATGTTACGTATATCAACCGTGGAGTTATTCATGCTATTACCCAAAAATACGATGAGGCACTTGTCGATTTTGAGGCTTCGATTCGATTAAATCCATCCGACCTGTCCGCTTATTTTGGCAAAGCTAAAGTGTACCAGGAAATACAGGAAAATAACAAGGCACTGGAGGTGTATTCGCAGGCTGTTTCGAAGGCGACGAATAATCCCGAAACTTATTTTAATAGGGCCATGTTTTTTATGCAAACCAACGATAAACCATCAGCACGGAACGACTTGCAAATTGCAGCCGGAATGAATTACCAACCGGCACTAAAAATGTTAAGCGAGATGCGCTGAAACGGGCATCATCAGCAGTGTTCAAGAGTTTTGTTAAATAGGAAAACAAATGTGATTAACCAGTGAATTTAGGCTTTAATGGCTATATTTGAGCCGAGAGAAAACGGGAATGCCGGAAAGCGAAATCCAAAATAATAGCTTCGTATTAGCTGAGCTTGCCAGGGGGCAGGAAAGAGCGTTCGACTTTATTTTCAGAAAATACTACAAAGCACTGTGTGCCCAGGCAACGGTGTATGTAAAAGATATTGATGAAGCTCAGGGCATTGTTCAGGAATCGTTTATTAAACTTTGGGGAAAACGCGAAGAGGCTGAGTCGATAAAAAACCTGCCCAGCTACCTCACTTCGATGGTGCGTAACCAGTGTATCGACCATATGCGAAAGGTGAATGTGTTGAATAAAACGCATCAGCAGGGAGCCGCAAACGACGAGGTTGAAAACACCACCGAAAACCTGGTTTTGGCACACGAGTTCGAGGAAAAACTGGTTGTTGTATTATCGAATTTACCCGAACGCTGCCGCATTGCTTTTGAATACAGTCGATTTGAAAATCTCACCTATCCCGAGATTGCTGAAAAAATGGGAATCTCGGTAAAAGCTGTTGAAGCGCTGATTAGCCGTGCCTTAAAAACACTACGCACCGAACTAAAAGAATATCTTCCACTTCTGGCTCTGCTCTTCAATATATCACAATTTTAATTTCTCAAAGTAGGGTACATGCGTCTCACTTTCGTCAATAAGCAAATGGCAGACGAACTGCATCATTCAGTAAATAAATAGTGAGATTGATTTGAAAAAGAGTAGAATAAATAGTACAACCGTTAACGTAAGGTTTATTCATTTATTTAAACACTTAACGCTTGAAGAGCTGGCTGGCTTGAGTAAGGATTTACAGTTGGTTGAGCTGAATGTTGGTGAAACGCTTTACCGCCCCGGACAAAAATTGAAAGGGATTTATTTTATTGAGCGCGGGGTATTAAAACAGTTCAAAATCGGATCGAAAAATAAGGAGCAGATCTATCAGATACTTTGTTATAACGATATGGTGGGGTTCGATTCGGCATTAAACCAGATACCTGCCACCGAGTTTACAACCTGCATGGAAAAGGCCCGGTTGATTTTTGTTCCCATTCAAATTGTAAACAAACTATTTGCCGAAAATGTACAGGTTCGGATGATGCTTTTACAACAAAGCTGCCGGGAGTTGGGAGCCGCACAAAATACCATTCTTAGTTTTTCGCAGAAAACGAACAGGCAGCGGATTATTGACCTGTTACTGGATTTGCGCGAACGGTTTAACCTGGACCAGGACAATATGATAAACGTTTCGATAAAACGAATGGAAATTGCCGGACATATTGGAGCTAACGAAGAAAATACAATACGAATATTATCCGATTTACGAAAAAAACGACTTATACAAACTAAAGGCAGAAAAATAGGCATACTGGAATTAAACCGTTACGGAGAAGCTTATTCCTGATTTAATTTATTCAACTTCCGCGCTTCAACTTTCTTAGGTTGAGGCTTATACAAAACATCGCATAATCGACCTTGAGTCGATGGCAATTTGCTGTGGATTTGCGCAATTAAAAGAATTAAGCAATAGTAATTGCCGCAAATTAGACAAAAAATCATCTTTCTTTCATTTTTATCAATTTTTGGCATAGGGTGCCCTGCATTGAGGCTCGTCAGTTTATAAATAATTGGCGGGAGCTTATTCTTGAGCCACGTCGAGAGGATACAAGAATTAATAATTAGTTGAGAGAATTATTTATGTCAAATTAATCTACAAAAATCAAAAAAATGAAAAGAAGTAATTATGAAAAAATGCTGCATAACGGTGCTACCAAACTCTCCGTTTTTATGCTTGCATTGGCGGCAGTTTTCTTTACTGCAAGTTGCGACGACGAGGAAGTTGGTACCCTGCCAACCACTGTAACCGGCGAGGTTACCGAAATTGCTGACATTAAAGCAGTAGTTAGCGGAAGTCTTACCGACAACGGTGGATCGGATGTACTTGCATTGGGAATTTGCTGGACTGATGAAGACCGTGAACCAACAACAATGGATAATTTTGTTCCTGTTGGAAAATTCACCCAGAATGGAATACCGGAGGAATACTGGAACTATTCGATTACGCTGGGTGGTTTAACCGCAAAATCGGACTACAAAGTGCGCGCTTACGCTGCCAACGAAGCCGGTACTTCGTATGGCGAAACAATCGCATTTACAACCAAAGCTGGAAAAACCTTCCATCCGCTTACTGCAGGCATGTTAGAGACATTTACCCAGGAAATCTGGGAAGGCCCGAAAGAAAATCTTGTTGATGGTGATCCTTCAACTTTCTGGCATTCGGCATGGTCTGATGAGGAAACTGCAATCGTGCAACCACTTCCTCACTACATTCAAATCACTTTCCCTGAAGCCAAATATATTGGTGGATTCCAGTTCTGGACTCGTTCTCCTTCTGCAAGAGGTATCGACCCGGCTCAGTTCGATGTTCAGACCAGCTCAGATGGTACAAACTATACTACCGTGTGGACTTCAGATCGTTTTGATGCAAAAGTACGCCCCGACTATAACGAGTTGTCGCTGGACAAAAACTACTCTTCAAAATATTTCCGCATCCGGATTTTGGATACCCGTACCACCGGTCAGTCATTTACCACAATGGGCGAGTTGAAAGTATTCGATGATGGTTTGCTTGATTATTAAGGCAGAGCAATTACTGATAAAAAGTCATTCTAAAGTTACAGAATAAAGACAAAAATTATGAGATATATACAAAATTTCGGTTCTGATCGAAAAAACAATAAAAACACTTTCCTTTCGGGCATAAACAAGGCAATCAGCCTGGTTATGTTTATGTTCTTGTTTGCAATAGTTGCAAATGCACAATCAACCACAATTTCCGGTACCGTAACCGATAGCAAAACCAACGAATCGTTACCGGGCGTTAGTATTATTATTAAAGGCACCACCATGGGTATTACCAGCGATTTTGATGGTAATTATTCGCTTGAAGTGCCCGATGCCAATGCAACTTTGGTGTTTTCGTTTGTAGGTTACGAAAAACAGGAGATTGCAACAGAGGGCAAAAATACAATCGATGTTTCGTTGGTAAGCTCAACTACCGACCTCGACGAAGTAATGGTTGTGGCATACGGAACAACCAAAAAATCGAATTTAACAGGTTCGGCAGTTGCCATCGACGCTGAAGAACTAAAAGATGTTTTTGCTCCAAACGTAGCAGCAATGTTACAAGGTAAAGTAGCAGGTATGCACACCAGTGCAAGCAGTGGTAAACCGGGTGCAGGAACACAAATCACTATTCGTGGTAAAGGTTCGCTGTCGGGCACTACCAAACCACTTTGGGTTGTTGATGGTATTATTATGGGTAACGACGATCCGGGTTTTAGCCCTGACGACATTGAAAGTATTACCGTTTTAAAAGATGCATCTGCAACATCGTTATATGGTTCGTTGGCTGCAAACGGTGTTATTCTGTTACAAACCAAAAGAGCTGAAAAAGGTATGTCGGTAGTTAATGTTAACGCATCATACGGTGCTACAACATTTAATACCGGAAACTTCTCGCTGATGAACTCTCAGGAGTTATACGACTACCAAAAAACATGGAATCCAAACGTTACTGAAGATGTATTGAATACCGATACCGACTGGATGGATATTGGTACACAAACCGGACAGGCACAAGAATACAACGTAAACTACTCGGGTGGAAACGATGTTATTCTGGCTTATTTATCGGGTACATACTACAACGAAACAGGTGCTTTAAAAGGCTACGAATACGAGCGTTTTTCGGGTATTGCCAATCTTGAAATTAATGCATCAAAACGACTGGTGATCAAAGCAAATCTTTCGGGTAACTATACCAACACCTTCAACCAGGAGCACTCAACTTATAACATGTTTACTTACATGCCATGGGATGAGCCTTATTTACCTGACGGATCGGTTTTAGATCCACGAGTTGACAGTGGCAAAAAATACTTGCTTGACAATGGTAAAGTATGGTATGGCCGCGATGAAAACAACTATTTGTACGATCTTCAATACAATTACGGCAAATCGCGCGGTAACAATTTCCGCATCAACGTTGGTGTTGATTACAAAATTAACGAATGGCTTACTTTCTCCTCGATGAACAACGTTGCCTTAGGTTACGGACAAAACGAATCGTACACCGATCCACGTTCAATTGGAGGCCAGGCCGACCGTGGAAGATTATATGAAGCATATAGCTTTAGCAGAACACGTTTCACCAACCAGATGCTTCGTTTCAAAAAAACATTCGACAAGCATAACCTTAATGCCTTTGTGGCATGGGAATACAGCGATTATTATTCAGATGGTGCCAATGCAACAGGTAAAGGTGTTGCGGCTGGTTTAACTGTGCTTAATGCAACTGCCGAAGCCGTTGGTGTAGGTGGTTCGAAATGGGAAAGTGCCAAACAAAGTATGTTGGTAAACTTGCAGTATGCTTACGATAACAAATATCTGGCAACAGCATCTTTCAACCGTCAGGGTTCAAGTAGTTTCGGTCCGAACAACCAATACGGTAATTTCTGGTCGGCAAGTTTAGGTTGGAACCTTCACCACGAAGATTTCATGAGCAACGTAAAATGGGTTGATGTATTGAAATGGTCAGCCAGTATGGGACAGGTTGGTAACGCTCCGGGCGGATTCCAGTACCTTGGTTACTACGCTTTTGTTGCTCAGTACAACGGAAACAGTGCAGCAACTCCATACCAAAAAGGTAACCCTGATATTAGCTGGGAGAAAGTTACCAGCTACAACACGGCTATTAACACACGTTTATTTAACCGCGTTGGTTTAAACCTCGATGTGTATTATAAAAACAGCGACAACCTGTTAACTTATGTACCACTTCCGGCATTGTCGGGTTACAATGGTGTTTGGATGAACGTTGGTCGTGTTACCAACAAAGGTTACGAATTATCGGTAACTCCTGAGATCGTAAAAACATCGAAATTTAACTGGGACATGACCATCAACTTTGCCTATAACAAAAACCGGGTAGAGGAATTGTTTGAAGATAAAGCTTACACATCAGGTAACGTACGTATTGAGCAAGGTTACGACATGGATTCGTACTACCAGCGTATTTGGTACGGTGCAAATCCATCGAACGGTGAGCCTTTGTGGGAGCAGATTGTAGTAAACGAAGATGGTACTGAAACCGTTGAGTTGACATCGAACTATGCCGATGCAACTTTACAGTATACCGGCTCGAAAGCTACACCAACATACACCGGTGGTGTATTGAACACCTTTACTTACGATAACTTTACTTTAACTGCAAACATCAGTTTTGTTGAAGACATTTATAAATACAACGGTAACCGCGAATTATTCGACAGCGACGGTTCGTATGCATCGTTCAACAACATGAACCTGGCTGATGGCTGGAGTCGATGGGAAAAACCGGGCGATATTGCAACGCATCCGGCACCATTTAACGGTGGTGTTAATGCGAACAAAAACTCATCGCGTTACCTGGAAGATGCCAGTTACATCCGTTTGCGTAACGTAACACTTTCATACCGTTTGCCAAAAGTAGCTACTGAGGCCATTAAAGTTAAAAACGCTTCGGTTTATATCAGTGGCGACAACCTGGTAACTATTTCCGATTGGTCGGGAATGGATCCTGAAACAGGAGCGCTTTACCCACTGTCGAAAAAGATATTGGCAGGTATTAAAATCGACTTTTAAGCAAAAACAGTATTCATGAATAACAGTATTAAGATGAAAAAAATATATTCTTTTATAGCCATTCTTGTTGCGCTCTCTTTCGCAGCCTGCGATATTACACGAGACCCGTTTCAGGATTTATCAGATGAAATGGTGTTTGCCGACGAATTAGGAATTGAGGCAGCAGCATTAGGAACCTATGCCTTATTAAAAACCAATGAATTTATGCGCCCTTACCATTTTCATGGCGAATTTGGTGGCGATAACATTGCGCTTAGCGGATCAACTACCGACCATTTGTACTATATGTACAACTATCAGCATACACCAACAAACTATCACTTGAATAGCTTGTGGTCAACCTGTTACAAAGGTATTGTTAACGCCAATAAAGTAATTGATAAAGCGCAGGAAGGAACCGATCGTATGAACCACGTAATTGGTGAAATGTATTACCTGCGTGCTTTCTTCTACTTCAACCTGGTAAATATTTGGGGACGTCCTTACAATCAGGATCCTGCCAACAACTTAGGTGTGCCTATCGTTTTAGATGCAGAACCTGATGTAGACAACATGCCTCCGCGTGCCACTGTACAAGAGGTATACGATCTGATCATCGAAGACCTGACAACAGCAGCCGAGCTGATGAGCAACTTTAAACGTGTAGATTCTGAATACAATATTTATGCTTCGGAACAAGCTGCAAAAGCATTGTTGTCGAGAGTGTACTTGTACATGGAAGACAATGCAAAAGCATCAAGTTTTGCTACCGAAGTTATTGAATCAAACAATTTCGCTCTGTTGCAGGGATCGGATTACGAAACGTTCCCAACGATGGTTCCTGAAGATAACTCGGAAGTTATTTTCGCGTGCCGCGCCTTAAAAGACGAAGACGACTACGGTTGGTATGCGTTTGGTGGAATGTATGCAACAATCGACGGAGTTGGCTGGGGCGAAATGTACGCTTCAGAACCTTACCGCGACTTGCTGGATGAAAATCCAAGCGACAGAAGACACAAATTTATCGATCCGCAGTACATCGATGGCGACACTTACGAGATTACTTATTCATACGACAAATCTTCTCCTGCTGGTTCGAGAATGTTTAAAATGTACGATGTTACAAACAACGGCGACAGCTGGGAGTACGAGTACAACGGAACGCAAACTGTAATGACCGAAGACGTTGATGGTGTAACAAAATATTACATCACCCAAGGCGAATTCATTAGCGGAAAAACCTATGTGCGTTTGGATAAAAAAATGCCGGTACGTCAGGGTTATCCTAAGTTCTTCGTAATTAAATGTTCGAATCAGGAAGGTCAGCCACAATTGTTCTCGCCAATTATTTCGCGCTTAGCCGAAATGTACCTGAACCGTGCAGAAGCCCGCGCAAAAACAGGCGATACCGATGGTGCTCTTGAAGATGTTAACCTGATCAGAGAAAGAGCAAATATTCCTACTTACGATGACGTTCCTGAAGGAAAAACAATTCTTGATCTTGTTCTTGATGAGCGTCGTTTAGAATTGGCTTTCGAAGCTCACCGTCGTTACGATATTTTCAGAAATGGATTAACATTGGATAGAAAATATCCCGGAACTCACGACAGGGGAGCAAACCCACTGTTAACAGTGCCTGCAAGCAGCCCACGTGTAGTGGATTATATTCCTGAACCACAGATTTTGGCACAACCGAATTTAATTCAAAATCCGTAATCAATTATATAGATAATAAATCAGGCTTTTGTGGTGTATATTTACATCAGCGAAAGCCTGATTTTTTTAACAGCAAACAGATGAGACAGGTGAAACAAAAATTTAGACTGAATTTGTTATTTGTATTATTGGTTTTTCCACTTTCGGTTATTTCATGCCAAAAAGATGAGGTACAAGTAGAGGAAATTCCAACGATGTCTTACCAAATTCCGTGCGAAGGAAACAGTTGGTTTGTTACCAATGTTGGTGGAAACCAGTTAAAAACTGACGATTTTAAAAATTTCAACTGGAGTTCAAAATCTTCAATTCTGCGTACCTGGTTTCGGGTGGAGTCAGCAGGCAGCATTCATATTGGTGTAAAGGGAAAAGTAAGCAGCGGTAGCTCTACACTAAAGGCCACTTTTTTGAATGAAACAAGAGAGCTTGTTTTAGATAACACCACTAACCGGATGGAATTTGTTGGAACATTCACTGTATCAGAGCCGGGCTATTATTACCTCGATTTACAGGGAGAAGATAAAACAGCCGATCAGTTTGCAACAATTGAATCTGTTTCGCTTGGTGGCGATGCTTGCAAGTCAGGCGTGCATTATTCAAACGAAGATTATTTTTACTGGGGACGCCGCGGCCCGTCGGTGCATTTAGGTTACATAGTGCCTGCTGAGGCATCGGATGTAGTTTGGTTTTACAACGAGATCACTGTTCCTGTAGGTAACGATGTGATTGGCTCGTATTACATGGCAAATGGTTTTGGACAAGGCTACTTCGGAATGCAGGTAAATTCTGTCTCCGAACGCAGAGTACTGTTTTCGGTTTGGAGCCCTTATTCTACCGACGATCCAAGTACAATTCCTGAAGATCAGCGCGTACAACTGCTTGCCAAAGGGGCAAATACAACCACCAACGATTTTGGAAATGAAGGTTCGGGTGGACAAAGTTACATGCAGGTGAACTGGAAAGCCGGAACTACTTACCGTTTTTTACTGAAAGGTGAACCAAGCGGCGATAATAAAACCGATTATTCGGCGTGGTTTTATGATACCGAGCAGGAAGAGTGGCTTTTTGTTGCTAGCTGGCGACGTCCGAAAACAAGTACCTATTTAACCAGTATGTATTCGTTCTTAGAAAACTTCGATACCAAAACCGGACCGATTGAACGGATGGCTTACTACAATAACCAGTGGGTTTACGATACAAATGGTACATGGCACGAAGTTACCAAAGCAAAGTTTACTGCTGATGCTACAGCGCGCGATGAAGCACGCCTGGACTATGCCGGAGGTTACGTTAGCGGCGACAATGGTTTTTATTTAAAAAACTGCGGATTTTTCAACGAAACTTCTGTGGTTGATACAAACCACGAACGCCCGGTTTTGGGAGTGGCTCCAACAATCGACTTTAGCACTTTGCCACAGGAATAATTCAATTGGAATATTTCGGGAGTTAGCCCGGAAGTTAACAACGAGAAAATCACCAAAAGACAATTTATTTCAATTGTCTTCTGGTGATTTTTTTATGCTTAATTAGCAGTTAAACTGCTTACTACCTTTTTCATTTCTTCAAATTGTTGCTCAATGCTTTGCAACAATTTGTATTGGGCATGTGTACGCACAAGGTTATGTTTCGGACTTTTTATTTTGTAATAATTATCGCCGTCAATGTAATCCATTAAAAAGCGCAGTACCTGCTCGTAGGTGATGTATTTAGCCGAAAACGCCAGATAATCAAGCTCCGGTTTTGTTAAAAATGAGCTGGTTTCTTTAAGATAACCCTGGGCATAAGCCGTAAAAGTTTCCATATCCATCGAAACGTTTTCAAGATTCTCGTCGTCTTCCAAGCCGGTGTTGGTATACGAACGGATCGCATCGCCAAAGTCGTTTAGGGCGGTGCTGCTCAATACCGTGTCGAGGTCGATCACACATAACACATCGCCTTTATCATCAAAAAGAATGTTGTTGATTTTGGTGTCATTATGCGTTACGCGTGCCGGAATTGTTCCGTCTTCAACCAACTTCCAGAAGTTGAGCATTTCTTCTTTGCGGCTTTCAATCCAGCTGATTTCCTCCTGTACTTTGGCTTTTCGTTGTACCGGATCTTTGGCAAGCACTTTGTCCCACTGCTCAAAACGATAGCGGATGTTATGAAATCCGGGCAGGATATCAGCCAGCGTTCCTTTAAAATCAGAAGTCATCGCCTGAAATTTACCGATTCCCCGTCCTCCGGCGTAAGCCAGTTCCGGTGAGTCAGCTTTTTCGTAAGTAACACTACCTTTAATAAAATAGCACATCGCCCAGAATTCACCTTCTTCATCCTGGTAATAAAGTGCGTTGTTTTTACTTTTTGTTACGGTCATAGCTTCGCGCATCGGGTCGCCGCCGTTGCTTTTAATCTTCTCTTTTAAATGAAGTGTTACGCGCTCGATGTTGTCCATCATTGCCGGAACGTCGGTAAAAATCGATTTGTTTTTACGTTGCAACAGATAGTCGGGGGTGTCTTCTTCAACGGTTTTTAAATAATAAGTGTCGTTAATAAAGCCCTCGCCAAGAGGTTTTATCGACTCGATTTCTCCTTCGATTTGAAAATTTGCTGCGATTTGTTTTAGATCAGCATTCATATTAATTGGTTTTAGTGATTGAACGAATTTTACTGTTTATCTCTTTAGCCTTGTCAAACGATGTACTTTCAATATAAATCCTGACGATAGGCTCGGTGTTCGATTTGCGCATGTGTGCCCAACCATCTTCGAAATAAAGTTTTAAACCATCAATTTCATTTGTTTTACACTCCGGGAATGATGCTTTAACGTCCTGCAATAATTGGTTCAGATCCACATGTTCATCAAACTCAATTTTGTCTTTCAACATTTCGTAACTGGGGTATTGCACCCGAATTTCTGATGCACTTTTTTTCGATTTGGCCAGTTGCGTAAGAAACAAAGCGATGCCCACTAAAGCATCGCGGCCATAATGAAGTTCGGGATAGATCACACCTCCGTTTCCTTCGCCCCCGATTACCGCATTCACTTTTTTCATTTGCTCCACAACATTTACTTCGCCAACTGCCGACTCGTAAAACTGTACATTGTGTTTTTTGGCAATGTCTTTTAACGCGTTGGTCGACGAAAGGTTGGCAGCGATGGTGCCGGGTGTGTTCGACAAAATGTAATCGGAGATCGATACCAAAGTATATTCCTCGCCAAAGGCTTTTCCGTGTTCGTCAACCAGTGCCAGTCTGTCCACATCGGGATCGACAGCAATTCCAAGGTCTAAATTATTTTCGCTAACAGTTTTACACAGCTCGGTTAAGTTTTCTTCCAGCGGTTCGGCAACTCTCGAAAAAAGGCCATGTGGTTCGGCAAAAATTTCAACCACTTCATTCACGCCCAAAGCTTTTAACAATTTTGGAATTGACGGATTACCAACCGAGTTTACAGTGTCGATAGCTACTTTTAGTTGTGCTTCTTTTATTGCTTCTTTATCTACCAATGGCAAGCTCAAAATGCTTTCGATGTGCTTGTCGATGTACGATTCATCTGTAATATAGCTCCCAATGTTTTGTGCTTCCACAAAATCAAAGGTGGCTTTTTGTGCCTGTTTTAGTATTTCTTCACCATCAGCCTGCGAAATAAATTCGCCTTTGCTGTTCAGTAGTTTTAGGGCGTTCCAATTGCCGGGATTGTGGCTGGCGGTGATAATAATTCCACCGTTCGCCTTTTCCATCGGGATGGCAATTTCCACGGTTGGGGTTGGTGCCAGTCCCAAATCAATAACATCGATTCCAAGGCTGTTTAATGTGCCAACAATCAAATTCAGAACCATCTGCCCCGAAACGCGCGCATCGCGGCCAATAACTACTGTTGGTTTTTCTGCTGTTTGTTTTATCCAGGTTCCGTATGCACCCGCAAATTTTAGTACATCAAAAGGGGAGAGCGACTCTCCGGGCTGCCCGCCAATTGTTCCGCGGATTCCTGATATTGAACTTATTAATGTCATTTTATTGATTTTTTTTAGATTTTTTTAATTCTGGATCATAAAAGCAAATGGGTTCTTCCACTACTTTTGCGATGGTCTGTTTTGTTTAGAATCCCAGCTTCTAAAAGCTGGAATCGATACATGGGTTCCTATAAAACTCCTGGCTGTTAGCTTAATTTGTTGGTAAGCTCACGTCTTGCCAGAGTTTAGCAGGATAAACATTTTTTTCGATCAGATTATTGATCGCTTCAACCGCTTTCGCTTTGTCTTCGCTGTAAGTAACTCCAAACCATTGCGCATCCGACTTCAACACTTTAAACTGCGTAACTCCACTTTTGATAATTTCCGAAACTACAAATGGTATGTAAAACTCCGATTTTAATTCTTGTCCTCTTTTCTCTAAAAATGTGATAAACTGCGCTTCCAAATGTTTAAAAAGCTGTGGTGTAAATCCCCAGAAATTCATTGAAACGGTTGTGTCCGAAGCCAGCGAAATCCACTGTTCATTTTCCTTGTAGGCAATACCGTTTTTTGTTTGCTCAATGTGTGTGCGTTCATTTACCTCTTTCAGAAAACCGTTTTTATCGGTTGAACAAACACCTCTTGAAACGTAACCGTTTTCCGAGATTGTATTTTTTAAGTTGTAACCTATCATGCAGTTTTGTTCGTCGGTGGCTTCGGTGGCAAGAAAATCAGCCATAGTTTTAAATGCGCCGGCTCCGTAATAATCATCGGCGTTTATAACCGCAAACGGTTCGTTAATGCAGTTTTTTGCCATTAATATGGCGTGACCCGTTCCCCATGGTTTTTCTCTTTCCGGATTGTATTTTGAATTCTGCGGGACTTTATCAATCTCCTGAGTTACATACTCTACTTCAATTCTCCCCGCAATTTTTGAATTAAAGAGTGCTTTAAATTCCTGCTCGAAACTTTCCCGAATAACAAAGACTATCTTGCCAAATCCGGCCTCAATAGCATCGTAAATCGAGTAGTCGATAATCGTTTCGTTTGATGGGCCAATCGGATCCATCTGTTTTAATCCTCCGTATCGGCTTCCCATTCCGGCCGCTAACACTAATAATGTAGGTTTCATTTCAATATGTTTTTCTTTCATTTTTGTTGTAATCATTGCTGTTTTATCAGCCTTAAATTTTTTCGTTTGATACCTGATTTCATCCTATCTGTATCTTTTTATAAAGAAAACATATTAAAAATATTAAAAAGATGATATTTTAAAGGAAATAAAATTAATAATTAAGTTTTTTGATAAAGCTTGAATCCATTAGATATGCCGATGGAGGTTGATTCGGTACAAGCATGTTGAATAGTGGTTTGAATAACTGTAAAAAGACGCTCCTTTACCGGTTGATGATAAAGAAATCCATGTTATTCAAGCCGTGAAATTGCAGCATGAAGCAAATCTTTTTTGCGGAACGAAACCGGCACTTTCGAGCCATCGTCCATTTGGATGGTTATTCCATCCTGTTTATCGATACGTATAATCCGGTTCAGGTTAACCAGGTGCGACTGGTGTGGCCGGAAAAAGTTGGAATGTTGTAAAATTTTGTTGTATTCTTTTAAGGTCTTCGAAATAAAAATTGCGGGTGAGTTATGAATGTAAAACCGGCAATAATTACTCTCTGCCTCAACTCTGATAATGTCATCGGTTTTGACGATATAAATTGATTCAGCCGTTTTTAGTACTAATTTCTGAAAGGGTTTGTACGAAGTGTTTATATTCTCAAGTAATGTTTTTAACTGGTTGTTTTGTACGTTCAGGCTGCTTTTAATTTTTTTAACCGAGCTAATTAATTCTTCCGGGTCGAGTGGTTTCAGCAAATAATCGATAGCCGAAAACTTAAATGCTTTAAGCGCATATTCGTCGTAAGCAGTTAATATAACCAGTGCAAAATCAATGTAACTAAGTTGTTCCAAAAGATCAAAACCGGTACCGTCCGGCATTCTTATATCAAGAAATACAACATCCGGATGCAGGGTTTCTATCTGTTCAATACCACTTTTTACATTATTTCCTTCGCCTACAATCTCAATATCTTCGCAATAAGTTCGCAGCATTTTATTCAGGGTTTCACGGGCCCGGGGTTCATCGTCAATAATAACGGTGCGAATTACTGAATTATCCATAGTCTTAGTTTTTTCGTATTGCTTATAACCGGCTTAAAATTCTTCTTTATAAGGGAATCTTATAATAACTTCAGTTCCGGTTTTTCCTTTGTTATTAATGTTTTGTATGGTAAGGGCGGTTTTACATTTTTTATTGTTTAATATTTCAATCCGCTTCTTTATTATTTCCGTAGCCATCGATTCGTGACTTTTTTGTTTTGCTTTTCCTTTTTTCGGGTAGTATCCGTTTCCATTATCACGAATGGTAGCTTCCAGACAAGTTTCTTTTGTTTCGAAAGAAATTTGGATTTTACCAGGATAGGATAGGTTTGCAAAACCATGTTCGATAGAGTTTTCAACAAAAGGCTGAATGATCATTGGGGGAATGTGTATGTAATCCGAATCGGGAATGTTTTTGCATTCTATGGCATATTCAAATTTAGTCTCAAGCCGCAGTTGTTGCAGGTTTAAATAATACTGAAGCGATTCAATTTCTTTTGAAAGCGTAATCCATTCGTTGCGCGAGTTTTGAAGAAAAATCCGCATCAGTTTGGCAAATTTCGAAAGGTACAAACCCGATTCATAGTTGTCTTTCCGGTAAATAAAACTTTGAATGGCAATTAGAACATTAAATATAAAATGCGGATTCATTTGTAACTGAAGCAATTTGTGCTCAAGTATAATTCTCTGCTCTTCCGTTTTTTGTTTTTTCGTAAGTGTTGAAATCCAGTAAGCAATAAAACCGGATGCCAAACCAATGGTAATAAGTGTAAACCACCATGTTTTCCAAAAGGGCGGTCGAATGGTTAGATAAAAGGTATTTACATTCGGATCACCGATCATCGTTTTTATTTTGAAAGCATAAGTTCCGGGCTGAATGTTGGTGTAACTGGCATTGTTATCTTTAGTTTTCACCCAATCCGGGTCAACACCCTCCAACAGGTATTGATACTTTTCTTTCAGACCGCTAAACTGCATTGTTGAGAATTCGAGCGTGAAGAAATTCTGATTGTATTTTAACTTAATGGGAGAATTACTGTCGGCTGAAAAGAAAATGCGCGATCCGAAAACTGTAGCACCGGTTATGGCTATTTTATCCGAAATGGTTTGATTGGTGAGCGATTCAGGATTGAAAATAATAGCTCCCTTTTTTCCGGCAAACAGTAAATTGCCTGATGATAATTTTAGCGATCCGCCCGAGAAATCGAAATTTGGTAAACCGTGTAAATAGCTAAAAAGTTGGGCGCTATTGGTGCGGGGATTGAATAAAACCAATCCGTTTGAAGTGCCGATCCAAAGGTTTTCGTTTTCATCTTCCTGCAAACTTAAAATCTCTTTGTACGGAAAATCTTCCTCCGAAACAGGCACAAATTTATTGGCTTGTGCATTGAACTTGTACAGTCTTTCGCCGCCAACCCAAATGGTCCCGTTTTTTTGCTGCAGAAAAACAGAAGCCTTCATTTCGGCGTATTTGCCGGTGTTTTGTATAGTAGGGTAAAAATGATCAACGGCTAAAGTTTTACTGTTAATCCGGTTTAGTCCATTGTTGGTTGTGCCGGCCCAAATATTTCCGGTTGAGTCGTTGGCCAAAAAGCTAACCAGGTGCGAACTTAAACAATATTTGCCCGGCTGGTTATGGAACTTTATATCTTTACAATCGGCCGAAACGGATAACAATCCTTTGTTGGTTCCCGCCCAAAACCGGCCGTCACTATCTTGTATTAAATCAAGAATGTTGAATGATGTGGTATTTTCTATCGGCTTAAAAGTTCCATTGTTTAAACAGTAAATACCTTTATTGGTTCCAAGAATCAGGTTATAGCTAGAGTCTTCAGTCAGAATATCGTTAATCAGTAATCCTTGCAATAAGGTATCAAGCTCAATTCGGTTGTTGGCTTCGTTAATTTTGATGAGGTTATTATCGGTTCCAACAAGAATCCCCCGATCATAAGAAACGATAGCATTTACTTTTGTATTGATAAGATTTATCGCTTGATTAACCGGGGATTTTAAAAAACTATCAGTTTGTGGTTCATAAATCAGTAGTCCGAGGTTAGTAGCCACATAAAGTTTTCCGTTAATTTCTTTTAAATTGATGATTTCTTTTTGCCAGAGCAGACTATCCTTGTGGTTGTTGCCTTTAATCAGTTTAAATTCGTTGTTTTGGGTTAAAACACCAAATCCTTTGGCGGTGCCAAGCCAAAGAATATCATCGCTACCATTTTTGGCGAGTGCTGTTATTTCTGTGTTTGAAATCAATTCGTCAAACTGTTTTTTTATGCTGTTTGTTACCAGCAAACCATTCGTAGTGGCAAAATATATTTTGTCATCAATTTTTATGGTTTGGTGAAAGTTTCTGAAGTAATCAAAATCATTCAACTCAGGTTCTTCTAATACTAACGGATCTTTACCATGGAAAACGGAGAACGAGTCGAGCGCAATGTGATATTGGTAAATAACATTGTTGTGGCCTGTCCAAATGCTTTGGTCATCCAACGCTAATCCTGTAAGTGGGTAATTCATTGGAGTGCTGTGGGTACTAAAATTGTATGGGAGAAACTTTTCATCTTTCCGGTTAAAAAAATGTACTCCATTGGCTCCCCAAATTCCGGTCATAAATCTTCCCTCATTGTCTTCAAGAAAAGAGCTATACCAGTCTTTTTTGTACGAATCCGGATCGTAGCTAAACTTTTTAAATGCATTGGTTTGTGGTTCGTACTTATTAAATCCAACACCTTGCCATAAACCAATCCAAATGTTATTCTTCCTATCCTGATAAAGGGCTGAGACGTTGTTTGATGCCAGCGAACTGTTGTCTCCTTTTTTGTATTGAAAGTTGGTAAAAGTATCTGTTTTTGGGTTCCATTTACTTAGGCCTTTTTTTTGCGTACCAAACCAAATATTTCCATCGCTATCTTCTAAAACGGCAGATATGTTATTTGAGTTTAATGTGTTGTTGGAATCTGTAAGCCGCCGGATATACTGAATTTCATTATCCGATTTTGAAAAAACAGAAATACCGTCGTTTGTTCCAATCCAAATATTTCCGTCGCGGTCTTCGAACAAGGCATTTACCGAATTATTAATCAGCGAATGTGGATCGCTTTCATTGTTCGAGTATAAAACTGCGCTGTTGGTGTTGGCATTAAAACGGTAAACACCTTTCCCTCCGCTTAGCCACAGTATACCATCACGGTCTTCAATGCAATGAAAGGAGGACATGGGAATAACGCGTTCAAAGGTTTCAGTGCCCTTATGAAATCGCCAAAAGCCATCAATCGATCCCACCCAAAACCGGTGTTCCGAGTCTTCAATTACATAGGCTACTTCCTGGTCGCGTTTTTTGTCATTTCTTGTTGGATCAGCTTTTATTAGGCGCATATTGCCTGACTTCGGTTGAAAACGGTAAGGGCCTTTTCCTCGGTTTCCTACCCAAATATCTCCGTCAGAGTCTTTAAACAAACAGTGATACGAATAATATTCCTGCGAAACCTGTTGATGCGGGTAATATAAAACTTCTCCGGTTTTGGTATTTATTTTATTCAGAACGCCATCAACGGTTTCTACCCACAAAACGGCATTTGAGTCGGGTAAAATTTTTCGAATATACGGATTACTTGGTACTGATTTCTCTTTGTCGCTTCCGGCCCAGGTACAAAACGATCCGGTTTTTTCGTTGTATTTATTTAATCCGTTTTTTGTGCCTACCCATAAGGTTCCTTCTTTGTCAACTGCCAGGCACTGCACATAGTTATCTGAAATGGATGAGGAATCATTAGGCGAATGCGTGAAGTTTACAAAGTGGTGCCCATCATAGCGGGTTAGGCCGGTTCGTGTTGCAATCCATATAAAACCATTATCGTCTTGCAGAATATCCAATACATAATTGCCGGCTAAACCTTCGTTTGTGGTTAGCGATGAAAAACGAGCATAACGATCTTTGTTTATGTTAACGGTTGCCCGGGAAAAGCTAACATAAAAAAGAGCACTAAACAGCAATATGTATCTCAAAAAATTCAAGTGTATAAAGATAAACTTTTTGTTTGCACACACTTCCTCTGCGTGTTTTTATCAGTGCGACTCTACTTTCAGAATCGGTCAGCTAACTGAAGACTGAAAGTATAAAGTCGAACTGATTCCGATACGCAGCTATCGGGATTTAATGGGTTTTATTCTCTGCTCCTTCTGCGAAATTGAGGAGCACTATCATATTTTTTGGTTTTGGGGCAGGGGTTAACAAAAGAGTACTTACCAAACTACGCGGTTGCCAAACAGGTCTGATTCTATATCAGAAAGAAGGCTTAGCTGTTTTATTCCCTTCACTGTGCTTATATTATCGTTTATGTAGTCGGTGCCTTTTTTGCCTTTTCCGCTTTCCATACCGGCTGCCAGATCAATTTCGGGGTTCAGGTACAAGCAATAAAATAAGGTTAAAGGATTGCCACTGACAAGTTCCGAGACCATTGCCTTTTCTCCTTTGGCATTAACTACTTCAAAGTCGGCAGGGAAACTGCTACCATAATAGTCGAACAAATGCTGTGGCTTTTTAGGTGCTTTTTTGGCCTCTTTTGTTGTGTTTCCTTTTTTTATATAGTCTTTACTAAAACTATCGTAGTCAACAAAATCCATAGTTCCTTGCAAATTCTTCTTCGGATTGGTACACACATTTTTAGCCGATTTAAATAAGCCTGAAACATTTCCGTTTTTATCGAAAAATACCGCTTCAGTAATTGTAGTTGCATAGGCTTCTGCAGGTGTGCCACTAAAAACTACATCGTAATTGGTTTCTGTTCCTTTAATTCCTAGGGCTCCAAGTCCCTTTGATGCAACCGACTCCAGCTTTTTCTCTTCGGCTGTAATGCCCGGAGTATAATAAAAGTCGCAATCAGGGAATTTGCTCTCATTAAAGGTAGGGTTCTTTTCTCCCATAAATAAAACTACCACTTTAGGTTGGTATTTGGCTTGCGAGAACCCAACCAAACTTACCATAAGCAGGGCTGCTGAAATAAATAATACTTTTTTCATGTGTTTTAGTTTTTTTTGACTCCTCTTTTGCTTTTGTGTCCATTCTTCTGAAAGCCGGAGTCTGTTTTTATTTGTTGTAAAATGTTTTTTTTTAGAATGATCGGATTGCACGTACGTAATTTGTTACAGTTTTTGTACCAGCTCCCTGATCGATAGTACCATCGTCAAATCCCTGGTTGTAAGCATAGTCGGGATCGTATTCAGTTGAACTCCAATAACGTATCATAAATCCTGAGCTTGCATTTATTTCTGTTCGATAGGTATGTAATAGGTTTAATTCATATTTTGTTGGTAGTCTCCAATCAGTAAAATTCTGACCTGCCGAATCATAGTTTGACGGATTGCTGACGGCATCTTGAGCTTCATACCATGTGGCTGAATTTGACTGATCTTGAGTAGCTGCTACCAAACCATGTTTGCCATTGGGAGTAACATATATAACATATCCACCTAAGTCGGCATTCAACCCAATAGTATAGGTTTTTTCTGAAGTTATATTGCCATTCACAGTCAAATCACCATTAATAGTAGTATTTCCGTTTTTTTGCACTACTAATGCATCAGAACGAGCACTTGTAGAAGTACCATTTCCAATAACAAAAAGGCGATCGGTGCCTACGAAGGAGGTAGCAGTGCCGGCAACATCAGTATTATAAAGTCCTACGGTTGTTTCGCCGAAGCTATTTGCTATGGTGTAATAACCGGCAGCAGTAGCAAACCTGCCGGGAGTAGAATTGTAGTAGCCTCCTACAATTGTGGAAAATTGTCCGGTTGCAGTGTTGTTTCCACCTCCTCCAATTGCGGATCTACTTCCTAAAGCTTTATTTCCGGAACCACCTGCAACAGTAGCATGATCTTTGGCCTGGTTAAGATAACCTCCACCAATTGTAGAACACTCCACTACCTCTGAACCTTCTGCAATAATCTTGTTTAACTTACCTCCGCCAATTGTTGAATAAGCTTGATGAACCTCATTATACGAGCCTCCACCTACGGTTGCATAATCACCTACTGCCTTATTATAAGAATCTCCTCCACCAATAAAAGCATAACTGCCTGTTCCTCCATGATTGTGGAGTGATGGCCTGTTTGTTAAGTTGTAATAGTTTCCATCAAAATCGTCGCTGGCATTTTTATCCCAATTACTTGTGTTTGCATCTTCAACATAAACGCTTAAATCAGGTTTGCTGGTTAGGCTGTTATAGTCACCATCAAATCCGTTAACCCAGCTGGTAACTCCAGCCCCATTTGTACTCAGTACCTGCCCGTCGTTTCCGTTGTCAGCTGGTAGTGTATATTCGGTGCCGGTTCCGTTGTTAATGGTTAATTGCCCGTTTAATGTGGTGTTACCATTTTTAAGCATTACCAGGGCATCAGAGCGATCGCTGGCTCCCATTCCAGTTCCATTTCCAATTACAAAAAGGCGGTCGGTGGCGTTATATGCAGTTGTACTGGCAGCTGTATATATGGTGGAATAAACCCCCAATACTGTTTCTCCATAACTCTGAGCCATATTATATTGCCCTCCTATAACCGCTGAATATTCGCCCATCGCATAATTATAAAGGCCACCACTAACTGTTGAATACGATCTTTTTGCTTCATTACCTACACCCCCGCCAACTGTAGAATGGTAGGAGCCGAGAGCTTTATTTAAACTACCCCCGCCAATAGTAGAACCTTGTCCTGAAGCAATATTTCCCTGGCCTCCTACAACCGTTGCATATTTTGCATTGGCTACGTTAACCTGACTTCCATTATCATTCTTTGCTCCAACGAAACTATAACTTGCAGTACCTGCATGGCTGTGGGTATCAATTGTTGTCCACGAAACAGTTTTGCTGCCATTGGTTGTTAAGACCTGCCCGGTGGTTCCATCAGCGGTTGGCAGCTGATAGGCATTGTTAATATCAAGCGTACCATTTATACGAAGCAGGTCATTATCAAATTCGCCATAAATAAGAGGGGTGGTTGAATTAGAGTTTTCAATGTATAGTTTGTTACTTCCGGTTTCATTGTACCCTGCCTGGTAGCCTATGGCAACATTCCCATTGCCACCAATATTTTGATGCAGTGTACGATAACCCAAGGCAACATTGTTAGAACCGCTTGTGTTTAATTTACTTGATTGATATCCTACGGTGACATTATTTGCACCTGTCGAGTTTTTGTTTAATGAGAAATATCCAACCGCCGTGTTACCATTTCCGCTTGTGCTATTTTGCATAGATCTGGCACCAATTGCCGTGTTTGCCATACCTGTATTATTCGAAGGTGTTGTGCTTCCACGTAAGGCTTCGAACCCGATGGCAGTATTTTGTACCTCAAGCCGGTTAGATCCATTTCCAGCATATTGCATCGCGTTAGATCCAATTGCAGTATTCATATTGTTTGTAACATTTGAATTAAGCGCTTGATTACCTATTGCAACATTATAAGAACCTTTTGTGTTGTTATGCCCTGAATAAAAACCGAAAAATGAATTGTAGCTAGCTTCGTCGGCGTTACCGCCATTATTAATACCGGCAGATTGTCCAACAATTGTATTAAATCCATATTCCATTCCGGTCATTGAACTTCCTGCTCCTTCGCCAATATAAAGAGAGCTCGTATTCTTAAACTCAATTGCTTTGTCCGAAATTGTTATTCGCTCAAATCCTGCAATATCAATACGAATAAGATCTTCATCGGAGTTCTTTTCAACCTGAATCTTGGTATCAGCATCCGTGTCTTTCAGGATGTTTGGAGTTGGAATATTTGTTAGACTTGCGTATTCGCCGTCAAAATCATCACTTGAGTCGGTGTCCAAGTTCGCGGGAAGATCTGTTAAATCGTTAAAGCTGCCACTAAAATCATCAGCCGCATTTTTATCCCAGGCAGCGGTGTTGACTGTTTCAACATAAACCGATAAATCGGGTTTATTAAGGATTTGAGCCTCGCCTGTTGCTGCGTTCCAGTCGGCTTTTACATTCGAAACTTTTGCGGTATTCGCATCAATAGCGGTTGCCTGCGCTGTCGAAATAGTTGTGGGTTTATTAATCAGACTATTATAGTCTCCATCAAAATCATCGGATGCATCCGTGTCCAGGTTAACCGGCAAATCGGTAAGATCATTAAAACTACCACTGAAATCATCTGCCGCATTTTTATCCCAGGCAGCTGTGTTGGTTGTTTCAACATAAACCGTTAAATCGGGTTTGTTCAGAATCAGTGCCTCGCCGATTACCGCATTCCAGTCGGCTTTTACATTCGAAACTTTTGCGGTATTCGCATCAATAGCACTTGCCTGTGCAGCCGAAATAGTTGTGGGTTTATTAATCAGGCTATTATAGTCTCCATCAAAATCATCGGATGCATCCGTGTCCAGGGTAACCGGCAAATCGGTAAGATCATTAAAACTACCACTAAAATCATCAGAAGCATCTTTATCCCAATTAGTAGTATTGGCTTCTTCTACATAAACCGTTAAGTCGGGTTTATTCAGAATCTGAGCTTCACCGCTTGCTGCATTCCAGTCGGCTTTTACATTCGATATTTTCGCGGTGTTCGCATCAATAGCGGTTGCCTGCGCTGTCGAAATAGTTGTGGGTTTATTGGTCAGGCTGTTGTAATCACCATCAAAATCATCGCTGGCATCGGTGTCCAGATTTACCGGCAAATCGGTAAGGTCATTAAAACTTCCACTAAAATCATCTGCAGCATTTTTATCCCAGGCCGTCGTATTGGCTTCTTCTACATAAACAGTTAGATCAGGTTTATTCAGAATCTGAGCTTCACCGCTTGCTGCGTTCCAGTCGGCTTTTACATTCGAAACTTTTGCGGTATTCGCATCAATAGCACTTGCCTGTGCAGCCGAAATAGTTGTGGGTTTATTAATCAGGCTATTATAGTCTCCATCAAAATCATCGGATGCATCCGTGTCCAGGTTAACCGGCAAATCGGTAAGATCATTAAAACTACCACTGAAATCATCTGCCGCATTTTTATCCCAGGCAGCTGTGTTGGTTGTTTCAACATAAACCGATAAGTCGGGTTTATTAAGGATTTGGGCCTCGCCGGTTGCTGCATTCCAGTCGGCTTTTACATTCGATATTTTTGCAGTGTTCGCATCAATAGCACTTGCCTGTGCTGTTGAAATAGTTGTTGGTTTATTGGTCAGGCTGTTGTAATCTCCGTCGAAATCATCGCTTACATCTTTGTCCCAGCCATCGGTGTTTTCGGCACTCAGTTGGCTCAGGTCAGGTTTGTTGGTAAGACTGTTGTAGTCGCCATCAAAAAGTAATTTCCCTGCATCGCTAAGATCGGAAATATCATTGGGGAGTTCCGGTGTCCCTTCCAAATCAGCATATTTTCCGCTGAAACTTGATCCTGATGATCTGGCATACAATGCATAAGGCACACTAAGCATCTGACTGGTTCCCATGTCTGTATATGATTCTCCTCCAGTCGCATCCAGCTCCACTTTTAGGAAATGGGTGCTTGCTCCCCAATTAATTTCAGCAAGAGTTCCGGTTATAGGGATTCCATTACCGATTTCTAAAACAATTAAACCAAACTCATTGGTACTGGCTGAGTGTTTTTCCTGAAATACTAACTCACCGGATGCACTTTGTTGCAGAATACTTATTTGTATACCAACATCCTGGTTACTTATTATTTTACCTTCGGCGTCACGTAAAACTGCCTGGTAATTAAAAGCACCGGGTGTTTGCGCCAACAAAGTCCCCAGGCCTAATAAGAACATGAATAGAAAAGCCTTGATTTTTTTCATAACATTGGGTTTGAAATATTATTGTTTAATAATTTTAAAGGTGTGGATGTTGTTATTCCTCCTGTCTGATACGGTTAAAAAGTAAATGCCACTCTTATATTGGTTCATGGAAATTTTTTGTTGTTCGGAAAGGTTTTTCTCAGATAACAGTAGACTCCCGCTAACATTGGTCAACGTGTATTCCAGATCGCTGGTGTTATTGCCTTCAATGCTTAGCATTACAAAGTTACTGGTTGGGTTTGGGTAGGCTTTTGCCTGAATCCCTGTATTCTCTATCTCATTTAACGAGGTAATAATCAGGTTTCCTTGCTGCTGTCCCTGTGTTAAGGTTACCGTTGTTTTTTTATAGGTAGCAATTGATAGTTCCCCAATGGAATAGCTCATGCTGTAATTGGAATTTTTGACGGTTTTACCTGCCGACAGAATCGCCTCTTGTGCGCTGCTTATTGTTGAAGAAAACAATGCTGAAAAGAGAGTGATACAGAATAAAAGGTTTCGAAATTTGCATAGTAATCTATACAATGATTTTTTGGAGTTGCTCTTGTTCGTATACATTTTGCGTCCTAATTGGTTTACTCAAAAGTATTTTTCATAAGAATAATTTATTGTGCCCTTTAGTATTTGTAAGAAGAAGATTAGTATTCGTAATAATTGGCTTAGTATTGTTATAGCTGTTTATGAAAGCATTGAAAGAGCTGGAAGAAGCTTATGCATAGAAAGATAGTGAAGTAATGAATAAGGTTAATATTGTGGAAAAGGGTCTGTGGAAATAGGAGACAATGGGCATTTAACATTTCGCGGAGGGGCTTTTTTACTCCTTAGTTAAACTTTCCCAATAAAATTGTGTTTGTGAAATATGAAATAAAAAATGCAGAAATGAGCAACGAATACGAAGAAACCAGAAGAAGCTTTCTAACAAAATTGGGCTTAACCCTTGGAGCCGGTGTTGTGGCAGGTGAAAAACTTTCAGCAAAAGTATTAAACGATAAAACTGAATTTCCGTTGGAAAGCGATCAGCAAAAATTAATGGATCGTTACGAAGACTGGATGGATGAATTTATCCCTGTGATTAAAGCATTTCGTGCAGATCCAAACGATAAAAAAGCCGCCGGTCGTATTGCAGAGCTTTCGGAAGAAGCAGAAGGCTGGCGCGAGCAACTTACCGTTTTTATGAAAGACGATAACTTTGCGCGTTACTACATGACGGCTATCGAGCGCATGACAAAAGAAATTTACTAAAGACACATTTTAATTGCATAATTACAGGCTTTTCATCTATTGATGGAAAGCTTTTTTTATGCCAACTGAAATAAATCCCTAATTTCGCGTTCTACCTAAAATAGTGTGTTATGAGATACTTACTTGCTTTACTGATCTTTCTTCCGTCGTTGGTTTTTGCACAAACAAACCAGACCGATGCCAATGGTTTGCGCCAGGGGTTTTGGCAAAAAAAACAAGACAACGGGCGTTTGTTGTACGAAGGACATTTTAAGGACGACAAACCGGTAGGAGAGTGGAAACGCTACCATCCCGGGGGGCAGGTTAAAGCAATTATCGAGTATAAAGGCGATACGGCCTACACGCAACTGTTTGATGTTTGGCGAAAGAAAGTGGCCGAAGGAAACTACGTAAATCAGCAAAAGGAAGGTGTCTGGAAAATTTACAAAAATGGCGAGCTTACTGCCGACGAAGAATACAAACATGGTTTGAAATACGGGAAATCGCATAAGTATTACGATACCGGCGATGTGATGGAAGAAAAAGAGTGGGTTAACGATCAGGAAGACGGAAACTACAAGATCTTTTATAAAAGTGGCGAACCCTACATGCAGTGCAAGATGAAACTGGGAATGCGGCATGGTTTGTTTTTGGTGAGTTACGAAAACGGACGTCAGGAAATGGTTGCCGAATACCGGAATAACCTGCGCCACGGCGAGTGGAAGTACTTCGATAAAGAAGGCAACCTGCAGTACACTTTATATTACGATAACGGGCAAATTCTGAATCCGGCTGTTCGCGACAGTGTAGATAACTTAAAAATGAAAGATCTGGAAAAAAACAAAGGTTCTATCCCCGATCCGGAAAAGTTTTTGCAAGACCCGTCGGAATATATGATGCGCGATCAGCGGCAGCGATAAAACTGTTTTCCCTTCAAGGTAAAAAGCTATTTATTCATTAACTTGGCTTTTTTATTGGTAAGGTGTAATAGAAACTTTTGATGGCGTCGTTTTGGGTGCTCAACAAACTTCTCGTTGCACAAAGAATAGAACATTTTATAAGAATGAGGTATATAATTTTACTCCTTGGCACGCTGTTAATGGGTTTGCAACAAGTTAGTGCGCAGAATTATTTCTGGATCGGTTTTACCGATAAAAATAATTCGGAGTATTCGTTTGACAATCCTGAACTATATCTTTCAGAGCGCGCTATTCAGCGCCGTATCAATCAAAATATAGCTATCGATTCATTAGATCTTCCGGTAAATCAGAATTATATCGACTCGGTGCTCACGCTCGATGTGGAGTTGGTGCACACTTCAAAATGGTTAAATGGGATTACCGTGCGCTGCGATTCGGCAACTTTGGCCGACAGCCTTGGGTACTGGAGTTTTATCCGGGAAGTACAGCTAACTAAACCCGATTTAAGTACCAAAAGTACATTTAATAAGTTTGCAGATGAAAGTTCTGTTGATGCAGCACCCATTGATACTTCGTTGTATGGAAGTTCGGTGTATCAGGTCGGATTAATGGAAGGGCAATTGTTGCACAATGAAAACTTTCGCGGACAGGGAATGCAAATTGCCGTGTTGGATGCCGGCTTTTATAAAGTTGATGAGTTGCCGGCTTTCGACAGCCTGTGGGTGAATAACCAGATTTTGGGAACCAAGGATTTTGTAAATCCCGCCGTTGATTTTTATGCTACCAATTACCACGGTATGAGTGTACTCTCCTGCATGGGAGGAAATATTCCCGGAGAACTAATCGGCACTGCACCTAAAGCTTCGTATTGGTTGTTGCGCTCGGAAGACAATGATTCTGAATACATTGTTGAAGAAGACAACTGGGTGGCAGCTGCTGAGTTTGCCGATAGCGTTGGAGTTGATATTATTAATTCCTCGCTGGGGTATACCGAATTTCAGGATGCCTCAACCAACCATACGTATGCCGATATGGACGGAAAAACAACACGTGTAACACGCGGGGCCAATATTGCAGCTTCCCGGGGTATACTGGTGTTTTCAAGTGCCGGTAACGAGCGGAATAACTCCTGGTTTCGTATTGTGGCACCATCCGACGGAACAAATGTAATTGGTGTAGGTGCGGTGGATTTGAATTTTGAACCGGCCTATTTCTCATCTGCCGGTCCGGCTGTTGATGGGGCTTTAAAACCAAATGTGTCGGCAATGGGCTACCAAACGGTCTTGCAACGATCTAACGGAACAGTAGGAATGGCCAATGGAACCTCATTCTCTTCGCCGGTATTGGCAGGAATGGCAGCCTCGTTGTGGCAGGCCTACCCTGAAAAATCGGTTGAGGAAATAAAGGATGCCCTGGTGAAAAGCGGGCACCTGTATTCAACCCCCGATTCGTTGCAAGGCTACGGTGTGCCAAATATGAGGGTAGCTACCTCCATGCTAAATCCGCTATCGGTGGAAGTTCCTTCACAAAATAAAACATGGACTGTTTTCCCAAATCCTGTAAAAGACCGGATTGAACTGCAGGCTACAACAAACCATGAGGCCAACCTCGATATAAAACTTTATGCACTGGATGGGCGGGTGGTAAAAAGCTGGCAAATTCCGGCTTCTCCAACCGTTACGTTGAATGATCTGGGAACTGCAGAGCCGGGGATTTTTCTGCTTGTTCTAAAAACAAAAAACAGTATTGAAACCTTTAAAATCAATAAAATCAGGTAACAATGAACCAGCAACTCACCCTTTCTCAATTAAACGGATTAATTAAAGATGCATTGCTTGATGCATTTCCGGGAACGGTGTGGGTAGTTGCCGAGGTGAGCGAGTTAAAGCATAACCGAAGCGGCCATTGTTACCTGGAGTTGATTGAAAAGGAAGGAAACACAATAACGGCGCGTTCGCGGGCTACAATCTGGTCGTACACTTACCGCATGTTGAAGCCGTATTTCGAAACCACTACCGGGCAGCTTTTTACCGAGGGTATAAAAGTGTTGGTGCAGGCAACGGTTGAATATCATCCGGCGTATGGATTGAGTTTGAATATTAAAGACATCGACCCGACTTACACGGTTGGCGACATGGCCATGCAGCGAAAAGAAATTATAAATCGTTTGAAGGCCGAAGGTGTTTTTGATATGAACAAGGAACTGGCGCTGCCGCTGGTGCCACAAAAAATCGCTGTTATTTCGTCGGCAACGGCTGCCGGTTATCAGGATTTTATGAACCAGCTGGAAAACAACGAATACGGTTTTAAATTCTACACCAAATTGTTTGAAGCCTATATGCAGGGTGCCGAAACCGTACCGTCAATTATTCGTGCGTTGGAACGGATTTTTGCGCACGACGATTTTTTCGATGCGGTAGCGATTATTCGTGGAGGAGGGGCAACAGCCGATCTGAGTAGTTTCGATGATTACGACCTGGCCATGAATATTACCCAGTTTTCGCTGCCGGTGATTACCGGAATTGGCCACGAAAAAGATGATACGATTATCGACCTTGTGGCGCATACCCGCATGAAAACGCCAACTGCCGTAGCCGAATTTTTTGTTAGCGGGGTTGAGCGCTACTACGAACGTTTACTCGAACTGGAAAATAACATTGTGCAGCTAACCCGCGAAACTTTGGATACGCAGCAGGAAAAGCTGGGACGAGTAGCCGAAGGTTTAAAATATTCAGTAGCCGGTTTTATTAACGACAGGCAAAAGCAGCTAAGCAAACGTGGCAACGAACTGCAGCAAAATGTGAGTTTGTTTTCGTTTAAAAAGCACAACGAGTTGACTGAACTGAGGCATCAACTTGATTCCGGGCTTTCGGTGTGGTTTGTGGAAGCGAAGAACAATATCGGCAAAACACAACGAATTCTGAGGCGGCTTGTTGGAGAGGCTGTGTTTAAAGCGGATGCAAAATTGAATCATCAGCAGGATCTGTTATCCGGGCGTGTACGAAACGTGCTGGCGAAAGAGCGTGATCGTATACTGATAAACGAAAACTCAGTACGTTTATTAAATCCTGAAAATGTATTGAAAAGAGGATTTACACTAACTTTGAAAGAAGGTAAAATAATAAAATCGAGCAAAGATGTGGCAATTGGTGAAGAACTGGAAACACGCTTTGCCGATGGAACTGTAACGAGTAAAATCACAAAAAAATAAGATAATGGCAACTAAAAAGGTTTCATACAGCGAGGCGATGGCCGAGATAGAAGAAATTCTTGAAAAAATTGAAAACGAAGAGCTGGATGTGGATGAACTGGCCGAAAAAGTAAAACGCGTATCGGTGTTGCTAAAAACCTGCAAAGACAAATTAACCAAAACCAACGAGCAGGTGGAGCAGATTTTAAAAGAAATGGAGGATTAGAATATGTATACAAAAGAACAAGTTGCACAGACTATCGACCACGCGGTTTTGAAGCCGGAACAGACATTGGCCGATTTGAAAGCCAATGCAGAAATGTGCATTAAGAATAAGGTTTTTAGTATGTGTGTGAAACCTTGCGATATAAAAGCCGCCAAAGAATTGTTAAAAGACAGTGGGGTAAAAGTATCGTGTGTACTTAGTTTTCCGCACGGAGCTGATGCAACACCGGTGAAAGCTTTTCAGGCAAAACAGGCTATTGAAGACGGTACCGACGAAATTGATATGGTTATGAATATCGGTCGCTTTTTATCGGGCGAATACGATTACGTTCGCGACGATATTAAAGCCGTAGTTGAAGTGGCTCATCAACACAATGTACTGGTAAAAGTAATCCAGGAGAGTGGCCATTTAACACTCGAGCAGATTGCCAAAGCCTGCGAATTATCGTATGAAGCAGGTGCCGATTTTGTAAAAACATCAACCGGATTCGGCCCGGGTGGCGCCAAACCTGAATACATCGAGGTGATGGTAAAAACCGTTGGCGATAAAATGCAGGTAAAACCTTCGGGTGGCATCCGCGATTGGGAATCGGCAGTTGCTTTTTTGGAGCAGGGTGCCGATCGTTTGGGGATTGGTTCAACAGAGGCAGTGCTAAACGGAGCAACTGCAACCGGCGATTATTAGTCAGGTTAGAGTGTTTGTTGTTAATGAGAAGTTTAAAAACTGGCTCATTGTGCTTGTAACAAGAAATTTGACTGAAATCGTCTTTTTCAAGTAAAAAACGCGCATATTTGTGCTTCATTTCTTTTTGAGTGAGAGGAGTAGGATGTATTTTCTAAACGGTGACAGAACATATATAAAACCTGAAAACGGCTGTAAAGGCTTAAGTTTGCAACTTCAAAATTGCCTGGAGCAGCTGGAAAAAATCAATTCAGGAAAACGGATCTTCAAACTAAATTTCTTTGTTGATACCAATTCAAATTCAGAGTACGATAAACTGCTAAAGGATCTTCGTATTCAGGTTAAGGAACTGATAGGAAGCGAAATTCTGATTAGTTTTATTTCGCAAGCGCCATTAAGTTGTAAGGTAATCGTTGAGGCATATTACTACGATCCTGAAAATTGGGATTGCCAGATGCTTTCGGAAGGCGAAAACGGCACGGCCTTGTTTCTGAATGGTACCACCGAGATTTTGATGGGAACCGTTCATGCCAATCAAAACAGCGATTGTAAGTTAAATGCCGAGAAAGCATTTGATGAACTTGTTGAGACTTTTGAGGAAGCACAGTTTCCGTTGAATTCGATTGTGCGCCAGTGGAATTACCTGGAAGATATTTTGGGTTTTGATGGCGAAGAGCAGCGCTACCAGGAGTTTAATAACGTGCGATCGGATGCTTATGGGAAAGCTTTTGAGCAAAGCGGATACCCGGCAGCAACAGGAATAGGAATGAGCCACGGAGGTGTGCTTATCGAATATGTTGCGGTAAAATCAAAAGAAGTGCTTACCCAACCGGTTGATAATCCCGACCAGATTTCGGCACATCAATACACCGAACAGGTTTTGGTTGGCGAAGCGTGTAACCTGAAAACCACACCAAAGTTTGAGCGGGCGCGTTATTTCAGGTACCGCAATAAAAAGCTGATCTTTATTTCAGGAACCGCATCTATAATCGGCGAAAATACCGTGGGTGTTGGCGATGCGGCAAAACAAACTGAAGTTACCATTCAGAACATGCAGCGTTTGTATGCCGATGAGGTGCTGGCTGCCTTGCCCGACGATGTGGCTAATCCAAAATTCGGACACACCCGTGTTTACGTTAAAAACCGAAAAGATTTCACTAAAATCCGTAACGTGGTGAAAAAGATTTACGGCGATTTGCCGGTAGTTTATATTCTTGCTGATATTTGCCGCGATGATTTACTGGTTGAAATTGAAGGCAAGGTGATTCTTTCTTAATAAAACAATTTCATTTTGCCTCTGAGGACTGGGGAATAAAATCCTGTCTCATTCAAAGTTATGCCCACTTATTGCTTAAAATAGCTAACTGCTTGATATAGAAAGGTCCCCCGACTCCTATTTGTAACCATCGTAGGGCTACGAAAGGTGCAAAGTCTCCATTTTAGTCTTTTCGTAGCAATACGAAAGGAGTAAATTACCCATTTTGGTGCTTTTGCAGGGCTACAATTGTTTCGCTGTAATCAATTTGGTCGTTTCGTACCTGTACGATAGCACTTTTGTGTTTAAAAAACCACTTGCGAAGAGCTACGATAGCACTTTTGAGTCCAATTTATTGCTAGCGTAGAGCTACGATAGCACTTCTGTGATCAATTTATTACCGGCGAAGGGCTTCGGCAGCACTTTTGTCTGCAATGCGGGGGCGTTGAATTTCTGCGCTAGATGTTTTGTGATTGTTTTGCTGCTTTTGTGGTTTTCAACTGAGATTTCATCTTTAATTTGCCAGAAAAAATAACGATTGCAGTTAGAAAAGTAAGAGCAGATCACATCTAGAAGTTGATAGACTATCATTTATAAAGGACTCCAAATAGATTCTGTATTCTGCCTGCCGGCGGCCTTCATCTTTGCCTTGAAGCAAAGACGAAGCAGAAAGTTCAAGACTCCTTTTGGTCCTTCCCCTCCGTTTTTATAAAACCTAAATTCGGACGGGTGATCTCCTCGATCCCTCGGAGCTTCCCGCTCTCATTAAGGTTTTATTTCAACTCCTGGCAATGACCAAAAGAGGTCGTCCACTGATGCAACGTGGCTGCATCGAAGCAGGGCCTCGGCCGGTGAGCCGGAAAACAAGTGATGACGGCGTTAAAAAATTACTGTTGTTTGAGGAGGTACGACGAGTTTCAGGAATTTTAGACGGCATCGCGTAGCTTTTCCGAGTGAAGCGGACGCAGCCTTGGGTTTTCTGCCTACTGTTTGGGCTAAGCCAAAGAGTAGAATCGGCCCTATAGGGCGAAAGAAAGTTTCTTGCAGTTGGTGGCTTAATTTAGTACTGAACTTTCTATACTAAAACATTTTCCGATTAGACATTTTGGGAGATCTTCACACATTTTTTTGGCTCGGACAAAAAAAAACGATTGCAGATCTGACCGTTAAATCAGCATTCTGCAATCGTTAATCTTCAATCTTTATTCTGGTGTGTCTTAAAACGTAAAGTCTATTCCAAACATAAAGTGTACACCGGCCTGCGGATAATAACCATCCATTTTATAACGCTCGTTACCAAGCAGGTATGGGTAAACCCATGCATTGGTTTCGTACTGCACATCAAACAGGTTGTTGGCCATAAAATGCAGTGAAATCTCATCAAACAGATTCGTTTTAAAGGTGTAATCTGCTTTCAGGTGATTTACAAAATACGCATCCAGCATACGATCGTCGCTCGATGTGTTATCGATGTACTGATCGCCCACATACTGCGAAACAAAGGAGATGCTAAAATGCTCTCCGGGAGTGTAAACAAACTGACTGTTGGCAATTACATTTGGCGAGAATGCCAAGTCGGTAGTGCCCAAATCAAAAGCATCTTGTCCCCAGGTGTCCCAGTTGTCAACGTATTCAGTAAAATCTTTGATTTTGTTAATGCTTAAAGTGGTGTTACCGTTCCACTGAAAATCAGTGGCAATTTGTACGCCCGCCTGTAATTCGATTCCGGTGCGGTAACTCTTATCAACATTAACCATAATTGCCGAACCCACATCGTTAATCTGTCCGGTTACCACCAGCTGATCTTTGTAATTCATAAAATAGAAGTTGGCACCCAACGAGAATTTCGATGAAGCATAGTTGTATCCCAGCTCCCAGTCGTGCAATGTTTCGTGCACCGGTGGCTCGTTACCTTCCGGGTAATCGACAAAAGCAGTGCGGTTCGGTTCGCGGTTGGCCACAGCAAACGACAGGTATAAATCCTGGTTGTAGGCAACCTGATAGAATATACCAAGCTTCGGGTTAAAGAAATTGAAGTCGTGATCCTGGTCAAGATTGCGAAGATCGTCGTCGATTCCTTCAATGGTGTAATCAATTCGGCGGTATTGCAGGTCGGCAAATAAATTCAGCTTTTCAGCCACCTGCCAGTTGTATTTCGCGTAAACGTTAAAGTCTTTTTTCAGACCTGTGCCGCGGTACCACTCGTGGTTAAAATCGGCTTCGCCCAGGTACTGCGCCCAAATTACATTTCCATAATGACGGCCATCGTACACATTGTAGCCACCGCCCAGCGTAAAATCGCTGTTGTTATTATTGTAGTTCAGCGAGTAGGTAAATCCGTAAAAATCGTTGTCGAGCCACTTTCGGTTAATCAAGTCGGTGGTTTCAATCACTTCGTCACCAATTTCAATGTTAGGCAACAGGTAGTCTGCCAGATCTTCGTCGGCTTTGTAGTTCTCGTAATAACCATTACCATAAGTGTAGTGCAACGAGGCATTTAAATTCAGGTGCGGATTAAATTTATGCGAGAAATGCAACTGGTAATGATCCTGCACATAATGGTCAACCTGGTTTTCGTAGGTATAATAATTATAGGTACGGTTGTCAGAAGCCATCATGTGGTCAACTTCTTCCTGAGTCATCAGCCAGTGGTCGGCATACTGCTGCATTCCTGTCATATCGTTGTTCAAACGAACAGAAGGTACACCGTACCAGGCCTGGTAGGTTTCTTCGTAGCCGGAAAATACATTCACTTTTAGTATCGTGTTTTCCGAGTAATAACCGCCTGAAATAAAGTACGATTTCAGATCGGAACTGGCGCGGTCGATAAACCCATCGGACGTAACCTTTGACAAACGAACATCGAAAGTAAAATGATCGTTGATCAGTCCTGTTCCTGCCGAAACGGTGTTTTTGAACGTATTGAATGTTCCGGCAGCAGTTTTATACGAACCGTATGCTTCTTTATTTAGCGAATTGGTTTGCAGGTTTATGCTGGCACCAAAAGCGGCAGCACCGTTTGTTGATGTTCCCACACCGCGCTGAATCTGAACATTCTCCAGCGATGAAGCCATATCCGGCTGGTCCACAAACCATGTTCCGTGCGATTCTGCATCGTTCAACGGGATACCGTTAACACTTACATTAATCCGGTTCAAATCGGTACCACGCACACGGAAATTGGTGTAACCCACTCCGGCACCGGCGTCAGAAGTTGTAACAAACGAAGGTGTAAGGTTCAGCAGGAAGGGAATGTCTTGCCCCATGTTACGTTTGGCAATTTCGTCGCTGCTTACGTTGCTGTAAGCTACCGGTGTTTTATTGCCTGCACGAGTTGCTGAAATCAACACTTCATCGGTCATAATAACATTGGGTTTCAGGTCAACTTCAATGTTTTTACTGGCTGAAAGTTGCAGGTCGATCTTTTGAGGTTCAAAACCGATAAACGAAACCAGCAGGGTGTAATCGCCGGGTTTCAGGTTTTTTAATTCAAAACTTCCGTTAGCCTTGGTCGATACGCCATAAAACGATTTTTCGATTACCACGCTGGCACCGGCCAAAGTTTCTCCATCTCCTTTAACAACACCTGTTAAATTAATTTGCCCGAAAGCAATTACTGCCATAATTTGCAACAGCAGCACTAAACTAAGTCTTTTCATTTTTTTTGAAAAATTGGTTAAAAACTAACCAATGAGGTAGGACTTTATCCTTTTCGCTCTCCCTACGCCGGTGCTAACCGGATCAGGTTCATTGAGTATAATCTCAGTCCCGAAGTTTAATCGGGACACCCCATTGCGTAAATGTCGGGTCAAAGTTATAATGGATTTTTAAACCAACAAAATTAGGCTTAGAGAAAAGGTGAAATTCGTATTTTATTAATAAATGCCTTAACACTTCATCGATGTGATTTATTTAAGTGTATCGGCATAATTAATTTGGAATGCAGTATTCAACTCAATAATAAATTAGCAATATTTGTGGTTGCATGATTTTTTTTTGACTTAAACCAACTGAAAATGAAGATTCGGGTAGTAGCATTTTTCATTCTTTTTTCAATTAGTAATTATTTGATTGCTCAAACACATCGGGCATCAGTTTCCAATCTTCGGTGCGAGTATTTGCATAATCCGCTCGGAGTAGATTCTGCACAGCCCCGCTTGTCGTGGATGTTAAATGATGCGGAATCAGGAGCAAAGCAGGTAGCATTTGAGCTGCTGGTTTCTACCGATTCGTTGAACATTGTCGATGGTGAAGGAGATGTGTGGAATTCAGGGAAAACGACGTCAGACAAAATTCTTACGCGTTATGCAGGAGAGAAGCTGCGGCCTTTTACACGATATTTTTGGTCGGTGTCGGTTTGGAACAATCGAAATGAAAAAGTCTCTTCTCCGGTTGCTTCATTTGAAACAGGAATGATGGGCATGGAGAACTGGACCGGATCATGGATCAGCGATGATAAGGATATTCACGAAAAGGCTGCCCCTTATTTTCGGAAAGAGTTCAAACTGGAGAAAAAAGTAAGCCACGCCAGAATTTATATTGCAGCTGCCGGTTTGTATGAACTTTCTATTAATGAGGAGAAAGTTGGGAACCATGTGCTGGATCCGGGTTATACTCGTTTCGACCGGCGTAATTTATACGTAACACACGATGTAACCAATGAACTAAAAAATGGCGAAAATGCCTTGGGTATTTTGCTCGGAAACGGCTGGTATAACCATCAGTCAACTGCTGTTTGGTACTTCCATAAGGCCCCGTGGAGGAATCGTCCTGCCTTTTGTTTGGATTTGCACATTACATACGAAGACGGTACAAAAGAGATTATTACTTCCGGAAAAGACTGGAAAACATCACTTAGCCCGGTAGTTTTTAACAGTATTTACACCGCCGAACATTATGACGCCCGTTTGGAGCAACCCGGCTGGTGTTCACCCGGTTTTGATGATTCAAAATGGAATGATGTAATTTACCGTGCTGCGCCATCTCAAAATATAGTGTCGCAAATGATGCATCCCATACGGCATGTGGAAAAGATTGTACCCCAAAGTATGTCGCAATTAAATGATACAACATTTGTATTCGATTTGGGCCGCAATATTGCCGGGGTTAGTGCCATCACACTAGCCGGGCAAGAAGGAACCATTGTGCGACTAAAACACGGCGAACGTTTGTATGAGAACGGACACGTCGACTTATCAAATATTGATGTTCATTACCGGCCTGTTGATGATTCCGATCCTTTTCAAACGGATATATACATACTAAACGGGAATAGTGAGAAAACTTTTATGCCGCGTTTTAACTACAAAGGATTTCAGTATGTTGAGGTAACTTCAAATAAACCAATAGATATCAGTAAAGAAAGCCTGGTGGCTTATTTTATGCATAGCGATGTTCCCAAAAGTGGCGAATTGGCAACCACCAATCCGACATTAAATAAGATTTGGGAGGCCACTAATAATTCCTATTTGTCGAATTTGTTTGGTTACCCAACCGATTGTCCTCAGCGGGAGAAAAATGGCTGGACCGGCGATGCACATATTGCCATTGAAACAGGTTTGTACAGCTTTGACGGGATAACGGTTTACGAAAAGTGGTTGGCCGACCACCGGGACGAGCAGCAGCCAAATGGCGTTTTGCCGTCGATAATTCCTACTGATGGTTGGGGATACGAGTGGGGAAACGGTCCTGACTGGACCAGCACCATTGCACTTATTCCATGGAATATTTACCTTTTTTACGGCGACGCATCGTTGTTGGAATCGTGTTATGAAAACATCAAACGTTATGTCGACCACATTACGCAAATTAGTCCTTTGGGAACAACTACCTGGGGCTTGGGCGACTGGGTTCCTGTTAAATCCAAATCGCCGGTTGAGTTAACTTCTACCTGTTACTATTATGCCGATGCTGTTATCCTGTCGGAAGCCGCTAAACTGTTCAATAAACCGGCAGATGCCAATAAATATTCAGCTTTGGCTGCAGAAATAAAACAAGCTTTCAACAACAAATTTTATCACCCTGAAACAGGTATTTACGCCAGCGGAACTCAAACCGAATTAAGCGCACCGCTTTATTGGGGATTGGTGCCGGAGCAAGAAAAGGAACGGGTAGCCGAAAACCTTGCCAGAAGAGTTGAGGCCGATCAATTTCATTTAGATGTAGGTTTATTGGGGCAAAAATCAATATTAAATGCGTTGAGTGAAAATGGATATGCCGAAGTAGCCTACAAAATTGCTGCACAGGAAAGCTATCCGTCGTGGGGATGGTGGATTGTGAATGGTGCAACAACACTGCTGGAAAACTGGGATATACATGCACAGAACGATATTTCGATGAACCACATTATGTTTGGGGAGATTGGTGCGTGGTTGTACAAGGGATTAGGGGGAATATATCCTGACCCGAACAATCCGGGATTTAAAAATGTGATTCTGAAACCTGCTTTTATATCAACGCTTGAAGGTGTTGATATTTCGCATCAGTCGCTTTATGGCGAAATAAAGTCTGCATGGAAACACAAGGGTAAATCGGTAGTTTATTCGGTGACTGTTCCTGCCAATTCTTCTGCCGACTTTTATATTCCTGAAGGTTACGAAATACAAAAAAGCAGTGACGCAGTAACAGGGAAGAAGATAAATTTTCCTTTAACGAATGATGGCAGTTGTAAATTACAAGCCAGAAGTTATTTGATTGAGTTGTTTGAAAAGAAATAGCTACAAATCGGACAGGTAATATTTGTTAAAATTCTCTCGGTATTTCACAAACTTACGTGAAGGACGTTGTGTGGCACGGTCGATGAATAAAACTTTTTGTTGTGCGGTAGAGCAGATTTCACCTTTTTCGTTTCGGAAACGGAATTTAAAGTTTGCCGAAACATTAAAGATCTCGGAAACCCATACTTCAACATGCACTTCGTTGCTCAGGAAAAATGGCTTTTTGTACTGAATATTGGTTTCTGTGATAATGGGTAAAATATCGTCGTCGACAGCAATTTTTGAGATGGACAAGCCCATTGCTTCGATAAGTTTAACACGGGCATTTTCCAGCCACTGCACGTAAATAATGTTGTTTACGTGGCCAACAAAATCGATATGGTAAGTATAAACGGGCTCTTGAAATTTTAATTTTTGCATGTTTATTCCGGCTTAAAATTTAGTTCGGCAAATTTATATTTTTTCTGTACAAAGAACTTCCACATGATGCTTTTTGGGTAAATCTGTTTGTGATTGTTAACGCTTGCCAACTTTAGCAATTCCTTTCTTTTTTTGCGAAGTGCCGAAAGATTTTTATAAAAATCGCGGTGTGCTTTTGCCACGGCACCGAAAGCTTTAAACTCGGTTCCCAACAGGAACTTGGCCGCGGCAACGCCATCTAGAATCATTCGCGTTAAGAAGATGGGCAGGAATTTCTTTTTCGGCAGGTTTTTATATAGCATGTAAAGATTGTTACGGAAATTGAGATACACCTTTTTCGGATTTCCGTATTCAAGACTTCCACCGCCCAAATGGTAAACTACACTGCGTGGTTCGTATACAATTTTAAAGCCCTGGTTTTTCCAGCGCCAGCACAAATCAATTTCTTCCATGTGAGCCCAGAAATCGGCATCCAAACCGCCCGAGTTTTTAAAAGCTTCTGCTCTTACGAACATACACGCTCCGCTTGCCCAAAAAATTTCGCCCGGCTTATCGTATAGATTTTCATCTTTTTCTACATGATCAAGAATACGTCCACGACAAAACGGATAACCAAATTTATCAATAAAACCTCCGGCTGCTCCGGCATATTCAAACAGTTCGGGTTCATTAAAACTCAATATTTTGGGTTGAACGGCAACAATTTTTTCATCCTGTTCAAATTGATCGATGCAAGGTTGAATCCAGTTTTCTTCCACTTTAACATCCGAATTCAGCAACACAATATAGTCGGCCTCAATTTGATTTAAAGCCACATTGTAACCTTTTGCAAAACCGTAATTTTCTTTGAGGTCGAGCAAGGTTACTTCCGGGTAATTGGCTGCAAGAAATTCCAGTGAATTGTCAGTCGATCCGTTGTCGGCAACAATTACCTCAATGTTTTCGCCTTTTGAATGCTCAATTACAGATGGGAGATAATCGGGGAAAAGTTTTACCCCGTTCCAGTTTAAAATAACTATGGCAATCTTTTTGTTTTTGCTCATAAATCAGCTCAAAAGTAGTTTTGCGATCAGCAAAGAAAGGTTTTCTTTGTCAAGATTTTCAAGAATTTCGCCGATTTTTTTCGCTCTCTCTTTTTCGTCTGATTTTATCAAAGCATCAATTTCTTTCACCTGTTTTCCGGTTAATTCGTCCTGCAGCAATTCCCAAAGTTTTTGCGGTTCTTCTTCTCCTTCCGGCAGTCCCAGTGTTTCCAATTCAAGAATAGTAGCTTCCAGAATTTCGCTGGCACGCATTTTTACCGGGTCTTTGTCTTTTGTTTTTCCGGCAGCAGCTGTGTCGCGCAGGCTCCAGCTCGAATAATCGTAATGCAGGTCCTGAATGAGTTTCAGCTTCGAGTTGTCTTTACCGAAAATACGTTCCAAAAAAATAAGGGTGTGCGTTTTCCAGGCATCAAGATCGAATTTCTTTTCGTCTAATTTAGCCAGCTGCTCCCGAAGAATTGCAATTTGTTTTTCTGCCATGGTATTTTGTTTTCTGCAATTTACAAATTTTACCACAGAGTTTACTACGAGAAAACTACCGGGAAAGAAGATTATTTCTCGCCGAGATACTTGTTTACAATTCCAAAGAATTCTGGGAAATAAGCGTTGCTGGCCGAAACAATTTCGCCACCAAACAACCAGTTGTCGCCACCACTAAAATCGGTAGTTTTTCCGCCGGCTTGTTGTAAAATAAATACGCCGGCTGCAACATCCCAGGCATGCAGAGCATGTTCGTAAAAAGCATCGAAACGACCGGCTGCAACGTAACACAAGTCGATAGCTGCTGATCCAAAACGGCGAATTCCGCGGGTTGATTGCATCAGTTCTTTCATCGCTCCAATGTACTCATCCACTTTGTCAAAATCGTAATATGGAAATCCTGTGGCAATCAGTGTGTCCTCCGATTTTGACCGTTTTGCTGTTTCAATGATCTCCTCGTTACAGTACGCCGGACCACCTTTCCACGAATAAAACATCTCGTCGGCACCAACTTCGTAAACAACACCCAATACTAATTCGTTGCCTTCGGCCAAAGCGATACTCACCGAGTGTGGCGCTAATCCGTGCAGGTAGTTGGTTGTGCCATCCAGCGGATCGACAAACCAGGTGTATTTTTCGTTATTTGATTCGGCAGTTCCTTCTTCGGCAACAAAACCGGCTTCGGGAAGCAGCTCTTTTAAAGCATCAACAATTTGTTTTTCTGCCGTTTTATCAACGTAGGTTACCAGGCTGGCAACACTTTTAATCTCAATATTTTTCTCGGTAATCTTTTTTTGTTCTCCACGAATAAAATTACCTGTGCTGTGGGCAATATTTTGTACCTGAAAACAAAGTTCTTTGTAATCCATCTTTAGCTGTTTTGCACAAAAGTATTGAAAAATCAGGCGTTGAATTCTACCGCAACGTTACCGTTTGGCAGAATTGACTTTAATTTCACGCTGCCCAGCTTATTTACCAGTTCTTCCTGATAGGGCACCTCTACTTTAATATAGTTTTCGGTGAAACCGTGCATCTTATCCTCACTTTTTTGCGCCTCGAAAAGTGCTGTTTGTGTTGTGCCGATGTGTTTTTCGTAAAATGCCCGCAGCTTTTTCTCCGAAAGGTTGATGTATTTCTGTGTGCGGTTTTTGCGTTCTTCCACATCTACTTTCCACGGAATTTTCAATGCCTGCGTTCCACTTCTTTCCGAGTAGGTGAAAGCGTGCAGTTGCGAAATCTCCAAACTGTTGAGGAAGTCGAACGACTCCTGGAAATACTTTTCGGTTTCGCCATTGGTACCGGCAATTACATCAACTCCAATAAAAGCATGTGGCACAATTTCGCGAATACGCTCCACACGTTTTCGGTACAGGTCGGTAGAATATTTTCGTTTCATCAGCGACAAAATTTCATCGGAGCCCGATTGCAAAGGCAAATGAAAATGCGGCATAATGACTTTCGACCTGGATACCAGTTCTATAATTTCGTCTTTTAACAGGTTGGGTTCGATTGATCCTAAACGCAGTCGTTCAAGACCTTCTAACTGCTCCAGTGCTTTTAACAGATCAAGAAAATTCTCGCCGGTTGATTTGCCAAAGTCGCCAATGTTTACTCCGGTAAGTATAATTTCCTTGTAGCCTTTTTGAACTGATTTCTGTGCTTCTTTAACCGTATTCACAACGTTGTCGTTTCTGCTTCGCCCACGCGCATACGGTATGGTACAAAATGAACAGTAGTAGTCGCAACCGTCCTGCACTTTCAGGAAACTACGTGTGCGGTCGCCCCACGAAAATGCTTTGTGATAACTTTTTATGTTGGCTAAACGTGTTGTTTTAATTTCGGTGGTCTCGCGCTTTTTCAGGTCGCCAAGGTAGTGCGGAATATGAAACTTTTCCTGCGTTCCCAACACCATGTCAACGCCTTCGATGTGACCTACTTCATCAGGTTTTAACTGCGAGTAGCAACCCACCACAATCACCATGGCATCAGGGTTTTGTTTTACGGCCTTGCGCACAATATTACGACTGGCCTTATCGCCCTGGTTGGTAACCGAACAGGTATTTATCACGTACACATCGGCTTTTTCATCAAACTCAACACGATCAAATCCAACCTCTTTAAAAGAGCCGGCTATGGTCGACGTTTCTGAAAAATTAAGTTTACAGCCTAATGTGTAAAAAGCAGCTTTCTTCCCCTTGTAGTCCATCTTGCTATCTTGAATTATTCTAAATAGGCTGCAAAGGTAGAAAAAAGCTGCTTATTGCAAATACTTCTTTATGAATCAATTATTCTATGTTACGTCATGCTGAATTTATTTCAGCATCTATTTTGATTTTAGACTCCGAATCCGTCAGCTTACATACGGAATGATGATCTATAAAAGGTTGCTGGCCAGTTCGGCCAAATAACTACGTTCTCCTTTCACCAAATTAATGTGTGCAAACAATTCCTGATTGCGCATGCGGTCTACCATGTAGGCCAAACCGTTCGATTTCATGTCGAGGTATGGAGAGTCGATCTGCCACAAGTCGCCGGTAAATACCATTTTTGTTCCTTCGCCGGCACGTGTAATAATGGTTTTAATTTCGTGCGGAGTAAGGTTTTGCGCTTCGTCGATTATAAAAAAGGCGTTCGATAAACTTCTACCACGAATGTATGCCAGCGGAGTGATGTTCAGCCTCTCTTCCTTCACCATTTCTTCAATGAGCTGATACTCGTTGCTTCGAGGGTTAAAAGTATGTTTAATTACAGCCAGGTTATCGAAAAGCGGTTGCATATACGGATTGATCTTTTCGTTCGCATCGCCGGGCAGATAACCAATGTCGCGGTTACTTAATGCCACAATCGGGCGGGCCAAAAGTATCTGTTCGTACTGGCGGTGTTGTTCAATTGCGGCAGCCAATGCCAGTAAGGTTTTTCCTGTTCCTGCTTTTCCGGTTAGTGCGATCAGTCTTACTTCCGGGTCCATCAACATGTTCAAACTAAAAGTCTGCTCGGCATTTCGTGGTTTAATGCCATAAGCCGATTTTTTCTCTACGCGGTAAATGCGCTCCGATTTGGCGTCGTAACGCGCCAGTGCACTCGACTGGTTGCCTCTGAAAATGTAACATTCGTTGGCATCGGGATTAAAACCTTTTACATCGGCTTTTGAAAATGATCCCTGTTGATAAAGCTGATCGATAACTACATCATCAAAATTATCGAAGGTAGTAATGGTTTTATCCAGCACGTTCTCATCGGTAACCTGGTCGGTTTTGTAATCCTCAGCCTGAATTCCCAGCGACTTGGCTTTCATCCGAAGGTTAATGTCTTTACTGATCAGAACCGTTTTCCGACGCGGATAGGTCTTTGCGGTAAAATCAGCAATAGCCAGGATTCTATGATCGGGAATATCCTCACGAAACGAAGCTTTTAACTCATCCGAGAACGGTTTTCCCGTTTCAATTCGTAATCGGCCTTTTCCTGCACCAAGCGATTTCCCGCCGTTAAAAATGTCATCTCCAACAATTTCATCGAGCACCCGGGTAAATTCGCGTGCCTGAAAGTTGATAAGGTCGTTTCCTCGTTTAAACTTGTCCAGCTCCTCGAGTACTGTAATCGGAAGGATAATATCGTTATCCTGGAACTGGTAAATACATGTGTGATCGTGTAAAATTACGTTTGTGTCGAGAACGAAAATTTTACTCTTTTTGGTTTTACTCAGCATATATAAATGATTTGTTCTAAATGTATATAATTTCGTCAGAAAACGGGGCTGATGCGCCAAAAATTAATAAACTTGCAGCAGTTAATAAATATTGATTTAATTGGATTACAAAGCTACTTTAGACTATCTGTTTAGTCAGCTGCCTATGTTTCAGCGAACTGGGCCTGCTGCCTATAAAAATACCCTGGAAAATACTTTGAAACTGGATGAAAATTATGGTCATCCGCACCGAAAGTACCGAACAATCCACGTTGCCGGAACAAATGGAAAAGGATCGGTTTCGCATATGCTTGCTTCGGTACTTCAGGCGGCCGGGTACAAAACCGGTTTATATACTTCGCCACATCTGAAAGATTTCCGTGAGCGCATAAAAATTAATGGACAAATGATGCCGGAATCGGCGGTGGTTGATTGGGTGGATAACTTTAAAGCTAACAATGAATTGTGGAAAATTCAACCTTCGTTCTTCGAACTGACGGTAGCTATGGCATTCGATTATTTTGCCGATCAGGAAATTGATGTGGCAGTAATGGAAGTGGGGCTTGGCGGACGGCTCGATTCGACCAATATTATTACGCCCGATGTAAGTATTATAACCAATATTGGTTTAGATCATACCAACCTGCTTGGAGATACTTTGGAAAAGATCGCCGGCGAAAAAGCCGGGATAATAAAATCGGGTGTTCCGGTGGTGATTGGAACTACACAACCTGAAACTGCTCCGGTTTTTAATGCAAAAGCGCAAGAACTTGATACTTCAATTTATTTCTCCGACCAGGAATACAACGTTGTCTATTCGCTGTTGAGCATGGATGGCAAACAACAACTGAATGTGGCAAAGAATGGGAAAGATGTTTATCCTGAATTGGTATTGGATTTATTGGGTCAATACCAGCATAATAATATACCGGCCGTGTTAAAAGCTGTTGACCTTTTAAATGAGAAGGGGTATAAAATAACAGAAGATAATTTACGCGCAGGACTGGAAAATGTGGTTGCAACTACCGGTTTGCTGGGCCGTTGGCAGGTAATTGGCAATAATCCGTTAACGGTTTGCGACACCGGGCATAACGAAGACGGAATAAAGTCGATTATTCAGCAGCTGGAAAATACAGCTTACAAGAAGTTGCATTTTATTTTTGGCACTGTTGGCGATAAAGATCCGGGGAAAGTTTTGGCACTTTTACCTAAAGAGGCGAACTATTATTTTGTAAAAGCTGATATTGCCCGGGCCATGGAAGCGGAAGAGCTGGCAAACAGAGCAAAAGAGTGTGGGTTGGTTGGCGAGGTTTATCCATCAGTAAACGAGGCATATAAGAAAGCGCAGCGTGTTGCAGATAAAACGGATATGATATTTGTTGGGGGCAGTACATTTGTGGTGGCAGAAGTACTTTGAGAAAATTCTTGAAAAAACTTTTGCAGAACTAAAAATAGGTTTTATATTTGCAGCGCCTTACTGAAAAGGGGGCGCGTTCAGAAACAGAAATAAGCATATTGGGGGGTTAGCTCAGTTGGTTCAGAGCACCTGGTTTACACCCAGGGGGTCACTGGTTCGAATCCAGTACTCCCCACAAAAGAGGTTAATTTCGGTTGACCTCTTTTTTAATGTGTTTCGCTGTTAATGTTTAAAATATTTGGGGGGTTAGCTCAGTTGGTTCAGAGCACCTGGTTTACACCCAGGGGGTCACTGGTTCGAATCCAGTACTCCCCACAAAAAGAAAGGTCGACGTTTGTCGGCCTTTTTTGTTTTAAAATGCTCAGTTGGTTCAGAGCATCCCGATTTGCATCGGGAGGGTCACTGGTTCGAATCCAGTAGTTCCCACGAAAAAAAGGTCGACGTTAGTCGGCCTTTTTTGTTTTCAAAAATCTTAGTTGGTTCAGACCCTCCCGATTTGCATCGGGAGGGTCACTGGATGGAATCAATTGCTCCCAGCAAGAATAGTCGACATTTGGTTCGTTTTTTTGTATTTTAACCTCATGTATTATTGTTACATAATATATTCTCAAAAGTTGGATAAATTCTATATCGGCTCTACTGGAGATTTAGAAGGTCGTTTGCAGCGACATAATACATCGAATAAAGGATTCACCTCAACCGGGAAACCATGGAAGTTAAAATATTTCGAAGCCTTTGAGGAAAAAGTGATGCAATGAAACGCGAGATGCAACTTAAAAAATGGAAAAGTCGAAATGCAATTTTGAAATTAATAGCGGAGTTTTAGCTCAGTCCCGATAAAACAGAAATCTATGATTTCATTTTTTATCGAGGATGCTCGAAAATCTAATAAATCAAAGTTTAAAGATTTTCGGCATTGGTTCAGAGCATCCCGATTTGCATCGGGAGGGGCACTGGTTCGAATCCAATACTCCCCACAAAAAAAGGTCGACATTTGTCGACCTTTTTTGTTTAGTTATATAAATTACTGCAATTAATTCGTAATCCAGCTGATGATTTTAGCATCATCAGGTTTTACTTTGGGTTCAATTACCTCAACTAACTTTCCATTTTCGTCGATCAGGTATTTTTGAAAGTTCCAGCCAACTTCCGAATCCTGTTTTCCGTTTTTACTCTTCTGAGTCAGCCACTGGTATACCGGGTGCATATCATCACCTTTCACCGAAATTTTCGACATCATGGGAAAAGTAACTCCATAATTCATCTCGCAAAATTCAACAATTTCGGCATTGCTTTTGGGCTCCTGGTTGGCAAAATTATTTGCCGGAAATCCGATAATAACAAAATCATCGCCACCATATTGCTCAAAAACACTTTGTAGTTGTTCAAACTGAGGAGTCAGTCCACACTTTGAAGCAGTGTTTACGACCAATACTTTTTTTCCCTTCAATGAAGAAAGGTCAAAATCGTTTCCTTCAATATCTTTCACCGTAAAATCGTGAAGCGAACTTTGTCCGAAAGCTGTAATTACAGCTAAAAGTAATACGTTTATAAAAATTAGCTTTTTCATATTTTTTTCTTTTTTACATCTAAAGAACAGCCGGAATGCCTAAAAGTTTGTGTGGAGTTATAAATGAGAATGATAAATGGGGTAGCGAAAAAGATATTTGTGCTGAATTCTCCTACTTATTTTTCTTTTTCTCCAATTCCTCGCGGGTTTTAGGTGTAGAAAAATACTCATCCGATTGATCTTTTTTCCAGAGGGTGAAAAGTTTACCGACATTTTCGGAAGGAGAAAAACGGAAAAGGCTTATCGATGAGGCTTCAGAACGCATTAAGCGGTTATTTTCGGTCATGATCACGCTAACCGGATCACTTTCCTCTTCTGCCATACGAAATTTAATAGGTGGGTTATATTCCTGCATAAAAGCAAGGTTTTGTTCAGCCTTGTCTAATTCCGAAACCTGTTGGGGCGACACAACAATCTCCGGGATGTCGACATTTTCGGAAACCATCTCCACTTTTGGATTAACAAGCAGCGTGTGCACCGAAACTATTTTTCTGAAATACGAAATGTGCGAAAGTACCAGTGAATCGCCTGGCGATACCCATACTGAAAATACACCGTTTTTCTGGCTGATATCTTTGTCGTGGTTGTCAAGATTTACAATATAAACATCACTAATCGGGTTGTCGTTTTGATCTACTATCTGTCCCTGAATTAAAAAACGTTTAATTTGCCCAAACGAAGTCAGAAACAGAATTGAGAATAAGATGGTAAATATTGTTTTCATATCCGGTCTTGTTTTTATTTTGAAAGATTCACTGTTCAAATTATGGGGAAGACCCTCAATAGTAGTACGAAATTCGGACTGCTTTGTTCAAGCTCTTACGGATATTCTTGCTTTTGTTGTTATACGTAATCGATTTTAACCTTCTTAAAGAATTTATGTATCAGTAATTTAACAATGCGTTTTACTACGAATTTCCGAAGTTCAAGTTCCAGTGGTTGTTCCGGATCCTGGTGTGCCCAGTTAATACGGGTTCCCACAATAATATCTATGCAGTCGTGCTGTAGTAATAGCTTCACAATTTCTTCGGGCGGGCTGTCTGTCAGTCGGGTATCGCTGTCGTAATTTTCTAATATTTCTTCCACTTTTCCTAGAGTCAGAATCCCTTCTGTAACCATTTCAAAACCCTGCATTTTAGCTGTTGGCGGTAATTTGTCCAGGTTTTTATTGCCGTGTTGAATTTCAACAGTAAGGTCGAGTTCGCGGGCAATGATTTCGGCCGTGGTTCCTCCGCAAATAATTTTCTTTCCTTCAAAACCCTGGATGCGGCCAACAAAATCGTAGTCTTTTATTTTGTAAAAAGGCGGACCGGTAATCAGCATAAATTTACGCGGTTCGCGAAAATACATTACGCCGCAGCTGGTATCGTCTTTTACTGAAAACTGGTCGTTCATTACCGCCTGGTTAACAATTTTTCGTGCCAGTTTTGTAGCCGAAATATCAGGCATTCGCTTGATCTGGTTTAGCGCAAAATCCTCGATGTTTTCCATACCCCAGCCCAGCGGGTAGCGTTGGTTTCCAAGGCCCGATTGTGGCACACCATCCGACATAAAAATTATGCGGTCTTCTTTACGTGCAGTAAATTCCTTGCAATGCAATACTTTGCCCTGGTTTTCTTCGCCCTCAATCGTAAGGTTGTATTCTTTTCCCTGCATGGCAACTCCGTTTCGGAGCACCAGAATTCCGGGGTTGTCGTAATTCACAATTCGCACATGTCCTTCGCCGTCCAGCTCGATAATCGTAAATGTGGCATAACTTTCTTTTCCGTCGCTGCTTTTTGGCAGGGTCTCCATTATTATTCGTGCGGTCACTTCGGGTTTGGTGTGCAGCTGCGAATATTTTAATGCCATGGTGGAAGTTAGCGTTGCCAAAACACTTGCTTTAATTCCGTGCCCGATACCGTCGCTCAATACCAAAATGGTACGTCCTTCTTCGCGAATTATACTCGACTGAAACACGTCGCCACAGGCAATTTCGCCTTTCGGTCGCTTTTGCTGGAACTCTATTTCAACGTGGTAATCAGGATTTGTCGTCGTCACCATAGCGATAGGTTTCAATTATGGAGTTTAGCAGTTCTTCGGTTTCAGCCGCATTTTCGCCAAGCAAAAAGGCAATTTTCTGCACCGTTTCAATATTTTGTTTGTTGATTTTGCGTGCACGGTTGATAATCTCGTCCTGTACCAGCATTGGCGCCGACATATCGCGGAAAACAACTCCAACTACTTTGTTCTTGTACAGTGTTCTTATCGAAACGTGCATGAGTTTATTGTTGAATTTTAAATCGCGTTCAGCCAGTTCGTCGCCCGATGTAAGAACGCTCGAAATCATTTTGTAGATGATATCCGGCACCAGCCCTTTAACATCGGCACCGGTAAGTCCGGGAATGGTTTCGTACAATTCTTCGGTGTCTTCGCCCATTAGTTTGGCAAAATATTCATTGGAGTCTACTATTTTAAAATTGCTGTCGACCATCACAATTCCCGACGATATTTTGTGGATCATTTGCGACGAAACCTGCATTGTTTCCTGTGCTTTTTCCAGGCGCTTCTCGGTTTTTTTTAATTCGGTTATGTCATTAATCGAACCAACAATCCCAACTATCTTATTCTCGTTATCGCGGATTACAGCTTTATTTAAAATAACGTGGTGCGAAGTGCCATCGCCATGGCGTACCTGGGTGTTGTATACCTGCACATCGGGATTGGCAATCAGTTCTTTGTCCTGCGCCAGGTATTTGTCCGCCATCTCTTTTACATGAACTTCGTGTAAAGGTTTGCCCAAAATTTGCTCCTTTGTTTTGCCCGTAAATTTTTCGTGTGCGGCATTACACATCAGATAAATTCCTTCTGTATTACGGTAAAAAATAGGTATCGGCAGCGCATCAATAATTTTCTGATGAATGGCCGGGTCATCAATATTGCCGGTCAGAGACGATTCTTTATCGTAAATCATGCTTCGTTTTTTCAAGTTTTACCATTGAAAAATACGCAATTTACAAGGCATATAAAACCACAGGCGCTTTATATTTTCAGTAATTGTTTTAAAACAGATTTCTGAAAATCGATATGGCAGAAATAGAGACGAATAGGGCTTGTTTTTATTCATTATAAATTTGGTATAACTTGACTTGCAGCAGTTAAAAAAAGTAGTGGTAGAATTATCTTTGTGCCAAGTTTTAAACGAACCAAGTGAAATTATCTGAGATTATTGATTTGACCAACGCAAAAGTGGTTGCCGGAGATGCCGAAAAAGACCGCGAATTGCTGAGAGCTTTTAGCTCCGATCTGATGAGCGATGTGTTAACGCTGGATACGGAGCACATACTTTTAATTACAGGACTGACCAATTTGCAAATTGTTCGTACAGCCGAAATGGCCGACATTGAAGTGGTGTTGCTGGCACGAAACAAAACTGCCACCCCCGAAATGATCGAGCTGGCCAACGAAACAGGTCTTGTTCTGCTGGAAACACCCTTTTCAATTTATCGTGCGAGCGGCTTGCTGTTTCAAAACGGTTTAGACCCGGTTTATTAATGAAATTGGAATTTGACATAGCGAGTGGCGATTTTAGCAAGGCAGGAAGAGCTTCGAGCCGAATTAAAAAAATGCTGAAACAATTGCAGGTTGATCCGAAAGTGATCAAACGAATTGTGGTGGCTATTTACGAAGCCGAGGTAAATGTTGTTGCTCACTCTGTTGGAGGAAAAATGCTGGCTGAAATCGACGGAACAGGAATTACAGTAATCGTGCAGGATAACGGCCCCGGTATTGAAGATATTGAAAAAGCAATGCAGGAAGGCTATTCAACTGCTTCCAAAGCCGTGCGAAATATGGGTTTTGGAGCAGGAATGGGATTGCCGAATATTAACCGAAACACCGATGAATTTACGATTGAAAGCGAGTTAGGAGTGGGAACAGTTTTAACTTTCAGAAATAATTTTTAATGATGAAGGTTGTAGAAAAATATCATGCCATAACAGTTGACAAAGATAAATGTACGGGCTGCACGCACTGCATGAAATCCTGTCCAACCGAGGCAATCCGGATACGCGGCGGAGTGGCGAAAATAAATGCTGACCGTTGTGTGGATTGCGGAAACTGCCTGCGCGCATGTCCGGTTGATGCTTTTTATGTGGAGCAGGATAGTTTGGAACAACTGAATAAATACAAATACCGGGTGGTGCTTTTCCCGTCGGTAATGATCGGGCAGTTTCCCGAGATTTATACCGAAGGCAAAATTTACGAAGCATTGCTGAAACTCGGTTTTACGCATATTTTTGAGGTAGAACAACCCATAGGGTTGCTGATTGATGAGATAAAGCAGGAAGTTCAGAAATCGACCCGTAAACCAATGATTTCATCGTTTTGCCCTGCTATTGTGCGTCTGATACAATCGCGCTATCCGTCGCTGGTTGATAACATTGTTCCGGTAAAAGCACCTCATGATCTGGCGGCTTGCCATGCCATTGAGCTCTTGGCCAAACAAGGCGTTAAACGCGAAGAGATAGGCACTTTTTATGTGTCGCCCTGTTCTGCAAAAATGGCGGCTGTTAAACGTCCTTTGGGCGAAGAAGTGTCGGCAGTTGATGGCCTGATTAAGATGAGTGATTTATATAATCACATCATGCGGGTAATCGAAAAAGAAGAAAAAACAGATACGGCTCCCTTGCGCAAAAACCTTACGCTCGATGGTATTTTGTGGAGTCTTCCGCGTGGCGAAGCAAGGCACTTTAGACGCAACTCGATGGCGGTTGACGGTATACACAATGTGGTTAAAATTCTGGAACGCATGGAAAACGACGAGGTTCCGGTGCTTGATTTTCTGGAACTGAAATCGTGTCACCAGGGATGCGCCGGTGGAATTTTGCTTACCGGCAACCGTTTCTTAACTGTTGAACGATTACAAAAACGTTCAAAACGTTATCCGCATGCTTCATCCATCGATGTTTCGGCAGTAAGTTGTTTGGGAATAAAAAATAAAATGAAAGCGGATCCGATTGAACCCAGTTATGTTTTTGCCCTCGATCCCGACCGGCTGAAAGCACTGGAGAAAATGCAGAAAGTAGATCGTATTTTATGCCAGCTGCCGGGAATTGATTGCGGAAGTTGCGGTGCGCCGAACTGCCACGCACTGGCCGAAGATATGGTGCAGGGACAAGCAAAAATGACCGATTGCATTTTCTTGCAAAACAGATATTTAAACGAGAAAAAAATAAACATCGAAAAAGCGACAAAGAACCTGGAAAAAGCCTGGGGGAAAAATCGTTTTGACGCTGACTGTAACAGAAGAGGAGGTAGAAATGAAGGTTTCTGAACTGGTTGAAAAATTTGGATTAAAAGTTTTTTCCGGCGAATCCGGATTAGAGAATGAAATTTCCGGCGGGTACGTTTCCGATCTGCTGAGCGATGTAATGGGAAATGCGCAGGAAGGGCAGGTGTGGATAACGCTGCAAACGCACCAGAATGTTATGGCCATTGCCTCGTTGAAGGAGTTGGCAGCAGTGATACTGGTAAAGGGCTTCGAGCCCGAAGAAGATACCATCGAGCGCAGTAACGAAGAAGGGATTCCTGTATTGGGAACCAACAAAGCGACATTTGAAATGGCAGGTAATTTATACATTACTTTAACGTAATACGATGCAAAAATTCAGGGCCGACCTACATATTCATACCGTACTTTCGCCCTGTGCCGACCTGGAAATGGCTCCGCGTAAAATTGTGGAACAAGCCCGGGAGGCAGGATTGCATATTATTGGAATCACCGATCACAATTCAACTTTAAATGCTAAAGTAATTCGCGATTTGGCCCGCGAAAAAGGAATTCTGGCGCTTACCGGTGCCGAAGTTACTACCAAAGAAGAAGTGCACTGCCTTGCATTTTTCGAAAACGATGAAACCCTTGATAGGTTTCAGCTGTATTTGGAGCAGAACATTACCCGTATCCCAAATCCGGATGGCCACTTTGGTTATCAGCCGGTTGTTGACGAAAACGAAGAGGTATTGGAACTGGTTCCGTATTACCTTACATCAGCATTAAAAAAGGGTATATCGTCGGTTCAAAAGTACGTGTACGAGTTGGGCGGTATTTTTATTCCGGCACATGTTAACCGCCCGCTAAACGGATTGTTTAGCCACCTGGGTTTTGTGCCAACCGACCTTGAATTTGATGCCATGGGAATTACCGGAAAAACCAGCGAAAAGCATGTTCGAGAACATTATGATTTAAGTGATAAAATTTCCTTGATTTATAATTCAGATGCTCATTTTTTAGAACAGATTGGCACCCGGTATTCCGTTTTTAATATTCATGAATTAACTTTTAGTGAGGTGAAAAAGGCTCTGAATCAGCAGGGTGAGCGTTTTGTTGAAATCAAATGAAAACACTGTCCGAACATATTCTTGATATTGTGCAGAACTCCGTAAGCGCAAAAGCGACATTGATTGAAATCATAGTTGAGGAGGATAAAATAGCAGATCTTTATTCTTTGGTAATCAGAGACAACGGCTGCGGAATGAGCAAAGAAACGCTGGCCAAAGCCATTAATCCGTTCTTTACATCGCGAACCACCCGAAAAGTGGGTTTAGGCATTCCGCTTTTAAAGCATAATGCCGAAGCTACCGGGGGCAGTTTTTCTCTCGAATCGGAGCTGAATGTGGGTACTGTTTTAACCGCCCGTTTTCAGCTTTCTAATATCGACAGGCCACCTTTGGGCGACATCTGGGAAACCTTGTACCTGATGTTTTTAAGTTACACCGTTGGAAATTTGGTGTACCAACACAAAACCGAAAAGGGCGGTTTTCAGCTAAGTTCCGATGAGTTGAAAGAAGTGCTTGGCGATGTTTCCTATCAGCAAAAGGAAATACGCGAAGGGATAATGGAACTGATAAAAACGAATTTGGAAGAAATAGAAGTAACGAAATAACAATAAATAAAATAGCGATATGAATAAAATTAAATCATTGGCTGATCTTCGGAAGATGAAAGAAGAAGCGCAGTCGAGAATCAAACTCAGGGAAAATAGTATAAACCCTGATCAGGTTGTGCAAGTTAAAGTGGGTATGGCCACTTGCGGTATTGCATCCGGTGCTAAAGAAATAATGAAGTATTTTGTGGAAGAGCTGGAACAGGAAGCTATTGATGCGGTTGTTACTCAAACCGGTTGCATGGGCTACTGTTATGCTGAACCAACTGTTGAAGTAAAACTGCCGGGAAAAGAACCGCTGGTTTACGGACATGTTAACAAAGAGAAGGTTCACGAAATAATTGATAAGTACATAAAACGCGGAGAGCTGGTTGACGGAATCATTCCGGTAAGTTTTAAAACCATTGACGACTAATTACTAAACCTTTAACTATGACTGATTATAAAATGCATCTTTTAATTTGTGGCGGTACCGGGTGTAAAGCTTCGGAAAGCGACGAAATTAAAAACAGGCTAAACCAATTGATTGGTGACCTTGGACTCGCAGATGAAGTTCAGGTGGTGCTGACCGGTTGTTTTGGTTTCTGCGAAAAAGGACCCATTATAAAAGTATTACCCGACAACACGTTTTATGTACAGGTTACGCCAAACGATGTGGTTGAAATTGTAGAGGAGCACATTGTAAAAGGGCGTCCTGTAAAACGTTTGTTATATACCGACCCAAACAGCGCTGAGCAGATCAGCGATTCAAAAGGCATGGATTTCTACAAAAAACAAATCCGTATTGCCTTAAAAAACTGTGGTTTTATCAACCCTGAAAATATTGACGAATACATTGCCCGCGATGGTTACCAGGCTTTGGGAAAATGTTTGTCAGAGCTGACGCCCGAAGAGGTTATAAAAGAGGTGAAGGACTCCGGCTTGCGGGGTCGCGGTGGTGGTGGTTTCCCTACAGGATTAAAGTGGGAGATCACTAAAAATGTTGAGAACGACCAGAAATACGTGGTTTGTAATGCCGACGAGGGCGACCCTGGTGCGTTTATGGACCGATCGATTTTGGAAGGCGATCCACACTCGGTGCTGGAGGCAATGGCCATTTGCGGTTATTGTATTGGTGCCGACAAAGGGCTGGTTTATATTCGCGCCGAATATCCGCTGGCAATTCAACGTTTAAAAATTGCCATTAAACAAGCCGAAGAGTACGGTTTGATTGGTGATGATATTTTAGGAACAGGCTTCAATTTTCATATCGAATTACGTTATGGTGCCGGAGCTTTTGTTTGCGGCGAAGAAACCGCGCTGATCCATTCCATGGAAGGTTTGCGAGGCGAGCCAACTTTTAAACCGCCGTTCCCATCCGTTTCCGGATACATGGGAAAACCTACCAACGTAAATAACGTGGAGACTTTTGCAAACATTCCGGTAATTCTGAATAAAGGCGCCGAATGGTTCAGTAAAATTGGTACGGAAAAATCGAAAGGAACAAAAGTGTTTGCACTGGCCGGAAAGATCAACAATGTTGGTTTGATTGAAGTACCAATGGGAACAACACTGCGCGAAGTGATTTACGATATTGGCGGTGGAATTAAAGACGGAAAAGAGTTTAAGGCCGTTCAAACCGGTGGCCCGTCGGGAGGATGTTTAACGAAGGATTCGCTGGATATTCCAATCGATTACGACAACCTGCTGGCATCTGGTTCAATGATGGGATCGGGTGGAATGATCGTAATGGACGAAAGCGATTGTATGGTTTCTATTGCAAAATTCTATCTTGATTTTACGTTGGAAGAGTCGTGCGGAAAATGTACACCATGTCGTGTTGGAAACAAACGTCTTTACGAGCTGCTGGATAAAATTACCCAGGGAAAAGGAGAAGAACAGGATATTGAGAAGTTGAAAGATTTAAGTGTGGTTATTAAAGATACGGCACTCTGTGGTTTAGGGCAGACTTCGCCTAACCCGGTGCTTTCAACCATATCTAATTTCGAACACGAATATAAAGCACACGTACACGACGGTAAATGTCCGGCGGGTCAGTGTAAATCGCTTTTGCGTTACGACATTGTTGAAGATCTGTGTACCGGTTGTACACTTTGTTTCCGCAATTGCCCGGTAGGAGCTATTTCCGGCGAGCGCCGTGCACCGCATTTTATCGATCAGACATTGTGTATCAAATGTGGCGTGTGTTTCGAAAAATGTAAATTCAATGCAATAACCCTAACCTAATCAGAAACCAGGAAATTATGGATATAGTAAATCTTACGATAGATAATAAACCGGTTGTGGTAAAATCAGGAACCACAATTCTTGAAGCGGCATCGGGTGTTGGGATGCATATTCCTACACTGTGCCACATGAAACTTGAAGACCTGAATATTGAGAACAAACCGGGTGGCTGCCGCATTTGTGTGGTGGAGGTGGAAGGAAGAAGAAACCTGGCACCGGCTTGCTGCACCGATGTGAGTGAAGGAATGAAGATCAACACGCACTCGATGCGGGTAATTAATGCGCGCAGAACAGTAATGGAATTGATTCTTTCCGATCATCCTTTCGACTGTTTGATCTGTGCCAAATCAGGCAACTGCGATTTGCAGGATATGGCGCATAACCTCGGAATTCGCGAAATTCATTATAAAGGTGAGCAGTCGACTTACCGTGAAGATACTTCGCCGGCCATTATTCGCGAGGTAGACAAATGTATTATGTGCCGCCGCTGCGAAACCATGTGTAACGAAGTGCAAACCGTAGGTGTTTTATCGGCCATTAATCGTGGTTTCGAATCGGTTGTTTCACCTGCTTTCGAAATGAACCTCGATCACTCGGTGTGTACATATTGTGGCCAGTGTGTGGCCGTTTGTCCAACCGGAGCATTAACTGAGGTTGACGAAACCGGAAAAGTGATTCGTGCGCTTTCCGATCCTACAAAAACGGTAATTGTTCAAACAGCTCCTGCCGTGCGTGCTGCCTTGGGTGAGGAGTTTGGAATGGAAGCCGGTTCGTTGGTAACCGGAAAACTGGTGGCTGCTTTGCGCCGTTTGGGTTTCGATCATGTTTTTGATACCGACTTTGCTGCCGACCTTACCATTATGGAAGAAGGCACCGAGTTGCTGAACCGTTTGGGAAAACATTTGGCAGGCGATAAAGATGTAAAATTACCGATACTGACTTCTTGTTGTCCGGCATGGGTGAAATTCTTCGAGCACCAGTTCCCGGAAATGAAAGATATTCCTTCAACTGCACGATCGCCACAGCAAATGTTTGGTGCCATTGCCAAAACCTATTTTGCCGATCAGTTGGGAATTAAACGCGAAGATCTGGTTGTGGTTTCGATTATGCCATGCGTGGCTAAAAAATACGAGTGTGGCCGCGATGAGTTTAAAACGAATGGTAATCCGGATGTCGATCATGCCATTACAACCCGAGAATTGGCTGCGCTGATCAAACTTTCGAATATTGATTTTAAGGCACTGCCAAACGAAGACTTTGATAATCCGCTGGGTGAATCAACCGGAGCCGGAGTGATTTTCGGAACAACAGGTGGTGTAATTGAAGCGGCAGTTCGTACGGCGTATGAAGTTCATACCAAAAAAGAATTGCCAAAATTAGATTTTGAGGAACTGCGAGGTATGGAAGGAATCCGCAAAGCAACTATCGATTTTGACGGATTGCCAATAAAAATTGGTATCGCCCACGGTTTGGGTAACGCACGTAAACTGCTGGAAGATATTCAGGCCGGTAAAAGTGAATTCCACGCAATTGAAATTATGAGCTGTCCCGGTGGATGTATTGGTGGTGGTGGTCAGCCTTATCACCATGGTGATGCGGGTATTTTGAAAAAACGCCAGGCTGCCCTGTATACGGAAGACAAGAACAAAACGCTGCGCAAGTCGCACGAGAATCCACATATTATTGAGTTGTATGAAAAGTTCCTGGGTGAACCGATGAGTGAAAAAGCACATCATCTGTTGCACACCGAGTATTTCGACAGGACGTAAAGGTCATTGGCCATTTGTCAATAGTCATTAGGATTTAAAAGGTGGTTATTATGAAGTTAGAAAATCTAGTCGTTTATAAGTTGGCAATGGAAATTGGAGAAGAAGTATTTGCTATTGTCGATAAATGGGAAAGCTTTGATAAATGGACAACTGGAAAACAGTTAATTGAAGCTGCTGACTCTATGGCTTCAAATATCTCAGAAGGATTCGGGAGATACTTCTTTAAAGAGAATAAGCAGTTTCAATATTATTCCAGAGGATCTCAAAGTGAGACAAGAACCTGGCTACAAAAAGCCAGAAACAGAGACCTGATCGATGAGGCGACTCATCTTCATTTAATGTCAAAATTGGACGAATTTGGTAAAAGACACAATAATTACATTAAATCTATTGGGAGCAGCAACAGTGACCAGTGACAAATGACTAGTGACCAATGACCGTCTGTTAAAGAATTGAATTTTTATATTTACAATTAACGAGTTAAACAAACAATCATGCCAAAAATTAAATTAGCAGAGAATACAGTACAACTCATAAAAGATATTTGCAAGGAGTTTGAAAATAAAGAAAGCGAGCTGATAAATGTGCTGCACCAGGTGCAAAGCAAATTGGGTTATTTGCCCGCTGAAGTTCAGGAAGTAATTGCAAAAGAACTTAAAACATCGGTGGCAAAAGTTTACGGTGTTGTAACTTTTTACAGCTTCTTCACGATGATTCCACAGGGCGAAAATCCAATCTCAATTTGTATGGGAACGGCCTGTTATGTTCGCGGTGCCGAGCAGGTATTAAACGAATTCAAACGCCAGCTGAAAGTAGAAGTGGGTGAGTCGACCGAAGACGGTAAATTCTCCATCAACTGCTTACGTTGCGTGGGTGCCTGCGGATTGGCGCCGGTGGTAACCGTTGGCGAAAAAGTGTACGGCAGGGTAGCGCCAACTGATGTGAAAAAGATTATCGCCGAATATAAGAACCACTAGGCGGTTGGATAAAATATTGTTCTGATGAAATTTCCCTCCGTATTTTACGGGGGGATTTTTTTATAAGAAGTTTGAAATTAAGACGAGATACTTTTAATAAACTGAATACTACGTTCGTTAAAAATATCGGGCTGATCGATATTGCAAACGTGACCACTGTTTTTAATAATCTCCAGTTTTGAGTTAAAGTGTTTTTTCACCAGGTTCGATACGGTTGGCAAAAACATATGATCGCGGTCTCCCATCAGATACAACACAGGAGCCGAGGCTTCTTTTATCAAAAATTCCTGCAAATTGTCCTTAATTTCTGTTGACATGCGCAGCCACTTTTTAAATTCTTTTTCACCTAAACGAATAGCTTCCCGGATAAACAATTTTCGCGATGCAATATCTTTTTTATAAGGAATAAGAATCCACGCATTGATTCTATACAGCCACATATAAGGGAAAATCGTTTGCAGCAATTTAGCCACCGAAACCAGTGCATTGATACGCGAATTAAACTGAACCACAGCGCCTCCTAAAATAATTGATTCAGCACGGCCCGGAGCCAGTTTATCCATGGCGCGAATTACAATACAGCCCAACGAAATGCCTACCAAATGTGCTTTCTCAATCTTCAGGTGATCCATTGTTTTGATCACATCCAATGCAATTTCATCAAAGGCATAAATCTCTGCCTGGGTGTATTCTTTTTTCGATTTTCCATGCCCGCGCAAGTCCACCAAAAGCACATTAAAATGCTTTTTGAATTCGCGCAGTTGCCTAAACCACACAACATTACTTCCCCCGGCGCCGTGTACAAACACCACCCAGGTATGCGAGCTTTTATGTGGAAACACTTTGTTGTAAAGCATGCTGCAAAAGTAAAATTATTTCAATATAACAGCAAGCCTGGTTTTTGGTTGGCTACAACAAGTCTTATTTTTAAGGATTATTAAGAGTCGCTTAGCACTAAATTAAAAATCGGAATAAGCGGTTGGATGGCACAACCAGTTATCGATATGCGAAACTGTATTGGCATAAGCTTTATCGTTTTTTAACTCCTCCCATTTCGGATCTGTCCTGAATGCCTGCCAAAGTTCTTTATTCGCCTCGATGTTTTTAAACGAAGTCATGTAAACAAGATTAGGCATATTCGCTCCGGCCAAAACTTCGCCAAAAAACACTGCGTTAAAACCAAGGTTGTTGAATATTGCAAGTTCTCCGCCCTCGTTAAACATTTCAACTTTCTTTTGGTAAAGCTTTTCGGTGGCCCCTTCATAACTTCTTATTTGAAAGATCTGTTCCTGTTTTGGCGTGTCGAAAGCCGGCTTGTGATAGTTGGGCATATCCGAAAATGCTCTTAAAATAATAGTCTCAACACGTTTAAACGGCGGATTGTCGTGTGCTGCATTTATGTAGGCGGCACTTTCTGCATTTAATTCAACACGACTGAGTTGATCTTCTATCTTCTCAATTTCGCTCAGATTGTTTAAAGGGATGAAAACAAATATTTTTTTGCCGTAATCCGGATCGGTTTCAATGGGTTTAAAAACACCAACGTGTTCAATTCCTGCCTTGTGGGCAGCCTGAATGAAAGTGCTTTTCAGATAGTTGTCAATACGTTCTTCCTGACCGGGATTTTCAATGCTGTATACTTTTATCTGATAATAGTTGCCGGCAAGAAGTTGGGAAAAGGAAAACAATGCAATTATAAAAACTGCGATTTTAAGAATTGGTTTAGATTTCATTTTTAACGGTTTTTGGTTTATCGCACTAAGATATTAATTTTTAGCTAATTTGTATTCAGGTTTATACAAAGCCCGATGAGTTTCAGCAAGTAGTTCTTTTAGCGGAATATGACCAGGAATTTTTGAAGTATCAATTTTGTTCAAATTTGCTTGGGTGGGTAATTCTCCCGGAAACCAGTGGCTTTTTTCATTAAAGGTTTTGTAGCGGTATTTGGCGAAATCGATCATATCATACGATTTCCAAAGTCGGCGCAAGCGCAAAACTTCCGGAATGTTTATTCCCGACGGATCGTTTTGCATCTCGAACCCCTCGAAAACGGCATACGGATCGTCGAATAAAAAGCTATCCAGTTTTAGTTTAGTTTCGTAATCAGCCTTGCTCCATGGCGAAGTGGTAGGGAAAATGCCTTTCATTTCCTCAAAATGTTCTTTTTCGGTTATGCCGAACGAAAGCGTGTGAATGGCCGGATTATTTAAACAAAACCGGGCATTCCACTGAATGGGTGTTAACGGTGAAGTGGCATTTTTTACCTTGTCCGGTGCATTAAACAGCTGGCCGCCTTTATCGTTTGGCGAAATAATGAAAACGCCCATATCGTGTACTTGGGCCATTTGTACCGCTGCCAGGTTTCGCTGGTTAAAATAGTAGTAGTGCAGGTTTACAAAATCGAACAAGCCTGTTTCAATGGCGCGCACAATAACCTCCACTGGTGCGTGTGTACTAAAACCAACGTGTTGTATTATGCCTTCTTCTTTTAATTTCAGCAGCGCTTCAACTGCTCCGCCGCTTTTGCAACTTTGTTCGAGCAATTCGGGGGTGTTTATTCCGTGCCAGCCATAAAAATCGAAGTAATCGGTTTGCAAATCGCGCAACTGGTTTTCAACCATTTCGTAGGAGGCATCAGCTGTCATCGGGTTTCCTTTGGTCATTAAATGATACGAGGTACGCGGAATGGATAATTCTTCATTCAGAACTTTACCATAAACAGTTTCGCTTTTTTTGTAGCCCCACGCCGTTTCAATGTGGTTGATGCCCGCATCGAATGCCAGTTGAACCGTGTTCAAACATTCTTCCAATGTATCTTCAGGAATTTCCCGTCGCGGATCGTCCCAGCCATGCTTAAAACGCATGCCGCCCATTGTTATCGTACTCAGGTACTTTTCGGTTTTCCCAAAACGGCGGTATTGCATTCCCTCTTTTTTATTCAGAATTTTTGGCATAACAGTGCATCATTTTTTATCTACGATCGACAAAGGTAGGCTTTTATATCATCTTCGAAATTGAAAGTGCTTGAAGAAAATGTTAAGCGATATTTGAAATAAAAAAGCCCAAAATAGCTTTTAACTATTCCGGGCCTTCTATTCATCTTGGTGATCTTATTTCTTATTTTTTACATATTTTTCCAGCCATTGATCCTGCTCCCAAAGCATGTGTAAAATTGATTCGCGGGCTGAATAACCGTGGCTTTCTTTTGGTAACATTACCAGTCGAACCGGTGCCCCCAATCCTTTTAAGGCATTAAAGTAACGCTCGCTTTGCATTGGATATGTTCCCGAGTTGTTATCAGCCATTCCGTGAATAAGCAATAGTGGCGTTTTCATTTTATCCGCATGCATAAACGGACTCATGGTGTAATAAACTTCCGGTGCCTCCCAATAAGTTCTTTCTTCGCTTTGAAACCCAAATGGTGTAAGCGTGCGGTTGTAGGCACCACTTCGGGCAATTCCGGCAGCAAAAAGATCGGAATGAGACAACAAGTTGGCAGTCATAAAAGCACCATATGAGTGGCCACCAACAGCAACACGGTCACGGTCGATGTATCCCAATTCGTCAACCGCATCAATGGCTGCTTTTGCGTTTGCCACCAATTGTTCGCGGAAACTGTCGTTGGGCTCTTTTTCGCCTTCACCAACAATTGGAAACGCAGCATCGTCGAGAATTGCATACCCACGCGTTACCCAAAAAATAATCGATCCGTACGACGGGTAGGTAAATGTATGTGGCGAAGAAGTTACCTGACCTGCAGTTGATTTGTCTTTATACTCGCGCGGATAAGCCCACATTATCATCGGAAGCTTTTCTTTTTTGTCCATGTCGTAACCGGCAGGCAGATACAACGTTCCCGATAAGTCCAAACCATCTTCACGTTTGTAGTTAATTATCTCTTTGTGAATGTCGGCAATACTTTGGTAAGGATTTTTAAAGAAAGTAACCGGCTGAGGCGCAATACGTTTTTTTATGTTCCGGATGTAATAATTCGGATACTGAGTACTGGTCTCAACTCGTGTTAGCAGAACTCCTTTTTGCGCGTCAATAACTCTGGTAATATTTTCCAGGGTTGTTTCTCCATCAGCACGCCATAACCGTTCTGTTTCTTTTGTTTTCAGGTCAAAAGCATCGAAAAAGGGACGCATTCCTTCCGGAGAATAACCACGGCCGGTTAAATACAATGTGTTTTTATCCATTTCGAGCGTGTATGTTCCCAAATCGTTCTTGGTGGTAACAAATGATCCTGGATCGTTATAACGGTCATTTGTATTACGGTCGAAAAGAACAACTGGTTCAACCGATACATCGCCCGGGCTAAAAAGATATGTTTTTTCGTTACGTGTATTCCACCACTCGTCGGTGGCAATTGCAACAGCATCATTTCCCCAGATAATTCTGCCAAAACGTTGTTGAGTTTTTAAAATGGATTTTGGTTCCCCTTCAAACGGGGCATCAAGCGTAAACACTTCGTCTCTGAAATCAACTTCAACGGCCGGATCTCCTTCATCAAGTGCCTTAACGTAACAGATAGTTGCCGGTTTGTCGGCACGCCAGCGCAGGCTGCGTATTTCTTTTGTGGTAGACATAAAGCCTTTCGGACGAACTTCTTCAAGCGGAACATCGCGAATAACTTTTACCAGCGTGCCCGATTTGTCGTAAATAGTTGTATTCGAAGGAAAGCGACCGTATGTTACAAGGTACGAAAATGGTTCGCCAAGCGTGGAGATCAGAATATATTCGCCATCAGGAGAAAAACTCATACCGGTGTACATGGCGGTTTCTTTCCATTCCGACATGTTTCCTTCAAGATCAACCGTGTAAAGTGTCGACTGAGCTAATTGTTTAAAGTTGAACTCGTCGGCTTTGTCTTTTAGTAAATCCTGATAAGTTCGGTTTTGCGCTTTTTGTCCATCGCTAACCGAAACTTTTGGGCCGGTTGGTATCGCAGTCGATTTGTCAATCAACGGTTTTTTGTCGGCCGGAAGCATTTTTACAAGCAACTTCGTGTTGTCTTCAAACCATTCAAATGCAGAACCAATATTGGCGTTTAGATTTGCACCGGTAAGTTTTTTACATGTAGCTTCGTTAATATCCAAAATCCACAACTCAACACCTTCGTCAACAGTGTTGGTAAAAGCCATTTTGCTTTGGTCGGGCGACCACGCAAAATTTGCAAGGCGCCCGCTTGCCGGTACATTATTAACTTTAATTTCCTCTGGTTCGCCAACTTTCATCAACGAGATGTTCGTATAGTAACGCGTTCTGCTACCAATGTTGGTAACCGGATTAATTCGTAATCCGGCCAAACGTAATTCGGGTTCCGATAATTCGGCAATGCTTTTAAACTGGTTCCGATGTAACAAAACAATATTTTCGTTTTTAGCATCGAAAGATGCTGAAGGAACCGCCGGAGCATCGATCAATTCCAGAATTTCTTTAGGTGGTTTCTGGTATTCGATATCTACCTGGGCCGTAGCTCCATACCAAATGAGGGAAACAATACAAAATGCAGTGAGTTTTTTCAAGTATTTCATCATTCAAATTTTAAGAATATATTTCTGACCGAACTTATTTTAGACTTATAAAAACTGGCGATCAACGATCTCCGGAAAATATAAATAATACTAAGTACAAAATGTTCATAAATCCCATATGGGTAAGGACATATAAGAATAGTTGGTATAAAATTGGTTTGATGCCACAAGATAGTAATTTCTAATTATCTTTGCTCTCATGCAAAAAAACGATTCTGAAAAACCATTAATTTTGGTTACAAACGACGATGGAATTCATGCAAAAGGTTTGCGTGAACTGGTGGAGGTAATGCAATTTTTTGGTGATGTAGTGGTCATTTCTTCCGAAGTTTCCATGTCGGGAAAAGCTTGTGGTATTACAGTTGATCAGCCGCTGCGGGCAGTGCCTGTGGAGAAGATCCATGGTGTACCAACCTATAAATGTAACGGTACGCCGGTTGACAGTGTGAAATTGAGTTTTAACAGTTTGTTCGAGCGAACACCCGATTATGTGGTGTCGGGAATTAACCACGGATCCAATGCATCCATCAGCGTAATTTACAGTGGAACAATGGGAGCTGCCATTGAAGGAGGTTTGCACGGTGTGCCGTCCATCGGTTTTTCGCTGGATGACTATGGTTCAGAGGCAGATTTTTCGAAAGCCAAACTGGTTGTAGCCCGTGTTTTTCAGAGTGTTATTGAAAATGGTATTCCTGCGTTTACCTGTTTGAATGTGAATATTCCGAAAGGCAAACCTGAGGGGATAAAAGTATGTCGTCAGGCGCATGGAAAGTGGATGGAAGAGTTTGAAAAAAGAACCGATCCACACGGAAGAGAATACCACTGGCTTTCGGGATATTTTCAGAATTTGGATGAAGACACCGAAGACACCGATATTTTTGCATTGGAAAATAATTTTGCCACCGTGGTTCCCGTTCGGGTTGATATGACTTGCTACGAAACCATGGATCAAATTAAGTCGTGGAAGTTTTAATCCGTCTTCTATGCCAAAAAATAAACAGAATAAATACGACAAAGTAGGAGTTGGTGTTTTAACCGGACTGGTTTTGCCGCTGATTATTTTTTTTATCGTATATCTGACCGGCGAAAACGATATGTCGTTTCTCGATTACATTGCCGGAATGAGGCGCATGCAGGCTCTTGTTAAAATTGGCAGCCTGTGCGTTTTTACCAATGTTGGCGCCTTTTGGATCTTCCTGCACCTAAAATACGAAAAGGCGGCCCGAGGAGTGTTGGGAGCCACAATTCTTTATGCCTTACTGGTATTAATTTTAAGAGCAGGTTAATATGCAGTACTACATTATAGCTGGCGAAGCATCGGGCGATTTGCATGGTTCAAACCTGATGAAGGAACTGAAAGTTGCCGACAAAGAGGCTGATTTTCGTTTTTTTGGTGGCGATAAAATGCAGGCAGTTGGCGGCGAATTGGTAAAACACTATCGCGAAATGGCGTTTATGGGTTTTGTGAATGTGATTCTGAATATCCGGACCATAAAACGCAACATGGAGTTTTGTAAAACAGACCTGCTTAGCTATAAACCCGATGTACTTATACTGATTGATTATCCCGGCTTTAACCTGCGGATTGCGGAGTTTGCCAAACAGAACAACATAAAAGTTTACTATTATATTTCGCCAAAATTGTGGGCCTGGAAAGAATACCGCGTTAAAAAGGTGCGGGCTTTTGTCGATGAAATGTTTACCATTTTTCCCTTTGAAACCGAGTTTTACAAAAAGCACGGCATCGACGTAAACTATGTGGGAAATCCGCTGTTCGATTCTATTAAGGAATTTGAAAAAACAGCCCAGTCGGCAGCCGAATTTAAAACCAAAAATAATTTAGATGAACGCCCGATAATTGCCTTACTGGCCGGAAGCCGTGTGCAGGAAATTAAAGGAACCTTGCCGGTAATGAAAAAGGCTGTTAAAGGACGCAATGATTACCAGGTGGTACTGGCCGGTGTTTCGTCGGTCGACAAAGAGTTGTATGCCGGAATTTTAGAGGGTAGCAACATAAAAGTGATTTACGAATCTACTTACGATCTGCTGAATAATGCACATACGGCTTTAGTGGCCTCCGGAACTGCCGCATTGGAAACCGCTTTGTTTCATGTGCCGCAAACTGTGCTTTACAAAGTTGAAGGCGGCGTGTTGGTGCATTACATTATGGCCGCAGTTTTAAAAATTAGTTGGGTGTCGCTGCCTAATATTATTTTAGGAAAAATGGCGGTAAAAGAGCTGCTTCAAAAAGATATGACCGTTAAGAAAGTAACCGCAGAACTGGATCGTTTACTCAGTGATGAAACCTATCGTAACAGAATTTTATCGGATTACCGCGATATGCAAAAACTAATGGGCGAACCGGGATGCTCAAAACGGGCCGCTGAAAAAATGGTTGAATTGTTATCTTTGAGTTCTGAACATAAATCGTAAGAATACAAGTGTATAGCTTATTCAAAAAAGAAATAAAAACTTTTCTCGGATCGCTGATCGGGTACCTGGCCGTACTGGTTTTTTTATTGGTTACTGGTTTGTTTCTGTGGATTTTTCCGGGTAATTACAATATCCCGGAAAATAACTATGCAACGCTGCAGGGGCTTTTTACGCTGGCGCCGTGGTTGTACCTGTTTTTGGTGCCTGCCATTACCATGCGCATGTTTGCCGACGAAAAACGCAGTGGTACCATCGAAATCCTACTTACGCGACCGCTGGCTGATTTCCAGTTGGTGATGGCAAAATTTTTGGCCGGACTGGTGCTGGTAGTTTTCTCGTTGTTGCCCACTTTGTTATATTTTTTGTCGGTTTATTGGTTAGGAAATCCGGTAGGAAGTATCGACACCGGCGCAACCTGGGGATCGTTTATGGGGCTGTTTTTTCTCGCTACGATATATGTGGCCATTGGTATTTTTGCCTCGTCGCTTACCGACAACCAAATCGTTTCCTTCATATTCGGCATGTCGCTGTCGTTTATTTTTTACCTCGGTTTCGAGTTTGTGGCATCGGCCGAAGTTCCTTATTTGCTGGAGCAAATTTTTTCGTGGCTGAGTATCAACGATCATTACCTGTCCATTTCGCGGGGCGTGGTTGATATGCGCGATATCCTGTATTTTATTGGTATGGCCTTTTTGTTTTTGTATGGCACCACCCTGATTTTACGAAAGGGAAAACTCCGAAAAACAAAATCAAAAGTTCGGGCGGTGGTTGTTCCGCTAGCCGTTTTGCTGATACTCGCCATTTCTTCCAACTTTTTATACCGTATCGACTTGACGGCCGAAAAACGTTATTCGCTTTCGGATGTAAGTAAACAAATGGTAAGTGGACTGGAAGGACCGGCAGAAGTGGAGTTGTATTTAAGTGGTGAGCTGGAGGCGGGATTGCGAAAAATACAAAACGAAGTGCTGGAAAAGATTGCTGTACTGAATGCTTACAGTTCGGCTCCGATTCGGGTTCGCGTTTTTAATCCGTACAGTATTGCGAATATCGAAAAGCAGGAAGAATTTATTACCGGACTGGTAAACAAGGGTGTACCGCGAATTAATTTTGGGCATAAAACCGAGCAGGGCGTGAGTTCACGTTTCATCTTTCCGGGAGCCATTATTCGATACCAAAATAAAGAGCTGGCGGTTAATTTTCTGAAAAATAATCCGTACACGAGTTATGAAAATAACTTTAACCATTCGGTGGAAACCATCGAGTTCGAGTTAGTAAATGCATTTCATAAACTGATGCGAAAGAAAAAATCGGTACTGGCATTTTTACAAGGGCACGATGAGGCGAATCAGTACGAAGTGGCTGATATTGCACGGGCATTGTCTGCCGATTTTGAGATTGATATGCTGGAAGCTGCCGATCTGAAAGATTCGGATGTTGATATTTTGGTAATTGCCAATCCCAAAAAAGAATTCCCGGAGACCTCAAAAATTGCCATCGACCAGTACCTGATGAAAGGTGGAAAACTGATGTGGCTGGTTGATCCGGTTCAGGTAAGTTTAGACAGTTTGAGCAAAGGATTTCAAACCTACTCATTTCCAAACGACCTGAATATTGGCGACCAGCTGTTTCGTTATGGCGTTCGTTTAAATTACGAGTTGCTGCAGGATGTAAACTGTATTCAAATTCGGGTAAATACAGCCGCGCCGGGTAATGAGCCACGTTACACCTTGCATCCGTGGTATTATTCGCCATTGCTTACGCCCAACGATAATCACCCGATTAGCCGAAACCTAAACTGGGTAAAAACAGAATTTGTTTCATCGCTCGATACGGTTTCTGCCAGTTCAAATCTCCGAAAAGAGGTGATTCTGAGTACATCGCCTTATGCCCGCCGGATAAAAGCACCGTCGTCGGTGAGTTTGGCAAACATTAACAATCCGCCGGCGCGTGAGTTGTTTACACAGTCGGATATTCCGGTTGGCGTTTTGCTGGAGGGCGTATTTACATCGAACTACAAAAACCGCATGGTGGAAAACTACGGTTATTCATCGGCGGAACTGATTACCGAAAGTAAACCCACACAAATGATCGTGATTGCCGACGGAGGTATGATAACCAACAAAGTAAATTATTCTACCAATCCACCTAAGATTCAAGAACTTGGTTTCGACGAAATATCGGGGCAGGTTTTCGGAAATAAGGAGTTTCTGATCAATGCTATTTCGTACCTCGATGACAGACAGGGAATTATGCAATTGCGGGGCCGCTCGCTAAAATTACGTTTGCTCGACAAAGTAAAACTGCGCAAAGAAGCAGCTTTCTGGAAATGGCTGAATGTATTGCTGCCACTGCTTTTAATCATTGTTTTTGCACTGGTTTACAACCTTGTTCGTAAATACAAATACAATCGTTCATAAAAACGGGTAAAATCAAGCGAAGCACGATAGGGATAATTCCTGAAAGTTTGTATATTCGTATACTTAGATGAGTTGTAAATAAGACAAGAATTCAAAAAAATAAATCGAAATAAATGAAGTTTGTAGTTTCAAGCACCGAATTACTGAGCCACCTTTCTGCAATTAGTAAGGTAATCAGCAGTAAAAGTACAATGCCAATTCTCGATAACTTCTTGTTTCAGTTAAGCGAAACAGAGTTAACCATAACAGCTTCCGATCTGGAGTCGACTTTAATTACCAGCCTCGAGTTGGATAATATTGAAGGCGAAGGAGCTGTGGCAGTTCCGGCGAAGTTGATCACCGATACGCTGAAAGAATTTCCGGAGCAACCACTGACATTTCAGATCGATGGTGATTCTTATCATGTTGAAATTTTTTCCGACAATGGTAAATTCAGCATCATGGGACAAAATGCCGAGGATTTTCCGGAGCAACCAGCGTTGGATGAAGAAGGTGCATCTTCAATTGATGTAAGCCATGTTGTACTTCAGAAAGGAATTGAAAAAACTTTGTTTGCCACGGCCGACGATGAATTACGTCCGGTAATGAATGGTATTTACGTTGAGCTTACTCCTGATTTTGTGAGCTTTGTAGCATCTGATGCGCACAAGCTGGTACGTTACCGTCGTTTGGATGCAAAAGCTGAATTCGAGTCTTCGTTTATTTTGCCTAAAAAACCGGCTGGCTTGTTGAAAAACCTGTTGCCAAAAGAAGAGTTTGATGTAAAACTGGAATTCGACGATAAAAATGCCTTTTTTACCTTAAGCAACTACAAACTGATCTGTCGTTTGGTTGAAGGAAATTACCCAAGTTATAATTCGGTAATTCCAACCAACAACCCGAACAAAATGATTATCGACCGCCTGAATTTCTTTAACACCGTAAAACGTGTTTCCGTATTCTCGAACCAGGCGAGCAACTTGGTAAAATTGAATATTACCGACAACCAGTTGGTGGTTTCGGCACAAGATATCGACTTCTCTATTTCGGCAGTTGAACGCATCAATTGCGAATACGAGGGCGAAGAAATTGAAATTGGTTTCAAATCAACCTTCCTTCAGGAAATTCTCACCAATATTTCAACCGGCGATGTAAAGGTTGAAATGAGTGATCCAACACGTGCAGGCTTGTTGCTTCCGGCAGAAAACGACGAAGACGAAGATATGTTGATGCTGCTGATGCCAATGATGATTAACGTTTAAAAAGATACAACGATAAACCGAAAAGGTATCCGGGGACGCAGGTTTTAGGGTACCTTTTTTAATTCATACCCACCATGAAATTACATTTAAAAAACGCTTTGGTTTTTTTAGATCTGGAAACCACCGGAATAAACATTGTTACGGATCGAATTGTGGAGATTGCTTTAATAAAAGTAAATGTTGACGGTACCGAGGAAGAAAAACTGTTGCGGATAAATCCTGAACAACCCATTCCGATTGAGGCTTCTTTGATTCATGGAATTTACGATGAGGATGTAAAAGACGCGCCAACTTTTAAGGAAGTAGCAAAAACGCTGGCTAGATTTATGGAAGGATGCGACCTGGCTGGTTTTAATTCTAACCGTTTTGATATTCCCTTACTGGCCGAAGAGTTTTTACGTGCCGAGGTGGATGTTGATTTTAAAAAGCGCAAATTTATTGATGTGCAGGCCATCTTTCACAAAATGGAAAAACGCACACTGGCAGCAGCATACAAATTTTATTGTAACCAGGAATTGACTGATGCGCACAGTGCCATGGCCGATACAAAAGCAACTTACGAAGTGTTGAAATCGCAGCTCGATAAATACAAAGATGTGGAGTATGAAGATGCAAAAGGGAAAAAGTCAACGCCAATTGAAAATGATGTGGAGAAGTTGAGCGAATTCTCGTCGTACGACCGCAATGTTGATTTCGTGGGCCGTATTGTCTACGATGAAAATGGTGTTGAAGTATTTAATTTTGGAAAGAACAAAGGAGTACCGGTTGAGCAGGTTTTACAGGAGCAACCCGGTTACTTCGGCTGGATTTTGAACAGTGAATTTCCGCTGTATACAAAGAAAGTTTTAACACAGTTGAAACTAAGAATGATGAGTAAATAGTCTCGTGCCTAGAAGCTCGAGGCTCGTAACTAGATTATTATGAAAATAATTTGCATAGGAAGAAATTACGTGGCTCATGCCAAAGAGTTAGGGAACGACATACCTGAAGAACCCATCTTTTTTATGAAGCCAGACACTGCCTTGTTGCGAAATAACGATCCGTTTTATATCCCGGACTGGACCAACGAGGTGCATCACGAAATTGAGTTGGTGATCAAGATAAACCGTATTGGCAAAAATATTGAAAAACGCTTTGCACACCGTTATTACGACGAGGTGGGCTTGGGAATCGATTTCACGGCCCGTGATGTGCAGGCGCAACTAAAAGCAAAAGGTCTGCCCTGGGAAAAAGCAAAAGCTTTTGATAAGTCGGCGGTGTTAAGCAGTACCTTTTTGCCAAAATCAATTTTCCCCGATCAGGAGTCAATCAGTTTTCGCCTGGACATAAACGGCGCTACTGTTCAGGAATCGCATTCGGGAATGATGATCTTTGATTTTGATGAATTGATTGCCCATATCTCTAAATATGTTACCCTGAAAATTGGTGACCTCATTTACACCGGGACACCGGCAAATGTTGGCCCGGTTGCCATCGGCGATCGTTTGGAAGGGTATCTGGAAGAAAAGAAATTATTTGATTTCGAGGTTAAGTAACCCATAATAAATACATTTTCACCGGCTTTTAAGCCGGTGTTTTTATAAATTGTAGAATCAGGCTTTAGCCTTTAAACCTATAAAATGCAGGATTACCATTTTGAATTAGAAATGCAGGTTCGCGATTACGAATGCGACATTCAGGGGATTGTAAATAATTCTGTTTACCAGAACTATTTGGAACACACGCGCCATAAATTTTTGAACCACGTTGGGCTCGATTTTGCACAATTGCACGAAGATGGAATTGATGCTGTTGTTATTAAAGCCGAGTTGGAATACAAATTTCCATTGCGCCCCGGCGATGATTTTTTCGTTCGTTTGAAAATCGGGAAACAAGGTCGTTTACGCATTGTATTTTTGCAGGAGGTTATTCGTAAAGCCGATGAAAAGCTGATGGTAAAAGGCCGTATTACTTCGGTGCTTACAAAAAATGGCCGGCCATTGTCGCCCGAAATTCTGGAAAGTAAATTTGAGGAGGCTGGAATAGCTATAGAGGAAGTTTAGTTGCTGCTGTTGAGTATGGTACTTAAATGATCGGTTTTTGTATCGCTCCCAAATGTCGATATATAATCCTTTAGTAATTCACCGGCTTTATCGCAGTTTGAATTCTCTTTCTGGCATTCGTACACGTAGCTTGCTGCCAACCCGAAAAGCGCATCCTTGTTCTCAGCATTAACTTCTAAAACCCGGTTGAACTGATATCTCGCATTTTTGTAATGACTTTTGTTTAGCCATTCATAACCGGAGTCAAGCAAATAGTTGATTTGCTCGATCGTAATTTCTGCTTTTTGCTTCTCTGCTTCAGAAACATAGGGGTGATAATTTTTTTGACTGATGCTAAAGAAAAATTGAAAGATTCCAAAAGTTATCAGGGGAATAAAGATTACTAATGATACAATGGTAAGAAATAGTGTACGTTTCTGATCTTTTTCAATTTTCGTTCGGTATTTCGTTTTTAATTGGGCGAGTTGTTCCGGTGAAACTTGTTTTGAAACCAGCTTATATTTGTTTTTGAAGATTAGTTTCTCACCCTTATCCCAGTTCTGGTAGGCATGGTGTTTTGGGCGCGCATTGGCGCGTAACGATTGTATCATTGCAAGAACCGATCCGCCAAATCCCATAACCGTTATTTTATTAGTTTCTCTTCAATACGAAATTCTTTTGCTTCAATACCATTGGTTTTTAGTGCCGATTTAAATCCTTCGTTCATCATTCGTCCCAGGCGCATTGGCATATCCAAAAGGGCAGGGTAGGTGTTTTTATCATCAGGGTGCTTATAAAAGTGAACACAGCTTTTTACATCCGACGAAAGATAAATGCGGCAGGCCATTGGGCGTGCTTCATACGCGGAACAGGCATCATCTTTAAAAAGAGGACAAGGATGTTTGGCATTCATCAGATCATCGCCTTTTAATTGACTAAGTTTGGCTTGTTTTTGTTGGGCTTTTTCGGTAATTCCGGAAATCGTTTCAGCATCAAAAGATTTCTCAATAAACGCCTGTAAATAATCCAACTCATAATCCAGCGCAAAAACCGGTTGGTGGCAACACCAGCTGCAGCCCCTTTTACAATCGATACTTTGATTTTGTTGACGGGCATAAATAAACAACGAATCAATCAATCCGTCGATAGCGGCATACATTTCTTTTATTGACTGATGCACCGCTTCCTGCTCCATGTTGGCCTCAACAGCTTTCATGGCCAGTTGGTAGCCATCGTGAAAAAAGGCTTTTTCGAGTTGTTCAAATTGCGAGTTAGTGGTCATTTCAATATTTTCAATCAAAATATTGAAATTATGATAGAAAAACAACAATTAATCAATTTTGGGTAGTTAAAAGTTACACTTCTACTGAAAAATTGATTTTCACTTGTTTAGCATTTTTCCTTTTCTATTTTCAACCGCGCAAAATAATCTTTAGCTGCCCGTTTAACATGTGGTGATAGCAGCATGGTTGTAATTACAGTAGGGAAGGCCATCAGTGCAAAAGCAATGTCGATAAGCCCAATAATTACACGCAGATTGGCAACGGCACCCACTAAAATTACAGCAACAAAAAGGTAGTTGTAAATGTGTTGGTATTTGGTTCCTGCTACAAATCCAAGGCATTTTACACCATAGTAAGGAAAGGCAAACATGGTTGACATGGAAAAGAAAATGACGCAGATAGCCAGAATGTATTTCCCGTAAACCGGAATGCTGGTATCAAAAGCCTGCGCGGTAAGAGTAATTCCATCGGCACTACTCACTTTCCATGTGTTGGTAATAATGATGGCCAGAGCGGTCATGGTACAAACAAGAATAGTATCAATAATCGGACCCAACATGGCCACCAGACCTTCGCGGATCGGTTCATTGGTTTTGGCGGCTCCGTGTGCCATTGGCGCTGTTCCCAATCCTGCTTCGTTCGAGAAAGCAGCACGACGGACTCCGGTGATTATTATCGCTCCCAGCGATCCTCCCAATACAGCATTTCCGGTAAACGCATCTTCAAAAATGGTTTTAAACGCCGGAACAATTTCTGATGAGTTGGAAAAAATAATGTATAAAACGGTTACCGTATAAACCACTACCATGGTTGGCACCAGGCTGCCGGTAACTTTTCCGATTCGTTTAATTCCGCCGATTACAACCAGTCCCACAAGAATGGAAATAACAACTCCGGTTAAAATATTTGAGGTAAAATTGCCCTCAACTCCGTTGGGAACCAAAACCACATCGCGAACCATTTGTGTAAGCTGGTTGGCTTGAAAAAGAGGTGAGACACCAATCATTGCCATTATAGCAAAAAACACCGCAATGGGTTTCCACTGTTTTCCCAATCCCTCTGTGATGTAATACATGGGGCCACCCTGAATTTCGCCGGCATCGTCTTTCCCGCGAAACATAACGGCCAGAGAGCAGGTGAAAAATTTGGTGCTAACTCCCAGTAATGCCGATACCCACATCCAGAAAATGGCTCCCGGGCCCCCCATGGTAATCGCAACGGCAACACCACTGACGTTTCCCATTCCTACTGTTCCGGCAAGGGCAGTTGAAAGTGCCTGGTAATGCCGTAATTGTCCGGCTTCGTTCGGATCGTCGTACTTTCCGGTTAAAATGGAAATGGCATGACCGATGTAACGCAGCGGCGCCAAACGCGAATACACCAAAAAATAAAAGCCACCACCAAGCAGCAAAATTAAAATAGGAGCTCCCCAAATGCCATCGGAGATTTTTATAATGAGTTCACCAATATTTTCAAACATTCCGCTAAGAAATGTAAAACTTATCAATTATCAAACAGCAGAATGAAAGATAAAAGTCAGGTTTTGTGATAAAATGATTGAAATGTTATTGATGGTAAAGATGTTGTAAAATATGTAAAGAATACTTGACTTTTTAAAAAATGTAAAGTATGTTTGTCATATTATAAAGTAAAGTTTACACTAATGGAAACACTCACTCTCATTAATTTCCTTTTTATGGCCGGGTACATTGCCTTGGGTAGCAGATTAATTAAAACGGTGAATAGAACAAGGGATGTGCTGGAGTTACGTTTTAATCATGCCCCTTATTATTTTAAATATATTGGTCTGGCTCTAATTCTAATTTCTATTGGTATTTATATTTGGGTTTCCAAAGTAAATAGCTTATCCAGAGCAGAAGAGATGCTGTTGTATCACATAAATCTTGGTTTTCTTTTGCTTGTTTTTTCTTGCGAGAGAAATGAAGATGAATTGTTTAATCAAATAAGGCAGAAAGCAATTGTGGCTAGTTTTATAGTAAGTTTGCTTTTGTATGCTATCGTTATTCCATCTGTAATAATACTAGAAGAAATACACCATGAATGGCTTTTAAGTTTTGGAGCCATATTGGTCTTTTTTAATTTTAGTTACCTGATTTATTTCTACTCTACCAAGCGAAGGATGAGAAAGTAACATAATTAACTATAGGAGTAATTTAGTTATGAATGCAATATTAGGAACAATCATTATCATTAGTTATTTGGTGATATTGGTACGAATGCTTCCGGTAGCAAAAGGTAATATGGATGTTTTTGAACGTATCCCTTTATTGTTACCCTTTTGGTGGAAATTTGTTGGAATCGGGTGGCTTCTTTTTGTTTTTGGTTATTCTTTATATCAAGGTGATTTTAATCCCAGTACAAGTACCTTTCTACTTTCAGGGATGTATTTTGGTTTGATACAGATTTCTTTTTCAAAAGAAAAAAATGAAGATGAGTTTGCCGAACAGACAAGAACAAAAGCAATGTTTCTTTCGGTAATTTCCTTGTTTATGCTTGTCGGAATCTACTCTGCTTATGAGATTATTGAACCAAACTCATTTTCAGAGAACTCGTTTACATGGTTTATGATGTTACTAAATGCGACCCTAATCGTGTATCTTGGTTACTTCTATTTCACAAAATACCGATCTCTTAAAAATCAGAATTAATTATGGATACAAAGCTGGTACAAACACTATTGTTCGTAGTTTTCATTCTCTCTCTCGGACTATTTTCATTGCTTTTTAAAGAAAAGAATGAGGAGGCGGTGTTTAAGAAAATCAAATTATTTCCACGATGTTTTAAACTTATAGGATTGGTAATAATGCTTTGTTCCGTTTCTTTGCCATGGATTTTTCAACGCTTATTGGTTGATGGGACTAACCATTTGGGAATGATATGTGTAAATTTTGGATTGTCTCTTATTTGTTTTTCGAGAGACAAAGTTGAGGACGAAATGTCGAACCTCATAAGGTTAAAATCATTTTATCGTAGTTTTGTGGCAGGGATTGTAGGATTCTTTTTTCTAACCTGGATGGAAAATAGCGTTTCAGATGGTTTTAGTCAACTTTCAGCGGACACATTACTGGGAACTATTTTAGGAATATACTTAGTGAGTTATTACGTTCCCAAATCAAAAATACGAAGTGCAGAATAGGCTCAAAATAGAACGTGCTATTAAAAACCTCACACAAGACGATTTGGCAAAATTGATTGGCGTTTCGCGCCAAACCATTAACTCGATTGAAAAGGGGAGGTATGTGCCCTCAACTGTATTAGCCCTAAAAATCTCGGAAATATTTGATAAGCCGGTAAATGAAATATTTGAGCTGGAAGATACGGATTGAAAACATTTCTCGCAGATTACGCGGATTACCCAGAATCTCTATGGAGATTTATCTGTGAAAATCAGCGTAATCTGCGAGAACGATTCTTATTTTAACTGTATTTGCACAAAAATCGGCAAATGGTCAGATGGCGACCGGCCTTCTTTTGTATCGCTGATGGCTGCATATTCCAGCACCTTAATTTTGTCGTTCACAAAAATGTAATCGATGCGGTTATCGCCTTCACTGCCCGGTTTAAACCCGTTGTACGTTCCAACCGGTCCGTACGGTGATTCCTTTGTAACTTCTCGGCTGTCACTCATATAGCCTTTTATCAGGGCTATTGGTTGTGTTTCCGGAGTCAGGTTAAAATCGCCTGTCAGAATTACCGGCAAACCTGATCCCGCCGTAAACTCTTCCATTTTTTCATGGATCAGTTTTGCTGAATTTTTTCGGGCTTCCACACCAACATGGTCAAAATGTGTATTAAAAACAAAGAATTTTTTTCCGGTAACTTTCGATTTAAATTTTCCCCAGGTAACAATACGGTTGCAGGCGGCATCCCAGCCCAGTCCCGGCTCATTGCAGTTTTCCGACAACCAGAAATGTCCTTTTTCTTCCAGAATCAATTTTTTCGGATTGTAGAAGATCGGCATAAACTCGCCGGCTTTATCACCATCGTCGCGGCCAACGCCAAACCATTTGTATTCTGGCAAACCTTTTTCAATGTCTAAGAGTTGATTGTACAAAGCCTCCTGCAAACCAAAAACATCAGGATCGTAAAAATGCAGCAATCCGTTTACCATTTCAATACGGTTTGGCCAGGCATTAACGCCGTCGCTTGCCGTATTCATTCGGATATTAAAGGTCATTACATTCATTTGCTGCGCAAATAATATAGTTGGGAATAATAAAAGTATTCCTAAAATTAATCGTTTCATTCTGAACAGAAATTATAAGTGGTGTATTTATCCGTGTTTTGTTTTCCTTCTATAATGGTATCCCGTTGCTCATCTTTCTTGTCGATGGCAAAATCCTTACAAAATTCAATAATCTCATCGAAATAATCAGTAGTTGGTGTAATGTTTATTTCGTGACCGGCACCACATGATGTGTGTAACCAGTAAGGAGCTTCAAGTTGCCTCATTTTTTCAGCAATAGTGTACGATCCATGCAAGATCCAGTAGCCTTTAGTACCTCCATCGCAATAATGGTGAGGTGCCGTTCCGTAGGGAACCAGGTTATCGTCGGTTCCGTGGAATAAAAGCGACGGAATTGCCGATTCATCGTATAATGCCGTTGTGTCGGGAATGGCTCCGGCCATGCCAATTACTCCTGCAAACGAAACCGGCCCCGAATCCAGACCATAACAATAAGGCGGCTGGTAGGCCGTGTACAAAACGGTTTCTGCTCCGGCACTGCTTCCCGACAGAATGATCTGTTGCGGATTAATAGCGTATTGATGACGGTTTTCTATCAAAAAATAGGTTGCATCCAATAAGTCTTCGCTGGCGGCATGAATGGTATTTAGTTTTTCGGTAGCGGGGCAATCGCAACCAAAACCTTCGGGCTTTCCTTTGCGTGTTAAACGATAGGATATGGAAGCCACAACATAACCGTAATTGGCGAGTTGTGTACAAAATGTTTTAATGTTCTCACCGTCTCTTTGTCCACCACTAAAACCGCCGCCATGTACATAAATTATAGTTGCACGTTCCTGCTCGTAATCGTTTTGCGGAAGGTAAATATCCATATCCAGATTTTCGCCATCCTTGGTCGCATAAGTAGCTGTTTCTACTCGGATCTCATCGAAAACGTTAGCTGTATATCTTTCCTGGGCCAGGCATACACCAGCTAGAAAGTACAACAGAATAACCAGGTTCAATTTTTTAGGCATAAAATTTTTTGTGTGAATATAAGGATATATCAGACTTCATGCAAAAGAAAATGGAACCCAAAATTGAGTTCCATTTCTTAAGGTTAACTATGTCAGTTTCCTTATTTTTTATCTTCCTGATTTCGTATGAATAATTGCAAAGGGTATGCCATAATGTTTAATATGCAAGTATCCAGTAGTATAGCAGTTTTGCTTTCCTTTAGGGGTTCTTCATTCTGGGACAATATTCCCGAAATTAGAATAATCGGGTGGTAGATGGAGTGTGTAACAACTCGTGATTGAGGAGCCAACGTTTGCGTTCCAAACCACCGGCGTAACCGGTAAGTTTTCCCGAACTTCCAACAATACGATGACAAGGAATAATAATTGGAATTGGATTTTTTCCGTTTGCCAGCCCTACAGCACGTGTATTTTTTTCTGAGCCGGATAGTTTGGCAATATCGAGATAGCTGGCAGTTACTCCATAATCAACGTTTTGCACCAGTTCCCAGATTTTTTGCTGAAAGTCTGTCCCTTCCGGAGCCAGTTGAAGGTTGAAGTCTTTTCGTTCTCCGGCAAAATACTCTTGTAGCTGATTTTCAGTGTCTTCCAGTATTTTTTGTTGAACAGCGGAATTTTCTTCTTTTTCAGCATAAAAACTGATCGCTGTTAATGCCATTTCTGTCGACTGTAGTTTGAGCCAGCCAACGGGTGAATTTATATATCGGGTAAATTGTGTCATAAAAAATCCGGTACCAAAGATACCGGATTTTAATAAAAGTTAGGTTAGTGATTAATACCTTTCGCGTTGCGTATATTTTGTGTGCAATAAATGATGCGATACTTCTCCAAGCGGTTCTTTTAAGAAGTCTTTGTACAACTTGGTAATTTCATGATTCTCATGTGACTTACGAATTGGCAATCCTTCATCTTCAGCGTAAATTGCCTCTGCACGTTTCTGCCTGATTTCCGGATTTGTGGGAATAGGCTGACCACCGCCACCAAGGCACCCGCCCGGACAGGCCATAAATTCAATAAAATGGTAATCGGAAGTGCCGGCCCTAATTGATTCCATTACCGATTTGGCATTTATCAGCCCGTGGGCAATGGCGCATTTTAGTTCAACACCATCAAGGAATGCCCACTCTTCAACGGGATTTTCGATTTTTATGGTTGCTTCACGAATACCATCAACTCCACGCACCGGAGTAATGTTGAGGTTTTCGAACGGCACTTCGCGGCCGGTAACTATTTCGTAAGCGGTACGCAAAGCGGCTTCCATAACACCACCGGTTGCACCGAAAATAACCGCTGCCCCCGATGATTCTCCCATTAAGCGGTCGTATTTTGCCGGCTCCAGTTTATTGAAATCCAAACCGGCTTGTTTAATCAGGATTGCCAGCTCACGCGTGGTTAATACATAGTCAACATCGCGATAGCCACTGTCGTGCATTTCCGGGCGGAAAGCTTCGTATTTTTTAGCGGTACACGGCATTATTGATACCGAAACAATGTCTTCCGGTTTTATATTTCGTGCATTGGCGTAATACGTTTTTACCAGCGCTCCGAACATCTGTTGCGGCGATTTACAAGTTGAGAGGTTTTTCAAATGATCGGGGAACATGTGTTCGATGTATTTGATCCATCCCGGCGAACATGATGTTGCCATTGGTAACGAAACCGACTTGTCTTTGTCGACCAGGGCTTTTTTCAAACGGGTAAGTAATTCGGTTCCTTCTTCAATGATGGTAAGGTCGGCGGTAAAATCGGTATCCAAAACCGAGTCGAAACCCAAACGTTTTAAAGCCGCAACCATTTTGCCGGTTATGCTTTTACCTGGTTTCATTCCCAGTTCTTCGCCCAATCCCACTCGCACGGCAGGCGCTGTTTGCACCACAACGTGTTTGTTCGGATTGGCAATGGCTTCCCAAACTTCTTCAATGTAGTTTTTTTCAACCAGCGCTCCGGTAGGGCAGTGGTTTACGCATTGTCCGCAGTTGGTACAAACCACGTCGCGCATGACTTTTTCGAAGAAGGTGGTGATTTTCATTTTATCGCCTTTGTGCGCCACGGTAAGTGCATTAACGCCCTGTAATCCGGCGCAGGTTCGTACACAACGCTGGCAACGGATGCATTTACTGTCGTCTTTGATGATCGACGGCGAATAGGAATCTATTGAGACGTGTTTTAACGGAACGAGTTCGATAAAATCCTGGGTCATTATTTTATACTCAGAGGCCAGTGTTTGCAGTTCGCAGTTTCCGTTGCGGTAGCATTTGGTACAATCGGCGTTGTGTTCGGCCAACAACAATTCAATAATTTGTTTTCGCGAGTTGCGTACTTTTAAACTGTTGGTAAGAATTTCCATCCCCTCTTCGCAGGGTGTTGCACAGGCTGCCGATAAGCGGTTTTGCCCGGCTACCTCAACTACACAAACACGGCAGTTTCCGGCAACGCACAAATCTTTATGATGACAAAGTGTTGGAATGGTTATCCCTTGTTCTTCTGCAGCTTCAAGAATGGTTTTCCCGGCTGAAATCTCCACCGGAAAACCATTTATACTGATATTAACTTTTTTGTTCATAATCTTTCTTTTTCCGGTTTATTAATAGATCATCTCTTCTCTGAAGTTCTCCACAATCGAGGAGAACGAATTGGCCACCGATTGCCCAAGGCCACATTTGGCCGTGTATTGCATGGTTTCGGTTAGCCGCAATAACTTGTCGAGATAGGAGGCCGGTTTTTCACCACGTTTTACCGCTTTAATACCCAGTAATAATTGCTGGCATCCTACACGGCATGGCGTGCACTGGCCACACGATTCTTCGCGGAAAAATTCGAGGTAATTGTCAAGCACATTAAACATCGATCGCGAACTATTAAAAAGCATCATCGATCCGCCGGTAGGCAGCGAAATGCCGGTTAGTTTGCCTTTAAAACCAATGGCAGCATCTTTAAATTTTTTGCGGGGAACAAGAAAACCCGAAGCTCCGCCAACCTGTACGGCTTTGGTATCGCCGTCGCCAAACTCGTAAACAAAATCCTGCAGACTCATTCCCAGTTCCAATTCGTAGATACCCGGTTTTGGCGTATCACCCGATACCGAGAACAGCTTTGTTCCGCGGGAGTACTGAACACCCAGATCGTAGAATTTTTTTGCACCGTATTTAAAAATGGTGAACGTGTGCACCAGTGTTTCCACATTGTTGATTACGGTAGGCTTTCCCATAAAACCGGATTGCGTTGGAAATGGTGGTTTGTTACGCGGCTCGCCACGTTTTCCTTCCATCGATTCCATCAGGGCTGTTTCTTCGCCGCAGATGTAGGCGCCACTACCCATAAAAATCGAGATCTTGAAATCAAGATTCGTCTCTTGACAGTAGTAGTCGAACTCGTCGATGACTTTGTTTAATTCGGGCAACAGAAATCTATATTCGCCCCGTAAATAGATAAAGCCTCTTTTAGCTCCGGTAATGTACCCGCAAATAGCCATTGCTGTTAGGACTTTATAGGGAACGCGCGATAAAATTTCGCGGTCTTTAAAAGTGCCTGGCTCGCCTTCGTCGGCATTACATATCACGTATTTTTCTTTCTCTTTTGATTCCGCAGTCAATTTCCATTTTAGCCCGGTTGGAAATCCGGCTCCGCCACGTCCTTTTAGTTCTGAACTGATGAGCTCGTTGATAAGATCCTGTGGTTTCCTTTGTAGCGTTGAAGACAGAATTTTTTCCCAGTCGTTTTCATTTCTGAAAATGAAATCTACACGTTTTAATTGATTTGAAGTTGCCATATTTGCCGGTTTAGTGATTCGCATTTACTTTCATGTAAGCCGATAATATCTCCCTTACTTTTTCAGGAGTGAGTTCTGTATAAATCTCATCGTTTATCAGCATCGCAGGTGCCTTGTGGCACCAGCCCAGGCAGTTGGTTTCCAGTAGGGTGAATTGTTTGTCGGGGGTGGTTTCCCCTAAACTGATCTTTAGCATGTCTTGTATGGCAAACAAAATCTGGTTTTTACCCTTCATGGCACAGGTAATGGTTTTGCACACACGAATAATGAACTTTCCGGCAGGTTTGGTTTCAAGGAATGAATAAAAAGTGGCAGTTCCGTAAACATCGGCAGCCGGAATATCAATTTCCCGGGCAATCTCTATCATCGAACGTTCTGAAAGGAATTTTTCCTGTTCAACCACTCCTTGTAAAATGGGTAAAACACTCTCCCGGCTTCGACCATGTTTCTCTGCCAGGTTTTTAACTAAGGTTTGGATTGGATCCATGAGGCAAGTTTTAGTTTTTAAGATTGGTTTTTAGTTGTTATTGTTAAGTAGAGCGCCAGTTAAGGCTGGATCGATTTTTAATTGCTGTATGAAATAAAGAAATAATTCTTTATTTATTATAAACAAATGTACGGAGTAATCGCATAAAATAACAGCATATTTGCTTCATAACATTATGTTTTTCAGCAGAAAACAGATAATGTGTTCAAGTCGGGTTTTAAATTGATCGGAGAACCTAATTTTTGTCATGTATAAATGTGTTCTAAAAATGGTTAAAAAGGGGCGGAGTGCAATGTAGTCTAAATAAGAATTATTAGCTGAGGTCAAAACTTGAGATTCATTAACAATTTATTTAAAGAAAATTAAAGAATGAAGCAACCTTTTTGTGCTGTTTTTTGTCTAATTTTATAGAGCCATAAAACAATTTAACAAGTTCATTAAAATGAAAACAGTATTAATCACCCATTTCGCTGTTCTGTTATTAATTATTCCGGGCATGAGTTGGGCCCAAATCGTAACCATAACAGGTTATGTTAATAATGGATCCAACGGAAAAGCTATGGAAAACGTAAGTATTTTTGAAAAGAATTCAGGAATCGGAACAATTACCAATCAGAATGGATTTTATAAACTAATTCTTGATAAGGGCGATATTGATTTGTCCATTTCAAATGGAGGTTTTAAACCGGTTTTACACCACGTTGAAGCCGTTTCAGATACTACATTGGTAGTTAGCCTTCAGCCACTGTTGAGCAGCAAAAACCGACAGAAAAAGAACGATCAGGTACACGCTGAACTGGAACTGGAAAAGAAGACTGATCGAAAGGGATTTAAACTATTCTAGCACATTAGCTTGCAAACAGCTTTTCTATTTCGTTTCCACAATCTCTTTAATAATTTTTCCCTGGCATTTGTCGGGTCTCGGTACAGAGATTAATTCGGCCAGTGTTGGCACCAGGTCAACAGCATTGTGCGTTGTACTAATGGTTTGTGCTTTAATTCCTTTTCCCCAGATTACTACCGGAATTCGCGACTGATCGGTGTAATTGGCACGTTTGAATTTATAACCCGGTTGCCAGCCTTCCTTTAAGGTATAGATAAAATCGCCCGAACGGTTTTTGTGGTATGTATTGTACAGCGGTTCGAACAAGCCGTTTGCCGAACTGCCCTGTTCCAGCTGGAAAGCTGGCATCGATACCTGAACGCCGGTAAACTGGTTGATGAAATTTGAGGAAACCTCGCGCAATTCATTTAGCGTTACATTATCGTTTTTATTAATAATATCGTGATCGAGGTAAAGCTGAAGATCGGAATAATGTTCGATCCATTTCTCTTCGCCGTAGGTAATATTCAGGTATGAAGTAAGCAGCGCAATGGCACTTTCAACATTAAAATAATCAACCGTCAGGTGAAATTCCTCTTTCAGGTATTCAACCGGGTACGAAGCAGATGTGTTGGCTGTTAGGAAAAACAATACATTGTCTTTTCCGAATTTCTGTTCGGCGGCATCAATCAATTCGCCAATGTACTGGTCGAGATACAGGTAAGTATCTTCCATTTCAAGCGATGCCGGCCCGAATGAACCATTTTCGTAATCCATGCTCGAAAATACTGCCGTAACAAAATCGGTTATGTTGTCCGTTCCAATTTCCTCGTTTTCCAACAAACGCAGGGTAAAATCCTTGATCATCATATTGGCCGATGGCGTTGTTTTAAACGGCCGGAAATTGTTGGTGCGGCTAATGTATTTGTTTATAGAATGCGGGAAAGTATTAAACTCTCCGAAATAACCACGCTCCAGCAGATAGTCGTCGCGCAGGCTTTCGGTGTATTCGATTTCCGGAAGCAGCGTTGTCCAGGTGCGGTGACTGTATACATCGGCGTAATTTTCGCTGTTGAACAAACGCACCCAGTCGGGGAAAGTGCTGATATAAAACGAACTTGATATCATTCTTCCCGATTCAATGTCGAACCAGTAAGCTCCGTCGGCAGCATGACCGGCTGCAAAAATGGCCGATTCGCGGTTTAAAGCAGCGCTAAAGATTTTTGCTTTTCCTCCGCTTAATATTTTCAAATTATCAGTAAGTGTTGTTGATAGCAGGTTCTGCGGCGAGGCAGCTCCGGATTTGGTATCGGCACCAACCGTAAAATAGTAGTCGTCTTCGGTGCTGTCAATTTCCTTTTTCTTCAGTCGGTCGTACCACGAAGTTGAAACAATTCCGTGAATGGAAGGATGAACCCCGGTAAAAAGTGTTGCTGTTCCGCTGGCGTAGTTTTGCTCGTGCAGCGTAAGTTTCACATTCTTGCAAACGGCACCCTGCGTATAAATCTTCTTAAATCCGTTGGGTTGAAATTTATCCCAATAGCGCTGAATGTAATCGGGGCGCATGTTTTCAACAATAATACCAATTACCACTTTGGGTTTATCGCTGTTAAGCGGTTCATTGTTTTGTGCCTGAGTTTGCACACCAAGAAATAAAAGAATAAAACCTAAAACTACAACTGCTTTCATATTCTAAACTGATTTGAGCAGCCAAAAGTAAACATTTTGAGCGCTTTCAACAAAGGAATTTTGTAAAGCCAGTGAAAAAATGAATAGCTCAAGATGTTGTTTGTCAGAAGTTTGAGCTAATGGTCAAAAATAATTCTAAAAAAAATGCCCAAAAGAGTAGGGTGCTGGGAGTCTTGTGCGGATAACAGGTAGAAATAATCATTAAAATATAATGTCATGAAAAGAATTATTGGATTTTCAGTTATTGCAGTAGCAATATTCATGTTCTCGTGTAATACAAATACCGATGAAGGTATTGATATTCCGGGGATGAGTGACGAACAGACCTTAAAATCGGCCGAAATTACAGTGGCCGAAGTGCAGGCTGAAGCAGCAGTTGCCGAATGTAATTACGAAGTGGAATTTTTTGCCAATGCCGAACGAATTCTTACGCGTTGGTGGCAAATGGGCAAATTTTTTGGATGGCACAACAAATTACGCTATTTCGAAAATCAATGTCCGGACGTAACTATTGATCACAGCGACAGTACCGCATATCCGCTTACAATCACGCTATACTATGGCGATAGCACCGTGCTAAACAACGGTAAAGTGTTAAGCGGAGAAATTGTATTGGTAATTTCGGCACCACGAAACAGTCAGGATTATTCGCGATTGGTAAGTTTCAATGATTTTATGGTTGATTCGATGCTGATTAACGGTACCACGGAAGTAATAGTTGACAAAGTGGACAGTACATTCCGTAAGTTTGAGTCGGAATTAACCTTTGTGTATCCCGACGGAACAACCGTTACGCGAAGTGCCGAACGTGTTTGGCAATGGCTGGCAGGTCTTGATACTCCCGAAATTCAAAGTGATGATGTTGTGATTATTACCGGCGAAGTTACCGGAACCATTGTGTGGCCCGATGGAACCGAAGAAACCTACAGCAAAATAATTACCACTCCGTTAAAACGACTGGCAATGTGCCGATATATGGTTGAAGGAGTGGTTGAAGTGCGAATAGATGGTAACCTGGTTTCGGTGCTTGATTATGGGTATAACGAAAGCGGCGAGGAATGCGACCATTATGCACTGTTGTCAACCAATGCCGGAGACGAAGTAATCGACCTCTCGGAAAAACATTATAACGGAATGGCAAAACAATATCAGTATAGGAATCAGCATCAGTACACCGGAGAGAACGGAAATCAAAATGGTAGTCAGAATCAAAATAATAACCATAACGGCAACGGATAGTTAGTAATGGGGAGATAATACCGGGATGTGTTTTCATGGTCTCCCGGTATTTCTCATTCCCGTAAATTGCTGTAACTTTAAAAGTCTAATCATTGTTGCTGCGTTTTGACAAAAGAAGAATTCAAAAAGCTTTTTGATGAACATTTTAGCCAGGTTCGTAACTACATGTTCTATCGTTCGGGAGATACCGAACTGGCTACTGATATTGCGCAGGAAACATTTCTGAAGATTTGGGAAAAGAACAATAAAATTGACGACGCCAGGGTAAAAGGCCTGCTTTTTAAAATAGCCAACAACCTGTTTGTGTCGTACTACCGAAAAGAAAAACGTTCTTTTGAGTTTTTTAAACATTATGAACCGGATGGAAAATCGCGCACACCGGAGGAAGATATGGTTTTCGGGCAATTGAAGGAAACGTACAATAACGCACTGCAAAAAATGCCTGAAAAACAACGAACCGTTTTCCTGATGAGCAGGGTTGATCAGCTAACCTACAGCGAAATTGCCGAAATGATTGGTGTAAGTGTAAAGGCCGTAGAAAAAAGAATGAAGCTCGCCCTGCACTTTTTACGAACTAGTTTAAAAACAAATGAATGATAAAAATAAACATAGCAACCCGTTAAACGATTTCGAAAAAGATCTTTTCGGAAAGGGAAAGATTAGCTGGGAGAAATCGGAGGCTGATGTTTGGAATGAGCTGCAGGGCAAAATGGCTAAAAAACCGGCAAAAGTGGTCGCTATCCGGAATAAATGGATTCAGTGGTCAGCGGCGGCGGTAGTCCTGTTAATTTTTGGAATGGGGGCAGTCGTTTCGTCCTGGCAGAAAACCATAGAATGTTTGCCGGGTGAACATCTAACAGCTGTATTACCCGATGGCTCAAAGGTTAATTTGAATGCAGCATCAAAACTGGTTTATAATCCGATAAAATGGAAATGGGATCGTAAACTGAAATTTGAAGGGGAAGGTTTTTTTACTGTTGAAAAGGGATCAACTTTCACCGTTGAGTCCAAAAAAGGAACTACGCAGGTGCTCGGAACTACGTTTAATATTTATGCCCGGGAAGAAAATTACCGCGTAACCTGCCTTACTGGAAAAGTACAGGTAACATCGTCGGGCAACGAGAAAGTGATCCTACTGCCACAAAACCACGTTGAACTGGAAGAAGGGAAACTGGTTGTTACCAGAATGTTTGAGCCCGAAAAGGCAATAAGCTGGAAACAAAATTATTTTTATTTCACCGGGCGCCCGTTAAAAGAGGTAATCGACGAAATTGAGCGTCAGTATGCCGTAACCATAAAACTCGATCCGCAATTAAATAATCGTAATTTTGGAAGTAATTTTTCAAAACAGTACAGCGTTGAAGAAGTGTTGGATTTTGTTTGTAAACCAATGGGGCTGAAGTTTGAAAAACAAGCGAATAATGTTTACATCGTGACAGACGAAAGTTAATGAACAGGTTAACCGTTGTGGTTTTGGTAATGCTGCTGGCCGTATCGCAAGTGGCGGCACAAAACCACGAAAAAATAGAAATCAACACACGCAAAACCCCGCTAAATCAGGTTTTAATCGATTTAAAGGAAAAGTATGGCTTTCAGTTTGCTTACGACAGCGATTTACTTTCCGGCTTTTTAGTTAGTGCCAACAACAAATCTTTCGATAACGATGAAGAGGCGCTGCGTTTTCTCATTAAAGATTTTCCGCTCGAAATCGAACGATTGGGAGATGTAATACTGATCATACCAAAACGGGAGCGCAAACCGGAGCTCACACAAATTTCCGGACGAGTGCTGGAAGCTAACACTTTCGAACCTTTGCCGTATTCATACATTCTTATTAACCGCCGGCCGGTACAATCCGATTTGCAGGGACATTTTAATTTTATCGCTTCGGCCGATATATCATACAATCTACAGATATCACACCTGGGTTATTTTGTTTACGATACGGTTGTTACCCAAAGTCTTTCGCGTAATTTTTTGCTTTATCCGCAAATCGAACGCATTCAAGAGGTTCAGATCTACAGCAATCCTATCGAAAAATCAACACTTATCGGTTACAATGCCGGACGAATGAAAATTAACCACCAAATAGCCCCCATACTGCCCGGGTACGGCGATAATTCAGTGTTTAATCTTTTGCGCTTAATGCCCGGAGTAATGGCCTCAGGCGAACAATCGAACGATCTGCTTATTTGGGGCGCTTACGAGAGCCAGAGTAAAATCCAATTTGACGGATTTACTGTTTTTGGGTTGAAAAATTTTAACGATAACATTGCCGTTGTTAATCCTTTGGTGGTGAAAAATATTGAAGTGATGAAAGGCGGTTACGAAGCCCGTTATGGCGATCGCGTTGGAGGAATTGTTGATATTCAGGGCAAAGACGGAACCTTATTCAAACCAAGTCTTACATTCAGTATCAATTCAACTACCGTAAATTCGATGGTTCAGCTGCCGCTTTCAAAAAAGTCGTCGTTGCTGGCAGCTTACCGCCAAACCTACCATCAGCTGTACGGCCCAACACGAATAAGTGTTGTTGCAAGAGAAGAAAATTCAACACCGGGTTCCGGTGCCGGATCAGGAAATTTCCTGGGGAAAGGTCCTGCAGCCAGTCGTATTTCTGATGTAAAACCCGATTTTGTTTTTCGCGACGCCAACCTGAAGTATACATTTAAAGGGGATGACGGAAGCCGGTTTTCGCTTAGTTTATACGGTGGTGGCGATGATTTTAATTACGATATGGATGCCCGTATAGGAGGTGTTTTATGGACGCGGGAGGAGCAGGAACAGAATAACCAGTTGGGCGGATCGGCACAGTTGAATTATCCCTGGAGAAATGGGGATGCTACCAACCTGACTTTTGCTTATTCGGCATTCGAGCGTAAGTTGTACCAAAAAGCCCAAACAGAAAGGTCTCAAGACGGGTTTATCGAAATAAAGAGTCATTTAGACTCGGAAAATACCGTGGACGAACTAAGTTTTAATGCCGAACATACCCTAAATTTTCGTCAGGGACATCGTTTGTTGGTATGTGCGGGAGTGATTAACAACAATGTTGAATTATCACGTTTTTCTGAGGGCGAACAACAGATTGATATCAATAACCAATCGCCACGTATTTATTCTTATCTGCAGGATGAATATCCGTTAGGAGAGTTGCTGGAGTTAAAAACGGGTGTTCGATTAATTTATAACTCCAAACCAAATAAATGGTATGTTGAGCCGCGTGTTTCGGCATCGCTCTCTGTTTTTGATGAACTGAAAATAAACGCTTCGTGGGGCCTTTACAACCAGTTTCTATCGAAAACAACGGTGCTCGACAGTACAAATAATTACACCGAGTTTTGGACGAATTCCGATGAGGAACAAATTCCGGTTTTAAATGCCGAACATTTTGTGGCCGGAGTATCGTATCAAAAAAACGGATTTACGGCCAGTGCCGAGGCTTTTTATAAAACCACTGAGGGATTAAGTCGATATAGGACCGGCAATTTACGCATTAGCCAGGGATTTTATGAGGGTAAGGCAAGAAGTAAAGGCCTTGATATTTTTCTTAAAAAAGAGTACAAGCGAAACATGGCCTGGATTTCGTACACCCTGAGTAACACGGAGGAGCAGTTCCCCTATTTTAGGGTTAATGTTTGGCGGCCGGCACCACACCAGCAAAAGCACGAGCTAAAATTCGCCGGGGTTTGCAATTATAAATCGTTCTACCTCTCGGCAAATTATGTTTACGGTTCCGGTTTCGAACGTTATGATTTGGACGTTGATAACGACTTAAACTTCGATAAAGCTTACAGCCGGATGGATGCGGCTTTGGTTTATAAATTCAAACCGGGAAAAGTGAAAGCCGAAGCCGGAATTTCAATTCTGAATATTTTTAATACCGAAAACATTAAATACTCGAATATAAGGATTAGCATCATCGACGAAGTTAGTCTTGTTGGTGTTTATTCCGACGCGATTTCGTTTACTCCTGCTGTGTTCCTGAATATTGAATTGTAAAAATAAAAGCTGCCTGCATACTTCCTTGCGGAAAAATACAGACAGCTTTTAACAAATGCTATTTTTAATAGATTTATAAAACGGCTTTTACAGCATCGGCCATTGGTGTTGTTGGTCTGCCAATTAATTTTGACAGTTGTTTTGAGTCATCGAACAAGTCTCCTTTCGATGCCCACGTATCCCAACTGGCAATGGCATCGGCAAATAGTTCGGGCAAACCAATGCTTTTTAAAATTTTAGCGTACTCACCTTCAGGAAGGTTGTTGTAAGGAATGTCTTTTCCTGTTTGTTTCGAGATCTCGGCAGCCAGGTCGGTTAGGGTATAACTTTCGTCGCCTGCCAACTCGAAAAGTTTGCCTTTATGTTCTTCGTTTGTCAACACCACCGCTGCAGCTTCGGCAAAGTCGGCACGTGTTGCTGACGATATCTTCCCATCGCCTGCGCTTCCAACAAATGCTCCTGCACCCAATGCTCCAGCTATCGAACCGGTGTAATTTTCGGAGTACCAGCCGTTACGCAAAATGGTATGTTCAACACCCGAGTTTTTCAACGCTGCTTCGCTTGCCAGGTGTTCGCCTGCCAAACTTAACGATGAGGTGTCGGCATGTAATAAACTTGTGTATACGATCCTGCTAACACCGGCTTTTTTCGCCGCTTCAATCACGTTTTTGTGCTGTTGTTCGCGTTTACCTATCTCGCTGCTTGAGATCAATAATAAACGATCGATACCCTCTAATGCACCGGCCAGTCCTTCCGGTTTTTCGTAGTCGAAGGCACGTACTTCAACGCCAAGTCCGGCAGCTTTTTCGGGTGTGCGCACCAGTGCTACAATATTTTCTGCTGCTGTTTTTTGTTTCAATTGTTCAACAACCAATTGTCCTAATTGTCCTGTTGCTCCTGTTACTCCTATTTTCATTTTATCAAATTTTAATTGTTTATACTTAAAATAATTGTTTTAGTTTCTTGCAGATTTCGCTGAAAGCGCAGATTTAAGAAATTCAAATTCTGCGAAAATCTGTGTTATCTGCGCGAAGCATTTTTACCCGATTTTTACCGAGGTCATTGCTAATGATCCACCAACCGGCTGGTCATTAAAAATGCTTATTTCATCTTTTTTATCTTGCAGTGCCAACGCGTAAAGCAATGGCAAATAATGCTCCGGTGTCGGGATTGATAACTGGAATGCCCTGCCCAATTTTGAATAGTTGATCAAATCGTGGTGATTACCGCTTAGTATCAATTCTTTCATTTTGTCATTGGCCTCATTGGCCCAGTCAAAACCAAAATTCTCGTTCAGTTTTCCCCAGTGCACCATTCGTAAATTGTGCACGTTGTTACCGCTGCCCACTATTAAAATCCCCTTCTCGCGTAATTTGTTGAGCTCCTGAGCAAGTTCATAATGTTCCTGTGGTGATTTTCTGTAATCCAAACTCAGTTGAATTACCGGAACATCGGCTTTGGGATACATGTGCCGGATAACCGACCAGGCTCCGTGATCGAGGCCCCACTTATCATCGAGGTGAACGGTAGTGTTCTGCACAAGATCTTTTACATCTTGCGCCAGTTCGGGCATTCCCGGTGCCGGGTACTGCACATCATAAAGTTCCTGTGGGAAACCACCAAAATCGTGAATGGTTGTTGGTTGTTCCATGGCGGTAACGCGTGTTCCCTGTGTTTGCCAATGTGCTGACACTACAACAATTGCTTTTGGCTTTTCAATTTCGGAAGACACCTTTCTGAAACCCTGAACAAATTCATTCTCTGTAATGGCATTCATCGGGCTTCCGTGCCCCAGAAAAAGCACCGGCATTTTTGGCGTATTCTCCAACGATTCGGCTATTTTATTTAATGCGTTAAGTTTCATCCCTGCAACTGTTAGCGGTACTGCCGCCATTACTGTTTTTAAAAATTGTTTTCGTTTCATTTTTTCACTTCCCCGCAACTGTTTTCATGCCTGTCGGCTGTAATCTCAAAACCGATTAATGCCTCATATTGTTCTCCGGCACTTTTTAAAGTGCAAGAGAAATCTCGAGGGTGAAAATATCGTTTATGGCTTTGTCGCCCAGGTTATCGAAGAATGAGTTTGAGCCGTAACGTACATCAAATTTCGATCGGTCAATCTCAACTTCTGCGTTGTAGGTATTTCCTTCTTTAACAACATCGAACGTTATTTCTTCGGTGTTTTCTTTAATGGTGAGTTTTCCTGTTATACTGGCTTTCCCGTTTTCGAATTTTGTTGCTTTGGTAACCACAAATTTTGATGTCGGGTATTTCTCAACGTCAAAAAAATCATCTGATTTTAAGTGACCCACCAGTTTCTGATTGTACTCTTCGTTATCAAGGTCTTTATTGGTAATGCTATTCATATCAATTACCACTTCGCCACCAACAATGTTGTCGTTTTTGAATTCGAAATAACCGCTTTTTACATTGATTTCGCCGTGGTGAGATCCACCAATTTTTTTACCGGTCCATTTTACAAGCGATGCTTCTTGTTTTACTTCTTTTTTCTGTGCAAATGTTGCAACACTCGCTGCTAATACCAGCGCCAGTGCTAATACTAATTTTTTCATTGTTCTAAATTTTAATTGTTATTATAAATAGTTTCACTAATTATTTGTCCATCGCAATTCCATTTTTGTAACGTAATGTGGCTGTACTTTTGTTCACCGATATCTTCGTGGGTGTAATCAAATTCCCATTCCACCACCGAAATTTTATCGCCAATAATTACTTTTTTCACAATGGCTTTTCTGAACGCTGTTATACCGGTAACCAGATTTTCTTCTTGCAAACGACACGCGTTTTTTCCAACAATTTTTTCACAATCGTTTTTCTGCCGGATTACATCATCGGCATAAAATTTTTCGAATGCTTCTAAAATGTGTCCTCCAACAATCATGTCGTTAAGCTTTTCAACTCGCTCCTGAACGGATAATTTTTTTGGATCTATTTTTCGCATCGTTTTTTGTTTTAATTGTACAACACAAAAGTAGGGCACCGGCATGCCTTGCACACTTGACCTATGTTAAGAAATGAAATTGATCTATGTTAAGCGGATAACATTCTGATTATGCTTATCTTCGGAATTCATTGAAAAATGACTGCGAATTTAAGCTGTTAGAAAGAGAAGCATTTTTTTAAAAGGGTGATAGCGGCTTTTATCCAATTTTTGAAATCAATAACTTCAACATGTACCATTTGAACAGTATAAAACTTGAAGCGGAACAATACCCAACAAGGGAGCACTATCCGTTTAATCTTCCTTTGTTTTCGGAAACAAAAAAACTTGATTTTACCAATCCGGTTACTTTGTTTGTAGGGCAAAACGGGTCGGGAAAGTCAACATTGCTTGAGGCCATTGCAGTAGCAGCAGGCATTTATATCTGGAGGAATAATATGACTTCGAGATATATGGTTAACCGTTACGAAGCCACATTGCATCGGTATTTGAAGGTTTCGTGGGAGAACGGATCGGTTCCCGGTTCTTTTTTCGGAGCGCAGATATTCAAAGATTTTGCTTCGATGCTGGAAGAATGGGCAACAACAGATCCCGGCCAGTTGGAGTTTTTTGGTGGTAAATCCTTGATTTCACAATCACACGGTCAATCACTTATGTCGTTTTTTAGAAGCCGTTACAAGCTAAAAGGATTATACCTGCTTGATGAACCGGAGACGGCACTTTCGCCTTCCAGTCAGTTGGAATTACTCCGGTTGATCAGCGAAAACTCAAAAGGGGGCCATGCCCAGTTTATTGTTGCCACACATTCGCCAATTTTGCTGGCGTGTAAAAATGCCACCATTTACAATTTTGATGAGATGCCGGTTTCGGAGGTGAAATATGAAGATACTGAGCATTTCAGGGTGTATCGCGATTTTTTAAATCATTGGGAAAAGTACCTGATGGATTAGCTGGAATTATTTTGCTGACTTTTTGCGGATGCGGCTCAGGCTTTCGGGTGTAATTCCAAGATAAGAAGCAATGTATACCAAAGGCACGCGCTGAAAAATGTCGGCATGTTCTTTTAGCATGTTGTTATAGCGGTCAACCGCCGATTCCCACATCGTAGCGTTTAAACGCTCCAGCGCATTAATGTAGGCCTTTTGGAAAAGAATTCTAAAGTAGCGTTCTAATTTTGGAACTTCGTTGTAAAGTTGCTCCAGGCGATCAAACGAAATTCGCAGTAACTCGGAGTCTTCCAGAGTTTCGATGTAATATTTCGAAGGGCGTTGTGAGAAGAAACTTTCCAGGTCGCTTATCCAGCTGTTGTCTAACCTTATTTGGTAGATATGCTCGATTCCTTTTGCATCAACGTAATACGAGCGCAAACAACCTTTAATCACAAAATAAATGTATTTACAGGTTTCGTCGGGTTCCAGCAGGTCTTTTTTCTTTTTAACAGAAAGCGGTTCAAAAGCAGCTAAAATCAACTTTTCATCGTCTTCAAAAATATTGTCGACCCACTTTTTTATGTAGTAAATTAATTTGTGATCTGTCGGTGCTGTCATATGAATAATGCTTGCGCTTCAAATTTAACGCTTACAATTTAACCTTTGTTCTTTCTGCTGACGAAAATTGGTTTTGGGAAAAAAGACAAAGTATAAGAACTTACTATTGGACTTGATGTTATGGAGGTATGAAAACGTATGTGGCCATTTTGCGCGGAATAAATGTTAGCGGGAAAAATAAAATAAAGATGGATGCTTTGAAATCCTCATTCAGCAGCCTCGGTTTTAACCAGGTGCAGACCTATATTCAAAGTGGGAATGTTGTTTTTCGTTATCAGGAGGCAAGTTCCGATAATTTGGAAGAATTGATCAATAAACAAATTCGAAACGACTTTGGATTTGAGGTGCCGGTGTTGGTTTTAGAAGAAAAGGAATTGGCGAATATCGTTAAAAACAATCCGTTGGCAGGTGATGAAAATCGGGAAGCTCAGTTCCTTCATGTTACTTTTTTGAAAGAACATCCGGCAAATGTGAATAATGAAAAAATAACTGCCCATGTAAAAGCCGGAGAGCAATTTGCAATTTCTGATGGCGCCATTTATTTGTATTGTCCACACGGGTATGGAAAAACCAAACTCAACAATAACTTTTTCGAGAGCCAATTGAAAGTGAGCGCAACTACCCGCAATTGGAAAACCACTTTGAAGTTATTGGAAATGGCGAATGAAGCTGATGCTTAACTGCCGTCGCAATCACACTGAATGTCATTCTTTGATTTGCGGCCACTAAAAAGCTTTAGATGTTTTTTATGCATCACCGCATTTTCCCAGTTTTTGAAAATGCGCAGGGCAAAAGCGTCGCTACTTTCTGTAAAACATTGTTCGCCTAGATCCTGAACGCGTTTTCTTAAAGCCGACCGACGGTTGTATAAGTACCGCATCAGCTTTTTGCGTGAATCAGAGTCGGGGATTGCAATACTTTTGTTTTTTATTGCCTCATGAAATAAATTCAGGTCGTGCAGTTTTCCGAGCGTACTTCCCAATAAACTCAAATCGCTAATGTATACACGTATTGAATTTGGCCAGGCTTGATTCAGCAGCATTAAATGGTAGGTCAGGTATTTAACCTGTTTTCGCCAGTAGTGGTAAACCTCATCGTCATTAAAAAATTCGGTGGTTTCAAATGCGCCTCGTGCTTGTTTATAAATATGTTGCAGGCTTTTCAGAATGAACGATTCCGGATTGCCTGCAAAATTCAGGCTATGCATCATTTGCTGAAGGCTCAGTATCATCTGCTTTATGTCTTGTGAGTGTCCGGATTGTTTAAAATGTTCAAATGCGTTTTTTCTTTTTCTACGATGTTCGGATATAATTTTGTCGAGCGCTTTTGTAACTGCAGGATTACGCAACTTAACTTTAATTTCCTGGAGCAGTTCAATTTGTGAAGTATCGTCGCGTAACAGGGCTACTTCTTGCGCCAGATCGCGGTAGTAGTCATTCATTTCGTTGTAGTTGTCTTCGCCGATTTCGTGTCGCAGCAAACGCAACAAACCTCTTATTTTTTTTATGTTTGTGCGTACTTCATGTATGTGGAAGTGCTGGCGGTTGGTGCGGGTAATAAACTTCGCAGAATCGGAATGAAGTTTATCAAGCACACGAAAAATGCCCTCTTCAAAATATTCACGTTCTTTTATTTCCAGACTAAAATCTTCGTTCATAGCACTGCTTTAATAATCGACAATTCATGCCATTATGCTGCTTACAGATAAACGATATCTGAATAAAAAGGTTAACAGCTATTGCTATGCCGTTTTTCGGTAACGCCAAATAGCCAGGCTTAAGAATGTAGTTCCTAAAATCGACAGGGAAACGAGTTCCTGCAAAAGGTCGGAAATGTTTGAGCCTTTTAGTACTACCATACGCATAACCCGCATAAAATAGTAAATGGGGTTTAGTCGGTCGATGGTTTGTGCCCAGTCGGGCATACTTTCAACCGGGGTGAAAATTCCTCCCATAAGAATAAAGATCATCATAAAAAAGAAACTGACGAACATAACCTGCTGCTGGGTGTCGGCAACCGTAGAAATAAAAAGTCCGAGACCAAGTACTCCGATAAGGTAAATGCCGGCCATAAAAAACAGGGTGAACAGACTGCCAACAATGGGGAGGTCGAAAACAATCCAGGCGATGGTTAATCCAAAAGCCAGATCGAATAAACCGATTATCCAGAACGGAACAAGTTTGCCAATAATAAACTGGTATTTTTTTAGCGGTGTTACGTTGAGTTGCTCAATGGTGCCAATTTCCTTTTCACGCACCAGGTTCATCCCCGACATAAACATGCCGATGATTGTAACCAGAATGGCCAAAATGCCAGGCGCCATAAACCATTTGTAATCCAGCTCCGGGTTGTACCAGTAGTTCTCCGTAATTTCAACTTTTGTGGGTGGTGTAAATTCCGGGATTCCTTTCCATTCGGCAATAATGTTTTTGTTGAAATCACTGATGATGTTGGCCGAATAGGAATAAATCAGCTGCGCCGAATTACTTTCGATAGCATTTATCAAAAGTTGCACTTTTGCCTCATCATCGCGGATGAGGTTACGTTCAAAATCGACCGGGAAAACAAGAATTGCATCTGCTTCGTCATTTAATAACTTGTCTTCGGCCAGCTTTTCAGATTGCTCTAAATGATGCACATGAAAAAAAGGAATTCCATCAAATTTGGCGATCAGGTGTCTTGAGTTTTCCGACATGTCGTGGTCAACCACAACCAAGTCGATTCGCTTCATATCGTAGGTTGCCGCAAAAACCAGAATCAGCATTTGCATAATCGGCACAACAAAGATCATCGGCAGGATGGTCTTGTTCCGAAATATTTGCCGGAATTCTTTTTGTAATATGTAGAGTATTGTTTTCATATGATGAGCTACTAGCCTCTAGCTGCGAGCCATTAGCTTTGTTTTAAGTTTTTTTGAAGTCCGGCGATCATTCGTTGTTCTTCATCCAGACTATTTATTATTTCTGAAAAATCTTTATCTGAAATGAAATTCAGTTTTTTGGCAATTGTTAGTTGTGTTTCTAACTCGTATGATGAACCCAATGCGATGTCCAAAAATCGATTAAAATCTTTATCGGAGCCCCTCCCGGAGCCTTCTGCAATATTTGATGGAATTGAAATCGCAGAACGTTTGATCTGGCTTGTCAAACCATACATTTCTTCTTTAGGAAATGTGTTGGTACTTTTGTAGATGTCAACAACCAATTCTATTCCTTTCTGCCATACTTTTAACTTTTTAAAGTTCTTCATCTTTTTTTGTTTTTAAGGTTAATATTTAAGCGCTGGAATTCCCATCATAGTATGCTAGTGGCTAAAAGCTAATAGCTAGAAGCTACTCCAGTCTTATTTTAAACTTCTTCACACTAACCGCTATAAAAAACAATGTCATACCAATTAAAACAGCTGTCTCCTTCCAAATAAAAAGGATGCCGGTTCCTTTCAGCATAATGGTTCTTACGATCGTAATGAAATAACGGGCGGGCATAATGTGACTGAAATATTGAAGTACTACGGGCATATTTTCGATAGGGAAAATAAAACCCGATAAAAGGATGGTGGGTAGCATTAACCCAATCATTGAAATAAACATAGCTGCCATTTGGTTTTTTGCTGCTGTGGAGATTAGAATTCCGAGGCACAGTGCCATCAGAATAAAAAGAATGGTTTCCAGCATCAGTAAAATGAAACTGCCATTTACGGGGACACCAAATACAAAATGCCCGATTAGCACTATAATAAAGGCATTGGCGATTGAAAGTAAAAGATAGGGGAGTACCTTGCCAACAATTATTTGCACGGGGCGAAGTGGCGAAACAAGCAAAATTTCCATCGTCCCCAATTCCTTTTCGCGGGTGATTGAAATGGATGTCATCATAGCCGAAATGAGCATTAAAATCAGTGCCATTACTCCCGGAACAAACATGTAAGCACTTTTCATTTCTTCGTTAAAGTACATGCGTACTTCGGGGGTAATTTGCATGGGCAGCTGCATTTCGGGATACAGTTTGCGTATGTAGTCGTTTACGATGGCAGTTGTGTACGAAATGGCCAGTTTGGCGATGTTCGGGTCGGATGCATCGGCAATCAACTGCATTTTGGCAATGCCTTCTTTCCCGAGTGTTTGTCCGAAATTGTTCTCAAAAACAATCACCTCGCGCACTTTACCTTTTCTGAAAATGGCATCGATATCGTCAAGGTTATCCAGGTTTTTATCTAATATAAAATAGCCCGACGACAGCAGTTTATTGGTGATCTCAAGTGTTGTTGCATCTTTCGATTGGTCGTAAATGGCAATGTGCACATCCTTGATTTCGCTTTTTATCACTGTTCCGAAAACCAGCAGTTGCGCTACCGGAATGCCAAAAAGTATCAGCATCGTCCGCGGATCGCGAAAAATGTGGAAGAACTCTTTTTTTATAAATGACTTTAGTTGTTTCATTTTAGCAGCTTCTAGCTACGAGCCACAAGCGTTTAGCTTATTTTGCTGTAGTGGATATTAATTTACTTCGTTGTTGTTTTATTATTTCGCTCATTTAATTCTCTTTTAGCCACGAGATATTAGCTTTTTCCGGATTAAGCTAACAGCTATTAGCTAGAGGCTAGTAGCTTATCTTGCTATTTTCAAAAACACTTCGTCCATGTTTGTTGCCTTGTATTTTTCTTTCAGTTTTGCCGGCGTGTCGAGTGCCTCAATTTTCCCGGCATTCATTATCGAAACGCGATCGCAATATTCGGCTTCATCCATGTAATGTGTAGTTACAAAAACAGTGATGCCGTTGTGGGCTGCTTCGTAAATCAAGTCCCAGAATTTACGTCGTGTAACCGGGTCAACACCTCCGGTTGGTTCATCGAGATACACAATTTTTGGGTCGTGAAAAATAGCCACTGAAAAAGCCAGCTTTTGTTTCCATCCCAACGGCAGATCGCCGATAAGTTTGTTTTTTACTTTCTCCAGTTCAAGCTTTTGTAACAGCTCAGCTTCTTTTACTTTACGCTGTTTACGGCTAATTCCATAAATTCCGGCATATAATTTAATGTTCTCTGAAATTGTCAGGTCTTCATACAACGAAAACTTCTGACTCATGTAGCCTATATTCTTTTTGATCTTTTCGGTTTCACGGTAAATATCAAAACCTGCAACTTCAACTTTGCCCGATGTTGGTGCCGAAAGGCCGCAAAGTATTCGAATTGCCGTAGTCTTTCCTGCTCCGTTAGCTCCCAGGAATCCAAAGATCTCACCCTTTTTTACTTCAAACGTCAGGTTGTCGTTTGCCGTAAAATGACCGAAATTCTTCGTCAGGTTTATTGCTGAAATGATTGTTTCTTTTTCCATGATAGATAGTTTGCAGTCTCAGTATTCAGTCTCAGTATTCAGTCTCAGTATTCAGTCTCAGTATTCAGTCTCAGTATTCAGTCGCAGAATGCAGTCCCAGTAATCAGGTTCAGATTACAGTTAAAGAGCCGGGGCGCTTCCGAATTTCTCAGGATGGTTCATCATATAATTTAACAATTTACCAATTTCCACACATTCGTTATATAGTTTCTTATGAATGTCATTGTTCAGGTATTCACAGGCGAATGCAAAATCAAGCCAGGTTGCAGTTTCGCTATTTTCTCCATCGGAGTCGGTAAGCTTGTTTAAGAAGTGTTTTGGATATCGTCTTTTTCGATAAGCTTCTGTAGTGTTAGTGCATGTTGAACGGGAAGATCGTCGTATTTGATCGGTAAGTGAATACTGCTCTTCTTTGGGAAAAGATTTCGAAATCTCAAAAATGTCCATCGCCAATTTAAAAGCTTTTTGATATACGATTAATTCTTTAAAATCCATGCTATTTATTTTTGTTTTACTGTTTACTGCGACTGTCAACTGCGACTTCTCATTGTTCCATTAAACTCATAAAAACATCTTCAATGCCGGCCGGAATTTCTTCTACAATTATTTTCTCATGACCAAGGTTTTGCAAATAACCTTCGAGTTCTATGGTTTCTACTTCATCATTGAAACCCTTAAAATGGGCATACTGTCCAAAGGCATAAACAGCTTCTGCTTTATTGTAAGCACGTAAATCGTTGATGAGTTTGTACATATTTTGGGCTCCCACCTGAATAATCTTTCGTGGAAATTTATCCGTTATGCGTTTGGGAGAATCTACATCGAGAATCTGTCCGTTTTGGATCAGTGCTACCCGGTCGCAAAGATCAGCTTCGTCCATATAAGGTGTTGATACCAAAATGGTGATGCCTTTTTGCTGAAGGTTTTTCAGCATTTCCCAAAACTCTTTTCGCGAAACTGCATCCACACCGGTTGTTGGTTCGTCGAGCACCAGAATTTTGGGTTTATGGATTAAAGCACACGAAAGTGCCAGCTTTTGTTTCATTCCGCCCGACAGTTTTCCGGCCCGGCGGGTTTTAAACGGCTCAATCTGGTAATAGATGTCACGAATCAAATCGTAATTTTCCTCAACGGTGGTACCAAACACAGTCGCAAAAAAGTTCAGGTTTTCTTCCACGCTTAGGTCCTGATACAATGAAAACCGCCCCGGCATATAACCAACCATTTTGCGGATCTGTTTGTAGTTTTTTACCACATCGAGGCCATCAAGTTTTGCTTCACCGGAATCGGGCAAAAGCAGAGTCATAAGAATGCGGATTAAAGTTGATTTTCCGGCACCGTCAGGTCCTATCAATCCAAAAAGCTCTCCTTCATCCACGTGCAGGTTGATCCCTGAAAGTGCCTTGGTTTCTTTGTATGACTTAGTTATGTTGTTTATTTCAATCATCTTATTAGTTTACAGTCTCAGTCTCAGTTTTCAGTCAAGAACTTTGGTGCTTCCAAATTTTTCAGGGTTACTCATCATGTAATTTAAGAGTTTTCCAATTTCCACACATTCGTTGTATAATGTTTCATGAATGTCATTGCTCAGATAGTTGCAGGAAAAAGCAAAGTCAAGCCAGGAAGCAGTTTCGCTGTTTTCGCCATCGGAGTCGGTAAGTTTGCTTAAAAAGTGTTTTGGATATCGTCTTTTACGATACGCTTCTGCAATGTTGGTGCATGTTGAACGGGAAGATCTTCTAATTTGATCAGTCAGTGAGTACTTTTCTTCTTTTGGAAATGTTTTGGAAACCTCAAAAATATCCATGGACAGTTTAAATGCCTTTTGATATGCGATTAAATGTTTAAAATCCATAATATGTATTTTTGTTTTTACTGTTAACTGAAACTGCTAACTGTGACTGATTACTGCGACTGGTCATTTCCAACTAACCTCCCCAGGCATTCCAATTTTCAAAGTTCCGTCATTTTTCACTGTTACTTTAACAGCGTAAACCAGTTTAACACGTTCCTCTTTGGTTTGAATGATCTTTGGTGTAAATTCTGCTTCCGATGAAATCCAGGTAATCGTTCCGGTGAAATGTTGGTTTTCGGTAGCATTCTGATCGACCAATACGTCAAGTTGCTGTCCGAGTTTTACATGGGGTAGCTGTGCGCCGCTTACATAAACTTTAAGTTCCAGTTCGCTGATATCGGCAATTTTAAAAAGCGCTTTTCCGGCAGCGGTTAATTCTCCTTGTTCTGCGTAAGTTTCCAATATGGTTCCTGAAACCGGAGACTTTATATTACAACGGCTTAACTGATCGGCTACTGAAGCTTTTTGTGCTTCCAAAACTTCCTGCTCTTTGTTAATGAGTGTAAATTGTGTTTTTGTATTGGCAATCTGTTTGTCGATCACACTGATCTGCCCCTGAATATCGTCGAGTTGCTTTTGAGTGGCAGCCCCGTCTTTTAGCATTTTCTGAACGCGTTGTTCGTTGATCTTTAGGTTTGCTTTTTGCTCTTCGAATACAGCAATTTGCGACTGAATCGACTGGCGCTTAGCCACAACTGCTGTTTGTTGTGCATCAAGTTGTAACAGCTGTAAGTGCAGTTGAACAGTATCGATGAGAGCAGCAGAATAACCGGCTTCAATTTTATCGCCTTTGTCAACATTTAGTTCAAGGATCTTTCCCGGAGTTTCAGCAGAAACAATAACTGTTTCTGCTTCGAAATTGCCATAAGCATCAGCCGTGTCCTTATTCGTTTGGCAGGCCATAAAAAGTAATGGCATAGAAATAATGTATAGTATCTTTTTCATGGTAATGATGTTTTGCTTGTTGTTTAGTTTTGTGTTAATGTGCCCGGCAAGGTTTTTCCTTTAATGAGAACATATTTCTCGCGGGCTTCATTGAGTTGGATTTTGTGCAGCTCACGTTTTAGTTTTGCTACGGTTTCGGCTTGTAATTCCTGCACATAGTCGGACGTAGTAATTGTTTCGTTCTCCAATTTTGAGGCGGCTGCTTTGGTAATTCCGGAACGCAGTTCAACTAAGTTCTCATCGTTGGTAATTAATTGTTCCAGTTTCCCGATTTGTTCTTTTTGTTGAATGAGTAAAAGGTTAAGGTTTTGTAAAAATGTGGTTTCCTGGCTTTGAAGCATTTCTTGCCGTAATTTGAGAACCTGTTGCTGTCGCGAAGTTTGTTTCCAGTCGAAGGCATTCCACGAAACGCCCACGCCCAAAAGGTAGTAACCTTTAAATTCGTCGAGTAACATGTTCAATCCTGGTTTACCATAACCTAACTGGCCAAACCCGAAAAGTTTTGGATTTCTGGTTTTGGCAAGCAGATTGCTTTGAACCACCAACTGCTCGCGTTGATTACCCAGCAATTGTAATTCCGGACGCAGCAATTCTGAATTGAATGAAAAGTTGGTTTGATAGGTGAATGTTCCGTTTTCATCAAAATGCTTTCCGGTTAACAATTCAAGCATTTGGCGCGATGCACTTTTAGCGGCATCCAGCTCAACTATATTTTGTACAAGGTTTATTTGTTCTGCCTTTAAAACCATTGCTGCCGAAGGTTCGGTTACTCCGTTTCTAATACCCGATTCCACGCGGCTCAATTGTTCATCAATGGTTTTTATTTGAGCGAGAATCACCTCTTTTTGTTGGTCGACAACCAGAGCTGTAAAAAAGGCTTGTGCAACCTGCTCGTTCAGTTTATAGAGTTCCACCTCAAGTTGACTGAGGTTGCTTTTCAAAATGGCCGTTTCAAGGGTTTTGTTTGTTTTGGTAAGCCCACCGTCCCAAATAGTTTGTTGCAACTCGGCGTAAGCGTTGTATCGGTCTTTCGCTACTGTGGGTATGGTAATCCCCGGCATTGAAACCGGAACCTCGGTTACTGCTGATTGATAACTTATCTGGCCATTCAAGGTTACCTGCGGAAGGTAGTTGGTTTCGTGGTTTTTTATGGAAAGCGAATTAATTTCTTTCCACAATTCCGTCTGTTTCAGGTTGGGATAGTTTTGCCGTGCCCACACATAACAACTGTCTAATTGAACGTTGTTTTGGGCAACTGCCAACTGAACCGGAAATAACAATAGAATCAGGATCTTTCTCATTTTATCAGGATTGAGTGAAGGACAAACTCCTTTACGGTTACTTTTCTTCTTTCAATAAATTCGTTATAATTCTTCTGGTCTGTGTCGAAGAATACTACCGACATGAGTGGCTTGGCGGCAATAGGAAATATGCTGAGACTTAATACATTAATGATCAAATCTCGTGGATCCATCTTCCGAATGTTGCCATTGTCCATTTCTTGCTTAAACATGGCAATAATAAGTTCGGGCTGTAATCCGCTTCCTTTTATCATTCCTGCCAGAAGCTCCGGAGCGCGATGTATTTCTTTCAAAATGAAGGTCGGCAGAAAGGGATTTTTCATTAAAATATCGATGTAGTTTTCGATAAAGGCGCCAAGCTTTTCCTCGATTGATTTTTCGGATGTTGCCATCAGCATAATGTTGGGCATAATTTTTCCGAAAACACTTTTGAAAATGGCTTCGAATAACTGTTGTTTTGAACGAAAATAATAGTGAAGCAATGCTTTGTTTATCCCGGCTTCATCGGCAATTTCCTGCATGCGTGCTCCATCCATTCCTTTCCGAACAAAGACATTCTGTGCGGCAGTTAGGATCTTTTCCTCAGTATTGTCTTTTTTTATGTTTGTCATGATTTATAATTAACTAAATAGTTTAACCAATTGGTCAAATGTAAGTGAATGAATTCAATTATCCAAGAAAATAACCAAATAGTTTAACCAGATGGTTAATTTTTGTTTTTTGGATAATAGTTTATCTTTACTGAGCATTACTAAACCAATTAAAAATATTGATGATGACAACTACGTATAAGTTTATCCTTGTGGCATTAGTGGCGTGTTCGGTAGTTCTTTCGGCATGCAACTCAAAACCGAAAACACAACAAAAGGCTGAAAAATCAGGTGAGGAGTGGATTCAACTTTTCAACGGGAAAGATTTAAACGACTGGCAGGTAAAATTCAAAGGCGAGGTGCTGGGCGAAAATTATAATAACACTTTCCGGGTTGAAGATGGTTTGCTTCGGGTGTCGTATCAGAACTGGGAAGAGTGGAATGGTAAATTTGGCCACTTATTTTACAAAGATGAATTTTCGCATTACCGTTTGCGCGTTGAGTACCGGTTTATTGGTGAACAGGCCAAAAACGGACCCGGCTGGGCATTCAGAAACAACGGTTTGATGATTCACGGGCAAAGTGCCGAGTCGATGGAGTTGGATCAGGATTTTCCAACATCAATTGAAGTGCAGTTGTTGGGCGGCGTAACCGGACAAGGTGAGCGTTCAACTATGAACCTTTGTACTCCCGGAACCAATGTGATATTAAACGGCGAATTATGGGAGCAGCATTGCACCGATTCAAAATCGAAAACACAATATGATGACGAGTGGGTAAGTGTTGAAGTGGAAGTGCACGGCGGAGAAGTGATTCGTCATTTTGTAGATGGAGAGGAAGTGCTGAGCTACGAAAAGCCACAACTGGATCCGCGTGATCAGTATTTCGAAAAATTATTGCCGGCCGATGGCAATGAAATAATCAGCGGCGGAACGATATCCATTCAGGCTGAAAGTCATGGTACCGATTTCAGGAAAATAGAATTGTTGATTTTGGAAGAATAACTACTTCTGCTCTTTTTTTAAGGTCATTTTTTGTTCCCTGCGGTTGGCATAGTTCAGGCTAAGCAGCGACACGGCAATTATCATCATTCCAATAATTGAAGCGAGATCAGCTTTTTCATTACTTAACAAAATCCAGCTGAGTGCTGCACCTGAAACGGGAATAAGAAATTTCCACACATTTAGTAACGAAACCTTTACTCCCGGTCGTTTTAGCAACGAATACCAAATAGTAATGGCGGCTGCCGATAAAAAGCTTAGCCATGCCAAAGCGTACCAGTATTTTGGCGGAAATGGCCCCAGGTGAATGCCTTCAACAGGAATAGAAACAATGGATAACATCAAACCACCAATAATGAGCGAAGTGGAGCTTAAAACAACCGGTGAAATTGTGCCTGAATGTTTCGCTACAATCACATTGGAATAACCCGACACAATGTTATTAACCAGTAGTATTGCAATGCCAATATATTCCAGGTAGCCAGTCATTTCAACTTTCGAACGGCCGAGTGTGATAATGGCAATGCCTGCCACGCCAATTAATATGCTAAATGTTTTTAGTGGGGTCATTTTATCGTTGCTAAACGAGTAGTGTGCCACCAGTGCTATAAAAAGCGGTTGCGATCCTACGATCATAGCAGATAACGATCCGGGAAGTAAATTTATACCACTGTAAAACAGCGCATATTGTGCAAATATTTGCACCACTGAGAGCAACAGGATAAATTTCAGGTTGTGTTTTAATTCTGAAAAATAGCGTTTTGGTTTTCCGAAATACAAAAACATAAGAAGGCCGGAAATGGTAAAACGGATACCTGCAAACTGGAACGGACTATGATATTCCAGTCCGATTTTGACTCCCGCAAAGGCGGTCGACCACAAAAGGCAGGCAACAATTGCCAGGAATGTTGTTGTTCGGAAAAGATTTCTCATACGATAAATTGAAATGCAAAGGTGACCATTTTCTGATAAAAACCGGACGTGTAGGTCTGAATTTTTCAATATAACTTCAAAGTCGTTTTAAAAATGGAACATAAAGTATAAAAATTCAGTTTTTCTTTGTGAAAGCTTTATAAAAACTAAGGATTCGCAACACTGAAAACTGCTATACTTGCGGAAAAAGGATTAACTTGGCACATCATTTACCAGAATTATTTTTTCAATGGAAAAACGAATTATCAACAACTACGAAGAGTTTGAGGCCCTTTTGGGGCAGGTTATTGGAGTTTCAGATTATGTTCAAATAACTCAGGAGCAGATAGATAAATTTGCGGATGCCACGCTCGATTACCAGTGGATACACACCGATCCGGAGCGTGCAGCCAAAGAATCGCCGTTTAAAACAACCATCGCACACGGCTATTTATCCTTGTCGATGCTGACATATCTGTGGTATAATGTTGTTGATGTAAGAAATGTAAAGATGATCGTGAATTACGGTATCGAGAGTTTACGTTTTCAGCAGCCGGTAAAAGTGAACGACAAAATCAGGGCAACGGTATCGTTAAACGACATTAAGAACCTGCGTGGAATTGCTAAAATTCAGGTGAAAATTGTGGTTGACATTGAAGGTGAACGCAAACCTGCTTACGATTGTTTGGTAAATTTCCTTTATCACTTCGAATAAAATAGAACTACTTATAAAGTTTTTTCATCCCCCTCTCCTTCATCGCTTCCCAAGTCGAAATGGGATAGGGGGATGAAAGCATATTTCTGCAAAACCAAGCTCTAACTTATTTCCCGGAGTAGCCCCTCGCACGCGTCTTCCAGCAGGTCGAGTACCAGCTCAAAACCTTCTGCTCCACCGTAATACGGATCCGGAACCTCGTCGTATTGGCCATCGCTGCAAAAATCTGTCATTTTGTACAGCTTTTGCAAGTCGTTGCCATTGCGGGCCATACTTTTTAAGTTCTGCATATTGCTGTCGTCCATCCCGATAATGTAATCGAAATAATCGAAATCGGAATGCGGATCAAACTTCCTGGAAAGCGATGTTAAATTATAATCGCGGCGTATGGCGTGCGATTGCATTCTTTTGTCGGCAGGTTCGCCGGCATGCCAGCCCGATGTTCCTGCAGAATCCACCTCAAACTGTTTGCTTAATCCGGCTTTTTTTACAACGCCGTTAAACACTGCCTCTGCACTTGGCGAGCGGCAAATATTTCCGAGGCATACGAAAAGTACTTTTGTTTTATCCATGTTCTTTAGTTGCGAGCTACGAGTTACTAGTTTCAAGTTTAAGTACGCAGATATCTGAAAACTGTATACTGTGACTGATCACTGAATACCTACTCTTCCGCGTTCCAAATCTCATAAGCCTTTTTAGCCTGGTTCAGCAACATTTCGTAGCCGTTTTTAACTGTGGCTCCTTTGGCTTGTCCTTTGGCCATAAACTGCGTTACTTCAGGATTATAAACCAAATCAAAAAGCAAATGTTTGTCGGTTATAAATTCGTAAGGAATATTCGGGAAAGTATCAACTTTTGGATAAGTTCCCAGCGGTGTAGCATTAATAATCAGCAGATGCTCTGTGATTACTTGCTCATCAATGTCTTCGTAACGAATCTCGTTTTCCTTTAACTCTTCAATCGATGCTGAAATATATTCGATTCCCAATTTTCTAAGAACATATTTTAATGCTTTCGAAGCACCACCTGTTCCAAGAATCAGTGCTTTTTTATGATGATCTTTTAAAAGTGGTTTCAGTGACGACTCAAAACCAAAAGTATCGGTATTAAATCCTTTTAAATGCACACCGTTTTCAGTTCGTGTAACACGAATGGTATTAACAGCGCCAATTTCTTTCGCCGAATCATTCAGTTCATTCAGATAAGGAATTACCTGTTCTTTGTACGGAATGGTAACGTTAAATCCAATCACTTCCGGGTTGTCTTTTACCACATCCGGAAATTTAGATATCGAATCGATTTCAAAATTGTCATAAGTTGAATCTATCTTTTCCGTTTCAAAACGTTCTGTAAAATATCGTTTCGAGAATGAGTGGGTGAGTGGGTAGCCTAATAATCCGTATCTTTTCATTTTATAAGTATTGAGTCGTGAGTATCAAGAATCCAGTATCAAGAATCCAGAATCCAGCATGAAGTTTACTTCTTCAATTTCTTTCCAATTCCTTCAACAACAAAAATGAGTGCAAATCCGGCAATTGCCAGTAGAATTGCACCAAGCAACCAGGCTTCGTGTCCTGTAATTTGCTCGTATGTTCCGGGTAAAATATTACGTTCGGCGATGGGTTTTAGTTCACCATGCCGGTCGATTATTGTTTGTGTAACTTCTTTCCAGGGCCATACTTTGTTTAGCGATCCTACCATAAAACCGGCCAACACCGCAATGGTGGTGTTGTGGTATTTTTTCAATAACCACGACAGCACATTTGAAAAAGCAATGATGCCAACTGCAGCTCCAACAAGGAAAGTAAGGATAACAGCGATGTTCACATCGCCAACTGCCGAAAGGATGAATTTGTACATGCCCAGCAGCACCAAAATAAAACTACCTGAAATACCTGGCAGGATCATGGCGCAAATTGCAATGGCTCCCGACAGAAAAATAAACCAGTAGCTGGTGTTTGCTTCGGCAGGTGTGATAACTGTGATCATGTAGGCAATTACAATTCCGGCCAAACCGCCAATTATGGTGTCAGCTTTCCACCGTTTAATGGAGCGTGCCACATAAATGGCCGATGCAACGATCAATCCGAAAAAGAACGACCACACTAAAATAGGGTAGTGGTGCAGCAAATATTCCAGCCCTTTTGCCAGTGAGAAAACACTGATTCCAATACCGATAAAAACACTGATAAGGAAAGTACCGTTGATGGCTTTCCAAAACTCAGCCAGTTTAAAACTGAGCAGGAGTTTTATAGCGGTTAAGTTGATTGACTTTATTGAGTTAATCAATTCTTCGTAAATACCGGTGATAAAGGCAATTGTTCCGCCGGAAACGCCCGGTACCACATCGGCAGCACCCATTGCCATTCCTTTTATTGCCAGTGAAAAATAATCTTTTGCTGATCTGTTCATTTATGGTCTGAATTTGTAACGGTGTAAATACCGATTAGCTTCAAAATGTCGCATTTTTTCTTTCAGTCAAAATGTTCCTTTTTCAGTCTATCGGCATTAACCATTGTAAAATGTAAAATTTGCTTTGCGGCATTCTACATTACAATTAGTATAATTTTAATTTCGGGATGCCAAAATACAAAAACAAATTGTTATACCAATTCTGAAAAGAATTAGGCTTTTCTATAATTCTTTTCAAATTGGGTAAATGCCGATATATAAAAACTAAACTATTGGGAGTTTGCGAACCGATAGCTTAATGTTTTTAATGGTCGGTATAAAACAGGGATTCGAAGAAGAAGGTTGACTCCCAGCTGCTGATTTTGATCGGGGATTTAATAATTTGAATAAAGATCGAACTGCAATTTGTTATTTATCCCCCCGGCGGAAATCGTCGACAACCTTTTTAAGCTGCTTACTTTTTAAAGCTCTCGGGTAAATATCAAACAGGTAGTTGATGTTTTCAAAATCCTGCAGCATTGCCGAACGCAACCATTCGTAAGCTTCCTTGCGTTTCCGGTTCCCGAGCAATATGGCCACCAGGCGGTATTTTAGCATCGAATCGTCGTTATTGTCGATCGCCTTTTTCAGTATTCGGATGGCACCGTTTGTATCACCGTGCTTCATTAATGTTTCGGCCCAGGTGAGCCAGATTTCGGTATTTTCAGTGTCAACACGTGCACCTTTTTTAAATGCTTTTATTGCATCATCCAGGTATTCGGCGTCGCTGCTAACTTTTCCTAACGTCAGCCAATATTCCGAATTTTGCTTGTCGATTTTTATGGCCTTGTTGATGTAGTCGATACTTCTGTCGTACTTTTTAGCGATCCACATAATCAGTCCAACACCGAAATGAGCGGTATCGTTCTCCGGATTTATCGAAATTGCTTTTTGGTAATTGTGCTCTGATAATAACTGGTCATCCAGGTTCAGATAACACTCGCCAATGTAGCAGTAGGCATCGTCGTTATCCGGATCAAACTCCAGAAATTCCCTGTATTTATCAATGGCCTCTTTAAAACGTCCTGAATTGGCCAGCGCGTTTCCGATATTGAACAGAGCCATATGGAAATTTTCGTTAATGGCCAGCGTGTACTCATAAGCCTCAATGGCTTTGTCGTGCATGTCGGCTTTGTTGTAAACAATACCCAGGTTAAACCATGCAGAGTAATTGTATACATCGTAATCAATAAAACGATTGTAATACTTAATGCTGTTTTTGTAATCGCCAATCTGGTCGGTAAAAAATGCAAGATCGTAAAGAGCCAGTTCGTGTTTTGGATTCAGTTTTAGCGCTTTTTTGAAATAGGAGATGGCCTCGCTTATTTCGCCAATTTGCACAAACGCCGAACCAACGTGATATAAAATATCGTCGGTTTCTCCGTTCCCGACTTTGATTGCTTTTTTGAATGATGCTTTTGCCAGGTCTTCGTTGCCCATAATCAACGATGCCGAACCTCTTAACAGGTGAACATCGGGATTGGTGTTTTCAACTCTTTCAGCAAAATCGAGGTATTTCTGAGCCTGGTCGTATTTGCCTTTGCTCAGCAGAATTTGGGCATATTTTAAATGAAGAGGAACAGCATTCGGGTGGATTTGTATGCCTTGTTTAGCCGCAATTTCAGATGACTGCAAATCGCCTTCTTCCATTAGTTGCTCAACAATTCCTTCAAATTCCGACACATCGAAATACTTTGCGCGTCCTGAGACCAAAGAGCTCTTAAAACGCTTAAGTGCTTCACTAATATCCTCTTCCCTCCAATTATCTCTTTCCTCGTTCATCGTATATTAAGTTCGCGAAATTAATAATTCGGCCCGAATCTCAAAAACAATCTTACAAGTGTTGATCGCGCAACAGGTCGTTCACCGTTTTTACCGGGTTGAATGTTTCAATCGGCACCTCTACAAAAAGGGTGTTCCAGTTGCTCATCGCTCCGTTCCACAAGCCCGGTAACTCCTGTGCTTTCAGCTCTTTTCCGTCTTTCGATTTTTGCGAAATAAAACCGGTTGCCGGATCAGTAAATTGGGTGAGATCGTATTTTTCTCCTCTGTAATTTTTTACTGCACAAACCAGGTCAACCGGATTAAAGTGAGTAGCGTGGTGAACAATATCCTGTTGTTGCACACTGTCCGGATCGATCTGTGAACTTTCAACTACCTGCAACGAAATGGTTCCGTCGGCATTCATTGCCCAAAACGGCCCGCCACCCGGCTCGCCTTCATTTTTTACCATACCGCAAACGCGCAACGGACGGTTATATTTTTCTTTCAGGTATTGATAAAGTTCTTCACGCTCGGTGTAATAATGATTTTTAGCCGGTTTGGTATTCAGCGTAAACTCCAAAAAGTTGGCGGCTTCGGCTAAAAAGTTACTACTGAGTGCAGTATAATGTTTCTCGTTTAATTCATTCTGATAATAAAACAGCTTTTCCTGGTGTTTTAATAACACGCCGGCCAGGCCTTTTTTGAAATCGATGGTTGGCTGTTTCAAACGATCAGGAACTACATTGTCGATGTTTTTGATGAAAATCATATCGGCATCCAGGTCGTTCAGATTCTCGATTAATGCACCGTGGCCACCCGGACGAAACAACAAACTACCGTCAGAATTTCGGAAAGGTTCATTTGCCAAGTCAACAGCAATCGTGTCGGTCGAAGGTTTTTGCTGGCTGAAAGTAACATCAAATTCAACACCCAACTGTTCTTCGTACCTTTCTTTTATTTCGGCCAGCAAAGCTTCAAATCCCGGTTGATGCTCGGGTGAAACAGTAAAGTGCAAACTGGCTTTACCGTCTTTGTCGGCGGCGTATTTTGCGCCTTCCACCAGGTGTTCCTCAAAAGGAGTCCTTGCTCCATCCTCATACGAATGAAATTTAAGCAACCCTTTTGGTTTGGCACCGTAATTCAATCCTTTTTCGTTTAACAGATAGTCGAGTTTAGTTGTGGCCGAAAGTTGCTCTCCGGCATCAGCAACAGCTTTTTTTAGTTCTTCAGCAAAAGCAAATTTGTTGAGCTCGGTAACATATTGCGCAGCGTCTCTGTTGGCGGCAAGTACATCTTCGTGTGGCTGATTTTCGAAGTCTTCCAAAGCCTGGAAAAGTGATTTAAACATGCGGCTTGCGGCACCCGATGCCGGTACAAATTTTAAGGCTTTTGTTCCTTCTGCAATTTTGGCATCATAACGTTCGCCACGTTTTTTCAAATCTTCGGGGCTTAAACGAATAATGCCTTTTCCTACCGAAGCGGCGTCTTCAATTGCGAGGTAGGGGAAGCCTTTTTTGAAATTTTCGATCTGATTTTGCACGGTTTCGAGTTTACTCCCGCGCTGTTGAATTTGCTGCTTATCTATATCTGAGAACATATCTGCCTGATTTTTCCTTAAAAATAAAGATTTGAAGCTGTATTTGAAAAGCAAAACCGTTGATATTCGCGGAAAGTTTTCAAGAGTTGTTGATAAGTTTTATGAAGAAAATCCGGATTCACAAATTTACGTACTTTTGCAATTTCAAATAAACGGGGATGCAAAACGGAACATACAGCTGGGGACACGACAGGCGATACAACGATTTTCCAACTTATTTCAGAGCGCTTTTTTCGGAGCGGGTGCAAAAAGTATCGATTGATGCCGGCTTTACCTGCCCTAACCGCGACGGGACAAAAGGTACCGGCGGATGCGCTTACTGCAACAATAAAACGTTTAAACCCACCTATTGCAACCTGGAGAATAGCGTAACCAGCCAGGTGGAAAAAGGCATTGCTTTTTTTGCCAGGAAATATAAGTCGATGCGGTTTTTGGCCTATTTTCAGGCGTATACCAATACTTACGCGCCTATTGAGGACTTGAAGCGTTTGTACGAAGAAGCGCTTGAACATCCAAAAGTGGTTGGACTGGTTATTTCAACACGCCCCGATTGTATCTATCCTGATTTGCTGGACTACCTGGCCGAACTCAGCAAAAAAGTGTATGTAATGGTGGAGTTGGGAGTCGAATCGCACCTCGACAGGACTTTGGACAGCATTAACCGCGGGCACTCGTTTGCCGAAGCGGCATGGGCAATTGAGGAAACTGCTAAACGTGGCATTAACAATTGTGCACACATGATTCTTGGGTTGCCGGGCGAAACACGTGAAGAACTGCTTGATCAGGCAAAAACGATATCGAAACTGCGGGTGAAAAACTTAAAGTTGCACCAGTTGCAAATTCACAAAAAAACGCTGCTGGAAAAACAGTTCCAGGAGCATCCAGAGGATTTCGATTTGTACACTGCCGACGAATACATCGATCTGGTCATCGATTATCTGGAGCTTTTAAATCCCGAAATCATTGTTGAACGTTTTATCAGCCAGGCACCACCCGAAATGCTGATCGCCCCAAAATGGGGATTAAAGAATTTTGAGTTTGTTGCCAAAGTTGAAAAACGTTTAAAAGAGCGGGATACGTGGCAGGGGAAACGGTTTATTTAACCGGCTATATTTTTTTAAGGACTATTTTCTCATTACCTCGTTTAACGATCTCATTAAAATAGAATTGAATTTTGGAGTAGTCGCTCGCATCGTACACAGATTCTTTAAAATCGGTTAATAAAATCACCCGAATACGATCTTCAATCTGCTCAACTGAATAATTAAGTTCAAACAGGTTGTTCTTTATTTTATAATTTTCAGGTTGGTAATCAAGTTCATATCCTTCAGGTATAATAATATTTGAAGTTAAAATCGATTTTGTTGGGTATGTCATGTCAATCGGATATGACCTTGACGGTTGATTTAAAGGATTATCCTGAAGGGATTTATTTAAGAAAGGTTTGATATATAATTTTTCGTTAATCGACTCCGGTGTCATTGTCAGATCATATTCATAACGAAACTCTTTGCTTTTATCTGAAATCTCAGAAAAATCAGCTCTGTCTATTTTATAATCTCTTTCTTCAAGGTAGTCATCAAGTTTATTTTTGTCATCACCGATAATACTTTTTAACCTGAAAGCTTTGTATTCAGAAGCGAATGATCTCACCATTACGTTTGAGGTTTCCTTTGCCGGATCGATGGTGAAATCGAGGGCTGAAATGGACGGGAATTTGCATTGTAAGCCAATCCATTTTACATCCTGATCGGGATTGATGATTAAACCTTTGTCGTTGATACACCGCGATGGAATTCTGTTATTTGCCACATTTGAATTAGTGGCATCGCTCAACACATTTTCCCCATCAATATTAGCCATCAGAATAACATAGTTAAAATAGTGAGCAAAAGGATAGTTGTCACTCACTTTTCCATTTTCGCGGGTGCTTATTAAAACCGGAGTGGCTTCTATTCCTGCGGCTCGCAATAACCCGATGGTCAATAAATTCAGATCTGCCGCATTACCATATTTATCTTTTACAATATCATTTACTGATTTGGAGGAATATTTCCCATTGTACTCATTCCAGCTATAATTGTTTTTAACATAGCTAACTATGTAATCGAATTTGTCTTTTGTTGTTTTGTCTTTTAAAGCATCCAAGTCAATAATTTTGGAAGCTGACTTCTCACATTTTTTTACGTATTTGCCAAAATTGGGATGATCGCTGTATTCCTTGATTAAATTTGGCCAGGTTGTCATTATCTCTTTATCACCACCATTCGGGTAATTAATTTTCGCGAGTTGGAAATCAAGTTTAATGATGTAGTCGTTTATTGAAGTGATATAATCTTCGCTGTTAAAAGCAGGTATGTCTCTCATCGAAAATTTGTTAATAACATCTTTGTACTCTATGCGGGCAAATTCGTGAGAGCTTTTGTCTGTATATGATTCTTTCTTAAGAGAAGTTCCTGTCCGTTGGGCCAGGTAAATGTATTCGTAAAAAGGAATCATGGCTGCTGTATACTCGCTGTAGATGGTTGGTATTTTGCTTTGGAATTCCCAGTCTCGCAGATTAAAGACGTATTGTGAGGAGATTTTGTACGTAAACTCAATAATAGAACCTGCTTTTACGTTGGGCATCGCAATTTTTCTGACCATCCAGTAATCATTGTAAATTTCATCATTCCAGGAATCTGCTTGTAATTCGGTTCGGTTTAATCGTCCGTCCTCAAAATTGTAAGTGCAGGCCTTTAAATCATATATTTTTTCGTAAATGTTTCCTTCGCGATAAAATGGAATTTCAATTTCAGCATATTCAATTCCAGCTTCTTTTAGAATTTTGATTCGTTTTGATCTTTCAAAAATCAAATCGAAGCCACTATTAATATTCTGACGAAAATACGATGATCCTTTATCATAAATAACCACAGCCTCTGCGGTCTTATCTTTATCGTATTCTTTCAGGTCAATATCTGCTTTACTTACTTTTCCGTAATCAAAGGAGAAATTCTGGGCATTGGCAACACTAAAACAAAGAATAGTAAATAATGCGATTAAAAGGTTTTTCATTATAAGGATTTTTTAGAAAGGGTAATATAAAACTTGTTCTCAAATTCCACTATTTCGTTGATAAACGAGTAAAACGCCTGGTACTCAGAAATTGGATATTTTCCACTATTTAGCAGGAAGGTTTTACGTATTTTAAAGTGATCATCCACTTGCTCTGTTTGGATTGAAAATGATCCGTATTTGCTCTCTATTGATTTGTGCTCAGGAATGTTATTGGCTATGTAGCCAGCAGGTATTTTGTAGTTTAATTCGTCTTTGTTGTAAATAGGGTAATCAATTTGGACGGGAAGAACTCTTTTTGAGGGTGAATCAAAACTACTGATTTCAAAAGGCAGAAGCCTGATAATCATATCGTTTCCGTATTTTTCATATAAACCGTTTGATTTTGCTGAGTAGGACAACTCAGCTTTAAGCGAATCCTGTTTGGCTCGATGGTTTATAATTTCAATAGGCTCAAATCCGTCAGCAATGAGATGTTCTCTTACGATTTCCAGGTTGTCGTTTTCATTTGTTGAACTGATAAGATTGTGTAATAACTCGAAATCCTCTCCTCTGTAGGTATTGAAAAATTCGGTTTTACACTCATTTCTTGTTACATGTTCAAGATTAACATGGCGTTCGCAAAGCACTTGTTCTTTTGTTAAAGCCGGAATTCTTGAGAAGTGACTTTTTTCGCCATTAATAACAAATGCTTCCCGGTTTTGAATAAAGGTGCCAATATATTCGAAGGGATTATCGCTTGTGCAATCCAGCCAAAGTGTATCATTATGTACCGGCACACAAACAACGATGTGATTTGATTGCATCGAAGGGAGCGAATGATCGACCTCTTTGATCGGGTCTCCGGCTGCAAGTTTTGCGTAAAAGCATTCAATCCCGAAACTTTTTAGCAACGCCATAAAATAAATGCTTAGCGCTTTGCAATCTCCATAATGATTTTGAGATACATAACTTGCCGGATATGGTTTTAGTCCTCCGGTTTCAAGGCTAATATTTATGTACCGGGTTTCATTTTGCACATATTGGTATATGGTTTTAATTACTGCTTTTTCATCTTCAATTCCATTAATAAGATTTTCAATTGTTTTTACATCATTCTCCGGAATTTCGAATAAACCGGCAATGAGTTCATCTTGCCAACTACCATAGGTTTCCCATGAATCAAAAGAACCCTTAATTTCAAATTTGAATTTTTGAGGGACCACCTGTACCGAAGGAACATGGTCTAAAAGCGGAGGTGCAAACACTTCATTTTCTATACTTCCATCGTAGTTTGTTTGCCAACGATAACGATATTCATCATCAATAGAATCCCGGCTAAATGACGAAACAAAACTGTTTTTGTAAGTAAGCTCGATATCTTTTTCCGCCAGAACCTCCAACTCCGCGTTTAGCGTGGGAATATCCAGATCGAGAATTGGAACCCAATGCGCTACATAAAGAAACTGATCTTCTGATTCTTCATATTCATAGAAAAGGGTGTAGGGATAAACGTTATGCTTTAACTTGAATTCTTTTACAAATTCATCCTCGTAAAAGGTGCCGCTAGAAAAAGAACTTCTTTCAGAGATGTCGCTTTTCTTTAGTTTTTTTACAATCTCCCCGTTTTTATCTTTTATGTAAGCCTTTATGTTTGTGACTTTCAATAAACTTGAAAATGGGATTGTAACTTCAGTGTATTCTTCTCCGTGGCGATTATTGATAAGAATTTCATAAGAACTGATTCTGGATAAGTTGTTCTTCTTTAATGCTACTGATGTTTTCTGGTTTAACAGAACTGCATCAAGGCGTTGTGCAAAAAGTGTATGCTGAAAAAGTAGGGTAACAATAAAACAGAATAAAGTCAATCTGTTTCGCATAAGTACAGGGTTTGTTAAGTTAAATTAGTTATTTCTGAAAGTCTGCATTTTAGGTTCTTTGCTAACAAAAATAATATTTTGAATAAGTTAACAAAATGATTTAAGGGATTGAATAAAATTTAGAATGCGTCTAAAGTGTTGGTTGAGAAGGTTTAAATAAAAATGCCCCGAAAAATTAATTCCGGGGCAGCAATATTCTGATTTTAGAATGTTCTGTCGGTAAGCAATAGTTAAGCCGGTCGTTTAGCTGTCAACCGAACCAAATACTTTTTTTAGCAAACTGGTTACACGTGCTGCCGGATCTTCCCGGATCAGTTTTTCTTCTCCGGCAATTTTCAGGAATACACCGTCAAGCGCTTTGGCGGTGAGGTAGTCTTCCAGCTGGGTGTCAACCTTTTCCAATCCCGCTGTTTGCCCGAGAAAAGAACCGGCAACCTGGTTCCATTTACCAACCAGGGTGTCCCAGCTTTCTTTGGTGGATACACCACCAACCAGTTCTTTCTCCACCGATGCTTTAATTTTTGGTCGGTAAAGCTGAAAAAGCTGATCGTAAGTGGTTTTATGCAAATAGGCCGTAGCGGCATTGTCGTTGCCTTGTAAAATTCCAAGGGCATCGTTGAAAGTCATACTTTTTATGCTGTTCACAAAAATTGGAGCGGCATCCTTTGCAGCGTCTTCTGCAGCACGGTTAATATGCAGCAATACATCATCAAGTAATTTTTGCCCACCGGGTACTTTGCCAACATTATCAACAATCATATTGGCTTCGGGTGGAAGCAAAATTTTTACCAGATCGTCTTTGTAATGACCGTCTTGCGCACCTAAAATACTCACCGAGTTGTTGGTGCCGGTAACAAGCGCTTCTTTTAATCCTGCAACAATTTCCGATTGAGTTAAAGGCGTTTCTCCTTCCAGGGTTTGCTGGGCAATTTGCATTACTTCGGCGCAGCCCGATAGCATAATTGCTACTGCCAGCGTTAACATTCTAAGTATCTTCATTTAGTGTCGTTATTTTGTTTTTTACTGAAAAGCTGTTTCACCAAATCTTCGCGGCCTTTTGCTTTTAGGTCGCGGATAATTTTATTTCGAAATTCCTTTTTATACCAAAAGAAGAACTGGCGTTGTTGTTCTTTGGCGTTTTTGTTTCGGGCGGTGTAAATTTGTTCCATGGTGTACGGGTGATAGCCCGAATAATAGACCACAGTAGCCAGGGTCATTGGAGTGGGCGTAAAATCCTGCACCTGCTCGAGCTTGAAATTCATGTCTTTAGTCTGGATAGCCAGATTGGCCATGTCTTCCGATTTACTGCCCGGATGACTCGAAATAAAATACGGAATCAACTGCTGATTCAGCTTTTCTTCCTTGTTTATTTTTATAAACTCCTGATTCAGTTCCTCAAACAGTTTAAACGAAGGTTTTCGCATAAATTTTAGCACCTCGTCCGACGAGTGTTCCGGAGCCACTTTCAACCTTCCCGAAACGTGATGTTTGATCACCTCGCGCAGGTATTCCCGATTGATTTTGTTAACCTCTTCATCATTGGTTTTCTCCAATATCATATCATATCGGATTCCACTACCGATAAAAGCCTTTTTGATCTTTGGGTTGCTGCGAACTTTCCTATACAATTCGAGCATGCCTTTATGGCTAACATCCAGGTTTTTACAAACCGACGGAAAAATACACGACGGACGTTTACACTTTCGGCAAATCTCCTCGTGGATACCTTTCATTTTGTACATGTTGGCCGACGGTCCACCCAAATCAGAAATGTAACCTTTAAAATCGGGCATTTCGGTTACTTTCTCCACTTCGCGAAGAACAGATTTCTCAGAACGGCTGGCAATAAATTTCCCCTGGTGGGCCGAAATGGTACAAAAGGTACAACCGCCAAAACATCCGCGGTGGATGTTAATAGAGTGCCGGATCATTTCATAAGCAGGAATAACTCCTTTGTTATTGTAGCGCGGATGCGGCAAACGAGTGTAAGGCAAATCATAAATGCGGTCGATTTCTTTTTCCTTAAAAGTTGGCCACGGCGGATTAACCACTACTTTTTTATCGCCGATTCGCTGCACCAGTTTTTTGGCCTCCATCTTGTTCGATTCCTCCTCGATGTGCATAAAATTGCGGGCATACTCTTTCTTTTCCTGCAAACAGGTATCGTGTGAGGCCAGTTCCAGCTCATCCCAGTTTTTCTTGGTAGCATAGGCTTCATCAGCATCAACCATAAAAACAGTTTGCGGAATGGTAGTCAGCGAATCTACAGGAATTCCACGTTTCACCAGGCGCGCAAAATCAACAATCGATTTTTCGCCCATTCCGTAAAACAGCAAATCGGCCTTTGTATCAGCCAAAATCGAGGGCATTAATCGGTCCGACCAGTAGTCGTAATGCGTTAAACGGCGCAACGAAGCCTCAATTCCTCCGATTACCAGCGGCACATCGGGATACAGTTCTTTTAATATTTTCGAGTAAGTAATGGTGGCGTAATCCGGACGTTTTCCAATCTGCCCACCCGGCGTGTACGCGTCATTCGAGCGTTTGCGTTTCCCGGCGGTGTAGTGGTTTACCATCGAGTCCATGTTTCCTGCCGTAACAGCAAAAAACAGGTTCGGTTTCCCCAGCTTTTTAAAGTCGCGTAAATCATCGGTCCAGTTGGGTTGCGGAACAATTCCTACGCGCAATCCTTCGGCTTCCAAAACCCGGCCAATAACGGCTGCACCAAACGATGGATGGTCAATATATGCGTCGCCGGTAAATAAAATTACATCCAGCTCCTCCCAGCCCAATTGTTTTACTTCCTTCTTCGATGTGGGGAGCCAGTCTGTAATATGTAGTTTGTTTTCTGTCATTAAATAAAATTATACCCTTATAACAAAGAAAGTTCAAATATGATCAAAAAATTATTCTCAGTGGTCAAATTGCCGTTTTTAGCCCCCAAAGGGCAACCTTAAAATAATTGTGTAGTAATAATAATGTAACGGTGTTAATTCAAAAATCGTTTTATTTTTGTAATGAGCTGAGTTCATCATTTAAACAACTCAGATAGACCGTGTATTTGAACTTAAAAGCAATAAATGGAATTACCAGAGCCAAAAGATTTGTTCAAAGACCAACTCCCTGCGCCTGCCAACGGCGATTATTTCGCCAAGTTCCTGATGTTTATTCTTCGTTTTAAAAAGCTGGATAAAATTTACGAGAAGATTGTAGATAAGCGAGGTGTGGATTTTATCGACGAGCTGATTAAAATGCTGGAGTTCGATATTGAGTTTGACGAAGAGCAGCTAAAAAAAATACCAAAGGAAGGTCCGCTGATTATTGTGGCCAACCATCCGCTTGGAGGTTTCGACGGTTTGTTGCTCATAAAATACCTGTCGTTGGTGCGCAAGGATGTTAAGGTGCTGGCCAATTATTTGTTGAAGAAGATAGATGCTGTTTCGGAGTATTTTATGGAAGACAACCCATTTGATGATTCGGAGCAGGGAACTTATTTCGGATTAAAAGAAGCCGTTACGCATTTGAATGAAGGCGGCGTACTCTGTCTTTTTCCTGCCATCGATGTACACACAAAAGACCCGTTTGGTGGCGTAACCGACAAAGTTTGGCAGTTTCCGGTGGTGAATTTTATAAAAATGGCGCGCGTTCCTGTTGTTCCGGTATTGTTTCAGGGAACCAACAGCCGTTTGTTGCATTTGGTGGCCAAAATCAATCCGGCGTTGAAAAGTGCGCGTTTACCCTCTGAGATTTTGCGGAAAAAGCATAAAAAAATAAAGCTGCGAATTGGCAGCCCCGTTAAAGTTGACGAGCAGGATACTTACAAAGATGTGTATCAGTTGGGGCGGTTTCTGCGTGCCAAAACATACAGTATGGAATCGGACATTGAGGTGCGGCGCTTTTTTAATTATGCGTTGAAAGCCAATGTAAAACCCGAAACCATTATCGATCCGGTTCCGTTGGCAAAGATTCAGAAAGAAATTCAGCTGATAAAATCGAAGCACACACTGTTTACGCTAAAAAATTATACGGCGTATTGTGCACCGTCGTCGCTGATTCCGAATATTTTGAATGAAATTGGTCGTTTGCGTGAAATCACTTTCCGTGAAGTAGGCGAGGGCACCAACCGTAGTATCGATATCGACGAATATGATTTGTACTACAACCAGATGTTTATCTGGGACGAGGACGAGCATCGGATTGTTGGTGCATACCGACTGGGAAAAGGCAAAGACATTATGGAACAGCTGGGCCGGCGGGGTTTTTACCTGCATTCGCTGTTCCGCATCTCCGAAAATTTTAAACCCATCCTGAAAGAAAGTATTGAGTTGGGGCGCTCGTTTGTAATTAAAGAATACCAGCGCAAACCCATGCCGTTGTTTTTGTTGTGGAAGGGTATTTTATATTTCCTGCTGAAAAACCCGGAATACCGTTACCTGATTGGGCCGGTGAGCATTAGTAATAATTATTCAAAGGTGTCGAAAGACCTGATCATTAAGTTTATTATGAAGAACCATTTGAACTGGAAAATGGCTCAGCATATTAAACCGCGCAACAGCTATAAGTTTAAAAGCGATAATGCCGATTTGAATTTGCTGATGGAAAATGTGGAGCACGATATTAACCGGCTCGACAAAACCATTGGCGATTTGGATGAATTGAACTCGGGACTTCCGGTGTTGCTGAAAAAGTACATTAAACTGAATGCCGAGATAATTGGATTTAATGTAGACCCGAAATTTAATAACTGTCTCGACGGACTGATTGTGCTCGACGTTTACAATGTGCCGAAAAATACCATCGAATCACTGTCAAAAGAAGCCAACGACGGCTCTATTCTCGACCGCTTTTACGGTAGTAGAGAGGTAGAATGAAAGCAAGGCAAAAGTAAAAAGGCAAAAGACAAAAGTTGAGAACCGCTGTCATCTCGACGAGGAACGAGGAGAGATCTGTTACAGTTTTCAGTCTCAGTTCTCAGTCTCAGTAGCCAGTCCCAGTAATCAGTTAACAATTTAACAATTCGGCAGTTTGTCAATTTACCTTTCCTAAAACCGCAAGACCTGCCAGCATCCAGTATCCAGTATCCAGCATCCAGGATCAAAAAGACCTAACCGCAAAGAAGAATTAAAGCATTGCAGCATTCAATCCTTCAATCCTTCAGTTTTTCAGTCCTTCAACCCTTAACTCTCCTTCAAAATCTTCTGTACGCGGCCTACTTCTCCGCTTTCGAGCATAACTTTTATTCCGTGGGGGTGGACGGGTGAATTCGTCAAAATTCTTTTAACGATACCACAGGTTAACTCACCAGATTGCTGGTGTTCTTTCTTTACTACGGCTACGTTTAAGCCGATTTTAATATTGTTACGTTTCTGGTTATTCATGTGCTGATTTTTAAAATTAATGCTTTGCACCAGCCAGGTATGTTTTATCGGCAGTTTCTTCTAAAACAACTTTATTTCGCATAAAGTTTTTCGCGCAGTGCATGAATTTTATCGTCCTCAATATATTCGTCGTACGGCATTAGTTTGTCGATAATACCGTTAGGCGTTAATTCGATAATGCGGTTACACACCGATGAGATAAACTCGTGGTCGTGCGACGACATAAACACGTTTCCGGGGTATTTAATCAGGTTGTTGTTAAAGGCCTGAATCGATTCCAGATCGAGGTGGTTGGTTGGAGTATCCAAAATCAGCACGTTAGCGTTAAGCAACTGCATTTTGGCAATCATACAACGCATTTTCTCACCTCCCGAAAGTACGTTTACCTTTTTGTAGATCTCTTCGCCGGCAAACAACATTCGTCCCAAGTAACCGCGAATATAAATTTCGGTAGTGTCGGTAGTATACTGGCACAACCAGTCGAACAAGCTTAAGTCGCTATCGAAAAACTCCGAGTTGTCTAAAGGAAGGTATGCTGATGTAATGGTTTGTCCCCACTGGTAAGTTCCCGAGTCGGCTTCACGGTTTCCGTTAATGATCTCGAAAAAGGCTGTCATTGCACGGTGGTCGCGCGACAGGAACACAATTTTTTCACCTTTTTGTGCCGTAAATTCCACGTCTTTAAAAAGTGTGGTTCCATCAATGCTGGCGCTCAGGTTTTCCACTTCCAGAATACGGTCGCCGGCCTCACGCTCGGGATTAAAAATAATTCCCGGGTATTTACGTGTCGATGGCTGAATATCATCCACATTCAGTTTCTCCAACATTTTCTTACGGCTGGTAGTTTGTTTCGATTTAGCCACGTTAGCGCTAAAACGCGAAATAAACTCCTGCAGTTCTTTCTTCTTTTCCTCGGCTTTTTTGTTTTGTGCCTGCTGCTGACGAAGAGCCAGCTGGCTACTCTGGTACCAGAAACTGTAGTTTCCGGCAAACATTTTTATATCGCCGTAATCAATATCTATTGTGTGGGTAGAAATAGCATCCAGGAAGTGACGGTCGTGCGATACCACCAATACGGTATTTTCGTAGTTGGCCAGGTAATTTTCCAGCCAAACAACGGTTTCCAGGTCGAGGTCGTTGGTAGGCTCATCGAGCAACAGGTTATCAGGATTCCCGAATAATGCCTGTGCCAAAAGAACACGAACCTTTTGGTTACCACTCATGTCTTTCATCAACGTGTAGTGGAATTCCTCTTTAATACCCAGGTTGCTCAATAACGTAGCTGCATCGCTTTCGGCATTCCAGCCGCCCATGTCGCCAAACTTTTCTTCCAGCTCGCCGGCTAAAATTCCGTCGGCTTCCGAAAAATCAGGTTTCATATACAGGGCATCTTTTTCTTTCATCAGGTCCCAAAGTTCGGCATGACCTTTCATTACAGTATCCAGAACAGTGAACTCATCAAAAGCAAAGTGGTCCTGGCTTAGCACCGAAAGACGTTCGCCCGGTTCAAGCGAGATGTGTCCTGCAGTAGGATCGATCTGTCCCGAGATTGCTTTTAAAAATGTTGATTTTCCTGCTCCGTTTGCGCCGATAACACCATAACAGTTTCCGGCCGTAAACTTCATGTTAACGTCCTGAAATAGTATGCGTTTCCCAAACTGTATTCTTAAATTCGATACTGTAATCATTGTATAATTCTGTTTTCAATTTTTTCCCTTTTTCCAAGGGTGTGCAAACCTAGACAAATATTTGATACTGTGTGTTAAGGTAACAACAAGTAATGGTGGAGTTAGTCTTAAATTAATACAGGAAGGGGGACAAGGCGAAAAGTTAAAGGCAAAAGGCAAAAGTAAAAAGTAACTGTCATCTCGACGAGGAACGAGGAGAGATCTGTCACAGTTTTCAGTCTCAGTTTTTAGTCGCAGTCTCAGTCACAGTTACCAGTCGCAGTTTTCAGTTAACAATTTTGCAATTTAACAATTCAACAGTTTGCTTCGTTGAGTTATTGAGTTATTGGGTGGGTGAGAGGGGTGGACGAGATTGACGAATGAAGATTAACGATTTGAGATTGCATCAGGACTGGCAAATGTGCGTTGGGCTCTTTTTGCGTTGCAACCTGGTGATGCTCTCACTCCGAGTGAGGGTATCACTACTTTCAATACTTGCACGCTGATTTCGCAGATTAGCGCAGAAATGTTGAAAAATGAAACAATCAGGAAGTGGTAATGCACGAAACATAAAAAATATGTTTAGTTTTAATGCACCAAAAACAAAAACCATTGTATACGCGCCCTGAAATAGCAGCTGAAAATAACATTTACAAAGTTGAATATTATTGGCCTAAGATTGATGATAATTTCGGGTTTGGAGGTATTGTAAACTTATAAGTTGATAAATAAACTGGTTATCCAGAAACATAAACAAGAAACGTCAATATGAGAATTGAAACAATAGAAATTAATAACTGGAGGTCAATAAACCACTTGAAAACAAACTTTAATGACTTTGCAGTAATAATTGGTCAGAATAATCACGGGAAATCAAATATTATTACTTCTCTTCTGTTCTTTTTTGGTAAAATCAAACCAGACAAACAAGATTTTTTAGATGCTAATTCACCTGCATACATCGAAATAAAATTTTCGCAACTTGATGAGAATGACCAAATCACATTCAGGAAATACCTATCAAATGATAATTCAATTAAGGTTCGTAAAACATTAAACGTAGATTTAAAATTTACTTATAATGGCTATTACGAATTACCGAATGAAGAATGGCTTAACCCTGCCAATTCAGGAAATTATACAAGTCGTGATTCAATCTCAGAAACGCCACTAAATGATTTAGTTCCTGAAAGTGGAAGGATTTCAAAAGCAATTGTTGAACAAGCACAAAAGGATTACATTGATATAAATCCGGATCACTTAGAGTATAATTACACATTAGAAGAAGGCAACTTTTTAGGACTCAAAACAGTTGCTCAAGGCATTTTTGGAGACGTTTTCTTTATACCAGCTGTTAAGAGTGCTAATGAAGAACTAAAACCAAATGGTTCGAGTATATTCAGTGATTTATATGCCAAAGTTCTAAATAAGCTTGCTGAATCCAATCAAACATATTTAGATGCTAAACAACAGGTAAATGAATTGGTGAGTATATTGAATAGAACAAATCAGGAGGGTGAAAATAATACAAATAGACCTGAAGAATTAAATGCATTCGAGCAGAATATAGCAACTGAATTAGGAAACTGGAATACATCTATCGAAGTGGAGGTAACTCCTCCTAATATTGATGACATCTTCAAAGTAGGAACTCAGATCTGGATAAATGATGGTGTTAAAACAGATGTAAACAGAAAAGGAAATGGGTTGCAAAGAGCTTTGATATTTGCACTTATTAAATCCTACTCTAATATAATAAGGCAAGAAAATCACCAACCTAATGAGGAAGGTGCAAATAGACAAGCTTCTGACTCATCGTATTTTATTATCGAAGAGCCAGAATTGTATTTGCATCCTCAAGCTCAAAGAGATTTATACTCAACGTTAAAAACATTATCTGAAAATAATAATCAGGTTATAGTTACAACTCATTCTAACTCTTTTGTTGATATTGCTGAGTATAAATCTCTTATCATTGCTAAAAAAGAAAGTGTTGAAGAAGGGACAACTATAAAACAATGTTCATCCGATTTATTTGCAGAAATAGATGAAAGAAGAAAGCTAAATCTTATCTATTGGATTAATCCTGAACGAAGTGAATTGTTTTTTGCAAAAAGAGTAATTTTAGTGGAGGGGCAAACTGATAAAACGATAATTCCATTTTTAGCAAAATCATTGGGTATTTTTAGAAATGATTACACATTGGTTGACTGTGGTTCAAAAGATAATATGCCTCTTTATCTGAAACTATTAAATGGATTCAAGGTCAATTATATTGTAATATATGATAGAGACCATCAAGCACATAAAAGTGCAGACGCTATTGCAAGTGCTGATATTTCATCTAATAATATTGAGGCAGGGATTAATGCAGCCTACGGAAAAAGTATTGTGTTTGTAAATGATATTGAAGAAGAAATTGGACTCGTTGATCGCTCCGTTAAAAACAAACCATACATTGCTTTAAATACAGTATCAGAAACAGAATATACAATACCTGAATCATTAAGGACTAAGATTATAGAGATATATGACTAAGGTATGAGAAAACTAATTTGATTACCCAACTCTCCGCTCGCGCGATAAGCAATCAGTGTGCAATTCGGAACAATTGAAAAGAACAAACTCTCAGCCGCTGGCTGAGGTAAGGATTACAAATTCACACCGGCGATTGCTATCGAAACAAAAATGACTATGAAAAACCAAAATTATCTGATTTTACTGCTGATTATTTCTGTTGCAGGAATTTCGACCGGGTTTTATTTGAAATTTATTAAATCGTACACCGACGAAAGATTTCAAATTGCTACAACCAACGATGTAGGGAGAAGCCCAAATCTGGGGCAAACTATCAATTTTCTGGAAGAGCTTAACACTATAACAGGTCCTGCTGTAAATGACCAAAATGATGTTGCACTCAAAAAACTCAAGGCAATTAATTTGACTTCAATTGTAGTAATACTCATTTCAATACTCGTTGCAGTTGGAACAACTCAAAAATTATTACGAAGGAAAATTGTTTGAAAAAATAATACGGTTGGTAATCTTGCTTATGCCGCCCGTCCGTCGACTGATGGATCGGGACGCGCCGGCTGTGAAAAAGACAATTTGCAACTGACCGATACCGCCAATGTTTCGCAGAATACCCATAAATCAGTAAATGCCGTAAAAATGCCGTCTGAAAATCGCTACCAAATCAGGGGATGGGGAATTACTTTTGCCTCAAAAAATTAACTTCACGATTTATGAAAGAACCAGGAAAAAGAATTAAAGAAAGCAGATTAAAACATGGTTGGACCCAGGAAGATTTGGCAGAATACGCAAAAGTTAATTTGAGAACTATTCAACGAATCGAAAATAATGAGACCACCCCACGACGAAAAACGCTCGACTTGCTGTTTGATGTTTTAGGCATCGACGGGATTGAACCGGAGAAAAAGCCCCTGAATAAATACATGTTGTGGTCATCGTTTCTGACACTGCTGATTGTTACAGGCACTTTTTTAGGTTGGACCAGACGTTTTAAAATGTTTGTGGATGGCGAAAGAACTTACCGAACCTTTACCGGCTGGACAGGATATACTCTTTTTAATGACTATGATTTACAAAACTGGTTGCTAAGTATTACCAGTATCTCGCTTGGCTTAATCGTGGTTGCGAATTCGCTTGGGCTGATAAAAAATAAAATGAAATATATTTTGGCGCAGCTGGCATGTTTACTCCTTTATTTGCTTGGTGTTTTGGGGTGGAGTACCAGACAGGCTCTTGAACTGCGGCCAGGATTATTCCTCATAATAATCGCAACCATTTTATTGGTAGTAGCCTACCGAAAAAATGGGACAAAGGCCGGTGCCAACAAGTAAGTTTCGGATGTTACGCTCAGGCCGATCTGAATGAGTCTATAAATTTTGAAGCAGATTTTGCTATTAATTTTATTCGCCTTTATAAAAAATATTCATGATTCCCGGGAATCACCAAAAGGAATGAAAGTGAGGCCTGTCGACAGCATTTCATTTAAATAGCTGTAATAGAAGGCGCATGAAACCAAAGTGCTTTGAACAACTTCTTGATTGCGCCTTTGATTTATTTCTGTATCTACCCCGGGTTTCACCCGGGGGTAGTCACATTTTATCCCTTCAGGATATTGAGATGAAGTACAAACTTGAGACGAGTTTAATGACCAACGATGTCAGAAGATGAAACTTTCCTTGGCGCTGGAAGCGTCTAAAGTGAATAACCCGGTGCGTAGCGCCGGGAAGAAATGACCAAAGGGAAATCGTCCGGCGAAGTAAGCCGATCGAAGCCATGTGGTGCTCCCGGACGAAATTTAAATAGCAATACACATAAAAAGATGGGGACTTTTATAACCAAAAAAGTCCCACTCAAACGAGCAGGACTTTGTATGGTATATGTGAGTAATATATTACGCGTTATCTTCGGGTAAGCCATATTTTTCAACTACAAAGTCGATGTCTTTATCGCCACGGCCACTCAGGTTAATCAGGATTGATTGTTGCTGGTTTTCTTTGGCCAGTTTTAACCCGTAAGCTACAGCGTGTGCACTTTCCAACGCCGGAATAATTCCTTCCAAACGACTTAACTCGTAAAATGCGTCGATAGTTTCGGCATCGTCGGCAACACCGTAATTTACTTTGCCCATATCTTTCAGCATACTGTGCTCCGGGCCAACACCAGGATAATCCAATCCGCTGGCCACCGAATACACCGGAGCAGGTTCGCCTTTTTCATCCTGCAAAGTATAGCATTTAAAACCGTGAATAATGCCCGGTTTTCCGAAAGTTATTGTGCTGGCATGGTCGCCCAGTTTTGTTCCGATTCCACCCGGCTCAACACCGTGTAACAGGGTATCTTCAATATCGAGGAAGCCCGAGAACATTCCCATGGCATTACTTCCGCCACCAACACAAGCTACTACGTGATCGGGATTTTCGCCGGTCATTTCATAGAATTGTTCCTGTGCTTCAATTCCAACAACACGCTGGAAATCACGAACCATCATCGGGAAAGGGTGAGGTCCAACCACAGAACCAATACAGTAGATGGTGTTTATTGGATCTTTTAAATACGATTCGAAAGCCGAATCAACAGCTTCTTTCAGTGTTTTTAAACCGTGAGAAACAGGAACTACTTCGGCTCCCAGGATTTTCATACGAACCACATTCGGGTGCTCTTTGGCCATGTCAACTTCTCCCATGTGGATTTCGCACTCCAAACCAAAATAAGCTGCTGCAGTTGCCAGTGCCACACCGTGTTGTCCGGCGCCGGTTTCGGCAATCAGTTTCTTTTTACCCAGGTGTTTGGCCAGTAAAGCCTCGCCCATGCAATGGTTAAGTTTGTGCGCTCCCGAGTGGTTCAGGTCTTCGCGTTTCAGATAAATGCGGCCTCCGTATTTTGTCGACAAATTCTGGCAGTAATAAACCGGTGTTGGACGTCCCTGAAAGTGTTTGCGAATGCTACGAAGTTCAGAAATAAAATTATGCGATTTGCTGATGCTGTGGTAAGCGTTGGTAATGTTATCCATTTCTTTTTGCAAATCGGGTGGAATAAACGAACCACCATATTCCTTGTAAAATCCCTCTTTGTTGGGGTATTGCTTGAAATAATCAGTCATAAGTTTTTTGAATTTTTAAATGAACCCACGAATGTAAAGTTTTATCTCTTTGGGTCGATTCTAAATAAGAGGTTAGTAATAAATTTTTAGTGAATTGATAACTGATTGTGCTGTCCTGAAAAGACCAAGCGTAAATACGCGTCTGTGAAACACACAGCAGGAGATGGCAAATGAGTTCAACCCCTGTCGGGGCTGAGATTACATTTTATCAACTACCACCGGTTTTACCGGCGGTTATTCATATTAAGTCCTTTCAGGACATTTTTGCATGAATTTGGTTGGAAGAAACTTGACCCATCAGCTTAACTGCACATCAGGAAGGTATTTACCAGGTATTAGGATATACGTGTCAACAGTATGCGAGTTGTCCTGCAAGGACTAAACGTAAATAACCGTGTGTGAAACGCACGGAAGAAGAGTGCGTATGAGTTTCAGCCCTGAAAGGGTTGAACAAATTCAAGGAAAAACAAGGACAATACAATTAAACAGACTAAATTAGTAGACCTTAGTCAATTATAATATAAACTTGTTAACCATGACTAGCTATCGTCAAATCATTTATCAGATTATTTTTCGTACAAAACACAGTAAGAAAACATTAAAACCCGATCATCGTGATCAGCTCTATAAGTATATATGGGGAATAATAAAAAACAAGAATTGCCATTTATACCGGATTAATGGGATGGAGGATCATCTTCATATTTTAAGTGATATTCATCCCTGCATCGCTCTGGCCGATATGGTCAGAGACATAAAAACTGCTTCATCGGTTTGGTTAAAAAGCTCAACTTACTTTCCTGATTTTAGTGGTTGGGCAGATGGTTATGCTGCCTTAACATATTCGTATTGGGACAAAGACAAATTGATTAACTATATTAAAAACCAGCAGGAACATCATAAAACTGAAACCTTTGAAGCGGAGTATCGAAGGCTTTTGGAAGAACACAATATTCGCATTGATGAACGGTACTTTTTGAAGTAATGAACCTTGTTCAACCCCTTTCGGGGCTGAGGCTACACTTCGTTGGTTACCACCGGTTTTACCGGCGGTTATTCGTATTTAGTCCTTTCAGGACATTTTCTATGAATTTGGAAGAAAATTATCTCTGCTGCTTATCTGCAAATCCGGAGGGATTTATCACTTAGTTGGATTTTCGTATCAACAGAAATGCAGGTAGTCCTGGAAAGGACTAAATGTAAATAACCGTGTGTGAAACGCACGGCAAAAGGCAGCCAATGTATTTCAGCCCTGAAAGGGTTGAATATATTGCCGCTATCGGTAAAAGCCTGTTTAGTGATACAGGTAACGTTTGATTTTTTGAGTAGCCGTTTTTATAAAAGGAGTAGGGTGCGAAATAAAATCCTGAACTTTGGAAAACTTGTTCACCCGCGAATTGATATATTGTTTTAATTCGACACTTAACTCTTCAATTTTTTCATCTACGTGATGAGTGATTTCATCCATTTTGTCTCCAAGTTCAGAACGCATTTCTTTTACTTTTTGCTCCAGTTCCTCACGGTTAAAATTAACCAGCGCCACGAGTTTTCCCTTTTTCTGAACCACAATCGATTCCACCACATGTCTGAAATTGTTGATGATCGATTCAATTTCTTCGGGGTAGATATTTTCGCCGTTGGCACCAACGATCATATTTTTTAACCGGCCTTTGTGACTTAACCAGCCGTCTTTATCGAAAACACCAAGGTCCCCGGTTTTAAACCAGCCATCTTCGGTTAATACACGTTTTGTTTCTTCCGGATTTTTGTAGTAGCCCAACATCACATTCGGCCCTTTTGTCCAGATTTCGCCTTCGCCGGTTGCCGGGTTCGGATCATGTATTTTCACTTCGCTGTTGATCACCTTTGGGCCAATGGCTCTGAAACGTGTTGTTGTCGGATTCGATCCCGCCACAAGCGGAGCAGTTTCGGTTAAGCCATAACCAATAGCATACGGAAATTTGGCATCGCGCAGAAAACGTTCCACTTTACCATCGAGTTTTGCTCCGCCAATGCCAAAAAACTCAAGACGGCCACCAAAAGTTTCCATCAGTTTTTTCCCTGCCAATCGGTGAACCAACTTTCGTGTTGGTTTAAAACGATATAACAATCGTGTAACCGCTTTTTTGTTGATGCCCGGTAAAATGCTGTTTCTGTAAACTTTTTCGATGATCATCGGAACCGTAAGCATAATATGCGGGCGCAGCGATTTTAACGCCGGAAGCAAAACACTTGCTGTTGGTGGTTTGTGCAAATAGGTTACACTGGCACCTTTGTACATGGCCAGTAAAAATCCGATAGTATTTTCGTAAGTATGCGATAAGGGCAGAACCGATAAAAAGCGGAACTCTTCACGGATTTCCTGAACAGCCGCCGACTGAACTACATTCGCCAAAATATTTTTTTGCGATAACATTACACCTTTCGAGTTTCCGGTGGTGCCGGAGGTGTAAATCAATACCGCAAGCTCATTTTCTTTAGGCTGATAGGCTTTGTCGCTTCTTGCATTTTTATCGAAAACCACCGACTTATCTTCAGCTTTTAAAAGGCTGAAATCGTCGATCTTTACGATAACATTCAGCGTTGATGCGTCAACATCGTTCAATTTATATTGCAGGCTTGAAGAGATAAACATAGCTTTCGACTCGGAATGTTTGATCACATTCTCCAGTTCCACCGGACTAAAATCGGGAAGAACAGGAACAGCAACAATTCCGGAGCACTGCAAGGCAAAATACACAACTCCCCAATTGGGCATATTCTGGCTGTAAATAATCACCTTGTCGCCCTCTTCAATGCCAAGTTTTTCCAAAAATGCCTGAACAGCGGAGATTTTTCTCCCCATTTCTGCGTAGGTCAGGTAGTCGCCATCGATAAAACCCAATGCTTCATTGTTCGCATAGTTTTTTACTGACTCGGAAATAAAGGAGGAAAAGCTGTCGATTTTATCTCTCTGCATAGTAGCACAAATATGGTTAAAGTTCGCTTTTATGCAAATATTTCGTCTTAAAAAATGTTAGCGTAAAAGCTTTACTCAAAGGTAGTTTATTTGAGGTAGAGATTGCTGTCGCCGTAACTTAAAAAGCGGAAGTCGTTGGCCAACGCATAATCGTAAACTTCTTTCCACTTGTTGCCCAAAAATGCGCTGATTAGCAATAATAGCGTACTTTGTGGCTGGTGAAAGTTGGTGAACATTCCGCTGATCAGTTTAAAATCGTATCCCGGTAGAATGATGATCTGCGTAGAAAAACGAATAGCCTTTTCGTTGTTCTCAACCAGGAAATAAATGATGTTCTGTAAAGCTTTTTCAATTGAAATCTTTGCTTCGTTTTCGTAAGGCTCCCATTGTTTTACCTCGGGATGAAACGGATCGAAACGTTGTTCTTCCAGTTGCAGGCCAATCCAGTACAAACTTTCGAGCGAGCGCACCGAAGTGGTTCCCACCGCAATTATGTTTTTGGGCTTTTCTACAAACGAACGCAAAATATCAATCGGGATGATCACCTGTTCGTGGTGCATGGTGTGCCCTTCAATGGTTTCCGATTTTACGGGTTGAAAGGTGCCGGCTCCCACATGTAGGGTAATTTCGTTGGTGGTAATGTTTTTATCGGCCAGTTTCGCAATTACCGGATCGGTAAAATGCAAACCCGCTGTTGGTGCTGCCACCGAACCATCGATTTTTGCATAAACAGTTTGATAGCTTTCTTCGTCGCTTTCTTCGGTGTCACGGTTCAGGTATGGAGGAATGGGCAGTTGTCCGATGTGTTCGATAATCTCGGAGAAGTGCACGCCGCCGTTCCACACAAAACGAATGTGAAACGAATTGCCTTCCTGTCCGATTTTGGCCGCAGTCAGCTCTATGACTTGACCATCGATTTTAAAAGTCTGACTCAGGAAACCTTCTTTCCATTTTTTTGAGTTGCCCACCATACATTTCCAGGTCACTTCTTCTGTTTCCTGAAAAGCTACCTGGTAATCGGCCGGTTCAACGGGCTCCAGACAAAAGATCTCGATTTTGGCACCGGTTTCCTTATAAAAAAACAAACGGGCATGAATTACGCGGGTATTGTTAAAAACCAGCTGCGTTTCTTCCGGAAGGTAATTGGCGCAGTTTTCAAAAATATCCTGTGTTATTGTACCGTTCTGCCTGACAAGCAATTTTGATTTATCGCGCTTAGTTAGCGGGTATTTGGCTATTCGCTCATCGGGCAGGTTATAAGTGTAATCGCTAATCTTTATGTCTTTGTATCTGTTCAAAACAATTGTCTTTTAGGACTGCAAAAGTAAGAATTTCTTTTTTGTTGTAATCAAGTTGCAATTAAGGGCTGAAGCCCGTTTGAAAGCTGTTTGTTTAATCTCGGACTTAGTTCTGCGAACCTGAATGGGCTTTAACCCTTAATGATAAATATTAATGCTACTTTTGCAGGAAAGTAAGAAAGTCATGATAAAAGTAGGCGATAAGGTTAAGTTTTTAAACGATGTTGGCGGTGGGGTAGTAACCGGTTTTGTAAATAAAAATACGGTAAATGTTGAAGGCGATGATGGTTTTGAAGTGCCTTGCCTGATAAGAGAGCTGGTGAATGTAAGTGCACCTGAGCTGAATGTTAGCAGTAACGCGCGTACACAACAGGAGACGCTGGCAGAAGTGCAGCCTGAACCGGAATATATCGAGCCGAAAGGCGAAATCATTAACGGCAAAAATGCGGCAGAATTTTATTTCTGTTTTGTTCCTACAAATCCAAAAAATCCGCTGTCGGGAGAAATTGAATTGTATTTGGTTAACGACAGCAATTTTACGGTGCTGTTTAATTATTCGTATATAAAAACCGATGGTGTTGAGGCCATAAAACAAGGTTCGGTTCGTTCGAATTCAAGAGAAAAGATTGATGCTTTGGTACAGGAGGATTTTAGCGATTTGCCTGACTTTGGATTTCAGCTGATCTATTTCCGCGAAACTGAAAGCGAATGGAACCTGCCAATGGTGAAGAAGTTCCGGGTAAATCCGGTGAAATTTTACAAAGAATCTACCTTTCGCGAAAATTCATACTTCAAAAAGAATGCTTTGGTTTTGAAGATCACTTCTGATACTTTTCAGACTGAGCTGGATAAGCTAACGCAGGATGATTTCAAAAAAGTGGTTAAGGCAAAGGAAACTATAGAAGCGCCAAAACGAAAGGAACGTAAGCGCAATGCCGAAGAGATGGTGATCGATTTGCATATTACCGAACTACTGGATGAATCGGAAGGTTTGAGTAACCGCGAAATTCTGGATATACAAATGGATGCTGTTGAATCGGAAATGAACCTGGCCATTAAAAACCATACGAAACGGGTTGTATTTATCCATGGTGTAGGACAGGGCGTTTTAAAACAGGAGGTCACCAACCTGCTGAAACGCAAATTCAAAAAATACTATTTCCAGGACGCTTCGTTTAAGGAGTATGGTTATGGCGCAACTATGGTTATTCTGCGGAAGTAGTTGAGTGTTTTAACCACAAAGTTTGAAGCCTCCTAAAATTGAAGCATGTGAGCATTTACCTTTCAGGCATTGATAGTAGTAACGATTTGTAAAATTCAGCGAAGTATTTTCAATGATTGAAAATCGTTATCGGTAGTAATTTTCAATTTCTTCTGCAATCAGCTCAAACTCTGATTCATCCTGAATATTCATCCTTATTATTTTTCCATTTGGATGAATTAAAAAGGAAGAAGGTAAATTCGAAATGCCATATTTGGCTATTATTTCATCTGATACCATTGCATTGGGGTATTCAATATTATATTTTTCGATACAGGATTTAGCTTTCGATTCGTCATCCTGGATTAATCCAATAACTTCCAGTTTGTCGTGAGAAACTGAGGCATATAGTTTTTCTATTTTAGGAATAGCGTTAATGCAGGGGGGGCACCAGGACCCCCAAAAGTCAACAAACACAAATTTATTGGGCTGGTCGCTTAAATTAAATCTATTTCCATTTAAACATATTATGGAAAATGGAGGTGCCTGTTTCCCTACCTTTACGGTTAGGCGTGCCAGCATAAAATCAATTCCCAGAGGCTCTGTAAAAGGTTCATATTTCTCATTGTTTTTTATTTCTCTCAGAATTTCTATCGCTTTGTTGGGGTTGTTGTTTGCGTAATAGTTAACTTGTACCATCAGAATATTTGTGCGAAACTCGTAATCTGGAGAAGCATGAATAAAATCTTCCTGAAATTGATCAAGATAATCGATTGGCAGATTTTGTTTTTCGAAGAATTCAGGTAATTGACTGATTGTACTCTGAGTATATAAAAGGTAGAGAAACGGAACCGGAGTGAGTAAATATGATTTCGGATCCAATTGATTTAATTTGTCGATAATTGCCTGAAAATTGTTTAAGCCTTGTTCGTCTAAAAAATACGCCTTTTGCTCATCGGTAATGGTATTGCCCACGTTGCCTTGAGCTGATGCCATCATAAATTTTAAACACAATAAACGAATCTCCCGGTCAAGAATGATTTGTTTTAACTCGGAATCATAATGTTTCTCAAGTTCTTCATGCTCCCAAAGTAAGGAGTCGATAATGTTTAACGATATTTCCTTCGATACGGCAGTTTTTCTGGAATCCTCTAGTTTTTTATCGAGCATATTTACCTGCGCAACCAACTCAACAAAATTTTTCTGTTTCTCAGGTTCCGAAGTTCTTAAAACCGATTCTTTATAGGTTAAGGAATACAATGAGGGGTCAAAAATGAGCTCGTTGTTGGAATAGATATTTTTTAAAAGCACCCATTCCATAAGCGGCGAAACATTGGGGTTTAATAAATCGCTGGTTTCTTGCCCATTTACAAAAAAGGCATAATGCGTTCCTTCTTTTAAAACGTCGGGTTTTTCTTCCAGAATCCAAGTGTTATCTTTCCTCGTCATTGGTATTTCTCCCGGTTCGCCAAAGCTGTTAAAATCTCCCCGGAGCGTTACCTTATTTATTTTATCTATGCTGGTAATTCCGCCCCAGCCAATAATTGCAGGGTTTAGCTCCAGTTCAATTTTGAAGTTTTCAACAGGAGGAATATATACCGGTTTTACAAGTGGTTTTGTTCCAAAAGCCAGAACACCGGCTGCATAAGCACCGGGTGGAACAGAAATTTTGTGATGAGACCCATGGAAGGCAAACTTTATTTCGGTTTCTGGTAATTTTTGGCCAATTGCTATTTCTGTAGTTTGAAACAGAAACAAATATACCGAGTCGGCTTCAGTGGTAGTGTTGTAAGTTACGTTTATGTCAACATCTACGAATTGTGCATTGCTTTTGGTAGCAAGAAGCAGGAACAGAGCCAGGAGAATTAAAAGATTTTTCATGGGTGTTGAATTTTGGTTTCTTAAAATTAAATAATAAATAGTTGAAATACAATGTTATACGTGCATGGTTTTACGCATGGTAAATAAGTGGCGTTTTTACAAAAGCAATCAAGTTTTTACTACTTTTGCACCGGCAAGCCGCTTTATCGGGCTGACGATTACTGTCAGTCAGGAAAGTCCGGGCAACGCAGGGCGCCGTGCTTCCTAGCGGGAAGATCTTTGAAAGGGGATAGCAACGTAACAGAAAATAACCACCTTGTTGTGGCGTGTCCACGGCAGGGAACGGGTGAAAAGGTGCGGTAAAAGCGCACCGGTGGAGGTGGCAACATCGCCAGCCGTACGTCTTACGGGTTGCAAAGCCATGTATATCCAAAGTGTATGCCGCTGTTGCGGTACAGCGAAACGGCCCGTTTTGCTCTCAACGCACAAGAGACTTTGGAGGGGTAGGCTGCAGGATCCCGGCAGTGATGTCGGGACTAGATAAATGATAAAGCTTTCCTGACGATAAATGTCAGGATTGACAGGACCCGGCTTACAGGCTTGCCTTTTTAATGAAACTCAAAATTCAGGATCCGTCAACTGACGGAGAACTGGATTTTGTTAGTTGAATTAATCCCGATAACGAAGTTAATCGGGATATTAGAACTCATCGGGTGACTGGTTGTTTTAACTATTAGTCACCCGTTGTGTTTTGACTCACCCCCAGTTTCATCTCATCCAAAGCCTTTTATTTCATTCCTTCTCCAAGGAAAAACCCCGGAACAGGAGGTTGGTTATAAGCAACATTTTGCCACGAAATTGCGATTCGGTATTGCAGATCCTGCATTAATGTTACCATACGATAATTGCTTGGAATGGTGGTTGAATAAATCCTTAGTTTCTGATTATCGCGTGTGCGCCAAATCACTTCTTCCCTCCAGTCGCCCCATAAATCAGCACTTAGTACGGGAGTAGATTTAGTCCCGTTATTTGAGGTGCACTCCGGATCGGTAAACAGCACCTCTTCTTTTTTGTTTTCCCAATCCCATTTGGTTATCCTGTTGCTGTTCAATAATTCACGCAGCAGGTCGCCATCCCACCAAATTGCAAAGTTGCATGTTTGGGGAGCCTTGCCTAGTTTCTTCCCCTGCGCTGAGTACAAAGTGCCAATATTTGACCAAAGTTCGCAGCCCGGGTAGTTGGGATCGATATCGGCAGCGCAGGCACGGCCTTCATCCTGCCCGGGATTATGACCAAAAATAATTTCTCCCGTCCGTGCATCATATAAAGCCTCTCCAAAACCATTCTCATATCCTTTCACGGGTACTTCGTTTTCATGCACACCCCATACTTCCTGTCCCGGCCGGGTTGGATCAATATCAGTTACATACATTGCATCGCCGTGTCGAAGTCCTGTTGTATACATTCCTGAACCATTGTCGTCAACAGCCATCGCGCCATAAATAATCTCATCTTTTCCGTCGTTATCCACATCGGCGACTGAGATACCATGATTTCCCTGTCCTGAATAAAGTTCCAGTCCCGGATCGGCACTATTAAAAACACAGCGTTGGAATAATTCTCCCTCTCGCCAGTCCCAGGCTGCCAAAACCGATTTCCCATAATACCCACGACACATCACCACACTGGGTAATTTCCCATCGAGATATGCTACTGTTGCCAAAAAACGATCCGATCGGTTGGCTGTATTGTCATTACCTCCGTTGCCTCCAACGCCTCCCCAATCATCCAGATTTCCTCTTGCCGGCACATAATTGGTAGTAGCAAGTGCAGCGCCTGTCCGTCCGTCGAAAATGGTAAAATATTCCGGGCCGGTAACGATCTTGCCAAATGTTCTGCTTTGTTGGTCCCGGTCGACCCAGTCGGCTTTTGAATCACCAATAACAGTTCCCGTTCCGTCAATGGTACCATCGGCTGTTTTCATGGCGACTTCGGCCCGGCCATCGCCATCAAGGTCATAAACAATAAACTGGGTATAGTGGGCTCCTTCGCGAATATTTTTCCCCAGATTGATTGTCCAGAGAAGGGTGCCGTCCATTTTGTAGGCGTGGAATATGGGTTCGGTGGTAATACCTAAATGTGAATTATCAGCACCTCGTCCGGTCATGTGAACAAGCAGGTCATAATGACCGTCGCCGTCAAGATCGCCCACCGAGGCATCGTTGGGGGAGTAGCCATCCGGGGTTTGCAAAGAAATTTCCCAGTAAGGTGCCTGCCATACTTTACAGGAAGCAATCGACTGTTTATTTTCGGCTCCGTTTAACAATTCTATCAATTCGTAGGTTGATCCTTCTTTGGCGTCGACATCGGTATAGTTTGTCATTTTTATCGGAGAAGAATTGATCTTTTCTCCATTCCTGTAAAGATTAAAGGCAATCTGTTCGGGATCTGATTTTAACAGACGCCAGCTTAAAAATACGGAATTTTGTTCTGCCGGAATGGCTACCAAAGCCCTGCCCAGCTTTTCCATTACATGTTGTGCCCTCGCGTTTGATAATCCAGTAATCAATAGAAGAAGAATGAATAAGGTGCTCTTTATCATTTGCTTGTATTTTTTTGTTGCCATCGAATGCGTACCAATATCACAATTATTTATGAGAAAAGCATTTTTGGGAATGGTTTCATTTTATTGTCGAAATAAAAGGTATAAAATCGTTATGGCTTTTTTATCCTTTGGCACCGGAAAGCCGCTTTATCGCCCCGACGATAAATGTCAGGATTGACAGGACCCGGCTTTCAGGCTTGCCTTTTTTTAATGAAACTCAGGATTTGGAATCCGTCGGTAGACGGAGAACCAAATTCTGTTAGTTGAATTAATCCCGATAACGAAGTTCATCGGGATATTATAACTCAGCGGGTGACTGGTTGTTTTAACTATTAGTCACCCGCTGAATTGTTTTAAGATTCCGTCATTTTTTATAGAGAACATCCTGTTTTTTTACTTTTTCTTTATGATGAATAGAATGATGCCGGGAGTTCCCGGCGCATTGTTTTTACTTCATTTCCACCTTTCGGGAGTCCCTGACGATGTGTTTTAAGTTCATTTCAAGGTTTCGGGAAGACCCGACAGCTTGTTTTAATTTGAGTTCTGCCTTTCGGGAAAGTCCGAAAGTCGCATTTTGGTTGATTTCTTCCCTTCGGGTAATCCCGACGGTCAGTTTTAAATTCATTTATGTGTTTCGGGATATCCCGATGGCAAAAAAACGGCTATTATTAGCCTCCTGTTTACCTTTTTAATTTCCAGTCAACCTCTTTCTTAAGCAAATATTCCAACGGAAACGAAAACTTGATCTGTTCGCCAAAGGCTATGGCATCTGCCAGTTTGTATCCTTTGTATTCAACCAGGTAAGCCATCATAAAATAGGTAACCCGGCCGGCACTTCCGCAATGAATTAATACCTTTTTGTATTTGCCATCCAAAGCCTCAGCAAATTTCTCCAGGTTTTCGGTCGTATAACCATCGTAGCCTGCAACGGGCAACGAAACGTATTTCATTTTCAGTTTGGCAACCATTTCTTCTTCGTTAAATGCTTCTTCGGCAAAATCCTCGTTTTCATCTTCTGTACGAAGATTGATCACCAAATCAACACCCTGTTCTTTTAACCACTCAAAGGTTTCGAGATTGGGCTGACCACTGAAAAACATGTTGTCGCTTTTGTACAGGTTGTGCGCATTATCGAGCTCTTCAACCTTTGGAACTCCCTTTTTCTGAAGTGTTGAAGCCAGTGCAGATGGCGCATTAAAAAGAAGTATTACACAACTAAACAGCAGTAGGGTAAACCTTTTCATGAAATAGAATTTAAGATTATCACATAAAATTAGTAATCCGGAACCTCAATTCTGTTAATGAAGTGTTATTGCTTGTTAACGAGGTTAAAAACAGAAGATCTGATTCTGCTCTGCTCGTTTTTGTTAAGGAGAGTCTGAACTTTTGTAGTTATAACTGATGTTTTAGTTCAACAAAAAGTGAATAGTAAAACGGATCGGCATTGGTCATGCTTGCCATATAAAGATCAGCTTCGGAAACAATTGTTTTAAATTCGTTCCACTTTACGGCTTCGGCAAAGGTGTCAACGGCGTCATTCCACAGTGTGTTGGCATACAGAATTTTGTCGCTGTAGTACATCTCTATTTTTTTGGCCGTTGAATCGTCATTTTGTGATTTGGACAGCTCTCTTTTTAACGATTCGATACCGGAATAGTACTGGCACAAAACGATAGAGCCACCCTCTGCGAGCATGCTTTTAGCCTTGTCGATAATTTTCTTTTTGTCGGTAAAATTGAAATAGAACAACACATAATTCATCAGAACTACATCGTACTTTTTACCGGGTTCATATTGAAAAAAATCGTCGTTAATGATTTCCACATTCTCTGCGTTGGCAAATTTATCATTGGTGCAGGCAAATACTTTGGGATTTTTCTCGATACCCGTTATAAATGCTTCCGGGAAATTATGCTGCACCACTTCCACATAATTGCCATATCCACAGCCTAAATCAAACAGGTTTATGGTAGTGTTGCCTTTGGTTATATTGCGTAAATAATCAAGAAAACGAAACTGGGTGAAATTTTGGAAAGCATTCTGCCCCGATTCCGTGTAATAAGCTTCATCAAAAGGACTCTCTATTTTTTGGGGTATTTTTAAATCAACCAGGTGATAAAGTGTTTCGCTCAGTCTGACTTCGTAATCCAGTTTTCGTTCTGTTATCAGGCTTCCCCATATCTCACTTTCCTTTCCTGTAATCGATTGAAAGTTGTACCCGGGGTTATTGTATTTCTGCACCAGATCGCGCACAAAGCGAAAATCACTAATTAATTGTTTTTCTTTGCGGCTCAACGATTTATAGGATAAGTTCCCGTCGATCCGAATCAGTTTGCTTATCCTGTCATGTTCCAGGAGCGAGTTATAGTCTTGGGTGATTTCCATTTTATTTCCCGGAAATGATAGAATTCCGAAATGAATCAGGAATTCGGTAAGCGATGTGCTGATTCTGTCTTTGTAATCAACGGCAGCCATTTTCTGTATTCCGGGATTTTTAAGCTCAATATCCTGATTATTTGCTAAAACATACAAACCAATTGCCCGAAGGTAGTTGAGCATCTTTTCAAAATAATCGAGTTTGCAGGCTGTTGTATTGGCTTTGAGTAAGCGGGTGGCATTAACAAGCAGGCGTTGGGTAAGATTCAAGGAAACAGGATCCGTTGATTGTTGGTACGATGCGAAATCAATTTGCTTGTTGTTGATCATTGTTTACTGGTTTGATAGGTGTAGAAGAATGTATCCTGTATGATTTCTCCTTCTTTAATTCATCAAATTGTCTCATTTAAAAAAGATCGGGGCGCGATTTTAATTCGAGCCCCGGCCTTTTATTTGAAGTAGGATTTATACCACTTCACAAACTCGCCAATTCCTTCCGCCAGCGGCGTGTCGGGCGAGTAGCCAAAGTCTTTTTCCAGTGCACTTACATCGGCGTAGGTTTTATACACATCGCCGGGTTGCATGTCGTGGTATTCTTTAATGGCTTCCTGTCCAAGTGCTTTTTCAATGGTTTCGATAAAATCCAAGAGTTTCACCGGACTGGAATTACCAATGTTATGAACTTTGTAAGGAATTCTGGATTCTGGATACTTTTGGCTTGCCGCTTTTTGTGGGGGCGCATTTAATATCTTAATTATTCCCTCAACAATATCATCGATATAGGTAAAGTCGCGGTACAGATCGCCATGGTTAAATATCTTAATGGCATCTCCATTCAGGATATTTTTTGTAAACGAGAAGTAGGCCATATCCGGTCGGCCCCATGGTCCGTAAACCGTAAAAAAGCGCAGCCCCGTTGTTGGAATACCATATAAATGACTGTAGGTATGTGCCATCAACTCGTTGCTCTTTTTGGTAGCCGCGTATAAACTCACCGGGTTATCCACCGCATCATCAACCGACAGCGGCATTTTTGCACTATTGCCATACACACTCGACGAGCTGGCATAAACCAAATGCTGAATGTTGTTGTGGCGGCAGGCTTCAAGAATATTGATAAAACCAACAATATTACTGTCGATATAAGCGCGTGGATTTTCGATACTGTAACGCACTCCGGCCTGAGCAGCCAGGTTGCAAACCATATTGAACTTTTCGGTTTCGAAAAGCTGATCGATTTGCTCGCGGTCTTCCAGGTTCATCCGAACAAAGGAATACGCCGGATTTTTTGTGCTGACAACCTTTTTGTGCCAGTTCTCAGCTTCACGCGAAATACCTGCTTCGGCCAAACGGGCATATTTCAGCCCGGTTGAATAGTAGTTATTGATATTATCAATACCAACTACTTCAACTCCTTGCTCCAATAACTTATTGGCAAGGTGAAAACCGATAAATCCTGCTGTGCCCGTTACCAGTATCTTCATTTCAAATTCCTAGTGGTTAGGAAATACTTTGTTCATTGCTAAGTAATCCAAAATAGCATCCAGGTTTTCTTCGTTTTGCTCCGGTTTGAAAACCAGTTTTGCGTTTGTTGGTGCTTCGTATTCCAAATCAGCGCCTGGTAAACCAGTAGTTTTCCCTTGCTCTAGTAATTCGTACAACTCCGGTTTATTGTTTTTGCAATATTCCAGATCTGCATCCATGTAGAACAGATGGAAACGGTCTTTGCCAATTATCTCTGCCACCTGGTCGCGCAACGATTCGTTACGAGAGATATAGGAGGCAATAGTAATAATTCCCTGGTCGTTCAGCATTTTGCAAATGTGTGCCACACGACGCAGGTTCTCTGCTCTGTCGGCAGGAGAGAAGTCCAATTCGCGGCTCAATCCTGAGCGTACAGAACTTCCGTCGATCAATACCACTGTAGCACCGTTGTCGAACAATTTTTTCTCCAGACTAAAAGCCAACTCGTTTTTACCCGAACCGTGCAGCCCGGTAATCCAAATGGTTTCACCTTTCTGGTTGTACTTCTGAATGTACTCTTCCGGTTTGATCAGCGCTTCGCCCAAGGCAATTTTAGCCTTATCCACATCGGTAATACGCGATGGCAAGCTGTTACTGCCCAATTTGTCGATGATCATACCCACCGCTACGGTGTTATGCGTAACCGGATCAATTAAAATAAACGAACCGGTTTGATGATTCTTTTTATACGGATCGAAGTAAAGTGGCTTGGTAGTGGTAATTACCACGCGGCCAATTTCGTTCAGCTTGAATTTTTCGATGTTCGATTTTTCAAGCGTGTTTACATCCACTTTGTATTTAATCTCGTCGATGCGGGCCTTTGTATTGTTGTTGGCATGTTTGATGTAAAACTGGGTGGAAAGATTCATATCAGTTTCATCCATCCAAACCAGCATGGCTTCAAACTGACGCTCTACACGTGGCAGGTTATCAGGATGAACCAACATATCGCCACGCGAAATATCAATCTCATCTTCCAGCGTAACGGTTACCGATTGCGGTGGGAAAGCATAATCCAGTTCGCCTTCGTAAGTAACGATTTTCTCTACTTTCGATTTTTTCATCGAAGGCAGCACCATTACTTCATCACCTTTTTTTATGATACCTGAAGCTACAGAAGTTGAGAACCCACGGAATTTAATATCGGGGCGCAACACATACTGAACCGGGAAACGCAGGTCGTCGAAATTGCGGTCGGAACTTACATGAACGTTCTCCAAAAACTCCAGCAGACAAGGACCATGGTACCAATCCATATTCTCGCCTTTATCCACCACGTTGTCGCCTTTTAATGCCGACAGCGGAATAAAGTTTACATCAGGTATATCCAATTGGGTAACAAATGCTTTGTAGTCGGCTTTAATTTCCTCAAAACGTTCCTGTTTGTAATCTGCCAGGTCCATTTTGTTAATGGCTACCACCACGTGTTTAATTCCCAGCAAGTTGGCCAGATAGGTGTGGCGCTTTGTCTGGGTAATTACTCCGTAGCGAGCATCTATAAGAATAATGGCCAGGTTGGCAGTCGATCCACCGGTAATCATGTTACGGGTGTACTGCTCGTGTCCCGGAGTATCCGCGATAATAAATTTACGTTTTGCAGTTGAGAAGTAGCGGTAAGCAACGTCGATGGTAATTCCCTGCTCGCGCTCGGCTTTCAAACCATCGAGCAACAAGGCATAGTCAATTTCTTCACCGGCATGGCCAATACGTTTGCTGTCGCGGTGTAAAGCTTCAAGCTGATCTTCGTAAAGCATTTTACTGTCAGCCATCAGTCGTCCGATAAGCGTTGATTTGCCATCGTCAACCGATCCTGCAGTCAGTAAGCGTAATAAATCCTTTTTCTGGTCTTGATCCAGAAACTCTTGTATGTTAAGTTTTTTTGTAGTCATCTTTTTGATACTTGATGTTTGATACTAGATGCTGGATGCTTGATTCTGGATACCCGATCAATCAAGAATCCGGAATCCGGTATCCAGTCTAGAAATACCCTTCTCTTTTTTTCTGTTCCATACTTGCTTCCTGGTCGAAGTCGATAACACGTGTTGTACGTTCAGAAACGGTAACGGTCATCATTTCTTCCACAATTTTCTCGATAGTATCAGCTTCCGATTCAATAGCACCGGTAAGCGGGTAACATCCCAATGTACGGAAACGTACCATGCGCATTTCTGCTTTGTCGCGCAGTTCTTTTGGCATACGTTCGTCGTCTACCATAACAAGGGTGCCATCCATTTCAACCACCGGACGTTCTTTGGCGTAATACAGCGGAACGATAGGGATATTCTCCAAACGAATGTATTGCCAGATGTCCAACTCAGTCCAGTTTGAAATCGGGAACACACGAATAGACTCACCTTTCTGAACGCGGCTGTTGTAGATATTCCAAAGCTCAGGACGCTGGTTTTTTGGATCCCACTGGTGGAATTTATCGCGGAACGAGAAGATACGCTCTTTTGCACGTGACTTTTCCTCATCACGACGGGCGCCACCAAAGGCAGCATCAAATTTGTATTTATTCAGACCTGCCAGCAGCGCCTGTGTTTTCATAATGTCGGTGTGTACTTTACTTCCGTGAGTAAACGGACCAACACCACTTTCAAAACCTTCTTTGTTGTAATGAACGATCAAATCCCAGCCTTTTTCTTTCGCATAGCTGTCGCGGAAATCGATCATTTCCTGGAATTTCCATTTCGAGTCGATATGCATCAACGGAAACGGTACTTTACCGGGATAAAATGCTTTCTCGGCCAGGCGCACCATCACTGATGAGTCTTTTCCGATGGAATAAAGCATAACTGGATTTTCGAACTCGGCTGCCACCTCGCGGATGATGTGGATGGCTTCTGCCTCCAGTTCGCGAAGGTTGGTTAATGAATAATTATCCATTCTTTTCTATTTTAGTTTTTACAGCCCGGTATGATTACTTTTTTGGGTATGTTGCTGATATCTACCAATAGTAGGCTGTAGCTGTATTAATTTCGTACTCTTATTTTCAAACGAATGCAAATATAGAATTTTATTCCGGTTGGCTTAAGGAATGAAGGGTTTTGTCCGGTGATCGATTTCTTTCTTAAGAATGAATTTAAATAAGAGGCAGGATGAGGTAAGAACTAGAAGCTCCAGAAATACGGAATAAGTAACATTGATAAGATAAATGCGATTAAATTCAGCGGAAGACCAATTTTTAAATAGTCGCGGAATTTGTAGTTACCAATAGCCTGAATAATCAGGTTTGTTTGATAGCCAATTGGAGTTGAGAAACTTGCCGATGCTGCGATGGCTATGGTTACAAAAAATGGTTTCGGATCGACATTTAGCTGTTGAGATGCTGCGAGTGCAATCGGAAATACAAGTGCCGCTGCAGCATTATTGGTAATGATTTCGGTAAAAATAGCTGTAATAATATAAAGTGCCGCCATTACTCCGATAGGACCAAATCCTTTTGAGAAATTAATTGTGGTTCGCGCAATTGCTTCGGCGGCACCGGAATTTTGCATGGCTTTACTTAGGGCAAAAGCACATGCAATGGTAATTAGTACATCCCAACTTACAGCCTTTGTGTATTTCTGATGAGGCATAATTTTTAACCAAATCAATAACATAGCTGCAATTGAGGCAAAGAAAAACATGTCGAGTGTAACACCATCGGGTGATGAGATAAATTTGCCGATTGTTGTTCCCACAACCATACCGATAAGAATGATAAAGGCAAGCCACTTTTTCCAAAAAGTACCTGTACTTCGGTAATCGCGGATGTACGAGGTGAGCAAAAAGATTTTTGAATCGCCCCAGTTTTCGATAAATTTTTCGGTGGTAAGTAAAACAAGGTTGTCGCCGGTTTTCAGGTGCAACTTGTCTTTATTGCTGGTAATGCGCTCCCCGTTGCGGTGTATGGCAAGCACCACCGCCTGGTAGTGATCGTAAAAGTTAAACTCGTGAATATTTTTGCCAATTGCCGGAAAACGCGGAGATAAAACAGCCTCGTATTGTTTCAGGTTTTCCTTGGGTACATTCTTAATCAGGTCGATGCCACTTAGCTTTACATTTGAATTCGCAAGGATGTAATTTAAACGATCAGATTTTCCGGCCACCAGCAGAATGTCGTCAGCCATAAGTTTAAACGAACCTTTTTTCGTTTCAATTATATTTCCGTCGCGGTTAATGGTTTGAATGATCAGGCCTTTTAACTCCTTCATTCGGCCATTTTTTACTTCAAGGCCAATCAGGTTGCTGTTTTCGGTAATAATAATGTCGTAGTGGTAGTCTTTGTATTCGGTTGAGCTTTTTGAGTTAAAAAATATTTTCTCGCCGGGAAGTAGCCTGTTACTAAAAACAGTCATGTAAATAGTACCGGCAATGGCAATAAACCCGCCAATTTTTGCCAGTTCAAACATACTAAAACCTTCGTGTCCATTCTCCAGAATTAAACCGTGCACCACAAGGTTGGTAGATGTGCCGATAAGTGTGCACATTCCACCAAAAATGGTAGCGTACGAAAGTGGTATCAGAAATTTCTTTGATGAGAGGTTAAGGTTTTCCGACCATCTTTTAATGATAGGTGCAAAAATAATAACTACCGGTGTATTGTTCAGAAAAGCAGAGAGCACCGAAACAGGAAGCATGATTTGCGGAATCAGCGAAACCATTTTTCTTCTTTTTCGGGGCAGATAGGTTTGTGCCAGTCGGTTTAGTATACCCGATTGTCGTATTCCTTCGCTTACTATAAAAAGAATACCGATGGTAATCATTCCCTTGTTTGAAAAGCCGGCCAACATCTCCTTATCTGTAATCGCTCCCGTTGCCATAAGTATAATTGCGGAAGAAAAAAAGATAAGGCCCGGGCGCATCAATTCTTTTGCCAGGGCAATAATGGTTATCAAAACAATAGCCAGTACAATATATCCTTCGGTACTAATCAAATTGATGCGGTATTAAGTTGTTGCTCTGTTCAAACTTAGTTTTCAAGAAAAATCAAAACTAATATTTAAATTTTTTCTCATCAAATAAATCTTCTGAAATAAAATTGGCCCTAAAACTAAATGTGTTGTAAGTTGTTGTAAACGTGGGGAAAACCCCTGTAATGAGAACCGAAAATATGTGTGGTGCGGGTAAGTGTTGTTGGCCGGAAGTGACGAAATTTTATTTTTTTTGAAAAAAATAGCTTTGTGATTTGTGTGAAAAAAAATAATGATTACTTTTGCACCCGCCTTTGAGAAACAAAGGTACTATAAGGATGACTCAGTAGCTCAGTTGGTAGAGCACATCCCTTTTAAGGATGGGGTCCTGGGTTCGAGCCCCAGCTGAGTCACCAAGTCGGAAATCATTCCGAATCAAAAGCGCTTAAATCGTTGATTTATAGCGCTTTTTTATTTTGCAGTAATTCAAAGTGAGTCAAAAAATACCAAAAAAAAGGGGACTAAATCGAGACCCATCGATTTTTGGCTCAAAAATAGGTCTCTTTTTTGTAACTCTCTGATATTCATAATTTAATTTGGTCTGAATTGGTCTCTTTTGCTGTTGTGAAACGGCACTTTTTGGGGTAATTTTACCCAAAAAGAGACCTAAGGAGACCCTAAAACTTAAAAATTTAGGAGTTATGAGAATCAGAATTAGTCTTCTGTTAAAGAAATCAAAAAGTAAAAACAGCGGGAAATGCCCTGTTTATGCGCGTTGTGTGATGGATGGACGAAGAATTGAGCTGTCCACGTCAATTTTAGTGGATGTAGATAGTTGGGATAAATCAAGGCAGGAAATTGCCGGGAATTCGCAGGAAATTAGAATCCTTAATAATCGTTTGTTGAAATTCGTATCTGGAATTTATGATATCTACAATCAATTGGAAGCAAGTCATGATGATTTTGATGTTTATACCATCAAAGAAAAGATCACAGGTACCAGTTCGAAAGATTATTTTATTGAACTATTTGAGTCAGTTATCGAATCAATTGAAAAAAAGTTAGGGAAAGGCTATTCCAAAGGAACTTTAAAACACTATCGTACTTCGTTAACGCGATTAAAGGATTTTGTAAAGGAATTTTATTTTCGGAAAGATATTGAGATCAAAAAAGTTGATTATACTTTTCTAAATGCTTTTGATATTTACCTAAAATCTAAACACAATATTGGTACGAACACGGTATGGGGATATCATAGACACGTAAAGAAGGTTTTAAATGATGCGGTTTCAAGGGGTTTTATTGTTCGGAATCCTTATGAAAACTTCAAAGTAAAAAGAGGTGATGCAAATCGGGATTTTCTTACTCTAAAAGAAATTAAAAAAATTGAGAAGAAACGTATTCAGATTGATAGGCTTGCCATTGTACGGGATGTTTTTGTGTTTGCATGTTATACCGGTTTGTCGTATTCTGACATTGCAAAACTGAGCTACCATCACATTCATAAAGGTGATGACGGTGAAGATTGGATTATTATCGATCGCAACAAAACAAAAAACAGGTGTCGTATTCCTTTACTCCCCAATGCTTTAAAGATTCTGAGGAAATATAAAGATTATGCTTGGAATGAATCACAAGGATTATTATTGCCAGTTCGTTCGAACCAAAAAATGAATGCTTACCTTAAAGAGTTGGCAACAATATGTGGAATTAAAAAGAACTTATCAATGCACGTTGCGAGGCATTCATTTGCAACATCAGTAACGCTCTCCAATGGAATACCGATAGAGACGGTATCAAAAATGTTGGGGCATAATTCATTAAAAACAACGCAAGTCTATGCGCGAATTGTTGATAAGAAGATTTCGGAAGATATGAAGAGGTTGAAAGCAATTTTATGAATAGGGAATCGTAGTTTTATTTTCTATATAGACTCTCATTGCTTTAGAATGAAATAGGGAATCGTAAGATGAATTGAATTTTTGTAAAAAAGATTTAAAAAGTTATTGTTTGAACACTTGTAAGCGACCAATATAGAACAATTCAGTAATATTATAAGTATTGGTTTTTACTTCGAGATATTTCACAGTTGGGCGATAATCGTCCTTACCTGACTATTACAACCAATAGGTGGTATTTCTGTCCATCGTTTAGAATTCCCATGTTGAGCTGTTGTTCTTTTAATAAACTATTGCGTAAAAAGAAATAATAATTGCTTCTGCAAAATTTGCTTCCAAGAGCGAATAAATAATTTTCACATAAATTCTGTAGTTTTTTTGTATAAAAACCATATTGTTCAAAAGAATGAAAATTAATCGCCTTTGTTTTGAATGAAATCTGGGAATCCATTTATTGTCCAACTTATCACTCTGGCTCTGGTTGCTCGATTCGGATCACCTAGTTCATGGCCTACAATATCTTTAAAGTCTCGCGAATGATAGATCATAATTACTTCGCTATCATTCTCAGTAGTTGTAAATGAATTATGTCCAGGACCGAACCGATCAACTTCCGCATTTGTAGAAAATACGGGTGCTGGAGATTTGTGCCAATTCAGTTTATCTAATAAGTTGGCATTATCATCTATCCATAGCATGCCCATACAATAATTGTGATTTGTTGCACTTGCAGAATAGGAGATAAAAATTCTTCCGTTTTTTTTCAATACTGCCGGTCCCTCATTTACTTTATACTTCATTTTTTCCCAACTATATTCTGGAATAGAGAGCACCAGTTCGGGACCGGTTAAAGTGAGGGGATCTCTCATTTCGGATAATATAATTCCTGTACCATAATTTCTTACACTTTGAGCCCAAACCAAGTAACGAGTTCCCTTGTGTTCAAATGTTGTGGCATCCAAAGAAAAAGAATCATTTTTTGTTGCGATACGTCCTTCTTCCTTCCAATGTCCTTGTAATGGATCTTTGGATGAATTTGAGAGAACCCACATTCTAATGTTCCACTCATCTTCTGCTGTGGAAGCAGCAAAATAGATGTACCATTTGTTATTTATTCTGTGTAACTCCGGAGCCCAAATATGTGATGACATTTCGCCCTTTTCATGTTTGTGCCATACTTCCTTTTCGTTGGCGGTTTTGAGTCCATTTATTGTTGTCGACTTTCTGATAACAATGCGATCATACTCTGGTACAGTCGCAATTAAATAATAGGTGCCATCAATATCTTTATATATCCAAGGGTCTGCACGTTGTTCGGCAATTGGATTCTCAAATCGATTTTTTTGAGCAAAAATATGTGTTCCCAAAAAAATAAAAGCGAACAGTAGTAGTACCTTCTTCATCATTATATATCGTGTTTTTCAATTTTAATAATTTCTTAAATCCGGATGATGGCAAAGCTAAATTCTATAACACTTGAATGCTTATATTTGAGTACCAAAATAATTATGGCATGGTAACATCTTTGTCAGATTGTCTAAAGTTTAAGCGGCTTTTTGCCTATATCGTCTCCTTTTTTTATTAAAGTAATTTTGTTTGAATATCGGGATGTTAAAAATTATGGCCAGTGTATATAGTTGATTCATTTTTTAGTTTTTAACACATACAAGTATTATTTAATATCTTTGCTAAGTCCAATTAATTCTTAATTCATCGCAGTAAAAATCAATAGTGATTTTTTAGAATAGTTGGATTTTAAATACCATTTCCATTAAATCGTTATACACAAACTGAATCTTTTCGTTAATGAAATATTTTGTTGTAATATTTTTTTTTACCTCGTTCATACAAAAAACTGTGGCAGGCGATAAAACGATTGTAATCCGTGATCTAAATGCTGAATATGGTTTTACAAAGGGAAGGGTCAACTGCGTGACACAAGATTCTCAAGGTGTTATTTGGTTTGGTATGATTAACGGATTGTGTAAGTTCGATCAGAATTCATTCAAAAGGTTTACCCTCAAAAATAATTCAGGATTTCCTCAAGTCCCTGTAAATGCAATAATCGAAATTGCACCGGGAAACCTTATGGTTGGCACAAAAAACGGTTTATTCCTATTGAATACATATAAGGAAATATTTGATACCGTAAACTGCAACTCTGAGATTTCATTATCCAATATTCAGGTTCAAAGTCTTTACAAAGAAGACAGTATCAGTTTCTGGATTGGTTCAGATATGGGATTAATGAATATTAAACTTTCAGGTTACGATGAAGGGAAAATAAAATTCAAATTTGAAAAATGGTTTAATGTTTTAAACACAAACATTAAATCGAACAATATTCTTGAAATAATCGAAAATAGAAATCAGGATTTATGGTTTTTAACATTTTCAGAACTATGCTCTTACAGCCCCGTTAATGATTCAATTAAAAGATTCGAGTTGACTGGAGCTAATTCATCAATTTGGGCTGATAAAGAGAATATTCTTGTAAGTAAATTTGATGATGGACTGAAAATATTTGATACGCGAGATGAACAGTTTGGCAGTGATAGTTTTAGTTCAGGGCTTGTCGATTCGAAGTTAAAATATTTATTTAAAGACAGCAAGAATAGGTATTGGGTGAGTATATCCAACTTGGGCGTACTTTTAATGGATTCTTTAAACCAAAAAACGGAGGCAATACTGTTAAGTAATAAAGATGAGGCGTATAGAAGCCTGAATTCAAATGTTGTTTATAGAATTTATGAAGCAAAAGACGGAAGCATCTGGTTTTGTACCGAAAAAGGATTGGTACTGGTTAGTGTAAAAGAAAATTTATTCACAAACTATTCCATACCAGATGAACACAACTCGACTATCGGTATTCGATCAATCTATAAGGGCAAAGATGATAAAATTTGGCTGGGTACAGTTGGGCAAGGACTCTATTGTGCTAGAAAATTAAACGGAAGAGTTCATAAGGTTCCTTTAAGTTTAAATGGAAGGCCAATAGGCAGTGTTATTCAGGCAATAACCGAAGACTCCGATGGTAGTTTGTGGCTAGGAACCGAGGGAGACGGAATTATAAAATTGACATTTGGTGATTCTTGTTTAAATCCAATAAGTATTATAAACTACAGGTATCACCCAAATCCATTTCCAAAATACTCAATACTAAACGACTACATTATGTGTCTGTTGGAAGATAAAAACAGTAATATTTGGGTTGGCACCTGGTACGGATTGAGCTTATATAAACACTCGGAACCAAACACCAATAAGGAGAAACCTAAGGGATTTGAGAATTTCTTGAGCAACTCAGAAGATGAATTTGCATTGCAAAAGAATGTAATAATGAGTTTAGCTGAAGATTCTGAACGAAATGTTTGGGCTGGATCACAGGCAGGTATCAGTAAGATAACACCAACAGATTCCGGTTATATTTTCACATCTGACTTTTTCTCCACTAGCGGAAGAAGTATAGCAAATAAAAATATACTGGATGTTTTACTCGATGATAAAAACGGCATCTGGTTTTCTTCGCTTGATGGGGGTATTTGTTTGTTAGACCCGCAAACCGGTATTTATGAAGAATTTAACTCATCAAATGGTTTTCATGATTCCCGGGTCAATTCCATATCACAAGATTCGTCAGGAATACTGTGGTTAGGTACAACAGACGGAGTATGCAGATATAACCCGGTTTTAAAAACATTTAGAATGTATAACACCGAAGATGGAATTCTATCGAATGATTTCTTATTTAAAGCTAGTTGTTGGGTTGATAACAAACTAATATTGGGTAACACACTGGGAATAAGTATTTTTGATCCAAATGAAATTGACCAGCCCGAATTTGATCACAATCTTGTATTTACAAATTTTAAACTGTTTAATAAAGAGGCAAATATCGGGGCTTCAAAATCACCGCTAATAACTCATATCAGTAAAACAAAAGAAGTCATACTAAGTCACGACGAAAATTACATTACAATAGAGTTTGCCGTGCTTAACTATATTCATGAAAGAGACATCCAATATACATGTATTTTAGAAGGACTTGAAAGCTCATGGAATGAACTACATCGCCAAAGAAAGAAAACATATACCAGTTTGCAGCCAGGTGATTACATTTTTAAAGTAAGGACAAAGGTTGATGGCAACAGCAGGGACCAGTCCGAAATCAATCTGATTATTACAATAAAACCGCCTTTGTGGAAAAGTAAAATAGCCTACGCAGTGTATATCGTCTTTACTCTAATAATTATTTCGTTGGGTTACCGTTTTTTTCTTCATCAGGAAAGGAAGAAATATGAATTAAATATGGAGAAAATGAATGCAAAACGTATTCATGAAATGGATATGTTAAAGCTGCAATTTTATACAAATATTAGTCATGAATTACGAACCCCGTTAACTTTAATATCTTCGCCATTGGACGCGTTAATGAATAAAAAGCTTGAGCAGACTAAAATTTCCTCCTACTACCGCTTAATTCATAAAAATGTGCAACGTCTTTTGTCGTTAATTGACCAATTGCTGGATATGAGAAAGCTGGAGGAAGGTCATCTGAAGTTAGAACTATCACAAGGCGACATCATTGAATTTTCTAAACGGCTTTTCGCAAATTTTGAAGCACACGCTGAAAAGCGGAATATTAAATATAGCTATGAAGTTCCTAAGCAACCAGTCCTCAGTTATTTTGATGCCGACAAGCTTGAAAAGGTTATTTTAAATCTGTTATCAAATGCTTTTAAATACACCCCTGATTCTGGAGAGGTGAACGTACAGTTTAATTTGGAAGAACCTAAAGGTTTGCCTGAAACAAAAAAAAGGTATTATTCAATTAGCTTCACCGATACAGGTTATGGCATTCCAAAGAGTTCAATTAAGGATATATTTAAGCCGTATTATCAAGTTAAACAAAATCTCTCAGCTACTATTGCCGGAAGCGGTATTGGCTTATCATTAACCAAAGAATTAATAGAAATTCAAAGTGGAACTATTGCTGTGCAGAGTGAAGAAGGCAAGGGGACGTGTTTTACTATTACTTTGCCAATTATAACTGAAAAACCAGAAGGTAGTTTAACAAAAACACCTGAATTAGCAATCATTAAAACTATTAATAGAAATGTACAAACAGCCAAAATAGAAAAAACATCAACAAGTGTTTTATTGGTTGAAGATGATAATGACTTAAAAGAATTTATTTCTTCTGAGCTCTCAAATCACTACATTGTTCTAAATGCAAGTAATGGCAGAGAGGGCTTAAATACTGCCATTGAAAACATCCCGGATATTATTATAAGCGATGTAATGATGGAAGAACTTGATGGCATTGAAATGTGCAAACAGCTTAAAACAGATATTCGAACTAGTCATATTCCCGTCATATTGCTTACTGCGCGATATGCTGATGATATTAAACTGAAAAGTTATGAAATAGGGGCGGATGATTATATAACCAAGCCATTTAAAATATCCCTTTTACAGGCGAAGATTTCAAATTTAATTGATCAACGTAGAAAGTTGCGTAGATTGTTTGCTGAGAATAAGAATGTAGACTTTTCGGAAATCACGACAAATAAAACAGATGAGATTTTTATTGAAAAGGTTAATGAGGCAATTAACAAGAATATGAATAATTTAAATTTCAATCCAAGTTTACTAGCTTCAGAAATGGCAATGAGTAAAATGCAATTATATAGGAAAGTAGCTGCACTAACCAACCAAACCGTTTATAATTATATCAGAACAATTAAGATGAATAAAGCGGCACAACTACTTGTATCCACTGATATGCAAGTCTCTGAAATTGCTTATAAAGTTGGTTTTTCCGAAGCTTCAAATTTTTCCAATGCTTTTTCGAAATATTATAAATGTACACCTACCCAATATATAAAGAAGAATAAGAAGTAGAGATTTGCTCGGTTTTTAGAATCGAGAATGGAATACTTGAGCACATGTTACGCAGACAAAGCTCTTTGTTACTCTCTGATAATCTTCTCTAACTCTTTGAACTTACATTTGGACTTTAATACTAGGACTTATTTAATGAAGTTAATCATTAACGGTATTTTACTTTTTCGAAAAAGAAAAAACGTGTTTGGATAACCTCAATGTAAGTAAAAAAAATAAAGGTTATTTACTATGATGAGAATTAAATTGCTACAAATTAATATTTTCGCAATCTCACTTATTGTTTTTATATTATTATCCTGCGGAAAAGAGGAAGAGGAAATTGCTAAAAACCGATATATCTCAGTAATCGACAATTCAATAGTTAATCTTAGCGAAGATGGGGGAGTTACTAAAATTAGGGTAACTTCCAGCAACACGCTTTGGAAAATTAAGGTAGGAGAACCAATTTCAGGTGTTAATTATATTCGCAGTGCTTCACCTGATTACGGTGGCTCAACTACAAAGGAGAATGAAAGTACAGAAGTGAGAATTTACTACAATGCAAATAGCAATTATGATTTAAATAAACAGCCGGTTATCATCCAATCACTTGATGGAGAAATATCTGATACCGTAATTTTTACCCAAAAGGCTAAGGAGAAGCGAGTCGTATCCCTTAGAATTGATCCGTCCGAAACATTCCAAACAATTACCGGATTTGGCGGAGCCAATGCTATTTGGGGAAATGATTATTTAAACGAAAGTGAAATGGATTTAGCGCTTGATATCGAAGGAAATTCATTGGGTTTTTCGATATTTAGAATTCGCCTACCTTCTAACAAAAATGAATGGCCGGGACTGGTTAATACCATAAAATACGCAAACTCAAAAAACGTTATCGTTCTTGCCACTCCATGGTCGCCTCCTGCTCAATGGAAAAGTAATAATAGTATAGTTGGGGGAGGATATCTTCTTAAAGAACATTACGGTGATTTCATAACCTACATCAATGAATTTATTCAATATATGAAAAAGAATAATGCTGCCATTGATGTCGTTTCATTGCAGAACGAACCCGATTTGCAGGTTAGTTATGAAGGATGCGAATATACATCTGAAGAAATGTTGGATTTGGTAAAAAATTATGCCGGAGAAATAACAGGGGCTAAGGTACTTGCAGCTGAATGTTTCAATTTTAAACAAAATTATACCGATCAAATATTAAACGATCCTATAGCTGTCAATAATCTGAACATAATAGGTGGGCATATTTACGGATGTGTAATTGAAAATTATCCTTTAGCTGAAGATAAAGATAAAGAAGTCTGGATGACCGAACATTTATTGAACCTAGACAGTGGGAATACTCCATTAAATTGGACGTCTACAACAAAAAAATCAATTATCTGGAACGAATCAATGGAAATGGTCGATGAAATTCAACAGGGATTACAGTGTAACTGGAATGCCTATATTTGGTGGTACATCAGGCGTTATTATTCATTTTTAGGGGATGGAGAGCGAGGAACTGATCGGGGAACGGTTCTAAAAAGAGGTTATGCAATTTCTCATTTTTCAAAATATATTCGCCCCGGATTCGTTCGCATTGAAACAAACCTGATTAACAGTTCTTCAAAATTTCAAGCGACAGCCTTTAAAGGTGCAACTCAATATGTTCTGGTTTTATCCAATTCGGAGGACTACGCAATATCTAATGTCAATATCAATATTCCTTCCAATAATGGGACTATAATCTCTTATACTTCAACAGTTGATGATAACAGACGATTTGAAGAACTAACTAAAGAAGAGGATTCTATAGTTATTGATGTTGAGTCGAAAAGTGTAAAAACAATAATAATAGAAAAATAACTCTAAAATTGAATTTCTGATTTAAATCATGAAGTAAAAAACTTGTCACTTGACCGATCCCGTCTGTTTATACTTGAATTGCATCTTTTTAAATGTTCACTAAAAGTCTGATACAACCTATTCGGCCTATGAGTGCTTCGAGTATTTGAATATAATTATAATAAGTATTGTCCGATGATACTTTAGAGGATTCGAGCTGCATATTTACTATTTTTTCGATTATATAAATCACAGGGTATGAAATCAAGAATTCGAATACTTGTTGTTTGTTTTTTCACACTGTCGGCAATCGTTGTGTCTCAGGAAAGGACAACGGCAAACGTTCAATTTTATAATTTGAATGAGGAGTATGGTATTTCCATCCGTGAAACCAATAGCGTGTGCGGCGATGTGAATGGTTTTATCTGGATTTCTTCAAAAATGGGGATCGTAAGGTATTCTCAAAACGATATCAGGATTTATGAGATTCCCTACGAAACCAAGGATATTATAACGGTTAAGTTAGTTTATAAGTACGGTGAATTATACGCCTACACCAATAACGGTCAGATTTTTAAATACGATTCTATTCAGGATAGGTTTTTACTATTAGTGAACATGTCTAATAGGTTGAATAATCCGTATCTGATAGTTAATGAGATTATTGTTGACATTCAGGAGCGTATTTGGGCGGCCTCGTCATTTGGCTTGTTTTGTTACGACGTACATGAAGGATTGAAGTCACTGGAACAAAATGAGGTCATTCAATCTTTAGAATGGTATGATGAAGATCGTTTTTTTTACGTAGTAGACGACAAAATTATTCTCTTTAATACAGTTGATTTTAAGTTAACTAGTTTTTATGAATTTCCTTTGGAGAAAAACTATTTTGTTTCGTGTTTAAGATACGACAGGCAACATAGAGATTTATGGATCGGTACCATGGCCGATGGTTTTTATTTGCTAAGTGCCGATAATGATAATTTAAAACTGCATAAGTTTGACGAAGTGCCAAATCAGCCGATACTGGCAGTTGAGGCAATTTCAGAATCAACTCTTCTCATAGGCGTTGATGGACAGGGGCTCTGGGAAATAGATAAAAATGATCAAAGGGTCGTTTCCGTATGTAAAGAAGATTCAGATATCCCGAACTCATTAAAAGGTAACGGAGTTTACGATATTTATCGTGATCAAAATAGTCGCGTGTGGATATGTACATATAGTGGAGGAGTATCATTTTTTGATCAGGCAAATTCAATTGTAGCTAAAATTGATCACGTTCCTAACAGTCCAAATTCTCTGGTCAACGATGACGTTAATTGTATATTCGAAGACACAGACGGAAATTTATGGTTTGCTACAAATAACGGGATCAGTAGATGGGATGTAAGAACAAATCAGTGGAAATCATTCTATCATAATAAGAAAGAGCATGCCCAGGTTTTTCACGATCTGTGCGAAGATAATATTGGACAAATTTGGGCAGGGACCTACTCGTCCGGAGTTTATGTCCTGGATCGAAAATCAGGTAAGGAGTTGAAACATTACTCCTTCGAAGAATCAAACGGCAAGTTCAATAGTGATTTTGTTTTTGATATTTGCAAAGATCGACAGGGCAATATTTGGATTGGTGGGGTTCGGGGAGACTTGATTTCCTACTCTGCCCGAACAAACCAATTTCGTTCGTTCAGGGATTTTACTGTTAAAGTACTTTTCGAGTATAATGAGGATAAGTTATTGATTGGGACTACATATGGGCTGTTGCTGTTTGATAAGAAAGAGGGTACGACAGAAACATTAGTAGATGGGTATCTGGTCTATGACTTGTATAAAAAGGATAATACGATCTGGGTGTGTACAAGTGGAGATGGTATAGTCAAATATGATGTAGAGACGAAAAAGACGGAGAATATTACGGCAGAGTCCGGGCTCCCCTCAAATTTTGTAAACAGTATTGATTATGCCGATGGATATTTTTGGATAGGAACGGAGCAGGGCTTATGTAGACTGAGAGAAGAAGACAATGAGGTGCTAACGTTTAGTTCTTTGATTGCGTTGAGTAATGTGTCTTTTAATCAGGGGGCCCACACTATTTTGTCAAATGGGAAATTAATCTGGGGTACAAACAGGGGGGCAGTTATGTTTGATCCTAAAACTATTGTACCTGTAAAGGATCATGGCAGAATATTCTTTCAAGATCTTACGATTTCTGGTCGATCGATACGGGAACTGTCCGAAATAGAGTTAACCAAACCATTGGATAGTCTAAAGGATATATCGTTAAGATATTTTCAGAATACCATTAGTCTCGAGTTGATCCCGATTGGTGTGGTATCGCCTGGTTCGAAATTTTCGTGGAAGCTCGAAGGTTTGGATGAGCAATGGAGTAAACCAGGGAATAACAGGATATTGTCATATTCTAATATTCCAAGTGGAAACTACGTCTTACGAATTCGGATGTTTGACAGCTCAATGATTGATATCATGGCGGAACGTTCAATAAAGCTCAGTATAATTCCACCATTTTGGGAAACGTTGTTATTTCGGATATCTGTGTTTGTATTTGTACTAGGGCTGGGGATATTTCTATTTGCTTTTTATGTTGACCGTCTGAAAAAACGACATTCGGATGAGAAGATTCGGTTCTTTGCTAACACTGCGCATGATATGCGGACGTCGTTGACTCTGATAAAAGGACCTATCGAGGAGTTAAATAAAGAAGCAGGATTAACCGAAAAAGGTTCACAATACTTACACATGGCAACAGAGCAGACGCAGAGATTATCTAAGGTTGTCACCCAGCTGATGGATTTTCAAAAAGTTGACATTGGCAAAGAAAGACTCTCGTTATCCTCTGTGGACATTGTTAAGTTAGTCCGAAATCGGGTTACGATGTTTGAGTCGTACGCAAAAACTAAAAATATCGACTTGAAATTTAAATCTGAGTTGCCTGAATTTTATACGGCCATAGACGAAGTCATAATCGAAAAAGTAATTGACAACTTAATTTCAAATGCTATAAAGTATTCTTTTTCGGATGTCCCTTTAAATGTGATTTTTAACATATCAGGAGGTAAATGGATTTTGAAAGTTCAGGATAACGGAATCGGAATTAGTAAGAAGGCAAAGCGGCAATTATTCAACGAATTTTACCGGGGGGATAACGCTGTCAACTCAAAAATAGTCGGATCGGGAATTGGACTTCTGCTGGTGAAGAACTACGTCAGCTTGCATGAAGGAAAGGTGAGCTGTTACAGCCAACAAAACGTGGGATCCAGTTTCTTTGTTTCTATACCTGTTAAAACGGTGCCAGATGGATGTGTGAGCGAAAATAAAATAGAACATGAAATGTTGGCAGGCGTTCGGTCCGGGCAAGATCAGAGAAAAACAAAGCTGTTAAGCGAAGTGAAATCGTCTGCCAAAAATAATATGAAGATATTGATTGTCGAGGACCACGATTCGTTACGTGAGTTTTTGAGATCTACATTGGAGGAAGAATTTATCGTTGATACAGCAATTGACGGAGAGCAAGCATGGGAAATAATTCAGAAAAACGAACCGGACTTAGTTGTATCTGATATTATGATGCCTCGAATGGATGGCTACGAATTATGTGAGAAGTTAAAGTCAACCTATGAGACCTCTCATATTCCTATTGTATTGTTAACAGCGCTATCAAATAAAACTCAACAATTGAAAGGTTTGGGGCTTGGTGCTGACGAGTATTTAACAAAACCGTTTGACGTTTCTTTACTTCAACAGCGAATAAAATCAATCATTCAGAACCGTGAACTGGTCAGAGAAAAGGCATTAAATATAATAAAGCATGGCGAGGATGATGAGGCAATCCTTGAAAATGAATTGAATGATAAATTCTTGAAGAGAATGGGAGAGGTTGTAAGGGAGAATATGGATAACTCTGAGTTTTCGAAGGATAATTTTGCAGCTTTGATGAATGTAAGTCCTTCGTTATTATACAAAAAGATAAAGTCGTTGACGGATCAGTCTCCCACCGATTTTATAAAGACTATTCGTTTGGATCATTCTTTAGATCTGATTCAATCTCGAAAATATACGGTTACAGAAGTCAGTGAACTATGTGGTTTCTCTAGCGTCAGCTACTTTAGTACGGTATTCCGCAAATACTATGGTAAGTCACCAACTCAACAAGGGTAATACCGGCTATCTGTATGATCAACCTTAAGCGAATTAATTCGCAAGAACGTATGGAGGTTGTCATTTAACGTGAATAAGTGTTAATCCACTTATTCTAGCATTTTATTCTTTACAGCCCCAAAAACTGCTTAATGAACATAACTGTGCAACTAAAGTATTAGGGGCACAAAAAACAAGTTTATTAACTTCTACAGAACCTTTAGTCGCATGTTTATTATCAGTGTTTTGGCTATAAACGCTCTTTTCTATATTTGATTGGTTTGCATGTTTGTGTATTGTGACTACTGTTTTTTTGCTCAGCATAAAAACAATTACTTAGACTCTCGAATGAATTCTAATATTTATTCTTAACATTCAAAATCTCAACAGATTTGCATTCTTGTGAATCTTTTGTAAGATGAAAGGTTGTCATGACTATTATTTGGAGGTAGACTCATTTTGATGGAACAATTTGGTTATTTTAAGTATAGATGGATTTGTATTCTTGATGGTCCTTTTTGTCACATCATACATTCGGGAACAAGTCAGATACAAATGGGAATCCCTCTTTGTCAAAAGTTACGGATTTTTACACTGTTATAAAATTCAATTTTCGTGATTAAATGTATTGCGCTACATTTAAATGGAAATTGAAAATAATTTTAACTGTGAGAAGGGTATTATTTTTCATACTGTGTTGTCTTTTGTGTCTTGGAAATGTTCAGGCAGCCAACTTTAATTTCAATTCATTAAGTGTTAAAGATGGATTGCCAGATAACTATATTCATGATATAGTGCAGGACAGCTATGGATTTATGTGGATTGTCACGGTAAATAAACTTAGTCGTTTTGATGGATATAATTTTAAAAATTATCCGTTGATTCCGGAAGGTCCCGACGTGTATTCAATTAATGAGGATGCAAATAAAAATATCTGGATACAGGCGGGAAATAAATATTACCGGTACAATCGGGAAAAAGATATACTTGAGGAGGATATTACTCCTGTACTTCAATCTTTATCCATTCCTTCGAATAATATAAATCTTCTTGTTATAGACCATGATGGAAACCTTTGGTGCCAAACGGAAGATACATTAGTATTTTGTGATTTAAATAATAATTGGCAGGCTTGTATTATTTTACCTTATGGGAATAAACTAGAATGGATTGAGTGCAGGGAAGATCATGCTTTCTTTCTTTTTGAAGATGGCATGATTGGAGAATTGAACCATGAATACAATAAAATAGTAGAGCGTTCAAGATTATCGTTGTCGGTTTACCCTCATCATAGGATGTATCTGGACCATTCCCTTAATTTGTGGTTTTATACATCGCATTCTCCTGAAGATATTTTACAGCATTATAATCCTGAAACAAAAGAGCTAAAAGCCTTTCGTAATAAGGATAATAAAGATTTCAGTTTTATAACATCCATAATGGATGATGGTCATGGTAATATTTGGATTGGTACGGATAGTGATGGAATAACGGTTTACAATTTGCATGAAAAATCATATAGAAATATCAAGTATGATCAAGAAAATTCGTTCTCTATACCTTCCAATCATATAAAGTGTTTTTATTATGACAGTCAAAATATTATGTGGGTTGGGACCAGTAAAAGAGGAATTGGTTATACAGCCATTGACCAATCTTTCTTTGAAAGATGTAATGTAAGTAATGAAGATGATATTAGTTGTATCCTTGAAGATCCGAAGGGTAATTTGTGGTTCGGCTTTGATGGGGAAGGAATTTCAAAAATTGATGTCATCACTGGTAAATCTACTATTTTCAACCTCGAACAAGGAACTCTACCTGAAGATTTAGTTGTTTGTTCATTCATTGATTCTAAAGGGCGGATTTGGGTTGGAACGTATGGAGGAGGAGTTTGTTACTATGAAAATGAAAAGTTTAATGTTGTAGCTTATAAGACTGAAGCGGGAGAGGAGAATCCTCTTCGGTATATTAGAGCAATTGAAGAGGATGCTGAAGGGAATATCTGGATAGGTACAGTTGCGAAAGGATTGTTTTGTTATTCAAACAATGGTAGTTTCTCTAAATATGGTATTCAAAATAGTGATATACAATCGAATGGGATTACGGATCTTTACTGCCGACAAGGAAATAAACTCTACATTGGAACTACTGCCGGAGCATGTATTTGGGATGTAGCTTCTGATGATTTTGTACGTGTAATGAACGTCGATCATGATGGATTAGGGCAGGATTCTTATGTAAATTGCATATTCAGAGACAGTCGAAATCTACTATGGATTGGGGGTAAAAATGGAATTTCTGTTCTAGATGATAACCAGAACCTTATTACACACTTAAAAGTAGAGAATGGCCTCACAAATAATTTCGTTAGGGCAATTTCAGAGGATTTGGATAAAAATTTATGGTTAACCTCTGATTACGGTGTCACAAATATAGTTGTTGATTATGACTTGAATTCAAAGACATATCATTTTAGATGTTATCGTTATTATGATGAAGACGGTCTTGGTGATGTAACCTTTAATAACCATTCTATTTTATGTAATAAGGATGGTGAAATCTTAATGGGTGGAATAGGAGGCTATATTCGTGTATTGCCGGAATCGATACCAGATTTTAACTATAACCAGCAGATCGAATTCACGGCATTGTATATTGGTAGTGATCGAATTGAAGTAGGAGAATCATGGAAAAATAAGCAAGTTATATTGAAGGAAAATATTCAATTGCTAAATGAAATTTCTCTGGATTACAAGTATAATAATTTTGCGATCGACGTGTCATCATTCGATTTTCGATCTTTGAATAAAACCATCTTCGCTTATCGTTTGAATGACGATTCGGAATGGATACAATTTAGAGGTAATACAATATATTTTAATGAGCTATCTCCTGGGATATATAACCTAAATGTTAAGACCGTTACTTCCGATGAAAATAAGAACAGCGCATATTCTTCTCTATTAATAAATATGAGGCCACCATTTTGGCTTTCTCCAATAGCTTATTTCTTATATTTTATAATGATCATGCTTACTGCTATTGCACTGGTCATATATTTTCGCCGGAAAAACATGCTGAAGATTAAAATGCATAAATTGGAAATGGAAATTGCCAACCAGAAAGAGATGGAAGAGGAGAAGATGCGTTTTTTTACTAATGTCAGTCATGATTTAAGGACGCCTTTATCGCTTATAATTACTCCATTAGAAAGATTGATTTCATCCGCCAATTTTGAGAAGAACATTATAGAAGAGTTGGAGCTAATATATAGAAATGCTCAACTTTTGATGCGCGAAGTTAACCAACTTCTTGATTTACGTAAATTGGATAGTGGAAGAAGTAAACTAAAGTTATCTCATGGTAACTTAAATGATTTTATAAATCAAGTTTGCAATACTTTTACGCCTTATTCAATAAAAAGAGGAATTCCAATTGTCGTTCAGTTAAAGTCATCTTCTATCGAAATGGACTTTGATAGAAACAAGTTACAACGTGTTTTAACAAATTTGCTGTCGAATGCTTTTAAGTTCAATGTCGAAGGAGGAAGTGTTAAAGTTATTGTTGATGTGATAACAGAGTCAGGTAAACAATATGCTTTAATAGAAGTTGTCGACACAGGTATTGGAATAAAAGAAGAAAATTTAAGCAGGGTATTTGACCGGTTTTATCAGGAAACACACCAGTCAACTTATATAGGCACTGGAATTGGACTACATATCGCCAAAGAGTATGTTTTATTGCATGGGGGAGAGCTTGAGGTTAAACAGAATGAACCTCAGGGGGCTATCTTTACAGTTAGACTTCCAATCCTAAAGAATCTGGAAAGTATAATCGAATCAGAGGAGAAGATTGGATCCACTGTAGAAGAAACGAAAGGTGAAATACAAGAAGATCCAATACTGATTGTAGAAGATAATGATGACTTCCGACATTTTATTCGCAATTGTCTAAAAGATAATTATCCGGTTATTGAAGCACGCGATGGGGCAAAGGCACTGGAGATAATGGATAAGCAGCCAGTTAAAATGGTCGTCAGTGACATTATGATGCCTGTGATGGATGGTCTTGAACTTTGTAATAGAATTAAAGGAGATATTCGCTTTTCGCATATCCCGGTTATGCTACTAACCGCGCGAACAGCCGAGGAACATATATTAGAAGGTCTAAAGGAAGGAGCAGATGAATACATTATTAAGCCATTTAATGTTGAGATTTTGCTATTGAGGATTGAAAAACTTTTAGAGTGGAGGAGAAATAGTCATCATAAATTTCAGACAGTTGACATTGAGCCTGGGGATATCACAATAAGTTCTTTGGATGAGAAACTGATTAAGCAAGCTATTCATTTGGTGGAAGAAAATATGGATAATCAGGATTTTTCAGTTGAAGAGTTAAGTGCTGAAATTGGAATGTCAAGGGGGCATTTATATAAAAAACTTATGACTATTACTGGTAAATCACCCTTGGAGTTTATTCGTATTATTCGCATAAAAAGAGGCAAACAACTGGTAGAAGAAAGCCAATTGAGTATTTCCGAAATAGCCTATTCTATTGGATTTTCTCCAAAACAATTTTCTAAACATTTTAAAGATCTGTATGGCAAGTTGCCATCAGCATGGCAAAAGCATAATCCATAACAACATTTATAAACAAAATAAATCATTAAAACTTATGAAGAAAACCTAAAAAATTGAGAAAACAGGGAAATGCGCCAACATTCCCCTGAAGAGTTTAACATTTACCCTGACTACTACATACAGGGCAAACACTAACTTATAACAGTATAAAAGTATGAAAAAAAAGAAAAGGTCCTTACCTGGATCTAATTATCGTAATTTATCAAATTACTTAACTATTATTTTTATAACAGTACTGCTCGTTTCTCGAACAAGTGCTGTTATCGGGGCTAAAACCACCAATTCAACCACAAGAACTTCCAGTACCTTTCAACAGGAACATGTTGTAAAAGGAAAGGTAAGTGACCAGACAGGAGCACCGCTACCTGGTGTTACTATAATTATTAAAGGAACAAATCAGGGAACAGTTTCCGATTCTAACGGAGAATTTGGTTTGGATGATGTATCTCCAGATGCTACCCTTCAATTTTCATTTATCGGGATGAAGTTGCAGGAACATAAGGTTGGAGATAAGACTTTCTTTGAAGTTATAATGGAAGCAGATGCCATCGGTTTGGAAGAGGTTGTTGCTGTGGGGTATGGAACCATGAAAAAAGGAGATCTTTCCGGAGCGTCTGTATCAATGGGAGAGCAAGATATAAAGGCTTCGGTTATAACAAATCTTGATCAGGCTTTGCAAGGACGAGCTTCCGGTGTAACATCAATGGCAACTTCAGGTGCTCCGGGCTCATCGGTTTCTATACGTGTTCGAGGACAATCCACAATCAATAGTAATGCAGAACCACTTTATGTTGTTGATGGGGTTATTTTGCAAGGTGGAGGAACAAGTGGTTCTGACTGGGGACTCGGAGATAAATTGGGTAATGGAAGTGTGTCATCCATTTCTCCGTTATCAACAATAAACCCATCTGATATTTTGTCTGTAGAGATCTTAAAAGATGCATCGGCAACTGCAATTTATGGAGCTCAAGGATCCAATGGCGTTATCCTTATAACCACCAAGAGGGGTAAAACCGGGGAAGCAAAATTTACTTATGAAGGAATGATTGGTGTTCAGGACCAAAGAACTCGTCTTGAGATGATGAATCTTCGTGAATTTGCTGAATATAGTAATTCAGTTGCAATGGAAAACAATGCCTTGGAAAGTCGTAATGAGTTTCTTGATCCTTCATTATTAGGGGCAGGAACCAATTGGCAGGACGCTATCTTTCAAGAGGCTTTTATGCAACAGCATCAGGTATCAGCCAGTGGAGGTACTGATGCTATAAGATATTACGTTTCGGGTTCGTACATGAACCAGGAAGGTACAATTATTGGTTCAAATTTCGAACGCTATTCGGTACGTACAAACCTTGATGCTCAGTTAAAACCATGGTTGAAACTTGGTTTGACAATAAACTATGCGAATACTAATGAAGATTTAGGCCTAGCCGAAGGAACAGAAGGAGTTGTCAATTATTCGCTGCTTACACCACCTGATATTCCTATTTATGATATTGAAGGTAACTATGCAAGTGTAATACGTGAAGGTTATACCAGGGTGAATCCTATTGCAAATACATTAGATAAGGATCTGACTCTTCAACGCGAGAAACTAAATGGTAACATTTTTATGGATATTTCACCTTTAAAAAATCTTACCTGGCATACCGAATTGGGATATGACATTAATAGCTCAAAAGGTGAATATTTTTTGCCCGTTGTTACCTATGGAAACTGGACCAGAAGTATTAATGAAAACTCTATACGAAGGAATAACGGTACATTTTACCAACTTAAGAATTATCTAACTTATGATAATAAAGTTGGTATGCATAACTATACCCTGATGGCTGGACAAGATGCCTGGTTGTCAAGTTGGGAGTATATGAGTATTTATGCTACCGGTCTTCCAGATAATGAAATACATAATCCTGCACTTGGTAATGATCCAGTTATCGGGCATGCATTCAATAAAACCTCTATGTCTTCCTTCTTCGGAAGAGGTACCTATAATTATAACGATAAATATTATGGGACATATACATACAGAAGAGACGGTTCTTCCAATTTTGGCCCTAAAAACAGATGGGCAAGTTTTCATGCTTTTGCAGTTTCCTGGAGATTTACTAATGAAAAGTTTCTGGAATGGATGAAGCCGGTTATTACCAATGGAAAAATCCGATTTGGATGGGGGCAAACAGGTAATTCGAATATTGGTGGATATCTGTGGGGAGCTTCAATAAGCCGAATGCCGACCAGTCTTGGAATGGGTTATCGACAATCTAATATTGCTAATCCATATATTCAATGGGAAACACAAGAACAGTTAAATCTGGGATTGGATCTTGGCTTAATAAATGATCGGATTAATTTGACAGTTGATGTTTATGATAAAAACTCGGCAGATATGCTAATGGATCTACAGTTGCCATCATACATGGGAACACGCGGTAATGAATCTTCAGCCTTGGCACCACCTAAAGGAAATTATGGAGAAATAAATAATAAAGGAATAGAAATTAGCATGTTTAGCCGAAATCTAACCGGAGAATTTCAATGGGATACAAAATTTCAGATTTCAGCAAACCGAAATAAACTTGTTGCCCTTGATGGCACCGACAATGCTCATATTGAGGGGTATGGACAATGGTCGGATGTGGTAACGGTAACAAACGTGGGCGAGTCGCTTTACAACTTTTATGGTTATAAAGTTGCAGGAGTTTATACGGATTTGGAAGATATTGAGAACTCGCCTAAAACAGATAAATACCCATCGGATGGTGTATTTAACAGGTATAATACAGTTTGGGTTGGCGATTTGAAATTTGAAGATATTAGTGGGCCTGATGGTGTGAAAGATGGTATTATTGATGCCTATGACCGAACAAATATTGGTTCTCCAATGCCAAAGTTTACCTACGGATTAGAGAATACTTTTCGTTATAAAAATTTTGATCTGACTGTTTTTGTTAATGGTACATACGGTAACAAAATCTTGAATTACACTGCGATTAACCTCTCGAATATGAAATCAATCTGGGATAACCAACTGGATAAGGTAACCCAACGTGCTATTCTCGAACCTATTAATGGTGATAAAGTATATGATCAATCTAATGGTATTTCAAGCTGGTATGATGACATTACTAATGTTCAGGTAACAAATCCAGATACAAAAGTACCTAGAGCAATTGCTAATGACCCGAATGATAATGACAGGATTAGTGATCGGTATATTGAAGACGGATCGTATTTACGTATCAAAAATATTACGCTCGGATATACGGTTCCTACTGCAATTACAAACAGGTATCATTTAGAGAACCTTCGTATTTATATGAATATCCAGAATCTATACACCTTTACAAAATATACCGGTTATGATCCAGAGATCGGTGTAAGTACGGTTAATCAGAATGTATATGGATTGGACAATGGTAAATATCCAATTCCTCGCATTGTGTCATTGGGATTGAACGTATCATTCTAATTTTCAAAATGAATAAAATATGAAACGAATAAATATTTTAAGCAAAATATTATCGATGGCTTTGGTTGTTTTAGGATTGTTAGCATGCGAAGAATTTCTCGACCGGCCAACTATCGATAACTACAATGTAGATAATTTCTATCAAACAGATGAACAGTGCTTTCAGGCAGTTAATCCTATTTATAATTCTCCCTGGTATGATTTTCAACGTGGATTTTTCAAGATTGGGGAAGTACTGTCTGGTAACTTTTATTGGGGAGCATCTCCATACATGACATTCACAATTAATTCTACAGATCAGGATCTGGTCAATATGTCTGCGTCATTGTGGGCAGTAAATGCCTACTGTAACGGTACATTGGAAAATATTGATTTAAAGGCAGGTCCCGATGTTAGTGAAGAAACTAAGCTTACTGTAAAAGGTGAAGCCCTGGTTTGGAAAGCGATGGCTTATTTTTACCTGGTCAGAATATTTGGGGAAGTACCTATCGTTCATAGTAATTCGGCCGAAATCTCAGAGGGTGATTATAATAATAAATACAAAGCCACTATTCCAAATATTTACGATTATATCATCATGACATTGGAACAGGCAATTGAATGGTTACCTGAAAAAAATGAGAAAGGACGAATTGACCGATACAGCGCCTATGGATTATTGTCTAAAGTATATCTTACAAAATCGGGCTATGGTTTGGATGGATCACGAAATACTGATGATCTTCAAAAAGCAGCCCAATACGCCTTGAAAGTTATTAATAACAGTGGACGTGATCTATTGCCGGTTTATTCCGATGTTTTTCGTCTTGAGAGCAACGATAGTCAGGAAAGTCTGTTAGCATGGAAATGGAAAGCGAGTCGGGACCCATGGACTCAAAATAATAGTTTACAATCTGATTTGGCACTTCCTAAATTTTCAGAATTTGCTGATACGTGGGGAGGATACAATGGTCCGTCGGTTGATCTTCAGGATGCCTTCAATGAGAATGCATTAAGTCTAAACAGAGAAAATACCGATAGACGTAGAAAAGCTACTATGATGATGTACAGCGATAATTACGACTATTTCTGGGCAGATAAAGGTGGTTTCGATTGGGCCGACTTTTGTTTGAATGAGCTAAATGAAATACAATCGCCTACAGGAGCAAACTGCGTTAAGCATTTGGTTGGAAACAATAACGATCATGTTCTTGGAATTGGATATGGAATGCAGGGAATGGCAACAAGTTTAAGTACACATTTATTGCGGTTATCTGATGTGTATTTGATTTATGCCGAGGCTGTTCTTGGCAACGATGCTTCAAGTTCTGATGCCAAAGCTCTGGAAGTATTCAATCAAGTTCGCGCTCGTGCTTACGGTATGGATTATGCTGAGTTTGTGGGAACAAGCTTAGCGGCAACTTCATTAAGTTTTGATAAAATTTGGAAAGAAAGAAGATTAGAGCTGGCTTGTGAAGGTGATCGCTGGTACGATTATGTAAGGCTTCATTACTACAAACCACAGGAGGCAATTGCCGAATTAAAAGCGCAAAGAAGAAGTTCATATACAGGTTTGTTCTCCTTTTATGAAAGTGGCACACTGGATACTGATGTTACTTATTACGATAAGAATCCAGTAATTCCGAATATTACCGATGATAGTTTTACGCTCCCGTTCCCTGATACGGACTTAACGATGAATAAGCATCTTATGGAACCTGCAGTTGAACACGATATTAGCGAGTATTCTTATTAAAACAACAAAAGTTAAGAATTATGAAAAACGAATATATAAAAAGGACAAGCCAATCAATAGTTTTCTTTTTGATTGGTAGCGTACTGCTTTTATTATCATCCTGCGAGAATGATAGCTATGAATTTGAATTGACCGATGGAAATCCTGAGGTGTTTTATGTGAGATTAACAGATCCGGAGTCTGCAGATTCTTTACTTGTGGCAGCTTATATGGATGATGTTATTTGTTTGGTTGGTAGCAATTTGCGTAGTATCCGCGAATTGTATTTCAATGATCAAAAAGCTGTTTTAAATACAAGTTTTATTACCGATAACACCCTAATTGTTAATGTTCCAAAAACAATCCCTGACGAGGTAAGCAATAAAATTTATATGGTGTCCTCTGAAGATACAGTTTCATATGAGTTTAGTGTACTAGTTCCAAATCCGGTTGTAAATAGTATGTCGTGCGAATATGCGCATGTTGGTAACGAGGTAAGTATTTATGGCGATTATTTTATTGATGATCCAAATGTTCCTTTAACCATAAATATGGCAGGAAATGTTCCGGTTACACAAATTACGAGCATTGAGAAAACAAAAGTATCGTTTATAATTCCTGAAGGTGCACAAAAAGGCTACATCAATGTTGCCTCAATTTATGGAACAGGGCGCTCAAAGTTTCAGTATCTCGATGATCGGGGAATGATTCTTGACTGGGACAATCTGAATGCTTCAGGAGGATGGCGCTCTGGAGTAATTCGTAACGACAATCCAGTGGAAGGCATTTCCGGTGGCTATGTATATTTTAATGGAGAGATGCAGGGAGAGGTAGGAGCTACCTGGAATGAGGACGGCTTTTCTTTCAATCTGTGGGGTGTTTCCAACGGACGTCCGGAAGGAGATCTGTTTAATACGCCAGTTGAGGAAGCTGTAATGAAATTCGAGATCAATGTACCTCAGGCTTGGTCTGCCGGAGCGATGCAAATGATTTTTACACCTTGGGGATTGAGTGGAACAAACGCATATATTTATGATGATTCAATGCCGAGAGGTGTGTGGGAACCATGGGCAGTTACTGGTTCGTACACAACGGAAGGATGGGTTACTGTTTCAATTCCTCTTTCTGATTTTAAATATACACGATTTGGATATCCGCTTGAGCTTGCATCAGAAGGAAACTATGGAGGATTAACGTTTTTTGTTCATGCCGGTATAAATCCTGGAACAACCTGTAATCCTGAAATATGTATAGATAACATTCGTGTCGTACCTGCGGAATAAAAGTAAAATCTAAATGAAAATAGAAATGAAAAGTAAACATTATATATTAACACTAATTATAGTCTTTTCAACGCTTTCTTCAAGCATGTTATTTACGGCTTGCGAGAAAGATGATGAGATGCTGGATACAGACCAGTTGGGAAGCAAGGAAGTTACTCTTAAGTCTTTTGGCCCATCTCCTGCTATGCGAGGTGGTGAACTTCGGTTTATTGGAACAAACCTCGATCAGGTTACAAGCATTGATGTACCTGGAGCAACTGGCTTAACCGATATAACAGTTGTAACTCAATATGAAATAAGGGTAACAATCCCACAATCTGCTGAGCCGGGAATAGTAAAGTTAAATTTTCCTGAAGGAAGTATTTCTTCGCAGTCGGTACTTAGTTATTCTGAACCAATATCCATAGATCGATTTGAACCAGCGCAAGTTAAAGCCGGTCAAAAATTAACTATTTCGGGAGAATACCTGAATAATGTTGAAGAAGTGATTTTGGCGGATGGGATTCATGTTCTCAAAAAGGATTTTTTAAAACAAACCAGAGAGGCGATAGAATTAACCATTCCGGAAGAAGCACAAACCGGTAAAATAATTGTTTCAGACGGAGCAGACCTATTGTCAGGAGGTGAAGAAATTCCGACTTGGATTTATTCCAGTTCAGATTTAACCGTTGTTCTACCCTCTATTTCAACAATTTCACCTAATCCTGTAAAAGCAGGTAGTTTAGTAGCCATAACTGGTTCTGATCTTGATTTGGTGAAAAGTGTTGTTTTTAAAGGAGACTTTAAGGTTGATTCTTTTCAAACTCAAACTGCAACCAAAATTGAAATAAATGTTCCAGAACGTACTGAGGACGGTTCACTAATCATCATTCCTGCTTCCGGGGTCGAAGTGAAGTCAGAGTCTGAACTAATAATGGTGGTTCCTGAGCTTAATGTTTCTCCAACCACGATAAAGAATGGTGGGTCAATCATTGTAAAAGGTACCGATCTTGATTTGATTGAAAGAGTAATTTTTGAAGGAGGTATAGAGGGTACAATTTCAGATCAAACTGGCACAGAAATGACAGTTGTCGTTCCAGATGAAGCAATAAGTGGTGTGGTACGTTTTTTAACAAAAGCCTCGAAAGAAGTTAATGGGCCTGAGTTAACACTGATTGATCCCGGATTTTCATCATTCGCTCCTCAGGAAGCAAAAGCAAATAACAGCATAATCATTAAAGGAACTGATCTGGATTTGGTTGTGGATGTAGTTTTCAGTGGGGGCCTTTCAGGTACTATTGAAAATCAATCGGAAACTCAACTGCAGGTTCGTATTCCTGTGGGAGCTTCCAGTGGAATAATAGAGCTTGTTGCTAAAAATGGTGTAAGAATATCTTCTCCTTCCGAAATTACTATTACTGCCAACTTACCTGAAATTACAGGATTTGCAGAAAATAAAGGAACTCCTGGAGAAATACTAACGATACAGGGAACTAATTTGTTATTAATAAAAGAACTTATTTTCCCGGGTAACATTAAGGCCACTGCTTATGGTATAAAAACCGATGAAACAGTGCAGGTATATGTACCTCAGGATGCCACAACAGGTTATGGAAATATTACTCTAATTACATATGAAGGAGAGCAAGGTCTGTCTCCAGAGATATTTATTGGTGGAACAGATCCGATTACTGACGCAACTATTATGGTAATGGATTTTGAGCAACATGGCGATCACAATGGATCGTGGGATAACAGTTGGAGCGGAAGCTCAGAAATTCTTACTGAAAATGGAAACACCTTTATTCGTTACACATCGTCATTTGATGGATGGGCATTGAATTGTAATCATCAGTCAAGTGGGGCTCCGGCTCCCGTAATTCAGAATATAGAAAATTACATCTTGAAATTCGATATTCGTATTGAAGAAGGGGTAACTGGTGCCGAGAATGCCCAACTTCAGTTTGTCTTTGCAGATCAATGGAGTTATTGGTATGGACCTAATTTGTTCCCATCTGAAACAGGTGGAGACTGGATTACTGTTTCTGTACCTGTGAGTACCTGGGGACTAACAGGTACTTTCGACTTGTCATCAGGAACGAATGGATTGTATGGAGGGATCATACCTGCAGGTATTAGTATTGATAATCTACGTTTTGACCCGATTTAATTAATAGTCTAGTTAGTTTTTATATGGATAGTCTTCTCTGTTTGCTAACGGAGGGACTATCCTTAATCTGAATTTCTTATGAGTAGGTATTGTAGATTATTGTGTCTGATGGTATTGCTGTTTGGATGCGGCAAAGAAGAGGAAGAAGTTCCTGATGATGTTATTGCTCCCGAAGTGATGCAGTGTGTGCCTGAAGATGGGGCAACAGCTGTATCGGTGGAGACGAGTTTGGTTATAAAATACAGCGAGGAAATAAAGCTGGGGAAAGCATATAATATTACCTTGAATAATCAACATGTTGAGGCAAGTGTAGATGGAAGAGTGCTGACACTTAGTGCTGACATGGAGGAGAACACAGATTACATAGTTAACATTTCTGCAACTTCAATTCTTGATTTGGCTAATAATTATGCTAAGGCTTATGCATATAGTTTCTCAACAAAGCCTGAAATAATTGTGGAAATCAATCCAACACTTGCGGTAACCAATCCTTCGGCTCAGGCTGTTAACGTTTACAACTTTTTAAAGGAAAACTATGGTAATAAAATTATCTCTTCAACTATCGCAAATGTTAGTTGGAATACTAACGAAGCAGAATGGATTCACCAACATACCGGAAAATATCCTGCAATGCATACTTTCGACTACATTCATCTGCGATGGTCTCCGGCGAATTGGATTGATTATTCGGATACTGAAATTGTAGAGGACTGGTGGAATAATAATGGAATAGTTAGTGCCTGTTGGCATTGGAATGTTCCATCATATGATGGATCCAATGAATACACATCAACAACATCAGAAACAACTTTTAGTGCAGAAAATGCCTTGATGGAGGGCACATGGGAGAACAAAATTTTAAAGGCTGATCTCGATAAAATGGCAGGATATCTCAAATTGCTGCAAATCAAAGATATTCCTGTGGTATGGAGACCTCTACACGAAGCCGCAGGAAATATTTATGAGTACAATGGTGGCTCAGCCTGGTTTTGGTGGGGTGCAGATGGGGCAGAATCATTTAAACAGCTTTGGATATATATGTTTGATTATTTTGAGTTGCAGGGCTTGAATAATCTCATTTGGGTTTGGACCACACAAACCAAAGATGATGATTTTTATCCCGGGGATGAATATGTAGATATTATTGGACGTGATATTTATGATGTATCAGATGCTTCGAAAGTTTCATCCCAATTCATTTCTGTTCAGGCAAGATATCCAACCAAAATGGTCACTTTAAGTGAGTTTGGTAATGTTCCAACAATTTCGGAACAATGGAGTGCAGGTGCTAAATGGTCGTATTTTATGCCGTGGTACGATTACGAAAGAACAAATGATACATCGGAAGCAGACTTCGCCGGAACTGAGCATGTACACGCTAACGCTACCTGGTGGCAGAATGCATTTGAACAGAATTATGTCATTACACTTGATCAAATGCCAAGCTTAAAGTAATCACATCACATCAATTATGATAACGAAGAAAGAACGCATCTTGCTCTATATTTTAATATGCTTATTATATGGATGTCAGACAGTTCTCAAACGAGATACAACCAGAGAGAAATTAATCGATGATTTGAATGAAATTCAAGGAAAAGGAATATTGTTTGGACATCAGGATGATCTGGCTTACGGAGTTGGCTGGGAGTACATAGACGGCGAATCTGATGTTAAGCGACTTACAGGAGATTATCCGGCTTTATTTGGCTGGGAACTGGGAGGAATTGAACTCGGACGAAACGTAAATCTGGATAGTGTGCCGTTCTCGAAGATTCATGATTTTGTTGTATGGGTAAATGAACGGGGAGGAATCAATACTTTTAGCTGGCATCCGTATTCACCAATCGACTCCGTGGATTCGTGGCATGGAGACATGGTGGTTGTGAAACATATTTTACCGGGTGGAGATTTTCATCAGCAGTTTAATAACCAACTGGATATAATTGCAGCATTCTTTTTAGACCTGAAAGACAAATCTGGTTCATCAATTCCTTTCATTTTTCGCCCCTGGCACGAGATGGACGGAGCTTGGTTCTGGTGGGGATCCAATTCTTGTACTCCAGTTGAATTTCAGAAATTATTTCGCTACACCATCAGTTATTTACGAAATAAAGGACTAAATAATATGGTTGTTGCCTATTCGCCCGACTGTAATTTCGACTCGCAGGAAAAATATCTGCAGTGGTATCCGGGTGATGCTTATGTAGATATTTTAGGTATGGATAATTATCACGATTTGAAACAATCGGGTGGAGAGAAGAACGCAATAGATAAGCTACACATAGTTATTGAAGTAGCTAAAGAGAAAGGGAAACTGGCTGCGTTGACCGAAACCGGACTAGAGCTGGTAAACGATTCAACATGGTACTCAAAGAAACTAGGTGCTGTTCTGAGTGATTCGGTTGTAAAAGAAAATCTTAGTTATGTTATGGTATGGAGAAACGATTCAGAAAAGCACTTCTACTTTCCATTTCCCGGTCATCAGGCAGCTGCAGATGCGAAGGAACTTTTAAGTCAACCCAACATTTTACTCCTTAATGAATTTAATCAAATTAAAAAATAAACGATATACAATGAATAATACAGAAACCCTGTTTGATGAAAGGTTGAGATTGATTACACAAAAGCATAGAAACCTGATTGAAAGGAAAAACAATGCTTTGTTCAGCGATAATGGTGTCTATAATCGCCATGAATTTCCAATTCTTACCCGCGAACATGTCCCTTTGCACTGGCGTTACGATTTGAACAAAGAAACTAATCCCTATCTCATGGAACGTATTGGCTTTAATGCGACGTTCAATTCCGGGGCAATTAAATTCAACGATAAATATGTTTTACTTGTGCGTGTAGAAGGTAATGACCGTAAATCATTTTTTGCAGTGGCAGAAAGCCCAAATGGCATTGATAATTTCAAGTTTTGGGAGAGACCTGTTACGCTCCCTCAAATAGAAGAACCCGATGTAAATGTGTATGATATGCGGTTGACCCAGCATGATGATGGATGGATTTATGGCGTGTTCTGCACCGAGCGAAAAGACCCGACTGCACCAGAAGGTGATACTTCTGGTGCGATAGCTGCTGCAGGTATTGTCCGTACACGGGACTTGGTCAAATGGGAACGTTTGCCGGATCTGATTTCTACCAGTGGTCAACAGCGTAATGTGGTTCTATTTCCGCACCTGATTGGAGGCAAATATGCTTTTTATACCCGCCCTCAGGATGGTTTTATTGATACCGGTAAAGGAGGTGGAATTGGATTTGGGATGTGTGATTATATAGAGAAACCAGAGGTACTGGAGGAAGTTATCGTTGATGCAAAAAGTTATCATACGGTTTACGAGGTTAAAAACGGATTGGGGCCTGCACCGATTCGCACAGAATACGGTTGGTTACAACTAGCACATGGGGTACGTAATACAGCTGCAGGGTTACGATACACACTGTATATGTTTATGACCGATTTGGAACGTCCGTGGATAATTACACATAAACCGCACGGACATCTTATCGCACCTCTCAAGAACGAGCGTGTTGGTGATGTGTCGAATGTTGTCTTCTCAAATGGATGGATAATGGACGAAAATGGGAAAGTGTTTATTTATTATGCATCGTCTGATACTCGTATGCATGTGGCAACAACAACGGTTGAAAAGTTGGTTGATTATTGCGTGAATTCGCCCCAGGATAAACTTCATTCGCATTTTTCAGTTCAAACTATCAATGATCTGGTGAACAGAAATCACGACTTTATGAATTTAGTTTAATGGAGTTGTAATGAAGATAAAATTGAAAGATAAGAGACAGCAACTGCAGCTTATGCTACCAGAGCTTAAGAATGAGTTGTCCCAGATTCTCGATTTTTGGAGCACCAAAGCTGTGGATGCGGAACATGGCGGCTTTGTTGGGCAAATTAATTCTGCCGGAGAAGTTATTTCCGGGGCAGGTAAAGGGGCCGTGTTAAACACCCGGCTACTCTGGACCTTTTCAGCAGCTTTCCGCAATTATGGAGAGCAGACATACCTGAAAATGGCTGATCGTGCATACGACTATTTGGTGCATTATTTTTGGGATAAGGAAAATAGTGGTTTGTATTGGGAGTGTGATTACCTTGGGAATCCATTAAATACACGTAAACAGGCTTATGTACAGGGGTTTGGTATATATGCATTTTCAGAATATTATTTAGCAACAGGCAAGGAGGAAAGCCTTGAATATGCGTTAAGCTTGTTTGATTTGCTGGAAAGTAAGTTTAAAGATTTCGAATTTGAAGGTTATCTTGAAGCGTTAAGTCGCAACTTTCAACCTCTGAAGGATATGCGTCTGAGTCCTAAAGATGCGAATTTTCCCAAGTCAATGAATACACATTTGCATATTTTGGAACCATACACGAATCTTTACAAAGCCTGGCCTAATCAGCATTTAAAAGAACGTATTCTGGTTTTGTTAAATCTGTTTCATAACCAAATTATTGATCGGGAAACAGGCCATTTCAATCTGTTTTTTGATATGGACTGGACAGTTCAATCAAACATTGTTTCTTACGGGCATGATATTGAAGGAGCCTGGTTGTTGAACGAAGCCGCTATTGAAACAAAGGATGTTGCTGCTATTCAGTCTGTTCGGAAATCAGCACTTCGGTTAGTTGATATTACACTGGATGAAGGAACTGATACGGATGGATCCGTTTGGTATGAGAAAGAAGGAGATCATATTGATAAAGATCGCCATTGGTGGGTGCAGGCCGAAGCAATGGTTGGACTTATGGATGCGTGGGAGATTTGCAGTGATGAACGGTATATTCAGAACCTGACAAGGATTTGGGAATACATTAAAAAGAACTTGCTGGATACTAAAAATGGAGAGTGGTTTTGGAGTATAAACAATGGCGGACTTCCAAATTTGAAGGAAGATAAAGCTGGATTCTGGAAATGCCCTTATCACAATAGCCGTGCCTTGATTGAACTAATAAAACGGATCTCAAAATTGGAGATAAAAAATGACAGAAGCTCTTAAACTTAAAGAAAAAGTCGCTTACGGTTTCGGAGATTTTGCCTCTTCTATGTTTTGGAAGATATTTTCGATGTTTTTAATGTATTATTATACCGACATCGTTAATCTTACTCCTCAAAGCGTTGGGACCATGCTATTACTGACCCGTTTATGGGATGGTATTAATGACCCACTTATGGGAATTATTGCCGACCGGACAAAAACTAAACATGGGAAATTTAGACCATTTCTTTTATGGGGGGCTATCCCTTTTGGTCTAATTGGAATTATTACTTTTTCCATGCCAGACTTAGGATCAGGTGGAAAGTTGATTTATGCTTACATTACATACACAATGATGATGATGGTGTATACTGTTGTGAATGTACCTTATTCTTCACTACTGGGTGTGATGACAGACAAACCGAAAGAAAGAACGAGTTTGTCATCGTTTAGGTTCATCGGTGCTTATGCCGGAGGTATGGTAATGACAGCCTCTATTCCTCATCTGTTACAATTCTTCAACTCTTTGGAATTATCAGATGCTCGTAGTTTTCAGTTGTCGGTAATAATTTATGCAATTATAGCCGCTTTTTTCTTCATCATGACTTATGCCTGGACAAAGGAGCGTTTGAAACCCGTTAGTGAAAAAGTTGCCATTAAGAGCGATTTAAAGGATTTAGCGAAGAACGGACAATGGTTTATCATGCTGGGAGCTTGCATTTCTGTACTCATATTTAACTCGCTACGCGATGGCAGTATTCAGTATTATTTTAAGTACTATATACAGGATCAGAATCTGCCCTTATTAGGCGAGGTTGCGTGGGAGAAATTATCCGGTGCTTATATGACTGTGTGGCTAGGAAGTAATATGCTTGGAGTATTATTTGCAAATCCGGCATCCATTTCTCTAGGGAAAAGAAATGCTTTTATTTATGCGATGCTATTGGCAGCAGCACTAAGTGCAGTGCTCTTCTTTTTGAAGCCCGAGCAAATACTGCTGATTTTTATATTGAATTTATTAATCGGCTTAGCAGCGGGCATTGTTTTACCTCTGATTTGGAGTATGTATGCTGATATATCTGATTATTCTGAATACAAAACTGGTCGTCGTGCTACCGGTTTGATATTTTCGTCGTCCAGCATGTCACAGAAAATGGGATGGACATTGGGAGGCGCAATCACCGGATGGATACTAGCTGCTTATGGTTTTGAAGCGAACACGGTTCAATCTAAAGAATCAATTACCGGAATACGGATGTTGATCAGTATATACCCGGCAATAGGTGCAGGAGTTGCTGTTTTATTTCTTATGGCTTATCGTTTGAGTGATAAGTTTATGGAAAAGATTACCCTTGAACTTCGGGAAATGAGAAAAACTAAGAATTAAAAATACACAAATGAAACGAGCATAATTAAGTGCCTCTTTCTTTAGAGGAGCGTGCTTATGCGAGTTATATGAGTCACCTTTTAAAGTTATTAAATTTAAACTAATGAAAAAGATACAATTATTAGCGCTTGGCCTTTTGCTTTCTGTTGTAATGTTTGCAGCAGAAGGAGATTTGTTAATTTCTACAGAAAATACATCTTTGGTGCTATCCGCACGTGTTGGAGAGGAGTTGCAATTCATTTACTATGGAGAAAAGATATCCTTAAATGAAGTTTCACAGATTTATGACACAGGAGTTGCAGCCAATCGTCCTGCTTACCCTGTATTCGGTATTGAGTGTTCATCAGAATCAGCATTGCAGGTGCAACATGCTGATGGTAACTTATCGTTGGATATGGTTATTTCTGACATAAATGAAACAGAAAGTGACGAAGCTACCTTTACAGGAATTACAATGAGAGACAAGATATACCCTTTTGAGATTAAGGTTGTATATAAATCATATAAGAACTCTGATATTATTGAAACCTGGAGCGAAATAATGCACAACGAGAAGGGGGATGTGAAATTACAGCAATTTGCATCTGCCTATCTACCCATTCGTAAAAACGATGTATGGATTTCTCATTTATATGGTTCCTGGGCAAATGAAAGCAGAGTGGTAACGGAGCCACTACAACCAGGCATGAAAGTAATTAAAAATAAAGATGGTGTGCGCAATTCACATACTGATCATGCGGAGGTAATGATCTCTCTAAATGGTAAGCCACAGGAACAGGAAGGTCAGGTAATTGGCGCTGCACTATGTTGGGGAGGTAATTTCCGCCTTCGTTTTGACACCGATGACAGCAATTATCACTCATTTTTTGCAGGTATTAACGAAGATGCTTCAGAATACACACTGGAAGCAAATGAAGTTTTTGTTACACCTGAACTGGCTTTAACATATAGTGATGAAGGTATTGGGGGCGTAAGTCGAAATTTTCATGAATGGGCGAGAAATGGAAAAATTCATGGAGGCAAGCAAAAGAGAGATATCTTGTTGAATAGTTGGGAAGGCGTTTATTTCGATATCAGCGAGCAAGGTATGGAACAGATGATGGAGGATATTGCAGATATGGGAGGCGAGCTTTTTGTGATGGATGATGGTTGGTTTGGAGACAAATATCAACGAAACAGCGATAACTCGTCGTTAGGAGATTGGGTTGTAGATGAGAATAAATTACCTAACGGAATTGATGCATTGGTGCAAAGTTCAGAAAAAAACGGTATAAAATTCGGAATATGGGTTGAGCCGGAAATGACAAATACGGTAAGTGAGCTTTACGAAAAGCATCCAGACTGGATTATTTGTCAGCCAAATCGTGAACCCCGGCCCGGTCGTGGAGGAACTCAATTGGTGCTCGACCTATCAAATCCGCAAGTACAGGATTTTATATACACAACTATCGACAACCTGATGACCCGTAATCCGGACATTGCTTACATAAAATGGGATGCTAATATGAATATTGCCAATTATGGTTCCTCCTATTTACCAGCCGGTAAACAATCCCATCTTTATATTGACTACCATAGGGGATTTAGAAAAATAATGGAAAGAATCCGGGCTAAATATCCCGACCTAGTAATACAAGCCTGTGCCAGCGGAGGAGGACGTGCAAATTATGGAGTATTGCCTAATTTCGATGAATTTTGGGTAAGTGATAATACGGAAGCCCTGCAAAGAATATATATGCAGTGGGGAGTGTCCTATTTCTACCCAGCCGTTGCAATGGCCTCTCATGTTGGTTCTTCTCCTAATCATCAAACAGGACGAATAATGCCTCTAAAATTTCGTTTTGATGTGGCGATGACAGGACGTTTGGGAATGGAGATGCAACCCAAAGATATGACAAATGAAGAAAGGGAATTTTCCAGGGAAGCAATCAATACTTATAAAGAAATTCGTCCGGTTATCCAGCAGGGAGATTTGTACCGTTTGATCTCTCCATACGATGATAAAGGCGTTGCCTCTCTTATGTATTGCACTCCAGAGAAAGACCGTGCTGTATTTTTTGCATTTAAAATTGAACATTATCATGGTCAAGTAATTCCTCGTTTTCGCATGTCGGGTTTGGACAAAAACAAAAGATATAGAATAGTGGAAATAAATAAGGACGATAAAGAAATCCTTTCCGTAGACGGGAAAGTATTTAGCGGCAATCTGTTGATGGAATTGGGACTAGAGCTACCACTAGTAAACGAGTACTCAAGCCGTGTTCTTCAACTTGAAGAAGTAAATGAATGATAATAAAGTATCTCTTTTCTTTTTTGTCGAACATTGGACCAACTTGATGTAAGCGTCAAAACATATAATTAGTGTGCTTAGTTGAAATGATAATTCTTTTAGCGAGAAGCCATGCTCTTGATTGACCGGTAAGAGATTATTTAAAAGTAGTATTTATTAAAGTCGTCAAGGAAGAGAAAATACTATTTTTGTTTTCTATTGAAATAACTCATTTATGTCTGAGCTCGAGATACAAAAATATCATCTCCATAAAGATGAACCTGATAAGCTACAGTTTGAGATATTCCCGTTAAAGGAGTATCTCATTCAAAAAGCTCATAATACACAAAAACCGCACGTTCATAGTTTCTATCAGGTGGTCTGGTTTATGAAAGGAACGGGGAAACACTATGTGGATTTTAACGAATATGATATCAAAGACAATTCACTATTCTTTATCTCAAAAGGTCAGATACATCATTTTGATGACAACTATCAGGAAGGTTGTATCCTTCATTTTAATGAGTCGTTTATGGCCTACAATGAGAACTTTACTGATGTATTCCTAAAACATAATATCTTTCATTCCTTTGAGAAAGAACCCGTATTTAGAATAAAGGAATCAGACAGTAATGAACTTCATAATATCGTAAATCAAATTCAAACTGAAATGTGGACCCCAAACCAGTTTGCTCATAGCGATTATCTTAAAGTACTTCTACACCTGTTTCTTATAGTTACTCAGCGGTTTGGAATAAGAAATAACTGCAGTGCCCTTACAATGAATAATCCTTCGCATATTTTGTTTGTGAATTTCAGAAAACTCCTGGAAGAAAACTTTCATAAAATTCATACCGTTGCAGAATATGCCGGATTGCTAAATGTATCAACTAAAACACTGACCAACTGCACAAAAGAAATTTCTCATCAAACTCCGTTGGAGATTATTAATGAACGCTTAATTCTTGAGGCCAAAAGGTTATTGTCATATTCCGAGAGAAATGTAAATGAAGTAGCATTTGAATTGGGTTTTGAAGACCCCTCATATTTTGTCAAATTTTTCAAAAGACACGTAAAGATGTCTCCTCGGGAGTTTAAAGTGAACATTGCCTAAATTTACCATTTTATTTCCCAAATCTACCCTTCGTAATTTTTCATATTATTTAAGCTTTGTCAACTTTTAAACAATGTTTAAATAAGACATATGAAAACCATTTTTATTACACACGCAGTAAAAGAAGAGTTCATTCCTATTGGGGCTGCAAATTCTGCAATCAAGCACATATATACCGGTGTAGGAAAAACAAAATCAGCACATATCTTAACAAAGAATATTTGTCAATTAAAACCTGATTTAGTTCTTAACATAGGCACAGCCGGAACTTTAAAGCATCAAATTGGGGATATCTTTATCTCTACCCATTTTATTGATAGAGATTACGAAACTATCAGGTTACCTGGTTTAGAATTTGAAATTGACGGCCAAGATTTATTTCACAAGAACCTTCCTATAAAAAAATGGATTGACAAATACGAGAAAAAAGGTATCTGCAACACCGGAGATTCATTTGTTACCAATGCAGAAAAAATAAATGGGGATATTATTGATATGGAAGCCTACACTCAAGCTTTTGTATGTAAGGAATTTAAGATTCCTTTTATCTCTGTGAAATATATTACTGATATCATTGGTCAAAACTCTGTTGAACTTTGGGAAAGCAAACTTAATGATGCCAGAAATAGTTTAGAAAAATGGTTTGACGAGAACAAATAATTATCATTCATATAATAATTCTTTTTATTAAATAAGCAGCTGTTATCTTCTCAATCTTTAAGATAGTACATCTAAACATTGCACTTTATACCTGTCGATAATTACTATTTCCCAAATTTACCATATTGATTCTCTTTTGTACACCACCACTTTAGTCAGGATACAACATCTTTGCAGTGTCGGTAATTAATAACAAAACAATTAAAATTTTAAAAAATGGCAAAAGCTTTTTTAGAAATCACAATGTATGTGAGTAACACAAACAGACCAGCAGCAGCTGGAGTATACAACAAATACAAACAACCTTTTTTAAATGAAATCAAAGGTGCAACATCAAAACATTTGTTAATCCGTGACGAAGATGTTCAAGTGCTTCATGGTTTTGAGAGCGTTGCGGACGCAAACGCGTATTTGCAAACAGAGTTGTTTAATAACGATGTTGTTAAGGAATTGGCACCACTGTTTGACAAGGCTCCGGAAATCAAAACTTACGAGGTCGTTTAGTTGAGCTAGAATCCAATGTAATGTTGGCCTTAAAAAATAAAGGCCAACATCACATTTATTTTAATAGCACATGAAGAAAGTAACTCTTGACAAAGCTTTCAATGCCATCGATTTTAGGGAAAGTGGCTTGGCTCTTATCGAGCATCTTACAAAGACCTTTGAAGCAGCTGAAGAAAGGAACGTAATTCCCTATAAAACGCCGGAGGAACAGTATGCATACTGGAAAAGCAGTTTTTTTGAACAAAGCGATCCTTTCGAGTTTTTTAAAGATGTAATCGATCGGTCAATTCTGTATCATCATCCCCATTACATGGGGCATCAAACGGCTGTACCGGCACTTTCCAGTGTTTTGGCGTCGTTAGTTATCGACTTTTTAAGTAATGGAATGGGGGTTTATGAAGTAGGTATGGTCGGTAACACTTTGGAAAGGGTTGTTTGTGAGCATCTCAGTGAGAAATTTGGAATGGGGGCTCAGGCAGGCGGTTTTGTTACATCTGGAGGAACGCTTGGGACGCTAACGGCCATTCTTACGGCAAAATCTCACTTTTTATATCACGTTTGCAAAAGCGACGCAGATCAGGATAAATTATGCATCATTACCTCAGCTCAATCTCATTATTGCATCGAGCGAGCTGCTATTACGATGGGCATTAGCAACGACAGAGTTATTAAGGTGCCAGTTGATGACAATTTCAGAATGCTCCCCGAAGCAGTCGAGGAATATTACAAGAATGCAATATCGGAAGGGAAGAAGGTGTTTTGCATCGTTGCTTCTGCACCTTCTACATCAACAGGAACATACGATGATATCGAAGGCATCGGGAAATTTTGTAAATCCAAAGGAGTTTGGTTTCATGCAGATGGTGCTCATGGTGCACCTACCATATTTTCAAAAAGGTATAAGCATTTGTTAGACGGAACTAAATATGCAGATTCAATAGTTCTGGATTTTCATAAAATGATGTTAACACCAAGCATATCTACTGCTGTTTTATTAAAAGACAGAACACTAGCCTTTGAAACATTCAGGCAGGAGGCTGAATATTTATGGGAAAAACAAAATTTTGAATGGCAACATGGTGGAAAAAGCACTTACGAGTGTACTAAAAGTATGACCGTTTTAAAAGTATATACCCTATTCAAACAGTTTGGAGATAAAATATTTGAAGATTTTGTTGATTATCAGTATGATTTAACAAAAGAATTTGCCCGTCTTATTAATAGCCGTTCAAAATTTGACACGGCTCATCAACCAGATTCAAATATTTTGTGCTTTAGATATGTTGATTGTGATAATCCCAATGAATTAAATGCACTGATACGTCAGGAACTGATTAACGATGGAACTTTTTACATTGTGCAAACAGCTTTGAAAGGAGAAACTTATTTAAGAGTTACATTATTAAATCCCAGAACAACAATAAATCATCTTCAAGGATTGTTGGATACGCTTGAAAAAATAGCTGAAGAAATTAGAATCAATCAGGCTGTCAATTATTCTTCCATTTAATAACGAGTAAAATATATAACATGAAAGATGAAATTTTACGCCTTCGTGCAAGATATTCACCTACTATTAGTATAACTTGAGTTTTACCTCTATAACAAAATACAACCCAAATTTTGCTTGGTTTAAACTTATTTATAATAGATTGGAAGGAATAAAGAGAGCAATTTCGAACAGTAAGAACCTGGATTGTTATCCAAATGTTCTTATAATCACCTAAAATTCCTAAATTAATATATGTTTTCTAAAACATCTAAGATATCGTTGAATCTAACAAAATAAGATAAACACAATCTTTCAACTGCTGATTCTGAACAATAAAATTTTGTTCATTATTCCGTTCAAATGCAATTATATCAGCACTGGTTTATTCAGATTATCCAAGTTTATTGCTTAAAGGAATTTTCAATGAAGTCTTATCAATTCCCATGGAGACAATAGTCCGAAAGCGCTTTATATTTGAATTGTCAATGAATAATTTCTTTGACAACTCTTCATACTCTTTCATTGAGGATACAACCATCACAAGAAAAAAGTCTGACTCTCCAGTAACATAATAACACTGCTGAATTTCGGCCACTACACTAAACTCATTTTTGATTGTAAGAATATGCTCTAATTTTTCGCTATCAAGAAAGACTTCAACAATAATGGTTATTGTATTACCAAGCATATCCCTATTAATAATTGAAACATCTTTTTCAATTATACCGGATTCTCTCATTTTCTTAATCCTCCTTTGAACTGCCGGCGCTGATAGTCCAATTGCATCGCCAATATCACGTTGGGGAATTAAGTTGTTCTCTTGAAGAATTTCCAGAATCTTATAATCTAAAATATCAACCATAAAAAGGATTTTGACGAAACAAAATTGCAAAATAACCATTGATTTTCATTAATTATTCAATGTTATTTGAAATATTTTTGCAGCTCAAGAACAACAAAAAATTTGAAGTAATGAGGAGAGGTGTGTTTTTAGCAATTATAGCAGCGGTCTGTTGGGGAGTTTCGGGTACATTGGGACAATTCCTTTTTCAACAAAAAGGAGTGAATGTAGAATGGTTAATCACTATTCGATTACTTATTTCTGGGCTATGCCTTTTAATATTTGCCCATGTTACGAATAAAGATGTATTCAATATTTGGAAGAATAGAAAAGATGCAATTCAACTAATTGTGTTTAGTATAATCGGCATGTTAGGAGTACAGTATACTTATTTTGCTGCTATCAAACATTCAAATGCAGCAACTGCAACCATTCTACAATTTTCAGGTCCAATTATGATTGCATTGTATCTGGCTATTAAAAATAAAAAGATTCCTAATACAATTGAAATAATAGCAATAATCCTCGCCGTTACGGGTACGTTCCTGTTAGTTACTCACGGAAGTTTGGGAAGTCTCGCGATTACACCATTAGCTTTATTTCTAGGTCTATCTTCTGCTATTACATTAGCATTTTATTCATTACAACCCAAAGAGCTGCTGGAAAAATATCACTCTGCAGTTGTAATTGGATGGGGAATTCTTATGGCTGGATTTATTTTCAGCTTTGTTAAAGCTCCGTGGGAAACTAAAAGATATTGTGATATCGAAACATTTGCGTCGATTGCATTTATCATATTTTTAGGTTCTTTAGCTGCATTTTATTCATATTTATCTGCAACTAAGATAATTGGAGCACAGAAAACAAGCCTGTTAACTTCAACTGAACCTTTAGTCGCTTGTTTATTATCAGTTACTTGGCTTAAAACACCTTTTTCTCTGATTGATTGGGGAGCAAGTCTATGTATAATATCTACTGTTTTTCTGCTGAGTGCTAAAAATAAATGACATATTTGAGTGTACTTTATTGGATCATCTCGCAAAAATTTCTCACATCGAATAATTATTAGGCTCGTTGGAACGAATATTGAAATAAGTCAGTTGCCAGAGATTTATTTAGCTTAAAAAAATATGTTCTACATTTACAAAATACAGAGTAAAAAGAATGACCTGACGTGATAGCTAAAATATCTTTAAAACATCTTCTTTGTACATCTTCCCAACAGGCAACTTTAAATCATCCACTTCTAATATATTTCCTTCGAGAGAAAGGATTTCATGAATGGCTACGATATACGATTTGTGAATTCTAATAAATAATTTTTTAGGTAGCGATTCTTCCAACTCTTTTAATGATGCCAGTGCCGTAATCCGTCTTTTATTGGTGTGAAAAGTGACATAAGCTTTTTGTCCTTCGATGTATTTTATATCCTTGAAGTTTATTTTGTAGAATTTACGATCAGCGCGTATGGTTAAATAAGTCTCAGCAAAGGTGGTTTCTGATTGCTCTGGTAATTGTGATGTTAAATAATTTGCTCCAATTTTGCTTTCAAGCTTATCAATAACCTTATTTACTGCCTGGAAAAATCGCTCGAACGAAAAAGGCTTTAACAGATAATCAATTGCACTTAAATTGAATCCTTCCAGTGCATATTCCTGGTATGCAGTTGTAAAAATCACCTCAGGTTTATACGTAATGCTTTTTATAAATTCAATACCGGTAATATCGGGCATCTGAATATCGATAAATAGCAAATCGACATCACCCTTTTTTATCAGTTCTGTTGCTTTTTGGAAAAACCAAACCGGTGTAACTGGTTATAATATTCGGTATGGAACAGCTCCTGGTAAACTATATCTGAATTACCAGGTTCTGGATGCCGATTCTGTCAATATTGGGAGTTTGAATCGTTTTCATGACTATTATTTTACGATTGAAGCTTTTAACGAGAATGGAGTGACGAAAGGAAGTGAGATCGAATTAGCTACTGTGAATCGATAATATTCTTCCTGGCTGAAAAATTTGTCAGGTGTACATTTCTAAAATACTTAGTATTTGTATCATAGATGTTCGATTAAACGATATGAGCTAAAATTTGAATGCCTATGATAACAAAAATTTATTCTATCGCTTATGGATGCCCGAAAAAAGAACGAAACATGGAATGTCCATTATCAGAAATAGACCATCTTTCATTTCAGGATAAAATTACTTGGATTGACCAACTTGAAGATGATAGAATTGAAGCTATTTTTAAATACCATCAACTTTGCTCACGAAGTTAATTCAGTTAAGTTCATATTAATATATGCACTAATGCATTCCAAAATATTTTAAAATTTAAAAGAACTTGAGGATGCCATAGCTAAAACGAAAATTACAGACCGTTAAATTTAAATTATACTGAAGGGGCAAGGGAATTAAATGGTTCAATTAATATAGTTTAGTTAGTTAGATCTTCCTCTTTTAAAATGAAGGAGGAATCCCGGGAGTTTAATTGCTCCCGGGATATTTTGAAAATTGGATGGGCTAAAAGCTTGGAAAAATTAAATTAATGTTCCACGATTTAAGGAAATACTAGATTCACAATAATAGATATACAGCACATATTGATTTGAATTGGTATTAATCTTCAGGTTACAGGATTACAATATGTTTTCTTCATTGAATCAGCGCACAATAATATATCAGTTTGTATAATGATCAGTTTCAGGTAGAAGGATGAAGGAAAAACTCAATTACAACAAATGCATAAAACTTTAAATAAATATACCTTACTTTACACGACCGGAATTTTATTAGAAACTAACTAATTTTTCTTTCTAATGAATCAATATGACAATATATCTGATCATGAACTTGTAATCCTAATCAAAAGAGAAGAAGAAAAGGCTTTTCAAGAGCTTTTTAAAAGATACGCACCAAGGATATTTAAATTTGCCCATTCATATTTGAAAAGTAAAAATGATGCAGACGAATTGGTTCAAATAATTTTCATAAAGATATGGGAAAAAAGAAAAATGATCGATATATCACAAAATATCAAATCTTTTATTTTTAAAGTATCAGTAAATGCCATTTACGATTTTATGAGACAAGGAAAGTTGAAATATACCTTTCCAGATTACATTCTAAACAATCAGGAAGATTCTGAAAATCAAACATGGAATTCAATCATTTACAATGAAACGGAACAGAAGCTTTTTAATTTAGTGAATGAGTTACCTCAAAAGCAACAAGAAATTTTTAAACTTAGTAAAATAGAAGGATTAACAAACGATGAAATTGCAAAACAAACTGGACTTTCAAAGAGAACTGTCGAAAATCACTTATATCGTGCAATTGCATTTCTAAAAAGGAATTTTGAAGCAAATCCTTTAATCGCACTTCTATTTTACCTAACGTTTAGGTAATGTTAATATTAATTATTGAAGGATGTTACGATAGTAGTCACGGCATCGGTTTAATTTCAATTTTTGTGTTTATTTGAATTGTGTTGTTATTTGTTAGAAGTGAAATACAGCATTAGATAGATTATTATTAAAATATTTTTCCTTCGCTTATACAGAATTATCCTGAACCAATTGAAGTTTGATAACGGATCGAACAACGAATCAAGATATTATTCTGCATAATAAAGATGTATTTATCAAACATCATGCTTATTGTATAATCTCGATCTTCTAAAAATGTCTTTGTTTGATGTACTCCGTGGCTTTCCCATTATTCATTGTACATACAGCTCCATCTTCTATTCAAAAAATATTATGACTTCTCTATTGTTACAAATTCTAAGGACAATAGATGCTTCAGATTACAAAAAAAAAGAAAAGTCACTGAGTAAATAAAGTGATCAAAACGTATTACTTATCAGTTGCGAATAAATTGGAAATTGAACCAAATGATATTTGAGATTTGAAAATAATATTTGAAGCTGTATTTACATGAATAAAGTTGGATGTAAATCTAATGATTTTAAATACAGTTAAATATTTCATTGAATAAACCTTTGCTTCAATTTATATTTCACATTAACTAAAATAATATTATGAATCAAAAATTAATCTTTGTTTTGTTTGTTTGTACAAGCTTTATGACCTTTTTATCATGTGCGCAGAACCTTGAAGTTAATAGGTCATCTCGTTATTGTAATCCCTTACCTATGATATTGGGACCAGGAGGAAATGCGGCTGGGGACGTTACTGTTATTAGAGAAAATAGAACTTATTATATGTATTGCACCGGTGGTGGTGCATGGTATTCTAGGGATATGATGAACTGGTCCTTTCAGACAGTCGCTAATGTTCCTGTGGCACCTGATGTAACAAAATATAATGGGAAATACTATATGTGTGGGAATGATTGTCCTTTATACATTGCAGATGATCCATTGGGACCATTTACGGTGCTTGGAGATTGGAAAAATACTCCAGACGTTGCTGGAGGTTGGAACGGTGCATTTGATGTAGATATTTTTATAGATGATGATAATAAACCATATTTGTACTATTCAGGAAAAGGAGTTAGCGGTATTTATGTTGTAGAACTAGACCCTAACGACCTCACAAGTTTCTCAAGTCCGGTTAAACATCTTATTGAATTTAATAATGAGCATTTTTGGGAACGTTACGGAGAATCAAACGAGTACCCAGATGTGGCATGGATTGAAGGTCCATGGATGCAAAAACACAATGGAATCTACTATCTTCAATACTCGGCTTCTGGGACGCAATGGAAAACTTATGCTTCTGGCTATTATACCTCAAAATCTCCAACAGGGCCATTTACTTATGCTCCAAATAATCCGTTACTAAGAAAAACAGAAGGTCTTGTAACAGGTACAGCTCATGGTAGTATTGTTGAGGGACCTGATGGAAATTTATGGCAGTTTTATACCATTGTATTGTCTGATCCTCCAGGAGGAAGACGGATTGGTATGGATAGAATTGTTTTTGATGAAAATGGTAATATGTCTGTAAAAATCACTGATACGCCTCAATGGGCTCCGGATTTTAAAACGGATTCTCAAAAAGAAGTTTGTGGTTCTTTGCCACTTACTATCAATAAAGTGAATGCATGGAATGCTCTTTCTAAATTTTCTTCGGAACAAGATGGTCGATATGCTTCATATGCCGTTGATAATTTCAGTGGAACATGGTGGGAACCGAAGCCTAACGACGTCGAACCAAGTATCACAATTGAACTATCTCCCGCAACAGAATTCGATGTTGTGCAATTATTTACAATTGATGGTTTACGATTAATGTTTAATCAGGATTGGCGAACCATCGAACGCTTAAGAGAGGATCCTCCATCTTATATCTATCAATATAAAATTGAGGTGTCTTTGGATGGGAAAAACTATCTCACTGCTTTTGATCAAACTAGTAATAATATATCCAAGAATACTATTTATGAAGAAATACCCCCAATTGAATGTAGATTTGTTCGTTTAACAATAACAGATTGGCCAAAAACATCACCACTTAAGCTTAATGAGTTTACAATTTTTGGTAAAGCCTCAGGATTCTTGCCAGCTCAGGAATCAATTCCAGGAAAACAATAGATCTTTACAACAGAAAAAGAGAGTTAACATGAATTCGAATGTGAGTACCCCCGCTCTAGAGAATTGTTAGTAGAACCTTATGGATGTGTTCCATATAGTTTAGTTTTGGTTAGAGGAGACCATCTCATATGAGATGGTCTCATTTTTTTATATCAATTAAATTAGAGTGTCATATAATTAATATCAATTCATCTTATCTTTTGTTTATATCGGGTAACGGAAAAACAAAATTCGTAAATTGAAGATTAAGCATTTCTATTAATGAATTTACGCAAAAGATGGTTGCCGATATTCCATGTAATTATCATATTGGATAATTGCATGGAAAAATTCCTGAATGAAACTGAGTAAAATTAGAAGTGAAAACGTATAACAATAAACATGGAGAGAATGAAGGATCATATCATAAATATACTTGATAAGGGGAGAGCGAGAGATTGTAATTTTGAAGATGTAAGGAAGATGTTTAATCTTTTTCTAGAGCCAGAAAAGGAGTATGATATAAAACAAAAGTTGTTTAATGATCTATTATCCGAGCCTTATATTTCTGCGGAAGAAAATCTGGAAATTGAAAGTCTTTACAGAAAAACTTGGAGTAGAATTAGGAAACAAGAACGCAAATACAGATACTTTAATTTCGTAAACAATATTCCCAAAATTGCGGCAGTCTTACTTATTGGCTTAATCACAGGTGTTATGATCTATTATTTTTATAATAATCAAATAAATAATCCGATTTATTATTCAGTTCATGCTCCAAGAGGTTCAATTTCAGAAGCTGTGCTCCCCGATAGCTCGCTTATTATCTTGAATTCAGATTCTCGAATTAGGTACAGTATTGATGGAGAAAGCGGAATTCGTGAGGTATTTCTGGAAGGGGAGGCATGGTTTGATGTTGCTAAGAACAGAAAGAAACCCTTTGTTGTTCATACTCCATTCTATGATGTAAATGTTGTTGGGACCCAATTTAATGTTAAGGCCTATGATTGTGATAATTATATTACAACGACACTGGAAGAAGGTCAAATCATTCTTGAGTCAAAGGGTGATTTTAAGCTTGCAGAGGATGTAGTGATGAAACCAGGAGAACAAGCTGTATTAAGAAAGGATTTGAGAAAACTCACGATTAAAGAAGTCAATACGAAGTGGTACTCTTCATGGAAGGATAATAGAATCATAATTGTAAATATGAATTTTAGTGATCTTGTAATTCTTCTTGAGAGGAAATTTGGGGTGGATATTGAAGTTAAGAACCAACAGATACTTAATCTACACTTCGATGGGATTATTAAGAATGAATCAATAATTGAGGTACTGAAGATTATAGAAAATACACTACCTATTAATTATCAAGTTATAGGACAAAAAATTGAAATTACCAGTAAGAACTAAAACTTAAATTTATGGGAGGAAATTATTATGAGATGAACTAAAACTTAAAAAAAGCCGAAAGGTGCAGGCACACCGAACGGCTTAAATTGTCTTGAATTATTTGGTGAGAATTAAATCACCAGTAACTATTAATCAAAACATTCAAATTTATGAAAAAAAAGAGTATTAATACTTTTCTGCGATGTAGAGAGGTGAAAAAAGTATTATTAATTATGAAACTAACAACCATATTTATACTGATTGGGTTGATGCAAGTTTCGGCAACGGTATATTCGCAGGCAACTAAATTCAACTTCACTGTAGAAAATAAACAAATAATTGATGTATTGAAAGAAATTGAAGAAACGAGTAATTTTCGTTTTTTCTATATACGCGAACAGGTTGATGTTGAGCGCCGTATCTCAATGAAATCTCATAACGTAACTATTGAAGCTCTTCTTAATGATATTTTCTCAGAAGAAGATGTTTATTATAGAATTCTTGAGGACGATGTGGTAATACTAAGTCCACGAGAAAACGGTCTAGAAAATAATTCTAAAAAAAGAATGATCCAACAAAATACTATTGTTGGTACAGTTAAGGATGTAAACGGACAACCACTTCCCGGAGTAACAATTGTTGTAAAGGGAACAGCACTGGGGACTGTTAGTGACAATGAGGGTGGATACTCTATATCTAACGTTGCCAATAATTCAATATTAGTGTTTTCTTTTGTTGGAATGAAGTCTCAGGAAATCGAAATTACAGGAAGAAACGTTATAAATGTTATTCTAGAAGAAGAAAGTTTCGTAATTGGAGACGTTATCACTGTTGGATATAAGACTCAAAAAAGAACTACCATGACAGGATCTGTAAGTGTGGCAAGTGGTGAGCAATTATCATCAGCCCCTGTAAGTACTGTTACTGGTGCTTTAGCGGGTAGAATGGCAGGTGTGACAATGAGATCTACCAATGGTCAGCCTGGTTATGATGACCCAACTATTTATATAAGGGGGGTCTCTACTACAGGAAATCAAGCACCACTGGTTGTTGTCGATGGGGTTCCAAGGAGTAATATGAGACAAATTGATCCAAATGCGATTGAGTCAGTTACTATATTAAAAGATGCATCATCTGTTGCACCTTATGGAATTGGAGGAGCAAATGGCGTAATATTAATCACAACAAAACAAGGAATTAAGAGTGCGCCAAAATTAACTCTGAATTCTTATTATGGAATACAAACTCCAACATATACACCAAATGTTTTGAACGCTGTTGATTATATGAAATTGCGTAATGAAGCTCTATTAAATGAAAATCCAGGAACTACGGAATTAGATTTTGATCAAGAAATTATTGATAATTATGCCAATTTGCATGCACAGGATCCAGATGTTTATCCTGATGATGATCCATACAGTCTGGCAAATTTTAATACTCCTATACAAAATCATAATCTTCAGTTGGAAGGAGGTTCCGATTATATTACATATTTTGCTTCCTTGGGATATTTGCAACAAGATGGTTTGTTCGATCAAGTAAATTATAATAGAATTAGTTATACACTAAATACCAAATCAAAGGTAACTAATTCGACTAGTGTCATATTTAATATTATCGGGGCTGTAGAAAAATATAATGACCTTGATGTACAAACTTCCTCTGCAAGTGTATTTAGAGATCTATATAAATTAGTACCAACCGTACCACTCTATTATTCAAATGGATTGTGGACTGAATATGGAGGTAGTTCTCCTGTAGGGGCCGTAAATTCAGGTGGTTACTCAGTCAATAATCAATATACGATATTAGGGACTCTAGGGGTAGAGCAGGAATTATCTTTTATCAAAGGATTAAAGTTTAGTGGAAAAATTAGTTGGGACATTAGAAACAGTTTTGAAAAAGGATGGCATATCCCATTCAAATACTGGACATTGGATACATCCACAGATCCTTACACATTTGATGAACAAATCAATACGCATTGGGGGCCTTACACTTATTTAAATCAAGAAGATACACGCAGATTATTTAAAACTTATCAAGGTGTATTAAATTATAATAATACGTTTGGCAAACATGAGGTATCTGGCTTGTTAGTTGCAGAAGCAAGAGAAACCGAAACTTCGACCTTGGGAGCACGTAGAGATCAATTCAATGTGAATGTTGATGAAATGAGTATGGGACCTTCGGATAGATCTTATTTCGATAATTCAGGAATGTCTTTTGAGAGTAAACAGCTTGGTTTTGTATATCAACTTGGGTATGTGTTTGATCAAAAATATATTATCGAGGCTACAGGAAGATATGATGGCCATTATTATTTTGCTCCTGGTAAGAGATGGGGATTTTTCCCCGCATTCTCTGGTAGCTGGAGGATTTCAGAAGAAAAATTCATGGACAATATTGATTTCGTATCTAATCTGAAATTAAGAGGATCCTGGGGTAAATCAGGAAATCTCGCGGGATCTGCTTATCAATATTTATCAGGTTATCTTCTCGAGGGAAATCGCTATGCATTAGGGAGTGGATCGATGCTACAGTCCGTTCGACAAACACAAGAAGCAAATCCAAATATAACATGGGAAGTCTCTAAAAAAAGCAATATAGGAATCGAAGCTAATCTATGGAACAGTTTGTTATCAATTGAATTGGATTATTTCCATGAAAATCGATCAGGAATGTTGTTGCCACCTAATGTGACTGTTCCTTTAGAATATGGTATTTCTCTTGCAGATGAAAACGCGGGAAAAATGGAAAATAGAGGAATTGACGTGGTACTGGGATCCCGTTATAAATTCGATAATGGTTTAAGTCTTAATATTCAAGGAAATTTAAGTTATTCCCACAATAAAATGATTGAAGTATTTGAGACAAACGCCACATATAATAATCCTAATAGAAGAAGGACAGGTAGACCTTACGGCACGCAGTTTGGGTACGAATCATTGGGACTATTTTCTTTAGAGGATGATGTAAATGGAGATGGAATTATTAACGGTGAAGATGGATACGATATTACGCAATTTGGAACTTTACGTCCCGGAGATATAATCTATAAGGATGTTAACGGAGATAAAGTTATTGATGCTAATGATGAGGTAGAGATAGGATATCCGCAATACCCTTTATTAATATATGGCTTAAATCTGGGAACGGAATGGAAAGGCTTTGATCTCAATTTATTCTTTCAAGGAGCGGGTATGTTTTCAATTAGTACACAAGATTTTCATACTGTACCTTTTTTGAATAATAACAGTAATGTTGATTATGAATATTTTGAAAATCGTTGGACCCCAGATAACCAAAATGCTGATTATCCAAGAGCAAGTCCATCATCGAATCCTAATAATCACGGTCAATCTACAGATTTTTGGCAACGAGATGTCAATTACTTGAGATTAAAAACAGTAATATTAGGTTATACTTTACCTGAAAAATTCACGCAGAATGTGGGGATTGACAATGTAAGAGTATATGCATCAGCAGAAAACCTATTAACCATAAGTAATTTAAAATGGTTAGACCCAGAGTTAGGATCAGCAACAGAATATCCTAATATGAAATCTATAAATTTAGGTGTAAAGGTAACATTCTAAAACTCCAGAATTATGAAAAAAATAAAAAATATAATTGTGTTAACAGGATTAATGATAGCGATATTACTTCCTATCTCTTCTTGTGATACGGAAAATTATCTTGAGACAATTGATAAATCAAATCTTAACGATGCCACAATTTGGACAAGTGATCAAAATGCAGACCTTTATTTATTAGAATGTTATAGAGATCTTGCCCAGAAGAGTAGTGAATCAGACAACCTTGATAATTTTACTGACGACAATGATGCAGCCTTTTATTATACTTCTTGGAACTGGCGGGGAGGTACAGTGCATGCCAATACAAATAACTATAGCATTTGGTTTGGACAATCAGGACCAGCATGGGATGCAAATTGGCCTGGGACATATGTGAAGATACGAAGGCTAAACACTTTTATTCAAAAAGTTAATGAAAATGCTGAAAGTTTATCGGCAGAATGGGTGGCTCAACGAATTGATGAGGCTCGTTTTTTAAGAGCATTTCAATATAGTGAATTATTTTATCGAATTGGAGGTCTATCAATAATTGAAGTGCCTCAAGATAGAACGATAATGGAAGAAGATGAACTTCTGATTCCCCGTAGTACGTTTGAAGAGACTTATAACTATATTGTGAATGAATTAACAGATATCATAAACAATGAGAACCTTCCTGTAAAATATACATCAGGAGAAGCTGATGCCGGCAGAGCAACTCTCGGTGCCGCTCTTGCTCTTAAAGGATGGATTCAGTTATTCGCAGCAAGTCCTGCATATAATTCGGAAGATCCAGCAATCCCTCGTAGTTCTGATAACCTTCAGAGTTTTGCGGAAGCTGATCATAGCAGGTATACTGCTGCTGCTGAAACTAATAAAAAATTTATTGAAACATTTGGTCATAAGGGATCAGGGGAATATGATTTATTTTCCGATATGACTAAATTCTGGTACGAGGCGAATGAATATAATAAAGAAGTTATTTTTGACAGGCAGCAAGTTGCTGTTACTATGCCTAACTTGTTTCATCGGTATGGAGGAGTTGTTTGGTTGCTTGATGGATATATGTGCTGGGGAAACTATTGCCCAACACAGGAAATTGTCGATCAGTATATGATGGAAAATGGATTGCCTATTGAGGACCCTAACTCGGGGTATGACCCTCAAAATCCATACGTTGGAAGAGAAAAGCGATTTTATAATTTTATTGTTTACGATGGAGCACCATATAAACAAGATTGGATGCCAAAGACTGATACTGTTTATACAAGAATTGATTTGGTCAATCCATCTAAAAATGAAATTGATTTTGGAGGAGATGATGTATCAAATACAGGATATTATTTGAAAAAAAGAATTCCTCCAAATAGTATACCGGGATCAAATACATCTGGACAAAACTATGTTTATTACAGGTATGCAGAAGTGCTGTTAAATTATGCGGAAGCTCAGAATGAAGCCGTAGGGCCGGATGCTTCTGTATACGATGCAATTAATTATCTGAGAGCACGTCCTAGCACTAATCTCCCACCTTTAGAAGAAGGATTGAGCCAAGATGAGATGCGTGAAATAATTCGTAGAGAAAGGCGAGTAGAGCTACATTATGAAGGTAAAAGACTTTTCGATATATGGCGTTGGAAAATTATGATGGATGTAATGAACAAACCTTTACATTCTATGGTAATTCGAAATTCCGTTCCTGAAAATAATAGTGGAAAATGGATTTATACTCCTACAGCGTTGGAAAGTCATCCTCATTCTGTTAGTCAAAAACAGTATTTTAATCCTATACCTCAGGAAGCAATTGACCGGAACCCTAAGTTAATACAAAACTGGGGGTACTAATATTATCGAAGAACCAAATTTAATCAATTGGTTTGATGTTATTTATGTAGCATATTGATAAAAGCCAGAAACTCACCTTCCTTGTTAGACATAGTTTTATGTTCGGAAGGTGAGTTTAATATCACATTATTAGGAATTTCCTGCAAATAAATTTTAAAAGAGTGTTTAATGTCTCACCATCGAGTTAATTCGGTTAATTAATTATAGACAAAAACACAATTAGAATAATTGGTTTTAATATGAATGGATTTAACAGGATTGTTTGGTTAATGAACTAATGAATTATCTTTTATTTCAGCGTGTTTTTCAGGTATATACAATAATAACGTAATGTAAAACTTATGAATATCTTTTATCGCTGATTTGATAATCTATAGAATGAATAGGAGATATCACAAATAAAATTAGTAAAAAAGGAAAGGTTGGTTTTAGTAATAAGTTTCTAATGTGTGGTAATAATGTAAAATTAATTTATTTAAGAAGAGAATGAAAAAAGTAATATTACCTGTAATTTTAATACTGTTTGTAGTGCTTAATATTAATGCACAAGAAAAGGGTGAGACTGAGTTTTTATGGTTGGATACTTCATTGCCTATTGAAGAAAGGATTGAGGCATTAATTTCAGCAATGACTGTTGATGAAAAAATTACGCAACTTGTAAATGCCAATATTGCCATTCCTCGTCTGGGAATCAAGGAATACGACTGGTGGAATGAATGTCTTCATGGAGTGGCGCGAAATGGACGAGCAACAGTCTTTCCTCAAGCGATAGCTCTTGGGGCAACTTTTGATACTACACTAGCCTATCGAGTTGCTACTGCTATTTCCGATGAGGCTCGAGCCAAATTTAATATTGCACAAAGTTTAGGAAATTATAATCGCTACGCTGGATTAACATTTTGGACACCAAATGTGAATATATTTCGTGATCCAAGATGGGGACGTGGTCAGGAAACATATGGAGAAGATCCTTTTTTAACTTCCAGAATTGGAGTCGCTTTTGTGAAAGGTCTTCAAGGAGATGATGAGAAATATCTGAAGACAGCTGCCTGTGCCAAACATTATGCAGTTCATTCGGGCCCTGAAGAATTAAGACATGAGTTTAATGCAGAAGTAACACCTAAAGATTTATGGGAAACTTATCTGCCTGCTTTTGAAGCTTTAGTAAAAGAAGCAAAAGTTGAGGCAATTATGGGAGCTTATAATCGTACAAATGGTCAAGCTTGTTGTGCTAGTCCATTTTTGTTACAAGATATATTGATAGATCAATGGAAATTTGAAGGACACATTGTCTCTGATTGTGGTGCTATCCAAGATATATGGAAAGATCATCAGTTGTGTGAGACCCCAGAACAAGCTTCGGCAATGGCAATAAAATCAGGTCTAGATGTAAATTGTGGTATAGCCTTTGAAAGCCTAAAGAAAGCCCTCTCTAAAAAACTTGTTAACGAAGATGATTTGGATAATGCGTTATGTGATTTATTACGAACAAAATTCCGGTTGGGCTTTTTTGATAACAATGATGAGAATCCATACTCTAATATTTCATCAGAAGTTGTTGGATCTGATATACATCGAAAACTTGCTCTTGAAGAAGCGGAGAAGTCGATAGTACTTGTAAAAAATAGGAATCAGATTCTTCCATTAGAGAATAATTTGAAAAATGTCTTTATTACTGGTCCACAGGCTGCTAATGAAGGAGTCTTACTTGGTAATTATTATGGTGTTAATAACAATACTGTCAACATCCTAGATGGAATTATTCGTAAGTTGGATTTAGGGACTACTGTAAATTATCGTTATGGTCAGCTTCCATATCAGAAAAATATTAATCCTATGGATTATGTGACTGAGGATGCGGCTTCAGCTGATGTTTGTATTGCTGTCTTGGGACTCAGTGGTCTTGTTGAGGGAGAAGAAGGTGACGCTATTGCCTCGGACTTTAAAGGGGACAGGAAATATTTACATCTTCCACAAAGTCAAATAGAATTCATAAAGAAAATTAGGTCGTATGGAAAAGAAAAACCTCTAATAGTTATTATTACAGGTGGATCCCCAATTGCAATTCCCGAAATTTATGAACTGGCTGATGCTGTCTTGTATGTATGGTATCCTGGACAAGAAGGAGGTACTGCTGTAGGAAATGTATTGTTTGGTGATGCTGTTCCTTCAGGGCGTTTGCCGTTTACAATTCCTAAGTCGGTTGATGATTTACCTCCCTATGAGGATTATTCTATGAAAGGCCGTACATACAAATATATGACAAAGGAACCTCAATTCCCATTTGGATTTGGACTATCTTATTCAACTTTTGAGTATTCTGATTTAAAAATTGATTCTGTTTTTGAAGATCAAATAACAGCTTCTGTTACTGTAACAAATCTAGGAGAGTATGATGCGGAGGAAGTTGTGCAGTTGTATGTGTGTTCTCCTCTTGCGGGGAATGGTGATCCTTTGTACTCATTAAGGGCATTTCAACGTGTTTCAGTTCCTTCTGGTCATGCAAAGATTGTTGTGTTTAATCTTGATCGAGAGTCTTTCAGTGAAGTTGACAATGATGGTAAGCGTGTATTTAGAGATGGAGAATATAAACTATGGGTTGGAGGATCTTTACCTGGAGAAAGAAGTGTATTTCTTGGAGCAACAAAATGTTTGGATACAAGTATCGATATAATGAAGCTTATTAAATAGTGAGCATATCTGACTACGGTAATTATTGGGGTCTTTGATTGATATTAAGGAACCCAATAATTTCGTTTGTTAAAAATTTAACAAGATTTGGATTGATATATAACATTATCCATTGATAGTAAGATGTATGAAAAGTTTGTTCAGGTAACTACCAATAAATTTGAATATCAGATCCTCTGATGAAGAATATAGTAAAATAATTATTTGACTATAATGACAGTTAATAACGACGAGGAACTTATCAGGAAAATTAGACGTAACGATTATTTAAGTTTTAATCATCTATTTGAAAAGTATTATAGTTGTTTATGTAAATTCGTATTTGACATGATAAAAGATAAGTTAGCGTCGGAAGATCTTGTTCAAGAATTATTTATAAAGTTGTGGAATAATAGAAGGTCATTAACAATTGATCAAAATGTTGCCGCATATTTATATCGTGCCTCACGTAATTCAGCACTAAATTATATTCGGAATGAGAAAAACCGAACAAAAATCATTGGCGAAATTATAATCAATAATCAAGCACAGTTTTATGAGCCAATGGTTGAAAAGGAGTTTCTCATGATTGTTGAAGAATGTATTAATAATCTTCCTGAAAGATCTCGAGAAGTGTTTAAGATGAGTCGTTTTGAAGAATTAACCCAAAAGGAGATTTCAGAAAGATTGAACATCTCTGTGAAGACTATCAAAAATCAAATTTGGAAATCGTTATTTTATATAAGGTCTTGTCTGAAATTAAAAGATGCTATTTAATTAAAGTTAACCCAGTTGTATTTAGGTGAAGCAATTAAATATAATAAATCATAAGGGTCCGATTAATTTATAGGAGCTGAGATTTGAAGGATTAGCTATGATCACTAGAATATATTCTATAGCTTATGGATGTCCTAAAAATAGGAGAGATGATGATTGTCCATTCTTGGAAATAGTTCATTTTTCTTTTAAAGAAAAGATTGAATGGATTAATGGACTAAATGATGAGGATAAGGAAACTATTTTAAAGCATCATTCAATTTGTACAAAAAAGAAAATAATTAAATAAGGAAGTAAATAGGGTTAATCCTGAAAGGTTTCTCTCCATGTTGTAGATTTGTTCTGCACACAAAATCACAAGATGAAAAAAATTATAGAAATAAAATTTAGTAATCCCGACTATAGTCGGATAATAGTGATAACAAATCAATGAAAGCTCAAAAACTAAGCGTACTTGAAAAAATCGGCTATGGCTCGGGCGATGCTGCCGTAAATGTGGTTATCTCCTCCATGTTCCTCATCATTACATATTTTTACACCGACATTTTTGGGCTGAAACCAACCGATGTGGCCCTTATGTTTTTACTGGTTCGTTTGATTGATGCCGTTAGCGATCCGCTTATGGGACTGATTACCGACAAGTATAAATTTAAAGGAGGCCGGTTCAGACCGTATTTCCTGTACCTCTCAGTTCCGTTTGGTATCTCGGTTTTTCTTACGTTCACTACGCCGGGTTTTGATTACGCCGGAAAATTGATTTATGCATACATCACTTACATTTTTGTAACGTTGATGTTCACTTCGGTTACTATTCCGTATATTTCACTGATCGGGGTATTAACAAACGATCCGCAGGAACGATTATCGGCCAACGGTTACCGCCTTTTCTTTGCAAAAGTTGCCGCGTTTATGGTGTCGATTGTGGTTCCTATTCTGGCCGAAAAACTAGGACGGGACGACATGGGACGAGGATATCAGCTGGCCATGGGATTAATGGCGCTTATGGGAACCCTGCTGTTTTTATTCAGCTACTTTACTACCCGCGAGCGTATCGAGCACGTTGTAGATAAAACACCTTTCTTTCAGCAGTTAAAATACCTGGTGAAAAACGACCAGTGGCTTATTTTATGGGGCTCTTGCCTGTCGGGTACTGTTGGTTATGTAATTCGCAGTTCGGTGGCTATCTTTTATGCAAAATATTACCTCGGAGGCGATGCAAGTATGCAGTCGACATTTATGGGAACCGGTGTGGCAGCCGCCATTTTAGCTATGCCGTTATCAACGCTAATCACCAAACGTTTTTGTAAAGTGAAACTGTTTTGGATGTCGCAACTTGGAGTAGGTGTACTTAGTGTACTGATGTTTATTTTGGTTAAACCGAATCCCGACAGTGTACTGCTGGCTTATGTGCTCTATTTTATCCTGTCGCTGGTGGTTGATGTGCATGCGCCGGTTTTCTGGTCGGCCATTGCCGAAGCGGTTGACCACGGACATGCCGAAACCGGCAAACGTGTTTCAGGATTGGCATTCGGCGGTATCTCTTTCGCTCAGAAAGCGGGTATGGGAATTGCCGGTGCAGTGGTTGGTTTGTTGCTTGATGCCTTTGGATACATCCCCGATGTGGTTCAAACAAAAGCAGCACTTACCGGGCTGGCACTTATGCTGACTTTAATTCCGGGTGTTTTCCACGTTATCAATGGCTTGTTGATCTACCGTTATAAAATCACCGACAAATATTACGAAACGATAAAAGCAAAAATTCATATCTAAGATGGATACTACAGCTAAAAATGCACCATTGGTTGAGCAACGTGCCGATCCGTTTGTGTACAAACATACCGATGGATACTACTACTTTACCGGCTCGGTACCAACCTACGATCGCATCGAATTACGAAAAAGTAAAACGATTGCCGACTTAAAAAATGCCCAAACTTTCGATGTATGGTTTAAGCACGAAAGCGGTCCGATGAGTCGCCATATTTGGGCGCCCGAAATTCATTACCTCGATGGCAAATGGTATGTTTACTTTGCCGCCAGCGAAGAAGAAGACATTTGGGCCCTGCGTCCGTATGTGTTGGAATGTCAAGGTCAGGATCCGTTAAACGACGAGTGGGTTGAGTTGGGACAAATGCAGCCTGCCGACGGCGATGAGAAAACATTTATCGACTTTTCGCTGGATGGTACGGTATTCGAGAATAAGGGAAAACGCTATTTCTGCTGGGCCGAAAAAACCGGCGGGCAGTTTGCCGCATCCAACTTGTACCTGGCTGAAATGGAATCGCCAGTTAAGCTGAAAACTTTGCAGTTTATGCTTACCACACCCGATTACGACTGGGAAAGAATCGGTTTTTGGGTGAACGAAGGACCGGCCGTAATAAAGAATAAAGGCAAAATCTATATCACCTTTTCGGCAAGTGCAACAGGTGCTTGTTATTGCATGGGAATAATGGAAGCCGACGAAAATGCCGATCTGCTGGACCGCAATTCGTGGAAAAAATCGAGATACCCGGTATTGGAAACAGATTACGAAAAGAAAATTTACGGACCGGGACACAACTGTTTTACCGTGGCCGAAGACGACGTTACGCCGCTTTGTATCTATCATGCGCGCGATTACGAAAAAGCTGTTGGCGATCCGGCAGTTGTTCCTGCAAGCGATACCCGACCGCTGGAAGAGATTGTTGCCGATCCCTTATACGATCCCAACCGGCATGCTCGGGTGATGGAAGTACAGTTCGATGCCGACGGAAGACCGGTACTTATGTTCAAAAGTCCTAAAACTGTTTAGTTGGTTGATAATACTCTTAATGAAACTAACGTTAAGAATAAAAGAAGAAATAAACAACATGTCCTGCTATTTTAGAGACTTTATAAGCTTCTCTAGACTGTTATGGCTTTTGATAGTGAGATTATAGAATGTGATTCGAGATAGTGGATCTTAAAATGAAAAATATAAACGATAACAAATTAAATCTGTATAAATGATACATAATAACAAGGTTGATTGGTTTACAATTGAAAAAATCGATGAAAATACGTCGATTATAAGTGAATACAAACATTGGGAAGAAACGCATTGTTATTTGTTGAATGGAACGGAACGTTGTTTACTAATTGATACAGGACTCGGGGTAGGAAATATTTGGGAACAAGTGCAAAAATTGACGGATAAGCCAGTTACGGCAGTCACAACACATGTACATTATGACCATTTTGGAGGACATAAATATTTCTCTGATTTTTATGTACATGAGGCAGAAACTGAATGGATAAACGGAGGATTTCCCTTGTCAATAGAACAGGTTAAAGGCTTCCTGTTGGAAAAGCCATGCGAATTTCCAGAAGATTTTAATATTAATAATTACCATCTGTTTAAAGGAGCACCGACAAGAGTATTGAAAGATAATGATACAATTGAATTAGGAAAACGAACGATCCAAATATTACACACTCCCGGACATTCTCCAGGCCATTTATGTTTTTACGAAAAGGATAAAGGCTATTTATATACGGGAGATTTAATCTATATTGGTGAATTGTTTGCATTTTTTCCTTCAACAGATCCAATTGCTTATATGAACTCGATCAAGAAGTTATTGACGTTATCGGTAAAAAAGATTCTACCTGGACATCATGATCTTAAAGTGCCAGTGTCGATTATTGAAGATATGGACAAGGCTTTTTGCAGATTATATGAAAATGGGAAATTGAAACATTCCAGTTTAACATATAGATATAAAAATTTCTCAATAAAACTTTAAAAGTAGCGGAACATTAAAGTGCCTTATTTTTAGGTTGTTAAATTAATTGTTTCTACAAATTGATAGAATTTATAATTTGTAGGTCGCAAATCAAGTTCTCTCGCAAACTATCATCATTTTAAAGATTAACCACAAGCGAAATATTATAAATATTTTGCAAATATTGATACTTAAGTTTTGGAGAACAATAGCTACATGGTTTATCGTTATATAAATGTAATTAGTTTTATGGGGATTAAAAATTACTCGGATCTTTAAGGTTCAAGAAAATATGCCACACATATTTTATGGTATTCTGATTTTTAATATTCATTTAGGATAAATACACCAGATCAGACGAACCCTAGACAATTTGGAGTCAAATCACATCAGACAGTTACGTTGAAGATTAACTGTTCAGATTTATTTTGATTTTAAATCGTATTTCTGTATTAGAGATTCCGGTATATTTTTTTTAAAAAAAGATGAATTCGAAATAGGACCTTCTGGAATCACACGTGTCTAATAATAAAGTAATAAATTATGCCAACAGAGAGTAAAATAGGAAATACAATTGTCGATTATTTCTTAAAAGAGGAACTGGGAATTGATGAAGATAAGATGAATACTTGGTTGGATGAGTCAATAGAAAACAAAACAAAACTTAACGAATTCAAAACAATTTGGAGAACGGTTGATACACTTTGCATTTCTAAACAGTTTAACGTAGAAGAAGGTTGGATTAAAGTTAATCAATCTATATTTAATCAAGTAGTCATAATGGGAGTGAGAAAAAATGTTGTTTTTTCGATAGCAGGAATGACTGCAATACTTTTGATTATTCTGGGCTTCTTATTTCTATCAAATCCATCAGTTAAGTTAAATAATAGAATTGAACTGGCGACATCGTACGGGAACCAAACAGAATCTGTTTTACCTGATGGAACAAAAGTATATCTGAATAGTGGCTCCAATTTATCTTACCATTATAATGATAAAGATAAAATAAGGGAGGTTGAATTTAATGGAGAAGCATTTTTTGAAGTAGCTAAAAATGAAAAGCCTTTTGTAATTGAAACTAATGGAGGAATGAAGATTGAAGTGTTAGGTACAAAATTCAATCTAATGGCTTATTGTGATGATGAAAATATTATAACCGCGTTGATAGAAGGGAAAGTTGAAATAAGCAATCAGGACGGGCAAAAGGTAAATGTGTTGCCTGGGCAAATCGTAGAATTTGAGAAAGAAACAGAAAATATGAAGATGATCCCTGGTAATGCAAATTTGAGTAGTGCATGGCGAGAACACAAAATTTATCTAGACAATTCATCACTTGCGTCAATCACTAAAATATTAGAGAGGATGTATAATGTTCAAATTTATTTTAATCCTCCCGAGATTGGAGAGCAGATACATTATACTGGTGTACTTCAAGAAGAGACAATAATAGATGTTTTAAACGCACTTAAAGAATTGAGTGACATCTGTTTTAAACAAAAAGGAAAGGAAATAATAATAATGTCTAACTGAATTAGCGATAATGAAATACGGGAAATAATACTGCATTTCCCGTATTGAGATAATTAACATCTAATGCTACCAACATTAGATTTTTATAATTAAAATCAAACAAATTTATGAAAAAAAATTATGAATTTGGAAAGTCACTTGGTGCACTCTTCCGAAAGCTGGTATTAATTTCTAATTTAACTTTAGTCCTAATCCAACTATCTACTATTTGCGTAAATGCATCAGTTTATTCGCAAAACACAAAACTAACATTGGAAATGAAACAAGCCTCGATAAAGGAGGTTCTTGAAAAAATTGAACTACAGTCAAACTTCAGGTTTATTTATCAAAACGAGAAACTTGATATGGATAAACGAGTGGATGTCTATGTTACAAACCAAACAGTTGAAAGTATATTAAAGCTTTTGTTTGAAGAAGGTGAAGTTGAATATTCAATCACAGAAAGTAATCTGATATTGATAAAACCAAAGCAAACCAAGAGTACAGTACCCTCAAATCAGACCACTGAAAGGCAGGGTACTATTTTTGGGAAAGTTACAGACGAATTTGGAGAACCGCTGCCTGGAGTAAGTATTGTTATTAAAGGAACCGTACAGGGAACCGTTACCGATTTTAACGGAGCCTATTCAATCGAGGCATCGCCGGAAGATGTTTTACAATTTTCGTTTGTTGGAATGCTATCGCAGGAGATACCTGTTGGAGGTCAAACCACCATTGATGTAACAATGAAAGTTGATGCGATTGGTCTGGAAGAGGTAGTTACCATTGGTTATGGTACGCAAAAAAGGACTACAGTAACAGGTTCTGTAGTATCGAGCAAGGGCGAAGATATTTTAAAGACACCGGAGCCAAACATTGCCAATACACTTATCGGACGTTTGCCCGGATTGATTACAAATAACCGCTCGGGTGAACCGGGTTATGAGAATACTGAAATATTAATTCGTGGTAGAAGTACTTTGGGCGATAACAGTCCGCTTATTGTTGTTGACGGAGTTGCCGACCGTGCGGGAGGTTTTGATCATATTGATGCAAACGACATTGAAAGTATTTCTGTTTTGAAAGATGCATCGGCTGCAATTTACGGATCAAGGGCTGCAAACGGTGTAATTTTGGTTACTACCCGTCGCGGACAGAGTGGAAAACCAACAATAAGCCTGAGTTCAAATTTCGGAATTAGGCAGCCAACAGTTATTCCAGAGATGCTGAATTCGGCTGATTATGCAGTTGCTTTGAATGAAATTGAAACGAATATTTATGGTCGTAGCCCAATGTACACGGATGAGCAGATTGCTAAATTCAGAGAAGGTTCGGATCCAACAAGTTATCCTAATGTTGATTGGATGGACGAAACATTGCGCACTTTTGCACCTCAAACTCAACACAACCTATCAATCAGAGGTGGTACCGAAAGAGTAAAATATTTCCTTTCAACAGGTTATCAATACCAGGATAACTATTATAAAAAAAGTGCCAGTAATTACAAGCAGTACAACCTGCGTTCGAATATCGATGTGCAGGCAACCGATTATTTAAAGTTGTTTGCTAATATTTCGCTTCGTCAGGAAAATCGTAATTCACCACACTACGGTTCTGAAGCAATTTGGCGTTACCTTGTTAAAGGTGACCCGCGTGTGAATATCAGATGGCCGGAAAATGGCTTGCCTGTTTTAGCGCCGCAAGATGATTTTAATCCTGTAACTTGTGCCAATGGTGAAATGGGTTACCAGGCAAACAAACGTTCGTATGTGAATATCGATTTAGGTTTTAACCTTGATTTAGCATCAGTAACCGAGGGCTTATCGCTTGATGGAGGTTTGTATATCGACCGTTCTGATAATTTCTACAAACACTTCCAGAAAGCTTTCTTCCTCTATGGATATGATATTAATACCGATGAATATTTTCCTCGTCAGTACGGGCCAAACAATGCGGCTTTAAACGAAGATATGAGCCAAAACCTTGGAATTACTGCCAACATCAAGTTAAATTATAAAAGAACCTTTAACGATATTCATAGTGTGTCGGCATTTGTTGCTTATGAGCAATACGAAAGTAGATACGACTATTTATATGGTAGAAGACAAGATTTTGTATCCACCTCAATTGAAGAATTATTTGCAGGTGATGAGAATACGGCTTTAAATAATGGTAGTGCCAGCGAAACCGGGCGAATGAACTATTTTGGTCGTTTTGACTATGGTTTTAAAGAAAAATACCTGGTTCAGTTTAACTGGCGTTACGATGGTTCTGAGAACTTTCCAAAAGGAAATCGTTTTGGATTCTTTCCAGGAGCATCTGTAGGATGGCGTATATCAGAAGAAAATTTCTGGCAAGATAATCTCTCTTTTATTGGCTATTTTAAGCTGAAAGGATCGTGGGGACAAATGGGTAACGACAGAATTAGCAAATACCAGTATTTAACCACTTATACTTTTGGTGACAATGCCACTTTAGGCGGAAGTTCTCCTGAATCGCAAGTGGGTATTACACAGGTGAGAACTGCAAATCCTAACGTAAAATGGGAAGTTGCAACAACATCAAATATTGGTTTCGAAAGTAGATTTCTGGATAACTTTAGTTTCGATTTTGATTTGTTTAAAACCAAACGCGAAGATATTCTGGCTAACGGCGCATCGTATGTGCCCGATTATACCGGACTTTCATTGCCTGCAGAAAATATTGGTGAGTGCGAAACAAAAGGACTAGAAGCCGTTTTGGGCTACAACAAAAATTTCGGAGAGTTAAACCTGGCAGCCAGTACCAACTTCTCGTATGCAAAAAGTGAAATCCTTTATTTCGACGAACCTGAAACCATGCTTGAGTGGCAAAAACAAACTGGTAAATCAATTGGTGCCAACTGGCTATTATACGAGGCAATTGGCGTATTCAGTACGCAGGAAGAGCTAGATAATACTCCACACCTGAGTAATGCACAGGTTGGGGATCTGATTTTCAGAGATGTGGATGAGGATGGTACTATTGACGGAAATGACAGAATTCGTCCGGATAAAACTACCACTCCTGAGATTGTATACGGACTTAACGTGGGATTGAATTATAAAAACTGGGATTTAAGTATGCTTTGGCAAGGAGCCACTAATGTCTGGCAATATGTGTTCTTCGAATCAGGAGGTATTGGTAACTTTACCCAGGACTTCTTTGATAACAGATGGACAGAAAATAATATTAATGCAGATTACCCAAGAATTTATGACCGTCAAGTAACTTCTTCTGCACAGAAAAATACTTTTTGGCTGAAAGATGCCAGCTACCTTCGCTTAAAAAATATTGAGCTTGCTTATAACCTTCCGTCAACAGTTACCAGTCGTTTACCATTTAGCAATGTACGTGTGTTTGGCAGTGCGTCTAACTTGTTAACAATTACTGGACTGAATGATGTCGATCCGGAAACAACCGAGGGTTCTCAAGGCTTTGCCGCATGGAGTACTCCACAGGCAAGGGTATTTAATTTTGGACTAAACGTAACTTTTTAAATTAAGCAACTATGAAGAATAATATTAAAATTCTATACCTACTTGTAATTACTATTTCTCTTTTAGCTTCTTGTCGTGAGGAGGATATATTAGATAAAAGTCCCCTGACTGAAATATCTGAAGCAGATGTTTGGACCGATCCTGCACTTGTTGAATCATTTGTAAATGCTCGTTACAATAAAATCGGCCATGGATGGGCAGAATCATGGCAAAGTTCAGTGGTTGATGAAAGTTACCTTACCTGGTCGAGAGGTTGCGAACCTTATACTCAGGGGTATGTTAGTGCTACCGATTTGGGCCGTATGAATGGTGCCTGGTGGGGTTGGGATAACCGTGCCTGGAGTACTGTTTGGGGTAATATTAGCAACTGTAACATGTTTTTTGAACGTGTTGAAGGAGTTGAATTCGCCGATGAAGCCTTAAAGAACAGGCTGGTTGGAGAAATGACCTTTATCCGCGCCTTAATGTATTTCGATCTGGTTTCACGTTGGGGAGCTATGCCAATTATTACTGATGCATATACATTGGCCGACCGGGAAGAATTTTTGAATGTAGAAAGAGATACCTACAAAGAGAATGTTGATTTTATCGTTTCGGAGTGTGATAAAGCGGCGGAATTATTGCCTGGATCTTATAGTGGATCAAATATAGGTAGAGCTACAAAAGTTGCTGCTTTAGCTTTAAAATCAAGAATGCTTTTATACGCAGCCAGTCCGCTGATGAACCAGTCAGGAGTAAACGAATTGGTAGGATATCCGTCGCCAGATGCAGATAGATGGCAAAAAGCTTCTGATGCGGCAAAGGCCTGTATAGATGCAGCCCTGGAAAACGGTTATGCATTATATGATAATTATGACGATGTGAAAACAAATTACACTCAGTTATTTCTTGATTGTGGAAATAGCGAAGTACTGTTTGATCGTCAGGGAGGTTCAAGTTCTGATGGCTTAAACTTATCATATCTTGATCAATCAAATGGCCCAAACGGTTATGGACAGTGGGGAGGAAACACACCAGTTGCCGAATTGGTTGATGACTTTGAAATGGCAGACGGTACTAAATTCAACTGGTCGAATCCGGATCACAGTGCCAATCCTTATGCTAATCGCGACGCACGTTTGTATGCAGCGGTACTTTCTGATGGCGATGAGTGGATGGGCAGAGAAGTAGAAACTTATTTAATTGCTGATGAGTCAGGAACAATTGTAAGTGGAGGAAAAGATACCCGTTACGGACAAGATAACTGGAATGCCAGTATTACAGGGTATAATATTCGCAAATTCATGGACGAAACTTACCAGACAAACAGCTGGAACTTCCCTAATCCCAAAAACTGGATTTGGTTTCGTTTAGGCGAACAATACCTAAATTATGCTGAAGCTTTGTATCAGCAAGGCCTAGAATCGGAAGCACGTGAGGCTTTAAATGTTATCAGAAATAGAGCTAAAATGCCTGATGTAACGGACTCAGGAGATGAACTTTGGCAACGCATAGTAAATGAACGTCGTGTAGAGCTGTGTTTCGAAGAACATCGCTATTTTGATGTTAGAAGATGGATGATCGCCGAAGATGTATTGAATAGGAATGCAACAGGAGTTGAAATTGTTTTAAATCCTGATGGAACAAAAAAATATACACCTGGAATTTTGGTTGAACAGCGACAATTTAATGCCCCGGCTATGTATTGGATGCCAATTCCTAAAAGTGAAACGGATAAGAATCCGAATTTTCAACAGAATCCAAATTATTAATGAAATATAAAAAACGTGCCTGATTTCAGGTACGTTTTTAATCGCTCAATACACTAAGATTATTGATCTATCCTTATTAAACTAAAAAAAGATCAAATATGAAAAATCTAAAATTAATCACATTCATTTTGTTGTACTCGGCATTTTCCTGTACAACAAATCAACTGCCAGAACCTTTTGCCAAAGGTGAGTTTAAAAACTGGGCCGAAACACCACCAATGGGGTGGAACAGTTGGGACTGCTACGGACCAACCGTTGAAGAACATGAGGTAAAAGCCAATGCCGACTACATGGCTGAAAATCTGAAGGATTATGGCTGGGAATACGTTGTGGTTGATATTCGTTGGTTTGTTGAGAACGACAAAGCCGGAGGTTACAACCAAACCGATCCAATTTATGTAATCGATGAATACGGACGTTACCAACCTGCCGTAAACCGTTTCCCGTCGGCTGCCGATGGAAAAGGTTTTAAAGAGCTGGCCGAATATGTGCACGGCAAAGGATTAAAGTTTGGTATCCATATTATGCGCGGTATTCCCAAAGTGGCAGTTGAAAACAAATTGCCGATTTTAGGAACCGACGGAATCACTGCTGATCAGATTTATACAACCGAATTGCAGTGCACTTGGTTACGAGATAATTATACCATTGTTGCCGACAAACCAGGTGCGCAGGAGTATTACAATTCCATTATGAATATGTATGCCGGATGGGGCGTTGATTTTATTAAGATCGACGATTTGTCGCGTCCGTACCACCAGGGGGAAATTGAACTGATCCGTAACGCCATCGACAATTGTGGCCGCCCGATCGTGTTGAGTACATCGCCTGGTGCAACGCCAATTACGGCAGCCGATCATGTGAAAAATCATGCTAATATGTGGCGTATGGTTGATGATGTTTGGGACACCTGGCATCATTTCACCAACCTCATAAAAGTGTGCAAACAATGGTATCCGCACATTGCTCCCGGCACCTGGCCAGATTGCGATATGATTCCGCTGGGACGTATTTCAATTCGTGGCGAACGTGGTGAAGATCGTATGACGCGCCTTACACCTGATGAGCAATATTCGTTAATGACCTTGTTTACCATTTTTAAATCGCCACTGATGTTTGGCGGTGATTTGCCAAGTAACGATGATTTCACCCTGTCGTTACTAACAAACGAAGACGTGCTGAAAATGCATCGCGAAAGCACCGATGTAAAACAAATTTTCCAGGATGAAAGTAAAGTGGGTATCACGTCAAAAAACCCAAATACAGGAGAAATTTACCTGGCTTTGTTCAATATTTCAGAAGAAGAATATCAGAATGTTGGAGTTGATTTGATACAGCTAGACATTACAACCTCATGTGCTATTAAGGATATGTGGTTAAATCTTGAATTAGGTGAATTCTCTGAATCATTTAGTCAAAAACTGAAACCACATTCCTGTGGTTTATATTGTATAAAAGGAAACAGATAAAACAGAAGAGGGCAGAAATAATCTCTTCTAATATTTATCTCACTATTATTTACTCAATATAAAGGATAGGAAAATTTATTTAAATATATTAACAATTAGAACGAGGTCCGTCTTGTTGTGGAAAAAAAATAGTCTGAAAATCCACACTCAAATGTAGATAGAGAAAGCTTTCATAATTGATATCTATAACTAGAAGTATCCCCAGGAGATGAAATATTCTTCTGGGATTCTTATTAACGTCAAAATAAGGAGATGGGATGAGACAAGAAACTTTTATCTTGATATGATTACAGTGTTTTAAATTAAGAATGGAATAACTGTATTTGTATTAAAACTTTATAGCTATGAAGTACCCAACATACAATGAATTAATCAAACAACTTGATAAAGAGTTATCTTTCTTGGAAATCAATCCAGATTGTTTTATTGAAACGACGGAGAAAGCGATTGGAATGTGTAAAAGAGTTATGCTTAAGTTCCGGGAAATAGTTTTAGGTCAGGGTTTCTCAAACGAAAATGAAGAAATTAATTTCTTTAAACACATCAAGCCAAGCGTGTTTAGTAAGTTCATTTTTTATACTGAGGTTTTTGATATCGAATCAAATAGACCGGAAGAAGACATAAAAGCACAAATCAGATACTTGAGAGATGAGCTGCAAAAACACTGTCGTGTTCAGAAAGAAGAAAAAGCTTTTTACCAATACTATAGAAGGAAAAGAACATCTTCAGATCATTTATATTTTTTGCGAGGTAACGGAGATCATCGAATTCATCTTGATCACATTCCCAATCATCTTGATCCCGAATTTTCCACAGGCTATGATAATACTTTGGCAAAAATTATGGCGTGTGAACTGCTTAAAAACTATATCGGTAATGAAATTCAGAAATTGAAAAGAAAGCAGAACTGGAATTCTGGAGAAAACAACAAGTTTGTATCTAACTTGTATTGGACGAATCATAATGTCGATGCAGTGGAACTCGTATATGCACTTTTTTTTGCAAAGGTTATTAATAATGGAAAGGCCAGTAAAATTGATATTGCACGTGCGTTTGAAAGAATCTTTAACCTGAAATTCAAGAATATTTATGGAACTTTTAAGGAAATTCAGGGACGAGCCGATCAAACGAGTTTTTTAAGGCATTTAATAGAAACCTTACAAAAGTATCTGGATGATCTGGAAGAATAATATTTGAGCTGTTTTGGGAAAGAAACATTTGAACATAAATAGAAATAAGCCGGAATTGAATTATCTTTGGCATGAAAATAAGATATACAAACACCCAGCAAAAAGGGTGTAAAACATAGTAATGATTTAGAGCGTTAGCTTTTATTCTTGACTTGAAAATCCGCTAAATTTTACAGTACAACAAGAGTATAAGTACAACGCCCACGTATTGCGTGGGACGTACTTATTTGTTGTACGGGTGTTTAGCGGCACCTCAAGTCAGATAATGTTATTGTCTCACGCTCTTTTTTTAATAAAATACCGTTAAGGGACAGAACGGGATAATTATACAAAATGATATTTACTGAAAAGGATGTTGAGTACGCAGATTTAGTCGTACCATTTACCAAATGCCCATTGGGGGATCCTACAAAGGATTGTCCTTTTGCGGAATACTGGAAAATAGAGGATCAGGGACAGCGGATAAAGATAATAGACGAATTGCCTGAAGTAAAGCTGGACGAACTTAGAGTCTTTCATCACAAATGTCTTGCAATAAAAATTGAGAAGGCAAAGGAAAGAACATCACAGGTCTATAAAAATCAGAAAGTGTAGTGTTTCTTGAGATTTGCTTCAACCTGCTCTAATCGAGCATTTTAAGCAGGTAGGTATTGTCTCCTGTTAATAAAAAATGAATTCCTAGTAGGGAAAACATGGGGAATAAAATCCAGTTAGACTTTTCAAATTTGGCAAAACGCAAATTGTATCATTTAAAAACAAAACGTTATGCCAACAGAAATTGTAACCACCGACGATCTTCGGGAATTCAAACTTGAATTACTCAAAGAAATCAAACTACTCTTCGCCGCTCATCACGGGCAACCCACAAAAAAATGGTTAAAATCTTACGAAGTAAGAAAGCTTTTGGGAATCTCTCCGGGCACACTTCAGAACATGCGTATTAACGGCACACTGGCTTTTACCAAAATTGGTGGTGTAATCTTCTACGACAGCGAAGAAATACAGAAAATGATGGTAGAAAACCGGGTGCATAACCGCTTTGACCTGGGTCGGAAAAAATGAATTATATCCGGCACCTGCGAGGATTTTTTGACCATCTGGAGCAAGATGCAAACATCTCATCACAACACATCAGCCTGTATATGGCACTTTTTAACCTCTGGAACCTGAATCGCTTCAGGGAACAATTTGAAATCAACAGACAGGATGTGATGGCCATGGCACGGATCGGTTCAAAAACCACCTACTCGAAGTGTATGAAAGAACTGAACGACTGGGGATATATTCGGTATTCGCCGGGAGCTAACCGCTACCAGGTAAGCAAAGTTAGCTGTACCAGATTCGGGACCGCTAGTGGGACTGCTACTAGTACTGCTAGTGGGACCACTACCGGGACTGCTACCGGGACTGCTACCGGGACCACTAGTGGGACACCTTTTATAAACTATATAAACAAGAAAAACAGTAAAGAAGATTCCTCCCAAAATTTGAAAAAAAATGGAAGAAAAAAACAAAACGGAAAAGCCAATCCCCTCCATGTCGAAACCGATAAAGATTATTCCGAACCCTTATAAGGAAATCGCCGGTTTTGAAAACGGAAAACACCAGTTCGGATTCAAGGCCTGCCGAAAGTGGTTGGAAGACCTGGGTAAAAAAACGTATGGCCCACAATTTCGTTTGTATCCCGAGGATTCAGATTTGCTTTATAATCTGATTGTTTATGCCATTGAAGACAAAGAAGTAGCAGAAAAACGAAACCTCGATTTGAAAAAAGGAATTTTGCTAACCGGCCCCATCGGTTGCGGAAAAACCACATTAATGAGCCTGGTAAAATATTTCTTTCAACACGGAAAACAATTTCGGGTAGTTTCCACCCGCGATATCAGTTTTGAATTTGAAAAAGAAGGCTACAAGGTAATAAACCGTTACAGCAAGAATCCGGTAAACCTGAGCTATTCCAAACCAGTCCCAAAGATTTATTGTTTTGATGATTTGGGCGTGGAACAGGTTCAAAAGTACTTTGGCAATGAATGCAACGTGATGGGAGAGATCCTGCTTAGCCGATATGACCTGTTTGTTTCAAAAGGAATTCCTACACACCTGACCACCAACTTATCTGCCAGTGAAATAGAAGAAAAATACGGCAACCGTGTCCGAAGCCGTATGCGTGAAATGTTTAACCTGATTGCTTTTGATAAAAATGCCCGAGATAAACGGATATAATGATATTGGCTACGGGTTAATCATAGTTGATTGGCCGTTTCATCATTATGTCTGTCTGCTTGTCATCACCCAACTGGAAAACATGCTTGTCGAATTCTGTAAATCCATTTTTCTTATAAAAGTGAATTGCCCGAGGATTCTCCTCCCACACACCAAGCCAAATAAATTCTACGCCTTTTTGTACCGAAATTTCAATTGCTTTTTGATACAAAACCTGTCCAACTTTCTTTCCATGAAATTCTTTTAAGACATAAATGCGTTCAATTTCAAGAGCATTTTTATCCGAATTTTCCGTCTGTGATTCTCCCCAGTTAACTTTAAGATAGCCAACCACTTTATCATCGGTTAGTGCAAAATAAAATGCAGAATTTTGATCGGATAATTCAGTTTTCAATTTTGATATGGAAAAAGATCTGTCCAGATACTCTTGCATATTTTCTGTACTGTTACTGGCTTCAAATGTCTCCTTAAAAGTCTTTTTGCCAATCTCCTGCACCAAATGAATATCATCTGGTTTTACTTCTCTGATTTTTATATCGTGGGTTTTCATGACTTAGTTTGTTTTTCTCAAGGCTATATTAGAATATTTTCTGTAAAACGCGACAAATTTAGTATTACTGAACGAAACCATGAAAGTTGGAGCAGAATTTTGATCTTCCTGTGCAACGGTCCATCATTCCGGTATGCTGAAGCAGCTCTGCTCATGATTCGCAGCTAACCGCTCTCCTTATGATTCCCCGGAATGAAAAGCCTTATGCACCCCACGACAAGAGCCGGAACTTCGCTCCGCTTTGTTCAACTCCTCCCCAAGCTTCCTTTCACCCGCCCCGCATTTTCGTCTGCCCCTGATCCGCCCAAAGCGAAAACCCGGAACAGGCTCCGGTCAGCGCTTCCTTGTTTCGCTGAGCTTCCCTGCATTCCTGCACTTGCCTTTAGCCGACCCGTAATTAATAATTTTACAGGTAGTTTAGGTATCTTTCCAGTGCCCCGGCCCATTCCCCTGACGGGCTTCGACGCTCCCTCAACCCGTTCGCCCACTCACGGGAAACGGTCGTTGGTCTTGCCCTTACATGGGAAAACGCCTTTAAGCACCGCACGGAAAGAGCCATCCTTCCGTTGCACTTCAGTCCTGCACTTTCCTGGAGCCCGCCCACAAATACGGCTTTACAGGTTTTAATGAATTAACTGGTAGAAAAACCAAAAAGAAACCCAAGATCGCCGGTCTCCCCATAAAGCCCTCCCTGAGAAAAATGCAAGATCAAGATGAATGCCCCGGAGCAATCATTTAACAGGTAAGTTTTACTGGACTTACAGTTGCCGTGGCAATCCTGCATTTTATCCACGGCCGTCAGTTTCATTGGTTTCTTTTCTTTTTTTCCCTTTTTTCTTTTCTTTTGAGGGAAAGTTATTTTACTATTTAAAAACAATTGAAAGTATTTTAAATCCAATTGTTAATAGCATTTTCAAACCAGGCTTATTTCCCTCCAAATACGAATAAAACTGAAGATATAGAAGGAATTTATTTAACCATATAAAACACCCCAGTAGGGTGTTCATGGGGTAAAAATTACTTTGAAGTCCATCACATTTGCAAGACCGGATAGGTGCAGAATATAAGCCATCCGGAATAGGAAAAACTTAAAACTTAAGGCAAATGTTTGGAATCAATCAAATCACCTGGTCAGAATTTTTATCCTTTCTCGCGCTATGTCTGGCAGCATGGTACATGCTTATAATTCTTTATTCCTGGTCCAAATCAAAGAAAAAAGAAAATGAACAGCACTATGAAACCAGTGAGGCTGAAATTATCCCCGGAACGGGATTACAGCCCATCGCTGTTTATTCTCATGAACTTCCCTCAACGATTTTACCGGTAAATCCTGTCGAAAACCAGCGGGTTGAAGTATCGATGTACGAAGAAACAGGCATGGACGAAGGCATGGCACTGGATCATTTCACTCAGAAAAACAATCCGGTTCTGGAGGCAAAAATCGACGAATACCAACATCAACAATAATCCATTAAAATTTAAAATTATGAGAAAACAAATGCAGGCGATTTTTCGCAGGGGTATGGCAGTTGTGGCTATGCTGGTTTTGGGAGTGTATAATGTTATGGCGCAAAGCTCGGCCGGGATCGACCAGGCCACCACGGAAGTAAATTCCTATGTGGATCCGGTGGCGAACCTGATTATTGCCATTGGTGCCGTGGTGGGACTGATCGGTGGAGTCCGTGTCTATATTAAATGGCAGAGTGGGGACCAGGATACGCAAAAGGCCATCATGGGCTGGTTTGGTGCCTGTCTCTTCCTGATCCTGGTTGGTGTAGTTATTCGCTCATTCTTTTCCTAAAAAAACTTATCGGTGAGGAGAACCGGACAGTGTGACTATGTAGTTATTGAGGGACGATCCTGTATCGTTCCTCAAGCCTCTCTCACCATTTAAATCAACGGATAACAATGAAAACTTACACCATTCAAAAGATCGATACCAACCTTTACATCAAAGGATTTTCCGGGCAGCTGGTTTACATGGCACTCTACGGAATACTGATTACGCTGATCGTATTTGTAGTGCTTTACATTGCAGCCGGAACTTTTATTTCGGTTGCGTTTTGTGTACCTGCCTTTTTTGCCTGGCTGTACCGCTTGAACCGGATCCAAAAAAACTACGGACACCGGGGCTGGCATAAAAAACGGATTGCCCTCCAACTTCCTGAATTTATCACCATCAAACAACGCATTTATCAGCAATAATATGAGAGTAAAACCAATACAAATCAGTCTGCCTGTTCTGGGTTTTGACGGAGATATCCTGATCTCCAATAACCTGGATATGGGTTTTGGATTGCGACTATTTTTGCCGGAGCTGCTGTCATGTAGTACAGAAAAATTATACCTGCTGCACGATACTTTTCAGCGGGCTATAAACATCCTTCCGGAAAATTCTCTGCTACACAAACAGGACTTCTTTTTTACTGAAGAATTTTGCACCGATCGCAAAACCACCTTAAAACAAGAACGCAGTTTAAGTGGAAACTATCTGGAACATTTTCAGGGAAGAAACTATCTGAAACATGAATGCTACCTCTATGTAAGCCTGTTGAATACCGGGCTATTGAAAAACTACCTGGGATCTTCACTGATCTTTTCACGCAAAGCAATGCTGGAAGAAGCGCGACTACAGGAAAAGAGCAGGGAACTGCAGACCAACCTTTCTTCGATCTTCCGGCAAAGTGGAATAGAAAGTATACCGATAACCAGAGAACAAGCCATGGGAACAGCCTCTGAAATCGGGTTGATTGAACGTTATCTGACACTTAACTTCAGGGAGGGACAGCCCCTGCTGGGAGGAATTGATTTTAGGGACCGGTTACGAGTGATGGATCGTTTTGTGGAGATACTGAGTCTGAGTGATTATTCACATCTGCCTTCGGAAATTCGTCCCACAAGCGGCCATCCTCGAACCGGACTGCCTGTTTCGATGGTGTATCCGCTGAGCTGGCACCTTCCGTATTCACATATCACCAACCAGTTTATTTATGTGCCCGGACAACAGGAGGTAAAAGCAGGACTGGAAGGGGATTACAAAAAGATATACAGCCTGTCAAAATTTTCCTCTGATAACAAAATCAACGCCGGGCTGATCGAAAACTTTTTGGATACGGTACAAGCCTCAGGAGAAAAGATTGTAAAAACTCACTTTAACGTAACGCTTCTGGATACTTCAATTCCGAAACTCAAAAAGATCAAAAGCGAAGCAGCCACCGCTTTTTCATTGATTAACTGTTTTCCGTACCAACATACCTTTGACCTGCCGTTTTTGTTTTTTGCAGGCTTACCCTTTAGCACCCAGCTGCCCGAAACAGAACTGTTTCTGACACAGGTACCACAGGCCTGCTGCCTGACTAATTTTGAAGGGGAAGTCAGAAACTCTGAATCCGATTTTACACTTCACCTGTCGGATCGGATGGAAGGTTGTCCGGTAAAGATCGATTTGTCGGATGAACCTATGCATCAGCACCTGATCCATAACCGGAATAAGATCATTATTGGCGGATCGGGATCAGGAAAATCATTTTTTACCAACCACCTGCTGCGGCAGTATGTGGAAAATGACAACTGCCATGTGGTGCTGCTGGATGTGGGAAGAAGTTACGAGATACTCACTCGATACCTGGATGAACGACTGCAGAAAAGGGGAGGTGCCCGGATGATTGAATTTACAGAAGACAATCCCATCTCCTTTAATCCCTTTGTGGTGGAGGGTGACGCGGATCTGGAACACCGGCAAACCATTCTATCGGTGATCTACACGGTGTATAAACCGGACCTCTCGGAAATGGAAAAGGATGTGATTGCCCATGCGCTAAAACAGTTTTTCAAAACAGGGGAAGCAGAACGATCCTTTAATGGTTTTTATGAGTTCTGCCGGGATTATATCCCACAACTGGTGGAAGAACAGTCACTGGAATTTAATACCCATGAGTTTTTCTTTATCCTGGGAAAATACTACCGGGGAGGAGAGTACGACTATCTGCTGAATAAACCCATGAAGACCGATGAGTTTTTTAGCTGTCCTTTCCTGGTCTTCGAGCTGGATAATATCAAAGACCACCCCGTGATCTTTCCGGTGGCCACGCTGATTATCATGGACATTTTTCTCAAAAAAATGCGACGGCTGAAAAACACACGTAAGGTGATCTGTATTGAAGAAGCATGGAAAGCCATTGCCACACCACAGATGGCCGGGTATATGAAATACTTTTTTAAAACCATTCGTAAGTTTTTTGGTGAGGCCATGGTGGTAACACAGGAAGTGGATGATGTGATTTCATCACCCATCATCCGTGATGCGATCATTAACAATGCCGATACCCGCATTCTGCTGGACATGGGCAAATTCAAAAATAAATTTGAACAGATCAGCAGCTTTCTGGGACTGACCGCTTTTCAGCAACAACAGATCCTTTCGATCAATAAAAACCTGCCTTCGGACCGGAGTTTTAAGGAAGTGTTTATCGCACTGGGTGAGTATTCACGTGTATTTGCCCTGGAAGTCAGCCGTGCCGAATACTACTGCTATACCACCGAACAAAAGGAAAAAGAAAAATTTCTGGAACAGCTGATCGCAGACCGGTCCATCCTTGAGATCTTAAAACAAATGTAAAATCCTAAAAAAGTACAATCATGAAAAATTTAATCGTACTCATTTTAACAATGATGCTTGCAGTAAATGCAGGTAGAACTACTGCGCAAACACCGGTAACCGATGTGGGAGCCGGAATCCAACGCGAAGCGCTCTGGACAAAGGAAGAAGGAATCCTTTCGAAAATCAACCTGTACAATATCCTGATTAAAGCGCTGAACGGTGACATCAAAGGACTGACAGGAGAGATTCTGGGCATCGACCAAAAGATGCTGGAAAGCCTGGAGAAAGTTTCCCTGTTGATCAAAGACTATAAACGTATACAGGAAACCAAAGATATCCTGCAACAGATCATCGCCATCTATACCGAAAAAGTTCCCCTGTTGGTGCAGGACGGAAATTTTACTACTCAACAGGCAGCCGCCATTGTGCAAAGTTTTGACCTGATACTGGATGACAGTAAAGCGCTGGTTACATCGATACTAAATATCATCATAAAAGACAACCTGTTTATGATGGATGATAAACAGCGTTACGATGCCATCAACGGAATTTACCTGAGTGTCAAACAACATTACGGTACCATCTGCTACCTGCATAACAAACTCCTGTATGCTTCCTACCTGAAAAGCCATGATAGTGGTACGCTTGAAGGATTTGCCATGTATTACAGCCTGTATAACTAATTCAACGAAAAACGATGAAACGAATCTTTCAAATCCTTGTAATGGTTCTGTTGCTTTTCGTAGTGACAGAACAGTCAAAAGCACAGCTGATTGAAATCAAACCCTGGCACGGTTACTACCCGGAAATGGAAGGCACCTATCCGCTCACATTTATCGCTTTTACCGGCTGGCTGATTCCGATTCCTCATGTTTTTGTTCGTACCTGGCCAACGCATTATTATGTGGAAGTGGGAGCACTACCCGTTACCGATGGTGGAGAGATTGCCGGTCAGTTAAAAACCGGTCTTTTGCGCATCGCCGCCAAAGCCATCGAACGCAGTCAGATGAAAGGCAGGCAGGAAAGAACAGAAGGAATTAAGGTCAATACTGACTATACCCAACAGATCAGCGATAAATTGTTTAGTGCCCGCTCGGATGAGCTGAATGATATCTACAATCTGGCAGCACAGTTTATAAAACTCTATCAGAAGGTAAACAAACTGGGAGGGCTGAGCAACTCCCAAAAGATTCATTCGATTTATGAGAAAGAAGCTGATCAGCTTTTACTGCAGTTTTTAATGGTGAACCTCTTTCAGACCGATCATGGTGGAAAACTGGATGCTTTTACAAGAATCAGTAAGGAGCTGTGGAAACTACTGGGGGAGCTGGATTATACCCATGGCAAGCTGCTCTTTTTTAACAGCTTCGAAAGTCAGCCGCTGAGCTATTCCTTTTTAAGCAAATAAGATTTAACCCATTAACAGAAAAATATGCTATTACAAGTACTGACAACCAATGAATTTTTTGCTTTTACCGATACACTGGTGGATTCCGGTGTGAACCATGCCCGTATCCTGGTGGATATGGCACGGGCTATTGGCGGAATCGCAGCTTTCTTTTACATCTCCAAACGGATTTATGAGCAATTGATCGCTGATAATCCGGTGTCTATTTTGCCCTTGCTGCGACCTTTTGCACTGATACTGGTGATTACCTTCTGGGGACCGTTTGTGAATCTGTTACTGGCACCCACAAAAGGACTTACCCATTTATCGGAGGCCGTTTATGCGGATAAAAAGCACATTGTAAAAGAACGGCTGGAGGACAAGCAACAAGCCATTCTGTCTACGGATCTGCCCTTGTTTTATGAGAATGAAGAAAAGGAAGCCGATCTATGGGATAAAGGGGTAAACCTGATTCTTACCTCTTACAATATCATTAGTGGACGGGCAATTCATAACCAGATTAACTTTTATATGATGGATGCCACGCGTCAATTGCTGGAATCCTTTTTTGAGGTGCTGGTTTACCTGATTGCTTTTCTGCGAACGGTATTTTGTGTGTTGCTGGTAATCTTCGGGCCGCTGGTGTTTGCCCTGTCCATCTTTGATGGTTTTCAGGATAACTACCTGCAGTGGATTGCCCGCTTTATCAACGTCAACCTGTATTTACCCATTGCCTTGTTAATCCTGTCCATCGTGCAGGAGATCCTGATCTATGTGCTGGAAATGGAAATTGCCCAGATCAATGCCATGCTGATCTATGAGCCCAAACTGTTTTTTGTTTCCAACCTGATCGTCCCCGTTTGTGGAATTATAGGAATGGCAATGGTCCCCAAAATATCCTCATGGATCATACATGCTTCAGGAACCAACTCCGGAGGAGGACGATTGGTACGCACAGCAGCAGTGATGGCCATCACCAAAGGTGCAATGAAGTAATTGGTAACTGCCCTCTAACTGGTAGGCCAAAAAATAGAACACTATTACTCAAAATCTGATTACTAAAAAGAAATGCAAAAACAATTTGATATACAACGCAAGTTCCGCTTTATCGTTTATGTGCTGGTGCTGATCAGCCTCTCGCTGATGGGAGTTAGCAGCTACATTTATTACGAGTCGGTGCAACTGGTGGAGCTTTCCAAACAAAAGATCTATGTACTGGATAACGGTAAATCGCTACTGGTGGCTCTTCGGGAAGATATCAGTGAGAACCGTGATGCAGAAGCCAGGGATCATGTAAAACGTTTTCATGAGCTGTTTTTTACCCTTGAACCGGATAAGACCTACATTGAAAACAATGTCAGGGAAGCGCTGTATCTGGCTGATCGAAGTGCCATGGAACAATACCAGGCTTTTAAAGAGAACAACCTGTATAACCAGGTGATTGCTTCAGACATCAGCATGACCCTGCAGACCGATTCTATAAAGCTGGACTTTTCGGGTTATCCCTATCACTTTACCTTTACCGGCAAACAAAAGATCGTTCGTAAATCCAACATCACGATCCGCAGCCTGAAAACTTCCGGCTACCTGAGAAACATCTCCCGGACGGATAATAATCCGCATGGTTTTCTGATGGAAAGCTGGCGGATCGATGAGAACAAAGACCTGGAAAGCATACGCAGAAAATCCTTTTAACAGCCCGATCCGTCAGAAGCCGGACAGGTGGCTGAGAATCACATTAACGACAATACATTAAAAATATGACAGCAAATAAATTGAAAGATGTCAGCCGTTTTTCCCGCTGGGTAAACGAGCTGGACGATAAAGACAAAACACTGGATCCCTTAAAACGAAAAAGCAAATGGATATTGATCACCGCTTTTTTATTTGCCCTGTTTGCTATCTCATTTATCTGGATTCCATCCGGAAAAGTAAAACCGCAGCAGGTGGAAGCACCACTGGCAGGACCGCTGACCAATGCTCCAACAAACACCGGCCGTTCAGCCTTTGAATTGCCTGTGGATTCATTTGAAAATCAATTAAAAACATATATCAATGAAGGAACTTCTGATAAAAAATAAAGCGCTGTTTATTCTTCCGCTGGTTCTGATTCCTTTTGTGATCCTGATCTTTTGGGTGTTGGGTGGCGGAACGGAGGCGGAAGCGGTAAAAGAAACGCAACCAGATACACCAGGTTTAGGTGCCAACTATGATCTCCCTGAAGCGGAAAAATCCATTGAGATCTATGACAAGATGGAAGCCTATCAGAAGGATGATCAGCAGATTGCAGAAATCGCTGAGGTTGATCTAAATGATACCATTCAACCTGACAAGGAGAGTCTTCAGGACACAATAGCACGAGACAATACGCTACTTGATGAAAATGCCGATCAGGGACAAATCCTTGCCCATATCCGTAACAAAGAAAAGCAGTTGCAGCAGGAACTGCAAGGTGATCCGGTATTACCGAAAAGCGGAAAAACAGCTTTTCCTCCAAAGCAGGTTCAAGCTATTGAAACTGTTGTGAAAAAACAGGCGAAAACAACTAAGCCAGTATCGCCGACCTCGCCAACAACGGGTATTGAGGAACTGGATGAGATCATCGACAAAAACGTCCTACTTAGTCGTAAAAACGATTCCCTAAATTTTTATCTGCAACAGGCACAGGGAAGACTGCAACAGATCGAGGCCATCCAAAACCGGTCCTTTACGCTGGAGAAAAAACGAACATCCGGTTTTAACAGGGAAAATACACCGGAGCAGCCTCTGATAAAAGCTGAGATCTATGAAACAACAACCGTCTTAAACGGTAACCGGGTAAAACTGCGCTTGCTGGAAGATACCCGGATCAACGGGCAGCAAATACCACAAAACAGTTTTATCTACGGAGTCTGTAAAATCAAAAATGAACGGCTACTGATCGAGATCACCCAATTACCCGTTGAAAATTCTTTTGTTCCGGTAAAACTCACGATCTGTGATCTGGATGGTCTGGAAGGGCTGTATGTGCCGGATAATGCTGCACGAAAAGTTTACCAGGAAGTTGGGGCTTCAACCACTACCTCTTCTCTGATGGGTGTCACCAACAATCCGCTGACCTACACCGGTATTCGTGCCGCCGACAGAGCTGCCCAGACTATGCTCAAACGGGTACGCCTCAAAAAAGTAACCGTCAAAAAGAACACACTCGTTTATATCATCAATCAAAAATAATCGTCATGAAACAATCGATAGTAATCATCACATTCTTTCTTTTTTCACTGGCAGTAAATGCTCAAAATCAAATAGAAATCTGCCAAAACAAAACCACACATCTGATCGCCGAAGAAAAAATTACTTATCTGCAGGTTGGTGATCCTGATAAACTGATTGCGGAAGTAGTCCCTGAACAGCCCAATATGGTCCGGGTAAAAGCAGTGGATGAATTTGAAGGCGAATCTTCGTTGACAGTAGTGAGTGCCAACCGTTCCTATTCGCTGTTTGTAACCTATTCAGATGGTAACAAGATCTCCTATAAACTGGAAGAATTTCATGGAGACAAAGCCGGGGATCTAAAAATTGGCCCGGTACCGGAATACCTGCTAAAAGAATTGTGTGGCCAGATTCTCAATGATTGCACACAAAAACCGATTCGACTAAGAAGCAAAAAAGACGGTCTTATTTTTCGCTTGCGGAATCTTTATCTAAAACAAGACCTGCTATTCTTTGAATTGGAAATCACCAACACCACTAATATCGTTCTGGATATGGAGGCCATTCACTGGTGGATCGATGACAGGAAGCAGGTAAAAGCCACTAATGCGCAGGAATACCAGGTGGAAGAATTGTACAGGCATTACAAATGGGAGCGCATCCCTGCTAAAACCACACTTCGGGAAGTCGTTGTATTGCCCAAGTTTATTGTTCCCGATAAACGTATCCTGAAAATAGAACTGTTGGAAAAAGCCCTGGGAAATACCGGAAGAAAACTAACGCTGGAGGTGAAAAACAAAGTCATCTTAAAAGCTCACTCATTCTGACATTCTTATACTCTAATCTTCTAATCTTCCAATAGTGTTAAACGAATCCAGGGAATTACAACGTCTGCACGAAGGTTTCAGGTTCTTTTCTTACCTGCTGCTCTTTGTGGCACTTTATATCAGTCAGCTTCCTTTTTTTATTGAGAAAGGATTGTATATCCCTGAATTCTCAGTAGTAACCGAAAAGCTATTACGCATCCGCTTTTTAGGAAACACAGTGCTGGCAAAGACGGTGTGCCTTGTTTTTCTGGTAACAACCTGTATCGGAACCAAAGCTAAAAAAGACCGCGATCTCAAAGTTTCCAATATCGTGATTCAGGTTTTAATAGGGCTGGTGATGTATTGGGGAAGTTTACTGGTTTTAAAAACACCACTCTTGTATTTACTGCTATCTTTTTTAGGTTTTGTACTACTGAATATCGGTTTTGACAACATCTCCAAACTGATCAATGTGAACCTGATGAAGGATCGATTTAACCTGGAGAATGAAAGTTTTCCACAGGAACAGGCTTATGAGAGCAATGAGTATTCTGTCAACCTGGAAACCCTTTATCAATACCAAAACAAACAATACGAAGGCTGGATAAATGTGGTCAATCCTTTTCGGGGAACCATTGTGATCGGTACGCCGGGATCCGGGAAATCCTATTCCGTAGTTATTCCTTTTATCAAACAACATTTGGAGAAAGGCTTTGCCATGTGTGTGTATGATTTTAAATACCCCGACCTGTCGCAGGTAACCTATAACTATTTTCTTAAAGCCAAAAAGGAAAAAGCCTTACCGGAATCTGCTGGGTTTTATGTGATTAATTTTGAAAATATCAGCAAATCCTTTCGCTGTAATCCGCTGGCACCGGAGCTGATGGAAAGTCCCATTGACGCTTTTGAATCTTCACGAACCATACTCTATAACCTGAACCGCGAATGGATCCGCAAACAGGGAGAGTTTTTTGCTGAATCAGCCATTTCTTTTTTTGCAGCGGTAATCTGGTTTCTGAAAAAGTATAAGAAAGGGGAATATTGTACCCTGCCTCATGCCATGGAGCTGCTTCAGTTGGATTACGACGACCTGTTTACCATTCTGGCCCGCGAAAAGGATGTGGAAAACATCGTTAACCCTTTTGTGAATGCACATAAACGCGGAGCGATAAAGCAGCTGGAAGGTCAGTTGGGAAGCCTTAAAATAGCCATCTCCAAGATTATCAGTAAAGAAATTTACTGGATCTGTTCAGGCAATGATTTTTCACTCGACATCAATAATCTCAAACATCCCAAAGTCGTATGTCTGGCCAATAATCCCCTTCGCATTGAAATGTATGGAGCCGTACTGTCACTGTTCATCACACGGATGATGAAAGTAATCAATCAGAAAGGGCAGCATAAGTCATCCTTGATCTTTGATGAGCTTCCGACGATTTATTTTCGGGGACTGGACACGCTGATAGCTACAGCGCGCAGCAACAGAATATCCACACTGGCAGGGCTACAAACTATTGACCAGTTGATCCGGGATTATGGAAAGGAGCAGGCCAACGCCATGCTCACCAATATCGGGAATGTTTTTGCGGGGCAATCCATTGGCGAAACAGCAAAATTTATACAAAACCGGATGGGGAAGATCCTGCAGGAACGTCAAACCATCAACATTAACCGGGAACTCCAAACTTCAACCTTTACAACCCAGATGGATTTTCTGGTACCGGAAGGAAAGATTGCCACACTACCGCAAGGATATATGGTGGGGCAGGTGGCCGATAACTTTGGTCAGCAGGTGAGCCAGCGCAATTTTAACTGCCTGATTGATGTGGATACGCAGGCCATCGAAAAGGAAGAGCAACAATTTAAAGATATCCCAGACATCTACAGTTTCGACGATATTGGCAAGGTGCTGGAAAACAACCGCAACAAGATCTGCAACGATATAATGGAAATACTTCATGATGAAACCTGATAACACCAGAAACAGCCAATTTATTAATCATTTAAAAATTTAATTATGGAACAAAGTACCCGTATTAAAAAAGAAGAAATCCCCTTTGACAAACTGGAAAAGGTAGGTGTAAACAAAGATTTTGTGAATCGCATGGATGAGAATGAGCTCAAGGATTTTCTGAATGGATTCCGTTCACAAAAGCTTTACACCATAAATGCCACAATTAATGACGAACAGAAGCGTATTCCTGCCAAACTTCGTCTAAAAAAAGAAGAGGACGGAACCATCAAAGTAAAAGTGCATCCTATTCAGCGATTAAGTATTCCCGAGAAATACATGGGACATAAATTTGCCGATGAAGAACGGAACAAACTGGTGGCGGAGCGTAACCTGGGCAAAACCATCGAGCTCACCGGCAAGGATGGTAAAAAGGACAGTTATTACCTGGCACTCGATCCGAAAACAAATGAGCTGATTCCACTGCGTACAAAAAACATCAAGGTGCCGGACAAGATCAAAGGAGCAACACTGTCGGCCGAACAAAAGCAAAAACTGGCCAGGGGAGAAAAAGTTTATCTCGATAAAATGACCGGAAGAAACGGAAAGCAATTTGGAGCTGCATTACAGGTGGATGCCGCGAACCGAACCATTAATTTTTCGGAATTCAAACAAGAAAAAGCCCAGGATAAGAAGCTGGCAAAAAACAAAGGCGTGCAACAGGAGATGGGGTAATTCCACGACCTGAAATGACCCCGGAATCCACTAATGAATAACTACGGGGGAGGGGAATGCAAGATGTGCATTTGTATATACAAATGCCCTGTCATCTTGCCCGGCAGGGGCCGGACGGTTTTTCCAAAACCGACAAGGATTCCCCTCCCCCTAAAACGAAGATTATAGCTTAGAATGCCAAGAAAATCGACTGAAAATAACAAACGGGACCGAATGCTGCTCGTAAGGGTAAGCAGGGATGAGAAGCTGCGGATAAAGGCCTTGACCCGATCCGAAGGTTATCCCTGTATGAGCGATTATGTACGTTCCCGGATCTTCAGACGATTGGAAAAGAAGGTTATTTCGTTGGATGAAAATACCAGTCAGCAACTGCAGGAATTGGATTTTGAACTCAATAAAATAGGTGTTAACCTGAATCAGCTTTCCAAAAAGATGAATTCTTTTTCCGGTTATAACGTTGGCGATAACGACCGGAAATTGCTAAAACAAGCTTTTCAAATGATGATGAAATGTCTTGCTTTTCTGCAAGAGCAACTAAACTAATCCATGCCATGGTCATTGTCATCCATCAGTCGTCCAGTACACAAAATGCTTTGTCTTACAACGAGAAGAAAGTTGAACAAAAGAAAGCTGTATTTTATAAAAGTACCAATACGTCAACCATCAATCCTTTTGCCGGAACCAAACAAAACCGGCTGAATACCCTTACAAAGATTGAGGACATGAACACTCGTGTAAAAAGCAAAGGCCTGCATATTTCTGTGAATCCGACGGTGACAGATCTGGTAAAACTGGGAGACAAAGGGATGCGAACAGAGATCGGAAACCTGATGGAACACCTGGGCTATGGTAACCAACCTTACTTTGTATATAAACACACCGATTTGGACCGGACACACTTTCATATTGTTTCTACACGTATTGACAAAACAACATTTCGAAAAATCAGGGATGATTACGAGAAACAAAAGACGCAGCGGTTTATTAAATCCCTGGAGCAAAAATATGATCTGACCAAAGAACAGAGCCAGGTTCAATCCAATCTGAAATTTTCGGCAGGAAGCAGAAACCTGAAACAAAACCTGGAGAGTTTGTTTTACCAGCTAAATCAGATCGAATCGGTTAGTAATAAACAACTTTACAATAAATCACTGGAGCTTTTTAATGTGGAAGTTCGGAAATCAGGCAGAGGACACGTAGTACTGATAACGGATGAAAACGGAAGCCCGGTTCGTTATCCCATTCGGCTTTCTGAATTTGAAGAGCGGCCACGATTTCATCACTCTCAAAGTGCTGAACAGGAGCAACAAATTACTTCACCCATTATAGACGAGTTTCAGTTGGCGCAATGGGCGAGGGATGTGAACCGGTTGATAGAGCGGAGTAACCGGCGTAGAAAGGAACCAGCTATGAAGTATAAGGTGAAGAACAGGGATCGGGGTATGAGTCGCTGATGCTTTATGCTTTTTTTGAACATTAGTAAATTGATGCACCATTTTTACTTGATCTTATTAACAATATAATTATCTTAGCGAGAAACAACTAATGTGATGACTCAACCTCAAATGTTAAAATCAAAATTCAATCAGGATATCTTAAATTAATGGAGGGTAAAATCTGATCGAATGTCGATGGTTACTCTCGTCTTGAAACCAATTCATTTGCAAATAATAAACAACTATGTGGCACGATAATGAAACAGATAAGGACTTATTAGGCTTTAGTGTACATGCTGAGCTAATAAAGAATATTGTTACAGATAAGGATATTCTACCAATCTCCATTGGGCTTTTTGGAGATTGGGGAAGTGGAAAATCAAGTGTGATGAAAATGCTTGAAAACACTCTTCAAGAAGAAAAGAATGTTGTTGTAATAACTTTTAATGGATGGGTTTTTGAAGGATACGATGATGCGAAATCTGCATTGATTGAAACAATTTTAAAAAGTATTATTAAAGAGGAAAAGATCCTTCCTGCAGGTATTGATGCAGCCAAAAATCTCCTAAAAAAGGTTGATTGGTTAAGGTTAGGCAAACTCGCAGTAACAAATGTTGGGATTCCAATAGCGAAAGCGTATGCCACTGGTGGATTAAGTTTAATTGGAGATGGCCTTTCAAAATTTGCTGATTTATTTGAGAATCCAACAGAACTGGCTAAAAAATTGGAAGGAGAGGACGGTAAAAAACTACAATCAGAACTTAAAGGTATTATTAAAACAAATACTGAGAACATTAATCAGACACCTCAGGTGGTAAGAGAATTTAGAAAGGAATTTGAGGATACCATTGAAAAATGTAAAATTGATTCCTTAGTAATACTTGTTGATGACCTTGATAGGTGTACTCCAGATAGAATTATTGATAATTTGGAAGCTATTAAACTATTCTTGAATGTTAAAAAGACAGCCTTTATTATTGGCGCAGACAAAAGAATTGTACGACATGCCATTCAACACCGATATAAAGCAAATGACTTAAGAGATTCTGAAATTGGTGACTATGAATCTTTAGTTACAGATTATTTGGAAAAGCTTATTCAAGTTCCATACATTCTGCCAAAACTTTCAGAAACAGAAGTAGAAACATATTTAACCTTGCTATTTTGTCAAAGAGATCTAAAAAATGAATTTGACAATATTATACAAGAATTTATTGCATTCAGGAAAAAGGATAGGCATTCAACATTTGGATTTCAACAAATAAAATTAGCCATTGGGGATAAAGAAGGACTGGAAAATCTTGCTATTATTCCAATCCTATCCCCTTTAATTACAGATGGTTTAAAAGGTAATCCCAGACAAATTAAAAGGTTTCTTAATGCATTTACGATTCGGCAGAAATTAGCAAATGTTGCTAATATCGGGGATTTTAGGAATGATGTTTTGATAAAATTAATGATTCTAGAATACATGAAGGAAGAACGCTTTAAAGAGTTGTTTAATAAGCAATCTTCAGAAAATGGATATCCTGCATTTGTAAAAGAAATAGAAGAAAATATAGATGACATTGATAATTATATTCAAAACTTTTCGGAATGGGATAAGCCAAATTTGAAAAAGTGGTTTAAAATGGAGCCCCTATTAGCGAATATTGATTTAAGAGATTATTTCTGGATTTCAAGAGATAAACTGAGTGTTTCTTTACAATCTGCAAATCTTGTTCCTCCAATCATTAAAAAAGTTTATCAAGATCTAATTGAATCTAGAACAAAAACGACTATTACAAATCAAATAAAGGAAATTGAAAAAATATTAGATACTTCTGATTACATCGAGCAACTGATAAAGTTAACATGTGATGGTATTATTAAGGATCCAGCAAATGATAATGGACATGCAATAATGCATGCTTTTATGACAGAAAAGAGGTTGGGTGTTGAAGAATATAGTAATGTTCTTAAAAGTATTCCTGACATAAAGAAACTACCAGCTTCTGTGGGGAATAATGTATATGTCGCAGGATATAAAGGAACAAATGTTGAAAGAATAGTAGAGATATTAGAAGCATCGCCACAGAGTAAAGCATTTAAGGCATATAACTTAAAAAAGAATAAATAATGGGCACTTCACAAAGTATAAGTCCTGGTGTATCAGGCGATCCGAATTGGGGACAGACAAGTAGTGCTGTTTCTAATTTTGCAAACAGTGTTGAAAACGAAATTGACAATCCATCATTAAAGGATAATCAACGTTACAATAAAAGGAGAGAAGCCAAGCTAAAAAACATCTTAAATAAGTATGTTAAGGCTGCAGGTGGCAGGAAGAGTATGTCATCTGGCAAATCATCAAAAGGTGGTAAGGCTGCTATTTCAACAGCAAGTTCTTTTGGTGGTTTTTTAAATGTTGTATCTAGAGGTGAATTAAGTTCATACGCGGAAAATAAAGGCCTAACAGATTTTGCAAACAGAAGTAAAGAGGAAATTGTAAACTTTTTATTGGATGATATTTGTGGTGCGACAACAAATTTTGATGAAGGTGCAGCTAAAAGTGCTTTAGATAAGTTATTAAACGAACTATTAGAAGATGCAAGTAGTTCTAGCGAGATTGATAAACTCTTGCAAGATAAAATTGCAGCAGATGGTATCGATACGATTCTAATTGATTTTTTTGGAACATATATTTTTGAACACCTATCGCAACCATTACAAGAAAGATTATTTGAACGAAAAGGTGAAGATATTTGCAATAAAACGATGGATGAAATTCGGGAGTTTATTGATTCCGAATTGGAAACAATAAATGCAACTACAGGAATTGATTCTGTGAATTGGGATAACCCTATTGATTGTGAAAAAATATCCAATGAAATATTTGATAACGTTCTTAAAGTCTTTGATAATGAATAAAGTTAAAATTGACATAGTAAAGCCTAAGGCAACGGATAAAGGTTCATTCGCTAATATATTTTTATCTCTTGAAGAGGATAGTTCTTATAGGTTAGAAATTGACAATACGTATTTTGAAAATTTATTTAGGCACACAAAAGAAACCACGTCAATAGCATTTGAATTTTATCTTTTTACAGTTATTGTTTACAATATTGATAAGCTTATTCCACGTAAAAAAATGTCGTTAGATGGTTGGACACGAGAAATTAAATTTGAATTTCCTGTTAATAAGCTATCTATCTGGAATCATAGTAAACAAAGGATAAATAAAATGCTATCCTTTTTGACAGGTGATGTCTGGAATGTTAGCTTTACACAGGGTAATTTAAATGGTATATATGTACCATCAGAAGAGGAAGATGACAACGATTTTGCTCCCGATAAAATATGTTTATTCTCAGGAGGTCTTGATTCTTTAGTTGGCAGTTACGAATTATTATGTACGAAGAAAAAAACATTGCTCGTATCTCACTATGATGTTGCAATGAGTAGCCCAAGCAGTGATCAACATAAAATTATTACACAATTAGAAACCAAATTTAACATCAAATCAGATTTTGATTGGATTGATAACAGAGTCGGTGCTAAACGGGGAAGTAGTAAAAAACTTGAAACAACTTTTCGTAGTCGTTCAATATTGTTTATTGGTATGGCTTCATATTTGGCTCATAATCTAACACCTAACAAATCTTTTCATATTCCTGAAAATGGAACTATTTCACTAAATATTCCATTATCGCCTTCAAGAAGGAGCTCCTGTAGTACAAAAACGACTCATCCCCACTTTTTATCTTCGGTAAATGAGATTTTCAGTAACTTAAATATTTTAACTAAAGTTGAAAACCCACATGATTTAGACACAAAAGGAGAAATGTTAGTGCCATTTGCAAGTGATAATTTTTTTAAAGGATTAGTTGAACTTTCAAATTCTTGTGGGAAAGGCGGACATACCGTTTGGTGGTTTAAGATATATCATAATAACCACTTTTCTGCTAATATTGATACTTCAGAATCACATCATTGTGGCAAATGTATGCCATGTATTTATCGAAGAGCTGCAATGCATAAAGTTGGTTGGGATTCTGAGAAATACTACGGAGACAACATCTTTAATGCTAATCAATGGGGCTGGAAAAATGAAAGTTGGCATAAAAGAATGAAAGATGTCAAAACCTTGTTGAATTTTATATCATTACAAAGAAATCAAGAGGAAATTAAAAGAGAATTGCTAATTAATGGAACATTACCGTTTGACAAACTAGATGACTATTCTAATGTTGTTGTAAGGACGATCGATGAAATAAAAAATTGGCTAAATGACCATTCGAAAGACTCGAATTATCAAGAATTAAAAAGCAGAGCAAAACTTTAATGTATATTGATACACATTGTCATATTGATATGTTTAAAAATCCGAAACAAGTTTTAAGAACTTGTGAAAATAAGCGGATAATAACAATAGGCGTGACAAACCTTCCAAGTCATTTTGAAATGGGATTCTCTCATGTGCAAAATCTCAAGTACATTAGATTCGCTTTAGGATTACATCCTTTATTGACCGACAAACATGATGGCGAGCATATTAGGTTTAAACGAAATGTAGGCAAGACATCTTATATCGGAGAGGTTGGATTGGATTTTTCTAAAGAAGGTATTTCGACAAAAAATAAACAAATAGAAAGTTTTGAATTTGTCTTAAATGAAATAGAAGGGAAAAAGAAAGTTGTTAGTCTCCATTCTAGAAGAGCAGAAGTGGAAGTTCTTACATTTTTAAAAAAATACAAAATAGAAACGGCGATCTTTCATTGGTATTCAGGGACAATGACAACCCTTAAAAAAATAGTTGAGTGCGGATACTATTTTTCTGTTAACACTGCTATGATTACAAGCCAGAGTGGGCGAAAAATTCTATCCCAGATCCCTTCTAATCTATTATTGACCGAAACAGATGCCCCATACACGACTCTTGCTAATAGAACGACAAAGCCAGAAGACGTAAAATACGTGATTAAATATATTGCTCAGATTTATAAAAGAAGTGAAATCGAAATTGAAAATTTGATATACAATAATTTTAACAGATTAATTAATAAAATAAGATAAAAAATCCACACCAATTGGCTCTTAGGTCGGTTCTTCCCTACGTCATCAGAATCTTGAGTGGAAAATAATTAATAAACTCCTTATTATGGACAATCATTACATCAACAATAATATTGTTGAAGCATTAAAGCTATTAAAAGAACAAATTTATAATGGCAAAGTATCCGTGCTTATAGGTTCTGGATTTAGTAAAAATGTAAGTGGTAATTTCCCTGATTGGACGGAGTTATTAGAAGATATGGCGTGTGAGTTATATGATGATGAAATAAATCTTCAAATTAGAAACACTGACAGAAGCATAAATACCAATGATGAAGACGGGGTACAAAGAAGAGAATATGGACGAAAAATAATAAAAAAGGTAGGGTATGTTGAACTTATAGCAGAGTACCAGAATAGAAAAGGATTCAGAGAATCTATCGACGCTTATATCGAAGAACATATACCCATAATTAAAAAGGAATCAGAACATTATATTCTTAAGTATTTACATAAAGCAAAACGAAATGACGCAGTTATAACTTCAAATTCTTTAGACCTTCATCGGAAATTGTTAACCTTGAACTGGAATAATATTTTTACAACTAACTATGATAACTGTATTGAAATTGCATATACCGATAAGCAAAACGAGCTTCACAAGGTTAAGGGACATATCAAGGACTTAGAGCGTAGTATTGAGAATAATTATAATAAAATTGAAGAACAGAAAAGTATAATTAACGAGAAAGAACTTGCTCAAATCCAAAGAGATGAATATGAAGAAATACCGTTAAGTATTGGAGGTGATTCAGCTAATTCTGCCGGTGAAGAAATTAAGAAATTAGAAATTGAAAATGATAGATTTAAGTTCGAACTTAAACAACTGAGAAGGAAAATTGAGGCTGAAAACATTAATGTCGTTAAACGTTCTTCTGATCTTCAAATCCAGAAAATTAGGAATATAGTTAAACTCCACGGTTCAATTCCTAAGGATAAAAATGATAGGTTTGAATTTGATAGTGATATTCATAAAAGATATGTGATTTCAAAACAAGACTATGAAGATTATCCCCAAAAGCACGAAGCTTTTACACAGCTAATGAGGATTAGTCTGCTTCAAGATTCATTTTGCTTAATAGGTTTTTCTGGAGTTGATCCAAATTTTATTGCCTGGATATCATGGGTTCGGGACATTATTGAACGAAAAACAAATGGTAAGCAAAATCAAGATTATAAAATTTACCTGATTGATGTAAATGCGGAGGTGATAACTCCTGAAAAAGAACTTTTTTATAGAAATCACAGAATTGTACAAATACCAATTTGTTCAGAAGAAATACTAAAAATCCTAGAACAGGATTCGAAAGGCAGTATTGACAGAACAAATAAAAGTCAGGTACTTGAACTCCTTTTTAGCTTTTTGTCTTCTGACTCTAATATAGATTATTATAAAAGTAAAGAAGATGAGTATAAGGTTTTATATGAATTGATAAGCAAGGGGACTTTTGATAAAGAATATGATTTAGGTAAGTTAAAAGAGTCGATAAATAAATTATGGAGACTTAATAATATTACTCAGGTCGGTATTAAAGATGAGTTGGTGGATCGAACGATGTTAACGTTCCTGCAAAATTTCGATAGTCTTTATGATAAGTTTTTTTCATCAAATCAGATAGGTAATTTTTGTCAGTTACTACTTATAGTATTGGGAGATTCCAATATTCCTCTTTCTCAAGAAATTCTGAATGATAAGACATATAATGAATTAATTGAGAACGTACAGACCGGATTCTATGCCAAAAATATTAATATTTTGAAGTTGCATGAAAACGTTTTATTGAATAATAAAAAGGAATTTGATATTCAATTTGAGCACCTTGACTTACCAGGTATAGAAGATGCTGTGAAATATGAAAAGGCATTATTGCTGCTCTTTAATTTGAAGTTTACAGAATTACAGAGGTATTTGGCGAAATGGAATCCAAGATCATATTTTATAGTTTTGAAGGCGAATCTTTTAGCACACCATGATCTAAATGGAGCATTCGAATACTTGAAAAAGTTCATTTATGAATCAACGGAATTCTCGCTGCTATCACCTCAAGAAAAACTTTTTGCGTATCAATTTTTATACTTTTTGAATTTTTCAATTTTCTATCGAAAAGATGAAAAAATATGGAACTCAATTGAGCAGTTAAGAAAACAAGGTTTAAAAAACCTAAATGAAACTATAGAGAGTTTTCGAAAAAATATCACTCCAAAAATTAGTCGAATAGAACCACATAATATTGGAGCAATTGAAATTAATCATGATAAGAGAGTCGTTAACGAATTTGTATATGGGATTCAGTTCATGCAATTTTTAATTAACTCAGGATTATCTCCTGAATCCATGAAGTTTAGACTTATTGAGTATGATGATTGGTACAACTTCTTTAAAATAGTTTATCAAAGATTTCCAAATCCTAGTTTGTATTACTCACTTCAATATCAAAGTGCAGGTTTCACAAAACGTGTTGGTCAAGATTATATTAATTCAGAAATATTGCATCCAAAGCTTCATGAGATATTTGAAAATGTAAGTCTTGCTTGGGAATGTGAGAATACACCTATAAAAATCAAGGACAATATCTTATATTTCATTACAGAACTTATAGTTGCATTAAAACCAGAGGTGTGGGAAAACTTTTTCATGAGTGTTTGGAAGAAGCTTTTAGAAGATGGTCGACTATTTGATGATACAATGTTTCATGTTCACGATTTTGTTAAACGAGGATTAAAATTTTTGGAAGGTGATAAAAATATTGAGTTTATAATTATTTCGTTACTTGAGAACCTGCCTAAGGGGCGTTATGTAATTAATTATCTTTATGCTTTGGCTACTAGTAAAACAATTGATCGCACCAAAGCTTATCTATTAGAATCACCTGTTGTAGCTAAAATTCATGAAATTATTGAGAATTTGAATAATGATAATCTCAAGTACAGTATTTATGCTCTTGGGAATCTTGAAAAAATTATCACCACATCCCAAAAGAAAAGTATTCAAATTAGGTTAAATGATGTTTGTTTCGACCAACTTTATAGCCCGAATATTTGGCATGTAATATTATCCCTATCACAAGGAAATAAGGAAATTAACCTGAAAACGAGGAAAGCAATATTACAAAATAAATATTTATTCGATTCAGGTATTACAATTAATGAAGATGGTCGAAAGTCGATTTCCCCTAACGACTTTATAGAATTGCATCGATTAAGAAAAAGTATTTATCGACCTAATGGACTGGAATGGACAAAGGAAGAATCAGGATTCATATTTAAGAAACTATGCGTTGAGTTGGATAAAATTGACGGGCTGACAGAGCAAGGTAGAGCCTTTTGGGGATATAAGGACATTATTGAGGAAATGAAAATTTTTCTCATAGATGAACAAGATGCCTTAAAAAATTACACTGATTATAATGATTGTTTGGAATGCGTTCAAGAAAATCTAAGTATTGAAGTTGGTAGCGGCAGTATCGAAAAACGAATTATGTCGGAGAACCAAAAAGAATATTTCCATGCAATGGAAGAGTTAACCAAGCATTTGTTTGAGATGGAATCAGTCGGATCATATGCTGAAATTATAGATTATGTATTGTCTAAGCTTTTGGTTGGATTTGAACCTAACTTGTTGTTTACATTGAGAAAGGTATCAATATGGGTCAAAGAGTTGAAAGACAATAACTGTATGAACCAATTTAGCGACAAATTGTGTTTTATCCTGGATAAATATCAAACCAATTATAAAATAGAAGGATACAAACCAGCATTCCATTTATTTCTGGTTACAATTGCTGAGGTTTTAAAATATTGGGATATTGAAGATGATGCAGTTCGTTTCTGGTTAGGGGTGAAGAATAATTCTATTTTCAATAATGTTAGGCAATTCGAATTAAACTAAAAATATAATGAGTAAGCAAGAGACTGTTGGTCAGCACTATGTGCCAAAAACATACTTGGATAAGTTTGGTGAAATTAGAAAGAACAATATCTTCTTTGTGTATGCTGCTAACAAACAGAATCTTAAACAAACTTTTCCCGTTGGGACTTCCAAAATATGCAAGAAAAATAATTTATACACTTTGGGTGGGGCAACAGAAGGTGAGCGGCAGTGGATTGAGAACTTTTACAATAATGAGATTGAATCGAAATATAATGAGGTATATGATATTTTGACCAATGACAATATACGTGAGATTACAACAGAACAAAAGGAGTTAATAGTTTATACCATAATAACATTACTTTTTAGAGTAACTAAATGGCAAACTCTACACAATAATTTTATTGGAAGAGTTTTTGAAAGAGGTATTGGTTTTGCTTCAGAATTGGGAAAGGACTATTTCATCTTGGGGGAAGAAAAAATATACTTTAAAGGCAAAACATTAAAGCAATTAAATGAGGAATACGCATCGTCTCAAAAGGAATTTCAGGTTTTAACACAACTTGATTTGGCTTTGAAACTAATTAGTATAAGGAAATTCGATTCATTAGGTGTTGTCAATATTAAGGGAGTCCCAAATAGTTTTGTTACATCTGACAATCCCGTTACTTTGTATAATTTCGCCGGTTCCGTTATTTCACCATTTGACCCCACAAATCAGCTTTCTTTACCAATAAATTCAAAATATGTTGTAACTCTTGATCCAAAGGCCGAAATGCCCTATTTCCCTCCAAATCGTATTGGAAGAATATTTCATTCTGGTTCTTTAGCATCTAATCAGGTTTTAATTAATAACTATAAACAATATAATAGTGCCGAGAATTTCATAATTGGGGATAAACAAACTATAGAATCTTTTAATGGGTTTCGTGAAAGATATAAGAATTGACAGATTAACAAAAGGTTTCTTGGTTGAGTAAAATACAAATAGAGTATAAATACTCTTGCATTATTGGTAAAATATAAAGAATTATTATAAATGAAATGAAAGGATTTCTTAACCTATCAAATAAAGAATGTTTGGAAGTTTCCCCTACATTGTTTAATAATGCTAATGTCCTTATTGCAACTGCTGAAGATGCTTCTTTAAAGGAAAATTACGGAGTTGCTTGTTCATTAATGATTTTGGGAACAGAGGAACTAGTGAAAGCTTTGATTGTATTTCTAAAAGGAAATGGAGTCAAAGTATTTAAAGTTAAAGAATTCAGAGAAGTGTTTCATAAGCATAAAACTAAACATGAAACCGCCTTATTAATAAAAGCAATTGCCACCATCTTTCAAATATTGGATGTATTTGAATCTAAGACGATAACGCAAAAGCAAATTCAGAAGCACTGGATCAGTAACGTAATATCTGGTATAAAAAATGGATTAAAGGTAATGACCTTTCTATTTGAGTTGGGTGATGATATTTCTTGGTGGGAAAAAGCAAATGATTTAAAAAACAATGGTTTTTATGTGGGATATCGCGATGCTTTACTTTTGCCTCAAAATATAACAAATGAAAATTATCAAGAAGTCAAGAGGAACACAGATAAAGTCAAAGGCCACATAAGGACAGTCGAGCTACTTCTTAAGAGAGAAAAGAATCCACAAGAAATTGTTGAATTATTGAATGAAGGAATTGAGTTAACATTATGAAGCTTTCACTTTGATTGTTTATTCTATTATCAAAAGCGACTAAACATTAATTAAGTTTTTTAGACTAAAATCTTTTGAAAAGTGATTTCTGAAAAGGATTTGACTCATAATTAGGTATGTAATGTTTGCCCTTAAATCCTGTCAAAGTTACTTCGCCGTCCGGAAAAGTCAATGGCGGCTGAAATAGCCCATTTTTTGCCAGCCATCCTTCGGAGCTGTTCAGTTTTTATTTCGCACACTGCATAAAATCTGACATAGCCCCTTGACAAGAATCCATCCGGCTAAATGGCATGCGCCAAAATTTAATGGCGTGCCAGAAGCTGCAAAAAATCCCAAGGGCATGGGTGGATTCAATGAGTAAATTTGATATTTATGAAACAGTAACTAATTTGATTGTAGAACGCCTTGAAGCAGGTGTAATTCCATGGCATATGCCTTGGAAAACCGCAAGTGCCATTCCTCGTAACCTGGTATCAAAAAAGCCTTACCGGGGATTTAATTTTTGGTACCTGCTAAGCTTTGGTTTCGAAAGACCTTATTTCCTTTCCTTCAAACAAGTTCAGGATCTTGGTGGAAAGATCAAAAAAGGGTCATCATCATTTATGATTGTATTCTGGAAAATGGTGGAATACGAAAAGGATGATGAAACTAAAGAAATTCCAATGCTGCGGTATTATCGGGTATTTCACATTGACGATGTAGAAGGTATCGATCCTGACAAAATCCCTGAGAACACCGCTCACGATCATGATTTCGATCCGATTGCATCCTGTGAGCAGCTTATCCAGTTCTGGTCCGATTCTCCGGTAATTAAACTGGATCAGAAAAAAGCCTGTTATATTCCATCGTTGGATGAAATACACATGCCTGGTGCAAGAACTTTCTTTCAGGATGAAGAGTTTTACTCTACGATTTTTCATGAATTGTGCCACAGCACTGGACACAGAAAAAGACTTAATCGACACGAACGTTTTTCCAATCTGAATTTTGCAAGTAAAGATTACTCGCAGGAGGAACTTGTCGCTGAAATGGGAGCAGCATACCTCTGTGGAATTTGCGGCATAGAAAACGCTACAATAGATAACAGTGCTGCTTACATCCAAGGTTGGTTAAAGAAGCTCAAAAGCGATAAGAAGTTTATTGTGATGGCTTCCGGATTAGCTCAAAAAGCTGTTGATTATATTCTGGATCATCAGGATTCGAATCCGAAACCGGTTCTTCCTGATCCTAAAAAGAAGAAAAGTAAATCAGCTTCTCTTTCCATGAAATTCTGATTATAAGCTAATGTTACCCTCCAATTTTTTATGCTTATATGTGCAAGTAATAGAGTGTGTTAGGTTGTCATCTTGCAGGTTTTACTAATATTAGCACAACAGAAAAAACTAATCATGGTACGTTTATTAAAAAAATCAAAATAGGATGTTAGAAAAAGAAACAATCAGAAGTTACCATATGGGGTAACTTTTTTGTATCTTTGCAATAATGAGAATTATCAAAGAAAAAACTCTGACGGATTATTGCAGATCAAGTAAATACAAAAATGCGGAAGAATCTTTGAAGGCATGGATTTACGAGGTTAAATTTTCTGTTTGGGATAATGCAAGTGAGCTAAAGGCGAAATATAGGAACGCCAGCATTATAAGTTCAAAGCGGGTTGTGTTTAATATAAAAGGAAATGATTATAGGTTGATTGTGGATATTGAATATAAACTCAAGATTGTTTTTATTGTGTGGTTTGGCTCTCATAAGGAATACGATAAAATTGATGCAAAAACAGTAAGTTATGAAGACTAAAATTTTAAAAACAGAAGAAGAATATAACAAAGCATGTGAAAGAATATATTCACTTATAAATGCTTCTGAGAATGCAGTTGAACCCAACAGTCCCGAAGGTGAAGAAATGGAGTTGCTTTCATTGTTGGTTGAGAAATACGAGCTGGAAAATCATCAGATGGACGCTCCATCGCCAATAGAAGCTATTAAGTTCAGAATGGAACAAATGAACTTGAAACAGGCTGATGTAGCTCCACTTTTTGGAGGAAAAACAAGAGTCTCTGAAGTATTAAATGGAAAACGAAATTTAACTCTGAAGATGATAACCTTATTGAATAGATACCTTGGTATTCCTTTGGAATCTTTAATGAGCGGGAATAAAGAAATCAAGTTGGATGATGATAAGAAGCAAAAATTACTGCATATATCTTCCATTAGGGAATATTTGAGCTCAGGAAGAGCGGCAGTAATTTAATTTAAATATTAGTGTGAAATATAAAACGAGATAGTAACGAATATTTGGAGAGAGACCCATAGGAGACCTAAAGATTTTGGCGTTTTTAAAATATTGGTAATCAGCTCAGTATGGAGGAGGTTCTGCCCCCAGCTGAGTCACTACAAAAAAGCTTCGAAGAAATTCGGAGCTTTTTTTGTGTCCAATAGTCTCGGGGTTAAAGCGTGAGGTATCTCAACGGTCGTTTGTTAAAGGGAGAAAGTAAGTTTATTTGGTTATGATGAACTGTTTTTATATAAAAACAAGGTCGTTTAAGCTAAAGCAAACGACCTTTTGTACTATCGGGTAATAAACCTTTATGGTTCAGGTTCAAATCTTCTTCTGCGCATAAACTTTTCTTTCTCGTTAACCGGATTTGCATCCATCACAAAAACCCCACGGCCATGTGTGGCAATTATAATCATGTTGTCGCGCGGATGAATTTGCAGGTCGTGTACATATGCGAAAGGCAGGTCGCCCAATACGTTCCAGCTGACACCTTTATCTTTGCTGATATAAACGGATGCGTCAGTTCCCAGGTATAAAATCTCGGGATTGAACGGGTCTTCGCGAATAACGTTAACCGGACCAACAGGAATTTTACCGGAAATGTCTTCCCAGGTCTCTCCAAAATCGGTCGATTTCCACACGTATACCTGGAAGTCATCATCTCTTCTGCCGGTCTGTGTCATGTAAACGGTTCCCAGTTCGTATTTCGATGCAACGATTCGGGATACCCAGCGCTGAGGTACGGCTCCGTTTCTTATTTCGTTCCAGTTTTTCCCTCCGTCTTTTGTACGCCAAATTCGTCCATCGTCAGTACCGGCATAAAGTAAACCATGTAAAAGCGGCGATTCATCCAAAGTCTGGATGGTTTGATAATTAATATCTCCGAACTTATTGGGATTGTTAAAAGTTAAGTCGGGACTAATTTTTTCCCATGTACTTCCTTTGTCCACTGATTTCATCACGTACTGGGTCCCAAAATAAATAATATCGTTGTTGTGTGCTGACATTACAATTGGTGAAACCCACTGTCCGCGCAAGGCCGGTTCGTCAGGATAATTCGGAGGAAGTACCTGTTTGGTGCTTGCCGGATAACTATCCACTTTGGCACGGGCCAGATTCCCGTAAAATACGCTGGCATAAACGGTGTTATTATCGCGCGGATCAATTACGTGTGTGCTTCCTTCGGCTCCCAACGTGTGTTCAAATTCAACTTGTCGGGCCCTGTCTCTTCCATACGAAAGATCTACTGTTCCGTAATAACTGTGATGATCCTGTATTGAGCCGAAAACGCGAAATGGTGTGCTGTAATCAAAAGCTACATTGTAAAATTGTGCCAATGGAAGTGGTTTAATAGGGTGTTTCCATGTTTCACCTTTATCGTAAGATATCGAAATTCCTCCATCTTGTGCATCAATAATATAGTTAGGGTTGTTCGGATCGATCCAAAGGCCGTGGTGGTCGGCATGCGGGTCTCGAATGCTTGTGAATGTTTTTCCTCCGTCAGTTGATTTGTTCAACCATATGCCCAGGGTATAGATGGTGTTCTCATCTTTCGGATCAACTCTGATCTGGCCGAAAACCCAACCATATGTTCCCGAGTGATTTTCCATATATACCTTTGTTTCAGGTGTTAACCCACTGGTTTTCTCCCATGTCTCTCCGGAGTTTATTGATTTGTAAACTGTGGCACCTTTTATTACATCTTGTTTCTGACGGTTGTATGAGTCCAGTTCTCCTTTTTCTGCCTTGTAAGCAATTTCATAATTATCGAGTAAAGCGTAGAGGACATTTGGGTTGCTTGGCGAAATGTCGATCCCTATGCGTCCGCGATTTTTTGCTTCGGGCAAACCTTTATTGATTTGTTTCCAGTTTTTCCCTCCATCGGTTGATTTCCAAATACCACAGTGCCTGGTATTTTCGAATGTTCTCGGGTCGTTCCATTTCAGGCGCATTCTTTCCCAGCTTGTGGCGTAAATTGTTTCCGGGTTTGAAGGATCAAGCACCAGGTCGAATACGCCGGTGTTTTCATCTATTTCCAGGATTTTGTCCCATGTTTCTCCTCCGTCGGTAGTTTTGTATAATCCGCGTTCATTATTGGGTGTCCATTCGTGGCCAGTTGCCGCAACGTAAACGATATCTGAATTTGAGGGATGTACTCTAACTCTTCCAATAGTATGAGTGTTTTCCAAACCCATTGCTTTCCACGATTTTCCTCCGTCGGTGGTTTTAAATACACCACATCCGGCATTCGAGCTTCTGAAAATGTTCGCTTCACCGGTTCCAACCCAAACAACATAATTGTTTTGAGGGTCGATAGCCAGGTCGCCAATGGAAGCGGTAGGCATTTCATCAAACACGGATTCAAAAGTCGTTCCTTCATTTACCGATTTCCAAACACCTCCGGTTGCTGATCCGACCCAAATGGTGTACTGGTTGCCTCGTGGTGAAATGGCTTCAACATCAGTACATCTGCCACTAATATTTGTGGGGCCAATATATTGCCAATGATGATCTTTGTAGGGTGATGATTCTGCGAATTCCTTTTGCTGGCTGAACATTTTTATTCGCTCTGTTCCTGATAATACAGGTTTCTTTTCCTGCGCATAGCTGGCAAAAGAGGCAAGAATGAGAATTGACGCAAGCCCTTTTGTAAAGATGGTTTTTAGATTTTTTTTCATTGTTGATATGGTTTTGAATTTCCAAATATTGTTTCAGCTGGTGTGAAAATGACAAGGTATGTAATATATTGATAACATTTGAATGGTACATCATAACATTGATTATCATTATAAAAATTGTTATAAAGATGATAGTTTTTTCGATGTTAGGAGATGGTTGACCAGCTTTTAAAATCGTTTATAAGATCACAAAGAATTAACTAATGTTAGCTATCAGAGGATTGGCTGAAAAACAATTTGTGTTTGGAGTAATCTGTGAACACGATCGCCAATATTTTTTATTGGGAGGAATATTGCAGATGGGAATTGTCAAAAATGTGGACATAAAAAATGCCCTCTCGGGCAAAAAGGAAGGGGAAAGCTCTATGGACGCTTTTTGAAGATGATTGATAATTTACAAACCCCTAAACACAAAACCAATCATAAATACAGAAGTCGCTTTCCCCTTTTAAGTTTTACTTATTGAAAATAAAACCAACCATTAAATCAATAGCAAATATAAGGAAATGATTAAAGCAGAAAAGCTTTGTAAAACATAAAATCACTTCTGTGTATATAAAAAAGGTTGGTTTTCCCAAAATGGGAAAAACTATGTTTATTTGGGAAATCACTGTCTAAGCAATAATAATGCAGTATTGATTATTGAATTATATTTGCGCAAAATTAGAAAGCGTGGGAAGAAAAAAAAGAAATAAGCCGTTTTACGAGGATGTAAAAATTGAAGATATTGGTGCAGAAGGAAAAGCCGTTGCACGCGTAGGTGATGTGGTTGTTTTTACCAAACTGGCCATTCCCGGCGATGTGGTTGACTTGCAGGTAACAAAGAAAAGAAAACGTTATCAGGAGGCCAATGTAAGAGCGTTTAAAGCCTACAGCGAAGACAGAACTGAGGCTTTCTGCGAGCATTTTGGTGTATGTGGCGGATGCAAATGGCAAATTCTGCCATACGAAAAGCAATTGTTCTACAAACAAAAACAGGTGCAGGATCAGCTAACCAGAATCGGGAAAGTGGAAATGCCTGAAATGTTGCCAATTAAGGGGTCTGAAAAGAACACCTTCTACCGAAATAAAATGGAGTACACTTTTTCGAATAAACGCTGGTTGAGTTACGAGGAAGTGGAAAGCAATGAGGAAATTAAAGATCCGAATGCGCTTGGTTTTCACGTTCCCGGCTTATTTGATAAAGTGGTAAATATTGATAAATGCTGGTTACAGGACGATCCATCAAACCAAATTCGCAACTTTATTTACAACTATGCCCTCAAAGAAAAACTATCATTTTTCGATATTCGTGAGCAGAAAGGATTCCTAAGGACACTGATAATCAGAACCACATCAACCGGAGAGGTGATGGTTATCGTAAGTTTCTTTCACGAAGATGAACCGGCACGCGAACGCTTGTTGGAAGCTGTTCAAAGCGAGTTTCCGGCGATCACATCATTAATGTACGTTATTAATACAAAAGGAAACGATACGATAACCGATCAGGAGATAAAAGTGTTTTCGGGGCGCGATTATGTGCTTGAAGAAATGGAGGGATTACAATTTAAGATCGGTCCAAAAAGCTTTTATCAAACCAACTCTGAACAGGCTTACGAGCTATACAAGGTAACGCGCAATTTTGCCGAACTGACAGGAGATGAGATCGTTTACGACCTGTATACCGGCACCGGTACTATCGCTAATTTTGTGGCAAAAAAGGCAAAAAAAGTAGTGGGTATTGAATATGTACCGGAGGCAATTGAAGATGCCAAAATCAATTCGAAACTCAACGATATTACGAATACAAGTTTTTTTGCCGGTGATATGAAAGATGTTCTTAACGACACATTTATAAGCGAGCACGGCAACCCCGAAGTCGTAATTACCGACCCCCCGCGGGCAGGTATGCATGCCGATGTAGTTGAGACTATTTTAAAAATGCAGCCACATAAAATTGTTTATGTTAGTTGTAATCCTGCCACCCAGGCACGCGACCTCGGAATGCTTGATTCGTTGTACCAAATTGAGAAAATTCAGCCCGTAGATATGTTTCCTCATACACATCACGTGGAAAATGTGGTAATGCTCAGAAAAAGACTTGATTAATTACATAAAATAGTCTAACTTGGTGTCTCTAAATGCAATTAAAAGTTGCAAAAATAAGGGTCGTATTAAGAAGCCGGATGCTTTCTTAATATTTTATATGTATAATATTGAACAAGTTTTCTGAAAATCCTAAATTCAAATAATTATGAAAAGAGTATTACTTTTTCTTTTTGCATTTATACCAATGTTGGTGTTTGCTCAACAAGAATGTATTTATTTTAAAAAAATGGTCAAACTCGAAACCGAAAAGACCAACCTAAATACAACACAAAGTGATTTTGGTCCCGGTTTCGTGGGCGATGAACTTTGGTATTCGGCTTATACCGACGAAGAGATTGAAAAGTTAAATAGTGGTTCAAAAAAGAAAATCTATTATAACCTTTATTCAACTCCAACGGACGCGACAGGTAATGTAAAATCAGGTAAAAGCGCTATGCTGGCCGAGGCAAGCGAAGGTTACCATGCCGGCCCGGTTTCGTATTGCGAGGCAACCGGAGAGCTTTTTGTAACCTTAAGTAATTTCGAAAATCCGATTGTACGCAATAAAGTTTATCAAAAGGCAGATATCCGGCTAAAAATCATCATCGCCAAAAAGATTGATGGCGAGTGGCAGAAAACAGGTGAGTTGCCATTTAACGATCCGGCTTATTCGGTGGGACATCCCAGCGTAACAGTTACGGGCGATACCTTGTATTTTGTTTCAGATATTCCTGACAAAGGCCTTGGAGGAACAGACATTTACAGGGCAATTCGCACAAACGGTACCTGGGGTGAAATGCATAACATGGGCAGCGGCGTAAATACAGATAAGAACGAAATGTTTCCGTTTATTTACAAAGGCAAATTCCTGGTTTTTGCATCAAATGGAAGAGAAGCAAGTGAAGATTTGGATATCTATAATGTTGGACTGTTTGGCGATCAAATGAGCGGAGTTGCTGAACTAACCGAATTAAACTCTGAAGGAGATGATTTTGGTTTTGTAATTCATCCTGAAGGAGAAGTTGGTTACTATTGCTCGAACAAAGAAGGAGGAATGGGTAGCGATGATATTTATAAGGTTCTGATTGAAGGTTTATACCATCTTGAATTGGTGGTTATGGACAGGAAGACTATGGAACCAATGGAGGATGCAAATATTACGTTTGATGGAGTTTCCGAGTTAATCGCGGGTACCGTATTTAAGAAAACATTGGAAGGAGATAAAAACTATCCTGTAGCCAGTAATATTGATGGCTATATGAACGATTCGAAAACAATTACTACAGTTGGAAAACCTTTTGGTGTAGTTCGCGATACCTTATGGGTTGAAAAAGTTGAAGTTAAACAGAAGTTCGTTATGGAAAATATTTATTACGACTTCGACAAATGGAATATTTTACCTGCATCAGAAGTTGAGCTGGATAAGTTAGTAAAAGTTATGCAGGATAATCCTGACTGGAAAGTTGAATTAGGATCGCACACCGACTGTCGTGGTAGTGATGCATATAACCAAATCCTGAGTCAGAAACGTTCAGATTCAGCAGTTGGATATATCGTAAGCAAAGGTATAGATGAGGACAGGATTACAGCTAAGGGATATGGCGAATCGCAGTTAGTAAACCATTGCGATGATGGTGTTGCTTGTTCAAAAGAAGATCATCGTAAAAACCGTAGAACAGAATTTACGATTCTTGAAATGAATGGAAATTAGTATTAAGTAATATATACCAATCATCTGAAAGCTGTTCTTTTAAAGAGCAGCTTTCTTTTTGCTCAGAAGTTTGGACTTGCTGTTTTTCCTTGAATGGATAACGGATTGTTATAGCGAAATAAGCTGATTTTTAAACGCGTAAATAACAAGGTTAACGGTATTGAAAGTTTCTGTTTTTTGGAAAAGATTGCTTTTGTGTTTCTCCACCGTTTTTGGGCTTAAATGAATTAATTCAGCAATTTGTTCGTTGTTTAGGCCTTTACAAATCAGATTCAGAATTTCTTTTTCGCGCGAAGTAAATTTATCAAGTAGTTGCTCGCCCGACTTACGCTCTTTGTCTTTGTATAAATTGCGCGAAATTACTTTAATGATTTCTGCAGAGAAGTAACTTCCGCCATCGGCAACTTTTTTTATGGCCTTCTCAAAATCTTCAATATCCGAGCGTTTTAGCATGTAACCTTCCACGCCGGCCGAAATCATCTGCTCTATATATTCATCGTCGGCAAAAGAAGTAAGTGCAATTACCTTTAACTCAGGATATTTTTTGAGTGCATGTTTTGTGGCTTCAATGCCGTTCATTTTTGGCATGTTAATATCCATTAAAACAATGTCGGGTTCTACATCTTCAATAAGTTCCAAAAATTCTTCACCATTGGCAGCTTCGCCCACAACCGTTACAAAATTGAAATTGCTTAACAGCATTATCAAACCATCTCTAAAAATCTTGTGGTCGTCAACGATTATAATGTTTGTGTTCTCCATGTTCGTGAATTATATCATGAAACTTAGCTTTATTTCTACGCCCTTTCCTTCGCCGGTGTTAATTTCGTATTTACCTCCAAACGACTCAATGCGGTTGATAATATTTCGCAGTCCCATTTTTTCTTCGTCTGATGTATAAATAAGCTCGGGATTAAATCCTTTCCCGTTGTCACGATAAACTATAACCACTGTCTTTTTAATTTGTTGAATGTCGATATACAATTTTGAAGCACCGGCGTGTTTAAGGGTGTTGTTGATCAATTCGTTACAAATGCGGTACACGTTTAGTTCCATATTCTGATCTAACTTGATTTCAGAATTTGTTGAATTTACCACGCAGGAAACTTCTCCAATATCGTTTATTTTGTCGCAGAGTATTTCAAGCGATTTTATTAAACCGTATTTATTAAGAATTGATGGATTTAAGTTGTTTATTGTAGCCTCCAGGTTTTCCAAAGCAATTCCCGACAGTTCCTTAACCTGAACCAGACTTTTGTTTTCGGAATTATTTGTGCAGTCTTTTTCGATTAATTTTATGAAAAGAGCAATGCTCGAAAGTATTGAACCCAGTCCGTCGTGCAGGTCAGCCGCAATTCTTTTTCGTTCTTTGTATTCAACTTCAAGCGCTCTGAGTGCCTGTTGTTTTTCAATAGCGTTATACGAATTGATTATTCGGTAGATTAAAAATATACATACCACCAACAGAAAAAAGGTTAGCAGTACCAGCGTAAATACCCGTTGTCTGAATCCGGTATTTTCGCGCAAGATATAATCATGAATCTTTCTGTCCAGTTGCTGGTACGAAAGCTGAAAATCGCGGTATTCATTTAATAGTGTTTCGTTAAAGCCCTCCGCATTATTTTGAAGTATTGCAGATACATTATTTTGTAACCGTTTTACTTGTATGGCAACTTCTTCAAGCGATTGTCGAAGTATGACTTCGCGGTTTCCTTTATATTTTTCTGAAATAAGTGAATCGAGTGAGGAGATGTATGTATTGGTGTTAGTGAAACAGTTTGAAATTGTAGATTTTTTTGGAGAGTCGTTTAGTAAAAGGTAGTCATCCAGAAATATTCGGCTGTGAGAAATTTCGAGGTCGATGTTTTTAGAAAGTTCCAGTAATAAAAGGTGTTCGCGATCGAGACGCAAACTTTTTATGGAGGTGTAAATAATTCCGGTACAGGTTATTGTTGTGAATATTATAATGGCCAATAAGACCCTTCCGCGAAATAGTATTTTTAAACTCATCTAGTAAATTCAACGATTTCTTTTGATAAAGATATTCAATTGTATTTACATATATAAAATAAAATCCCCCGCCGAAAAACAGCGGGGGAATATTATAGTGTCATGCTTTGCGTATTATTAAGCACTCGGAATGCCTCCCATACCAAATACCATGGCAAGAAGTGCAACAGTTTCGATGATACCCATGGCGGCGATGTACATACCCGAACCTTGTTTATCATCAACAGCTAAGTTGGCACAAGCTGCAGCACCAACGCGACCCTGCATAATTGCAGAGGCAGCAATGGCAATACCTACAAAAAATGCCCAGATCATCTGGTTGGTATAACTGTCGGGACTCAGGTTTGCCCCAATCATCGAATTCATAAAAATCATACCATAAATTACCTGGCTTAATGGCATACCTACCATTGCTAAAGCCAGCGAAGGAAGTTTTTTCTTATCTCTGATCGATTGTTTCCAAAGCCCTAAAGCTCCCATGCCTGCAATACCGGTTCCAATTGCTGAACCTACACCTGCAATACCCAGAGCAATAGCGTGTCCGCCAAAGCCTGTAACTGTTGTTGCTAAAATTGTTGTTAAAGTCATTTTTATACTATTTTAAAAATTTTATTGTTTGTTGTCCTTCAAATTGAAGGGTTTATATTCATTTCCTGAAAACTCAACTTCGGCGTGCCCGGCGTATTCGAGCATGTTTAAGCGCACACCATGAACCAGAACTGCCATTGCCGCCAGAATCATATTCAAACCGTGCCCTAAGATTAAAACCAGCACCGCTCCAATTCCGGAAGCCACGGTTGTTATACCGTCGCCAATAGCCATTTGGTTAAAACTTGCTGCCATTAATACGGTTGACAGACCAACTGCATAAAGCCGGATGTACGAGATAATGTCGGAAAAACCGTTGATGATGCTGAGTGGCAAATTACCGATAGATGAAAGCATACCTTTAAAGAAGCTTGTTCCCGGTTTTGAGAACAAAGCCACAAGCACTGCGCCTCCAATAAACAGCCAAACCATTAAGCCCGGAGCTTCAATGCCCAGTACCATTTGGTTTACAATGAGGTACAAGCCCCAGATAATAGCTATCCAGCCGAATTGCGCAATGGCCCTTACGCTGTTATTGAACTTCCACGCAACCTGCAGGTGTCCAACCGTAAGGTGAACTGCACCAATCAGGAACATGATTTTTTGTATAATCAGGTTGTCGCCACCAAAACTGGCCAGTGCGTCAATTTTTAAACTGCGAAGTACGGGAAGTTCGGCAATTGCTTCCGAACCGAAATAGGTTCCGGTTAACACACCCCAAAACATAATCGACACCGAAAGTGTATAGATCAGACCAAACTCAATCTGTTTGGCAAATTTTTTCTTCCGGTGTGCCAAAAAGGTGATTAGCAAGAATACCAGACCGTAGCCGGCATCTCCTACCAAAATTCCGGTAAAAAAGGTAAAGAATACCATAAATACCCGGGAAACATCCATTTCCTTGTAGCCCGGAACCAGTCCCATAAAATCCATAACCGGCTGAATGCGTTGTGCCCATTTTGGCGTTCTCACAAGGGTAGGGACCTCTTCCTCTTCTTCCGGTAAAGGATCCTCTATTACATAACCCCAATGACGTTTTTCAGCTGTTTCGATAAATTCGTCAACGTGTTCCAGCGGAATAAAACCTTTCCAGAAACGTACGTGTTTATCCACAGCCAAACCTCCAAACTGCACATTCCGAACATCAAAACGACGCAAGCGTTCTTTTAAACCGTCTACCAAAACAGCTTTCTGTTCGCGTAGCTGAAGTAAAAACTCCTTGTTACTTTCCAGGTCCTTAATGGTTGCAGCTAATAATTCTTTTGCGTTTTCCAACTCGTTCTGCGGAAATGGTAGTGCTTCCATATCCAGCAACCGTTCGCCGGCATCCTTGGTTAATAAAATAACCTGGTTCAGATCCGAGAATTTGCCAACAACCTGTATGTCATCACGATCGGATACTTTTTTTAAGTCCTTGTCGTCAAGCAGATAGGTTTTTATCCAAATTCCTTTATCGTTGAGGTCTTTAATATCCTTTAGGGTAATATCTCCCCAATTCTCGAACCACCTTATGTCGCTGGTTAGGTTGAGTTTAATATTTTCCAGTTCCAGCCGGTGGTTTTCAGCATCCAGCACCTTTTCCATCAGAAAAACCGCTCCCCGCTCCAGTTTCGAGTAATCCGGAATTTCCTCATTTTTTTGGCCGGAATACTGCTCATTATCGTATTGATTCAGAACCTCGATGGCATTTTTGAGCTGTTTTATCCGGGCATCGACACGTTCAATCGATTCGTGTTTTGCCGGTTGCAAAGGCGCAATGTGTAACACCCCAAGCTCTCCCAAAGCAGTAAGCTCGGCATCAATATCATCGGCCGAGTCGGGCATAAACAGCATTAGTTTCTTCATTTCTGCTATCATAAGCTGCCCTCCTTTTGTTTGCTTGTTTTTACCACTTTCGCCGTTGCAATTGTCAGGCGCTCATCGTCCTGCAGCTTCTGACCAATTTTACGGATGGCCAGTTTTGCATTCGGAATACGACGATTCTCGAACAGTTTTACACGTGCACGCACATCCAATAGTTCCTCTTCCAAAAGCTCGATTTGTTCTTTCAAACACTCGATTTCGGCCAGCAGTTGCAATTGTACCTGCATCAGCTCAATAGCATCGTCAACCCATAAAGGCGTTTCGTCGTTAACCGGCATTACGTTAAAGTCAACCTTAACGAACTGCTGAACACGAACTCCGGCCACATCGACGGTTTTGGTAATAATTTTATTCACCGAAATAAATTCATCGATGTTCACCCACGAGTCGCTCATCACGGCCGTCCATGGTTCTGCTGCCTTTCGGTTCTTTTCAATCTCTTCGCGAATTTGCTCAATCCGTTCAGCGATGGTATTTATGGTTGCCATCAACGATTTTTCCATCGCTTCAAACAACGGCAGCATCCTTTCCGATACCTTCAGAATTTTCTTCTGACGGGCCCGTTCCGTTTTTGTATATTTTATTTTTATACCTGCCATTATTTGCCCTCCTTGTTTTTCCCCGGATTTACCACCGATGCCAATACTTCGGCACCTTTAATTTCATCGAAGGAATACAATCTTTCCACCAGCTGAAGTTTTAGTTTATACACCAAAACTTCGGTTAGGGTGAATGTTTTTCCGGCCTCAATGTCCTGCAATTCTTCCCATTGCCACTGCAAGATATTCATCTCACGCTCCATGGGATTTCCGCGCAGCAACGAATTCGGCATCCGTTCAGGCTTCGGCTGACGGTTTTGCGCTTTGGCCGTTCTAACTTCTGAAAGATCTTCCTTAATACTGTTTAAAAGCGAGGAAATGCTTTTTACTCCAACCTTAGCATCCAATTTCTGAATATCAACCGATTGCAACGCCTTAAAATGTCGTGAAGACAGCTGGCGTTTTGCGTCATCGTTAAATTCATCGATTGTGATCGGAGGTGCCTCTCCCAGGGACAACGATGGCAAACTGGTCATAAGATAAACCATGTTTGACATATTTAATCCTCCTGGCTTTTAATGATCCGGTCAACTAAATCCTTGTTGAGTAAGGAAAATAAACCGCTCTCAATTTCTTTTGAGCTTACTACGAAACTGATTCCGTCTTTGTCGGTCGATTTTACTTTTATTTTGGCTTTACTTGCCGAAAGTGGTTGTAAAGTTACCTCTTCCTGAAGTGCTTCTTTTAATAAGAATGCTTCCATTTCTTTGTGCAACTCCGGCGGTATTTTTATCGATTTTTTTCCTGAAATCGAATCGATCACCACTTTTAGCAGTTCTTGCAGGTATTCTTCCTGACGGAATAGAGTTTTGCACTCTTTCCCAAACACCTTTTTCAGGTGGTTTAAGATGGTTATTTTTGTGGCTTCAACCATATCGCGCGAAGCCTGAGCAATTGCTTTTTCTGCATTTTTTTCGGCTTGCGAAGCTTTTGTTTCAGCCTCTTGAACAATTTTTTTGCTGGTAGCTTTTGCTTCGGCAATCAGTTTTTCGGCTTCCTGCTTTGCATTTTCAATTATGCGTTGTTTCTCTGCTTCGCCGGCATTAACACCCTGCTCTTTTAGTTTGGAAACAATTCCTTCCAGGTTTTCTTTATTTTTTGTCATCTCTTTTTCCGATTAGTAGTTAGTTCCAATATTGCTCGATCAGTTTTTTACTCAACCCTGTTTCGGTTGGTTCAAAATGTCGTTTTAAAATATCCCAGCATTTGTCTAATGCGGCTTCCAGCTCGATGGGTTCTCCAAATGGTTCTTCCATATTCGCTATAAAATCTTCGCGGTAACGCAGCAGTTTTTGCGAGAATGTATCGTTTGCTGCACCAACTTCAGCTGCTTCGTACGCTTTTTCAGCATCGGCAAGCAACGATGCCATTGCCGTCATAATAGGACGGTGGTCATCTCGGGTAGTGTCGTTAACCTGCTGCTTTAAACGCGACAGCGAACGTGCCAGCTTCAGCTTGCCATTGTCAAGGAAAAACTGTCCCTCGGTAATATAACCGGTATTATCCGGAACCGGATCTTCAAGCGATTCAAGCGTTGTTGCCCCGATAATAGTTATCGAACCGGCGCCTTCAATATCAGCAGCCACCTCGTAACGTTTGGCCAGTTCTGAATACAACGAACCCGGATAACCCTGCAAGGAAGGAATCTGATCCTGGTAGTTGGCAACGTTACGCAAAATGTTCGACCAGTTGGTCATGTCGGTTAGCAGTACCAACACGTCTTTTCCCTGGTCGGCAAATTCGCGCGATACACTTAATGCCACATCAGGTAACATAAGGCCTTTAATCTGCGAGTCGCCGGCAAGGTGGGTAAACATGATGGTTTTATCGATATTACCCGACTGCGACAGCTGCTCTTTGAAGTAGTGGTACTCGTCGAATTTCAAACCAATACCGGCAAAAATAATGACATCGGCCTGTGCGCCCTGTGCAATCTGCGAAAGCAAACGGTTGTAAGGCTCGGTTGGACCGGCAAAAATTGGAATTTTTTGTGATTTTACCAGTGTATTAAATACATCAATCATCGGTATACCTGTCCACAGTGGTTGCTTGGGAACCAAACGAACCGTTGGATTCAAGGTATCTAAACGCGTTGAAACATATTTGTCGAAAATAATTTCCGGACCACCGTCGGCCACATCACCAATTCCATCGAAACTACGGCCCAGCATATTGTACGAGAAACCTGCAGTTAGCGGAACCTCGTGCATGCGAATTTTTGTTTGTGTGCTTAAACCCTGCGTTCCGTTAAACACCTGGAAACGCGTTGAGTCTTCGGTAATATTAATGGCTTTGGCAAACGAAAGACTTTGGTTGGTTCCGGCCTCCAGCAATTCTACCACGTGGTTGAGTGCTACACCCGGATTTCCTTCAACCGAAATCAGTGCTTTACCAACTTCGCTAATTCTGTTTATTTCTTTTCGTATCATAGTGTGTACTCTTCTTGTAAAATAAATTGTTCAACTTTTTGTGGAAGAACGGCCATTTCGTCGATGGTATGTGCAGATAAGTTCCAGTCTTTCCACCACTGGCGCAATTCATCAAATTTTGCTTTTACCATTTCTTTTACTTCTTCATCTTCCTTGTCGTCCTGCGCAAAATTGATGGTACTATCGATAAGTTTCTGAACAGCCTCGTTAATAACAATAAGGCGTTCAGGTCGGGTACACGCATCCAGTTTGTGGAAAGCATTTTGCTGCATTACACAGAAATCGATGGTGAGTCCTTTTTGATAAAGCACATATTTTTCTACCGGTACCTTTTTCAAACCAATGGTACTGATGGTTTGGTCGATACCGTTTGCTTCGTAAAGCGTTTGAAGCATTTTATTGCGGTCGTCCCACGAAATAAAACTGTCGTACACCGATGATGTGTATGAAAGCGGATCGATTGCCGGGTATTTTTTTGCATCGGCACGGTCTTGCGACAAGCCCCAGAAACCACCTGTTGCATCCATTGTTGCCTGCGTTACCGGTTCCTGGAAGTTACCACCTGCAGGCGAAACTGTTCCGATAAAGGTTAGTGAACCTCCTGTGCCCTGATCGGCACCGGCACGCTGGTACATTCCTTTAATCTGATCGGGGATATCCATCGGGAAAGCCTCCGGGCCCGGAATATCTCCCTGGCGGCCACTTCGCTCACGAAGTGCCTGTGCCCAACGCGAAGTTGAGTCGGCCAAAAGCACCACATTGTATCCCTGGTAGCGGTAATATTCGCCAACGGTTAGTGCAATAAATACACTGGCCTCACGCGCTGCAACGGGCATCGAACTTGTATTCCCGAAAATACACATCCTGTTCATCAGCGAATCGCCGGTTGACGGATCTTCCAATTCGGCAAAATCTTTAAAAACCTCAACAGCCTCTCCGGCACGTTCGCCACAGGCTGCCATAATAATAATATCAGCTAAAGCATATTTACACAGCGAGTGCTGCAATACGGTTTTTCCGGCACCAAAAGGACCCGGGTTTCCAACCGTTCCACCATAACTAACGGGGGCAAGCAAATCGATAACACGCACTCCGGTAGAAATTGTTTTACTCGGGATAGCGCGATCCTTGAACGGAATAGGGGATTTAACCGCCCAGCGGAATGCAAGTTTTAACTCGTGTTTTACGTTATGACTGTCTGAAATAACAGCAACGGTTTCGGTAATATTCACCTCGCTTTTTTCGATAATGCTTTCCACCTTGCATTTACCAAAATTAAAAGGTACCAAAATGCTGTGTGTTAAACGTCCTTCAGGAACGGTACCAATGGCATCGCCACCATTTACTTTGTCGCCAACTGCTACCGATGGGGTAAATTCCCACAATTTTTCTTCATCAAGTGCCGGAGCTTTCATGCCGGGCACCAGGTAAGCATTCTGTTCGCCCAGTTTGTATAAGGGATTTTGCAGTCCGTCCCAAATACTGGTTAGCAACCCCGGGCCCAGAAGTACCGATAAGGACTTGCCTGTAAATTCAACCTGATCGCCAATCTGAGCACCTGTTAAATCCTCAAAAACCTGCATTTCAACAATTCCCGCATCCGCATGTTTCGGATCGGGAATAATTTGTAACACTTCGGCTTGTAACGACTTACCATCTACGATAACATTGGCAGTTTCACCCATAATCACATTTCCGTAGAATCGTGCTTTCACCAACGAATCCTGAATGGATATGAGTTTGCCTGTTCTTGTTGTATTATTATTCATGTTATTTTATATAGAATGTCTAAAAAATCTTAATATACTTTGTTTACTAAATATGACGTGATTATGAATATTTATTTGTGTAATATTTTAATATATCTTAACGTTTAATGGCTTGTTGTCAAAATGACACTTTGTCTTGTCTGTAATGTTTTAAGCTCAAATAACACACACTTTGCGATTGTGATGTCAAGCTGGTTTCTCTGTCATCGAATGAAATAAAAAGTTCCTCAGTGTTAACGTTCAAACGGGTAATTGGTTGGCTGAATACGGACATTTTTCTTTATTTTTTTACAGAAATAGCGAGTCGATAGGATTGGGCGTATAATTAACCGTAAAAACGGGCAATTGACTTCCATGAACAATTTCGGAAACAAATTTTCCGATGTTCTTATTCGAGAATATCGATTCCTGATGCGTGCGAATAATCATTAACTCGGGTTTTTCTTCTTTTATATATTCCAGAATAACCTGGTGCGAATCCTGATTGTACACTTTAAGTATTTTTATATCACACTGGATATCATGATCCTGAAGCAACTGTTGAATTTTCTGCGCATTTTTTAAAGCCAGGCTTTTTTCAACATCAATATTTGCTTTTAGTGCCGACAGTATGGTGATTTTTGCACCGTGCTTTTTCGCCAAAAATTGCGCCCACAAAAGTCTCTTCTTTGTCGATTGGGTAATATCAATCGGAATGGCAATATTCTTGATTTCGGGCACGCCAAAATCTTTGTTTACCGTTAATACAGGGCATTTCGACAGGCTTATTAATTTGTCGACTTCCTCTTTGGTCAGAGCTCCCGGATAATTACTGTCGCTTTTATCAATCAAAAGAAACTCCAGGCTGTCGGTTTTCGATTTTTCCAGTAAAACATCCACCGGATCTCCGGCCCGCACCGAAATAACAATATTGTTTGGTATTTCCTTATCAATTACTTTCCTCACAAAATCGGTAAGTTCCTGTTTGGCATTTTTTATGGCCAACTCAGTTTCTTCGGGCTGGAAATTTCGCTCAAAAAAACCGGGCTCTTTTATAACGTTTAAAATTACCAGCTTTACCTCCAGTGAATTTTGCAGGTACAATGCTTCTTTTAAAACCGTCTCCCCTTCTTTATTTGGCGAAATAAGCGCCAAAATGCTGTAATCTTTCTGTTTCATTGCTGTTGTTTTAGTCTGACTGCTTTCCAAAAACTGTCAATCGTTTTCAATTACAATTAAATCGCGGTTTGTCTGATTCAGGTAATTGTTAATTCCCTTACACTTTGTTTTATATTGTATGGTATTCAGAGTAATATCAATCCCATCAAAATATTCGTGGAAGTATGATTTTACATCTTCGCTTATATTCTGGTTTTGGGTTTTCAATACAAAAAGTACTTCCAGATCCGACTTTGTTTTGCTACATATTTCGCTAACCTGGTTGCACAATAGTTCCGATGGTTTTTTATCGGGATTCGCTACAAACAGAATCCTTTTTGATGTTTCGCCTTCAAAGGTGTCGGGTAAGATAAAAAGTGGATGTTTTGCGGTATCAATAATCTTTTCAAGGCATCCGTTTTGTCTTTTGCACGAATCTTCAAAGGAATTATGGGTGGATAAAACTAAGTTGTGCTGGCCGTTAATAATTGGCTTATAATTCAGAACCGTATTAAGTTCGCCTTCAATAGAAAGGGTGTTAACCTTTTGTTTTTCAATATTAAAATGCTTTAGTAGTCTGTTTTTTAAAGCCCGTAGTTCGTTCTTCGTAATTTTTCTTAAGTGATGGCTAAGTTTGCGCATCATTAAATGACCCCAGCCCGGATTCTGGTAGGTTTGTAAGATCGATACCGGCGATTTTTCTTTGTATAGAAATTTCATGGCAAACGAAGTTGCATGCCAGCTTCCGTCCGAGAAATCGGCCAGTATTAATATCGATGGTTGATTATTTATGGTTCTTACACTCATTTGCTCACTTATTTTGTTTTTAACAAAATTACCATGGACAAAGAGTAATTGCTACAGGTGAAAACCTACTTCTAAGGAGGGAAAAATCTAACAAAAGGTAGGGAAATCCCTAGTACTGATTGTGAGACTTAATTACTTCTGATTGCATGGCATCCTGATTAATTTTTCTGGTTAGAGGTGGCTTTTACAACTATAAAGTAACTATCAGTAGTTCATGCTGTAAGCCATTCTGAAATTTTTACCACAAAGCATTGCAGGGAGTTGGAATTACTTCGTGTAAGAACAATCTGATGTGTTTTAATGGCTTAAAAGTAATCTTGCTTCCCGGTAATTTACATACTACTTCACAACGCGGTGTATGAGGCTTTTGAGTTAAAATCCGGTAAATTTTCCACGGCGATTTTAAGGATGAACGCTTACTTAAAACTGATCATCGTCATGTTGTAAAGCATTGTTTTTAATCTGTTTATTTATTTTGGAATGTAGTATCTTTGTTAATAGACGAACAGAACAGAACAGTATCAGTAGTGAAGTAAATATATTATAAAACATACCTAACTTAAACTATTTTATGAAAAAATTCTGTGTATCTAAATCGTATTACTGACTACAAAATCTTGTATAATTTAAGTCAGAAAGAAAATTTCAAAAAACAAGTCGAATTGATCCCATTTTGTTCAGATTTCAGCAAATAGTTCAAAAAAAGCCATGTAGTATTTTGCGCAAGAAATTTGTAAACACATTTTTAGTAAAAAGTTGAACTTTATTTTTTTGGAAAATTCTACCATTCGCAGTTTCCTCGCATGTAAATAGCATTGATAACGGTGATTCCGTAAGCGATTTGTTTTAGAAATTCAACAGCCCGGATAGTAAAATATAAATACACGTTTTTCGACAAATGAAACAATATCTGAATTTTCTCCATAGGATAGGTTTTTTGCAGGTATTGATTAAAAGATCCTCTTTTAATATTGGGGGGATCTTTAAATACTTTAACCGGAACAATGTTTTTATACGGAGGGAAAAAGAAAAATTTGTTTGGAGAATATCCGGTTAAAAACTGGCTGGCGAGTAAGTTAGCCTGGGTAAAACAGAACACCGTGTTAAATAATTTTTAAATATTTAATAGCGCTAACAACTTCATCCAATTAGAAATAGATATAAGCGAGGATGTTTAAAGAAAAGAAGGAAAAGGAGGGTATATTTTATGAACTAAAAAATAAATATGAATAAAAAACCCGGTAGTTGCGCCAACAATTACCGGGCAAATTAGATTTCGGGTGTAAAAACACCGTCAATTATAACTTTAATACTTGAATTTATGAAAAAAAATGCAACTTGTTTTTTTCTGTGTTTCAACAGGAAAAAGAAATTATTGCTTTCGATGAAACTCGTGTTAATTCTTCTGTTAACCAGTTTTATTCATGTTTCAGCCAGTACTTATCCGAATGCCAACAATTCTGATTTAGATCGGGATAAAACAAACGTGTTGGATGTTCAGCAAAGTGTGGTGTCCGGAAAAGTAACCGACAGCAACGGAGCACCTCTTCCCGGTGTAACAGTTGTAGTTAAAGGAACAAACAATGGAGTAATTACCGATACTGACGGGAATTTCTCATTAAGTGATGTTTCGTCGGATAATGTCCTGATATTCTCTTTTATCGGGATGCAGTCTCAGGAAGTAACCGTTGGTAATCAGTCGGTTATTAATGTTGTTATGGAAGTGGATGTAATTGGTATTGAGGAGGTTGTAACCATCGGTTATGGTGTGCAGAAAAAAACTACTGTAACCGGTGCAATCAGTACCGTTAAAGGCGAAGAATTGGCCAAGGTGCCGGTTCCAAATATTTCGCAGGCGCTGGCCGGTAAATTAGCCGGTGTTAGTATGCGTCCTAATGGCGGTCAACCGGGTTTCGATGATCCTGATATTCATATCCGGGGTGTTGTTACAACTGGTAACAGCGATCCTTTGGTTGTGGTTGATGGGGTAAAACGAGATAACATACGCCAGGTTGATCCGGCAACTATCGAGTCGGTAACAATCCTGAAAGATGCGGCTGCAGTAGCTCCGTACGGTATTGGCGGTGCCAACGGGGTAATCCTTATAACTACCAAGAAAGGTAGTGCCGGCAAACCTGTGGTTCGTTTAACTTCATCTTATGGAATTCAGAATCCAACTTATTTGCCTGAAATGCTGAATGCTCAGGATTATATGGCGCTCCAAAATGAAGGTTATTACAACTTAACTCCAAATGGAACAACGCCACCTAATAATCCTGATTTAATTGCCGATTATCCGAATTTACACCGACAGGATCCGGATTTATATCCCGACTCAAAATTCATTGATCATTGGAATACAAACGTACCGGTACAGAATTACAACCTGGAGTTTAGTGGTGGTTCATCGAAATTTAATTACCACGCCGGTTTGGGATACTATGACCAGTCAGGAATTGTAGATAAAATCAACTATAAAAGATATAGCTACAATATCAGCTTAGGATTACAGGCAACCAATACCACTAAAGTGAGTATGTCAATTCATGGTTCGATAGAAGATACAGATGAACTTGATCCTGGTGAAAATACCCGTGGAGGACACCTCTTTCGGGCTTTTTACAAATTTGTACCTATACAAACAATGCTCTATTCTGATGGAGAACACTGGGGTGAATCATCGGCAAGTTCTCCTATTGCTGCTTTAAAATCGGATGGTTATACTCAAATTAACCGAAAAACGCTTTTAACCTCGTTGACAGTGGAACAGGAGTTGCCATTTATTGAAGGTCTTAATTTTAAAGGTGTTTTTAGTTACGACCCTAATATTCAACGAACAAAACAATGGCACCTTCCATTTACTTACCATGTAATTGATTATTCAACAAGCCCTTATTCTTTCACCGAAGCACAAACAACTCAGGAAGGAACGTCTCCGCTGTATAGTTACCTGAGGCTTGAAGAAGAACGGTGGTCGAATTTTACTTATCAGGCTTACCTGAATTATGCCCGCACATTTGGCGACCATAGTGTATCCGGGTTACTTGTTGCCGAAGCCAGAGAGTCAAAAAGAGATAACTTCTGGACACGCAGAAACAACTTTGCCATATTAATTGATGAAATGGACTTTGGTAGTTCAGACAAAAACGATTACGACAATGGAGGAGCTTCTGCAACCGGTAGTGAAATTGGCTATGTTTATCGTGTAGGTTACGGCTATATGGATAAGTATTTACTCGAAGCTTCGGGTAGATATGACGGGCACTACTATTTCGCTCCGGGAGAACGTTGGGGATATTTTCCAGCATTTTCTGGTGCCTGGCGTATTTCTGAAGAAGGTTTTATGGCCGACAAAGAAAACATTAATAACCTGAAGTTAAGAGCGTCATGGGGGCAGTCAGGTATGCTCGCCGGTGAAGCATTTCAATATCTGGCAGGTTACAGTCTTCGTGGAAATGCGTATGCATTCGGAAATGGTTCTCTTGTTCAGGGATCAGAAAACGAAAGTGAACCGAACCCTGAAATCACCTGGGAGGTTTCAACAAAGATGGATATTGGTTTCGACTTAAATATGTGGAACGGACTTTTGAACCTGGAATTTGACTATTTCCATGAAAAACGTACCGGTATGCTTTTGGCGCCTCAAGTAACTCTCCCTGTGGAGTATGGACTCGACTTGTCGGAGGAGAATAAGGGTGAAATGAAAAATAACGGTATCGAAATAAACGCTTCCAGTGTTTATACTGTAAACGACGATATGGTTATTGGCTTATCTGCAAACTTTAGTTATGCCAAAAACCAAATGATAGAAGTATTTCAAACCGATGCACAGGCAAATAATCCAAACCGTACCCGGGTTGGACAACCTTTCGGAACTCCATACGGATATAAAGCGTTAGGTCTTTTTACTACCGCTGAAGACACCAACGGCGATGGTATAATAAACTCTGCTGACGGATATAATATTGAACAGTTTGGAGAACTTCATCCCGGAGATATTAAGTATGCCGACTTAAGTGGTCCGGATGGTATACCTGATGGCAAAATCGATTCAAATGATGAAACAAAAATAGGTTATCCGGTTTATCCGTTAATGACTTTTGGTTTTACACCTACCATGGAATGGAAAAACCTTGATATTGCCCTGTTCTTCCAGGGAGCTGCCAAAGCCAGTATCAGAACCTACCAGTTTATGACTGTTCCTTTCGAGAACAACGGAAGTAACACTTCGTATGAATATTTTGATAACCGCTGGACTCCGGAAAATCAAAATGCAAAATACCCAAGGGCTACACCATCTCCATACAATAATAATACTCAGCAAACTGATTTCTGGATGGTAAATACCAATTACTTACGACTAAAAACAGCTACCATCGGTTATACCCTGCCCGACAGGATAACTGATAAATTGGGTATTGGAGATGTTCGTTGTTATGTAACAGGCCAAAATGTGTTTACTATTAGTAAGCTTAAGCATGTTGACCCGGAGATGGGATACGATTTAAGAGAAACCGCCTATCCGGTTATGAGGTCTACTACATTTGGAATTGATATAACTTTTTAATCTATAATACGATACATCATGAAAAGAAATATAAATAATATACTCCGCTTAGGAATATTAACCTTGTTTATACTAAGTATATCCGCCTGCGATCAGGAGGATTTTCTGGAAAATATTGATAAAGCAAACCTCAGTGATGCTACACAATGGGCATCCGATGGCAATGCCGATATTTTCTTAAATGACGTGTACAGCGAACTTGCAAATAAATGGAATACTTCCGAAAATCTGGATTATTACACCGACGACTACAATATCAGTCACTATTACACAGCTTCTAACTGGAGGCAGGGAGTTTGTCTGGCTCCATCGTCAAGTACAACCAATGCCTGGTTTGGAACAGAAGGACCAACCGAAGGATATTATTCATGGGAAAACTTTTTTGTGTATATTCGGAAAGCCAATACCTTTATTCAAAAGATTGAAGAGAATAAGGAAAACTTTTCTACCGACTGGTACAATAAACGTATGGATGAAGCCAAATTTTTACGGGCCTTTTTTTACAGCGAAATGTTTATGCATTACGGAGGGCTGCCTATTATCACTATTCCGCTCGACCGGAATACGATGACCGAAGAAGAATTACTCTATCCGCGGGCAACATTTGGTGCCACATTTGATTTTATTGTTAGCGAACTGGAAGCAATCGTTAATAACGGAAACTTACCTGTGAAATATGAAGCAGGACAGAGCGAGGCCGGACATGCAACGATAGGTGCTGCACTGGCATTAAAAGGCTGGATGGAGCTATTTGCTGCCAGCGAGCTTTTTAACAGTGGAACATCTTATCTTCCGGATCCTGAAAACATCGTTCACTTTGCATCTCCAAGAGCGGGATTGTATGCCCAGGCTGCTGCAACAAACAAAAAGTTTATCGACGAGTATGGCGATGGTCAGTATTACGAGCTGTTTGATGATATTGCCAACTTATGGCGGGCAGCTAACGAGTATAACTCTGAAGTTATTTGGGACAGGCAAATTGTTGCCAATGTTTCAGGTATGGGAGCTAACTACGAAAGAAGGGGAGGCCCGACTTATGTACTTGGGCAGTATATGACCTGGGGAAACTACAATCCAACCCAGGAATTGGTTGACCAATTCAAGATGGCAAACGGAAAAGACATCAACGATCCAACTTCGGGTTACGATCCACAAGCTCCATATGTAGACAGAGAACCACGGTTTTACGACTTTATCGTTTACGATGGTGCACCTTATAAACTGGACTGGATGCCTGAAACAGACATTATTTATACCCGTATTGATGAAACTTACCCAAATCCGGATAAAACCAACCAGATTGATTTGGCCGGTAAAACAGATGCGGGCGACTCGGGCTATTATCAAAAGAAAAAACTGAATCCTGATGCAGCTCCTGCTGATGATGCCAGCGGACAAAACTTTGTTTATTACCGCTACGCCGAAGTGCTGTTAAATTATGCCGAAGCACAAAATGAGGCTGTAGGCCCCGATGCATCGGTTTACAGTGCAATCAATAAAATACGTGCACGCGGTGGTATTCCTGATCTTGAAGAAGGTTTATCTCAGGAAGAAATGCGTGAGGCAATTCGAAGCGAACGTCGTGTTGAACTTTGTTTTGAAAATAAAAGATATCATGATAACAAACGTTGGAAAATTGCGGAACAAACTATGGGAACCCAACGTCATAATATGGTGATTCGTAATTCGGTTCCAAGCGACAACTCCGGAGTTTGGGTATATAGTGTTGAAGAAGAAGTGAAGTGGACTGCTGCATTTAATCTGAAACAATATATGACACCTATTCCTCAGGATGTAATTGACCAAAATCCGAGCATCGTACAAAATCCGGGATATTAAACTTTTTTGCTCCAGCTGTCTTTTCAGCTGGAGCAAATTTTAATCTATACAGCTAAACAATAAATAATCAATTATGACAAATTTTTCCAGAAGAAGGTTTCTTCAAACCAGTTCAATTGGTGCCGCAGGTATAACTGCGTTGCCATTATTACAAAGTTTTAAGGCGGGTGCTAACGACACAATTCGTGTTGGATTTATTGGCCTTGGTCAGCAAGCTATGAACTTATTAAACGGATTCCGACACATAAAAGGAGTTGAAGTGGTTGCCGGGGCCGATGTGTACGGTATTAAAAGAAAACGGTTCGAAAAACAGGTTAAAGAATATTATCCTGATGGAGAAGTAACTACCTATCTGGATTACCGCCCGATTCTTGATCGTAACGATATCGATGCAGTGGTTATTGCAACTCCCGACCACTGGCACGCTATTATTGCAATTGATGCATGTAATGCCGGTAAAGATATCTATCAGGAAAAGCCAATAACTTTTACCATAAAGGAAAGTATAAAAGTTGCCGAGGCAGTGCGTCGTAATAATGTAATTTTTGCCACCGGAAGTCAGCAACGTTCAGATAGTAATTACCAACATGCAGTTGGTATGGTTCATCGTGAAGCCTTTGGGAAACTAACTAAGGTACAGGCCTATGTAGGTCCTGGCCCCGATCCGTATGATTTACCGGCAGAGCCAATTCCGGAAGATTTGGATTGGGAACGTTGGTTAGGGCCACTGCCTCATAGTATTCAGTTTAATTCGGCACTTGCATTGCCAATTTCAATCGATCCTCCGGTAAAAGAAAGAGGTTGGGGGCGCTGGAGATATTACAAAGAAACAGGCGGCGGTTTTACCTGCGACTGGGGTGCACACAATTTTGATATCGGTCAGTGGGCTTTGAAAAAAGATCACAGCGGGCCGGTAAAAGTTATACCTCCGGGTTACCAGGGTGCCAAATACCTGACTTATGTATACGATAACGGCCTTGAAATGGTAAATGAGCCTTATGATGACAGGAAAACTCTAGGGCTTAAATTCTGGGGAGAAGACGGATGGATTGAAGTTTCAAGAGGAAAAATTGCAGCTTCCGATAAGTCATTACTACCTCCTGACCACGGAGAAAAAGATGCAGGACTTTACGAAAGAAGCGCCGGACATGTGGAAGACTTCATTAATTCAGTACGGGCACGACGCGATCCTATTGCGCCTGTAGAAGTGGGACAACGAACTGTTGCCTGCTGCATATTAGGAAATATAGCCTACGAATTAAACCGTCCGGTACTGTGGTCTCCTGAGGCTCAGTATTTTATAAACGATCCGGAAGCCGAAAAACATTATCACAGGGAATATCATAACGGATATAAATTGTAACCATTAAATTATTCGAAATGAATTCTTTATCCAGAAGAAAATTTGTACAAACTACAATAGCAGCAGGAGCCGGAGGGATCCTGCTGCCTAAAAAAATGGCAAAGGCAGCGGAGGCGCAAACTACAGATTCGCTAAAAGGTAAAAAAGTACTATATGTTTATGGAGGCTGGCCGGGACATGAGCCAAAACAGTCTGTTGATGTATTTGTTCCGTGGATGCGATCTGAAGGAGCTGAAGTTGTGGTTTCCGATACGTTGGATTCATACCTTGATAAAGATCTGATGGACTCCAGAGATCTTATCATTCAAATCGTTACCATGTCGCAAATAACACGGGAACAGGAGAGTGGCCTTTTAGCCGCCGTTAAAGAAAACGGAACCGGAATTGCCGGATGGCATGGTGGTCTTAATGATTCGTTCAGGAATAATACCGAGTACCAGTTTATGATTGGCTCACAATGGGTGGCACACCCCGGTAACGTTATCGATTTCAGGGTTAATATTGTCGATCATGATGATCCGATAACCGCAGGCCTTGATGATTTTGATTTACACTCAGAACAATATTACATGCATGTTGATCCGAACGTTAAAGTGCTTTCTACAACAAAATTTATTGCAGGTCATGCGCCGTGGGCCGACGGCTGTGTAATGCCGGTCGTTTACAAAAAATATTATGGCGAAGGAAGGATCTTTTTCTCCTCTTCGGGCCATGTGATGGCTGATTTCGAAGTTCCGGAAGCCATGGAAATCATGAAACGAGGAATACGATGGGCCAGCGAAAGTAAATACCAGCCCAAAGAAAGTTGGGTGAATCCTGCCTATTAGTAGTATAATATGAACTTTTAAAACGTAATTAATGAGAAATATTGATAGAAGAAGATTTCTTCAATCTGCCTCTGCTATAGGTGTTGGTACGGCATTAATTCCAAACTTATTGAGCTGCTCGCCTTCGCAAAAAGTGAATATAGCTATTATTGGAGTTGGTGGCCGGGGTCGTGAAAACTGGAGTAAAAGCAAGAATGAAAATATTGTTGCTATGTGCGATGTAAACGACGAAAGTGCCGCAGAAGGTTATAAGACTTTCCCAAAAGCCAAACGGTATAAAGATTACCGAAAAATGTTCGATGAAATGGCTGATGAAATTGATGCGGTTATGGTATCAACACCCGATCATAGTCATTTCCCGGCAGCAATGGCGGCCATGCAATTGGGCAAACATGTTTTTGTTGAAAAACCACTGGCTCATAATGTATGGCAACTACGAACACTAAAAAAAGCCGCTGAGTATTACAATGTAATCACGCAGATGGGCAATCAGGGGCATACAACTGATGGAATCAGGAAAGTAAAAGAATGGTACGATGCAGGTGTAACAGGCGAGGTGAAAGAAATATTTGCCTGGTTTAACGGACCCGAATTTGGAGAAGGAAAATATTTCACCAAACCAGGGCAGTTTCCCCCTGCAGAACAAGCTATTCCGGAAAGTCTGGATTGGGATCTGTGGCTGGGGCCTGCCGCTGCACGACCATACAACAAGGTTTATGTTCCCCGCTCGTGGCGAGGCTTTTATGATTTCGGTAATGGCGAGTTAGGCGATTGGGCCTGTCATACGCTCGATGCTCCGTTCTGGTCATTGGAGTTGGGAATGCCCAATGTTGTTGAATCGGAATTTCATTCGGGTTCACCTGATGGTTTTGTACCCGATAAATCGATAATCCGTTTTGAATTTCCGGAAAGAGGAAATATAGTACCGGCCGTTTTGAAATGGTACGAAGGAGGATTGAAACCCGAAAACAGACCTGAATGGGGAATTGATGAATTGCCGCCTTCGGGAATGATAATGGTTGGCGAAAAGCAAAGTATAATTACCGGTGGACGGCCAAACAATGCAATGCTGATTATGCCAGATGAAGAGTGGGAAGATTGGGTTGCCAACAAAATGCCCGAACCTTCAATTCCGAGAATTGAGGGAGGGCCTGTTAAAGAATTTTTGGATGCCATTAAAGGTGATGGTCCAATGCCCGGTTCGAACTTTAACTATGCAACCGACCTGACAGAAATGGCTCTGATAGGTGTACTTGCACAGCGTTTTAATACTCGTATTGAATACGATGCAACAAACATGAAAGTAACCAACCACCCGGAGTTGGATCAATACATTAAAGAACCTGTTCGTACAGGTTGGGAATACGGTGAAGAACTTTGGTAAATTCTAATTAAATGTAAGCATATGAATAAAATCAGAACGTCTTTGTTATTTAACACCAGCTGTCTGGCGCTGGTAGTTACAGCCCTCTCTTTTGGAACCCGTGGTGGATTTATAACTCCGTGGATGGAAGAATTTAACCTCGCAGGGGCAGAGGTTGGATGGATAGTGGGAACCGCTTTTTGGGGATTTACACTTGCCATGGTAATTTTTGGTCCCCTGGTTGATATTTTAGGTATCGGAAAAGTTATGGCTATCGCTTTTGCCTGCCACATTATTGGCCTTACCTGGACTATTTTTGCACAGGGCTTTTGGTCGCTTTTCTTTTCAACCATGTTTATTGGTATTGCAAACGGAAGTGTTGAAGCTGCAGCAAATCCATTGGTTACGGCCTTGTATCCGAACAATAAAACGGCAAAGCTTAATCGGTTTCACATGTGGTTTCCGGCCGGTATTGTAATCGGAGGTCTTATCGTTTTCTTTTTAAACGAAATTGGCATTGGGTGGCGTATTCAAACAGCCGTAATGTTATTACCCACTTTGGTGTACGGTTTCTTATTCTTCCGCCAAAAATTCCCGAAAACGGAAAGGGTTACAGCGGGTGCATCGTACAAAGATATGCTTAAGGCCTGTGTGTCTCCATTATTTCTTTTTATGGCTTTTTGCATGTTGTTTACAGCTGCTACCGAATTAGGAACCAACCAGTGGATTGCCGCATTATTTAATGATTCGGTAAGTAATTTATTTGGCGAAGGGATTGGAGCAATTTTGATCCTGGTTTGGATCTCAGCAATTATGGCTTTGGCCAGATTGGTTGCTGGTCCGGTTGTTCACCGTTTATCGGGTATCGGAGTATTATTGTTCTCCGCTGTTTTTTCCGGAATCGGTCTTTATTTAATGAGCATCTCATCCGGTGCTGTATTATTTGCCTCAGCGACGGTTTTTGCATTGGGCATTGGATTCTTTTGGCCAAATATGTTGGGAGTAGTAGCCGAAAAAGTACCAACAAGCGGGGCTTTGGGATTAGCCATAATGGGAGGAATCGGATTCCTTGGAGGAGCTATTGCCCAGCCCGTATTGGGTAAAATCTACGATGTGCAAACTACCAAATTTGGCGATGATTTGCTTGCCGGAGCTGCTACGCTTCAGTATGTAATTATTCTTACAGCATTTCTTTCGCTGGCTTTTTTGTACCTGTTTTTAAAACATAGAAAACAGAAAGTGGTAGAAGCATAGAAAATATACTAATTATAAATAGTTTGATTAGTTTAGTTAGTTTACATCAGTATTGGCATTTGATTAATTATCATTATTGCCAATACTGATTTTTTTGTAAACTTTTAATCTAAAAGTGAACTTTGAAACGAGCATGTAAACAAATTACACCCAGGAGTATAATTAAAACTCATGCGAGTTCCATATTATACCTTTGAAAACAAACAATTTTAATAGTATGAAAATTGGTTAATTTCAATTCTTCTTAAAAACACGGTACGAATGTGGCATTAAAGTAACCCTGAATTTACTGGTCTTTTCAGGCCCTCTCATTCTGCGGCTAAAGAAGCTTGGTGTTTCTTCGGGGAGTTTTTCAATAGTAACTCTTTCGGAAATATCGGAGATGGCGGAAATATCTTCGGTGCTTACCAGTTGAATGGTTACAGGTTCATCCAAAAACGATTCAATTATAAATGTATTATTGTCGTAAACAAACAAGCTTACTTTGGATGGTCCCTCGATGTACATGCCCAAATCTTTGCTCAATACCTGGCGAAATACATTCAAAACTCCGTCGGGCAAATCGTAAAGGTTACCAAAATCGTTGGGGATTGTTATAACATACAGGTTTCCCTTTGAATACTGGCCCCGAAGCAGCATTGGATAACCACTAACGCCATTTGTCAGCGGTCTTCCGGCGCTAACAATCTCCCAGGCATCGTTGGTTTGATACTGCACCTGGGTAATCAGGATGTCTTTTTCGGCTTTTCCGAAGAAGCCAAAATCGTTAACCAGTGCGTCCTTGTCTCCTGCACGTAATTCTACAATATCGGCAATGTCGTTTTGTATGGCTTTTAGCAAGCCGCTGGTAATTACGATATCTCCGCCCTTCTGCAGCTGTTTTTTCATTTTATTTACAATGTCGCTATCGTACTTGGCTTGCTCAGTAAGCAATACTACTTTCTGGTCTTCAGGAAATTCGTAATACATGTCCATGGGCAGGCCAATCATTCCGAGGTAATTCTGCAGGAAATCGTCGCCCAGCGAATGATAAGGTTTGTATGATTTAATTCCGATTGGCTTACCCAGTTGGCCAACAACTTCATCAGCTTGTTCCAAAGCTACACCGGCCACACGTGCTAAGGTCGACGGTGTTACAGTTGTACCATCGGGCAATTGAACGGGTTTCATCATCTCGTCGTAATCAAAACTGGTTCCCGTGCCTTGCCATTGTTTCCGATGAATTTCGGGGCGCAGTTGCACGCCGGTTAGCTGGTTATAGGCAAATAGCATAATTTCGGGTGCTTTGGCAAACATAGTCAGCCAAAGTTGTTCAGCGTAACGGTCCATTCCCATATTCGAGCCGCCGGAATCAACCCAGCCACCCAGATTGTAGCCCGGGCGTAAGTTGTCGAAATAGCGAATAATGTTGTAGCTCAGGTAGTTTTGCAGATGTTGTGCGTACGATGGGTCGCGGGTTTCCGTGCCTGTCCACACTCCATCAAACAGGTGTGGCCCGTTTTGCAGGTCAAATCCAAGTCCCTGAAAATGATCGTACCAGTTTGGGTATTTAATAATCACTTTAACATTGGGATTAACTTTTTTCGCCGGATCCAGAACCAGTTCTTTTCCCGCTTTGGTCATTAACTTTGTGCGGTATTCTGTCCAGCTCATGTCGCCTTTGGCTTCAATTTCGATATCGGATTTACAGCTGGTGAAAAAGAAATCGTCGAGAATAAAATCATCAAAATGACGGGCAGTATGTTCGGCAATCTGTTGTACAATTTCCCGGTGTTCCGGATTGGAATAACAAAAGGTTTCAAAATTGTTCGATTCATCAATGGTGTATGTAATTCCTCCTCCAACTTCCAGGCCTTTGTCCGTAAAATATTGTTTTGCCTGCTCCAGTGTTTCATCCGGAACAATCAGCAAATCGCGATGAGTTTCCAGGTAAATTTTGTCGATTTTTATCTGGTTCGAAATGATGGTCCAGGTAGAGTCGAGCCAATTCAGGTCTTTCATCTTTTCCACTTCGTAAGCTCGGACATACACCGATACTTTATAGTTTTTGTAATTTCCGGCCTGCGAAAGTTGAGTAATACAGGCTAGTACAAGTAAAATAATAATTCGTTTCATAGTAGGTTTTTATTGGTTTCAAAAATTTTACTTCGGTCCGTTTTTCGAATAATGATTAAAACTTCGCTCTCAAAGTTTTGTCGTTGAATTTTATATCTCAGCTAATTTTCCGCTTATTGTTCTTTCAATAGCTGCTGAGCAGCCAGTGCCAGAAACATATAATGCGACGAACCACCACCAAGCACGTATTCAACCTGTTGCCACAGGTATGGAAATTCAAGCAGTTCAGGAAAATCGGGGCGAATGAGTGCCGTACCCGACACAACACCACCCGGAATGTACGACCAGTCGGCTCGATTTAAACCATAACCAACAGTTGCCGAGCGCGAACCAATTCCCGAAGCAAACGAAGAAGTATTGGAGCCCGGATGACAACCCAAAATAAAATTCAAGGCATTGTAAATATATTCTGAGCTAAAAATATCGGGGTAAGCCGTGTGTAAAAAGTATTGCCTGAAACCGAATGACTGAATATCCCAACCGGCACCCCAGATACGCGGACGATAAGGAATTCCGTACGGAGTTTCGGCACCTTGTTTTTTTATTTGATCGTTTAGGCCGCTCATCGCTTCCCTGATCGCCGTGGTAAAAGCAGGATCATTGATCTTCTTCTCCGCGCGGCCTATATACCATCCAACAAATCCAATAGCTTGTGTAATAAATTCAGTCTCGGAAAGCAGGTAATCTTTGTAAACGTCATCGCCGGTAGTAAGGTACAGTTCGGTTGCTGCGTGTATTTTTGCCGATTTCGAACGTCCGCTTGCATCTGTAATTTCAAATAAGGTTTTGGCACAATCAAGTGCCTGCGCGCTGAGCGTATCGTTAAAGCCTTTTAGCACCCGCGCTGTGGCTGCCATCTGTGCAGCAGTGGTTAATTCGCGGTATGGATTGTCTTCGGTAAATACCCAGCGGTCGTCGTCGTTGCCCGCTTCGTTGTCGGTCATTGCCGACGCGTCGCCCAGCATTACATATTGCCTTAGGTTGTTACAAATTATTCCACGGTAAAGACGGCCCAGGGCGCGGTATCCGCCAATAACAGTAAGTGCGCCGTTTTCAATTTGTTGAAGGATGTCGGCTTTCCCGTCGGGCTGGTGTATTTCTGTAATTCTTTTTTGCTGATCGATGGAAGTTACATCATAGTCCATCCCAAATGCTTCGTACGCCAGTGCCAGAATGTACGTTTCGCCAGCCTGTGATTCAACCCGCAGGTCGAAGTCGCCGGCATCGTGCCAGCCTCCAATATTTAATCCGGGCACCATATCGCCGGGCGAATAATCAGTTAAAGTGGATGCTCCTTGCACATACCCATCGATGTGGTTAAAATTAACCGGAGCCATTTGCGCGTCATCCATATGGCAGTCGTCGTGCCAAACACGGTATTTCTCATTTACCCGCATGTGACACATCTGAACCGGCAGAAAATATTCCAATACCGGTTGCCAGACTCCGCGATCGTAAACAGCATCATCAATCCGAAAAACCGGAGAAGCAGAATTACCGTATCGCACCTGGTAAAGACCGGGGTCATTTATTTCCGAGAAATCGAACTTCAGGTAGTTGTAGCGCAAAAATTGTCCCCATTCTTCACCTGATTTACTGAGTACTTCTTCTTCTCCCGAAGCGGTAATTTTGAACAGTGCCGGAGTCTCTGTTTTTTCGGTGCGTTTATCTAGTTCAATAATAGCTGTTTTTTGTTGATTGCTGTGATAGCCGATTTGCGAAGTTTGAACAACCGGCGTATACTGCCAGTCTTCTACAACATTAGGTGTGATGATCCATTTTATGGCCTCTTTTGTTTTTCCTGCGGGAATTTCGCTTCGTACCACAAACCAGCCATTGTTGTGATTCATACGGCCGTCGTATAACTTTAAGGCAGCTCCCTTGCTTTCAATGCTGAATTTTCCGTAAGGATCGTCGGGGCGTACCACAAAGTGGTGCCCCTGAGCATAAGGCTCGGCAACAATATCGTCGGCGATTATCGGGCTATATCCTTCTCCGGCAAGGTGTTCGGCTGAGGCTTTTCCTTCCGGATTAAAATTTCCTGGATTGTTGTAATGCGAAGGTTCGTAAAGGGTTGGCCCATTGGGTTGTTGCGGAAAAATTCCCGTTTCATCGTCCATAATCCAGGGTTTACCGAATAAAGCTCCCGGAAACAGTTCCATATTAAAACCCACTTTCCCCAGGTAATTTTGCGGAACGGGTTGCTCCAGGTCAACGGTAACGATAACCGAGCCGCCTTTGCCTTCAACATTTACGGTATAGTTTATTTGCAAATCGGGGTAAACCATAGGGTTAAAGCCGGTAATGTGGCGCGATGAGTCAGGAAAACTCATATATGCGGTAATCGTGTTTTTCTCCTGGTTCGTAACTCGGTCGCGTTGTTTCGGCACCGGCTGCCATTGTCCGGGAGTGGGTTCCAGTCTGATATCGCCGTTGGAGGCAATGCGGTTTCCGTGCATAATCAGCGATACGCCTCCCTGGTGTCCTTCAGGATAAATATCATCGAAGGCCATAACATCCACACCATGGTTTTGGAAATATCCGGATGAAATCAGTATGAATTCCTGGGCATTTATATTCGTGGTGCCGAGTACTAAAAGAAAATAAAAAAGGAAAGAAAGTTTCTTCATAATTCAGATTTTAGGTAATTGGTTTTTTATACTATTTGGATTCTTTATTTCTCATTCTTAACAAATTTATAAAAAATTGTATTTAGTACAATAAGTATCTTTGTTCTTCAAAAAAATGTGGTGGTAACTGATTTAGGATTGGAATCAAACAGATCATATGTTTTGAACAAATAATACATATTGTGACCATTGAAGTGAGTGGCAGAATTCAAAGGTTTGAAATGAGTTAAAAGACAGTAATACAGCATTTTAATGTTTGAGAGGATTTGAGATTAGATGGGTATATATGCTTGGTTGGAAGCATTAAAAGCATTGTCTGACTGATTCTTGTAATGTTGCTTTTCAGGCTGTCACAAAGAGGAAATTTATCTAAACTTGAAACTAAATTATCTAAAATTATAAGTCATCTATATATTGATAGTGTAGTTTTGACAATTACTAACAAACGATATTATCAAACTTGAAAGAATGGACTGTAAAAAACTATTATCATTAACCGTCTTTTATAAGAACACAAATTTCGCTTGTGCTTTCCGATTATGGAATATTGTCGGACAAGTGATGCATTTACACCGATTTAATTCGTTCATATTATCGTTCACCTGATGTGCTCTGTTTGGGGGTGTTAATGCAAACACTATTTAACCATTGTGCAAATTATGTGTGTTTAGTGAAGCAGGACGAAAGATCGGAGTTGAACTTTTTCGCATAGAAATTATTGCTGCTATTTTTCTGAAAATTTCGTTAAACACCAAAGTTTAAAAAAAAAGGATTTAGTTGAACGCACGGTGGAATATTGGTGATGCATAGGATCCTATCATCAGAAAACTAAGAATGAACGAAAATATAACTAAGAGGTTGGCGCTTTTTAAAAGGGCTATTTCCCCCGATAAATAAACGCTTTCAACTTAGACTTAATTCCAATTTATTAATCAAAACTATTTATTTATGAAAAAAGGCAAATTATTTCAGGTTGCACTAATGATGCTGCCTATGATGCTCTTAACACTCTGGGGTTTTGGACAAAACATCAATTTGCAGGGTACTGTAGTTGATGATGCCGGAAGTCCGATTCCGGGTGTTTCAGTTTCTGTACAAGAGACTACTATCGGTACAGTAACCGACTTTGATGGCAAGTTTAGTCTGGATGCTCCTCAGGGATCAAAAGTTCTTGTGTTTAGCTTCGTTGGTATGGAAGTTCAGGAAGTTGAAATTGGTTCGCAAACCACTTTTAACATTACAATGAAACCCGATGTGGTTGGGATCGATGAAGTTGTGGTTGTTGGTTACGGTACAATTAAAAAGAGTGACATCTCAGGTTCCGTGGCTTCCGTAAGTACTGAGGAAATGATGCGAAAAGCACCAGTAAACGTTGCACAAGGTTTACAGGGAGCTGCTGCCGGGGTAATGGTTACCTCACAAGATGGTGCTCCTGATGCGAATGCTGCAGTACGTATCCGCGGGGTTGCTACGATTAACGGTTCTGCATCTCCTTTGTACGTGGTTGACGGTGTGCAGGTTGGTACTAACGCAAACTTCCTTAACCCGGCCGACATTGAAAGTATTGAAGTATTAAAAGATGCTTCAGCAACTGCTATTTATGGTGCACGTGGTGCGAACGGTGTAATCATGATTACCACAAAACATGGAACTAAAGGTTCGGCCAGAGTTGAATTCTCAGCCAACTTTGGTGCTCAAACCTTGCCTTACAGCCTTGATGTGCAAGATGCTGATAGCTACGCAAAATCAATTCGTACTGCCCGTGCTTCTGATGGAGGAGTACCGGTATTATCTATCTGGGATGCACAATATGATGGTAGAAGAAAAACCATTAACTGGCAAGACGAAATGACACGTATGGCTCTCAGACAGCAATACAATCTTTCGGCCTCAGGTGGTACTGAAAAAACTCAGGCAAACTTCTCATTAGGTTACCTGGATAACGAAGGTCTTGTTATAAACAGCTACTACGAGCGTATAACTTCGCGTGCCAATGTTAAAGTAAACGTTGCTGACTTTATTGAAGTGGGTGGTGATGTAAATTTTGTTCACACCGAATCGATGGGTAGTAATGCGGCGCTTGGAAACAATACCAACCTATCAAGTTTACGCGATATGGCATTTATTACACCAACTATGGACTATATTAGTGACGATGGTGAATACATTAGCCCTAACGTGGTTAATCCTGACGGAACCTATGGTGTATTTTATCAAACTTCTGTTGCCAACGAAATTGGTAAAGGTTATGATAACCCATATGCCCGCCAAATGGAATTGGACAATCCTTCAAAATCAAACCGGGTATTTGCAAGTGCTTATATTAATCTTGATCTTTACAAAGGTTTGTCGTTCAGATCAATTGCTTCGTACAATTTCACTTCGCGCGATGGTTACAGCTGGACTCCGTTAAGGTATCGTTACAACAATGGAGAATCAATTGAGCTTTACGGTGTGGATATGACTGAACAATTTTCAATGAATGCTTCTCAAGGTAATGATTTGGCTCTTGAAAGTTACTTTACATACAATTATAAAACCGACCTTCACAACCTTACATTAATGGCTGGTAATTCAGTTAGTAAGAGTTATGGCCAGTGGCTGAATGTTTCTGCAAGAGATTTCCCTGCATCTAATATCCGCGATATTGGTTTAACCAACGACCTGGATTCAAAAACTGCAGGTGGTGCTTTCAATTTGCAAACCCGTTACATCTCTTATTATGGAAGGGCGATGTATAGCCTTAAGGATCGTTACATCTTAACAGCAACTATGCGTCGCGACGGTTCTTCAAACTTTGGTGCAGGTAACCGTTGGGGATCTTTCCCATCAGCCGCATTGGCGTGGCGTATTTCTGAAGAAAGCTTTATGGATGCCGCGCCGGTAATCAGCAACCTTAAGTTGCGTTTAGGATGGGGACGTACAGGTAATGCAGGTGGCGCTACCGATTTGTCAGTAGAGCAATTAAGTTCAGCAAATAATCTGTATCACTTTTACGGCATCTCATCAAGCAGCCAGAGTAGCTCTGCTGCAAATGGTTTTGCTCAGCAAAGTGTAATCGATACCAACCTGAAATGGGAAACCAACGAACAGATAAACATTGGTCTTGATTTAGGCCTGTACGATAACAAGTTGAATATTACAGCCGACTATTTCGAACGTACCGCAAAAGATCTGTTAATTTACCAAACTATGCGTCCTTCTACAGGTTTTACAACAGTGTACACTAACTTTGGTGAAATTCAGAATAAAGGTTTCGAATTCAGTATTAATTACAATACAAACATTGGAAGAGACTGGCAAGTTGGAGCAACTTTAACCGGTTCGTCTCTTAAAAACAAAGTAATTGAATCTGGTTCAGATATATTCAATACCAATTCAGGTACAACCAACGACGGAAGTAACGTAGGTGCTGTTGGTGGCGGTCTTAGCTGGGACAACCACTCAATTTGCCGCGAAGGTTATGCTGTCGGTTCTTTCTACGGATACAGAGTTGCCGGTATTTTCTCTGATCAATCAGAAATCGACCAGTTAAATGCTGCGGCAGTTGCTGCTGGCTACGATTACTACCAGGAAGCTCAAACTCAGCCTGGCGATTTCAAATATGTAGATATTAACAACGATGGCCAGATCAGTGAAGAGGATATGGACGTTCTGGGTAACGGTTTCCCAAAACTGAACTACGGTTTAATGCTTGACGCTACTTATAAAAACTGGGACTTCTCAGTATACATGTATGGCGTATTAGGTCAGGATATTCTTTCTTACTCGGCAATGAAACTGTCTACTATGACACCATCTGACGACTGTGTATCGAATATTTTAACTGATGTTGTAGCTGATGCATGGTCGCCAACCAATACCGACGGAGCATATCCACGTTTATCGATTACCGACCTTAATGCCAATACCCGTACTTCTGACGCATGGATTAAGAAAGGTGACTTCCTGAAGATTAATAATATCCAGGTTGGCTATACTTTACCAAACAATATTGCCAAATCGCTAAAAATGTCTGGTGCCCGCGTTTATGCTTCTGTACAAAACCTGGCTACTTTTTCATCGTACAACAAGTACGGCGATCCTGAAGTAGGACAAGGAAGTGTGCTCTATACAGGTCTTGATACCGGCCGATATCCAACACCACGTACCTATACATTTGGTGTGAACATTAAATTTTAATTGTTCCATAATAAACAAAAGATTAACATTATGAAAAACATATTAAGAATATTATTTATAGCCGCTTTTGTTGGGACTGTTTTATTCGGAACAACTTCTTGCGACAATGAAGAGTTTTTGACAGTTGACCACTATACGATCCTTGCGTCTGATCAAATGTTTAAGAGCGAAGAAGACGCAGCAAAAGGTTTGGTGGGATGTTACGACATGTTCTTCCCTGGAACCAACGCAGACGACTGGAACTACAAACCTCAGTTATTTGTTGGTTGCCACCCTACACTGGAAACCCAGGCTACCGGATGGGATAAACAATATGGTAACCAGCAGTGGACTGCTGATGATCCAAGTTTAAATGCAGGTTGGATGTATGCCTACCGTGCCATTGGACGTTGTAACGTATTTTTGGCAGGTTTGGAAGCATCAGAAGAGGCTGCAAGCTGGTCAACAGCCGCATCTATGGCTGGCCAGGCGAAAGCAATCCGTGCCTATTTTTATATGTGGCTGGCGCAAACCTGGGGAAGAGTACCAATGCTGGCTGCTGGTGAAACTTTCTCTAATACACCAGACAAAGCTGCTGCCGAAACTGATGACGAAATGTGGGATTTTATTATCCAGGACTTAAAAGATGCTTCTTTATCACTTGAGTGGGCTCCACAAAATAACGAGTATGGCCGTTGTACAAAAGGTATGGCACTTTCATACTTAGGAGAAGCGTACTTGTGGAAAGCTTACAAAGCCCGTGTAAATGGTGAAGGCGATGCCAAGAGCAACGAAAATATCCAACTGGCTGCTGCTGCTTTAAAAGAAGTTATTGATGACGGACCTTACGAATTGGCACCATCCTATTCAACTTTATGGGACGTAGGTCTTGCTTGGCCAAAAGAAGCTGTTTGGCAGGTTGTTATGGATATGGGTGCAGGAAACTATTCAAATTGGGACTCTAACGCGCACAACTTTGTGAACTTTTTCGCCGGTTCTACCAATGGTGGTGGCGGCTGGGGCTCGCAATACCTTTCGTGGGAATTATATTTCTCTTTTGAAAATGGTGACAAACGTCGCGATGCATCACTGGCTACTAACCCAGTTCCTGAACTTCCTGAAGAGCAGCGTTCAGAATATTGCTATGGTTACAACCCGTTTTTACAGCAGACAATTGGAAGTACAGAGGATAAAAACAGTTTTAAAATGAATAACGGTGGCGACTATGCGCCAGGTATATGGACATTGAAACTTTGGAGAAACCAACGTTGTCAGTGGTCATCACCTCACTCACCGGTTCACTTCTATTACAAACGTTATTCAGGCGTATTGCTCGACTATGCAGAATGTCTGTTCCGCTTAAATGGTGGAGATGATGCAACTGCCTGGGATCTTGTTAATCAAGTTCGCGATCGTGCGTTTGGAAACCTGGAAGTAGGTAAAGCAGAGGCTTTAACCAGCACATTCCTGCCTTATTTCCAATCACTGGAGAATATCAATGGTTCTTATTCTGACTATGTGGCTCCAACAGAATACCCTATTCCATTTAGTACTGAAACTGTTGAAGTGCCTGATGCCAAAACTTATTACACTACAGATGCAGCCGGTAACGAATACCACCAGGCCTTCTCTGGTCTTGAAGTTTGGGAAGTTGCCCTTGGACAGGAGCGCCGTAAAGAGTTTAATTCAGAATGGAACCTGAAGTACGACCTGCAACGGTCTGACTTCCTGATCCCTCATATTGAATCCAATTATCCAAAAGGTGTTGGTGTTCCTAATACCGACTTAAATGCATTGACTAACTGGCATACTTATCGCGAATGGGATTTCAACCAACAGAAACTTGTTATGCCTATTCCAACAAATGAATTGCTTAGAAATCAGCTGATAACCCAAAATGAAGGTTATTAGAGTTTAGAATTCATAAAAATAAATTTGATTGTTTTGAAAGGGGATTTCCGAAAGGTTTTCCCCTTTTTTCTGTGGTATTAAAGCCTTTCATCCATTATTACCTCCCTAAAACTTTTTTCGGAACCATAAATAACACCATCGTTTTAGCTAAATATTACATAAACCCGTTCCATTTGGGTGTCATGGCCTTTGGGATTTAAAAATTGCCTGAATTGTTTGCAAAAAGGTATGCTATCGAAGTTGAAAGCGGGCATTTGGGCAAAAAAATGCCACCTATCGCAGGCTACAACCATTATTTTAGCCCAAAAGTGGCACCTGCTGCAAATGAAAGGCAATGTTTATTGGCGAAAGTGCTACCTGTCGATACGAAAAGCAAAGTTTTTATTGGAAAATGGTCATTGCGACTTGTTCAAAGATGAAAGCCCTGAAAGAGCTCGTTAATTTTTAAATTGAACATCAATCCCTTTTTCATTGCGGGCTGTTTCTGACACCTGGTAAGGAGTAAGGTTTACCTTTCCTTTTACAAACTCCGGAATGTTATACGATTTGAGGAGTTGCGTATAATAATCCACATCGTCTTGTGGCAAAACAAAAGGTTTCGAAGCCACGCCGTTTTTATCGATGTGGGCAATAAACGGACGGGTGTAAAGCCCATCCAGTCGGCGACTACTGAACACTACCCAGCGGCTGTTGCTGCTCCACGAATGGTAACTTTCGGTTTCGGTGCTGTTTAAAATATCCAGGGCAGTTACCTTTTTATCAGCCAAACTCAGCAGATACAAATTAGCTTCGCGGTGCCAAATGGAGAAATTGCCGTAATTAAACAGCGTAAACATTAAAAAATTCCCGTCGGGCGAAACACGTGGAAAGGAAATACTTTTACCAATCGCGCTGGCATTAAAAAGTGTATCCACTTTTTCCCCAAATTGGCGGGACACAGGATCAAATGTTATACTGCAAAGGTTGTATCTTACCTTCTCATATTCATCGGGAATTGTTACGCTATCGGCCGAACAAAAATACAGTGTTTTTCCATCCGGTGAGAAAGTGGGGAAGGTTTCAAATGCTGATTTGGAAAACAGTTCAGGAGCACTAAAGATCTCGTGTTTTTCTACGTCGTAAATCACCACATCCGATTTGTAATCGAATACTTCAATACGGTTACGGTCTGAGGTATGAAACATCTGTTTGGTACTGTTTACCGAAAAGGCTACAAAGTTGCCCGATGGATGCCACGATGGATAAACAAGCGGAGACATGGTTTCGGGTGTTTTTGTATTTAGTTTCTCAATTTTGTTGCCACGCATAACTAAAGTTCCCCCAAAATCCTTTCGAATATGAAATAACATGGTGTCGGGCGATTGCATACAAAATGAGTGGCAGTTTACACAATTATAATCCATGGTTTTATTGGTTGCAATTTCCGTTTGTTTAAACGTTTCAACACAACGCTGGTAAATTCCCATTTCGTTCCATGTTTCATAACCCGGCTCTATCAGACGGTAAGCAATATACGGGTCAACAGGATCTGCCGAAATAAAGAATTGAAAAGGTTTATACGCCACCCATTTCTTGTCTGTTTTTGTAACTATTGTTACTTCAATCGCGCCGTCCTGTGCGCTTTTAATAAGTTTTTTCCATGCCGATTCGCCAATTGCAAACTGTTTTCCGTATTCTTTAACTTTTATCTGCTCTGTGCCTGTTTCAAAAATGGCATAAGCATCGGTATAGTCGCACGAGTCAGCTAATTTAAAGTGCAATGGAGCAATATTATCAGGAACGGTAACGCCTGTATAGTCGGGGAAAATCTGAGGTATTTCGTTGAGGTTCTCATCTATATTTATATTTCCGGTGCAAGCCCAGAAAAAACCAAGGCCAATACAAAACAGTAAATGGGTTAAACGACTTTTCTGCATTTTTACTATCATTTTAATTTTCCAATTACTTCAATAAAAAGTTCAGGTACACATTCTGGCTATTTCTTTTGTTTTTATAGGCTTCAAAACCCTGAATCACCTTATCCGAGATTGCATAATATTTTAACGCTGTTGTGTCGTTGGCAGCAAAAAGCATTACTCCTTCCTGAAATCCTTTGGGCAACGCGGGTAGTGCCGGAGTGTTGTAATACTTTTCAACCATCGTTTTAAACCCCTCAATGTCTCGTAACAACAGATAAATGGCACCCAAATATTGAATTGTTGGCTGATGTGTTGGATTGTGGTCAATAATATGTTTTAAATCCGAATCAAAACCATTTTTCCCCGACAAAACATTTTCAGGGAATATACACTTCCGTTTGGAGCCTAAAAACGGATCGCTTTCCACTGCCTCGTCGTTTTCAAGAAATTGCTTTTGAGCGCGCGCCCAGTCGGCATAGTATTTTGTTTTCTCAAGAATAGCAATATATTTTTTGGCTACCGGATAGGCACCGTAAATCAGGTTTGTCTGAATCAAACGTTTTAACATCCGCGGATTGTAGTTGTTTACGCTCTCGTTCGATTCGAATGCCATCCGCTGAGCGAGGGCAATGTGGCCCATCGAAAAATACACATCGCTCAGCAAAACCGAAATGTATGGTGTTTTGTCCCAGTTCAAATAAATACTCCGAAGGTCTTGTTGTTTATAATCAAACAAGTGTTCTGCCAACATCCCTTTTTCGGCCAGCGCCACATTCCTGCAATTTTGATACAAATAATTGTTCATGTCTATTTGACTGCATCGTTCAAGTAGTTTATCCCAATTTTCCTGGCGCATATAATAATCCAGCTCTTTAAAAATCTCGTGCCGCGAGTCGATCATAAACGACGAATTAAATACGGCGAGCCAGCCAAAAACAACGAATTGAATTACCAGTCCAACAAGCTGAATATTTTTTTTCACCTGTTTAGCCTGTCCGAAAAGCAAAGCCAGCAACAAAAAAGCAAGCATAAGCAGCCAGGGCTGGTAAATCACATTCCCGGCCTGAAGTTTCCAGGTAAAATAGCCATCAGGTAGTAACAGGTATTTTAGTTCGCCTGCAACACCTAAACGTAAGCACACCATTGCCGACAAATAAACCAAAGCAGCAGGAAGCAGGAAAAAATAGAAGCTCCGGAAATTGACGAATAGTTCGGTAAGCAATATTGCTGCAACAAACAAGGAAGCCACCGGCCCGGCCAGCCAGTATAGTAGCAGCGAAAAACTCGCAGCATAAATAATTCGGGGCACCAGCGACTGTATCTTTAAATAAAAAACGAAGGCACATAAAAACATCAAAAAAGCAATCGTTCCGCTCAGCTGGTAGTTGATGTTAAACTGTAAAAACAGTAACGAAATAACGGGTAATAATGAAAGAACCGAGAGGTGTAAAGCAGGTGCCAGGCGTTTTAAAATTATGCTTGTTAGTATTCCTGTTGAGGTTAACAGCAAAGCTGAAATAAGAGCTCCTAAATACGGGATTATAAAGAACTGTATTAGAAAGTCGGCAATGAGCCGGGCCAGTCCTCCCGGCTGCCAAAGTACTGATTTTACAAACGGCCAGTCGTATAAAAATATATTCCACTGCTCTGTAAAATAAAAGCTGTAGCGTTCCTTTATTTGCATGTAAAGAAACAGGGCAATAAAAACCACAATCCAGCCAACAATATATATATACCTGACTTTTTCGAATCTGTTTTTCATTATTAGTCGATTACCTGATATCCTGTAAACTTAAAAGAAATTAGTTAATATATCCAACCCAATTTTGCATTCATTTGCGATCAACCAGCCAAAATTCCTCAAATTATCTAAAATTAGAAATAGAATATCCATAATCAGAGATTCATCTAACCCCCTATGCATAATTTTACCTATACCAAAACCAAGAGACCAAAATGTCATGTATTGATATAAAAATTTACAGACAAAATGATATCCGAAAAAAGATTTAATTAAGAATAATGTGCAGTATATCAGTTAGTTGTTTTGGAAAGGACAAGAAGTGGTAACTGCGCATGAACAGGTAGAATTAAAAACCTAAATAAAAAGAACTTATAAATAGTATGAAAAAACTTACATCCTTATTTCTTCCTATCCTTATTATTATTCTCAGTTTAGGAGTAAATGCGCAGGTGGGCCAGGCTCCGGCCGGATTTGACGTATTACGTAATTCCATACCGCATGGAAAAATAGATACAGTAGTATACACCTCTACAACAGTAGGTGCTGAACGAACCACACTGGTTTATACACCTCCCGGCTATTCAGCTGAAAAGAAATACCCGGTTCTTTATCTTTTGCACGGAATTGGTGGCGATGAGTTTGAATGGTTGAATAACGGCCATCCTGAGGTTATATTGGATAACCTGTATGCCGATGGGAAAGTGGAGCCGATGATTGTGGTTCTGCCCAACGGCCGCGCAATGAAAGATGACCGTGCCACAGGTAATATATACGGTGCCGACAAAGTTGAAGCATTTGCCAATTTTGAAAATGATCTTTTGAAAGATCTGATTCCATTCATCGAAAATAAATACCCTGTTATTGCCGATCGCGAACACCGCGCTATTGGCGGTTTGTCAATGGGAGGCGGACAATCGCTGAATTTTGGCTTGGGAAATCTGGATGTGTTTGCCTCAGTAGGCGGATTTTCATCGGCACCAAATACCAAACAGCCTGCAGAGCTGGTTCCCAATCCGGAGAAAACCAAAGAGCAACTGAATCTGCTGTTTATTTCGTGTGGCGATAAAGACGGACTGTTCAGTTTTAGTAAGCGAACACACGATTTTATGAGCGAAAACGACATTGACCATTATTATTACGTGATTCCGGGAGGTCAACACGACTTTAAGGTTTGGAAAGACAGCTTATACAATTATGCCCAGTTGCTTTTTAAGTAGCCGAATCAGTGTGTATTATAAGAATTAACCAAGAATAATAGAATAAATCTTTCGATTAAAATGAAGAAAAGAATTTTTACACCGAGTTTAATAGCTCAGCTAACCGTAATAGCCATGTTATTTACTTTTGGTGCCAATGGTGCTCAGCCAACAAAAAAAGCTAAACGCGCAAATGCCCCCGTGTTCTCTAACTTTGTATATCAGGGCGATGATGATGTGTACAAAAAATACCCGCTTGAAGAAGGCGAATTTTACAGCCCCATTTTACAAGGCTGTTATCCCGATCCGGCAATAACTCGCAAAGGCGATGATTATTACCTGGTTTGTTCATCGTTCGCCATGTTTCCGGGTGTTCCTATTTTCCATTCAAAAGACCTGGTAAACTGGACCGATTTGGGAGGAGTACTCGATAACCCTGAAACATTCGATACGCACGACTGTGGAATTAGTGCAGGGGTTTATGCTCCTGGAATTACTTACAACCCGTACAACGATACATTTTATATGATTACCACTGCTTTTACAGGTGGTTTGAATAACATTATCGTTAAAACAAAAGATCCTAAAAAAGGGTGGGGCGACCCAATAAAACTGGCTTTCGGAGGTATCGATCCATCGATTTTCTTTGATGACAACGGTAAAGCATATATCGTGCATAATGATGCGCCTGATCGTGGAAAAGAATTGTACAACGGTCACCGTGTAATCAAAATCTGGGAATACGATGTTGAAAAGGATCAGGTTATTGAAGGAACCGACAAAATTATTGTTGATGGTGGTGTTGATCTGTCCAAAAAACCAATCTGGATTGAAGCACCACACCTTTACAAAAGAAATGGGGCGTATTATTTGATGTGTGCAGAAGGTGGAACAGGCGGCTGGCACAGCGAGGTTATCTTTAAAAGCGACAGCCCAACCGGACCATTTATTCCGGCACCAAGCAACCCGATTTTAACGCAGCGACACTTTCCGAGAGAAAGAGAAAACAAAGTGGATTGGGCAGGGCATGCCGATATTATTGAAGGTCCAAACGGTCAGTGGTACGGAGTGTTTTTGGCAGTTCGACCAAATGAAGAGCAACGTGTAAATACTGGCCGCGAAACCTTTATTTTACCGGTTGACTGGTCGGGAGAATTCCCTGTTTTTGTTAACGGACTTGTTCCAATGGAACCAAAAATTGATATGCCTAAAGGTGTAGAGAATAAAACTGGCCAGGATGGATTTTTCCCGAATGGTAACTTTACTTATAACGAAGATTTTTCGTCTGACGATTTGGATAAGCGCTGGATTGGTTTGCGCGGACCACGTGAAGCTTTCATCGAAAAAGCAAAGGGTGGCGTTCAGATAAATCCATTTGAAGCCAATGTAAAAGAGGTAAAACCAACTTCAACATTGTTTTATCGTCAAATGCACAACAGCTTTTCGTATGCTGCGACTCTGGATTACAAGCCTGAATCAGAAAAAGATCTGGCAGGAATTGTGGCCTTACAAAGCGAAAATGCAAACTACGTATTTGGTGTTACCAAAAAAGGCGACGACGATGTGTTGGTTTTACAACGCAATTTTAAACGACGTTTCCGCGGTGAAATGGATTCAAAAGTAATTGCCAGCACAAAAATCGACCTCAGCAAGCCGGTACGTTTACAGGTTTCGGCAAAAGGTGATAAGTATGAGTTTGCTTATGCTGTTGAGGGTGCCGATTTAGTGCGCCTGGGAGAAACTGTTTCAGGCGATATTCTTTCTACAGATGTAGCAGGTGGCTTTACAGGTTGTTTACTGGGGTTGTATGCAACTTCAGCCAACGATGCAATTCCTGAATAGGACCATAAATTTGAATTACTAGATATTTCCGGTGTTGGGCCAAAGTTATTCTTTGGCTCATCGCCGGAATAGGTTTTTTTAGAAAGGCAGACTAATACTTAACTAAACAAGATGCAGACCAATAAAATTTTATCAACCGGGCTATTCCTGTTGTTTGCTGTGGCGGCTTTTGCTCAACAAATGAGTGTAGTATCTCCTAATCAGAAACTAAAAGTTGAGCTTTCACAGTCAGAGAATAGCGAGTTATCATCGTGGTTTTTAAAAGTTGATTACCGGGCTGATGAAGATTTTACTCCTGTAATCCCAAAAATCGATTTGGGTTTATTACGCAACGATCAGGATTTTTCAAAGGCCTTGAGCCTTACAAAGGTTGAATCAACCAAATTAATCAACGAGGAATATACCGCCTTACACGGAAAGCGTTTACAGCGAAAAAATACGGCCAACGAAATTACCTTCTGTTTTGAAAATGAAAACAAATCGAAACTGAATTTAATTGTGCGGGCCTGGAATGATGGAATCTCTTTTCGCTACGAATTTCCTGAAAAAGAAGGTGATTTTGTGATTGAAGATGAGTTCACCGCCTATACCATTCCCAATAAAACAAAACGCTGGTTGGAAGAATTCGATCTTTCAAATGAACGGCTTTACGCCAATAGCGACAGCGCTTCCGTTCAGAAAAACTGGTCGTATCCGGCACTTTTCGAAACCCCGGAAAAGGATTGCTGGTACCTGATTCATGAAGCAGGTTTAGATAGAAGTTACTGTGCAACAAAACTGAACAACAACAGTGTTGCAGAACAATACAAGGTTACGCTTCCGCATCCCGGAGAAGGCGAGGGTGAAGCGTTGCCGCAGATTACACTGCCCTGGAAATCGCCCTGGCGTGTGATTGTGGTGGGTAGTTTGGCCGATGTGGTGGAATCAACCCTGGTCGATGATGTTTCAAAACCTTCAGTTCTTGAAAATACCGATTGGATAAAACCCGGTGTGGCATCGTGGAATTACTGGTCGCACAACCACGGAACAAAAGATTTTAAAACCGTTTGCGAATTTGCTGATTTGGCTGCCGAAATGAACTGGCCGTACACCTTACTCGATTGGGAATGGGACCAAATGGAAAACGGTGGTAACCTGGAAGATGCAATCGATTATATTCATTCACTGGGCCTTAAGCCACTGATGTGGTACAATTCGAGTATGTTTAAGTGGATTACTTCAACCCCGGTCGACCGGATGAAAACGCATGAAAACAGGGTGGAAGAATTTACCAAACTGAATAAACTGGGAGTTTACGGGGTAAAAATTGATTTCTTTTTAAGCGAGAAACAATACATGATCGATTACTACCTCGATATTTTGGAGGATGCTGCTCAGTTTAATATCATGGTTTATTTTCACGGTTGTTTGGTACCGCGTGGCTGGCAGCGTACTTACCCGCACCTGATGACTTACGAGGGAGTTCGTGGTGCCGAATGGTACAACAACGGCCCGGAACTTACTGCAGCGGCACCCGAACATAATAACGTATTGCCCTACACAAGAAATGTTGTCGGGTCGATGGATTATACTCCGGTAACATTTACCAATTCGCAATATCCGCATATTACATCTTATACTCACGAACTGGCACTCAGTGTTGTGTTTGAATCGGGCATCCAGCATTTTGCCGATCGCCCCGAAGGGTTTCGAAATTTGCCCGATGCTGCGCGTACATTTTTAAAAGAAGTTCCGGTGGTTTGGGACGAAACAAAATTGCTGGATGGTTATCCCGGCAGGTTTACTGTAATCGCACGCAAAAAAGCCGGTAACTGGTATGTTGGCGGCATTAATTCAGAAGGAAGACGAGAAAGACAGCAATCGCTTGACTTTAGCTTTCTGCCCGACGGAAATAAATACCGATTAACATTAATTGCAGACGGAGAACACGATACGGTTTTCTCTACGCAATACATGGTGGTTGATAACAGCAGTTCGGTAAATGTGAAAATGCTTCGCAGAGGTGGATTTGCTGCTGTACTTAAACCGCTTGAATAACAAACGAAAGAAGATGATAAGACATTTCCTAAATAGAACGATCGTGGTTGGTGCCATTTTGTTGGGAGCCTTCTCGGCATGGGCACAACAATACCCGTATCAAAATCCCGAATTAAGTTCGGAAGAACGTGCAAAAGATTTGGTTTCGCGATTGACGCTCGAAGAAAAAGCAATATTGATGTGCGATCAGTCGGATGCCATTCCAAGGCTTGGCATCAAAAAATTCAACTGGTGGAGCGAAGCTTTGCATGGTTATGCCAACAACGATCATGTAACGGTTTTCCCGGAGCCCATTGGAATGGCGGCTTCGTTTAACGACGAATTGCTGCTTGAAATTTATGATGCTGTTTCAGATGAAGGACGGGCCAAATACAACGAATGGATCAACGCCGGAAACGAGAACAAACGTTTTCTGAGCCTTTCGGTGTGGACACCAAACGTAAACATTTTTCGCGATCCGCGCTGGGGGCGTGGTCAGGAAACTTATGGCGAAGATCCATACCTGACTTCCAGAATGGGCGTTTCAGTAGTAAAAGGTTTGCAGGGGTCGGCCGATGCCAAATACCGCAAACTGCTGGCTTGTGCAAAACACTTTGCCGTGCACTCGGGCCCGGAGTGGAGCCGTCACGAGCTCAACCTGAACGATGTAAGCCCGCGCGAATTGTACGAAACGTATTTACCCGCTTTTAAAGCTTTGGTGCAGGATGCCGATGTACGCCAAGTTATGTGTGCCTATCAGCGCCTCAACGATGAACCTTGTTGCGGGAACACCCGCCTTTTGCAGCGCATATTGCGCGACGAGTGGGGCTATCAGTACATGGTGGTTTCAGATTGTGGTGCGGTTACCGATTTTTTTACCACACACAATGTTTCGTCCGACGCGGTTCATGCTGCCTCGAAAGCGGTTTTGGCCGGTACCGATGTAGAATGTGTTTGGGAAAATTATCCATATATGAATCTACCCGAAGCAGTTGAACGCGACCTGATAAAAGAAGAAGTTATTGATAAAAGCGTGGTGCGTTTGCTAACCGGGCGTTTCGATTTGGGCGATTTCGACGACGATGCCATTGTTCCTTATGCTCAAATCCCGCCATCGGTTTTAAACAACGAAAAACACCGTCAACTGGCACTCGACATGGCCCGGCAAACCATAACACTTCTTGAGAATAAAAATAAGGTGCTGCCTTTATCAAAGAAGACAAATAAAATTGCCGTGATTGGCCCCAATGCCAACGACGAACCTATGTTGTGGGGAAATTACAACGGAACACCGGTTCGTACCATTTCTATTCTGGAAGGCATAAAAACCAAACTTCCGGAGCAAAAAATACTATACGATAAAGCTTGTGATTTGGTAGAAGATAAAGTAACCGAAAGTTATTTTAACCAGTGCAGTTTTGAAGGAAAACCGGGAATTAAAGCAAGGTATTGGAACAACCCCGACCGTGAAGGAGAGGTGGTAACAACTGACCAAATTGTTAACCCGATTAAAAAGACCACTGCCGGACAGCACGAATTTGCTTCGGGCGTTAAGCTTGAAAGTTTTTCGGCCATCTACGAAACAGAATTTACCGCCAAATCAACCGAGGAAATTGTGTTTAAAGGCGGCGCTACCGGACATTACGAATTGTTGGTAAACGGCGAAACAATTATTCAATACGATAATTGGAGAACACTCCCTTCGCGAATTCCATATCAGTTGGAGGCCGGTAAAAAATACAAAATCGAAATTCGCTATGCGCAGTTGAATAACTGGCAGGCAAATATTGAATTTAACTTCGGAAAAGAAGTGGATGTGGATTATACCGAACTCATAAAAAAACTAAAGGATGTTGAAACGGTGGTATTTGTTGGTGGGCTTTCAGGAAATCTGGAAGGAGAGGAGATGCCGGTTTCATACCCCGGTTTTAAAGGAGGCGACCGTACCAATATCGATTTACCCGCCGTTCAGCGAAACTGTTTGAAAGCTTTAAAAGACGCAGGCAAAAAAGTAGTTTTTGTAAACTGTTCGGGCTCTGCAATCGCTTTAACGCCCGAAACTGAAACCTGTGATGCCATTTTGCAAGCCTGGTATGCCGGCGAATCGGGTGGGCAGGCCATTGCCGATGTGCTTTTTGGCGATTACAATCCTTCAGGAAAACTCCCGATTACTTTTTATAAAAATTCGGATCAACTGAAAGATTTTGAGGACTACTCGATGAAAGGGCGTACTTATCGTTACATGGAAGATGCCTTGTTCCCCTTTGGTTATGGCCTGAGTTATACCAATTTCGAAATTGGAGAAGCTACACTTAGTAAATCAACTTTTAATAAAAATGAAGCGATACAATTAACTGTACCGGTTGCAAATAAAGGTTCGTACGACGGCACCGAAATCGTTCAGGTGTACGTGCGTAAAGTAGATGATATTGAAGGACCTCTTAAAACCTTGAAAGGTTTTAAACGCCTTGAAGTGGGGAAAGGAAAATCGAAGGATGCAGTGATTGATTTGCCACCGTCGTCTTTCGAATTTTACGATTGGGCGCAACGAAAAATGACTGTGACTCCGGGGCAGTATGAAGTACTGTACGGAAACAGTTCAGATGCAAAGGATTTAAAGAAACAGACAGTCACTATTCAGTAATCCTGTTTACGCATTTTGCTTCATCAAAAATGATGTGGCAGTGGACAGAGGTGGAGTATACCCGAAGTTGGGGATTCCCATTAACAATTGACGATAGAAATAGATGAAATACAATAGAAATTATACAAAGAACATTCAGCGACGAATTATATACCTTGTTTTCCTGTTCGCTGCAATGCTTATTTTAGGGAAAGAAACTAAGGCACAGTCGTATGCAGCCTGGTTTCGGGATGCGCAGGAAAGAATTGATACACTTCGGAAAGGCGATTTTGGTATTAAAATAATTGATAAAGATGGCAACCCGTTTACAGGTGACGTTTCGGTGCGCATGAAAAAACACGAATTTCCCTTTGGGATGGCTTTCGATTTTTATGAAGGAGAAGCAAGCATGGGAAATTCATACAGCACCACGGCTGCTGTTCAGGCCGTTACCGATGCTAAAATATACCAATCCGAACGGTGGAGTGATTACCTGGCTTATGCCATTCCGGTTGAAAGCGGTAAAAACTATAAGCTTACTTTAAAATTTGCGGAGATATATTTTGGTTCAGGTAATTCGCGGATTATTAATGTTAAGGTAGAAAACCAATTATTTCTTCAGAATTACGATGTTTATACCGAGGCCGGAGGAAAAAATATAGCTGTTGATACTGCTCTCATCATTTTGGCCACCGATAACCAAATAAATATTGAATTAACATCCGTTACCGATAATGTTGCAATTAAAGGAATTCAACTGGAGGAAATTGGAGGGATACAGGTAACACGAATCAATTGCGGGGGCCCGGAATTAACCACGGGCGATGGGAATTCCTATCAGAGCGAGCAGGGATTTTTCGATCCTGATGTAAATACAGTTGCCTCAGGTGAACAGTGGATGAAGGCAACCATGTACAAGTATTTTAATTACGGAGTTACGGGTAATTCGTTCAAATGGAGTGGTGTTCAGCCCAATCATACAACCCCGAATTATTCCAATTTCGAGAATGCGCTCCGCTGGACCCAAAAAGTAGGCTGGAAGCTTAGGGGCCACAATTTACTTTGGGGAGGCGATGATGGCCATTCAACCCCCGACTGGGTTCGAAACCTGCCAACCACAGAGGCCTTTGTTGATACCTGTAAAATGAGAGTAATCCGCGATGTTTCGCGTTATAAGGGGCTGATATCAGAATACGATGTTGTTAATGAACCTTTGTCCGGTCATGCCGACTGGATGCGCAATACACATGGCGATTCCATTATCTGGAACAGTTTTAAATGGGCACGTTCTGCCGACCCAGATGCCGATTTGTATGTAAACGACTACAATGTAGAATACAATTGGGGACAAGCCGCAGAATACCGCGATTTAATCCTGAAAATTAAAGAAAACGGAGGACCGATTACAGGTGTAGGAATGCAGGCGCACTTTTGGGACTGTTGCCGGCCAAACGTTGATGAACTGGTTAGAAATATCAATATTATTGCAGAGGCCGGGTTACCAATCAGGTTAACTGAGTACGACTTTGGTGGTAATCTCACCGAAGAAGAACAGGCCGAAGATCTTATTAAAGTATTGACAATCGCTTTTTCGCACCCATCGGTTAACGGAATGATAAGCTGGGTTTTAAGGGATTCGGACAATGAAGATGGCTGGCGTCCGAAATCAGGCTATTTCAACTTTGATTATACACCAAAATTAGCAGCCGACACCTTGTTGTATTACACCAAAAAGTTGTGGGCTACCAATTTCGATTCGCAAACTAGTAGCACCAGTCCCCTGGATTTTAACGCCTACTATGGCGATTACGAAATTGAAGTGGCTTTTGGCGATAGCGTGAAAGTTTTTACGGTACCATGCCTCAAAGAGAATGAAGATTCGGTGTTTACCTTATATGAAACCAATGCAAAACTAAAAGGACCTCAGCTTTTAAAAGCCACATTGGAAGCCGATAATGTGGTAAAACTCGAATTTGATAAACCCATCGATAACAGCTCCCTGGTTCGAAGCCAGTTTAAATTCTTTTCAACTGATGGAATCGGGCTCGACGCTGTAGAGGCTGACCCGTATAACGATAAGGCTATTCTTCTGCAGCTCGACGGGAATGTTAATGTAGATGACTATAAAACAGTTGCTTACTTTCCGGGAAGCATGAAAGCCACCGATGGAAGTTCTGCCGAAGCATTTGGGCCTGAGAAAATTGGTACCCCGGATACCCAGGTTGGAATAACGCTGGAAAATACCCCTGATAATGAACTAAGAGTATTTCCGAACCCCGCAACAACAGTTTTAAATATCGAATATTCTGAAGCTCCTTATAAAGTATCGGTTTACAACAGTATTGGGGTGCTGGTACATTCGCAGGTATGCTCTGAGACCTTGGTAAATATTGATGTAAACAGCTTTACAAAAGGATTATACCTTGTTCGGATTACCGATACCGGGAATAATGTTATAACCCGCAAAGTAATAGTTAATTAAGTTTTTTAACAGTTTTATAATTCAATTAAAATGAAAACAAAATTTAGCCTGGTTTTATTCTTCGCATTGTTTCTCGAAACAGTGGGCTACGCACAAAACCCTATAATTCAAACTTATTACACTGCCGATCCGGCACCAATGGTATACGATGGTACGGTATATCTTTATACGAGTCACGATGAGGATTCAACAGTAAATAACTTTTTTACCATGTACGACTGGCGTTGTTATTCGTCAACCGATATGGTGAACTGGACCGATCATGGTGCAGTGGCTTCGCTGAAAAGTTTTGCATGGCTCGATAAAACAAATGGCGCATGGGCACCACAGTGTATCGAGCGTAACGGAAAGTTTTACCTCTATGTTCCCATACACGGAGAAGGCGTTTCGGTATTGGTTGCCGATTCTCCAACCGGTCCATTCACCGATCCGCTCGGAAAACGTTTGATCGAAACGGATCACATCTGGCAGGACATTGATCCTACCGTGTATGTCGACGATGATGGTCAGGCGTATTTGTACTGGGGAAACCCAAAGTTATGGTACGTGAAGTTAAACGAAGATATGATTTCATACGACCAAAGTATCGGGCAAAATGGAGTTGTTTCAACCGAAATGACAACAGAAGCGTTTGGCTCGCACAAAGGCCGCGATGGTAAACCCGGTCCTTCTTATACCGAAGGCCCCTGGTTTTACAAACGCAACAATTTATACTACATGGTTTATGCCGCTGCCGGTATTCCCGAGTACATTGCCTATTCCACTTCAACATCGCCCGAAGGCCCATGGACCTACAAAGGATTTGTTATGGAAAGAGCGCCACACCTGGCTTTTACAAATCATTCAGGGATTATTGATTTTAAAGGTAACTCCTATTTTTTCTATCACAGCCAGGAATTATCGGGGGGCGAAGGATTTAAACGATCAACAAGTGTGGAACAGTTTGAATACAATGCCGACGGGACCATTCCTGTAATTGTTCCCACACAGGAAGGCGTTACCAAAAGTGTTGAAAACCTGAATCCGTTTAAACGTGTTGAAGCCGAAACCATTGCCTGGTCGGAAGGACTGAAAACCAAGACGGATGAAACAGTTGGTGTTTATGTAAGCAATATTGACAGCAACGATTTTATAAAAATACGAAGTGTTGATTTGGGCCAAGGAGCTAAAAAGTTTGAAGCCAGTGTTGCTTCAGCAAAATCAGGAAGTATTGAAATCCGCATCGATGAAAAAGACGGTGAGTTATTAGGCGTTCTTTCTGTTACAGGCACCGGAGGAGAACAAAACTGGAAAACACTTTCAACCAAAATAAAGGAGGCCAAAGGTGTTCACGATGTTTACCTGGTTTTTAAAGGTGAAGACAAAGACTTATTCATTTTCGACTGGTGGCAATTTAAATAAGAGACCTGGCAAATATAAAACGAAGTAAAAACAGACAGAGGAGATATAGATGAAGAAGATTTTAGTGTGGTGCGTGGTGTTGATGATTTTTATGCCAATTACTCATTTGTTGGCATGGGAGGGAATGCCTATGCCAAAACTTCATGTAGAAGGACGTTATTTAAAAGATTCTACCGGGCACGTTGTAAATCTGCATGGATTTGCACAAACCTATTCGCCCTGGTTTAACGAGCAAAACACCCAATGGAATAACTACGATGTTCAAGCGTGTTTGAATTACAATCAGCAGATTATCGATGATATTTTAACAGCCGGTTGGGAAATGAACTTTGTGCGTTTGCACATGGATCCATACTGGAGTAATACTCCTGGCTGTTCAGGCCGTTACGAAGGTGAAGAGTGTTTTAGCGAAACACGTTTTGTAAAATACCTCGACGAAGTTTTTGTGCCCATGGCCGAGTATGCGGTTACAAAAGGTTTGTATGTGGTGATGCGTCCTCCGGGAGTATGCCCTGATAGCATTGAAGTTGGTGGCGTTTACCAGGAATACCTGCTTAAAGTGTGGGATATTGTAGCGCAACATCCGAAATTGAAAGATAATCCGAACATCATGTTCGAGTTGGCCAACGAGCCGATTAAAATACTTGGTCCTGACGGAACATACGGATCAGGAACGCAGGGGCATTTTGATAATCTGAAAACCTATTTTCAGGCCATTGTTGATACCATTAGAGCCAGCACGGATAACATACTTTGGATACCGGGGCTGGGATGGCAGTCGCAATATTCGGGTTATGCTATTAATCCCATCGAAGGGGAAAACATTGGTTATGCCGTTCATGTGTACCCGGGCTGGTTTAACAGCGGAAACGGATACGAACCGTTCCAAAGAGGCTGGAACGAACAGGTTCAGCCGGTGGCCGATTTTGCCCCGATTATGGTAACCGAAATGGACTGGGCACCGGAGAAATACGAGTCCTCGTGGGGAAAAGATATTACAGGTACTGCGGGCGGCGAAGGTTTTGGTGCCAACTTTAAAAAAATTACCGATGAATGTGGCAATGTAAGCTGGTTGCTTTTTACGGATCCCAATTTACTGACCGATTTTACAGGAATTGCTCCGGCAGCCGGCGAAGAATATACTTTTTTGAATGATCCTGAAGCTTGTCCGTGGCCAATTTATCAATGGTTTAAGGACTACAAACAGGAGTACAATTTGGAAGGAGCATCAGAAGACTATTTAACGCTCACTGATCTGATTGTTGAGAATGGCGAGGCCTTATCGGTGATGACAAGCAGTTCAACAAGTTTAACCGTAAACGCAGTTTTTGCCGACGGACACACGGAGAACATCAGCTCACTGGCAGAATACACAATTGACAAGCCCGAAATTATACAGGTGTTAAGGGGACGAATTCATGCACTTAAGGACGGTGAAGCAAATATCGTAATTTCTTACACCGGGCCGGGCGGAAACAAAATGCAGGCAACTGTACAGGTTAATGCCAGCACATTTCCGTTAACCAACGAAGTGTTTAATCCTGATATTTGGGAAGACGGATCCTTTGATGAAACAAGCGGTACACTCATTACCGGCCAATATGGTTTTGGAGGCTGGTACTACAGTAACGGTGTCGATCTTTCAAACTATAAATACCTGGTGGTGAAACTGGGAAATACAAATGCCTGTGGGTTTTCATTCCGACTCTACGACGAAAACAGTTACTGGACAACACCAGGAATTTATGATGTTGGCAACGAAGACCAGGTGGTGGTTTCGCTCGATAATATGTACAAAGACGGGACAACAACCAAAATGGATCCCTCGCACATTTATTATGTTGGTTTCTGGTCAACCGGTGGTTGTCCGCTAATCATCGATGATATATACCTCACTAACGACGAAAATTATGCAAAGCCTACCGGAATATATGATCTTTTTCCTGTCGATTCAGAACCCGAATTTGTAGATGTTTACACCATTACCGGTGCAAGAATACGCTCGCAAGTAAAAAGATCCCAGGCGACAAAGGGGCTAAAAGATGGGATTTACATAGTTGGTAGAAAAAAAGTTGTTGTGGTTGGAAACAATTAAAACAGTATAAAAATGAGCTTTAACTTTTATAAAAACAAAGTAGGAACGGTTGCCTTTGTGTTGCTGCTTATCTGCTCGGTACATGGTTTTGCTCAGAACAGTACTTCTGAAAACAGTGAAAGCATTTACCGTGATTTTAAAACCGAACTGATATGGAAGGCCAATGTTAAAATTGGTACGATGATAAATGTTGGCGAAAGTAAACGCGGAACACGTCGCGTGATTCCTATCACAGGGGGCACATTTAGCGGGCCAAAAATAAAAGGCGAAGTTTTGCCCGGCGGCGAAGACTGGCAATTGGTTCGTCCCGACGGCGATACCGAACTGTATGCCCGTTATTTGATGAAAACAGATGATGGTACAGTCCTTCAAATTTTGAACAAAGCCTTAATGCATGCCCCTGCAGAAGGTGAGGAAGGTGGCTTTTATGTAAAATCGGTTATCGACATTGAAGCGCCAATTGAAAGTTCATATGATTATTTAAACCACGCCATATTTTTAGGAACACTCGAAATGCCTCAGTTAAAACCTAACGAAGAGCCTTATGTGATAATTGGCGTTTACAAGGTTTTGTGAGCAAAGTCGGGATAGTTGGAAAAAGAAGTTAAAATGAAAAATGGATTAAAAATAGCTGCAATTATTGGAGGCATGGCGATGACCTTTACGGGGATTGCCCAAAGACCGATAATTCAAACCAAATACACTGCCGATCCGGCACCGATGGTTTACAACGACACGGTTTTTTTGTACACCACGCACGATGAGGACGATGCTTTTGGTTTTAAAATGTACGACTGGTTGCTCTACACTTCCACCGATATGGTAAACTGGACCGATCATGGAGCAGTAGCATCACTCGCTGATTTTAAATGGGTGCCTTACGATAATGGCGCATGGGCACCACAGTGTATCGAACGTGGCGGCAAATTTTATTTGTACTGTCCCATGCCCAACGGTGTAGGAATTGGTGTTTTGGTGGCCGACAGTCCGTACGGTCCTTTCAAAGACCCGATTGGGAAAGCTTTGATTCAAAACGGACCACAGGATATTGACCCGAGCGTTTTAATCGACGATGATGGCCAGGCTTATATGTATTGGGGAAACCCAAATCTCTATTATGTGAAACTTAATGAGGATATGGTTTCTTATTCAGGAGAAATTGTAAAAGTGCCCGAACTGGCTAAAGTAAAAGGCCAGCCCGATCCGTTTCATTACCAGGAAGGACCGTGGGCATACAAACGCAACGGGCATTATTACATGGCTTATGCATCTACCTGTTGCCCCGAAGGTATTGGTTACGCCATGAGCGACAGTCCGACCGGCCCCTGGGAATTCAAAGGCATGATCATGGACGGAAATCCCCGTTCGAACGGTAACCATCCCGGCATTATCGACTATAAGGGAAATTCCTACGTATTTGGCCTTAATTACGAAATCCTCAAACAAACCATGTCGAAACATTACGAAAGACGCTCTGTTGGCCTCGAAAAAATGACGTATAATGAAGACGGCACCATTCAGAAACTTCCGTTCTGGTCGAAAAATGTTGACCAGCTCGAACCACTGAACCCTTACACACACGTTCAGGCCGAAACCATGGCTTACAGCGAGGGACTCAAAACACAAAAAATTCAGGAATGGGAGCGCAACGTTTCGTGGAACAAGGGGAAATTACTGGCAGAACGAATGGTGGTAACTTCCATACATAACGGCGATTATATTGAAGTAAAAGGTGTTGATTTTTCAAAAGGAGCATCGGGTATTGAAGTATGTGTGGCTGGGATTTATAGTGGAAAAATAGAAATCCACACCGATGAGATGAATGGCCCTGTTTTGGGAACGGTGGATGTAACTGCTTCTGCCGAAGGAGATATTTACAAAACAATAACAGCCCCGGTAAAGGATATCAAAGGTGTTCACGATGTATTTTTTGTATTCAGGGGAGAGAAAGATTTGTTCAGCTTTGATTGGTGGAAATTGAATGCTGAATAGTACAAATATGATAGTACAGCAGACCTGACAGATGAAAAGCGAATTGGTAATTCAATATAAAAGGATGAAATACGAATGTTGAATTGAATTTAAATGAAACGAGCTTGAGAAAAATTCTCACAGATAAGCGAATAATTTAATCATGGAGTTCTACCTTTTACCTTGAAAAAATGAACATTAATACACAAATAAAAGGAGAAATGAATTTTCTAAACGGAATAAAAAACGAGCAATTGAGAAAAACCGGGATTGGCCTATCAAGGCTCTTGACCTTACTCATTTTTGTTTTGTGTATTTCTGCTGTCGGTTCAAGTGCACAAAAATTGTACGTTGGAACCAATTACCATCCGCACGACGATAAAAACATAGAAAAAATTAAAACCGATATTGAACTGATGAAAGCCGCAGGTTTTAATGTGGTTCGGATGGGGCATTTGGCTTGGGACAGCTACGAACCTGCCGAAGGGCAGTTTGACTTTGAATGGTTCGATGAGGTAATGGACTTAATGCATAAAGCCGGTATTGAAGTAATTCTCGACATTGCTATTCGCCCGGCTCCACTTTGGTTGCATTATAAATTCCCTTCTGTTAGTATTACCGACGAAAACGGAGATGTGCAGTACCCAAATCACCGGTATATGGAAGATGTGGGCGACCCGAATTACCAGAAATATGCCCTGCGTTTTACCGATGAAATAACAAAACACTATGCTAATCACCCGGCGTTGCTTGCCTTTGGAATTGATAATGAATCTGGCGACGGCCGCATCTCTTATTCAGAAACGGTAAGGCAACGTTTTATAAACTGGTTAAAAAATAAATACCAAACCATTGATAATGTAAATTCTGCATGGGCTACACAACGCTGGTCGCGCTGGTTGAACCAATGGGATGAGATCGGTTTACCACCTGGAATTAATTCGAACGATATGCCTGAAAAAATGCTTGATTTCAGGCGGTTTATTTCTGATGAGGTCAACGGTATTCTTTTCAAAGTTTTGGATGTTGTGAAAGCCAATGCCCCGGATATCCATACCAACACCAACGCCTGGTATTATAGCCCGTTAAAATATTTTGATTATGCTGAAATTGCTTATTCCGGTAAAATGACGCGTCAGGGAATGGGATTTTATACCGGGCCGTCGTTAACAACAAACTGGGGTGTTATGAACGCAGCATTCGGAATATCAAGAATTCAGTTTGAAAGTGACAATCCGTTTTGGTGTAACGAATTCAATACCATGACTTCTGTTCCCAACTCCATAAGAAAATCGGCATATGCAAGCCTATTGTATGGAAACCAAATGGTTTGCGGATGGACATGGCAAAGTATGTGGGCTGGTGAAGAACAATATTTGGAAGGAATGCTGGAATGGGATGGTATTCCAAACCGAAAATACGATGAGTACAAACAAATTGCTGCAGAATTTAAAAAGATCGAACGTTTCTTTCCATACAAATTAAAGGCTGAAGTGGGACTGGCATTTTCATTTCCGAGCCAGATTGCAAGTAAATATTACCCGGTTCAGCATGAAAATCAGGTACAAGCTTGTTGGGATCTTTTTTACTGGCGTAATATGGATGCAAAAATCTTAGATATCAAATTCAGTAAAATGGATTATAAATTATTGTTTGTTCCCGGTTTGGCTGTAATGGATGATATAACCGCCCTGAAAATTCGTGAATATGTTGCAAACGGAGGAACGGTAATAATGACAACCAACTCTGCTTTTGTTGACACAACCGGACAAGTATTTAAAACTGCCCGCCCCGGTAAATTAGACGATGTATTTGGTATACGTTTAGGAGGTTTTGAAGAAACAGAAGCAATGAATGAAATTTCGCGTAAAGGATACAAGGGTAAAAAACTGGAATTTACTTATAAGGGGAAGGCAAACGATATAGAATCTGCCCGATACGACAACATTGAATTAAAAGGTGCCGAAGTTATTGGAACCATTACCAGCCTCGATAAAGATTACCCGATTATGACTTCGAATAAATACGGAAAAGGAAAAGCCATTTATGTGGGACTTCCTGCCGATGGTAATGTGCTTGGAGGGATTGTAGATGATCTGATTGAAGAACTTGATATTCAAAAAGGTCCCGATGTTCCATCCGGAATTATGGCAAGGCAAATTGATGAAACTCATTTCTTATATATGAATGTAAGCGGCGAACCAAAAGAAATTCCGATGAAAGGTGATTCGAAAAGTATTCTTTTCAATAAAAATTACTCGGGCAATTTTACTATTGCGCCTTATGAACCCGAGTTTATTGAAATTCGATAGCTAATCAATCAAACATAAAAAGTAAATAATACTTGCTATGAAAAAATATGTTTTACTAATTATAATTGCTTTTATGTTTTCGGTATTCAACCTGAAAGCACAAAGTATAGATCAGTTCTTCCCGGAAGAAGAACTGATAACTACCGGAATGTATTATTATCCTGAACATTGGGACGAAAAACAGTGGGAAAGGGATATTAAACGCATTGCTGATATGGGTTATGAGTTTGTCCATCTGGCTGAATTTGCCTGGTTTAAGATGGAGCCGGTTGAGGGGAATTTTGATTTTGCCTGGCTTGACAATGTAGTAGCCTTGTGTACCGAAAATAACCTGAAAATTGTGATGTGCACTCCTTCAGCAACCACGCCTGCATGGATGCGAATTAACTACCCGGAAACCTTTAGGATGGATGGAAACTATATTCGTGGCGAGAATGGTACTCGTGGGTTAAATTCTCTTACCAATCCAAAATACCGGGAGTTTGCAAAAATTATTGTTACAAAACTTGCCGAACGTTACGGTCAAAATGCAAATGTGATTGGGTGGCAAATCGATAACGAACCTCCGGCACTGGAGGATTATAGCCCCTCTTCACAAAAAGCGTTCAGAATATGGTTGAAAAACAAATACAATACCATTGACGCATTGAATACGACATGGGGAACAGCCTTTTGGAGCCAGCGGTTTAATAGTTTCGACGAATTAATAATACCAAACACCAGTTTGGTTGGGTGGTGGGGAAACAATCCACACGCCTTGCTTGACTTTAAAAGATACCTGGCTGATACTCAAGCTGAGTTTCTTGATTTTCAGGCAGAAATATTACGAGAGCATATTTTAGATAATCAATTTATTACCACAAATTATACGGCAAAATGCACGGGCTCCGACCCAGGACGAACCGAAAAACTTGATTTTGCAACCTATACAGCTTATCCCAATTACGGAAGTGATAACATAGGTGAAATTGGCTTTCGTTTAGGCGACAGTAAAGTTATCCTGTTTGCTTCGGAGTATTATAAATCTGTAGGTGGGGCAACCGGGGTAATGGAAATGCAGCCCGGGCCGGTTAACTGGGGAGGATATAATCCATTGCTGCTTCCCGGTACGGTTCGTATGTGGTTGTACCATAGCTTTGCTGCGGGCGGAAAGCTGGCCTGTTCATACCGGTTTCGACAGATAAATTACAGTTCAGAGCAATACCACTCGGGCATTATGGAGCCCGATGGCGTAACCCCATCGCCGGGAGGAGAAGATTACATGCAGTTTATGAAGGAGATTAATGAGCTTCGTAATCACTACAAACCTGATCAAGAAATGCCGGACGAGTTAGCTAATAAGTCAACGGCTATTCTTTGGAATTTAGAAAACTACTGGACAATCGACAGGCAAAAATTAACCTATCAGTGGGATACATGGAATTACCCGATTGAATTTCTTGAAATAGCAAAGTCTTTAGGAGCTCCAACAGAGGTGATTTCAGAAGAAACAGATTTTTCAAAATACAAATTTCTGATTGCCCCTGCTTACGATTTGGTTGATTCAGCCTTAACAGGCAAGTGGAAAGACTATGTTTCGAATGGTGGGCACCTGATTTTAACCTGCCGTACCGCTACGAAAAATCGTGATGCGCGGATTTGGGAAGGCAATTGGGCAGCACCCATATCGGAACTTATTGGCGCAACGGTTGAAGCGAAAGATATGCTATCGAATAATAAGAACGGAGATGTTGTAATGAAAAACTCGCATTACAACTGGAACAACTGGGCCGAACTGCTAAATCCTGATACGGATACCGAGGTACTGGCCGTTCATAATAACCAGTTTTACAAGGGAAAGGCTGCTGTGGTGCAAAATAAAATTGGAAAAGGCACGGTTACCTATATAGGAGTAAGTACCGACAATTTAAAACTGGAAAAGGATATTCTAAAAGACATTTACTCAGCATCCGGAGCATCCATTATGGACTACCCGCAGGGAGTTTATGTGTATTGGCGCGACGGTTTTTATATCGCAGTCAACTATTCCTCCGATACTTATTCAATGAATATTCCCGAATCGGCAGATATTGTTGTTGGAGAACGAGAAGTAAAACCTGCAGGAGTGTTGGTCTGGACTGAATAAATGATATGCAATACGCAACTTGAAACTAAATAACTACACCTGGATGAAACAAATTACAATATACAGTTTTGTTCTTCTGATCTTTGCAATCAGTAGCAGCTGTTCGAAAAACGAAGCCCCGGCACCCATCGGCCCAACACCATCCGAAAATCAGATGCGCTGGCAGGAAATGGAATACTATGCTTTTATCCATTTTTCGTTGAATACCTACACCGACCAGTCGTGGGGATTTGGAGATGAAGACGTAAGCCTTTTTAATCCCGAAAAACTGGATACCCGCCAGTGGGCGCGTATTTGCAAAGAAGCCGGAATGAAAGGGATTATTGTTACTGCCAAACACCACTGCGGATTTTGTTTGTGGCCAACAGAAACAACGGAGTATTCAGTAAAAAATGCGCCATGGAAAGATGGCAAAGGTGATGTGATCCAGGAATTGGCCGATGCCTGTAAAGAGTACGGACTTAAGTTAGGAATTTATGTATCTCCGTGGGACAGAAATCATCCGGATTACGGAAAACCGGAATACATCAACGTTTTTAGAAATCAAATAAAAGAAGTACTGACCAATTATGGCGATGTTTTTGAAATTTGGTTTGATGGAGCTAACGGTGGTACCGGCTATTACGGTGGAGCCAATGAAAACCGTAAAATCGATAGAACCACCTACTACGACTGGCAACCAACCTATATAATGATTCGCGAATTGCAACCAAACATTGTAATCTGGAACGACGGTGGTGACCGTGCCGACCTGCGCTGGGTTGGTACAGAAGGCGGCTGGATTGGCGAAACCAACTGGAGTTTGCTGGATAGTACAGGCGAGGTGCCTTTCGAGATGTTACATTATGGTGTGGAAAACGGAAATGCCTGGGTGCCGGGCGAAGTAAATACTTCCATTCGCCCCGAATGGTTTTATCACCCCAGCGAGGACACCAAAGTAAAAACCTTGCCACAATTGATGGATACCTATTACAAGTCAATTGGACGGAATGCCACTTTTTTACTGAATTTTCCAATCAGACCAAATGGATTAATCGATGAACGTGATGAAAAAGCAGCACTTGATCTTGCTGAAGCCGTAAAAGAAGTATTCGATGAAAACCTGGTTGAAAATGCCAAAGCTGAAGCCTCTAATGTACGTGGTAACAGCCGTAAATTTGGAGCAGCAAATGCTATTGATTCCGATAAAAATACATACTGGACTACCGATGATGAGGTAAAAACAGCCTCGCTGACCATCGATTTTGGCGAAGCAAAAACCTTTAATCGCTTTATGGCCCAGGAATACATTCGTTTGGGACAACGGGTTAAGTCGTTTACCATAGAGGCGCTGGTTGATGGCGAGTGGAAAGAACTGGATAAGCAAACCACAATTGGCTACAAACGTATTCTTTGTTTCCCAACGGTTAAGGCAACAAAACTTCGTTTAAACATTACCGATTCTAAAGCTTGTCCGTTAATTTCGAATATTGGTGTTTACGATGCGCCACAAATCCTGACACCACCAACTATTATTCGGGATCAGTCGGGCACAGTCAGCATTATTCCTGCCGATACCGAATCGGAAATCTATTACACACTCGATGGTACAACACCCGACAGTAACTCAACAAAATACAAGGAGCCAATTCAAACTGAAGGAAAAATAAAAGTAAGCGCTATTGCCTTTGAAGCCTCATCGGGAAAAAGCAGCACCGCAACAACAGAAGAGTTTGACCTTTCGCGTAAAAACTGGAAAATAATCAGTACTGACGACGAAAAAGCCTACGCCATTCTCGATGGTAACCAGGCGACTGCATGGCACCAGCCTCGCCAAACCAAATTACCTTCTGATCTGGTCATCGATCTTGGCGATGATCTTGAACTCACCGGTTTCAGGTATTTCCCCGACCAAACTTTATGGGGTCCGGGTATTATTACAGATTACCAATTCTTTGTTTCATCCGACAATAAAAAGTGGAAACTGGTTAGTGAAGGTGAGTTCTCCAATATTAAAAACAATCCATTGTGGCAAGCTAAAAACTTCGAGCCCGCAAAAGCCCGGTACATTAAGCTACGCGCACTAAAAAATACCGAAGGAAACAATAATATCGGCTATGCCGAATTCAATATCATAACCAACTGAATTTAATAGACTTACAATGAATAAACTAATTTATCTTTCTCTGATTACTACTTTTGTTCTTGCCGCGAGCATGTATTCCGGCGCACAAAATAAATTGTACCCAAACGAATTTCCATTAAGTGACGTTCAACTGCTCGATGGCCCGTTTAAAAAAGCGCGCGACCTGAATATAGAGGTTTTGTTGCAATACGATGTAGATCGTTTTCTGGCACCATACCGTAAGGAAGCCGGGTTGGAACCCCGCAAACCAACCTATCCGAACTGGGACGGATTAGACGGTCATGTTGGCGGTCATTACCTATCGGCTATGGCAATGAACTACGCCGCAACAGGTAATAAAGAGTGCAAGCGCCGAATGGATTATATGTTGAAAGAATTAAAAGAATGCCAGGAAGCCAATGCGGTAAATAACCCCGAATGGGGAATTGGTTATGTTGGCGGTTTCCCAAATAGTGCCAAACTTTGGTCAACATTCAAAAAAGGCGATTTTGGAGTGTATTTTGGTTCGTGGGCGCCTTTTTACAACCTGCATAAAATGTATGCCGGTTTGCGCGATGCCTGGCTTTATGGCGAAAGTGAAGAGGCCAAAGACCTGTTTCTGAAGTTTTGCGATTGGGGAATCGATCTGACTACAGGTTTGTTGGACGAGCAGATGGAAACAATGCTGGGCATGGAGCATGGAGGAATGAACGAAGTTTATGCCGATGCCTACCAGATTACCGGCGATGAAAAATACCTGAATGCAGCAAAACGCTATTCACATAACGAATTTTTGGAGCCTTTATCAAAAGATATCGATAATCTTGATAATCACCATGCAAATACACAGATCCCAAAATTTATTGGTTTCGGGCGTATAGCCGAGCTAGATGATAATGAGCAATACCTGGAGGCAGCACGCTTTTCATGGGAAACCATTACCCAAAACCGTTCGCTGGCATTTGGTGGAAACAGCCGCCGCGAGCACTTTCCAAGCGAAGGTTCGTGTATCGATTTTGTACATGTAAACGACGGCCCCGAGTCCTGTAACTCGTATAACATGCTCAAACTTACTGAAGATTTATTCCGTGTTTATCCCGAGGCCAAATATGCCGATTATTACGAACGTACCCTATTCAACCACATTCTTTCCACGCAACACCCTGAGCACGGCGGTTATGTGTATTTTACTCCGGCACGGCCACGTCATTACCGGGTGTATTCGGCACCAAACGAGGCCATGTGGTGCTGTGTGGGTACCGGAATGGAAAACCACGGGCAGTACAACCGTTTTATTTACACGCATGCTGATGACGACTTGTATCTGAATTTATTTGTGGCTTCGGAACTCAACTGGAAAGAAAAAGGCATTCAACTAAAACAGGAAACGACATTTCCGTTCGCAGAACAAACAAAACTTACCATAACAAAAGGTACTTCTAAATTCAATTTAAAAGTAAGGTACCCGGCTTGGGTAAAAGAAGGAGCACTAAAAATTAAAGTAAATGGCAAAGCGGTAGAATATACTGCTCATCCTTCGTCATACATCAACATCGACCGAAAATGGGAAAAAGGCGATGAAGTAGCAATTGAATTGCCTATGCAAAGTACCATCGAGCATTTACCAAATGTGCCCGAATACATTGCTTTTATGCACGGGCCAATTTTACTCGGTGCAAAAACCGGAACCGAAGATTTAAGGGGATTGATTGCTGACGATGGCCGATGGGGACAATATTCAGGTGGCGAGTATTTGCCGGTTGATAAAGCGCCGATCCTGGTGGAAGATGATATGGAGAACCTGGGCGACAAACTGGAGCCGATTGAGGGGAATCCGCTGCATTTTAAGCTGAATGTGAAGATGGTGAATCCAACGGATTTGACGCTTGAGCCGTTCAGCCAGATTCACGATTCGAGGTACATGATGTATTGGCTGGCTTTAACCAACGATGGTTACCAGGCTTATGTGGACTCGCTTGCAGCCAACGAACAGGCAAAGCTGGCTATCGAAAAAAGAACTGTTGACTATGTGGCTACCGGCGAACAACAGCCAGAAACAGACCATGACATGCAACAGGAAAGATCAAGATCGGGAAATAACCAAAACCAATTCTACCGCGAGGCCGCCGGTGGTGGTTATTTTAGTTATGATTTTGCCACCAACTCCGAAACAAACCTAAGCTTGCTGGTGCGTTACTGGGGAGCTGAGTGGGGAAGCCGCAAATTCAATATTTATATCGACGATGAAAAACTGGTAACCGAAGATAATACCGGGCGCTGGGAGATTTCAGCCTTTCAGGATATCATGTATACGATCCCCATTTCGATGGTTGAAGGCAAAAGCAATGTACGCATAAAGTTTGAAGCGCTTCCCGGAAGTACGGCCGGAGCAGTTTATGTAGTCAGGTTATTGCGTGCCGAAGAATAAGTTGAACGAATCTGAATAACAAATAAACGAGTACTATGGTACATTTAAATCGATTAATTATAGCTGCCACACTGTTGCTTGTTACAGCGACAACTTTAAATGCGCAGGTTCCCAAAGGTGGGAAAGAAATCAGTTCCAACCTATTTGGCCTGTTTTTCGAAGACATTAATTATGCTGCCGATGGTGGTTTATACGCCGAGTTGGTACAAAACCGTTCGTTCGAATACAATCCAACAGAGCAACGCGACTGGACACCGTATTCGTACTGGGAATACATTTCTCCCGGTTTTTCGTACGGCAGAATCAGCGTGGAAACCAAAGCTCCGGTTCATCCCAATAATCCGCACTACATGGTGTTGGAAGTCGAACATGTTGGCCACGAAGCTAAATTTTCTGGCATTTCTGGAGTGGGAATAAAGAATTCGGGTTTTGATGGAATAGTGGTTCGTGCAGGTGAACAGTATAACTTCTCGATGTTTGCGCAACAACTTTCCGAAAATCCAATGGAGTTATTGGTGAGCCTTGAAGATACTAAAGGAGAAGTACTTGCCAGCAAAACCATTCAAACAGATTCGGGCGACTGGAAAAAATATACTGCTGTTCTAAATGCGGAAGCTTCTTGCGACAGTGCTTTTCTGGTAGTTCTGGCACGCTCGAACGGTGCGCTGGCTATGGATATGATTTCACTTTTCCCGGAAAAAACATTTAAAAACCGGGCAAACGGAATGCGTGCCGATTTGGCACAGGTATTGGCCGATATGCAGCCAAAATTTATACGTTTTCCAGGTGGATGTCTGGTACACGGCGATGGCCTTGGGAATATGTACCGCTGGAAAAATACAGTTGGCCCGCTGGAACAACGGGTTGAACAACGCAATATCTGGGGTTATCATCAATCCGCCGGATTAGGTTATTTCGAATATTTTCAGTTTTGCGAAGACCTTGGCGCCAAGCCTGTTCCTGTGGTTCCGGCTGCGGTAAGTTGCCAAAACTCTGGCGGAACCTGGCGCATTGGAGGCACGGGGCAAAAAGCTTTTCCTGAAGATGAGTTGGATGAATACATTCAGGAAGTACTCGACCTGATTGAGTGGGCCAACGGATCTGTAACTTCCGAATGGGGAGCTATACGTGCAGCTGCCGGGCATCCTGAGCCATTTAATCTGGAGTATGTTGGCATTGGAAACGAAGATAAAATGACACCCGAGTTTGAGGAGCGTTTTAACTTGATTTACAAAGCAGTAAAAGAAAAATATCCCGAAATTATCGTGATCGGTACGGTTGGACCTTTTCTTGAAGGCGAAGACTTTGAGAAAGGCTGGGAAATTGCCGATCAGCTCAAGCTGGAGATGGTGGATGAGCATTACTACACGCAGCCTGAATGGTTTCTGGCGAATCAGCAGCGTTACGATAGTTACAAACGAAATGCAACCAAAGTCTATTTGGGCGAATACGCATCTTGGGGCAATAAAATGTGGAATGCCATTGCCGAAGCTGCATACATGACTGCTCTCGAAAGAAACGGCGATGTGGTGGATATGGCTTCGTATGCGCCTTTGCTGGCCAAACGAAACTTTACACAGTGGACTACTGACATGATCTTTTTCGACAATACAAAAATTTGTCTCACTCCCAATTACCACGTTCAGAAAATGTTTATGAGCAACCAGGGCGACTTGTATTTTGATAAAGTGGTTGAAACAGCGCAGAACGATACTACGCTTGCTGCTTCGTGTGTTTACGATAGTCAATCAGGCGACATCATACTAAAAATGGTGAATGCCGGCAACACCGCCAAAACGATGAAAGTCAACCTTTCCAGGTTCCGGAATATAACGAATGAAGCCAAACTTACTTTTCTGACAGCAGATCGCGAAGCTGAAAATACCTTGGAAAATCCTGAAAATGTGCTTCCTGAATTATCGGATTTTACGGTGCAGAAAAAGTTCGACTACGAAGCTCCGGCCATGTCGTTTTCGCTAATCCGAATAAAAACAAATTAAACTTTGTTAAATAAAACGAGTCTTGAATAATAGTAAGGTGAATTCTGTCATAAGCCTTTAATAATAAACAACTTTAATAAAATGAAAACATCTTCTTTTTTACTAATAACCCTAATGCTGTTTATCTTTACAAATAGCCGGGCACAAGATCAAAAAACCAAAAACCCAATCATTCACGCCGATGTACCCGATGTTTCGATGATTCGCGTTGGCGATAATTATTACATGAGTAGCACTACCATGCACATGGCACCGGGAGTGCCGATTATGAAATCTACGGATCTGGTAAACTGGGAGATGGTGAGTTATGCCTACGATAGGCTGGCAGACAATGATGCCATGAATCTTGATAACGAAAAACGCGCCTATGGAAAAGGATCGTGGGCGAGCTGTATCCGTTACCACAACAATAGGTATTATGTTTCAACATTTTCGAGTACAACAGGAAAAACATATGTTTTCTCATCAAACGACATTGAAAAAGGCGAATGGAAGCGACACGAATTTTCTCCGAGTTTGCACGACAATACCTTGTTTTTCGACGACGATGGCAAAATTTATATGATTTGGGGAGCCGGAAAATTAATGATTGCCGAACTGGAACCTGATTTTTCGGGTGTTAAGGAAGGAACGGAAAAAGTATTGATTGAAAATGCAAGTGCACCGGCAGGCGACAATATTATGCTGCCTGCAGAAGGCTCGCAACTTTTTAAAGTAAATGGAAAATATTACCTGTTTAACATTACCTGGCCGCGCGGTGTCATGCGTTCGGTTGTTATTCACCGGGCCGATAATATTAATGGTCCGTGGGAAGGCCGCCTGGCCTTGCAGGATAAAGGTGTTGCGCAGGGCGGATTAATTGACACACCCGATGGAAAATGGTTTTCTTTTCTTTTCCGCGATTATGGTTCGGTAGGCCGCATTCCGTACTTAGTGCCTGTGAAATGGGAAGATGGATGGCCTGTTTTGGGGGTTGATGGAAAAGTTCCCGATGAACTGGATTTACCGGCAAGCAAAGGATTAATCCCTGGAATTGTGAACTCCGATGAATTTACCCGCAAAAGGAATGATCCAGATCTGCCACTGGTTTGGCAGTGGAACCACAATCCTGTGAATGAACTTTGGTCGGTTCGCGACCGCAAAGGTTACCTCCGGTTAACCACCGGCCGTGTTGACGATAGTTTTGTATATGCAAGAAACACCCTTACTCAGCGAACTTTTGGCCCGGTAAGTTCGGCCAATACATTAATGGATGCTTCGAACATGAAAGATGGCGATTTTGCCGGATTGTGCGCCTTACAAAGAAAGTACGGACAAGTGGGCGTGAAAATGGTTGATGGTGAGAAATTTATTTACATGATCAGCAACGAAACCGATACTCCGGTTGAAATGGAAAGTCTTCCGCTAACACAAAACGAAGTGTTTTTTAAAATCGACTGCGATTTCCGCGACCGCAAAGATATTGCCCGGTTTTATTACAGTCTCGATGGGAAAACATGGACAGCAATTGGAGGTCCGCTAAAAATGGAGTATACCCTGATGGAACATTTTATGGGCTATCGTTTTGGGCTGTTTAACTATGCCACAAAGAATACCGGAGGATACGTTGATTTTGACTATTTCAGAATCATTGATCAGATTTCAGCTGACACTGATAATAAATAAACTGCATTCTTAAAAAACTAAATCAAAATTGTAAAACAATGAAACTTAAAACTTATGTTCTTATACTGGCTGCCCTGTTGGTGGTTCAGTTAGAAGGATTTTCGCAGGATCCTAATTTTCATATTTACCTCTGCTTAGGGCAGTCAAATATGGAAGGAAGTGCGCGTATCGAAGCGCAGGATACTGAAGATGTAGATCCGCGTTTTCAGGTAATGTCAACCATCGATTGCTCCGAACTTGGCAGAACAAAAGGAAGCTGGTACACGGCTGTACCGCCTTTATGCCGTTGCAAAACAGGTTTAACGCCTGCCGATTATTTTGGCAGAACACTGGTTGAAAATTTGCCAAAACATATTAAGGTTGGTGTTATTAATGTTGCCGTTGGCGGTTGTAAGATTGAATTGTTCGACAAGGATAGTTGTGAATCATACGTGGAAACAGCTCCCGGTTGGATGATGGGCATGCTCAAACCTTATGATAACGATCCTTATAGCCGTTTGGTTGAAATGGCAAAACTGGCTCAAAAAGATGGTGTTATAAAAGGCATTTTGTTGCATCAGGGAGAGTCGAATACCGGCGATTCGTTATGGACTGAGAAAGTTAAAGTGGTATACGACAACCTGCTTACCGATCTTGGACTTCAGGCCGAAAATGTGCCTTTACTTGCCGGAGAAGTGGTTGGCGATGACCAGGGTGGCAGTTGCGCAAGTATGAATAAAATTATTGCCACGCTGCCCGATGTAATCCCCAATGCCTACGTAATTCCGTCGGTTGGATGTCCGCAACGTGGCGATGGCCTGCACTTTACCTCCGAAGGTTACCGAATGCTGGGAAAACGTTATGGTTTACGTATGCTCTCGTTGCTTGACTATAAAAGTGCTGCGCCAAAAGTTATCAGAGGCGAGGGTGCTCCCCGGGCAAATGCGGGGCAACGGAATTTTGGTGGTACAATGCTTCCCGGTGGACAACGCCCACCAAGGCCTCCTCGTCCGACACCCGAAATAAAAACCGTTTCGCTGGATGAAATATCGATGAGCGACCCGTTTATTTTTCCTGATAAAACAACACAAACGTATTATTTAACCGGAACAGGTGGACGTCTTTATAAAAGTAAAGACCTGAAAATGTGGACAGGCCCGTATTCTATAATCGACCTCACAGATACCTGGATGGATGGGCATTTTGTGGCTGCTGCCGAAATTCACCAGTTTGGCGATAAATATTACCTCGCCGGAACCTGGAACGACCACGGTAACCCGATTGAACATGTTGCGCGCCGATATACTGTGCCTACCAACCAAACGCAGCTATTGGTGGCCGACTCACCCGAAGGCCCATACAAACCACTGGTTCAGGAATATGATTTTTGCCTTGGACCACGCAATTGGGACATCATCGATGGAACGCTTTACGAAGAGAATGATACCGTTTACATGGTTTTTGTACACGAGTGGACACAACTGATCGACGGTACGATGGATTACATGCCGCTATCAAAAGATTTGACACACCGAACTGCTGAGCCTACCACCATGTTCAGGGCAAGCGAAGCTCCGTGGTCGAAAGAAATGAACAGCATTGGCGAAGCTACTTTTGGAATGAAAATGCCGGGCTGGGTTACCGACGGACCTCAATTGTTTAAAACACAAACCGGAAAACTGGGCATGTTATGGTCGAGCTGGGGCGATACTCGCTATGCTCAGGGTATTGCTTACTCTGAATCGGGAAGTATAAAAGGCCCGTGGGTTCAGGATGAGGATTCTTTTAAAGGCGATAACTCTGGCCACGGTATGATCTTTACCACTTTCGATGGAGAGCGGCTTTTTATCATTCACCATGCCGAAGAAAATGGCCCTCGTAAACCTCAGGTTTATAAAATCGACGACTCAGGTGACAAACTCATTTTGGGCAAAAGATACAAACTGTAACTTAAATCAATAAACCATTAAAATAATCATGAGAAAATTATATATAACATTGGCTGCAATTTTGTTTTGTAGCGTGGTTTCAGCCCAGTTCGCAGGCATCCAACGCGGACAAAAACCCGAACCGCTGCCCGAAGGTTTTAAACCTTCCTCAACAAATACATTTTTGGCGCGTTATCCGGCGGTAAATGCCGAAACACGTGAAGCGATCTTTAAAGTGGTGGCACCTACCGCACAAAAAGTGCAGGTGGATCTGGCCGGAAAAAAATACGACATGACCAAAGATACCAGCGGTGTTTGGACCTGCACGTCGGATCCGCAGGTAGTTGGTTTTCATTACTATGCAATACTGATTGACGGTGTAGCAGTGATGGACCGAAATAGCGAAGCATTTTTTGGCAGCAACTGGGAATCGTCGGGTATTGAAATACCTGAAGGCCCCGAAGGCGATTACTACCGTTTTAACAAAGATATTCCTCACGGGCAGGTTCGTTCCATTCATTACTGGTCGGATATCAATGGTTTGGAGCGCCACATCAATGTGTATGTTCCTGCAGAATATGAAGCCAATCCGAATAAAAAATACCCGGTTTTGTACCTCGTTCATGGCTGGGGCGAAGATGAAAACGGTTGGTCGGTACAAGGTCACATGGCCAATATTATGGACGGATTGATTGAAGCCGGAAAAGCAGAACCTATGATTGTGGTGATGCCAAGTGGCGATATCAAAACCAATTCTGATGTACGCGAAGCTTCAGGAAATGTAACTGAAATTTTTGCCAAAGATTTGGTGCCATACATCGATAATACATTCCGTACAAAGACCGACCGGGAAAACCGTGCTATGGCCGGTTTATCGCGCGGTGGTTTCCAAACCACAATGACCGTATTCGCCAACATGGATATGTTTGCCTGGATGGGAACATTCAGTGGATTTTTTGTTCGTGGTGATGCAGTGGACGCTTTTAACGGTGTGTTTAAAGATGCCGATGCATTTAATTCAAAAATGAACCTGCTTTTCATTAGCACAGGTACCGAAGAACGGAACCCGAAAGATCAGGTACTCGAACTCAAAGAACACGGAATCAATAATATCGTATTTCACGAATCTCAGGGAACAGCTCACGAGTGGCTTACGTGGCGACGGGCATTGAATGAATTTGCACCGCTACTTTTCAAATAATTGAAACATTCAATACACAAGAAAATGTTTGACAAAAACAACAAATTTATAAAAAGAGGCCTGTTCGTCTTCGCGGGAGTTTTAGCCATTGGACTATTTATGGCCTTAAAACCTGCTGAAAATAAAACACCGGTTTCTAAAATTCCAATATACCTGAATACGGCGTATTCGTTTGAAGAACGTGCTGCTGATCTGGTATCGAGGCTGACACTGGAAGAAAAACAAAGCCTGCTTGGAAACAACATGGCGCCGGTTCCAAGGCTGGGTGTAAAAGCCTATAATACCTGGAGTGAGGCTCTGCACGGAGTGTTGGGTTTTGCCGATCCCGGCGCCGGGATTCAGGGACCTACATCCTTTCCCAATAGCGTGGCACTGGGTTCTGCCTGGGATCCTGAACTGATTCAACGCGAGGCTGAAGCTATTTCCGACGAAGCCCGGGCAATTAATGCCACCGGAACAAAAGGCCTTACTTATTGGTCGCCGGTGGTTGAACCAATCCGCGATCCACGATGGGGAAGAACAGGGGAATCGTATGGCGAAGATCCGTTTTTGGTGTCGCAAATTTCAGCTGGTTTTGTTCGCGGGTTGATGGGTGATGACCCGAATTACCTGAAAACCGTACCAAGTGCCAAACATTATCTGGCCAACAACAGCGAATTCGACCGGCACGTCAGCAGCTCGGATATGGACAGCCGCGATATGCGCGAGTTTTATCTGGCACCTTACAAAAAACTGATAGAAGAGGACGATCTGCCTTCCATTATGTCGTCGTACAACGCGGTAAACGGAGTGCCAACTTCTGCAAGCCCGTATTACCTGGATACGATTGTCCGCAGAACCTACGGAATGAAAGGTTACATTACGGGCGACTGTGCTGCCATTGAAGACATTTATACCGGACACTATTATGTTGAAACCGGAGAAGAGGCAACGGCACAGGGCTTAAAAGCCGGCGTTGATTCCGATTGTGGTAATGTATACCAGCGCAGTACCATCGATGCCTATAATCAGGGCCTGATTTCGATGGCCGATATCGACCGCGCACTGCTAAATATTTTTACGATAAGGATGAGAACCGGCGAGTTTGATCCGCATGCACAGGTTCCGTATGCACTGTTCCCGCCAACAACCGTTAATTCGGAGGCGCACAGACAACTGGCAAAAGAAATTGCCACAAAAACTCCGGTGCTCATGAAGAACAATGTGTTGGCAGCTACCAACAGACAGGCGCTTCCATTGTTCCCAAAAGAGTTAGGCAAAATTGCCCTGATCGGGCCACAGGCCGATGAAGTGGAACTTGGCCCGTATTCCGGACGACCGGAAGCCGATAATATGATCACTCCGCTAAAGGGAATTGAAAAATACCTGAAAGAAAAAGGATATGATACTGAAGTTGTGCACAGTTCAGGTGGAAATACTTTAAGTAAAAGTAACCTGCTTTACGTAGCCAATTTTGAACTTTACAAAAGCAACGGTTCGGTAAGTAAACACGATGCCACAAAGTATTCCGCAGCCTCAAAAGGAATAACCGTAGGTTCGGGAATGGGCTCAACCGAACAGGTGAGAACCATTGACGACGGCTCGTGGACAGCCTACGAAAACATCGACCTGGCAGATGTCGACAGCATGGGGATTGTGGTAAACATTCCTACCGAAGGTGGAATTATTGAAGTGCGGGTAGGCTCACCTGATGGAAACCTGGTGGCTACATTAGAAGCTACCGTTGCCTCAGGAAAACGCGCCGGTGGAGTGTATGGCGGAGGAAGCCTGATGAAAATCAAGGTGAACAAACTGGGGGTAACCGAAGCACAAACTTTGTATTTCTGTTACTCGGCACCCAACGATGCACCAATTGATGAAAAAACCATAGAAACGGCTAAAAATGCAGATGTGGCTGTTGTGTTTGTAGGTACCGATGAAAAAACAGCAACTGAAGAGGCCGACCGTCTGACCTTGTTGCTTCCGGGCAACCAGGTTGATCTGATTAAAGCGGTGGCAGCCGTAAATCCGTATACCATTGTTGTTATGCAAACACTGGGATGTGTGGAAGTGGAGGAATTCAAACACCTGCAAAACATTCCCGGAATTATTTGGGTTGGCTACAACGGACAGGCGCAGGGCGATGCCATTGCCAGCATTTTGTTTGGCGATGCTAATCCCGGTGGAAAACTAAACGCCACCTGGTACAAATCGCTGAACGCCCTTCCGCCGATAACCGATTATACACTTCGTGGCGGAGCCAATAAAAATGGCCGTACATTGTGGTATTTCGATAAAGATGTTTCTTACGAATTCGGATACGGATTGTCGTATACCACGTTTGAATACAGCAATTTCAGAATCAGCAAAAATCAAATCGCACCAGACGATAAAATTACCATCAGCGTTGATGTGAAAAATACCGGAATTTACGATGGCGACGAGGTGGTACAGGTTTACATGACAACTCCTGAAAGTCCTGCAGAACTGGAGCGTCCGATCAAACGCCTGAAAGGATTTCAGCGTGTTACCATTCCGGTGGGGCAAACCAAAACCGTTGACATCGACATCAACTGCGCCGACCTTTGGTTTTGGGATTTGGAAGCGGACAAAATTACCTACGATCAGGGAAAATATGTATTCGAAATCGGAACGTCTTCCAAAAATATTAAGGGAACAGTTAGTGCTACAATGAGTGGCAAAGCAAATCCCGAGATTAAAACAGTGGTTGCCGATTGTGGCACGGTTGTACTCCGAAAAGGAGAGACTGCACAAACCAGTGTTACCGCAGCTTTGACCGACGACAGTTTCTACGATATTTCGAAGGCGAAAGTGGTTTACAGCTCCAATAATCCGCTTGTTGCTGAAGTAGACAAAAACGGAAAAGTAACAGCAACCGGAACCGGCGTTGCTACCATCTTCGCGCATGTTACCATCGATGGAAAAACAAAATCCGACGGTTTTCCGGTAAAAGTGATGCCCGATCTGAAAGCGGCATCAATTAAGGTGAATGACAATCCGGTGAAAGGATTCAGCCCGGAGACGGCACAATACAGTTTCCTGATGAAAAGCAGTTCTGATGAGGCACCGGTGGTGGAGGCCTCGGCAAACGATGCGAATGTTGAAGTGAAGATTGAGCAGGCCAATGGCGTGCCGGGAACAGCATCCATTTCGCTGATCGATCACATCACTTTCGATAAAAATGAATACGCAGTGAATTTTGGTGTGGCCTCAGAAAGCGACGAATTTAAATCAGCAGAATTGGGTAAGCAATGGAATATTGTGCGCGGGAATGCGGAGAACCTGAGCCTAACAAAACAAGCAGGCTCGCTGGTGATTACCAGTGCCAAAGGCGGTATTGCCGGCGAAAGTAACGATGCTGAAAACATTGTATTGCAAAGTGCCAACACCGATTGGACCATCGAAACCAAAATTGTATGCTCGCGAAAACCTACAGGATTTTCGGAAAATGCAGGTTTGGTTGCTTATCAGGACGATGACAATTTTGTGAAGTTGGTGTACAAAGCCAGTTTTGGAAGAAGAGGATTCGGCCAGGGGGCAGGAGAGCAACCCGGCGCTGTTGAACTTTCGGTTGAATATGGCGGTGATGAAAAATCGGCAGTGAACATCAGCATAGCTGATATCATAAAAGACAACAACACGCTGGTGTTGAAACTGGTGAAAAAAGGAGATACTTACACCGCTTTGTGCTCTGCCGACGGAAAGAAATATGAAGAAGTTGGAACGGCCAATGTTGTGCTGAAAAATATTCAGGCCGGATTGCTGGCTTGCGACGGTGTGATGCCTGCCCGTATGGCACGTTTCAGAAGATTTATGCAGCAGGATAGCCAGCCAAAATCACCGTTTGATGTGGCTTTTGATTATTTCAAAATTGAAAATAGTGGATTAAAATAAGCACTTTTTATATACAAATTATGAAGAGAAGAAACCCGATATCAAAACTGTTGCAAGCGTTGATGATAGTGGCTGCCTGTTTTGGTTTTGGGTTTTCTTTTTCCTCTGATTTTAATGTTGAAAAAGAAACGGACAACATTTCGGTTACAGCCTTCGGCGATGGATTCATAACTGTTTCAGAAAATGGCGGCATGAACTGGATTTCAGGTGATGGAGAGATTGTGCAGTCGAAAACCATTCAGGATGTAAAGTTCAGCACTGTTGCTGCCAACGAGAGACATGTGGTTTCTGCGGGCAGCGATGGGACAATTTATTGTGTCGACGAGGATAAGGTTTTTAAACCAATTCGCTCGGGGACAGTCAAAAACGTTAATTGCCTGACTTTATTCAAAAACAAAGTTTTGGCAGGCTATAATTCAGGAGAATTACGAATCGGGTCTTTAGACCAAAAACTGGAATTTGCCAACGTGGAACTAACGGGAAACATTCTATCCTTATCATCAAATAAAACTTATTGCTACGGACTTACGAACCATGGCGAAATTTTTTATACCAGCAATGGAACAGAATGGAACGTAATCGATTTTAATGAAACGTACAAAGGGTATTACCAATCGTGTACGTTCAGTAAAATATTGGTCACCCAAAATCAAATTGCAGTAGTGGGGAATAATACCGATGGAGAACCTGTTTTGTATTTTTCATCAAAAGGAAGCGTTTGGACCGAACGCCCGCTAATTTACACCGATGAGGAAGGTTTTAAAGCCAAACTAAATGAAGAACCCCGTGATATTTTTTATGATGCAATGCACGATCAATATCTCCTATTGCTGGAGCAGGGAAGACTAATGACCATTCCATCCTGTTCGCATTGTCATCAGCTTTATAAAATCACGGATGCCGAAATTCACGCGATTTCAGGAAATGACAAAAACATAATTCTTGTAGGCGAGAATGATTACATACAACTAATAAATACTGAATTACTGTGAGTATAGAAGAATGAGAACCGTACAATAAACAATAATCATTCGCCGGCTAAATTCCGTCGAAATAATAACCAAACAAATGAAAAAAATAGTAAAACTTACCTTTTGCCTGATCGCAGTTCTAATGCTTTCAGCAGCAGCTTTTGCGCAACAAAATGCTCGTATCAAAATCGATACCGACCGGCAAATTGATACCATCGATCCGAACATCTACAGTGCTTTTGTAGAACCCATCCGAACGGTGGTTTACGGTAGAATTTACGATCCTGAATCACCGTTTGCCGACGAAAACGGTTTCCGTCAGGATTTTATTGATTTGGTGAAAGAATTGAATGTACGTAGTGTTCGGTGGCCGGGTGGGAATTTTGTTTCGGGCTACAACTGGGAAGACGGAATAGGGCCTAAAGACCAGCGCCCTGCAAAAATGGATTTGGCCTGGAAGCAAATAGAAAGCAACCAGATGGGTACCGATGAGTACGCCAAATTGTGCAGCCTGATTGGAGCCGATAATTTTCTTTGTGTAAACGGCGGAACCGGCACGCTTGACGATGCCCGTCATTGGGTAGAATATTGCAACGGCGAAGCCGGAACTTATTACGCAGATCTGCGGATAAAATATGGTAACGAAAAACCTTTCAATGTAAAATATGTGGGTTTGGGTAACGAAGTGGATGGCCCGTGGCAAATGGGACAAAAAAGCGCCGAAGACTACTGCAAATGGGCGCTGGAAGCCGGGAAACTGATCAGCCTACTGGATGAAGACATTAAGCTGGTGGCATCGGGCGCTTCCTTGTACCGCCCAGGAAACGAGTGGGTAGACTGGAACGAGTATGTCCTGGATAAAATGATTGGAAAAATCGATTATTTGTCGGTACACCGCTATGCAACCGAAGCGCTGCCGGGTGGGCGATCAAACAAAGTTTTTTCCGACCACATGTCATTGGGACTCGATATTGACGAAAAAATTGAAACGACACAGGCACTTATCAAAAAAGCCATGGTGAAATCCGAAACCGAACGTCCGGTTTATATTTCGTTCGATGAATATTCTCCGGGTTTTGGCGGGCTGCTCAGTTCGCTGATGCTTGCACAGCATTTGAATTCTTTCATCCGTCATGCCGATGTGGTTAAAATGGCCAACCTTACCATGATCACCAGCCTGGTTGGAAACAGTCCGGAAGGCGATTTTAAAAACTCTAATTTCCATACCTTCAATCTGTACTCCAATAATGCTGTTGGTATATCACTCGATGTGCACACTGCTTGTGAAAGTTATGATAACGACGTTTTCAAAAACATTCCCTACCTCGATGTAACAGCAGTTTTGAACGAATCAATGAACAAAGTGATTGTAAATGTGGTAAACCGCCACGAAACCGATGCCATTGAAACAAACATCGATCTGCAAAGTGGTGAATACGCCGGAAAAGCAACGGCAAAGCTTATCAATGCTGAGTCGATCGATGCCAGAAATACAAAAGATGCGCAGCCTGTTCAGGTAGAATCAGAACAAATGAGTTTTAACGGGAATACATTAAAATACAGTTTTCCGGCGCATTCATTTACGCAAATTGAAATACCCATTAAATAATTTTAACCGAACGTTATGAATTTCAGACGATTTTCAACCCTGATTTTAATACTAATCTCGCTGTTTGCACTGGCTTTTATTCCACAAAGCCAAATGGCAAAGCAACCGATTTATCTCAACACGGCTTACTCGTTTAAAGAGCGGGCCATCGACCTTGTTTCGCGGATGACTCCCGAAGAAAAACAAAGTCAGTTGGGAAATACCATGCCACCCATTCCGCGGCTTGGCGTAAACCATTACGATGTGTGGGGCGAAGCACTGCACGGAATTATGGGACGAAACAACAACAGCGGAATGACAGCCACTTCGTTTCCAAACAGTGTAGCCGTGGGTTCAACCTGGGACCCGGAGCTGATTAAACGCGAAACAAAAGTAATTTCCGACGAGGCGCGTGGTTTTAACCACGACCTGATTTTTACGCTTACTTACTGGTCGCCGGTAATTGAACCGGCCCGCGACCCGCGTTGGGGAAGAACTGCTGAAACTTTTGGCGAAGATCCGTTTCTGGTTTCTGAAATCGGAAAAGGTTTTATTCAGGGCCTGATGGGCGACGACCCCACCTACCTGAAAACTGTCCCTTGCGGAAAACATTATTTTGCGAACAATACCGAGTTTAACCGGCATTCGGGCAGCTCGGATATGGACGACCGCGATATGCGCGAGTTTTACCTGCTTCCTTACCGGACACTGATTCGCGATTACAATTTACCTTCGATAATGACCGCTTATGGCGCTGTTAACGGCGTTCCCATGTCGGCCAGTAAATATTTGGTGGATACGGTAGCGCGAAAAACCTACGGAATGGACGGATATGTTACAGGCGATTGCGGTGCAATCGACGATATCGTTCGCGGCCATCATTTTACGGATAGTTATGAAGAAGCAGCGGCGCTGGGTTTAAAAGCCGGGGTTGATACCGACTGTGGTGGTGTGTATCAAAACCATGCCCTGAATGCTTTGGAAAAAGGTATGCTTGCTCAGGCCGATATCGATAAAGCACTGATTAATATTTTTACCACCAGGATGCGTTTGGGCGAGTTCGACCCGGAAGAAATTGTACCGTACGCAGGTATAAAACCGGATATTGTGAATGATCCTTCGCACAACGATCTGGCTATTGAAATAGCTACAAAAACACCGGTTCTGCTAAAAAATGAGGTAACGGTTAAACCTGCCGAAAAAGCATTGCCGCTTAATACCAAACACATCAAAAAAATTGCGGTACTGGGGCCACAGGCCGATAAGGTGGAACTGGGTGATTACTCGGGGCCAATTGAACCTCATTTGAGTATCTCGCCGCTTTTGGGAATTCAGAATTATATAAAAGAACATAACCTCGACATTGAAGTGGTTTCTGCATCATCAGGAAATACGGATAGAAATACCGATTTTTTGACTATGAATAGTTTTTCCACCGTGCGTAACGGCGAAGTAGTGGCCGAATTCGATGCTACAAAATATGATGATTCGGCACCCGGATTAATTGTGGCAGCCCGTTTTGGACGAACCTCAATTCGCGGTGTAAAAGATGGCGACTGGACAGCTTACGACAATGTGGATATTACCGATGTTGACTCCATCCGCTTTAACGTGGCAGCCTCCGGAAATGGTGGTTTGCTTGAAGTGCGTGTTAGCTCGGCAACCGGAAATATTCTGGCAACTCAAAAAATTGAGGCCGTTCAGCAAAGCGGTGGATTCCGGGGATTTTCCCGCCCGCAAAATGTGGCGGTAAAAATCAATACGCTGGGAATTTCAGGGCCGCAAACGCTGGTACTGGTTTACCGCGAGGCCGAAAGTCCTGCAACCGATCAGGAAACACTTGAAATGGCTGCTACTGCCGATGTGGTGCTGGTTTTTGTGGGAACCGATCAAACTACCGGCCGCGAAGAATCTGACCGCTTTGCCATTACATTACCCGGAAATCAGAATAAACTCATCGAGGCTGTTGCTGCCGAAAATCCAAATACCATTGTGGTAATGCAAACCATGGGAATGGTAGAAGTGGAGCAGTTTAAAAACAACCCGAATATTCCCGCAATTGTCTGGACCGGCTACAACGGACAGGCACAGGGAACCGCCATGGCGCGCATTTTATTTGGCGATGTAAACCCTGGTGGAAAATTGAATGTTACCTGGCATAAATCGCTAAACGACCTGCCCGGATTTAACGACTATACCTTGCGTGGCGATGGCTCGAACGGAAGAACTTACTGGTATTTTGATAAACCGGTTTCGTATGAATTTGGCTACGGTTTGTCGTACACCACTTTTGAATACAAACGGTTCAGTATCAGCAAAACAAGACTAACACCGCACGACAAAGTTACCGTAAGTGTTGACGTGAAAAATACTGGTGCGGTTGACGGCGACGAGGTGGTGCAGGTATATGTTAAAACACCCGACAGTCCGGCAGAATTGGAGCGCCCGATAAAACGTCTGAAAGGATTTAAACGCGTAACAATTCCGGCAGGGCAGACAAAACGTGTTTCTATTGATATTGATTGCGACGACCTGTGGTTTTGGGATGCCGAAGCTGGTAAAATTACTTTTGACCAGGGGCGTTATATTTTCGAAATCGGAGCATCGTCGAAAGACATAAAAGCCGAACTGGAGACGATTATGAATGGCGAGTACAAACCGGTGTTAACAACCGTAGTGGCCGAAAGCGACAAGGTTATCCTGCGCCCCGGAAATACAGCACAAACCAGCGTTACCGCGGCTATGTCGGATGATAGTTTTTACGATATTTCGAAAGCTGAAATTGAATACAAAAGCAATAATCCGGCGGTGGTTAGTGTGGACGAAACCGGCAAAGTAACCGCTACAGGAGTAGGTGTTGCATCGGTATTTGCTTACGTAACAGTTGACGGGGTAACCGAATCAAGCAGCTTCCCCGTAAAAGTAATGCCCGACCTCAACCCAAAATCAATTTTGGTAAACGGCAAGCCCATCGAAAGCTTCGATAAAGAAGTAAAAGCTTACAGTTATCTGCTGAAAGATAAAACCAAAGTGCCTGAACTGGAAGCAACTGCTGCTGGGAACGGAATTACGGTTGATATTCAGCAGGCAAAACAAATTCCCGGAACTGCCGTGGTGAAATTCATCGACAACATCACACTCGAAAACAACACGTACTATTTCAATTTTGATGTGGAAGCAGTTAGCGACGAGTTTAATGGTGCTGTTGGAAGTCAGTGGCAGTGGATCAGGGAAAATGCTGCAACACACAGCCTCTCGGCAAACGATGGCAGCCTGATTATTACCAGCGAACTTGGCGATGTTTCAGAAGGTACCAACAATGCCAAAAACATTCTGCTGCAAAGCGCCAATAACGACTGGACAGTGGAAGCAAAACTGACAGCCTCACGAATGCCTTCTCAACCTGAGAATGCAGGAATTCTGGCTTACCAGAATGATGATAATTTTGTGAAACTCATGTTTCGTGCGGTAATAAAAACCACACGGCAAAGAGAGCCGCAACCCGGAACCATCGATTTGATGATGGAAGAAAACGGCATTGCAAAATCGCTGGCCTCTTTCAATTTGAAAACCGAAATCACAGGCAACCAGGCCTTGGTACTTAAACTCGATAAAAAAGGAAGTATTTATACGGCTTCGTATTCGTTGGATGGCGATAATTTTGAAGAACTGGGTACCGCAGATCTGGCATTAGAAGACATAAAAGCAGGCTTAATGGTAGGCGACGGGATTATTACCGGCTATATGAAAAGTACGTTCTGGTTTGATTCCGACACAACAAAACCGGATTCGCCGTTTGACGTGGCTTTCGATTATTTCCGGATTACAACCAATGGACTAAAACAGTAAAACATAAACTTTCAACAAACAAATTATGATGTCTAAATTTTTAAACATATTCGTTATTCTTCTGATGGCCAGCGGAATTAGCTTAGCACAATCGTCATCAGAAGTAGTGGAGGATTTTAAACCCTCATCAGTAAATCAGCCCGGAAAGGAGTACCCCATGGTAAATTCCGAAGGACGGGTTCGTGTACAACTTTCGGTACCTGAGGCTAAAAAAGTTCAACTGGATATTAGCGCAGTGAAATACGATTTGGTAAAAGACGAAAACGGTGTGTGGACCGGCGAGTCGGCACCACAGGATGTTGGTTTTCATTACTACCAGTTGTGGGTTGACGGAGCTGCAGTTCCAGATCCAAACAGCCTGTATTTTTACGGAGCCAGTCGCTGGGGAAGTGGTATTGAAATTCCTTCCGACGACCAGGATATTTTTGCTTTAAAAGACGTTCCTCATGGCGATTTACGCGAGGTGCACTATTATTCCAAATCATCGGATAAAGTTCGTCGTGCCTACATTTACACGCCTCCCGGCTACGAAAAAGACCAGTCGAAAAGCTATCCGGTACTGTACCTGCAACACGGTATGGGCGAAAACGAAACCGGTTGGGGAAATCAGGGTCATGCCGGACTGATTATGGATAATTTAATTGCCGAAGGGAAAGCGCTTCCGTTTATCATTGTAATGGAAAACAGCAGCGTAAACTTTGAAAGGCCACGCGGGCCGCGTCCTGAAAGAGGAGCAGAAGCCGATTCAACACAAACAAGGCGACGCGGGCCGATGGGCGGTTTTGATTTTTCTGCCGATTTCAAAAAAGTATTGCTTAACGATCTGATTCCTTATGTGGAAGCTAACTACCGCGTTATTGCCGACCCTGCCCACCGCGCTATGGCCGGATTATCAATGGGAGGTATGCAAACACGTTTGATTACTTTGGCCAATCCCGAGGTATTTACACAGGTTGGCATGTTTAGTGGCGGAAGCATTAGCCCTGAAGATGTTGAAAATTCACCGGCTTTTAAGGAGAATGTAAAACTGTTGTTTGTTAGCTATGGCAGCCACGAGCTCGATAACCGCAGAATGGGTTTTGGCGGCGATCCGAAAGCGAACACCGAAGCATTAAAAGCAGCCGGTATGAACACCCATTTTTATGTGTCGCCCGGAACTGCACACGAATGGCACTCCTGGCGTCGCAGCCTTTATCAGTTTGCTCAACTGGTATTTAAAAACTAAAACCATTTAAAACTTCAAAACTAAGTTTATGAAACGATATTCTTTAATCTTAACGGTATTGCTGGCCTTTTCTGCTGTATTTGCCATCGCGCAAACAGCAGAACAAACAGTAGTTGAGGATTTCAAACCCTCTTCCGTAAATCAGCCCGGAAAGGAATACCCCATGGTGAATTCCGAAGGACGGGTACGCGTTCAAATTTCTGCGCCTGAAGCTGAAAAAGTGCAACTTGATATTAGCGCAGTAAAATACGATTTGGTAAAAGATGAAAACGGTGTGTGGACCGGCGAATCGGCACCACAAGACGAAGGTTTTCACTACTACCAGCTTTGGGTTGACGGAGCCGCTGTTCCCGATCCAAACAGCTTGTATTTCTATGGAGCCAGCCGATGGGGAAGTGGTATTGAAATTCCGGCGTACGACCAGGAGTTTTATGCCTTGAAAAATGTTCCGCACGGTGAGGTGCGCGAGCTTCAATATTTCTCTGAAAGCAACAATACAATGCGCAGGTGTTTTGTTTACACACCTCCGGGTTACGACGAGAATCCTGAAAAACGCTATCCGGTGTTGTACCTGCAACATGGTGGTGGCGAAAACGAAACAGGCTGGTCGAGCCAGGGGCATGCAGGTTTGATAATGGACAACCTGATTGCCGAAGGAAAAACCGTTCCGTTTATCATTGTTATGGACAACGGAAACTGGGCAATGCCAAGGCCACCGCGTAACCGCGAAGGTGGCGAGCGTCCGCGCACATGGCCACCCGAAGGTTGGGCCGATGGTTTTATGAACACCTTGCTGAAAGATATTATTCCGATGATTGACGGGAAATACCGCACCTTGGCTGATGCCGAAAACCGTGCTATGGCCGGTCTCTCGATGGGTGGAATGCAAACACGTGTGATAACGCTGGCCAATCCCGATGTGTTTTCGCATGTGGGAATGTTTAGCGGTGGCAGCATCACCATGGAAGACATTGAGCAACATCCTGATTTTAAGGAAAAAGTAAAACTGCTTTTCATTAGTTACGGAAGCCGTGAGATTGAAAATCCGCGCCCGGGGCCATGGGGAGATCCAAAAGAAAATACCGAAGCACTTAAAAAGGCCGGTATGAACACCCATTTTTATGTGTCGCCCGAAACTGCCCACGAATGGCAAAGCTGGCGCCGCAGCCTTTATCAGTTTGCACCTTTATTATTCAAAAACTAATAAGAAACAAGTTTTGACTAACCCGGGGATTTATCCCCGGGGAAACAAGTTGCAAGAATATATGGGCTTTAGCCCAAATTGTCAGAACTTGAGGACTAAAGTCCGGGAATAGTGCAACTCAAGATCACCGGCATAAATGCCGGCGTTAGTCAACTCTAACAAACTTTCTCAGGATAGAGTAACCAGAAAAAATCAGTTTGGATATTGACAAATACTTCAATAAAAACTTATTATAACCATTTATGAAATACAAGATATTCAGTTTAATAATTGTGCTGGTAATAACAGGCAGCTTTTGCTTCGCACAAACCAGCCAGGTAGAGATAAAAGAAGATTTTAAACCTTCAGTTTTAAACCAGCCCGGAAAAGAATATCCCATGGTAAACTCGCAGGGATACGCACGTTTCCGAATTGAAGCGCCCGAAGCACAAAGTGTGGTGGTGAGCCTTGGTTTGGGCGGAACAAGAGGCGGAACTCCGCTTACAAAAAACGATGAGGGCGTATGGATGGGAACCACTGCCGGCCCAATGGACGAAGGTTTTCATTATTACCATGTTACCATCGATGGTGGTGTTTTTAACGATCCGGGTGCATTGAACTACTACGGTTCGGTACGTTGGGAGAGCGGTATTGAAATTCCGGCACACGACCAGGATTTTTATGCGCTGAAAAATGTTCCCCACGGACATGTTCAGCAGGTATTATTTCCTTCACCAAGTACAGAAACCTCACGCAGGGCTTTTGTCTACACACCTCCGGGTTACGACAAAAATCAGTCGGAGCGCTATCCTGTATTGTATTTGCAACACGGCTGGGGTGAAGACGAAACCGCTTGGATGAACCAGGGACGCGCCAACCTGATTATGGATAACCTGATTGCGGAAGGTAAAATCGATCCGTTTATTATTGTGAATACCTATGGAATGACCAACGAAATTAAGTTTGGAGGCTTGCGCAATTTCGACATCACTCCGTTTCAAACGGTTTTGGTAGATGAACTGATTCCTTATGTTGACGAGCATTTCCGTACAATACCTGATCAGGCACACCGTGCAATGGCCGGCCTTTCGATGGGAGGTATGGAAACAAAAGATATCACCTTAAACAAACCGGAAGTGTTTTCGCATTATGCCCTGCTAAGTGGCGGTGTTTATGCTCCTGAAGATTTGAAAGATCATTCAAACCTGAAACTGGTATTTATCAGCTGCGGTAGCAAAGAACGTCCGGATGGTGTTAAAAATGCGGTTGTGGCGTTAAAAGATGCCGGTTACAATGCGGTTTCTTATGTTTCCGAAGGTACTGCCCACGAGTTTCAAACCTGGCGCAGAAGTTTGTATCAACTGGCTCCGCTGCTTTTTAAAGAATAAGGTATGAAGAATATATTCTTAATTGCAGCTTTATTTATCAGCGGAATTTGTGTCGCTCAGGATGTGGTTGAAGATTTTCAGCCGTCGTCGGTAAATCAGCCAGGCAAACAATATCCCCAGGTGAATTCTGAGGGCCGGGTTCGTGCACAGATTTTGGCACCCGAAGCCAACAACGTGAGGCTCGATATTGGCGGCGTAAAATATGAAATGGTAAAAGACGAAAACGGTGTGTGGACCGGTGAATCGGAACCGCAGGATGTTGGTTTTCACTACTACCAGTTAAATGTTGATGGCGCTTCCGTTCCTGATCCCGGAACCAAATATTTTTATGGTGCCGGCCGCTGGGGAAGTGGTATCGAAATTCCGGCAGAAGACGAGGATATTTACGCGCTAAAAGATGTACCGCACGGTTTGGTTAGCGAACAAACCTATTTCTCAGAAATTACACAATCATTTCGTCGTTGTTTTGTTTATACGCCTGCCGAATATGCTGAAAATCCTGAAAAACGTTATCCGGTATTGTATCTTCAGCACGGAAGTTTTGAAGACGAAACCGGATGGCCCGGACAAGGACATGCCAACCGCATTTTGGATAATCTGATTGCAGCGAATAAGGCGGTGCCCATGATTATTGTAATGGACAACGGTTATGCCTACAAACCACAACCTTCAGGGGGTGGTCGTCCGGCAATGGTTTTCGAAGAAGTGATGCTCAACGAAATCATTCCAATGATCGATAAGCGTTTCCGCACGATTGCCGATCGCGAACACCGTGCTATTGCCGGTTTGTCGATGGGCGCCAACCAAACCATGCGGATTTGTATGAATAACCTCGATAAGTTTGCTTATTACGGTGGTTTTAGCGGTACTTCAAATTATCCGAGTTCCGACGAAATAAATGTGGAAACTTTTTTAAACGGAGCCTTCAAAAACGGAAAGTCTGTAAATGAACAGCTAAAAGTTTTCTGGCTGGGTTTGGGAACCAAAGAACCCGAACCTTTTCCCGGCTCAGTTGGTGCTTTCCGCAACATGCTCGAAAAACAAGGCATTGATTATGTGTATTACGAATCGCCCGAAACTGCCCACGAGTGGCAAACCTGGCGGCGTAGTTTACATCAGTATGCACAGTTGCTTTTCAAATAAAAACTGAATAATGAAATATATACTCAATAAAACTGATTTCAGGCGAGCAAAGCTGTTGGTCGTGTTTTGTTTGCTGGCTGGTTTTCTTTCGGCACAAATGCCCGAAAATGCCATTCCGGCACCTACCAATAACAACGCCAACCAGTGCCCGTGCATCATGCCCGATAACTCGGTGGTGTTCCAGGTAAAAGCGCCCAACGCCCAAAAAGTGCAGATCGACCTTGGTAAAAAGTACGACATGGAAAAAGGTGCGGATGGAATATGGACGGTTCAAACCGAGCCTATTGTTCCCGGCTTTCATTATTACTTTTTGGTGATTGATGATGTGCCGGTTGCCGATCCGGCGAGCCAGTCGTTTTACGGAACCGGAAAAATGACCAGCGCCATTGATATTCCTGAGGAAGGAGTGGATTTTTATGAAATTAAAGATGTTCCGCACGGCGCTTTAAGTTCGAAATACTATTATTCGGATTACACCGAAAGCTGGAGGCACCTGTTTGTTTATACGCCTCCGGGCTACGATAAAAATACCCGTGAAAAATATCCGGTGGTTTATATTCAGCACGGTGGTGGCGAAGATGAAACCGGCTGGGCTGTGCAGGGAAAAACCGATATTATTCTGGACAACCTGATCGCTGAAGGAAAAGCCAAACCAATGATTGTGGTAATTTCCAACGGAAACGTTAGGGCACCCGGCGGAGGTTTTGGTGGTTACAGCAGCCAGGGAATGGCTCCTTTCAAAGAAGAAATGACGAAAAATATTGTTCCGTTTATCGATAAGAACTACCGTACACTGACGGATGCTAAAAATCGTGCCATTTGCGGACTCTCGATGGGAGGCGGGCAATCATTTTATGTGGGCCTCGAAAGCCCTGCGTTTTTTGGCTCTGTTGGTGTATTTAGTTCCGGGCTGTTTGGCGGAATCAGAACTTCGGGAAGTGGTTTTGATGCCGAAAAAGAAATTCCGGGACTTTTATCCGAGTCGGAAAAATTCAATAAAAACCTGGATTTATTCTATATTTCGTGTGGCGAGCAGGACATGCGTATTGAGCATACCAAAAAGGCGGTAAAAACAATGCGCGATAGCGGCCTGGATGTGGAGTTCAATTCTTTTCCCGGCGACCATGAATGGCAGGTTTGGCGAAAGTCATTACACGATTTTGCATCAAGAGTATTTCAGTAAAAAATTAAAATCTAAATTATGAAACGAACATGAATTTTTATTCTTCAAATTATCAAAAAGGAAGAATTAAAATTCATCGAGAGTTACATCGAATACAAATAAATTAAACAATCTTAATGAGATGAAACGAATAAAACATCTGTTGCTGGTTTTTATAACTGCTTTGTTTGTGTGCCCGATACTTTCGCAAGCACAGCAGGCCAATGTTAACCTCGATTATAATCCGCAGAAAGATACTGAAGGACTGATTCCTTTTAGTGCGCCTTTAAATTCACCTGAAGTGCACGACGACCATACGGTAACTTTTCGCTTAAAAGCACCCGAAGCCAAGGTGGTTGCAATTACCGATGGAACGATTCTTACTGCTCTTGGCAGAGGTCGTGAGCCACTTCCGCTTGTAAAAGGAGAAGATGGAATTTGGTCGGTAACCGTGGGGCCTTTTAAGCCCGATATGTATGCTTATCATTTTAATGTTGATGGCATGCAGATTTGCGATCCGAGCAATACAATGGCTGCTTTTACGGCCATGCCGCCTTATAGTCAGTTGATCGTTCATGGCGATGGCCCGGCGTATTACGATGCCAAAAACGTACCTCACGGAAACGTTACGCGCCACATTTATCATTCGGATGTTACCAAAGGCGAGCGCGAAATGTATGTGTATACTCCTCCGGGTTATGATGCTTCTAAAAAATATCCGGTGCTTTATCTTGTGGGTGGTAGTGGGGAATTGCCATCGAACTGGATTTACGACGGCCGTGCCAACCTGATTCTTGATAATCTACTGGCCGAAGGGAAAGCAGAACCGATGATCATTGCCATTCCGAACAACCAGGTGATTCACCGGAATCATCCGCAGCATACCGAGCTCACTTTCGATATTTTTGAAAAAGAACTGCGTAACCATGTTATTCCACTGGTTGATGCAAGTTACAGCACCATTCAAAGTCCAAAGGGACGCGCCATTTCTGGTTTGTCGATGGGTGGACGCCACAGCATGTTTATTGGCTTCCGTTCGCTTGATTTGTTTGCAAACTTCGGAATTCTCAGCGCTGGTGACGCAACTGCCGAAACTACGCTCGAACATTTTCTGACCGATCCGAAGGTTAATGATAAAGTAGATTATCTTTTTATCGGACAGGGAACGGAAGAAGCCAATGGATTTTTTAACCGAAGAGTTGAAGGATTGTGTAAGGCACTTGACAATCACAATATTGAATATGAATATTATGTGGGCGGCAGTGGTGGCCATGATTGGTCAACCTGGCGTCACTTGTTGTATTACCGGTTCCTTCCAAATCTCTGGAAATAGCGAACAAAATAATAATTACCCTTCGACTACGCTCAGGGTGACCGTCAGACTGAGCGTAGTCGAAGTCTGATAATACAAACTAAAAGACTGAAATTTAATAGCTATCAATAATGAAAAAAACATTCTATTTAATTGCATTCGCAATCATTGTTTTAATGAATGCTTGTTCTCAGCTTCCGCCCGAGCAGGTAAAAGTTGAACAGGGAATTGTAGAAGGAACCATTGAAGATGGGCTTCGGGTTTTTAAAGGCGTGCCGTTTGCCGCACCTCCGGTTGGCGATTTGCGCTGGAAAGCACCACAACCTGCCGAAAAGTGGGAGGGAGTAAAAGAAACCAAAGAATTTGGGCCTTCTCCAATGCAAGGGGGTAATCCTCCGGCTGGAAAAAGTGAAGACTGTTTGTACCTGAACATCTGGACTCCGGCAATGTCGGCCGAAGAAAAACTGCCTGTGCTTGTTTGGATTTACGGCGGCGGTTTTAGTGGCGGCGCAACTTCGTATTACGACGGAACCATATTGGCAAAAGAGGGTGTTGTTTTGGTAAGTGTTGCATACCGAGTAAATCAGTTTGGCTTTTTGGCGCACCCCGAATTGAGTGCCGAAAGCCCAAATCATGTCTCAGGAAACTACGGTATTCTCGACCAGATTGCCGGTTTACAATGGATACAGGATAACATTGCCGCTTTTGGTGGCGATCCTTCGAAAGTTACCATCTTTGGCGAATCAGCCGGTGGTATTTCAGTAAGTATGTTGTGTGCCTCGCCTTTGGCAAAAGGTCTTTTTAGCGGTGCCATTTCGCAAAGTGGAGGTTCGTTTGGCCCGACGCGTCCAAGAACGTTCCCGGGCGAAAACATGAAAACACTGGAAAAGGCAGAAGCCGATGGCGTGGAGTACATGCAAAAAGCAGGCGTTTCCAGTTTGGCCGAACTTCGTGCTTTGGATGCCGACGAAGTGCCAAGCGGTTTTGGTATGGCCGGAGGTTGGCCAATTGTTGATGGTTATGTAATCCCCGACGATCAGTATAAACTTTACGAAGAAGGAAAATACAACGATGTGCCTGTGCTTATCGGGTACAATTCGGATGAGGGAGCAAGTTTCTCGCGCGAAAGGGAACCCGAACAATATTATGCCGGTGTAAGAGCGCGGTACGGAAAATTTGCCGACAAACTAATTGAAGCTTATCCGGCAGGTGAGAATACGGTTCCTAAAACCGCACGCGACCTGTCGCGCGATGCCGCTTTTGGCTGGCATACCTGGAGTTGGGCGCGATTGCAATCGGAAACCGGACAATCGGATGTGTATTTGTACTATTTCGATCAGCATCCCGATTATCCTGAAGATTCACCTCGTTACGGTTATGGTTCGCCACATGGGCAGGATGTTGCCTTTGTGTTTGGATTGAAGCCCGAAGATAAACATGAAAATGAGTCAGACCTGGCACTTTCGGAAGTAATGGTTGATTACTGGACCAACTTTGCAAAATATGGCGATCCCAATGGTGAAGGAGTTCCTGAATGGCCGGTTTTCAGCAACGAAAATCCGGATGTGATGTACTTAAAAGGGGCAACACCTTTTGTGGGAGAGGTTCCAAGTGCAGCGTCGTTGGAGGTGCTGAACGAGTACTTTGAGTGGCGACGTTCGCCCGAAGGCAAAGAATGGGTAAATAGCCTGGAATAATTATAGATGTATAAATTATAAATCAGAATTAAAATGAAGAAAATACACGGAGTTTTATTTTTACTAATTGCATTGGCGGCAGTGTTTGCCAATCAGCTTACAGCACAGGAAAGTACTTCGCGTGTGGTTGAAGACGGCGGAACCGGAGAATACAAAGCCATTATGATTTCTGAGCCTTCGCTGGCAACACACACTGTTTTCCGTCCACAGGATTTAAGCGTTTTTGGCAAGAAAAGCAAATTGCCTGTTATTGCCTGGGGAAACGGAGCTTGTGCCAACTCGCCATGGGAGCACATTAACTTTCTGAACGAAGTGGCATCGCATGGATTTTTAGTGATTGCCATTGGCCCGATGCCGGCAGAAGGCGAACGTGGCGGTGGCCGTTCACAATCGTCGCAGTTAACCCATGCCATTGATTGGGCTATCGCACAAAACAACGACAAAAACAGTCCGTATTACAAAAAAGTAAATGTGGAAAACATCGCCGTAAGCGGAATGTCATGTGGCGGATTACAAACCCTTGAAATGGCACCCGACCCACGTGTAACAACAGTGGTGGTGTGCAACAGCGGTGTTTTACCAACTCCGGGCGGAGGTATGCCGGGAATGCCGGCTTTGGAAAAAGAAGACCTGAAAAAGTTACATACCCCTACGCTCTACCTTTTGGGTGGCGAAACGGATATTGCCTACAACAACGGAATGGATGACTACAAACGTATAAACCATGTACCGGTATATGTGGCAAATTTGGATGTGGGCCATGGTGGAACTTATCGTGAACCACACGGAGGCGAATTCGCAAGAGTGGCAACAGCCTGGTATCAGTGGCAAATGAAAGGCGATAAGGAAGCATCGAAAATGTTTGTAGGCGACGACTGCGGGTTGTGTAATGATGATGAATGGAAATTTGAATCGAAAAATTAGAACTTAAACGGGGGCCTCAAAATGTAATATGCAACAGAACCGGAAGCGGATTGTTGCGTATTCCATTTTGAGGCCTTTTTATTCATAAATTTGCTTAAAGGCTTGCTGGCTGGGGCTAATTCCAACGGAATTTTCAAATAATATCTAAAATTAGAATTAGATTATCTAAAATAAAAAATATAATCGGTGATATTGAGGTTACTTTAATTTTTGAAAGAATCGTTTGTTTCCGAAGTCAGATGAAATGAAAGAAGCAGGCGGTTGGTGAGAGAGAGATATATAGAAAACTAAATCAATTAAAACTAATTCAAACAGATGGTGAAAAATTATATTCTGGCAATATTTTTTATTCTTATTCTTGGCCCAATCACAGCACAACAAAATCAGATAACAAGTCCTGATGGAAAACTTGTTGTTTCAGTAAAAATAGATAATGGAGTACCTGTTTACGGTGTTTTGTTAAACGGTAAAACTTTCATAAAAGAATCGCCTCTTGGAATGGAAACCAATATTGGCGATTTTACCCAGGAACTTACCCTTTCCGAATCGATTGAAAGAAGTGAGATAAACGACTCATACGAACTTCGAAACATCAAACAAAGCAAGGTAGATTACAAGGCTAACGAAGCTGTTTTTTCATTTCAGAAAGATGATAAAACAGTTTTAGATGTTGTCTTTCAGGTAAGCAATAACAATATAGCCTTTCGCTATAAAGTGCATCCGCAAAAAGAAACCCGGAGTTGTGTGGTAAACAGCGAATCAACAGGATTTGTTTTCCCTGAAGGAACCACAACCTTTTTGTGTCCGCAAATGAAACCCATGACCGGTTTTGCCCGCACCGCTCCAAGTTACGAAACAGATTATACCCTCGACGATGAAATGGGGAAAAACGGATGGGGATTTGGATACACTTTCCCATGTCTGTTTAAAGTGAACGATGCCGGTTGGGTACTGATATCGGAAACAGGAGTCGACAGCCGTTATTGTGCCAGCCGCCTGGTTGGAAATGAAGACAAAACCTACTCGATTGCCTATCCTTTACAAGAAGAAAATAACGGAAACGGAACAAATACTGCCGGAATTCCCTTGCCGGGTTTTACTCCATGGCGAACCATTACGGTTGGCGAAACACTGGCACCTATTGTAGAAACCACCATTCCTTTCGATGTTGTGGAGCCACTTTACGAAGCCTCACAAGAATATAAATACGGAAGTGGAAGTTGGAGTTGGATCATAAAAATGGACGGTGCAACAACTTTTGATGTTCAAAAAGAATACATTGATTTTAGTGCTGCAATGGGATTTGAAACCGTTCTGGTAGATGCCTTATGGGATACGCAGATCGGTCGCGAAAAAATTGAAGAACTGGCAAAATATGCTGCCTCGAAAGATGTTGCCTTGTATTTGTGGTACAATTCGAACGGGTACTGGAACGATGCTCCGCAGGGACCACGCGGAATTATGGATAATACCATTATCCGACGCAAAGAAATGGCGTGGATGCAACGAATTGGAATTCGTGGTATTAAAGTTGATTTTTTTGGTGGCGACAAACAGGTAACCATGAAGGTGTATGAAGACATTTTATACGATGCCAATGATTACGGTCTGTTGGTTGTTTTTCACGGTTGTACCTTACCACGTGGATGGGAACGCATGTTCCCGAATTTTGCTTCTTCCGAAGCCGTTCGTGCCAGCGAGAATCTGCATTTCGGTCAACGAAGTTGCGACCTCGAAGCAACAAATGGCTGTCTGCATCCTTTTATTCGCAATGCCGTTGGTAGCATGGATTTTGGCGGAAGCGCCCTAAACGAGTTTTACAATGCCAACAATACGCCGGGAAGAGGAACAAAACGAATGACTTCGGATGTTTATGCCCTGGCAACAGCTGTTTTGTTTCAAAGTGCAGTTCAGCATTTTGCACTGGCACCCAACAACCTGACTGATGCCCCCGAATGGGCCATTAATTTTCTGAAAGAAGTACCTACCACCTGGGACGAAGTACGTTTTATCGACGGTTATCCCGGGAAATATGTGGTTTTGGCACGCAGACATGGCGATACCTGGTATGTGGCTGGTATAAACGCACAAAAAGAAACCCAGGAGTTAACGATAAAGCTGCCAATGATAGCTGCCGGAAGTAACTACCGGATTTATAGTGACGATGCAGCGTTGAATGGAAAGCTTGAAACGGAACGACTGGCTAAAAGTCAAGAAATAAATATTTCGATTCCGGGCAATGGCGGGCTACTGATCGTAAACCAGAAATAAAAATCGACAAAAAGAAATTTAAAGAGGATGATTAAGTTACTGACAGCACTTTTTGTTTTTGTTTTAATAAGTACCGGAGTAGGGGCTGAAAATGGTCACAAGTTGTGGCTGAGAGCCAATAGCACTATCCCGGTTGAAGTGAGGTGTTCAAAAAAATCACCTACCATCGACATTGCAATTAACGAACTTAAGAATGGCTGGCAGGGAAAAGCCGGTGAGCTTATTGAGTTGAAGATTGTAAAAGATGACCTGTTGGAAAACGATGGTTTTCGTATAAACGATAAAAGTATACAAGCCAAAACTGACGCAGGCTTACTATATGGCGCTTTCGAAATTTTACGCAGGCAACAAAGCGGTGAATCAATAGCTGAAGAAATTGTAAATCCGTCGTATAATTTGCGTATACTAAACCATTGGGATAACCTGGATGGAAGCGTTGAACGTGGGTACGCCGGACGTTCCATTTTTTGGCGTGGAATCGATTCGCTGGAAGTTAGTTCAGGCGATTTAAACCTTTGGAAAGAGTATGCCCGGGCCAATGCTTCGGTAGGAATTAATGCAACGGTACTGAACAATGTAAATGCTTCACCATCCGTATTAACAGCACCTGTTTTGGAGCGGGCAAAAGCTGTTGCCGATGTGCTGCGCCCTTACGGAATAAAAACTTACCTGGCTGTTAACTTTGCTTCGCCTGAAGTAATTGGTGGCCTTGAAACTGCCGACCCTTTTGATCCTGCTGTAAAAGCCTGGTGGAAGGAGAAAGTAAAAGAAATATATACGTTAATTCCCGATTTTGGTGGTTTCCTGGTAAAGGCAAACAGCGAAGGACAGCCGGGACCACAAAACTTTGGGCGTAACCACGCCGACGGTGCCAATATGATGGCCGAAGCGCTAGAACCTTACAACGGAATTGTAATGTGGCGTGCCTTTGTTTATGATCCATCGGATGAAGACCGTGCCAAACAAGCGTACAATGAATTTTTGCCACTGGACGGCCAATTTCATGATAATGTGATCATTCAGGTAAAAAACGGTCCTATCGATTTTCAGCCGCGCGAACCGTTTAGCCCCTTATTTGGTGCAATGAAAAAGACAACTGTAATGCCCGAATTGCAGGTTACAATGGAATATCTCGGACAGTCGGTGCATCTGGTTTTTCTGGCTACTATGTGGGAAGAATTTCTAAAAAGCGAAACCTGGCAGGAAGGTGCAGGCAGTACGGTTGCCCGTTGCACCGATGGCAGTATTTTCAATCAGAAATACAGCGCTATTGCGGGCGTTGCAAACATCGGGCTCGATGCCAACTGGTGTGGTCACGATTTTGCTCAGGCCAACTGGTATGCTTTCGGGCGGCAAGCCTGGGATCATTCGATTAGCAGCGCACAAATAGCCGATGAATGGTTGAAACTTACGTTCGGGCCACAAAATATTGATAAAGAAACAAGCTCTTATGACCTGGAGTGGAATCTGTCGTTTTTACAACCCGTGAAACAAATGATGCTCAACAGTCATGAAGCTACTGTTAATTACATGATGCCTTTGGGGCTTCATCATATTTTCTCCGCACACGCACATTACGGCCCCGGGCCATGGTGGGCTCCACGTGGTATGCGTGCAGACTGGACTCCTCCGTATTATCATCAGGCCGATTCTTTAGGAATTGGATTCGATCGTACGGCTTCGGGTAGCGATGCAATTAGCCAATATCACGAGCCGCTTGCCGGCCAGCTAGCCGACCTGAATACCTGTCCCGAAGCGTATTTGCTTTGGTTTCACCATGTTTCGTGGGATCATAAAATGAAAAATAACAGAACGCTTTGGAATGAGCTATGCTATCGGTACGACGATGGAGTGAAACAAGTGCGCGAATTTCAGCGGGTTTGGGACAAGGCAGAACGTTTTGTCGATACGGAACGATTTGCAGCCGTTCAGCATAAACTTACGGAACAGGGCATGAATGCACAGGAATGGAAAGACGCCTGTTTGCTGTATTTTCAGCAATTCAGTAAACAACCAATCCCTTATGAACTGGAACGACCATTATTTAACCTGGATGAGCTGCTCGAACGTGACAGACAGCGGGTTCGACGAAGTCGGTAGTTAGAATCACAAGTTGAAAATAATTATACCTATAACCTAATTAAAATGAATTTCAAAAAATACTTTATCCTTGCCCTGCTCTTTGTAGTACCGGCATTTACGGTTTTGGCACAAAATCCAATAATCAGAGATCAGTTTTCAGCCGATCCTACGGCACGTGTAATGAACGGAAAGGTTTACGTTTTTCCTTCGCACGACATTCCGGCTCCGCCTAATAAGAACCTGCGCGAGAACTGGTTTTGTATGCCCGATTACCATATGTTTTCATCTGAAGATCTTTGCGATTGGAATGACCATGGCGTAATTGTTAGCCAGAATAAAGTGGCTTGGGTTGATTCTACCTCATACAGTATGTGGGCACCCGATTGTATCGAGCGTAACGGAAAATATTATTTCTACTTTCCGGCCAATAAAAATGTAGCCGGCCCCAACGGCCGCAAAGGTTTTGGAATTGGAGTGGCCGTTGCCGATAAGCCTGAAGGACCTTACGTTCCGGAGGAAAATGCGATTGAAGGTATTTTTGGTATCGATCCAAATGTTTTGATCGACAAAGACGGACAAGCTTATTTGTATTATTCGATGGGCAACATATACGTGGCAAAACTAAAAGAGAACATGACAGAACTGGCAACGAAGCCGGTTGCCATTGCCAATTTGCCTGAAAGGGGGATGAAAGAAGGCCCGTTTGTTTTTGAGCGAAACGGAAAGTACTACCTTACTTTTCCGCATGTGGAAAACGATACCGAACGGTTGGAGTATGCCATGGGCGATAGCCCCGAAGGGCCTTTTACGATGACCGGAGTAATTATGGATGAATCGGAAACAGGATGCTGGACCAACCATCATTCGTTGGTTGAATATAACGATCAGTGGTATTTGTTCTATCACCATAACGATTATTCACCTCATTTTGATAAGAACCGTTCGGTGTGTATCGACAGCCTGTTTTTTAATGCCGACGGAACCATTCAAAAAGTTATTCCAACAAAACGAGGTGTAGGTGTCACCCCGGCATCCGGTAAAATTCAGCTCGACCGTTACAGCGCAATAAGCGAAAATGGCGCAACAATAGCTTTTAACGATACCACCAATACTTTCGCAGGTTGGAAAACTACGCTGGCCAATAAAGGTGCCTGGATTTCATACAACACGGTGAACTTTGAAAAGAAAAATACTGGAAAAGTGGTATTGAATGCAGGTGCTTTAAACGGTGGAAAAGTTGAATTGAGAATTGATGCAGTGGATGGCCCTGTTCTGGCCGAAATAAATGTGCCGGAAAGTAAAGAGATGACTATGTCAAAAACAAAAATAAGAAAAGTTGAACCCGGTATCCATAATATTTTTGTGGTGGCGGCCAATGATAATCCGGTAGAAATTGACTGGATAAGTTTTGAATAGAACAAGAAGAAATGCCTCTTTGTAAGAAGAGGGTTAATAATCTGGAAAGATGAAAAGATTTGTATTTTTATTATTCATTGCCTTTTGTGCCTGTGCACAGCAACAACCCGAAGACGAAACTTTACTTAAGCTGCGCTACGATAAGCCGGCAGAACAGTGGGTTGAAGCACTTCCGGTAGGAAACGGACGTTTGGGGGCGATGATTTACGGAAACCCTGAAAACGAAATTATTCAGTTAAACGAGAATACCATTTGGGCCGGACAACCCAACCGAAACGATAATCCGGATGCAAAAGGATCGTTAAAAAAGGTGCGTCAGTTGATTTTCGATGGAAAATACAAAGAAGCACAGGATCTCGTAAATCGTGATTTTATTACTAAAAAATCGCATGGAATGCCTTACCAAACAGCTGGGAATCTGAAGTTGAGTTTTAAAGGGCACCAAGATGTTAGCAATTATTCGCGCGAATTGAATCTGGAAACGGCTGTGGCTTCATCAAGCTACCAGGTTGGCGAAGTAACTTATAAAACGGAAGTATTTTCATCTTTCCCCGATCAAGTTATTGTGGCGCATATTTCTGCAGATAAATCAGGTGCATTGAACTTTTCGGCAACGCTTGACCGGCCCACTAAAGTAACGGTTACCACCAGCGGCAACGACGAGTTGGTGATGACAGGAGTTACCAGTAGCCATGAAGGAGTAAAAGGAGCTGTAGAATTTGAAACCCGGGTAAAAATAATAAACGATGGAGGAGAAGTTACAGCCGATGAATCGGAGCTGACTGTGAGTAACGCAAAAGCGGCAACCATCATTATTTCGATGGCCACCAATTTTAACAATTACAACGATATTAGTGGAAATGCCAACGAGCGTTCAACCCAATATTTGCAGGCAGCCATCCAGAAAAAATACAAGGATTTATTAGACGATCATATCGCTGATTACCAGAGCTATTTTAAACGAGTTGATCTTGATTTGGGAGAAACCGAATCGGTTAATAAAATGACGGATGTTCGGGTGGAAGAATTTGCGACCGTAGACGATCCGCAACTGGTGGAGCTTTATTTTCAGTTTGGCAGGTACCTACTTATTTCATCGTCGCGCCCCGGCGGGCAACCCGCCAATTTGCAGGGGATTTGGAACGACCAGTTAATGCCGCCGTGGGACAGTAAATACACGGTTAATATTAATGCCGAGATGAATTACTGGCCATCGGAAAATACCAACCTGAGCGAATTGAATGAACCGCTTATTCAGATGGTAAAAGAATTATCGGAAACCGGCCAGAAAACTGCGCAGGATATGTACGGCGCCAATGGCTGGGTATTGCACCACAATACCGATATCTGGCGTATTAACGGGCCAATTGATGGCGCTACCTGGGGCATGTGGCTAATGGGTGGTGCATGGTTATCGCAGCATCTTTACGATAAATATGCTTATAACGGAGATACAGAATACCTGAAAAGTGTTTATCCGGCAATGAAAGGAGCAACATTGTTTTTCCTCGATTTTTTGATTGAAGAACCTGAAAATGGATGGCTGGTGGTTTCGCCTTCTGTTTCACCCGAAAATACTCCGGCAGGACACGGTTCAAATATTGCCGCCGGAACAACCATGGATAATCAGCTGCTTTTCGATTTGTTTTCGATAACTGTGAAAGCCGCTGAGGTTTTAGAAACTGATACAGCCCTGGTGGAAAAAATAAAGGCTACCATGCAGAAACTGCCTCCCATGCAAATTGGAAATTGGGGTCAACTGCAGGAGTGGATGTACGATTGGGATAATCCCAACGATCATCACAGGCACATATCGCATTTATTTGGACTTTACCCTTCCAATCAAATATCGCCATATCATTCACCCGAATTATTTGAGGCTGCACGCACTTCGTTGGTAGCCCGCGGCGACGAATCAACCGGTTGGTCGATGGGATGGAAAGTAAATCTTTGGGCACGTTTGCTCGATGGTGATCATGCCTACAAACTAATTACCGACCAGCTAAAACCTGTTGCACGTAGCGGCAGAAGAATGAGCGGTGGTACTTATCCGAACCTGTTTGATGCGCACCCGCCTTTCCAGATTGACGGGAACTTTGGTTGCACAGCAGGAATTGCCGAAATGTTGATGCAAAGTCAGCACGGAGCCATTCACTTGCTTCCGGCTCTTCCGTCAAAATGGAGTAAAGGATCGGTGAGCGGATTGGTGGCTCGGGGAGGTTTTGAAGTGGACATTAAGTGGGAGAATGGCGAAGTACAAAGCGCGGTTATCCGATCGAAACTGGGCGGAAATTGCCGTATTCGTTCTTATATTCCTTTAAGTGGTGACGGTTTGAAAGAGGCTACCGGCGAAAATCCAAATCAGTTTTATTCCATTCCTAAAATAAAGGAGCCAAAAGTAAATGCTGAAGAAGTGAAACTGCCGGAGTTGAAAAAAGTGTATGAGTATGATTTGGAAACAATTGCCGGTCAGGAAATACTTCTAATGAAATTATAGCATGCAAGAAAAAATAAATAGCTTAAAACCTACGATGATGAACATGGGAAGAACACTTTGTCTCTTCGTTACTGTACTGCTGCTTTTACCGGCAACCAATATATTCGGCCAGCAGCAGGATAATAAACAAGGGGCCTATTACACCGGTAAGTACCGAAACCTTTTTGCAGAAGCCGGGTATGCACAAAAAGACATTGATGAGAAATTGAAAAAAGCATATTCCGATCTTTTTGAGGGGCCTAATCGCATTTATTTCGAGGTTGAAGATTCGCTGGCTTACGTTTCGGATATTAAAAATAAGGATGCACGAACCGAAGGCCTTTCGTATGGTTTGATGGTGGCTGTTCAGTTCGATAAAAAAGAAGTGTTTGATAAACTTTGGCGATGGAGCAAAAAGTATATGCAGCACCAGTCGGGGCCACGCGAAGCCTATTTTGCATGGAGCGTTAATCCGGAAACAAATAAAATGAACTCGGTAGGATCAGCTTCGGATGGCGAGCTGTATTTTGTAACCTCACTGTTGTTTGCATCAAACCGTTGGGGCAACGATACCGGAATTGATTATTACGCCGAAGCACGCCGTATTTTAGACGCTATGTGGGAAAAAGACGGCTCCGAGAGAATACATCACATTATCAATGTTGAGCACAAGCAAATTAGCTTTGTTCCCGAAGGGGATGGTTACAACTGGACAGATCCTTCGTATCATGTACCTGCATTTATGGAAGTATGGGCTGATTTTGCCAATGACGGACACGAGCAGTTTTACCGCGATTGTGCCGATACTGCGCGGGTTTTTCTTCATCGGGCCTGCCATCCTGAAACCGGACTGAATTACGATTATGCTAATTTTGATGGTTCGAAACACGATGCCCGCTGGATGCCTCAGGCATTTCGCTACGATTCGTGGCGCGTACCCATGAATATTACCATGGACTACATTTGGTTTGGCAAAGACAAAAACTGGCAGGAGGATTACGCGGGTCGGTTCCAGGGATTTTTGCGATCGGAGGGAATTAACGACTTTGCCGATCAGTATAATCCCGACGGCACAAAACCGGAATGGATACTTCAGGCTGGTGGTTTCAGAAAATTACGTCATTCGTTGGGATTAATATCTACTTCCGCAACACTTTCGATGGTTGACGATGTTGATCCTGAATATGATTTTATACATAAACTCTGGAACGCGAAACTGGAACCTTACGAAGATGGATACTTCGACCCTTATTACGATGGTTTGCTGTACCTGTTCAGCTTAATGCACCTGAGCGGAAATTACCAGGCAATATTACCCGCTGAGCACCAATAATGAAAGATGAAATAATTTGAATTCCAACTAAAAAATAATATCAAATGATGACTAGAATGAAATTAACAGTGGCCGTTTTGTTAGTGCTTATATCGAATGTACTATTTGGCCAAACCAAAATTACGCTGTATTCAGATCAGGCGGAAACAAAAATTAATAAAGAAATATACGGTCACTTTGCCGAGCACCTGGGCCGATGTATTTATGGCGGAATATTCGTTGGCGAAGACTCAGACATCCCCAATACCCGTGGTTTTAGGGATGATGTTACCGGAGCTCTAATCGATATGAAAATACCGTTGTTACGTTGGCCGGGAGGTTGTTTTGCCGATACCTACAACTGGAAAGACGGCATTGGCCCGCGCGAAGAACGCCCATCGATGGTTAATGTGCACTGGGGCGGAGTTACCGAAGACAACAGCTTTGGAACACACGAATTTCTTGATTTTTGTGATTTGATAGATGCCGAACCATACATAAATGTAAACGTTGGATCGGGTACTGTTCGTGAAGCTTCGGAATGGATAGAATACGTAACATCGTCGAACATTAGCCCGATGACCGATTTAAGAAAGAAAAACGGACGCGAAGAGCCCTGGGATGTTAAGTACTGGGGAATTGGCAACGAAAACTGGGGCTGCGGTGGTAATATGACTCCTGAGTATTATGCCGATGTTTACAAACACTTTGCAACTTATAGCCGTGGAGCTGAATATAAAATTGCCTGTGGTGCCAGCGATATTGACTATAACTGGACTGATGTTTTAATGAAAAAAATGCAGGACAAAAGAAACCTGATGCAAGGATTATCATTGCACTATTATACCATTACACATAACTGGAGCAAAAAAGGATCGGCTACTGATTTTGATGAAAAAGAATGGTTTACCACACTCAGCAAAACTTTGTTTATGGATGAACTCATCCAAAAACATTCAACCATTATGGATAAATACGATCCTAATAAGCGTGTTGGTTTAATTGTTGATGAGTGGGGAAACTGGTTTGATGTGGAGCCCGGTACCAATCCCGGATTTTTGTATCAGCAAAATACCTTGCGCGATGCACTGGTTGCCGGTATAAACCTCAATATTTTTAATAATCACGCCGATCGTGTTAAAATGTCGAACATTGCACAAACCATTAACGTGCTGCAATCGGTTATTTTAACCAAAGACGATGAAATGGTGTTAACTCCAACGTATTACGTATTTAAAATGTATAGTGTACACCAGGATGCCACGTTAATACCTGCGAACCTTAAAACCAGCAAGTACGAAATAGACGGGGAGTCAGTTCCGGCCGTAAATGCCTCAGCATCTACAAAAGATGGAGTAATTTCAATTACCCTGTGTAACCTGAATCCTAACGAGAGCGAAAATGTTGAATTATCGCTACCGGCCGACGAAATTTCAACAGCAAGCGGACAGATTATTACGTCGCAAAGTATAAACGATTTTAATGATTTTGGTAAAAACGAAACCGTTAGCCTCAAGGAGTTTAGCGTGGCAAAACCAAAAGACGGAAAACTTACTTTTGAGTTACCTGCAAAGTCGGTTGTACTTGTTCAGCTTAAATAAAAATACTTTGTTTTATTGGATAGGTAAAAAGAGGAAGCGGATGAGCTTCCTCTTTTTGTTTAAATACTAAATGCCATAAAACATCTAAAAAAAGGTAAGCGCAAATCTCAATTGATAACGCAGCTGCTTTTATTGATTATTTACCTGTTCGGCTCGTTTAAACAGCACATGGTGAGATGTTTGTGTTAGAATGAAGTCAGGCTCCACGTAAAAGAATTGTCTTTTAAAATTGGAATGATCAGCCAGACCGGTTTTTGTTTATTCTTCTTAAATTTCTATATTCCGTCTCTGTAATAAAACTAAATCATGAATACCGGAAAATATTATTTTTTTCAGCTTGTTTTCATTTTCCTAACTTGTGTTACTTGTGTTACCTCCGCTAAGAATTCAAACCAGTTTTACAACCTAAACGAAGACTACGGTATTTCAATTCGCGAAACCAACCAGGTTTGTGAAGATGATGATGGTTTTATCTGGATTTCTTCAAAAATTGGAATAGTACGCTATTCCAGAGATGATATCAGAACCTACCAAATACCTTATGATTCAGAAGACATTATCGCTGTTCGGATGGAATATACCAACGGGAAATTATATGTATATACCAACAACGGGCAGCTGTTTATATACAATAAGATTCAGGATAGATTTGAGCTGATAACCAACCTGGCCAAGCAGGTGAAGGACCCGCATGTAGTTGTGAACAGAATGCTGGTCGATTCTGAAGAAACGATTTGGGAAGCAAGTACTTCCGGTTTGTTGCGCTATAATAAAAACGATGGACTGAATACCTTTTTTGATAACCGAAACATCCATTTTTTGGAATGGTTAGATGATTTTCGTTTTTTTTATGGAACAGAAGAATACATTGGTATTTTTGATATTACTACCCAAAGTTCAGAGGTGTATTACACTTTGCCTGAAGACCTGCACTTGTTTTTTTCATTCATTGAGTTCGACCGAAAGGAAAATACCTTGTGGTTAGGAACATTAAGCGATGGTTTATATTGCCTGAGAAAAGGGAATAGCGGGACCGAATTGATTGCTGTAGAAAATATTCCCAATCAGCCGGTTCAGGCAATTTGTCCTATTTCAACTTCAACCTTGCTTATTGGTGTTGACGGACAGGGTGTTTGGGAAATGGATAAGCGCACACAGGAGATACTTGCCGTTTATAAAGATGATGCTGATAACCCAAATTCCTTAAAGGGAAACGGAGTTTATGATATTTTTTGCGACCGGAATAACAGGGTGTGGATTTGCACCTATAGCGGAGGTGTTTCTTTTTTCGATCAGGCAAGTAGTTCTGTTGTTACCAAAGTGGCACACATGGCGAACAACCCAAATTCGCTGGTAAATAACGATGTCAACAGTATTCTCGAAGACCGGAACGGGAATCTATGGTTTGCCACCAATAATGGTGTAAGCTTTTGGAATACAAAAACCAATAAATGGAAATCATTCTACCACAATAAAGAACAGCACGCCCAGGTGTTTTTGGCACTTTGCCAGGATTCGTATGGAAGAATTTGGGCCGGTTCTTATTCATCGGGTATTTATATTCTGGATGAGAATACCGGAAAAGAACTAAGACATTTAAGCCATGAAAATACTCCGGGTGATTTTGCAGGCGATTTTGTGTTTAATATCATTGAAGACCAAAAGGGCGATATCTGGATCGGTGGAGTTCGGGGTGATCTGATCCGATACAATTACAATTCCGATACTTACACTTCGTATCCGGATTATACAATATACAATATTGCGGAATACGGGCCTGATAAATTATTAATGGGAACCACCTACGGATTGTTACTTTTTGATAAAAGTTCGGGTACTCATGAAGTCCTGGTCGAGGGTTTTGTTGTTTCTGATCTGTATATTTCAGAAAATATAGTTTGGATTGGAACCAATGGTAACGGCATAGTTCGGTATAATTTAACCAATAAATCAACTCATTCTTACACAGCGGATAACGGACTTCCAAGTAATTTTGTAAGTAGCATTGATTACGCAAATGGTTACTTTTGGATAGGTACGGAGCTGGGCTTGTGCCGGTTGAACGAAGCAGATCAAACGATATTAACTTTTAACTCTTTACTGTACCTTAGCAATGTTTCTTTTAACCAGGATGCGCAATGTATTTTAAAAAATGGCGATTTGGTTATGGGTACCAATAAAGGTGCTTTAATGTTCAGCCCTAATGATTTGAAGCTTACCCCGGAAGAAGGCCGTATCTATGTTCAGGATATTTCAGTTTCAGGACGATCGATACGCGAAATTGAAGATTTGAAACCGGAAGTGCCACTTAATGAGCTAAAAGAAATAAGCCTCAGGTATTTTCAAAATACAATAAGTTTAGAACTCATTCCACTTGGAGTTATTTCTCCCGGAGCGAAGTTCTCATGGAAAATTAGTGGTTTGGACCAGGAATGGAGTAAGCCGGTTGATAACAGGGTTTTATCCTATTCAAATATTCCGTACGGAACCTACACCATTCAATTACGAATGGTAGATAACTCAATAACAGGTGTAATTGCCGAGCGCGAGATAAAAGTGAATATCGTCCCTCCGTTCTGGAAAACTAGTTGGTTTATCCTGCTGGTTATTTTCTTTGTTGCAGGTTTGGGTATTTTTGGTGTTTATTTTTATATCGACAGGTTAAAGAAAAAGCACTCGGAAGAGAAAATCAGGTTTTTTGCCAATACCGCACACGATATTCGTACATCATTAACCCTGGTTAACGGGCCAATTGAAGAACTTAATAAGGAGTCAGGGTTAAGCGAAAGAGGTTCTAATTATCTTCATTTGGCAACAGAGCAGGTTCATCGTTTGTCAACGGTTGTTACACAATTGCTTGATTTCCAGAAGGTAGACGTTGGGAGGGAAAGATTGACATTCAGCTTTGTTGATATTGTTAAAACAATTAATGACCGGGTGATGATGTTTGAAGCTTATGCTAAAAGCAGAGATATTGATCTGGTTTTCAGCTGTAATTGCGTAAAATTCGACACTTCTGTTGATGAACGAATGATACAGAAAGTTGTTGATAATCTGATTTCCAATGCCATAAAATATTCAAATCCGAATTCCCGTGTAAATATTGAGCTCCGATGTGCGGCAACAAAATGGACGCTTGAAGTTCAGGATCATGGAATTGGAATTACCAAAAAGGCGCAAAAAATGTTGTTCCGGGAATATTACCGGGGCGAAAATGCGATCAATTCAAAAATAGTTGGCTCGGGTATCGGACTGCTTTTGGTGAAAAACTATGTTTCATTACACGGCGGTAAAGTTACCTGTTACAGTCAGTCTGGTGTTGGATCCACTTTTTTGGTAACCATCCCGTTTATTGCAAAGGAATATTCGGAAAGAAAAAAAGAAGCACCTTCAAAACCAGTTGAGAAAGATGTGCTGAAATCGTCGATAATTAACCCTGTAACTGAAAAGCAGGCGGTAGACAAACGGGGGAGTAAAATGTCGGTTTTAATTGTTGAAGATCACGATTACCTGAGAGAATTCCTTCAATCGGCCATGCAGGATTTATTTAGTATTTACCTCGCAGAGGATGGAGAAAAAGCCTGGGAAATCGTTCAAAAACACAACCCTGACCTGATTGTTTCTGATATTATGATGCCCAAAATGGACGGTTTTGAATTGTGCGAAAAAGTAAAATCAAATTTCTTAACGGCGCATATTCCGGTTATTCTTTTAACGGCACTGGCCGGAAAAGCACAACAAATGCGCGGATTAGGAATAGGTGCCGATGATTATCTAACCAAACCATTTGACGTTACTTTGCTTCAGCAACGAATAAAATCAATTCTTAAAAACCGCGAAATTATCAGAGACAAGGCCATGAAAATGACCAGCGAAAGTAAAGAGCCGGTTATTTTGGAAAATGAACTGAACGATAAGTTTTTAAAACGGATGATAGCGGTTGTGAATGACAATATTGGTAATCCGAATTTTTCTAAAAATGAATTTGCTGCCGTAATGAATGTAAGTCCTTCGCTGCTCTATAAAAAGATAAAATCCCTAACCGACCAGTCGCCTATCGAATTTATAAGAACCATTAGGCTGAACCATGCTTATGATTTGTTGTCTTCTAAAGAACACTCCATTACTGAAGTTAGCGAATTATGCGGATTTAGCAGTGTTGGTTATTTCAGTACCGTTTTTAGAAAACACTTCGGTAAATCACCAACACGGGTCTTGGAGTAAAATTCGCGAAAAGCATTGTTTCTGCCGTTTTAGCTTCATATTATGATAACTATTTCTTTCAATTTTGAATATTTGGATGAATAATCACTAAAAATACGCTAGAAAATTATCTTTCTGTTTGATTTGGAAGTGTAGATAATCAGGGTTTTAGCCTGGTTTTGTATACGAATGTCTCATTTTAAAAATCAAATGTCTAAAATTGAAAGCCTCGACATATAATGGATTTTATTTTTGAAAAAGTGAAGGTGTGACAAATACCTGTTTGATAAGAATAAAACTATTATACCTAATTGGACAACTTTGATGAAACTAAACTATTTCATTCAGATATTGATGATAACTCTTGCGCTGGCCGGAGCTTTTATTTTTGATTCCTGTCAGTCAATATCCGGTTCCGGTAAGCCAAAATTTGTAAACGATAGTATGGTTGCAAATTTTGATTATTTCACTTACAAAGGCAACGATGATTTTTACAACGATAATCCACTTCCCGGTGATGATTATTATTATAACCCAATTCTTCCGGGGTGGTATTCCGATCCAAGTGTTTGCACCAATGGTAAGGATTATTTTCTGGTAACATCAACCTTTAGTTATTTTCCTGGCGTTCCTATTTTTCACAGTACCGACATGCTAAACTGGAAGCAGATTGGTAATGTGCTTAACCGCCCCGAACAATTACCACTTGAAGGGCAGCGCGTAACCCGTGGAATTTTTGCTCCTGCAATTAGTTATAATCCGCATAACGAAACTTATTACATGATTACCACCAACATGAAAGGCGGTAATTTTTTGGTGAAGACACAAGACCCGTTCAGCGACTGGTCGGACCCGATTTGGTTGCCTGATGTTCACGGTATCGATCCGTCGTTGTTTTTTGATGACAACGGCAAAGCTTATATCGTAAATAACGATGAGCCGGATGGTGGTTCAACTTACGAGGGGCATCGTGCCATTCGCGGTATTGAGTACGATGTGGAAAAAGATAAAACCATTGGAGAAAGTATAATGCTTGTAAATGGTGGAGTCGACCTGTCGGAGAAACCAATATGGATTGAAGGACCACACATGTATAAATTTAATGGCAGCTATTACCTGATGTGCGCCGAAGGAGGAACTTCAGTTAATCACCGCGAGGTAATTTTTAAAAGCGATTCGCCATTTGGAAAATATACACCATGGGATAAAAATCCGATACTTACGCAAAAGCATCTCAATCCGAACCGCGAATTACCTATTACCTGTGCCGGTCATGCTGATATTATTCAGAAAGACAACGGACAGTGGTGGTCGGTATTTTTGGCCTGCCGCCCAATCGATAATAAATTCGAAAACCTGGGGCGCGAAACGTTTATGATGCCTATTCGCTGGAGTCAGGAAGGATTTCCATACATGACCAAAGATGATGAACTGGTGCCGCGCATCATTCGTATGGAAGGCGTAAAAAGAGATTCATCAATCACCTTCGGGAACTTCGAAAAGAACGATGATTTTAACGCCGCCGAACTGGGAATGGAGTGGCTAACCATTCGTGGAAACGCAGAAGGCTTATATAATTTAAAAGAAAATCCTGGCTTTCTTTCTTTAAAATGTGCCGATGTAACATCCAACGAATTAAAGGTACCGGCTTTTGTAGGGCGTCGTTTACAGCATCATAAATTTGAAAGTACCACTAAAATGTACTTCACCCCCGGTTCCGAAACAGAGTCGGCCGGAATGGTATTAATGAAAAACGAACTCCATCAGTATTTATTGGTAGTAGAAAAGGTTAGTAACCAGGTAGTTGTAAGTGTAAAAATGCTTACTGATACAGCTGTTGAGGTTATTAACTCAGAAGCCATACATGCTGAAGATGAGCCTGTTCTTCTAAAAATTACATCAAATGGTACTGAATTTAGTTTCTACTATGCGCAGGACAATAATGAATGGAAACTGCTGGCTGATAAAGTTGATGCATCGTATTTATCGACTGCCAGAGCCGGAGGATTTACGGGGACAACGATTGGTATGTATGCTTCGGGGAAGAAATTTGAATTTAATCAATAAATAATTACGCACTTAATTCAATGTCAAATTTATAAATGAAAAACTTAGATCTTATGAGGAAAAACACTTACGGACATTCTGTCCTTCATTATTTCTATTCGACAACTCATTCTTCACCATAGTTAAAACGCGGTGTAAAGCAGAGTGAATAAAATCAACTTCTAATGAATATTAGAACTCTTTTGTCAATTTAATAGAGAATATAATGAAAAACAGAATTAATTTATCATCTCAAAAAGCTTTGTCAGCTTTGATGAAGAACTACTTGATAAAAACACTGGTAGTTATACTTGGGATTTTTATCAATTTATCATTGTTTGCTCAGGATACCAAAACCATAACTGGTACGGTGGTTGATGAGCAAGACAATCCGGTAATTGGTGCTACAGTAATCGTTAAAGGTACGCAAATCGGTGTGCCTACTGATCTGGATGGAAAATTTGAGCTGCAAGTTCCTACTGATAAGGAGATCCTGCTGATCTCGTTTATTGGAATGGAACCACAGGAAATTAACATTGCTAACCAAACTAAACTGGAGGTTGTACTTGCGCCATCGAGCGTACAACTGGAGGAGACTATTGTTGTTGGTTACGGCCAGCAAAAGAAGGAGAGTGTTGTTGGAGCAATTACCCAAACTACGGGTGAAGTGCTGCAACGTACAGCTGGTGTTACCGACATAGGTATGGCATTAACCGGTAACCTGCCGGGTGTAATTACCATAAACAGTTCGGGTATGCCGGGCGAGGAAGATCCGCAAATTATTATTCGTTCGGCAAGTTCGTGGAACAACAGCGACCCTCTGGTATTGGTTGATGGTGTTGAACGCCCGATGAGCGGTGTAGATATGAACTCGGTTGAGTCGGTTTCGGTACTGAAAGATGCTTCGGCAACAGCGGTATTTGGTGTGAAAGGTGCAAACGGTGTAATCCTTATTACAACCAAACGTGGTAAGGAAGGATCAGCGCGTATTGATGTTTCGGCCAACATGACCATGAAAGTTCCTTCGAAACTTCCTAACAAACTGGATTCGTACGATGCTTTAATGGCACGTAACTATGCTATTGAGCACGAATTGGGTGTTTATCCTGATTCGTGGGGATATATGACTCCGCAGAATATTATTGAAAAATACCGTTACCCGGCTGATTTGGCTGAGGCCGAGCGTTATCCGAATGTGGACTGGCAGGATGTATTGTTTAAAGATTATGCCATGTCGTACAATGCCAACTTAAACGTATCAGGTGGTACTAAGTTTGTAAAGTATTTTGCCTCGGCAGACTTTGCACACGAAGGTGACCTTTTTTATGTTTTTGATAACGGACGTAATTACGATTCGGGTTATGCTTTCAACCGGATTAACGTGAGAAGTAACCTCGATTTCCAGCTTACAAAATCTACTATGTTCAGGTTAAACCTGGCGGGATCTAACGGACAAAAGAAAACTCCTTGGGGACAAACCAATTCGGGCGACTGGGCTGTTGCACAGCAGTGGGCCGGTGCCTATAACATTGCTCCCGATGTGTTTTTGCCACAATATTCTGATGGATCGTGGGGATTCTATCCAAACATCTCCAATGTTTCCAATTCGGCACAAAACCTGTCGCTTTCAGGAACCATGCTTTCTACAACAACACGAATCAACACCGACTTCATTTTGGAGCAAGAGTTGGATTTTATTACTGAAGGCCTGAAGTTCCGTGGTTCTATTTCGTGGGATAATACTTTCCTTGAGAACAACAGGGGAATTAACGACCTTTACAATGATGCACAGCAAAAATGGATCGATCCTGCTACAGGTATTGCCACTTATAAAAAGGAATATGAGAATAACAATAAATTCGATTTCCAACAGGGCGTGCTCTGGAACACTTCTGCCGGTTCGGTTCAAAACTATGCAACACAACGTAACCTGGAATACCAGTTGCGTTTAAACTGGGATCGCCAGTTTGGTAGCCATAACATTACCGCGATGGGTATGTTTAGCCGTAAAGAACGCGCACAAGGCAGTGTAATTCCAGAATTCCGCGAAGACTGGGCATTCCGTGCCACATACGACTATAAATCACGCTATTTCTTAGAGTATAATGGTGCCTATAACGGATCCGAAAGATTTTCAAAAGATTATCGTTTTGCATTCTTTAGTTCCGGTGCGATTGGCTGGATGATCTCTGAAGAATCATTTATGGAAAGCCTGGAATTCCTGGATATGTTAAAACTAAGGGCTTCCTACGGAGAAATTGGTGACGACTTTATCAATCAACGTTGGTTGTACCTTACACAATGGGCCTACGGGGGTAACTCGTCACTCGACTTAAACCAGGGAACCAGCCCGTATGACTGGTACCGTGAATCAGCAGTTGGAAACCCAGATGTACGTTGGGAGACCGTTAAAAAGTTTAATGCCGGTGTAGACTATGCTTTCTTCGACGGATTGTTGGCCGGTAGTGTTGAATATTTCCGCGACAAACGAGTTGATATCCTTATTGGCGGAGGCGATCGTGCTGTACCTTCTTATTTTGGACCAACACCTCCAACAGCTAACCTTGGTGAGGTAGAAACCAACGGGTACGAAATACAGGTTCGTTTAAATAAAGTACTAAATAACGGTGTTCGTTTGTGGGGAGATATGAGTATGACACATGCAGTAAATGAGATTCTTGAAAGAGATGACCCTGCATTGTACGAAGATTACCGTAAACAAGCCGGTTACAGCCTTGGACAAACAAGAGCTCATGTTGATGCCGGTTATTTTAATACCTACGATGCTTTATACGGCAGCCCGATACATAATACTAACGATGCGTATAAAGTTCCCGGAGACTATTATATCCTCGATTTTAATGCCGATGGTATAATCGATAGCAAAGACCAGATCCCTTATGGATATGCCGGATCACCACAAAATACCTACAATGCCACAGTTGGTGTTGAATGGAAAGGTTTTAGTGCATTTGTGCAGTTTTACGGTGTAAATAATGTAACCCGTAACGTACCATTAACCAGTTTCGGAAGCAACCTGAATACCGTTTATGATTTCGGTACATGGTGGTCGAAAGAGATGCCAAATGCCGATGTAACTGTTCCGCGTTGGTTGTCGGAGCCTAGCTACCATTCAGGAACTCAGTACTTGTTCGATGGTTCGTATGTTCGATTGAAAAATGCTGAATTAGCCTATACCGTTAACGGTGGCTGGATCAACTCGATTGGTTTCCGTACGCTGAAAATATTTGTTAACGGTAACAACTTGTGGGTATGGTCGGATATGCCTGATGACCGCGAATCTAACTTCGCCGGATCGGGTGGACAGGGAGCTTACCCAACTATGAAACGATATAATTTAGGAATAAGATTTACACTATAATTATGAGTACAATGAAAAATATACATAAGACGCTTTTGAAGAGTGGTGTACTGTTCATCATGTTATTGGGTCTCTTTTCCTGCGAAGAATACCTGGATAAAGCACCCGAATCGATCGTATCGGAGGAGGTAGCGTTTAGTAATTTTACCAATTTCCAGGGTTATATTGAAGAGATATACAATTGTATCCCTGATAAAGAAAAGAAATACTGGACCACTTCGTGGAACTGGGGTGACGACGAGCTGTTTAACCTTGAAGGTAGTTGGCACATGACCAACCAGGTTGATATTGGTAACTTCTGGGCATGGCAAAACAATGCAGGTACGTGGTTGGACGACGATAATGCAAATCCAACTTCTACCAACAAATTTGATCATGGTTTATGGGCGCATGCATGGTATTGCATCCGTAAAGCCAATATGGGGCTTGAGAATCTTGACTTACTAACTGTGGCAACACAGGAGGAAAGAGATTTTATTGAAGGGCAACTTTACTTTTTCAGAGCCTGGTGGCATTTTGAAATGATGCAATATTTTGGCGGACTGCCATACATCGATCAGGTGTTACCTGCAGGAGAAAAACCTACCTTACCTCGTTTAAGTTACCAGGAATGTGCAGACAAAGCCGGAGCCGATTTAAGAAAAGCTGCGAACTTACTGCCAATCGACTGGGACGAAACAACTGTTGGTAAAAATACATTAGGTAAAAACCAATTGCGTGCCAATAAAATTATGGCTTTAGGCTACCTGGGTAAAAACTACCTGTGGGCCGCAAGTCCGTTAATGAAAAACGGCGCTGAAACCGGTGGTGGAAATACCTATAATTACGACGAGGATTATGCACGCAAAGCTGCCGAAGCTTTTGGTGAGTTGCTGAGCCTGGTTGAAGGTGGGCAGACACAATACGCGCTGGTTGATTTTGAATACGATGATATTTATAATCACAAGAAATCGAGTGGTGCTGAAAGTAAGTACAGCGATATGTTTTATACAACCGGACAAAACTGGTTAATGCCGGGTTCAACCGAAGCTATTTTCCGTGGGCCGTCGACCGATTTTAACGGTAGTAACTGGAATACCACAAAAACTTTCGGACCAAAAGTAAAAGGTTTAGTGGAACACGATAACATCATTCACCATCCAACAGCTAATTACGTAAAGAATTATGGTATGGCTAACGGTTTGCCTTTGGATGATCCGGAATCGGGTTTTGATCCTGAATATCCTTTTAAAGACCGTGATCCACGTTTCTATCACGACATTGTTTTCGATGGATTTAAGTACGTGAATGCCACAATGCCTGCAGATATGGAGTACCTGCGTTACACAGGTTTGGCTACAAACGGAACCATGAGAAATCCTGCCGATGGTAGCCGAACAGGTTATCTGATTCAGAAACTGGTACCACATACAGCTAATAAATACGACGGAGCTTATAACTGGAGTTATAACCTGCATACCTACCTGCCATACATGCGTTTAGGCGATATCTATACCATGTATGCCGAAGCATGTGCTGCATTTGGTGGCGCATCAGGTAAAGCATCAAATTTCACCAAAACAGCTGAAGAAGCGATTAACACGCTTCGCGATCGTTGTGGAGCCGGCCATGTTGCTGCTTCGTACACGGCAAGCCGCGAAAAATTCATCGACGAGGTGAGAAGAGAACGTGCTGTAGAGCTTTCATTCGAAGGCTTCCGCTTTAACGACTTGCAACGTTGGTTGTTGCTTACCGAGTATCCTTACAATGTAAAAACTTCTCAAGAGTTTGACCGGGTAGAAGACCTTGAATTCTTTGAGAACAACGATCCAAAAGATGCAAGGGTAGCCAACTTTAGAGAAGAAGTCATTTTAACACGTCAGTTTGGAGTTAAACACTACTGGTTCCCGCTTAAAATCGAGGATGTATCTATGTATCCTGAATTTGGGCAGAATCCGGGCTGGTAGCCAGATTGAGTTAAAGTATTATGTAATTATAATCGAATAAGCAATGAAACATATACAAAAGAGATTCATTTTATTTGCCCTGTTTGCAGTAGTTCCATTTTTAATGAACGCGCAAACTACGGCAGGAAATGAAACGGATACAATCATCATAACCGATGACCCATTAGTGCAGGTACCTTATCGTAAGGTAGCTCAAAGCGACATTCTGGGTGGTGTTTCGGTGGTTGATCTCGAAGAATTAACCAAAAAGAACTATAATACCTATAGTTTAGACAATATGCAGGGCTACATTGGTGGTTTCACCGGTAATGCACTGTGGGGCATGGGCGATTACCTGGTGCTGGTTGACGGAATACCACGTGCTGCCAACAATGTGCTGCCAACCGAGATTGAGCAGATCACTTTCCTGAAGTCGGCGGCTGCAGTTGCACTTTATGGTAGCCGTGCTGCAAAAGGTGCCATTTTAATTACCACCAAACGTGGTAAAGAAACACCACTTGAAGTGAATGTACGGGCAAACACCGGTTTTCATGTGTCAAAAAGCAATCCTTCTTATTTAGGGTCAGCACAGTACATGACTTTGTATAACGAAGCGCGTGCAAACGATGGTCAGTCGCCACTGTTTAGTGATGACGAAATATACCATCATGCATCGGGTAGCAATCCATACCGTTATCCGAATGTGGATTTCTATTCATCGGATTATTTAAAGTCGTACTACAACCGTACCGATGTTTCTACCGAAATATTGGGAGGTAATGAACGTGCCAAATTTTATACGAATATTGGTTACTACCGTCAGGGAGATGTTCTTGACTTTGGTGAAGCTACTGATAATTTTACCGACCGCCTGAATATCCGCGGTAATATTGATCTAAATCTGAATGATTTTATCAGTGCCTACATTAATACAAATGCGACCTTCTACAATGCAAGAAGTGCAAATTCGAGCCAGGAGGATGGCAATTACTGGACAGCTGCATCTACACTGCGTCCTAACCGTATTGCACCTTTAATTCCGCTTGATTTTATCGATCCAAACGATCAACAATCGTGGAATTTGGTAAATGGTAGCGAAAACATTATCGGAGGTCAGTATTTCCTGGGTGGAACTAAGTTGGATCGGACCAATATATTTGCTGATTACTACGCAGGCGGTTACAGCAAGTGGACAAGCCGACAGTTTCAGTTTGATACAGGATTGGATTTCGATTTGAAAGGAATTACTGAGGGATTAAAATTCCATACACAGTTTGCTGTTGACTATGCTACTTCGTACAGCACATCTTATAATAACACTTATGCTGTGTATATACCAAGTTGGTACGATTACAATGGTACCGATGTTATTGCCGGAATAGAGAAGGAAGGTAACGATGAAAAATCGGGTCAGCAAAACGTTGGAGGAAGTACCAGCAATCAAACTATTGCGTTTTCAGGGTATTTTACCTACGACAAAACAATAAATGCAGACCACAACCTGAATGCGATGTTGATTGCATCGGGTTATCAAATAACCAACTCTGGTCAATATCACCGCACCAGCAGTGCAAATGCCGGATTGCAGTTGGGTTACAACTACAAGAAAAAGTACTATGCTGATCTTAGTGCATCGGTAATCCACTCGGCAAAACTGCCCGAAGGAAACCGCCAGGCATTGTCGCCAACGGTAAGTTTAGGTTGGAAAATCAGTGAAGAGGATTTTATGGCCAACTCATCGGTATTTGATGAATTAAGTCTGAACGTGTCGGGAAGTATCCTGAATACAGACATTGATATCGAAGATTTTTATATGTACGAAGCCACTTACACTCAGGCGAGCGGTGCATGGTGGGGATGGTACGATGGTGCATCGGAGCGCTCAACCAACTCGAAACGAGGAGGAAATGACGAACTGGACTTTGTAAAACGCAAAGAAATATCTGCAACCCTGATGGCCTCGCTTTGGGAAAAACTGTTAACGGTAAATACCTCGTTTTTTATCAATTCAACTGAAGGATTACTGATTACACCTTCAACTATTTTCCCGAATTATTTCTTCACCTGGTGGCCAGAAGCTTCATTTATTCCTAACGTTAACTTCAACAACGATAAACGTGTTGGATTCGACTTTAATGTGAATGTAAACAAGCAGGTTGGCGAAGTAGATCTTACATTGGGTGTTTCTGGTATTTATTATACTACGGAAGCTACACAACGCGACGAAAATTACGAATACGATTATCAGTACCGCGAAGGTTTAGCGCTAGATGGAATTTGGGGATTAGAAAGTGCCGGTTTATTCCAGAGTGCTGAAGAAGTTGCCAGTTCTCCTGAACAGAAATTTGGTGGAACGGTTAAACCCGGTGACATCAAATATGTGGATCAAAACGGCGACAATATGATCGACGATAAAGATGAAGTATATCTTGGCCGCGCCGGATGGAGTGGAGCACCGCTTACTTTGGGTGTAAACTTTACAGCTAAGTACAAAGGCTTTACATTCTTTGCTCTGGGTACCGGAAATTATGGCGCTTATGCCATGAAAAATGACGCGTACCACTGGGTTTATGGCGATAGAAAATACTCGGAAGTAGTGCTCGACCGTTGGACGGAAGAAACAAAAGCTACAGCTACTTATCCGCGACTGACAACAGAAAATGGAAGTAACAATTTCCGTAACTCTGATTTCTGGATGTACAAAACCGACCGTTTTAACCTGGCGAAAGTACAGATCACTTACGATCTGCCACAAAGCCTGATTCAAAACAGTGTGTTCGAAAGCATCTCAACATACGTAAGTGGAGCAAACCTGTTAACTATTTCGAAGGAAAAAGATATTCTGGAACTGGAATTCGACAGTGCTCCGCAAACGCGATTCTTTAACATTGGTTTAAAGGCCACATTCTAATAAGTAACACTAAAGAATTTTTACGATGAAGAATATAATAAAATTAGTGGTTCTTGTACTTCTTTTCACCGCCTGCGACGATATGTTCGATCCGGCTTTGGAGAACAACAGGGGACTTGACGCGATGTACAACGAACCTACATATGCACAAGGTATTTTGGCCAACGCATACATATTATTGCCTTATTCGTCGGCTCCGCAAAGCGATGTGGCAACAGATGATGCAGTAACCAACGATAACGATAACGATTACCTGGCAATGGCCACCGGATCGTGGACAGCCAGTACCAATCCAATGTCGCAATGGCAGGGCAGAAGAAATGCTATTCAGTATATCAACCTGTTTTTAGCCAACACCGACGAGGTGGTTTGGAGTAAAGAAGAAGTGATTAACACCATGTATAACGACCGTTTGAAAGGTGAAGCTTATGCGCTTAGAGCCGTTCAAATGTTGGCACTTTTAAAGGCACACGGTGGTTGGACTGCAGGTGGAGAACTGTTAGGTGTACCAATTGTTACCGAGCCGGAAACGGCTGAGTCAGACTTTAACCTGCCACGTAATACATTCCAGGAATGTATCAATCAGATTATTGCTGATGCGAATACTGCAATGGATCTTTTACCATTGGATTTCGGCGATATCTCTGATGGCGAAATTCCATCAAAATACCAGTCGCTTGGTGTTACCAATGCCGGCGATTACAACCGTGTAAACGGTAACCACATGCGTGGTCGTATTACCGGCCGTATTATTGAAGCCGTTCGTGCACAGGCTGCTTTACTGGCTGCAAGTCCGGCCTACAATGCCGGTACAACAGTATCGTGGGAAGATGCTGCAAACTTTGCTGCTGATGTATTGGACCGTGTTGGCGGACCAAACGGTTTGGCTACTGATGGACATACCTGGTATGCCAATATCAGCCAAATTGAAGGTTTGGCATCAGGTGTAACTCCTCCTGAAATTATCTGGAGAGGAGATATCGGTCAGAATAACGACCTGGAAACGGACAATTTCCCTCCGTCGTTATATGGCAACGGACGTGTAAATCCTACACAAAATTTAGTTGATGCATTCCCAACTGTCGATGGCTACCCAATTACTGATCCGGCGAGTAACTACGATCCTGCAAATCCTTACGCAAATCGCGACCCACGATTAAACGATTATATTGTGGTAAACGGCAGTACACAAGGACCAAACAGCGAGGTAATTGTTACCGGTATTTATGCCGACGACAAAGACGGAATTAACCAGGAAAACGGAAGATCGACCCGTACCGGTTACTACCTGCGTAAACTTTTGCGTTATGACTGTAATCCAAATCCTGAGTTCGATACTGAGCAAAAGCACTACGCCGCGCGTATTCGCTACACCGAAATATTCCTGGCATATGCTGAGGCTGCAAACGAAGCCTGGGGACCAACAGGCAATGGCGGAAACGCATATTCTGCTTACGATGTTATTAAAGCCATCCGCGAAAGAGCAGGTATTGGCCTGGAAAATGGAGATGCTTACCTGGAATCGGTTAAAGGCGATAAAGATGCAATGCGCGAGTTGATCAGAAACGAACGACGTATCGAGCTTTGTTTCGAAAATCACCGCTTCTGGGATTTACGTCGCTGGAACGTGGCAAACCTCAACGAAACGGCTCGTGGTATACGAATTGAAGATGCGAATGGTACATATACGCTTGTTGATGTGGAGTCGAGAAATTATGCCGATTACATGTATTACGGACCAGTTCCTTACGGTGAATTACAGAAATGGAGTAACCTGGAACAAAATGCAGGTTGGTAATTTTCTGAATATTAATTGAAAATATTGAAAGATATGAAACAGATTAAATTTTTAATGATAGTGTCAGCCGGAATATTTGCAATGCTATTCACGTCTTGCGAGAATCAGGATGTAGAGTTCCCGGATTTTGACTACACCACCGTATACTTTGCCTATCAATATCCGGTAAGGACTATTGTGCTTGGCGAAGATATTATCGATAATACGCTGGATAACGAACATAAATGCGAGATATACGCTACCATGGGTGGTGTATACGCTAACGATCAAACCATTGGTATCGATATAACTGTCGACAATAGCCTGGTCAGCGATCTGTATTTCGATACTGAGTTTACGATGCCGGTTCAGGCTATGCCAAGCAACTATTATTCGTTGGCTGCCGATAAAATCTATTTGGATCAAACCATGTCGGATGGTGTTGAGGTACAACTTACTGAGGCATTTTTTGCCGATCCGAATGCGCTAAGCAACAGCTATGTTATTCCTTTACGAATGACTAATGTGGTAAATGCCGACTCTATTCTTTCCGGAGTTGCGAAGTTTGACGGAGCTGTTAGAGGAAAGGATACCGACTGGGATATTTTACCTAAAGACTATGTACTTTATTGCGTAAAATTCATCAATCCATGGCATGGCAACTACCTGCGCCGTGGTGAAGATGTAATTACCGAGGGTGGCGAAACCAGCACCGTAACACGCGGGGCTGAATACGTTGAAGATGACGAATTAGTTGCTTTAAGCACTGCTTCATTAAATACCGTTGAATTCCCCGTTCCGCTTGTTAACGAAAACGGTGACAACGTTACATGTACTTTGTTACTTACGTTCGACGGCGAGAATGCCTGCACTATTTCTTCAGCAACTGAAGGGTTTACTGCATCGGGTAGTGGTTCTTTTGTTGTTGATGGCGAGAAAAACAGCTGGGGAAATAAAGATCGTAATGCGCTATACCTGGATTATACCATTGATATGGGTAGCAAAAGTTATGCAACAAGTGATATACTGGTTGTTCGCGATCGTGGTGTTGCAATGGAAACATTTTCACCATCATATAATGTAAACTAATCGCTAAAATCAAGATGAAGATGAAATACATAAATAAACTTTTGCTGGGTGCCGTTTCTGTTCTTTTTATGGCATCCTGCGTTGATGATAGTTTACTCGATTACAGAGTCGATAAACCGGAAAGTGTTGTTCAACAGGAGTATTTGAATGAATACGATGTGTTGAAATCATATGTTGACAGAAGTGCCAGTCCTGATTTTAAATTGGGAGCAGGAGTTTCACTAAATGCTTTCAACGAAAGAGGGTTGGTGTACAGTCATATCATGTCTAACTTCGATGAAGTTACGGCAGGATATGCAATGAAACACGGTGCAATTGTAAAAGACAACGGAAGTATGGACTTTTCAGGAGTGGAAAAATTTGTTGCTGCTACTGAAGAAGCCGGTATTACCATTTACGGACACACACTTGCATGGCATGCCAACCAGAATGCCAAATATCTGAACAGTATTATTGCTGATAGGGAAATTGAAATTGATCCTAATGATGCCAACAACGCTTTGCATGCTGTTACATCCGAAGCAAAGGGCAATATCTGGGATTGGCAGCTTGAATACACACTACCTACGCCATTAACACAGGGAGTGGAGTATACATTAAAAATGCGTGCAAAAGCCTCAAGCCCATTTACGGTGGCCTTTTGGCGAACTGATGGTTCATCAACCAATTACGGACCTGACATTGCCTTTGGAGAAAGCTGGGGCGATGCTTCCGTAACATTCACACCGAATATTGATGCTACCAGATTGCAATTTTGTTTCGGAACTTTTGCAGGTGATCTTTATTTTGATGACATGGTTCTTACCGCAAGTGGTTCTGAAGAAAATTTAATTGAAAATGGAGCCTTCGATGACGAAGATTTAAGTGGATGGGGAAAACCAGGCTGGCATTCTTACACCTTTGGGGTTGAACCTGTTGCGGCCGGGCCGGCTACATGGTGGACAAACCTGGTAACCAACAGCGATGTTGAAGGTGATGATGTTTCCAGCTTTTTCGCCACAGAGATTACAGTTGGTCCAGATCCTGCTACAATTGGTGCTGCAGGTACTGGTGCAGACGGTGTGGGTAGAGCGATTGTTGTTAAATCGGGAGATAACCCCACTAATTCATGGGATACCCAGTTTTTTGTAAAAGCACCTCAGCAACTGCTGGCAGGTCAGGCTTATCGGTTCAGCATGAAGGTTAAAGCTGATAAACCAGCTACAATATCTTCTCAATCGCATAATAATCCAGGGGGGTATGTACATTGGTCTATGATTGGTAGCCCGGCAGTTACTACCGAATGGCAGGAATATACAAGTTCAGGAGTCATTTCTGGCGATCAGGCAGGCAGTAATGGCATGAACACTATCGCTTTTAATCTTGCAGAATTGAAAGAAGCCAATACCTATTATTTTGATGATATCGTATGGGAGATCGAGGAGTCGGGAAATACAATCCCACTGACACCCGAAGAAAAGGCAGATACCCTTTCATGGGCATTGGATAACTGGATTGCAGGAATGCTTGAAGTTACCAACGGAAAGGTTAAAGCATGGGATGTGGTGAATGAACCAATGGATGATGGAAATCCGTCAGAGTTGAAAACCGGTGTTGGTAAAACAGATATGGCTGCTGATGAATTCTATTGGCAAGACTACCTTGGAAAAGACTATGCAGTGATGGCTTTCAATTTGGCTGCGCAATACGGTAGTTCTGACGATAAATTATTCATTAACGATTATAACCTGGAATACAACATTGATAAATGTAAAGGTATAATTGCTTACGTTCAATATATTGAAGAGCAAGGTGCTCGTGTTGATGGAATTGGAACTCAAATGCACATTAACACAGGCTCTGATAAAGATAAGATTGTGGAAATGTTTAACCTGTTGGCTGCAACCGGTAAACTGATTAAAATTTCAGAACTTGATATCGGTATTGCCGGTGGAGTAAAAACAGCAGATGCCACCGAAGAAGACCTGCAGGCTCAGGCCGATATGTATCAGTTTGTTGTTGAAACGTACCTGAAATTGATTCCGGCATCTCAACAATACGGTATTACCGCTTGGGCCCCGCTTGATAGTCCGAAAGAATCTTCATGGAGAGCCGGAGAACCAATCGGTCTTTGGAATGAAAGTTATTTTAGAAAACCGGCTTATGCCGGATTTGCAGATGGCTTATCTGGTGAATAGAATCACATAGGTTTAGTTTAGGTAAAGGGACTGTCAGTTAATGGCAGTCTCTTTTTCTCGTTTTTAAGGTTCTTCAGATTTGATGAATGTTGAGGAACCTTGATAAAGAACAATTCAACTCAACAACTACTCGCTTTTAGAACGAAATTAAAACATTAACTAATTAAAGAAACCTGAAACAAAATGAAAACCATTACCCAACTGATACTTATCTTCTTTTGTGTTTTAGTACTTATTTCGTGCAGCCAACAACAACCAATCCCCAAAGTATACCATGTAGAAAACAGAGGAAAAGATTTTGAAAAACCGGTGTTGCCCGATCTGGATGAACTACCGGTTGTAGAAGGTTTAACCGATCCTTTTGCGTGGTCGGATGGCAGCGGACGTTCTACAAAATTCAGCGACTGGAGTAAACGCCGCAACGAAATAGCTGCCGAAATACAACATTATGAAATCGGTCCAAAACCCTCTCGCCCCGATTCAATCACAGCCAATTTTGAAAACGATACACTTACGGTAAATATCACCGTAAACGGAAACACATTAACATTAAAATCAGGTATTATTTTACCCGATGGCGAAGGTCCGTTCCCTGCTGTAATTGGCATCGGACGAGGCTCGGGAAGTTTGCCTGCCGACCTTTTTTCTGAAAGAAATATCGCTCAAATTACCTACGATTTTGGTCAGGTTGTTGCCTGGCAACAAAAACGTGGTAGCGAGCCTATCAATAAATTATACCCCGATCTGGCCTATATCGGATCGTATGCTGCCTGGCCGTGGGGTGTTAGCCGCCTGATCGACGGATTGGAGCTGGTGGCTGATGAATTACCAATCGATATAGAACACCTTGCCATTACAGGTTGCTCTTTTGCCGGGAAAATGGCCCTTTTTTCAGGCGCTTTCGACGAACGTATTGCACTTACAATTGCTCAGGAATCAGGTGGAGGAGGAGCTGCCGCCTGGCGGGTTTCTGAAACTCTGGGCGAGGTGGAAACCCTGGGACGAACCAATAATGTTTGGTTTATGGAAAGTATGTTTCAGTTTGCCAATGATGTGCAAAAACTGCCTTTCGATCATCATGAGTTGATGGCAATGGTGGCGCCGCGTGCCTTGCTTGTACTTGGAAATCCTGATTACGAATGGCTGGCCGATGAATCGGGATACGTTTCATGTCAGGCCGCAAAACAGGTTTGGGAAACGTTTGGAATTGGTGATCGGTTTGGATTCTCAATTGTTGCCGACCATCCGCATTGTCGGTTACCCGATGTACAACGGCCCGAAGTTGAAGCTTTTATCGATAAATTTTTACTGGAAAATGATACCGTAAATACCCATGTGGCCATTCACCCTTTCCCCGAGGTGGATTATAACAAATGGATCGATTGGCAATAATCAGTTATTCAGATTGAAGCGTCTTATACTGTTTTTATTGTCTGAAATGACGAAAAAATGTGTAAAAGTAGAAATCAAATATCCAAAAACTACAATGCCTCAAAGGGCATAGTCTTATTTTTGAGGAAAAAGTACACGATTTTATACCTGAAAAAGAGAAGTAATAGAATTATGACCGTTCGCGATATTGATTGATCAAAACCATTAATTGACGAATCAATACGAATACTGAATTAAACCAATAAAATGAATAAAAAATTATTTGAGCTATATCGGGTTGCAACTGTCTGTCTTGTCTTTTTACAGTTCGCACTTTTCACACCCTTGTTTACAACAGCTCAGGACAAAATTGATTATATCACGTCAACAGAAGAAGAAGGATCTTTTGGGCTATTCAATAATGGTCAACCGGCTTCAGTAGTACTTGGACAGAATGACTTTCCGGGCGTAAAAACAGTAGCCGAATGGTTTGTCAACGATATAAACCTGGTAAGCGGCCACACCCCTGCAATTATAGCTGCAGATGCATCCTTGCCTGAAGAAATAATTTTGGTGGGAACATTGGGTAAAAACGAATTGATCGACCAATTAATTCGTTCCGGGAAAATTGTTACGTCTGATATTGAAGGTCAGTGGGAAAGTAGTTTAACCCAAGTGGTTGAAAATCCGTTTCCGGGCGTAAAAAAAGCATTGGTTTTAGTTGGAAGCGATAAACGTGGAACGATTTATGCCATGCTCAACCTGTCGCGCGAAATGGGCGTTTCTCCCTGGTATTGGTGGGCCGATGTTCCGGTTGAAAAGAAGGAAGCGTTGTACGTAAAAGCCGGACGTTGGGTAACGGAATCTCCAAAAGTTAAATACCGTGGTATTTTCTTAAACGATGAAGAACCGGCTCTTGGAAATTGGGTTCGCGAAAAATTTGGAGGATTCAACCATAAATTTTACAAAAAAGTTTTTGAGCTGATTCTTCGTCAACGTGGAAATTTTCATTGGTCTGCAATGTGGGGCAAAGCATTCTTCGACGATGATCCGGAGAACGGCCCTTTAGCCGATAAACTTGGAATTGTAATGAGTACCTCGCATCATGAGCCGATGGGAAGGGCTCAGGCCGAATGGCATCGTTATGGTTCCGGCCCCTGGGATTACAACAAAAATACGGAGGAATTGAAAGCTTTTTGGAGAAAAGGGATGGAGCGTAACAAGGATTACGAAACGGTTGTAACCATTGCGATGCGTGGCGATGGCGACGAAGCCATGGAAGAAGGAACAAACATCGCCCTTTTGGAAAAGATTGTAAAAGACCAGCGTGAAATTATCAGTGAAGTTACCGGAAAAAAGCCGGAAGAAACACCACAGGTTTGGGCACTCTATAAGGAAGTACAGGATTATTTCGATAGCGGTATGCGCGTTCCTGATGATGTTACCTTGTTGCTTTGCGACGATAACTGGGGGAATGTACGCAAACTACCCGATATAAATGCTCCGGAACGTAAAGGTGGTTATGGCATCTATTATCATGTTGATTATGTTGGCGGACCTCGCTCGTACAAGTGGATTAACGTTAGTCAGATTCAGCGAATTTGGGAGCAGATGAACCTGACCTATGCGCATGGAGTTGATCGTATTTGGGTGTTAAATGTAGGCGACTTAAAGCCCATGGAATACCCGATCAGTTTCTTCATGGACATGGCCTGGGACCCTACAGCGTTTAATGCAAACAACCTGCATCAATACATTGTTGACTGGTCTGCTCAACAGTTTGGCGAGAAATATGCCGAAGAAGCTGCCCGCATCCTTAATCTGTATACAAAATATAACCACCGGGTAACACCGGAATTGCTTAACGCCAGAACTTTCAGCCTGGAAAACTATAACGAGTTTGAACGGGTTCGGAATGATTACCGCGATCTTACGCTCGATGCCTTACGTTTGTATAATTTTATTCCAAATGCGTATAAAGATGCATTTGACCAGCTGGTGCTTTTCCCTACCAATGCCACTTCGAATTTGTACGAGATGTATTATGCGGTTGCAAAAAATAACCAGCTAGCAGAAGCTAATGATCCTGAGGCCAATTATTGGGCCGATGTGGCAAAGCAGTGTTTTGATCGCGATTCGTTGTTTACGGTGCATTACAACCAGCAAATTGCGGGTGGTAAATGGAATCACCAAATGGATCAAATTCGCATTGGATACAGAACCTGGGCCGAACCACGCCGCAGGATTATGCCAAAGGTTGTACGGGTTGAAGCACCTGAAACAGATCGTTCGGAATTAGCTTTTCAGGAAGCCGACGGTTATGTTTCTATTGAAGCGGCCAATTATCAGCTGGCAAAAGGGACAGACAAAATACGCTGGGAAGTAATTCCTGATCTTGGAAAAACAGAATCAGGTATTACCACTTTCCCACAAAATGAATATCCGCAAAGCACTGATTCTGTATACCTCGAGTATGCAGTTAAGTTCGAGTCAGTGGGAGAGTTTGATGTGAATGTCATGTTATCCACTACATTGAATTTTAATGCCAATAAAGGATTGCGTTATGCCATCTCTGTTGATGGTGGAGAAGAACAAATAGTAAATACAAATGGGGCTTATCGGGGCGAATTAGGGAGATGGCAGGCTGTACGGATAAATGAAACCATAACACAGCATACCATTCAGAAGCCAGGATTACACCGCCTGCGGATCCGGGTACTGGAGCCTGGAATAGTTTTACAAAAAATACAGATAGACACCGGAGGTTTGAAACGCAGTTATCTGGGAGCACCTGAAAGTAAACAAGTTAAATTTTAAGGAATGAACAGAAAGAGAATACAGTACAGTTTTTTAGGGTTATTACTCCTTTTCCTGTTTTGCGGAGAACTAAACGCTGCTGTAAAATTACCACGTTTGGTAAGTAATGGAATGGTACTTCAGCGAAACGAGCCGGTTACTATTTGGGGCTGGGCTGATGCCGGTGAAAAGATTGAAATAGAGTTTTTAGGAGATATATTTAAAACCAAGGCAGATAGGAACGGAAACTGGCAGCTTGAGCTAAACGCAATGGCTGCCGGTGGTCCGTATTCCATGACCATAAACGATGTAGTGCTAAACGATATTCTCGTTGGCGATGTTTGGCTGGCTTCGGGGCAGTCGAATATGGAGCTGCAACTACGCCGTGTAATGGATTTGTATGCCGATGAAATTTTGAAAATAAATACCGACCAGATTCGCCTTTTCCGTTCATCAACACGCGAAAATGCAGAGAGCGAAAAAGCCGATTATCCCGATGGAAAGTGGCTGTCATCAACGCCTGAAAATGTTATGGAATTTTCGGCCGTTGCCTGGTTTTTTGCCGACAAGATTCATCAAAGTCAAGATGTTCCGGTGGGCATAATCAGCACCGCAATTGGCGGCTCGCCGGCTGAGGCCTGGTTAAGTGAAGACAAAGTAACACCATTCCTTGACGAATGGTTAGCGCAAGGTGAAAAGATTGACTCGATGCGTGCAGCCTACATTGAAGAGCATGGAGAAATAAAAAGATACAATTGGGGCGCCGAAGTAAACAAAAATGATCCCGGAGTCGGGAAATGGTCGAAAGATAATGTGGATGTTTCCGACTGGCCACAGATTTCTTTGCCGGGATACTGGACAGATAAAGGTGTTAACTTTTGGAACGGTTCAATATGGTTTTACAAGGAATTTGAATTGGATGAATCGTTGGCCGGAGAAGAAGCCATTTTACGATTGGGGCGTATTATCGACAGCGACTCGGCTTTTGTAAACGGAACTTTTGTGGGCAACATTACTTACCAATATCCGCCACGAATTTATACCATTCCCGAAGGCGTTTTAAAAGCCGGCACAAATAAAGTAATGGTGCGTGTATTTAACCAGGGCGGAAGAGGTGGTTTTGTGGAAGAAAAACCATACGAAGTACGTGTTGGAAACGAAGTGATCGATATTACCGGCGACTGGAAATACCATATTGGAGCAGAGTTAAATCCTCCGAGAACAAATTTTGGCGGACTGGGATTTCGTCCGGGAGGTTTGTACAACTCGCTGATAAATCCGATGAAAGAATACACCGTTAAAGGTGTGATCTGGTATCAGGGAGAAACCAATGCCGGTCGTGGCTTTCAATATCGTCAGTTATTTAAAGACCTGATTGTGGATTGGAGAGACCAGCTGGATAAACCTGCTTTGCCTTTCCTGTTCGTGCAGTTGGCAAATCTTGGGCTCCCGAATAAACAACCTGTTGAAAATGGCTGGGCCGAAACCCGCGATGCACAACGCCGTGCACTGGAACTTCCAAACACCGGAATGGCAGTAGCTTTTGATATTGGCGAATGGAACGACATTCATCCGCTCAACAAAAAAGAAGTAGCTCGTCGTCTGGCTCTGGAGGCCGAAAGAGTGGCATACGGGAATGATGAGCTAGTTAGTGCCGGTCCGCTCTACGAATCAATGAAAGCAGAAGATGGAAGTATTTTGCTCACCTTCTCGTCTGTCGGCTCGGGATTATTTGCAAACAACAAACTCGAAGGTTTTCAGATAGCAGGAGAGAATGGCGAGTTTGTTTGGGCAAATGCCGTGGTGATGAGCAAAAACACTGTTAAGGTTTGGAGCAGAAATGTAAAAGAACCGGTGGCAGTTCGTTATGCCTGGGATGGAAATCCTGCCGGGTCGAACTTAAAAAATAAAGAAAATCTGCCCGCATCGCCTTTTACAACTGAAGACTAAATCGAAGAAATTATAAATTAAAAAAATTCAAATGAAATCGAACTCACAGAAAGTTTCTGTACTGGAAAAAATAGGATATAGTCTTGGCGACCTTGCTGCCAACCTGGTGTTTCAAACCCTGGTTACTTTCCTTGCATTTTTCTATACTGACATCTATGGACTGCAGAATGATCATGCCTCGGTAATTATGCTGGTTGTCGGACTGGTAGCGGCCTTTGCTTTTAACCCGATTATTGGCGCTTTAGCCGACCGAACTCACTCACGCTGGGGAAAATTCCGCCCCTGGATTTTGTTTACCGCTATTCCATTGGGAGTAATTGCTTTGCTGGCATTTACAACTCCCGATTTTTCGTACAAAGGTAAACTGGTATACGCAGCCGGAACTTATACGCTTTTACTGCTGGCCTATGCGGCGAGTAACCTGCCTTATTCGGCATTAAGTGGGGTGTTAACCGCCGATATGTCGGAGCGAAATAGTTTGTCTTCGTATCGCTTTGGGGCCGTAATGTTTGCACAGTTTTTTGTGCAGGTATTTATGTTGCCTATTATTTTGCATGTCGGAGATGGCGATAAAGCTGCCGGAATTGAATCGGTAATGACCTGGATGGCGATTATCGGAACCGTACTTCTACTCATTACCTTCCTCACCACAAAAGAGCGTGTTGTACCTCGTCCCGAGCAGCAATCAAGTTTAAAAGACGATTTGGGCGACTTGTTTAAAAACCGTCCCTGGATCATCATGTTAACGCTTACTATTCTTGTTTTTATAACACTGGCTATGAAGGGTGGATCGTACGTTTATTATTTTAATAACTACGTTGATGAGGTAGCACTGCAAAGTTTTCTTCAGCCGATTTTAGATTCGCTGTCGGCCATGGGAGTGAACTTTTTTGGATCGGATATTGCATCGGCAGGGTTTGGTTTGTTTAACGCTGGAGGAATTATTTGCTCCATGATCGGTATCGCCGTTTCCAGTAAGCTGGCCAACAAATTCGGAAAACGCGATGTATTCGGTACAACGTTATTTATCGCTACCCTGTTTATTGTATCCTTCCTTTTTTACAATCCCGAAGATGTACGCCTGATGTTTTTAGCCCAGGCACTACACATGTTTTTCTATGGTGTAACAACACCAATTCTTTGGGCAATGATTGCCGATGTTGCCGACTACTCGGAGTGGGTTAACAACCGTCGTGCTACAGCAATTATCTTTTCGGCAATGATGGTGGGCTTAAAAGCCGGACTGGCAATTGGTGGTGCTATTGTTACCTGGATTCTTGGTTTGTACGGTTACGTATCGAAAGATGCAGTAGTGGCGGGTCAGGAACTGGTTCAACCCGAAAGTGTGGCACAGGGAGCAAAAATGCTGGTAAGTATATACCCGTCAATTCCGTTTTTAATCGGAGTTGCCTTACTGTTCTTCTACGAAATCAATAAAAGTAAAGAAGTTCAGATTCAGGAAGATTTAATTAGCAGAAGACTCTGATGGACTACAAGCAAGTTGTTTGTAGGAGAAAGATATTTCAAACCATAATACCATAAAAAATGAAAAATAGAAATGGATTTATTTTAATTGCGCTGTTAGCTGGCCTTTTGATGTCGTGCAACAGCGGAACAACACGGTCGCAAAAAACACCAACTTTAAAAGACGCTTTTGCCGGTAAATTTCATATTGGTACAGCTTTAAACGAATGGCAAATTACCGGAAGAGATTCAGCCGGAGTAGAGGTGATAAAAAATCAGTTTCAGGCAATTGTAGCCGAAAACTGCATGAAAAGCGGCCCCATTCATCCAAGAAAAGACGAATACAATTTTGATTTACCTGACCAGTTTGTAGAATTTGGTGTAGCAAACGATAAATTTATAACCGGACATTGTTTAATCTGGCACTCGCAGGCTCCGCGCTGGTTTTTTACCGATGATGAAGGAAATGATGTTTCGCGCGAAGTGATGATTGAGCGCATGAAAGAACACATTTACACGGTAGTTGGCCGTTACAAAGGTAAAATTAAAGGCTGGGACGTAGTTAACGAAGCCATTATGGAAGATGGCAGCATGCGAAACAGCAAATTCCTGCAAATCGTTGGTGACGACTTTATTAAACTGGCTTTCCAGTTTGCACATGAAGCCGACCCTGATGCCGAATTGTATTACAATGATTATAACGAATGGTTTCCTGGTAAACGCGATGCAATCGTTCAGATGATACGTGATTTAAAAGCTGATGGAATCCGCATTGACGGCATCGGTATGCAGGGACACATTGGAATGGATAGCCCATCGCTGGAGGATTATGAAGCTGCAATTGTAGCCTATGCCAACGAAGGAATGAAAGTTATGGTTACCGAACTTGATATGTCGATTTTACCGAACCGTAGCAGGGATGTTGGTGCCGATATTGCTACAAGTTTTGAATATCAGCAGAGCCTGAATCCTTATACAGAAGGTGTTCCGGTAGAAAAAATGAACGAGTGGGATGAGCGTATGCTCGACTTTTTCCGCCTGTTTCTGAAACATTCTGATGCAGTTACCCGCGTAACCTTGTGGGGGGTTTCTGATGCTACATCGTGGAAAAACAATTTCCCAATTCGCGGACGTACTGATTATCCTTTGTTGTTCGACAGAAACTATGAGCCAAAAAGCATTGTGGCAAAGTTAATTGAAGAAGCAAACAAAGCTGAAAATATAGATTAAGTTAGTTAGTTAGTTAGTTAGTTAGTTAGTTAGTTAGTTAGTTAGTTAGTTAGTTAGTTAGTTAGTTAGTTAGTTAGTTAGTTTTTCCGGGGGTTGCGCAATAGTGTGGCTCCCGGAAATTTTGGCTAAATTAACACGAAGAAATTGAATAATTAGTAAGAAAAATTTATTGAAAATGAAGAAAGCACGATACCTTGTTGACAACCTTTATACCGCCGATCCGGCAGCACATGTTTTTAACGGAAAAATCTACATTTACCCGTCGCACGATGTGGAATCTGGCATTCCTGAGAACGACAACGGCGATCATTTTGATATGCGCGATTACCACGTTTTTTCGATGGATGATATCGATGGAGAGGTAACCGACCACGGAAATGTGTTGGATGTGAAAGACATTCCCTGGGCCGGACGCCAGTTGTGGGATAGCGACTGTGCCTGTAAAAACGGAAAGTATTACCTCTATTTTCCGTTGAAAGACCAAACTGATATTTTCCGCATTGGTGTGGCTATCAGCGATAAACCTGAAGGGCCATTTGTGCCGCAGGAGGCGCCGATGAAAGGAAGTTATTCCATCGATCCTTGTGTTTTTGAGGATGAAGATGGTACTCATTATATGTACTTTGGTGGCCTTTGGGGTGGTCAGTTGCAGCGCTACCGCGACAACAAAGCCATTGAATGTGGCCAGGAACCTGCCGATGATGAGCAGGCACTTCCGGCACGTATTGCTAAACTAAGCAACGATATGCTGGAATTTGGCGAAGAACCAAAAGCATTGGTTATTCTGGACGAAAACGCTGAGCCGCTAAAAGCAGGCGATCACGACCGACGTTTTTTCGAAGCCTCATGGATGCACAAATACAACGGTAAATACTACTTTTCGTATTCAACCGGTAACACACACAAATTGTGCTATGCAGTTGGCGACAATCCTTATGGTCCGTTTACCTATCAGGGTGTAATTTTAACGCCGGTTGTAGGCTGGACAACACACCACTCAATTGTTGAATTCAAAGACAAATGGTACCTGTTTCATCACGATTGTGTGCCTTCAAATGGCAAAACCTGGTTACGCAGCTTGAAAGTTGTGGAAATGGAGTATGATGCTGAAGGAAAGATAATTACCATTGAAGGAACGGCGGAATAAAAAAGATCGTTGTTCAGATGTGTGATATTGTAGTTTAAGGCTAAGAAAGTATCAATGTACGCAAATTCAGAGTCATGTTTGTTTTGTATTGCATTCTATTTTTGTGTCCTTAAAATTAATTCTATCAATTTTCAACCCTTATCTGGTGTCCATTTTGGTAGAATAACAATGGTAAAAGGAGAGATAAAAAATGTTTGATTTAGAAGGAAAAGTAGCAGTAATTACAGGAGGAGGCGGTGTTCTTGGAGGGAGCATTGCACAAAGTTTGGTGGATGCCGGAGTAAGAGTAGCCATTCTTGATATTCGAAAAGAACAGGTTGATAACCGTGTTGATGAGTTACAAAAAAAAGGTGGAGAAGTTCTTGGATTTGTTTCAAGTGTTCTTGATGTTGAAGACCTGAAGAAAACCAGGGAGTTATTGCTTGAAAAATGGGGCAAGATTGATATATTGATTAACGCGGCTGGGGGAAATATGCCCGGAGCCACCTTAACCGAACAACAAACAGTGTTCGATATGAAGATTGACGACTTTCAGAAAGTAACGGATCTGAACTTAAACGGCACTGTTTTTCCTAGTCTTGTTTTTGGCGAAGCAATGGCAAAAAGAGGAGAAGGCAGTATCATCACCATATCGTCGATGGCCACATATTCGGCCATTTCACGTGTTCTTGGTTATTCGGTATCAAAAACCGGTATTAATATTTTTACGCAGTGGATGGCTATGGAGATGGCTACAAAGTTCAACGAAAAAATACGGGTAAATTCAATTGCTCCGGGCTTTTTTATTGGCGACCAGAACCGGAATGTGCTGATCAATCCTGACGGATCGTACACCGAACGCAGCAAAAAAGTTCTGGCCCGTACTCCAATGGGGCGTTTTGGGGATATAAAAGAACTAAACGGCGCAGTGCAGTTTTTATGCTCCGATGCGGCATCTTTCATCACGGGTGTAATTCTTCCTGTTGATGGTGGTTTTAGCTCGTTTAGCGGTGTTTAAAAATTAAACCCGATTCCTATTTAATTTGTTTAAGTAATTAATAAAACGAAAGTGGTATACCTGTTTTGGTATTGCCACTTTCGTTATTTTTAATGTGCGGAAAGCTGCTTGCAGATTTTGCGCATGTAATTAAACGTTCAGCTAATTTATCGGCGCAAATCCACATGATTTGCGAGAAATATTTTTCAGTTTCGAAGTTTGTTCAATAAAAGTAAATAGAAGGAAAATGGCTTTAGAAAAAACGTGGCGTTGGTTTGGAGAGAAAGATTTGGTAACGCTCGATGATTTGCAACAAATGGGCGTGGAAGGAGTGGTTACTGCACTGCATCACATTCCCAATGGTGAAGTTTGGCCGGTTGACGAAATTATGAAGGTAAAAACAGCCATCGAAAAACGTGGTATGCGCTGGAGTGTTGTGGAGAGTCTTCCGGTTTCGGAGGGCATAAAAATCTGTTCGAACGACCGCGAACGTTTAATTGCCAATTACCAACAATCGGTGCGAAACCTTGGGCAGTGTGGTATCGACACCATTTGCTACAATTTTATGCCGGTTTTGGATTGGGCGCGAACCGATCTGCATTTCAAACTGAAAAATGGCGGTGAATCGATGTATTTTGATTTTCCCACTTTTGTGGCCTTCGATGTTTTTATTCTGAAACGCCGGGGTGCCGAGAATGATTATCCTACCGAAATTGTTGAAAAAGCCAAAGCGGTTTTCGAAAAAATGACGGAACAGGAAGCAGAAGAACTGGCCTACAATATTATTGTAGTTACACAGGGATTTATCGATGGTGTGATTGATGGTTCGGTTGCCGACCCGAAAGGTCTTTTCCTGGAGTTTATCGACCGTTACAAAAGCATTGGGAAACAGCAGCTGCGCAATAATTTAAAAGCCTTTCTCGACGATGTAATTCCGGTTGCAGAAGAAGCCGGAGTAAAACTGGCCATCCATCCCGACGATCCGCCGTTTCCGGTATTGGGATTACCACGTATTATTGGCCAGTTAGAGGACTACGAGTGGCTTTTTAAAGCCAATACTTCGCCCAACAATGGAGTAACTTTTTGTGCCGGATCACTCTCGGCACGAAAAGAAAACGACTTGCTGGAAGTGATTGAAAAAACACGCGACCGCATTCATTTTGTGCACTTACGAAATACCCTGCTGCTTGAAGATGGAAGTTTTTACGAATCGGGGCATTTAACCGGTTCGCAGAATATGGTGAAAATAATGTACGCCCTGATAAAAGAGCAGAAGCGCAGAATAGAAGCTGGCAGAAGCGATGTTAAAATGCCTGTACGCCCCGATCATGGCATCCGGATTATGGACGATTACAAATACGATTACAACCCCGGATATCCGCTAATAGGACGTTTAAAAGGACTTGCCGAGCTGGATGGACTAATGCACGGAATTGAGTTTATGCTGGCGGATGAAGTGTAACTTTACCATTTTCGAATTAAGAATAATCAGGTGATTGAATTGATCGAGAGTTCGATCTGTGCTCAAAAGAAAAGCTAACTTCCGGGTAGCTGTTCTATAAAATTTGTTGTTGGGTATTGATTTTCTAACAAAATCGATTCACCCATTTTGCCCCAATTGATCTCTATTATAATACAGCGTAGTTTCTTCATAAATCAGGAGAAATAGTGGCGTTTCGAAAAAGATATCCTTTTTGATGTTCATAAATGGCTCAAGGTTAGGGAATTTAACCAGTTACAATGAAGTAGTAATTAATTATGAATTATTGGCGAAAACTTACACGTAAAGAGATTAGCGAGCGCATTAAAGACGCATTGAGTAAAAATGTTGATTATCACGAACGTTCTATCCTGGGTATTCCAGCATCGCATTTAGACGAGAATGTGTTTAATAAAGATGCTACCTTCCTGAACAATGCACCATTTCTGAAAACAATGGTTGATAACCCGAACCATATTGGCTGTCACACGATGGGTGACTCTGAGCCATTTTTTGCCGGAACACAAAAGCTGGAGCAGGAACTTCTGGGTATTGTTGCCGAAGATATTCTCAAATGCAATCAAGGTCAGTACGATGGTTATGTGGCATCGGGAGGCACAGAGGCCAATATTCAGGCTATTTGGATTTATCGAAATTTATTCAAAAAAGAGTTTGGGGCAAACTACAACGAAATGTGTATTCTTTGCTCAAATGATTCGCACTATTCGATGTATAAAGCCGGTAACATACTGAACCTGGATGTTGTAACAATACCTGTTACCGAAAATAGTAGAGCAATAACTCGCGAATCAGTTGAGAAACATATTCGATCTGCCAAAGCTGAGGGCAAAAAATATTTTATTGTCGTGGCTAATATGATGACAACAATGTTTGGCTCAGTGGACGACATTAATGTATACACCGAGGCTTTAATAATGTCAGGTGTTCATTTCAGGATACATATCGACGCTGCTTTTGGCGGTTTTGTGTACCCTTTTAGTTCCAATGACGGTGCTATGACCTTTGAAAATAAACACGTTAGTTCGGTAACTCTCGATGCGCACAAAATGCTACAGGCACCCTTCGGTACAGGTATTTTTATTGCACGAAAAGGATTGATAGACTATGTATTTACCAACGAAGCACAATATGTAAGCGGGCTCGATGCAACGCTTATCGGGAGCCGGTCGGGCGCTAATGCCATTGCAGTTTGGATGATTCTTCAAACCTACGGGCCACACGATTGGTTTGAAAAAATTCATGTCCTTAATTACCGTTCAAACTGGTTATGCAATCAACTGAAAGAAATGGGAGTGGATTTTTATCATTACGCAGGATCAAATATTGTGACTATTCGGGCAAAACATATAAACAAAGAACTTGCACAAAAATATGGTCTGGTTCCTGATAAGCACGACGGAAAACCAATGTGGTATAAAATAGTAATTATGGGGCATGTACACATTGATCATTTAAACCCATTTTTAGATGAATTAAAAGCGATTAATTAATCCGGAATTTTTTGAACAGAACATAAACCGTATTGTGAAATATTGGTTTTATAAATCTTGTACTTTTTCAAAAAGAACAAACTCCAATGTTAGTAAAGGCACCTGATTATTTCAGAGTAAGGGAAAATCAATATATAAGTTTCTTCAAAAACAAACCGATTACCGCTTAAATCAGCCACTTTGCCATAGAACACGTTAGAATTTTATATTTTAGCGCATTCTGGAACGAATGGACGGGAATTTTATTCAATTCCTCAACCTTTGTGTTGTTTAGAAGGTAATATGGCAGACTTTAAGCAAAAAATTTTAAATAATTTGAGAAGAGGAGACGAAAACAGTCTTCGCGAATTATTTGATTTGTATTATAAACCCCTATGTCTGTTTGCCCTTAAGTTTGTTGATTCTATTGAACAGGCTGAAGATATTGTACAGGATACTTTTATTAATTTCTGGAACTCCCGGAGTTATAATAATATTCATTCCAATATTAAAGCCTATCTATTCAGCGCCGTTAGAAATAACGCCTTATACGCTATTCGGAAAGAATCAAAATTCAGGTTTGAAGAAATTGATAATCATGTTCAGAGCCTGATTGAAGACGAATTACCGGAGGATGAATTAAAGAACTTAAAGGAGCTACTTTTTAAACAAATTGAGCAATTGCCACCAAAAGGAAGAGAAATTTTCAAGGCAATTGTTTTTGAGAATATGAAATACAGAGAGGTGGCGGAACTTTATGGTATATCTGTGAATACCGTAAAAACGCAATACTCAAGATCGCTTTCAAAATTGCGGGAATTTCTTGATGTTCTTATCTTATTATTCTTGCCCTGAATTAAGTCATTAAAATAAAATTGGCCGGGTAAAAGTCCCTGCCATACAAATACCATTCCTGATGTGTGGGCAACTTACATTGTGTAATGTTAGCAAGGTCAATGGTTTCAATTTGAAGATTTATTTTGCATTTCTGTTGAAAAAAGCAATTTTTTTTGTCACCCGATTACAAAAGTATTGCATCTATATTAAAAATGAATAGAGATGATTCAACCATATTCAAATATTTATCTGCTGATAGCCAAGTATAGCCAGGAAAATATCAGTGAGGAGGAGTACCATATTTTGAAGGCATGGATGGAAGAGCATGCCGATAACAAAAAGGTGTTTTCCGAATACCTGATTTTTCTTAAAAATGCGCAAAGAGTACGTTTTTCTGCAAAGGTTGACGAACATTTAGCCTGGAAAGTTATTCATTCAAAGCTTAAGAAACGAAAAACGTTCAGCTTCCGTCCATATTTTAAATATGCGGCGGTTTTATTGGTGCTTGTGTCCTTAACCATCTCTTATCAGCTGTTGCAAAAGCCAGAAGAGAATAACAATTTGGTTTCCGAAGCCCGGGTAATTAAACCCGGAGAACCAAAGGCAAAATTAGTGTTGAGCGATGGTCGTAGTGTCGATTTGGAGGGGATGAATGATTCTACTTTATTGCTGGGTAACGGGCTTAATATTCAGATAAAAAATAAGACTATTGACTATAGCAAAGCCGGCGTTAATTCTGAGCTTATGAACACCATCAATATTCCCAAAGGAGGTGAATATAACCTGGTTTTATCGGATGGAACCCGAATTTGGCTTAACTCCGACTCAGAACTTTCATTTCCTGCAAAATTTAACGGCGAAAAACGGAAAATATATTTAAAAGGTGAAGCTTATCTGGAAGTTGCAAAAAACAAAAACTTCCCTTTTGTGGTTGATGTGAAGGGTGTACAGGTTGAAGTTCTCGGTACATCGTTTAATGTAAAAGCATACGATAATGTAGAAACTACGTTGGTGGAAGGCAAGGTAAATATTCTTACAAATGCTTCAAGCGGTGTGATTCTACAACCCGGCGATCAGGGGATTGTAGATGCAAATGATAACAGTGTGGAGGTAAAGCAGGTTGACACCAGAATTTATACTTCCTGGGTAAATGGAATGTTTACATTCAGAAGCATGACGCTTGAAGAAATTATGAAAACCTTTGAACGTTGGTATAATGTTTCTGTTTCGTATGAAGAGGAGGAGCTAAAACAACGCCATTTTTCCGGTAACCTGAAAAGATATGAAGAGATTAATCCGCACCTTGATTTAATTGGTCTTACAACAGATGTTGATTTTAAAATTTCAGGGAATAATATTTCGGTTGTAAAAAAATAAAAGTGAAGTGATGTGTTTATAATAAACGGGAAATGCTGGCACATCTCCCGTTAGTAAATGCATTAGAGTTTCTAATACAAATTGTTAAAACATTACAAATCTATGAAAAAACGAAGTGTAAACTATCTTTCGGAACATTTTTCGAAAGTTAAAAAGCTGTTTTTAATTATGAGGCTTACTGTTATTCTTACGCTGCTTTTCTCCGTTAGCACAATGGCTTCGGTTTATTCGCAGAGCGCGAAATTATCAGTTAATGTAAAAAACACCACGCTCGAAAGTGTTTTTGATAAATTGGCTGAGCAGAGCGAATTTCAGTTCGTTTATAATGATGAAGTAGTGGCGGTAGTTGAGAATATTACCGCAAATTTTGAAAATGCTACGGTTGAACAAATTTTGGATGAGGTTTTAAAAAACTACGATCTTGACTACCAAGTAGTCAATAATGTAGTAGTTATTACCCCTGCTCCCGGGAAAACAAAACCAAACAATGTGACTGAACCGGCTGAGCAGAAAAAAATCAAATTCTCAGGTAAAGTAATTGATGAAGAAGGTAAACCCGTTCCGTTTGCTGCGGTTGTTATTAAAAATACAACCATTGGTGCCGCTACCAATGAAAATGGTGAATTTGAATTTGAAGCAGAGGAAGGAGATTATTCTACACTGGTTGTGTCGAGCGTAGGGTATTTAAATGAAGAAATTGAGATTGGTAACCAAACAAATTTTGATATTGCTTTAACACAGGATATTGCCGGATTAGACGAAGTTATGGTAACCGGTTATCAAACCATATCGAGAGAACGTTCAACAGGTTCATTTGTAAAACTGAAAAGCGACCAGATAGAACAAAAACGTTTAAGCGATTTGAATACTGTGCTTGAAGGACAAATTGCCGGTTTTAGCGATGGGGTGATAAGGGGCGTTACTTCAATGCAAGGTTTAACAACTCCTTTGTATGTTATCGATGGTTTCCCGGTTGAAAACACACGTTACACCCAATACGGTTCTTTGGTTGAAAATCTTCCGGATTTAAACCTTGAAGATATTGAAAGTATAACAGTGCTTAAAGATGCCGCCGCAACTTCAATTTATGGTGCACGTGCGGCAAACGGCGTGGTTGTAATTATGACCCGAAAAGCATCAAAAGGGCAAACAAATGTAAGTTTCTCTTCAAACCTTACCGTATCGCCTTATCGTTATTATACTGAGACCCTTACCGATGCTGGAGACATTGTTGGGCTTGAACAAGAGTGGGCAACAGGAAATCCAAAGTTGCAGGCCACTGATGGAAGTGCTGCTACTTATGCACAATCGCTCCTTACCAATGCTGTTTTTACAAGCCAGGGTATGCAATCTATTTTGAATTATTATGCAGGAAATCAGTCTGAGGCAGAGATGAACAGTCAACTGAGTACATTAAAAGGCATGGGTTACCAGTATTACAACGATGTTGAAAAATACGCCAAACAAAATAAGTTCTACCAACAATATAATGTTAGCATAGGTAAGGCTACCGATCAGAATAATTTCATGGCGTCAGTAACCTACAAAAACAACAAATTTGAAGATATATATTCGAAAGATCAATCAGTTGGCGTGGATATGAGGAACACAACCGAGATTACAAAGTGGTTGTCTGTTGATTTAGGTAACTACTTTAGTTATCAAAAAGGTACAGCTCAAACTTATAATCCGCTGGCACCAGGTTTTGTTTATCAGCCATATAACCGTTTGGTTGACGATTCCGGTAATCCTTTTGTTTCAACTGCTGAATCGCGACTGAGCCAATCAACCATTGATGCCATTAATAACTACGGTTTATATAATATGGATATTACACCATTAGACGAATTGGGAATGAACCTACAAAAGAGCAAAAATTTCGCCAACCGTACTAATGTAAAACTGAACATTAAAATTACCGATTGGTTGAAATACAATGCAATGTTTCAGTACGAATATGCAGTTGACCGAACCGAACAATTGAAGAATAAAGAGTCGTATGCTGTTCGAAACCTGGTTAACCGAATGGCTTCTTTAAACTCAGGGAACCTGGTTTATAATTTGCCTTACGGAGATATATACAACGAAGTTCAGCAATACTCTAATTCTTACAACTTCAGACAACAAATCGACTTTAGTAAAACGTTTGCTGAAAAACACGACTTAACAGTTATTGCAGGTACCGAAACCCGAAATTCGAAACTGGAATATCGCGGAAATACCTTGTACAATTACGACGCTGATATTTTAAGTTTTACTCCGGTTGACCAAAAGAGTTTGACTAGTTTCTACGGTTCGTTACTTGGAGGTTCAAGTGTGAGTAACAGCGATTTTGCGGTGATACGCGAACTGGTAAACCGTTTTGTTTCGTTTTATGGAAATGCCGGATATACTTACGACGGGAAATATACCGCAACCGGAAGCTTACGTTGGGATCGCTCGAATTTGTGGGGCACCGACAACAAATACCAAAATAAGCCAACATGGTCGGCAGGAGCGTCATGGAATGTTTCTAAGGAAGATTTCTTTCAACTTTCATCGGTTGATATGTTAAAACTTCGCTTTTCTTACGGAATCGGTGGTAATATTGCAAAAAACTCTGCTCCTTATATGACGGCATACTATTTTCCGAGCTCTACAGTTGGAGGCACATATGGTTATGTAAGAAGCCGTCCGAATCCGGAGTTATCGTGGGAGAAAACAGCAACAACAAACATTGGGGTTGATTTTTCAGTATTAAAACAACGACTTTCGGGAACCGTGGAGTTCTACAATAAAAAAGGTTCTGATTTGTTGGCCAATACTCAAGGCGTTCCTACCGAAGGTTGGGGATATTCAACCTATACCATCAATAATGGAGAAATGCAAAACCGTGGTATCGAATTAACGCTGAATGGAGAAATCATTAAAACCAGCGATTTTGGATGGAACGCCTCTTTGCTTTATGGCTACAATAAAAACAAAGTTACTTATGTAAATGTGGAGGCCCCGGTTTATTTTCTGCAGCTTGATTATCCAAGTGAATTTCCAAGAATCGGAACCCCGTATAATTCAATTTATGGATACAAGTGGGCAGGTTTAAGTGAAACCGGCTTGCCACAGGTATATGACAGCGAAGGCAATGCACTTACGTATCAACCTTCCGATTTGGAATCGATTGAAAACCTGGGAACTACCGTTCCAAAACACAGCGGGTCATTTAATACATCATTCCGCTATAAGAACTTCGATTTATCAGCTTTATTTATTTATCAGCTGGGACACAAAATCCGCAACACCTATTTGCCAATGCTGGGTAACAGCTATGTATGGCAGGCTGGAGGTTACATTACTAATATTGCTGTTGGTAACAACCGGATTAACGAACGCTGGCAACAACCCGGCGATGAGTTGACAACCGATGTGCCACGCACTGTTTACGAATACGACAGCGAATTTAATTATGCATTGTATTCCATCTATTCCAACTCGAGTGCAAATGTTTTGAATGCCTCGAATATCCGATTGAGCAATGTTTCTCTGGCTTATAATATACCGGAAAATTTACTGACAAAACTGAAATTGCAGAGTGTTCGTCTGAATTTCAACGTGGAAAATGTATTTACACTCGCAAAAAGCGATGACGCTAAATACATGCTTGGTGGATACAGGTCGCCGAATTACGTGTTTGGTATCAACGTTAATTTTTAATACTAAATTGAATTAATCATGATAAAAATATTTCAAAAAATAACATTGCTGAGCGCCTTGCTCTTAACTTTAGGATTCACCGCTTGCGACGAATACCTGGGAGTTATACCAAAAGGAGAAAAAATTCCGGAAACTTTAGCCGATTTTGAAGCTATGATTCGCTATGAATACGGGAACCACCGGGTTGATGTAAACCAGGCTCTTATCCTGTTAAATGACCAATGGTTATCCCCTTCATCGTTGTCGTACTACCCTTTATACGAAGCGAACTATTTTTGGGACGAATCGGCCGATCGGGTTGCATTAAACAACTCAGATGAAACAGCTTATTACGCCAGTTATTCGGCTATTAATGCATTTAATCTAATCATTTCAAATGCATTAACTTCAACAGAAGCGAGCGAAAGCGAACAAAAAGAGGTATGGGCCCAGGCAAAAGTTCTGCGTGCAATGACTTATTTCAACCTGGCTAATTTTTACGCTGATACGTACGAGGCAGCAACAGCGTCTGAAAAATTGTCTGTTCCGTTGATTACCAGTGCAGATGTTAATGCATCTTATACCCAGGTATCAATTCAGGAAATGTATGATTTTATTCTTATGGATATGGAGGAAGCGCTTCCGTATCTGCCTGAAGTAGCCGCTACTGTTTTGCACCCCAATCTTGGAACAGCTTACGCATTTTATGCGCGGGTGTATTTGCAAATGAATAATTACGATAAGGCGTTGGAATTTGCCAATAAAGCGCTTGGTGAAAACGATGTACTTTTCGACTGGGGCGCTTATTATGAGGCCAATAAAGATCTGATTACAAATCCTGACTCATACATTCGTACTGCATCGCCAATGGGATTCGACTATATCGAAAACTATTCTTATCGTCATGGAAGCACGTATTATTCTTCCTCAGAAAAATCGCTGACAACAGAGCGTGCCGCTTCGTTTGAAGAGGGTGATGCACGTTTCCTGTCACGCTGGAAATTACGTACTGTTGGAGCAGACACTTACTATTACGGAACCTTGCAAGGATACTTTAACTATGGCGGAATAACCACCGTTGAGGTTTATCTGATTAAAGCCGAATGCCTTGCCCGAAGCGGTGATGTTAACGGGGCGATGGAGGTACTTAATGCAGTGAGAAAAACACGTATTTTGCCGGAAGAATATTCAGATCTTACAGCAACAAATACGGCCGGGGCAATGGCAAAAATTATACAAACAAAAAGGAATGAATTAATTCTTACTCTCACTCCATTTTGTGATATACGCCGGTTGAACCAGGAAGGTACTTATTCCATAACACTATCGAAAGTGGTTGATGGAGAAACCTTGACCTTGTCACCCGAATCTCACATGTGGACAATGCCTTTCCCGCAGGGAGCCATCGACAATCCCGGAAATGGGAGTATGGTTCAAAATGTAGAAAAATAAAAGAAGTATTAATTAAACAGCGCAAGAAGTTGCCCGACAGGTAAGTTTAATATTTACCTGTTGGGAGCTTGTTTGTATTGCTCAAGAAAAACATGAGATGAAAAATTTAATGGTCAAAGTAGCATATATTTTATTAATCGCGTTGTTTGTATCATGCCAGCAGTCGGATACCGGATACAAACTCAATGGCGAGTTAACAGGTGCCGAAGATGGTACAAAAATAGCCTTGGTTCCCTATGCCATGTATGATATTAAGCCGGAAGCGGAAACCATTATTGAAAGTGGCGAATTTAGTTTTAATGGCGAAGTACCTGAGCCTCGTGAATACTACCTGGTGTTGGGCAATAAAGAAGATTATTACCGGATAATGATTGAGAATGCATCAATTAAAGTAAAAGGTAAGGTAGTGAAACGCCCAGGACGAGATGGGGTTTCAGAAACTTCCGGTTTTAGTGAAATAGAAGTAACGGGATCAAAAAGTAACGACTATTTATACAGTCAGCTTGCTGTAAGAGATGAGCTGGATAAGACATATCAGGCATTACACAAGGATTTTGCCGATGTTCAGGCACTTTTGGCTAAAGCCAGTGCATCCAAGAACCAGGCTGTGATAGATTCTGTGATGTCCCTTCCGCGATACCTCGAATTCAGAGAAGCAGACAAGAAATTTATTGCTACGGTTGAACAACGTTTCAACTACGTGTTTGATGCCAATAAAGAAACCTATTGGGGGCCGTTAATGATGTTGAACCTGTATTCTTATCTTACTCCTGATGCACGCCCTACTTTCGAAGGTATGTCAGAAGAAGCGCGCGAGAGCTACTATGGCAAAATGGTTGCCGAAGGTTTATATCCGGCCAACCGCACGGGAGAAAAAGTTCCTGATTTTACCACCACTGATGCCAGTGGAAAAGAAGTAAGTTTGGATGATCTTATTAAAGACAAAAAAATAATCCTGATTGATTTTTGGGCCTCATGGTGTGCGCCTTGCCGTAAAGAACTTCCAAACGTAAAAGCCAACTATGAAAAATATGCGGCAAAGGGTTTTGAAGTAATTGGCTTGTCGATTGACACTAACCCGAAAGCATGGGAAAAAGCAGTAACTGATGAAAATTTAGAGTGGCCAAACTTTAATGATCTGGATATTTCTGCGCTGTATAAAGTGAAATCCGTTCCAACCACTTACCTTATTGATAACAAGGGGCAGCTGATTGCGGAGGATGTCCGTGGAGAAGAGCTGGGCAAAAAGTTAGAAGAACTTCTTGGAAACTAAATTCAATTCAAAAAACAACTATCAATCCGGCTAACGGCATTATTTCTATATTTTTTGAGCCTGCCGGTTGAGGGCAATGTCCGTTCTCTGTTAGGGAATTGTCCCTAAATGCCTGATGTGTTACAAAAACTTTTGAAATGATAACAGAACAGGTGATTTGTCATGCAAATCCACCTGTGTATGTTAGCGTATTATCATGATACGTGTAATATCAACGTGCGTTTTATTCAATCAGAGAGATAAAAGCGGCAGCACTGAAAAAAAGTAAAAACATTCAACAGATGCTACAGACAAAATATTCAGAATTATTAGACTTATTACATAAAGAGGTAGTTCCGGCAATTGGTTGCACAGAGCCAATTGCGGTTGCACTGGCCGTATCAATAGCGAAAGAGCATATTGATGAAAAAGTTATCAGGTGCGAGGTTTATTTAAGCTCCAATATCATTAAAAATTCGATGGGAGTTGGCATTCCCGGTACCGGAATGATTGGCTTGCCTATTGCAATCGCATTGGGTATTGTTGTTGGGAAATCGGAATACGGACTTGAAGTATTAAAGGACCTGAACCCTGTAAAACTGGAAGAAGCCAAACAATTTGTTGACAGCAAACAAATCTTTGTCCATCTGAAAGAGGATGCCCCCGACAAATTGTATATTGAAGCTTGTTGTTTTGGTGAAAACACAAAATCCAAAGCGATAATTTGTGGCACGCACACTAACATTGCCTATGTTAAAGCCAATGATACTGTTCTTCTCGATGAATTGTTCGATTATAACGAGCAACAAACAGATGTGAATCAGGTGGAGCTGAATTTCAATAAAATATATGATTTTGCAACAACAACGCCTTTGGAAGATTTGGAGTTTATCCAGCAGGCGGCAGTATTAAACAAATTGGCCGCAGATGAATCTTCAAGCGGACTTTTCGGTCATTCTGTTGCACGGGTTATTCAAAGCAAATCGTACCTGAATATCATGGGCGACAGCGTTTATAATAAACTGGTGGCAGTAACGGCAGCTGCCTGCGACGTTCGTATGGCGGGAGCTATGATTCCGGTAATGAGTAATTCCGGAAGTGGAAACCAGGGGATTACAGCTACATTACCAGTTGTGGTGTTTGCCGAGGAAATGAATAATACGAAGGAACAATTAATCCGCGCCCTGACTTTAAGCCACTTAATGGTTATTTATATTAAGAGGGGACTGGGCCGTTTGTCGGGGCTTTGTGGGGTAACAGTGGCCGGAATTGGGGCAGCTTGTGGTATTACTTATTTAATGGGAGGAACCCGGGAGCAAGTTGCTTTTTCAATTAAAAACATGATTGGTAATATTGCCGGTGTTATTTGCGATGGCGCCAAACCAAGTTGTGCGCTTAAAGTTTCGAATGCCGCATCGTCAGCAACTTTTTCGGCTATGATGGCGATGGATAATAAAGTAGTAAGTTCATTGGAAGGAATTGCCGACGAAGATGTTGATAAAACGATAAATAACCTGAATGCCATTGGCTCTGAAGGTATGACAGAAACCGATAAAATGGTACTCAAAATCATGCTAAATAAAAAATCGGTGTAACTACAATGGTTTTTTATGGTGTATTTTATACTACTTGCTTATTTGAGCGATGACAGGATTTATTTGACAATGAATCCTAAAAAGGGAGGGATGCTCAACCTAAAACCTTTCTTTCACTTCGTTCGAAGCGTTTTCTTTTTGGGATTTCACTTCAATTGTTATCGAGTTCTATTCCAAAAAGAAAACCTTACCGCAAAAGCGGAAAGGTTTCATGCTGTCGGGATGACAGGATTTGAACCTGCGACCCCTGGTCCCCCAGACCAGTACGCTAACCGGACTGCGCCACATCCCGATGATTATATATATAATTGAGTATTGCTTCTCTTTTCTTCCAGCCTTTTAACTGTTTTTCAAGTTTCATTGCTTCCGAACGAGAGTTGCAAATCTCTGAGTATATCATTTTCCAAGGTCTTTTTGCAGAGGTAGAACGATTATAACCCATATTGTGTTTTTCAACCGTGCTTCCAAATTTGCTGTTTGACCAATGTAAAAACTACTGTCAATTTCCGATTCCAATATGTAAACAAAGAACTTCATTTTTTTTTTAAGTCTTTCAGACCAGTACGCGAATCCCGATTTTCTAAAATCCTTGATTTTATAGAAAATCGGGGATCCTCGAACTTCGTTCGGGACCGGACTGCGCCACATCTCCCGATGCCTAAGCATCGAGGATTCTCGGTGAAACCGGAACCGAATCAGGATTGCAAAAGTAAGTTTAGAAATTATTATTACAAAACTTTTTCTTTCTTTAATACACTATTTTATTGAACACATAGAATTCAGCTATCATTACTTCATTATTATCGATTGAATTTATGACAATCAATGAGGTATGTTTTGTATTTTTGTGCAACTAAAAATTTAAATGATGTTTAAACCACTTGATATTAACGATAACAACGAGAATAAAAACGTTGAACCAACTGACGTTGAAAAGGTAAAATGTTTGATTATAGGATCGGGCCCTGCAGGTTACACTGCCGCAATTTATGCTGCACGCGCTAACCTGAGTCCGGTAATGTACGAAGGATTGCAACCGGGAGGTCAGTTAACAACAACCACCGAGGTTGAAAATTATCCGGGTTATCCGGAAGGTGTTACCGGCCCGGTAATGATGGAAGATCTGAAAAAACAAGCCGAGCGTTTTGGTACCGATGTACGTTGGGGAATGGCAACGAAAGTTGATTTCTCGGGCGATATTCATAAAGTGTGGATCGACGGCTCGAAATTGATCGAAGCAGAAACGGTGATTATTGCAACCGGTGCAACGGCAAAATACCTTGGATTGGAAGACGAAAAGAAATATGCCGGAGGTGGAGTTTCTGCCTGTGCAACCTGCGACGGATTTTTCTACAGAGGGAAAGATGTGGCCGTTGTTGGTGGTGGAGATACTGCTGCTGAGGAAGCTATGTACCTGGCCGGTCTGTGTAATAAAGTATACCTGATTGTACGTCGTGATGTGCTTCGTGCATCAAGAGTGATGGCCGAGCGCGTGAAAAAAACACCAAACGTAGAAATACTTTGGAAACACCAAACAAAAGGATTGGTTGGCGACAATGGTGTGGTTGAAGGTGCAACATTGGTTAAAAACCTTGGAGAAGAAGGGGAAGAGGAAGTTAATATTAAAATTGACGGATTCTTTTTGGCCATCGGTCACAAGCCAAACTCAGATATTTTTGCCGACTATCTTGATACTGACAATGTAGGTTATATTTTAACTCAACCCGGAACATCAAAAACAAAAGTTCCCGGAGTATTTGCCTGCGGCGATGTACAAGACTCGCAATACCGCCAGGCGGTTACTGCTGCCGGATCGGGTTGTATGGCTGCAATTGATGCAGAGCGATACCTGTCGGAAAAACATTCGTAAAAGAAAGACACTTCGTAATAACTAAAAAAGCAGGATGATTTCTCATCCTGCTTTTTTGTATCTCTAATCTGTTAATTCCTAATTTAAACTGTAAAGTACCGAGAAGAAATGCATAATACTTCCGGCCAAAACAAAAAGGTGCCAAATACCATGGCCGTATTTTAAGCCACGCCACGCGTAAAAAATAACACCGATTGAATAACAGGCTCCGCCAACAAACAAAAAGGCAATGCTTGACGCAGGCAGATTTCTGACAATTGGCCCAATGGCCAGTAAAAACATCCAGCCCATGGCCAGATAAATGCCAACCATTAATTTCCGGAAACGGGTTAAATAAATCGAGCGGATTACCATTCCTGTAATCGCCAATCCCCAGATTATTCCAAAAAGAGTCCAGCCCAAAGCACCACGAATGGTGGTGAGCACAAAAGGCGTGTAGGTGCCTGCAATTAATAAAAATATGGCGGCATGATCGAACCGAACAAACAGGTTCTTCAATTTTTCGCGGGTGAAACTGTGGTAAAGTGTCGATGATAAATAGAGCAACACTAAACTGCTTCCGAAAATACTAAAACTTACCACATGCCAGGCATTGCCTTTTATAGCTGCAAATACAACCAAAAGTACAAGCGCAGCAATGCTTAGCAAAGTCCCTATTCCATGTGTGATACTATTAAATATCTCCTCTCCAAGTGATAAGGTACGGTATCCGGCTTCAACTTTTTTTCTCATAAACGTTGCTTTTCGAATAAAACTTAATTCTGTTCGAAATTACTCAAAAAAATTATTGTTTGAATACAATATGTCTATTCCAAATAAATAATAATAATAACGTTTTGTTTGCCAGATGGTTATTGGTGTCGTTTTTCCGGTATTTAGAATTGTAAAGAAACTATTTTGGCCCAATCAACTCAATAAAAGTTCCATCGGGATCCTGAACCAGCAGGAAGAAACGGTTTTCTCCGAGTTCTGATGGTTTACCGCTCAGTACTTTAATACCCTGTTTTTCAATCCGGTCTAAAACAGGCTGCAGATGTTTCACCATAATGGTAATGTACTGCATTCCGGTATCGTCGCTCATAAATTTCTGTTTTGGGTGTTTGGCTTTTGTACCCAAACTCATCAGCTTCCATTCGCTGGCTTCTTCGCTGTCTTCCAGTTTAAGAATAGTTACATCCAGCTGATAACTGTCGGTTAAACCCAGCTCAGTACATTGTTCTTTCGAAACCGAAAATTCGCCGGTTTTTACCATGCCAATAACATTGGTGTAAAAATCGATTGATTTCTCGAGGTCTTCAACAACAACACCAACACCAATTGCCGATTTGCTAAAATTGTTTTGGGCCATTGCGAAAAATGTAAAGAGAACCAGGGCGAGAGAGAAAAGACTTTTTTTCATCGTTTTAGATTTAATTGATTTTTAGTATCCGTAAATTTAATAGAATTAAAGGAAAGGCAATAAATGATTTGGCGAGAAATAAAGTTCATCTATCTTTATAAAAAGAACAAGAATGAAACTACCTGTTGTAAATAATACCAACCTGGAAAACCTGATGGACAAGGCTGAAATTGTTCAGCAAACGGCCGAGCAGATCATGAAGGATTTTGGAATGTTTGGTGTGGAGATCACTTTTTCGGGCGATACAGATAATGCTTACCACGAATTGCACCAGCAATTAATTGATCAGATAACAGGTTTGGTGGAGACCAATTACGATTTGTTGTTATCGGTGTTGTACCAGGTTGATATTACAAACCGCGAAATCGTTCAGGCAGAGCAGGATTTGCCACATTATTCGCACATCGAAATTATTGCTCACCAGGTGATTGCCCGTGATTTGAAAAAGGTGTTGCTTCGCCGTTATTTCAAAATGAAAGATGGGGAGGGTGGAATAGAAAAAGGAATTGATAAGACATAAAAAAAAGCGCCTTACGACGCTTTTCTTCTTATTTCAAGTGATGTTATTGTCCGAATACATACCTAACGTTAAAACCGAAACCCTTGGCATGAAAATCTGTATCTTCAATAATACTTAATGCCGGACGCCAATCTACTCCCAATGCAATAGGAATACTGTTAAAATGATATTCCAGACCAATTTCTCCAATTGCTCCCAGCCAAAACGGATCGTCAATCCACATATATGGACCTACTCCAACGTACCAGTTAAATGCTTCTCCGCTAAGTGGTCGGTAAAGGAAATCCCATAACAGGTCAATTCCAACGCCATCTCCGAATGACACATCAGCGTGAATACGGCTAAATTGCCCTGTGCTAAAAATACCATCGATTGCAACATTTCCTCCGGAAATATCACCAAATCGAACACCAAGTTCCTGTGCATTTGATGAAACTACACCACCAATTACTATAGCTAAAACAGCTATAAATTTTACCATTGTTTTTTTCATAATCTTTAATTTAATAATCATGTGTTTATGAATTCTAAGTTGATAAGTTACGGAAAAATTACATCTTTTGTTCAGTACAAAACAAAAAAAATGCAAAAAAAATGTATTGGGGTGATCGGTCGGAAATGTAATTTATTGCGGACGTGCGATCATTATTCCGGAAACTGAATCCCGGTTTGCCAAATATTCATACAGTGTTTGTTCCGAAAGAATTACTTTCTCAACTTTTGATGATGCATGCATAAAATAAAGCTCATTATCTTTAAAAACAGCAATTCCAACATGAGTTATATCCAGTCCGTCAACAGTTGATGTGATGCCAAAAATATCGCCATTTTTAATCTGATGTTTTAGCGTTTCCAGTTTTTCAGTAGGGATGTAGTACAGTTGGGTTTTTGTTAATTCCTGCTCTTGCTTGTGCAGGGCTTCAATAAATACTGCATTGTTTTTTAATGGTTTGTAGCTGGTGGGGTGTAGGCTCATAAAATTAATCGTTTTATCAAATTTGGTATTACCAATCGATTGCGAAACTGATTTTACCGTGCCTTTTTTGTCGTTATCCAAAATCCAGTCGCTGAAATAATGCAATCGCGATGGGTAGCCGTTTATCTCGCCACCTCGATAACGGATAAGTTGCAACTCGTTTTTAAATTGTTTAAACGATGGTTTTCGTGTTTTGGCAGTTCGCGCCAGTGCCAGGCAGTTTTCGGCAAATGTTGTACAATCCAGTTCCCGCAGATTTACGATTAATTGTTCGGGTTCTGTTTCCAAAGTGTGAGCAACGTATGGTGTATTCATCAATAGTTTTCCTGCCTCAACAACAAGTTCTGCCGTTGTATTATTGCTGTACTGTTGCAATTCAGTAAGAATGTGTGTGCAAATTTCCTCGTCAGAATTATCGGTGCCATGTTGGGCAAATAGGCTTGTAAAGCCCGAAAACAGTGCAACGACCAACAGAAAAACTTTCTTGTTCATTCTTGATATATTTTTTTTTTGAAGCTAAAAATTAAAGGTATAATTTTTTTGTAAAAATGGTAATTCACATGGTGTGAATCTAGCTTGAAAACACTTCCATAAGACGAAGGCCAAACCATATGGTTAAAAAGAGCATTGCAAAAGCAAAAACCGAATATAAAATAATTCGCATTTTTCGATTGTCTTTATTTTTTCTTTGGCCCATGTAATTACTAGGTTTTAGCCTTCAGGTGATATACGAAAAAAAGAAACTGATGTTTGAATTAATTAAAAAAAATTGGCAGAGAGATAGAATAAAGTGAAAAAACTGCTATTTTACGAAGGAATGATATTTAATCAACTTCATGAAAAAGTTAATACTGTTGTTCGTGTTTATTAACTCCTGCGTTGGTTTTAGCTTTGGGCAGATGTATTTGGCCGATGTTGAGTTCGATAAAGTGGGTTGCGAGCAGGTTGAACATTTCGTGAAGAGTCAGATTAAAAACAATACCGAAACTTTCTCAGATGTAAAAGCTTCGTTGCAACCAACTGCCAGCACCGAGGGTTTTCGTTTTCACGAGCGCGAATATGTTATAAAAGACAGCCTGCCCAAAGTGTGGTCGTTTTACGTGCATACCAATCCATCGATTGCATGGAATGCGTCGCGATTTTCATTTGCAATGTTGTTTTCGAAAAGTAATAATGAGATGATCTATCCGAACGGACACGTGGATGGAATTGATCCGGGACAGGTAATTTATTTAAACCTGAATGTTTTGAAAGTTAAAAAGCTGGCCACCGCATTTGAGATTACAACTGTTGACGACAAAAAGAAAGTAATCGAATTTAGCTACGTGGAGGATAATATTACACATGGAAAGCAGCAATTAACTTTTACAAAAATGCGAAAAGGATACACAAAAATTACACATCGTACTTATTTTAAAAGTGAGTCTGTTTTGCGCGACCACTTCTTGTACCCTTATTTTCATACGCGCCTTACCAATACCTACCACCGAAACATGAAACATTTACTTAAGGCGTCGGAGAATTAGCATCTTCCTGCCCCGATATCGAGTTATCCCACGCTGCTTGTAAGTTCTCCCGCGATTAAAGTCACTTTTCCCTGGTCCGGCGGCCGTTCTCCCATAAAAATAAGGCGTTCTCCCACGGTTTTTTGCTGTTCTCCCGGGGTCTTGGATGGTTCTCCCACGTTTGGACGTAGTTCTCCCATGCATTTATCCGGTTCTCCCGTGGGAGATTTTACAAAATGTCAGGGAATAGTGTTTTTTATATATGAAAATTTACTTTTTGTATGGGAGAGGTGCCCCTGTAAACCATTAGAAGCATCGGTTAGGTAAGCAAATTATTGTAAATGGAGTAATTCTCTTCATCAAACACGCAAAATATCAGCGTATCAAGTTCGTGATCATTCGCCAAAAAGTCTTTTACCGTTTGTGTTGCAATTTGTGCAGCCTCGTGTTTCGGGTAGCCGTAAATACCCGTGCTGATGTTGGGAAAAGCAATGGATTTTACACCGTTTTGCAGCGCCACTTGCAAACTTCGGCGATAGCATGAAGCCAGTTTCTCGGCTTCCTTATAGCGGCCCCCGCTATAAACCGGACCAACGGTATGAATCACATATTTTGCCGGAAGATTGTATCCCTTTGTAATTTTTGCATCGCCGGTTTCGCAGCCCTTAAGCTGGCGGCATTCGTTTAAAAGTTCGGGGCCGGCTGCCCGGTGAATGGCACCGTCGACTCCGCCACCACCCAGCAACGATTTGTTGGCAGCATTTACAATGGCATCAACCTCAAGTTGGGTAATATCGCCCCGGTGTAATTGAATTTTACTCATAGCTGTGGCTTTAAAATCTAATAATTCCCCAGGCTTTGCCATGGGGCCGCTTTTTCTCCCCCGTTGATGGTAGATGTCATCGGGCAACTGACGGATGACAGAGGGTGAACTAAAGAAAATTCGGTTTTCTGCTATTTTGCTGCAATTAAGTTGGCGTAATTCCCTTTGGCTCTGCCGGGAATAGTCAACTACAAGAATTTTCTTTATCCAAGATACAAAGTTTTCAGTTGCACTGGGGCAAACCGTATTAATCATCAACCAAATCTTCAATGTTTTCGTCCGATTCGGGAACAAGCATTTCTGTTGATTTAGCACGAACATCGTCGAAATTAAGCTTTTTACGGGCAGCCTTTACCACCATGCCAATTACAAATTTTATGGCAATATGTTCGGCCATTTCCGGGAGGTAGGGTATGTCAATTTTATCGTTGGCAAGACGTGTTAAACGTCGCACCAAACGTTTGGCTTCCTTTTTCGAAATGCCATGATCGGTACTTCGGATAAGGTCGTAAAATTCGTTGGGTAAATGGTCGTATAAAAAGGTGTCGATTTTAAAGATCACTTTTACGAGGATTTTTTCTTCGCCGGTTTCATTAATAAAAGGGACATCAATTTTTTCGTTTAAGCGAATGGCAAGATCTTTAACTTCTGCTTCTGTCATTTTATTACGCTTTTTGGGTTCTGCGTAAAAATCGTCCAGAAGTAAAACAAATTCTTCCGGAGTAAGATCGGCTACTTTTGTTGTCATAATTTTTTGGATTTAATGATGAGTAAAATGTGTAATGTTTAGTTGTTAAGCCTGAAATAGTGATTCAAGCAGATCGCGGGTTTCGTTGTTGTAAACGCCGTTTATCTCCAGTTCCGGTTTGCGTGTTTGCAGCTCTTTTACGCCGTTTTCGGTTTTTGGTCCAAAATCACCGTCGGAAGTTCCCACGTTAATATTCAGTAGTTTTAGTGCATCCTGCAAGGCAACCACAGCCGCGCCTTTACTGCCTTTTTGCAGTAAAGGATCGGGAATAATGAGTTGCTGCTGTGCCGCCAATCGCTGATACGATAAAACGGTATTTATGCGGTAAGCCGAAACTGATACGCGGTTGCCCTGGTTGCCGCCCAGGCAGTAAACCCGCTTTTTGTCGGTAGATACACCCAGGAAAAAACCAACATGCCCTTTCCACGACTCCGGGCTTTCGCGCCAAAAAACTACCACATCACCCGGCTCGGGATTTATGGTTTTTACTCCCACATTGAGCCACGAACGCGCATTTGGTTTTTGCGAATATTCCAGGCCGGCTTTCATGGCCACCCAGTTTACAAAATTGCTGCACCACGGAATCTCGTCAGTGGTAACGCCTGCAATGCCTGCTTCTTTGGCGTATTTTAAAACTTCCGGGTTATGTTCCGAACCAACAATTTCTTCGGTGCCCAACTCGGCAAAAGCTATTTTTAATAAATCTTCCATACCAATTTGCATTAAGGGTAAATACTTAGGAAACGTTTCGGATTAACACTGGCAATGGTGTCGAAATCATCGCCAAATGCTGTCTTAAAATCGTTGAAATATTGTTCCATGCTAGGCCCAAAAAACTGGGTGAGGTAATAATCGGAGCCATAAAGAATTTTCGATTTTTCGTAGCCGGAAAGTTTATCGTAGAAGCTGGTTTTAAAAGTGCTAAGTGTTTCGCGGATGCTGAAAACCATTTCCTGAGTGGTTGGCGATTCAATAACCGTTCCTTCCGAAAAACAGGAAAGGTCGGTGTAAGCATTCGGGTATTTCGGATTTTTAATGATATCGAAAATGGCCTTTGCCCAGTTGTCGATAAAGCCGGTTCGGTAAAGTGCATTCCACACTTTGGCACGTTCGGCAATGGTAAGGTCTTCGCGCAGAATTCGTTTTTTATGTTTTAAAGTGTAGGCCGCACGAATAATTTCCTTGTCATTGTTCGACAGCGACATGATAGCATCTTCAAATTCTTCTTCGTCTACCCGTTTTTGCTCTTCCGGGAAATTGTAGTTGATGTAATCCATAATCTGGCCACTGCCACCAAAATGCGCAAAATTAATGGTCAGATCGGGATATTTTTTCATTACCAGTTCCCACAGTTTTGGATGGTTTAATTTTTTCGCCCGCTCGGCAATGGCTTTGTGCACTTTGCGGCTAAAAAAGCGGTAGTCGAAAACAAGTGGCTTTTTAGGTTTTATGGTGTTTCCGTTAATAAGTACATCGCCGCGCACTTTAAGCACCGACGACAAACAGGCAAATCCGCTGTTTGAATTATGCACCGTAATCGGAATATTGTGCTCCTGGCACAAGGCATAAACTCCGGGAGCATTGCGGGTGCCCATTAACACCGGATCGGTAGGAGAGAAACCTGCCGGAGCATACAATTTAACACCTGCAAACCGGCCATCTGCTGCAACAATTTTTTCTTTTAGTTTGTCAACCAGGTTCACGTTGCCTTTGTATTCGTGGCGCGGATCAACACTAAAGAAGGGTTTTATTGTTTCGTATTTACCTGCCAGATACTCCAAATCTGCAATTTGCTGGGCATAGTTGGCATTATCGAAAATTTCCACTTCCTCATCCGATTTCCGATCGAAACTGTCTTCAAATTGTTTTACATGGTCTCTGATTTTGTCGAAAGCTTCGGCCAGTTCTTCGCTCTGTAGTTTCCGGTTTACCCGCATTTTAATAAAAGGCAGCGCTACCGATAGCAGCCAGAAAATACGTTTTATTCGTTTACGGTAACGTTTATTCTGGTTCTCGTCGTCGTCGTTATCATCGGCATAAGTCAGGTCGAACATTAAAGGAGTAGTAACCACATTTCCCTGGTACACTTTGTCGAGCGCTTCAAACACATCTTCGCTCGATGGCTGCGTAACTTCTTCCAGCGTGCGGTTAATACCGTCAATTTTAAATCTCAGTTCGGCCGATGTAACTCCTTTGTCCACCAGGTCTTTAATGGCAAGTAACGATTGAACCACATTTACAAGCTTGCGAATAATCACGTCTTTGTTAAAAATGTGGCAGTGAATGTCGTAGTAATTTGTCATAATTATGGGTTTAAAAATATTAAGCTTTGTTTAGGCTATATCAATATCGAAGCCGCGGTTTCATAAGAAACAGTAACTAAGAATATAAGCCTTGAATTGTTTTTCATGCGTCATTGGTTTGTGTTTGCAATCTCCGGGTCACAACTTTAGAGTTTGTAAATTAATTGGATATACAAGTTATGAAATGAGCAGAAAAATAACAACTAATTGGTATGAATATATTTAGGTGGTGCTTTAAAAATAAAAAAGTCACTATCGTTTACTGATAGTGACTTCTTTATTATATCGGACGGCGAAATTGCTTTAACAAAAACAAAACAGTGCTGCAGCCAGAGCAGCTCCTGCAATTGGTCCCAGGATTGGAACCCATGCATAAGCCCAGTCAGAACTTCCTTTGTTTGGAGCTTTTAACAAACTATGGATGATACGTGGTCCCAAATCGCGGGCAGGGTTTATGGCGTATCCTGTTGGGCCGCCAAGACTTAAGCCTATTGCCGTTACCAAAAGTGCAACCGGAAGCGCTCCAATTGAACCTAAACCAACTTCAATAGTTTGCAGCTGTTGGGTTTCAAACTTAATATCGGTGATATAAAAGATCACAAAAATGAGTACAAAAGTTCCGATAAGTTCGGTGATAAAATTGTTCTTATAATTTCTGATGGCCGGCGATGTGGCAAAAACACCTAAAAATCCGTTTTTGTCGGTGTTGGCCTTAAAATGATCGCGATAAGTAAACCAAACCAATACGGCCCCGAGCATAGCGCCTATTATTTCGCCGGCAATATATACCGGAACTTTATCCCACGGGAATATTCCGCCCAACGCGAGGCCAAGTGTTACTGCCGGATTTAAGTGCGCTCCGCTAATGGGGCCGGCAACTATTACTGCCATCATTACTGCCAGTCCCCAGCCCAGTGAAATTACGATCCATCCGCCGTTGTGACCTTTAGTATTTTTTAGAACCACATTTGCCACAACACCATCTCCAAGGAGAATCAGTATCATTGTGGCAATTATTTCCGCTACAAATTCATTCATTTCAGTTACAGGTTTATTTTAATATTCTTATTCGTTTAGTTTAAAGTAAATTGGTTTTACAGGTAATAACCTTTGGCTATTTCGGTAAATTCTTCAACTTGTTGCTTAATCCAGTCAGTATCTTTGTTTAGCTCGTTTGCCATTATTTGTGCCACTTTGGGCGCCATTTCTTCGGCTGCACGCGCATCAAGATACAAGGCTCTTACCCGGCGTGCCAGCACATCATCAAGTGTCATTGCCATTTCTTTTTTGCAAGCCCAGATAACCTCAGCGACAGTAAACTCAAGCCGGTCGTGCAGTCTTTCTCCCAACGGCGGATCGTTTTCAATCATCTCTTTAATTTCTTTTGCTTCCGATCCGTACACATAAAAATGATCGTTATGATCAATGTTTTTTGTGTATCCGTGGATTGCCAGATTTTCGGTTTGGCAGGGGCGTTCGGGTAAGCCGGCCAAAATAACTGCATTGTGTATGGTGTCTTCACCCATTTTGCGATAGGTTGTCCATTTCCCACCGGTAATAGTAATTAGTCCCGATAAGCTCATAATAACTTTATGGCTGCGGGAAATTTCCTTTGTTTGTTTGTCTTCTCCTTCGGGGGCAGCGAGTGGTCGTAGTCCGGCAAAAATACTTCTTACATCGCTTCTTTTGGGAGGGCGTGTAAGGTAGCGTTTGGCAGTATTTAATATAAACTCAATTTCTTCTTCCAGTGCTCTTGGTTCAAGGCTGGCATTTTCAATCAGGGTGTCGGTAGTGCCAACTACTACTTTTCCGCGCCACGGAACGGCAAAAAGCACTCGTCCGTCATCGGTTTTGGGGATCATTATAGCATGGTCGCCTTTCAGAAAATCATGATCGAGTACAAGATGAATTCCCTGGCTGGGTACCACTTTCTTTGGGGTGCCGGGTTCATCCATTTGTAAAATTTCGTCGGTAAAAACTCCGGTGGCGTTTACCACTGCTTTGGCTCTTATGTCAAATTCTTCGCCATCAATAACATCTTTAGCTTTCACCCCGCAAATCATTCCTTCTTTATCTTTTAGCAGACCAATAACTTTGGTATAATTTACGGCCACCCCATCGTAATCAATAATGGTTTGCGCAAGGTTTATCGAAAGCCTGGCATCATCAAATTGCCCGTCGTGATAGATCACACCACCTGTTAAGCCTTCTTCTTTCAGGGTGGGTAAAGCTTCCAGTGTTTCTTCCTTTGTGAGGTGCACTGAAGGCCCCAGCCCAAGTTTCCCGGCCATCATGTCGTAAACTTTTAAGCCAATGGTGTAAAGTGGTCCGCCCCACCATTCGTAGTTGGGAATAATAAATGATTGGTTTTTTACCAGGTGAGGCGCATTTTGCCGCATTAATCCCCTTTCGCGAAGGGCTTCCAGAACCAGCGAGATGTCGCCCTGTGCCAAATAACGCACACCGCCGTGCACCAGTTTGGTACTTCGGCTCGAGGTTCCTTTGGCAAAATCGGCACCTTCAAGCAGCAGCGTTTTGTATTTTCGTGTAGCAGATTCAAGCGCGACTCCCAATCCTGAAGCGCCACCGCCAATTACAACAATATCCCATTCAATATCGGCCTTGGCTTTCCGTAGTTGTTTGTGTCTTTTCATAAATTTCAGGCTTAGTAAGTAGTTTATTCATCATCATCGTCGTCAATCCATGCCTTGGCTTTTGTGAGTGCTTTTTGCCATTTGCGTATGGATTTTTCCATCACCTCTTTCGAGATTTGAGGCGTAAATGTTTTGTCTTTTTCCCACTGCGATTGCAGGTCGTTTAGATCGTGCCAGTAACCAACTGCCAAACCGGCCAGATAGGCAGCTCCCAGAGCCGTTGTTTCCAGTTGGCGCGGGCGAATTACCGGTGACTGCAGTGTTTCCGACTGAAATTGTAGCAGCAGGTTGTTTGCTGCCGCGCCACCATCAACACGAAGTTCTTTAATTTCAATACCGGAGTCGGCTTCCATTGCTTTTAGCACATCCATCACCTGAAAGGCAATTCCTTCTATTGTGGCTCGTGCAAAATGCCCGTTCGATGTTCCCCGGGTTATGCCAACCACAATACCACGTGCGTACTGGTCCCAGTGTGGAGCTCCAAGTCCGGTTAATGCCGGAACAAAATAAACACCACCATTATCTTCAACCGAAAGCGCCAGCGCTTCAATTTCCGGTGCACTGTCTATCAGGCCCAGTTGATCGCGAAGCCACTGAACGGCAGCACCTGCAATAAAAATGCTTCCTTCAAGCGCATACGATACTTTTCCGTTTATCTTCCATGCAATGGTAGTTACCAGGTTGTTTTCCGACAGGATGGCTTTCTCGCCGGTATTAAGCAGCATAAAACAACCCGTTCCGTAGGTATTTTTAGCCATTCCGGGGTGTATACACTGCTGGCCAAACAATGCTGCCTGTTGGTCGCCGGCAATACCGGCAATTGGTATTTCGTGCGCAAATATTGTTGTTTTGGTGTATCCCACTATTTCGCTTGATGCACAAACTTCGGGAAGCATACTTTCCGGAATATCAAAAAGTTCCAACAGTTCTTTATCCCAACAGCAATCTTTTATATTGTATAGTAATGTTCTGCTGGCATTTGTAATATCAGTAACGTGTTTGTCGCCACGGGTAAGTTTCCAGATTAACCACGAATCAACGGTGCCAAACGCCAATTTTCCTTCGTTTGCTTTTTCTCTTGCACCTTTAACATTTTCAAGAATCCATTGCACTTTAGTACCCGAAAAATAAGCATCAATTACCAACCCTGTTTTGGTGCGAATCAGTTTTTGATATCCCTTTTCTTTTAGTGCATCGCAATATTTGGCTGTTCGCCGGTCTTGCCAAACAATGGCATTGTAAACCGGTTCGCCGGTTTCTTTGTCCCAAACAATAGTTGTTTCGCGTTGGTTGGTTATACCAATTGCGGCAATATTTTTTCCGTTAATTCCAATTTTTGTAATAGCCTCGGCTGCAACCGCTGCCTGCGACGACCAAATTTCGTTGGGATCATGTTCTACCCAGCCCGGTTTCGGAAATATCTGTTCAAACTCTTTGTGGGCAACCGATTTTATGGCACCGTGCTGATCGAAAACAATAGCACGCGAACTGGTTGTGCCCTGGTCAAATGCAAGTATGTACTTATTCATAAGGTTTATGGTTTTAAGTTCTTGATTTTTAGTAGCGAGTTATCGATCATCTCAAAATAGGCATTCATTAACTCAATTTGTTCAGTGCCCTTATTGGTAATCGTATAATATTTTCGTGGAATTCCTGATTCGAGCTCGTGCCAGCGAGATGTTAGCATTCCATCTTTTTTTAATCGGTTTAACAAGGGGTAAAGTGTGCCTTCCGCAATTTCAATCGACGATAACTCCCGGATTTTATCAATGAGTTCGTAGCCGTAGTAGGTTTTCTTCTCAAGAAAAAGTAAGATCATGTATTCAATCAATCCTTTCTTGATTTGTGACTTCCATCGAATGTTAAAATCTTGCCCTGTTTTATTATTGGTCATAAACTTTGTTTCAGAAAATTTCCAACTAATGTATAAACAAATACATAGCAATACAAGGTAAGTAGTAAAATAGAATACTGTTTTATAGCATGTGTGCCTGGTGGCTAAAAATAGGAGAGGTTACAGCGTTTGGGGAATTTGCATGTATTTCTGGAAAATGTCGGTAACGCGGCTATCAGCCATTAAACTTAACCGGAGCAAAAAACTCAGGGCGATGATAATCCGGATTTTCCGTGTTAATAGCATTCCAGGTTACAAAATGCGGATCAGAAGTTTCGTCGCCACACTTGTAGAAATTGGCTGTTGCTTCACAGCCGTTTAAAGTTTGCACTTTATCAAAAGCAAAGCACTGCGTAGGAATACAGATCATCATTTCCCACGAGAAATCTCCCGACTTTTCAGCAAAAGGCTGGTCGCCAAGACTCGATTCAATATCGATTTGTTTTACAACTTCGGGCAAAATGGGGGTGCGGTTTCCACGTCCCGGGCCATAACCCACATGAGGTGTGCCAATACAGTTAAACTCAAAATTGTAATAATTCTTTCCGTCAATCGAAATAAAAAACTCAACCGTGCTGTCTTTGTATACATCGCCGTTTATTTCGGTTTCCTGTGCCAGAATATTTTTCTCGCGAACGTAAAATTTTAACCATATTTCGTTTCCGGTGTGGGCAATCCTGAATTTTATGTCCGGCTTGTAAGGAAAAGCTTTTTCCCAATTCAGAATATCAATCGCTTCAGTTTTTGTGTTTTTTTCCAAAAGCAAAGCTGCTTCCTGTATTGATAGCGAAGTTGTTGTATCGATTTTAGTAACGGTAAGATTCTTCATGCTGTAAGTTTTATGTCCGTAAAGATGTTATTTTTCTATAAACATTTTTGCTGAATAAAGTCAGGTTACCGGGCAGCTTTTATATATTTGAGGTTCTTTAATTCGAACTGCTACGCGGGGCGATACTATATAGTTCCGTGCGTATCTTTTTTTGAAGAAGTAAATGGACCGATTTGAATTTATAATAGCCTTAACCGAGCACCGTTTTTTGGGGCTGGTTTTTCAGCCTTTTTTAATCGAAAAGAAGGAGCGTTTTTATTCGGTGGTGCGATTGGTAAAACCGCACGACTTGAATGATTCGGAGTACACTTTTAAACCCTACGAAAAAGAGCTGGTTCAATTGATTGAAAAATACAGCGATGAAGGGCTTACCAAAAAGTTTTCACGTGCCGCAAGTGTGTCCGATTTTTATACATCGTTACGCCCCGGTTATTTCGAAAAACAAGTAACGCCTTTTATCGAAAAATGTATGATGCAGGTGTGTTCCATTTTAATGCTCAGCCCGGTGCGTTTGTTTCGAAAAGAGGCCAAATATTCGAACCTGTACGACGAGGATCAACTTGAAGTTCCACCGTTTTTTGCCCGCCCTGAATTTGAATTTGAGCGCATTGAAACACAAACCCGTTACAGGCTGCGCATATTTCTGGAAGAAAAGGAAATGCTGTTGTCGGCTCGATCGGTGGAAGTGGTAACCAACGATCCGTGTTTATTGATTTACCGAAACCAGTTGGTAGCATTTGAAAAACTGAATGCCAAAAAGCTGATGCCCTTTTTCGAGAAAGATTACGTTACTGTGCCCAACACCATCGAAGACAAATATTATTCAGGATTTGTACTGAATACCGTGCGCGATTATGATGTAAAGGCTAAAGGTTTTGAAGTCGTTCATGCATCGGCCGGTAAAAAGGCCGTGTTGTCGCTCGAAAATAACCTGCAATACCGGCCGTGTTTGGTGTTGAATTTCGAATATGGCGACGAAAAATTTCTGCCCGATTCTTCCCGCAAAATGGCGGTTAGCGTGAAAAAACAAAACGGCACCTTTGTGTATTACAAAACCACGCGCGATTTTACCTGGGAAAAGAAAGTACTTCAGCTTATTAAAAAGACCGGATTAAAGGATGATAACGGATCGTACACCTTAAACGGCGTTTCCTTGCTTGAGCCGCAAAATGCACTGTACTTTTTTGTGAACTGGCTAAACGAGAAACGGCCACAGCTGGAAGAACAAGGGATTGTGATAAAACAGGAACAGCTGGAGAAGAAGTTTTATACCGGGAGCCAGAAACTGGAATTAAAAACGCAAACAAAAGGCGACTGGTTTGATGTTTATGCGGTGGTAAAGTTCGGCGAATTCAGCATTCCTTTTATTCAACTTAAAAAATACATTTTAAACGATATTCGTGAGTTTGAACTGCCAAACGGCGAAGTTGCCGTGTTGCCCGAAGAGTGGTTTGCCCGCTACAAAGGACTTTTGCCTTTTGGCAAACAACAGGGCGAGCATATAAAATTCGAAAAGCACCATTTTACCTTACTACAAAATTCCATTCAGGAGGTTGACAAGGAGGTAAAACAAAAATACGAGAAGCTGATAAACGCCGAGATGGAGCGTCCGGTGTTGCCCGCTAATTTAAAAGCCAAACTGCGAAATTACCAGGAAGAAGGTTTTAACTGGATGTATGGTTTGTATAGAAACGGACTGGGCGGGTGCCTTGCCGATGATATGGGACTGGGGAAAACCCTGCAAACGCTTACGCTTTTGTTGAAACTAAAACGATTGAAACAGGAAATTAAAATTCATAATCCTGTGGATGCCAGCGGGCAGCGCGATTTGTTTGCCGACGAAACAAAATTGGAAGCAACTGTACAACCAGCCAGTTTAATCGTGGTACCTACTTCGTTGGTGCATAACTGGAGCAACGAAATCCGGAAATTTACGCCGGCACTTAAAGTTTATCAGCATGTGGGAACGCAACGCAAAAAAGCTGAGGAATTGGGGAAAGTGGCGTCGTATTACGACATTATAATTACCACTTACGGAACGGTTCGTAATGATATCGATAAGTTGCGGGGCACTGAATTCTTTTACCTGATTTTAGATGAAAGTCAGTCGATAAAAAATTCAAGCTCGAAAACCTACAAAGCGGTAATGGATATTAAAGCACGTTACAAACTGGTAATTACCGGAACGCCAATTGAAAATTCCCTGTCGGATTTATGGTCGCAAATGAATTTCCTGAATCCCGGAATGTTGGGCAACCTGGCCTTTTTCCGCCGTACATTTATTACGCCCATTGAAAAGCATGCCAGTGAAGAGCAAATGGACAAACTGCAGCTGATGATCCGTCCGTTTGTTTTACGCCGTAAAAAAGTGGAGGTGGCCAAAGATCTTCCGCCGTTGATGGAAGAAGTGCGGATTTGCCCGATGGCGGGCGAGCAGCAAAAATTGTACGAGCAGGAGAAGTCGGTGATACGAAATACTATTTTATCGACTATTGAAAAGGAAGGGCTCAAAAAGTCGCAGTTTGTGGTTTTGCAGGGACTTACCAAATTGCGTCAGTTGGCCAATCATCCATCGCTGGTGGATGATGAGGCGTCGGAACGATCAGGTAAATTCGATGAGATTTTTCGTATGTTGAGTAACCTCGTTGCCGAGAAACATAAAGTACTGGTATTCTCATCGTTTGTAACTCACCTGGAGCTGCTGGAGAGCAAAATTGGAGAACAAAAATGGAAGTACAGCAAATTAACCGGTCAAACCACAAAACGAGAAAAAGTAATTAAAGCTTTTCAGGATGATGAGGATAACCGGATTTTCCTAATCTCTTTAAAGGCCGGTGGAGTAGGGCTTAACCTTACCGAGGCCGATTATGTTTTTATTATCGATCCGTGGTGGAACCCTGCAGCCGAGAATCAGGCCATTAATCGGGCGCATCGTATTGGGCAGGATAAGCATGTTTTTGTGTACCGTTTTATTACCGAGAATTCGATTGAAGAAAAGATTCAGAAGCTAAAAGACCGGAAAAGTTCGCTGGCTGATAAATTCATTAACTCGAATAATCCTTTTGAGCAGGTTACGCAGGAAGAGATTGTTGAGTTGTTTAGTTAGGAGTAAGGCAAAAGTGTTTGGAAAGATTGATGAAGATTGAAATGGAGATTGATGTAGATTGAATACTCGCTACTCGCTACTCGCTACCTGTTTTTTAGATCATTCTATTTCAATCTTAAAATCAATCTAAATTTCAATCTGAATAAATCCGGCTAACGCTTTTTATTTCGCACGTACATCAATTTGTATTTTCCCTGCCCAACGCGCTGATCAATTTCAAACATCCCGGTGGAGTCGATCAGTGGTGTCAGTTTTTCAAAACCATAGTTTCTTGAGTCGAAATTCGGTTGTTTCTTTTGGAGTAAACTCCCAACGTCGCCAAGGAAAGCCCAGCCGTCGTCGTCGGCCAGGTCCGATATGGTTTTCGAAATCAGGCGAATAACTTTGGGTGTTATCTTATCAACACCACCTTTTTTATCCGCTTTGCTCGATGTAATGTTTTCATTTTCTTTCGAGCGGCTTTTTAATATTTCAATATAAATAAAGCGATCGCACGAAACGATAAACGGATCCGGCGTTTTTTTCTCGCCAATGCCAATTACATGCATTCCGGCTTCGCGCAGGCGCGTTGCCAGCCGGGTAAAGTCGCTGTCGCTCGATACCAAACAAAATCCATTTACTTTTTCGCTGTAAAGGATGTCCATGGCATCGATGATCATAGCCGAGTCGGTAGCATTTTTTCCGGCGGTGTAACCGTATTGTTGTATGGGTGTAATTGCATTGTCGAGCAAAAGGGTTTTCCACTTGGTTAAACCCGGTCGGGTCCAGTCGCCATAAATACGTTTAATGGTTGGATTGCCATATTTGGCAATCTCCTCCATCATTTCTTTAACGTAAGCAGAGGGAATATTATCGCCATCGATAAGTACCGCTAACTTTAAATCTTTTCCCATCTTATAAACTGTTTTGGCAGAAGCTGCCGTTTGTTTTGGTGAACAGATTAGCCCGAGATCTTCACATTCATTGCCGCAGGTCCTTTTGGTCCTTGTCCTTCTTCGTAGGTAACCCGGTTTCCTTCTTTTATTTCGCCTTCCACTTCGTTAATGTGAACAAATATATTTTGGTTGTTCGACAGGTTGCGAATAAAACCGTATCCTTTTTGTTCGTTAAAGAAGGTAACTACACCTTGTTTTTCTTTAGGCTCTGCTTCTCCGTAACCGCCTTTTGGTACACTTACATCAATATCTTCAACATTTACTTCCTCCTTTTGTGTTTCATCCGGCGGAGTATCGGTGATGTTACCAAACTCATCAACATAGGCAATCATGTCGTCCAGTCCTGAATTGCCTCCGGTTTCTTTACGAGCCTGTTTTCTTGCTTCTTTTTCTTTTCTCTTCTTTGCTTGTTTTTTTCTTACTTCTTTTTTACCAAATGTTTCTTTCGATCTTCCCATATAGATTTTTAATAGTGATTTTAGCTTACTGACCTCGAATTTAATAAATATCAGCAGCTAATAAAAAAGTTTTTAATGTTAAGAAATGAGATTTAAAGAAAAGTCATATATCCTAAGATGGGGGATCAGGAGGTAAAATCAAAATTCTTAAACCTAAAATCTGGTGCAAAGGTACATTAAATTTAAACACTAAATAAATTCGATAGAACTGTTTATTGGTATAGCTGGGTTTTCTCCTTACTTATGTTTTCAAATCGTTACATTTTTTGTCGCAATCAGGATATTCAGGTCTTAAGTTCATTTTGTTTTGCAATGTGTGTTTTGTACACAAAAAATCCTTCAAATCTAACCTTAATGTTAACTGCTTGATATTTATGTTGTAAAGCAGGTGTTTTGGAAATATTTTTTTTGATGACCTATAAACTCTTCATAGTTAAATATTTGCATATGTAAAAAGAAATAATTCTTTATTTAAAATTACAAAGTGATATTAAAACCGCCCAAAAAGTATCAAATCGTAAGTTAAATGAATCGCTATGTGATAATGAAATATATATTTGCAAGCTCTAAAAAATCAATTTAAACAAAAAACACAAAAATGAACGAAGCTTTAAAATTGATGCTTACGGGCATGAGTACGGTATTTTTCATCCTCATCATGGTGGTGGTTTTGGGTAATGTTATTATTCGTATTACAAATCGTTTTGCTGTTGCTGTTATCGATCAATCGGGGGCTGCAGCAACTTCGCAACAGGAAATTAACCCATCAAAACTGGCCGCTATTGTTTCTGCTGTTGAAATTACTACCAAAGGAAAAGGTAGAGTAACATCGGTGGAGAAAATAAAAGAGTAGTTAACGGATATCAAGTTCAGTCAGCTTTTCCCTGGAGGCAGTTCAACTAACCGCAAAGAATAGAGCAGACGAGGGAAAAAACGGCGACGAAGTAAAAGGTATCTTTTTATCCAATAAAACCAAAATAAACAGAAATGAAGAAAGAAATCAAATTTAGCTTGCTGTATAGAGATATGTGGCAATCCTCAGGGAAATACGTTCCCAAAGTAGAACAACTTGAAAAAGTAGCACCCGCAATTATCGATATGGGATGTTTCGACAGGGTCGAGACCAATGGTGGTGGATTCGAGCAAATCAACCTTTTGTTTGGCGAGAATCCGAACATTGCCAACCGCAGATGGACACAGCCGTTTAACGATGCCGGTATTCAAACACACATGTTGGAGCGTGCGTTGAATGGTATTCGTATGAGCCCGGTTCCTGCCGACGTTCGTAAGCTGATGTTTAAAGTGAAGAAATTGCAGGGAACTGATATTGCCCGTTCTTTCTGTGGATTGAACGATCCGCGAAACCTTGAAAACTCGATTAAGTTTGCCAAAGAAGGTGGAATGATTTCGCAGGCAGCGTTGAGTTTAACCATTTCGGAAGTGCACACGGTGGAGTATTACACCAACCTGGCCAACACCTTAATTGAAATGGGTGCCGACGAGATTTGTGTAAAAGATATGGCCGGTATTGGTCGTCCTGCTTTCATCGGTAAAATCATTAAGAATATAAAAACTGCACATCCTAAAACTACTGTTCAGTACCACGGACACTCTGGTCCTGGTTTCTCAATGGCAAGTATTTTAGAGGCTGCACGTGCCGGAGTTGATTATGTCGACGTTGCTATGGAACCACTTTCGTGGGGTACTGGTCACGCTGATGTATTGGCTGTTCAGGGTATGTTAAAAGATGCCGGTTATGCAGTAAAAGAAGTGAATATGAAAGCCTACATGGAAGTTCGTGCGATGACTCAGGAGTTTATCGACGATTTCCTTGGTTACTACATCAACCCGAAAAACCGTCATATGAATTCGTTGTTGATCGGTTCCGGTCTTCCGGGCGGAATGATGGGGAGTTTGATGGCCGATCTGGGTAACAACCTCGGGAGCCTGAATAAATGGCTTACAAAACGCAATAAACCAACCTTAACACAGGATGATCTGCTGATTAAACTGTTTGATGAGGTAGAATACATCTGGCCGAAGCTTGGATACCCACCGTTGGTAACTCCATTTAGCCAGTATGTTAAAAACCTGGCGCTGATGAACGTGTTGCAGGTAATTAAAGGCCGCGAGCGCTGGAGTATGATTGCCGATAACATCTGGGATATGATTATCGGAAAATCAGGAAAACTTCCCGGAGAACTGGCACCGGAAATTGTCGAGTTGGCCAAAGCAAGTGGAAAAGAATTCTTTACAGGCGTTCCGCAAGAGCAGTATCCTGATAACCTGGATGTGTTTAAAAAAGAAATGGACGACAATGGTTGGGGTTATGGTCAGGACGACGAAGAGTTGTTCGAGCTGGCGATGCACCCCGAGCAATACCGTGCCTACAAATCGGGTAAAGCAAAAGCCGATTTCGAAGCCGACCTTGCAGAGAAGAAAGCTGCTGCCGAGCCAAAACCAGAGGTAGTTGAAGTTCCTGCAGCTGCATTCGAACCAAAATCGATGGTAATTGATGTAAACGGCGAGAAATTTAAGGTAGGTGTAAGTTATGGTGAGATTACCGCTGCCGGTGCTGCTTCGGGTAACGGATCGTCAGGTAATGGTGCCGTTAAAGAGGAAGCTGTTGCTGTTGCCACAAACGGAAGTGTTGCTGCTGAGGTTATTGCGCCGCTGGAAGGAAAATTCATGTTAACAAAAGATACATCGGAAACCGCGCTTAAAGTTGGCGATAAAGTAAAAGAGGGTGATTTGGTTTGTTACATCGAATCGATGAAAACCTATAACGCTATTGTTGCAGAGAGCGATGGTACTGTTGCCGCTATTCTAAAAGCCAACGGCGACAGCGTGGATGAAGACGATGTATTGATACAACTGTCATAAAACTGTTTTATGGATATTTTATCAGAACTGTTTAACATGACCGCGCTTGGCGAGATCACCTACCAGACATTGATCATGTGGGCGATTTCGTTTGTGTTGCTGTATCTTGGAATTAAGAAAGGGTATGAGCCACTGTTGCTTATCCCGATTGCATTTGGTGTGTTGCTGGCCAATTTCCCGGGGGGACAAATGGGTGTTGTAAACCCCGATCTGATTGAGCTGGAAGGACACCGGTATATGAACCTGTTTGAAATTGCGCACGATTACGGGATTATGAATTACCTGTATTATTCGCTGATTAAAACCGGCTTGCTGCCTCCTATAATTTTTATGGGAGTTGGAGTACTAACTGATTTTGGTCCGATGTTACGTAACCTGAAACTGGCACTGTTTGGTGCCGCTGCACAGATTGGTATTTTTGCCATTTTGCTGGGCGCTATTGCTGTTGGTTTTACGCCTAAAGAAGCTGCTTCGCTGGGTATTATTGGTGGTGCCGATGGCCCAACCGCTATTTACACTACCATTAAACTGGCTCCGCACTTGCTTGGCCCTATTGCTATTGCTGCGTATTCGTATATGGCGCTGGTGCCGGTAATCATTCCGTTGGTTGCAAAGTTGTTTATAACAAAGAAAGAGTTCACCATCAACATGAAACAGATGGAGAAACAGTATCCGGCAAAATACGAGATCAAGAATATGAAAGCTGCCAAAATTATTTTCCCGATTGCTTTGGGAACACTGGCTGCTGTTCTGGTTCCGTCGTCGGTGCCACTGTTGGGAATGCTGTTGTTTGGTAACCTGATTAAAGAGGTTGGTTCGTCGACAAGCCGTTTGGCCGATGCCGCACAAGGACCGATTATGAACACCGCAACTATTTTCCTTGGGCTTACCGTTGGAGCAACTATGACAGCTGAGGTTTTCCTTTCGGCAAAAACACTGGGTATTGTGGTTGGAGGTTTTGTGGCCTTCGCCATATCGATTGCCGGTGGTATTTTTGCCGTGAAACTGGTAAACCTGTTCAGCAAGAAAAAGATCAACCCGCTTATTGGTGCAACCGGACTGAGTGCCGTGCCAATGGCGTCGCGTGTGGCTAACGAGCTGGCATTGAAATACGACAAAAAGAACCACATTTTACAGTACTGTATGGCCAGTAACATTTCTGGTGTAATTGGCTCGGCAGTTGCTGCAGGTGTGCTTATTTCGTTCTTAATGTAGTTATATTATAGAATTTGATAGAAGAAGGGGAGGCCGCAAGGTTTCCCCTTTTTTATGCGCTATTCAGCAGGTGACTCGAAGTCACCTGCTGAATTTGTTTACTACCACTCGTTTGTAACGAGGGATAAGAGAGAGCATTACATCGAAGCCTCGAACCTGGCATTGCTGCTGTTTCCCCTCTTGAGGGGAAATGTCGACAGACAAAGGGGTAAAGCATGATATTGCCGTTTATAATTAAACAGCCCACACCAAATGGGCAGGCTGTCAATGTCAAAAATTATAAATGAAAAACAGAATCCTGGATTCTGCAGTTTTTTTGTTTTGTGGCAGAATTAGCCGTTGCTTATTTTGTTTTGTTGTTGTTTTGGTTATGAATAGGAATAACGATTTTTTTAAAAGATTAAACAATTTAAAGGATAGTCGAATTTTTATACAATTTACTGACATTCGTTCAGAAAATCAAGAGATTGGGTAAACTCTTTCTTTTTTTAATGAGATATTTTATTCGGGATTGATGTATTTTCCCCCATTGGTGAAGAAGTATATCAATAATTCGTTTTCCAGACATCTCCCGGCACATTTCATTTATGTTAATAATTTCACCATCTGTAAGCCTGAGAAATAAAAAATATGTTTAGTTTTAAAGCACTAAAGAAGAATACCGTGAATACGCGCCCTGAAATAGCAGTAAAAAGTAAGAAGAATATGATGATAGTGCTTTACATGCCATATTGGGCATATAGAGACACTTGTTGTAACGATATAAGCGATATAGAATCAAGATGAACAAAACACATACGCTGGGGTGCATTTTTGCACATCTTATATAAAAGCAAATATGTGAATCTCATGGGGATGGCTGAAAACTAAAAGACCGAAATTGGATTTAATTTTTTTTTTTTAATATCAAATTAGGTACTGATTAAAAACCAAAAAAAATGATTAAGAATGTAATTATCGTATTAACAGTTATTGTTACTTTCGGATATTCATGTAGCAACAACCAAATTAATGAGTTACAAGGTTTATATGTTATTGGGGGCTTTCGACAGCAACCAGACATCAATCCTGACACACTGTATAATCTGGTTATTTCAAAGTTTGGCGAGACTCCATTTAATTTTATCAGTAAAGATTCTGTCATCCTCGATGAAAAATTTGGTGAAACATTCTTTGGTGCTTCAGAATTTAAGTATCAATTAACCAACAAAACCTTAACCTTCATAGAAGGAGATAAAAGGATAACAATGAATTACACTTATGATGGTGCTTTTAGGCTAGATATTGATAATCCTTATTTAGTGCGATTGGATTTGATAAAAAAAACTAAATGATAAACAATAAAAAACGACACCACAACATTTTGTAAATTCCATTGCGGTTTCGGTGCAGGTTGTCGCCTCGGATTCTCGCATGATTGTCTTTCGTCCTGCGGACGGACAATCACACGCAATCCGCAACCACAACTTACAATTTTCCGTTAAACCAAACATAAAAAAAACAAATCAAATAATTTATAAATAGTTAAAAATCATCTAATCGACCAAAAACAATCTTTTAACCTGAATGCCGATTTTTTAGGCGGATTTACCTTCAGCTGCCCCTCGTTTGTAACGAGGGGTAAGAGGTTTTTGCATTTGTAATGCTGTTTATCATAGTCGTTAAAAACGACAAGATTAGAAACCCCTCGTTGCAAACGAGGGGTAGGGAAAGAAGCTGAAATCAATACAAATCAAATAATTTATAAATAGTTAAAAATCATCTAATGGACCAAAAACAATCTTTTAACCTGAATGCCGACTTTTTAGGCGGATTTACCTCCGTTTTTATGAAACTGGTTTTTGTAATTATTGTCGTTTATCTTCTCTTAATGATATTGAATTTTCTACGAGACAAATTCATTAATAAAGAAGCGACAAAGAAAAAGGAGGATATTTCCGATTTGCTAATCATCCTGAATAAGTTATTTTATGTCTCCGGATTTGGATTTGTAATCGCTAATATTTTTCAGTTTTTACTATCGCAGATTGATAGCCGCCACGGTAATATGCCGTCAATGAATTTCAGAGGCGAATGGGAGTATTTAACATTTGGTATTATCATCATTTTTGTGGGTATTGGCTTTAAGGTGGGCAATAAGATTTTGCAAAAGAACAAAACGGAATAAATACCGGACCGCAACAACGTAAGTATTCTAGTGCTCGTTTTGCCACATGTACCAACCATCGTGCAAGCTAAATAACAAAATAAAACTCACTGAAAGCAAATGAAAAAATTATTACTGTTAGTAGTTCTAACCGGCATTTTTTACTCGTGCGGGGATAAGGCGGAAAAATTGCTTACGGATTATGACTGGGAAATTGTAAAGATGATCGACCTAAAAACAGGAACCATTAATCAAACCGGAGATGACAACGCGAAAATTTGGAATTTTGCTTCCGATAATACCTATCAGTATAAAACCAAAGTTGAAAGTGCCGAAAACCTTGTTAAAGGCGATTGGCAATTAAATAACTTCAATTTGTTAATTCATAACGAGTTTGATTCGACTAATATTTATATTGAGAAAATTAATACCGAGGCCATGATTTGGTTAGTAGAAGAAAACGACTCCTTACGGTTTTATCTCAGTTCAAAAGCAAAACACATTGATGTTCCCAATTTTCCAAATATGAATAAACAATAAAAACAATTTGCAAACATTGCTTATGTTTTTGATTTTGCATTTAATTCGTCGGTGAAGAACACAAGAAATGATGGCTCAATAGCTTCTACGCTTGAGTTGAAATCGAGAGGCAACTTCGCTTTTGGGGCAGGTTATAAATACAAGGATCGGTATAGCCTTGAAATAAGATATAACGCCAATCGCGATACGATGAGTAATTACGTTGTTTGGAACTCGGAATACAGTAGTTTAATGTAATTCTTGGATTCTCCTTGTTTAACTGAGAAGCGATCGCGACAGAAGCCTTGTACAAGCGAAAGTGTTAACTACATAAGTAGTGGAGTGTTAAACCTGTTATTCTCATGAGGGATCGTCGACTACTTACAAGTGACTAAAACCGCTTTCCCCACCACTTCTTCAATCGCTCCAGAATTTTCAGCTCTGCTGCATTGTTTTGCGGCTGGTAAATACGGTTGTTTTTAATCTCTTTCGGTAAAAAATCCTGCTCCACAAAGTTGCCATCGTAGGCGTGTGCATATTTGTAATCTTTGCCGTAGCCAATTTCTTTCATCAGCTTGGTAGGTGCATTTCGTATATGTAGCGGCACGGGCAGGTCGCCGGTTTGTTTTACCAGTGCAATGGCATTATCAATGGCTTCGTAGGCTGAATTACTTTTGGGCGAGGTAGCCAGGTAAATAGTACATTCCGATAAAATAATTCGCGCTTCGGGCATCCCGATTTTATGCACAGCATCAAAAGTGTTTTGCGCCATCAATAAGGCATTTGGATTGGCCAACCCAACATCTTCGGCGGCCAGTATCAGCAAACGGCGGGCAATAAATTTAATTTCTTCGCCACCTTCCAGCATTCGCGCCAGCCAGTAGATTGCCGCATCCGGATCGCCACCACGGATACTTTTTATAAATGCTGAAATAATATCATAATGCATTTCGCCTTTCTTATCATATATCGAAAGGTTTTTCTGCAGCTTGTCGGTTACTTTTTTATCGGTAATTACAATGTTGTCGCTGTCTTCGCCAAGTGTAACCAGTTCCAGCACATTTAGCAGTTTCCGGGCGTCGCCACCCGAGTAACGCAATATTGCCGAATCTTCGCGTAGTGTTATCTTTTTCTCTTTAAGTACGGTATCCTTTTTTGCGGCTTGTTTAACGATCTTTAGCAAAGCAGCTTTATCCAAATGCTCCAGAATATAAACCTGGCAGCGCGAGAGCAGGGGAGAGATCACCTCGAACGAAGGATTTTCGGTTGTGGCGCCAATCAATGTAATGGTACCATCTTCAACAGCTCCCAGCAGCGAATCTTGCTGCGATTTGCTAAAACGGTGTATCTCGTCGATAAACAGTATCGGATTTGGGCGACTGAAAAACTGCTGTTTTTTGGCCTTGTCAATCACATCGCGAATATCTTTTACGCCCGAGTTTATGGCACTGAGGGTGTAAAACGGCCGGTCAAGTGTATTGGCAATAATACGGGCTAAAGTTGTTTTCCCCACTCCCGGAGGCCCCCACAAAATGAGTGACGTTATTTTTCCCGAATCGATCAGTTTGCGCAAAACAGCATTCTTCCCTACAAGGTGTTCCTGCCCGATGTAGTCGTCTAAAGTTTTGGGTCGTAAGCGTTCTGCGAGTGGCTGATTCATAATTCAAGTAAAAAGTATAAAGTCAAAATGTGACGAGGCAAAAGTAAAAAAATACAAGGTAAAAGTATAAAGGCAAAAGTAGAAAGTTGAGAACAGCTATGCTTGGCGAATTGAAAATCGGCCAAAGCCAAATCCCGACCGAAGCATCGGGAGCAAAGGTAGAAAGTTGAGAGAATCAGCTACGAGCAACGAGTTACATGTTTCAAGAAGTGAGAGCCAGGGATACAGGTAACAGGATTCGGTAATGCTTCTTATTAATTTATCAATTTGTCAATTCGAATATTAAAGACTTAACCACAGAGTTACCCGAAGAAGTCACGGAGTTACACAGAGAAAAACCTGGAACGTTAAGAACTACAATTTTACAATTTATCAGTTTAGCAATTTATCAGTTTAGCAATTCGACAGTTTGGCAATTTATCAGTTTTGCAATATCCAATATCCAATGACCAATAACCATTGACTAATGACCAATCTCCATCAATCTTCTGTCAATCCTTTCAATCTTTTTTCAATCCCTAGTTACAATACCGTTTGATAATATTGTAAGCCCCGTCGATTCCAAGTTCACCGGCACGGCTTAAATCCAACGCTCCGCCTTCAATATCATCAAGGAAAATTTTTGTTAGCCCCCGGTTAAAATAAGCTTCTGCGAATTCCGGCTCCAAATCAATGGCACGATTTAAATCTTCCACAGCGCTGCGGTATTCACCCAAACGTAATTTTATAAACGCACGGTTGTAATAGCCAAAAAAGAAATCGGGATCGAGGAATAGTGTGACTGCATAATCATCAAGAATTTCCTGGTATTCAACCACCGATGGCTTTTCATTGCTGTCATCGTTAATCTTTCCCTCGTTCAATGTCAGCGAATTGGTTGATCCCACTCCTGCCAAAAGCTCCACCTGTTCTTTTAGCTTATAGCGTGTGTTGGCACGCGTAAAATAGGCCAGCGAAATTTTTTCATCCAGCGTTATTGCTTTATCCAAATCGGCAAATGCACTGTTGTAATCGCCCGTAAGACTGTAAAAAATACCTCGGTTTAAATAGTTGTGTGCATTTTCCTGCACCTCGATTTTTTCATTAAAAAACAATATAAAATTCTCAAAAACCGACTGGTAAGTGGTTACCGGTTTATTCGAAATAGAGAGCAAAGGATTATAGTTGTTCTCGGCATTTAAATCATCAATTACCACGTTGTAATACTGGAAACGCTCATAATCCACAGCGTTTTTCTCAAAAGCCGAGATAAAGAACATGGGCTGCAAATCAATAACAATATTTTTATTCTGAATCCGGCCATCGTCTACCTCTTCCACTTCCTGTGGAATATCGCGGGTGTCTTCAATCACTAAATCCATGCGCATCCGGCGTCGGCGTCTTTCAGCTTCCATTTCTTCTTTGCGTTTTTGCTCATCCGATTTCTGATCGGCAACCGAAGCTTTGTTTTGCAGCGCTGATTGTTGCTGATTGTTTTGTGCCAGTGCCTGCTGATTTGCCTGCGAGTTTTGCTGGTTATTATTTTGCTGCGATGATGAATTCTGCTGTTGTTTTTGTTGCTGTTGTTGCTGCTGTGCCAATTGCTCGGCATCAATTCGTCGCTGACTTAAATCAAACTGTGGATTGAGTCGTGCCGCAATCTGGTAGTCCTGCTCATAACCGGGGCGGTTTAATATTTCGCGGGCCATGGCACGGTTAAAATAGGCACTGGCCATTTCCGGATTTAGCTGTATGGCCATGTCGTAATCCATAATGGCACTTTCGTAATCCTCCAGCTTGTGTTTTACGATACCCCGGTTATTAAAAGCAAGCGCATTTGTGGCATCGAAGCGGATACTTTGGTCGTAGTCGCGCAGTGCTGATGCATAGTCCTCCAGCTCAAATCGGGCCAATCCACGGTTTAAGTAGGCTGCAGCATAATGCGGTCTGATGATAATTACCTGGTTTAAATCGCTGATGGCTCCTTTAATATCGCCGCTTACAATTTTGGCGTTACTTCGGTTCATAAGGGCATGTGTCGATTTTGGGTTTACCTCAAGCGCCTTGTCATAATCTTCAATGGCTCCTTCAAGGTTTTTCAGGGCCAGTTTTGCAATTCCGCGGTTGTTGTATATCGATTCATCAGACGGGTCAAATTCCAGTGCCCGGTCGTAATCCTCAATAGCACGACTGTAAAGCCTGAGGTTGTGATATGCCATCCCGCGGTTGTTGTAAGCGCGCGGGTAATAAGGTTTTATTTCAATTGCTTTATCGTAATCGGCAATGGCGCCGCGGTAATCTTCCAGCGAATGTTTTGCCATTCCGCGGTACAAATACGCTTCTGCCAAATAGGGCTTAAATTCAATTACAATATTAAAATATTCGATTGCCCCCGTGTAGTTGCCAATTGAAATGCGCGTTCTTCCAACCCTTATAAAATGGTTGATGTTCAATTGCGCTTCGGCCAGGAAACTCATCGACAACAAGAGTGCAAAAAGTATGGTAAGTTTCTTCATGATTTTAGTACAGTGTATTTAGTCCCGAGTATTGAGAGTATCAAATTTTGATCCGTTTTTGTTGTTTGCAGAATATTATCATTATTTGAAATTTTCACACGAATACCTCTCGTCTCATTACTCATTACTGAAATCTCATATTCTTTTTTCTAAACAAACAAAAATAGTATTTTCATAGTTGGAAGTAATATGTTGTTAGGTTTTTTAACGAATAGCCACTAAAATCTAAAATTATGTGTAAACGCTGCGATTGGGGAACAAAAAACGAGTTGATGATTAAATATCACGATGAAGAATGGGGAGTGCCGCTTCATGACGACGATAAATTATTTGAATTCTTTGTGCTGGAGGGCTTTCAGGCCGGATTAAGCTGGCAAATCGTACTAAACAAACGCGAGAATTTTCGAAAGGCATTCGATCATTTCAACCCGCAAAAAGTGGCTCAGTATTCCGAAAATAAAATCCAGGAGCTTATCCAGGATAAATCAATTATTCGCAACCAGCAAAAAATAAGGGCTTGTGTAAATAATGCGCAACGTTTTCTTGAAGTTCAAAAAGAGTTTGGCACCTTTGATCGTTACATTTGGAAATTTACGGATTACAAGCCGATTATAAATAGCTTTAAAACGCTTGCTGAATTGCCGGCCAAAACCGAACTGTCTGATGCAATTTCGAAAGACCTGAAATCGCGTGGCTTTAAGTTTGTCGGATCGACTGTTATTTATGCTCACATGCAGGCTACAGGCATGGTGAACGACCACCTGGTTGACTGCTTTCGTTACCACGAAGTTCAGTAACTTTAGTCACATAAGAAATTACATAACTTTTAATCTGAAAAACGAGCTCTAATTTTTATTAAGTCTACCTTAAATTCTCTTTTCAAAAAAGAATAAATTGTTAATTTTGACGCTAATTCAAAAAAAAGAGGGGTAATAATTTAATAATTAATTGATGAAGTTGCGTTTTATTTTTACCGTATTAATTGCGGTATTCACACTAAGTGTATTTGCGGAGAATGATAAAAAGGAGGAGGAAAAAGGTTATGTTTTTGAAGACGAGATTTCATTGCCGGCCACTCCGGTAAAAGACCAATACCGTTCGGGTACATGCTGGTCGTTTTCGGGTCTTTCATTTCTGGAGTCGGAAATGATGCGCCTGGGTAAACCAGAAGTTGATCTTTCAGAAATGTTTGTTGTTTGGCACACTTACTCGGTAAAAGCCCAAAAGCATGTACGTGTACATGGGAATCTGAATTTTTCGGCAGGTGGTGCTTTCCACGATGTTACCAATATGATTGCGAAATATGGAATTGTTCCTGAATCGGTTTATGATGGTTTAAACTACGGCGAAGAAAAACATGTGCATGGCGAAATGGATAATGTATTGAAAGACCATGTTGACGCTGTTGTGAAAAACGGTAACCGAAAACTGAGCACTGTATGGCACGAGGCTATTGAAGGTACTCTGAACTCGTATTTAGGCGAGTTGCCACAAAAATTTGAATACGAAGGAAAACAATATACACCACAGAGTTTTGCCAGCGATTTTGTTGGATTGAACATGGATGATTATGTAGAGATTACTTCGTATACACACCACCCGTTTTACGATAAGTTTATTCTGGAAGTTCCTGATAACTGGTCGTGGGATGAAGTGTACAATGTTCCACTTGAAGACCTGGAAAATATTATCGATTATTCGCTGAATAATGGATTAACCATTGCATGGGCAGCCGATGTTAGCGAAAAAGGATTTGCCACCAGTAATAAGGGTGTGGCTGTTTTGCCGGCCGCTCCGGACGAGAACATGGATGATGCCGAAATTGCAAAATGGGAGGCGCTGCCACAAAAAGAAAAAGAAAAAGAACTGTATAAACTGGACAACCCGGTACCTGAATTGGTAGTTACCCAGGAAATGCGCCAGAGAGCCTTTGATGATTACGAAACTACCGACGACCACGGAATGCATATTATCGGAACAGCAAAAGATCAGGAAGGACGTACCTTTTACAAAGTGAAAAATTCTTGGGGCGATTACAATAAATACGATGGTTATTTCTACGCCTCGAAACCTTACGTGAATTACAAAACTATGTGCATTATGGTGCACAAAGACGGCATACCCCAAAGTATAAGAGAAAAACTTAAACTTTAATTTTTAAGCCCTTCAGTTTCCCTGAGGGGCTTATTTTTTTTCTTCCCCCATGTTTTTCCATAAAGCACATTGACAGCATTAAAAAAATCGTTTACATTTGGTATATCTTAACTACTTCTGAAGAAAGGGTCTTCTTCACGGGAAAAGATAAAAAGGTGTAAACCATCAATGAAACGATTACTTATTATTTTACTTGTATTCACAAGTACACTACAAATTGTTTCGGCTCAGGAAGACTGGTCGTGGTGGAATGATGCGCACGGCTGGGAAACCGGTGATCCGGGCTGGCGAAGCTGGCTGATTATTTCGCCTGCTTACCTGGGGCCAAATGCGCTGCCTGTACCGGAGCTTAAGAAAGGTTTTATTGAAGGACATATGGAGTTGGAGCTGACCGTTTCGAGCCACTTTCTTTCGGGCGATCCAACCCAGGATATTTCGGGGCGGGCGTACATTCCTTTTGCACAAAACAAAATTGCAGTTGAAATGTATGGCGTGTTGTTTGAACATTATGCCTACACCGAAGAAATACGTGACGAACGTTTTTCGCGCGATAAGGACGGAAAAGGTTATGCAATGGGCGATTTCCATTTCTCAACGTATATTCAGCTTTTTAAAAACCGTGCTTTTCCGAATACCCTGTTCCGGGCCATATTAAAAACCGCATCGGGAACCAACTTTGAAGGTGCCCGTTATGCTGATACTCCTGCGTATTCATTTGATTTTAGTTTCTCGAAAGATTACGGACTGTCGGAAACACTGCTCGTTCGGCCGCATGCCATGTTGGGTTTTTACAGCTGGCAAACCAACGATGAGCTGAACCTGCAAAACGATGCACTACTTTATGGTGCAGGTGCTGATTTTCAGAAAAACAACTGGCGTTTTACCCCATCGTGGACGGGGTATCTTGGCTATAAAAATAATGGCGACCGGCCTATGCAATTGAATTTGGAGTTCCGCAAAGAATACAATAAAAAAGCAATTTCAATAAAATACCAGCACGGATTACACGATTGGTTGTATAAAACCATACGTTTTTCATTCATTTGGAAACTTAATGGAATTGGGTAGGTTATCGTAAAACAGAATTTATACCTTTACGATCGCAAAATCAAGGTTGTATTTCATGCAGCTTCAAACAGATTAAAACAGATCATGAAAAAGCTTTCACTCGTAATTTGTGTTTGGAACGAAGAACCAAACATTAAACCATTATCGGAGCAAATAAAGGCCGCACTCGAAGGAATTGACTACGAAGCGATTTTTGTGGATGATGGATCAACCGATAATACACGTCGGGAGATTCGGAAAATTAACGACGACAGGTTTTTACTGGTTGAGTTAAAACGGAATTACGGGCAAAGTTCGGCGCTACAGGCTGGAATTGATCAGGCAGAAGGCGAATTTGTAGCCTTAATTGATGGCGATTTACAGAATGATCCGGCAGATTTACCAATGATGCTGAGAATGATCGAGGAAGAGGAATGGGACATGGTGGCCGGTGTGCGTGCCAACCGAAAAGATGGCATGTTTTTGCGTAAAGTACCGTCAAAAATTGCCAATTATCTCATTCGCCGTGCTACCGGAATTTATATGAAAGACCTTGGATGTACCCTGAAAATTTTTACCAACGATACCATAAAAAGCATTCATATTTATGGCGAACTTCACCGCTATATTCCTGCTCTGGTAACGCTTGAAGGTGCCACAAAAATTACGCAGGTGGATGTGAACCATCGTCCGCGCAAGTTTGGAAGTTCAAAATACAATCTCAGTCGTACAACCCGCGTAATGAGCGACCTCGTTCTCATGGTGTTCTTTAAGAAATACCTGCAACGCCCAATGCACTTTTTCGGCAACATCGGTATTTTCACCCTTGCAATAGGAGTGCTGATAAACGTTTATCTGCTCATACTTAAAATTATGGGTAATGATATTTGGGGCAAGCCACTGTTGTTACTTGGTTTTTTGTTGGTTCTGGGTGGTATTCAATTTGTTACAACGGGTATTATCGCCGAGTTACAGATGCGTACTTATTTCGAATCGCAACAGAAAAAGCCCTACCGGGTGAAACGTGTAGCACCTGCTAAAGAAAATATATAATGTAATTTCGGGATCTTGGCTTTTTGTTAAATTATTATAACTTTAGCAAACAATAAAACAAAAAAGCCAATACAATGAAAACCCGAATTTCTCTCGTATTTCTCGCACTATTCTGTGTAGTTACAGTTAACAGCTTTGCCCAGGAACGTTTTATACAAGGAATCGTTACCACTTTCGACAGTATTACTATTGTAGGTGCCGAGGTGATGGTGAAAAGCTCCAAGGAAATTGTGAAAACTGATTCTCTGGGGCAGTTCAAAGTTAAAATTGACGGAAGTGATAAATTAAAGGTATCGGCAAAGGGATTTATTAACCAGAATGTTAAACTGGACGAAAAGACAAAGCTGGTTGCCGTTAATTTAAAACTTAAGGCCGGTGAAAAAGCCAGGGAATATGCCATAGGATATGGTTATGTAAAAGATGGCGAAAAATTAAATGCGCTGGCCCAAATGACAAGCGATGACGTTGATTTTTCGCAGTATACCAATATGTATGATCTGATGCGTGGACGTTTTGCCGGTGTGCAGGTTCAGAGTAACGGAGATATAATTATTCGAGGGGTTAATTCGATAAACCTGAGCAGTGCGGCACTGATTGTTGTGGATGGCGTGCAGGTAGATGGCAGCGTTATGAGCACATTGGTTCCTTCGCAGGTAAGAAGTATCAATATAATTAAAGATGGTAGCGCGGCAATTTATGGCTCACGCGGTGCAAATGGAGTGGTGGTGATTGAAACCAAAAAAGGTTTGGATGATTAATACTCCAGCTGATTATTGGGATATGAGGCAATGAAAAAGGGAGATGAAATTATTGTTGAACAGCGACTTGATACCCAAATTGCAAACGTTTGGACAGCGATAACCAACTTGCCCCAAATGAAACAATGGTATTTCGATAATATCAATCATTTTCAACCCGAAACGGGCTCTGCTTCTCAATTCGTTGTTCAGTCAGGTAACAGAACATTTACACATCTATGGAAGGTGACTGAGGTTAACGTGCCAACAGAAATTTGCTACACGTGGAAATATCTCGAATATCCGGGAGACTCTCTTGTTCGTTTTAATTTGAGGGACGATAATGGGCAAACTAAATTGACGTTAACACAAACAGTTCTGGAAGATTTTCCGGATGATATACAAGAGTTTAAGAATGAAAGCTGGCGGGCTGGCTGGAATTATTTTCTGGTAGACCGATTACCTGCTTTTTTGCAAAAAAATAAAAGTAAAAACAAATGTGTAAAGCCGTAACTGTAGCTACATTCACCAGCAATTTCGACATGAAGTACATGTTGTTTAAAGAAATGCTTGATGAAGCCGGCATTGATTTTATGCTGGTAAACGAAATTACAAGTACTATTGACGGTACTTTTAGCGGAAGTCCTACCAATATTGGTATTGAAATCAGGGTAATGGAAGATAAATTTGAAGAGGCCCTGGAGATTTATAACTCGATAAAATAACAATAACAAAAAAGCGATGTGCTTAACTAGAAGTACATCGCTTTTTTGTTTTTTATTCTACCAACTCATAGCCCATATCCACTCCTTTATTTATTGCCGGAATACCTTCGTCCATCCATTTTGGCATTGGCGCACCTTTTAGATAATGATCAAAAAACTGTGCCATCCGAATCTGGAAATCGTGCATATCACGAAGTTTTGTTGGCCAGTGGTCGGCTTCGTTGTAGTTAAGCATCCAACTTGGTTTTTGCAAACGTCGAAGTCCGATAAAAAACTCAATTCCCTGGTACCATGGCACAGCACCGTCATCGTCGTTATGCATGATCAGAATTGGGGTGTTTATCTTGTCGAGAGTAAACAACGGTGAGTTCTCAAGATAACGCAACGGAGCTTCCCAAATCGATTTTCCGATCCGGCTTTGCGTGTGTTCGTACTGGAACGACCGGTTTAATCCCGATCCCCAACGAATACCACCGTAGGCACTAAACATATTTACCACCGGAGCTCCCGACTCTATAGCCGCAAACATATTGGTTCGTGTAGCGAGGTAAGCTACCTGGTAACCGCCCCAGCTGTGCCCCTGCGCGCCAATGTGTTCTTCATCAACAAAACCTTTATCGATTAGCGCTGTAATGCCGGGCATCACACAATTAAATGCCGATTCACCCGGATAGCCTTCCTTGTAATAAACATCAGGGTTAAAAATAATATAACCGTGACTGGTGTAATAGTGATAATCGATAGTTGAGCGATGGTTTTCCGGCATGCGGTAGCTTAACAGGTTTTGTGAACTTTTTTCGTAGAAATTTACGATCATTGGATATTTTTTGCCCGGATCAAAATCTTCAGGTTTATGTAAGGTGCCTTCCAACACCAATCCATCGAGCGAGCGCCAGGTAACCAGTTCGGCAGTTCCCCACTTAAATTCGTTTTGCTGCGGTGCGGCATCGCTAATTTGCACTTCCTTTTTAAATCGCAGATCGGTTGCAATCAGGTTAGGGTAGGTTTCAAAATCTTCTTTTGTAAAAATGATCAAATCATCTTCCTTCGCTTTTTCAGGTCTACCCAAGCGGTAATTCTGATTGAAAAGAACTTCCGGAGCTTTGTTTTTGCTGAGGTCGAAAGCGAAATATGCATCAGCACGTGAAACTTCATTATGCCCGGTCAGCAGAACGGTTTCTTCCGGATCGATACCGGTGTTTGGTTCAGGATTAAAACGCACCAGGCGATAGTTGATCTTTTCAGACCTGCCATCTTTAGTAAGGTTTACCGGATCGGCAGAGTTCGTTGGATCTACTTTCCAAATGTCGAAACGATCGTATATCAAAATCGCCTCATCGTTTAGCAACCAGCCAGCAGCGCGATATGATCCGGGAAGATTAGGTACATCGTTTAATTCGTCTGCCGTTTGAATAGTTACCGGATCAGTAATCTGATATTCCTTACCACTTGCCACATCGTAGGTATTCCAGGTTGTATCGATGGCATTGTACCAGTAAACAAATTTCCCGTCGGGAGAAACCGATGGAGTGGCCCGGCAATCGGTTTTAATCTTTTCGGCCTCGCCTGAATGGATATCAACAAGGTAAAAATCGTTGTGATAGGGGCCGCCTTCCCACATGGTTTGCACCGCGTATGGACGGTTGCTGTAGGCAAGTAATTGATCGGCATCGCCATTTTGAATTTTTCGTATGCCCGAGAAAAGTTCTGTTTCCAACTGAACCGTTTTTTGCGCATCAAGATGAACAACGGCCAAATAGGATTTCTTCAAATCTTTTTCTCTATTGTTGAGTTGAACGGTTTGAAGTTCTTCTTCATTCCATGTCCAGACATCAAGTGCCGGGATTTCTTCTTCCAGTTTTGTGGTATCTTTTTCGGGAATTTTAGGAGCAGTACCAAAAAATAAACGCTCGCCATTATCTGAAAACGAAAGATTGCCATTCTCGCTTATTTCCCAATTTTCAGGAATGGCCTTGTTTGAATTGTCGGTAACAATCGCTTCATTCTCACCATTCCAGTAATAAAGCGCAAACGATGGCTTTTCTGCATCGGTTGTATCGGCTAAAAAAGCAAGTTGTTCACCACTGTCGGCAATACAAAGTTGTTTGAATTTTCCTTCTGCTTCTATAATCGCGGAAACTTTGTCGGCCTTTAAATCAACCAGGTAAACTCCTGCTGTAAAAGTGCTGTCGCCTTCCGAAATAAAACTGATAAATGGCTGATCCTTTGCTAATTCGTAACTGTTAACTGCAGGATATGTTTTTATTGATCCGGTGTTGAGATCTTTGATGTACAAAGGATTATTTTTATCCTTTTCGTTTTTTGTGGAATCATTCGGGTCTTCCGCCTGATAAGCGATCCAACCCGACCATTCTTCGGGAACTTTCACCGATTTCAGGTTTTCAATTTTTTCAGATTTATTCTCACCATTATTAAAAACAACCAGTTTATTCTGAGGCAGGTCTTCCTTTTTCGTTTTCTTAAGTTTTAATGCACGTATTGTATCTGCCGGTGGAACTTCAGTAAAAATAAGGTATTCTGAATCAGCAGTAAATCGGGCTTTGTTTCCGCAGTTAAATGATGCAATTTCTTTGGCATCGGGAGTGCTGATTTTCAACGTTGCATCACCTTTCCAGGGTTCTTCTTTCCATGCAACGTATTTTCCATTGTTCGAAAGATGCGTTTCGGTAATTCTGTTCCACTTTAGGATTTCTTCAAAGGTAAGTGGTCGTTTTTCTGTTTGGGCCGATAAACTTGCTGAACTGATTACAAGAACAAGTAGAAGAAAAAAGTTTTTCATAGAATTGAAATTGTTGGTTTTACCTAATTGGATGAAAATAATATGTAAAAATCAACGGTTTTTACACAAAGATTTTATGAAGATAGAAATATTTTCTGTTGAATAAGAACGTAATTTTGCAATGCTCTTATCACAACGAAAAAAGTAACGGGAGGTTCAATTGTAGTAGGATGTTTAAGCTTCGGCCATTAGCATCCGGGCTTCGCTTTTTAAAATGGCCGGAAGTTGAATGTGCCGGCGCTCAATACTGAGCAGCCAGAACTTTATTTCCTCGGTTTTTAAGGTGTACAAAACTTCGCGAAACTGTTCTATTTGGTTGTTTGTGTATGAATTTTCATCGATATTTTTATAGGCATCAAGTTCCTCGTCGTCGTAATATTCAACATGCGATTCGTTCATTTTCATCTGATCGAACTCACAGATCTCGTGTGCTCCGCAACAGTCGGATGGTGGTGCGACCACTTCTTCCTGTTTCGTCTCTGTCTTCCCGTTTTTTTTATTTGCTTTTACTAAAAGAAAAACACCAATAAAGGTAAGTAGTAAAAAACCAAATCCAATAATCATTTCCATGCTGCAAAAATAGCAATTTGCTACAAAAGATGATTTGCTTTGAGTTAAGGTTAAAATAATTTTAAGTGAGCGAGTTGCAACTACTCCGAAAGCTGGTAGATTACGCCTCGTTCTTTCAGGTATTGGAAGATGTAACCGAGGTTTCCGGGTTGTGCTCCAACAGCTTCGGGTGCATTAACTCCAATCGAATTGAAGGTGCCATCAAGAACGAGATTTGCAACCGAGGTACACGCATAGCCGGTGGTTCGGGCCATTGAAATGGTTTGCGTTTCACGGTCGTATTTGTCGAGCAAATGGTAGGTAAATGTTTTTTCGGTACCGTTTTCCACTCCTTTAATAACAATGCGCATTATCGTAAAATCCTCTTCGCCGGGTTTAAGTTGCCACTTTGGGAAAAGTAATTTGGCCGTAACATCAATCGGTCGCACTTTAACTCCGTTTACTTCAACAGGATCGTACGAGAAAAATCCCGATTCCCGCAAAACACGAAGGTACTCGATGCATCCCGGGTAACGCAGTGTTTTTTCAATCATATCGGGAATGTTCTTCATGGTTTGCATTAGCGAACGTAAACCATCGGAGTTCCACGATTCAAGCGTGCCAATTCCTTCAAAATGGATTAATTCCGGATCGGAAAGGGCTTCTTTTTCTACCAGCTCGTAGTTTTGGATGTAGCGCGCTGGGCGTGTGTATTCTTCAATTACGTCAATGGGAGAGAACACCGCTTTATATTCGTACGGCCATTCGCGGATGACGGGCAGTCCGCCAACCAGACATTCGTATGATTTTACTGTAATTTGCTGGTTATAATGCCCCAAAATAATATTTCCCATGCCGGGAGCAACGCCGCAATCGGCCACAACACAAACCTTATTTTTTTTAGCCAAACCGTTTAACGACAGAAAATCTTCAGGCATAAACGAAATATCAACCATGTTCTTTCCGGCTTCAATTACCGCTTTCATGGTTTGGTAGCCCATAAAACCCGGAACTGCACCAATTACAAGGTCGTAACCGGAAACCAGTGATTTTATATTTTCGGGTTGGCTTAAATCCTCCTGAATGCATTTTATTTCGGGGAACGCAGAAAACTTGTCTAGGGCTTTTTTGTCAAAGTCAACACTGGTAACCTGGTGGTTCTTCGATAAATCTTTGGCAATTGAACTTCCTACAAGTCCGGCGCCCAAAACAATAACATTCTTCTTCATCCGGTTTTAAATTAGGTTTTGGTTTAATGCGTGAAAATCCCGCTAATCGAGCTGGATCAATCCTTTTTTCAAGGCATATTTTACAAGGTCGGAATTGGTTTTTAAATCCAGCTTTTCAAGAATATTTTGTTTGTGTGTACCAACCGTTTTTACGCTGATAAAAAGTTTGTCGCCAATTTCGCGTGTTGATTTTCCTTCGGCAAACAGCAGGAAAATTTCTTTTTCGCGATCGGATAATTGCGAGTAGGAATCGTTATCATCGGCACGCGAATTCAGGTAACCATTAATAACAATTTCGGTAATGTCTTCGCTCAGGAATTTTTTACCGTCGTGCACCGAGTTTACCGCATCGGTAAGCTGCCGGTAGGTGCAGTTCTTTAGAAGGTAACCATCGGCACCTGCCTCCAGCATCCCTTTAACATATTGTTTGTCGGAGTGCATTGATACGGCAATAATTTTTACTTCCGGCATTTTGTCTTTTAGAATCCGTGTGGCTTCTATGCCGTTTATTTTTTCCATTGCAATATCAACCAAAAGTACATCGGGCTTAAAAGCTTCCACTTTGTCTATTGCATCTTGTCCGTTCTCTGCCTGGGCAATTACTTCGATGTTGTCGGCCGAATGTAGTAGGTTTATTAAACCTTCTCTGAAAAGTTGGTGATCGTCAGCAACTATAACCTTTATTTTCATACTATTAAATTGTTTGTTTTTAGCGGTATTATAAGGAACTCGCACGGATTTTAATATTCTTCCTGGGTGTTCCGCCAGCTGGCGGATTACCTGCTCGTTTCATTTACTTTTATTTTCCGGTTCAATAGCAAATCGGTTGCGAAAATGCCGTAAAAACCTGTTGTTATTAGATTAATTCTGATCAAGAGAATACGGTATTTCAATTTCGGCTTTTGTTCCTTTTTCAAGGGCTTCAATATTAAAAGTTCCATTCATACTTTCTATTCTCTCTTCAATGCTTAACAGCCCAAAACCGCCTTTGTTTGATGCCGGTTTCGAGTGCGATTTGTCGATGCCAATCCCGTTGTCTTCAACCGAAATATAGTACATGCCGTTGTTTGTTGCCTGTTTTACTGTAACCTCTGTTGCGTCGGCATGTTTTGATGTATTTGTTAGCAGCTCGCCAACGGTACGATACAGAAAAATATTATTCTCCTTGCTAAGTTGTGTATTCTTGTTCTCAACAATAAGATTTGTCTTTATATTAAAGTCTTTCTCAAACTGCTCAAGTTTCCACTGTATGGCGGGCAATAAGCCCAACTCATAAAGTATTGGCGGACTTAAATCGTAAGTTAACCGCCGCGATTCCTCAATGGCTTTATTGAGCAATTTTGAAGTGAATTTAATGGTGTTTTTTATGGCTGGAGAACATTCATCAACGTCAATCGACGACAGGTTCATAAATGCCAGCCCTAGTGTTTGCCCCAAACTGTCGTGCAGGTTTTCAGCAATTCGTCTTCTTTCACGTTCCTCAACCAGCGTAATTTCAGAGTTTAATTTTTTAAGCTGCAACTGGTACGATTTTATACGCAGCGCCACATTGATCTGCGCTTTTAATTCAACCTGATCGAACGGTTTTGAAATAAATGAATCAGCTCCTGCATTCAATCCTTTGGTACGTTCAACACTATCGCGCCCCAGTGCCGATACCATTATAATAGGGATTTGTTTAGTCCGGTTATTCTTCTTTAATAACTTACAGGTTTCGTATCCATCCAGGTCAGGCATCATTATATCCAGCAAAATCAGATCGGGATTTTCATTTTGGGCAATAGTTATGCCCTCTTTGCCGTTTAACGCGCCAATGAATTTAAAATCGGGGTAGTATACCTTTACAATCTGCGAAATAAGTTCCAGGTTGATGTTGTTGTCATCAATCGCCAGGATTTTCTTCATAAATTCTATTTCATTGTTTGGTACCAACATAATAAATAATCAAATAGGGTTTTAATCTTCAAACGTCAATTGGTCTAAAGATACCAAAACTGTCGGAAACAATGAAGCATGGAGGTAATAAATACTTAACAAAATATCAGTAAATTGCCGAGGCGCATATAAGAAGTGGGGGAGGTAGCGCAATAATTTGTTTTCTGATTGGCGGTTACAATTTAAAATCGGGCTACGGTAGTGTTAATTGTTTTTAATAAGTCCGTACATAATTCCTATCCCTGCACCAATATAAGTTTGATTGCTGTTAACAACAACCATCGGCCCTACAGAGCATCCCACTGTTGAGTGCAAGGGCATTTCAAGCTTCGGGTTAAAAACCAGACTTAGTTTTTTTGATGTTTTCGTTTGAAAGTTATATTGGCTGTTTGAATTAACAAGGGCAAATTCCGGTTCACGAAATGTGGTAATTCCGGGGCCGGCCTGAATAACAACACGTAAATTCTTTTTTTCATTCAGGTTAAAAATTCGGCCCATCATCATATGCAAATTCTCCGAATTCTCGAAAGGCTCAACCGAAGTGGCAGGCGTAACGTTTGTAGCCGATTTCAGAAAGTTATCAGAGGGCGTTACTGTTGTTTTAAATGTAGCCGAGTATCCAACGCTTATTATATACTTATTGTTGTAGGTATAGCTCATGCCTAATTTCCCGGCTTGCTGATCGCCAACCAAATATTCTCCTGACGAATATAAAGTATGTTTTGTTTTGGTTGAAGGCTTGCTATCAGTCCACTGGGCACCAGATACCAAGGTAACCATACTAAAAACCGTGATTAATAATAGTGTTTTCATAGGCAAACTATTTTGTGATCTTCAACTTATGGTAAACATTGGGTTTGAAATGTTTACTGAAGTAAAAGCACGTTTTGATTTAATGGAGTGCTATCACCCTATAAAATTACAGCGTTTGGAAGGGCAAAATAGAATTGATGTTGCTGATTTATGGGGTGCGAAAGGATCATTATATAGTCAGAAAAATGGAAGTTACTATGAATTTAGGGAGTTGGTCAGGCCTTTTGTGGCTAAAAATAAGAGATTTTTAGTAGGAGAAATACCTTGTGGGAACAGACCAGAAACGGATGCCTGACCTGGGCGTGAGGACAAACAAATTTTGCAGAAAAGAACGAAACAATAAAACCCGCTTTGCATTGGGCAGAAACTGTGGAAGTGCGGATTTGGTATGGTCTCATTTCACAACTTGTGGAAATTGTACCCGTATACTGTTATCGTTCCGGTTGGTAACCAGCTATTTCTGTTTTGGCACATTATTTTCATTAATGATTTACACAGGCATTTTCCTGCGAATAAAATATACAGATTATGAGTGAATTAAAAGAAAAGCACTGTACACCGTGCAAAAAAGAAACAACACCGCTAAATGCTGAAGAGATTAAGCATTTTAAAGAGAAAATAGACGCCAAATGGAAAGTAGTGGATAACAAGAAGATTCAAAAGAGTTTTTCGGTGAAGGATTTTAACGAAGCCATTGCATTTGCCCAAAAAATTGCTGTGCTGGCCGATGAGGAAGATCACCACCCCGATTTGGGTGTTCACTACGGTTCGGTTGATGTAGAACTCAGTACACACAATATTGGTGGCTTGTCGCCCAACGACTTTATTCTGGCCGCCAAAATAGATGATATTTAGATGCAGTTAGCAACAACTGAGAATAGGAAATAACAGAAAGCAAGAAAACAGAATTAAAGGAGGAGTTATGAATTATCGCGTTGAAAAAGACACACTGGGAGAAATAAAGGTACCCGAGAAGAAACTTTGGGGAGCGCATACACAGCGATCGCTGGAGAATTTCAGGATTGGCCCGGAGGCTTCAATGCCAAAGGAAATTATTGAGTCTTTTGCGATTATAAAAAAAGCAGCAGCCCTGAGTAATCATAAACTGGGAATACTTTCAACCAATAAAAAGCAGTTGATAGAATCCGCTTGCGACGAAATTTTAGCCGGAAAGTTAGATAAACATTTTCCGCTGGTAATTTGGCAAACCGGCTCGGGAACGCACACTAATATGAATTGCAACGAGGTGATCGCTAACCGGGTAAAACAAATTGTAGAAAACGATTTTCAGTGGGAAAATATCGAGCTTCACCCTATCGATGATGTGAATAAATCGCAGTCATCAAACGATACCTTTTCTGCAGCCATGCACATTGCAGCATATAAAAAGCTAACAGTTTCTTTGTTGCCGGCGCTTAAAGAGCTCCATGATACTTTTAACAAAAAATCGGAGGAGTTTAAAGCGATAGTAAAAATTGGCCGAACCCACTTTATGGATGCGGTACCGATTACTTTAGGTCAGGAATTCTCGGCCTATTCTACCCAAATTGAAAAAGGAATAAATGCATTAAAAAATACCTTGCCCGATCTGCAGGAGTTACCCTTGGGCGGAACTGCTGTTGGAACAGGATTAAACTCTCCGGTTGGTTTCGACGACGAAATTGTAAATGAAATAAGCAACGAAACAGGATTGCCGTTTACAAAAGCCAAAAATAAGTTTGCATTGATTGCCGGGCACGATGCTTTTGTGCTGTCGCACAGTGCAATAAAGCAGTTGGCCGTAAGTTTACTGAAAATTGTAAACGATTTGCGGGTAATGGTTTCGGGGCCGCGAGCCGGAATCAGCGAATTGAATATTCCTGCCAACGAAGCCGGTTCGTCGATTATGCCGGGGAAAGTGAATCCAACCCAAATCGAGGCACTTTCAATGGTTTGTACCCAGGTAATGGGTAACGATACAACCATTTCGGTGGCAAATTCCTACGGGCATTTTCAGCTAAATGTTTTTAAACCTGTGTTGATTGCCAATTTTTTACAGTCGGCTTCATTGCTGGCAGATGCATGTGTGTCGTTCAACAAAAATTGTTTGCAAGGAATAACACCCGATACTGAAAAAATTAATGCGCATGTAAAAAATTCGCTGATGTTGGTGACCTCGCTTACGCCTCATATTGGCTACGACAAAGCCGCACAAATTGCCAAATATGCGCATGCAAACAAATGCAGTTTAAAATCAGCTGCCACAGAATTAGAACTGGTAGACGAAAAACAGTTTGATGAATGGGTAAAACCCGCAGAAATGACCCGTCCGAATGTAACAGTAAATAAGAACAAGTAATTAAACAGAATAATGGAACATAAAATAGAGATTAAACAAAAAAGCTGGTTAAACCATAATGTGATGCAATTTACCCTTGAAAAACCGGAAGGATTTACTTTCACTGCCGGGCAGGCGGTTGAAGTTACACTTGATGATCCGGAGTTTAAGGATGAAGCGGCACCATTTACGTTAACAAGCTTAAACGAGGATGAAAATTTGGAATTGACTATAAAAGCTTATCCAAAACATGAGGGAATCACATTGGCCCTTTCAAAATTGGAAAAGGGAGATCATTTACTTATTTCAGATGCCTGGGATTCGTTTAAAAATAACGGCCCCGGAGTATTTATCGCAGGCGGAACAGGGGTTACTCCCTTTATCGCGCTTTTGAGGCAAATGGAAGCAGACGGTTCGGTAGATGGAAGCCGGCTGATATTTTCAAACAAAACAGAAGCTGATATTTTTCTGGATGAGGAGTTTAAACGGATATTGGGAAATAATTATGTTATACTGCTGACACAGGAAAAGAAGACGCCTTATCACTATGGGCGAATTGACAGCGCGTTTCTTAAAAATATAGTTGACGATTTCGACCAGCCGTTTTACCTGTGTGGACCTGAAAATTTTGCAGCCGATATAAAGGAATATTTAAAAGAATTGGGGGCCGGAGATGATCTGGTGAATATTAGTTTGTAAAAAATATAAATGCCGCTTTCGGCATTTTTTTTTGCATAAAAAACCGGTTGGGCAACTGAATGCCGCAACCGGTTAAACAACAATTAGTATTGATGTATAAACCTGAGTTCGATTTTAAAATATTATCACAGAAAGTCATAATTGCGTCAGATTTCCATTTAGAATTATGCAGGAATAACGGGTTATTTTAAAGAATTCTAAATGGAAAGATGGCGTGAGAAGGACTTTCCATTTATGGCTTTGCTCTTTTTGCCATAAACTTCCAACAATTTTCTTGTATTATCCCGATAGTACTTCGAAAACCGTTGAAAGTTTCTGTCTAAAAATAGCTACAGCTGTGAGCTATTTTAAAGTCGAAATCAGGTTATAATTAATCCTTAACCCACTTCCGGGCTTTGTCAATATCGGTAAACTCAAAATATTTTACTTCGCCGGAAATAAATGGAGCAGCCAGTTCCGACCACAATTTTTCCCAACGCGATTTTCCAACAACAGCAATCTTTTTCATGTCGTTAAAATGTTTCAGGTAGGTTTTTACGTCTTCCCAAAAGGCTTTTGGTGAAATCCCGTCCACATAATTTAGCTGGACATACAATTTTACCTTACCAAAATCTTTAACCGCTTTTTCAATTAGCGGAGTAATTTTGTTGTAGTCATTTTCGGTCAGTTTTCCTTCAACTTCAAGAGCAATCAACTCTTCTTTTGTAATATCGATTATTTTAAACATAGCTTTTACTTTTAAATGTTACTTGATTCCTTTTTTTAATAGTTGCGCATTTATGGCAACAATAATGGTACTTAGGCTCATTAGCACTGCTCCCAACGCCGGGCTGATCATTATTCCATATCCGATCAGTACTCCGGCAGCCAGCGGAATGGCAGCTACATTATAAGCGGTTGCCCAAATAAAATTCTGTATCATTTTCCGGTGGGTTTTCTCTCCGAAATGCAGCAGTGCCGAAATATCTTTCGGATTACTGTTCACCAAAACAATATCAGCTGTTTCGGCGGCCACATCGGTACCCGATCCTATGGCAATACCAACGTCGGCAGCTGCCAGTGCCGGCGCATCGTTTATTCCGTCTCCGGTCATGGCCACAAACTCGCCTCTATCCTGGATCATCTTAAGTTTATCCAGTTTCTGATCGGGCAACAATTCGGCAAAGTACCCATCGAGATGCAGCTTGTTGCTAACTGCTTTTGCAACGTTTTCGTTGTCGCCGGTCATCATATAGATTTTAATTCCTTGCTTTTTTAACATTTTTACTGCCTCAAAAAATTCTTCCCGAATCTCATCGGCAAGAGCGATAACTCCGGTCAGCTTGTCGTTTGCCACAACAAAAACAATAGTTTCCTGGCTGTCGGTGTCTACTTCTTCCGGAATGTCAATGTTGTCCTCTTCCAGGTATCCGGGACTAACAACTTTAACTTGTGTGCCATCTACATTCCCTTCAATTCCTTTTCCTGTAATGGTTTCAACATCCGAAACTTTCGGAATATCAATAGCCTCTTCCTTTACTTTTCGCAGAATTCCTTCGGCCAGCGGATGCTCCGATTCGGATTCCAAAGCTCCTGCCATTGCCAGAATTTGTTGATCGGAATAGGAGTCGGACAAGCTTTTAAAGCGGGTTACGCCAAAGTTCCCTTTGGTTAGTGTTCCGGTTTTATCAAACACAACAACCGAAACTTTACGCGCATTCTCGAAAGCAGTCCGGTTCCGAATAAGCAGCCCCTGTTTAGCCGATACCGATGTAGAGATAGCTACCACCAGCGGCACTGCAAGGCCAAGCGCGTGTGGGCAGGTAATTACCATCACACTTGCCATACGCTCGAGCGCAAAAACAAACGATTTGCCCAGCACCAGCCACGTTGTGAGTGTTCCAAAACCAACCGTTAAAGCAATAATGGTGAGCCAAAATGCAATTTTATCGGCAAGATGTTGCGTCTTCGATTTTTTACTTTGCGCCTCGCGAACCATCTGAATTACTTTATTCAGATAAGCTTCTTCACCCACCTGTTCAACGGTAATTTTTAGCGAATTGGTTCCATTCACCGTTCCGCCAATTACTTCATCATCTTTCGATTTGCTCACCGGTTGTGATTCTCCGGTTACCATCGATTCGTTTATATTACTTTTCCCTTCAATAATTTTTCCATCCACAGGAATTTTCTCTCCGGGGCGAACCAGCACGGTGTCGCCTGCTTTTAGTTCATCAATTTTTACGTCGCGGGTATCATCACCTTCAATTAAGTGTGCCTCGTCCGGCATTAAATCAATCAAACTTTGCAACGCTCCTGAAGCATTTACCACCGATCTCATTTCTATCCAGTGGCCCACCAGCATAATATCGATCAATGTGGCCAGCTCCCAGAAAAAGGAATCGCCTTTTAACCCAAAAGTTGTGGCCGTACTGTAACCAAAAGCTACGGTAATGGCTACCGCAATTAAGGTCATCATTCCCGGTTGTTTTTTCTTCAATTCGTCGGCTAAGCCGGTAAGAAAAGGCCATCCACCATAATAGAAAATAATTGCTGATAAGGCAAAAAGGATGTATTTATCGAAACTGAACTGAATTTCGTAACCAATTATTTGTTGAATAAGTGGCGATAAAACGAGTATTGGAATTGTTAGTACCAGCGAAATCCAGAACCGTTTGCGAAAATCAGCGATCATGTGTTTATGATGTTCGGTATGATTGTGCTGCTCCCCTTCATGGTGGTCATGATTCGAGTGCTTATGTTTTTCGTGGTGTGAGTTCATAGCTATGTGTTTTTTGATGAACAGTTATTTGGGAGCTATATTTTCGGTATGAATTTTATAAATTCTCGGTGCTTTCGCTGGGAATAAGGCTATAAAGAATTGTGGTTAATTGTTCTCTGTTCATTCCCAGTTTTAGCTCCAGGTTATGCAGAAATTCATTCTCATAGCCGTCAACATACGTAAGGTCATTTTTTGATAACTGTGGGTATTTTTCTTTTAGCCCAAGTTTGATAAACGACCAGTTGTTTTTTATTGGATTATTTGTTCTCATAATTAATTGTTTTTAAATCGTTATAGCTTTAGTTTGGCCAGAAACGTGCCACGAAGTACTTTTTGCTAGTATTATTTTAATAGTGTTACCTGTTGCCCGATTTGCCAGAACTTAAGTGGCTTTGCGCAAGTTGTAGTGGAATAATCAGTTAGCTGATCAGTGTGGAAAGATGTCACATTTTGCGGAAAAAAAGCACAATTCACAGTGTTGCCTGTTGTGCAGAAACCCGACAAATTAATGCGGTGTTCAATTGTCTCCAAAATGCAGTGTGAACAAGCCCTTAGTCTACCATCTCATTTGGTACTTTATGTTCCTTGCTTTTTTCGTTTACCGCAAATTTGATTTTGTTTTCCAATTGACGAACCTGATTCTCGAGCTGTTTAATCGATTTGTCTCTGTTTTTAATTTCGTGATTCTTTTTTGCACGATAGGGCAGCGATAAAATAAAGCTCGTCATGGCGCCAAACGTAACGGCTACAATTATTACCAACGACAAATTGGACTCGATGCTCCATTCCCAGAAATTAATAGAAACCACTGCCGAATTGTTTAACGCAAACAAAACAACGGCCAGTATAACGAGTAGTATTCCTATAAATGTTTTTTGCATGGCTATTTATTTTTATTTCTAATTTTCAAAATTGATGTAGGCGGGGATTTGTCCGGGTGAAAACATAATTTCGTTTAGTGCTCAGTGTTTTAATAAGCCTGTTACACCATTAATAAGGCAACATACGTGCCCGGCATTCTTAACAATGTTTTTTCACCGGAAAATGCAGAAGGTACGCGCTTTTGATAGATGGACTGCGGGCAGGTACTATTGCTATGCAGGTTTCCGGTTGTAGAATTTTAAAGAATAGTGTGGAAAAAATTCACTTTATAAGGCATGTTTGAGAGATAAACAGCCAACTGTGTGCATGGCATAATATTTTCACCAAATTCTACTGTTGAATTAAAAACAAGTAACATGAAAATGAAAAACATCACAATGAAAGCATTTACAAAACAGATGAACTGGATTTTTATCCTATTACTTTCTACCGCTGTCCTTTCGTGTAATTCTTCGAACAAACAAAACGAGAACAAAGAAGAATTGGCCGAAGACCTTCAGGAAGTAAAACAGGATGTTAATGCTATTCTGGAAAAGGATAAAAAGGAGTTAAAAATGGAAATTGACTCTGCGATTGCCGATTTTAACGAAAAGCTTTACGATTATGAAGATGAGTTAAGAAAAGGGACCAAGCAGGTAAATACCGAGACGAAAGATTTAATTGAGGAGCTAAAGATTAAAAGTGACTCGCTAACCGTTAGGGTTGATGAAATGAAGGACCAGGGAGAAGAAACCTGGGACGAATTTAAGGAAGAGCTACAATACGATACCGAAAATTTTAAGGAAAGTGTTGAAGCATTCTTTGAAGATAATAAGTAAAAAATATGAATACGAAAAAAGCCCCGGTAACTTTAAAGTTGCCGGGGCTTTTTGTTTTCAGAATTAGCTTCCTTTTCATTCATTTTTAGGATAAAAATTACGCATTTTATAGGAAAGATTGTCCGCGAAGTGAAATAACTTAAATAGGATATGAAATAGTAAAAGAAGGGGAGGTACAAGCCTGCAATGTGTTTTCCGGCAGATATGCGTAACTTAGATCAAATAAAAGAACCGATAAAAACCGACTTGTTATGCTTACACAATATGTATTGCTTGCTGTTTTTGGTATTGCCATGGCACATTTCGAGGGAGTGGTGGTGGTTTATCTCCGAAAAGCCATCGGACTGTTGGATGCTGATTCGGAAGCGGGAAATAAAGAATTGCTGGAGCAGGTTCCGAAGCGAACGATAAAGATTGAAATGACGCGCGAGGCCGCAACCATTATTATGCTGGTAACACTGGCATTACTGGTTGGAAATTCATGGTTGGATAGGGTAATGGTTTTCCTTTGGACATTTGCTTTCTGGGATTTGTTTTATTACGTATCGTTGTATGTGCTGATAAAATGGCCGCCAAAGCTCACTACTATCGATGTTTTATTCCTAATTCCACGTCCGTGGATTGCCCCGGTGTGGTTCCCGGTGGGAATATCAACACTAACCATTATTAGTATTGGGGTGTTGTATTTGTTGCCGGGGTTATAGCAAAATAAGAATGCAACTCATCAAAGTACAGATGATTTGCTTTTAAGTGAGCTGCAATTTTAAATGTATTCAAAAGTCTGTTTCAACATAAGAAAATACAGTTTTGTATTTTTTTGTTTATCATTGCAACTTCAATTTTACTAATTGATGAAAGCACTAACTAACGAGATATTACAACTTTTGAATAAACATCAAGAGGCTGCTTTTGAAGTGGTTTTTAAATTGTATTATCCGCGTTTGGTGTATTTTGCAAAAGAGTTTGTGCCTGATGGTGAAGCTAAAAACCTGGTTCAGGATGCCTTTATTTCCATGTGGGACAAAAAGCCTCAGTTTATTAACGAATCACAGCTGCAAAGCTATTTATACACCAACGTAAAAAACAACTGCCTCATGTTTTTACGACACGAAAAGGTGAAGAAAAAATACAAATCTGAGGCAGCTTTTCAAAAACAAAATCAAATTTATACCGAAGCTTTAAAGGGGCTTGATACTTCAACTGTTACTTTCCAGGAAATAGAATCGATTATTGAAAAAACGCTTTCGAAGCTACCTGATCGTTGTCGCGAGGTTTTTATTCTTAGCCGCATGGAAGGTAAGAAAAACAAGGAAGTAGCCGAAGCTTTGGATATTTCTTTAAAAACCGTCGAGGCACAAATAACCAAAGCCCTAAAAGTACTCCGCGTTTCGCTTAAAGATTATCTCCCAATAGTTGCCTGGTTGCTAATTAATATGAATTAGAAAAAAAACATACTTGCAGAATGTGCAGGTAGTCAGTGTTTTATAGTGATTATTGCCCGGGCAGTAAAAAAAAAATGTATTTTTTATAAGGGTAAAAGAAGAGGTAGACATTTTAATAATAACAATCGAAAAATGGATTCAGAAAAACTATTACATAAGATAACTGACAAAAAGGCTCTGAAAGATTCGGATGAGCTTATAAATTATATAAATGAATCGGGGGAGAATAGCCGCGAATATATTCGTTATAAAACACTCTGGGCTTTACTGCAAACCGGGAACGAAATGGACGAAGAAACCATTAATAAAGGTTATAGTGCAGTAAAACGTGGTCTTAAAGGTCGCCGAAATTCAATTCTGCTGAAGATCGCAAAATACGCGGCAATTATTATCCTGGCCGTTTCTGCAGGTTATTTGGTTCAGTATGCCGATTTTAATAATGAAATTGCTATAAACGAGATTTTTGTACCGAAAGGCAATCGCACCTCTGTTGTATTACCCGATGGTTCGAAAGTATGGCTCAGCAATGGTACCCGACTGGTTTATCCTGAAAATTTTGTTGGCGATTTTAGAGAGGTGCAACTTGAAGGCGAAGGATTTTTTGACGTAACCCACGACGAAAAACATCCGTTTATTGTAAATGTGGGGAAACATCGAGTAAAAGTTTTGGGGACTAAATTTGCTGTGGTTGCATATCCTGAAGACGAAGAGGTAAAAGCTGAACTGGTCTCAGGAAAAATTCAGTTTGATGTTAATTACGGTAATACCGAAGACGATTACAACTCGTTTATGGTAAAACCGATGCATAGTTTAGTTTATGACAAAACCTCCGGGAAGATTTATGAATCAATCATCCCGGATGGTTTTCATGATTACTGGCAAAAAGGTATTTATAGATTTAGCAATGAGAGTTTTGATTCGCTGGCAACAAAAATTGCACGTTTTTACAATGTTGAAATTGTTTTCGGAAACGACGAACTTAAAACGCGAACTTTTACCGGAACCTTGAGTGTTGACGACAATATTTACACAATAATGGAGGTTTTCAAAAGCGCCTCCGGCCAACCTTTCAAATACTATTTTGATACTGGAAAAATTTATATCGACAAATAACTAAAAAACAAAGCTTATGTAGAGAACCAAATTTATGAACTAAAAACGGGAAATGCCTGGCCGCAATTCCCGTCAGTCAGGAAACACACCTAATGTTTCCTTTTGAGAATCAATAAATAAGCCAAGCGGCTCAATTATCGAACTTTAACACGTTAAAAGTATGAAAAAAACTAACATTTGCAATGGGGAGAGTTGCGTCCCTCATTTCAAAAAACTAATGAAAATTATGAAGATCACATGTTTGCTTGTAGTAGTAGCATTTGTGCAGGTTTCGGCTTCTACATATGCACAATCAACAAAGTTAACATTGGACATGAAAAATGCCCGGCTAGCTGAACTATTTGAACAAATTGAAAAAACCAGTGAATTCCGCTTTTTTTATGACAGTGAACAAGTTGATCTATCGAAAAGGGTATCCATTACTCAAACAAATTCCAATATCGTAGATATCCTCTCGGAAGTTTTTGCAGGAACAGAATATACCTACGAATTAATGGACCGACATATAATTGTCAAACATTCAGAAGCGTATAATCTGGCTACTGGAATAGCGATTGGATCTCAACAAAATGGAATTACCGGTAAAGTTACCGATATAAGTGGTGAGCCATTACCAGGTGTGACTGTTGTGGTAAAAGGTACTACAAAAGGTACTGTTACCAATGCTGATGGAGAATATTTCTTAACAAATATTTCTGAAGGCGATATACTTCAGTTTTCCTTTGTAGGTATGCTTACCCAGGAAATTGAAGTTGGAACACAGACTAGTATTAATGTTTCAATGGTTGTTGATGCTATTGGGATTGAAGAAGTAGTGGCCATTGGTTACGGTACGGTAAAAAAGGCCGATTTAACCGGTGCAGTATCTGTTGTTAAAGCTGAAGAGTTTAAAAACGTTAGCGCACTGTCGGTTGGCGATGCAATACAAGGACTTGTTGCAGGTGTAAACATCCGGTCAAGTGGCGGAATTGGCAGCGAACCAGTAGTTGAAATCAGGGGGTTGGGTAACTTTACCAACAATAATCCTTTGTATATTATCGATGGATTGCCAACATCGGGTAATCGCGATTTTAACGTAAATGATATCGAGTCAATCCAGGTATTAAAAGATGCTTCTGCAGCAGCAATCTACGGTTCAAGAGCAGCCAACGGTGTAATTATTATCGAGACCAAAAAAGGTGCTGCCGGCGAAATGAAAGTAAACTATACCGGAAAACTTTCCATTGATCAGCTTCCGATGATGGATTTAATGGGACGCGAAGAGTGGATTGATATCACAACTCAGGCATACGAAACAGCCATCGCTGATGGTGTTCCTGATGTTCATGCGGTTCCAAACTGGATGGATGGAAACACCGACTGGAATGATGCCGTTTTTGAAACGGCAATAGTTCAGGATCACAATTTATCGTTTTCAGGTGGCAGCAAAGACGGAAGGTATCTGGTTTCCACGAATTATTACGATAATCCGGGAACCGTTTACGGTACTTCAATGGAGCGCTACAGTTTCAGGGTAAATACAGAGGGAAGTAAAGGTATTTTCACTATTGGTGAAAATCTGGCTGTGAGCAACACCTTTGTAGAAAACCAGAATTCTGTCTTTTCAAAACATATTGATGTACTTCGAATGTTACCGATCATTCCGATATACGACGAAAACAATTTTGGCGGTTATGGATATGGAAACGAAGCAACGGCAAGAACATTCGGATCGAATCCGATAGCTACAGAAGATTTAATGTATAACAGTGATGAGAACCTAAGAATCAGAGGTAATCTTTATGCTACACTCGACCTTTTTAAAGGCTTGCAGTATAAAATAAATTTAGGTTACGAAACAAGCCGCGATAATCATAAATGGCTAAGGAAAGAAGGTAATTTTACGCTCAATCAACCATACGAACCTTCTACCCGGTATGAAAATAAAGCCAAATTCGAAAATAAGTTAATTGAGAATACTTTAACGTATAAAAACCAGTTTGGCAAACACGATATTAGTGCTGTTGTTGGTAACTCTTACCAAAATACATACTATGAAATGATTGCCGCCGAGAAGAAAAATCTGGTTCAGGTAGGTGAACGTTATTTTGATGTAATAGATGCCGGTACCACCGATCCGAATGCCTGGGGAAATATCGGCGAATCGTCGTTAATTTCGTATTTCGGACGATTGAACTACACGTATGCAGAAAAGTACTTATTGAGTGCAACATTCCGTTACGATGGTTCTTCAAAATTTGCACCCGATAATAAATGGGGATTCTTTCCATCGGTTTCTGCAGGGTGGAGAATAAGTAAAGAAAATTTCTTTAACGTTCCGTGGATTAACGATTTAAAGTTAAGATACAGTCACGGTACACTGGGTAATGTAAACATTGGTAACTGGGACTATGTGGCAGTTCTTAACTCGTTCCCGGTTGCAGTTTTTGGATCAGATCAGCATTTGGAAAATGGTATGACCCAAATAAAACTGGTAAATTCAGATCTTAAATGGGAAGAGCAAACCCAGGAAAACTTTGGTCTTGATGCCGCTTTCCTTGATAGTAAATTGCAAATTAGTGCAGAGTATTTCATCTCGACAACTAAAGATGTACTAACACCAATGCCAATTTTGTTGACAACGGGAAATGATGGAGGAAATCCATATGTTAATGCAGCAAGCTTACGAAACAAGGGATTTGAGTTTTCAGGATCGTGGAGAGATACAAAAGGAGGATTTAAGTATTCTCTGGGAGCAACATTTACGCGTTTAAGAAATGAAGTGCTGGAATTTGGTTATGGAAAAGTAGAGCAATATACCTGGATAACAAAAACCGAAATTGGTGAACCGTTAGCCATGTTCTATACGATTAAAACAGATGGCCTTTTCCAGAATGAAGGCGAAGTTCTGGCGCATAAAAATTCGGCCGGAACAGTTATTCAACCCAATGCAAAACCCGGTGATATTCGATACGTGGATGTAAATGACGATGGCCAAATTAACAACGAGGACAGAACGATAACCGGAAATCCATGGCCAAAATTTGAGATCGGATTAAATGGTCAGGTGAGTTATAAAAACTTCGACTTCAGTTTTGCCGGTTTTGGCTCATTTGGTCAGGATGTATTTAATGGAGCTGCCAGTTGGATGGGCGGATTTTCGGATAATACAAACCACCTTTCAGGATATAAAGGATGGACTGAGGAAAATCCAAATACAGATAATCCAAGAGTAATATATGCCGATAACAGAAATGCACGTGGTGACCAGGATCGCTGGATTGAAAAGGGATCGTATTTCAAAATCAGACAAATGACGTTGGGGTATACATTTCCTGAAACACAACTGCTTAATGTCTTCGATAATATGCGAGTATCTGTAACAGGACAAAACCTTATTACGATTACTAATTATACTGGTCTCGATCCTGAATTTAAGTCACCCGATATCTGGGTTAAAGGACAGGATGATGCTGCTTATCCGTCGCCGAAATCAGTTGTTTTTTCACTTTCATTCCAATTCTAATTTAGAAAAATTATGAAAAAGATATTTATATACAGCCTATTAGTACTGGTTTTCTCGGCAATGTCTTGCTCCGAAGACCTTATTGATATAGAGAACCCAAACTTTCCAACAACAGCTACTTTTTGGAAAAGCCCTGAAGATGCCCAATTGGGCCTGGATGCGGTATATACCATGTTTTATAAACCAGGCAGTTGGACACGCTGGATCTATTTTCGCTTCGATCTGACATCAGACGAAGGATACAGTCAAAGTCCGTGGAACGAATTGAAGGAGTGGACCCGGTTTATTTATTTCAACTACAACTTCTGGGAAGGTAACCGGTGGATGTGGCGTGATCATTATAAAGCTATCTTCCGTTGCAACCAGGTGCTAGACTATGTTCCTGAAATAGAATTCAGCAACCAGGCCGACAAAGATGCCATACTGGCACAGGCTAAATTCCTTCGGGCATTTTACTATTACAACCTTGCACTGATGTTTGATAATGTTCCTTTGGTGCTTAACGCTTCCCAACCTGACGATATTCCTGAACAAGTTTCAGAAGCACAGGTTTATGATCAAATCAAACTCGATCTTCAGGATGCAGTAAATGGTTTGCCTGACCAATGGGACAACAGCAATCTTGGACGCCCGACTAAAGGTGCAGTATTGGCACTTCTCGGAAAAGTTCATATGCAGATGCACGAATGGCAGGAGGCTAAAGATGCTCTTTCGTGGTTGGTTGAAGGAGGCGGAGCCGGTTATTACGACCTGGTAGCTAACTACAAAGACAATTTTATGCATACCACCGAGAATAATATCGAATCGGTTTTTGAAATCCAGTTCTCTGATGTAAATCCAAGGGGTGACGGCGATGTGCCTAACCAAAACGTTGGATCAAACAGGGCTCAGTTTTTTGCGCCAAGAGGTATTGGCTGGTGCGATGGACAACCCAGAAGATGGTTGGTTGATGAGTATAAAAAAGAATCAACCACCGACGGACAAATCGATCCTCGTTTACGTGCCAGTATTTTTTATCCGGAGCTACAGACAGATTATCCGGATGAAAAAATTTATGGTCGTGACTGGCAAGCAGGATGGGGAACCGACTGTTTCTTCAGGAAATATCAGGGCGACTACTACAGGAACCATGAAGACTATTACTCGCCTATAAATTTCCGTGTAATCCGTTATGCCGATGTGCTGCTTTTATATGCTGAATGTTTGACCGAGCTTTCAAGCGGTACACCTCCTGCATTGGCAGTCGAATGTGTTAACAGGGTTAGGGAACGTGCAAATCTTCCAAAACTCGAAAATAGTACGTTGTACGCTTCGGCTGTTACATCAAAAGATGCTTTCCTAAAACGTTTGCAAATGGAACGTTCACTGGAGCTTTGTCTGGAAGGTGTGCGTTGGGCCGACCTGAAAAGATGGAATTTGTGGGAATCAAGCGAAGGTTTAAATGAATTGATAAGCCGCGACCAGGACTTTAGCAATTTTGTTGTAGGAAAGTCAAGCCGTATGCCTATTCCTCAAACAGAAATTGATAATAATCCAAATTTGGATCAAAATCCTATGTATTAATTTTTGTATAGGAATCTACAGGGCCTTTGTACTCAAAGGTCTTGTAGATTTTTTCACTTTTTAAAACCCTACCTACAATGAAAACGAAGCAGTTTGTAACTATCTTTTTTCTTTTTTTTCAGGTGTTTGGTGTGTTAAGCTTAAACGCGCAGCAGCCCGATCCGCCAGGCCAGGTAAAAGAAGGTGAGCAACCCGTAAACGAAGCCTACTTGTTCGCACACATGACCCATCAGGATTATGGCGAGTTGTACTATTCGGTTAGTCTCGATGGTTTGCATTGGCACGCATTGAATGATCGTAAGCGGGTGTTTGATGATTATCATGGACACCCCGATATTTGTAAAGGGCACGACGGTCGTTATTACATTGCAGGAAATACGGGAGATGGGTCACCCGATATCAACTTCTGGGTTTCTGATGATTTAATTAACTGGGAAAAATACAGTACCCTTACTCCTGATTTAAAAAGCACTCCCGATTATTCGTATGCACTTCAAAGAATCGGAGCTCCAAAAATTTATTTCGATCAGGATTCAAAACAGTATGTGGTAACCTGGCACACGCCTCATAAAGAAGGAGGAGAAACCTATTGGGCAAGCCAAAGAACGCTTTATGTATTGTCGAAAGATTTGAAGACTTTTTCTGATCACCCAACACGATTGTTCGAATGGGATATGGGAACTATAGATGTTTTTATACGGAAAATTGGCAACGACTATTATGCGGTAATAAAGGATGAAACTTACCCAACGCTTTACTGGACTACCGGTAAAACTATCCGAATTTCGAAGGCACCATCTTTACTCGGGCCCTATTCCGAGCCAGGTCCATCAATAAGCCCTAATTTCAGGGAAGCACCTATGCTTGTTCCATCGCCAAACAATAAAATCTGGTACCTCTATTACGAGCAATACCCTGGTGTTTCATATGGTCTTTCTATCGCTGATAACATGAATGGACCATGGTACCAGGCATCGGGTTACACCTTTTTCAGTGATTGGGATAAATACAGTCTTCCTTCATCGGTTAGGCATGGATGCATGATTACTATTTCAAAAGAAGAATACGATCGATTAGTGAATCATTTTGGCATTGTAACGGAATAACATCACATTGGTGTTTACATGAGGGAATACATAATGCTCGGCAGCGCCTTTACTCTATTATTATGAAGCCGTAAAAACAGGAATGGACGTTAAATAACTTAATAATGAAATTAATAATCATCTTTTCGCTCATATTATTCTTTGCCACACAAGTAGCGGCACAGAAAATCCAGGAAATATTTTATGCTGATCCCACGATTTATGTGGAGGGAGATACGTTTTATTTGACTGGAACCGGAGGGCACCGGGTAGGACCATCAGGATTCTCGATGTTGGAATCCAAAGACCTGAAAACCTGGAATTCGCCGGCAGGTTCAACAAACGGGATTCATATGATCATGAAAAAAGGAAATCAGGCTTTTGGAGAAAGTGGTTTCTGGGCTCCTCAGATATTCAGAGTTAATGAAACTTATTATTTGTCGTACACGGCCAACGAGCAAACCGTATTGACAAAATCAAACTCCTTAATGGGGCCTTACAAGCAAGATAAAGTTGCTCCGATTGACGGTTCTGAGAAGAATATTGACTCGTTCATCTTTCAGGATGAAGATGGCAAGTACTACCTTTATCACGTGCGCTTTAATAACGGCAATTACTTGTGGGTGGCTGAGTTCGATATGGAAAAAGGTAAAATAAAGCCGGAAACATTGAAAAAATGTTTTGATCAGACCGAGCCCTGGGAAGCTACTCCAAATTTCGAATCAGCACCAATTATGGAGGGGCCAACAGTTTTCAAATTAAAAGACAAATACTATCTGTTTTATTCAGCCAATCACTTCAAAAATATCGATTATGCGGTTGGTTATGCGGTTGCCGATTCGCCATTTGGGCCATGGATAAAGCAAAAGAACAGCCCAATTATTCATCGTTCCATAGTAGATGAAAACGGCTCGGGGCACGGCGACTTTTTTGAAGGACCAAACGGACAGTTGTATTATGTGTATCATGTTCACTTTAGTAATAATCAGGTTAGTCCTAGAAGAACAAGAATAGTTCCTGTAAAAAAAGAGTGGGACGCCAGCTCTGACCTGTATAAGTTCAGCGTTGAACCCGGTAAAATTATTGTGCCGGTAGTGGCAGAAAAATAGACGGCCAGTTTTTATCGAAGGACATCGTTTGAAGGCAGCCTGTAGTTGGTCTCAATTGGCAGGCTCCGGCTAATTCTGACGTACGATTATCCCCCCCCCGAACTACTTTCCAGGAATGAAGTTTTTTGTTAGTCGGATACCCATAAGTTATGGGAAGAAGATATCAGAACTTTTATTTCACCGGAAACTAAATTCCTGGAAGGATGACAAAAGAACCGGTTGTAAGGTTTCAAAAACAAACAGCTGGTGTTTTTAAAAACCTGATCTGTTACGATCGTAAAAATTAAATAAAGTATGAAAAATATATTCTTGTATTGTGTGGCAATATTATTCTTGTTACCGTTTTCATCGTGTAGTGAGTCGCAACCTGAAGATCCCGGGATAGACCCCGAACCGAAAATTGCAAAAGTACCTTTAGGCGATCCTTTTATTATGCTTTGGGAGGGTTCTTATTATGCCTACGGAACGTATTTGAATGACGGTATTGCAGTCTTTGTTTCAGACGACTTGTTAACCTGGAGTATTCCGGAGGGCGCCGACAGAGGTTTGGCACTAAATAAAATGGATGTATGGGCCGACCGGTGGTTTTGGGCGCCAGAAGTTTATCATATAAACGGAAAGTTTTACATGTACTATTCGGCCGACGAGCATATTTGTGTTGCAACAAGCGACAGTCCTTTAGGACCGTTTACACAAGATGTTTACAAGCCAATGATTGAAGGTGAAAAGTGTATCGATAACTCGTTGTTTATTGACGACGACGGCAAGCCATATTTATTTTTCGATCGTTTTAACGATGGCCTGAATATTTGGGTGGCAGAGTTGGAGGACGACTTGACGACGATAAAAACAGAAACCATGACAAAATGCATTAACGTTTCTCAGGCTTGGGAAGAAGTATGGCCGCGGGTAAACGAAGGTGCATTCGTGATAAAACACGATGGTACCTATTATATGACCTATTCGGCCAACAGTTACGAAAGCCAGTTTTATGGAATTGGTGTTGCAACGGCGTCAGATATTAATGGGCCATGGGTGAAATATGAAAATAATCCGGTTTATCAGAAACCGGGAGATTTGGTAGGTGTGGGACATAGTGCCCTGTTTACGGATAAGGACGGAAACCTTCGAAAAGTATTTCATGCTCACAATAGCCAAACCAATATTCATCCTCGTCATATGTATATCACCACTGTAGAGTTTACTACTGTAGGAGGAAAGAAAACAATGAGTATTGGCCCGGATTATATCATACCGAAATTGAAATAGAAGTATGAGCAGAATATTATTCATAACAGGATTTCTTTACTGTATCGTTTTTTTTATGGCCTGCAATAAAGAGGACGGGATTGCAGAGGAACGGGAAGTTCCGTCCATTAAACAAAATATTAATGGGACCAGAATTGCATGGGATTATAGCAGCATGGTAAAAATTGCTCCTGCCGATGGCCGCACAATAGCTTATTGCGGATATTCGCGACTGATACAGTTAAACAATAATCGATTGGCCTGTGTGTACGAAACCTCGGCGGGCAATGTTGAGCTGGTATTCAGTAATGATTTGGGGCTGACATGGAGCGTTCCGCAAATTATTTTTGCAAAAGAGAATAACATCAATATGGCAGTGCCTGATCTAATTGAATTGAGTGACCATTCGTTACTGATTGCCTGCAACCCACGTCCTCTTGAACCGTATTCTGATGATCGAAAATTTGGAATTAAAGTAAGAAAAAGCACTGATGGCGGTGAAAATTGGCTCGATGAACAATTACTTTATGAAGCGCAGTCAACTTTTAATAATGGGTGTTGGGAGCCTTCATTTGCCCAGTTGCCCGATGGTGAGGTGCAATTGTTTTTCTCGAACGAAGGAATTTATACTTCTTCCGACGAACAAAATATTTCGGTTCTAAGATCAACGGATAACGGGGATAATTGGACGGAAGAGCCGGAAATTGTCGGATTCAGACAGGGACGCCGCGATGGTATGCCGGCTCCACTTGTGCTTGAAGATAAAGGGGAGATAATTGTAGCTATTGAAGACAACAAGATTGGACAATTTAAACCCGGTATTTATCATGAGAAGATAACGGATAACTGGACGGATGGCTATGTAACTGCTGATGATGTTCGCAGGGATTACCATCCGCTGGAGGATCCATTTGATGAGGCTGTTTATGCTGGCGGCCCTTATTTGGCCAGGTTAAAAACCGGTGAAGTTTTACTTTCCTATCAGTCAACATGGAACCGCAGCGATTTGTGGGATCGTTCATGCCAACATATTGAGATTGGAGATGACTCAGGCAGGCAATTCAAAAACAGAAGTGTACCCTTTAAAATCCCCCTGTCAAAATGGGGATTGTGGAACTCTGTTTCCGTGATCGAAGATGGTTCGGTGCCGGTTGCTCTTACCTCAACCAATGCCTATTCGTACAGCTCGACCGAAGTGTGGATGATTAAGGGCCATGTAATTCCGGAATTCGAAATTCAATCAGGAACAGCAACAGTTGATGGAGTTCTGGATGAAGAATGCTGGCAGAACGATTGGCCATATTTTATCGGGCACGAAAGCAATACGCATTTGTCAGCATCGCTGTGTATTGATGAGGGTTCTTTATACGTTGGAATGAAAGGAAATGATTTGCCAGCTGAATACAACAGTACTGGTAAAGTAACTTTCCATATTGATACTGACCGAACTGGATATGAAAAACCACATGAAGGTATTTATTGGTTTGAATGTGGGCTCGATGGCCAGTTGGTTATCAAACAGGGGAGCTACGGTGGCTGGGAAGAAGAAAATGTGCCGGAAAAGGCTCAGTATCTGGTTAAAAATGTTGGCAGTGAAATTCAACTTGAATTGGCTATCCCATTGGAATTGTTTAACAATGTTCTGACTGGCGAAATAGGGGTGAACTTTGTATTGTCGTATCAGGCAACAACCGGCAGAGTGGATGAAGCATTGGCGAATTGCCAAGAAAACAGTCCATATACATGGTGTCCGGCATCAATTAAATAGAAATATCAACTATAAATAAATCAATACAGAAATGAAACGAGTAGTTTTTTTTATGCTTATAGCTGTTGTAGCATTTTCAGCTTGTCAGACTAAAACTAAAAATGCTGAAGAAAAGATAGTAAAAACAGAACCTGTTGCAAAGATATGGACTGTGGAACAAGCTAAAGCCTGGGGTGATGAGCACGGCTGGCTTCGGGGTTGTAATTTTAATCCGAGTACAGCAATTAATCAGTTGGAAACCTGGCAGGCAGAAAGTTTCGATCCGGAAACGATCGATCGTGAGTTGGGCTGGGCCGAAGAGATTGGTATGAATTGCATGCGCGTTTACTTGCACCACGTTGCCTGGGAAGTGGATAAAGAAGGCTTTAAAGACCGCGTGAACCAGTATCTGAACATTGCGGACAGTCACGGCATAAAAACCATTTTTGTGTTTTTCGATGATTGCTGGAATGCCACTTACAAGGCCGGGAAACAACCCGATCCAAAACCGGGTGTTCATAACTCTGGTTGGGTGCGCGATCCGGGAGACTTAATTTATGAAGACCCTGAATTGGTTGTGACTTTAGAAGCATATGTAAAAGATGTGCTAACTACTTTCAAAAACGATAACAGGATTGCCATTTGGGACCTATACAACGAGCCTGGTAACTCTGGTTACGGTAACCGTTCCATGCCTTTATTACAAAATGTATTCAACTGGGCCTGGGAAATCCGTCCGTCACAACCGGTTTCGGCAGGTGTTTGGAATGCTTCTTTAACAGATCTGAATAAATTTCAGCTGGAAAATTCCGATATTATCACTTATCACAACTATGAAGGTCCTGAACAACATCAGGCTGCAATCGATACATTGAAAACAAGAGACCTGCCAATGGTTTGTACCGAGTATATGGCGCGCCGCAACAACAGTTATTTTCAGAATATAATGCCGATTCTTCACAAAGAAAATATAGGAGCAATTAACTGGGGATTGGTAGCAGGAAAATCGAACACTAAGTATGCATGGGACGAACCTATTCCGGATGGATCGGAGCCAGCACTTTGGTTTCACGAGATTTTCCACCCAGATGGAACACCTTACAGCCAGGAAGAGGTTGATGTAATTAAAAGTTTAACCGGCCTAGAATAGATTTGCTAAATTTTTAACGAGTGATAATTAGCAGGTGATTTTAGATTTTACTCATCGTAAGTTTGTCCGCTGTTTTGTACTGGTTGACGATAATATGCAACCAGAGAACCGTATAATTTCAGATTTGGTGTAGCCTTTATCGATAATCCAAAAGGAACTTTTACTGATTTGATGGTTCATCCGATTTTTGACAAAGGATATCAGGGCCAGCTATGTTTGCCTATGCTTTTATTATGGGTGTTGGACATGGCTGGCTCGATGTTGAAGAGTATGCACCCGTCGCCCGCAAAGCCTGGATGGCCTTGGTTCCGTATGTTGATGAAAATGGGGCAGTATCGGAAGTATGTGTTGGCACCAACAAAAAAAATGATAAGCAGTATTATTACGACCGTCCACGAAGAAAAGGAGATTATCACGGGCAGGCTCCGTACCTTTGGTGTGTGAATGCGCTTTTGGAAAAATAGAAGACAGTACATTCGAAAAGAATGTCAATAAGAACGGTTGAGCTGCCAATCAAAGGTCTAAAGTATATTTGTCTTTAAAAAAGAACAATTGTACTATGAAAAGTACATCATAACTGTTATTTTCAACCTTTACTTTGAAACCAATCTAAACTTTGAATAAATCTATCAAAAAATGAAACTATCAACTTATTTATTACTGGCAGTTGCACTGTTGCTGACTAATATTTGCGTAGCTCAAAATTATTTTGATGATTTTCCTGTAATGGCAAATCCAAAAACGGTTGGAGATAAGCTAAGCAAACGATTTCTGGAGAGTAAACACCAGCTTTATGGCGACCGAGGTATTCATTATGCTGAAGTTTGCACCTGGTACGGGGCGCTTAAATTTGCCGAACTTACCAACGATCAAAAATTATTAAAGGAGCTGAGAACACGTTTTGATTTATTGTTTCATATCGAAAAAGACCTTCTCCCTCCTCCGATTCATGTAGATCAGAATATGTTTGGTAGCCTGCCTTTGAGATTATATACCATGACCAAAGATGAACGTTACCTCGAACTTGGATTACCTTATGCTGATTCGCAGTGGATTCTTCCACCCAATGCGAACGAAGAAGAACGGAAATGGCACGAAAAAGGTTTTTCATGGCAAACCCGCCTTTGGATCGACGATATGTATATGATCACAGTTGTACAGAATCAGGCATATAAAGTAACAGGTGATCCGAAATATATTGATCGGGCGGCAAATGAAATGGTGCTTTATCTGGATGAAATACAACGTCCCAACGGACTTTTCTATCACGCACCTGATGTGCCTTATTACTGGGCGAGAGGAAATGGGTGGATGGCAGTAGGAATGGCCGATTTACTTTATGATTTGCCCGAGAATCATAAGGATCGTCCACGTATTATGGAAGGTTATTTAGCCATGATGAAAAGTCTTAAAGCGTATCAACGACCAGGCGGTATGTGGAATCAACTCATTGATGAACCTGATTTTTGGCCCGAAACATCAGGAACAGCAATGTTTACCTACGCATTTATCATGGGCGTTAAACATGGTTGGCTTGATGCTGAAGAGTATGGTCCGGCGGCACGTCAGGCCTGGTTAGCTATGGTTCCGTACATTGATGAACAGGGTAACGTAACCGAAGTTTGTATTGGAACAGGCAAAAAGAACGATAAGCAATATTATTATGATCGTCCACGCCCTGTCGGAGATTTTCATGGACAGGCTCCATATATATGGTGTGTAAATGCCCTTTTGGAGAAATAGGCAGCTTCGCTTCAAAAATTGTCACGAGCTAAGGAACGAAAAAAATGAATATTCTGATCCTGCTGTTAGTGTAGTTTCATGGAATTATTTGAAGTGGGGAAGAACAAAAAAAATGTACTGAAATGACAATAATTCAATAGTCAAAATGTAAGTTTCATGAAGAAAATAAAGTCTGTTTTATTCATATTACTTCTGGTATTTTCGTTTGTATCATCGGCAAACAGAAAAGATAACAGGCCAAATATCCTTTTTGCGATCAGCGACGACCAATCATTTGCACATACAAGCTTTGCAGGTTGCAAGTTTGTAAATACTCCGGCTTTTGACATGGTAGCCAGCGAAGGTGTTTATTTTAGCAATTGTATTGCCGGATCTCCGGGATGTGCGCCAAGCCGCAGTTCGATTGTTACAGGCCGCCACCACTGGCAAAATGAGCAATCGGGGCAACACGCTTCTTCATGGATGAAAAAACACATTCCATTCGTTGATTTGCTCGAAGCTAACGGTTATGCTACCGGCAGAACCGGAAAAGGTGTTGATCCATTTCAGTATGCCCGTTCGGCAGATGATTCACTTTGGCGATCGACCAATGCGGCGGGTATCGAACATAGCCATATTGTATACAAAAAAGGAACACCCGGCGATGAACGAACCGCCAACGGAATTAGCGACATCAACTACTTCGAAAATTTCAAATTTTTTCTTGAAAATGTTAAGGGCGATAAACCATTTTTCTTCTGGTATGGCGCTAAAGAGCCACACCGGGGCTACGAAGAGGATTCATGGAAACGAAACAACAAAAAACAGGATGATATAAAAAAGGTACCTGAGTTTTTCCCGGATAACGGCATTATACGGGGAGATATGCTTGATTATGCAGTTGAAATCGAATGGTTTGATTTGCATTTGCAACGTATGCTCCAGTATCTTGATGAAATTGGCGAACTGGAAAATACCATAGTAATTATTACGGCTGATAATGGAATGCCGTTCCCACGGGCAAAAGCCAATGGCTACGATTATGGTATACATGTCCCCATGGCCATTCGGTTTCCAAAAAACTTTCCCGGAGGGCGTGTAGTTGACGATCCGGTAAGTTTTGCCGACCTTGCTCCAACTATTCTTACTATCACAAAAACCGGTTCCGAAGGCATGCTTTCCATGTCGGGAGAAAGTATGATTAATATTCTTGAATCGAAGAAACAGGGAATTGTCGATCCTTCCAAAAAGTATGTATTTTCAGGGCGTGAAAGACACTCGTCTTCACGTTATGAAAACCGGGGGTACCCGCAGAGAATGATTCGCAGCGAAGATTTTCTGTACATCTGGAACATTAAACCCGAACGTTGGCCTGCCGGTGCTCCTCAGCGAATAAAACCCGGAACAGAGGATGAATTATTGCCGATGTATGGAATTGATGAAGATGGACAGCACCATTCCGACTGGGCATTTACCGACATTGATGCGTGTCCCACAAAATCGTACATTGTGGAACATTACGATGAGTCCGAAATTCAACCTTATTTTAATCTGGCGGTTGCAAAAAGGCCTGAAGTTGAATTTTTCGACATAAAAAACGACCCGTATTGTCTGAGCAATCTGGCAGGGAATCCGGAATATTCGGCCATAGAACAGGAAATGAAAGATGCGCTGATGAGTGAATTGAAGAAATCAGGCGATCCGCGTGTTGTAGGGCCGGATAAGGAAGTTTTTGATTCGTATATTCGATACAGTCCAATGCGCGAATTTCCGGCACCTGAGAAGTAGTAAATAACTCCGGACAATAGGACAATGTATTAGAATACGAACCTTAATGAATTAAAAAAGTATAATGAATATTGTAAAAAAAGAACCAATGAGAGTATTCGTATTATCTGGTTTGCTAGTGGTGCTTTCCTTGTTAGGAAATGCTTATACTAACAAATCATCCAACGAATGGAAACAACTATTCGATGGCAAAACATTAAAAGGCTGGAAAGTATTAAACGGAACAGCCGAGTATAAAATTGAAGATGGCGAGATAATCGGCACCAGTAAAGCAGGTACTCCAAACACATTTTTAGCTACTGAAAAAAACTACGGCGATTTTATTTTGGAATACGAAATGAAAATGGAAGCCGGATTAAATTCAGGAGTGCAAATCCGAAGCAACAGTCTGAAAGATTACAGAGATGGCCGCGTTCACGGCTACCAGGTAGAGTGCGACGATTCAGAAAGACGCTGGTCGGGAGGAATTTACGATGAGGCACGCCGCGGCTGGCTTTACCCGCTGGAATACAACCAGCCGGCAAAAAAAGCATACAAAAACGGCGAATGGAATAAATACCGTGTTGAAGCCATTGGCAATACCATTCGCACCTGGATTAATGATCAGCCGGTTGCCAACCTGGTTGATGATTTAACTGCCGAAGGTTTTATCGCACTTCAGGTGCATTCAATCGGAAACAATACAGAAAAGGAAGGCAAAACCATTCGCTGGAAAAATATCCGAATTAAAACCGAAGACCTGGAAAGCGCCCGCATGCCAATGCCGGAAGAAGTTCGGGAAGTGAGTTATTTAACCAATACGCTTACCGAAGAAGAAAAGAGCAACGGCTGGAAATTGCTTTGGGATGGAAAAACCACAAAAGGCTGGCGCGGAGTAAAACTGGATGTTTTTCCACAACGAGGCTGGTACATTGAAGACGGCACTTTGGTGGTTGAAAAAGCCGATGGAGCAGAATCAGGAAATGGCGGCGATATCGTTACCGAAAAAATGTATAAGAACTTCATTCTGGAAGTTGATTTTAACCTAACCGAAGGTGCCAACAGCGGAATAAAATATTTTGTGCAGGGCAACCTGAACAAAGGAGAAGGTTCAGCAATTGGATGCGAATTCCAGATCCTGGATGATAAAAAACATCCTGATGCAAAAAAAGGCGTATTGGGCAACCGCACACTGGCATCGCTTTACGACCTGATTCCGGCTAACGGAACGTTTTATGATTCGAATCTCCAGCAGAAACGATTTAACGGCATTAACAGCTGGAACCGTGCACGGGTTGAAGTAAAAGGCAATCATGTAACGCATTATCTGAATGGAATAAAAGTAGTTGAATACGAACGCAATACCCAGCAGTGGCAGGCGCTGGTAAACTACAGCAAATACCAGCAATGGGAAAATTTCGGAAATTTTGAAGAAGGCCATATTCTTCTGCAGGACCATGGCGACAAGGTGCAGTTCAGAAACATAAAAATTAAAGAACTGGATTAATTTAAACTATAGCACAAAATTTTAATCTTAAATCGACTAAAAATGCAAACAAACAGAAGAAAATTTATACGCAATTCGATGCTCGGAATCGGGGCTGTTACTATTGTCCCAAGCCATGTAGTATTTGGCAAACCGGGCCGTGTAATGCCCAACGATAAAGTGAACCTGGCTTTTTGTGGAATCGGAAACCGGGGAGGACAAATTCTAAGATCGTTTATGAATACCGGAATGGTAAATAACGTTGCCATGTGTGATACCGATATGGGCGCCAAACATACACTGGCCTCTATTGAAGCAAATCCAAAAGCAACACAATTTCAGGATTTCCGCGTAATGTTCGATAAGGCAGCGAAGTCGTTCGATGCGGTGGTGGTTGGAACACCTGATTTTTCGCATTTCCCAATCACTATTTTGGCCATGTCGATGGGAAAAGGTGTATATACCGAGAAACCACTGACACGTACTTTCCAGGAATCGGAATTGCTGATGAAGGCAGCCAAAAAGTACGGAGTAGTGACGCAGATGGGAAACCAGGGACATTCGGAAGGCAACTATTTTCAGTTTAAAACCTGGGTAGAGGCCGGCATCATAAAAGACGTAACCAAAGTAGTGGCACACATGAACAGTGCCCGCAGATGGCATGGTTGGGACACCGGCATGACTTCATTCCCAAAAGCTGAACCAATTCCTGAAACGCTGGATTGGGACACTTGGCTGGGCACAGCGCAACACCACGATTACAACAAAGATTTTATAAACGGTCAATGGCGTTGCTGGTACGATTTCGGCATGGGAGCATTGGGCGACTGGGGCGCTCATATCATCGATACCGTTCACGAATTTTTGGATTTGGGCTTGCCATACGAGGTTGATCCGGTAAAAATAGAAGGTCACAATCCGCTGTTTTACCCGCAGTCTACCACCCTCGATTTTAAATTCCCAAAAAGAAAAGGTATGCCGGCGCTTACCATCAGTTGGTACGACGGTGTAAACAATCAACCCGAACTGCCCGAGAATTACGGAAAATCGGAACTGGCAGAAGGAATTCCTGCAGCAAGTACAGGTCAGATCGAAACACGAAAACTGAATCCAGGGAAAATCATTTACAGCAAAGATCTGGTGTTTAAAGGAGGCTCGCACGGAAGTACTTTATCGATATTGCCATCGAAAAAGGCGGAAAAAGTGATGCAGAATCTACCGGAAGTACCAAAAAGTCCATCCAGTCATTTCGAAAACTTTGTACTGGCATGTAAAGGCGAAGAGAAAACACGCTCGCCGTTTGAGGTTTCCGGTCCGCTGAGCCAGGTATTTGTTTTGGGAACGCTGGCACAACGCCTGAATACCACATTGAAATTTGATCGCGAGAGCAAGCAGATCACAAACAGTTCGTTGGCAAACGATTTATTGCAAGGCCCGCCTCCACGTAAAGGTTGGGAAGAATTTTATCGTTTGTAGTCAATTTCATTTATCAGAATAGTAAGAAGTAACATAAAACGGAGAGGTTTATTTGTAGGCCTCTCCGTTAAAATAAAGAAAAATGCAGTTGAGAATTTATATCACAATGTTCTTGCTGGTGATGGTTTTTTGTGCATGCGCTAAAGGTGAAAATTTGCCTGGCGAGATTGATAGCGGCGAAACACCGGACCAAATAAAAAACCAAACTTCATTGGCGCTGGGCGACCCGTATATTTTTTATTACGATAACAGGTATTATGCCTACGGAACACAATCTCCGAATGGTATTGTGGTGTATGTTTCAGATGATTTAGAAACATGGAGAGTGCCGGCTGAGGCAAATAACGGCCTGGCATTGCACAAAGACGACGTGTATGCCGACAGGTGGTTTTGGGCACCGGAAGTCTATTTTGTAAACAACAAATTTTACATGTATTACTCGGCCGATGAGCACATTTGTGTGGCTACTTCCGATAGTCCTCTTGGCCCTTTTAAACAGGAAATAAAAAAGCCCATGATAGAAAATGAAAAGTGCATAGATAATTCACTTTTTATCGACGAAGACGGTAAAGCCTATCTTTCTTTCGTTCGGTTTACTGATGGAAATGCCATCTGGATTGCCGAATTGGAAGAGGATTTTACAACGCTCAAAATGGAAACCTTAAAGCCATGTTTGAATGTTTTGCAAAATTGGGAGAAGGCGATGGGACGTGTTAACGAAGGTTCGTTTATTGTAAAACACAACGGCATTTATTACATGAGTTATTCGGCTAACCATTACGAAAGCCCGATGTACGGAGTAGGTTATGCCACTGCAGAAAACGTTATGGGGCCGTGGGAAAAATCGGCAATGAATCCAATTCTGCAAAAGCCCAAAGGTTTAACAGGAGTGGGGCACAGTGCCATGTTTTGGGACAAAAATGGAGATTTACGAATTGTTTTTCACTCGCATAACAGCAACACCAAAATTCATCCGAGACTAATGCACATTGGCCGGGTAAATTTCGAAAATGTTAATGGGGAGGAAGTAATGCAAATTGGCGACGACATTCTTACGCCGGTTTTAAAGGAGGAATAAAATAGACATGAGATTTTACTTGACATTATTTTTAGTGGCGGCTTTTACTGCCTGCGCTAAAAGCGAAAACTTACCGAAAGATTCGGTAGAAACAACTTTTACTAATCCCGTTTGGAACGGTGCCGATCCGTGGCTGGTAAAACAGGGCGACAATTATGTTTACTGTTTTTCAAGAAACAACGGAATTGCTGTTTCCAGTTCCAAATTAATAACCAAAAGAGAACCGGCAAAACCTATTTGGAAAGCCCCATTAACAGGATGGAACAGCAACTGCGTATGGGCTCCGGAAATCCATTTTATTGATGGGCACTGGTATGTTTATTATGCTGCCGGCGTTTCGGGGCCACCTTTTATTCATCAGCGAACAGGGGTTTTGCGCTCGATAAACGATGATGTTTATAGTGAATACGAAGATATGGGGATGTTGAATACTGGCGACAATCCTGAGGATAGCTCAAAAAACGTTTGGGCTATTGATATGACGGTGCTGGAGCATAACGATAAATTGTACGCAATTTGGTCGGGATGGATGGAACAAAGGGACACTGATGCCACACCGCAGCACCTTTTTATACAGGAAATGGAAAATCCATACACCTTAAAAGGAAAGCGAGTTTTGCTCTCGTCGCCCGAAGAAAGCTGGGAAACCGGTGGTCCGTTAAATTTGAACGAAGGGCCCCAGGTTTTAAAACATGATGATCAGGTTTTTATCATTTACTCCTGTCGCGAATCGTGGCTGAAAGAATACCGTCAGGGAATGTTACAGCTAAAAGATTCAGGCGCCGATCCGCTTGATCCTCAAAGCTGGGTTAAAACCGGTCCGGTATTCGAAGGAAATGATTCAGTTCACGGAGTGGGGCATGTTTCGTTTGTTAAGTCGCCGGATGGCACTGAAGACTGGATTATTTACCACTCGAAAAAAACAACAGAACCCGGGTGGGATCGCGATGTGCGGATGCAGCCTTTTACATGGAATGCCGACGGAACACCTGATTTTGGCGAAGCTGTGAAGGCAGGAAAACCATTAAAGCGTCCCTCGGGAGAAGTAGAAATAGAACAAAATTAAATCAACTAATAAAAATGAAATCAAGAAACTTATTTGTAGTATTAATCATGGCGGCACTTGCTTTTGCCTGTAATCAAAAACCGGCAGATCAATTGATCGGCGGAAGTCTTAAAGAAGCAGATTTTAAAGCTACAATCGCTGGTAAAGAAACCGGTTTGTACGAGTTAAAAAACGGAGAGCTCACCATGGCTGTAACCAATTATGGTGGTCGCATAGTTAGTTTGCTGGTACCCGGCAAAAACGGAGAAATGGCTGATGTGGTTCTCGGATTTCCGTCAATAAATGCTTACCTGAATGCCAAAGAAGTATTTCACGGAGCATTGATCGGTCGCGTTGGAAACCGGATTGCAAAAGGTAAATTCACCTTGAATGATGTAGAATATACCTTACCAATTAACAACGACCCTAACCATTTACACGGCGGCCCTGAAGGTTTTCACAATGTGGTTTGGGATGTAAAAGCGGTGAACGACACTTCCATTGTTCTCAGCTATTTGTCGAAAGACGGAGAAATGGGATACCCGGGAAATCTGAATGCAGAAGTAACTTATACGCTTACACCGCAGAATGAGGTTAAAATGGCCTACAAAGCCACAACCGATAAAAGTACTCCTGTGAATTTAACCAATCATGCCTTTTTCAACCTGAAGGGTGAAGCCAACGGAACGATCAATGATCATCTGTTGACGATCAATGCTGATAAGTATACTGCTGTTGACTCCACATTAATTCCATTTGGCGAAAATGTACCTGTTGAAGGAACGCCATTCGATTTCAGAGCAGCAAAAGCTATTGGTGCTGATTTGGCATTGCAAAGCGAAAACGAACAGTTGCAAAACGGTTTGGGCTACGACCATAATTTTGCACTGAATAAAACTGTTGATGGCGAAATGTCGTGGGCAGCAACCGTTGTTGAGCCGGCAAGCGGAAGAAAAATGGAGATATTTACGGAAGAGCCCGGCATTCAATTTTACGGCGGAAACTTTATGGACGGAGCAGATACCGGAAAATACGGAAAGACCTTTGATTATCGTGAGTCGTTTGCTTTGGAAACACAACATTTTCCTGATTCACCAAACCAGCCGGCTTTTCCGTCAATTATTTTAAATCCGGGAGAGACTTATTCTACATCGAGTATTTACCGTTTTAGTGTAGCGGATAGTCAATAAAAATGTTCGAAGATTAATCAAATCAAAAAGAGGTAACTTTTCCCTGCCGGAAAGCGGAAAATCCGGTTTCGGGCAGGGAATTATTGCCAATGACTTAGATTTACTTATTTTAGCGATGTATACCGAAACCAACAACTTTTCAGATGAATATCCCGAAAAAAGTGGATCAGATCTAAAGCAACCGGGAAAATTCAATTGAAGTTTGTTAGGTGGATATTTTTTAACTTAAAACCACGTACCTATCATGAAACAGAATCGTTTTTGCAACTTTTCTCTTGTTTTGTTATTCCTGCTAACGACATTTTTTACTGCTTGTCAGTCGGAGAAAAAGCAACTAAAAATCGAGAACCCTTTACCCGTTGAATTTGGTGACCCATACATTCTTAAAGCATCAGATGGAATGTACTACATGATTGGAACCGGCGGAGTAAAAGACGGTTTTAAAATGTATTCTTCTGCCGATTTAAAATCGTGGAAAGACGAAGGTCGTATATACCAGGGAAATACTTCCGACTCGTGGAATATAGCCAATTTTTGGGCACCTGAGTTGTACGAAAAAGACGGCAAATTTTACCTGCTGTTTAGTGCCGACTGGCGCGAAAATCCAACCAACGAATTAGAAAATTTCCGTATTGGTGTGGCAGTTGCCGATAATCCAACCGGACCGTATACTGACTTGTTCGATCGTCCGATTTTTGATCCGGGCTACCCGGTAATCGACGGTAACCTTTGGTTCGAAAACGATAAAGTATACCTGTATTATTCGCGTTGTTGCTATAAAAACCCTGTTGAAAGCGAAGTGGCCGACTGGGCACGCGAAAAAGGTATGTTCGACGAGATTGAGGAAAGCTGGGTTTACGGCGTTGAGCTTCAACCTGATTTTTCGGGAATTATCGGTGAACCAAAACTATTGTTGCGTCCGCCGTTAAAAATGGACGATCAGCAGGCAGAATGGGAAAGCCGCTCGGTAACTTCAGGCGAGGTAAACCGCCGCTGGACCGAAGGATCGTACCTCTTTAAAAATGAAGATACCTACTACATTATGTATTCGGCCAACTATTTTGGCGGTAAAAATTATGCGGTGGGTTATGCCACTTCCGATTCGCCACTGGGGCCTTTCCAAAAAGCAGATAACAACCCGGTTCTGCAAAAAAATGTTGAGCAGGGTGGTATTGTAACCGGCACCGGACACAACTCGGTAACTGTAGCGCCTGATGGAGAAACGATGCTTTGTGTTTACCACGGAAGAACATCGGAAACCGGCGACGAACGGGTTGTTTTTATCGATCCGATGGAAATTACTGCTGAGGGAAAATTAGTTGTTCACGGGCCAACAACAAAATAGAAATAATTGATGAAGAGCTTTTGGAAAATAACAGTTCTTTCACTGATCGTTGTATTTTCAGCCTGTAAGGAAACTGCTCTCAAATATAGTGCGCAGCAGGTGCCTTTTAACCAGGTTAAAATCACCGATCAGTTTTGGAGTTCAAGATTGCAGGCGCATGCTCATGCGACACTCGAAACCTGTATCGCGCAAACTCAGGATTCAACCGAACGCATCAATAATTTTATAAAGGCTGCCGGATTAATGGAGGGCGGACACGAAGGGATTTATTTCGACGATTCTGATGTTTATAAAGCCATGGAAGGCATCGCTTATTCGCTGATTAATAATCCAAATGCTGAACACGAAGCTTTGCTCGACAGATGGATTGGATATATTGCAAATGCACAGCAAGGTGATGGGTATTTGAATACATTTTATACACTGAACCATCCGGAGAACAGATGGACGGATATGGAGAAGCATGAGATGTATTGCGGAGGGCACATGATTGAAGCAGCCGTAGCTCATCATAAAGCTACGGGGAAAGACAGTTTTCTTGATGTAGCGGTAAAATTTGCCGATCATCTGGCTTCAGAATTTGGCCCCGGAAAAAAACACTGGGTAGCCGGACATGAAGAAATAGAACTGGCACTGGTTAAGCTTTATCACGAAACCGGAGATAAAAAATACCTCGATCTTTCGCACTGGTTGCTCGAAGAAAGAGGGCATGGCCATGGTAAGGGTGAAATTTGGAATAAGGAACACTGGGGACCGGCTTATTGCCAGGACGATGTGCCGGTTTCAGAAATTTCGGATATAAAAGGACACGCTGTGCGTGCCATGTACCTGTTTTCGGGAATGGCAGATGTGGCAGCTGAAAAAGATTTACCGGCTTACACAGCCGCTCTTGAACGTGTTTGGGAAGATGTGGTTGAACGAAATATGTACATTACGGGTGGAATTGGCAGCTCAGGCGATAACGAAGGATTTTCAAACGATTATGATCTTCCGAACAAAGAAGCTTATTGCGAAAGCTGCGCGTCAATAGGAATGGTTTTGTGGAACAACCGCATGAACCTGTTTTCGCAGGACGCCAAATACATCGATGTAATGGAACGATCGATGTATAATGGTGTATTGGCCGGTATTTCGCTCGAAGGAGATCGTTTCTTTTATGTGAATCCGTTAGAATCGGAAGGTCATCATCATCGCCAGCAGTGGTTTGGCTGCGCCTGTTGCCCAAGCAATGTTTCAAGGTTTTTACCTTCCGTTGGTGGGTATATATATGCCGTTTCCGGGGCAAAAGGAGTATTTGTGAATTTGTATGTGGGCAGCACGGCAACCATGGATGTTGAGCATACAAAACTGGAGCTTATACAAAACACCAATTATCCCTGGAATGGTAAGATCGAATTGGAAATTCAGCCTGAAAAGGAAACGAATTTTCCTTTAAATCTTCGGATTCCGGGCTGGTGTAAAAGTTTTTCCCTTTCAGTAAATGGCCAAAAGCAAAATGCCGCCAAACAAGAGAACGGTTATATTGCCCTGGAAAGAACCTGGAAAAAGGGAGATAAAGTCGAGCTGAATCTCGACATGCCGGTTGAAGTTGTTGCCGCCGATCCGCGGGTAGCAGCAAATGTTGGAAAACGTGCCATTCAGCGTGGCCCTTTGGTTTATTGTGTGGAAGAAAACGATCAGGCCAATAAAAACTGGAAGGATCTTCAATTGACGGATGCCAGTACTTTTCAAACCGCTTATGCTTCAGGTATTTTGGATGGTATGGTTGAAATTCAGGGAAAAACCAGCGAGGAGAATTTTACGCTGATCCCGTATTTTGCCTGGGACAACCGCGAAGCAGGAAGAATGAAAGTTTGGCTCGATTACAATGAATAGTTTAGAATAAACACTGATGATAAAACATATTTTAATTTTGGCAGTTGCTGCCGTATTATTTTCCTGTTCGGCACAGCAAAAAGAAAAGGAGCCGGTATATTATAAAAACCCGGTTATTAAAGGAGATTTGCCCGATCCGTCGGTTATTAGGGTAGGAGACAAGTATTATGCTGTTGGCACCACCAACGATTTTGCTCCGGTATATCCCATGTTCGAATCAACCGATCTAATCAACTGGACAAGTATAGGAGCCGTTTTTAATGAGCCTCCAGCATGGGCGTCGGAAGATTTCTGGGCACCCGAACTTTACTATAACAACGGCACTTTTTTCGTGTATTACACCACCAAACGAAAGGATACCGGAATTGCCTGTATCGGAGTGGCAACTACAAAAGATATTCACGAAGGGTTTACTGATCAAGGGATTATAATTGAATGGGGCGACGAAGCCATCGATGCTTTTATTTTTAAGGATGACGATGGAAAATTATACATTACCTGGAAAGCTTACGGACTAACACCCGACCGCGAGATTCAGATTTTAGCATCGGAATTAAGTGATGATGGTTTGAGTTTAATCGGTGAGCATTTTTCCCTCACCGATCAGTCAAAAGGTTGGCAAGGCCCCGGACATGAAGGACAATGTTTGATCAAACGAAACGGGTATTATTACCTGTTTAATTCGGCCGGAGGTTGTTGCGATAACCGTTGCGATTATCACGTACTGGTAGCGCGTTCCAAAAATTTGAGGGAAGGTTGGGAACAACTGCCGGAACCTATTTTGCAGGGCGGAGAAACCTGGCGTTGTACCGGTCACGGAACTTTGGTCGAAACACCCGACGGAAGGTATTTTTACATGTATCATTCGTATAATGCCACCGATTTTGAATTTATTGGAAGGCAGGTAATGCTGGATGAAATGTTATGGAATGACGAAACGGGTTGGCCTTATTTTAAAGGAGGTACACCATCAGAAATGGCTCCGGTTCCGTTTGAAAACACGGTTCAAAAAGTTGATTCTGTTTTTACGGATGATTTTTCAACCGATAAAAATTTGTCCGGCTTTGAGTGGGATGTAAAAGGGGTGAAATTCGACTCGAAAATTGAAGCCGGTGAATTGGTAATTAGCACTCAGGAAAGCGGAACAGCATTTTTGGGACTACGTCCTGAAACAGGAAATTACAGTTTAACGTCAGAAGTTATTCCCACAGACGAGCTCAGCGGAATAGGCATCTACAGCAACCAGGGCCATGTATTGAGCCTGGCCGTGGATAAATCGAAATTGGTGCTTTATCAACTAAACAAGGGCGAAGAACAGATTCTTGCCGAGGAGAAATTGAATAATCCTGCATCAGTGTTCCTAAAGTACGAAGCTGTATCGGGGCGTTATTTTCAGTTCTTCTGGTCGGAAAATGGCGAAGACTGGCTTCCTGTTGTGGTAAACAATGAACAGCAGGTTGACGGAACATTTCTGGCACAATGGGGATTTGCTCCGCGTGTTGGATTCGTAACCCGTGGAAACGACAAAAGCACCTTCCGTTTTTCAACATTAGAAATTAATTACAACTATTAATAATTGATATGATGACAATCCGTAAAATTTCAAGTTTATTACTCATTTCCTGTTTTTTAGTATTGTTTCTGAACAGTACAGCTCAAAAAAGAACAGGCAACAATCATAATCCGGTGTTTGAAGGTTGGTATGCCGATCCCGAAGGAATTGTATTTGGCGATGAATACTGGATTTACCCAACTTATTCGGCACCATACAACGAACAGGTTTTTATGGATGCTTTTTCATCAAAAGACCTGGTGACCTGGGAAAAGCATGAGCGAATTATCGATACCACAGAAGTAAAGTGGGCATGGCGCGCTATGTGGGCACCGGCCATTATTGAAAAGGACGGAAAATATTTCCTGTTTTTTGCAGCCAACGATATTCAGAGCGATGAGGAAGAAGGTGGAATTGGAATTGGTGTTGCCGATACTCCGGGAGGACCATTTAAAGATTACCTCGGTAAACCGCTGATCGATAAATTTTATAACGGCGCACAACCCATCGACCAGTTTGTTTTTCACGATAAAGACGGCCAGTATTACATGTTTTATGGTGGCTGGCGTCATTGTAACATTGCTAAGCTAAAGGACGATTTCACGGGCTTTGTTCCTTTTGAAGATGGTGAAACGTTCAAAGAAGTTACGCCCGAGGGGTATGTGGAAGGTCCGTTTATGTTTATCCGCAACGGCAAGTATTATTTTATGTGGAGCGAAGGTGGCTGGACCGGCCCCGATTACAGCGTGGCCTATGCTATTGCCGACTCGCCATTTGGGCCTTTTGAACGCGTTGGAAAGATTCTGAAACAGGACCCGGATGTAGCAACAGGGGCCGGACACCACTCGGTAATCCATGTTCCCGGAACCGACGAATATTACATCGTTTATCATCGCAGACCGCTGGGTGAAACCGACGGAAACCACCGCGAAACCTGTATCGACCGCATGTATTTTGATGACGAGGGATTTATCAAACCGGTAAAAATTACGTTCGAAGGTGTGAAGGCACGGCCTATAAAATAAAACCTAAAACAGTCAGAACTTAAACCAATGAAAAAATTACCACTACTTTGCCTTGGCCTGATTCTGATCGCTTTTTCATCTTTCGGAAAAGAGAAACGAAACAGCCATTATATTACCAACCAGGCGCCTTTGGTTAATCAACCCTATACGGCACTTCCGTTGGGAGCAGTGAAAGCTGAAGGATTTTTGCATGAAATGTTAAAGATCCAGCGAGATGGGTTGACCGGGCATCTGGATAGTATTTACGAAGTGGTGTGTGGCGATAATAACGGCTGGTTGGGAGGAACCGGCGATGGTTGGGAGCGCGGACCATACTGGCTTGACGGACTCGTCCCACTGGCTTATCTTTTAGATGATGACGAATTAAAAGCGAAAGCCCAGAAATGGATTGAATGGAGTATTAATAACCAGCAGGAAGATGGCTATTTCGGGCCAAAACCACTGCCCGAAGGGTATACGCCCATTCCCGGCACACAGCAAACTATGCGTAACGACTGGTGGCCCAAAATGGTAATGCTGAAAGTATTACAGCAGTACTACACGGCAACCGGCGACGAGCGCGTAATCACTTTAATGACCAACTACTTTAGGTACCAGCTAAAAATGCTTCCTGAAAACGAGTTGGGCTATGTAACTTACTGGGCTAATCGCAGGGGAGGCGACAACCTTGCTGTGGTTTACTGGCTTTACAATATTACCGGCGACAAATTTTTGCTCGAACTGGCAGAGATCATTCATGAACAAACTTTTGACTGGACAAATGTGTATGCCGGAGATATGATTCGGAAGCTGAACCCATTACCCGATTTACACTGTGTAAATGTAGCGCAGGGATTAAAAGAGCCAATCGTTTATTATCAGCAGCATCCCGAGGAAAAATATCTGGAATCGGTGAAGAAGGGACTGGCATCATTGAAAGATGTGCATGGTTTTGTAAACGGTATGTATGGTGGAGATGAACGTTTGCACGGAAACGATCCAACACAAGGTTCGGAGCTGTGTTCGGCCGTTGAAATGATGTTTTGTTTCGAAAATATTATCCCAATAACCGGCGATGTTTATTATGCCGACTATCTGGAAAAAATAGCTTACAACGTGCTGCCAACCCAAAGTACCGATGATTATATGCGGAAACAATATTTCCAGCAGGCTAACCAGATAAAGGTATCGGATGATGAAAGAAATTTCTTTGACGACCGAAATGGAAGAAACGTTTTCGGAACTACCACCGGATATCCGTGTTGTTTGACAAATATGCACCAGGGCTGGCCAAAGTTTGTACAAAGCATGTGGTTTGCAACTGCCGATAATGGTTTGGCGGCATTGGTTTATGGCCCAACTACCGTTACTGCAAAAGTTGCAAATGGCGAATTGGTGACAATAAAAGAAGAAACCAGCTATCCGTTTAAAGAGCAAATTCAATTTACACTTGCTTGTGAAAGTGCAGTAAAATTTCCGTTTCATCTGCGAATCCCGGAGTGGTGCAAAACATTCACTTTGAAGGTAAATAATTCTATTCAGCAAGTAGAACCGCAAAATGGAATTGTAATTCTTGATCGTGAGTGGAACTCAGGCGACAAAGTTGAATTGAATTTAGGAATGGATTTTAGATATAGTTACTGGCACGAAATGTCGTTGGGAGTTGAGCGTGGTCCTCTTGTTTACGCGCTGAAAATTGATGAGGAATGGCGTGAAGTAACAAACGATAAATACGATGATACTTTTTGGGAAGTGTTGCCAAAATCGCCCTGGAATTATGCTTTATTAAAAAGCGAAATAGATGAAAACAAGCTCGAGGCTGAAGTAAGCAATGAAATAGCTAACAATCCCTGGAACCTGGAGAATGCGCCGATTATTGTAAAAACTAAAGGCAAGCGTATGCATATCTGGACCGAAGACCGGAACATGGCGGGAAAAACACCTTCTCCATCATGGCCACACCGGATTGTTGAGGAAAACGAGGAGGAAATCATATTGGTTCCTTATGGTTGCACAACTTTGAGGATTTCGGAATTTCCGGTTACTAATTAAAGCGAAATACTTTTCTTAAAACTGATAGTTTAGCTGAAAATATTGCCTGGGTGAATTCATACTGAAGCATACGGCAAATAATAGTAAAAAAGGATTTTACCAAGTACTGTAGAATTAATAATAAAACTACTACTATGAAATACAAAATTCCGTTTACAGTAATTATTCTCTTGAATACTTTGGCTGTAATAGCACAACCTGAAATGTATTATGGAGACACTTCACGTTCGGGAAAACCCTTTTCGAAAGATCCACATGTTATCCGTTTCGACGGAAGATATTTAATGTACACAAGTGCTCCACCTTCAGATGGCGGAGATGATGGAATGCAGGGCTGGGAAATTGGAATAGCTGAAAGCACTGACCTCGTTAACTGGGAAAAAATTGGCAGTGTACCACCTTCTGGCGACCTGGAAGCAAAAGGTATATGTGCTCCGTGTGCGCTGGTAGTAAACGATACGGTACATCTTTTTTATCAGACTTATGGTAACTGGAGAAATGATGCAATTTGTCATGCATGGTCTGTTGATGGTATTCATTTTGTCCGTAATACGACAAATCCGATTTTCCATCCAAAGGGAGAATGGACCAGTGGCCGTGCCATCGATGCAGAAGTTTATTCATTCAATAACCAGTATTATCTCTATTTCGCCACGCGCGATCCCGATATGCGAGTACAGATTATGGGGGTAGCAGTTTCTCCGCTTAACGGAGGTTTTAAACGTGAAAGCTGGACCCAGCAGTGCGACAAACCGATACTGGCTCCCGAATTTCCATGGGAAGGATTGTGTACGGAAGGTGCATCTGTAATTCAGAAAGGCGAATGGCTTTATATGTTTTATGCCGGAGCTTACAACAACAAACCTCAGCAGGTTGGGGTTGCAAAAAGCCGCGACGGGCTGAAGTGGGAAAAATTGTCGAATAAACCTTTTCTGACCAATGGCGATCCCGGAACCTGGAACTCAAGCGAGTCGGGGCATCCGCATATTTTTGAAGATTCTGATGGTCGAACTTATCTGTTCTTTCAGGGAAATAATGATCAGGGAGAAACCTGGTATATATCAAAAACAGAGGTCGGCTGGAATGAAAGCGGACCCTATTTAAAATGAATTTTTTAAACCAACTAATATTTTAAAATGAAACAAGGATTAATTGTTCTGATTTTTGCGCTGAGCGCATTAACGAGTGTTGCCCAATGGAAGCCGGCAGGCGACAAAATTAAAACCCCATGGGCCGAAAAAATTGATGTAAACAATGTGTTGCCGGAATATCCGCGGCCGATTATGGAACGTGCCGACTGGCAAAACCTGAATGGTTTGTGGAATTATGCCATTACCGATGCAGGGCAGGCACAGCCGGCTGAATTCGATGGTGAAATTCTGGTTCCTTTTGCGGTAGAATCAAGTTTGTCGGGTGTTCAGAAAACCGTTGGCGAAACAAAAGAATTGTGGTACCAGCGCACTTTTACTGTGCCTTCGTCGTGGAAGGGTAAAAAAGTATTGCTGCATTTTGGTGCCGTTGATTGGAAAGCTGAAGTTTGGATTAACGACATAAAAATTGGGTCGCACAAAGGTGGCTACGATGCCTTTTCGTTTGATGTAACTCCATTCATAACCAAGTCTGGAGAGCAAAATCTGGTGGTAAAAGTTTGGGATCCTTCGGATAAAGGATTTCAGCCGCGCGGAAAACAGATTGGCAATCCTCACGGAATTTGGTACACTCCGGTTACCGGAATCTGGCAAACCGTTTGGCTCGAGCCTGTAAACGAAAAACACATTACCGATGTTGTTGCTATACCGAATATCGATAACGGAAGTTTAAAAGTTGATGCCTCAGTTTGTGGTGCTGATTTTGGCGATGTTTATGAGGTAATTCTGAAAGACGGAAATAGTGTTGTTTCAAGTGGTAAAGCTGTTGCCGGACAATCGGTTGAGCTGGCCGTTCCTAATGCAAAATTATGGAGCCCCGAATCACCGTTTCTGTACGATCTGGAAGTAAAACTTATTAGCAATGGAAAAACTGTTGATGCTGTTGACAGCTACACCGCCATGCGCAAGGTTTCAAGCAGACGCGATGAAAACGGAATTGTTCGCTTGCAACTGAATAACAAAGATTATTTCCAGTTTGGCCCATTGGATCAGGGCTGGTGGCCCGATGGTTTGTACACTGCACCAACTGATGAGGCATTGAAATACGATATTCAAAAAACCAAGGATTTTGGTTTTAACATGATCCGTAAACACGTAAAAGTAGAACCGGCACGCTGGTATACGCATTGCGATGAAATGGGGATTTTAGTATGGCAGGATATGCCAAACGGCGACCGCTCGCCGCAGTGGCAAAACCGAAAGTATTTTGATGGTACCGAGTTAAAACGTTCTCCTGAATCGGAAGCTAATTACCGCACAGAATGGCAGGAAATAATGAACGAACACATGTCTAATCCATCTATTGTTTGCTGGGTGCCGTTTAACGAAGCCTGGGGACAATTTAAAACCGAAGAGATTGTTGAGTGGACCAAAAACCATGATCAAAGTCGTTTGGTAAATCCGGCCAGTGGCGGAAACCATTACCGTGTTGGCGATATGTTAGACCTGCACAATTATCCGGGTCCCGATATGTATTTGTATGATGGAAGCCGTGCTACCGTTTTAGGCGAGTATGGTGGAATTGGCCTGGCTCTTGAAGATCATTTATGGGCCACCGATCGCAACTGGGGTTACGTTCAGTTTAAAAACTCAAAAGAAGTAACCGATAAATACATTGAGTATGCTGAAGAGTTGTACAAAATGGCAAAGACTGGTTTTTCTGCTGCAGTATACACACAAACCACTGATGTAGAAGGCGAAGTAAACGGGTTAATGACTTACGACCGAAAAGTGATTAAACTGGATGAGAATCGTGTTCGTGAAATTAATCAGAAAGTATGTAAGGTTTTAGACGAAAAATAGATTTGGGACAAATTCAGTTTGCGAATAGTCTTTTATTTGTTATGGAGTTTAACGTTTAACGTTAAACTCCTTTTTTTGCTTTTTAATCATCCAATTTTAGTCAGAAAAAGGGCTATTCAAAAACCGGTACTGGATTTTGTGTAGAAGGGGATTGTCCTGTTACCTCCGGCCATCCATTAACCCAATGTATCTGGTCCATTAACAATACACGACCTTTATCCGGATTATTTCTAATGTATGAATGGTAGAGTATCCAGTCATTTCCGGCATCGTCTGAGATGATTTCCGAATTGTGGCCGGTTCCAACAAACTTGTTGTTGCCCTGAATCAGCACTTCGTATTCGTTATCCAGCATTTGTTTCCCAGCTTTGTTAACATAGGGGCCAAATAAATTCTCCGAACGCCCAACAACGGTTCTGTAGCTACTGTTGGCACCCTCGCAACATGAACCAACAGAGGCAAACATGTAGTAATAATTTCCTTTTTTGTGAATGTAGCATGCTTCAAATGCAGTGCCTGCCACTTTTCTGGTTGTTGCAGGTTTCATACTCAGTCCGTCATCGTTAAGTTCTAAGGCATAAATTCCAAAGAAACTTCCCCAGAATAAATATTTTTTACCGGCATCTTCTATATAAAAAGGATCGATAGAATTATGTACCCCAATCTCATTGCTTCGGAATAACTTCCCGTTATCAGTAAAAGGTCCTTCCGGTTTTGTTGCCGTTGCAACACCTATACCACAGGTATTTCCGCCTCCCCAAACCGACATTGAATAATACAAAACATACTTTCCGTTGATATAATTAATGTCAGGCGCCCAAATTCCACCATTAGGTTCCCAGTTCGGGCGGGTTTCATTGGTAAAGGCAGTTCCTAAAACTTTCCAGTTGAGTAAATCTTCAGAACGAAGAATAGGTGTATTGCGAATGTCTTCGGTGGCGTACAAATAAAAATAACCATCTGCGGCCTTTATAATTGTTGGGTCGGGTAAACTTGAGGGAATAACCGGATTATTGTAGGTTGTGTTTTTATCCTCATCTGTGGGTTCATCATCAATATTCAAATCGTTTCCGTTTGAGCACGCTGTGAGAAAAAGGAATGTCAAGGGGATTGCAAAAAGGTAGTATCTCATAATTTTAAAATTTAGTTGATTCGCGGAAACCTTTCGTTTCAGCTTAATTAAAAGCGGAATAAAGAGCACCTGGAATGTTTATAAAGTCTATATGTATAAGCGGTTTATTTTATGAATTTTCTTACGATTCTACTATTTGTTTGAGTAACAAAAGAGATAAGGTACAGGCCATTCGGTAAGTTGGCTACATCAATTGTAAGTTGATCATCATATTTTTCGTTATTACTGTAAATCGTCTGACCTTTTACATCTATAATTGTAGTTCCAATGATCTGTTGATTGTTTGGTTTGATTTTAATGAAAGAAGTTGCCGGATTCGGAAACACCAGAATATCAACTTCAGCCTGTTCGATTAATTCAGGAATGGATGTTACCGTGTTTTTAGCATGTAAAAACAGTTGAGAGCTTGGAACTACTTCTCTTTGTTGTTGAGAACTTTCCCATTCGAGAACAACATTTGCTCCTCCAATATCATCAAAAAACTCTACCTTAATATCGTAGCGTTCACCAGCGTTAAGAGTTATCTTGCCGGAGTAGGTAACATCGTAGTCATTTAGCCACTTGTCAATAATTAACTCATTGTTTATCCAAACCCTACGTCCGTTATCTGATGTGATGTAAAAAGTATATTCACCTGAATATAGCGGTTCTATTTTTCCGGTCCATCGCACTGAAAAATAATCGGCAGGTACCTCTGCTGCAGGATATAGCTCTTCCCAATTAAAGTTGACATTCGGATCAATTCGTTCGAGCAGCTGTGTTTCAAAATTCATCCCGTTAAAGTATTGACCAATCAATCCGTTTGTGTCAGAAATAGGTGATTCAGCTTCAATAAATTTGAAATTATTAATGTTGCAAATGTATCCCGTTCCTTTATATACCAGGTAAATATTTTGCAGGCCTTTCACATTCTCAACAGGACAAGTAATGGTTGTATAAGTTGACCAATTACCGGTATTATCAGTTGTGGCAGTCCCTATTAGTTCTCCGTTTGGTGCGCCTAACCTTATTTCAAGACTGTTTCCTGAAGCAAGGCTTGAAATTCTGAACTCAGCAGCTACTGCTCCGGTGGTTCCGAAATCAACATTGTAATAAGCTGTATGATATTCGTTTTGAATTCCTCCTAAGCTGAAAGTCTCATCATCGGGTGTAGATTGAACAGTCATAATACCTCTCAGGTAATCAAAGTCCTCCGACTCAATTTTTGAATAAGCATCTTTAACCGTTGTCGTTTTATAAGGACAATTTATCATTAATGATACAGCTGTAGAAGCATTAAAACCCCGATATTCCACCGTTTCTTCGGCTCTTTTACTCCAAATTGTAGAGATAATATTTTCAGAGTTTCGGTTGTTATAAGCGACCTTTGCATTTAGTTGTAACCACGGAATGAAATTTGGACGATTACAGTCGACCACATATTTACGGGCATAACGCATTAAAATTCCTTTAAAACCGTCTAAGTCAGGGCCTTCTTCGTACCACATTACGCTTGAACGAAACATGTTTTCTTCTGTATATCGGGCTATCCGATCGGCAATTTTTAAGTAAGTTGGGTCTTTTGTGTAATTGTAAAGCATGACCGACGCTCCAAGGTAAGTTCCCTGATTGTAAGTAGAGCTCCAGTAATTTGTTGCACCGTCGCCATTGGAATTATAGCTGTCGTACACTTCTCCTGTTTCGGTTACAAGCAGGTTGTTTTTCGACCAATCATATAATTTAACCGCCTTTGTATAATAATCATTGTTGTTTGTTGCTTGCGCTAAATAGCAGCAGGCGACCATTGCCGGACCATTTATACACGAATTGGTTCCGGGTACGCCCATTTTCCATGTCAGCCAGCTACCGCCGGCATGATTGGCACGATCATACATTTTATCGAACTGGTCTTTTGCTTTGTTTATGTAGGTTTGGTTATTTAAAATTATTCCTGCCCGTACACAGGCTAAAACCATCCAGGTAATGTCGTCGTTAAAGTCATTCCACATCCAGTCATGGCCATATTTAGCAAGAACCTGATTGTACATCTCGCTAAACATGGTTGCATATTTTAGGTTTCCGGTCACTTCATAGGCATCAATAACTATTTCCATCATTTCAGCCACTCCCCAATAACCTTCATTGGGAATTATTTCATCACCTGTCCGTGCGTCGTAATATTTTTCTTTCCACGCAGCAAAAATCTTATCTGCAATTTCAGGTGTTGGCGCTGCCTCTCGGGCGTCTTGTTCTTCAAAAATCCAGCTTTCTCTATCTCCTCCGGCTGATTCGCTTAACTCAACATTTGAGCCATCGATGGTTTCTGTTCCCGCAACAGACAGCGCAAAATCTGAATCCGATGCGCATTTTATCGAAAAAGTGCCATCTGTATTTTCAGCAATCTGCCACAAAACTGTAGCATCATTTGTATTTTTATATTGATCGATATTTAGCTGGTTCTCGGGGGTAGTTCCGTTCATGTGAAGTAATTTACCACTTGCTACGTTGGTTAGGGTGTATTGATTGTCGCTTACAGCAGTTAGCAGCCACCTCTGCGCATCAGAATCGGTATCCGTCCAAATGCACACATTGGCGTTATCAGACAGCTCTGAATTAAGTACATCAAGTACTTTGCCCGATGCCTTTGAGGTGATTTTATATATACTTCCCGAGCTTATTGAGCTGGATGAGGTATACTCACTACTAATATCCGGGTTGGCGGTTTCGAGAGGATAATTTTGAGTGTTATCTACTGCACCGGTAATTGAAGGTGTGCCGGTAGTGATACCTTTTACTTCGTTAGAAAATATGGACAGCCAAAAAAGAATTGCTATTGAAAATAGTAATTGCTGAGGTTTCATGAAATCTTAGGTTATAGGTTTGTTAGGTATAAATAAATCGAAAGAAGTACGTAAAGTACTTCCTTCGATATTTAACTTATATGAATGTTTCTTGCTTACTTGAAGCAAGAGAAGAATAGACTTTTCCTATTGCTTTTCGAGCGTAATTGTTTCGTTCAGTGCATCGATTGTTACAATAGCGGGGCCGGCTTGTTCTTCGGTAACCCACCATTTTAAATCATCACCATAACCGGCAGGCGTTGCCTGAATACGATTATGGTCCCATATATTTGCGTTGGCAACTATAGGGCGAAGGAAAGGACATCCCCAACCTGCACTTTGATCATTGTACGGCAGTTTGAAATCATTGTTGGCCTGCATATTACACTCTAGAGTGAAAATGCTTGGATTTCTTGGATCCCAACTAAACTCGGTTGAAGATGGCATATTCCATGCAACACCAATTCCGGTACCTACGGCCCAAACATGGCTAAATCCTTTATATCCAAAAATGATCTCTTTGTCGTTTTTGTTTAAAATAATCGAGTACAAACCAGACTTGGTCACGGTAAATTCCATATCAGAACTACTGTTCGTTGAATTCTGCACTAACTCGGTAGAACTTGCTCCCATACTCCATGAGCCTTCATCCTCAATCAGGGAATTAACGAACTTAAAGGTTCCAATTTGTAAATTCCCTTCCCATTGATATTTATTACCAATATCTCTGCCTTCGATAATTTCAGTTAGCTTAATGCCATCACTGATTTCCGATCCTTTAGGGTTAGCAGAACCAACCAGGTACAGATTTACCGGTTCGATCTCGAAAGTGGTTACCAACACCTTGGTGGTTGAGATTTCAGGTTTTACAAAATAATCTCCTTCTGATGAGGCAATTATTTCGGCTTCAATCTCGGTGCTGCTTCCGTAGTTTACTCCAAGTCCGTACAGCATTGTATTTAAATCGAAATGCGAGATACTGTATTCCGAAACGCCTGCATCTAATTCAATTTTATCGATGGCAGTGGTAAGTCCGGGTAGTCCCAGTTTAAAATAGTAGGTTATCGTACCATTGTTTGCGCGTTCCTGTGCCGGATCCCAGCTGAATGTAATGGCGGGTTCATTCATTAAATCCTGTGATAAGGTAATCTCCTCAACGCTGGGAGTCAGGTGCATGCCGTCTTCAACGGTGTCTATTTCAATTTTTACATCGTACTCTTCATCGCAACTGCTAAAAAGTAGCATGCCCATTGCGAAGATTACGAATAGTATATTTATTTTTTTCATCTGTTTCAAATTTGTTAAAGTAGTTTTCCCAATTATTCAGATTCTGTCCAGTAAGGTGATTGTACCAGGTTTGGATTTTTGTCAATCTCATCCTGGTAAATCGGGAACCAGTAATATTTTTTCTGATATACCCTTTTCTGGTATTGCGTACGCACATAGAACGCTTTTGGATTTGATGGGTCATCCGATTTATCGGTACCTGAGAAATTCATACCATAGAAATCTCCATCCAGCACATCTTCCGCTTCTTTCCAGCGTCTCAGATCGTCGTAACGAACACCTTCACCGCATAGTTCAACACGGCGCTCGCGGCGGATAAGTTCACGCATTTCGTCCTGGTCATTCAGATTTACTGCGATATAACCATCTTGTTGAGAAGTTGCATATTGAGGAATACCGGCTCTCTCGCGAATCAGGTTCAGGTAAGTAAGAATTTCCTGGTTTCCCGGGCTTACCTCGTTAAGTATTTCGCAATAGCTAAGGTAGGCTTCGGCAAGGCGGTAAACGATGCCCGGACGATATTGCCATGAACCATTTTTAGAATCGGAGTTGGGATGTTTTCTTTTTAACCCTAAATACCCGTTCTGAGGAGCATCGTGGGTGTAGTTGTTGTCTTTTCCGTATTGATAAAAATCAACATTCCGACGGTCCCATATGTAATAACGTTCGTTCCAAAGAATGGCATTGTAGAAACGCGGTTCGCGGTTTACGTACATGTTGAAAGTTCCTGCTTTTGCCGCCACTTTTTCTTGGCCGTCGTACCAGTTCCAGTTATCGGTATTTCTTACATCATCGTTTGTTGAAAAACCACTTTCAGTATAACCCGATTCCGGGTTGATGATAGGCTTGGTTTTATCTCCGTTCTCATAGCCCAAAATTGGCGAAAGGCCATTATCCATAAAGAAAGCATCAACTACAGATTGAGTCATACCCAAACCTCCGTTACCTCCTGCTCCGTATGGAGAAATGTGTCTGTCGAATTCCGTTTGGTTTTGCGGACGAGCAAATAGTATTTCTTTATTACCATCGGCATAAGTACGGGCATGCACCCAGGCTGTTGATGCAAATGCATCGATACTGCCATCGTCGTTATACATTTTGTACAACTCATGGCCTGCAGCTTCAGCTTCCTGAATCAGCAATCGGTGTGCTTCCAGCGCTTTGGTCCATTTGTTTTGATCGTATGAGCTGTTGAAAAGCGGAGTGCCTTCAGTATCTGTAAAGTTGGCATAATCAGGGTTGCCGTTTACCAACGGAGATGCAGCAAAAAGTAGCATGCGGGCACGTGCCGCCAAACACATTACTGAAGTAACGCGGCCATATTTTATTGCCTGTGTATAGCTTGCCGGTAAAATTTTGGATGCTTCCAACATTTCATTGTCGCACCATTCAATTATTTCATCGTATGGAACGGGGCCGGTAAGTAGCTCTTCTGTCGAACCATTGGTAGGTGCAATATAATCGGGCTGAAAAGGGCAAACACCATAACAGTTTACAAACAAACTATAGTAGTAAGCCTGTAAAAAACGACATTCGGCCTGAATGTATTCAACTTCCTGTGCGGTGATTGTAGTTCCTTCAATTGGCACAACATTGGCACGCAAAATATTTGCTGTACGAATGCGTTTCGGTAGATCTCCCCAGTAACCACCAGCCCATGGGGTTGCGGTGTTCCAGTTACCTGTAATTTTTGGAATGGCATCCCATCCCCATTGTTGCCAACGTTCAGAAGGAGTCCAGTCGTCGCCCATTACGCCCCATCCGGTTCGGTTTAAAGACCCCCAGGTTGGGTCGGGTATACCGGAATACACATAAGCCAGCATACTTTCCATTCTGTCTTTGTCAGTGAAAACCATATCCATGGTTAATTCTGTATCTGATTCTTTATCCAGGTAATCCGTGCAGGAAAACATGGTGCCCAGCAGCAGTATCAGGAATATATATTTTAGTTGTATTTTCATCTTTCTATATTTTATAGGTGATTTCATTATCAGAATATTAAGTCGATTCCGAGCATAACTGATTTAATTGGAGGATATTCAGTTCCGTTGGAAGTTGAAAGTTCAGGATCCCACAATTTGAAATCAGAAAATGTTAACAGGTTATTTCCGTTGATGTAAATACGACATGCTTTAAACATATCTTTTTTTACCGATGCCGGAATGTTGTACCCGATTTCAATTTGTTTCAAACGCAGGAAGCTCATATCCTTTTTCCACCAGGTAGAATTTGCGTTGTTGTTGTAATTTGTAGCATACGACAAACGTGGATAGAAAACATCCTGCGATGGATTTTCTTCGGTCCAGCGATCGGTATAGTTGGTGAAGATATTTCCCTGAATACCCTGTCCTGATCCCGGAATAAAGTACTCACTTTCGTCGCCAATAAAGCGGTAGGTGTCTCCAACTCCCTGGAAGAATACACTAAAATCGAAACCATGTAACGAAATGTTTCCACCAAATCCGTAAACCATACGCGGGTCGTTGGTTCCGCCAACATAACCTTTGTCTTTTGAATTGATTACGCCGTCTTCGTTCCAGTCAAGAATTTTAATGTCACCGGGACGAACTTCAGCCAGTTCGTTTTGGGGTAGTTCAGGCAGCAGGTTCCCTGAAGCATCAAAGTCTTCTGCTGTATACAACCCGATTGCCTCATAACCGTACAGTTCGTTTATTGAATGGCCGGTAATATCCTGGTGGGTTCCTTGTTGCCCTGCCGGAACATCAAATTCCAGAATTTCGTTTTTGGCATAACTTACGTTGGCAAAAAATGAGACGTCGGCCTGGTTTATTTTTTTATTGTAAGTAATTGCAGCTTCACCTCCCTGGTTTTTCACTTTTCCGAAGTTGGCATAAGGAGTGCTTAGCAAACCTGCCTGTGTTGGAATGGTGCGTCGTTGCATAAAAATATTGTCGCGGTATTCATGAAATGCATCCAGTTGAATACGTAATGCAGATTTAATACTGAATTCAATACCAACGTTCTTTTTTGTTACCGTTTCCCAAGTCAGGTTATTTACCCCTATATCACCCTCGGTAACTCCGGTTTTGTTGTAGTCGGCAGAGTTCCCCCAAGCGTAACCCGGGGCATTGGTATTCATTGTGGTTAAGTAGGCAAAGCGTCTGGCAGATCCGATCTGGTCGTTTCCGGCCTGACCCCACGATGCACGGATTTTCAGGAAATCAATCGTTTCTTTCATGCCTGCCCAGAAATTCTCTTCAGACACCAACCATCCCAATGCAAACGATGGGAAGAATCCGTATCGTTGTCCTTTGGCAAAGTTTTCCGATCCGTTATATCCGAAGTTAAACTCTCCTACATATTTATTTTTGAACGAATAGGTAGCACGGCCTGCAATACCCTGGTTACGGTAGGGTTGAATGCCTCCGTCGTCGTAACTGCGCTGGTTAAATAGTAGCAAGCCAGTAAGGTTGTGGGCTTCGTTAAAAGTATGGTCGTAATTCAGAATCCATTCCAGGTAAGTTTGGTTGTTTCCATAATCACTTCCTTCTTCGTAGTTCAAAAACTCAGAACCTGAACTTAATAAGGTCAGCTCCAATTCCCCTTCATCATCGCGCGTTGTGGCCGGAAGATAATAAGTTGGATTTTTACTACGAGTTAACGAGCTATAGCTGTAGTTATCGAAAGAAAAAGACAGTTTTGTGCTTAAGCCCTCAGTAAGAAAATCCAGTTTTTGCTCTATGGCAAACAGCGATTCCAGTTTACTGCTGGTATAAACGCCATATCCATACTGGGTAAGGTAAGCCCATGGGTTTACCCTTGAACTGCGCACCGGAATTTTTCCATCGGCATAAATGGCCGGGTGTACCATTGGCGGAGTATCAAAAGCATAGTCCCATACGGTATTTGTTCCGTTCGACTGTTTGCGTAGTTTTTGCAGGTAACCCCCAACGCTTAGTCGCATTGATGTTGTTTTTGTCAGGTTCAAATCTACATTCGAACGCAGGTTGTAACGTGTTAAGCCTGTGCTGGTATCGTACGAAAGCGAATTGTCTCTTTTCATGATACCATCCTCATTATACGCCGAGGCAGTGAGGTTATAACGTAACATGGCCGAGCCACCGTTTACATTCAGGTTTGCCCGGGTGTTGTAGGCATGATCTTTCGAAATAGCCTTTATCCAATCCACATTCGGATACAATTCCGGATCGTATCCGCTACGGGTACGGTCAATCGCCAGTTGCTCGTAATACGGAACTTTAAATTCTTCGGCAGCCAAATCGTTTAGCAATTGCATATGGTCGGCAGCGCCAATGAACTCAGGCATTTGTGTTGGAGCAGTTACAGCATGTTCAACCCGAACATTTACCACTGGTTTCTGAATTTTTCCGCGTTTGGTATTTACGATAATAACACCGTTTGCCCCGCGTACACCGTACATGGCACTTGCTGCAGCATCTTTAAGTATCGAAAATGATTCGATCTCTGAAATATCCAGATCATCAAGCGAACGTTGAACACCATCAACCAATACCAGAGGATTGGTACTTCCCGAAAAGGACGAAATACCACGAATCCAGAAATTGGATTGGTTGTATCCCGGTTCGCCCGAACGGGTTACTGCAATTACACCGGCCAGTTTTCCGGCCAAAGTGTTTGAAATATTTTTTGATGAACTAATCTGTAATTCTCCCGGGTTGATGTTTTGAATAGCACCAACTACCGAAGCCTTTTTCTGTGTACCGTAACCAACTACCATTACTTCATCCAGGTCGGTGGTTGCTTCTTCCAAAACAATGTCGCGAGGAACTTCATTAACAGGAATTTCCTGGTTTTGCATTCCGATAAAAGAAAAAGTTAATACAGCATCTTCCGGGGCATTTATAGTATAAATACCATCTACATTTGTAATCGTTCCGTTAGAAGTACCTTTGATAACCACAGAAACTCCCGGCAGGGGAAGTCCCTTGCTATCGATAATTCGTCCGCTAACAGGTTTTTGGTCCTGTTCCGCAGGCTCTTCTTCCTCTGTCTCTTTTACGGGAACCAGAACAATTTGCCGGTCGATTATTTTATAGGTCAAATTAGTGTTGGCCAATACTTGTTCCAGAATTTCATCCACCGAAGATTGATCAGCGATCACATCGATTTTTCTTTCCAGATCAACCTGACTGTCCCTGTAAAAGATGTTAAACTCGCTCTGGTCCTGAATTTTCTCAAAAACCTGTTTTACGGTTACATCTCTTAACATGAACGAAAATTTGGCACTTTGAGAATAAGTAGTGTTGGCAAAAACACTGCTCATTCCAACGAGCAAAAGAAAGATTGTAATCCTCATAATCCGAAGAAATTGGGTGCCTCCTTTGCCCAAAGAGCAATAGGGATACCTCGTTTTACTTTTTTTCATAAATTTGTTTGATTTATAAATTTTAAAATACATTGCCTGGCAGCAATGTTGATTAATTTTTACAGCCTGCAGATGTTCCAGCATCTGCAGGCTTTCTCATTTTTTTAAGACAAAAACAAGTGGTTTTACATAGGCTTAACTAGTTTAGATTTATGATTAGCTTATTGTTTTCTCTATTTAGTTTAATCTGAGTGGTTTCAGCTATTATATTCAGCACCTCTTCTGCGGTGTTTCTTAGGTTTAAATTTCCCGAGAATGTTTCCTTGCCAATGGCCGCATTTTGTAATTCTATATCAACATTGTAATAGCGCGATATTTTTTTAAGAATGGTTTCTAGTGGCTCTTTTTCAAGAATCAGGTAGCCATCGCGCCACGATAAATAGTTTTTTACCTCAACCTGGCTTTCCTCAAAACGTTCCGTGTTGTTGTTGTAAACAATTCGTGTTCCGGGTAAAATTGTTCTTTTCTCGTTATTAAACAATGTATTGTTATTCGAACTGATTTCTATTTTTCCTTCCGCCAGAACAGTACCACTGTTGTTATCATCTTCGTAGGCGTTTACATTGAAAACTGTTCCCAATACCTTGATTTTAAAATCTTTGGTATTTACATAGAACGGTTTGTTATCAATGTGTGCAACATTAAAAATGGCTTCACCATCAATGTATACTTCGCGTTTGTTGCCTGTATTCGTTGCCGGATATACCAATTTCGATCCTGAATTCAGCCATACTTTCGATCCGTCGGCAAGCGTAATTTGTGTACGTTTTCCGTAGGGAACAACCAGCGTGTTAAAAACAGGCTTCTTGTTTTCTAACGATTGCGTAATCTTTTGAGTAGAATCGATGGTAATATTCTCTCCTTTTTCGTCGTACAAAATCTTCGATTCTTCTTCGGCAATTAAAACCTGGCGACCATCCTGAAGTATAAGTTGTGTTGCAGTATCGGGTTGCGAGAGTTGCATTGTTTCAACCAGAATGTCGAAGTCGCTTGTATCAACTGTGCGTTGTACCTGCCACACCGAAAACATAACAATAAGAAATGAGGCGGCCACGGCCCAGCGCGCAAGTGTTTTTTTCCGTTTGTCCTGCTGAATTGAAGAACGGAGCTGTGCCCGGACATTTTCTTTATCCTGAGATGAGGGAGTTTTTTTATAAGAAGTCAGAAAGGAATAAATAGTGCTTGCCAACTCTAATTCCTCAGTTTCCGATTCTTTTTTATTTTCAATTTTTTCAACGGTCGAATCGATACTGAATTTTTCATCAGCCAATATATCGTATGCCTTTTTTACTTCGTTGTTCTCCATTATAGTTTCAATCTACACCTACATAAAGTGAGTGGAAGTAAAAACATAGACAAAAAAAATTAAAATTTTTGTCTGCCCGGTCTAAATTCGGTTTCTAAGCATGAAAAACAGTAGTATGGAGTTACTCGTTTTGCCTTTTTTTATGGCTTTGCGTAACTCTTTTAATGTTCTGTATATCATTGTTCTGGCCGATTCAACCGAGATATTTAAAGTATCGGCAATTTGGGGGTAACTTAAGTTGTGCTCAAATTTTAGAGATAATGCTTCACGTTGTTTTTTTGTCAGTTTTTTCATGACATCGGCAAGTGCCTTGAAATTTTCTTTTTTTGTTTCGTTGGCAATAATTTCATCCTCCAGTGATACTACCGGGATGTCGTTCAAATGCAATAGTTGCTCATCGTGCAGAAGCGTATTTCTTTTTGTTCCTTCTTTGTGTAATAACCGTCTGAGCGAACGTAACAGGTAATACTGAATGTTATCTGTTGAAGAAAGTGTTTTGCGGTATTTGTAAAGATTTAGAAAAAGGTCGTGGATGCAGTCTTTTATAAAATCCTGGTCTTTCGAAAAATTCAGGGCATACGAGTACAGTTCGTTAAAATACTGGTCGTAGATACGGTAAAACGCATCATCGTCACCATTCTTAAAACGCTCCCAAAGAAAATATGAAGGATTTTCTTTATTCGCCATCTGTCCCTAAAATGTAATTGTCCCTCTAAAATATGGTGCGAATATACATAAAATGATATTCCGACCTCATTATTATAGTTTTACATGTTTGGTGGCATTGTTTTTTATGGACACGCACACTTTTATTTAGAGTCGTCTTTTCTATCTCACTATCGTTTTTCACGATTTAAAGTCCAATTTAAAACAAAGGGTGTGGGCTTTTGGTTTTTAATTTTTCTGTATCAATCAGAACTAAAAAAATAGAACGATCCGGAATGATAAACTTATGGCGTTGTATATTTCTGTAGCTATTTCCGTTCACTCTCCACCGAAAAAACAAAACTATCGCCACGGTAGTAACCGAGGTTGAATTCGATCGGGCGTTTGTTCTCGTCGTACACCAACCGGCGACGAAAAAGAACCGGGTCATCGTTCGGAATATTTAGCTTTTTACACAAAAAGGGTGTTGCTTTTATGGCGCTAATCTCTTCGTACGAAAGTGATGCTTTTACATGGTATTTTTTTTCCAGGATCTCATACAGCGGATTGGCAAAATTTTCGTCGCTGCTAATTCCCAGTTCCGGGTTAAAATAGGAGATGAAGTACACAAAAGGAAAGTCTTTTTTTCCGCGCAGCCGTTCTAAGGTCAGCACTGGTTGGTCGGGTTGCAAATTAAAAAACGAACATACTTCGTTGCCGGCAGTTTGCCAACTTACATGAAGTTCAAAATTCTGAACCTGAATTCCCAGTGCCTGCATTTCCTGCGAGAAACTATACCAGTTTTTTGCCCGCCCCGATATGCCTTTCGCAGCCACTTTTGTGCCATATCCTTTCTTTCTGATGAGTAATCCTTCGTAAACCAGTTTGTTAATCGCCTGGCGTAAAGTATTTCTCGAAATATTGAGTTGTTTAGACAGGTCGACTTCGTTAGGAAGCAATTTCCCTTTTTGGTATTCTTCCCTTTGTATCATTTCCCGAAGAAGTGCTTCAGCTTGTATATGTAGTGGTGTTTGACTTTTATGATCTATGTTCAACTTCATGTTTATACATTTATCTGCGCCCAAAGATACGCTAAACACAATAAAATAAAATATATTCCTCAATATTTTAAGTTTTTAAAAATATGTATATGTTTGCACAAGAATTTAAATGTATGAACATATGGATTTCGCAATTGTAAGTTACCTGATCGTTTTTGGCCACATAAAATGACGGATTGTAGTAACTTGTAGTTTTTCGGAACTACGCGATTTTAATCTAAACCAATATGTACAAATTACTAAAATACTTGCTGGGGATTCTGTTCATTTTTAACGGAAATATTAATGCTGAAGTTGTTTGGGAGATCGGATCAAACAACAATTCTTCGGCAGATCTTGCCCTTGGTCCATCGGATTACAAGAATTTTTTGAGTAATGATTTTGGATTTGAAGACCGCTTTTATTTAATTGGCGAATCATCTCCAAAAACAGATTTTCCCTATGTGTTGCCCGGACCGAATGATACCTGGGGCGGAACCTGGGGAACTGCAGGTTGGCGTACGCATGAAGTAAATATTTTGTTTGGCATAAAGGACTTGCCTGCCGGAAAATGGAAATTGGTTATCGATTTGATTGATTCCAATCCCGATAAGTCGCTGGTGAAGGTTACAATAAACGATCAGTCGGCAAAATTCCGTTTAACAGGAAAATCAAATGAATCGATTAATGGTACTGTTGATGAAACCTCCGAAAAGATTCTGGAAATACCGGTTGATGAGGGAATTATAAAAGAGGGCGGAAACTCTGTTAGCATAACCATTCTGGAAGGTTCGTGGATTGTTTTTGACGCCATCAGAATGGAAGGCCCGAAAGGAGTGGTGCTTTATAAAAATAAGGCAGGTTTTGTTCGGAATGTGGAAGCTGCTGACTACGAAATTGCTAAAGGACATAACAATTTTCAGCCGCTGTTGGTTGATGTTGAGCATCTTTCAGGTTTTCCTGTTTTGCAGGTGCTTTTGGATGAACGGGCGATTTACTCAACTCAGCTGGATACTGGACGCTACCAAATAGAGGTTCCAATGCCGGCGGTTTCAAAAGAAAAACGAAGCAACTATCAGATATTGATTGATGGTGAGGAGGTGCAGTCGGGCGAAATAGTGCGGGCACAGCAGCAATTGCAAACACTGGCTGATTATGTGGATACAAGAATCGGCACGGCGCATTCGCGTTGGATGATCGCTCCCGGGTCGTGGATGCCTTTTAGTATGGTAAAAATCAGCCCCGATAATCAGAATTCGGGATGGCAGGCCGGTTATCAGCCTACTTTCGAATCCATTGGTTGTTTTAGTCATATTCACGAATGGACAATGGCCGGGTTGGGAATGATGCCCACCAATGGCGAACTGCAAATTCAGGTGGGCGACCAGTTTGAGCCTGATTCGGGCTATCGATCGCGCATTGATAAATCTAATGAAGAATCGCCGCTCGGCTATTACAAAGTATTTCTTACCGATACCAAAATAGAAGCAGAAGTAACCGCTACCACGCGCTGTAGTTTTCAGCGCTACACCTTCCCGAAAGAGCAGGACGGGCGCGTGATGATTGATCTGCACATTCCGGCAGAATACGATTATTTACTGAAGGAGGTGGAAATTAAGCAGGTGAATGCAACCCGTATTGAAGGGAGAAGTCACCAGATATCGCCAAGGCCAACCGTGTGGAGTAACGACGCTGATCAGGAATACACCGTAAATTTTGTTATTGAGTTCGATCAGCCGATTAAGAAAGTTGGAGGTTGGAAGAATGACAAAATTTTCGAATCGAAAATTATTTCCGGGAAAGATTTGAAAGACGCCGGTGTATATGTGGAGTTCGATACAAAAAAATCGAATGTGGTTCAGGTACGAACCGGTATTTCGCTGGTAAGTATTGAAAATGCTGCAGAAAACCTTGAAAATGAAATTACAAAACCGTTTGGCTGGAGTTATGAGGCGGTTGTGGAAAATCAAAAAAATAGTTGGAACAGCTACTTGTCGCGCATTCATATCGAAACCGATAACCGCCTGGAGAAAGTTCGTTTTTACAGCAACTTTTATCGCTCGATGTGCCGAAATACGTGGAGTGATGTAAACGGCGAATGGATTGCCCCGGATGAGACAAAACAAAAATTTTCAAATCCCGATCATCTGGCATTGGGCTGCGATGCCTTTTGGAATACATTCTGGAACCTGAACCAATTCTGGAACCTGGTAACGCCCGAATGGTCGTCGAAATGGGTGAACTCACAACTGGCCATGTACGACGTAAACGGCTGGCTGGCAAAAGGACCGGCCGGAATGGAATATATCCCGGTTATGGTTGCCGAGCACGAAATTCCGCAAATGGTTTCGGCCTGGCAAATGGGAATTCGTGATTTCGATTCGGAAAAAGCATTTGAAGCGATGAAAAAAATGCAGACCACACCTGCAACACAGGTAGCCGGGGGTTTTGCCGGAAATCGCGATTTGGTGGCCTACATGAAATACAAATACGTTCCTTCCGATTTAGGGCGTTTCTCAAATACCCTGGAATATTCGTACGACGATTGGTGTCTGGGACAATTTGCAAAAGCTTTAGGAAAGGAGGATGATTATAATATTTTTAACGACCGTGGAAGCTGGTGGAAAAATGCTTTCAACACTGAAACCGGCTATGCTCAATTGCGGGATAGTAAGGGCGATTTTGAAGATCCGTTTGATCCTTTCCAAACCGGCCGCAATCATCATTATGTAGAAGGAAATGCCTGGCAGTTGAGCTACTTTGTGCCACAAGATGTTCCTGAATTGGCAAACTTTATTGGTGCCGACAAATTTGTTAAACGCCTGAACTGGGGCTTCAAAGCCAGCGAACCTTTGCGGTATAATGCACCAAACGATCAGTATTGGGATTACCCGGTGGTTCAGGGAAATCAGCAGTCGATGCACTTTGCATTTCTTTTTAACTGGGTCGGAAAGCCTTGGTTAACGCAACACTGGAGCCGCTCAATTATTGAAAAATATTATGGAACTGGCGCCGCAAATGCTTACCTCGGCGACGAAGATCAGGGACAAATGAGTGCCTGGCTGGTAATGGCTTCCATTGGCTTGTTTCAAACTGATGGTGGTTGCCGGGTAGAGCCGGTTTACGAAATTGCCAGCCCTTTGTACGAAAAGATCGTTATTGATTTGGGCGAACGTTATGGCCGTGGGCAGACGTTTGAAATCACCGCAAAAAATGCGTCCCGAAAAAATAAATATGTACAAAGTGCCCGTCTGAACGGAAAAGACTTAAACAGCTTCTTATTTCCGGCTTCTGAATTATTAAAAGGCGGAAAGCTGGAATTGGAAATGGGAGCCCAGCCGAACAAAAACTGGGGCGTAGCAGAAAACAACTAACACTAATAAAATGAAACGAATAGTATTTTTTATCCTTGCCATTTTGGTGCTTAGTTCTTGTCAGAATCATGAAAAAGAACTTAAGGCAGAACTACAAACTAATGAGTCAATTCTTTACACAAAAGAAAAAGCGCTTGAAATTGTTAAAACAGGTTTTAACGCCGGAGACGGTTATGCCGAAGTGTGGATAAGAGATTACAATACTTTTATTGAATTGGCAGCACAGGTTTATCCGGCTGATGAGTTGAAAAAGAACCTGCTCGTATTTTTCAGGATGCAGGGAGAGGATGGAAATATCATCGATGGGTTCACCCCCAGAAAGGATACAATTATTCGCGAGGACTTTATTTACACTGATCGGGAGCCTCGTTATGCAGGTCATAAAAATACGGTGGAAACCGATCAGGAATCATCGCTTGTTCAGGCCGTTTATAAGTATGTGCAGGCAACCGGCGATCGGTCGGTGTTAGATGAAGAAATTGCGGGGCAAACGGTAATTGAACGTTTGGATTGGGCGATGGAGTTCTTAAAAGAGCAGCGCTATTCAGAAGAATATGGTTTGTTATGGGGCGCCACTACAGTTGATTGGGGAGATGTTCAGCCCGAGCATAGCTGGGGCGTAGATCTGGATGAAAATACCCACCGCGCAATTGATATTTACGACAATGCAATGATGATTATTGCATTAAACAACCTGGTAGAAATGGTGCCTGATTTAGCGGAGAAATGGGCTCCTTTTTGCGAGCAACTATCTGCAAACTGTCGTAAACATTTATGGGATGATGAAAAGCAGCAGTTTATTCCTCATATCTATTTAGAAGGCTCGCCTTTTCCTGACAACTTTGACGAGAGTGTCATCTATTATTTTGGCGGAACCGCCGTTGCCATTGAGGCCGGTCTACTGTCGGAAGAAGAAATTAAAGCATCGCTTAACGAAATGATTTCGCGGGTAGAGCAGGCCGGGGCGGCTTCCATTGGTCTTACTTTGTACCCTGTATATCCCGATGGTTTTTTCCAAAACCCGGGAATGAAAGCGTATAGTTACCAAAACGGTGGAGACTGGACCTGGTTTGGTGCACGTATGGTGCAACAACTGGTTGCCAACGGGTTTCTTAGCGAGGCCTATGAGCAACTTTTGCCAATGACCGAACGAGTGTTGGAAAATGAAGGTTTTTATGAATGGTACACCGTAAATAATGAACCTCGTGGATCAGGAACTTTCCGCGGTTCGGCAGGTGTACTTTACACCGCAATTACAAATCTTGAAAAATCAGTAAACAAATAATTTACATGTATAATATGAAGAAAATTACCCTTTTAGTATCGATCATTACACTATTTACGAGCTTTGTTTTCGGACAAGAGCTTACAAAATATGTCGATCCCAATATCGGAACTGCCCATTCGCGCTGGTTCTTTTATACGCCGGCAGCGGTGCCGTTCGGAATGGCAAAACTGGCTCCGTCAACCAATGCACATTACGGGAATGAGCAGGGCTGGGAAGCCGTTGGTTACGACGACCGCGACAGCTCAATCGAAGGTTTTGCGAACCTGCACGAGTTTCAGGTGGGTGGAATTGTTTTTGCTCCAACAGTGGGTGAACTGCAAACTGTTCCCGGAGATCTTGAGAATCCTGACGGCGGATACCGCTCGCGTTTCGACCGCAAAAATGAATATGCAACAGCGGGTTATTATTCGGTTTGGCTCAACGATTATAAAGTTAAAGCAGAGCTGACTGCCACGAAACGTGTTGGATTTCATCGTTATACTTTCCCTGAATCAGAGTCGGCAAATATTCTTTTTGATATTGGCAACCAACAAGGTGAAAGCGGAAAAGTAAAAGATGCGGAAGCTGTTATAACAGCAGATGGGCGAATTGAAGGTTATGTGATTACCGAACCTGAGTACGTAAAAAAATACCAGAAAGGTGCTGACGTTAAAATGTATTTCACTGCTGTTTTAGACAAAAAACCAACAGCATACGGAACTTTTAAAGGAACTGATATTTTCAGAAACGAAAAGAAGATTAACGGTGTAGGAGCCGGAGTTTTCCTCACCTTTTCCACTAAAGAAAATGAAGCGGTTACCATAAAAGTTGGTTTGTCATATACTTCTGTTGAAAATGCCAGACTTAACCTTGAAACGGAGGCAAAGAATCTGACTTTTGAAAAGGCAAAGAAAGCCAGTCTCAAAACCTGGGAGGATTACCTGGGCAGGGTTACTGTTGAAGGAAAAAATGAAGCCGATAAAGTAAAATTTTACACCGGGCTTTTCCATGCTCTGTTAGGGCGTGGTTTGGCCAGCGATGTGAATGGTGCCTATCCGAAAAATAACGGTGAAGTGGGACAAATTGAGTTGGACGGAAAGGGAAATCCTGTTCATAACCACTACAATACCGATGCCATTTGGGGAGCTTTCTGGAACCTGACACAATTGTGGGCCATTGCTTATCCTGAATATTATTCCGACTGGATTCAGAGTCAGTTGCTGGTGTACAAAGATGCCGGCTGGCTGGGCGACGGAATTGCGTGCAGTAAATATGTTTCGGGAGTGGGAACCAATTTTACCAGCCTGGCAATTGCTGCGGCTTACAATTGTGGAATTCGCGATTTTGATGTGGAGCTGGGTTACGAAGCCGCGCTTAAAAACGAAATCGAGTGGAGAGATCGTATCGAAGGTGCCGGAAAGATGGATGTCCGCCAGTTTGTGGAGCGCGGCTATAGCCCGTACGACGAACGTTATGCCTGGATAACCGTTGACGAAGGATCGGGATTTTCGGCCTCACATACTTTGGAGTATTCGTTCAGCAGTTTTGCGGTGGCGCAATATGCTAAACACCTTGGCAAAACCGACGATTATAAATTGTTATCCCGCCTGTCTGATGGATGGAAGTTGTTATTTGATGAAGAAACAAAACTGATCAGGCCAAGAGATCTTGACGGTAATTTCATTCAGAACTTTGATCCCCTGGCACCATGGATTGGTTTTCAGGAAGGGAACGCTATCCAATACACTTTTTATGTGCCGCACCAGCCCGAAGAATTGGTGAAGAAACTGGGACGTGAAACCTTTAATAATCGACTGGACAGCATTTTTATTGCATCGCAGAAGAATATTTTCGGAGGCGGAAAAGAAGTGGATGCTTTTGCCGGACTGAAAGCTTTGTACAATCACGGAAATCAACCGAATTTACATATCTCATGGATGTTTAACTTTTCGGGTAGACCCGACCTGACCCAAAAATGGGTGCGTGCCATTTGCGACGAATTCTACGGAACAGAAGGGATTCACGGCTATGGTTACGGACAGGATGAAGACCAGGGGCAGCTTGGTGCCTGGTACGTAATGGCCGGAATTGGCTTGTTCGACGTAAAAGGTCTGACTGCTATCGATCCTGAAATGCAGATCGGAAGCCCCTTGTTTGATAAAATTACCATTCAGCTTAACCCTGATTATTACAAAGGAAAACAATTTGTTATTGAAACTGAAAATAACTCGAAAGACAATGTTTATGTGCAAAAGATTGAGTTGAACGGAGAAGTTCAAAATTCACCTTTTGTTAAGTTTCAGGATATTGTAGATGGCGGCAAACTTAAATTGAATATGTCGGGAACGCCAAAAATCAATCAGTAATAAGTTAAACTCAATTCTCTGTTTGCGACCTGAGTCGCATTAAATGTAAATTAGATAATGGAAAAACGGAAAACAACACAGTTTTTAATGCCTGTTGAAAAAGACGGCGCGGTGGTGAATGGCTACGATATATATCCATCGTTAAAATTGGGGAACGATGTAATTTCAACCGATTTGTCGGCACTTGCCGAAAAGCTTAAAGGAGAAAGCACAATTATTATCGACGGTTATGTTGGGGTGTACTTCGAAAACTTCAGATTGTTATTGGACAATGCGCTCACCGCAGTGGGAAAAACAACCAACTGGGTAAATGTGGAAACAGCCTTAAAACCGGAAAATGAAATCGATGAGCTGATTTCTCCGTTTTTGGGCGACGAAGATTCGATATTCGGAACAAGAGCCACCATTAAACTGAAAGATTATTTTGATTCAGAAAAACTGAAAAATATAACAGCTGAAGCAAACGCAGATATTAATGTGATTTATGGTGCCGGAGCTTCTCTTGCAGGTTGGGAAGGAAAGCTTTTGTATATCGATTTGCCCAAAAACGAACTGCAGTTTCGTGCGCGTGCCGGTAGCATAAAGAACCTGGGAGCCAGCCAGTGTTTCGACATGAAAAAGATGTACAAACGGTACTATTTTGTCGACTGGATCGTGCTGAATAAACACAAAAAGGAAATCTTAAATACCATTGACGTGATCATTGACGGCCAGCATGAGGATGTTTATTCATGGATGGATGGTGAAAATTTGCGTGCAGGTTTGAAAACAATGGGTGAGAACTTTTTCCGTGTACGGCCGTGGTTTGAGCCCGGAGTGTGGGGAGGAACCTGGGTTAAAGACAATATCGAAGGTTTAAATTCGGATGTGCCCAATTATGCGTGGTCGTTTGAATTGATTACGCCGGAGAATGGGATTGTGTTTGAAAGCTCGCGAAAACTGCTGGAAGTTTCGTTTGATTTGCTGATGTTTGGAGAAGGCGAAGCAGTTATGGGAGAAGCCGATCATACAAAATATGGCGATGAGTTTCCCTTACGTTTCGATTTTCTGGACACTTTCGATGGCGGCAATCTATCGGTACAGTGTCATCCGCGTCCCGAGTATTGTAAAGAGCATTTTGGCGAAGACATTACGCAGGAAGAAACTTACTATATTCTCGACCGGAAAAATGATGCTTCGGTGTATATCGGATTTCAGGAAGACATAGAACCGAAGAAATTTGAAACCGCTTTGTGGGATAGTTTCAACACAAACACGGCGATTGATATAACTAAATATGTGCAGGTTTTTCCGGCAAAGAAGCATGATCTTTTCCTGATTCCGCCGGGAACAATCCACGGATCGGGTATCAATAACCTGGTGTTGGAAATCAGCACAACGCCCTACATTTTCACCTTTAAAATGTACGATTGGGTTCGTCCTGATTTAGATGGAAATCCACGTCCGCTGAATATCGAACATGGAATGAAAAACCTGTATTTCGACAGAAAAGGGGAGAAGGTGAAAAAGGAACTCATCTCGGAGCCGGTACTGATTCACGAAGCGGAGGACTGGAAGCAGTACGAACTTCCAACGCACGAAAAACACAGCTATGGAGTTCATCGTTATCATTTTACCAATGAGGTTGAAATTGAAACAGGAGGAAAATTTAATGTACTGAGCCTGGTTGAAGGAACATCTGTAACTGTTAAATCAGCAAACGGAATGGAAGATACGTTTAAATTTGCTGAGACTTTTGTAGTTCCCGCAGCGGCAAAAAGTTATACGGTTCGGAATCATTCGGAGCAGGAAGCAATGATCGTTGTGGCATTTATGAAATAATGGAAAGCATATGAGTTACGCGGTTGGAGTAGACATAGGAGGAAGTCACATTAGCTCAGTTGTGGTTGATGTGAATTCCGGCGAAATGCTAAAAGATAGCCTGGCTGAAGTTGATGTCGATAATCAGGCTTCAGCAAACGAGATTCTGGATAAATGGGCAGCTGCGATTAGTGAGTCCATATTGTCAATCGACAGAACGCAACTGATTGGAATTGGCCTTGCCGTGCCCGGTCCGTTTGATTATAAAAATGGTGTTGCTTTGCTTAAGAACGTTGCAAAATATGACAGTCTATACGGAATTAATGTGGGCAACGAACTGAAAAAGCGTTTGGATTTGCCTGCTGAATTTCCTTTTCGCTATTCCAATGATGCGCTATCATTTGCTATTGGCGAATGCTGGGGTAGCAAAGCTGCAAACTATAAAAATGTAGTGGCTATTACTCTGGGGACCGGATTTGGCTCCGCCTTTTTAAGCAACGGTGTTCCCGTAATTGAAGGCGATCGGGTGCCGGAGTCGGGATATGTTTACCACATTCCCTACAGAGAAGGAATTGCTGATGATTATTTTTCAACACGTTGGTTTCTTGGTGAATATAAAAAACGAACCGGAACTGTCTGCAGTGGCGTAAAAGAGATTGCCGACCGTGTTGGCAACGATGAGGCTGCAAAAACTCTGTTTGATGATTTCGGAAGTAATTTGGCAAATTTTCTTGTTCCTGTTCTCGCTAATTTTGATGCTGATTGTTTGGTGATTGGCGGAAATATCTCGCGGGCTTACCTATTGTTTAGCGCTGCTTTCCTACGAGTTTTGAATGAGCAGGAAATAAATATTGAAATAATGATTTCGGAATTAATGGAGTCGGCAGCAATGGTAGGAAGTGCCCGGCTTTTGGATGAAGAATTTTGGACTAAAATGGAGCCACTGGTGGCTAAAATTTAACGATCAATAACTTATGAGCAAAAAATCGAATTTAGCCGTACTGCCGGTTTTGTTTAGCTTCTTTATTATGGGCTTTGCCGATGTGGTAGGCATTTCTTCCAGCTATGTAAAGCAGGATTTTGGCTTGAGTGATTCAATGGCCAACCTCTTACCTATGATGGTTTTTCTGTGGTTCGCCGTTTTTTCGGTACCAACAGGTGTGTTAATGAATAAACTTGGGCGGAAAAATACCGTATTGCTGAGTATTGTTGTTACACTGCTGGCATTGCTGGTGCCATTGGCCACTTACAGTTATACCATGGTTCTGATTGCCTTTGCTTTGCTGGGAATCGGAAACACGATTTTGCAGGTGGCATTAAATCCGCTGTTAACCAATGTGGTTAGCGGCGAGAAATTAACCAGTAGCCTTACACTTGGCCAGTTTGTAAAAGCCATTGCTTCGTTTATAGGGCCAATCGTTGCGGGAGTGGCATCAGGTACATTCGGAAACTGGAAACTTATATTTCCGTTTTTCGCTTCAGTTACCTTATTGTCAGGATTGTGGCTTTTATTGGCTCCGATTCAAAAAGAACAATCAAACAGCGAAACGGCCGGTTTTGCCGCAAGTTTTAAATTGTTAAAAGATCCGGTTATGCTGAGTTTCTTTTTTGCAATTGTGGTTTTAGTGGGAATCGATGTTGGGTTGAACGTTACTTTACCGAAGTTTCTGATGGAACGTACCGTGATGCCGTTGGAGAAAGCCGGATTGGGCACGAGCTTATATTTTGCGGCCCGTACCATCGGTACTTTTATCGGCGCCATTTTACTGATGAAATATTCGGGGCGGAAATTTTACATCGGCAGTGCGGTTTTAGGAATTTTTGCGCTGGTGGTTATGGTTGCTGTTCCCGGTCCGGTTTCGCTGATGTATATAATGATATTTTGTTCAGGGCTGGCAGTTGCCAATGTGTTTTCCATTGTTTTTTCGGCAGCGTTGCGCCGAAAGCCGGAGTATGCAAACGAAGTTTCGGGTTTGCTGATAATGGGAGTAGCCGGAGGCGCAATAGTTCCCCCGGTTATGGGTGTGGTATCCGATACTGCAGGACAAACAGGGGCAATGCTTGTTGTGCTTTTGTTATTTGTGTATCTTTTGATAAACGCGTTAAAAATGAAATAGCGGGTAACGCCGGAGCTGTTATTTGGAGTTAACAAACAGGTCGATAAAAAGCAGGGCAAGGAAACCGTATTCGGTTAAATTCTTTTTGATGAATTTGCTTGCTTTGCTTAAATGGTCTTCAACTGTTTTTATTGAAATACCAAGTTCGGTAGCAATTGTTTTATTCGCTAAACCTTGTTCTTTGCTAAGTTGATATATTTTTTTTCGTTGCGGAGGTAGTTGTTCTATCAGGTCGTTAAGCTTGTCGGATAACTGGTTGTAGTTAAACTGCGACTCAGTATCGATGCTATTTGTTATCGATTTGTTTTTCAGGTGTTCCAAATAGTCTTTTTCCGAAAGTTTTTTGCGAAAAACAGAAACGATGGTGTTTTTAGCCACCGTAAATAAGTAGGCGTCGAGATTTGAGTCCTTCTTTAGTTTGTTTCTGTTCATCCAAACATTAACAAATACTTCCTGTACGATATCGAGAACTTCAGATTCCGATTTTAGGTATGCCATTGCAAAGCGATACAGCCTCGGGCTATATTCAGCATACAAATCATTAATGGCAGTTTTATCGCCGTCAATAAATCGATTAATTAGTTTCTCGTTATTCATCTGTCGCTGTTAGCTAGAACTCACAAATCTATAAAATGTTTTCAGATTCTGGCTGAATGAAACAGGGGAGTATGATTCATGAAGATAGAAAAATGAAAAAAAATATAGAATCGAAGCAGGGGTTTTTTATACTTTACACGTTTAACAAGCGACTACAAGATTATATGAAAGAATATTACCAAAAATATATCGATAACAATTGCACGCAGGATGAGTTTCAGCAGTTTGTTGAATTGTTTGTAAAACCGGACAAGCAGTTGGTTTTGGATGCCAATATGAAGGAGCATTGGAAACATACAAAAGCTGAGGAAACAGAAACTCCCGATTTATCGGATACGCTACACAAAATTCATTACGAAATAAATAGCCAGGAACCGCGAACAGGCAAAACCCGAAAATTAGTAACTTATCTAACCCGGGTGGCAGCAGTTCTTTTTATTCCACTGGCCATTGCTCTGTTTTTTACACTTGAGAAATCGAACAGTAGCGCCGAGCTGCAGACTGTTTCAACTCCGCTGGCCTCAAAAACCCATTTTGTTTTACCCGATGGTTCTAAAGTTTGGCTGAACTCAGGTTCTTCCATAGAATATCCGAAAGAATTCAGCAGAAAAAAACGTTTAGTGAAACTGAGTGGAGAAGCCTATTTTGATGTTCAGAAAAGCAAAACACCATTTGAAGTTGTTACCGAGAATGTACAGGTTAATGTACTGGGTACGGCTTTTAATGTAATGAGTTATGCAAATACCAATCCCGAAGTAACATTAGAAAGGGGAAAAGTACAATTGGTCTCAAGCTCGGGTGAAGAAAAAATTCTGGCACCCGGACAGCAGGCTGTAATTGATGCTGAAAACTCTTCAATTCAGGTGCAAAAAGTGGATACCGAAATTTATTCGTCGTGGATTGACAATAAGTTGATATTCAGAAATGAATCGTTGAAAGATGTTATTGAACGCCTGGAGCGGTGGTATAATATTTCGATTGAACTGGATGATCAATATATATCAGATAAGAAATTGACGGCAACAATAGAATACGAGTCGATTACAGAAGTGATGGACTTGTTGGAAATAACAATGTCGTTAAAATATGAATACGATAAGAACGAAAGAAAACTGATTGTAAAACCAATAAAATAACAAATCTGCCTATGGAATAAGTAACCAGAACTAAACCTCCAAAAACATAAAAGAAGTGGAGAAGCCACCAACTTCCCCACCTCCGAAAAATAATTATCAGAATTATTAATCTTAATACGTCAAATCTATGAAAAAAAAGAGATTGAAGGAAATCCCTTTGTGGAGTTTCTTCTTAAAACTTTTAAGACTTATGAAAGTAACTTTGTTTTTGTTATGTATTAGTGTTTTTTCAGTAATGGCTAAGGAAAGCTATTCGCAGGTAACGCGCTTATCTGTTGAACTGAAAAATACGGATGTCAAAAGTGTCCTTGAAGAAATTGAAAATCAAAGCGAGTTTTATTTTTTCTACTCCGAGGATGTAGTCGACACAGAGCGTAAAGTGTCAGTTAGTTTTAGAAATACTGACATCGAGAAAATTCTAACAGAAATATTTTACAACACCGGTGTTGAGTATAAAATTGTTGGCAGGCAGGTAGCCCTGTTTAAAGGCGAGTTTGATGAATCGAACTTACCGGCGGTTCAGCAACAGGGAGTAACCGGAACGGTTACCGGAGCTGATGGTTTGCCAATTCCGGGTGTTACAGTGTTTGTAAAAGGTACTACCCAGGGAACGGTTACCGACATTGATGGAAATTTCCAGGTAAGCAATGTTGGACCTGATGCCGTACTGTCTTTCTCATTTGTTGGGATGCTATCGCAGGAAGTGGTAGTGGGTAACCAAAGCAATATCTCGGTAGTGATGGAAGAAGATGCCATTGGTATCGAAGAGGTTGTGGTAATTGGTTACGGTACCATGCAAAAGAAAAACCTGATTGGTTCTGTTGATCAGGTAAACTCAGATTTAATTGAAAATCGTCCGGTTGCAAATGCGGTACAGGCTTTACAGGGAGCTTCGGCTAACCTTGTTATTCAGCAACGCAGCATGAACCCGAACGACAATAACATGAATATTAACATTCGTGGTGTAAGTACCATGAATAACAACAATCCATTGGTGGTAATCGACGGAATGATTACTGAAATGGGAAGTTTAAATAACCTGAATCCGGCGGATATTGAAAATGTATCGGTGTTAAAAGATGCCGGTAGTGCTGCTATTTACGGTTCGCGTTCGTCGAACGGGGTAATTTTGGTTACTACTAAAAAAGGTTCGAAAAGCGATAAACCAATTGTGCGTGTAAGTACAATGACAGGTTTTCAGGATCCGGATGTATTATTCCAGCCTGTAAAAGGATACGAAAATGCCTTGCTAAAAAACCAGGCTTTAATCAATGTAGGTTCTTCGCCTAAATATACGCCTGCCGAAATCAGAGATTTTCAGCAGAACGGAGATGGACAGTGGTTCCTGGATGGCATTCTGCAATCAGCCTTGCAGCAAAATTACAACGCCAGTATTTCAGGCGGTAACGAAACTTCTACTTACATGGTTTCTGCAGGTTATTACAACCAGGAAAGTAACTTCGTTGGCAGTTTCGGAATTGAACGTTACAACTTCAGAACTAATTTGGTAAGCCAATACGGAAAGTTGAAATTGAGTGCTTTAATGGCTTTTAACCGCACGATGCAGAAAGCGCCAAATGCCAGCACCGGATTCCTTATCGTTGACGGTTCGCGTATTCCGCCTTACTACACTTACCAGATGAAAGCCGACAATGGCAAGTACCTGATTAACGATGTGCTTTCGCAATTTAACCCGCTGGGGCAATTGGAAGCCGGTGGTTTTCAGAAAAAAGACGATGATAATTTCCTTGGAAGTTTGAACGCGGAACTGGATGTGGCAAAAGGTTTAAAGGCAAAAGCTATGGTGGGACTCGATTTAGGAGCAAACCACCGTTTTATCAGAGGATTGGAAGTACCGTTCTACTCAAGCCCAACTGCTGAAAAGCCTAACTCGTATGCCAACGATACCAGACCTACCGAAGATTACAACGAGAAAAGGTACATTCTGAATACACAGTTTTTATTGGATTACAATCAAACTTTTAACGAAGACCATAATGTTTCAGGTTTGATCGGTGTTTCGAACGAATCGTATACTCGTCAGGCGAACGAAATAAGAATGAAATATACTGATCCTGATCTCGGTTTGCCGCAGTCGGATACCGAAATTGATCCGGGAAGCTACAATACGCCGGCACAAACACAGGAGAGAAGTATTTACTCCATTTTTGGCCGTGCAGGATATAACTACAAAGACAAATATTACGGTGAATTTAGTTTCCGCTACGATGGTTCTTCAAAATTTGCCGAAGATTACCGCTGGGGATTTTTCCCCTCGTTTACCGGTGGTTGGCGTTTGTCTGAAGAAAGTTTCATGGACAACTACAAAAGCAATATCGGCGACCTGAAATTACGTGGTTCGTATGGTGTGTTGGGTAATCAAAATGTTGATGATTACTCGTACTTCACAACCTATACCGTTTATAACAACAGTTATGGTTTTAATAATGACGCGGTTTCAGGAACCGGTTTCGACTTTGGAAACAGTATGTTACAATGGGAGCAATCGGCCAACTTTAACATTGGTGCCGACGCTACATTCTTCGATTATAAACTGTCGGTTTCATTGGATTACTTCAATAAACTTACTTCTCAAATCCTGTTAACTCCGGTTGTGCCGTCGGTATTTGGTGGTGCAGTTGCAAAAGAAAATGCAGGAGAAATGAGAAACCAGGGTTGGGAAGCTACGATAAACTATCATGCAAAAACAGGTGCGGTTGACCACAATGTGCGTCTGAACATGGCCGATTCGAAAAACGAAGTTGTTGACTTTGGAGGCAACGAACAAATTGATTCGAACGACCAGTTGCGTAAACTTATTCGCGAAGGCGAAGCTTTGGGATCGTATTTTGGCTATAAAACTGATGGCTATTTTGGTAGTTACCAGGAGATTGAAAACAGTGCATTGCCAATTGGAGCAACTGTTGAGCCGGGCGATGTAAAATATGTAGACTCGAATAACGACGGTGTTATCGACGACAAAGACCGCCAGGTTTTAGGAAATGCATTCCCGCGTTATACTTTCGGATTGAACTACGATGTTACCTGGAAAGGATTTGACTTTGGCGTATTAATTCAGGGTGTGGGTAAACGCGATATGTTTTTGCGTGGTGAGCTTGTAGAGCCTTTCCATGCCAACTACTCGTACGTAATGTACCAGCATCAGTTGGATTTCTGGACTCCGGTAAATCCTGATGCAGAATGGCCACGCTTATCGGCTCCCGGATCATCATCTAACCAGAACAACTGGGGTAGAGCTTCAGATATTTACATTTTCAATGCAGCATATGTACGCTTGAAAAACATTCAGTTGGGTTATACTTTGCCAAAAGAATTGACCGCAAAAGTAGGTGTTCAAAAACTACGATTGAGTGTAAATGCACAGAATCTGTTCACACTTTCAAATGTTTCTTTTATCGATCCTGAATCGACAGAGTTTGGAAGTAATATGGGAGGAACCGGAGGAACCGGAGCAAACAGCGGCCGGAATTATCCTACGCTTAAGTACTACGGTTTTGGTTTAGAATTAGAATTTTAAAATTAAATGACATGAAGATGAAATTTCTAAAATATAGTGCTGGCGTTGCAAGTTTAATTTTAATGCTACTTACTTCTTGTAACGATTTGGATTTGGCACCAACAAATAAGTTTACAGAAGCCAATTACTGGTCGTCGCCCGAAAAAGCCAACATGGTTTTAAATATGGCGTACAGTCAGATGTATAATTCAGGCTATTTCTTCTCAACCGAAGCGCTAAGCGATAATATTTATGAAGGTCGTGGATCAAGCTCAGAGAAAATAATTTCTTCGGGACAGGCCGATGCTTCAAACAACCGTTTTGCCAACGAATGGAGAGATTGTTACGGCGGAATTAAAACCTGTCATACTTTTCTTGAAAATGTTGATCGCGTAGAAGGAATGGACGAAGACCTGAAAGCAAGAATGAATGCCGAGGCGCGTTTTATCCGTGCTTACCTGTATTTCCGCTTAACTACCTGGTACGGCGACGTTCCGTTATTCGAAACCGATATAACATTGGATGAATCGAAACAGATTGCGCGTACCTCGCACGAGGAAGTGCTGGCTTTTGTACGCAACGAGCTGGATGCAGTTGCTGCTGTATTGCCAACAAACGAAGAATACAGTGAAGAAGATAACGGCAGAATTACCGCCGGAGCTGCAGTGGCTTTGAAAGCCAGAACTTACTTATACAGTAACGACTGGCAAAATGTGGTGAATACCTGCGAACAGTTGATTAATTCCGATCAGTATGGTTCATACAGTTTGTTCCCATCGTACGAAGGCATTTTCCTTCCTGAAAATGAATATAACGATGAAGTCATTCTTGATTTAGGTTATGTACCATCATTGCGTACCTGGGGAGAATATTTTGATTATGCACCGCTTTCAGTGGGAGCACGTGTAAATCAAATGGCACCTACACAGGAATTGGTTGACGATTACCTGATGATGAACGGAAGAACCATTGATGATGCAAACTCGGGATACGACGAGAACGATCCGTATGTGCGTCGCGACCCACGTTTAACAGCAACTGTGGTGTATCACGAATTTCCATGGCGTTTGCCTGACGGAACAATCCAGACCATTTACATTAAGCCGGGTACTGCGCCTGACGAAAGTGCCGAAGTGGATGAATACAAAGGTCAGGGTACCAACTCTACATCAACAGGGTATTACATGCGTAAGTACTACGATCCGCAATCACTGGCATCGTTTACTTCAGGCCTGAACCTGATTCTGATTCGTTATGCCGACGTTCTTTTAATGTATGCCGAAGCTAAAAACGAACTGAACCAGATGGATGAGAATGTTTGGAACAGTACTATTAAAGTTATACGCGAGCGTGCCGGTTTTTCGGATGCAAGCGCATTAAATTTTGATGCTTCGTTGAGCCAGGCTGATCTGCGTGAGACTATCCGCCGCGAACGTCGTATTGAATTGGCTTTGGAAGGTTTACGAATCTTTGATATCCGTCGTTGGGAAACTGCAGAGACAGTCTTAAATGTTACTCCACATGGAGCACAGTATGGCGACCCAAGTATGGATAATGGATACATCAGACTCGACAAAAGAACTTTTAATCCCGAGAGAGATTATTTATGGGCGGTTCCGCAGTCGCAAAAAGATTTAAATCCAAATCTTGGTCAAAACCCAGGCTACTAAGCTAAGTGAATCAATAAATGAATAATAAAAATAAACATATATCGATTATGAAAACACTAATTATAAAACTTACCATATTAACTTCATTACTTATTGCCTTTGCAGGATGCGAAGACGAAGTATTAAGAGACACACGTGTTACTGCAGTACAAACTTTGTACGAACCTGCAGCGGATGCATCAATTGTATTACAAACTTCTGCTTCGGCAGCTGTATATTTCGAATGGGAGCCTGCAAAAGCTGAAGACAGTGGAATGGTACTTTACGAAGTGGCCTTTGATGTTGAAGGCGGTGACTTCTCAGCACCGATTTACAGAATGGCTTCGGATAATAACGGAGGTTACAACCACGCAACAATTTCGCACAAACAATTGAATAAAATTGGTGCCTTAGCTGGAATTGGTTCGGCTGAAAAAGGTAAGTTGATCTGGACTGTTTTCTCTTCAAAAGGAATTAACGATTTGAAAGGAGAGGAAGTACGTACAATGGAAATTACCCGTTTGGCTGGTTTCGCCGATGTTCCTGTTGATGTATACATTACCGGTGCCGGTTCTGAAGGTGGTAGCGATTTAGCCAATGCAGGCATGATGAAAGGTGTTGCTCCGGGTGAGTTTGAAATATACACTGAACTTACTGCCGGCGAAGAGTACTTCTTTACCGATGGAAACGCAGGCGATACTCGTCAGTTCTACATCGAAAACGGTGTGATTAAAGAAGGTGCTTCAACAAGTACAGTTGAAAATACAGCAGTTTACCGTATCAATATCGATTTTAATGTTGGTTCTGTAGTAATGACTGAGATTGTCGACTTCCAGTTGCACTTTGCTCCAACTGATGAATTCTTATTCTCATTGGAATACCAGGGTGGCGGTATCTTTAAAGCAAGCAACCAGCCACTTGAATTCAAGCAGGAAGGTTGGGGACGTGATGAGCGTTACAAATTCAGAATGACCATTAAAGATGCCGATGGTAACGATGCTTACGAATGGTGGGGTACATTGAATAAAACCGATGGCCGTCCAAGCGGAAACGAAGAATATTACTACATGGCACCTGTTGCTGAATCGAGATGGGACGACAAGTGGAAATTCGATGGAATTATGGATATGGCCTACATCGATGTAATTGCCTATTTCTGGGCAGAAGGACCATATACACACAATGTTATCAAAGTTGGTGATCAATAGATAGAGTTAAGGTAGAACTGGGGCAGGGGAAACCCTGTCTCAGTTTATTTTTTTAGAAATTGAGGTATGAGTAAAAGATTGTTAGTATTAGCGATAATTGGCCTGTTTGTTTTCCAGGCATGTGAGAAGGATGAAGTTGATCCGGGAAATGGCGGTGGTGAAGAAACTGCAATAAGCTGGGCAGCGGCTGCCGACAGCAGCAGCTCGTCGTTTATTTATTCATACTGGAATCCGGCAGCAGCATATTTTCATTACAATAACCTGAATAACACTGATTTTCACTACTGGCCGCAGGCTCATGCGCTGGATGTTGCTATTGATGCCTACGAAAGGACAGGAGACAATTTTTACCTGACTACCATTAACGATTGGTACGAAGGTGTGAAAGCCAAAAACGGCAACACGTTTTTAAACGTTTTCTACGACGATATGGAATGGAATGCGTTGGCTATGTTACGTGCTTATAATGCAACCAACCAGGAGCGTTACAAAACCGCAGCTATTTCTGTTTGGGAAGACATACAAACCGGATGGAACAACAATGCCGGTGGTGGTATTTCGTGGAAAAAAGATCAGCCATACAGCAAAAACGCCTGTTCAAACGGACCGGCCTCTATTTTGGCTGCACGACTTTATCAGCAGTTTGGCAATGAGGAGGATAAAGAATGGGCGCTAAAAATTTACGACTGGGAAAAGGAATATCTTTTTAATCCTGCCAACGGAGCAGTTTATGATAATATTGACAGCAGAACCGGAGATATTCAAAAAGCCTGGATTTTTACCTATAACCAGGGAACATTTTTGGGTTCGGCCCTCGAATTATATAACATTACGGGCGAGAAAAGTTATTTAAACGATGCGCAAAAAGCCGCCGATTATACACTGAATACTTTGGTAAATGGCAGCGACCGATTGTTAAAAGATGAAGGTGCCGGCGATGGTGGTTTGTTCAAAGGAATTTTTGTACGCTATTTCACACAACTCATTCTTCATCCCGATTTATCAGATGGTACCCGGAACCGCTACCTGCAATTTCTGAAATACAATGCAGAAAAACTGTGGCAGGAAGGAACCGATAAAAATAAATTGCTTTACGGAACATATTGGAAAAACAAACCGGGAAGCACCAGCGATTTAACAACGCAAACCAGTGGAGCCATGTTAATTGAGGCCGCCGCTTTATTGGAAGCCGAAGGACTGATTAATCCTTAATCGGATTTTATTTGATTAAAAGAATAACAAAGCAAATGATACGATCGGTATTTATTGGAGTAGCGTTTCTGGTATTGGTTTTTAGTTCGGTGCATGCGAAAGGACAATCTTATGTGCTGAAATTCAATACTTCTGAGCCCGAAAGTTATATCGATTGCGGAACTTTTGATGAATATGTTTCCGGTGATTTTACCATTGAAACCCGGATGTATATCGACAGTTGGGCCGGAAACTACATACTTGCCGATGAATCGTGGAACGCTGCTTCCGGTTCGGTTGGATTTGCATTTCGGTTTAATTCAAACGGAAACGTAGAAGTTAATGTGGGAACCGGAGAATGGGAAGCCGTTACAAGTACCGGAAACCAACTCGAAACAGGCAAATGGCAACATGTTGCCGTTTCTGTGAGTACCAACAATGAAGTGAAAATTTTTATAGATGGTATATTGGTTGGCAATGGAACTTTGAGTAAACCAATGATTGCATCGGGAACCCACGTTTTTATGGGCGAAGGTTCTGCGTGGAAAAACCGCCGTTTGGATGGAAAATTATCTGATTTCAGAATTTGGAATACAGCTCGAACTGCAGAAGAAATTAACTTAAATAAAAACATTCAACTCAATGGTAACGAAGATGGCCTGGTAGCCAACTGGCTGTTGAACGAAGGACAAGGCGATTCTATAATTGATCTAACCTCGCAGCATAATCTGAAAAGAGGAGCAGGGACAGAATGGGTGCAAAAAGACAATATTCTCGTTAACGGAAGTCTGAAAATTCTGGACAGTGGAAAGGACTCTGTTTTGGTGCGAGTTGCCGGCGTGGTTATTACCGATTGGAATGTGACTGCAGCCCAAATCCCAGGCGAGTTTTCATTCCGAAAAATAGATGACCAATCTGCATATCTGGTTTGTTCTGCAGAAACTTCAAACTATCAAAACGATACAATTTCGATAAAAGCTACCACTGCTAATGCTGCTGATATTGAAGCGCAGGTGGCTGTTGATTTATACGACAATAAATACCAGTACTTCGGTGAAAAATTACTGGATCAAATTCACCACGAGTTTTACAACAAAAGCAATGGTTTGTATGCAGAAGCGATTGATGAATCATCAAATTTTAAACAAGCAAGCAGTTTTGTTTGGCCGGCTTCGCATATGTTACGGGCATTAACAAATGCCTGGAAATTAAATCCTGAAAAATACGAAAGGCTTCTGTTTAACTATCTGTCGGCTATCGATACGTACAAAGTTACAACAGCGGGAAGAACCGGTTATGCGGTACTTCCGGGAAATACAGGAAACCGTTTTTACGATGACAACGGACAGCTGATGATGCCGTTCAGTATGATTTATGATTTGGCGCAAGATGCTACCGCTCTTGAAAATCTGAAAGTGGCCTACGAGTTTAACAACGAAATTCGCGACAGCCGCTACGCCATTCCGCAACACGAAGATCAACTGGGCTTTGGAATGTTATTTTCCATGTCGGTTAATTACACCAGTTACGCCGCTGCCAAATTGTATCAGTACACAGACGAAACCCGATACCTGAACGAAGCATTGACTTATTACGAGTTGGAGAACAACTTTTCGGTAAAAATTAAAGATTCGAATACAAAACTGTTTAACCAGGCCAGTTATTACCAAAACGGCAGCTGGTCGCTGAATGGTGTTGTAAATGGAAACACGGTTCGTGGTGGAGGTTACCGCGCCTACCAAACCACGGTTGTTCTTCAAAATGCAATTCTTTTGTATCAGTTAACAACCGAGCAAAAATACCTTGATGATGCCCACGAAATGATGAACAGTTGTATCGATCATTGGTATAAACCGGGACAAGGCTTAAGCGAGATTTCGTTTTGGGGTGGCGACGATATGATTGATGCTTTGCTCGATATGTACCGCGAAACGGCGGAGGATCGATTTTATACCATTGCGGCCGATATTATGGATTTTCTAAGTGCCTACAACAGAGATAAGCGTGGTTACTACGCAAGTAGCTATAACGATGTGGATGGAAAATGGAATCTGAACAGAATAAACGAAAATCCTTCAGAAATTGGTATGATGGGGCAGGCTGCTGCCGCTTCTTCGTTTTTAAATGTTGCTTACAGCACTTTAAATCCGGTTACTGATATAGACGAAATTGAAATTTCCGAAAAAAGACAAATGCTAAATATATTTCCCAACCCGGTTTTGGCGGGCGAGGAAATCAGTATTCATTTGCAGGAAAAAACAGAGACCGAATGTGATCTGTATTTGTATAACCAGGCGGGGCAGCTGATGCAAGCATTCAAATCAAAAGATTTAACAGATAGTGGGATGATCTCTGTCTTTCCGGAAATCAGGACTCCAGGAATTTATTTTATTCGAGTCATCACGGGAAGCAAGTCATATCAGGCAAAAGTAATTATGTACTGAAAATGGATTAATTTGATGATGACGACTCAATTACCTAAATCAACTATAAATGAAGCGATTAGATTTTAAGCTAAAATTATTTAAGATTACGAAAGTATTTTTTGCCATTTTACTGGTTTGTCTGTTTTCCGGTTCTGCGATTGCCAGGGGAGGCATCGAAGAGCTGACATCTCCTGATAACAATATCAAGGTTCGAATTGAATTGGCCGACAGAATTTATTACTCGGTTAGTGCCAATAACTTTTTGTTGATGGAAAAGAGTTACCTGGAGCTCCAGTTAAAAGATCAGATTTTGGGTGAAAACCCGAAACTTACCACAAAAAAACGTAGTACTATTCAAGAGCAAATCAACCGTGAAATTCCATTAAAGAACGCTGTTGTTGATAATCATTGCAATGTTCTTTTATTAAAATTCAAAGGTGATTATTCTGTTGAATTCAGAGCTTACAATGATGGAGTTGCTTACCGTTTTATTACAAATAAGGGCGACAAAGAAATTGAAGTATTGGATGAAGCGGTTCATCTTCAGTTTCCTTCCACTTTCGATGCCGTGCTTTCACCAACCCGTTCATTCAAAACTTCGTACGAAATATCGTATGTTGAATCGAATACAGCCGACGCCGAAGGTTTGGAGAAAAGCACACTACCTATTCTGATTGACAGTAAACAGCGTTTCAAAATTTTATTTTCAGAAGCCGACCTGTTTGACTATCCATGTTTATTTATGAAAGGCGTTGAAGGGAATGCCATGAACAGTACATTCCCTAAATGTCCGCTTGAATTTGGTGAAGATGGTGACCGTAGTTTAAAAATCGTAAAAGAGGCTGATTATATTGCAAAAACAACAGGATCGCGCAGTTTCCCGTGGCGCGTTTTCATGATCAGCAGCGAAGACAAACAAATCTTCGAAAATGAAATGGTTTTCAAATTATCGCGGCCCAATGAATTGGGAAATGTTGATTGGATAAAACCAGGGCAGGTAAGCTGGGAATGGTGGCACGACGCACGTTTGTATGGGGTGGATTTTAAATCAGGATATAACCTTGAGTCGTACAAATACTACATTGATTTTGCATCTGATTTTGGCATTCCTTACATCATAATGGATGAAGGCTGGGCAAAATCTACCCGCGATCCCTATACTCCAAACCCCACGATCGATTTATTCAAGCTAATTGAATATGGAAAGACTAAAAATGTAAAAATTGTTTTGTGGTTAACATGGCTGACCGTTGAAAACAATATGGATTTATTTAAAACCTTTAGCGAATGGGGAATTGCCGGAGTTAAGATCGATTTTATGGACAGGAGCGATCAATGGATGGTAAACTATTACGAAAGAGTTGCACGCGAGGCAGCCAAATACCTTCTTTTTGTTGATTATCACGGATCTTTTAAACCGGCGGGGATGGAACGTGCCTTGCCAAATATTCTTTCGTATGAAGGTATCGTAGGCATGGAGCAAAATATTGGTGGCGGACGGGCAACCACTAAGAATAACGCGTATCTCCCATTTATAAGAAATGCTGTTGGGCCTGCCGATTTTACTCCCGGAGCAATGAATTCTGTTCATCCCGAAGATTATAAATCTACCCGAACAAACCCGGTTAGTATCGGTACACGTGCTTATCAACTGGCTTTGTACGTAACACTTGAAAGTGGAATTCAAATGCTGGCAGATAATCCATTTTATTATTATCGTGAGCGGGAATGTACCGAATTTATTACCAGTGTTCCGGTTGTTTGGGACGAAACCCGTGTTCTACAGGCGAAAGCCGGAGAGTACTTTGTGGTTGCCAGGCGTACTAAAAACAAATGGTTCATTGGTGCAATTACCGACACCAAACAACGTAGCTTCAAATTAAATCTTGATTTTCTTAACGAAGGACCTGCCTATAAAATGACCGCTTTTCAAGACGGTGTAAACGCCAATGTGCAGGCTATGGATTATAAAAAAGTAACTAAGAATGTGAGCAGCGGAGAAACGATTGAAATAGACCTTGCCAGAGACGGAGGTTGGGCTGCTGTAATTGAACAAGTAAAATAAATTAGAAATACATAATTTAATATTTGAACCAACTAAAAATGATACGAACAATTCTACTAATTACATTTATTTTTGCAATGGTTGGCTGCCATACGGCAAGTAACCATTCCAGTCCAAATAGCCCTGAAAAGCTTACCCAATATGTGAATACGTTTCTGGGTACTGCCCCTTTGCAGGACAGCATCGACTGTGGCTACAATCCGCCAAAAGACTGGCGTGTGTGGGCCGGATTAACTTATCCGGGTACTTCGTTGCCAAACGCAATGGTGCAACTTAGCCCGATTACCGAATGGCACAGCGGAGCCGGTTACGAATACGAAGACGATGTTATTTTGGCTTTTACACACACCAACAAAGGCCACTGGAATTTGTGTCACATACCGGTTCTTCCGGTTACTGACGGTTATACCGCAAATGATTTTGGATCAAAATTCAGCCACGAAAACGAAGCTGCCGAACCGGGTTATTACCAGGTGAAACTCGATCGATACGGAATTAATGCAGAGCTGACAAGCACTTTGCACTGTGGCTACCATAAATACGAATATCCAAAAGGTAAACCACAAAACATGATACTGAACCTGTCGAAATCGAACGAACGGGTGCGCGACTGGCATATTGAACAGGTAGGTACAAATGCTTTTAAAGGATTTCAGCAAACAGGCGAAAAAATATATTTCTATGCCGAAACCAACCGGACAATAGTAAACCTGAAAACAAGCGGCGATGCACGACGTGAGATCGCCCTTGTTTCTTTTAATGAATCAGATGAGCCGCTCGAGCTCAAACTGGCGCTTTCGTTTGTAAGCACAGAAAATGCGAAGCAGAATCTGGAAGCGGAGTTAGCAGGTAAGAGTTTTGAAGAAGTGAAGACTGAAGCTTCGCAAACCTGGGAAAATTTACTTGCAAAAATTAAGGTTGAAGGCGGTACAGAAAAAGAAAAGTCGTTGTTTTATTCCTCGTTGTACCGTTCGTTTTTGTGGCCGGCATTGCGCAGCGATGTAAACGGTGATTTTACCGATGCAACAGGAAAAGTAGTTAACAAAGGATTTCGTTACTACACCAATCCTTCATTGTGGGATACTTACCGTAATAAGTTGGTTTTGCTCGGAATGCTTTCGCCCGATGTAACCGCCGATGTTATTCAGTCGTTGATTGATAAAGGCGAAAAAACAGGTTTTATGCCTACCTTTTTTCACGGCGATCACGCAGCACCGTTCATTTCCGGTTCTTACCTGCGTGGAATTAAAGACTATGATATTGAAAGTGCCTACCAGCTGTTGCTGAACAATGCAACAAAAGAAGGGGGTACACGTCCGCACATTGCCGAGTACATCGAAAAAGGATACATCTCAACACCCGAAGTTAAAAATCCGCATGTAGAATCTAAAGCCAAAGCCGGCGTTACCAAAACCCTGGAGTTTGCTTACGATGATTATGCCGTGGCACTTCTTGCAAAAGAACTGAACAAAACGGATGACTATGAGATGCTGATGAAGCGCACTTCAAATTACAAAAACCTCTTTGATCCGTCAACCGGCTTAATGCGCGGACGCCTTGAAAATGGTGATTGGGTATCGGACTTTAACGCAGAATACCCGTATTACGAATACATGTACCGCGAGGCCAACGCATGGCAGTCGTCGTTTTTTGCACCACACGATACCAAAGGTTTGATTGGCTTGTACAAAAGTGAGGCGGAATTTGAGGAAAAGCTGGATTCGTTGTTTTCAATTCCATGGAACAGTTCGCACATTGCCCGCAACGTTTCGTCTTTTATCGGCCAGTATTGCCACGGTAACCAGCCCGATCACAGCTTCCCTTATTTGTACACCTTTATCGGAAAGCAGGAAAAATCGCAAATGTACCTCGATAGTATTATGAACCGTTTTTACGGAATGGGCGAGTGGGGCAATGCGCTTTGCGGAATGGACGATGCAGGAGAAATGTCGGCATGGTATGTATTTGCTGCCATGGGAATTTATCCTTACTCACCGGCCGATGCAGAATACATCGTTTCGGTTCCGATTTTTGATTCCGTGAAGCTGGATTTGGGTGAGGAATCACAAATTACCATTACAAAAAAGAATGAGGGGAGAAAAATTAATGATATTACCATTGACGGAAACCCGCTTGACGGGTATTTTGTGTCGTACGATCAACTAAAAACCGGCAATGAATTAATTATTTTAGCCGAATAAAATAAACATCGAAAAAGTTATAAAACCAATAAGAATGAATTCAAGAAGAGATTTTTTAAAAGCAGGAGCATTAACAGTTGCCGGAATCGGAATTGCCGGAAGTTCGTCGGTTTGGGCAGCAACAGGTAGAAAAAACTATGTAAGCAATCGTCCGGCAGCCGGCGAACGTAATTTTGTGTCGAAAGCTGTAGAAGAAACGATTGCAGCAGCAAAAGCAAAAATTAAAGATCCGAAACTGGCCTGGATGTTCGAAAACTGTTTCCCGAACACTTTGGACACAACGGTAGAGCATGGTACGCTGAACGGTAAACCCGATACTTTTGTAATTACAGGCGATATTCATGCCATGTGGTTGCGCGATTCAACAGCTCAGGTTTGGCCATATATGCCACTGGCCAACCAGGATGACGAATTAAAAACCTTGCTTGCCGGTGTAGTTCACCGTCAAACGCAATGTGTTTTGCTCGATAGTTATGCCAACGCTTTCAACAAAACAAAGGAAGAAGAAGTGCACTGGATGAGCGATATGACGGACATGAAACCCGGTTTGCACGAACGCAAATGGGAAATTGATTCGTTGTGCTATGCCGTTCGTTTGGCCTACAATTACTGGAAAACTACCGGCGATAAAAGTGTTTTTGATGCCGACTGGCAAAAAGCAGCAGCTCTGATTGTAAAAACATTTAAGGAACAGCAACGCAAGGATAGCCTGGGACCTTATAAATTTCAGCGCGAAACTCCTCAGCAATTAGATACAGTTGCCAATCATGGTTATGGCCGCCCGCTAAAACCTGTGGGATTGATTAACTCAACCTTCCGTCCATCTGATGATGCCACGACTTACGGCTTTTTAATTCCTTCAAATATTTTTGCAGTTGTATCACTGAATCAACTGGCAGAAATTAGCAATGAAATTACAGGCGATAAGGCATTTGCTAAAGAGTGTTTGGCTTTATCAAAAGAAGTGGATGCGGCAATTAAGGAATATGCCATTGTAGACCATAAAAAATACGGAAAAGTTTATGCTTTTGAGGTAGATGGTTTTGGTAACCACACGTTTATGGACGATGCAAACGTGCCAAGTTTATTGGCTTTACCTTACCTCGGACTGGTTGATAAAGACGATAAAATTTATCAGAACACGCGCAAGCTGGTTTGGAGCGAAGACAATCCATACTTTTTTAAAGGAAAAGCAGCAGAAGGAATTGGCGGCCCGCACGTAGGATACGACATGGTTTGGCCGATGAGTATTATAATGCGTGCCATGACCAGCTCGGATGATAAGGAAATTAGCTGGTGTATTAAAACCTTGCGCGATACGGATGCTGATACCGGTTTTATGCACGAAACTTTCCACAAAGACGATCCTAAAAACTTTACCCGCTCGTGGTTTGCCTGGGCAAATACCTTGTTTGGCGAGCTGGTGTTAAAGCTGGTTAACGAAGGAAAAGAAAACCTGTTAGAGGTTTAATTGGTCTTCCAAAAAAAGATACATCACAAAAAGCAACAATCTATTTTAGGTTGTTGCTTTTTTATTTGGTAAAGCTGTTCTTAATTCAACGATTTTTTGTTTTTGATACCAAACCTCGTTGTTGCTGAAAAATTCTAAATCACAATAGGTAATGAGGCCTGAAAATTAGTCCTAAAATAAAGGATAGTTGTGCAACGACTAACCGTAATTAAACAGAGGAATGAATACAATATACTTTCGGATTAAGTTTTGAAAAAAGGAAACAATCGCTATAATTGATCCATTTTTGAGCGGTTTTTCGAATTTGTTTCTGCAATTTGACGATTCTGTTACAGTAACAAAGCTATCAGTTAAATAAATTTGTAGCAATAAAAATCAGTATATAAACTACATACAAATGAATAAATCAAAACCTAAGTCAGTAGTGACAATGCTAAAATGTCTCCTGTTTTTTGCAGTACTGTTTCCAATCGTTTCGTGTCAAAACAAAACACCACAAACTGATGCCTATTTGTTTACCTATTTTACGGGTAATGGGCCGGGTGGGGAAGCCATTCGCTATGCAGTAAGTACCGATGGTTATAACTATCGTGCATTAAACAACAACCAGCCGGTTTTGGATTCTAAAAAGATCAGTACGTCAGGAGGTGTTCGCGATCCGCACATTTTACGTGGCGCCGATGGTAAAACCTTTTACATGGTAGCCACCGATTTATATGTGCCCGAACAGGGATGGAATAATTACGCGATGATCCTGATGAAATCGACTGATCTGATTAACTGGAAAACAACAGTAATTAATATTCCGGAGTCGTACCCTGAAGAGTTTGGTGATGTAGACCGTGTTTGGGCACCGCAAACCATTTACGATGAAGCCGCAGGAAAATACATGGTTTACTGGTCGATGAAATACAGTGGTGCCCATCCTGATATTATTTATTATGCCTATGCCAATAAGGATTTTAGTGGTTTTGAGGCTGCTCCAAAACAGTTGTTGTACAATCCGACCAATAATGCCTGTATCGACGGGGATATTATTAAAAAAGACGGTAAGTTCTATTTTTTCCACAAGTCGGAGAGTGGTGCACCGGGAATAAAACTGGCTATTTCTGATAAACTCACAGAAGGGTACACATATCCGAATTTTGATCGTGTGGATAAAGAAACCGAACGGGTGGAAGGCTCAGGCGTTTTCAAATTGAATAATTCTGATGAGTATATACTGATGTACGATGTTTATACCAACGGCCGCTACCAGTTTACAAAAAGCTCCGATCTGCAACATTTCGAAGTGATCGATGAGGATATTTCGATGAATTTTCATCCGCGGCACGGTACGGTAATGCCAATTACTTCAGAAGAGTATAATAGTTTAATGGCAACTTATGCTAAAACCAACGATTTGTTTATTGATGTCACTGCCGATCAGTTAAAAAAGAATAATGTGCTTATTAACGGGGAGGAAAAGACAATTCATCTTCCTGTAAAAGTAGGCACAGATTTAAGCACATTTGACCCGCAGTTTACTGCCTGGCGAGGTATTACCGTTGCACCTCAAGGCCCGCAGGACTTTTCGAAAGGTGCAGTTGACTATACGTTTACGATTGTTGGGCAGGAGCCTGTAGTTTACAGCGTTACTGCAACAGAAGACCATAACCCGGCGTTGGTTGGCTTTTACGCCGATCCGGAAGTGTTATATTCCAACAAAACCGGGAAATATTATATCTATCCAACTTCTGACGGATTTCCGGGTTGGTCGGGCTACTATTTCAAAGTGTTTTCTTCTGATGATTTAGTGAACTGGAAAGATGAAGGTAAAATTCTGGATATGAAAGCCGGCGATGTGCCGTGGGCTGACGGCAGCTCGTGGGCACCAACCATTGTGGAAAAGAAAGTGGGTGACGATTATAAATACTACTACTATTTCAGCGGAAACTATGTGGCCGGAGGAGGCAAACAGATTGGTGTAGCGGTAGCCGATGATCCAACCGGACCGTTTGTTGCCGGTAAAGAGCCGATGATAAAGGAATCTCCTGCAGGCAGGGGACAACAAATCGATCCTTGTGCTTTTGTCGATCCCGTTTCAGGTAAAGCATACATCTACTGGGGAAATGGTTATCTGGCAGCAGCAGAGCTGAATGACGATATGGTTTCCCTAAAAAAAGAGACAATAGAAGTATTAACGCCAAAAGGAGGAACACTTGCTGATTATGCTTTCCGTGAAGGAATTTATGTGATTTACCGTGAAGGAACCTATTATTTTATGTGGTCGGTTGATGATACCGGTTCACCAAACTATCATGTTGCCTACGGAACTTCCAAATCGCCAATGGGGCCAATTAAAGTGGCCGAAAACCCAATTGTACTCATTCAGGATGCAGACAACGGTATATACGGAACCGGACACCACTCGGTACTTCAGGTGCCCGGTAAAGACGAATGGTATATCGTGTATCATCGAATCAATGCAAAGCATTTAAAAGATGGTCCCGGATATCACCGCGAAGTTTGTATCGATAAAATGGAATTCAATGAAGATGGTACCATTAAACCGGTGGTGCCAACAGTTAAGGGTATTGATCCTGTTCAATAATTTCTAAAGAAAAAAAGTATAAAGATGAAATTACTAATAGCACTGTTACTTTGTTTGGCATGCACAGGTGGGCTCTATGCACAGACCGGATTTGGAAAGCCGGAACAGATAAATGAAGATTGGAAATTTACCCTAAATGATGTTGATAACGGGCAAAATATTCAGTTGGACGATAGCCGTTGGAAAACAGTCGATCTGCCTCACGACTGGAGTGTAAAAGGACAACTAAGCCCAACTTTAGCCAGTGCAACCGGTTATTTGCCGGGAGGTATTGCCTGGTATCGGAAACAACTGTTAATTCCGGCAGATAAGAAAGATGAAAAGGTATATCTCTACTTTGAAGGAGTATATAACCGCAGCGAGGTTTTCGTAAATGGTGTGTCGCTCGGGAAACGCTCAAACGGATATATTTCATTCATGTATGATGCTACACCGTACGTTAACTATGGTGAGGAAAATGTAATTGCAGTGCGCGTAGATCACAGCCAGTCGGCCGATTCGCGCTGGTACACCGGGTCAGGTATCTATCGCGATGTTTGGGTGGTTTATGCCAACCCGGTTCACATTGAAGAGTGGGGCGTTTATGCTTATCCCGAGCAACTTAAAAAAGGTTACCAATTACAGGTTGAAGTGAATATTGAAAACGGCTCGTCAGAATCATCGGCACTAACCGTTAAAAACGAATTGTTTGATGCAAATAATGAACAGGTTGCGAAATCAACAAATAAGTTAACTGTAGATTCGAAACAGTCGGGAAAGATTCGGACGGCCCTGAAAGTGACAAAACCGGAGCTTTGGTCGCTTGACAATCCAAATTTATATACGCTGAAAACCTCGGTTTATAAAGGAGATAATTTAATTGATGAAACCACAACCACCACCGGTTTCCGTCATTTTACATTCGATCCAAATACCGGATTCGCGCTAAATGGCAAGTCGATGAAAGTAAAAGGCGTTTGTTTGCATCACGATGCAGGCGTGCTGGGATCGGCTGTTCCCCGTGAAGTTTGGAAGAGACGACTCCTGACTTTGAAAGAAATTGGCGTTAATGCCATTCGTACCAGTCATAATCCGCAAGCTACAGATTTGTACGATTTGGGCGATGAGCTGGGATTGCTGGTATTAAATGAAGCCTTTGATGAATGGGAATTCCCCAAACGCAAATGGCTACAAGGCTGGAATGTTGGTACACCCGGCTTCCAGGGATCGTATGACTTTTTTGAAGAATGGGGCGAGAAAGATTTGGAAGATATGGTAAAACGCGATCGTAATCATCCATCCATTTTTGCCTGGAGCATTGGTAACGAAGTGGATTATCCTAATGATCCTTACTCACACCCTGTGTTGGATGGTGGCGCTGAGACAGGTTTTACACAACCTATTTTTGGAGGCTACAAAAAGGATGCGCCAGATGCAGAACGTCTTGGAGCTATTGCAGAACGCTTGGTAAAAGTGGTGAAACAAAATGATAAGTCGCGTCCAACAACAGCAGGATTGGCGGGGGTGGCCATGTCGAACCAAACGGGTTATCCTTTTGCATTAGACATTACCGGTTATAACTATACCGAAAGTTTGTACGATAACGATCATGAAAAATACCCAAACAGGATTCTTTTTGGCAGCGAAAACCGTCATGATATAGCAGCCTGGAAAGATGTAACATCACGAGACTTTGTGTTTGGCCAGTTTCTGTGGACAGGAATTGACTACCTTGGTGAATCCGGCCGTTGGCCATCACGTGGTTTTTATTCAGGCCTGCTCGATTTTGGCGGATTTATCAAACCGCGTGGTTATTTCCGCCAGTCGTTGTGGTCGGATAATCCAATGGCATATTTGGGAACTTATCCTCTTTCAGAACGAAGTCGGGACAGAGGACCGTCGATGGACGCCTGGCCGGTTTGGAACTACGAGGATGGGCAATCTATCCGTGTGGTGTGTTACACCAATGCAGCGCAAGCAGAATTGTATCTGAACGGCAAAGTGGTTGGAGAGAAAAAGCCATACAACGAAGAAACAGGAATCATTTACTGGGATATTCCATATCAGGATGGAAAACTGGAAGTGATCGGGATGGATGAAAACGGAAACAAGGTTAGCCAGAAAACTATACAATCGTCAGGTCGGCCCAATGAAATAAAAGTTATTTCAAATGAAACAACGATAGAAAAGGGAAAAGTGGCCCAAATCGTAATTCAGGTTGTCGATGAAGAAGGTATTCCGGTGATGTTGTCTGATAATGAGGTAACCTGCCAGATTCATGGAGATGCCCAACTGCTGGGACTGGAAGCAAGCAATAATACAGATATGTCGGATTATACCGACAATAAACAACGAGTATATCACGGCCGTATGATTGTTTACATCCGGGCCGGAGAACAAGAAGGAAAAGTTCGGGTGAAATTTTCCGCCAACTGGCTAAAGCCGGCTGAAACCAATTTTGAAATCCGTTAAAGAACCCTCAAAGGGAAGGAAGGTATTTAGATAAACCGTAAAAAAGAAAAGCAACAAACTAAATTAGATTGTTGCTTTTCAATTTGGTGCCCAGAACAAGACTCGAACTTGCACGGGAAAATTCTCCCACAAGGCCCTCAACCTTGCGTGTCTACCAATTCCACCACCTGGGCAATAATTTTTTTTGAACGTGCCTGCAAAACTATAAAATTTCTTTAAACCTGATAAATACAATTTGTTTTTTTGCAGTTCTCAGCAGATTTAAGCATTTATTAATTGTTGCGATCGTATTGTTCGTCAAGCTCTATTTTCGTAATCACGTCATCAATAACGGTAACTGTGTAACGCGATGTTTTTTTCACCTTTGGTGTCACCATCGGGTCAAGCGTAAGTTTATGCTGGCTGATTTCAGTGCTTTTCAGCATCTCAATTTTTTCAAAAATATAAATGTTTCCACTTTCCTTGTTAAAAACGGTTTGAGGTTTACCTAATTCCGATTCCAACGACGATAACGGTTTTCCGATATATGTTTTTTGCAGATTTCGTTGCGAGCTGCACGATACCATAATAATTACAGCAACAATAAATAATAAAACTCTCATGTACCTAATTTTGCCCAAAGAAAACCAGAAAAAATGAAATCCGCCGGCTTTTAATCCTATTTAACGTTTTTGGTGTTAAAAAACTGTTGTCTTATTGTTATAACTTAACCGACTTGCCAATTAATATTTTTTATCTTTGCAGCGTGTTTTACAACATGTTCTTAAATTAATAGTTCGCTGCAACATGATTCAATTCTTTAAAACTCAAAGTAACAGTATTATCGCAGTTTATTCTGCACAGCCCTTAGGCGATGAAAATACCGAAAAACTGGTATGGTTATTTTCCGGAGCCGAAAGTTTAAAACCACAGCAAATCGATGGTTGGTTTGTAGGCCCGCGTAAGGAAATGCTTACTCCGTGGAGTACCAACGCCGTAGAAATTACCCAGAATATGGGCATTGAAGGAATCCGCCGTATGGAGGAATTCTTCGAGGTAGAAAACGAAAAAGCAAAATTCGACCCGATGCTTCAGGCTATTTACAAAGGGCTTGATCAGCAGGTTTTTGCAATCGATAAAGAACCCGATCCGATTTTGAATATTGAAGATATAGCAGCGTACAATGAACAGGAAGGGTTGGCTTTGAGCGACGACGAGATTCAATACCTGAATTCGGTGTCGAAAGAAATGGGACGCCCGCTTACCGATGGCGAAGTTTATGGTTTTGCCCAGGTAAACTCGGAACACTGCCGTCACAAAATATTTAACGGAACCTTCATTATTGATGGAAAAGAAATGGAATCGTCGTTATTCCAGATGATTAAAAAGACATCGAAGGAAAATCCAAATAAAATCGTTTCGGCATACAAAGACAACTGTTCGTTTGTTCAAGGACCGGTTGTTGAGCAGTTTGCCCCGAAAACACAAGATAAACCCGACTTTTTTGAAGTAAAAGATATTGAAACGGTTCTTTCTTTAAAGGCCGAAACACATAACTTCCCCACAACAGTTGAGCCATTTAACGGTGCAGCAACCGGAACAGGTGGTGAAATTCGCGACCGTATTGCCGGAGGAAAAGGCGCTTTGCCAATTGCCGGAACGGCGGTTTATATGACATCGTATCCACGGACCGAAGCACAACGCTCGTGGGAGCAAGCAACCGAAGAACGTGATTGGTTGTACCAAACTCCTGAAGAAATCCTGATTAAAGCATCAAACGGTGCCAGCGATTTTGGTAACAAGTTTGGTCAGCCGCTAATTACAGGCTCACTGCTTACGTTCGAACATTTCGAGAACTTTGTGAAATATGGTTACGACAAAGTAATCATGCTTGCCGGTGGTATTGGTTTTGGAAATAAAAAGGATAGTCTGAAAGACGAACCGGTAAAAGGCGATAAAGTGGTATTGCTTGGTGGCGATAACTACCGCATTGGAATGGGCGGTGGAGCTGTTTCGTCGGTAGCAACCGGTGAGTTTGAAAATGCCATCGAGTTGAATGCTGTGCAGCGTGCCAACCCTGAAATGCAGAAAAGAGCTTATAATGCCATTCGTGCATTGAGTGAAGCCGATGATAACCCGATCATCTCCATTCACGACCACGGTGCCGGTGGACACCTTAACTGTTTATCGGAGTTGGTTGAAACAACCGGAGGAAAAATTGATACATCGAAATTACCAGTTGGAGATCCAACACTTTCGCAAAAAGAAATCATCGGCAACGAGTCGCAGGAGCGCATGGGACTGGTTATGAAACCGGAACATGTTGAACTGCTTCGTAAAATTGCCGAGCGCGAACGTGCACCGATTTACGAAATTGGTGAAACAACCGGCGATATGCAGTTTACCTTCGAAAACTCAAAAACCGGCGAAAAATCAATCGACTGGCAGTTGGGATACATGTTCGGAAATCCTCCGAAAACAATTATGGAGGATGAAACCATCGTTCCTGAATTTGACGAATTAGAATACAATTGGGAAGAAATATACGATTTGGTTGAACAAACCATTCAACTGGAATCAGTAGCAAGTAAAGACTGGCTGACCAACAAGGTTGACCGCTCGGTAACCGGACGAATTGCCAAACAGCAATGCGCCGGCGAATTGCAATTGCCACTGAATAACTGCGGTGTAATTACACTCGACTACCAGGGAAAAGCCGGATTGGCAACTGCAATCGGTAACGCACCGGTAGCAGCACTTGTTGATGCTGAAAGAGGTTCGGTGCTTGCAATTGCCGAGTCGCTCACAAATATTATCTGGGCGCCAATGCCTGATAAAATCAAAAGTGTATCATTAAGTGCCAACTGGATGTGGCCGGCTAAAAATCCGGGAGAAAATGCCCGTATTTACAACGCCGTAAAAGCTGCCAGCGACTTTGCCTGTGCATTGGGAATCAACATTCCGACAGGAAAGGACTCAATGTCGATGACACAGAAATACAAAGACGATGTTGTTTTGGCACCGGGAACGGTAATCATTTCATCGTCGGGCGAAGTTACGGATGTGAAAAAAGTTGTTGAGCCGGTATTGGTAAACGACGAAAGCAAAGAGATTCTTTACATCGACCTGTCGTTTATGGAACGTGCATTGGGTGGAAGTGCGTTTGCACAGTCCATTAATAAACTGGGGAAAGTAGCTCCAACAGTTGCCGATCCTGCAAAATTTGTAACTGCATTTAATACAGTTCAGGATCTTATCGAACAGGACCTGATTCTTGCCGGTCACGATGTGGCTTCGGGAGGTTTGATCACTACTTTACTTGAAATGTGTTTCGCCAACGTAAAAGGCGGAATGAAAGTAGATGTTACTGCTTTTGAGGAAGAAGATCTGGCTAAAATATTGTTGGCGGAGAACCCCGGAATTGTTATTCAGTGTGCTGATAACGATGAGGTGAAAAAGCAACTTACTGATGCAGGAGTTGAGTTCATGTCGTTAGGTTTCCCTGTTCCTTACCGTAAAGTAAGGGTGATGAACCGGACTATCGAAGCCGACTTTGATATCAACTCGTTACGCGAAATGTGGTTTAAAACATCGTATTTGTTAGATCGCAAACAAAGTGGAGAAGAAAAGGCGTTGGAACGCTACCAGAATTATAAGAACCAGGTTTTAAAATTTGATTTTAAAGATTTCACCGGAAAAGCTGCTGATTTGGGTATCGACCTGAAACGCCGTACAGCATCGGGTGTTAAAGCTGCAATTATTCGCGAGAAAGGTGTAAACGGCGACCGTGAAATGGCCTATGCCATGTACCTTGCCGGAATGGATGTGAAAGATGTTCACATGACCGACCTGATTGCAGGACGCGAAACACTGGAAGACGTGAATATGATCGTTTTCGTAGGTGGTTTCTCGAACTCTGATGTACTTGGTTCGGCAAAAGGCTGGGCCGGAGCATTCAAATTCAACGAAAAAGCACGAGTGGCACTTGAGAAATTCTACCAACGCGAAGATACTTTGAGTTTAGGAGTTTGTAACGGTTGCCAGGTAATGGTGGAGTTGGGCGTTGTTTATCCTGAGCACAGCATTCAACCAAAAATGTTACACAACGAATCGGGTAAATTCGAATCTTCGTTCCTGAATGTTGATATTCTTGAGAACAAATCGGTGATGCTTGAAAATATGGCCGGCATGAAACTGGGAATCTGGGTGGCACACGGCGAAGGTAAATTTTACCTGCCGTTTAACGAAGATCAGTACAATATTCCGATGAAATACAGCAACGAAGGTTATCCGGGTAATCCAAACGGATCGCACTTTAATGCCGCATCGTTGTGTTCTGATGATGGTCGTCATTTGGTAATGATGCCTCACCTGGAGCGTGCTTTCAAACCGCACCTTTGGGCCAATTACCCTGCCGACCGGAAAGCCGATGAGGTAGCTCCATGGATTCAGGCTTTTGTAAATGCCAAAAACTGGATTGAAGAAAAAACGAAATAAAACATAGCTAGTCATAGTATCACTACAAGTGATGCTAAGACTTTTTAAGTGACGAATAAAAATTCCGAAAATGGATATAAGAAAGCCGCTATCGTTTAACGAGGCGGCTTTTGTTTTTTACAAAGTTGATTACGAAAAGTAGGGATCGCATCGCAAGTACTGCGAATTGTATCGCAAAAATGCAACTTGTGATAGAATTAATTTTTTACCTTTTTAATTCGCAATCATTTTTGCGGCCAGTTCATCGGCAACGTCCTTTCCTTTGAACTTCTCCACAATCTTCAAAGCAAATTTGATAGCTACTCCGGCACCTTTTCCGGTAATTATATTTTCGGCTTCTTCCACCGCTTCTCCTGTAATAATTGCCCCGTGTAGTTCTTCTTCAAATCCGGGATAACAAGTTGCTTTTTTTTCTTTCAGCAAACCCAGGTTCCCGAAAACCATTGGAGCAGCACAAATAGCGGCCAGCGGTTTTTTCATATCATTAAAATTTAGGATTTGCTCACGCAGGCCACTGTGCGCTTTTAAATTTGCCGCCCCCGGCATTCCTCCCGGAAGCACGATCATATCAATGTTATCGTAATCCAAATCTTCAAACAGCGCATCGGTTTTGACGGTAATTTCGTGTGCCCCGTCTACTTCCATTGTTTTATTCATCGATACAACTGTAACCTTAAAACCGGCCCTGCGAAGTACATCAATAATACTTATGGCTTCAATTTCTTCAAATCCATCGGCTAAATGAACTGCAATTTTTTTCATGGTAATCGATTATTTCTTCAAAAATAAAAAAGATTTAGGGTTTGTGTAAGCAAAAAGGATGTCATCTTTTGTAAAAGATGACATCCTTTTTGTCCATAAAAAAAGGTCTTCAAAATTGAAGACCTTTTAAAAACCAATACACGTTATCTCTATTATTAATTTTCTGAATATTCGTTCAAAGCTTTTTCCAGTTTCTTACGGGTAAAGAAAATGCGGCTTTTAACAGTACCTAAAGGTAAATCAAGTTGTTCTGCAATTTCTTTGTATTTATATCCTTCTAAAAACATGCGGAAAGGAACGCGATATTCATCTTCTAAAGCATTAATGCTCTTGTTAATTTCTTTTGAACTGTAGAACGAATCCGGCGCAGGATAAACTTTGTCTTTCGAGAACATCAGATGGAAATCGTTGTTTGAACCATCAAAGGTGTTCTTTGTTTTAACGTTTCTACGGTAGTCATTAATGAAGGTGTTCTTCATAATGGTATAAATCCATGCCTTGAAATTCGTGTTCTGTGTAAACTTGTCGCGATAAGTTAATGCCTTAAGGAAAGTCTCTTGTAACAGATCGTCAGCTCTTTCCGAGTCAGCAGTTAAACTTAGTGCATAGTAATGCAATTTGTCACTCAATCCGAGTAAAGCGTTATTAAATTGAATCTGAGTCATGGCGTCTTATTTTTAATTTGTCTAAACAAATTTAAGTCAAACGAGTCCCTTTTTGCAAATAAATGATGACCTAAATCAGTTGATTCTATCTATGCAGGATAAAGATTCTCTATTGTGGTAACGCGTTGATTCGGTAAAGGTTACGAAAAGCATTGTTAAGTCTGTGTTTCCATAGGAACCACTCGTGATAGAGCTTGTCGATATATAATTGTAAAGCGTATATTTGTCATTCGAATTTGAGACAGGATAAGTCGATAATAAAAATCAAGCGTTTAATGTATCCTGTCTGTTAAAGTTCAATTTGAATAATAATGAAAAATTTAAAGTTTAATCATGATGCACAATCTGTTTTAACTTTCAGAAAGTGGGGAAGGAAGAACTATTCTTCGTTTCTAACTGTCAGGAAACAAGTTGTCATTTCAGTATTGTCGGTAGTGTATTTTCTGTCAACACCGGTAATTACAATGGCTACTGTTCAGGACACTTCTGAAGTTAAAATGGAATACGACCTTGATGAGATCGAGGTTAGTGCACAACGAACACCTGCATTGTATTCGCAGGTTGCACGGATAATTTCCGTGATTGAGAGAAAAGAAATTGAGGCGGCGCCGGCTCAGAGTGTTCAGGACCTGTTAGAGTATGTTGCAGCTATCGACGTACGGCAACGGGGAACTGAAGGAGTACAGGCGGACGTTAGTGTTCGTGGTGGTACTTTCGACCAAACATTAATACTGCTGAACGGCATCAACATCACCGACCCGCAAACCGGCCATCACAATTTAAATCTACCAGTAAGCTTAGCCCAAATCGAAAGAATCGAAATTCTTGAAGGACCGGCTGCACGTGTTTACGGACCCAACGCTTTTTCGGGGGCTATTAATATTGTAACACGTAAGTCGGTTGATTCCGAAATTTCTGCCGTTGTTTCGGGAGGTAGCTACGGGTATTTCGATGGAAATCTTTCGGGATCGTTTTCAACCGGCAAAATGCAACACATGCTCGCTTTTAACGGAAAACGATCGGACGGTTACACCAACAACACCGATTTTGATGAGCTGAATGGGTTTTACTCCAATCAGTTGAATGCCGAAAAGGGTACGTTAAAGTTTCAGTTGGGCCTTTCAGAAAAGGGATTTGGTGCAAACAGCTTTTACACGCCAAAATACCCGAACCAGTACGAAGCCACAAAAACATTGTTCACTTCGCTGAAATGGGAAGGAAACGGACCGCTTCACCTTACGCCGGTAGTTTATTACAGGCGGCATCACGATCGGTTTGAATTGTACAGAACCAATAAATATGGCTTAACCAACGATGGTTACAACGTTTGGCAAAACGACACGCTGCCGGGCTGGTACAGCGGACATAATTATCACCTTACGAATGTTTATGGTGCCAACCTTAACTCGTGGGTAAAATGGGCGGCCGGAAAAACAGCGTTTGGTGTTGAATTTCGCCGTGAACAAATATATAGTAATACGCTTGGTTTGGATATGGACGAACCAAAAGACGTGCCCGGTGAAGATGCCCAGTTTACGAAATCGGATGACCGCAATACGGTTTCCGGATTTTTGGAACATGCATACTATATAAATAAGTGGACGTTTACAGCCGGACTGATGGCAAACTACATTTCGGGAAGTGATTTGGGATTAAATGTTTTTCCGGGAATTGATGTAAGTTATAATGTATCGGATGCGGTAAAACTGTACTCGAGTTACAACACATCGTTGCGCATGCCAACTTTTACCGATTTGTATTACGATGGCCCGTCGAACATTGGCAACCCCGATTTAAAACCTGAAAAGTCGGCCACCTTGGAAGGTGGTTTAAAACTACGAACGAAACTGGTGCGCGGGCACGCTGTTATTTTTTACCGCCATGGAAAAGATATTATCGATTGGGTAAAGGAAGATCCTACTTCGGAGACCTGGCAACCGCAAAACCTGACCGAGATAAATAACCTTGGTACGGAGGTTCAGGCGCAGTTGCTGTTCAGAAATGAGTTTGGAAACCACTATCCAAATATTCAAATCAGTTACCTATATAATAATGTAGAAAAGGGAAATGCCGATTTGGTATCGAATTATGCTTTGGATAACCTGAAACATAAACTGGTTGGTTCGCTTAGCGAGCAACTGATGAAAGGGTTGCAGCTCGATTTGCGGTTTGTTTTCCAGGACAGAGAAGGGAGCCACACCCAATTCGAAAATAAAATACCGGTTGGGGAAGTGGCGTACGATCCGTTCTGGGTTTTCGACGGCAAGTTAAGCTACCGGAGAAAGCAGTTCTCGGTTTTTGCTTCGGTAAACAACATTCTGGATAAACAATACAACGACATTGGTAATGTAATACAGCCCGGACGTTGGTTTAAAACCGGGGTTATATATAAAATAGGATTTAATTAAATTGTTTTTAACGCTTGATTTAAGATCTTAAAAATTAATATTTTGAGCCGGGAGTTCGCCAAAACAGGCAAGCTTCCGGCTTTTTACTTCATGTACTTACTTTTTGAAATCTACAAAAATTGTATCTTCGCCGAAAATTAGATAGTCATGTTAAAAGGTATATTAGCAATTTCAGGACACTCGGGACTGTTCAAAATGGTTGCCGAAAGTAAAAACAGCATTATTGTTGAATCGTTAGACACGCAAAAGCGTATGCCGGTTTATTCAACCGCAAAGGTATCGGCATTGGAAGATATAGCCATTTACACTCACGAAAGTGATGTGCCGTTAAAGGATGTTTTTAAAGCCATTTCTGATGCCGAGGATGGTGGAGCAGCTATTTCGCATAAATCGTCGGGAAATGAGTTGAAGACATATTTTGAGAAAGTACTGCCTGATTACGATCAGGATCGGGTATACGTTTCCGACATTAAAAAAGTACTTCAGTGGTACAATGCTTTGCAGGAAAAAGATATGCTTGACTTTTCAGAAACTGAAGAGGACGAAACAACAGAAGAAAAAGCGGATTAAAACAATTTATAATTGTTAACGGCTTTGGGATTGCCCAGCGAGTCGTTTCGATCCAGAAGAATATCAAAAAGTTTTGCAGTGGCCAGTGCATCGCCGGCAGCGCGGTGCCTGCCATTAATTTCAATACCTAAGTCGGCACAAAGTTTCCCCAGCGAATAAGATGGATGTCCGGGAAGCAGTTTTCGCGATAGTTTTACCGTACACATAGTTTTCCGATGATAATTGTATCCAAGGCGTGCATATTCTTCTTTTATAAACTTATAATCGAAACTTGCGTTGTGGGCAACAAAAGTTCGCCCCATTGTCATCTCGATAATTTTTTTTGCTACCTGGTAAAATTTTGGAGCGGTTCTGACCATTTCATTATTTATTCCGGTTAACTCGGTAATAAAAAAAGGAATGTCCATTTCCGGATTAATAAGGGTCGAAAAAGAGTCGGTAACCTCTTGCCCGTTGTGTTGATAAATAGCAATTTCGGTAATTTTGCCGTTTTTATAACTTTGGCCGGTCGTTTCGATATCGATTATTGAGAACAAAATGTTTAATATTTTGAATTAATTGAACTTAAATATTTAAATTTGTGAAAAAAATATTCTTAAGCATGAAATTAAGACTGCTAACTTTTTTTGATACCTGCGAATTAATTTCTAAATTGCCCGTAGAATTCAACAAACAACAAAAAAAATAATTTCAAAACTATGAAAAAAATTACTCTTTTCTTATTTGCATTGGTTTTGTCCCTTGGTTACACCATCGCACAAAATGCAGACAACAAATGGGCCATTGGAGTTGGCCCCGGGTTTGAATACAACATTGAAACCGAAGCTACCGGGATTTTAGCTGATTTTTATGTTAGTCGTTACCTGTCTCCAAGGTTCGATTTAATGCTTGACAACAGGTGGTCGTTCAATGATGCCGGAACTGATGTAGTTGCATCATTGTTGAACCTGCGTTTGAAACTTTACAATGACGATATGGCAATTCAGCCATACCTTTTTGGTGGTCCTGGTTATATGTGGGATAACGATGAAAGTGATTTTACTTTCGACTATGGTGCAGGATTGAAATTCCCTGTTGGTGAAAAAACTTCACTTTTCGTATCAGGTTCTTATGTGAATAGTATTAAAGGATACCATTCAGATGATCCAAACAATGCTTACGGATGGACTGACGAACATTTTCAGGTTACCAGTGTGCTTGAGTTCGCAATGGGTAAAGCTAAAGATGAAGACGGTGACGGTGTAAGTGATCGTAAAGACGAATGTCCTGGTACACCTCCGGGAGTACAAGTTGATGAAAAAGGTTGTCCTATCGATACTGATGGTGACGGCGTTCCAGATTACAAAGATGACTGTCCTACTGAAGCTGGCCCGGCATCTTTAAACGGCTGTCCTGACAAAGACGGTGACGGAGTTGCTGATAAAGATGACGACTGTCCTGATACTCCTGGATTGGCTAAATTCAATGGCTGTCCTGATACTGACGAAGACGGTGTTCCAGATCCAAAAGACAAGTGTCCTGATACACCAAAAGGATGTCCTGTTGACGCTGACGGTTGTCCGCTTGATTCAGACGGCGACGGTGTAATTGACTGTGAAGATGATTGTCCTTCTGAAGTAGGTCCTGCAAGCAACAATGGTTGCCCAGACTGGAGTGAAATTTCAATTCCAACTATCTACTTCGATTTCGACAAGTCGACTCTGAGACCAGAAGCAAAAGCTGAATTGGATAAATTAGCTGATCAGTTGAATGCTGCTAAAGAATACGATATCGTAATTGGTGGTCACACTGATAATATTGGTACTGAATCATACAACATGGGATTGTCTGAAAGACGTGCTCAGGCTGTTGTTAAGTACTTACTGCAAAAAGGTGTGAACAACGCTTATGTAGGTTCTAATAACTATGGTGAAACTAAACCGGCTGTTCCTAATACAACATTAGATAACAAACGTAAAAACCGTAGAGCAGAATTTGAAGTAGCAAAAATTCGCAAATAAGCTTTAATTAAATATTTTCGAAAAGCTCTGTCATTTGGCAGGGCTTTTCTCGTTTATGGCCGTAATGTGTTATATTTGCGGTCTCTAAAAAATAAGCTTAGTTATGAGTATCGAAAGTTTGATTCAGAAAGGAACCGTAGAAGCGATGAAGTCTTTGTACGGTGCAGATTTACCGGAAAATCAGGTACAGGTTCAGAATACCCGAAAAGAGTTTGAGGGTGATATTACCGTTGTGGTATTTCCTTTTTTACGATACTCAAAAAAAGGGCCGGAGCAAACTGCCGAAGATCTTGGAAAGTATTTGGTTGAAAATATTGAAACAGTTGAAAACTACAATGTTATTAAAGGCTTTTTGAATTTGGAGATCAGCCAAAGCTATTGGCTCGACGTTCTTAAAAACAGCTTCACCAGTTCAGAATATGGCTTAAAACCCGTAACCGACGACAGTGAGTTGGTAATGGTTGAATACTCGTCGCCAAACACCAATAAACCACTTCACCTTGGTCACATAAGGAACAACCTGTTGGGATTTTCAATCTCTGAGATTTTGAAGGCCAACGGTAAAAAAGTGGTAATGACCAACATTGTAAACGACCGTGGTATCCACATCTGTAAATCGATGTATGCCTGGAAACAGTGGGGGAATGGAGAAACGCCTGAAAGCACAGGAATGAAAGGCGACCACCTGGTTGGAAAGTACTACGTTGAATTTGACAAACATTATAAAGCCGAAATAGCTGAACTGGTTGAAAAAGGTGTTTCAAAAGAAGAGGCTGAAAACCAGGCACCATCAATTATTGCAGCCCGCGAATTGTTGAGAAAGTGGGAAGCAAAAGATGAGGAAACAGTTGAGCTTTGGAAAATGATGAACAACTGGGTGTACGCAGGTTTTGATGTAACTTATAAAACGCTGGGAGTTGGTTTCGATAAAATTTATTACGAATCGGACACTTACCTTATAGGTAAAGAAGAAGTGCTGAGAGGCCTGGAAGAAGGGACCTTTGAAAGACGCGAAGATAATTCGGTTTGGGCCGATCTTACCGGTGACGGACTGGATCAGAAAATACTTCTTCGTAGCGATGGCACTTCGGTGTATATGACTCAGGACATTGGTACCGCTAAAATGCGTTTTAACGATTATTCGATCGATAAAATGGTTTACGTAGTGGGTAATGAGCAAAATTACCACTTCCAGGTGTTGGCTATTTTGCTGGATAAACTTGGATTTAGCTGGGGAAAGGATTTGTACCACTTCTCGTACGGAATGGTTGAATTGCCATCGGGAAAAATGAAATCGCGCGAAGGAACTGTTGTTGATGCCGATGATTTGGTGGATAACATGGTTGAAGTGGCTCGCGAAATGTCGGCTGAGTTAGGAAAGCTTGATTCGTTAACAGGTGACGATGCCGAGAATACCTTTAAAATGATTGCACTTGGTGCGCTGAAGTACTTTATACTGAAAGTAGACCCGCGAAAGAATATGATGTTTAACCCGGAAGAATCTATTGATTTTAACGGAAATACCGGGCCATTTATTCAGTATACTTATGCTCGTATTAAATCTGTGCTACGTAAGGCTGCCGATCAAAATATTACTATCAATGAAAAAGTGACGGTTGAGTCGCTGTCATCAAAAGAAAAGGATTTGGTGAAACGTATTTCGTTATTTCCTGCTGCAGTTGCGGAAGCAGGCGACAATTACAGTCCTGCCATTATTGCCAACTACTGCTACGAACTGGTAAAAGAATTCAACCAGTTTTATCACGATCATACAATACTTGGAGAAGCTAACGAAAGTGTGAAGAACTTCCGTCTGGTGCTGGCATCAGCAGTGGGTAAGGTGGTACAAACCGGTATGGGTTTACTTGGTGTTGAAATGCCCGAAAGAATGTAGATTCATTGACCTTGGTCATAAATAAGCAACACAGATAGTTGTACTATTTTAATAGATTGACAACCCGTTTCAAGACTCGATTTGAAACGGGTTGTTTTTTTATAGCTTAATCTTAATGAGATTTTAGGTCGAAAAACTTTTTTAAAAAGAAAGGAGGCCATCTTCAAAGCCTCCTTAATGTCTTTTGCAACTTTATGTTGCACTTCTGATTTAATGGTTGAAAGAGGTTTGCACTTCCTTCCTTGTCCACTTATATATTCTGAAAAAAGGGGAAAGGTAACCTTTAAATCTATGAATTAGTTGCTATTTAAAACCGTTCTATTTGGAAAGTTTTGGTGGCTAACGGCTTACAAATAATCGCCCCAGCGTTTTATTAAATCACTTTTGCAACTTTCGGCTATTAAAGGGTCGTTTATTGCTTCTTTTACTTTTTCATTGAACTCATCCGCATAAAGAAGGGTGTAAACTTCGTGGATTGACAACGATTGTTTTTTATCGATCAGCTTCATGCTGTCGCCGGGATTTACGTGGCCTTTTTCCAATATTCTGACATAAACACCCGAAAAACCGGAGTCGACAAATTGGCGCACTATATTATTATCGCTGAACCTGAACTGCAGTTTAAAACAGGGTTGGCGCGGTTGGGTAACTTGTACCACAGCTTCTCCAATTTTAAAGGTGTCGCCAATATTTGTTTCCTTTTCGTACAGGCCTTCCACGGTCAGGTTTTCGCCAAACATTCCCCAGGGCATTTCCAAATCAGAATAAAGGTTTTGCCAGTATTGGTAATGATCTGCCGAATAAAGGTAACAGGCTTTATCAATGCCACCATGGTATCTGCGGTCCATCACATTGTCGTGTTTTACATCCTCTTTACCCAGAAAAATTCCTTTGTCGACACCAAATTTGAATAAACCGGTGGGGACTTCTTTTCCCTTCCAGTTAATTATCCGGGCTTCAGCAATGTTTGTTGAGATGATTTTCATTGTGTTGTTATTTCGAACGAGGTGATATAGGGCAGCCAAGCTTCAGGATAAGAAAGTAGTCGGCAACTGCTAACTGAGACTGTATACTGCGACTGTAAACTGATTACGCTATTTTTCTTTCCTTTTTAATGTTTTCGTATGCCTGGTTTACTTTCTGGAATTTCTCTTTTGCCGCATTCTGAACTTCGTCGCCCAGTGTGCTTACTTTATCAGGATGGTATTTCATTGCCATACGCCGGTAGGCCTTTTTCACGTCGTCGTTGCTGGCCGAGCGCTCTATTTCAAGTATTTTGTAATCGGCATCGGTGTTGGGCACAAACATAGCCTGAATCGATTCAAAATCGTTATTACCAATGCCCATCTGGTTGCATATGTGTGTAATCAGCTTTTGCTCTTCCACATCAACCTGGCCATCGGCCTGGGCGATGCCAAACAAAAAATGAACCAGCTGCAGGCGTGCCGAATAGTTCATGTTTGCTTTAATCTGCTGGCAAACTTCGTTAACCGGAATGGTTTGTTGCAGCAGGTCGCGCAACATTCGTATAGCTTCCTGTGCCGAATCTTCGCCAAAGTTGTGTACCATAAATTTCTTTACATAGTCGAGCTCCGATTTCAGCACTTTTCCGTCGGCTTTCATTACGGCAGCCACCAAAACCAAAAGGCTCATTACATATCCGCCGGTGGTTGTTCTGCCAGAGTAGCCTGTTCGTGTTCCGCGTTTTACGGCTTCCTGTCCGCCGTCGAACATCGATCCTATTGTAAAACCTATAATTGCGCCGATAGGACCACCAGCAAAAGCGCCAAGTCCGGCTCCTATCCATTTACCAAATTTTGCCATATTCTTTTAGTTGTTTATCGATTTCAATGATCTGAGGAATCAATAATGTTTTGTTATCGTTTTTAATTTCTTTTGAAGCGAGTTTACTTTTTTGCTCATCACTCCATTGTTTGCTCATCCGTTCTTGTACGGCTTCGATTGTTGAACCGTCGCGCTTCGTAACGCGGTCGATTCGCATATTTTCGGGTGCAGTTACCAGAATCGTATAATCCATCATTTTATAGAAACCGCTTTCAAAAAGAATGGCCGCTTCGTGAACGACGTACGGACTGTTTTGTTTATCGGCCCAAATCATAAATTCCTGTCGCACCACGGGATGAATCAAACCGTTTACTTTCTTCAACTGTGTGCTATCTGTAAAAATGATGCCAGCCAGCTTTTTCCGGTCAATTGTGCCGTTTGGTGAATAAATGTCGGGGCCATACCAGTCAATAAGTCCGGTTTTAATTTCAGAGTGCGCATTTACCAGTTTCTTTGCCCAAACGTCGGCTTCAAAAACAGGAGTTCCCAGAAGCTTGAAAACCTGACAAATTACCGATTTTCCACTTCCAATTCCACCTGTAATACCAATCTTTAAAGCCATTTTTAATACGTTTCAATAAGGTATTCTACCGATTCGGGGTTAAAGCGAGAGATCTCAACAAACGATGGTTTATCGGTTATTTTCACCCTCAGGCGGCTTTCGCTGTAACTAATCGATGCATAATCGACCACTGCCCGAAAATCGGTCTCCGAGATATTGTCGAATTCGCTCAAACCTACAAGGCAGTTAAGCGTAAGTTCCGAGGGGAAAAGTTTAATTCTCACATCGGCCGGTTTATTGATAACCTGTATGGGAAGGCGAACCTGTTTCTCGGTATATTTTTCCACCTCAATTTGTAACAACACTTCTGCCGGAACAACTGTGATGGTTTCAGGATGAATGAGTTTAGCGTTTCGGGTAATCGTTTTATCCACTTCTTCAAACGATTTTTTTGTTGTTAAAAGATAACGAACCGTATCGACTACCGACGCCGGACCGGTAATATTAACTTCAGTGGGTTTTACCTGTACCTGATTTTTTAAATTAAACTGAGGTTTAAAGTCGATTGTAACATCGGCTTTAACGGGAACCGATTTTGTTTTTAAACTGTCGAGTACAATCCGGATGATGTCAGGATTAACCTGTTGGAGGCTTATTTCGCTGCTTATCTGGCTCGAAATCCGACGGTTTAAGGTATTTGTCGGTACCAGGTAAGTACCATTTGTCGATTCCAGGTTTTGGGTAATATTCGTCAGGTTTAAAATAATTGGCGAATACGAAAAATTGAGTTTATGACGCAAAAGAGTAAAGCCGTGCGCATCAACTTTCAAATCGAGTTTTTCGGGTGGTTTGTTGGCTAAAAACTGGTGATTGGGCGGACTTACATACCGAACCGGGTAGGCAATAGTTGTTGAATAATCTTTTTCCAAAGCATTTAAAAACCACAAAACTGTGGCAATAAGCAAACAAATTAGATAAACAATCACCCGTTTATCGTTTTTAAGTTGCTCAATTTTTAAATAGCCCGTTATTTTCTCAATGTTCTTGTTCATTCCGGTAAAACAGCAAAATTAACGAAAAGTAGCAATTAATACCGATATGAAAAACGAAGCTTGCTAATTTCATAGTGCAAGCTTCGTTTTTTCCTGTGAAATGTTTATTTCAAACTTTAATTGTATGAATCGATGTTAAATTTCGGGAACGCTCGATACCAAAGGTGTAAAATTTGAGTCGTCGATTATCACCGTATTGCCTACCGATATATCGCGTGCCGAAAACAGTCCCAGAATTCGTTTTCCATCGCTCGATGTCAGGTTGCTGGGCACATTTGCAGGCGGTACACTAAACGGACCTCCGGCCCAGGCCTGGTCGCTCAGTCCCCAGTAAAATTCGTAAGCAGCCTCCGAAATGGAGAGTTGCTCCACAACAACTGTATCTCCCAAATGGAGTATTTTGTCTTCTTCTTCTTCTTCCCAGTCGAGGAGGACCAGCATGTCGTAAATGTAATTTCCATCTACCAGTTCATCGCTGGCAAATGCCAGGTCTTCACCGTCATTAAGTAACTCGCCGTTTAGGTAAATATCCCATTTGTAATAATGACCTAAACCCGGTGTTTCCTGCGAGTTGATATAAATTCCCAGGTATTCGTAATTGCCACGGTCGCTTAAATTTACTTTTACCGTATCAAGCGTTTCAACTTCCTGTAAATATTCTTCGCCGATAATTACGGTTCCGTCCGGAGTGGTTATTGTTAAGGTATAAGTCCTGCCTGTAACGCCCGGATAATTAGTGCCGGCAGGCAGCATATAAATTCCTGTGGTTCCTTGCTCTTCGAGTGTTACGGTGTTTGGCGAATCGGCATTGTCGCTTATTTGAACAACGGCATTACTGATTACCGGATTTTGTGCTGTTTGATTTACCGCAAGCGTACGTTCCAGTTTTACGTAAACGTTGTTTTCTGCTTTGGTGTTAATATACGCTTCAACGGCTATCAGGTCAATATCTTCGTCGTTCAGTTCCACCTCAACCACATCTTCGCATGCGGTGAATGCAACGATGGCAAACAGAAGAATGATAATTCCTTTTATTATTTGTGCTGTTTTCATGACTTCTAGAATTTGAAATTATAAGTGATGGATGGGATAGGAGCTCCGATAATCGACAAACGGATAAATTCTGTTTGATTCGGATTGTCTTCGTTTGCCTCCGGAGTAATCGAATAAGCATTTCGTCGTCCGTAAACATTATACACCGACACGTTTATCGATTGTTTAAAACGGCGGTTTGCATTCTTTTTAAAGTCGTAGGTGAACGACAAATCCAGGCGGTTGTAATCCGGAATCCGGTTGCTGTTGCGGGCCGAATATTCGTAAACCTGGTTGCCCTGCACATAGTATTTAGCTACCGGGTACGATGTTGGATTTCCGGTTGCATAAACAAAATTGGCTGCAAAATTCCAGCGGTCGTTCAGTTGGTAACTCGATACCAGCGAAAGATCGTGTGTGCGATCGTATGACGATGGATAAGGATTTCCGTTGTTAATACCCGGAATTTCGCGCTCGGTTTTCGACCAGGTATAACCCACCCAACCGGTAAGTTTTCCTTTCGATTTTTTTACCAGTGCTTCCAGTCCTTTCGAGGTGCCCGAGCCGTGCAGCAATTCGGTTTCAATGGCATCGTTCAGAAACAGTTCTGCTCCTTCGATGTAATCCAGAACATTGTGCATGTCTTTGTAATAAACCTCAACAGATGTTTCATACATGTTTTGCTGGAAGTTTCGGAAATAGCCGAGCGATACCTGATCAACTTTCAGCGGTTTGATGTAAGTGCTCGATGGCAACCAAATATCAAGTGGTGTAGGTGATTGTGTATTCGAAATAAGGTGCAGGTTTTGCACCATTCTGTTATACGATCCTTTTACAGAGCTATTCCGGTCGAGGGTGTATTTCATGCTAAAACGTGGCTCCAGATGAACAAAGGCATCGCCGATTTTATCGTTCTTTCCGTAGCTGATGGTTTCAATAATTTCATTCTTATCAGGATTCTCAGGATCTGCGTAAATATTAACTTCTCCTTTACCAACCTGCTGAAAATGACTTAAACGCACGCCGTATTGCATTGAAAAACGATCGGATAATTTCTGTTCGTTCGAAAGATACAACGCACTTTCAATGGCATTGTAGTGTGCCAGTTCCATATCCGAAAACATGGAGTTATCGCCGTTGGTAGTAATCTTGCCCGGGCGGAATTCATGTCTGATGGTGTTCACTCCAAACTTTACCGTGTTTTGTGGATTTGCAAACCAGGTAAAATCCGCTTTTCCGTTGTAGTCTTTTATCCTTGACGACCAATCGAAGTTATCGGCATTATCTCCCGGAACTCCAAGTTTGTAGTCGTAGTTGGAAAAAATGGCCGAAATATTCATAAAAATCTTATCTCCGAAAATATGGTTCCAGCGGGCGGTGGCTGTGGCATTTCCCCAGCGCATGTACATCGATTCACCCAGCTCAAAAACATCTTCGCCCATATAACCGGAAAGGTAAATGCGGTTATTGTTGTTGATAACAAGATTTGATTTTCCATTCAAATCGTAGAAATACATGGTGTTGTCTTCCAGCTCATCCAAACCGGCTGCTTTTCCCAGAATGTCGTAATAGGTGCGGCGCCCGGCCAGCAGAAAACTCCATTTGTCTTTAATAATCGGTCCTTCAAGCGTTAAGCGGCTCGACAGGTTTCCAATTCCACCATCGAATCCAAACTGTTTGGAATTACCGTCTTTTTGTCGGATATCGATTACCGAAGAAGCTTTTCCGCCATACTCGGCCGGAATTCCACTTTTGTACACCTGAATATCTTTAATGGCATTTGAGTTAAACACCGAAAAGAAACCCATCAGGTGCGAGGCATTGTAAACCGGTGCTTCGTCTAAAATCATCAGGTTCTCGTCGGGGCCACCACCTCGAACGTATAAACCCGAGCTGGCTTCGCCGCCGCTCTGAATTCCGGGCAACAGCTGAATGGTGCGGATAATATCCACTTCTCCCATAAATGCCGGAAGCTTTTGAATGGTTTTCACCGGAAGTTTTTCCATTCCCATTTCAATACGTTCCACATTGGCATTGGCAGCTTCGCCGCTTACAATAATCTCTTCCATTACTTCGGTATTTTCCTGTAACGAAAGCGAAATGTTAGTACTTTCCCGGGCATCAATTTTCTGTTTTACGGTTTTGTACCCGATAAACGAAACCTGAAGCGTGTAGCTTCCTTCGGGAATGGTGATCGAGTAAAATCCGTAGGCATTTGATGCGGTGCCCTGTTTCAGTTCTTCAACATAAACCGTAGCACCAATCAGCGCTTCTCCGTTGGAAGCGTCTCTGAGGTACCCACTTAAGGTAATGTTCTGTGCTTGTACTACAACTCCAATAGAAAGGAGAAGGAGTAACATCATTGTTTTCATCATTTTTTGGCTTTTGTTTCTAATTGTTTTTTGTTTTGGATGCTTGGCTGAACATCCACATTGTTTTCTAGCTCCAACAAAAGTAATACATCATATAAATGTGTTTTTAAAAATCCGACCAATTACCGATTTTAGTCGACAAATGATACGAATCCATATTTTTGTCGGTTCTGTAGTTAGTGACAACAAAAAATGATGAGGGTTACAGTTTTAGGAATTTTTTTTTTGAAATCAGTGCTGAATAGAAATCTTTTGAGAATGCTGATAGGTATCTGCGCTAACGGTTACAATATACATTCCGTTCGTTAGGTCCAGAACCGGAATACGATCGTTGCTGTAGGTGGTTTTATAAACCTTTTTCAGCTGACCTATTGTATTATAAATTTGAATGGTTAACTGCTGATCAAATTGTTGTTCGGGATTGAAAAACTGGAACGATTCAGAAGCGGGACTTGGAAAAATATAGGCCGATTGTGAAGAAAGATGGCTGGTGTTATCGCGCCAGTCGCGAATGCCGTTTTGGTTTGAATCGCCGGGAGTAGTGATACTGGCCGTTGAGTTTTGCCAGCTCGAACCTTTCACTACAATGTCAAAAAGATCGTCAAGTCCATCGTTATCCTGATCCGAAAGAAGCAGTTGAATTCCGGCCTTGCTTGCGTCTCCCAAGTTGTATGATTCAAACAAATCGGAACTTCCATCATCATCCGAATCAGTATCAAGCATATCGGGTATTCCATCGCGGTCGGTGTCTAGCGGATTATAGCATGTGCCGCCCATTTCTGGTTCGTATGCATCATCCCATCCGTTTTGGTTGGCATCAATATTTGAGGGCTGAATGTAATTGTGCTCTTCTTGCCATTCAATATTATCGGTAATGCCATCGTTATCGCTGTCGATATCAAAATTGTTCGGAACACCATCATTGTCGGTATCCAGTCCTATTCCATCCAAATAATCGGGTAGGCCATCGTTATCGTTATCCAGGTCAGCGTAATTCGGTATGTCATCCAAATCGGCATTTTCTATGATTTGGATAAATACTCTGGCTTGAGCACTGTATTCATTTTCGGTTATTTCTTTAATGTAATAGTCGAAACTAATTGTTCCTTCAAATTTATCCGGTATCTCCAACCTGAAATGCCCGTTTTTTTCCATTGACAGCTTACCCTCTTTTGGAGAAGCTGCAAATAAAATTTCAATCCTGTCTCCGTTAGGATCATAATCGTTCCCAAGTACATCTCCGTAAAATATAAGATTGTATTGGGCGGTTAAAAGAAAAGTATCGTTTTCAGCTATGGGAGGAACGTTCAAACCGTCATCATTGTTGGTAAGATTCGATGCTCCTTGAGTTGTATATAAACTACAAATGAAGAAAACCAGAAGCACGCCTGCGTTCCATATCTTGGCTCGTATTTTCAAAACGGGTTTGTATTATTCAAATTTACGCAGATAATGAGGGCTTTAGCGAATAATAATTGCTGAAATGGTGGGGTGAAAAGATGGTTTTGAAAAGGCGTTTTACTTAGGGGGCTAAGTTTTATTGTATTGTGTGTAAGGTAATTGCGCGTAAAACATCTGTTTTGCTGAGCGCTGGCTAAGGAATTGAGAAATACAGGATGTGATTGTTTTATTTTTGTTGTGATGAATTTCGAACAATCAGTTCTGTTTCCATCATAATCGTTTCGTAGTTTTTGGGTTTTGTTTTGCTGCCAATTTGTTTAATGAGCAGCTCGGCTGCCTTTTGACCCATTTCAAAACCGGGCTGTTTTATTGTAGATATTGATGGTGTTACCAATTCGCTAAACGGCTCGTTACTAAAACCTACAATCGCAATATCATCGGGCACTTTAATGCCTTTTTCGTTCAAATGAATGATGGCACTTAAAGCGGTGGTGTCGTTGGCACAAAAAATGGCGTCGGGTCGTTCTTTTGTTTTCAGAATCTTTTTAATGGCATTGAGTCCGTCTTCGCGGGTAAGGCTGTTATGCAAAATCTGATTTTCGTTAATTTGCAATCCGGCATCACTAATTGCCTTCCGGTAACCGGCTTCGCGTTTTGCGTAGATTTGCAGATTAAGTGGGCCACCAATATGTGCAACTTTTTTTCGTCCTTGCTCTATAAGGTGCTGCGTGGCCCGGTAGGCACCGCCAAAATCATCGACAACAATTTTATGCGCCGGAATTTCTTCAACGATCCGGTCGAAAAACACCAGCGGAATATTTCTTTCCGAGAAAAGTTTCAGGTGATCGTACGACTGAGTTTCCATACCTATCGATAAAATTAAACCATCAACCCGGTTCGAAAAAAGAGTGTGGGCAATGGTACTTTCTTTCTCCAGATTATCGTTTGACTGTGAAATGGTAACGGCAAATCCTTGTTTGTAGGCCACATCTTCAATTCCGGAAATTACTGATGAAAAAAAATGGCGGTTGATAAGCGGAACAATTACTCCAATAGTATTGGTGCGTCGGGTACGCAAATTAGCCGCCATTACATTGGGCCGATAACCCATTTCTATTGCCGCTTTTTTAATCTTGTGTCGTGTTGCTTCACTAATCAAAGGATTGTCTTTTAAAGCACGCGAAACTGTGGAAGCCGAAATATTCAGCTTTTTGGCTATATCGTGAATTGTAATTTCCGGTTTTTGCGCCATTTGTTGTCTTATTTACGGCAAAGTTAAGAATATTTTTTAATCAATGCAATCGATTGCATTTCTGTTTCTTTCTTCTTACATTTGCACAACTAAATGGTTTAAGAATTAAAAAATAAATACAATGGCAACAATTTATGAAAGAAGGTATGCTTATCATCCTGAGGATTTTAAGAAATACGATACAGAAAAAATAAGAAAAGAATTTTTGGTGGAAAACCTGATGGAAGAAGGTAACGTTCGTATGGTGTATTCATCGATTGAGCGTTACATTGTTGGTGGTGCTGTTCCTGTAAAAGACGAACTTCCTTTGGAAACCATCGACCCCTTGAAAGCTGCCTATTTTTGCGAACGTCGCGAAGTGGGAGTAATGAATGTTGGTGGCACCGGAACAGTTGTAGTTGACGGTACAGCGTATAAAATGAATTACAAGGACGCTTTATATATTGGACGTGGCAGTAAGGAAGTCATCTTTAAATCAGACGATGCAGCTAAACCTGCTCATTTTTATTTTAACTCGGCACCGGCACACAAAGAATACCCAACTAAACAGGTGACGCTGGCCGATGCCAATGTGCTGCACCTGGGAAGCCTGGAAACATCGAACGAAAGAAATATTAATCAGCTGATGATTAATACGGTTGTTGATACCTGCCAGCTGCAAATGGGTATGACTGAATTAAAACCGGGTAGTGTTTGGAACACCATGCCGGCCCATCAGCACTCCCGTCGAAATGAGGTATATTTTTATTTTGAAGTTCCCGAAAATCAGGCAATATGCCATTTTATGGGTGAGCCACAGGAAACACGTCATATCTGGATGAAAAACGAACAAGCTGTTATTTCGCCTGAGTGGTCGATTCACTCGGCTGCCGGAACTTCAAACTACGTTTTTATATGGGGAATGGCAGGAGAAAATCTCGATTACACTGATATGGATGTTATTCAACCACAAGAATTGAGATAAGACACAACAAGCAATCATAAAAAAATATTAATTGAAATGATACAAGAATTATTCAACCTAAGTGGTAAAGTAGCACTAATAACCGGTGGAACGCACGGTATTGGAATGGCCATTGGAAAAACATTGGGTCAGGCCGGTGCAAAAATTTGTGTTAACGATATTTCAGACGAGAAACTGGAAGAATGTAAGGCAGAATATGCCAAAGCAGGAGTTGATGTTTACACTCTGAAATTTGATGTTACCAACGAGGAAGCTGTTGATAAAGGAATTTCTCAAATTGAAGAAGAGGTAGGCGATGTGGATATTTTGGTTAACAATGCCGGAATCATCAAACGTATTCCAATTCTGGATATGCCGGTTGCTGATTATAAACAGGTTATTGATATTGACCTTGTAGCACCTTTGATTCTTGCCAAACGAGTTGCGCCAAAAATGATCGAAAAACGTGCGGGAAAAATCATCAACATGTGCTCGATGATGAGCGTTTACGGACGTAACTCAGTATCGGCTTATGCATCGGCAAAAGGAGGCTTAAAACTGCTAACCGCAAATATGTGCTGCGAGTGGGCAAAATATAATGTACAAATCAACGGAATTGGGCCTGGTTATATTGCAACGGCTCAAACAGCGCCAATTCGCGAAGGAGGCCATCCGTTTAACGATTTGGTGATGATGCGTACACCGGCTAACCGCTGGGGAGAACCTGAAGATATTGGAAATGCCGCGTTGTTTTTAGCTTCAAAAGCGGCTGATTTTGTAAACGGTCAGGTGCTTTATGTTGATGGTGGTATTTTGGCCAATTTTGGCTACGTAAAAGGCGAAAACGATATTTAATAATTAACAAGAAGAATGTGTGTTAGAAACAAAGTTACGGAATGGTTGCTTGTTTCTGATACACTTTTTCTAATCAATAAATCTGGACCTACTATGAAGAACATTTTCCCATTTGGTATTTTATCTCTGATGCTGTTTGCCGCGTGTACACAGCAAGCTGCAATTACTCTGGAAAATCCACTGGCGGAAGAACGAACTGATGAAGTGATCGTATTTTCACGCGAAGAAATTGCCGCTAAAATAACTTTGCAGGAGGGCAAACTACCGGTTTTTAAAAACGGTGAAAAAACTATTCCCAGCCAGGTTGATGATTTAGACGGTGATGGAAACTGGGACGAAGTAGTTCTGTTGGTAGATATGAAAGCCAGCGAAACCATTGAGGCAGCAATCGAATTAGTTGCGGAATCGGATTATCCAAAAGTTGAAAAACGTACTAACTTACGTTTAGGAATTGCACAGGTGGACGGAACCTACAAAGAGGTAGATAAGTATAAAGCAATTCCGGTTAGCGAGCCTTTTAAAATTATTGCACAGGGAGAAGGTGTGACCTGGGAGAATGAGAAGATCGCTTTCAGGGTTTATTTCGATTGCCGGAATGTAAAAGACCTGTTTGGAAAACGCAAACCGGTAATGGTAGCCGACGATGTTCATACTGCTGCCATACACGATTACCATGTTTTGAACGACTGGGGAATGGATGTGCTGCATTGCGGTAGCTCACTGGGATCGGGTGGCATTGCATTAATGAGAAATGACTCCCTGATTCGGCTGGGATCGACTGATGTGTATGAATATCAGAAAATTGTTGAAGGCCCGATCCGTTCGGTTTTCGATCTGAAATATTCGGGTTGGGATGTTGATGGTGAAGAGATGGAAGCTGTGGAGCGCATTACCATTTATCCCGGGAAATACTGGTTTGAGTCGGATGTAACGGTTTACGGATGTTCAGAAACCGATCAGATTGTAACGGGAATTGTTACCTCGCAATTAAAAAAGGAACCGTTCCGGTTCGATGCAGCCGATTTTACCTGTATCGGTACGCACGATGTACAATCGCTGAACAATGATGAGTTGGGAATGGCAGTAATTGTACCTAAAACCGAAGCCGGTAAAATAGGAAGAACTACCAATATCAACTGGTTTAAAGAAGGTGTTAAAACGGTGCCGGAGAAAAATTTTAGCCATGTGATTTCGGAAACGTATTACATCGGTCAAAAATGTAAAGATGCCCAAGCTGCCAAACATTATTTCTTCTCGGTTTGGGGATTGGATAAAGACCAGTGGAAAACGGAAGATGGTTTCAGGGAATACATTACTGATGAGGCTAAAAAGCTTTCAGCACCTATTCAAAAGCTGTAGTTATTTTAAGTGAAATAATATTTTTTGCACCGTCTTTTAAGGCGGTGGTCTAAAAATTTCCGAACCAAGCAGATTTAATAGGATTTTTGTAAAATTAAGTTTACAAAAATCCTATTAAATCTTAAATGAGTGGATCTCCTTTACCACCGCTCTAAAGAACGGTGCAAAAGTTAGTCACCTGCAGAATTTTTTATTTTAAGAACTTCAACGTTCCCCCTTTTTGCAAATCCTCGTGGTTTATTTTCGTGGCACTTTCTTTTCCGTTTAATTTAACGGAAGTGAATAAGCTTGACGATGTTGCTCCTTCAGCATTTAAAACAAACTTGCCTCCCGGGTAATAATTCTTATCCAGGTTAAGTGTAACCTTCTCAAATATTGGCGACGACAGTTGATATTCGTTGCTCCCCGGGCACATGGGATAAAAACCCATAGCCCCAAAAACATACCATGCAGAAAGTTGTCCGGCATCGTCGTTTCCTGATAGTCCGCCACGTCCTAATCCATATTCTGTACGAAGAATATATTTTACCGTTTTTTGTGTTTTGTCCCACTCGTTGGTGAAATTAAAAAGGAAAGGAATATGATGACTGGGCTCGTTGCCATGCCAGTACAATTTTTCATCGATTAGTTTGTTCAGTTTTTCGCTAAACGCCTCTTCTCCGCCCATTAACCCGATCAATCCTTCAACATCGTGCGGAACAAACCAGGTGTAATGTTTGGGCGTACCTTCGGTTATAAAAAATTGCTCTGTGTTGGCATTAAAGTCTTCATAAAACCGGCCATCGGCATATTTACCGTTCACCCAACCCTGGCTTTCATCAAAAACGTTTGAATAGTTGTACGAACGGGTAAGCAGGTCATTATAATCGTCGGTTTTTTCTAATTTCTGTGCAAGTTGAGCTACGCACCAATCGTTGTAGGCATATTCCATCGTTCGCGAAACCTGCTCGTTCTTATGAAATGCATCGGCAACTGCATCATCGAGCGGAACATATCCAAACTCGATATACGAAGTGAGTGCTCGTCGCCCTTTTCCGTCTTTGTAAACTTCTTCCTCAGGTGTTTCGTAGGCATTTTTTCGCATATATTGGTAGGTCTTTTCCAAATCAAACTCGAAGCCTTTCATGGCTGCATCGCAAAGAATAGATGTGCTGTGGTCGCCAATCATTGCCGAGGTGTAATTGTTCCACATCGGGAAAATAGGAAGCCAGTCGCCATCTTCAGCCATTGCAACAAGTGATTTTACCATGTCGTTGTATTCTTTCGGGGCAATAAGGCTTAACAATGGCATTTGTGCCCGAAAGATATCCCAGTTCGAGAAATCGCCATAATACTCAAAATCGCTGTTGTTCCTGGTTTCATATTGTTTCGAAAAAGCCGGGTAGTCGCCGTTTACATCGCTCATTAAACGCGGATGAAACAATGAGTGGTAAATAGCGGTGTAAAATTTTGTAAGTTCCTCCTTATTTTCCGATTCCACATCAACGCGCCCAAGATAATCGTTCCAGGTATTTTCCAACTTTTGTTTGGTGGCATCAAAATCCCAGTCGGCAATTTCTGTTTCCAGGTTTTTACGCGCATTTTCGATACTGGTAAACGAGGTACCCACTTTTAGTTTTACCGGCGCATTTCCCTCAAGGTTAAATGTTACATAGGCCCCGATTTTTTGCTGATCCTTGCGTTCTGTCGTCTCATGTTCATATTCAAAATCACCCCATGTTCCGTATTTAACAATCTCCTGATCGAATTTAGCCACAAAATAACCCGATATGCCAGCTGGTTTGTTTTGCCCGCTATAGATGCGGTAGACCGGATTATAACCATATACTTCCTGTTTTTCCAAATCGATTTTTATATATCCTTTACCTTCATCGCTGTTAATGTCGAACATGATGGTTGGATTTTTCTCTTCCAACCAAGAGAAACGAAAAAAGCCACATCGTTTTGTGCCAGTCATTTCCGACAATATTGTTTTTGCCGGAAACAGAAACGAAGCGTAAGCCGGCGACATATCTTCTGTTTTCATTAAGCACAAGGTTTGGCGCTGCACCGGTTGAAAGCTAAAACCGGTATTTAACACGGTGGGGTAAATGGTAAAAGAACCATAATCCTGGGTGCACGAACCGCTAAGCCAGTGGCTGGCCCTGAAGCCTTGAATCATAGTTTGACCGGTGTAAAAAGGCGCAATACACTTTTGTTCGTTATCGTAAATTTGTGGTGTCCATTGTGTCATTCCGAACGGAGCAGTAACGGCAGGAATTGTTTGTCCGTTACTCACATGATCGCCGGGATGATCTTTCGCAGCTAATGTTGATGCAGGCCCGGTTCCAATAAGCGGATCGACATAACTGATGTAATTTTTTTCGGTTTTGTGCGTGCAGGAAAACAAGAGTACAAGTACAAGCAGATACCAGTTCTTCATATTAGTTCGATTTAGTTAGGAATGGCAAAAATAAAATTTTCGGTTTAAATGATTAGCACCTGAATCCAGCCCTGAATGATTTCTCCGGTTTCAGGATCAAGTTGCGAGCCATACATACTGTGTGGAATTGAATAAACAATCAGCATAACTATCGATGCAACGATGGTATACACCGGACGTTCTTTTTTCCGGTTCATAACAAATGCCAGAATCCAGAAGATAAAGGCTACAAGTGTTTTATTGTCGGTTAAATCCCAGGCAAACGGAACGCCGGCCCAGGCTTCTCCAAAAGCATGCAGCTGAACAATTGGCCCCAAAATCATGCCGCCAACCAGTAAGGTAGCCAGCGTAATGGTGGTGTAAAATTTATACCGTTGATGCCTGAAAACAGCCATAATTCCGGCAAGGTTGCCCAACAGCATGGCAAAGAACATAAAAAAGATATGTGGTGCCAAAACCGATGAGGGGACCGCTCCTTTAAAACGTATTACAACCGGTGTTTTATCCATGTATGTTTTGGTTCCGTTTGAGTCGGATATTTCAAAATAGTACTGAATTTTTCCAGCGGCAGGTTGTTCGGGCACCGGTGCAAACCACCCTTTCTCTTCGGTAATTTTAAACACCTTATTCATAAGGTACGAATCAACAGCTTTCTCTTTATAAACGAAGTCGACCGATTGGTAAGGATTGTCTGATTGAAACTGTTTGTAAAACAAACGGGCATCAATATTTTTATCATCAATGGCCAGTTTTACTTCCGTGTTGCTGCCAATTTCAATACTGCGTACCAGTTTAACTTCGTATGGGGTATTATTAACTTCTACCGACAGCTTTTTGTCGTAGGTGGGGCCCGTTTTTCGTTGGTAGATAACAGCAGCAAGAGTGATAACAATAGCCAATAACCAGTAAAATACTTTTTTCATTGTTGATAGTTTTGAATAGCATTACAATAATAGAATGATTTTTTGAATAACTCAAGCTCATAAAAAGCACATTTAGTTAACTAATGAAAGAGCTTATTATCTGGTGGAGCGATTGTTACGTTCATAAGCTTAGTGTGAAAATGACAATTATGTTTTTTAACACATGCTGTACTTTTCTATTCTTGAAATGAAAAACATACTTTAGCAATGAAATCAAAAATATTTAACCTGTATTTCTGATTTAGAACTAAAACTAACGAAGAGTCTATTTTACTAACTAACTAATTAATTAAACTTATGGATAAGCCGCACTGATCCTTACTTGGAATTGTAGCTTCACTACAGTTCTATCCAGAATAAATTTTTATTCAAATTTCTATTTATTAATACCAAAACTTAAAATCTATGGAAAAAAATCCTTTAAGAGGTTTTTTAACCTTGCTTATGATGTCTGTATTCATGGCATTTTCTCTAGGTTCTTACGCGCAAACTGCTGTTACCGGTACTGTTACCGGTGAAGATGGCGTGGGGATACCTGGTGTGTCGATTGTGGTTCAGGGAACCACTCAGGGAACAATTACCGACCTTGATGGTAATTACACCTTAACCTTACCTGATGGGGCAAAGAACTTAACGTTCTCCTACATTGGTATGTTAACACAGCAAGTTGAGATTGCTGGTCAATCAACAATTAACATTGTGATGAAGGCCGACGTAATCGGTGTTGACGAGGTGGTTGTTGTGGGGTATGGTACCCGCATGAAGGAAGAATTAACTGGAGCTGTTTCAACTGTTTCAGCTGAAAAACTGGAAGCCACGTCGGAAGTTAGTGTTGCCAACCGTTTGCAAGGACAGGTGGCCGGGGTTACTGTAACCACTGCTAACCGTCCGGGGGCTGAGGGAACTATTCGTATTCGTGGAGTTGGAACCATCAACGATCCTAACCCATTGTACATTATCGACGGTGTGCCTGCAGGGCCTGGAAACAATATTCCTCCGGGTGATATTGAAAGCATTTCAGTATTAAAAGACGCTTCTTCTGCTGCAATTTATGGTACTCGTGGTGCAAATGGTGTAATTATAATTACTACCAAAAGAGGTCGTGCAAATCAACAACCTAGAATTAACGTTTCTGTTAAAACCGGTGTGGTTAATGCTACCAACAAGTACGACATGCTCAATACTTCGGAATATGCTGACGCACTTTGGATGTCCTTTGCTAATAAAGGAGATGATCCTGTACATGCGCAGTATGGTTCTGGATCCAGTCCGGTTATTCCAGACTATATTTTACCTAACGGTGCGATGAATGGTGAGGTAGATGAATCAACATACGGCTATCCCGATAATGTAATTTTTAAAGCAAACAAACAGGGGACTGACTGGTACGATGAGATTTACCAAACCGGTATTGTTCAGGAATACGACCTATCTGTTGTAGGTGGTGGTAATAATTCCACTTACGCTTTTTCTGCGAATTACCTCGATGAAGAAGGTTTGGTAAAATATACTAATTTCAAACGCTACACAATGCGTATGAACTCTGATGCCAAATTTAATGACTGGTTAAAGGTAGGTGAGTCGCTTCAGGTTGTATACATTGACGAACACGGCCGTTTTACGGATAACGCTGAAGACAGCCCTATATCTCATGCTTATCGTGCTCAACCGATTATTCCTGTTTATGATATTAGCGGTGTAAACTTTGCCGGATCAAAAGCACCGGAAATGGGTAACGCTGAAAATCCATTGGCGATTGCTTATCGTTCACGAAACAACAACGGTAAATGGATGCGTATCTTAGGAAATGCTTTTGCCGAAGTTACCTTAGCCGAAGGGCTTACTGCAAAAACTTTGTTTGGGGCTAACTGGGGCCAGTGGAATTACAAAGGATATATCATCCCAAATTATGAACACTCTGAACCGAACAAAATAAATGGTGTTGATGCCAACTCAAATTACGAGCTTCAATGGAACTGGTCGAATACCTTGAATTATAGCAGAACTTTTGCTGATGTTCATAAAATCAATGTGTTGGTAGGAACGGAAGCTGTAGAAAGCAAGTGGCAGTCGTTAAATGCCAGCCGCCGTGTTTATTTCTCTGAAGATCCGAACTACATGCAGTTGGATTCCGGTGAAAGTAACAAAGAAAACAGTGGTAATGCTCGTGAATGGTCGTTGTTCTCTGTTTTTGGCCGTTTAAATTACGATTTTATGGGTAAATATTACCTGGAAGCAACTGTTCGTCGTGATGGTTCGTCACGATTCAGTCCCGACAACCGTTACGCTACTTTTCCCGCTGCTTCAGCCGCATGGGCAGTATCAGAAGAAAGTTTTATGCAAAATACCAGTAGTTGGTTAGATTTACTGAAATTACGTTTAGGATGGGGGCAATCGGGTAATGACCGAATCGGAGAATACAACTATTTCTCAACATATTCAACCGACCCTTACCGGGCTTCGTATGATATTAGCGGAACAAATACAACGGCCGCTTCAGGTTTTAAACCGGCCACACTTGGTAGCGAAGATGTAGTTTGGGAAGCCACTACTACCTACAACTTTGGTCTTGATGCAAACATGCTGGACAATCACCTGGCATTCTCTTTGGATTTGTGGCAACGCGACACCAAAGATATGTTATTCCAGGATCCAATTCCGCAGGTTATGGGAATTGCAACTGCTCCATATGTAAACGTTGGCGAAATGCGCAACCGCGGATTCGATTTTGAAGTGGGGTACAACAATACCAGTGCTGATGGTAAATTTACCTATTCAGCTAACCTGACTTTGTCGCACTACAAAAACGAAATTACAAAGCTTTCGGAGAAAAATCCGGATCAGATTATTGATGGAACTTCTGAGCGTCAGAAAGTGTACACCCGTTTTGCCGTTGGATCAGAATTCCCGGCTTTTTATGGTTATGTGGTTGAAGGCATTTTTCAAACTCAGTCAGAAGCCGATGGTCATCCGCCATATGCCGGAACAATTGGCGGCTACAATCAGCCCGGTCACTTCAAATATAAAAATGTTGATAACACAACATCGATGGTTGATACCGATGGTGATGGTGTAGCAGATACCGAAATGCAGGTGATTGACGACAAAGACAGAACCTGGATTGGAAGTCCACATCCGGATTTAACAGCCGGTTTAAATCTTAATTTGGGTTATGGTAATTTTGATTTGAACATGTTCTTCTACGGAAGTTTTGGTAACGAGATGGTAAATTATGTGAGACGTTGGATTGATTACGGTCAGTTTAACGGCGGTTTAAGCGAAGATGCATTGTACGATTCATGGGGAAGTCCGTATTTGGATAATAATGCAGATGCTTCACTTCCGATGCTTGATTTTGATGCCATTTCGCAGGAACCATCAACAGCATTTGTTGAAGACGCTTCATACTTAAGACTTAAGTCATTGCGTTTGGGATATACTTTCCCAAAATCAACGCTCGACAGAGTCGGTATTCAAAAGCTGCGCATTTATGCACAGGTGTCGAATCTATTCACAATAACAGGTTACAGCGGCCTTGATCCTGAGGTAAATGCTTCTGGCACTGCAATGGGGTTAGACAGAGGGGCATGGCCAACGCCACGCCAGATTATGTTTGGTGTAAACCTGGGTTTATAAGAATTAATTCAATATGAATATTAAACAGAGAAGTATTATGAAAAAACTATCAATATTAATGGTCATTGCTATTTTACTGACCATGTCATATTCTTGTTCTGAAGAATTTCTCACCAAGGAACCTCCTGGTTCAACTTCAGAAAATGTATTCTACGATGCAAAGGGTATTGACGCACTTTTAATCGGAACTTACGCAATGGTTGGAGGAAGTTCTTTATGGGAAATTAGTTGGGGAGCTTCTATCCAGAACTGGACTTACGGTTCTGCGGCATCGGATGATGCTTACAAAGGATCGGAATTTACTGATCAGGTTGTTGTTAATGATATCGAACGCTGGGAAGTGTTACCATCAAATAACTACCCGGGCGATAAATGGAAGTGGGCTTTTGGTATGGGAATTGACCGTGCCAATAAAACACTGCGTGTAATAAACGGAACTGAAGAGGCGGGTACAATTACAGCTGATGAGGCTGCCGGTTTCAGAGCGCAGGCTCGTTTCCTTCGTGCCTTGTTTTACTTTGAAGCACGTTTGGTTTTTGGAGATTACATCCCGATTTTAACGGAAGAAACTGAAGATCCAAGTGCTGTGCCGAATCAGAATGCTGATGGAGCAGTTCTTAGTTTTATCATCGATGATTTAACATATGCTGCAAGCAATTTACCATCATCACAGGCACAGGTGGGCCGTGCCACTAAATGGGCTGCAAAAGCCTTAGCCGCCAGAGCGTATCTGCAAGACCTTAAATATACAGACGCAGAACCTCTGTTGGATGAAATCATCGCCAGTGGTCAGTTCTCGTTGGTGCCCGAGTTTATTGACAACTTCAATATTGCTACAAACAACAACCAGGAGTCTATTTTCGAAATCCAGGCAAACGTAAACGATATCAACGAATCGTTAAATGCTGAAATGGGTATTGGATTAAACTGGCCTCATGGTGGCGATATTGGTATGTGCTGTGGTTTCCATCAGCCGTCGCAAAACCTGGTTAATGCCTATAAAGTTGATGCAAACGGACATCCTATGTTCGATTCTTTTAATAATAGCGATTTGGCAAACGATGCAGGGATAGCATCCGAAGAAACATTTGTTCCATTTTCGGATGTGGTAGATCCCCGATTGGATTATACAGTGAGCCGACGTGGTATTCCTTATAAAGACTGGGGAATTAACCGTGGTAGCAACTGGGTACGTAAACAAACGGATGGAGGCCCTTATTTACCTGTAGCTAAGCCTTTCTTTAAAAAAGAAGAGCGATACAATTTATCAACTACAACTGGTTGGCAAACAGGTATCAATGCCAATAATTATCGTTATTTGCGTTACAGCCACATTGTTCTTTGGAAAGCGGAATGTAGGGCAGCTGCAAACGATCCCGGTGGTGCTTTAACTTATGTGAATATGATTCGTAACCGGGCAAAAAACAGTACTCCTGTTATGGGTAAAGTGATGCTCACTAAATTGCCGCCTTCTGTATATCCATGGGGTGATGAGGGAGATGTTGACTGGACGCAGCCTGCGGCCAATTACAAAGTTGAGCCTTATACATCGTTTGCCGATGGCAATGAAGCTATGAAAGCTGTTCAGTGGGAGCAACGTCTGGAATTTGCTACCGAAGGTATGCGTTTCTTCGATCTTCGTCGTTGGGATAATCTTCCGAATAAAATTGGCGGGCAAAGTATGGCTGACATCCTGAATGGTTTTGCTACTGCAGATCTACGTGTTCGCCCTTCTTTCATGAAAGATGCTAGTTTTAGCGAAAACGATAAGTACATGCCGATTCCACAATCTCAATTAGACCAACAACCAGGCGTTCTTGTTCAACGTCCGGGGTATTAATAATTAGTTTGGTTAGAACTAAATTAAAATCTAAAGAGGGGCTGTAAAGTCCCTCTTTTTTTATGTTTGCAGAAAAGAAAACTTCATCTATCTTTAGATGCCAAACTTATGAAGCACAATTTTTAGCATAAAATCTTGAATAAATTCAAAATTCAACTGGCAGAATGGCACTGAATTATCTTTTCATCTTCTTTTTTGTAATCGCATTTATAATTGCTCTGGTAAAGCTTGTGTTTATGGGCGATACACAGGTTTTTACCGACATGGTGCAGGCCACTTTTGATATGGCCAAAACCGGTTTCGAAATATCGCTGGGATTAACCGGTGTGCTTACCCTGTGGATGGGGATTATGAAAATAGGGGAGAAAGGCGGGATTGTTCATGTGTTTTCGAAAGTAATAGGGCCGTTTTTTAATAAACTGTTTCCCGAGTTGGGGAAAGAACATCCCGCACACGGTTCCATTTTAATGAACATTGCGGCCAATATGCTGAATCTCGATAATGCCGCAACGCCAATGGGTTTGCAGGCCATGAAAGAAATGCAGGAAACCAACCCGAACAAAAAAACGGCATCGAATGCACAAATTATGTTTTTGGTGCTGAATACTTCGGGGCTTACCTTGCTACCCATAAGTATAATGGTTTATCGAGCACAACTGGGAGCGGTAAATCCGTCAGATATATTTATTCCTATTTTATTGGCTACTTATTTTTCAACCATTGCCGGTTTGGTTTCGGTGGCGATTTATCAGAAAATAAACCTGCTCGACAAAACGATTCTGGCCTACCTTGGAGGATTAACGGCCATTATTGTGGGTATCATCTGGTATTTTTCAACCCTCAATAAAGATGCCATTACGCAGGTATCGAATGTAGCCAGTAATTTTATCCTGTTCACGGTAATTGTGGCCTTTATTCTTATGGCTCTGTTTCGTAAAGTGAATGTTTACGAGGCTTTTATTGAAGGGGCAAAAGACGGCTTTAAAACGGCTGTGAAGATCATTCCGTACCTCGTTGCCATTTTGGTTGCCATTGGTGTATTTCGTGCTTCCGGAGCTATGGATTGGTTGGTTGCCGGTGTTACCTGGTGTTTTGAGCAAATGGGCGTTAATGCCGATTTTACCCCGGCATTGCCAACAGCATTAATGAAACCACTGAGCGGAAGTGGTGCGCGCGGAATGATGGTGGATGCTATGACTACCTATGGTGCCGACTCGTTTGTTGGCCGTGTGGCAAGTACTGTACAGGGAGCTACCGATACAACTTTCTATATTCTGGCCGTGTATTTTGGTGCCGTGGGAATTAAAAACACACGATATGCCGTAGTGTGCGGATTAATTGCCGATTTTGTAGGAATCATCGCATCTATATTGCTAGCTTATCTTTTCTTCTATTAGGGATTGCCCGGGGAACAGGAAAATCGGCGGATGGAAAACATTCGATAGCCAATTTTACCGGAAAATTCATCAACGGATGGACTACGAATGCCAATTCTTTCAAAAAAAATAGCCGATGGGAGGGTATACATAGCCATAGGAATAATAAAAAATAGCCATTTGACGCGTTAGATTGCCAAAGGACGAGGTTAAACAGCCATTTGTCGCGTTAAATTGCCAAAGGACAGGTTTAAACAGCCATTTGTCGCATTAAATTGGCAAAGGACGGGATTAAGCTGCCATTTTGCTCATTATATTGCCAAAGGAAGGGGTAAAACTGCCGTTTGGCAGGTTAAATTGCCATTTGGCGCATTAAAGTGCTGGGGGGAGTAGTAAAATCAGCAGGTGTAAACTTCACGGAGTTGAAAAAGAGTATGAAATCTCTGCCCGAACTTATAAAGCCTGATCCATCGAATCATAAACCACAACCTTACTCCACAAATGCTGGTTCTCCTCTACAAATTTCAGGTGAATAGGATCAACCTGGTACGAATCCTGATCGGCCTGACCATCGAAAAGAACCATATACGACACCGAATAGGAATGGTCTACCACATCGCGGTCTTCGGTTGATGCCGGAAAACCAATGTGGCTTAGTTTTATGGTTTTTACTTTGGTGAGTTGGTTCAAGGCCTCTACCAGTTGTTTTTTGTGCTGCTCGTTTGCAGGTTCTTTTAACCAAAAAAATACATGATGTATCAGTGCTCCTTTAAGTTTTACTTCGCCGGCAGTGGCACTTTTGGTAATAGGAAGCAAGGCCGATAGGGTAACTCCCGCAATGGCTTTCTTTAAAAACGATCTTCTTTTTTGCATCTTATTGTTGGTTTAATAGTTCTTCAATTTCTCCGATGTGCAGCTTAAAATGTCGTGGAAAATCTTCCACCATATCTTTTAGCGAAACAAACTGATTGGTGTCTGCAATCCATTGCTGATCAAGTTTCTCCGTATTTATATTTCGGATGATATGAATAAAATGCAGATGCGCATATTTCCAGTGGTTTACGAGCACATTCCAGTTTTCTTCCTGGTAATTCTGAATGGCAATCCATTTGTCGTTGTTGCCATAGGTGGCATAATTCGGAAATTCAACCGGCGATTCCCTGTATTGCAGATGAACAACTCGGTGTGTATTGTTCGAGGCCGAATCAACCATGTGGCCAACGATTTGCCGGATCGAACGATCCTGGCTATTTCTTCGATCAGCAATGGTTTCCGCTGGCAAACTTTCCAGGATCCCAGTCCAGTGTGCTACCAGTTCGTGTAATTCCTCTGCAATTGTTTCAAATGCCATTTATCCCAGTTGATTGACGGTTTGTTTTAGTAAAACCAGCTTGGTTAAAAGTTGCTCCAACAGATTGAGTTGCAACATATTCGCACCATCCGATTTGGCCTCGGCAGGATTAGGATGTGTTTCGATGAAAATTCCGTCGGCTCCAACAGCGATTCCGGCGCGTGCAACCGTTTCAATCAATTCCGGTTTGCCACCGGTTACCCCGCTGGCCTGGTTGGGTTGTTGCAGCGAGTGGGTAATATCCAGAACAACCGGAACATTCATTTCTTTCATTACCGGAATTCCGCGGTAATCCACCACTAAATCCTGGTAGCCAAATGTTGTTCCCCTTTCGGTAAGTGCGATATTGTTGTTGCCGCTTTCACGAACTTTGTTCACTGCAAATTGCATGGCATCAGCCGAAAGAAACTGTCCTTTTTTGATGTTTACCACCTTCCCGGTTTTGGCAGCAGCCACCAAAATGTCGGTTTGGCGACACAAAAATGCGGGTATCTGAAGCACATCAACATACTCGGCAGCCATCGCCGCTTCGTCGGCCGTGTGAATATCAGTAACCACCGGAATATCGAATGTTTCGCTAACTTTTTTCAGGATCTTTAATGCTTTTTCGTCGCCAATTCCTGCAAACGAATCGATGCGCGAACGGTTGGCTTTTCGGTACGAGCCTTTGAAAATATATGGGATTTTGAGTTTGTCGGTAATGGCAACCACTTTTTCGGCAATTTCCATCGCCATGGTTTCGCTTTCAATGGCGCACGGGCCGGCCATCAGAAAAAAGTTACCCGCGTCGGTATGTTTTAGATTTTTAATCGTAGGAATCATGTTCTGAATTTTAGTTGGTAAAGGTAGTAAGAAAATGATTTGCTACAGCACTAATCAGCATCAACATAAGCCTCGTATTCCCAGCCACCGCCAAGTGCCAAATACAGTTTTACCACCGATTGCAGGTAATTCATATACGAATCCGATGCTTGTAACTGCGCACTAAACAGCGAGTTTTGCAAGTTTATAAATTCGAGGAAAGTCGTCACACCTTCTTCGTAACGCACCCAGGCCAAATCGAGTGCTTCCTGCGAAAGAACGAGTTTTTGTTTTTTGATTTCAAACTCTTTTTGATACGAATCAATGGCAATCACAGCATCCTGAACTTCCTGTAACGCCAAATAATACGACTGGATGTAGTTATTTACCAGAATGTTGTATTCTTCCTGTTGCAAGGAAATCGATTTATTTATTCGTCCGGCATTGAATATCGGCCCCAGCAAATCAGCGGCTAACTCGGTAAATACCATTGATGGGTCTGTAATTTGTGCACCCACATCAAGCGATAAGGTTAGATTGGGATACCGCAAAGCTTGCGTGGCATCGATAACACGTAGTTGTGCCTTTAATTTCTTCTCGTTGATAAGGATATCGGGGCGGCGCTGAAGCAAATAAACAGGAACACCCAATGGCATTTCCGATGTAATAATTTGTTGCTCAAGCGGCAGTCCGCGCGGGATAGATTTTGGTGCCGAGCCCAAAACAATGCTAATGGCATTTTCCAGCTGGCCGCGGGCACGAAGTAGCGATTCCAATGTAACTTCGGCATCTTTCACCGCAATTTCCGACTGGTTAACATCTACTTTCGAAACAAATCCGCCTCGGTATCGCGCACCAATAATGTCGTGAAAATCGTTCATGTTCACGATCATATTCTCGGCCACAATAATTTTGTTGTCGATATCGCGCAATGTAAAATACAAACTTGCAATTTGTGTTACCAGTGTTGCTTTTACCTGGTGATAACCAATTTCGATGGCGAGGTAAGCCTCCAGTGCGGCGTCGCGCTGGTTGGTAAGCTGGCCCCAAAAATCGAGTGTATACGAAACATTGGCCAGTGCTGCCACATTGCCTTTAAAAGTGCCCGAGGATAAGGAGTTTGCCGAAGTAGACGCACTCCCTCCATAGTTTACTGCCGGAATTAACATGGTTTTAGCAATTTCGTACTGCAACTCCGACTGTTTAATCGAAGTGGCCATATTTTGTACCTGCAGGTTGTTTTCCAGTCCTTCGCGAATGAGTGAGATAAGCATACTGTCGTTGAAGATTTGCCACCAGTCGACATCTGAAAAACTGCTACTGTCGGCCACCTGACCGGTATACGTTTCCTGGATTTCAATTTCGGGTTGAGTGAATTTCTCGTGTACATTGCACGAAAAAACTAACATGCCGAACAAACAGGTGATAAGCGAATATGTAATTTTATTCTTCAATTGCTGAGATTTTAGGATTATTAAAAGCGGTAACCACAACATAAGCTAAAGTGGTGTAAACAATAGCAATTCCGATCTGTAATAAACGATTCCAGACTTCACTTCCTGCTCCACTGGTTGAGGTGGAAATTATTCCCATAATCACAATAAATGTATTAAAACTTGTTGCGAAAACGGGGGCTATTTTTTTTGTAGAAAACAGGTTGATCATAAAAAAGAATGCTACTGAAAGAACCAGGAAAATATAGAACAGGTAAGCGGGTACAATAATTAAGAGTTGAAAAGCCAGCACACCAAAGAATCCCCCCAGAATGTTGGCTACGATTATTACCAACCCTTTTTTTGATTGGTAAACAAAAGGATCAAATCCAAGGATTATGGTAAAAACAAGAGTAAGTGTTCCAACGGTGGCATTAAAAAGATAGAATATTACTACCAGAGGGAAAATCACCAGCACACCGTTAAAAGCCACTTTGTTCATGTCGAGCGGATTTGGAGGCGCTGCACTTTTCTTTTTTGCAAGGTTGGTACTTACCGGTTTGTCGGGGAATAACGCAAACGCAATCTTTACGATGATCAGTGCAATGATCAGGTTTAGCAATAAAACCTGTAGAATTATTCCGCCAATGGCGTTGGCTGTTATACTGTTAAAGGGTATAAGCACGATCAACATCAAAAATACCAAACGGATGGGGGCTGGAATTTTTACCAGTTTGAAACTCCAGAAAATTGACAGGGCCAGTAAAGGCAGAATTACAAGCGGGTAGTCGATAAGCCTGTTGCCCAGAAAAACGCCAATGGACCCCAGAACATAAATTAAAAAAGGAACAATAATTTCTTTTTTTAGCCCGAGTGCCTGTTTCCCCGGACCGATAAACATCATGGTTAAAATGGCCGTGAGGTGAGGAGCGGGATAACCCACAGTGGTGGCGTAAACCAGTGCAAGCGTAACGGCAAATACAGAACGTAAAACCGGGTATTCGTTTCTTAAATCAGCAAAATATGTTTTGATTTTATCGGACATACGAAAGTTTCGACATGATTCTGATGCGTAAACGGGCAATCATATTCAGTAGTGGTTTTTTGCCGGTATACACTACAATTTCGGCCTGGCTGCCCTGACGTAGTTTGCTTATAATTTCTTTGTCTTCCAGCTCAATCATCACCGGAAAGCGCTGCGGATCTCGTAACCAACCCTGGGCCGACGAAACTTTTGGCAAACCGTTCGGATTGGTATTGTCGACGGATACACCGTAAGAAATACTGGTCAGTTTTCCTTCGAAAACCTTGCCGGGCTCAATGTCAAAAATCAGTTCCACTCTGTCGCCAGGTTCTACTTTCGAGAGGTTATTTTCTTTCAGGTTGGCCTGAATCCACATATCGTTGTTCGAAACCAGCGACATAAGTGAATGCCCTGCCGCAGCAAAATAGCCATCTTCAATGTTAAAGCTTTCCACAATTCCATCAGATGGAGCAATGACCGCTGTGTACCCTAAATTTATTTGTGCATTCTCAAGGTTGTTTAAGGCAGCTTTTATTGTTGGGTTGTTTTCGTTAAGCGGTCCCAACGCTTCGGTTTGCCGCTCCAGATCGGCTTGCGATGATTTTACCGATTCAATAGCCTCAAGGTACGAAGCTTCCGATCGGTCGATGTCAGCTTCGGAAAGGGCTCCTTCGTTTTCTGCCAAAACACGCTGGGTGCGTTCCCAGTTTTTTGTCGATCGTTCGAGTTTTACTTTTGCACGGCTTAAACGTGCCTGTGCCGATTTTAACGATGACTCACCCGCATCGATCGACTGAATGGCTTTTTCAAGGTTCGACTCGGCAACTTTTACGGCAATTTCGTACGATGTTGGATCGATGATAAACAGTGTATCGCCTGCTTTTACAAGCGAGTGCTGGGTAACATTTGTTTTAACAATGTAGCCGCTAACCATTGGGGCCACCGGCAGTACCAGCCCTTTTACCCGCGCCTGATCGGTGTGAGGCGTATGGCGATCGGAAAGGACATTGATGATAAAAATAAGTACCGTGATGATAAGAACGATAAGACTTATTTTCTTCACCGGGCTTTTTTTCGCCGGTATTTCCTGCTGATTGTTTTCAACCGGTTCTTGTTCTTTTGGTTCAGTTTTTTCGCTGCTTGCCATTTTGTTCTCGTAAGGTTTTATATATAATTTGAATCAACGAATACATCAATGCTGTTGACCATCCAATAAGCATAATTCCGTTTATCGCCTCAATTCCCGACAGAATTTTCCATTCTGAGCTAATTGTCATATCGCCATAACCAAGCGTTGTGAAAGTGACAATCGAGTAATAGAACATGTCGTGAAAACTGGCAAAGTCGGGCTGTATGCTTGGGATAAGATACAGACAATAGGCCCAAATCAGAGAGTGGATTGCATGTAAAAATGTTAAAAACAGAAAGGAATAAACAAGCAGGCGTAATATTCGCAAATTGTTGAGCTTTTTCTTCCACTCGCTTATAACACTTACTGTTTTTCGTGTAAGGTAGATATTTGCCCACGCCTGAAGAACAACATTAAAGGCGATTATGGCAAAACCAATTATTAGAATTTTAAACATTTTATTTAAGAATTTTAAATAACAGTGTAATCACCAGACAGAAAGGTCGGGAATTAAACTTGTGTTTTGTTAAAATTACATAATACTAAAACGTAAATCAAGAGCTGGAATGAATTTATGTGGATTGTTTTGGGAATATGAGGGAGAATGATCGGTTTCTATAAAACACAAATGGGAACTATTCTGTTACAAATAGCTCCCATTCACTTTCTAGCAACCGAAGTTACTATTGGTGCCAGGTTACGGTTATTACGACCGGCGTTGGCTTTTTCTTTCGAATCCGCCTTTGCCTTAACTTTCGGGCTGTGCTTTCTACGGCTCAGCCTTCCGGTTGTTCTTTCGGTAATCGCGCTTACCTTCCTGAACGAAGTGTCTTTCAGTGTATTCAGTTAATCCCTAAGGATGTCTCCTTTCCAATCAACGGGTTTGAGTTGCCTCGTTTTCGTTGTGCAGTTTCGCAGTTAAGACCTTGATCTTTTTACTTCCTGCCTGATGACCCAATCTTGAAAGAACTTCTGGATTTTCTTCCAGATGATTGCCTGAACTTTGATACTCCAGAATATCGCGTTCAAACTTCAGCTTTTTCATTGTGCCGCCCCGAAGGGTGGGATGAAATGGTTCCGGTTTCGACTAAGAAACTTTTCCCGTTTCCACAATTTCCAAGCAGCCTTTTATCGCTCACCTGATAGATCAAATATACAGCGAAAAATGAAAAATGCAAGTGATTTTCAGTCGTTTATATCCACCATGAATTAACCGCGGTTATCAACAATTGTTAATAAGGTCGTTTAGTCTTTTATCGGGCTACATACTTATTTAATCCACAACCATTGGAACTTGATCGGGTCTGCTTCGGTTGGTTGAATACTGAGCTCGATGGTGTAAAAACCGGGTTTCGGAAAATTGATCGTTCCTATTTCGTTCGATTCGAAATTATCGATATGCCAGTTCTGGTTAGGTTCGCCAACTGTTTGCCCGGTTGGATGCACAGAATGATACAACGATTGCCCGGCAGCGTTTAAAACTATCTGGCTGTTGTTTCTGTTGCCCTGAAAACTATACGACACATCCACTCGTTTTTCACCCGGTTCATCAACGTATATTTTCCAGCTAAAATCAGTAACACCATCAGCAGATACAAAAGGCGGAACCGTACCGTGTTTTACCGGAGACGTAATTTTCATTGATTCAGGCTGCGGATTCTGATTTCCGGGAAGCAGTGAAAAGCCATCATCGCTTGTTTGGGCTACCAGTCCATCCATAATCTCCGGTTTCGATTGGTATTCAACCACTATTACTGAAACATACGGATCCGGTTCGTTATCGGGAAGTATGATTTGAGTAAATGCTCCGGAATGTGAAAAGGATAGAGGTGATTTCTGTGTATCGGCCAGCAGGTAGATTTTTTCAGGAGTCGCGGTAATTCCTGTTAGATTGAGGTGTTTGTTTAACGGCCAGTTGTAAACATGCAAAAACAATTTAAAGCTGTTTCCATCTTGCTTGCAGGTAATTTTTCCCCAGTCGTGAAGGTCTTTGTTTAGGTCGAAAGCTTCTGCGCCATAAATCGATTCTCCGTTCACCAGCAGCCATTTACCCATTTCAAGCATGCGCTGCGAAATTTCAAAAGGCACATCGCCATTGGCACGTGGCCCGATGTTAAGCATAAAATTACCATTCAAACTCACGTTGCCAATTAGTGATTTCAGTAATGTTGTTGTTGATTTCCATTGCGAATCAGACGAATGGAAACCCCAGGAATGAGCCACTGTTGCCGGCGATTGCCAGGGGAAATCCTCCTTCTTGTCGCCAAGTTGGTTGTCGCCCAGTGTTTTGTAATCAATGTCGGGATCTTCTTCAATCGACAATCCCAAACGAGAATTTACCAGGCAATTGGGTTGCAATTCGCGAATCAGTGATTTTAGCTGAAGTAGCTGGTCTTTGCTAACAATACTTTCGGAGTGATGGATCCACATATCGAACCAAAGCATCGATATTTCGCCGTAATTGGTTAGCAGCTCGGTAATTTGCGGTATTACTTTTTGCTGCCAGTAGCGGTCGTAATCACTTTCTGATATTTTATAGATTTCGCGGGTATGGTCCCAGCCAAGCGGGTGTTCCCAATCCACCCAATGCGAATAGTACAGACAAAGTTTTATGCCGTGTTTTTTGCAGGCTTCGGCCATTTCGGCGATGATATCGCGTTTGGGGTTGGTGTAATTTCCCAGGTCGTAATCGCTAACCTGGCTGTCCCATAACCCAAAACCATCATGATGTTTAGCCGTAATTGTGATGTATTTCATCCCCGAATTTTTAGCCAGAATTACCCACTCTTCGGGATCAATCTCGTCCCATCGAAAGCGGTCGAGGAGCGTAAGGTATTCGTCGCGTTCAATACGGTTTCGGTATAAAATCCATTCGGCGTAGTTGTTGTCGTGACGCAGTTTTTCACCTTTCCAGTAACCTTCGGCACCACTGTAAACGCCCCAGTGAATAAACATTCCAAAGCGCGCGTCGGTGAACCATTTGGCGCGCTCGTTGGTGTTTTTCTGGCCAAATGAAGTTAAACTGCAAAGCAGGCAAATTAAAACAATAAGGTTTTTCATAAGTTGGTTAGTTAGTTTAGTAAATAGCTTATAACTACGACAATCGGTTTTTAAAATCCTCGTATTTAAATTTCCGAATAATCTGTAGTTCATCATCTTTTGTCCAAATGGCAATTACCGGATGATTAACACCGTTAAACATGGTGGTTTTTACCATGGTGTAATGAATCATATCAAGGAAAACGATCTGTTCACCAATCTGTAATTCGCGGCCAAAATCGTAAGCTTCCATAAAATCACCTGCCAGACAACTGCCGCCTCCCAAACGATAAAGGTATCGGCTTTCTTCTGATGGATCTTTGGCTCCAATAATTTTCGGGCGGTATGGCATTTCAAGCGTATCAGGCATGTGGGCGGTAAACGAAACATCCAGAATCGCTGTTTTAACGCCCTGGTGTTCCACAATATCCTGAACGGTTGAAACCAAAACGCCCGTTTCCCATGCAATGGCACTACCGGGTTCCAGAATTACTTTTACATCGTATTTTTTTCTGAAATCTTTCAGCAGCTTAATGAGGTGTTGATGGTTATAGCCTTCCCGTGTCATCAGGTGGCCGCCGCCCATATTCACCCATTTTATCCGATGCAGGTATTTACTGTATTTATTTTCGAGGTTCTTGAGTACTTTTTCCAGGCTGAATGAATCCGATTCGCACAACACATGAAAATGAATACCTTCAATTCCTTCGGGGAGTTCATCCGGTATTTCGTTGCTGCCAATTCCCAGTCGCGAGCCCGGAGCACTTGGATTATAAAGATCGGTACCCACATCCGAATATTCAGGATTTACCCGAATTCCGCACGATATTTTGTGATCAGCAGTTTGCGTGCGTTGGTAATATTTCTCAAACTGTTTAACTGAATTAAAAACAATGTGGCTGCTGTAGCTCATCAACTCATCAAATTCATGATCGAGGTACACCGGCGAATAAAGATGTGCACGGGTTTTCATTTCCTCGAAACACAAACGTGCTTCGTACAACGAGCTGGCTGTTGCGCCTTTTAAATATTCGCGCACAATGGGGAAGGCACTCCACATGGCAAATCCTTTAAATGCGAGAATAATTTCAATTCCGGCTTCCTGCTGAACGGTGTTGATCAACTCCAGATTTTTACGAAGCAGTTTTTCATCGAGCACAAAAGCCGGAGAGGGTATTTCTTTATAATTCAATGTCTTAATTTTTTGCAGTTAAATAAAAAGCCCCAAGTTATTAACCCGGGGCTCGAAGCAAGTATGTTGTTACACTTCCAGATCGCCATTAATTTCTTCGTTCCACGGCAAACCGTGTTCTCCGATTTTCTCCATAAACGGATCCGGATCGAATTCTTCAACGTTAAATACGCCTTTGCCTTGCCATTTTCCGGTAAGTACCATCATGGCACCCAACATTGCAGGAACACCGGTGGTGTATGAAACTCCCTGAGTACCGGTTTCTTCAAATGCTTTTTGGTGACTGCAGTTGTTCCAAACGTAGTAGGTTTTCTCTTCGCCGTCTTTTACACCTTTTATGCGGCATCCGATAGATGTTTCACCGGTGTAGTTATCGCCAAGATCTCCCGGATTTGGAAGTACCTCTTTCAGGAACTCCAACGGAATAATGTCAATACCTTTGTATTTAACCGGATCAATGCGGCTCATTCCAATATTCTGGATTACACGCAGGTGAGTCAGGTATTCCTGTCCGAAAGTCATCCAGAAACGTGCGCGTTTCAAACTTGGGAAGTTTTTAGTTAGCGATTCCAGTTCTTCATGGTAAAGAACGTATGAGTCTCTTGCACCGATATTTGGGTAATTCAGCGCCTTTTTAATTTCAAAAGGTTTGGTTTCCACCCATTGGCCATTTTCCCAGTAACGTCCGTTTTGTGTGATTTCGCGAATGTTAATTTCAGGGTTAAAATTGGTGGCAAATGCTTTCCCGTGGTCGCCGCCGTTGCAATCTACAATATCAAGGTAGTGCATTTCATCAAAATGATGTTTGGCTGCATAAGCGGTGTAAATGCTTGTTACACCGGGGTCGAAGCCACAACCCAGAACGGCCATAATACCCTTTTCTTTAAAACGATCGTGGTAAGCCCACTGCCAGCTGTATTCGAATTTAGCTTCGTCTTTGGGTTCGTAATTGGCAGTATCAAGGTAGTTTACACCGGTTTCCAAACAGGCATCCATAATCGGAAGGTCCTGGTAGGGAAGTGCAACATTGATAACCAATTCGGGTTGAAATTCTTTTATCAGCGCAACAGTATCGGCAACATTATCGGCATTTAAAGAAGCCGTTTTTATTCTGCCTTTACCAACTTCTTTTGCTATTACATCGCATTTCGAGACAGTACGGCTGGCCAATAAAATTTCTGAAAAAACTTCCGGGTTATCTGCACACTTGCTGGCAACCACGCGACCAACACCTCCTGCTCCAATTATTAAAACTTTACTCATTTTCTTATACAATCATTTTAATTCAATAACATAAAACATATTCACATGAATATTGTAATTTCGTATGAAGATTACAAAAAAATCAGAGACAAATTAAGCATTTTTTTTGATGAGTAAAACTTTCGAAAATAAAGATTTTAATACAAATGGTGCAGGGTTAAAAAACGGTAACCTTATTGGGCTTCCGTTTAAAGAAATTACATCAGAAGTTTGTTGTTTACGGATTTTAAGGATTCCTATGTTTCAGACGCATTTTATAAGTTGTTTGGCCTGATAATTTTGATTGGTGCGTGTAATTTTTTTACTTTGAAAGAACGTTTCAATTTGTTTGGAACATTAAAATAGGAGAGTGTTTGTGCTGAATTCATTTTATGGCGCAATTATTCAAAAAAAATATTTTTATTTGCGCTTTGAAATAAATACAAAAACACTAATAAATTTTATGGCTACGTAGATGAAGAATACTTATTTTGATTTGATTGAGCAAAGCTACTACTTCCCGCAGGAAGGCTTTGATTTACGAGGAGATTCGTTAACGTTTCACGGGATCTCTTTAAAGTATCTGATTAAAAAATACGGAACCCCGTTTCGATTTATATATCTGCCGAAAATTGGGGAACAAATCAAAAAATCGCGTAACCTGTTTAACAAGGCCATAAAAAAGAACAATTATACCGGCAAATATTATTATTGTTATTGTACAAAATGTAACCACTTTTCGCATGTTGTTAACGAGGCTTTAAAACACAATGTAAACCTCGAAACTTCATCTTCGTACGACATTGATCTGATTCTTCATCTGTTTAAGGATAAAAAAATTGATAAGAACCGGAAAATCATTCATAACGGCTATAAAACACAGGAATACCTGACGAAGATTATAGAGTTGCAACGCCTTGGTTTTAAGAATAATATTATTGTTCTGGATAGTATTAACGAGCTGGATCGAATTGAGAAACTGGCCAATGGCGAAAAGGTAAAAGTGGGTATCCGAATGGCGATTAACGAGGAATCGCAGTCGGCTTATTATACCTCGCGTTTGGGAATCAGGCACACCAAAATTCCTGAATTTTTCGAGAAAAACATTAAAGGGAAAAAGAACATCGAATTCAAGATGCTTCACTTTTTTGTTGATTCGGGAATTAAAGACAGTTTGTATTTCTGGGGCGAGTTCCAAAAAGCAATGAAGCTTTATGTGGAGCTGAAAAAACAATGCGATACGCTCGATTCGTTTAACCTCGGAGGTGGTTTTCCAATTCGTAACCACCTGGGTTTTGAGTACGATTACGAGTACATGATCAAAGAAATTGTTTCGAATATAAAAACAGCCTGCTCGGCTGAAAATTTACCCGACCCGGATATTTACACCGAGTTTGGAAAATATACGGTTGGCGAAAGTGGAGCGATCATTTTCGAGGTGCTGGAGCAAAAACAGCAAAACGATACCGAAAGCTGGTACATCATTAACAATAGCTTAATGAACACCATCCCGGATTCGTGGTCGATTTTCGAAAAGTTTATTTTGCTGCCTATCAACAAATGGAATAACGAATACAAACGTGCCAATATTGGCGGTATCAGCTGCGACCATTCTGATTATTACAACTCGGAAGACTTTAACCAGGAGGTTTTACTTCCTGCCTATTCAGATGATGATAAGGAGCCGCTTTACCTTGGATTCTTCCATACCGGAGCATATCAGGATGCCATTAGCGGTTATGGCGGAATTAAACACTGTTTGATTCCGGCGCCAAAACACGTAATTATCGATCGCGATGAGAAAGGTAATTTCTTCGATTATGTGTATCGTAACGAGCAATCGGCAGATGAAATGTTTAAAATTTTAGGTTATACCAAAGACGAGGAATAGTTTTCAGTCTCAGTTTACAGTTTACTTGTTTGTCGTTTCGGGAAAGAGCGAAAGCTGTTCCCGGGTGCGGGTAATAATTGATTAATAGTTTTATGTGATCGGATGGAGATGCCTATTTAATTTTAAACATCAATCTTTCATCAATCCCCATCAATCTTTTTCAATCCTTTCCTGCGGCTTAATGGCTTTGCAAAAGCATTCAACTTTTTTAGGGGAACTGTGTTTTTCTTAAAAAAACTATATGTCAGTTATAGAAATTATAAAAAACCGAAGAGCAACACCGCCACGTTTATTTGCAAAAAAAGATTTGCCAAACGGCTCCGTTGAGGAGTTGTTAAGAAGTGCCAACTGGGCACCCAATCATAAAAAAACAGAACCCTGGCGCTTTAAAGTGTACCGTGGCGAAGCCAAAAACAAACTGGCTGCTGATGCGAGGGTTTTGTTACTTGAAAAGCAAAAGGAAGGATATCCGGTTGCCTCAGAGAAAATCGAAAAGTTTGCATCAACAATCGAGCGTGTGCCCGTTGCCATTGCAGTGATTCTACAACCCGATTCCGCTGGTCGCTTACCCGAATGGGAAGAAATTGCCGCAGTATCGATGGCCGTGCAAAATATGTGGTTAACTGCTACCGAAATGGATTTGGCAGCCTTTTGGGCAACACCGGGTTTTATAGAGTTGTTTGATGGATTGCTGGAGCTGGAAAACAACCAAAAAAGTTTGGGATTCTTCTATGTTGGCCAGGTAATGATGGATTTTCCTTCGCCGGGACGACGCGACTGGAAGGAAAAAATTGAATGGAAAGAATGAAATTGTTACCTTCAGCTTTTCAAAAAAATCTGAATCATGCGAATAGTGGGAATCTTTTTATTGCTGGTACTTGGGTTAACAACATTGGCACAATCCGATCAGGAAGTATCAACCTTGGTTGACGGGAAAGATTTTCCAGATCCGGTTTTTATATCGCCCGATCCGCCAAAGCCCATAAAAGGCTGGGAAATGACAAAGGTTTCGAACGAAAAGATACTGCAGGGAGAATATCCCGGCGAGATTATCAAATTTCGTTTTAAAGGAACGGCCATTGGTATTTTGGTCTACTCCGATAACAATTCAGGAATTATTGAATACAGTGTGGATGGACAGCCCTGGTTTGAGCTGGATGCTTATTCGAATCAGCCGGATGCAACATTAAAAGGTTTTACGCTGGATAAAGATTTAAAGAACCGAAAGCACACGCTGCAGATTCGGATTGTCGAAAAGCGGAATCCTGAAAGTTCAGGAACCAGCATTGCATTACGATCATTTTATTTTAATAAAGAATAAAAAAAGGAGTTTCAATTGAAGCTCCTTTTTTTTAACGCCTATTCGGGATTAAAGCTGTTGCTTCTTTATACATCGCTTTTATATAGGGCTGTTTTAATTCTCGTCCGGAACAACCATCAGCGTTGAACGACTTTCTTCGCCGGACGATTCACATGACAAACTTTTACCCGGGGCGGCGTAATTCGAAGAATTACTCTGCCCCGGGCTAAAGTAAAACGCACTTTCAGCGCTATTTGTGAAGAGCCCTAAAGGGGCGGCAGCCAATAACCCGGTGCGACTGACGGAGTCAGGAAGCGCCGGGAAAGGGCATGAAGTCGATTTCGTCCGGCGAAGAAAGCAGAATCGGGGTTGTTCGTGATCCCGGACGAAATAAATAGAAAGCAACTATAAACTGATTGTCTAAATAAAAGAGATGAGAAAATTCTTTCACTCCTGTTGGTGGTCTCTGATTATCAAGATTATATTATGCACACTACCTTATATTTTCAAGCACATCAACCAGGTGTTTCCAGAATTTTTCAGTGGTTGAAATGTCCAGTCTTTCATCGGGCGAGTGAGCTCCTTTAATGGTTGGCCCAAACGAAACCATGTCGAGCTGCGGGTATTTTTCAAGGAATAATCCACATTCCAGTCCGGCATGAATCGAGCGAACAACAGGCTCAACACCAAACAGCTTTTTGTAAGAATCAACAGTGGTTTTTAAAATGTCAGAATTCGGATTTGGTGTCCAGCCCGGATAACCGTCGCTGTGTTTAACTGTTGCTCCGGCAAGGTTGAAAACAGCTTTTACGGTTTCGGCGGCGTAATATTTACGTCCTTCAATTTCGCTGCGCTGACTGGTGGTTACCACTATTTTATTCTCATCGGTAAATTTTACCGAAGCCAGGTTTGTTGATGTTTCCACCATACCTTCCATTCTCGAGCTCATTTCCAAAACGCCGTGCGGACAGGCATAAACAGCATTTAAAAGTTTGTTTTGCGTGTCGGCATCTACAACAAAAGCAGGTAGTTCAACTTCTGTGCAAGTGATTTCCAGTTTTGGCTCGGCAAACTGAAATTCATCTTTTATCGAAGCCGCCATTTTGTTGAATGAAGCCAACATTTCATCTTTTTTTCCGGCAGGAATGGTAATAATGCCAAAAGCTTCGCGGGCAATAGCATTTCGTAAATTTCCTCCGTTAAAATCGGCAAGGCGGATTTTAAAATCCTCGTTCCAGTTCCATAAAAAGCGGTTGAGAATTTTATTGGCATTTCCTCGGTTTTTGTGAATATCGTCGCCCGAATGTCCTCCTAAAAGTCCGCTAACTGAAACTTTTATTGCTATTGAGTTTTTGTCTGTCTCTTCCTGTTGGTACTCAAAAGTAGCCAGCGTGTCTATTCCTCCGGCGCACCCGATAAACAGTTCGCCTTCGTCTTCCGAATCGAGGTTCAGTAAAACAGAACCTGACAGAGAGCCTGGCTGTAGGTTAAAAGCACCGGTCAATCCGGTTTCTTCATCCACTGTAATCAAACATTCAATTGGGCCGTGTTTTAGTTCTTTTGAAGTCAGTACCGCCAGTTGGGCTGCAATACCAATTCCGCAATCGGCACCCAATGTTGTTCCGTTGGCTTTTACCCAACCGTCAACAATCATCGGCTCAATGGCGTCATTATCAAAATCAAATTCTTTATCCGAATTCTTTTCGCAAACTATGTCCATGTGCGTTTGCAGAATAACAGTTGGCGCCTGCTCCATTCCTTTGCTCGCAGGCTTTTTAATTACAACATTCCCAATTTTATCGGTGTTTGCTTCCAGCTTATTTTGCTTTGCAAAATCAAGTAAATATTGTCTGATCTTCTCCTCTTTTTTTGATGGCCGCGGTACCTGGCAAATGGCTTCGAAATAGTTAAAAAGAGGCTGTGGTTTTAACGCTGCTAATGTTTTCATTCTCCAGAAATTTAGAAGTACAAAGTTGGAAAAACAAACAGAAAAATTTGTTGACAGATGACAGGTCTGAGACCGGTTGGTCAATAAGAGTGTTTTCCGGTATTCCAGCCTTTTCTGCTTAATAACTTTTCGCCCGATTCTTTTGCTCCGTCCTCAATTTCGGTTCCCATCGAGTCGTTCCAGCGGTTGAGGTAGCCAAATAAAGCAACCACGCCGGTAATTTCCACAATCTCACCTTCATCCCAATAAGCTCTTAAATTTCCGGCAATTTGGTCATCAACACTATTTGGAATAATGGATGCCGCAAATGCAAAATCTAACGCAGCTCGTTCAGCATCTGAAAAAGCCGGGTGTGTTTTGTATTCCCAGATGTTGTCAAGTTTTTCCTGCTCAGCACCATAACGTTCTGCTGCTCGTATGGCATGCGCCTGGCAATAACGGCAGCCCGCTGCATTGCTGCTAATGTAGGCAATCATTCGTTTTAACGCACTGGTAACCCGACCTTTGTTTTCCATCACGGCTTTGTTCATTTCTATAAAAGCATAGGCAATTCGTGGCCGGTGATGCATGGTTTTTACGCTGTTGGGGCAGAAACCAAGCGTCTCTTCGTAAAATTCTATAAGTTGCTGTAATTCCGGATCAGATTCTCCGGTTTTTGGAGCTACAAGTGGTTGTCTCATTTTCTAAAAACAGATTTTATTCGTTAATGGTGCCGCGTTGGCTTAATAATATGGCAAACGGTCGTGTTCCCGGAAATTCCGACATTATAATAATTAATATAACAGTAATCGGTACGCTTAGCAGCATGCCTGAAATTCCCCAGATTACACCCCAAATGGCCAGTGTAAGAAATACTACCAGCGGGCTTATGTTTAGTGAGTTGCCCATTAGTTTAGGCTCGATAAAGTTGCCAACAACCAACTGAATGGCGCCCACAATTGACAGCACTAAAATTCCTGGTGTGATTTCGCCAAACTGTAAAACGGCGAATATAGCCGGGAACGCAGTGGCAATAAGCGATCCGATGGTTGGAATAAAGTTGAGCACAAAAATGAGAAAGGCCCAAAACAGCGGTGCATCAATGCCAATAAAAAGCAGGGCAAAATAACTCAGAAAACCGGTCAGCAAACTGGTCAATGTTTTCAATGCAACATAGTTTCCAATGGAATGATCGATTTTATCTACCAGTTTTTTTACATGTTCATGACGTTCCTTGTCAGGATACATGGCTTTTAATTTCTTTGGAAAAATCGGCTCTTCCAGCAGTAAAAACAGAAGATAAAGTAACACGGTGAAGGCGTTACCAAATAGTCCGGTTAAGGTGCTGAAGAGCGATGAAAGAATGCTCCCGAAGTTCAGATCCTTGGCAAAATTCCCGGCCATATCCATGAGGTTGATATCAAATTGCTGGTTGATCTGCTGGGCTATTTTATTTACGTTGGCTTCGTAAACCGGTAAGGTAATCGACAGCGTTTTAATGTTTTTCGAAATCATGGTAACGGCCAGTGTCAAAAAGCCAATAAGCACCAGCGTGGAAAACAGCGTGATGATCCATTTGGGCATGCGGCCAATGAATTTCACTTTCACCAGTAACTTTTTAATTACTCGGATGAGGAACCAAAATAATATGGCCAAAATAAACGGGATAATAATTGACTGGGCATAAATACAAACCACAACAATTGTGATAAGGACTAAGAAAATGTAAATCTTTTTGCTTGTTTCCATGAGGTAGAAATTAATTGGGGAAAATACAAAAAACTTCGTTGCCCGTTTACAATGGCTTTTGCAAACTTGTTCAGACAGGAACAATAAGTATGTTATAGGCTTTAAAATTAAGCGACTAACCGAACTTTTGTTTTCCTGATATTATCCTCTAATTCATATCAGCAACTGATTTTTGCCGATTCTTTTAAGCCCCATTCTTCTTTCATGGCAATGCCGAGATTCTCCAGTTCTGTTAAAATGGGCTCATAAATAGTTTTCGAAACCGGAATATGAACGCCTGTGTCGGTAATTTTGCCGTCCAGGATCATTTTAACAGCAATGGCGGCCGGTAACCCAACAGTTCTCGCAATCGATGTATCTTCTTTAGTGGCAAAATCAAGCAGACGCGATTTAACAACTTCAATGCTTCCATCGGCATTTTCAACTAAAAACGAGTGAAGCATAATAACCATATCGCGGGCACCTTCGGGCAACATCATTTTTTTGAGCATCAGGTCGGCAACCAGATCAAAGTTTGAGCCTTCGTCCATTGCAACCATATAATCGCTGAAAAGCCCCAACCATTCCATTGCTAAAATTGCCGGGCTGTCGATTGGCAGTCGTAGGCGCTCAGCAGCTTTTTCTTTAATGTTGGCCGGATAAACATCCAGCTGGCGTGCCATAATTTTTTTGTAGGTCTTACCTGCAAAACTTTGTTTGTCGTATGTAACCAATCCAAGCGTTTTAATGGCATCCATAATTTCGCACCAGTAGGGGTAACGGAAAGTTCCGCGGTACATGGTTGCAACATCTTTCAATCCGTAGATATCGATATACGCCAGCGAGTCGCGATTCGGGTAAACCTCCATTTTTCCAACTTCAGGGAAATCAATTTTTAATGGATTTTTAAAGAGGTCTTCAGTTGGCAGCTCAACAATTTCTCCGCCTTTTAAATATTTTGCACCGTTATTTCCGGCCATAATCACACCTTTTGGTGACCACGAGAATTTATATTTAAACGGATTGTTGGTTTCTTCGGGTGCTGCCAACGCACCGCACAACGAGTAAAATTCTTTAATCCTGCCACCTTTGTCTTTCACCTTGTCGATTAATCGCATGGCCGTCATGTGGTCAAATCCCGGATCAACACCTATCTCGTTCAGAATAATTATTCCGGCTTTTTTCGCTTCTGCATCTAAAGCTTTCATTTCTTCCGATACATACGAAGTGGTTACCATGTTTTTTTTGTGCTTTATACACAATTTGGCAACCGTTACATGATGTGCGTAAGGCAGCAGACTTACGGTTAAATCGTGAGATGCAATTAGCTGATCAAGTTGAGTCAGATCATCGGTGGTCCATTGCGTGGCTTTGCCGTTGGCGCGGTTTCTTATTAATTTATCGGCTTTGGCAATAGTGCGGCTGGCAATGGTTAATTCTATTTGGTTGTCAAGAATATAATCGGCAAGCGGTTTGGCTACCATCCCGGCGCCAAGTAATAGTACTTTCATCGTATTAAAATTGTTTTTTAAAGGCATAAGATGGAACTCGCATGATAGTTATAATGCCTATTTCTGACAGTCTTTTTCATGCTCGTTTCATTTTTTCTGCTTTCTGTTTGTTTCCAATTATTCAAACGAAATTAATAGAAATTCGTTCGATAATTTTCACCCTGGTTTCTATCTGAATTTATTGTCCTGATCAAAAAAAATGGATTTTTAATTGATGCAATAAACTTCTTTTTTTCAGCCCCTTAAGTTGCTGAAAATTTACTGAACAAAAGATGATATCTACCATTTTTATAAATTATGGTAAAAATCATGGGCTTCTGGCTCAAATTTTTATAAATTGTGCACATGGTACAATCGTATTCATGTCCTGTATTTTTCTATCTAGGCATGCCGGAGTGCCTCGATGATGATACGGTTTCACATTAGCTGCAACCGCAGTTATTTTTATTCCATAACTCTTATTGACGCTTGTCAATACTTTACTGTATTAATTCCTTTCAAATCGGTGTGTCGATAAGACGGATTCGGAATGAAGCGCAACAGCCGTACTACATGGTTCGTATACAACTGTGTATGTGCTATTGTGTGTATTATGAAATTTTCAATATGAACTTTTAATATCAAAAGAGATGATTAGTACGAAGGAGTCATTGAATATTGCAGAAATGATGCGTGCTTACGATTTTACGCCCGAAACAATACAAACCATTAATAACGAGAAACTTTTGCCTGCCGGTTTAGTTCGGCGTTTACAAAAATGTTATCCTCAGTATTCCCAGTTTTCAAAACAAAAGGAACCACTTTTTAAAGGAAAAACACATTACTCAGGATTAAACGGTTTTCGTGAAATTTTACAGGTGCTAAAAGAAAATGGAGTAGAGCTCGACAATATAAAAGAACGCGAGTTTTTCCTGGAAGTTTACCGTTTTATGGCTACCAAACATATTCTGAATACAATTGATTGGAGCAACTATAAAAATGATCCGAATTATTTTCTGGTATTTCCGCAGCCTGATATGATTAACAAAGCGGATGTACAAAAATACCTGGACGCCGACAGCGATGAAGAAAGACGAAAAATTGTTGAAGCCTACCAGTTAAAAACCAATCCGCACGACGGGAAACAGAAACTAAACAAACCTTTCTTTTATAACGAAGAGGGGCAAATAGAAATTCTGGAAGGAAGTCAGCACAAATACCCGCCAATTAAACTGATTCTGGATGCCGGAACACAAAACTGTTTTGCTTTCTGTACATACTGTTTCAGGCATGCACAGGTTCGTGGAGACGAGGACATGTTTGTGCAGCGTGATATCAAACAGGTGCACAAGTACCTGAAAAAGCACAAAGAAGTCACCGACATTTTAATTACCGGAGGAGATGCAGGGTACATTTCTTACAGGCGTTTAAAAGAATACCTCACACCAATTCTGGAAGATGACGAGCTTTTGCATATCCGTACGCTGCGAATCGGCTCACGGGCTATTACTTTTCATCCTGAGCATTTGCTGACCGATCAATTCAAAGATATACTGGAACTGCTGAGAATGACCGTTGAAAATGGGATTCAGGTAGTTTGGATGTCACATACATCAACGCCGCGTGAAATACTGAATCCTGGGGCAATTGCCGCCATTCAGCGACTTAAAAAATACGGCATTAAAGTGAAGAGCCAAAGTCCGATTATGAACACCATTAGTTTGTATAAGGATGAAAATGGGAAAGTGGATGTGGATCGTTCGGCACAAAACTGGATCGATTTGGGCAATGTACTGGCCATGGTAGGAATTGGTTTCCATTCCATGTATTGCGCACGGCCAACCGGCGAGCATCATCATTTTACGGCTCCTTTAGCCGACATCACAAAAGTATTTAATAAGGTGTATCGTAGTTTGGCGTCAATAAATCGCCCGTCGCGTTATATCACCATGACTTCTTCTGCCGGAAAAACTTCATTAATGGGAACAACCGAGATTGATGGCGAAAAAGTGTTTGTACTTAAATTCAACGAAGCCCGGAACATGGAGTGGATGGACCGCGTATATTTTGCCGAGTACGACGAACAGGAAAATACGATAGAAAAATTAAAGCCTTACAAGGCTGACAAGTACTTCTACGAAGAAGAACTGGAAGAGATTGAGGGCAGACTGGAAGAGGCTTTGAAAAAAGAATCGTTAAAAATGGCAAACCATGATTAACAAGATCGTGAATTCGGCAAAAGAAGCGGTTGCCGGAATTTTTGACGGAGCAACCGTAATGATCAGTGGTTTTGGAGAAGCGGGCAGCCCGGTGGAATTGATTCACGCGCTGGTCGATCAGGGGGCAAAAGACCTGACCGTTGTGAGTAACAACGCCGGAAGCGGGCATGTTGGGCTGGCAGCACTTATCGAAAACCGACAGGTTAAAAAGATTCTCTGCTCTTTTCCACGTACGGCTATTTCAGTTGTTTTTCCCGAGTTGTACCGGGCCGGCGAAATCGAACTGGAACTGGTGCCGCAGGGAACGTTAGCCGAACGTATTCGTGCCGGCGGCGCAGGAGTTCCTGCATTTTATACACCTGCAACCGTAAATACTCCATTGGCAGAAGGCAAAGAAGTTCGTGAGTTTAATGGCCGGCAATACGTTATGGAAGAAGCTATTCAAGCCGATTTTGCTTTGGTGAAATGTGCTGCTGCCGATAAATACGGTAACCTCATTTATAATAAAACAGCCCGCAATTTTGGGCCGGTAATGTGTATGGCTGCAAAAACAACTATCGTGCAGGCCAAAAAGGTGGTTGAACTTGGAACTATCGATCCCGAACATGTTGTAACACCGGGAATTTTTGTTCATCGTGTGGTGGAAATTTCGAATCCTGCGGATGAATCGAAACTGGTTGCCGAAAATGTAAAATACCATGGAATCAGGCAATAAAATGATAGGATGGAACACGAATGAAATGGCACAAAAAGTTGCCACGGATATTCATGACGGTGCATATGTAAATCTCGGAATTGGCATTCCTGAAATGGTTGCCGGTTTTATCCCTGAAGGGCGCGAAGTGATCTATCATACAGAAAATGGTTTGCTGGGTATGGGAAAAGTAGCTGATGTGGGCAGTGAGGATCCGGAGTTGGTAAATGCCGGTAAAAAATACGTCACAGCGATCCCCGGCGCAGCCTATTTTCATCATGCCGACAGTTTTGCCATGATACGCGGCGGCCACATTGATATTTGTGTGTTGGGTGCTTATCAGGTTTCGGAAGAAGGCGATTTGGCCAATTGGTCTACCGGAAATCCAACTGATATTCCTGCTGTGGGCGGCGCCATGGATTTGGTGGCCGGTGTGAAAACCATTTATGTGATCACAAAACACACGACTAAAACCGGCGAATCGAAGATTGTAAAACAGTGCACTTATCCTTTAACGGGGAAAAATGTGGTGAGTCGCATTTATACCAATTATGCGATAATTGATGTCAGAGATAAACAGCTTTATGTGAGGGAACTGGCTCCCGGAGTGAGTTTCGATTTTTTGCAAAAACATACCGAAGCAACGTTGCATCACAAATAAATCAGTAAGTACAGAAAGATGGCTAAAAAAGAAAATAGCGAAGAAATATATAATAAGGCGCGTCAGGTAATAAGTGGCGGAGTGAGCCGGAATACCGTTTTCAGGATGCCATATCCGAATTACGCCAACAGTGCTTCGGGCTGTTACATTACCGATATTGACGGCACCGTTCGTACCGATTTTGCCAATAATATGGCAGCATTAATTCACGGGCATTCGTTTCCGCCAATTATCGATGCGGTTATCGAACAGTTGAAGAAGGGAACGGCTTACACGCTCGCTTCCGAAATTGAAGTTGCTTTCGCCACTCACCTGATCGAACGTGTGCAGAGTTTCGAGCGTATTCGTTTTATGAATTCGGGTACCGAAGCGGTAATGGCCATGATAAAAGCTTCGAGGGCGTTTACCGGCCGGCCAAAAATTGCAAAAGCCGAAGGTGCCTATCATGGTACTTACGATTTTGCGGAGGTGAGTCAAATGGCAGATCCAACAAATTGGGGGAAGGAAGATCAGCCCAGCAGTGTTGCACTTGCTCATGGAACACCACAATCGGTAACCAAAGATGTGGTTATTTATCCGTACAACAACATTGAACGAACGCTGAATATTCTGGATAAACATGCGTCAGATATTGCCTGTGTTATCGTCGATCCTGTTCCTCACCGGGTAGGTCTGGTTCCCGGTAACAATGATTTTATAGAGGCGCTTTACAGCTGGACCAGGAAAAACGAGGCTTTACTGGTTTTTGATGAGGTAATAACTTTTCGGGTGAATTATGGCGGGGCACAGGAGAATTATTCAGTGAAACCAGATCTTACTTCGCTTGGGAAAATTATCGGTGGCGGATTTCCTGTTGGTGCTGTTGCCGGAAGAGCAGATGTGATGCAGGTTTTCGATCCACACGAAAAGAATCTTCTGTTGCCTTATTCCGGAACATTCTCGGCAAATCCGATTACTATGACTGCCGGTTACCAGGCCATGAAGTATTATGATTCGGAAGCGGTGAGGCAGCTAAATCTACTTACAGATGTGGCGGTTAAACAGATTCGTGAAGTGATAAAACTTGCTGATGTTCCGGTTTCGGTTACCGGCGCCGGTTCTATGTTTCGGATGCATCTTCGTCCCGATCCGCCCACAACATACCGCGAAGCTTATCTGGACAAAGAAGGTAAAAAGCTGATTAATGAATTGCTGGACTATATGTATTACAAAGAAAATACGCTGATGATCAACACCTTTTCGTGTATGCTTTCAACGGTAATGACACAAAAAGAAATTGACCAACTATCTGAAGGATTGCACCGGGCGTTTACTGCATTTAAACCAAGGATTGAAAAACTAAACAAATTATAACTATGAATGACGTTTTTATTTGCGATGCAATACGCACGCCGGTTGGAAAATATGGAGGTTCGCTGTCGGCGATCCGGGCAGATGATCTGGCTGCCATTCCCATTAAAACTTTGTTGGAGCGGAATAATCAGATCGATCCGGAAGCTTTTGATGATGTTTTAATGGGATGTGCCAACCAGGCAGGAGAAGACAACCGTAACATTGCCCGAATGGCTTTGCTTTTGGCCGGAATGCCGGAATCGGTTCCGGGAGTAACGATAAACCGTTTGTGTTCTTCCGGGATGGAATCCATTGGAATGGCAGCGCGCGCCATAAAAGCTGGCGAAGCTGAGCTGATGATTGCCGGCGGAGCAGAAAATATGTCGCGGTCGCCATTGGTAATGCCAAAAGCAACAGAGGCTTTTTCGCGAAATGCAGAAATATATGACTCTACCATCGGCTGGCGTTTTGTTAATAACAAGTTTCAGGAGAAATATGGAACAGACCCGTTGATTTGTACGGCAGAAAATCTAGCCACAGAATTTAAGATCAGTCGAGAAGATCAGGATCGTTTTGCACACAACAGTCAGCTGAAAACGGCTGAAGCTCAGCAAAACGGGGCACTGGCCCGGGAAATTATTCCGGTTTCCATTCCGCAGCGAAAAGGAGATCCGATAATCTTTGAAATGGATGAACACCCGAGGCTGACTTCCTTTGACAAGCTGTCAACATTAAATCCGGTTTATGGACCGGGAACTACAGTAACTGCAGGCAATGCATCGGGTATTAACGATGGTGCTGCAGCAGTAATTGTAGCTTCGGAAGCTGCAGTTAAGAAGTTCAATCTGACTCCGAAAGCCAGAATTTTGGGCACGCAGGCAGCTGGTGTACCACCACGTACCATGGGGATTGGACCGGTACCGGCCACCAATAAGCTTTTAAAACGATTGGGGATGCGACTGGATCAGATTGATATTATCGAATTGAACGAAGCATTTGCTGCACAATCGCTGGCCTGCATCCGTGAGTTTGGAATGGCAGACGATGATCCCCGATTAAACCCGCTTGGTGGAGCGATTGCACTCGGACACCCGCTGGGAATGTCTGGAGCGCGTTTGGTTACCACAGCAATTTATCAGCTGCAAAATTCAAACTCAAAATTCGCGCTTTGTACCATGTGTGTTGGTGTTGGGCAAGGAGTTTCAATGATTTTGGAGAAGGTCTAAATATATATATGCCCGCTTGTAGGAAAGAGTTTTCCCCTTGAGGGGAAATGCCGATAAGCAAAGGGGTGATGATAATTTAATAATTAGAATTTATAAACAACTAAAAATAGTACAATGAAAATTGACATATCAAAAGAATTAAAACAGTTAGGAATTAGTGAAGTTAATAATGGTGTTTGCACCGGAACCGAATGGAGAACAACGTCCGGTGCAGCTGTTGAATCGTTTTCGCCATCGGACGGGGAATTGATTGCAAGCGTAAATCAGGCTACAGCTGCCGACTACCACGAGGTGGTGAAAAAAGCAAAAGATGCTTTTAAAGTTTGGCGGATGGTGCCGGCTCCAAAACGCGGCGAGATAGTGCGCCAAATTGGCCTGGAACTACGGAAGTACAAGGAGCCACTCGGAAAATTGGTTTCGTACGAAATGGGTAAAATTTACCAGGAAGGTTTGGGCGAGGTACAGGAAATGATCGATATCTGTGATTTTGCTGTTGGTCAGTCGCGCCAGTTATATGGTTTCTCCATGCATTCGGAACGGGAAAAGCACCGCATGTACGACCAGTATCATCCGCTTGGAATTGTGGGAGTTGTCTCTGCTTTTAACTTCCCGGTTGCTGTTTGGGCGTGGAATGCAATGATCGCTTTGGTGGCCGGCGATGTGGTAATCTGGAAACCATCATCAAAAGTATTTTTATGTGCTATTGCAGTTCACAATATCGTTGCTAAAGTTTTAAAAGAAAACGATGTTCCTGAAGGCGTTTTGAACCTGGTAGCAGCAGGTTCGCGCGAATTGGGCGACGAGTTTTTCAGCGACAAAAATATTCCGTTGGTGTCGTTTACCGGCTCAACAAAAATTGGTAAAAAAGTTGGCGGTCTTGTAGGTCAGCGTCTCGGAAAAACTATCCTTGAACTTGGCGGAAACAACGCCATAATAATTACTCCTGAGGCCGATATTGAAATGGCGCTTCGTGCAGTTGTTTTTGGTGCAGTGGGAACTTGCGGTCAGCGTTGTACTTCCACACGCCGCATTATCGTTCACGATTCGGTTTACGAAGATTTTAAAAACCGATTGATCGCCATTTACGAGCATTTGCCAATTGGTCATGCCCTGGATGAGAAAACACTGGTTGGTCCGCTGGTTGATCGTTGGGCAGTGGATACTTACCTGGCCGCCATCGAAAAGGTAAAAGCACAAGGCGGAGAACTGTTGATCGGCGGAGAAGTGTTGACGGGAGAAGGATACGAATCAGGTTGTTTTGTAACTCCGGCTATTGCGGAAGTGGAAAATCATTACGAAATTGTTCAGGACGAAACGTTTGCCCCGCTGCTTTATATGATTCGTTATACCGATCTGAAAGAGGCCATTCGTTTACACAACGATGTCCCACAAGGATTATCATCGGCAATTTTCTCAACACACCTATTGGAAACCGAAAAATTCTTGTCGCATGAAGGATCGGATTGCGGAATTGCCAATGTAAATATTGGAACGTCGGGTGCCGAAATTGGTGGCGCTTTTGGTGGCGAAAAAGAAACAGGCGGTGGTCGCGAGTCGGGCTCCGATGCCTGGAAAGCTTACATGCGACGCCAAACCAATACAATAAATTACAGTACAGAGCTTCCGTTGGCTCAGGGAATTGAGTTTAATGTTTAAGTGAAGTAGGCAGTAGGCATTTTTCAGTATGCAAATTCGCATTAACATACGAACGTCATTCTGTCCGCCAGCTGGCGGATTCAGCTTCTGTTAAAAGATTCCGAAACGAGTTCGGAATGACGGACGAATAAATGTGTACAGGAAAATGTAGGTTGAAAAGTCTCTTTACTCAAATCTAAACATCTTATAAGAAGGAAATACGAAGTGCGAGGTTCCAAGCTATTCATCGGATGACTTTGAGTCATCCGATGAATAAGAAGCAGAGCTCGTAGTTAATAGCTAAAAAATATGAAAAACATATTAATATTTGGAGCCGGTAGGTCAAGCATATTTTTGCTCACGTACCTGGCCGAACGTGCATCAAAATACCATTGGCACATAAAAGTTGTTGACGCCGAAGAAAGCGATTTGGCAAAGTCGTTAAAACTGGCTTTTGCCATTTTAAATGTGCGGGATGATTTTGCCCGTGATCAGGAGGTTCGGGAAGCAGACCTGGTAATTTCCATGTTGCCTGCGCGCTTTCACAAACTGGTAATGCAATCCTGTCTGAAATTTTCGAAAAGCCTGTTTACCGCATCCTACGAAAGTAAAGAGATACAGCAGGTCGAAGATGACGTGAAAAGTAAAGGTCTGTTGTTTTTAAACGAGTGCGGATTGGATCCCGGCCTCGATCACATGTCGGCCATGCGCGTGATCAACCAGATTAAAAAGGAAGGCCATCAGTTGGAGGCTTTTGAATCATTTACGGGTGGTTTGGTTGCTCCCGAATCGGATGATAATCCGTGGCACTACAAGTTTAGCTGGAATCCGCGGAATGTGGTGTTGGCCGGACAGGGTGGGCCTGCAAAATTTATTCAGCAGGGAAAGGTGAAATACATTCCATACAACCGATTATTCCGCAGAACGGAGTTGATTAATATTGATGATTACGGCTGGTTTGAAGGCTATGCCAACCGCGATTCGATGAGTTATATCGATAAATATGGATTGCAGGAGGTTCCCACTGTTTTCCGGGGAACTTTGCGTCGACCGGGTTTTTGTAAAGCATGGAATGTGTTTGTGCAGTTGGGCGCAACAAGCGACGAACATTACATTGATAATGTGGAAGACATGACTTACCGCGAGTTTATTAATTCTTTTCTATACTATCACCCGGCCGATACAATTGACTTGAAATTGTACCATTCGATGCAAATTCCGATGGACTCGGAGATTATTCCAAAACTGGAGTGGTTGGGGATTTTTGATAACCGGAAAATTGGTTTAAAACGTGCAACGCCTGCCCAGGTAATGGAAAAGTTACTTTCGGAAAAATGGCAATTGATGCCCGAAGACAAAGACATGATCGTGATGTGGCACAAGTTTGAATACCTGGATCGTGATACAAAAGAGAAAGTGGAGAAGAACAGCTCGTTGGTGGTAATTGGCGAGTCGGGAGAGAAAACAGCCATGGCAAAAACCGTAGGTTTACCGCTCGCGGTTGCAGCCAAATTGTTTCTAACCGATAAACTCAACCATCGTGGAATTTATATACCAACGCACCCCGATATTTATGAACCAATTTTGGACGAACTGGAAAGTTTTGGTATCAAATTCACCGAAACGGAGAAAAAGTTAGTAGGACAGGAAGATACGTTTTAAGGAGAAAGAATCTTCCCTTATTTTATCAATCTAAGTACGGATAAAACGGCACAGTGGTCGGATGCAATCTCATCGCAAATAACTTCCGTTTCCACAACTTGCCACTTGTCGGCAGGCCTGAAAAATATGTAATCGATCTTTATTTCAGGATTATTGGAAGGATAAGTTAATGCGCCTTTTTGGTCGCTTGCTGTCCAGTATTCTTTTAGAATTGAAATTGGTTCGCTGTTGGGCGTAGCATTTAAATCGCCGGCTAAAATTGACGGGTACTTGCACGGGGCAAAAACTTCATTGATGGTTTTTACCTGGTCGATTCGGTCTGTACTGTTTTCCTGGTGCTCCAAATGAGTGCCGATAAAACTGATGGTGTCGCCTGATTCCAGTTGCACCAATACCTGAAGTGCCGCCCGCGGTTCATTGTTGGGTGAATGGGGTAGCGGTACATTTTTGCTCGACAGGATGGGCATCTTTGTCAGTATTCCTTCTCCGTATCCGCCACCGTCATAAGGCATGGCAATACCAAATAAGGGCGCCATTTTAGTTCGCCAGCCCAGCTCGGTAACCAAGTCGTAATTTTTGGCGCGGTTGGTTTTAAAGTCAACTTCCTGTAAGGCTACAAGGTCGGGATTTGTGTTCTTAATTACCGATGCGATCTTGTCTAAATCAAAATCGCCTTTGGTGGTTGCACCGTGTAAAATATTGAAGGTCAGAACGCGAACCGTTATTTCTTCATCACTTGTATTCTGTGCAGTAAGTGTATTGAATGTTAAAACGAGAGTGAGTATCGAAAGTACCAGTTTAGTCATTTTTATCGATCTTAAATTAAAGAGGTGAAGGTAGAGATTAAATTTTTGAAATTCCAGAATTCATTTAACTTTGGATGAAACAAACTTTACCTAAAATGATGACCAAAAAAATCAACTTTACCGCAATTGTTTTCCTTTTTTTTGTGTTGGCAGCCTGCCAAAATAAGCAACAAAACTGGACCCACTTTCGTGGTTCGGACATGGATGGACATGCCAATGTGGAAACTGCTCCGTTAAATTGGAGCGACACTGAAAATATAGTTTGGAAAGTGCCCGTAAAAGGATTGGGCTGGTCATCGCCGGTAGTTTATGATGGCCGGATTTGGGTAACTTCAGCCGAAAAAGAAGGTCACGAATTTTACCTGTTTTGTTTCGATTTGGAAACCGGCAAACTGCTGAATGAGCAAACAATATTTACTGCAGAAGATCCACAACGCATTCACGGAACTAACTCTTACGCCACGCCAACTCCGTGTGTTGATGAGGACCACATTTATGTGCATTACGGAAGTTTTGGGACGGCCTGCGCTGATACCAAAAGTTTTGAAGTGATTTGGAAACGAGATGATTTACCATGTAAGCACATGCAGGGACCGGCTTCGTCGCCAATTATATACAAGGATAAATTGATTGTGCATTTGGAAGGAACCGAAGATCCATACGTGCTTGCATTGGATAAAAATACAGGAGAAACAATTTGGAAAAGTATTCGCCCAAAAGAAATTTATGATCCATTGGAGCCGGTTTACCGCAAATCGTACCAAACGCCAATTGTAATAACTGTGGGCGATAGGGATTTACTGATCAGTAATTCGGCGTATATGTGTTTTGCGCACGATGTTACTACCGGCGAGGTAGTCTGGTCGTTTAAGTATGGTTACGATTCAACCGTAAGTCAGCCTTTGTTTTACAACGGCCTGGTATTTGTAAATTCCGGCTGGATTTTTCTCGACGGCGTACCGTATTTTACCCGCCAGTTTGCCATCGATCCAACAGGAGAAGGCGATGTAACTGAAACCCACCAGGTGTGGATGTACGAAAATGAGGTGCCTCAAATTCCAACTCCTGTAATTGTTGATGGAAAAATGTATATGGTTCACGACCGCGGAATGGTAACTTGCCTGGATGCAATGACCGGCAATGTAATCTGGAAAGAAAAACTGAAAGGCAACTTTAATTCATCGCCCATTTATGCCGGTGGAAATATTTACTGCATCAATGTAAAAGGATTTTGCACGATTATAAAACCCGGTGATTCATTCGAAAAAGTTGCTGAAAACGATATCAGTGAAACCGTTAAAGCGGTACCGGTTTTTGTTGGCGATAAAATGCTTTTACGGAGCGAGAAGAATTTGATTTTGATTCAGTAGTTTTTGCACGCAGATTACGCTGATTTTGCAGATTTACGTGAGGATGTCATCTTCTCAAAAGATGACATCCTTTTCGTTTTTCCAAATGTGAGTTTTATCTACATTCCCATAGCACTTCCGGCTATTTCAATTATTTGTTCAAACTGCTGGATATTCTGCAGGTCGAGTGTGCCCGTAATGTAAATAATCATGTTTGTACTTACCAGAAGAAATTCATTCTCATCCTTACCGTCTTTTTTGTAAAACGATATTTTAGATCGCTGATCTCTTTGGGTCATCAGCCGCGTGTAATCTTTCAGATTCACATTATTCATAATACTATTGTAGAGTTCTTCGCCAAGCACCTGGCGTTTTTCACCCCTCGGTTGAATCATTTTCAGTTGATGAAGTGTGCTGATGTATTCCTTAAACTCGGGACTTATATCCCGGGATTCCGATAGCATTTTGAACATGTCTTTGGTAACTTCAAAGTACGAAATGTCTTCGCGGCTGTCGATTAGTTTAAAGGCCTGATCGATACTTTTATTGCCATTTTGTGCCAGGCTGCAGAAACTAATGAATAGAAAAAATAAAATGAATTTTGTTTTCATACGGTTAAATTGTTTGTGAATAAAGCGTCGTATGGAATTCGCATTTTACAGCTGATTATTTCGATTGGTGCGATCCCACATTCATGCTCATTTCATGATTAATTGATTTTAAGATCCTTAATTGGATTATCGAATTGAATACTCAGATTTCTCAATGATTCAACGTCGCTTAACGGAGCATTGATCCGTTTTGCGTTTTCAAGATTGGCAAGGCAGGCATTCATTTCTTTCGAAAAATGCCATAAAGCCAGCTTGGTATTTTCCTGTAATTCAGCTAACTCATTTTCTGTTAATGTCAGCTGCTTTTCCTGGCGTGTGTGATTTAAGCCAACAAAAACCAGGCTCACCACCAACAGGAACGAGGCAGCATAGCCAAGCAATCGTTTTGTTTGTAAGAAACGTTGTTTTTTATGTTCTTCCAGTTTTTCGAACGGATTAAAGTTCGGAATTTCCGTATTTATCCGGTCGTTCAGTTGACGGTACGATTGGATAAACTCCTGTTCTGCTGAACTCTCATTTTCTGATTGGCTGAAATCTTTCAGATCGAAATCCGCATCAGGAAAGTGTTTTGTTTTCTTGTCACACATTTGCTAACTCCTCCTTAAAAATTTCAAATAGTTTTTTTCTTCCTCTCGAAACATGCACGCGTATGGTGTTTACGCTTTGTTCCATAATTTCGCTCACCTCTTCGTAGTCCAGTCCCTGGAAATCTTTTAATTCGATAGCCATTCGTTGCTGGACGGGTAGCTGGTGCAATTCCTGTTTCAGTTTTTCTACAAAGTCAATGGCATCAAATCGTGTTTCGTCCATCTGTTCGTTAATGTTTGTCTGAAGGTAGTTTTGGTGTTTTTTTTGCTTCCGCAATACATCGAAACAATGGTTTTTTATGGTATTCAAACAATAACTTTCATGGTTTTTTGCATTATCAATCAGGCGTCTGTTTTTCCATAATTTCAACACCACTTCCTGCACCGCATCCTGTGCTTCGTTGCTGTCTTTCAAAATGCTCAGAGCAAACCTGAATAGTTTATCTTTTTGTTGTAGTATGAGTATTTCAAATTCGTTGCTTGTCATCCTTTACGGGCTCTTGCTTTTTATGAATTACGTTTGAATACCGGTTTCATAACACGGCTAAGGTAAAAAAATGAAACAATTGTATCATTTTCTGCGCTCCTTTTGCTGATTTCTAGTGTGTTGTGGCTGCCGATATTAAATTTAAATGTAAGAACTACTTTATTCATTGCAATCCTCATATTACACTGCAAAACTTTCTTACATTTGCGCGCCGATTCCGGAGTCGGGCTTTCAATGTCATAAATAATTGATTGAAAACAAATAAAGCCTTTCGGTGTTGGTTAGTTGGATTAGAAAAAAGTAAAATGACAGAAATCAGAAACATTGCAATTATTGCACACGTCGACCACGGTAAAACTACGTTGGTTGACCGTATACTTCACCAGGTAAAATTGTTCCGCGAGAACCAGGAGGTTCAGGAACTTTTACTGGATAACAATGACCTGGAACGTGAACGTGGAATTACCATTCTTTCGAAAAACGTTTCGGTACGCTACAAAGACACCAAGATTAACATCATCGATACACCGGGGCACAGCGACTTTGGTGGCGAGGTGGAGCGCGTTTTGAATATGGCCGACGGTGTTTTACTAATTGTTGATGCTTTTGAAGGCCCTATGCCGCAAACCCGTTTTGTACTGCAAAAAGCCATCGAACTGGGATTAAAACCAATGGTGGTGGTTAATAAAGTTGACAAAGAAAACTGTACGCCTGAAATTGCTCAGGAAAAAGTTTTCGACCTGATGTTTAGCCTTGATGCTACCGAAGAGCAGTTGGATTTTCCAACCGTTTACGGATCGGCAAAAGCTGGCTGGATGGGCCCCGACTGGCAGACTCCAACTGAAGATGTGGTTTATTTGCTCGATCAGATTCTGGAACATATTCCACCAACAAAACACAAAGAAGGTACGGTGCAAATGCGCATTACCTCGCTCGATTATTCGTCGTACACCGGCCGTATTGCGGTAGGAAAAGTTACGCGTGGCGAATTGGTTCCGGGCTCGAGAGTGTCGTTGGTAAAACGCGATGGAAGCATTCTAAAAACAGCTGCCAAAGAGTGTTACCTGTTTGAAGGACTTGGAAAAGAAAAAACACAAGCTCCTGTACCGTGTGGCGAAATTTGCGCCGTACTCGGACTGGAAGGTTTTGATATTGGCGATACCATTGCCGACGCTGAAGAACCGGAAGGATTGACTCCGATTCAGGTGGATGAGCCAACCATGAGCATGTTGTTTGTTTCGAACAATTCACCATTTTTCGGACGCGATGGTAAGTTTGTAACCTCGCGCCAGGTGCGCGATCGTTTGTTTAAAGAAACCGAAAAGAACCTGGCCTTGCGTGTTGAGGAAACCAATTCGGCTGATTCGTTCCTTGTTTATGGCCGTGGAATCCTTCACTTGTCGATTCTGATTGAAACAATGCGTCGCGAGGGCTACGAAATTCAGGTAGGACAGCCACAGGTAATTATAAAAGAAATTGACGGAAAAAAATGCGAACCGATTGAGGCATTAACTGTTCAGGTTCCCGACGAATTTTCAGGAAAGGTAATTGAACTGGTAACGGCCCGTAAAGGTGATATTGCAAATATTGAAGTAAAAGACGACCGTGCACATTTGGAGTTTTATATTCCGGCGCGTGGTTTGATCGGATTACGTAACCAAATGCTTACAGCTACCGAAGGCGAGGCCATTATGGCACACCGCCTGAAAGGTTACGAACCTTGGAAAGGAGAGCTGGGCGTAAAACGAAACGGAGCGCTTATTTCGCTTGAAACAGGAACGGCCATTGCCTATTCGATTGATAAAATGCAGGATCGCGGGCGTTTCTTTGTGAATCCGGGCGAGGAAGTTTACGCCGGACAGGTAATTGGCGAAAATACCCGATTAGATGACCTTACTATAAATATTATCAGAACCAAGAAGTTGAGCAACATGCGTGCATCTGGTTCCGATGATAAAACAGCCATTGCACCGGCAATTAAATTTTCGCTGGAAGAAGCTATGGAATACATCCGCAATGATGAGTACATCGAGATTACACCGAATTTTATGCGTATCCGTAAAATTTACCTCGATGAGCACGAGCGTAAACGCCGTGCGAAAGTAATAAGCGAATAAGAAGTTAAAAAAATATAGGAAAGGCAGGTTGATTATCAATCTGCCTTTTTTTTGCAGAAAATTGGCCGTTTTAGGAGTTTTATGATGCTCTATCGCCACTTTTTTCCGGCTCGCGATTTCCCCCTGGGAACTAATATTTTACACTAAATCTCTGAAAAAAGGCTGGTGTATGAGGCGCAAGTGGGGACACATTTTCAATATAATAATGCAATTGCGCCTATTTTAATCTAATCATTTTAACCCCGGTCGACACTCTCCGCCAGACGGCGGTTCATTTCCCCGGGGCTAAATTAATACGGACTTTCAGCCCTTAAATATCTTTTCTGTTGGGCTTAAGTAAAACAAATAAGCGCTGAAAGTGCTTAGTATTATAACCCAGGGCAAAGTAATTCAACGAATTACGTCGCCCTGGGGCAGTACGAAACGATTAGAATCGTCCGGCGAAGGAAAATGATCGAAGCCATTTGGTTCTTCCGGACGAAATCCAACGGTGTTACTCATAAAAGGAGTCTGGATGGTAGCTGCCGATAGAGGGTAATAAGGACATTCATAATTGCTCCTGTTTTAGCAATTCACACATATGTTTTAATTATTGTTCGCTACTTTTTATTTGTTAATAATTTCTAAACCAATTCTAAACATATCTTACTATTTAGATAGCTGATAAATTGCTGGTAAGCGTTGCTAATGTGGGGTTTTGGTTCTATTTTTAGGAGCAAAACTTAACGATAAAGTCATGATTAGAAAATGCTTATTTCTTGCTTCGGCACTGCTTTTTTCAGTAACAATTTTATTTGCCCAGGAACCTACGGTTTGGCGGGGCGAAAACAACGGAATATACCCCGAAACTGGTCTTTTAAAAGAGTGGCCGGCCAATGGCCCCGAAATTTTATGGACCGCTGAGGGACTAGGCGAAGGACATTCGTCGCCGGTTTTTGCCAACGGTAAAATTTACCTTTCAACTTTGCAGGGTGAAGACGGATATATAGTTGTTTTTAACCTGGATGGCAAGGTGGAGCAAAAAGTGAATTACGGAAAAGATTTTAAGGACAGTTATCCCGGCACTCGTTCTTCGGTTGTTGTTGCAGGCGACTTAATGTATATGTATACCGGGTATGGCGATTTGGTTTGTATGGATGCCAATTCGGGGGCTAAAAAATGGACAAAAAACGCATTTACAGATTTCGACGGTGAAAATATTCGCTGGGGAGTTACCGAAACCGTTCTTATCGATGGCGACGTTTTGTATTTAACTCCGGGCGGAAAGAAAAATAATATGGTGGCCTTAAACCGTTTTACCGGCGACCTGATCTGGACATCAGCCGGAAAAGGAGAACTGTCAGCTTATTGTACTCCTCTTCTGATAAATCTTCCGGCACGGAAACTTATCGTTACACACACTGCCGATCATATTATTGGTGTTGATGCCAAAACCGGGCAATTGCTGTGGGATTACCCGCATAAAAACCAGTGGAGCGTTCATCCGAATACACCGCTTTTTTACAAGGGCGATTTGTTTTGCTTTAGCGGCTACGGTAAAGGTGGTGTAAAACTCGATCTTAGCGACGATGGCAGCAGCGTAACAAAACAGTGGGAAAAACCGGAACTCGACAGCCGCATGGGAGGAATGGTTGTGGTTGATGGTTACATGTACGGATCGGGCGACAAAGGGCGCGAATGGCGCTGTGTGAACTGGGAAAACGGCGAGGAAAAATATGCATCGAAAGACATTGCAAAAGGTGTTACCATTTATGCCGACGGCATGTTGTATTGTTACAGCGAACGTGGTGAACTGGCATTGGTTGAAGCTACACCCGAAAGTTTTAACATTGTAAGCCAAACAAAGGTTGAACTGGGAACTGCACAACACTGGGCACACCCGGTAATTAATAACGGCCGTTTGTTTGTTCGCCATGGCGATGTGCTAATTGCCTACAAAATAAAATAGATGGAGGAACTGAAAAAGGATGTTTGCAAAGTAAACATCCTTTTTTAGCCTGTATTTGTCGCATGTTTTTGATGGCCAATAGCTCAAAAAGTATATTTGAGAAAAAATCATGAACGAAAACCAACTACCAATATTTTTCCGCTACCGTTTTTTGTGGCACCTCTTGTTTTGGGTGGTTGTTTTTATTGGCTACTGGCTTACCTACGGTGGTTATCTTGAGCATTATCGTCAGGAATTTTTTATCGGTTTAACCTTATTGCCGGCCCGGATTATAGGAACATATACGCTTATTTACGGTATTTTACCGTATGCCATTGAGAAGAAAAAATTTGTAACATTTGGTATTCTAACCCTGGTTCATGCACCGCTTTTCGGTTTTCTGATCTACATTTCGTACAAGATTCCGAACTTGTATCCCGAAATGTTTGATTATTCAAAACTGCCACTTTTTTATGTGCCAAAAATCTTCAATAAAGTTATTTCCAATTACGGAATTCCGCTTTTGGCCGCATCAATAATCGTTTTTAAAAAGTGGTACATCGACGAGCAAAAAAATAAAAAGCTAGCCGAAGAAAAGCTGGCCGCCGAACTAAGTTTTCTTAAATCGCAGGTTCATCCGCATTTTCTTTTTAATACACTGAATAACCTGTATGCTTTAACACTGATCAAATCGGAAAAGACACCCGATATTGTGCTAAAATTGTCGGGTTTACTCGATTATATGATCTACAAAAGCAACGACGATTTTGTGCCGTTAAAAGAAGAAATTAAGATTATTGAAAGCTATGTGGAGCTGGAAAGCATGCGCTACAATAATCGCCTCGATCTGAAATACAACATTGAAGGAGATGTTGATCATCACCGGATTGCGCCGCTGATTTTATTGCCATTTATTGAAAATGCTTTTAAACATGGTGCGAGCAAAGACCGTAAAAATCCAAAGGTAGACATTGATATAAAGATTGACGAAAAATGCCTGACTTTACAGGTGACGAATTCAATCCATCCTGAGAAGGAAAAGGAAGAGAAGCTGAATGAAGGAATTGGATTGAAAAATGTACGCCGGCGTTTGGAGCTGCTTTATCCAAAATCGCATAAACTTACGATCGATAAGCAGGATACGAAATTTGAGATTAACCTTAAAGTGTGCTGGGTAAATGAATAAAACGAGGTGCATAATAGTTGATGACGAACCGCTTGCGATTGAAGTGTTAAAGTCGCATATCCAAAAGCTGGATTCGTTGGAAATTGTTGGAACCTGTGCCGATGCAATTGAGGCTTTCGATTTCTTAAAGTCGCACAAGGTAGACCTGGTTTTTCTTGATATCAATATGCCGGAAATGAAAGGAACTGACCTGGTGAAAACCCTGAAAAATCCGCCGGCCATTGTTTTTACAACTGCTTACCGCGAATATGCCATTGAAAGCTACGACCTGAATGTGCTGGACTACCTGTTGAAACCCATTTCGTTCGAGCGCTTTTTGCAGGCAGTGGAAAAATATACACAGCAAAATTTATTGATTGAAGAGGTTTCGCTCCATAAAAACAACGGCGATTCGGAATACATTTATCTACGCGAGAAAAATGTAATTCACAAAATACCGGTAACCGAGATCGTGTACGTTGAAAGTTTTGGCGATTATCTGAAACTACACACCCCCGATCGGGAAATTAACAGCCGCTGCACGATGGCAGCACTCGAAAAAGCATTGCCTGAAAAAGGCTTTATCCGCGTGCACCGCTCGTTTTTAATTGCTGTTAGCCGGATAACCAGCTTTAGTCCGGTTATGGTTGCCATTGGCGATAAAGAGTTCCCGATAGGCACAAGATACCGCGAAAAGACCTTTGAAAAACTCGATTATAATTCATTCTTGAACAAATAAAAACCTTAAATAAAAAAACATGAAGATTGCACTAACACTTTTGATTACCGCATTTGCTTTTTCAATAAGCGCACAGGTTACACAATGGCGCGGCCCAAACCGCGACGGGCATTTCCCCGAAACTGGTCTGCTAAAAGAATGGCCCGAGGATGGCCCTGAATTGGTGATGCAGGTGGAGAAAATCGGAAAAGGATATTCGTCGGCAATTCCCGAAGGTGATATGATTTACATTACGGGAATGATTGATACGCTCGATTACCTTACTGCGATAAATCCTGACGGTTCGTTTAAATGGCAGGTACCTTACGGGCGTTCATGGAATAAATCGTTTCCCGACACACGTAGTACACCGGTTGTTGAGGATAGTCGGATTTATGTTCAAAGTGGAACCGGACAGGTTTCATGCATCAACAAAGAAAACGGGGAAACCATTTGGGAAGTTAACGTTGACGAATATTTTCATGGAGAATACCACATTTGGGGAAATTCTGAAACAGTTCTGATTTACGACGATAAAGTAATTGTTTCGCCCGGAGGAAAAGAAACCAGCGTTGTGGCGTTAAATAAAATGACTGGCGAGAAAGTTTGGCAAACCAAGTCGCTTGGAGGCCCGAGAGCTTATGCATCGGCAACCACTTACGAGTGGAATGGCTTCCGTTATATTTTGGCGGTAATCGGCACCGATCTTATGGCAATTGTTCCCGAAACTGGCGAGATAGCCTGGAGTTACAGGTATTGGAATTCTGATAAGTGGGATCAGAATGGATTGATCTGGACCAATACACCTGTTTTTAAAGACAATACTATTTTCCTTACGATGGGTTACGATTATCCGGCAGTGATGTTGGAAATGGACTCGACGGGAACATCGGTGAGCGAAAAATTTGTTGACCATACTTTTGATAATCATCATCACGGTGTAATTCTGCACGATGGATATTTGTATGGTTCAAATTGGTTCGACAACAAACGCGGGCGCTGGATTTGCATGAACTGGGATACTGGTGAGATTAAATATGTAGCTGATTGGGACACAAAAGGCGCAATCGTTATGGCCGATGGACTCTTATACTGCTACAACGAACGAGGAAATGTTGGCCTTGTAAAACCTGATCCTGATGGTTTTGAAGTAATAAGCCAGTTTAAAATTACCGAGGGAGCAGGACCACACTGGGCGCATCCGTTTATAGCCAATGGTAAGCTGTATATGCGCCATGGCGACGTGCTGATGGTATATAATATTAAAGCTTAACCCCGCGTTAACTCAAGTTTGCAGCAAAACTATTATCTTTCTGTTTTTTACCTGAATTGATGACTAAAAGAACCATAAATATCATTCTGATCTCGATCGGTACCATTGGATTTATTTCCATTTTTTGGTGGTTAAATGCCGATCCTACCAAAGATTTTACCGTTAATCTTGAAGGTGCCGATAACAGGGGGAAAGGAGTGCCTCCGCAAGATGTAACTATTGGTGAGCATTTCGAACAACTGGCCTCGGATTACGAGGTGCTGGAAGAAACATGGACCAATTTTCGGGGTGCCGATTACGATAATATCTCAAAATCGCCGGTAAAACTGGTGGAAAGTTTTGGGGCTGAAGGGCCAAAAATTCTTTGGTCGAAAACATTAGGTGAAGGACACTCAGGCGCTGCAATCTACAAAGGTTTGGCGTATGTACTTGATTACGACGAAGAAGAGCGTGCCGATATTTTGCGCTGTTTTTCGGTGGTTACCGGAGAAGAGCAGTGGCGACGCGGTTACGATGTGGCCATAAAACGAAATCACGGAATGTCGCGAACAATTCCGGCAGTTACTGAAGACTACATTGTAACCATCGGACCAAAGTGCCATGTTATGTGTCTCGACCGTGAAACCGGAGATTTCCGCTGGGGGCTCGATGTAGTGAAAGAGTATCAGAATGAAATTCCATTTTGGTATACCGGGCAATGTCCGATAATCGACAATGGCGTTGCAATTATTGCCACCGGAGGAAGTAAAATGATGGTGGCTATTGATTGCGAAACCGGCGAGAAATTGTGGGAAACGCCAAATCCGGAGGGCTGGAAAATGTCGCACTCATCAGTTGTACCTTTTACTTTTGGCGGACGAAAAATGTATGTGTACAGTGCCATCGGAGGTTTGCTTGGTGTGGCTGCCGACGGTCCTGATGCCGGGCAGATCTTGTGGGAAACATCGAAGTGGAACCACTCGGTTGTTGCACCGTCGCCGGTTTGTATGCCCGACGGAAAGATATTTATGACCGCGGGTTATGGTGCCGGAAGTATGATGGTTCAACTAACGGAAAGTAATGGCGCTTTCTCTGCTGAGCCGCTTTACGAATATGCACCAAAAGATGGACTGGCATGCGAGCAGCAAACACCGATTTTGTGGAATGGCTATTTGTTTGGTATCGTTCCGAAAGATGGAGGAGCCAACCGAAATCAGCTGATTTGTGTGAGTCCAAATGATACCAGGAATGTGGTGTGGACAAGTGGTAAGGAAACCCGTTTTGGACTCGGGCCGTATTTTATTGCCGACAATAAAATGTTTATTCTGAGCGACGACGGAACCCTGACTATTGCACGCCCAAGCACCGAAAAATACATTCAGTTGGAACAGGTTAAAGTAATTGAAGACGGGCACGATGCCTGGGCTCCTTTTGCACTGGCCGACGGTTATTTGTTGCTGCGCGATGCAAAAACAATGATCTGTATCGATTTGAATGTGAACGGATAGAAAAGCATTAATGCAAATATATAGTCATGAAGAATAAAGGAATTGTACTATTTCTGATTGTACTGGCGGTGGTAATCGTTGGCATAATGGTGGTCGACTGGTACTCGAAGCGTCCGGATAACATGGAGGCCAATAAATTTGAGTTCAGTGTTGATGAGTTTCGAAACGTTCCGGAGGAGCTGGTGAAGTACAAAGAAACCCGGAATTTTAACCTGGGCTTTGTTTTGGCTGAAGCGCTTGAAGTTGCCAATAATAAAATATATGCAGTTGGCGATCAGGAACTGAAGATCGTTGATTTTTCAGGGACGCTATTGGGCGAAGTTGGTTTTCTTGACGAACCGCACGGATTAGATGTGGTTGGCGATACCATTTATGTGGTTTTCGAGAAATTTGTGTGGATCGTTGATGAAACGGGCACTACCATTCATAAATGGGAAATTGAAGGAGAAGATACCTATTTAACTGCTGTGGCGGTTGAAGGCGAGGATATTATGGTTGCCGATGCCGGTAACCGACGCGTTCTGCGTTTTAATCACCAGGGAGAAATTGTGAACGAGTTTGAAGGAAAAACCGATGACGATTTAGCACACGGTTTTATAATTCCCAGCCCGTATTTCGATCTGGATATTAATGCTTATGGAGATTTATGGGTGGCCAATCCTGGCATGCACACCATGGAAAATTACACCAAAGAAGGACGTTTGCGCGAGTTTTGGAAAGCTTCAGGAAATCAAACCGAAAATTTTAGCGGATGTTGCAATCCTGCTCATTTTTGCTTTTTGCCCGATGGCAGTTTTGTTACCAGCGAAAAAGGTTTGGTTCGCGTGAAAATCTACAAAGCCTCCGGAGAATTTAGCGGAGTTGTAGCACCACCGGCAAAATTCGATGAAAAAATTGAAGGACAGGCACCCGATGTGGCTGTCGACGACGAAGGAAATATTTATGCGCTTGATTTCGACAGAAATGTCTTACGTGTATTTGAACCAAAAATTTCAGAATAGATAATAGCTATTTTATGAAACGAAAAGAATTTATAAGAACAACAGGTCAGCTTTTACTTCTCGGAGGAATTACTGCTTCTGCAGGTTATTTGTTCGTGAATAAAAAAGTGTCTGCTGCTTGTTCGGTTTCCCCAACTTGTGATAATTGTGGCAAATTTCAGAAATGCGATTTACCACAGGCGAAGGAGGTAAAAGATGGAAAATAACAGCAAATCGCAAAGCCGCCGGAAATTTATTCATAACGGGGTACGCGCTTCCTTGTTATTATCGTTGGGCGCGGTAAGTGTTTCGGCACTTCGTAAGGTAAGTGGCGATGATTATGTGTGGCAGATCGATCCGTTTAAATGCACGCAGTGCGGCCGATGTGCAACCGAGTGTGTATTAAATCCTTCAGCCGTAAAATGTCTCCACGCTTTTGATTTGTGTGGTTACTGCGACCTTTGCGGCGGTTACCTGAAACCGGATGCCAATGCACAAAGTACAGCTGCCGAAAACCAGTTGTGCCCTACGGCAGCCATCGAACGTCGTTTTATCGAGGAACCCTATTTCGAGTATCATATTAATGAGGATTTGTGCATTGGCTGTGCAAAATGTGTGGCCGGGTGTACTTCGTTTGGAAACGGATCGATGCACCTGCAGATCATGCACCACATTTGTGTGAATTGCAACGAATGTTCCATCGCCAGGGTTTGCCCGTCGGACGCCATAAGCCGGGTAAAAGCCAGTGAAGCCTACAACGTAAAAGGCGATTTTACAAACAATCCTGAAGCCTGATATTTAAAATGAGAAATCAACTTAACCAAAATAAAAACCAAAATAGCTTCGGACTTCGAATTCCGGACATCAGACATAAGTTAAAGTACTTACTTTTTACTTTTGCCTTTTTCCTTCTCACTTTTAATTTGTCGGCGCAGAAACAAAGGTTCCCAAAACCTGAATTCGATACCGGTTATACGCAACCAACGCCGGTAACACCCGAACCGCGGGCACTGGCAATGGAATATTTCGATGTACTGGTACTGCTACTTGTGTTAGCGGCAGCAACTTATTTTGCCTTAAAAAGCCGCTCGCGACAAGGTATTTTGTGGCTATCGGTCTTCACACTTGTTTATTTCGGATTTTACCGGAACGGATGTATTTGCAGCATCGGTGCTATACAAAATGTTGCGCTCACCTTTTTCGATCCGGCCTATGTCATTTCGTTAACGGCACTGTTGTTTTTTGTTATTCCGCTTGTTGTTACGCTCTTTTTCGGGCGAACATTCTGTGCCGGCGCCTGCCCATTGGGTGCCATTCAGGATTTGGTGGTGGTGAAACCGATAAGTTTGCCAAAGTGGTTAAATAAAACACTCGGGTTGATTCCGTATTTGTACCTGTCGCTGGCAGTGCTTTTTGCAGCTACCGGAACCGATTTTATCATTTGCCGCTACGATCCCTTCGTGGGTATTTTTCGTATGGATGCCAAATTCCTGATGATCGTTTTGGGTATTGCTTTCCTGTTAATGGGAATGTTTGTTGCCCGTCCGTATTGCCGTTTTTTATGTCCTTATGGCGTGCTGCTCAGCTGGATGTCGCGTTTCTCAAGCCGGCATCTAACTATCACGCCATCAAAGTGTATTCAGTGTAAATTGTGTACACATTCGTGCCCGTTTGATGCTATTGATTTCCCAACCAATGAGAAAGAAGTCGTAAAATCAGGGCTTGGGCCAAAACGCTTTATAACCTACGCTTTGGTAATTCCGTTGTGGGTTGCACTGGGGGTATTTGTAGGCGCAAAATCACATACTTTCTTGTCGAAAGCCAATCAGGATGTATACCTGGCAGAATTGCTGATTGCACATCCTGAGTTGCGAAATGATCCGGATAATATTGATATACAAACTTTCCTTGCCTCCGGAAAACCGATGGAGCAGCTGGTAAGTGAAGCCACCGCAATTCGTGAGAAATTTTATATCGGAAGTATGATTGCCGGAGGATTTATGGGATTGGTAATCGGGATGACTTTGTTGAATACGGTGGTGTTCCGTAAACGACAGGATTATGAACCTCATAAAGGAAATTGTTTCAGTTGCGCAAGGTGTGTGGATTATTGCCCTGTGGAAAAATAATGTTGAATAAAAAGAAGAACCAAAATAATGAACAACCAGGATAAACTAAAACTCTCGCATAACATTGCTTTAATTGCAGGTATTTTTTGTGCGGCTGTTGCGCTGTTGCTATTATTGAATTTTTGGCAGATCACAAAAACCGATCCCATTGAAAGTAAGGCTTTGGAAGCTTTGGTTCAACGGCTAAAAGACGATCGAAACAATGAGGAGCTGAAAGAGGAGATTCGCAATTTCGATCTACTGGCCCGAAAGGCATATTTTAACAGCCAGTGGCAAGTGGAGACAGGAGCCTACATGTTGCTGTTTGGTGCTATTGTACTGGCATTTGCACTGCGCGTTTATTACGCTGCAAAAAGTAAAATTGAAGAGCCTGAGAAAGTATTGGAAAATGAAATTGCCAGCCGTATAATTGCCCAAAAGGGAATTGTAATTGTTGGCTCCGCGGTTATGGTTTTGGCACTTTTGGCTTCGTATCTTTCGGTGAATCAGCTAAAATCGTACGATGCAAATGCATTGGTAGCCGAAAACAAAACTTCAGCAGAAGAGGCAGTTGAGGTAATAAATGTAGCTCCGGCACAAACTGCTACCAACGAAGTTTCGGAAGAGGTAGCTGTAAACGAAACTACTGCTTCAGAAAATGTATCAGAGGTGCAATCTGAAGTAGCTTCTTCAAAAACAGTTGCAGAAACACCTGTTACAGAAACCAAACCGGCAGCTGCGTCATCAGGAATGACGCTTGCTGAACTTCAGAAAAATCATAACTCTTTCCGCGGGCCTTTGGCACAGGGAGTGATTATGCATAAAAATATTCCAACCGAATGGGACGGCGCTGCCGGAGCAAATGTGGTTTGGAAAGCTGAGGTGCCAAAACACGGATTCAACTCGCCGGTAATTTGGGGCGATAAATTGTTTGTTGCAGGTGCTGATAACACCACCCGCGAAGTATATTGTTACAATCGAAACGATGGAAAATTGCTGTGGACCGGAGTTGCTGATAATATCTCAGGTTCGCCGGCAACACCTCCGCGCGTTACCGACGATACCGGTCTTTCCGCACCAACTTTAACCACTGATGGAAATGCTGTTTTTGCCATTTTCGGAACCGGAGATGTAATTGCTTTCGATATGAACGGCAAACGTTTGTGGGCACGGAATCTTGGTGTTCCTGATAATCATTACGGACATTCATCATCGTTGATTACCTGGAACGGAAAGCTTCTCGTTCAATACGATACCAACAGGGGAGGAAAAGTGATGGCACTGGATAATAAATCAGGAGAAACAGTGTGGGAAACACAGCGTAATTCGAAGATTTCATGGGCCAGTCCGGTATTGGCTGAAGTTGATGGTAAGTATCAGCTCGTGTTAACCGCCGATCCGATTGTTGCCGGGTACGATGTGGAAAACGGAGAAGAATTGTGGTCGGTTGAATGTATGATGGGCGAAGTTGGTCCATCGGTTGGTTATGCCGATGGAATTGTTGTGGCTGCCAACGAATATGCACGAATGGTGGCGATTGATATTCGCACGCAGGAAGTACTTTGGGAAGATGATTTTTATCTGCCTGAAGCATCGAGTATTTTGGCGCACGACGGATTGGTATTTGTCGCGACCAGTTATGGCGTTTTTGTTTGCTACGACCTGAAAGAGGGAGAATTGCTTTGGGAGGATGATTTTGGTTCGCCGGTCTACTCATCGCCAGTTTTTGCCGATGGAAAAGTGTATCTTATGGACAACGACGGAGTAATGCGTATCTACGAATTTTCAAGGGAATTGAAAAAAGTTGGCGAAAACGAATTGGGTGAAATGTCTGGCCCTACACCGGCTTTTGCCGATGGACGGATTTATATAAGAGGGGAGAATGATTTGTATTGCATTGGGAAGTAGGATATTTGAGGACGAATAAATGACAGAAGAAAATAAATATATCGATCAGCTCATTCAGGAAAAAGGCCTAACAAAAAAGAGCCTGATTCCTATTCTTCAGGCCATTCAGAAAGAGTACAATTACCTGCCTGAAGAAGTGTTGAGGTTGGTGGCTGAAAAATCGGAGATCAGTCTGGCGGAGATTATTGGTGTGGCCAGTTTTTACTCGCAATTTCGTTTGCAACCAGTTGGCGAGCACATGATAAAAGTATGTGTGGGAACGGCATGTCACGTAAAAGGCGCTGGTCAGGTTTACGATGCTTTTCGTCGTGAACTAAAGTTGGCGGAGGGTCAGGAAACGGAGGAGTCAGGAAAATATACGCTGGAGCAGGTAGCTTGTCTGGGCTGTTGCACGCTGGCGCCTGTAGTGCAGATCGATGAAACTACATACGGTCATGTGGCTTCCGATCAGGTCGGTCAGGTAATTGCCGATTTTGAAAGCCTGAAAGGAACAAAAAAGTCGAAAAAGGCACGCAAAGCTGATGGTTCCGAAATTCAGGGAGAGATTCGAATCGGGCTTGGTTCCTGTTGTGTGGCCAGTGGCAGTAAGGAAATTCAGGAAGAAGTGGAGCACGTAGTAAACGAAAGTGGTTTGCGTGTGAGCCTGAAACATGTGGGCTGTGTGGGAATGTGCCACCAGGTGCCTTTGGTGGAGGTGGTTCCAAACGAAGGAGAGCCTACGCTTTACGCCAAAGTAAAACCCGAAGACGTAAAAAATATTGTAGAAAGCCATTTTCAGGCGCCGGGTTTGTTTACCCGTCTCAAAAATAAACTATTACATACCGTTGAAGAGATTCAGACCGACCGTAACTGGGATGGAATTGAGCGCTACGAAATTAGCATGCGCGAAAAACCGGTAGCTTCATTTTTAGGAAAACAGATTCCTATTGCTACCGAATATCGTGGGATAATCAATCCACTCGATATTAATGAATACCTGAGCCGCGGAGGTTTTACTGCCGTGGAAAAGGTATTGAATAAAATGACACCCGAAGAGGTGATCCGCGAGGTAAAAGACAGCGGAATCAGAGGTCGTGGTGGTGCAGGTTTTCCTTCAGGATTAAAATGGGAACTGGTAAAAAAACACGAAAATGAGATAAAATATATCATTTGTAACGGCGATGAGGGCGACCCGGGAGCTTTTATGGACCGGATGTTGCTCGAGTCGTATCCGTATCGGGTAATTGAAGGAATGATCATTGCAGCTTATGCAACAGATATTCACCAGGGATATTTTTATATCCGCGCCGAATATCCGCTGGCGGTAAAACGAATTAGGGAGGCTCTGAAAATCTGCGAGGCTAAAAATTACCTCGGTAAAAATATATTGGGCAGTGGCTTTAATCTCGATCTGCAAATTTACGAAGGAGCAGGTGCTTTTGTTTGCGGCGAAGAAAGTGCACTTATTGCCTCCATCGAAGGTAACCGTGGTTTCCCAAGAATGCGTCCGCCATTTCCGGCCGAGAGCGGTTTGTGGGGAAAGCCAACCCTGGTAAACAACACCGAAACCTTGGCACAAATTTCCTACATCCTGCGTGAGGGAGCTGAAGGATTTTCAAAAATCGGATCAGGAAAAAGTACCGGAACAAAGGTTTTTGCCCTGGCAGGTAAAGTGGCTCGTGGAGGATTGATTGAAGTTCCGATGGGAATTACCATAAAACAGGTGATTGAAGAAATTGGTGGAGGAATTGCCAATGGCCGCCAATTTAAAGCGGTGCAGATCGGGGGACCTTCGGGAGGATGTATTCCGGCCGAACATTCCGATACTCCAATCGATTTTGAATCGTTGGGAGAGATGGGAGCGATGATGGGATCAGGTGGCCTTGTTGTGCTCGACGATACTGATTGTATGGTAGATATTGCCCGCTATTTCCTTTCGTTCACACAGGAAGAATCGTGCGGGAAATGTACCTTCTGCCGCGTTGGTACCAAGCGAATGCTCGACATTCTTGATGGTATTGTTAGCGGGAAAGGCAAAAAAGGCGACATTGAAGAACTTGAACATCTGGCGGAGTGGACAAAAAAAGGAAGTCTTTGCGGACTCGGAAAAACAGCGCCAAACCCGGTGTTAAGTACCTTGAAACATTTCCGTGATGAATACGAAGCTCACATTAACGGCACCTGCCCCACCGGAAAATGTGTGGAGCTGATCACTTATTCGGTAAACGACGAGTGTATCGGTTGTACCAAGTGTGTGCAAAAATGTCCGGTTGACGCCATTCCTTTTACGCCACACGAGAAACACAGCATTGATACAGAACTGTGTATAAAATGTGATGCATGCCGGGCTGCCTGTCCGGTTGATGCCATTGATGTGAAATGATCCAGTATCCAGAAACGAGTATCCAGAAACGAGTATCCAGTATCGAGAAACAAATGATTAAACTAAAAATAAATAACAAAGTAGTTGAGGTTGAGCAAGGTACTTCGGTGATGAAAGCCGCGCAACAACAGGGGATTGATATCCCGAATATGTGTTGGCACGACGAGCTGGAGCACTTTACATCCTGCATGCTTTGTATGGTAAAAGACCACAAAAACGGAAGACTTTATCCGTCGTGTTCGGTAAAGGCAGTGGAAGGAATGGAGGTGATTACAGATGACCAGGAAATTGCCGAATCGCGAAAAACGGCCTTGGAATTGCTGTTAAGCGAACATGTTGGCGATTGTGAAGGGCCTTGCCAGATTGCTTGTCCTGCGCACATGGATATTCCGCGAATGAACCGGTTGATTGCTGCCGGGAAATTTGACGAAGCGCTGGCTGTGGTAAAAAAAGACATTGCTTTGCCTGCTGTGTTAGGACGTATTTGTCCGGCTCCCTGCGAAGGTGCCTGTCATCGGAAAACCGTTGACGAGCCTGTATCAATTTGTTTATTGAAAAGGATCGTTGGAGATGACGGCCTCGAACCAACAGCTCCGGACGTTGAAAAAACGGGGAAAAAAGTAGCTGTAATTGGTGCCGGTCCGGCCGGATTGGCGGCGGCATATTACATGCAATTGAAGGGAATTGACGTAACGCTGTTTGATAAAAATGATAAAGCCGGAGGTCTGCTTCGCACCGAATTGAGTGAAGAAGTTTTGCCAATGGATGTATTAGATAAAGAAATTGAAGCGATTATAAAAACCGGAGTTGAATTTCGCGGATGTCAGTCGATTGGAGCTGCTGAGTTTGAACAGTTGAAAAAGGATTTTGATGCTATCGTTCTGGCATCGGGTGTAATTTCTGATGATTCGGAAAAGTATGGTTTAAAAGCCAATCCAAAAGGAATTGACGCCGATAAAACAACCTATCAAACTTCTGATCAAAAGGTTTTCGCCATTGGCAATGTTTTGCGTTCATCGCGGTTGGCAGTTCGTTCGGTTGGTCAAGGTAAAGAAGTGGCATTTTCAGTTCTACAATTCTTGACCGGACAGGAGATAAAAGGTGAGCCGCGTTTATTTAATTCACGCTTCGGGAAGATGGTCGCCGATGAGTTTGCCGAATACCTGAAAGAGTCGGTGGAAGGTAAACGGAAGATTCCGGAACAAGGAAAGAATGCCGGTTTTACAAGGGAAGAAGCGATTGCTGAAGCAAAGCGGTGTTTGCATTGCGATTGCCGCGCTATAGATAATTGTAAACTGCGTGAATATTCCGACCAATACCAGGTAGATCAGAAACGCTTTAAAACCAGCGAACGCCGAAAGATTACAAAAGAGATCAATCATGATGTGGTGATTTACGAACCGCAAAAGTGTATTAAATGCGGAATTTGTGTGCGCCTCACCGGGAAATACAAGGAGAAGTTTGGTTTTACCTTTATTGGCAGAGGTTTTGATGTGGAGATTGGCGTTCCGTTTAACGAAAACCTGAAACTGGGCTTGACCGAAACAGCACGAAAAGTTGCTGAAGGTTGTCCAACTGGCGCAATCTCGTTGAAGAATGATGAATAAAGAATGTCGATTAACGATTTGAGATTGAGTCGGCAGTTGACAAATTGCAATAGGCAAACTAATGTTTTCTATGTGTCTATATGGTTCAAAAAAGAACGAAGAGTGTTGAGTAGCGATTTTAGTAGTAAATCTACAATCGGAATTCGTTAATCAATATTCGCAAATCAAAGAAATGATGAAGTATTGGATAGTTACTTTTTTAATAATACTGAGTTTTGGAGCTGTTGCTCAGCCTTCCGATTCGTGGCCCATTTTTCGCGGAGAGCAGCATCTTACTGGAGTTTCGAAAACGATGCTGCCGGATGCTCCGGATCTTTTATGGGTTTTCGAAACCGGTGATAATATCAAATCAGCACCGGTAGTAGCGAACAATAAAGTGGTGATCGGCTCTACCGATGGTTTTGTTTATTGTATTGATACCTCGGGTGAATTGTTGTGGAAATTCAATACCGAAAATTCGATTGAAGCGCCTGCTCTTATTCTGAATAATACTGTATACGTTGGGAATTTGGATGGGATGCTATTCGCACTAAATCTCGATAATGGCGAAAAACTCTGGGATTACGAATGTGAAAACCAGATCGTAGGCTCGGCAAACTGGTGGACAGAAGGAGGAACAACCTATATTTTTGTAGGCAGTTACGATTATTACCTTCACTGTGTTGACGCCAAAACCGGTGAGCTGAAATGGAAATACGAATCGGATAATTTTATTAACGGAGCAGCGGCCTGTGCCAATGGAAAAGCCATTTTTGGTGGCTGCGACGGCTATCTTCATGTGGTTGACGTAACAACAGGTAAGCTGGTGAAAAAAATTGATGTGGCAACTTATGTGGCCGGATCGGTTACCATCGAAAACGACAAAGCTTATGTAGGTGATTACGATGGCCGCTTCTTTCAGGTAGATATTGATAATAACAAAACTACATGGGAGTGGTCTGATGAAAAAACCAACCTGCAGTTTATTGCTTCTCCGGCTTTGCTGGGAGAGAAAGTGTTAACGGCCAATCACAACAAGTTTTTGTATTGTTTCAATAAAAATACAGGAGAGAAACTTTGGGAATACAACACCGGTCGACAGGTGGAAGCCTCTCCGCTAATTGTTAAGAATAAGGTAGTTGTGGCGAATATGCGTGGCGACTTGGCCATTGTGAACCTTTCGGATGGAAAGCCTGTTTGGACTTATGAAATAGGAAGCCAGATCATTAGTAATCCTGCGGTTGCCAACGGAAAGCTCTTTGTTGGAGCTTACGATGGCAACATTTATTGTTTTGGCGAATAATTGCCTTTTCAGTCTTCCGGCTTCTAAATATTTAGCGCATGAATATAATTCAAATCATACCCGGATCAGGTGGCAGCTTTTATTGCGGTAATTGTCTGCGCGACAGCAAATATGTGGATGCCTTACGAAAACTGGATCACCAGGTGATAAAGATCCCCATGTATTTGCCGCTTTTTTCCGATGAACACGACATCTCCGATATCCCGATTTTTTATGGTGCCATCAGCACTTATCTCAAGCAGGTTTATCCTATTTTCAGAAAAGCACCGGCTTGGTTCGATATGCTGCTGAATTCAAAACCCATGATGAAAATGGCTGCTTCCATGGCAGGTTCAACCCGTGCAACAGGACTGGAAGATATGACCATTTCGATGTTGCTGGGCGAACAGGGCGAGCAAAAGGAAGAGCTGGAAAAAATGGTTGATTGGATTGCTGAGCACTGCAAACCCGATGTTATTCATATTTCAAATGCTTTGTTGCTTGGTTTAGCCAAACGTTTGAAAGAAAAGGTTGGTGTTCCGGTGGTCTGTTCACTTCAGGACGAGGATGTTTGGGTTGATGCCATGCAACCACAGTTTCAGCAGCCAATTTGGGATTTAATGCACGAACGTGCCCGGGATGTGGATGCGTTGGTTGCCGTCAGTAATTATTTTGCCGGTGAGATGAAAAAACGCATGCGTTTGGAAGATAAAAAGGTGCACACATTTTATCTGGGAGTTGATGTGGAAGATTATCCATACATCCCGGTTAAGGAGAAGCCGAAAAATGTTGGTTATATTTCGAGAATGTGCCACAAAGACGGTTTCGATATTGTGGTGGATGCTTTTATCGAATTGAAAAAGAAAGCCGGCTTTGAGGAGGTGAAACTGATTGCTACAGGAGGTTTGACCGGCGATGATAAAAAGTTTTTTAAAGAGCAAAAACAGAAGCTGAAAGAGGCTGGTTTATTGCATCAGTTTGAAGTGGTGGAAGAGTTTGAGGGCGCTGCCCGTCACGAATTTTTTAAGCAGGTTTCTATGATCTCTGTACCGGTTCGTATAGGCGAGGCATTCGGCATGTATTTGCTTGAAGCAATGGCATCCGGAGTTCCGGTGGTGCAGCCTGCTTTGGGAGCATTTCCTGAGATTGTAGATGTTTCTGGCGGAGGACTGATTTATTCGCCAAATACACCTGAAAAATTAAGTGAAAGCTGGGCAGAACTATTAGATGATTCTGAAAAACTGGAAAAACTGAGCCTGGCCGGTTATGAAGGAACCGGAAAGAATTTTAATATACATAACCATGCAGCCGAAATTGTTGAGCTGTACGAAAATCTTCAACGTCAGACTTAGTGTCTTTGCGTCTTTGTGTTTAAAATTGAAAAAATGCTACTACAACTAAAAAACATATCAAAAGGTTACGGAGAATCCGGCGCTCACAGCTTTCGTCCGGTGTTAAAAGAACTGGATCTTGAATTGGAGAAAGGACAAAAAGTGGCTATAATCGGACCAAGTGGATCAGGTAAAACTACTTTACTGAATTTGGTGGGAGCTTTGGATACACCCGATTCCGGTGAAGTCATGTTTAACGGTACCAACATTACCGGGTATAACTCAACCCAACTGGCAGCCTTTCGCAACAAGAATCTCGGCTTTGTATTTCAATTGCACCATTTAATGCCACAGTTGAGTTTGTGGGAAAATGTGTTGCTTCCGCTTTTACCGCAAGGAAAAGTTACGAAGGAACAAAAGGACTGGGCAGAATACCTCATTAAAAAGGTTGGTATCTCCGACCAGCGTAATCAGAAACCATCAGAAATGTCGGGAGGTGAGTGCCAACGCACTGCTGTGGTTCGTGCGCTAATCAATAAACCTGAGTTGATTCTTGCCGATGAGCCAACCGGGGCACTCGATGAGGCCAATGCCAATGCACTTTCTGAGCTACTTATACAACTCAGCGAAGAGGAAGGCGTAACGCTGGTTACAGTAACTCACTCAGCAGAGTTAGCCCAAAAAATGGATACAAAATTTTTACTGAAAAACGGACAATTGGAAAAAGAATAATCTCCCCTTTTTGAGGGGAGTACGGCGAAGCCGGGAGGGGTGATCATGACCAAATTTCAATACATAATAAAATCTTTTCTTCACTATTTTAAAGCCAACTTATTGGTGGCAATTGGTGTGGCTGTCAGTACGATGGTTTTAACCGGCTCGCTGGTTATTGGCGATTCGGTGAGGCACAGTTTAACCCAGGCAACCTTTTATCGTTTGGGCGAAACAACGCATTTGGTTGCGGTTAAAGAGCGCTATTTCCGTCAGGAAATGGCTGCGGAGATGGAAACTGCAAATCCTGATCTGAAAGCCACTTCAGTACTTTTATTGGAGGGAATGGCTGTAGCCGATGGCGGTCAGGAACGCGCGAATAAAGTTCAGGTGGTTGGCGTTAATACCGATTTTGAGGAGATCGCAAATACGCAGTTTTTTGCAGAACTACAAAATAACGAAATTGCCATAAGCGAAAACCTGGCAGAGCGTCTGCAAAAAGGAGCCGGCGATAATATCCTGGTTCGTATAAAAAAGGCCAGTTTAATTCCGATGAACGCTCCGTTTGTATCGGCAGAAGAAACAAGTGTGGCATTACGCGCAACCATAAAAAAGGTGGTGAGCAAAGAGGAGTTGGGACGTTTTAGTTTGAAAAACTCGCAGACGGCACCGTACAATATTTTCATATCGATTGAACGTCTCAATCGTTTAATGGAATTTGAAGGAAAGGCGAACCAGATTCTGGTTTCTACTGAGCTGGAAACAGCAGTAGTTTCTGAAGTAGTGAATAGCTGTTTAACGCCCGCCGATGCAGGATTAACATTGAAGGAATTAGATGATGGACGAGAGGTGGAAATTTCTACCGAGCGGGTTTTTATGGAGTCGAAAATTTCTGATCTGCTTGGAAGTTTGCCCGGTGCAGACATGATTCTTACTTACTTCGTTAATTCCATTGATCATAATCAATCTTCGGTTCCCTATTCATTTGTGTCGTCGGTGATCGAGCCAAAGCTGGGGCCAAACGAAATAATTTTGAACCGTTGGGCGGCAGATGATTTTAATGCGAATATAGGAGATACCATTCGTTTACAGTATTTTGAGATTGGCCCTTTGCGCCAGTTGGTGAATAGGGAAGCAGCCTTTGTTTTAAAGGAGATTGTTTCAATGGATTCGCCATTGGCAGATCCAACGCGTGTGCCGCATTTGCCGGGATTATCCGATGCCGGGCATTGCCGTGAATGGGAAGCCGGTGTCCCCATTGATCTGGATGCCATCCGCGATAAAGATGAAAAATACTGGGACGACTACAAAGGCACACCAAAGGCTTTTATCTCAACAGAAAGTGCTTTGCGGCTGTGGTCCAATCGTTTTGGTGACTACACGGCTGTGCGCTTTCCGTCCGGAACATTTAGTGAGGATGAATATAAAAGTGAATTTGCCGCAGCTATTTCGCCGGCAGATTTGGGAATGATCGTTGAACCCATTCGTGAACAGGGTGTGCATGCTGCTCAAAACGGTACCGATTTTAGCGGACTGTTCATTGGTTTAAGTTTCTTTATTTTGGTCGCTTCAATCATTCTAACGGCATTGCTTTTCCGTTTGAATCTTGAAAGCCGTTCAACACAGATCGGGCTGCTTGTAGCTCTTGGATTTCAGCAAAAACACATTCGAAGTTTCTACCTGTCTGAAGGTTTTGTGGTTTCGCTGTTTGGAGGAGTTGTTGGGCTGGTGATTTCTTATTTTTATACCACGCTGGTTTTCCGGATATTAAATTCGTTATGGTTTGATATTGTTCGTACCAATGTGCTCGAAATTCAATTGTTGCCATCAACATTGGTAATCGGACTGGTGACCAGTTTGGTGGTTTCGTTGGCTGCGATTGCCATTTCATTACGTCGCTTTCAAAAACAAAAAGCTGTTGAATTGCAAAAGCAGATAGCGGTTAAAGAAAGCCGCCTGAGAACACGTTTGCTGAATGGTGTGTTGTGGGGAGCATTAGCACTTTCTGTTGCAGTTTTTGTTATGCAATTGTTTGCCAAACAAGCCGATGCTTCAATGTTTTTTATGGCTGGCGGATTAATGTTGCTTGGATTGTTATTGCTGTTCAGAAAGTTGTTGCAAAAAAGGGAAGCTAAAAAATCCCGCGAATTTCAGTTCCGTCAGTTGTCTGCCATAAATCTTACCCGCAATATCAGTCGGTCGACTACCATTGTTACGCTTTTTGCTTTAGGAACTTTTATCGTTATTTCAACGGGTTCGTACAAAATGGATTTGATAGCCGGCGCGAACAAAACAACAAGTGGCACCGGAGGCTTTATCTATTTTGCCGAAACTACTATGCCCGTTCTTTTTGATATTAATAACGAGGAGAAAAGGGCAGAAGAAGGAATTTACGAAGATTTTAATGTGGTACAGTTCCGCAAAGTAGATGGCGACGATGCCAGTTGTTTGAACCTGAACCGCATTGCACAGCCTGCAATTTTGGGCGTTGACGCAGAAAACCTGGCCGGCCGGTTTGATTTTGCTGCAAAAATGAAAAGTTTGGAAGCTGATCCGTGGTTAAATCTGGAAACTGATTTTGATGACGGAACCATTCCTGCCATCGCCGACCAAACTGTAATTCAGTGGGGGCTTGGCATGAAAGTGGGTGATGTTTTATTGTACCAGAATGAACTGGGCGATACATTAAAATTGAAACTGATCGCCGGAACAAAACCATCTGTTTTTCAGGGGTATGTTATTATTTCGAACAAACATTTTCTAAAAAACTACCCAAGCAGTTCAGGTTCGAATATCTTTTTAGTAGGTGGCGACGCCGAAAACGAAGCAGCAATCGGCGACGAGTTGCAATCGGTATTCCGTGATTATGGCTGGGAAATGGAAAGTGCGGCAAAACGATTGGTTGAATTTTATTCCGTAACCAACACCTATTTATCGATATTTCTTGCGCTTGGTGCATTGGGATTAATTCTTGGAACCATTGGGTTGGCTGTTATTCTGGCACGAACCATTTTGGAACGCCGGCGGGAAATCGCATTAATGCAGGCCATTGGATTTACAAAAATCTCCATATTTAAATTGTTAAGAAACGAATACTTGTTACTGCTGGTATCAGGTGTTTTGCTTGGTTTTGTTACAGCCGTTGTTGCAACTTTGCCGGCATTTTTGTCGACCAATACCGATGTTTCGTTTTCAACAGTCGCAATTGTAGTAGCGTTGATTCTTGTAAACGGAGTGATTTGGATTACCGGATTAAGCTGGTTTTCGCTGCAAAAAAAATCATTGATCAATGATCTTAGAACAGAATAGTTAGGGCGGAAAGTTACAATTTCGAGCTGGGAAATAATCGGTTTTTCGTTTAATGTAAACAAATTGTTGTATTGCGCTTTTCATTAAAACCTTTCAGAATGAGCATTTGTTGCAGTGGTAAAAGTTACAGAAATGCCAGTAAATATACCCGAAACAGCTCAAAAGAGAGTCGTAATTATAGGAGCCGGTTTTGCCGGTTTGCGTTTAGCCCGTAAATTATTTAAACACAATTTTCAGGTAGTACTGATTGATCGGAATAACTACCATCAGTTTCAGCCGCTGTTTTACCAGGTGGCAACATCGGGGCTGGAGCCAAGTTCCATTTCATTTCCGCTGCGAAAAGTATTTCAGAAATCAGAGAATGTATTTATTCGGATTGCCGAGGTAAAAAGCATTATGTCTGATGAGAAATTAATTGACACTACGTTGGGGACAGTTTGGTTCGATTACCTGGTAATTGCTACCGGAGCCACCACCAATTTTTTTGGAATGGAAAGTTTTGAAACCAACAGTATTCCAATGAAATCGGTTTCTGAGGCTTTGTTTTTACGTAATACTTTGCTCGAGAATTTTGAAAAAGCAGTCACCATTCGTGATGAGGAAGAAGTTAGGCGACTGCTAAATATTGTTGTGGTTGGCGGTGGCCCCACCGGCGTGGAGGTTTGTGGCGCGCTGGCAGAAATGAAAAAGTTTGTTTTGCCAAAAGATTACCCCGAGCTTGATTTTAACCTGATGAATATAACGCTGGTGGAAGCGAATACTCATTTATTGGCAGGAATGACGGAGGTAGCGGGCAAAAAAGCTCTTGATTATCTTGCCAATCTGGGGGTTGAAGTAAAACTGAAACACAAGGTTGAAAAATACGATGGAAACACGGTGGAGCTGGAAGATCAGGAAAATCTTGAAACCCGGTCGCTCATTTGGGCCGCAGGCGTTAAAGGACAAATGCCCACCGGAATTAAAAAAGAAAATGTGGTTCGTGGAAATCGTATAAAAGTAGATGCCTATAACCAGGTTGACGGATACGAAAATATTTTTGCCATTGGCGATATTGCCTACATGGAAACAAAGGCTTATCCGCAAGGGCATCCTCAGGTGGCACAGGTGGCATTGCAACAGGCCAATTGTCTGGCTGAAAACCTGAAGAAGATGCAGAAGAAAAAGGATCTGGTTCAGTTCAAATATCACGATAAAGGCTCAATGGCAACTGTTGGACGAAACAGGGCAGTGGTTGATTTGCCTCGTTTACGATTTTCCGGTTTTCCGGCCTGGTTGGTTTGGATGTTTGTTCATTTGATGTCGATTGTGGGCGTAAAAAACCGACTGGTAATTTTTATCAACTGGTTATGGAACTACATGACTTACGACCAGTCGCTTCGCTTAATCATCCGGCCTTCGGCAAAAAGTGTTGAGTGGCAAAAACGTCAGAAATAGGTGTGTTTTTATATGAAGAATTAGGAGATGAGGGATAAATGTTAAAGAGAATGCAGCGCTTGTAATTTGGCTGCTAATACCTCAAAATGTCCGTCAAACCTGTCTTTAGTTCTTCCAGTTGTTTTTCGGTAATTTCTCCAATCTTTTTGATTAGTCGTTCTTTTGAAAGTGAGCGTATATGAAAAGTTAATACTTCAGATTTTGCCGTTAATCCGTTTGTTGAATTTGGTTTCAATACTATATTTCCTTTGTAGTCTTTAATTTTTGTAGTTAGCGGACATGTAATTACAATTGGCATGTAGTCGTTTAAAACATTGCCACTGATAATAACAACCGGGCGCATTCCTCTTTGCTCGCTGCCTTTTACCGGATTTAAATCGGTAATCCAGATTTCACGCTGTTTCATTGCCCAGTTGTTTAAGGTAATCTTCCATTCCTTCTTCAGCAATCTCTAGTATGTCTTCGTCTAGCGTTGCTTGTTTGTACGATTTTATGTATTCGGCACGATTGAGTTGATCAAGGTAGATTTGCAGTGCTTTCTCAATAATTTTATTCTTGGGCATCGAAAGTTTTTGCGCCATTTCGTTTAAACGTAGCAAAATATCGTCGGGTAAAGTACTGGTGAAAGTTGCCATTGCTTGCTGATTTATATTTATAAAATACAAATATATAATAAAAATATATAAGAGCAGTAAATAGTGTTATCTTTGTGTGACGATAGATATGTTAGACCATGGATAAACAGGAAAAATTTATGCAGGCGGCGATTGCGCTTGCCAAAAAGGGGATGGATGGTAATCATGGTGGCCCGTTTGGTGCCGTGGTGGTAAAAGACAATAAAATTATCGGAAAAGGATACAATCAGGTAACTTCATCAAACGACCCCACTGCACATGCCGAAGTAGTTGCGATACGGGAAGCGTGTAAGGTTTTAAATACCTTTCAGTTGGAAGGATGTACGATTTATACCTCGTGCGAACCCTGCCCGATGTGTTTAGGAGCCATTTACTGGGCCCGCCCCGATAAAGTTGTTTTTGGAGCAACAAAACAAGATGCGGCAAGTGCACAATTTGACGATCAGTTTATTTATGATGAACTGGAGACGGAGCTGAGTCGGCGCCACATTCAGTTTGAAAATTTGATGCGCGATGAAGCCCGGAAGGTTTTTGACGCGTGGAATAAAAAAGTGGATAAAAAGGAATATTAACTGTGCACTTCATTAGAAGAACTTTGTAAAAATCCACTCAACAATATTTTTCTTATTTTTATTGCATGACCGGCGAAAAGAATCAGGATCAGAACAAACGAACAGAAGAACTGGAGCAACAGCTTTCGAAGCTAAAACTTGAACTGGAGAATGTTAAATTTCAGGAGGAGCAGGAGCGGGAGAAACGTTTGTTTTACCAGTTGATCGCCGAGTTTGCTTTTGCCTGGGAGTTGTGGTTTGAACCCAATGGTAAGATAAAATACTGTTCACCCTCATGTTCTGATCTTACAGGATATACCGCAAATCAAATTATTGCTTCGCCCGGAATTGCAGCCTTGCTGGTTTTCGATGCCGACAGAGAGAAATACAGCAACTTTTTAACCGGGGCTTTAAGTCAGACACTGGCTAACCAAACTCTCGAATTTCGCGTACTTACACGTACGAAGCAGCTTCGTTGGTTTATGATGAATGTGCGTGGTGTATACGATAAAATTGGCAAGTATCTTGGCATTAGGGCATCGGTAGTAGATATTAGCCGCCTGAAACAGGCAATGGGGCACATTTCTGAATTGGAGCGCACAAAAGAATTTGATAGCCGAAACAAACAGCGCCTGCAAACCGAACTGGAAATGAAAGACCGTGAACTGGTTTCGTTTTTATTGCAGCTGTCACAGAAAAATGAGTTGTTGAATAAAGCGGTTCACATCCTTCAGTCGGATGAGGCAACTAAATCGAAAAAAGCTGTTTCGCTGGTTCAGCAGTTAAGAGATTTATTGGAGGCCAATGCCGTTCAACCGGTTGATTGGTCGATGGTAGAAAACCAGGTAGATAAAATTCATCCGGGCTTTCTCGATCGCCTGCAAAAGCGGCATCCTGTGGTTTCTGTCAACGACAAAAAATTGTGTTCCTACATTCGTTTGGGCTTGTCGAGCAAAGAAATTGCCGGTCTGCTGAATATTACTTCCAAAAGCGTGGAAATCTCACGTGTACGATTGCGAAAAAAACTGGGCATAAACGAAAAAATCCGTCTGGTGAACTATCTAGGACAATTGTAATATTAGGTATTATTTTATTTGGTCATATTCTGATGTCGTGTTTTTATAATATATAAAGCTCATCAAAACAGTGGTTTAGTGTTTTGATGTTAGGTTAGTGTTTATTTGTGTTGTGTTGTTGTTAGGTTGTTGTGCGACTTGGTATATTGTTTTTACAATAACTTTGGTTTTCAAAATAGTCCGTAATGACACAAAACACAGCAAACAATTACCGAAAGTTATATGATGAGGAAATAGGGCAGCTCGTTCATCAGGGGTGTTCGTCTTCCGATTGGAGTTTAGTAAAAGTATCACACGATTTTATTCCCGATTGTATCGAGAACTGCAAGTTTTCAGGTAGTATCCGTTTAGGCAGTTTCGCCGGAACAGTAAAGCTGATCGGTGGTATAACTTTTAAAACAGGTATTTACAACGCTTGGTTACACAACTGCGAGGTGGGAAAAAATGCGCTGATCCACAACGTCAGAAGTTACATTGCAAACTACCGGATTGAAGAGAACGTGATTATTCATAACATCACAACACTGGCTGTTGATGGCGAAACGTCGTTTGGTAACGGCGTAGTTGTGGAGGCAATAAACGAAGGCGGAGGCCGCGAAATTCCGATTTATGATTATCTCTCAACGCATGTTGCCTACATGATGGCCTTATACAGACATCGGCCCGAGGTAGTGCGTTCGCTTAAAAATATGGTTGCCGATTACACCAAATATGTTAGTAGCGAAATGGGGGTGATCGGAGCCGATTCGAAAATACTGAATTGTAACACCATTTTAAATGTTAAAACCGGACCGGCTACCATAATCGATGGGGCTAAAAAATTACACAACGGAAGTATTAACAGCAACTACGAAGCACCCGTAACGATTGGCGAAGGAGTGATCATGGATAACTTTATTGTTAGTTCAGGGTCAAAAATCACCGATGCCACGCTGGTTTCAAAATGTTTTATTGGTCAGGGCTGTGTGCTCGATAAACATTATTCGGCCGAAAACTCCTTGTTCTTTGCCAATTTCCAGGGATTTCACGGCGAGGCCTGTTCTATATTTGCCGGGCCATACACCGTTACGCATCATAAATCTACTTTGCTGATTGCCGGCATGTTTTCCTTTTTAAATGCCGGGAGTGGGTCGAATCAAAGTAACCACCTTTACAAACTGGGGCCTATTCACCAGGGAATTATGGAGCGCGGTGCAAAAACCACCAGCGATTCCTATGTGCTGTGGCCATCGCGTATTGGAGCATTCTCACTGGTAATGGGGCGACACTACAAACATTGCGATACCACTGATTTTCCGTTCTCGTATCTGATCGAGAGTAAAGACGAAAGTATTCTTGTTCCTGCCATCAACCTAAAAAGTATCGGAACCATTCGCGATACACAAAAGTGGCCAAAGCGTGATAAACGAACCGATTCGAACCTGCTCGACCTGATTAATTTTAATTTGCTAAGTCCGTACACCATTGATAAAATGGTTAAAGGCCGGCAAAAATTAATGGATCTTCGAAAATCCTCGGGCGATAACGTTGAGGCGTATACTTACGATCGAATGAAGATCGAGAAACGTGCGCTCGAGCGTGGAATCCAGTTGTATGAAATGGCAATCTGGAAATTTCTGGGTAACTCGTTAATTACCCGGCTCAACGGAAATGAGTATGAAACAGCAGCCGATATTCAAAAAGCTCTTCAACCCGATATGAAATTTGGTAGGGGATATTGGGTTGATCTGGCAGGAATGATTTGTCCTTTTGTGGCCCTTGACCAATTGCTACAATCAATAGAAAATGGCACGGTGCAGTCGCTTGAAGAAGTTAATTCGGCATTGGCAACCATGCACAAAAACTACTATAATTTTGAGTGGACCTGGGCAGTAGACGTGCTCGAAAGTTTTTATGGGAAAAGTATTTCCGAGTTTGAAGCATCGGATGTGATAAACATTGTAAAGAAATGGAAAGAAAGTGTGCTGGGAATAGATCGCTTTTTGTACGAAGATGCCCGGAAGGAATTTTCGATGAGTAAAATGACCGGTTTTGGTGTTGACGGACAGGACGGCGCACGCGAACTTGATTTTGCTGAAGTACGCGGCGAATTTGAAGATAACGACACCGTAAAGGAAATTAAAGAGCATATGGAGAAAAAGGAACGGCTTGGTAGTCGGGTGATCGAGCAAATGATGCAGGTACGGGTCAATAAGCAAACAGTTGAAAACAATATTTAAAACCCAAACAAGAAATTATGTGTGGAATAGTAGGATATATAGGAGATAAAAAGGCTTTTCCGATCCTGATCGGAGGCCTGAAAAGATTGGAATACCGTGGATATGATTCGGCGGGAGTGGCCTTGTTAAACGGTTCGCTCGAAAACTATAAAAAGAAAGGCAAGGTATCAGATCTCGAAGCCTTCGTGGCCGGAAAAGCCGACGATGGAACCATTGGCATAGGGCATACACGTTGGGCAACACATGGCGAACCCAGCGATAAAAATGCGCATCCGCATGTTTCCATGAATGGTCATTTTTCCATTGTGCATAACGGTATTATCGAAAATTATGCGCAGCTGAAACGCGATCTGGAAACGCACGGATATACCTTCGCAAGCGATACCGATACGGAGGTTTTGGCCAACCTGATCGAGTATTTTTATTTGCAGGATGATGAAATGTCGTCGGAAGCGGCGGTGCAGTTGGCTTTGTCGAAAGTGGTGGGGGCATACGGAATTGCCGTGCTTTGTAAAAAGGAAACTGAGAAAATTGTGGTGGCCCGAAAAGGCAGCCCGCTGGTGGTTGGCCTGGGTAGCGGCGAATATTTTATTGCCAGCGATGCTTCGCCCATTGCGGAGTATACCAATCAGGTGATCTACCTGAACGACGAAGATATTGCCATTCTGCAAAAAGATGGTTTCACGCTAAGCAATGTTCAGAACACCCCGGTTTCACTGAAGATCAGCAATATCGATATGGAAATCGGGGCGATGGACAAAGGCGATTACGATTATTTTATGCTCAAGGAAATTCACGAGCAGCCAAAAACCATTGAAGAAACTTTTCGCGGGCGTTTGCAAAACGATTATTCCGAGATTGTGTTGGGCGGACTGTTAAATGTTTTTCCAAAAATCGAGGCGGCAAAGCGGATTGTGATCATTGGTTGCGGAACATCGTGGCATGCCGGGCTGATTGCCGAATACCTCTTTGAAGAATACGCGCAGGTTTCGGTTGAGGTGGAATATGCCTCCGAGTTTCGTTACCGGAAGCCGGTGTTGTCGTCGGACGATGTGGTCATTCTCATCAGTCAGAGTGGTGAAACTGCCGATACGCTGGCGGCTTTGGAACTGGCCAAATCAAAAGGAGCAACCGTGATAGGAATTTGCAATGTGGTGGGCTCAACCCTCTCGCGCGAAACCGAAGCCGGTGTGTATACCCATGCCGGTGTCGAAATTGGTGTGGCCTCAACAAAAGCATTTACCGCGCAGGTAACAGTGCTTACCATGATCGCTCTGAAACTGGCTAAACGCAAGGGAACCATCAGTAACGACGACTATAAAATGCTGGTAAAAGAGCTGGCCGAAATTCCTGAAAAAGGACGTGCCATTCTCAGCGACGGTGAAAAAATAAAGGCCATTGCCGAAAAATACCACGAGGCAGTAAATGCGCTTTACCTCGGTCGCGGCTACCTGTTTCCGGTGGCGCTCGAAGGGGCTTTAAAGCTAAAAGAGATCTCGTACATTCACGCCGAAGGATATGCCGCCGGCGAAATGAAACACGGCCCAATTGCGCTGGTCGATAATAATTTGCCGGTTGTGGTGGTGGCACCTCAGGACGATTATTACGAAAAAGTGGTCAGCAATATTCAGGAGGTAAAAGCCCGCAAAGGAAACGTAATTGCCATTGTAACCGAGGGCGACAAGGGCTTAAAAGAGATGGTAAACGATATCATCGAAATACCAAAATCGCACCCCGCGGTAGCGCCCTTGCTGGCGGTAATTCCGCTACAGCTAATGGCCTATCACATCGCTTTGCTAAAAGGTTGTAATGTCGATCAGCCGCGCAACCTGGCCAAATCGGTTACGGTAGAGTAGGGCGTTATAAAAATGCCGGACAGCCGGGCTTTCCGCTCTACCTCTTTTGGCAAAGCGTGGTTTTTGTAAACGGTACGGGGGCTCCTTTCATCCGCCTCCATCCGTTAACAAAAACTTCACGCTTGCCTGCAACAGGGTGCCGCTGCAATCCCTGCCGGGGCGTTTCAAAGCAACCAATAAAAAGATTCGGGGGGATTTCATCTTTTTTTTGAGATGGAATCCTTTTTTTTCATGTGAGGCCTGTCGGCAACATTTCATTAAAATCCGGGGCTACCTCTCGTTTGTAACGAGGGGTAAGGACACCTGGCATTTGTAAAGCAATTTATTAGGTCGTTAAAAACGACAAGATTAGAACCCCTTCCCGATTACTTCGGGACTGGCAGTTGCAAACGAGGGGCAGCAGTGAGGTTATTCATAGTTAATCCCTTCGGGATATTGGCGCTGAAAGCGGCGAATGTGAATAACCCGGTGTGTAGCGCCGGGCTGAAATGACCGGAGGGAAATCGTCCGGCGAAGTTAGCTGATCAAGGATCGCCCGAACTTCCGGACGAAAAACAACTGTTCTCCTTTGATCGTATTTCACAAAAAGATATGATTATTAGGCGCATAAAAAGGATGTGCCTTGAACAAGTTTTCTGATTGCGCCTTTGATTTGTCTTCGTATTAACCACGGGTTTCACCCGAGGTTATTCATAGTTTATCCCTTCGGGTTATTGTCGCTGAAAGCGGCGAATGTGAATAACCCGGTGTGTAGCGCCGGGCTGAAATGACCGGAGGGAAATCGTCCGGCGAAGGTAGCTGATCAAGGATCGCCCGAACTTCCGGACGAAAAGCAGCTGTTCTTCTTTGATCGTATTTCACAAAAAGATATGATTATTAGGCGCATAAAAAGGATATGCCTTGAACAACTTTTCTGATTGCGCCTTTGATTTGTCTTCATATTAACCACGGGTTTCACCCGAGGTTATTCATAGTTAATCCCTTCGGGATATTGGCGCTGAAAGCGGCGAATGTGAATAACCCGGTGTGTAGCGCCGGGCTGAAATGACCAGAGGGAAATCGTCCGGCGAAGTTAGCTGATCGAGGATCGACCGAACTTCCGGACGAAAAACAACTGTTCTTCTTAGATCGTATTTCACAAAAGGATATGATTATTAGGCGCATAAAAAGGATGTGCCTTGAACAACTTTTCTGATTGCGCCTTTGATTTGTCTTCGTATTAACCACGGGTTTCACCCGAGGTTATTCATAGTTAATCCCTTCAGGATATTGGCGCCGAAAGCGGCGAATGTGAATAACCCGGTGTGTAGCGCCGGGCTGAAATGACCGGAGGGAAATCGTCCGGATCAGACAGCTGATCAAGGTTCGACCGAACTTCCGGACGAAAAACAACTGTTCTTCTTTGATCGTATTTCACAGAAAAAAGCACCCAACCCGCAGGATGGATGCTCTTTGTTAACCTTTAAAACAAAATTTATAATAATTATTACTATTTATTCATCTTCGGGTGTTGGAGGTTCTTCTTCCTCGCCACTGTCTTTACGGCCTTCGCGAATAGCAATTGTATTCTCTAAGGTTTTTATTTTCTGGTTCAGCTCGATAATGAAATTCTCAATTTCGGGAGTTTGCATATTTAAACTTACCAAAGCATTTACCCGCTCAACCAGTAGTTCGTACAGCGGATCGATTTCAAGACGCACCACTTTGGCATTGCCACTTTTTTTATTGGCCAGCACAGTATCGCGTTCGTCTTGTTTGGCTTTAAATGCTACATTTAGGTCGTTAAGGTGCGATACCCAGGTGCCAAGTCCGCAAGTGGCAACAAAGCCGGCATTTTCGCGCTGCGTTAAATCGCCACCTAAGTTGGTAAGCCCTGCTGTTTCTTCGTTATAGCTTACCCTTCGCACATCGCCATATAAATCGAACAAACGTCTCAGGCTTTTGGCCGCTTCCACTTCTTCTGGTATAGTGCACAAAAGAGTAGCATTAATACGCATATCGATAGCGCGCCAAACATTATCTCTGTCCTGATCTAAGTTTTGTAGTTGTTCGGTTAATACAGTGCCCTGATCAACGCGCAGTTCGTCGTCGAGCTTGGTTAAGGCAGCATCGAAGTCTGCAAATTCGGCCTCCGAGTGGATGGCGACTGGTGTTAGCGCTATGAGCAAACTTTTAAAGTCGCTCATAAACTGGAAGTATTCTCCGTTACGGAGTTTATACAAAAAAAGGTTTAAAATTTTTTTCATGATAATGTGGGTTACGAATTAGAAACTATGTTTTTAAAGGTTATTTAATTTTGTTTTTGTGAAAAGCGTTTGGCTGATCGAGCGATTTATTTTTTGTTCAATAAAATTAGAGCAAATGTTTACTAAAGTCAATGCTTCAGATTATGTTCCACAGCATTTTTGTCGGTGCTGCATTTAAACCACATGCAAATCATCACTGAATTTACCACTCAACACTATTGCGGTGTGCCAGAAAGATATTTAGCAGGCTTCTCGCACTTGTGCGGCCCCGGTCTCACGAAAATTTTGCCCCTGCTGCAAAACTGCATAGGGGGTCTAAACAAAATTTTTTGCCTGTTGCAATGCTGCGAGGTGGGTCTCACAAAAATTAATCGTAGTTACACGGCTGCTTGGTGGGTCTAAACAAATTTGCAGGCATGTTACACGGCTGCAGGAGGGGTCTAAACAAAATTTTTTGCCATTTGCAGCGCTGCAACACGCCATCCACAAAGTTTGCCGGCCAGTTACACGGCTGCAGGAAGCCTGTAATCAGTGAGTTACAAGGGTGCGGAGAATGTATGGTTTTCGGGAAGCCGCGTGTGGTGAGGCATAGGGGTGAAAGCCCGGTTACAATAAAAATAAACAGTAATCATAATAAGTATTGTTATACCTCCGATTTAGAGTAATAACATTACCTTTAGCTTTGAGATAATGAAAATAACATTACCTGGTGATGTTTCACATACGTTATGGGCAAATTTGAAAAACCAAAAGAATGAGTTCCATGAAAAAGTCTAGATTTATATTGATATTCTTTGCCTTTCTTGCTATTGCAACTTCATGCCTAAATAGAAAATTTACGGATGGTTGGGCTGAAATTGTATCAAGTTCAGACACAACTCTCAATGATTCTTCCTTGGTTTTTGGACACGTATATCACGTTGACAGGTCTGGAGACGAATATTACTTTGAAGATGAGTTTGAAATATGGGTGGAAAATTCAGACTTGAAAACCACAAATGACTCGACTGGAAATTACGCTATAAAAACGTTGCCAGGAACGTACACAATAAAATGCCAGAGTAGAGGCAATGACTGGGATAGATTGATTGAGGAAGTAAAGTCTCTTGAACTTTCTAGAAATACGAAAACTGAGATTAATTTTTATATCGGATATACAGAGGTATTCTGAAAAATGAAAAATCAGCGCATAACAATGTACATATTGCAGGGCGGGCTCGGCGGTTCTCCAACTGCGGATTCTCGCATCGCAGTTCCGTGTCCGCCAGCTGGCGGACAGGAACGCTCTCCGAAATCCGCCCCGACAACATGTACCAACCGTTAGCAACCATTTTGAACTGAAATACATCTATAACTAAAACAAAACCAATGAAATCTAAAACATTAACACTCCTACTTTCAATTGCAATGCTGCTACTTTGGAGTTGCAACGAAGATCCCTTTGATGAACAGTCAGGTACATTTACCGACAAACGTGACGGACAAGTTTACGAATGGGTAAGAATAGGCGAACAAATATGGATGGCTGAAAATTTGAGAGCAACAAAATATAATGATGGAACTACAATCCCTTATGTTGCAGACTCTTCCACTTGGCACAATTTATCAACTCCTGCATATTGCTGGTATGACGATGACGGAAATAAATACAAAAAAGACTATGGTGGATTATATAATTGGTATAGTGTAAACACAGGGAAATTATGTCCGAAAGGTTGGCATATTCCAACGAAAGAAGAATGGGAAATTTTGATAAACTTTTTAGGCGGAGATCAAGTTGCAGGGGGAAAAATGAAAGAGTCAGGAATAATACATTGGAACAGTCCAAATTATGGTGCAACAAACGAAAGTGGTTTTACTGCCCTTCCTGGAGGCGTAATGATGCCCAAGGGAACATGTAGATCAATAGGTGTGTCGGCTTATTATTGGTCTGCAAATGAACTTGATGCCAGGTCTGCATGGGCTTATGAATTAGACATGTCCATAGAAGGTATAATTTCTTTTGACCCTTTAAAAAGTGGAGGTTCATCAATACGTTGCATAAAAGATTAGACACAAGAGTTAGTACTAAAGAAACTTACACAATAAAAAACGGTTGCTAACAAATTGTAATATGGCAGGCGGGGGGTTTAGCGGTCTGACTTGTCAGACCTTGTGCCCACTTTGCTGCGGGTCTGACACTCCCGATTGCATCGGGACCGCCCGACCACATAGAAGTGACCGTTAATATCCGGTTGGACGATACTACCGACAGGAAATTAATTCGCTCCGACGCAACCTTTTCACCGTTACACCAATCTAAAGGGAAACACTTCTAAATTAAAACACTTCTTATGAAACTACTAAACAGAATAATCAGACTGACTTTAATAGCCACGGTATTACTTATGTGGGGCTGTTGGCGAGATGACGATACAAACGGTAAGAAAACGGCAGACGGCAAAACCAGCTTGTTTGGCGAGGTAACCGATCCTGAAACTCCACAACCAAGTACGGGCGATGGTGCTTATGAATATGCTGCTGCTGATGGATCGGGAAGATCAAGCGGGGCCGGATCGCCGACAAGCACCGGCGACTGGGGCGGTGGAAATCCAAACGGGCAATACGAACCGGGGGTTTTAACTGCCGGCGAATGGAACGACCTCGATAACTGGGAGTTTTGGAATAATCTGTTAAATAACCAGGAGTATTACGAGGATGTAAATAAATGGAACCTGAAAGAAATAAAAAGGTACAGTTTTGTGGTGTTCGATAAAAACGAATCGCCGGTTGCCAATGCCGAAATCAGTCTCTTTTCCGATGAGGTGGAAGTATGGAAAACCAAAACCGATAATAAGGGGAAGGCTTCATTATGGTCGGATTTGAATCTCGACGGGTTAACGGCCCGTGTTGCGTTTGACGGCGCCGAAGAACTTATCGATGCCCTGGAATACGCCGACGGAATAAATACAGTGTATCTTGATAAAACAGTAGAAAACAATAAAGTAATAGATGTATATTTTGCTGTTGATGCAACGGGCTCGATGAGTGATGAAATCAACTACCTGAAAGCAGAGTTAAATGATGTAATTGTACGGATAAAAGAAAATAATCCTTCGCTGGAAATGCGCTTCGGGTCGGTGTTTTACCGGGATGAGGGTGATGAGTTTGTTACGCGCCCATTCAGCTTTACCAGCGACGAAAGCAGCCTGGTTTCTTTTATATCGGAACAGTCGGCCGATGGTGGGGGCGATTTCCCGGAGGCTGTGCATTCGGCACTCGATGTGGCCATTACGCAGAGTTCGTGGAATAATGATGCCTCGGCCCGGATACTGTTTTTGTTACTGGATGCTCCACCCCACTACACGCAGGACGTAATTTCAAGTCTGGAATCAAACCTGATAAAGGCTGCCGATAAAGGAATTAAAATAGTGCCCATTACCGCTTCGGGTATTGATAAGGCAACCGAATATTTAATGCGTTCTTTCGCCATATTAACTAACGGAACGTATGTATTTATAACCGACGACAGTGGTGTTGGAAATGATCACCTGGAACCAACAATTGGTGAGTTCGAGCTTGAAAAACTAAATGATCTGATGGTGAGATTGGTGAGTGAGTACGTGCCTTAGGTCGTATTTCATAAATGTATTTCTATAAAAACGCTAACGGATTTAAGCTGCATTGCAACGGACTCCGTTAGCGTTTTTCTTTTACAGGATAGAGTTATCGGTTAAAATTCGCTGCTTAACGGGTGTATTAAGTCAGTGGTCGATTAAATTAGAAGCATCAGAACATTTGCGTAACTTTACTATCATATTAGTTATTGACTTATAATCCTGTTTACAAATGAACGGCAAAATAGCAATACCCAAAAAGTTCTATTTTATCTTGTTTGCTTCGGTTGTTGCTATTTGCCTGTTCTCTTTCACCATCGGTCGCGAACTCTATGCCGATAAAACAGAGAATATCTTTTCCTTTGGTCTTATTCATTTTGCCGGTTACCTTTTCTTTTTGCTCATGCCGTTGAGCTGGCGTTTATTTATTATTTGCCTTATTACCCGGGGATTGATCTGATTTCTACAGCCATGGTTACTGCAGTTGCCGCGCAGTGTATCGATTATTTAATTGGCCGCTTATTGCGTCCGAACAAAATTATTGAGCTGATGGGGCAGAAGCGAATTGAAAAAGCCGAACAAAAAATTAAACGCTTTGGCATGCTCACCATTTTTGTATTCAACCTGTTTCCCTTGTCGTCGCCCGTAATTGCATTGGCCGCCGGAATGTTACGATACGATTTCCGCCGTTTTTTGGTGGTAAGTATGTTGGGGCTTTTGCTGAAATATGTGGTTATTTACCTGGTGTTTAAAGGTTGAAGTGTTAGGAGCCACTAGCTATGAGCCGCGAGCTTCTAGCTTCTAGTATCAAGAATCCAGTATCTAGTATCCAGTATCCAGTATCCATAATCCAGTATCAAGGCAAAAGGTAAAAGTAAAAAGTCAAAAGGAGGCGTAAGTTATGTCTCGGGTTGCAGGTTTTATAATCTTACAATTAGAACAATTTTTCAATTTAACAGTTTGTCGCATCTAGTATCAAGTATCCAGTATCAAGAATCCAGTATCCAGCATCCAGCATCCAGTTGAGCGTAGCGAAATCCCGACCGTAGCGTCGGGGCATCATGTTTTCCCAATTATCGACCCATATAACCCGATGTTCGATTTCCCCGCAAACATTTTGTCAAATTATTGGCAATGGTGCATAAAAGGATTTTGTCCTTATAAAATTAATGTAACTTTGTCGCCGGATTTTTAAAAACAAAAAATTATGAAGGCATTTGTATTCCCTGGTCAGGGAGCGCAGTTCCCGGGAATGGGAAAGGATTTATATGAAAATTCTGCTGAAGCAAAAGCATTATTCGAAAAAGCAAACGATATTTTAGGTTTCAATATCACCGACATCATGTTCGAAGGTGAAGTTGAAGATCTGAAACAAACAAAAGTAACCCAACCAGCCATTTTCTTACATTCTGTATTATTGGCGAAAACATTGAAGGATTTTGCTCCTGATATGGTTGCCGGTCACTCGTTGGGTGAGTTTTCGGCACTGGTTGCCAACGGAACACTGAACTTTGAAGACGGTTTGAAACTGGTTGCACAACGTGCAATGGCCATGCAAAAAGCATGCGAAGTTGAACCATCGACAATGGCTGCAATTGTTGGTTTGGAAGATGCAGTTGTTGAGGCCGTTTGTGCCGAAATCGACGACGTGGTAGTTCCTGCAAACTACAACTGTCCGGGACAGTTGGTAATCTCAGGTTCTGAAGCCGGAATTGACAAGGCTTGTGCGTTGTTAACCGAAAAAGGTGCAAAACGTGCGTTGAAACTGGTTGTAGGTGGTGCTTTCCACTCGCCGTTTATGGAGCCTGCCCGCGAAGAACTGGCTGCTGCCATTGAAGCAACTACATTCAATCAGCCAACTTGTCCGGTTTACCAGAATGTGAATGCAAAACCGGTTTCTGATCCTGCTGTGATCAAAGAAAACCTGATCGCTCAGCTTACTGCTCCTGTAAAATGGACACAGATCGTAGAAAATATGATCGCCGACGGTGCTACTTCGTTCACCGAAGTTGGCCCGGGTAAAGTGTTACAGGGATTGGTTAAAAAAGTTGACCGCTCGATGGAAACTGCCGGCGTAAACAGTTTCGAAGGATAGAAGTCTTCGACTACGCTCAGACTGACGTTTGAGGTAGCGATATAGATAAAAAAATCCCGGACCTTTTAAGTCCGGGATTTTTTATGGTATTAATTAATTGATTAATCCATGTGTTTCTGAAGCATCCGGTAAATGGTCGATTTCCCGATTCCTAATTTCGATGCTACCAGACGTACATTCTGATTGTATTTATTCAAAAAGAATTTTACAATTTCGTTGTTGTATTCTTCCAGCGTTTTTTCCTGGGCAAGCAGGTTTTGTACGCTCTCGTCAACATTCATATTCAAGTGGCTCGGTTTAATCACGTCGCGGCTGCACATAACACAAGCCAGTTCCATAATTGCTTTTAGCTCCCTGATGTTGCCGGGATAGTGGTAGTTCGATAACATTTGTTTTGCCTCTGCCGACAGGGTTTTGGGTTCCATTTCATTGTCGCGGCAAAACTCATCAACAAAAAACTTAGCCAGCAAAATTTTGTCGTTTCCACGTTGGCGTAAAGGCGGAATTTCGATTGGAAGACCAAGCAGACGATAGTAAAGGTCTTGTCGGAACTGGTCGTCGCCCGACAAAGTGGCCAGGTTTTTATGTGTTGCCGAAATAATGCGTACATCGAGAGGTATTATATCGTGGCCTCCCAAACGCACTAATTCTCGTTCCTGTAAAACGCGCAGCAATTTTGCCTGAAGGTTTAAGTTCAGGTCGGCAATCTCATCGAGGAAAAGTGTACCACCGTTGGCGGCCTCAAATTTTCCGATCTTTTGGAAATCGGCACCTGTAAATGCACCTTTTTCGTGTCCGAACAATTCACTCTCGATTAGCCCGTCGGGGATGGCCGATACGTTTACTGCGATAAACGGTTTGGCACTACGTTTCGAGTTGTAGTGAATCCCTTTGGCAACCAGTTCTTTACCTGTTCCGGTTTCTCCCGAAATGGATACAGAAATATTGGTTTGAGTAGCTTTGTTCATTAACTCAAACACGTGCTCAATTTCGCGGCTGTTACCTTTTATAAGGTTTTTAAAATTATATTTCTCGGCAACAGCTTCTTTTAAATTGGTGTTTTCGGTTTGAAGTTGGTCAGTCCGGTATATATTTCGGATAATGTTACTCAGCTTTTCCCGGGTGTCGGGCGCTTTCATAATGTAATCGTAGGCACCGTTTTTCATCAGCTCAATGGCAGTTGAAATATCGTCTTGAGCTGAAATTACGATTACATGAGTATCCGGGATTTTTTCCTGAATTTTAGCGAGTACTTCTTTCCCTGTCATATCGGGAAGCGTGTAGTCAAGCGTTACCACATCAGGCTTTTCGTTCATTGCATTAATGAAGTCTGTCCCGTTGTGAAACACTTTTACCTGTAATTGATCATCCAGAAGTTGCTTTTTTAGCACTCTGGCGTAAAGTACATTGTCTTCCACAATGTACACTTTGTAGTTGTTCCTGGGTTTTTGGTTGGCCATTTCTTTTATTTAGAGTACTTAAAAATAGTGAAATGTAAGAATCTATCAAACAAAATGTCCAAATATTGGAAAATAATTAGGCGAGATTCCCAATTTTAAATTAATAGTGCCTGTTTCTCTCGGTTTTGTAAGGTTTTTGTAATCTGTTTTGCGTGCCAAAAAATTATTTAATGTTAAATGGATTGCCAGTTTTAGCATTATTTCCTGGTTCGCGTGTTACAAATTCTGAACTCCGGCTTCCTTTTGGTGTTGTTGTTTCGAAAAACGACGTACATTTTTTTTGTTGCCAATACTCAGGGCTGGTATAAAATGTTAGCATTTAAAAGTGTATTGGCAGGTAAAATTGGAATTGTATTGTTAAATTTAAACAAACGAAATTCAAAAATTGAAAAGAATGAATTATTCCGCCTTTCATAAACTAAGTTATGGCTTGTATTTAATTGCTACCGAATTGAACGGTGAAAAAGCCGGTTATATTGGAAACACCGCTTTTCAGATTACTGCCGAGCCATCGAAAATTGCCATAAGCTGTAATAAAAATAACTACTCAGCCCAAAAGATTATTGATAGTAAAAAGTTTTCGATCTCAGTATTGAAGAAAGAGGTTGATACTTCGTTGATCGGTAAGTTTGGGTTTATGTCGGGAGCCGATATCGACAAGTTTCAGGGCGTAGAAACCATAACGGCAAAAACCGGTGCTCCTATCGTTGTTGATTCGTCGGTGGCGTGGTTTGATTGTGAAGTGATTGACTACGCCGATGTGGGATCACACTATTTAATTACAGCCGAAGTGGTGGATGGTGATAAACTATCGGATGAAGAACCGCTGACCTATGCCTATTATCATGCCAAATATAAAATGCGGTCGCCGAAAAATGCGCCAACTTATATTGATAAAGACAAATTGGAAGAAGAACCGGAACCGGTTGTATACGAAGAGATAGAAGAGGAAAAACACAAGCATACGGTGAGTGAAGACGGAATCTATTCGTGCAATATTTGTGGCTATCAGTACGATCCTGAAGAGGGTGATCCGGCTCTAGGAATACCTCCGGGAACGCCTTTTGAAGATTTGCCTGACGATTGGAAATGTCCGATCTGCAACGCTTCAAAAGACGATTTTACAAAGGTTTAGAAAGTTGTTAAAGCCTATAAGGTTCGGTGAGTGCCATCGCAAAATGGTGTCTTTTTGGAGTGTTTGCATTGACAAAGCCAAACTTCCTTTTTCTCATCGATATCGAAAGGTAGTGGGGTAAATTCCGTTCCCTGGTGCGATCCGTCGCAAAAGGGTTGGTTTTTACTTCGTCCGCAGGCACACCAATAATAGGTGCCCGGTTCAAGCGTAAGTGCTTTTGGTGCTTTTTCAGCTATTACAGGTTTCTTCATACATTAAAATTTTTGTTATACATTGGCACAAGATTTAATTTATTCCGAAAAGTAAACCTCTTTGAACGATTCAGATTGTGCTCATTTTTTGTTTAACGTTCATTAAATATACAAATATGTTACGTACTATTTTGTTTAACTGCCTGCTAATTTTACTTGGTGTAACTGCCGGATTCGCTCAGGAAAAACAGCTTTTTTATGTAGGAACTTTTACTTCTGAAGGTGCGGAAGGAATAAACTACTGCGGTTTAAATACCAAAACCGGAGATATTGATTTGCTCACCACTTTTAAGGGGATTGATAATCCGTCGTTTTTGCGTTTAGGACCCGAAAAGAAGTTTTTGTATACCGTTTCGCGCACCACGCCCGAAGTTGAACCATCGGGTGGTTATGTAGTTGCCTACCAACTCGACAAGAAGGGAGGATTGCACTTTTTGAATAAGCAGGCCGCAAATGGAAGCGGCCCTTGTCATATTGATGTTTCGCCCGACAGAAAGTTTGTGGCCATTGCAACCTATGGCGGAGGAACAACATCCATATATCCGGTAAATGAAGATGGCAGCCTGAAGAAAGCGTTGACAGTTGTTAAAAATACAGGCAAGAGTGTACATCCTAATCAGACTCAGCCACATGCTCATTCCATTAAATTCTCAACAAAAGAGCCAAGCATTTTTAGTGCCGACCTGGGAACCGATCAGTTAAATATCTTTCATTTTGAAGATGGGAATTTGGGGCGTTACGAGCAGGAATTTGTAAAGCTGCCGGCCGGTTCAGGGCCAAGGCATTTTGTTTTTCACCCCAATGAAAATGTAATTTATGTAATTAATGAGCTTAACTCAAGCATTTCGGCAATTCGTAAAACCGGAGAAAAGTGGTCGGTATTTCAAAATATCTCCACTTTGCCAAAAGATTTTAATGGCGTGAGTTATTGTGCTGATATTCATTTCTCGAAAGACGGGCAGTATTTGTATGGTTCCAACCGGGGGCATAACTCCATAGCTGTTTTTAAAGTAAAGGCCGATCAGGAATTGACATTTTTAGGAACTGTGCCGGTAGAAGGTGACTGGCCACGAAATTTTGGAATTACACCCGATGGAAAATGGATGTTGGTGGCTAATCAGCGTAGCCATAATATTACCGTTTTTCGATTGGATGTGGAAACCGGGATGCCAAAATTCAGCGGGAAACAGATTCGTTTGCCGGCGCCGGTTTGTATCGAGTTTCTGTAGCTTTTAGCTCAGTTTGGTACTGATAAGTTTGATAAATTCTTCGCGGGTGGCTACTTTTTCAAAAGCACCCGTAAAATCCGAAGTAGTTGTAATGGAGTGTTGTTTTTGCACACCGCGCATTTGCATACACAGGTGTTGTGCTTCAATAACAACGGCAACACCCAGTGGTTTTAGCGTGTCTTGAATACAATCTTTTATTTGAGTTGTTAACCGTTCCTGCACTTGCAAGCGGCGGGCAAAGACATCAACAACACGGGCAATTTTACTTAATCCGGTAATCGTTCCGTTGGGGATGTAGGCAACGTGTGCTTTCCCTATAAACGGAAGCATGTGGTGTTCGCACATCGAATAAATCTCAATATCTTTTACAATCACCATTTGGCGGTAGTCTTCTTTAAACATGGCCGATTGCAGGATTTCTACCGGATCGATCTGGTAACCCTGTAACAGAAATTGCATGGCTTTTGCCACTCTGTCGGGTGTTTTGTCAAGTCCCTCGCGCGATGGATCTTCGCCAACGATCTGCAAAATCTCTTTGTAATGCTCCGAAAGCTGTTCGGTTGCTTCTTCGTTGTACAAATCAGTTCGCTGGTATCCGTTTGAGTTGTTATTCTTTAATGAACACATTGTTGTTAAAATTTTAATCCATACAAAGATTAACTTTTTTTTATAAAATCAGTATGAATGAGTAGATGGATTTGATATACAGTGAGACGATGACTTGTGTTAAAAGCAAGGATGAAATACAGATTTGGTGTAATATATGGACATTGATCCGAAGCATATCAAAACAGGAATTACAAAAATTAATGTATGGAAATTTTGATTGTAGCAGCCACTACAATGGAGATAAAATTGATTGTTGATGAGCTGGAGAAAGTAGAGGAAGAGAGTCATTTTGTAAAGACTTACCGATTTGGTGATTTCAATATTGATATTTTGGTAACGGGCATAGGAAGCTCGTTTGCCACATTTCACTTAACAAACGCACTTCGCGAAAAGAAATACGATGCCGTTATAAACGTTGGTTTGGCCGGAAGTTTAACCCAGGAGCTAAAAATAGGTGAGGTGGTGAATGTGGTTAGCGAAGAATTTGCTGACCTGGGTATTGAGAAACAGCATGAATTTCTTACGCTATTCGAATCGGGATACATGGGGATGAATGATTTTCCGTTTGAAAATGGTTTGCTAAAAGCAAGTAATTCAAACGGTTGGATAAAACTGAAAAAAGTAAAAGGAATAACCACCAACAAAAGTTACGGACGCGATAGCAGTATTGCCGAAATGCGGGAAAAATTTACAGCACATGTAGAGTCGATGGAAGGAGCAGCCGTTTTTTATGTTTGCAACTGGATGGGCGTACAATGTTACGAAATACGATCGATATCAAATTATGTAGAACCCCGCGATTCGGCAAAGTGGAATATTCCTTTGGCCCTTGTCCACCTGAAAGAAGCGTTGTCGGTGATTTTAAAACAAGTTCCTGCACCTGTAGGCTAAATTCATTAACGGGCGTTTGGTATAGCTGCTTAAGATCCTGATCTAATTGATAATGTTAAATTTTAAGTACAAAAACAAGCTGTTTTGCTTATAGGCATACGTTTACGCGCAATTTTTTGGCAAATACGAAAAGTTAAATTTATTTTGCCACGCGTACAATAAAAAGCGAAGTGGCTGGTTCTTTATTACAAAGCCACATTTTTCAGAAAACAGCGTTTTTGCGTACCACACAAAACCGCTTTAAAATGATAGTTGTAACAGGAGCAGCCGGGTTTATCGGAAGTTATTTAGTAGGGAAACTCAACAAAGCAGGATACAAAGATCTGATACTGGTTGATAAGTTCGATGATCCATGGAAAGATTTAAATCTTCTGAAAAAAAATTACCGCGAGTACATTGACCGGGATGAGTTTTTTCATTGGTTAATTAAAAATGCCCAGGATGTGGATTTTATTTTTCACTTGGGTGCACGTACCGATACGGTTGGGCAGGAGCCCGAACTCTATCAGCAACTGAACCTAATTTATTCGCAACGCCTCTGGAACATTTGTTCCGAAATTCAGGTACCACTTCTTTACGCGTCGTCAGCGGCCACCTATGGCAATGGCGAAGAGGGTTTTTCTGATGAACATCAAAAAATTCAGGATTTACGACCGCTTAATTTGTATGGTTGGTCGAAACACGATTTTGATGTTTGGGCACTGAAGCAATTCCGCACGCCGCCGTTTTGGGCAGGAATGAAATTTTTTAATGTATACGGACCCAATGAATACCACAAAGGTCGAATGGCTTCGGTGGTATTGCATGCTTATAAAACCATAAAAGAAACAGGGCACATGCAGCTGTTTCGTTCGCACCATAAAGCCTTTAAAGATGGTGAACAAAGCCGCGATTTTATATACGTGGAAGACATTGCCGATGTGATGATGTACTTTTTGGAGAATCAGGAAAATACGGGCATATATAATGTAGGCACCGGAAAAGCCCGTTCGTTTCTCGATCTTACAAAAGCTGTTTTTAGTAGTATGAATGTAAATCCGGATATCTCATTTATTGATACGCCCGTTGATTTGCGCGGAAGATACCAGTATTTTACCGAGGCTGAAATGAAGAAATTGCGGGATGCAGGTTACAAAAAGCCTTTTGTTGAATTGGAGGAAGGCGTTAACGAGTACGTAAGTAAATACCTGATGACGGAAGCCTGTTTTTAGGTTCCGGTTTCGTTTTTTACCTGAATAGTTTTAATTTTACCTCAAACAGCGATTGATGAAAAAGATTTTTCTTCACCTTCTTTTTGTGGCAATTGTAGCGGCCGACCTTATCGGTGAATATTTGCAGAATCCCCAAATAGATCATATTGCAAAGCCTTTACTTTTAATATGGATTGCCGGATATTTCTTTTTGCATTCAAAGAATATCGATAAAAAGGTGTTGCAGTATGCCGGAGCCGGGTTTCTCTTCTCGTGGCTGGGCGACTTGCTAATGATGTTTTCAGCCGAATTTACCTGGTTTGTATTGGGGATTGCGTCGTTTCTGGTGGCGCAGGTATTTTATATTTTCCTGTTTTTGCGCACCATCAATCTTTCAGGGAAAACATCGTTTCTGAAAAAGAAACCCATGTGGCTGATCCCTTATCTGGCATTTGGTTTAATCGTTTATATCGTGCTTTTTCCGCAACTGGATTTAGTACTGCGTTTTGCCATTTTTGTATATATGGTCGCTATTTTAACCATGTCGGCAATGGCTTTAAACCGCTTTGGTAACGGTCACCCCATCAGTTTCAGCCTGGTATTTGCAGGTACGTTGTTTTTCGTTTTGTCCGATTCACTAATTGCTGTTAATCGGTTTCTTGTCGCAATTCCTTACGAAGGTTTATTTATAATGACAACTTACATTGCTGCCCAATACTTAATAATGTTGGGATTATTAAAACAATATGAATAAAAAAATCCCGACTTATAAGCCGGGATTCGCACGTAATATTTTTGTAGCCTCTTACGCAAAAACCTTACTGTTCGAGCTAATAATTTTGTCGATAAAGATAAGTACCGAAACGCCGATAGTAATTCCGGCAATGCTTAATGGCAATGTTCCCAATTTGCTGAAGAACGACTCGTAGCCTTCCGATAATCCTTGTCCGGCTTCGGGTAGCAATTGTCCGATTTGGCTGTCGGCCTGGATGCCGGTGTTGCTTACAACGAAAATGGCTGCCAGTAACGCCACAAAAAGTATCGAAATAATCCAAAACCCTTTTCCAAGGATCTTTTCCGATTTAATTTGTTCCAATGCACTATTCTCCGCAAAAATCTTATTCATCACCTGCACCGTAAAACCAGAACCTGGTTTTTCCAGTTCCATGTTTTGCAGGAATGCTTTTAATTTTATGTCTTCCAATTCGTTCATAATATAGTGTATAATTCGTCCTTCATTAATTCATTCAAAATAGTATAGAGCTTTTTACGAGCTCTGAAAAGCTTCACTTTTGTATTGCTTTCCGAGAGTTTTGTTACTTTGCTGATCTCCTCGATCGATTGTTCCTCGAAATAATACAAAAGTATCAGTGTGTATTCATCTTCCGGAAGTTTGTCCATGGCGGCCTTAATAGCTTGTGCCCTGTTTTCTTCCGGTATTCCATCCAGGTTCATTTCTTCAGCTTCGTCGGCAATCTGCACATCGTCGGTTGATGCAAAATGCATTTTACGTTTCCTAACTTCCGAAATACAATTGTTATAGGTAATTCGGTAAAGCCAGGTCGAAAATTTTGCAGTGCCTTTAAAAGTGTGCAACGACTTGTAAGCTTTTATAAAACTCTCCTGTGCCATTTCTTCGGCGTCTTCACGATTTTTAAGAACTTTCATTGCAATGGAAAAAACAATATCCTGGTATCGCTCAACGATATACGAAAAGTAATTGGTCTGTCCGGCCTTTACCTTTTCGATGTAATAGATATCATCTTTTTGCTCCATCTGTCCTTTTGACGTAAGAATGTTTTTCTGGTTACAAGTTACTAAGAAAATATTTCACGCAGATAACGCTGATTACACAGATAAATAAAAAGCACTAAGACAGGTAGAGGAGATTTCATTTTTAAACTTTGTACTAATAGTTATTACCATAATAGGCACAATAGAAATCACCAGGATATATTTAATAACTACAAAGACTAAAGGAATATGAAGTGGTTATTGTTTTCTTTAACCCTTCATCCGTCAGCCGACGGAAACCTACCTGAAAGGGAGCGAGCAATGAAGTTTCTTTCTTACAATAATGAAATGGCTACAACCAAAGGGATAGCTAACTAGCTAATCAAAATCTTTATATAAACTAATGACTTCTACAGCGTCTTTATATGGTATAATAATCTGCGATTATCCGCGAAATCTGCGTGAAACGATTCATTAACAAGAAAAAAAATCTGAAAAGTTGTAACCGCCAAAACAAAGTGGCGTCAAAAGAGCGAAAACAGAATAAAAAAACAATTTAAAATTTAATATCATGGAAGGAATTTTCGTACCAATCGGTTTTTTTCTGGCAATCTTCGCCATCTTGTATGTATACTGGACAACACGTACAAAAGAGCGCCTGGCGCTGGTAGAAAAAGGGCTCGATGCCGGAATCTTTAAAGGTGAATGCTCGCAGCTTTCGCTGGTGAAATGGGGAATCTTTTTAATTGCAGTAGGACTGGGAGTAGTTGTTGGCTATTCATTGTCGAACGTAATGGATGAGGTTGTCGCCTTCTTTACCGCAATCCTGGTTCTTGGAGGAGTTGGCTTAATTGTAGCTTACTTTATCACTTCGAAACTGTTGAAGAAAGAGGAATAGTTAGCAGAGGCGATACAATAAAAAAGCGGATGAGTTTAAAATAACTCATCCGCTTTTTTGTTTTCTGCCGAAAAAAAATTAAATCCTTTTTCTATCTCCACTTTCGTGGAGCCAAAAACTGACGATCTACTTTCGTTTCCACCGCTGTGGAGCTACTAATATTACTCCGTATAAAAGCGAATAACCTTTCGAATAGCTTCCTGGCAAACCGGGCAAAAACCTTCAGCTTCATTGGTGTTCATGCGGCAATCGATATGCGGGCTGTAAATTCCTTCGGCCATGTAGCCGCCACCTTCGTATACTCCAACTGTATTTTTATATTTATCTTTTCGTGGTGTTGGAACAGGAGTGTCGGCGTCTATCATATTCTTCCATTTCTTATCAAAATCAACCAAAGTGGTAATGTTGGGTTCCCAGGGTTCAATTTCAAGGTTGTAAAAATCTTCGTAAGCCACGGCCGAGTTGTAGTATTCATCGCCCAGTCCGCCAAAACCATGGCCAAATTCGTGTACAAAAACCTGGGGAGTAAGTTCGTTGTCGGCCGTGCAAACGGTAACAAAATTGTAAAATCCGCCGCCGCCGTAACGTTCGGTGTTTACCAGCACATAAATCTGGTCGTACGGAACGCTGGCTGCTGCATCGTAAACCGTTTTCATATCGGCAGTGGTGAGGTAGCGCGGTAAATCAAAAGTGTAATAGCTGGTATTAAAGTAAGTGTTTTTGTAAATGTGTTCACCCGGAACATCCGTTCCCGAATTTTCCGAAGCGGCAAAAACAGCATGTACATTAAAGTTTGCTTTCTCCGATTTGAACGGCTCGGTATCGAATAAATAATCTGAAACTTTTGCGGCATCAGCATAAAAATCTTCCATTTCGGCAGCGGTATAACCTTCAGCCAGAATGGCAATATCTACCTTTTTAGCCGGGTCGCCGTTGTTAACAATGTCCTTTGTTTTAAATGCGGGCGTATCTTCCTTCAAAATAAAATAATCCTTCGGGTCGATATCTGTTGTATATATTGTTTTAAACGTTCCGTCCCACTGGCGGGCATCAATTTCAAGGCGCACATCGTTTTTCGGAAACGGGAAAAACGCCGCCTGGTAAAAAGTTTTATTGCTGGTTTTGGCGTCGGCCGTGGTTTGCCATTCCTGGAAAAGCGTGCTAAAACCTTTGCTGTAAATCAGCTCGTCGCTTTTTACATCGAAAACGCGGTAGCGGTAACTTCCGTAGTTAAACACATCAATAAGGTTTGTTTTCGAACCACCCCAAAACGGCTCCAGTTTCATTTGCTGCGGGTACACCACCACCTCTTTGCTATTTCCGCCCAACAGAAAATCGAAGCGAAAGGTTTTGTCTTTAAAATACGTGTTGAATTTGGGCTGTGCGAACGTTAAAAAAGGGATTATTAACAGAATAAAAGAAAACTTCAACTTCATTTTATGCTCATTTATTATTTTTGGCTGAAAATAAGGATACATATTGACACAAAGAATGACAATTGCAACCACTTTTCTATTAACAATCTTCGAGTTACCAAATTTGTTTGGTAATCTGAACTGATAGCGATTTTTATTCTCAACTATTAATGATAAATTGTTGGCAGAAACGTGCCGAAAGTTGGTTTTGAAGTGGATTAAAATAAACTGAATGAATAACCTTTAGATTTATGAATATTATTTACCGCTATTTACTTGATCATATCCGTGAAATCGGAACAATTGAAATTTTAGCCAAACCTTTAGCCGCATTAATTTGCCTTATGCTTATTGTTTTTGTGGCCTGGCTGGCACATTTTATCACGCGTAAGATCTTTTTGGCAGTTGTGCAGCGCATTGCCAATCGTACAAAAACAAACTGGGACGATATTTTAATCGAAAACAGGGTTTTTAAGGGACTGGCACATTTGGTTCCTGCATTTATACTCTTTTACACAGCCGATTTTTCGTATCCCGATATTCACCAACAGGTAAGCGAACTGGCGCCCGAGGTGTACAAATCTCTATCGCAGGATTATTATTGGGGGCTTAGCAGCTTGCTGACAAAAATAGCGCGAATTTATTTTATCGCCATTATTGTTTTTGTGGCCAACTCAACCTTAAATGCCGCTTTGCAGATTTATAATACTACTGAGTTTTCGCATAATCGCTCGATAAAAGGTTATGTGCAACTGGTGAAAATTTTTGTGTTTTTTATGGCAGGCATACTGCTAATCGCTGTTTTGCTGGGAAAAGATCCAACAGCCCTTTTGGCAGGTTTGGGAGCAATTGCAGCCGTTTTATTGTTGGTTTTTCGCGATACGATACTGGGTTTCGTGGCTTCCATTCAGCTGTCGGCAAACGATATGGTAAAAATTGGCGACTGGATCCAGATGGAAAAACACAAGGCCGACGGTACAGTTATCGATATTACCTTAAATACAGTAAAAGTTCAGAACTGGGATAAAACCATTACCACAATCCCGACATACGCGCTGGTTTCCGAGTCGTTTTTTAATTGGAAAGGAATGGAAGAATCTGGTGGACGACGTATAAAACGCTCGGTTGCCATCGATACCAATACCATTAAATTTTGCGATGCAGCCATGTTGGAGCGTTTCGAAAAGTTCGATCTTATCCGGTCGTATATTCAGGAAAAGGAAAAGGAACTTAGAGAATACAACAAAGGAAAGAACCTGGCGGAGGAAGATTATATCAGTGGCAGGCATCAAACTAATGTTGGTATTTTCAGAAAGTACCTGGAAGTGTACCTTCGCCAGCATCCAAAAATTAACCAGGAGCTTACATTTTTGGTGCGCCAGTTGCAACCCATGGGGAAAGGTTTGCCCATTGAGATTTATGTGTTCAGCAGCGATCAGGAATGGGCAAAATATGAGAGTATTCAGGCCGACATTTTCGACCACATTTTTGCCGTTATTCCCGAGTTCGAACTGAGGGTTTTTCAAGAGCCGTCAGGTGCTGATATTGAAAAGATTGCGCGACGGTAATACCAGCGTAAAATACATTGGTTTTTACTTCTTTAAAAAAATAAGTTTCTTACAGTCTGTAAGTAATAATATGTTTTTAAGCATCTGAGATTAGTGATTGTAATTTTTACCTACATTTGTGCTATAATTTGAAACTAACTCAGAAGATTAGAAACATGAAGTCGAATGATTATTTAGAAGAAAAACCGGCTGATATTGATGAGCTGGATGAAAAGATATTAAAGCTTATTACAAAAAATGCCCGAATACCTTTCTTGGAAGTTGCCCGTGAATGTGGCGTTTCGGGTGCTGCTATTCATCAGCGTGTTCAGCGCTTGCTAAATATTGGTGTTGTACACGGAAGCGAATTTATTGTAAGTCCTCAAAAACTGGGTTACAACACCTGTGCATACATGGGGATTTATCTCGATAAGGCAAAGTTCCACACACAGGTTGCCGAAGCTTTACGAAATATTCCTGAAGTAGTTGAATGTCATTACACAACAGGGGCTTATGCTATTTTTGTTAAAATACAAACGAAAACAAACAAGCATTTAAAACGCCTGATCGACGAGCAATTGCAGGATATTGAGGGCATTGCCCGCACCGAAACATTTATTTCTTTGGAACAGGACTTTAAACGACAAGTACCTATTAAATAAAAAAAAGGCCGGTTTTAACCGGCCTTTTTTATGCATAAACGTATTGTATCTTAATCTTCTGAGTAAACAAAATTATACGATTCGTCGTGTTGGCTAATGTCCAGACCAACTTTTTCGCCATGAGGAGAAATTCGCATCGGAACAATCATATCGGTTATTTTGTACATTAACATCGAGCCACCGAAAGTGAAAACTCCAACAATAACCAGTGCCAGTAAGTGATATAGGAAAGTGGTGATTTCCCCATGAATCAATCCCACTTCGTTGGCAAATACAGCGGTAAACAACATACCTGTAATACCCCCCATTCCGTGAGCAGGGAATACATCAAGTGTGTCATCCAGTTTCGATTTTGTGCGAAGTGTAATGGCGTAGTTACTAATAATAGCAGCTATAACACCAATAAATATACTCGACCCAACATTTACAAATCCGGCGGCCGGAGTAATGGCAACCAGACCTACAACAAGTCCGATGGCAGCACCAACTGCAGATGGTTTTTTACCTTGTGCCGCGTCAAAAAATATCCAGGTTAACATGGCTGCTGCCGATGCAGTATTGGTATTTACCAGCGCTGATGCAGCAATCGAATCGGCTGCCAGTGCCGAGCCGGCATTAAAACCAAACCATCCGAACCAAAGCATACCGGCTCCTAATAATATGTAAGGAATATTTGCCGGTTTAATTTCTTTATTGGCGTCTTTTCTTCTTCCGAGGAAAATTGCTCCGGCCAAAGCCGCAAAACCTGCCGACATATGTACTACAGTTCCACCCGCAAAGTCGAGAACTCCCCAGTTACGCAGGAATCCGTTTGGATGCCAGGTCCAGTGGGCCAGCGGCGCATAAATAAATAATATAAAGAGTACCATAAATAACATGTAGGCTCTGAAACGCACTCTGCCAGCGAAAGATCCGGTAATAAGAGCCGGTGTAATTATGGCAAATTTTAGCTGGAACATAGCGAATACGGCAAACGGAAATGTTGGTGCAAAATCGGGATGCGTTCCTCCGTTAACTCCTCTAAACATAAAGAATGTTAATGGATTACCAAACAGACCAAATCCTTCACCTCCGATACTGTCGCCAAAGGCAATACTAAAACCAACTACCACCCATAACACACTTACAATTCCCATGGCAATGTAACTTTGCAGCATGGTAGAAATAATATTTCTCGATTGGATCATTCCTCCGTAAAAGAATGCCAATCCGGGAGTCATTAACAATACCAAACCTGTTGCTGTCAGCATCCATGCGGTATCTCCGGCGTCGAGGTTCGAGGTGTCAATTTCTCCAATTCCAGTAGGTATAATTACGCCAAGAGCGGCAACAATTATCAAAAGGGCCAGAATAAGCCACCAACTTGTTGAATTTTTCATGTCTATAATTTTAAGATTACTAATTTTAAGCCTGCACAGCATCATACAACCCGGAATTTCAAGTTGAAATTGAGTTGTTTTTTGTTGCTGAAATTAATCTGTCTATACCTGTTTTAGATTTTTATTGCTGTCTGTTTTTATAAAAATCTGTCGTAAAAGTATTAATTAACATGAAAATGGCTACTATTTGTGGAATAATGAAAGTAATTTGAAGTATTAATTAACAAACTGATAATATTTTTGTGTTTTTTGTAAGTCTGGACTTCTTTGTTGTGATTTTGTTACTATATTGTATTTCCGCTTACTTTACTTTGAAATAATGTTAGTTTTTTGATACTTTTGTAGAAAATTGTTAAAGATGACTTTAAGGAATAACTTAGACGACTGGGATTTAAAAATTCTGGATATAATTACCAAAAACGCGAGGATACCTTTTAAAGATGTTGCAAAAGAAGTAGGTATTTCACGTGCGGCTGTGCATCAACGTGTTAACCGAATGGTAGATTTGGAAGTGATCGTTGGATCGGGCTATCACATCAATCCTAAAAAGGTTGATTTCAAAACCTGCACCTACATCGGTATTTTCCTCGAAAAAGGAGGTCTTTTCAGCGAAGTGGTAAAAGGGTTGGAAGAAATTCCTGAGATCGTTGAATGTCATTACACCACCGGAGCATACGCCATTTTTATTAAAGTTTACGCCAAAGATAATGAGCACTTAAAAAATATCTTAAGCGGAAAAATTCAAAAAATTGGTGGTGTTGCCAGTACCGAAACTTTTATTTCTCTTGAAGAATCCTTTAAGCGCACGATTCCTGTTCAGGCCTGAGTTCGTTGCCTGACTGCCTCGTAAATCATTAAAGCAGCAGATACCGAAACATTTAACGATTCAATCTGTCCTAAGATTGGAATTTTTAATTGTTCATCGGCAAGTTTCAGAATTTGAGCAGAAACACCCGTGTCTTCTGAGCCCATAACAATGGCCAGTGGCGATTTCATTTCGGCATCGGTGTAAAGTTTGTCGCCTTTTTCGGTGGCAGCAACTACTTTAATACCCGAGTCTTTCAGGAACCGGACCGTATGGTACAGGTTAGTGGTTTTGCAAATTGGAATGTTATGAATAGCTCCTGCCGATGTTTTTACAGCATCGGCACCAATACGCGCCATCCCTTTTTCGGGAATAATAATTGCCTGTACCCCGGCACATTCGGCCGATCGGGCAATGGCGCCAAAGTTACGCACGTCGGTAATCTGATCTAAAACAAGCAGGAGGGGAATTTTTCCTTCTTCGAAAATTCCCGGAATTACTGTTTCAATATTGTCAAACTCAATAGGCGAAACAAACGCCAGTACTCCCTGGTGATTTTTTCGAGTAATACGGTTTATTTTCTCGATAGGAACGTACTGAACGCCAATCTCGTTTTCTTTAATCAGTTCCTGCAGCTCGGTGATCAGTTCATTTCGCAAGCCTTTTTTTATCAGGATTCGGTCGATTGTTTTGCCTTTTTTTATGGCTTCGATTATCGCTCTTGTTCCAAACAGAAAATCGTCTTTATCTATTCCTTTTTGTCTCATCATTTTTAATTTACCAGGTTTTTTTAGCCTTCCAGTTTTCCAGCTCTTCGTGGGCATTTTCCCAATCAAGCATACTTTGTTCCAGGTTCGATTTTAATTGCTCGTATTGCTCAAAAACCGAGTGGTCGTCGATATCCCCGGGATTGGCAAGTAACTTGTCCATTTCTACTATTTCGGTCTCCAGTTCTGCAATTTTTTCTTCGGTTTGAGCTACGCTTTTCTCCATTCGCGAAATGGTGCGGTTGATCTCTTTCTTTTCATCGAACGACAGCTCATCGTTTTGTTTATCCGAAGTTACAACTTTTGCGGCTTTTGTATTCTTTTTCTTGCTTTCCAACTCTTTCATCGACTCCATTTTCTTTCGGTACAAAAAATCGAAAATGCCGCCCAAATGTTGTTTTGCCTTTTTATTTCTGAATTCGTAAATACAATTCACTAAACCATCCAAAAAATCACGGTCGTGCGAAACCACCAACACGGTTCCCGAAAAATTGGCCAGTGCGTTTTTTAGAATCTCTTTCGAGCGCATGTCGAGGTGGTTGGTGGGCTCATCCAGAATAAGAAAGTTAACCGGCTCAAGCATCAAACGAATCATTGCCAGTCGCGACTTTTCACCCCCACTTAATACTTTCACTTTTTTATCGATGTCTTCGCCACGGAATAAAAACGCGGCAAGAATATCCCTAATCTTTGTGCGGATATCGCCAACAGCAATTTCATCTATGGTTTCAAAAACCGTAAGTTCGCCATTTAGCAGTTGCGCCTGATTTTGGGCAAAGTAGCCAATTTTTACATTGTGCCCCAATTTCATTGTTCCACCGTGTTCCAGCTCGCTCATGATAATCCGGGCAAGCGTTGTTTTGCCTTCTCCGTTACGGCCAACAAACGCTATCTTTTCACCATTTTCGATAGTGAGGTTGATATCATCGAGCACGTGCAACGAATCGTAATATTTGCTGATATGTTTGGCTTCAACCACAACGCGACCCGATCGTGGTGCCGGTGGAAAATTGATTTTCAGAGCTGAGTTATCTTCTTCTTCAATTTCAATCCTGTCCAGTTTTTCCAACTGTTTTACCCGCGACTGCACCTGCACTGCTTTTGATGATTTGTATCGGAACCGTTCAATAAAACGTTCGGTATCTTCAATCATTTTTTGCTGGTTGGTGTAAGCTGCCAAATTAATCTCGCGCTGTTCGGCTTTCCAGTCCATGAAACGGCTGTAGTTCATTTTCTGGTCGGTAATTTTGCCGAGTGAAATTTCTATGGTGCGGTTACAAACGGCATCCAGAAAAGCTTTATCGTGCGAAACCAGGATAACGGCTCCGCTGTATGTTTTCAGAAAATCTTCCAGCCACTGAATCGATTCGATATCAAGGTGGTTGGTAGGCTCATCCAATAAAAATACATCGGGCTTTTTTAGCAGCAATTTTGCCAGCTCAACACGCATACGCCAGCCTCCGCTGAATTCGGAGGTCATCCGGTCGAAATCAGTTCTTTCGAAACCAAGTCCCATAAGCGTTTGTTCGAGCTCGGCTTCGTAGTTATCGCCACCCAAAAGCTGGTAACGCTCGTTGTATTCGGTAATCAGGTCGAGTTTCTTTAAATAGTCATCAGAATGATAATCTTCGCTTTCGGCAATTTCCTGGTTTAGGTGCGCTATTTTCTTTTCAATAGCTAAAAGTTCCTCAAAAGCCTGGGTAACCTCATTTTTCAGTCTGCGCGTATCCGAAACCACCATTTGCTGAGGTAAATAACCAACGCTTGTTTCTTTCGGAACGGCGACTACACCTGCCGTTGGATTTTCTATGCCGGTAATTATCTTTAGCAAGGTACTTTTTCCGGCACCGTTTTTACCAATCAGTCCAATTCGGTCTTTTGGGTTAACCAGAAAACTGATTTCTTTAAACAGTTCGAAACCGCCAAAACTGAGATTTATTTTATCTATCGATATCATTCTGTACAAAAATTGCCCAAAGATAATTATTTCGCACAGACAGGGTAGCAGAAAAACAGGTGTGAGATTTCTTGATATTACTTTGTTTACCTATCTCAAAAAATTAGTTGGATTTAAAGGTGATTTTCTATGTTTTGTTTTGAAGTTTGACGTGATAAAATACGCAAGTGTAAAGTAAATTATCGAGTGTGCTAAATTGAAAAGAGCATAATTTAATGGAGTAAAGAAAGAATTGCTAAATAAAATACTATTTGGTGTTTTAATGATTAATCCGTAACTTGTATTCTGTAACTAAAAAGATAAATTATAAGGGTAGAATATGCATCTTGATTGGTTTATGTTAAGGGGTTTGTAAAATTATCAATCATCTTCAAAAAAAAGCGTCCATAAATGTTCTACCCTTTATTCTGAAACTACAACCGAAATTATATACAAGTTAATCCTCGTCTACAAAAATTAGTGGTATCAAAAAAGAGCTTCAGCTGGATAGCTCTTTTTTGTTGTTTAATTATTTATCGAATTACAAAAAATAGCCTGGTTTGAGTTTAGGGCTTAAAAAGAAAAAGGAGCCCGGTAATTACCAGACTCCTTTCGTTTTAGTAGCGAGAGGCGGGCTTGAACCGCCGACCTCATGATTATGAATTAGAAATCTTGGGTTTTCTTTAATTTTTATAAATTTGTAAATGTTTTATAATATGTTGCATTATAGGTGTTTATGTGTCTTGTTTGGTGGTTTTTATTTTGCTGCTTTTGGATATAATCGTTAAGTTTGTGTGCAAATTGTGTGCAAATTATTTGATTTGTACACGGAAAAATTTACTCCGATGTTCAGCTATTCAAACAATGGAATTACCATAGCTTCAATCTTGGATCAGAGAAGGGAATTAAAAGAACAAACTTATCCTATAAAGATACGAGTAACTTTTAAAAGAAGAAGGGTTTATTATTCAACCGGCAAAAGTTTGAATAAATCAGATTGGGAAAAGCTACCGAATACAAAAAGTAAAAAACAAATGGCTTTAAAAACGGATATTCAACATTCCTTTGATAAAGTTAAGTCAGCAGTTGTAAAATTGGAACGTGATGATAAATTTTCGCTTACGGTTTTAAATAATTACTTAGGAAACGGTGCCGGAGAGACCCTCAATGTATGCTTTAAATCAAAATTAGATTCACTGCTCCAAAATGACCAAATAAATACGCATGAGTATTATAGCTATACTTTGAAAAGTATTGAGAGTTTTGCAGGAGAAAATATTCCTTTGGACTTTGTAACTCCAGAGTGGTTACAGAAATATGAAAAGTTCCTGCTGAAGGAAGGAAAATCTTATACCACAATTGGAATGAGAGGTCGTGCTATCCGAACAGTGTTGAATAGTGCCAAAGAGTTTGGATTAATAAAGGAAAGTCAATATCCATTTGGACGCGGTAAGTATGAAATACCAACAGGGCAAGGACGTAAGTTGGCATTAACTCTTCAGCAAATTAAGTCACTTATTAATTATACTGATGGAAGTGAAGCAACTGAGCATTATAGGGATTTATGGTTCTTCTCCTATCTCTGCAATGGTATCAATTTTGCTGATTTGATTACCTTAAAATATTCAAATATCCAAAATGACGAAATATATTTTACTAGGTCCAAAACAATAAAGACTTCCAGAGTGAAAAAAGATATTTGTGCGGTAATTACGCCCGAGATGCAAGCAATAATGGATAGATGGGGAACAAGTGATAAAAATCCTGATACTTATATTTTTGGTTTTCTGAAAGGCAATGAAACTCCTTTACAAATAAAAAAAAGGACCAGGGATGTAATCAGTAATTGCAACAGGCGGCTCAGGAAGATTGGAAAAGCAATGAATATAAATGGGCTTAGTACTTACACTGCCCGGCATTCTTTCGCAACCGTGCTGAAGAGATCAGGTGCAAATATTGCCTATATCTCAGAGAGCCTAGGACACAATGATTTGAAAACAACAGAAAACTATTTAGCGTCCTTCGAGAAGGAAGAACGAGTAAAGAATGCGAGTTTATTAACTAACTTTGAAGGATAAGAAGAATAATTAATGGAAGTATTATTACATAAATTGTTGCAAAGCCCTGTCGAAACGGAGATATTGGAGTTTAAGGAAGCCAAAAATCAGTTTGATAAGGACAAGCTTGGTAGATACTTTTCAGCATTAAGCAACGAGGCAAACCTGACCGGGAAACCGGAAGCATGGTTATTATTTGGAGTAAATAACGATAAAAATATTGTTGGAACACAAATTTCGGAAAAACAACTGAATGAGTACAAAAAGGAAATTGCATCGAATACTTCTCCTGCTCTAAGTTTCATTGCAGTTCATCGAGTTATAACGGCACAGGGCAGGGTCCTGATGCTTCAGATTCCTGCAGCTCCAAAAGGAATCCCGGTTGCATGGAAGAATATGTTTTATGCACGCGACGGAGAAAGTTTAACGGGATTAAACATTAACAAGATTGAACGTATTCGAAATCAACAAACGAATCTGGATTGGAGTGCCGAAATTGTACCTGATGCAACTATAAAAGACTTATCAGTAGAAGCTATAAAAAAGGCAAGAGAACAATTTGCCGAGAAACATCCTAAGTTGAAGGATGAAATTCCAACATGGGATGACATTACGTTTTTGAATAAAGCCAAAATTACCATCAACGGACAACTAACGCGTGCAGCTATTTTGCTGCTTGGCAATCCGGAATCGGATACTTTTATAAATCCGGCATCATCAAAGATTACCTGGATATTACGCGACCGTGACAAAATTGAAAAGGATTATGAACACTTTTTTTGTCCGTTATTGCTTGAAGTTGAGAATGTATATGCAAAAATTAGAAACCTGAAATACCGTTATCTGAAATCCGGCACATTGTTCCCTGATGAAGTCGATCAGTTTGAGCCGTATATTATTCGTGAAGCATTAAACAACTGTATTGCTCACCAGGATTATACTTTAGGAGGGAAGATTAATGTTGTTGAGCGGGAAGATGGCTTTCTTACATTTAGCAACCTTGGACACTTTATTCCCGAATCGGTTGAATCGGTTATTACTGCAGATGCTCCTGAAGAACAATACCGGAATCCGTTTTTAGCAAATGCAATGGTAAATCTGAACCTGATTGATACCATTGGAAGCGGTATTAAGAAAATGTTTGTCATTCAGAAGAATAAATTCTTTCCGTTGCCTGAATATAATCTCGAAAATAACAAGGTAACAGTTACCATTATCGGTAAGGTGCTTGATATTAAATATGCGCAAAAATTGGCATCAATGCCCGATTTAAGCATCGATGAAATTATCCTGCTTGATAAAATTCAGAAAGGCAAATCGTTAACTGATGAAGAAATTAAGATACTTCGAACAAATTCTCTGATTGAAGGACGCAAGCCTAATTTGCATATATCATCTAAAGTGGCTGAGGCGACGGATGAAAAAGCACAATACATTAAACAGCGAGGTTTTAAAGATGACCACTATAAATCACTGATAATTGAATTTATTAAGAAATACGGGGAAGCGAACAAAAAAGACATTGATAATTTAATCCTTGATATTTTGCCATCGGTTTTGGAGCTTAAGCAAAAGGAAAATAAAGTAAGAAACATTGTATATGCAATGTCGAAGAAAGATAAAACCATTATTAACAAAGGAACAAATCGATATCCGGTTTGGGTTTTAAGTTTATCTAAAAACGAAAAAGGAAGATAGATTTAGATAAACTTTTAGATAAACTTAGATATTTATTGCTTGCAATAAGTTGAATATCAGTAAGTAATAATATCTAAATCCTGTTCTTTTAAAATAAATTAGATATTCTTAGACAAAAAAAGTAGTATGCCTCGTCGTAAACAATACAAAATACCAGCGAGAGAAATGGACGTTTATGATGCAATCATAGCAGAATTGCAGCAAAATCCGGAACTGGCTGATTACGATATGGACACCCTCGAAATATCGGTGAAAAAGAAAATCAATCCTCGTATTCAAAATATTGATAAAGCAATAGAAAACCTGGAAAGGTATATGGTTGTGAATAAAGAATTCATTCGAATGGTGAATGGTGAGGCGATTGTTCTGAAAAAAGATATTGCCAAAATGCTAAAAGTTTCGCGGCCGACCCTTGATAAATGGATTAAGGACGGATTTATAAGCTCTGTAAAATCAGAAGTAATGGACAATACAGAGATCTACCCGCCTGACTTGATTCTGAAACAACTTCAAAATCAAAAGAAGAAAATGTAAAAAACTTTTCAGTTTTACATCGATTAACTTTATATCGTTTTACTCCCATTCGAATTTTGCTTAACTCAACTTGAGGATTTTTTTCAATATTTAATCACTATTTACTTCTTTTTGTCTCTTTGTGTAAGGCTATTTATCTGTTTGATTGTCAGTTGTATTCGTTTTTATTTTGCTCCTGAGTTTAATTAGAATTTAGGTGTAACCATAAAACGGAATACTATGTCAGACATTATTGTAACAACGCCCGATGAACTACGGGCAATCGTAAGTGAGGCCGTATCACAGGCGCTGCCGAAACAGGCTCCCCAACCAAAAATTGATACCATGACTTTAGACGATACTTTGAAATTGTTAAAGGAACATGGCTATCCCACGTCAAAAGCAAAAATCTACAAGTTGACTTCTACTGGTAAAATACCTTGCAAAACGTATGGTAATAAGCTGGTCTTCTCGCGGAAGGAGATACTGCTGTGGGCAGAAAATCAGACAAAATCCCGACACGATTCTTCCAAAATAGATTTAACACTTTCCCGAAGTGCCAGACGAAAAATGTAAGCACTATGAACGACAAGATACAAGAAAACCAAAATAGTCGCCAATACGTCCGCGTTGGAACTACCTTATATAAAATCGTTCAGAGACCGCTTATTAGTGGCGATTTTGTAGAAGAGAAAATCCCCTGGAGTTATGAAACGCTTCGGCAGGATTTCGGGAAAAACAGCCTTCCGGAAATCGATAAATACGATGGCTTTTGCATCATACCTGACCATATTCATTATAAGCAGGTGCATGGTACATTTCTAAATCAGTACGAACCACTAAATTATAAGCCTGCGCAAGGTGAGTTTCCGTACATCCAAATGTTTCTTAATCATATTTTCAGAGAGCAAATTGAGCTTGGACTGGACTACATCCAGCTCCTTTACACAAAGCCTACACAAATACTGCCTATTTTGTTGCTGGTTTCCAAAGAAAGCAATACGGGAAAGACAACCTTTCTTCGCTTTCTGAAAATGATCTTTGGTAAAAACTCGACCTTCAATAATAACGAAGATTTTCGCAGTCAGTTTAACGCAGATTGGGCAAACCGACTTTTGATACTGGTTGATGAGTTGCTTATCAATAAAATCGAAGATACCGAGAAAATAAAAAATCTCGCAACTGCTATTGATTATAAGATGGAAGCAAAAGGCAAAGACCGGAAAGAGATTGAATTCTTTGCCAAATTTGTGCTCTGCTCCAATAAAGAACACAATCCCATCATTATCTCCAGGGAAGAAATTCGTTTTTGGATCCGAAAGGTGCATACAATAGAAAAGGACGATGTTTACCTGAAGGAGAAAATGGCAAATGAAATTCCGTATTTCCTGCACTTTCTTCTTCACCGGGAACTTTCTACAAAAGATCAATCACGGATGTGGTTTAGCCCGGCAGCGATAGAAACACCGGCTTTAAGAAAGGTGAAAAGATACAATGTCAATAAAGTAGAGATTGAACTGGCTACTTATTGTTACGATGTTATGGATGGTTTGGCACTGGATAAAATGTGGTTCTGTCCTAAAGACCTCACGGAGGTAGTACGTGAAGCCGGCATACGCGCAGACATTGGTTTGGTTCGTAATATTCTCAAAGACAACTGGGGGCTAAGCTCACATAAGAATGGTGAATACAGTTTTTATTATATCGACACAAACGGAGAAATAGCCCCGGTGAAAAGAAAAGGGCGGTATATGGAAATCACAATGTCTCAAATCAATAAAATCCTGTTGTAATGTTGTGGGCTTCTATGTAAACCATTGAAACATAGTAAGTAAAATATAGCAACAACATTACAACAACGGCACAACAAAATCTGGTTTGTTGCAACCAAATAACCACATTCAAACTGCTTGTTGCAGACTTGTTGCTTTTGTAAGCAATTGAATAGCTTTTGGTTAACCGTGTTTTGCAACAAAACAACAAAAAATCAACACTTATGGCACTGTCAGAAATAAAACAACTAAGTATCAGGGATTATCTCAATATGAATGGGATCCGACCCAGGAAAAATTTTAACAGCTATGGTATGTATTTATGTCCATTTCGTGAAGACCAAAATGCAAGTTTAAAAGTGGATTACCAGAAAAATATCTGGTATGATTTTGGAATCAACGAAGGTGGTTCGATCATTGATCTTGTAATGAAGATGGATCGCTGTTCATTTTCTGAAGCTGTCACTCACTTGGAAAAGCTTATTATTGTACCCGAACGGAATTATTTTTCTTTTCATCGGGAAAATGAATTGAACAATAGGAAAGGCAATGACTTGGCAATTACCGTTCGTGAGGTCCGGAGCATCTCTCATCCAAGACTGGTTGACTGGATTAATACTAGAAAGATTGATTTGTCGTTGGCAAATTTGTATTGCCGCGAAGTCCACTACCAAAACAGTAATCGGACTTACTACTCAATTGGCTTTGGTAATGACAGTGGAGGTTATGAACTGAGTAGTCCTTCAGGATTTAAAGGTTGTATTCCTCCCAAAGAAATTTCTACGGTAAATAATGCCAGTAATATCTGTCTGACTTTTGAAGGATTCTGGGATTTTCTTTCCTACTTGACTTTGCAAAAAACCGAAAGAATACCATACGATGTGGTTGTTTTAAATTCGGTGGCCAACGTCCAAAAGGCACTTCCTTTTCTAAAAAAGCACACCAATATCTTTGCATACCTAGATAATGATGTAAGTGGACGAAATGCCTTTCAGAAAATTAAATCATCCTGTCCACAAGCTCGCGATATGTCCAAACGATATTCCATTTACAAGGACCTGAATGAGTATCTATGCTCCCGGATGCGAATAATAAAAGACCGGGGGAGGGGGCTATAGTTTGGTGGCTTTTTTCAACGGAGCAAGTTTGTGTTTCGGTCAGACCGAAACCTTGCTCTGCGAGGCAAAAACATCCCGTCGGTCTCATAAACCAGAAACAAAAATTCAAAATGCGAACAATCAAAAACCGAAATACGAACGGCAGACCCACCAAACCTCTTTCTGTAAAAAAGAGCTATAAAATTACCATTAAGATGGATACGGAAGAATATTATTCATTAAGGGGTAAAGCAGGTGTTGCCGGAATAAATCGCAGCGAATTTATTCGCCGGTGCATTCGTTCAAGTGAAATAAAACAGCGGCTTAGTCCTGAACTGATGGGGCACATTCGTAAGCTCTGTGGTATGGCTAACAATATTAATCAGGTTGCACGGACAGCAAATGCTGCCGGTTATTCAGAAGTACACATGCGGTGTCTTGCAATAAATCAGCGTCTGGATGCGGTAATTAAAAAGATTGAGGATGATTGCTAAAATAACTCAGGGAGGTGGCTTTCAAGGAGTAGTTGATTATATCCTGGATAAAAAGGATGCCCGTTTATTACATGGAGAAGGAGTACGGTTAAAAGAGAGACGTTCAGCCATTCAGGATTTTAATACACAACGTAAATTGAAACCTAACATCACGAAACCTGTGGCTCATATATCTCTTGACTTTTCAGTACAGGACAAACACCGCCTAACCGATCAGTCAATGATCAGGATTGCTCAGGAATACATGGGTAAGATGGGCTATGGTAATACACAATATATTGTTGTTCGTCATTTTGATACAGATCATCCACATATACACCTGGTGATAAACCGTATTGATAACAACGGGAACCGAATATCGGACCAAAAAGAAAAACTGCGCAGTACAAAAATATGTATGGAAATAACCAAAAAATATGGTTTTTATATTGCCAAGGGAAAAGAGAACGTAAAAGTTCACCGCCTCCGGGAACCTGATAAAACCAGATATGAGATTTACGGTTCTTTAAAATCAACAATCCCGCGATGTAAGAACTGGCTGGAGTTAAGAGTCCAACTTCAGAATACAGGAATCTCAACTGAGTTCAGAAAGAACGGTAATACAGAAAAAATCCAGGGAGTGAGGTTTGGCAAAAATGGATATGAATTTAATGGATCAAAAATCGACAGGGCTTTTAGTTATTCCAAAATTAATTACCAGCTGCAGCAAAATCTACTGGCAGAGCAGATAAGTCAGGATCCACAAACCAATTCCGGTCAAATTCAAAATCATTCTGATGTGACGGGAGCGACGATTTCATATATGCAAGAATTATCCCGTTTGATGGATCGTTCAGCCGAGAAGGATAAAAAACACAGCAAGGAAAAGAAATATAAAGTTAGGCGTCAAAAAGGGAGACAGGAGGGACTAGGATTGTAATTTTAAATCGTTGAATTATGGGTGTTGGAAAAATAGATGCTTCCACAGTTTTTACGCTGTTCGAAGAATTAAAACAAAAAATAGATAGGTTAGGTAAAGGAACTGTTTCCGGGGAACAAACGAAACAGGATACCGAAGAAATTGCGGTTTTACTTCAAGAATTGCGCAATCAGATCAAACAAACGCAATTTTCAACCGAGCAATTAAGAATACTACAAAAGAATATGGCTACGGCATCGACCTATACCATTCGCGAGATCGGAAAAAATCTGTCATCGGTAAATAGGGAACTAAAGGCTACAATTTCTCCAATAAACAAAAGGATTGATCAATTGGAAATACCAAAAGATATCACTGTTCGAAAGGAACACCTTATTAGGGTGAATTTCAGGAATAGTAAAACTGCTATCACTTTCGTTTCTATGACGCTGGTTATTTTATTTTCACTGGGGGGTAACATTTGGCAGTTTAATACCAATGGAAAGCTAAGAGATAATGATCTGAAATATCGATATATTAAACTTAGAGGCGAAGTAGATACTAAAGCTTTGTCTCAATTGGAATCAATTTTTACCTACAATCGGGATCGGGATGCCATCTCAAAAATTCGGAAACAGGTTAAACGCCATGAACAGTTGGTTAGGGAGCATGCTGAAAAGATGGAAAGGGAGAGGATTGGTGTGGAGTGATTGGCTGTTGAGTGCTGAATAAGAACGTAAACCGAAAATCATTCGTTGATATTAGGATTTTCAAAGATTACACGCAAATGTGTTATGGTTAATTTGTGGTAACTTTATTTTAATGGCTTAGCTCGATTAATATGTCACTGGGAGCTCCTGCTATAATATTTGCCATCTTCTATTAATAAAGATTTATACCTTTACATGTTTATCAAAAGTAAAATAGAATGAATCAAAAAGTTCTAACAGATGAAATCTCGCTTTGGGTAGAAAGTTATACACAAGATCTTTATTCCTGGGCATTACATAAAGTATCAGACCCGGAACTCTCATCCGACTTGGTGCAAGATACCTTTCTTGTTGCGGCAGAAAAAAAAGATTCATTCAAAGGTGATAGTTCCCCAAAAACATGGTTATTCAGTATTCTAAATCACAAAATTATAGACCATTACCGTAAAAAGGTAAATCAACCTGTACACCTGGAAAACCATGCATTTTCCCGGTTTTTCAGCAATGAAGGCGACTGGAAAGAAAATAACAAACCCAAAAACTGGCATGCACAGGAGAATGAACAACATTTACTGGATGACAATGAATTCCTAAATGTTCTTAAAAAGTGTCTTGATGCTTTACCTGAAAAATGGAGCATTAGCGTAAAACTAAAGTACCTCTCTGATAAAAGTGGCGACGAAATTTGTCAGGAACTTGATATCACTCCGTCCAATTACTGGCAAATCATTCATAGGGCAAAACTTCAGCTGAGGGAATGCATTGAAAAAAATTGGTTTAATTGAAATAGATATGAAAAATAAAATAATGCACTTTCTGTTTCTTTCCTGTTTGAAAGCAACGGAATTAATCGAAAAAAAGCTTCACTTTAAGTTGACATTGAAAGAAAAAATTCAGCTCGAATTGCACAAGATGATGTGTGATGCCTGCTCAATGTACGAGGAGCAAAGTGAAATCATTGAAGACGGAATACAGAAACACCTGCATGGAACTCCATCTGAGAACACTGATACAGAGAAGCTAAAAGAACAAATCAAAATAAGGCTACAGGAACACCAGCATTAATGAATTACCAAAAACAAAATATTGCGAAACTGGCAACACAGAAAGAGTCACTTATTCGTGCAATCCGTGTTGCAATCCTGGTCGGTATTATTTTAAATATCATAAATAATCCTGGAGTTTTTAGCCTGTCTTTTGAAGGTATGAATATTTACCGCGTATTGCTAACTTTTCTCGTCCCGTTTTGTGTTTCGTTATATTCTTCGGTATTGGCCAACCAAACAAAATGCCCGGAAACCATAAAATCAAATTAGCCAGACAGAATGAACCGTATTCGAGTCATTGAACCTGAAGAAGCCACCGGAAGGTTAAAGGAAATTTACGACGACCTTATAAAAAAGCGCGGCAAATTGGCCGATGTGCACAAAATACAAAGCCTTCGGCCCGAAAGTATCACAGCACACATGGATTTGTATTTGGAAATCATGTTCACGAAATCGGAACTTTCCCGCGCCGAACGTGAGATGATGGCGGTGGTGGTTTCGGTCGCCAACGGTTGCGAATACTGCCAGATGCACCATGCACAAGCGTTAAACCACTATTGGAAAAACGATAAAAAAGTCAACCGGTTACGTACCGATTTTGAACATGCAGCGTTAACTGCCCGCGAATTAGTACTGTGCAGCTTTGCCAATCTTCTTACGGTCAATCCCGAGGCATACCGAAATGAAAAATATCTGGCACCACTTAAAAAAATCGGCATCACCGACAACGGAATTCTGGATGCCACGCTTGTAGTGGCCTACTTTAATTTTGTCAACCGGATTGTTTTGGCGCTGGGTTTGGAAGTTACTGATAATGAAATGAGGGGTTATGAATATTAGTTGATAATCTCCTGAATAGCAACATACCTGATTTTTGAAACTCTAAGTCCCTTTTTTATCCTCTTTCTGAATAAAATTCTCCTAAATATTTGTCAGGAATGATTCCTGTTTCCGACTGTTTTTCTGAAAAATTTAAACAGTTAAAATATGAAAACACTAACGATTATTTTATTGGGAGGTTTTTTTGCGATTATAACCTTTGCCAAGTTACCTGCCACAAAAGCAGAAAACGGTACAGAAAACGGAATTGCTTTCCACGAAGGAACCTGGGCAGAAGCCCTTCAACTTGCAAAACAAGAGGAAAAACCAATTTTTCTTGATATTTCGGCCAGTTGGTGCGGTCCGTGTAAGATGTTAAAAGCACGTACATTTCCGAACGGGGAAGTTGGAAAATTCTATAACGAGAACTTTATCAACGTTGCCGTTGACGGTGAAAAAGGCGAAGGCATTGAACTGGCACAGAAATACAAAATCAGGGGATATCCAAGCTTGATTTTTATTGACAGCAACGGCAAGCTGATTGCCCAAACCGGCGGTTACCGAAATCCGAAGCAGTTTATTGAACTGGGTGAACAAATTGTAAACAGATAATACGCCATGTTTCCTGCTGGCAAAGCATATTACAGATATTGGGGGAGAACAAGGTTGGTTGTTTTGAAATGTGTTGTTGGGTTTTTGTTTATACTGGCTTTGTCATGGGGAGGCTCCGCTCAAACCTGCTGCTCGGGCGGTGTTCCGCTCGGCGGCAGTTTGGGCCTTGGTTCTGCTGACAGCAAATCGCTGCAGGTTCTGGTTACATACGATTACAATGCCATTCACGATCTGGTTAGTTTCTCGGAAAAACTGGACGATGACACACGCAGCCGTACTACCCAATCGTCGATTATTGAACTGAATTATGGATTGGACCAGCGGTTTTCGGTGGCAACGGTTATCCCGTTTATCCGTCAAACCCGCACAATTCAAGCTTTTTCGGGCGAAGATTTTACTTCTGCCCAGGGATTGGGCGATGTCGTTTTTCTGGTAAAATACAGAATTCTGCCTTTTGAAAAGTCTCCAAATTTCGACTGGATTGTAGGCGCCGGGCCAAAATTTCCAACGGGCCGTACTGATTATAGAAATAACCAGAGATTAACCATGGCTGCCGATATGCAGCCCGGTTCCGGTTCGTTTGACGGTCTTTTCTGGAGCTATTTCCTCAAAAGCAGATTCCTGAAAAATCCAAATCTTGGATTATTGGGTGTTACCACCTTTCGTTATTCAGGCGAAAACAAAAATTACAATACCACGCAAACGTATCGGTTTGGCAATGAATTTCAGGCCGGGCTGGGGATAACTTACAGCTTATTTTTGAAATGGCCGGTGGATGTTTCAACTTTAATCCGCTACCGCAGCCAGTCGGAAGATTTAATCGATGGCGGTGTTTTTCCTTCGTCGGGCGGACAGTGGGTGTATTTCATCCCCGGGCTAAATATCAATTTTTCGCCTGCCTGGTCGTTCCGTTTATCGGGCGATGTTCCGCTCTACCGCAAACTGGACGGGACACAGTTAACCACCTCCTACAAACTCACCGCAGCTGTTTTGTTCAATATACCCTTTAACCGGAAAAGTTTATTCAACAATTAATACAGAAAATCATGAAAACGAAACTTTCAACTTTAGCAATTTTAACTGCATTATTCTTTGCAGGATGCTCCGAAACCGACATGGATGATGGTATCGGAAATAACGGCTCCGGAATGCCGGGCGAAGAGGGAACCAGTGCAGAATGGCTTATTCCTGAAAACGAAGTGCGCGACGGAGGGCCGGGGAAAGACGGAATTCCAGCCATCGATAATCCCAAATTTATACGGGTTAACGAGGTAAACTTTCTGAACGATAATGATTTGGTGCTTGGTTATGCCGATGGCAACGAAGTACGGGCGTATCCCCATAAAATTCTCGATTGGCACGAGATTGTAAACGACGATACCCCAAATCATTCAATAGCGGTGATTTACTGCCCTCTAACCGGCACCGGCATAGGCTGGGACCGAATGTTTGGCGACAATAAAACCACCTTTGGCGTATCGGGTCTACTATACAATTCAAACATTATTCCCTACGACAGGGCTACCGACAGTAACTGGTCGCAGTTATTACTAAAATCGGTCAATGGCGATTTAAAAGGGACACAGCCAATAATTCACAATCTGGTGGAAACGACCTGGAAGACCTGGAAAACAATGTATCCGAATTCAAAAGTTCTATCGTTATCCACTGGTTTTAACCGGAATTATGGAAATTACCCTTATGGGTCGTACAAAACCAACGGAACCCTGCTATTTCCGGTAAGCAATTCCGATTCGCGTGTTTCGCTTAAAGAACGGGTGCTTGCTGTTATCGACAACGAAAAAGCCAAAGCATTCCGTTTTAGCCAGCTCGATGCCAACGAAGATTTAATTTCAACAAGTTTCAATAATAAAAACCTGGTAATTGCCGGAAGCAAATCAGCCAATCTGATGGTGGCTTTTAATACAAAATTAGCTGATGGAACCGTGCTTGAGTTTCAAAAAACAAACAGTCCTTTACCTGCTTTATTGGATGACGATGAAGGGAATACATGGGACGTTTTTGGCAAGGCAATAGCAGGCCCGCGTGAAGGGCAAAAACTTTTTCCTGTTCCGCAGATGATGGGATACTGGTTTTCGTTCACTGCTTTTTATCCTGACATCGAATTATAAAAAATGAAAAGATTTAAAATAATTATTGTAGTCTTGATTGGTTTGATTTTGAACGAAGTAATCAATCCTTCATTTGCCTTTGGCTCTGAAAAAGACAAAAATTATTTGTTCAAAATTGAACGTAGCCGGGATGCGGATGTGGTTATTTATGAAGCAAATCTGAAGGAAGACGGCAGTTTAAATCAGGAAAATCCTGTCCGTGTTTATTGGGAAAAACTCACTGACAATGGGAGAATTGAACCATTAACGAAAGTGCAAAACTCTCTTTCGTATGGCCTTAAATTTCTTGAAGCAAATTCCTATGAAACGGAATTTCAATTGGTGGCATTCAAACAATCCATGACGCTTAAAAAGAATACCAACGGAGATTATAAAGTTTACGTCCGTATTGATAACCAGGAAATGGAAGTAGAACGCATTTTTATATGGTTTTCAAATAAAAGTTACTGGTTCCCGAAAGTGGGGCGTGTTGAGTTATATACCAAAACAACAAATACACGAGAAATACTTGCAAAAGTAATAACACCCTAATTACAGTTACTGTCTCTCTAAATTTTTATTGAAAGTTGTCAGGTTTATATCTTCAGTACGACATATCCTTCGACAATCAAAAATTTGTTCATCTAAAAATTTAAAAAATGGCAAAAATAGCTATCGTAATTTATTCTGACACCGACACGGCAGAAGCGCTGGGAAAAGTATCAAACGCATTTATGCTGGCGCTTGAGGCAGTTGAAAATGGCGACGACCTGAAAATTATTTTTGAGGGTGCCGGAACCAAATGGATTGGCGAACTGGAAAAAGAGAACCATAAAATGCATGCATTGTATTCAGGATTGAAAGATAAAATTACCGGTGTGTGCGATTACTGCGCCCAGGCATTCGGAGTAAAAACAAAAGTTGAAAAAGCAGGTGTGACCTTACTTTCCGAATTTAAAAAACACCCCAGCCTGCGCAGCCTTTTTGCCGAAGGGTACAATGTCGTCAATTTCTGATGTAAAATTATCCTGACTGCAAAATGAAATAATTGAAACTAATAATCTGATTATCAATAAAGATTTAAAACTATGAAGCAAATTACTTTTTGGATGATGTTTATAGTTCTTTCTGTTGCTTTTTTCAGCTGCCGTTACGACAATGAGGAAGATTTATACGGAGATGCCATCTGCGACACCAGTAATGTGACTTATTCGAATAATGTTAAACCGATTTTAGTAGCAAATTGCCTGAGTTGTCATTCAACTGCCAACGCTGCCACTTTTGGTTCCGGGATCAAACTGGAAGAGTACAGTGATCTGATGATTCAGGTAAACAATGGGAACCTGGTGGGTGCAATTACCCATGCTTCGGGCTATCCGGCAATGCCACAGGGAGGAGCCAAGCTGGATGACTGTACCATCGAAAAAATTGTAACATGGATAAACAATGGAGCTGTAAATAATTAAAAATACGAACATGAACAGGATATATGCTTTAATCATTTTATTAGTGCCATTTTTTGCCAATAGTCAGGATCTGGACAAACTTTTAGAAACGGAATCCCAAACCGGGAAAAGCTATGAGACTGCCGCATTTAAGGCCTCCAGGATCATCAACGGCCATTCGGTAGCGCAGATGAAAGCCAAACACCTCGATTTTCGGATATCGCACCGGTTTGGTGAGTTAAATGGCGGCGGGTATGAATTATTTGGGCTCGACCAGGCTACTATACATTTTAGTTTAGAATATGGCTTAAAAGACTGGTTAATGGTTGGTGTTGGCCGCTCTAACTTCTTAAAAACATACGATGGGTTTGTTAAATTGAGGCTTCTGCGCCAAACTGCCGGCTCCAACGATGTACCTGTCTTTTTGTCTTACATGGGCTCAACAGAAGTTTTCACAAATAAATGGACAAACCCGGACAGGGACAATAAATTTTCGTCCCGACTGACTTATGTGCATCAGTTGCTGATTGCCCGGAAATTCAACAAAAACTTAAGTCTGCAATTATCCCCGACCTTGGTACATAAAAACCTGACACCAACAGGAAATGACCCCAATGACCTGATTGCCCTTGGTGCCGGAGGACGTTATAAAGTGTCGAACCGGATAGCCGTTACCGCTGAATATTTTTATGCTTTTCGCTCCAATGATGTTTCGGTTGATTATCCAAACTCGATTTCATTTGGGATTGATATTGAAACCGGCGGTCATGTATTTCAGCTTATGCTGACCAACGCACAAGCCATGCGCGAGGGTGGATTTATCTGGGGCGAGAATAATGGTAAATGGTCGGATGGCGGGATTCATTTTGGCTTTAACGTTTCCCGCGTGTTCTCGTTCGACAAAAACAGAAATACCTGGTAATTTGAAAACTATAAAACTCTAAAACGATGAAAACACTTACAATATTCATTTTTGCAATGATTTTTTCAACCGGGATATTCGGTCAGGATATCTATTTTACCAAAACGGGAACCATCATCTTTGATTCGTCAACCCCGCTGGAGACGATTCATGCGGAGAACAAACAGGTTACATCTTTCCTGAAAACTTCCGACGGGGAACTCAACTTTGCAGCTTTGATAAAATCGTTCAAATTTCCGAATACCTTGATGGAGGAACATTTCAATGAAAATTTTATTGAATCCTCCCAATTTCCCAAGGCAGTTTTTAAAGGGAAAATCCTCAACTGGTCTGAAATAGACCTTTCAAGCAGTGAAGAACAATCAGTGGAAATAGAAGGCGAACTTACTTTGCATGGCGTAACCAAACGGATTACAGCAAAAGCAAAGCTGCAGCAGCAAAACGGGAATATTAACGGAAGTTCTGAGTTTGTTGTGTCAGCAGAGGATTTCAATATTAAAATTCCTGCGCTGGTAAGAGATAAAATTGCCAAAGTGGTTAATGTAACTGTTGACGTGGTATATGAACGTTTCGAGCAGTGAGAGCAGAGGCCAAACTTGTTTGGGCTATGCCGAGCCGCGACGAAACGACTACTGAAAGTGAACCTTATAAATAATCGACATGAAACGCAGATATAAAATATTGATAATACTGCTTGTACTGGCTGCGGTTGCCGGGGGAGGCGCGTATTGGTACATTTTTATGCAGCCACAAAAGAACATGCAAAAAGCCAGTCCTGCCTACAAGTTAACAGCCAAAAATATTTTTTCTGAATTTTCGGAGAACGAAACGGCTGCCAACACAAAATACCTGGGGAAAGTGGTGGAGCTTACCGGTAAAGTGGCAGAAGTAAAAAATGAAAATAACCAAACTGCCATCGTTTTGGAAGATGTGCTTTTTGGTGTGAGTGCCTACCTGGACAGCACTTATTGTGCTACAAATCAGGAAGTGCTTCAAGCCATTAATGAAGGTCAGACTGTAACTATCCGTGGCCAATGCGACGGCATATTAAACGATGTGATAATAAGCCGGGCAGTGGTCGTTCAGTAAAAAAGTTAAAAAAATTGTCAGGAACGATAAATGCCTCCGACAATATATTCAAACAACAAATGAGAGACATTAAAAAAGTTAAACTTTAAAATTTAAGGAATCATGAAAAATGTAAAAACAATCTTCGCAAGCGTGGTTTTCATCCTGCTGGTTTCAGTTACCGCATTTGCAGGAAACGGGGCAAAAGTCATTGCAGTGGTAAACAAAGCAGAATGGTGTCCGGTATGTGAGAAAAATGGTATGCGTGCCATGGAAACCTTTAAGGAAAATAACAAGGACATGGCCATCCAGTTTGTGGGCAATGACCTGACCAATGATGAAACAAAAAAGGAATCGGCGAAAGAGTTGAAGAAAGTTGGACTGGACAAGGCAATGGCCGATAAAAACGGAACCGGTGTTGTATATTTTTTTGATGCCAATTCAAAAAAATTAATCAACCAGATAAGCGTGGCCAAAAGCAACGAAGAACTGGCTGAAGCAATGAAAACCGCTGAAAATAGCGCTAAGTGAGAGAAATTTTAAAAAGTTAAATCACAGGCGGAACTAAACACTCCGCCTTTTTTATAAAAAATAACTATGGCAAAAGAAATAACAGCAAGCAACTTCGAGGAAGTAGTGCTGCAATCTAAACAACCAGTATTGGTCGATTTTTGGGCGCAATGGTGTGGCCCGTGTAAAGCCATCGGCCCTATAATTGAGGAAGTCCACAACGAGTATGAAGGAAATGCAGTGGTTGGAAAAGTGGATGTGGACTCCAACCAGGAACTGGCCGTAAAATACGGGATTATGAATATTCCAACCATACTGTTTTTTAAAAACGGACAAGTAGTGGATAAATTAAAAGGCGCAGCGCCAAAAAAAGAATTTGTAAAGCGGCTGGAAAGTCTTCTTTAAAATCCTGCACTTTGCGTCTGTGCGTCCTTGCAAGTGATTTTTTATTGGGCAAACTCAAATGAAAACAATGATAAGAACAATTAAAACCATGAAAACATTAACTACCATACTCCTTTTACTGGTTTCTGTAACAGGATTCTCCCAGATTTACGACCCGGTAAAATGGGATGTGAAAGCAGACCGATTTGCCCCCGATTCGGCGCAAATTACCATTCATGCCGACATTGAAAAAGGATGGCACATTTATAGCCAGGCGCAGGACAAAAACGAAGGCCCGGTGCCCACTTCCTTTGAATTTGCGCCTAATTCAAGCTACGAGCTCATCGGAAAAACCGGGGAACCGGTCCCACTTACAAAAAAGGAACCTGCATTTAATAACGCGACAGTTTCTTTTTTTGAGGGAAAAACATCGTTCAGCCAGAAAATTGCCTTGCGGACCAGCGACAGCCTCCATATTTCTACAGCAGTCACTTTTATGGTATGCAGCGACGAAATGTGCCTTCCGCCTGAAACCCGGGAATTTACCGTAACCGTTGAAGAAGGGCCGGCCTTTGTTGCCGCTGCCCCTGATGCTGGTTCATTTGTACCCGAAGGTAGCAACATGGGAATGTGGGCCATCTTTTTTGCCGGGTTTGCCGGCGGATTACTTGCTTTGCTCACACCATGCGTTTTTCCAATGCTCCCGTTAACCGTGAGTTTCTTTACCAAACAAAGCAAAACACGCGCAAAAGGAATCCGGAACGCGCTGATTTATGCAGTATCGATTATTGTGATTTATGTTTCGCTGGGAATGCTTATTAGTTTATCGCTGGGGCCCGACGCATTGAATGCACTGGCAAGTAACGGCATTATGAATTTTGCTTTTTTCCTGATTTTTGTGGTTTTTGCCCTGTCGTTTTTCGGGGCTTTTGAAATTACGCTGCCATCGAAATGGCTGAATGCATCGGATAAAGCATCAGAAAAAGGCGGGTTGATAGGTATCTTTTTTATGGCGTTTACCCTTTCGCTGGTTTCATTTTCGTGTACAGGTCCTATTATCGGGAGTTTACTGGTGCAAGCTGCGGTAAACGGCAATGTTACCGGCCCGGCCATCGGGATGCTGGGATTTGCGGTAGCGCTGGCGCTGCCATTTGCTTTGTTTGCCGCTTTCCCGGGCTGGTTAAACTCGTTGCCAAAATCGGGCGGCTGGCTCAATTCAGTGAAAGTCATACTCGGATTTATCGAACTCGCTTTTGCCCTGAAATTTTTATCAGCAGTTGATTTGGCATATCACTGGGGAATCCTTACCCGCGAAGTATTTATCGCGCTTTGGATTGTCATCTTCGGTCTGCTGGGGTTTTATCTACTGGGGAAAATCCGCCTGCCGCACGACAGCGAACAAAAGAAAACTTCCATTCCCGGACTAGTGAGCAGCATTCTGGTTTTCGGGTTGGTAGTTTACATGGTGCCCGGCATGTGGGGCGCACCGCTGAAACTGATTAGTGGTTTTCCTCCACCTTCTTTTTATACCGAAGGGTGGAGTTTGCAAAACACAAGTTCAGCAGTAGGGGTAAATACAGGGCAGACAACAAATGTTTCAACTGTATCCGATAATGAATTCCATTGTCCACACAATCTGAATTGTTTTCACGATTACGATGAAGGAATGGAGTATGCCCGAAAAGTAAACAAACCGGTTATTCTCGATTTCACCGGATGGAGTTGTGTGAACTGCCGCAAAATGGAGGACAACGTTTGGAGCGATAAAACGGTATTAAACCTGCTTAGCAACGATTATGTGCTGATTTCGCTTTATGTTGACGATAAAACAAAGCTCCCTGAAAATGAGCAGTATGTTTCGGAAACTACCGGCAAAAAGATAAAGACCATTGGCAACAAATGGAGCGATTTTCAGGCAACACATTTTCAAACCAATGCCCAGCCGTTTTATGTGCTGATTGACCATAATGGTAAGATGCTGGCACAACCGAAAGGTTACGACACAAGTATTGAAGGTTATGTGAATTTTCTAAAACAGGGCTTGAATAATTTTAATTCATAGGAATTTATCATCTTTTTAAATTCTTAAGACCACTCGCCGATAATCGTAAAATGATATCCGTGAGTGGTTTTGCTTTTTTAGGTCGAAAGAAGTTTAGGGCCCCATTCAAAATAAAATCATCTTCACTTGTCAGGTTTACTGTTATTTACGACTGTTCAGGCATAAAACAAAAAATGAAATTTTAAAAATCAAAAATTGAAAAAATGAAAAGGAAAAAAATCATCAGAATTGGATTGATAGCGGCAGTAGCCGGGATAGTAATTGCAGGTGCAGTTGGTCTTTACATGTTTAACATGCCTCACCGCGATGTTCAGTCGGCCAAGGCTGATTTTAGCTTAAATAGTTCTGAAATTGTTGCAGAATATTTAGCCAACAAAGATGCAGCCAACGAAAAATACCTCGCTGCCGACGGCGATTCAAAAATCCTGGAAATTACAGGACAAGTTGCAAAAATCTCAGACGATTTTGACGGGAACAAAGTTGTCCTGCTTAAATCATCCAGTGACAAAGCCGGGGTAAGCGCCACTTTTACACCTGAAACCAATGCGAACACAACGAACCTTCAGGTGGGCGAAAAAGTAACTGTAAAAGGGGTTATCCGCTCAGGCGCTGCTTACGATTCAGACCTGGAACTTTACGAAAATGTAATCCTCGAAAAAAGTGATGTAGTAAACAAATAATAATCAATTATTCAATAAAAATTAAAAATTAGAAATCATGAAAAAATTAGTCTTATTAACAGTAGCAGTAGCCTTATTTGTAGGCTTTTCGGCCAATGGACAGTCAAAACTGGTGAGTTCAAAATCACACATTAAGTTTTTCTCATCCACACCCGCAGAGGATATCCAGGCCAACAACACGACAGCAGTGAGCACCATTAACCCGGCCACCGGCGAAATTGTTTTCTCGGTGCCTATGCAGGGCTTCGAATTCGAAAAAGCGCTGATGCAGAAACATTTCAACAGCGAGGATTTTCTGAATACCAAAGAGTTTCCGAAAGCAAAACTGACCGGAAAAATAACCAACATCGACAAAGTGAATTTTTCAGCCGACGGCACCTACAATGCCCATGTAGAAGGCGAACTCACCATTAAAGGAGTTACAAAACCGGTTCACGAAATGGGAAAAATTACCGTCACAGGCGGGAAGGTGGATGCTAGCAGCAAATTCAACGTTACCCTGGCCGATTACGGGATAACTTTTGTAAAAGGCAAACCGTCAACCAACATTGCCAAAACGGTGGAAGTGACCTTGCAGGCTGAATATGCAGCACAGTAAATGGTTAAAAAAAAATACAAAAATTAAAAGCAGCGGTACTTGAACTGCTGCTTTTTTAAAATTCATAAAATGGAAACTTTAGCATATAAAAAAGTAAAAGAAGCGAAAGGATTGAAAGTGGGCAGCCAGGCTCCCGATTTTTCAGCCAGCGATTTAAACGACAATGTTTTCTCGTTAACAAGCGCTTTGGAGAAAGGCCCCGTTGTATTGATTTTCTATCGTGGCCAGTGGTGTCCGTTTTGTAACAAGCACCTGAAAGCGCTGGAGAAAAACCTCGAAAAAATTTATGAGAAAGGCGCCAGCGTGGTAGCCGTTTCGCCAGAAAAATCGGAATTTTTAAAACGTACTGCCGACAAAACAAAGGCTTCTTTTTCGCTATTGTACGATGAAGATTATAAAATTGCCGAAGCATTCGACGTGGCGTTCCGGCCAACAAAATTTGAAAGGGCGATTTATAACAAAATATTAAAAACCGACTTAAAAAATGCGCACTCTGATGAAAGCCAGCAGTTACCTATCCCTGCTACTTTTATTATCGGCAAAGACGGGAAAATCATCTGGCGGCATTTCGACCCGGACTATAAGAAGAGGTCAACTGTTGACGATATCGTTAAGAATATTCCGAAATAAATTTTTATGCATTGCTTTTGTCAGGATTTGATAAAACAAACGTCTGTTCAATAAAAAATTAGAAATCACTTAAAAAAAGATTCAATGAAAACAGTAGCGAAAGAGAATCTGATGCAGTTAAAAGATTTGCTTCAGAATATAAAGACAAACGATTACACCAGCACAACCGAAATCCTCTCGGGTTCGTCGGTTGGACAACACATCCGGCACATTTTGGAATTTTACCTGCTGCTGGTTTCGGGTTCGTTTTCCGGGGTAATCAGTTACGATAAACGCCAGCGCGACAAAGAGATTGAAGTTATTCCTGCATTTGCCATCGAAACTATTGAACGCCTTTTAAAAGGGCTGGAAACACTCGACCTGAAGCAGGCTGTAAAATTCGAAGGCGATTTTACCACAGACGGTTCACAGGATAATTTCACCGAAAGTTCGGTGGGCCGCGAGCTGGCGTACTGCATCGAACATAGCATTCATCACCAGGCCATCATTAAAGCCGGTCTGATTGATTTGGGACTGTCGTCGATAACCTGTGAAAATTTTGGCGTTGCCTATTCCACCATTCGTTATCGCGAAAACCAATGTGCACGGTAAGTTACATACCCGGAAAAAAAGAAGGAAGTTTTACGCTGACTTCAAACCGCGATGAGAAGTTGTTTCGTCCCACGCTTGCGCCACAGGTTTACACCTTTGAAAACCGGAAGCTGGCGTTTCCAAAAGACGAAAAAGCGGGTGGCTCATGGATTGCCATGAACGACAACGGCCGCTTGTGTTGCTTGCTGAACGGCGCTTTTGAAGCACACGAAAAAAAATCCGGTTATGCACAAAGTCGTGGAAATATTTTGATTGAAGCGGCTTCGTCGTCCAAAAATCCGGAACAGTTTTTTATTGATAAGGACCTTACGGATATTGAGCCTTTTACAATTATCACGCTTGAAGAAACCGCTAATAATGTGACTCATTTCAGTGAATTTGTCTGGGACAGTGCACAAAAACATTTCCGTTTACTGAATGCAAGCGAAAATTACATCTGGTCGTCGGTGACACTTTACAGCAAAGAAAACCGTGCCTTACGGCAACAGTGGTTCAACAAGTTTATTACTGAAATAAATGGAAGTATTTCGCCGGATTCGATTCTTGGCTTTCATGCTGGCAAACATACCGATGACCATTCAGTGAACCTCGTTATGGAACGCGAAGACGGATTAAAAACCGTAAGTATTACGCAGGTAATTCCTGAAAATGGAAAATTCAGGATGCACTACTTTGATTTGCACAATCAGCATAATACCAGTCTGAAAATATGAGCCGCAAGCAAAAACATACCGGATTTGCCATTGCCATTGCCTGGCCCGAAACTTATTGCAAGCAACCGGGTTCATGGTACGACCCTATTACCTTAACTTTAGGTATCAACAAAAACAATTTCTACAGGGTCGGTCATGCGGCACTGGTTTTAATTGACAATAAAAGGCTCAAAGCCCGTTATTTTGATTTTGGGCGTTACCATTCCCCATACAAATATGGCCGGGTACGCAGCGCCGAAACCGACCACGACCTTGAGATAAATACCGTTCCTGTTATTTCTGATGACAATAAATACATTGAAAATTTTCGCAAAATACTAACCGAACTTCAGCAAAATCCGGCCTGCCATGGTGAAGGAGAACTTCACGCCTCTTATTGCCCGGTAAATTTTGAAGCTGCATTTGCAACAGCAAAAAAGATGGTAGAAAAAAGTCCTATTCCTTATGGCCCGTTCAGGTTTAAAGGAAGTAACTGTTCCCGTTTTGTAAATACGGCTATCCGGGCGGGCAAACCGGATTTTCGGCATTGGTTTGGTTTATATTTCAAAGTACCGCTCACACCCACTCCGATAAGTAACGTAAATGCTCTCGAAAATGGTTTGGTATTGCCAAAACTCCTTAAAGGCGAACCGTTTTGTCCTTTACAAAAATTAGATAAGAAGCTGCTTACAGCAACTTTACCGCCTCCTCTTCGACATCCATCTATCCCGGAAAATGCTCAATGGTTAAGTGGTGAAGGTGCCGGTTCGTGGTTCAGCATCTTACCAACTGATGGCGGCAAATTTGAAATTACCCGCTTTTCGCCTGAAGGGGAAGTGGAGTGTAATGGTATCTTTGCCATTTCAGGTAACCAAGCTTTCAATCCTGATTATTCCTATCGAATTGATTATTTGAGCCATTGTCGGCAAGTAACTGTATGGCAAAAAAATCAGAAGTTGGCTCTGGTTCGTAAGAACACGAAAAAAATAAGAAATCGCCCCAGTTTTACGCAAAAACAAGAAAAAGTTGAAGCAGTATTTTTTTGACATTTCTTCTTTGCGCTCACTTGCGTCATCAGTAGGTAATACTTGAAAAATCAAAAAGGCAACCCTTGCGTTTGTCAGGATTCGCCACTTCTGACGACTACTCCCTCAAACAATAAAAATCATTTAAATAATGTTACGAAAAATAGTTTATACAGCAGCTTTGGCAGCATCGGTTTTTGTTTCGAAAGGACAGGATTTTAAACAAGTCAATCCAGCCGAATTTCAGCAGCTCATTAAAAAACCGGGTGGGGTATTACTCGATGTTCGTACCCAAAACGAATTCAAAAATGGGCATATTGCCAACTCAGGGCAACTGAATTATTACGCGCTCGATTTTAAAAAGCGATTGCTACTACTTCCCAAAAATGAACCTGTTTATTTGTATTGCAACACAGGCTGGCGAAGCGAAAAAGCCGCTCAAATTCTTGTAGAAAACGGGTATAAAAATGTGTATAACCTGGAGCATGGCATCATGGACTGGGAATTGCAAAACCTCCTGGTGGCAGTTGACCCCGACGCCGAACCCGACAAAAACAACAAAATGGAATACGAAGAACTGACTCGGTATATCGAATCAGGCAAACCGGTGTTTGTTGATTTTTACGCGCCGTGGTGCGGTCCCTGCCGAACGATGATGCCAATGATTGACGAACTGAAATCCAAATACTACGGCAAAATTAATGTCTTAAAAGTAAACGCCGATGCGAGTAAAAAGCTGGTAAAAGAAATGAAAATTCAAAGTGTTCCGTACCTGGTTTTATACAATGATGGAGAAGCGGTTTATACTCAAAAAGGGCTCACTTCACCAAGCGAAATAGAAAAAGCATTCAATAAAATTTTATAAATAGGTCATGGATTATTCTGTATTACTCTTTTTATTTATCTCAATGATAGCCACCGTAGTAGGTGCTGTTCCGCTCGGGCTGGTAAATCTTTCGGTGATAAATTTAGCTGTAAAGAACAATTTACAGAGTGCCTCCCTAATTGCCCACGGAGCATCGCTTGTTGAAACTCTTTTTGCAATGGCTGCGCTGTCGATAGGAGCAAAACTATCTCCGCTGATTGAAGATAACCCTGTCGTACAATATTTTGTTTTTACTGTTTTGCTAATCTCGGGACTATTTTTCTGGTTCAATAAAAATCAGGTAAAAACGAGTCAGGGCAGTAACGGATCCTCCAGTTTCGTTAAAGGAATTTTGCTCAACTTAGTAAGTATCCAGGTTTTGCTTTTTTGGTTGCTGGTATCAGCGATGCTCTCGTCTAAACGGATTTTTCCCGAATCAGTCGTCGAAATGCTGTTTTTTGCTGTCGGAGTTTGGCTGGCAAAAATGGGTGTGTTAAAAGGGTACGCTCACATAGCAAGAAAATTAGCCGTACGGATAAAAAAGATATCGGCTAATGTTAACCGCATAATTGGAGCAATAATGTTCTTGCTGGCAATCGTCCAGCTAATAAGGCTCTGATATTTAGAATATGTTTTGATATATATTCCAGATATACGTGGAATAATAAAGAAATTACAAACTAATTGAAATTAATACCGTTATGAAAGCAATATGGAATGGAAAAGTGATTGCCGCGAGCAACGACATTGTTAACGTTGAAGGAAATGCCTATTTCCCGATAGAATCAGTAAAAAAAGAGTTTTTAAAAGAAAGCGAAGCACATACGGTTTGTCACTGGAAAGGAACTGCATCCTATTATCATCTTGAAGTGGACGGGAAAGAAAACCCGGACTCTGTTTGGTATTATCCCGAGCCATCAGGCCTGGCTAAAAGTATTAAGGATAGAGTAGCATTTTGGAAAGGTGTTCAGTTAATTAAAGATTAAAATCAGATATATATGATTAATGAGAAAACTACAAAGGAATTAATTACTCTTGCAAATGAACCAGAAAGTCTCTCTTTGCGAGGTGTGGAGGAGGATTCACAAAATGTAAAAATCATTGATGTACGCCCGGTAGAAGCCTACAATGGCTGGCAACTGAAAAATGAACCCCGTGGCGGGCACATTTCCGGGGCCAAAAGCCTTCCGGCAAAATGGTTAAATTACATCGATTGGATTGAAATTGTTCGCCATAAAAACATTCTTCCCGAAAATGAAATTATTATTTACGGATATTCTGCTGATGAATCGCAAAAAGTAGCCGAACGATTTTTGAAATCAGGCTATTCCAATATATCCGTTTATAACCATTTTCTTGATGAATGGGCTCCGAATCCTGATTTGCCCATGCAGAAACTGGAACGCTTCAAAAACCTCGTTTCAGCAGAATGGGTTCATGAATTGATTTCTGGAAGAAAACCGGCGGAATATGACAATGATAAATATGTGATTGTCCATTCGCATTACCGCAATCGCGACGCCTATTTGACCGGCCACATTCCCGGGGCAATTGATATGGATACCCTGGCATTGGAGGCTCCGGAAACCTGGAACCGCCGTTCGCCTGAGGAATTAAAAATGGCATTGGAAGCTCATGGCATAACTTCAGGTACAACGGTTATTTTATACGGGAAATACATGGACCCCGATAATGCCGATGAATTCCCCGGAAGTGCTGCAGGTGATATTGGAGCTATCCGCAATGCGTTTATCATGATGTATGCAGGGGTAAAAGATGTTAGGGTGTTGAACGGTGGATTTCGTTCCTGGTTGGATGCCGGTTTTGAAACCTCATACATTGACGAGCCAAAAGCTCCGGTGAATGATTTTGGCGTTTCTATCCCACAAAAACCTGAATTAGCCGTTGACACGCCGGAGGCAAAGGAAATGCTTGCATCATCCAAAGCCGAGTTGGTTTGCGTGCGAAGCTGGCCCGAATACATCGGCGAAGTGAGTGGGTATAACTATATCGAGGCAAAAGGCCGGATTCCTGGAGCGGTGTTTGCCGACTGCGGGAGCGATGCCTACCACATGGAAAACTACCGGAATGTTGACCATACTTCACGCGAGTTTCAAGAAACAGCAGAAATTTGGATGAATAACGGAATCACACCCGATAAACATTTGGCATTTTACTGTGGCACCGGCTGGCGCGGAAGCGAAGCCTGGTTCAATGCCTGGCTGATGGGCTGGCCGCGTGTTTCAGTTTACGATGGCGGCTGGTTCGAATGGAGCAACGACCCGAATAATCCTTTTGAAACCGGAGTACCGGAGTTATTCAGGAATTTAGTTGAATAAAAAAGTCCCGCAGAAAGCGCGGATAAAACGTAAAAAAAAGATCATGGAACAAAAAATACTTCTTTCACAACTGGCTTCCGATACTCTTAAAGGGCTTTCAGCGAATCCCAAATTCCTGTTATCGAAATATTTTTATGATGACGAGGGCAGCCTCATTTTTCAGGATATTATGCACATGCCCGAATATTACCTCACGGATTGTGAAAGCAAAATATTTTCGGAACAAACTTCGAAATTGTGCCTGGCTTTGCATCACAAAACCGATTTTTTCAATCTTGTTGAGCTGGGCTCCGGCGATGGGCTGAAAACAAAAATACTGCTAAAGCATTTACTTGAAAAGGACATCAAATTTCAATACACCCCAGTCGATATCAGTGCTATTGCCAACCAACAATTAATGGAAAGCCTGAAAGCCGAATTGCCTGCCTTGCAGGTGGAAGCAAAAACCGGTGATTATTTCACTAAATTAAAAAGCCTAAACGGACACGCTTCTATTCCCAAAACCATCCTGTTCCTGGGGTCGAACATAGGCAATTTCTCTGAAGAGGAAACCATCGAATTTATAGGTCAGCTTGCAGCCTATTCGAACGTGGGAGATAAAGTTCTGTTAGGTTTTGACCTAAAAAAATCGCCCAAAATTATCATGGATGCCTACAACGACCCGCATGGCCACACCCGGCGTTTCAACCTGAACCACCTGATTCGGCTCAACAGAGAGCTGGATGCAGATTTCGATATTCGTAAATTTGAGCATCACACAACCTATAATCCACAAACTGGCGACGTAAAAAGTTTCCTGATTTCGAATATCGAACAAATCGTCCGGTTGGGAGCACTTGAAAAATCATTTCGCCTTAAAAAGTGGGAAGCCATTTTCATGGAACGTTCAAGGAAATACGACCTTCAAACCGTTGAAAAACTGGCCGCAAACAGCGGCTTTAAAGTGGCACAAAATTTTACCGACGGGCGGAATTATTTTATGGATTCACTGTGGCAAAAAATAACTTAAGATGATACGAAAAACAAAGAATTATTGGCAATTGCTAACTATCCCATTCAATCAGAAATTTAAAAACGTTCTTCTGCAACAGCACCTTGCCGCGCAGTTTATCGCACTCACGGGCCGCTACCTCATTCCTCAAAAGCCGGACGGAAGTAACATTAACATGCAGTATAGCAGTGAAAAAGAGATGCTTCTTGGAAATTATCATCCTGATGGCTGGGCGGTTGGAATTCAGCTTAGAAACCTGGCGGTACTCATTTTGGATAAAAACGAAAATACAAAAACTGAACTCCCGCTTGAAGGCTTAACTTTTGATAAAGCATTTAATGAGTTTAAAGGAGCACTTCAAAGTCTGGAAATTGATGTTTCCGGTTTGAAAATCGAACAACCCTATGATATACCAACCAACGGCTTAAGTGAAGGAAAATTTTTTAATCCCGGTGAGCTGGCAACCAGCGAAAACATTCATTACCGCCACAATGCACGTTTGATAATCAACGAACTGGCAAAGTTGTTTAACGACGTGGAACCGGTGCGCATCTGGCCACATCATTTCGATACCGGCACGTTTGCCACCATTGCGCGAAATGAAAAAGGTGCATCCTCAAAAACCATAGGGCTGGGCTGGGCTATTCCCGACAGTATGGTTTCGGAGCCCTATTTCTACCTGAGTTTTTGGTCGGAAAATTCGCTAAATACTGAAAATGTGCCAGAAAAATTACCTGCCGGTAAATGGATGCTTCCAAACTGGAACGGCGCTGTGCTCAGTGTTTCTGAAATTATTCAAAAAGAATCCGCCGAAGAACAATACAGTTTGTTGAAAGAGTTTTTTGAAACGGGGATTGAGAGTCTGCTGGAAAGAATGAAATAAAATTTAAAAACGTTCCACACAGATTGCGCAGAAAAAGGCAGAAGAAAACGAACAAAACTCTCTGCGGGAACCAGCGAAATCAGCAGGAACAAAAAACTAAACGATGAAAAATCAAATCAAACTACTCGAATTAAGGGTACTAAATGACCGCCAACCAACTTATGCCGAAGTAAACGGCCTCGACCTGGTTATAATTCTATACGATGAAAAGATATCGGTTTTGTATGGACGATGCCTGCACCGAGGAGCATTAATGGCCGACGGGCATGTGGAAGGCCACAACCTCATCTGCGGGCTGCACGGCTGGGATTACCGAATCGACACGGGTGTTTCAGAATATAACAACAAAGAGGCGTTGCACAAATTTACATCAAAAACGGAGGACGGTTTTGTGTGGGTTGATGAAGCCGAAATCGATGCCTTTCTTGAAGAACATCCCCAACCTTTTAATCGAAAGAAGTACCAGGGAGTTTATGCCGATACCCATCCCGAACCTACTGAACCTTACACCGCTTACATCAAAGAACTTTCAAGAAACGGTTTAAAAAATGTTGGTCATCACGGTTTTTCTGCGTCCATGGGTGTTGATCGCAATACGCTGCCAAAATGGGAAGACATCCAGTTTCTGCCCGCACAGTTATGGAAACGCCCTTTGATGGATGATGAATCCGTAGTAACAGAAACAGTAATTGGGCCGAATGCCCGGAAATCGTTAAAACTGAATATCCCCATCTTTGTTTCCGACATGAGTTTTGGAGCATTGTCGCAAGAGGCAAAAATTGCACTCGCAAAAGGGGCACAATTGGCCGGTACCGGAATCTGTAGTGGCGAAGGTGGTATGCTGCCCGAAGAGCAGGAAAACAATTCACGCTATTTTTATGAACTGGCTTCCGGAAAATTTGGGTTTAGCTGGGACAAAGTTAAAAAAGTACAGGCCTTTCATTTTAAGGGTGGGCAGGGCGCAAAAACCGGAACAGGCGGTCATTTGCCCGGAAATAAAGTAAGCAAATTGATTGCTGAAGTAAGAGGGCTCAATGAAGGCGAACCCGCCATCAGCCCGGCAACCTTCCCCGATTTGGCTACCGTGAAAGACTTCGCTGATTTTGCAAATGAAGTACGAAAGCAGACTGGCGGGATTCCGGTAGGATTTAAGATAGCAGCCAGCCATATCGAAAAAGACATTGATTTTGCACTGGAAGCCGGGGCAGATTACATCATCCTCGACGGACGTGGTGGCGGAACCGGGGCAGCGCCCAAAATCCTGCGTGATAATATCAATATTCCGACCATCCCGGCTTTGGCAAGGGGCAGAAAACACCTGGATAAAGTGGGTGCAAAAAACGTGTCGCTCGTTATTACCGGAGGATTGCGTACAGCCGACGATTTTGCCAAGGCTCTCATGCTGGGCGCCGATGCCATAGCTATTTCAAATTCAGCATTGCAGGCCATCGGTTGCCTTGGAATGCGTGCCTGCCATACCAACAACTGTCCGGTTGGAGTTGCCACACAAAAAGAAAATCTCCGTCAACGTATCATCATCGAAACTTCAGCAAAACAGCTCGCTAATTTTTTATTGGCCGTAAACGAGCTGATGAAAGTCGTAGCCCGGGCGTGTGGATACGATGATTTCAGTAAATTCAATTATGATGATTTGGTCACCTTTAACCGCGATATGCACTATTTAACTGGGATTAACTATGCTGGAATTACACAATGAACAGAATAAACATGAATTTTCCGGAAATTGAATTTACAAAAGAAAATGCGCTTGAACTGGAGCAGTTCCGCGAAATGGATTATTATGCCGTCGAAAATTACCAGCTCCCCATCGAATTGATGATGGAAAATGCCGGATTTCATCTCGCCAGGCTTGTTTCAACAGTTGCACTGCCGGGTTCAACCGTAAATATTGGAGTTGGCAACGGCAACAATGGCGGTGGCGGACTGGTAGCCGCACGCAGATTGGCTGCCTGGGGCTACAACGTCTTTCTCGATTTTTTTACCGAAATCAGCAAGCCGCTTCCAAAATTACAATTGGAACGAGCTTTACAATCTGGCGTAAAAATGGAACCCGCTAAAACTCCCGTTGTTTGGGTTGACGCTTACCTGGGATTTTCTCAGAAACTACCCTTGCCGGTTGAATTGGCGACAAAAATCAAAACGATAAACGATTCTGAAGCCATTAAAATTTCATTGGATATTCCTACCGGTTTTTTGGGCGAAATGAATTCATCCACTTTTAACGCTTCAAAAATTCTCACCCTTGCAGCACCAAAAAAAATCCTGCTAAATCTTCCTTCAGAAACAGATATTTATGTGGCCGACCTTGGTATTCCCTGGCAGGTATATGAAAGGTTTGGAATAAAGATGCCACCATTTCATAAAGGAAGTATCCTTTATTTTAAAACTAAATAATCACAAAATGAAAATTCAACATTATTCAACCATAACCTGCCCAAATTGCAGTCATCAGAAAACCGAAAAAATGCCCACCGATGGCTGCCAGTTTTTTTATGAATGCGAAAACTGCAAAACCGTTTTGCGCCCAAACCCTGGCGATTGCTGTGTATATTGTTCGTACGGAACGGTGAAATGCCCCTCGAAACAAGGAGAGTAAAAATAAAATATCAGATTTTTTCATCTTTTTTGTCAGGATTGTGAAATGCTGCGACTAATAGGCGTAACCATAAATTTATACGCGTATGAAAAGTTCAGTATTATTCAAAATCTCTTTAGTATTAGCACTAGTGGTTTCATTACAGTCGTGCAGCGACGATGATGAAGATGTAAAGCAGGAGTTTGTTGCCGATGACAGCTCATTCAGTAATTTTATGAGTTGGAAATTGGAAGCAACCAATCAAGGTCCAGACCCGGCGCTGGGTGGGGCACATACAGGAAACGATGAAACTGTAACCCGGAAGATTTATTACAAAGACGGCCAGAAACCGGTGAATGGTGAATTCCCCGTGGGGACAATCATCGTGAAACACTCCAGCAACCCGGACCAATCGGTGAATGAATTTACCGCAATGGTTAAAAGGGGAAATGATTTCAGTCCGAATGGAGGAGATTGGGAATGGTTTATGCTCAATGCCGATGGCTCTATTGCCACCGACCCTTCATCGGGAATGAAAATGCGTGGGGCAAGTTTAATGAATGGTATGTGTCTTCAGTGTCATTCCGCTGGTTCGGTGGATTATACTTTCACAAAATAAATCCTCTTATTTTTGAAAGTGATGGCAACCAGGAAGAGATAAAAAGTCTCTCAGGTTGCCTTTTGTTTTTTGAGGCCCCATGAATACCAACAACAAACGATTTCCGGAAATCAGTTTCCATTTTTATCCCTCAGCAACAAAATTAGAACAAACTTTATTTCATTTTTCATCTTTTTGTCAGGAAAGGTAAACCACTGCGACTATTACGGTGTAGTAACTAAATTTTAAAATTATAACGTTATGAGAAAATTACATGTATTACGTTTTGCCGCATTAATAGGCATTGTGGCTTTTATCAGTGCCTGTCAGGAATCATTAATCCCCAATGACGAGGAAGTTGTATTAAAAAGTGCTGAATTGAAATCAGCAAAGCAGGACAAAGGATTTATACACGGTATTGTGTTGGATATGAATGGGACTGATTATTATCTTGCTGGAGCTCCTGACGGACCAGATGGCAAAATAGATGTTCCCGGACACTACTGGGTAAAAGCAGGAAAAGATAAACTGGTGGGAAAACATTACAACACCGGTCCTTTTGGTGCGGCTAAATGGTGGTCGTCCGATGCTCCCGATGGTGATTTGTTGTTTAAAGTGGATGCCATTATCGATGAATGGACTGAAGAAAAAGCAGAACAGTATGCTGAGCGCGGTTTTGTGCATTACCACGAACTGGTTAAGGTATCCGATGGAAGTTTGCACCCGCACAAGGTAGTTTGGTTAAAACACATTGCTGTTACAACTTTTACATTGGATGGTGGCCCCATGCAGCCTAACCCTGGATTTGAAATGACTCCTGGTGTAGCCTACAATTTTATGCCCAATTATACGATGCCATATCATGCTGACGGGGGGATGCATTAATTTAAACAGTATACTCCGAAAACTTTAATAATTATTTCAATTCCTGCAGTTCAAAAGTACTTATTTTGCAGGGATTGAAATCTTTTTTGATATATTGCAATTTGTACTATAAATTATTATTAATAAATATATTGTACAAAATTATCGCCCCGAGGAATGAGAGGTTCTAATGTATTAGACATGTTACCACCACTCTGTATTTTATTTTCTACAATATCATTACCATTACAGAGCATTCAACTACAATAGAACTAAGATGACGAAGATGCCATTTTTACTCAATTTCAAATTATAATGGTCAGTTTATTGACAGCTTCAAATATTGATAAAATTGCTTTATTCAAAGCAATTGCTTAGATTTAAACTTTTATTTATAAAATTATGCCGCGAAGTAAAGCATACAACGATGATTTAGTACTCGAAAAAGCAATGAACGTTTTTTGGGTTCATGGCTATGAGGCCACTTCGGTGCGCTTGCTCGAAAAAGAGATGGGTATTAACCAGTTTTCGATTTATGCATCGTTTAAAAATAAGAAGAACCTGTTTGTAAATGCCTTGCGCAAATACCGCGAGCATGTTATTTTAAACAGGTTCCAACCGTTATTACAGGAAGGCGCAGGCCTGGCAGAACTGGAACGTTTTTTAATCAATGCAACAGTTGTTCGCCGAAGTAATGACGATAAAAAAGGCTGCCTGGTAGTAAATACTGCCGGCGAGCTGGGAGAGAAAGACCCGGAAATTACCCGTGAATTAAACCTTTATTACGATTTTATCCGCAATATGCTTTTTCAGGTTTTGAAAAATGCGATTGCCAAAGGTGAAATTCTGCCAAATACTGATGTGGAAAAACAGGCCAGCTTTTTTCTGGGGGTTATGCAGGGCATTTCGGTTGCCGGGAAAACCATGGGCAAAAACCAGTTAAAAGATTTTGTTGAAGTAGCTTTAAGTCAAATCAAATAATTTTTTTTAAACAAATACTAAGCACTTGCTTAGTTTAAGCAAAAATGAGAATATATGACACAATTTAAATTACACACTATTGAAACCGCACCCGAAGGGTCAAAAGAAATTCTTGAAGGCGCGCTGAAACAAAACGGGTTTATTCCGAATTTGTATAAAATTATGGCTGAATCGCCCGAGGTTTTAAAAGCCTACACACAAATGAACCAGTTTTTTACAGAAACATCTCTCAGTCCTGTTGAGAAAAACATTGTATGGCTCACAGTCAGTTTCCACAACAGTTGCCATTATTGCATGGCTATCCACTCGATGGTGGCACAAATGTTTAAACTACCCGATGAAATGGTTGAAGCATTACGTACAAACCAACTGTTGAGCGATACAAAGCTTGAAACACTGCGCCGGTTCACTGCCCTTTTGGTAGAAAAGCGTGGATGGGCATCAGATGAAGAAATTCAGAAGTTTCTGGATGCAGGCTATACACAGAAAAATGTACTGGAATTGATTGTCGGGATTGGCCAGAAAATCATCAGCAACTATGTGAACCACATCACTCATACCCCATTGGATGAGCAAACTGAAGCCTTCAAGTGGGAGGCAAATAATTAAAACATAAAATTATAACGATTATGAAAAGAATTATTTTATTCCTGTCAATTTTGATTACTGGCATTACGCTCAAAGCCCAATTGCCAGAGAAAGCTGAAGATATTTCTCCTTTGCTGAATGGAGAAGTACTGCCTGACGCTGTATTGAAAGCTCCTGATGGAAGTGAGCATAATTTGACGGGTGTACTTAAACAAAAGCCTTCTGTGGTTTTATTTTACCGCGGCGGTTGGTGCCCGTTTTGCAATGCCCACCTGGCAGAGATCCAGTTGGCTCAGAACGAAATTGTTGATCTGGGATATCAAATCATAGCTATTAGTCCCGATTCCCCGGAAAACCTGCAGACTACTGATGAGAAAAGCAAGTTGACATACAGTCTCTATTCTGATGCTGGCGGAGTACTGATTAATGCTATTGGTATAGCGTTTAAAGCTCCTGAACGGTATTCTGAAATGCTTTCTGAGAAGTCGGAGGGATTGAATGATGGTTTTTTGCCTGTTCCGTCGGTTTTCGTAACCGATACAAATGGGATTATTGCCTTCGAATACATCAATCCAGATTATAAAACTCGATTGTCAGCAGAACTCTTACTTGCCGTTTTAGAAAATTTAGAATTTGAAGATTAACCATACAAACATACTAGATCATGAAAAATCAAATTGTATTTATCCTCGTAGCTGTTTTTGTTATCACAAACTCGATTAAAACAATGGCACAAACTGAAAAAGATGAATCAGTTAACAACAAACTGGTTGTAGTTTGGACTAGTGATGATCCGTACCTTGCCGAAAGAATGGTGCTAATGTACACACATGCGGCAAAAAAGAATGATTGGTTCAATGAAGTAACACTGATTATTTGGGGGCCATCGGCAAAAATGGTATCTGAAAATCTGAAAATGCAGGAGAAACTGAAGGCAATGCAAAAAGACGGGGTTGAAATTCAGGCATGTATTGCGTGTGCAACAGCTTATGGAGTAGTGGACGAGCTTAAAAATCTCAATTTCGAAGTGAAGGGAATGGGCAAGCCTTTAACTGACTACCTGAAAAGTGATGCAAAGGTATTAACCTTTTAAAAGAAATTGGAGTGTCAGGAATAACCATTGTTATCGACTAAAAAGTCATAACAAAGCAGAATTTAAAAATATGTGAGTGCAAACGGTTCCCTGTAGTATAATTTTTAGTTAATACGTTTATCAACAATAATTAAAGTTTATTAAATGAAAACATATGCAATTTGCCCCATATCCGACAAAAAGATCAATGAAGGTGCTGCAAGGTTAAACGCAGTTTTTGTAACATTGCTTCTGTTAGTGTTCCTGTTAACCAATCAATGGTTAATTCCGGCATTTCTGGCTATTGACTTTTTGATGCGAAGCGGAAATCTCTCCCGTTACAGTCCGATTGGCTTTTCATCACGAAACATTATACAGATACTACCACTGGGGGAGTTACATATAAATGCAGGTCCTAAAATTTTTGCTGCTCGAATTGGGTTTATTTTTAGTCTGGTAATTTTTATAACTGCAATTTCAGATTTGTTATGGAGCTCACTTGCCGTAAGTGGCATTTTATTTTTATTCTCCTTTTTAGAAGCTGTTTTTGGAATATGTGTGGCGTGTAAGCTTTACCCATTCATATATTCTTTCATTTATAAGGTAAAAATGAAATAAACCTTGGGCAAAAGTTTAGATTGTTATCAATGATGTTCATATTCTGAAAAATGTAGTAGTGAAAGTGATAATTTATTTCTGTTTTTAATTGGCATCCTTATGCTTGCAGTCGGCTCACTCCATTCATTTGCCCCGATAGATTTCGGAACCACTCATTACACTCACCAACTTTGGCACCGCACACAAGAGTAGCTTGGTATTTCATTTTATTACATACTAGCTACACTTGTTTTGCCATCCCCCCTTATCGCTCTCAATCCCAGGTACAAACTTGGTTAGAAAAGTCAATTGAGATTTATACAATTCGGTTAATTATGGAGAAATAAATTCTTAGATGTAAATTTTATTGATAAAACTCTTAAACACTTTATTCATAGTGGTTTTAGGGAGAGTCTTAAGGGGAGGTTATTAATTTAAAGCATATTTGTTTTTGTGTGCAAATTGTGTGCAAATTGTGTGCAAATTGTGTGCAAATAAAAAGAGATTATAAATTCTAGCTTTATAACCTCTTTATTTTCAGTAGCGAGAGGCGGGCATGATCCGCCGACCTCATGATTATGAATCATGCGCTCTAACCAGCTGAGCTACCTCGCCATTTGTTTTTCAAAAATGCGGTGCAAATATAGTATTTATTTTTATTCCCACTAACCATTTTGATAATTTTTCGAAATAACTTTTGGTGCGCGATTTTAACTAGTTGTAAGTTACATTCTTATTAATTATATTGCCGAAAATCAAACTTATGACTAGTAAAGTAAAAATCAATCTGGAATATATTATTAATTGTTCGCCTAAAGTGCTCTATAACAGACTTAGCACTGCTTCCGGGTTAACTGAGTGGTTTGCCGACGATGTTCGCGTTCGGGGTAAGCGCTATACTTTTATTTGGGACGGATCGGAGCAAACTGCAGAAATGACATTGCATAAAGAAAACCGTTTGGTGCGGTTTAGTTGGCTGGAAGAAGAAGAAGGTTCGTACTTCGAGTTTAAGATAACACGCGATGAACTTACCGGCGATGTTTCGCTTTTAATAACTGATTTTGCCGAAGAGGATGAAATTGATGAAACCCGTGGTTTGTGGGATTCGCAGGTAGCCGATTTAAAACACGTACTGGGCTCGTAATTCGTTTTTTAAGATTATTAACGGCTGTGTTCCGGTATCAATAACGTTTCTTAACCTTTTTTACTTTACAAATTCCTAAAATAACTTAGTTTTGTAAGCGTTTCCAGAATGAAATAAAGTACATGAAACGTCTACACCTTTTTATTATTAAATCGTTTTTAGGGCCATTTTTTATGACCTTTGTTATCGTACTGTTTGTGCTGCTTATGCAGTTCTTATGGAAGTACGTCGACGATATGGTCGGCAAGGGGCTTGATCTAAAGGTGTTGGCAGAAATGATGTTTTATGCCTCATTTGCCATGTTACCACTGGCCTTTCCGCTGGCCATGCTTCTGGCATCAATCATGACTTTTGGTGCACTGGGCGAAAATTACGAGCTGGTAGCCATGAAGGCTTCCGGAATTTCGCTTTTCAGAATCATGCGTCCGTTAATTGTTATTGCAATTATCATCACCGGAATAGCTTTTTATTTTTCCAATAATATTCTTCCGAAAACAAACCTGAAATTTTCGACCCTTTTATACAGTGTGAAAAAGCAGCGGCCCGAACTGGTCTTACAGGAAGGGGTTTTTACCAACGAAATGGATGGCTACAGTATTAAGGTTGGCAAGCGCGATAACGATACAAAAATGTTGTATGATCTGCTGATTTACGATCATACTAAAAATAAACCCAACGAAAGTGTTACGGTTGCCGATTCGGGATTATTGCGGATTACCGAGGATAAAAAGTACATGGTACTTAATTTGTTTAGCGGAGTAACTTACCAGGAGCAGAAATCGCAAAACCGGGGTAAAAAAGAAACGTATCCTTATCAGCGCAATCGTTTTGAAGAACAAACGATCAGGGTAAAAGTCCGCGATTTTGAATTTAACCGTCGCGATGAAAGTATTTTCAAAAATCAATACCGCATGCTCACTATCGATCAGTTGGTGACTGCCGATGATAGTTTGACGGACGATTATTATGGTCGCTTACGAAATTATATGATGCAGATTAATATTAATCCGACTATAACCCGGCGAATGTATAATCTCACCGCAAAAGCTGATTCGTTGAAACGCGATATTGAGGAAATTAAAGCCGATACGATATTTGATTTTGATACCTATTATTCTGGTCTTGATAAATGGGTACAGGCCGATATTGCCAAAAGTGCACTCGATAAGGCCCGGAGCAATATGCAACAGGTGAACATGTTCCAGGGGCAGCTTTATAATAAAAAGAAAACGCTGAATAAGTATAGGATGGAAAAACACCGGAAGTTCACCCTCTCGGTTGCTGTGTTGATCTTCTTTTTTATCGGAGCACCTTTAGGAGCAATTATCCGAAAGGGAGGATTGGGGATGCCTGTCGTTGTGTCGATCTTCCTGTTTATTTTATATTACATTGTTTCCATGAGTGGCGAAAAAACTGCCCGCGAAGATGTTTGGGATATGTTTAACGGAATGTGGTTTTCGTCGTATATTTTTCTGCCTATTGGCGTTTGGTTAACGTATAAAGCAGCTACCGATTCGGCTATCATGACGGCTGAAGCTTATGCAAAGTTTTTTGCGCGGCTTGGACTCGGACGTTTTTTTCAGAAAAAGAAATCAAACGACTAAACCCGGATGAACATATTGCAGGTAACAAATAAGGTTCCGTTTCCGGCCAGAGATGGTGGGGCCATTGCCTGTTTAAATTTAACAAAAGGATTTGCACAGCTCGGAAATAGGGTAACCGTGCTGGCCATGAATACCGCAAAACATCATCTGTCTCCGGATGAAATTCCCGACGAAATCAAACAACTGGCAACATTTAAGTTGGTAAATGTCCCTGCAAAAATTAATGTTTTTGCCGCTTTGGTGAATCTTCTCTTTTCGCGAAAACCCTACAATGCAGTTCGTTTTATCGATGAGAATTTTAGTAAAGCATTGGCAGATTTGTTATCTGAAAACGAATTTAACATTGTCCAATTGGAGGGACTTTATGTTTGTCCGTACATTCCGGTAATACGAAAGTATTCCAACGCAACGGTGGTTTATCGTGCACATAATGTTGAATTTGAAATTTGGGAAAGGGCAGCAAAACTATCAAGAGGTTTAAAAAAGTTATATCTGCAAAATCTCTCAAAAAGGATTAAAAGGTTTGAATCGAATTTATTGAATGCATACGATCTCTTAGTTCCGATTACTTCCCGTGATGGAGGGATCCTGCATTCGTTGGGAAACAAAAAAGATAAACAGGTTTCTCAAACCGGTGTTGATTTGTCGGCTGTTATTCCGGATAGAACCAATATTGAATATCCGTCGCTTTTTCATATCGGATCGTTGGATTGGGCACCCAACCAGGAAGGTATTTTGTGGTTTATCGAAAACTGCTGGATAAAGATTCGCAACAAATATCCCGATCTGCGTTTTCACGTAGCCGGAAGAAATGCGCCACAGTGGTTAATCGACAAATTAAATGTTGATGGTGTTATTTTTGAAGGAGAAGTTCCCGATGCGTACCAATTTATGAATTCGAAAGCTGTTATGATTGTTCCGTTGTTTTCGGGAAGCGGTATGCGTATAAAAATTATTGAAGGAATGGCGTTGGGGAAAAGTATTGTGACGACATCCATCGGTGCCGAAGGAATTGATGTTACCGATGGCGAAAATGTTATACTCGCTAACGATGCAACCGGCTTTGTTGATGCTGTTTTCAATTTGCTTGAAGACCGTGTCCGTTTTGAGCGTATAGGACGGAATGCCACTCTTTTTATCCAGCAGAATTTTGATAATTTAGCAATATCGAAAATACTAATCGGATTTTACAAACAATACACTAAATGATCCTAAGCCTTTTATTCTGGGTGTTTTTGTTCATACTGTTCTATACCTATGTAGGGTATGCGCTTGTATTGTGGTTGTTTGTAGGCTTGAAAAAATTGTTTGCCCGACGCAAAATCTCATTGGAAAGCGATGAATACGAACCGGAAGTTTGTTTGTTCGTAACGGCATTTAACGAGAAGGACTACATTAAGCAGAAAGTAAACAACGCTCTTTCGTTGGATTATCCCAAAGAAAAAATACAATATGTGTGGGTTACCGATGGATCGGATGACGGGAGCCCTGAAATTTTGAATCAAATTGAAGAACTGGAGGTTTTTCATCAACCGGAACGGCGGGGGAAAGTGCATGCAATGAGCCGGGGGATGGAATTTGTAAAAGCACCCATCGTAATTTTTTCTGATGCGAATACGGTGCTTGGTAAACAATCCATTCGCGAGATTGTGAAGTGTTTCAGCAATCCGGAAGTTGGTTGTGTGGCAGGGGAGAAGCGCATTGTGCAGAAAGATGAAGAAACTGCAGCCGGTGCAGGTGAAGGTTTGTACTGGAAAATGGAATCGTGGATTAAGCGTAATGACTGGGAACTGAATTCGGCAGTTGGTGCAGTTGGCGAACTGTTTGCCATACGAACCGAACTTTTTGAGGATGTGGAACCCGATACTTTGCTCGATGATTTTATTATCTCGTTGCGTATTGCCCAACGCGGATATAAAATTGCGTATGCTCCAAATGCTTATGCCGAGGAAACTGCTTCGTTAAACGTGACAGAAGAATTGAAACGTAAAGTTAGAATTGCTGCCGGAGGGATTCAGACCATTATGCGATTAAAAGGATTACTAAATCCATTCAAAAATGGCATTTTGAGCTGGCAGTATCTTTCGCACAAAGTTTTGCGCTGGGCTTTTGCACCACCGGCACTCTTCCTTTTATTTATTATAAACCTGTTGCTGGTGGTGAGTACCAATAATTGGAGTGTTGACAATTTTTATGCACTGGTACTATATCTGCAGATGTTGTTATACATGACTGCTGCGTTTGGCTGGTATTTCGAAAACAAAAAGGTGCGGATGAAAGCATTATTTGTGCCGTACTATTTTGTAATGATCAATTCTGCCACAATTATTGGGATTATTCGTTATGTAAAAGGCCGCCAAACGGTGAACTGGGAAAAATCAAAAAGGGCTGGGTAGTTTTTATGGTTTATGATTAAGAATCTACACTCAGGCGGAAGGAGTTATCTCTTCTCCATTGATTTCATTTAAAATGAATTTCGAATGATGATTAACGAACACAGAATTATGAAGTGAGTTTCACTCATTTATGTTTTTTTAATATTCGTAATTCGTAATTCGCAAATCGTTAATCGAAGTTCATCATTCCCGGTCGGCTTTTAGATTGTAGAAGAGTAGAGAATATTCATTACCTGTCAATTTTTGGAGGGCAAATGCTTATTTCTTCTTGTTCTCCTCCCAAAAACGTTTCTCGATCAGCTCGCTTCGTTTAATGGTTCTTCGTATCCATTGCATCTTTAATTCATCCTTCTCTACATCACTTAATTGCCAGTTCAGGTCTTTACTATCCCGCATTTTCATTGTAAGATGGTGCAATATAATTGCTGCAGAAACTGAAATATTAAAGCTTTCGGTGAAACCATACATCGGAATTTTCAGAAATTCATCGGCTTCCTGCATAATGGTTTCTGTTATTCCCGGAAGTTCCGATCCGAAAACCAGCGCCGTTTTTCCTTTCGTAATATCAAAATCCTGTAATTCGAGGTCGTTGTTGTGCGGAGTGGTGGCCACAATCCGGTAACCTTGCTTTTTTAGAGTTTGTATTGCATCAAGAGCGTTGTGTTCTTTGCTATTGTATTTATGTAACGACAACCATTTTGAAGCTCCCATGGCAATTTCGCGGTTAACCTGAAATTCGTTGCGGTCTTCTATAATATGTACATCCTGAATACCAAAACAGTCGCAGGTGCGCAAAACTGCACTTGCATTTTGTTTCTGAAAAATGTCTTCTAAAACAACCGTAAGGTGCCTGGTACGCTTATTTATTACTTTTTCAAAGAGTTCCTGACGTTGTGGTGTAAGGTAGTTTAAAAGGTATTCAAGAAGTTTATTGTCCATCTTTATTCAAGTTTGATGTCGTTAAAAGAAAAAGGGAAGCATTTGGCTTCCCTTTAATCAGTTTTTTTTACCTACTCGTATTTCGTTACGATACAGCGTCTGCTAATTCAGCACCAGCTTTAAATTTAACTACTTTTTTAGCTGGAATTGTAATTTCTTTTCCTGTTTGAGGATTTCTACCAGTTCTGGCACCACGTTCTGAAACAGAGAAAGAGCCAAATCCAATAAGTGCAACACGGTCTCCAGCTTTAAGAGCGTCTGTAGTAGCACCTACAAATGCATCAAGAGCTTTTTTAGCATCAGCTTTAGAAAGGCCAGCTTTTTCGGCCATCGCATCAAGTAATTGAGCTTTGTTCATAAGGCAAAATTTTAAATAATTAATTAAGTGATTGAAAATAAATAACTTAGTTCTATGTACTTTGTATCGAATATTCAGAATCTATATACTTTTTCAAGGGTTAAAATTCGTCAAACATTCAGTAAAATCAAGCGTTTCAGAGAACTTTTTTAAGTTTTAGCTAAATTCATAAATATGTTTTAAAAAACCAAACCCTAGCACCCTTTTTTTTTAAGTAATTTCTGAAATTTTTGTCGAAAAGTGTTTTGTACTTTGAAAAATTAATCTACTTTTGCACCGCATCTGGAGAGATGGCAGAGTGGTCGAATGCGGCGGTCTTGAAAACCGTTGTACCGCGAGGTACCGGGGGTTCGAATCCCTCTCTCTCCGCCAAAATCCATCAGAGTTTTCTGATGGATTTTTTTTTGCTTCAAACTGTTGATAACTTTTTGGTCTGTTTGGGTTTTAACTGGCTCTTTTTTAGGAAAATATGATGTTTGTGGGTCTGATTTTGATGACATATTCGAAAATTATGTTCCAAAATCCGGGTTTTCGTTAGGTGAAGCAGACAAAATCTATGAAATTTTAGTGCTTTTTTATTCTTATTTGGTTATAATAACAAGCAAAAAAAAGACAACGAATATTCCTTTCAGGATGATTCCAGATATTTCAAATAATTTCTTTCGCCGGCTTAGGTAATTTGAATTGAATTACTATATTTGCACACGCAAAATGAAACACGGGTGTAGCTCAGTTGGTAGAGCACTGGTCTCCAAAACCAGGTGTCGGGAGTTCGAGTCTCTCCTCCCGTGCAGATTAAACGAGATTTCACAATGTGGAATCTCGTTTTTTATTTCATCGAATTTCATTCTATAGTTGCGATCCCATCCATTTTCCTTTATCAATTTTTATTGTACATCATCGAACACCAGTGTACGGTTTCGGACACTTTTTTGCTTTTGTCTTTTTAAGTAAAGTGTCTTGTTTTCAGTGTTTTGTGTTTTTTGGCACGCCGATGGCTTATAACACGGAACAAAAACGTAAAAATGGTGATCGACGAAGGAAATATGGACAAGCCGGTTTCGGCAAAAACAAAGCGCAAACGAATAATAAAAGGTGTATTGGCAGCTTCTGCTGTAATATTGGTTTCTGTATTTGGAATATTGGGGATTAAACATTTTCTGACTCCGGTATTCAATAAAAATCGAATTAAAATTGGTGTGGTTTCACGTGGTTTGGTTTATGAAAGTGTTACAGCCTCAGGTATAGTCGAAACAAAAAATGAAAACATCATTTTGAGTCCGGTAACCAGTAAGCTTTTGCACATTGTACATGGTGCAGGAGCAAAAGTGGAGAAAGGCGATACTTTGCTTTTGTTAGAGACCACTTCATTGAAAGATCATTACCTTGAATTGCAAAATCAACTCAAGTTGAAAAAGAACGCTTTTTGGCAATTGCAATTAAACACTGACAAGCAGACTCTGACTTTAGCTCATAACTTAGATGTGAAAAAGCTTCGGATTACTGAATTGGAAGCTCAGCTTTCAGCTGAAAAGCAGCTGTTTGAGGTTGGCGGAACCTCTGGCGAAAACATCAGAAAAAGCCGGCAGGAACTCGATTTGGCTAAAAAAGAGTTGGAGTTAGCCCTAAAAGAAAATTCCATTGAGATACAAAAGTTAAAAGCATCAAAAGAGGCGCAGGAAGTAGAAATAGCTATGGCTGAACAAGCTGTTAAAACTGCGGGAAATCTGGTTGATAAGGCTTTTGTTTTGGCTCCCATTTCCGGAATTGTGGTGGAGGTAAACGGACGTGAAGGCGAGATGGTTAATGCGAATAGTCTACTGGTTCGGATTTCCGATTTGGAATCGTTTAAACTTACCGGAACCATTGGCGATTCTTTTGCTGATAAAATCAACACGGGATATAAGGTGTTGGCAATTAATAATAAGACTGTATTGGAAGGCGTGGTTGGCAATATTCGTCCGATTGTTGATAATGGACAGATAAAGTTTGATGTATATCTGGAGCAAAGTAATCATCCCGATCTAAGGCCCAATCAGAAAATGGAGGTACGTGTAATTGTAGCAGAAAACGACAGTGTTTTACGCTTGCCGGATGGACCGTTCTTCGACGGGAAAAAGGAACTGAATGTTTTTGTAGTGCGACGGTCAAAAGCCTATCGAAAGCCAATTCGCGTTGGACTCTCCAACTTTGATTTTGTCGAAATTTCGGAAGGTTTGACAGAAGGAGAAGAGATAATAATAAGTGATGTGGCCGATTTCATTCATCTCGAAGAAGTTGCAATTGAGGAATAGGGGATAGTGACGATGCAAAAAACAACAAAGACATACTATAAACGGATACTTTCAGTGTCAAAACAGATCATAGTTCTTTTCATTCTTTTAATTTTGTTTAAACACGGATTGCGAGCTGAGGAAAACAAACGTATTTTTACTTTGCAGGAAATAGTTTCGCTGGCCCTTGCCAATTCTCCCACAGTAAAAAATGTTAAAAATCAACGCCAAAATGCATACTGGCGCTACCGGAATTATAAAACCTCTTTTCGGCCACAGCTCGATTTAAATGGGAACATTCCCGATTATTTTAGTAGCAATACGCCGGTTACTCAGCCCGACGGATCGGTTAGTTTCAGAAGTGTGAATTTGTCAAAAGCGTCGATGAATTTGCAGCTAAAACAAGAAATTGCTTTAACCGGAACACAAGTTTATGCAGCCACCGATGTTACCCGAATTGATAATTTAAATGCCAAAACAGTGGATTGGAACGGCAGTCCGTTTATGATAGGATTTACTCAAACAATATTTGGGTATAATTCGCAAAAATGGACGCAAAGATTGGAGCCATTGGTTTGGAACGAATCTCAAAAAAGCTATTTCGAATCGTTGGAAGGAATTTCACAGGCAGCATCCAACTACTTTTTCGGGCTACTTCGTTTGCAAACCGAGGTTGAACTGGCCGAATCTAATTTACGCAACAGTGAAGCCAATCAGAAAATTGCAGATGTAAATATCGAATTGGGAAGAATTAGCCCAAATGATTATAAGCGAGTGGCTTTGTCGGTGTTGAATGCCCGAAAATCCTTAAGTCGGGCCCGCATGGGAGAACGGGTGGCAGCGTTTAATTTAAAATCGTTTATTGGTTTTAACGAAGCCGATGACCTGGTTTTATTACCACCGGTAAAAACTCCTGATTTTAAGGTGAGTGTACAGAAAGCCCTGGAACAGGCTCGTTTAAATCGGGGCGATCCGGAGCGAATGAAACGGAAAATGATACAGGCTGAGCAGGATTTAACCTATGCAAAGCGAAGCAACGGTTTACGTGCCAATTTAACCGGAATGTACGGCCTTACCAATACCAGCGACAAACCAAGTGATTTGTTGGAAAAGCCCGAGGTGCAAAAAATGTTGCGCTTGTCATTATTTATTCCTGTATTGGATTGGGGACGTTCGGCCTCGAAAGTGAAAATGGCAGAGTCGAACAGCGAATTGGTGAAATATGAAATTACACAGGAAGTGCAGCAATTTGAACGGGAAGTGGTGGTACAGGTCGAAGAGTTCAATCTTTTGTACGAGCAAATGAAAACGGCCAAAGAAGCCGATTTGGTGGCCGAAGAAGGCTACAAAATTGCACTGCAGCAATACCAGGGCGGTAAGTTGTCGATAACTGAATTAAACATTGCATTGCAGGAGCGCGAGCAATCGAGACATGATTTTATAAATTCGCTTCACAGTTACTGGGCGGCTTATTACAACCTCAGAAAACTTACGCTTTATGACTTTGAAAACGATCGGAAAATATACGAAGACACTACTATTTCTGTTAGTAACCAGAAGTAAAGAATAAATTTGGAAGCCAAAGGGTGAGGATGTAAAAAAGAGTGGAGAAACAGCAATTGTAATTTTAGATGGAACACAAAAGGTAAATGATAAAGAGAAAAAAAAAGAAATAATAAAATGATAACGAACTATTTAAAAACATTTTTCCTATCGCTAAAGCGACAAAAAGGATTTGTACTGATTAACCAGCTGGTTTTGGTTGGCTCCATGGTGGTAATTATGGTGCTGGTGGCCTTTGTGGGTCTTCTGTTAAATGAAAATTCCCAATATTCCCAAAAGGAGAATATCTACAGTCTTAAAGTTAATAAGGGATCATATATTGATCGATACGTGGACGTAGAGCATATGGCTAAAGTCAGGCAGTGTTTTGAGCCTGAGGAACTTTGCCTGATCAGTTTAGCTCATAACGCTAGTATTATATTAAAATACAGGAACAAAGAATTTAGCTATCATTATATTAATAAGGGCTTTTCAGAACTATTTAAACTTGAATTTATCGAAGGGGCGAATTTTTCAGATAAACATTTTCAAAGCCAGGAGAAGGTGGCTTTGATTAGTGAAGGTTTGGCGAACATTTATTTTGGCAGTTCCGATGTGGTTGGAGAAGAATTTATTCTTCAGCAGAATAGATATAAAGTTGTAGGTGTTTATAAAAGTTTATTAAAGCAAATAGAGAATAACGCCGATGTATATCTCCCGTGGAACTTGTGCGAATATGCGCAACAGCTAACGCCAAAGGTATTTCTCAATCCTCCGGAAGGAACCACAAAGAAGGTACTCGAAGATCAAATTCAAAAGCATGCGCCCGACTCTGATATCATCATACGGTCAATGGATGAGCATCAGAAAGATAACCAAGCTTCGGCTTTATACCCGGCTTTAATTCTGATTGGTTTGGCGCTAGCGCTTCCTGCTTTGTTACTTACAAATTTAACCGTCCATCGAATGGAAATACGTCTCGAAGAACTTGGAGTTCGTAAAGCCTTTGGTGCCTCGCGGAAAATAATTTACCTCCATTTATTAACCGAAAATATTGTTTTTACTCTGTTGGCAGGATTGATAGCCTATCTTATCGGTCAGTACCTGGTTTCAAGTATTTACTATGGCTTCACCAACACCTTTTGGCGTTTCGATGTCCCCACAAATGTTTTCCTGGCGGTGTTTGGTTTTTTTGTTCTGTTTGGTTTTGTTACAGGTATCATTCCCGCCCGAAGAGTAGCCCGCCAATCCATTGTTCAATCCTTAAATGCAAAATAAGATGAAGTTATTTTTTCATAAACTTAGAAAATACAAAATCAGATACATTTCACTGGTGCTTGCTCTTGTGATTGTGCAGGGGATCGTTTTCTTCTCGGTGAACCTCCTGAGAAATATGATGAATGAGTTATTCCCTGAAACAATCTTTCCGGTGGAGAATCTTTATCAGTGTGATATTCTTTATTACCGTTCAAATACAAAGCCTGAATTGGTAAAATTAGTGTCTGACGAAAAACTGCATTCCAGGCTGGAGGCTATTGATGGTATTCAAAAAGTTGGAGGCGCAGGCCTTTCGCGTCTTGAAAAAAGGATTAGTAGCTATAATTGTAGTAATGATCTGGATTCAACCCTGAAGACATTCCAGGTTTTTGCCGGATATGGTTTTGAGAAAATATTCCCGGTAAATTTTTTAAAGGGGAAAGAATTTAGTGACGCAGACTGGGATGGAGATTGGCAAAAGGACTGGAAGGAGGAAGTGATTCTAACTGAAACTTTGGCAAAAAAATTAAATCTGTTTAATAAAGAACTTCCGGTGCTTGTTTCATTGCCAACGAGCTATGTTGACCAGAAATGGCGCGACTATTATTTGTGTGGTATTATCGAGGATTTGGGCTACTACAATCGCGAAAATCCATCCGAAGCGGTTTATCCTTTGATATTTAAATCGTTTCGTGATTGTTCTGTTTTAAGAATAGAAGAGGGGGCTGATTTGTATAAAATTGAGAAAGAAATTGAGCAAGCTGTCCGGCCTTTAACCCAAGATAGTGAACCAAATGTACAAATAGTGGATCTTTCCAGCCGGATAAATGATGACTGGGAGGAAATGAAAAGTACGATTATTCCAATGTTGTCGATTATTCCCATTGTTATGCTTTATGTATTAATTGCCATGTTCGGATTGTTCTGGACCGATATGAAGCGAAAAAAGACCGATTATGGGATTATGCGGGCAGTAGGCTTTAGCAGGAGAATTATATTCCGGAACTTAATCTCAGAGGCTTTTCTTCTGGTTGTCTTTGCCGGAGTTGTGTCATTGTTGCTAATGTTGAATTTTTCAGGAGATTTAAGAGAATTATTCAAAGGGTTGAGTGGTTACCTGGGAATGTGGCCATCCTGGACGATCTCTATTGCATTTGTAATGGTTTTGGTACTTCTTGCCTCTATTTTTCCTGCCTTAAAAACTACGCGTATTCAACCCGTGGAGGCTTTGGCTGAGGAATAAATTATCTTATCAAGTGCCCAATACAGAGTGGAAGATGTAAGAACAGCATAGCATATTCGGAATTAAGAATTGAATAATTAGTAATAAACAACAACCAAATAATAACATGAACAACAACGTTATTTCATTAGAGAACATTACCCGGATTTATTCGTCAAAAGAGGTGGAGACAACAGCTTTGAGTAATATAAATCTAACTATCAAAAAGGGGGAGTTTGTATCGGTTATGGGGCCATCGGGTTGTGGTAAAAGTACCCTGCTTAACATTATGGGGTTACTTGATGCACCTACCGGCGGGGAAGTTAAAATCGACGATAGAAAGATAAATGGATTAAAAGATAAAGCTCTTTCGAGGTTAAGAAATGAGAAAGTGGGTTTTATTTTCCAAAGTTTCCACCTGATAAACGATTTACCCGTAATCGACAATGTGGAATTGCCACTTTTGTACCGTAAGGGAATGTGGGCGAAGGAACGCCGCAAACGTGCTAAAACCGCCATCGAAAAAGTGGGATTGAATGCACGTTTAAAACATTATCCAAACCAGTTGTCGGGCGGACAGCGCCAGCGAGTTGCTATTGCTCGCGCCATTATCGGTAATCCCGGGATTATTCTTGCCGATGAGCCAACAGGAAACCTCGACTCTAAAATGGGGGCGGAAATCATGGAAATACTAAAACGCCTTAACAAAGAGGAAGGAGCCACTATTGTAATGGTTACCCACGATGAACGTCTGGCTACCCAAACCGATCGGATTATTCGTCTGTTTGATGGTGCGCGGGTGGAGTAGGGAAGGTTCACAATAATGAATTCAAATGCAGTCTCCTTTTTAGAGAACCTGCTTTTGATAGAATATTATGTTTCTTCGGGTTTGAATTACCTGTTCTGAAATTTAAACTACTTTAGTCGGATACTTTTTTTGACCATGATTTTAATAATTGATGATGATATCGCCATTCAAACTTCACTGAAATTGTTGCTCAGTGAGGCAGGTTACGATTTAGCAGTAGCAGGAAAGCAAGGCGAAGCACTTCGTGTTTTGAAGAACGAAAGTGTTTCCCTGGTTTTGATGGATATGAACTTTTCGGTAGAGACTACCGGTCGCGATGGGCTGGAACTTTTGGCTGACGTAAAAGAGGTTTGGCCCGAAGTTCCTGTAATCCTCATAACCGGTTGGGGAAGCATCGAATTAGCCGTGCAGGGAATGCGCGGTGGTGCTTTCGATTTTATAACCAAACCCTGGCAAAACAACCACATTTTAAGTGCTGTTGCCAATGCACTGGAGCTAACAAAAACGGAAAAAGATCAGCGGGAATCGCGGAAGAGCATCGATAGTAAATACAATTTTCAAACCATTGTGGGGCAGCATCCGGCTCTTGTTGATACACTGAAAAAAACGGGACGAGTGGCTCAAACCACTGCAACAGTGCTTATTCAGGGCGAAAGTGGAACCGGGAAAGAGTTGATTGCCCGTGCCATTCACGATAACAGCCCGCGAAAGGATGCCCCCTTTATTACGGTGAATTTGGGGGCTATTCCCGAGACTTTGTTCGAAAGCGAAATGTTTGGTTACAAAAAAGGTGCATTTACCGATGCCCGTGCTGATAAACCCGGAAAATTTGAATTGGCAGATGGCGGCACTCTTTTCCTCGATGAGATTGGCGAAACAAGCCTTAATGCACAGGTGAAGCTGTTGCGTGTTTTACAAGAGCAGCAGTTGGAACGGATAGGCGACACACAGCCAACCGATATTGATGTTCGGATTGTATGTGCCACCAACCGAAATCTGGTAAAGATGGTGGAGCAAGGAACTTTTCGTGAAGACTTGTTTTACCGCATTAACTTAATAAATATCGAGTTGCCGCCCTTGCGCGACCGGAATTCTGATATTCCTGTTTTAGTTGAGTATTTCCTGAAAACACTGACTGAAAAGTATCAGTTACCGGAATTGAAATTTGAAAAAGATGCGCTGAGCTTCCTGAAAAGTTTACGTCTTTCCGGAAATATTCGCGAGTTAAAAAACCTGGTGGAACGCTCGGTTTTGGCATGCGATGAGGAAGTAATCAATAAAGCATTTCTGGAACAGCAGGTAGCCAGCTTTGCAATACCTAAAACCGATTGCAAATTGCCCGAAGTTGGAAATATGACGCTTGAAGAAATTGAACGGAAAATGATTGAAAAGGCTTTGGAGAAGCACGAGTCAAACATTTCGAAAGCAGCTTCCAGTCTTGGCTTATCACGACAAATGTTGTACCGGCGAATGGAAAAATATGGGATGAAATAAACTCTTGAAACAAGATTCATGAAGTATAAATACAAATTAATCACCTATGTTCTGGTATTGAATATATTGATTCTGGCTGCCGGAATTTATTTTCTGCGCGAAAATAGAATAGCCTTATTTGCTGTGGAGGGGGCCGTTATTTTATTTAGTAGCTGGGGTATTAATTTGTTTCGGCAGTTTTCAAAACCTTTCGATTTGCTGGCTGCAGGAACTGAAAGCCTGAAAGATCAGGACTTCAGTATGCGTTTAAGGCCGGTGAAGAATAAAGAGTTTAACAAACTAATTGTTGTTTATAACAAGATGATTGATCAGCTGCGCAAAGAACGTATTGCGCTTTCCGAGAAGAATTTCCTGCTTACAAAACTGATGGAGGTTTCGCCTTCGGGAATTGTAATTTTTGATTTCGACGACCGTGTACAAACCATGAATCAATCGGCGGAAAGGTTTCTGGGAATTACGATAGAAGAAGCTAAAGGGAAAGCATTGTCTGTAATTTCTGCTAACTGTGGTGGCATTTTCGATGAAATTTCACAGAACCGGAATTTTATCTTCAGAAAAGGCGGCAGTCAGTCGTTGCGCGTTCAAACCGGCTTTTTTGTTGACCGGGGATTTGAAACGCGTTTTATTCTACTGGAAGATTTGAGTCATGAGATTTATCGCACAGAAAAACAGTCATACGAAAAAGTTATCCGGATGATGAGCCACGAAGTAAACAATTCGGTGGCTGCTGTAAACTCAATGCTGAATACCATACATCCTAAAATAGAACAAGCCAACTATGCCGAGGCAATGGCCGTTTGTATTCAGCGCAACGAAAACATGAATCGCTTCATGCGCAATTTTGCTTCAGTGGTTCGTATTCCTTCCCCCGATTTCAAAAAAGTGGATATGAACGATTTACTTGCGAATGTATTGGTGTTGTTCTCCAACGAGATTGACGGAAACCGTATTCAGCTTCAGACAAATTTACATGGTGAGCCACTTTGGGTGCAGTGTGATAAAAGCCAGATGGAACAGGTAGTTTTAAATGTGCTAAAAAATGCGCTGGAAGCCATTGCTGATACTGGAAAAATTGAGGTGATAACAAAGGCTGCTCCGACATCCGTTTTTTTACGAAACAATGGAGCTCCGCTAACCGAAGAACAGCAAAAGAATATGTTTACACCTTTCTTTACGACCAAAGAAAAAGGGCAGGGAATTGGACTTACACTGGTACGAGACATTCTGCACAATCATAACTGTACTTTCAATCTGCAATCGAAAGATGGACTGACGGAATTTTCAATTATTTTTCCCGATTAAAGGTTGCTTTGTTTAAAGTTGCGGAAAATCTGTTTATTTTGCCCTCAATTCTGTATTTCTCAGAAAATAAAACGAGCAAACAATGCAAATCAACGTCTTTATTCCATGTTTTATCGATCAGTTTTATCCTGAAACCGCAGGAAGTTTTGTAAACCTGCTGGAAAAGGTGGGGTGCGATGTGAAATACAATCCAAAACAAACCTGCTGCGGTCAACCTGCTTTTAACAGCGGGTATTGGAAAGAGGCAAAAACTGTAGCCAAAAAATTTCTCGATGATTTTGAATTGGCAAACGTTGTGGTAGCACCTTCAGCCTCATGTACAGGCTTTATTCGAAACTATTACCATAAATTGTTTGAAGATGACGAGGAGTTGCTTAGAAAGACGAATAAGACCCGGAAAAAGGTGTTCGAGTTTACCGACTTTTTGGTGAATCATTTAAAGGTAACAGAACTTGGAGCGACTTTTAATCATAAAGTTACGTTTCACGACTCGTGTGCCGGTTTGCGCGAATATGGAATTAAAGAAGAACCCCGGAAATTATTAAGTGAGGTAAAAGGTCTGGAGTTAATAGAAATGGAAAAGCTAGAGACCTGTTGTGGTTTTGGGGGGACATTTGCCGCTAAATTCCATAACATTTCAACGGCAATGACTGAGCAAAAGGTTGAACATGCTTTAAAAACCGGTGCGGAGTATATTGTATCAACCGAAGCTTCGTGCCTGATGAATATGGATGCCTATATTAAAAAACAGAAACTACCGATTAAAACTATTCATTTGGTGGATGTACTTGCATCTCGCGGCTAGAAACTTGATGCTGGATCCTTGATACTGGATACTGGATCCTTGATACTCGATTCTCGTGACTAGTAGCTCGCAACTCACAGCTAAAACTAAAACATCTGCATGCTATGTAATTTTTTGTAGCGCCCGCCAAGCTCCATTAGTTCTTCATGTGTTCCTTGCTCAACAATTTTACCTTCGTGCAGTACGCAAATCAGATTCGCATGTTTAATTGTAGATAAACGGTGTGCAATAACCAGCGACGTACGGTTCTTCATCAGGTTTTCCAATGCTTCCTGTACCAGTTTTTCCGATTCGGTATCCAAAGCCGAAGTGGCTTCATCCAATATCAAAATTGGTGGATTCCGTAAAATGGCACGGGCTATAGAAAGGCGTTGTTTTTGTCCGCCCGAAAGTTTATCGCCACGGTCGCCAATTATGGTGTCGTAACCATTTTCTGTTCCCAGAATAAAATCGTGCGCATTGGCAATTTTTGCTGCCTGGATCACTGCTTCGTCACTAACGTTGTCAATGCCAAATGCAATGTTATTTCGTATGGTGTCGTTAAATAGAATAGGTTCCTGGTTAACGTTTCCAATCAGGTTCCGTAGCGATTTTAGTTTCAGGTCGCGAATATCGGTTCCGTCCACTTCAATATTTCCAGAAGTAATGTCCCAGAAACGTGGCAACAAATCAACCATCGTGGTTTTTCCACTACCCGACGATCCTACCAGCGCAACGGTTGTTCCTTTCGGAATATTCAGACTTACATTCGAAAGTACCTCTGCTTTGTCGTAAGCGAAAGTTACATTCTTGTATACAATATCTTTTTCGAACGACTCGATGTCTTTGGCATCTTTCTTATCAACGATGGTAACTTCTGCGGCAAGAACATGATCAATACGTTGCATTGAAGCAAGGCCTTTTTCAACACTGTAAAGTGCTGTCGAGAATGCTTTAGCCGGATTGATGATTCCATAGAAAAACACCATATAGCCGATAAATTCTGCAGCAGTGAGCGATGAGTCGTTTCCGCCAAGAATGATTCGACCACCATACCACAAAACAACAACAATTACAATGGTGCCCAGAAACTCACTGGCTGGGTGCGCCAGGTGACGGCGCCACATTAGGCGGTTCATGATCAGCCGGTAGTTCTGGTTCTCGTTTTGAAAACGTCCGATGGCTTTTTCTTCGGCATTAAACGATTTAATAATCCGCAATCCCGAAAGATCTTCTTCAATAATCGACAGAATTTCGCCCAGTTTATTTTGCCCTTTGGTCGACACACGTTTCAGGCTGCGGCCAATTCGCCCGATAATTAATCCGGTTATTGGTAACATAACAAACACAAACAAGGTCAGCGACCAGCTCATGTATATCATTACACATAGATAAACGATTATCAGAATTGGGTTTTTGATCATCATTCCCAGCGAGTTGGCAACCGAGTTTTCTACTTCCTGCACATCGCTGGTAATGCGTGCCATAATATCGCCTTTTCGTTCTTCCGAAAAATAACCAAGCGGCAAACCAATTATTTTCTTGTAAATCAGCGATCGGATATCGTAAACAACACCGTTACGCAAGGCTATAAGCACAAAATCGGCCAGGTAAGTAAAGCCAACTTTAAAAAGGGTAGCAATTACCAAAATTAAACCAATAAGCAGCAACGAATCCTGTTCACCGTGTTTGGCAATAAACGAACTGATGTAATAATTTATATTATTGGTAATTGAATCGGCAGTAAGGGCCCATTCCACTTTTTCGGTTACCAGTTCTTTTGTTTTAAACAAAATATCGAGTGCCGGAATAAGCATAGCAAACGAAAAAGTTCCGAAAAGTGCACCTAAAATGTTGTAAATAATGTTCATGACGACTTTCCCCCGGTAGGGTGGAACAAATCGTTTCATGAGTTTTAAGAAGTCTTTCATATGATGAAGACAGAAGATGAAAGCCGGAATACCGAAGCTGGCATTCCGGATTAGAATCTTCCTTATTTTTTAAAAAATTCCTGTGTAGTTCTGTGGTGTAATCGCTTTTAACTCTTCTTTTACAGCATCACTAACGTCCAAACCATCAACAAAATTGTGGATAGCCTCTTTGTTAATCACCTCGTTTTTACGGGTCAGATCTTTCAAGGCCTCGTAAGGATTTGGGAAAAACTCGCGACGCAAAATGGTTTGAATTGCTTCGGCAACTACTGCCCAGTTATTTTCAAGGTCTTTTTCGATGGCCGCAGTGTTGATCAATAATTTGTTCAAACCTTTCAAAGTTGATTTTATGGCAATTAGCGTATGACCAAACGGAACACCGATAAAACGGGTAACGGTTGAGTCGGTCAGGTCGCGCTGTAAACGCGAAACCGGAAGTTTCTGTGACAGCTGCTCAAAACCTGCATTGGCAATGCCAATGTTTCCTTCCGAGTTTTCAAAATCGATCGGGTTAACTTTATGTGGCATGGTTGATGAACCCACTTCGCCTTTTTTAATTTTCTGCTTGAAGTAGTTCATCGAAATATAACTCCAAATGTCGCGGTCAAGATCAAGAATGATATTATTGATTCGTTTCAATCCATCAAAAATGGCACTGTGGTTATCGTAGTGCGAAATCTGTGTGGTGAATTGCGAACGGTTCAATCCCAGTTTGTCTTTCAGGAACTTATTGGCAAAATCTTCCCAGTTAATATCAGGATAAGCTACCAGGTGAGCATTAAAGTTACCGGTAGCTCCACCAAATTTTGCATCGATAGCAATTGATTTCAGCTGAACCAACTGCACCATAATTCGCTCTAAAAATACTTTGATTTCTTTACCAACTTTTGTTGGTGAGGCCGGTTGACCGTGTGTTTTTGCGAGCATCGGAATGTCTCTCCATTCGGTAGCCAGTGTCAGCAGCTTTTCGATCAACTCCTGCAACAGCGGGTAATATTCCTCTTCCAAGGCATCTTGTATCGATTTTGGAATAGCGGTATTATTGGCGTCCTGCGAGGTAAGCGCAAAGTGAATAAACTCTTTGTATTTACCAAGTTCCAGCTTGTCAAATTCTTCTTTTATAAAATACTCAACAGCTTTTACATCGTGGTTGGTTACGCTTTCAATATCTTTTATGCGCTGTGCATCTTCAAGCGAAAAGTTTTTGTGAAGCTCACGAAGTTTGTCCAGTTTATCTGTAGGAATATCAGCAAGTTGTGGCAAAGGAATTTCGCAAAGGGCGATAAAATATTCTATTTCGGTAAGTAATCGGTACTTAATCAGCGCGAATTCGCTGAAGTATTTTCCCAACCCTTCTACTTTGTTACTATACCTGCCGTCAACCGGCGAAATTGCTGTTAATGTATTAAGTTCCATTATTATTACTTAGAATTAAGCTGCAAATTTATAAAATTACGCGGACTAGCTATTTGGCAGCCGAATGAATTTAATATTCTTTAACCGCAGCGCAGTTTCTCTAAAGGCTCATAATGAAAAACAATTGATATTTATTGTAATTTGTTTTTTGTATTTTGGAACTTGAAAAAAATCAATACCATGAAGCTCAAAAATTTCTGGATTTTGTTATTTGTACTCGCCACTTTAGCTGCTTTTGCGCAGGAGGCCAATAAGAAAAAAGTGTTTCTTCTGAATATCAAATCCGAAATAACCCCGGGCACGCGACGCCAGGTGAGCCAGGCTTTTGCAGAAGCCGATTCGGTAAAAGCCGACGTGTTTCTAATTCACATGAATACTTACGGCGGCACTGTTGTTGATGCCGACTCAATACGCACGCGAATTCTGCAAAGTAAAATCCCGGTTTACGTATTTGTCGACAATAATGCGGCATCGGCAGGAGCGTTAATCTCCATTGCCTGCGACGGTATTTATATGCGTCCGGGAGGAAGTATTGGCGCGGCAACCGTGGTCAACCAAACCGGTGCGGCAATGCCCGATAAATACCAAAGTTACATGCGATCAACTATGCGGGCAACGGCTGAAGCACACGGAAAAGATACAACAATAACAGCCAGCGGTGATACGATTATAGATTGGTTTCGCGACCCGAAAATTGCCGAGGCAATGGTGGATGAGCGAATCTTTATTGAAGGCGTTTCGGATACGGGACAGGTACTTACGTTTACACCTTCGGAAGCGATGAAAAATGGTTTTTGCGAAGGAACCGCCGAAAACATTGACGAAGTGCTTCAGCAAATAGGAATTGATGATTATGAGTTGTTTGAATACGAGCCATCTTTTATTGAAAAGATCATCGGTTTTCTGGTGCATCCAATGGTGTCCGGCTTATTGATTATGGCAATTGTTGGAGGTATTTATTTTGAAATGCAGTCGCCGGGAATCGGTTTCCCGCTGGGAATAGCAATTTTAGCTGCCTTACTTTATTTTATGCCGCTCTACCTCGAAGGATTGGCTGAACATTGGGAAATTGCGCTGTTTATTGTCGGGCTGATACTTATTGCGGTGGAAATATTTGTTATCCCGGGCTTTGGAGTTGCCGGAGCCCTGGGAATATTGTTTGTTTTTATTGGTCTGGTTCTAAGCCTGATCGATAATGTTAACTTCGATTTTGAAGGTGTTCAAATGGAAGGTGTTGGGAAGGCAATTGCCACGGTAGTAATCGGCGTGTTTAGTGGTTTTGTACTGGCGCTATACTTGGGGAAACGGATGTTTACCGCTGAGCATGGCATGTTTAAAAACTTTGCTTTAAACACGGTTCAGCATGTTAACGAAGGTTTTGTTAGCGTTGAAACCAAACTTTTTGATTTAAAAGGCAAGAAGGGTATTGCGCAGACAGTTTTGCGCCCCGGAGGTAAAATAAACATTGAAGGCGAAGTTTACGATGCTGTTGCAATTACCGGTTTTATTGATAAAGATGAAAAAATAGTGGTTACCAGAGTTGAGGCAACACAACTATATGTGGAGCTGGATGAAGAGTAAAAAACAAGGCAAAAGTTGAAAGGAAAAAGGCAAAAGTTACAATCCGCAAGTAATTTGCAGTTGGCAAAATAGCAGTAGGCAATTGTACAATTTTGCAATTTATCAATTGGTCAGTTTGTCAATCTTTCAACCGATAAAACATAATCTCTTCCGTGTCGTTGGGCAGCGTTACGTGTTTTGTAAAACGCATTCCAAGTCTTTCTAATAGTCGTTGCGAGCGCAGATTATATTTCGTAGTAATTGCAGTTATATTCTTGATTTTAAAGTCTTCGAGCCCTGCTTCTTTTAGCCTTTCGGCAGCTTCAAAAGCATAACCATGTCCTTCAAATTCCGGTAGAAAGGCAAAACCAATATCGATTCCTTCCAGTCCTTCACGGTCAAAAAGCCCGCAGGTGCCCATCTTGGCATTGTCCATTTTTCGGATGACCACATAATTCCCATAGCCTTCCTTTTTCAGCTGAGGGTACATTTTTTCACGAATGTAAGCACGTGCTTCTTCTTCAGAATAAACACCACGATCGCCAATGTACTGAAGCCATTTTTCAGAATTTAAAAGCTGGTAAATAAACCGTGCATCATTTTCTTCGCAAGGACGAAGAATTAAACGTGGAGTTTCAAAGGTATTATAGGATGCACCATCAATAATAACCGACATAAATTTTGTTTTTGTAAAGAAACAAAATTATGCCGGAAGTAGGAGTGGAGAGTTAGCTTGTTAAACCAGTTTTTCTTTGAAAAAGTCGATGGTTCTGCTCCAGGCAAGTTTTGCCGCAGCTTCATCATAACGAGGTGTAGTATCGTTATGAAATCCATGGTTTACGCCCGGATACATGTGTGCCGTGTATTCTTTGTTGTATTTTTTCAGTGCTGCTTCATAATCGGGCCAGCCCGCGTTTACGCGCGTATCGAGTTCTGCAAAATGCAACAGTAGCGGGGCTTCAATTTGTTTGGTTTCTTCTTCCGAAGGCTGACCACCATAAAATGGCACTGCAGCTTTCAAATCCGAGACTTCAACCGCCATCATATTCGATATCCATCCGCCAAAACAGAATCCAACCACACCGATGTTGCCATCGCATTCCGGGTGTGCTTTCAGGTAGTTGAATGCTGCAATAAAGTCCTGCAACATTTCATCTCTGTCGCGTTTGCTCTGCATAGTGCGGCCATCGTCATCATTCCCGGGGTAACCTCCCAACGGGCTAAGCGCATCGGGTGAAACCGATATAAAGCCTGCCAGTGCTGCACGTCGGCCAACATCGGCAATATGTGGATTCAAACCGCGGTTCTCGTGCACTACAACAATTCCGGGTAGTTTTTTTGAGTTTCCTGCCGGACGCGATAATTGTGCACTGATTTTACCTCCACCTTTAGGAGAAGAGTATTCGATGGTTTCCGTTTTTAATCGTGCGTCGTCTGCTTTAACCTGAATTTTGTCCTGGTAGTTGGGCATAATAAAACTCATAAGCGACGAAACAGTTAAACCTCCAACGGCATAGGCCGAAAGCCGTTCAACAAATTTTCTGCGATCGATTCGATTGTGAGCATAGTCATCGTAAAGGTCGAAAACCTCCTGGCTAATTTGTTCTTTCTTTATTGCTTTCATTGTTAGTTATTTATATTGAAATAACTATTAGGATTTCGCTTTGTTCAACTGCTGAATTAAATTTCCGCAATGCAAGTCGTTTTTCAGTTTCAATAAAATGTTAGCAAAACAGAGTTGGGCGGTGATATTAAAATGTACAATCGTAAATAAACCTATTTTTGCGGCATCAAAAAAAAACTGAAAAAACAGGGATGAGCACAAAGGTAGTTTTAGGAACAAAATTTTCGCCGTCGGCAACAAAAGTAGTTTTGCTGGGATCGGGTGAATTAGGAAAAGAAGTGGTAATCGAATTTCAGCGTTACGGCGTGGAAGTAATAGCTGTTGACAGCTACAAAAATGCGCCTGCAATGCAGGTTGCCGATCGTTATTATGTTGCCTCAATGTTGGATGGTGAACGATTGGCAGAAATTATCAGAACCGAAAAACCGGATTATATCATCCCGGAAGTGGAAGCCATTGCCACCGACAAATTGTTGGAGTTGGAGCAGGAAGGATTTCATGTAATTCCAACTGCAAATGCCACACGATTGACCATGAACCGTGAAGGAATCAGAACTTTGGCAGCCGAAGAACTTGGGCTCTCTACTTCGCCTTATAAATTTGCCGGATCGAAAGAAGAGTTTGAAACCGCGATCGAAGAAATTGGATTTCCTTGTGTGGTGAAACCGATTATGAGTTCGTCGGGTAAAGGACAAAGTGTGGTGAAAAGTGCTGCCGATATTGACTATGCTTGGAATTACGCATTGCAAGGTGCCCGTGGCAACAGCGACCGTGTGATTGTAGAAGGTTTTGTTGATTTTGATTATGAAATTACCTTGTTGACGATCAGTCATATTGGGGGAGTGTCATTTTGTGAGCCCATTGGTCACCGTCAGGAAGGTGGCGATTACCAGGAATCGTGGCAACCACAAGCCATGTCGGAAAAGGCGCTGACAGAAGCGCAACACATTGCTAAAAAGGTGGTGGAAGCACTTGGCGGCCGCGGTTTATTTGGCGTTGAATTCTTTGTGAAAAATGATGCTGTATATTTTAGTGAGCTTTCGCCACGTCCGCACGATACTGGAATGGTAACGATGATTTCGCAGGACTTGAGCGAATTTGCCTTGCACGTAAGAGCAATTCTTGGTTTGCCCATTCCGAACATAAAATTTCACGGGCCATCGGCAAGTAGCGTGATTATGGTAACGGGAGAGTCAAAACAAGTTGCTTTCTCGAACCTGACCGAAGTTTTGTGCGAACCGGATACGCAACTGCGTTTATTTGGTAAGCCTGAAGTTAAAGGAGAACGCCGGATGGGAGTTTGCCTGGCACGGGCTAACTCGGTGGAAGAAGCGCGCGAAAAAGCAAATAAAGCAAGTAGTTCAGTTGTAGTTCAGTTGTAAACTCGGAGTAACAATATCAAATTATATTTCCATCAGAGTCCATATGAATTAGGATTTTGAATTGATTTTCCCTGCACCCTTTAGGGATGGGGTAAACAGGGAGAATCAATTGGGAATATAGAAAAGAAAAATAAAAACCGGCCTTGAGTAACAAAGCCGGTTTTTTAATGGTTTAGATCAAAGTCTGCCTTTTCTATTTTGTGTCACGATAAATTTGTTGCAAATCTTTAGCTTTCGATAGCGGAACCAGCTTAAATTCATAACTGTAAGCTTTTTCCAACAAGCGGTACTTATCAATTGGGCGTGCATTTATCGACCACGAATCGTTACCTCCAACGCCTGCCATTTTGTGGCTGATATTCACCGTTAAAGCATCTGCTTTTTCAAGTTCTGTTGGGTGTTGTGCTTCATAAATATTTTCTGCAGTGTATGGCCAAACCGATGTTTGCAGCGGAGTTTTACCAAGCACCATCAATCCTGAGTTATTATTGGTAAGTGCCAGCCAACGCACGCAGGTGTGGTTACTGCTTTCCTGCGGTTTGGTGTAGTTGTAGTAGAAATCATCCACGCTTCCCTTGTAAATATCGATATCGGCGGCACCATTTCTGTCCGAATAATTTTCAAAAGGACCTTTGCCATAAAAGCTCATTTGTTGCAAGCTGGTTGATACGCCCATGCTCATTCCAACACGGATTGGTTCCGGCATTTCTTCAGGAATGGACAGGTCAAAATTCACATCTACAGTTCCATCGTTGGCAAAAGTGTAGTTTAATTTTAAGCTTAGCTCTTTGTAAGCGAATTTAACAGAAATGGCGGCCGATGATGCATCAGCATTCATCTCAGTTACATTTAACATTTCCGGAAGATCTTTCCAAATGGCAAGGCGTTGTTGTGCTCTCCAGCCGCGTTCGTCGTTGTCGGTTAATGGTCGCCAGAAATAAGGTTTTAGTGCAGATGTAATCACTTGCTTATTTTCTGATTCGTAACTCTCGATTAAACCACTTTTTTTACCGATACTCACTTTGAAATTTTTACCGCTAACTACAATCTGGTCATCGGTTTCGTCGAAAGTAATATTGTCGGAGTTTATTGTTTTTGTAGTCGTTTCTACGGCAAATGGAAGTTTGAACTGTTGTTTGGCCAACTCATGACCAGCTTTTGCCCAGTTCTTGTCTTCTTTCAGTTGAACACTGATACGTAGCCAGTACTCAGCGTTTGCTTTCGGATTAATAGTTTTAAAAGGAATTTCAACCACTTTGCTTGCTCCCGGGTTCAGGCTCAAGCCATCCAACGTGCCTGATTGAATTTCTGCTGCATCTTCGTTTAAAGTCCAGCTAACTTTGTATTCGTTGAGGTTGGCAAAATTAAAACGACTGAGTAGGCGCACTAAACCGTTTTCCAGATCAACTGCAGTAATTTGTAGTGGTTGCATTACATATTTTGCTTCCCAGGTTTGTGGTTTCGGTGTGCGGTCGGATGCAATTACTCCGTTCATGCAGAAGTTATTGTCGTTCGGTGTGTCGCCAAAATCGCCACCATAGGCAAAAAATTCTTTTCCGTTTTCATCGGTTGTAAGTACACCCTGATCGATCCAATCCCATATAAATCCACCGATAAGGTTCGGGTAGCTGTGCATCAAATCCCAGTATTCCTGAAAGTTGCCCAGTGAGTTGCCCATGGCATGTGCATATTCGCACTCCATAATCGGGCGACTGACGTAAGGGCTTTTTGCCAGCGCTTCCAGATCCTCAAGATTGGCGTACATACGGCTGATCACATCAACCCAATGCGGATCGGTAGGATTAGCAGTTCGTCCTTTTTTTCTGAACTCTTCAGAGCCGTATGCTGTGTAATCGGGATGCTCCGGTTGTCCCTGAGCACCTTCGTAATGAATAAAACGTGTAGGATCGAAATCTTTCACCCAACCGGCAGCAGCGGCGTGGTTTGGTCCGGTTCCCGATTCGTTACCCAACGACCAGCCAATAATCGACGGGTGGTTTTTATCACGCTCCACCATCCGAACCACACGATCCTGAAATGCCATGTGCCACTCCGATTGATTGGTGAGGTAGCCCATTAATCCATGGGTTTCAATATTGGCTTCGTCGAGCACATAAAGTCCGTACTTGTCGCACATGTCGTAGAAATACGGATCGTTAGGGTAGTGGCTGGTGCGAACCGCATTAAAATTGAAACGTTTCATCAACAACACATCGTTCTCCATATCTTCGTGCGTAACCGATTTCCCGCGCTCATGATCGTGGTCGTGACGGTTAACACCATATAATTTTATGGACTTTCCGTTTACGTAAAGTTGCCCGTTTTTAGTTTCTATTTCGCGGAACCCGATTTTGGCAGAACGTGCTTCAACGACATTCCCCTCAGCATCTTTTAGCGAAAGAACTACCGTGTAAAGTGTTGGCTTTTCTGCCGACCACAATTCAGGGCTTATAATTTTTTCTTCCAGTAATCCGAAATATACATTGTCGCGTTGTGGATATCCTTCATAAATAATAGCGTCAACATTTTTGGCGAGTGGCGCTTGCAGAACCTTGTTGTTTTGAGGGCAGTACAATTCTGCTTCCAGTGTCCATCCTTTTGTGTCAACATCGGCTCCGCGGGTAATTGTTGGTCGAATTTGCAGTAGTGCATCCTGGTAATTGGCATCTAAACGTGTGCGTACAAAAAAGTCTTCAATGGCCACTTTGGGTTGCGCCATAAGCAATACTTCGCGGTGAATTCCACTCATGCGCCAGTGGTCCTGATCTTCCAAATAGCTGCCATCGCACCAGCGAAAAACCTGTACAGCAACTTTATTTTCGCCTGATTGTACAAATTCAGTAATATCAAATTCGGCAGGCAAACGACTACCCTGGCTATAACCCACTTTTTGCTCGTTAACATAAACAAACATGGCCGAACTTACTCCGCCAAAATGCAAAACAATTTTTTGGTTGTTCCACTCTTCCGGAATGGTAAACGTGCGAACGTACGATCCAACTGCATTGTCGCGCGTAATAACAGGTGGTTCAGGAACTAGTTTTGAAGCCACATCGGCATAAAACCTGCGGTAAATTTCTTCTGTTGAAAGTCCTTCCGGCACATCGTAGTTTTCTTTGTACCAGGCTATCGGATCTTTCTGTGCCTCGGCAGGAAGTGCCGGGCGAAAAGGATAGCCGGCGTTTACATAAATGGGCGTTCCGTAACCTTTCATTTCCCAGTTCGACGGAACTTCAATATCATCCCAGTTCGAAACATCCTGCTTGTAGAAATCCAGTGGACGATCTTCCTCCTTTTCCACAAAATTGAATTTCCAGGTTCCGTTCAGCGAAATCATTCTTGAAGCTTCGCGATTGCAATTCAGGGCGTCATCAATAGATTTGTATGAGTAGGAAGTGGCTCTTCCGGGCAGTTTGTTTTTTGCAATGTAAGCGGGATCTTCCCAAATATTGTTTTGGGCAAAAAGAGTGCTGGCAAATAAGCTAAGCACAAGGATGATCAGTTTCTTCATTTTAACTTAATTCAGTTCGTTGTCATAAATCAAGACGATATAAAACAGGTTTACACCTATATTTTGGGGAATGATTCGGGGGATTACGTCAAAATTTGATGCTTATTTATAAATGCGAAGTTCGTTCAGCGCATCGCGGTATTTTTTTGCATTCCGGTTATGCTGACTCAGCGTTTTTGCAAAATTGTGGTAACCCGAAAAATCTTCGCGGGCACACATGTACAGGTAGTTGTGATCTTCGTAATTCAACACGGCATCAACCGATGTGATTTCCGGAAAACAGATTGGCCCCGGCGGCAAACCCGCATATTTGTAGGTGTTGTAAGGCGAATCGATTTCAAGATGTTTGTTCAAAACCCGTTTTATGGAATAATCGCCAACCGCATATTTAACGGTTGGGTCGGCTTGTAATGCAATACCTTTATTCAGGCGGTTGATATACAATCCGGCCACTGTTTTTAGCTCGTCGGGTTTTATGGTTTCCGACTGAACGATGGAGGCCAAGGTAACCACCTCCTGCGGAGTTAAGCCCATTTTTGCAGCTTGTTTTGTACGGGTGTCATTCCAAAAACGGTCGTACTCTGCTTTCATGCGTTGTGCAAATTCTTCTGCCGAAGTTGTCCAGTACATTTCGTAGGTGTTTGGAATAAACATGGCACGGAAGTTCTCCTCGGTAAATCCCCAGTCTCTAATCTGCTGTTCATCCGAAAACAGTTGTAATATTGAAGTTGAATCAGCTTTAATGTATTTGCTTACTTTTCCTGCCAGCTCTTCCTTAAAACGAACATTGTTAAAAGTAATATTCACGGGTGATTGTGCACCACTGCGAAGCATGTTCACCAATTCGTTGGTAGTCATTCCTTTCTTTAACTCGTAACGCCCCGGGCGCATGTAATCGGCATATTTTTTCTTTTTAGCCACCCATTTAAAGGCTTTCATATCGGTTAAAACCTCGTTGGCTTCCAGCTTTTCGCTAATGCTTTTAATGTCATCTTCTTCGGTAACAAGAATTACATAATCATTTTTTACATTTTCGTCAAAAACATAGCGGTATAGCTGGTATCCACGCGCTCCGGCAAGGATAAAGGCAATAGCAAAAAATATAATAATGAATTTCCCAACTCGGGGGAATGTCATAGCTCGGCTTTTCTGATCAATCGACATAGTTCTATTTTGAATTCCGCTTCAAAGATAAAATTCTTTCGGTTGCAGCGAAAGATTGAATTTAAGATTCGAAAACCAGCTATTAGCTGCAAGCTGCAAGTTACAAGTAGTTGTTGGCAGTTGGCAAAATGGCAGTTGGCAATTTCATAAACCTACCGGTTATTAGAGCATTAAATCATTTACACATTCCAACATTCAATCCTGCAACCTTTCAGTCCTTGAATCCCTCAATCTTTTTCAATCTCCATCAATCTCATGCAAGTTGCAAGACACAAGTTACAAGTAGTTGGCAGTTGGCAAAATAACAGTTGGCAAATACAATTCAACAATTTATAAATGTTTCAGAATAAAAAAGCTAACCACAAAGTAGCACAAAGAAGATACAGAGTTTCACAAAGCTACTGCGAATTAAAGCATTCACGCATTAAATCATTTCTGCATTCAGCCTCCTCAATCCTTCAGGCCTTCAGTCCCTCAATCTCTCGTCTCTCCTAACATTCCCTTAACCCATATTCTAAATAAGCGGGTATGGAAATAATTTTATGGGCTGTCAGCCGAAATTCACTAATTTTGTGCGTGTTTCAAAAAAATGATATAAAAACTGAAAATTATGCTACAAGTAAATCTTGCAGAAGATATTTATTATTTGGGATTTAACGACCGCCGTACTCATTTGTTCGAGAACATCTGGCCAATCCCGCATGGGGTTTCGTATAACAGCTATTTGATTGTTGATGAAAAAATCGCGTTGGTTGACACTGTTGAGCGCGCCTTTATCGATGATTACCTCGATGCCATTGAAGAGATTATTGGCGACCGCGAGGTGGATTACCTGATCATTAACCACATGGAACCCGACCACTCGGGAGCTTTAAAAGCGATCGTTCACCGTTACCCGAATATTACGCTTGTAGGAAATAAAAAGACTTTTGGTTTTGTGGAATCATACTACATGAAACCGGAAAATATACACATGGTACACGACGATCATGTGCTTGACCTGGGAAAACACAAGTTGCAGTTCCAGATGATTCCGATGGTGCACTGGCCGGAAACTATGGTGACTTTCGAAGAAACCAATCAAATCCTGTTTTCAGGTGATGCTTTTGGTAGCTACGGAACAATGGACGGTGGTATTTTCGATGATGAGATCAACCTCGATTTCTACGAAGTGGAAGTGATGCGTTACTTTACCAATATCGTTGGAAAATATTGTCCGCATACACAGCGCGCCATTAAAAAACTGGCCGGACTGGACATTAAAATGATTGCGGCAACCCATGGTCCTATCTGGCGAAGCGACCTTAACTGGATTCTGAAACGCTACAACAAATGGAGTTCGTACGATTTGGATCAGGGCGTGGTTATCGTTTACGGATCGATGTACGGGAACACCAAAAAAATGGCTGAAACCATTGCCCGTCAGATTGCAGTTCGCGGTATCAAAAATATCCGTGTTTACGATGCTTCTAAAACACACTCGTCGTACATTATCAACGACATTTTTAAATACAAAGGATTTATTGTGGGTAGCGCGGCGTATAACAATGCGATGTTCCCGAACGTGGAAACACTGCTTACAACTATTGAGCATATGGCGCCGAAAGACCACTTATTGGGTATTTTTGGTAACTACTCGTGGAACGGTGGCGGCGTAAAAAACCTGAAAACTTTTGCCGAAAAAATCAAGTGGGATATGGTTTACGAACCAATTGAAGAAAAAGGCAATATGAAAGTTCAAACGCAGGAGGAGTTAATTAAACTGGCCGATGCCATGGCTGATAAACTCCTGGAAATGCCTGCTCCGGAAAAGATCTAAGATGATTGTATCAGATAAATCAAAAGCTGCTCTTCGGGGTGGCTTTTGTTCTTTTATCCGGATTGTTCCTAACAAAAACATGATATTCTTGTTACACTAACTTATTTGTAACAAAAGAAAAACAGTTTGCCTACGCACAAAATTAAATAAGAAATGGCTACAGAAATTACAATAATACGACACGGAGAAACAGTATGGAATGTGCAGAAGCGCATACAAGGGCAGCGTAACAGTAAACTTTCTGAAAACGGGATTACACAGGCCGAATTGGTAGCAAAGGCACTGGCAAAACGTGAATTCGATGTACTTATCAGCAGCGATCTTGAGCGGGCTGTTGAAACGGCAAATATCATCAATAAACAACTGGTGTTACCGCACGAGTACAATGCGAATTTACGCGAACGTTCTTTTGGCATTTTTGAAGGAAAGAACTTTGCCGAGATTGAAGAAAAGTACCCCGAAGAATATCGGCGTTATAAAGAACGGGATGCCGGGTTTGTGGTTCCCGGTGGCGAAAGTATTGCGCAAATGTATAAGCGTGTAACGTCAGAAATTGAAGCTATTTCCCGTAAATATAAGGATCAGAAAGTATTGATTGTTTCGCATGGTTTGGTGCTGGAAATGATGATGTATAAAACCTTTAATATCAACTTGAATGAGCCACGGGCTTTCTCCATAAATAATTCTTCCATCAGCTCGTTTTACATCGACGGTGATAATTGGTTTTTAAAAGAGTGGGGCGTAATTGAACACCTTGTTTCGTTGAATGTATTGAATGAGCTATAGGATTTCCGGCTTATTCGATTAAGAGTATAGCAATCCGGTTCATGTCGCCCGGATTGTTGGCTACCACATTAATTTTCATGCCGGCGTTTTGTACGGTTTGGTAAACGTCCACAGCAAAACTTTCGGGGCTAGGGCGTGCGTTTCTCTTGTCGTGGCAATCGAGGCGGTTGCCCGAACAATCGTTACAAAGCGTACAACAGGTTTGGTTTAACAGGAATACTTTTGGATGGTTCATCAGAAAAACTGCACGCTCCACACTTAAAAGTTTGTTGGTCATTTCCCGCGACCAGTCGGATGGATAAGCATCTTTATCGGCAAATTTGTTCAGCTTAATAAGCAACGCATTTTTATATTCGTTAAAGAAACGCTCGCACTCGCTTACCGATGGCGTATTGGGCGGACACGAACCCAGTCCGTAGTCGCTGCAGCCAAAATAACATTTTACGCGTACCCACTGTGCAACAACAATTTCTTTCGGATCGATCCATTTGTAATCACTAAGTTCCTGTTCTCTGAGTAGCTCTTCTATTTGGTTTTTGTTAGTCATGTTGTTGGTTTGATATTGGTATAATGCCTTAGCTTTTAGATCTGACTTACTTCTCCCGCAATATCTTCTCCATCTTTTTACCCTTTGCCAGTTCGTCAACCAGTTTATCTAAATAACGTACCTGTTTGGTCAGAACGTTATCAATTTCTTCAATCCTGTATCCGCAAATCACCCCCTTAATTAATTCGGCATTTGGGTTCAGGTTTGCTATCCCGAAGAACGTTTCGAATGTCACCTTCTCATCGATCATTTCCTGCAGCTTATCGTCATCAAAACCGGTCAGCCACTCAATTACCTGGTGCAGCTCTTCTTTCGACCTGCCTTTTTTCTCCACTTTTGCTACATAGTGCGGATATACTGCCGCAAATGTCATTTCCGCTATCCGCTTGTTATGTTCCGGTGTAGTTTTCATATTCATTCAATATTTTCAGTATTGTTCGTGTTTACTCACCTAAAAGTAACCATATTTCTTTTACTGAAAAACTTTGTACCCGGGCTTTATCATTTAATTACGGGGCAAAAACTTTGTGGGAAACGTTTTATTATTTAATCACGCGTAGAAAACTTTGTGGCGAGGTTTTAATCATTTGATGATGAACCAAAAACTTCGTGGGAAGCGTTTAATCATTTAATGACGGGAAAAAATCATTTTCGGCAATTATTAAACATTTAATGATGGGCCGAAAGCACCGTGTAGAGCTTTTGATCATTTAGTTACGAGGCAACCACTTCCCAGCCGGCCTATTTTCATTAATACACAAGCCGAAACTCAGCGGAAGAAGAATGATCGTGTTTTGTTTATCCCAAAGCCACATCCAGCAGCATCATGGTGGCGAAACCCAACATGGCACCAATGGTCGATAAATCGGTTTCGTTGCCTCTTTGCGATTCAGGGATCAGTTCTTCAACAACCACAAAGATCATCGCACCGGCTGCAAACGACAGTGCGTAAGGCAGCAGTGGCTCGATGGTGAGAACCAGGTAAGCACCCAGCACTCCGGCCATTGGCTCTACAATTCCTGAAAGCTGTCCGTAGTTAAAAGCTTTCCAGCGCGAGAGTCCCTCGCGGCGTAGCGGAATAGAAACTGCCGCTCCCTCGGGGAAGTTTTGCAGCCCAATTCCCATGGCTAAAGCAATGGCTCCGGTAAGAATCCCCATGTCGGGATTATTGGCCAGCGCACCAAAAGCAACACCCACAGCCAGTCCCTCGGGGATATTGTGTAAGGTTATGGCCAGCACCAACAGTATGCTTCGTTGCCAGGTTGTTGGAATACCCTCGGCCTTATCGATTGATAAACCCATGTGGAGGTGGGGAAGTATTTTGTCGATCAACAACAGAAAAGCACCTCCGGCCAGAAATCCGATTACGGCAGGCTTCCACGGTATGTCGCCTTGTGCTTCTGCCATTTCGATGGCCGGTTTCAACAGCGACCAAAAACTGGCAGCAATCATTACGCCTGCGGCGAAACCAAGCATCGAATTCAATACTTTTTTGTTGATCGACTTAAAGAAGAATACCATGGAGGATCCGGCTGCGGTTAAAAACCACGTGAAAAGGGTAGCACCCAGTGCCAATAATATGGGATTATATTCTAATAGTTTCTCCATTATTCTGATTTTTCTATCTAAACGAATAGGGTAAAACAAAGCTAATAAAATTATTGTTCAGCATTTTAAAGGTTCTTGCAATAATCAAAGGATTTGGCATTTTTTTATGTCTCAGATGTTGCCGCATGTGCTTTGTTTTGTTGATGGTATAAAACAAAATTCCAACCGGCCAGAATTAGCAGGCAGCTTGCTATAAAGAAACCTGTCAGGTGGAAATCCGTGGAAGTTAAACGCAGCGTCATCAGCAGGCTTCCAAACGAAATAATTCCTGCCATAACAGCATAGGCTTTGTTGTTGTAATACCATGAATACGGGAAAAAGTGTGCTCCGGTAATAATGGCGTAGGTCATCAGGAAATAATCAGGATGTTTTAGCAAAACAAATATCAGAAACGGGAAATAGAATAATTGAGCAAAATTTAACCACAGGCCAAGCGGTTGCAAAGGGTTGTCCGGAATGCGCCAGCTTGTTTTTAGCAGTTTCGAAAAGCCCAGTGCAAGTGGCAAAAGCAAACTCCCAACTATAAACGTGAAAACGCTTCGGTCGTATGCCGAGAAGGGGAGTATCCAGATTACGGCAATCATAATCCATATAATTGTTGCTGCAAGAATAAAGTCAATTCCGTTTTTCGCTTTTGCGCCTAGGTCAGCTCTTAGCGCGTCGAGTTGTGTTTTTGTCATCATGTTGTTTTGTTTATGAAATTAGTAGTAAAAATTGCATACGAGTTGCAGGACCATCGCTTTTCAACGAGGTCATTAGCTTGTTTATATATTGGTTGGGTTAATGTGTCAGCAAGTCTTCTCGTAATCTTTTTATTTCGTTCAGTGCTTTCATTTCTCGCCGAATTGCGGAGCGAATGAAATAGCTGAAAATTACCGCAGCCAGAATATACGATAAGTCGATAAGGATGAGTAACCACAGCGGAAACCAGTGACTAAATTCGGGAGTGAGCATGTAAAATCCAACGCTGTAAAGGATTATGATTGCAATGGTTACCGTGCTGTGTATCTTCTTTCGAAAGTTGAAATAGTTAAGAATTGAGTTGTTACTTTTTAATGCAGCCTCGCTTAAATCAAATCGTTTTGCATAGAAAATACTGGCTAGTTCTATCCCAATCCGAAGTATAATACTTCCGCACATTAGTATTGCTCCAATTTTGCTGAGTGTTAATTGGAATTTGGCTACAAAAATGAAATATGCAAGTAGTGCGAGAACGACCACCACCAAAACGGTAATATTTGCCAGTTGTGTTTTTGTGGTACCTCGTTTTTTCTGTTCGGCCAGTTTTATAACGGCTGATGAATCGGGACTATCTTTTGCAGAAGTTTTATCCTGCTTCCACAGTTGTTTTATGTCGTTAAATTCAGTTTGCATTGTTCCAATCGTTTTTAAGGTTCTTTTTAATTCTGTGAATTCGCACGCGTAAATTTCCGGAGCTTAGACCCATTACCTGTGCAATTTCATCGTAATCGATCTCGTTCAGCACCATCATTGTTATCAGTCTGTCGATTTCGGCTAAACGCCCAATTGCAGCATACAGCTTCGCAATTTCCGTTTCAAGTGGCTGCGATTCGTCGGTATGTTTTTGCTCTATTGTTTCAATTGGAACTTTTGCCTGATCCTTTCTGTCCCGCAGGTAATTCAGGCAAGAGTTTACTGTAATTCGATAGATCCATGTTTTGTGCGAAGAATTGCCTTTAAAGTTGGGGAGGGCATTCCATACATTTATAAATACTTCCTGCGCCAGATCTTTTGCCGGTTCTTCATTGCCTTTCATATATCCGCGGCACATTTGCAGCACCATCGGGTGGTACTGTTGATATAGCTCTTCAAATTGTATTTTGTGCGCTCTGCTGCTCATTCCGTTCAAGTAATTTCCCCTTTGAACCTAAAAATTTGAATTTGTTACAATGATTGAGAAAAAAAGTGAAAATAAATTATGTTTGGTTTTTTATGTTTATTGAGGAAGAGAGTTAATGTGTTTATTCAGCGCTTTTTAAACGTTTTCTGTCGATCTTCCCGTTTTCGGTATATGGAAGTTTTTCGATAAAGTGGATTTCTTTTGGCTGCTCGTATTTTGCCAGAAGTTGGATGCAGTGGTTTTGAATGATTGTTTTAACTGTTTCATCAGCCTTGCCTTCAACGAACAGAATTATTTTCTCGCCAAGATGTTTGTCCGGCACCGAACCGATGGCATAGGGTAGTGGCATTTTTTTAGCCAATTTCTCCTCGATTTGTTCGGGTAGGAATTTGATGCCCCCGGAAATGATGACATTATCAACGCGCCCCAGCACTTTAAAATGATGACAGTCTTTTAACTCGCCCAAATCGTTGGTTTGAATGGCTCCGTTTTCAAGTCCCGGCATCAGAATCCGAATACAATCACGTTCATCCAGTTCAACCGAAATATCATCTAGGCATTGATAGCTCCCGGTTTTATTGCTGCCATTTAATTTGCGAAGTGCAATGTGAGTTGCTGTTTCGGTCATGGCGTAACTCGAATAACACTTTGTTGAAATTTTCTGAAGTTGCTCTTCCAACGGTTTTGGAATTGCCGAGCCGCCGATCAACAGATTTTCTATGTTTTGTTCCGACAATGCCAGGTGTTTTGTTAGCTGGTTAATTACCATGGCCGCAAATTTTATGGGCTTATCAGTTGGCAAATTGGTAAAGTTTGATGTCGGATCAACAAGCAGCAGATCGAGTTTGCCGATAAGGGCGCGCACCGTCATCAGTTTTCCTGCAATGTAGCGGTTGGGCAGGCAATGCAGTATGCGGTCGCCTACGTTCAAATTAAAAAAGCGAATGGTGCGTAATGCACTGGCCGCCACAAAATCCTTTTTTAGCGTAATCGTTTTTGGTGTTCCGGTGCTCCCCGACGTTTGCACTTCGATATAATCATTTGCATTGTACCACTCCGCCAAAAACTCCAACCAGGTTTGTTCCCATTCGCTGTTAGGCTTCCGGTGTAGCATCTCTTTTACACTTTCCTGTTGCCCGTTTAAAGTAATATGTGACGGAAACAGTTCCATTATATTTCGAATGATTTTGCGGGATTGAACCACAGTTTTTCGCCACGGATTTCAAGTGGCGATTCAATGTTATTGGTAAAAAGCTGTCCGGTTCCCAGCCCCTGGTGCATGGTGGTGTTTTTGGTAAAAGCCCACTGCGCGATGGCATTTAACCCGATATTCGACTCGAGGTACGAAGTGATCCACGAGTCTATTGAACGTTCGTTGGCCAGTTCTATCCACTCGTTGCAACCGGAGATCCCGCCATGTAAACTGGGTTTTAAAACCAAAAACTGTGGACGGATCGTATCCAGTAGTTGTATTTTTTCTTCGCGTTTGTTGATGCCTATCAGTTCTTCATCGAGCGCAATCGACAGGGGAGTGGTTTTACACAATTCAGCCATTGCCTTCCACTGTCCGGCTCGTATCGGTTGTTCTATGGAATGCAATTGTACCTCTGCAAGCCTTTTCAATTTGTCTGAGGCAGAATCTACTTCGAAAGCACCGTTGGCATCCACACGAAGTATAATCTGATCGCTGGAGAAACGCTTGCGAACAGCTTTTAATAATTCCATTTCCTGCTCAAAATCTTTTGCTCCGATCTTTAGTTTGATACATCGAAAACCGGCTGCCAGTTTATCTTCTATCTGGTTTTGCATGTTTTCGATCTCACCCATCCAGATCAGTCCGTTTATTGGAATACCTGCTTCTCCGCGTGTGAACGCCGATGGAAATGGTTCGCGTTTTCCGCCGTGCTTTAAATCCAGCAAAGCTGATTCCAATGCAAATGTTAGTGATGGAAGATCTTGCAGCAAGCCAATATTATTGAAAAAAGGTTCGGGATCGGCGCAGATTTTTTCCAGCTGTTCTTCAACTTGTTCAGGCGTTTCAAAACTCAATCCCGGAAGTGGCGCACATTCTCCAAGTCCGGTTTTTCCATTCTCTTCCAAAAACAGAAACCAAACCGAGCGTGCCTTTAATACCCCGCGCGATGTTCCGGCAGGTTGCTTAAAATGCAACTCATATTTTTGGTAGCGTGCTTTTATCATGATAATAACCTGAGTTCAATTTTAAAATATTTTCACAGAAAGTCATAATTACGTCAGATTTGCATTTAAAATTTAGCCGTAATAACGGGTTATTTCAATAAATTTTAAATGCAAAGATGGCGTGAGAAGGACTTTTATTTCATGCTTTGCTCTTTTTGCCATAAACTTACCCCAATTTTCTCGAATTATCCCGATAGTTCTTCGAAAACCGGTGAAAGTTTCTGACTAAAAATAGCTAAAGCTGTGAGCTATTTTAAAGTCGATCTCAGGTTAATATCAAACCGAGCGAAAACAGTAAGGTTAATGCCAAAGTTTGCAATGCCAACCGTTTTAAAAAGGGATCAAGCTGGCGACTGTCTTTTATGCGGAATATTTTTACAAGGTCGAGAATTGAAACCGGCAACACCAGCAGAAATAACCACTGCCACGCCGTTTTTTGTTGCTGAAGTGTAAAAACAATCAGTGCAATCCACGCCAATAGAATTAATGAAGTATGATAGATACGGCTTTTTAGTGGCCCCAGTTTTACGGCGATAGTATTTTTCCCCGACTGTTTGTCGTTTTCAATATCGCGGGTATTGTTCAGGTTCAACACGCCGGTACTGAATAATCCCATGCTGATGGCCGGCAGCCAAACTGCGGCTTCAATAACATTGTTGTGCAGGTAAAAAACACCGATTACAGGTAGCAAGCCAAAAAAAAGAAAGACAAACAAATCGCCTAGTCCAATGTAACCGTACGATTTCTTACCTGCAGTATAGAAATAAGCCGCCAAAAGTGCCAGTATTCCCAGTCCAATATATACAAAAAATGCAGTTGGACTGTGATGCCATGTTCCAACAAAAACCAAAATGATACCCAACAGAAAACTTAATCCGGCAATTACAAACATCCCGGATTTCATTTCTTTGATGGTGATTTCTCCGCCCTGCATCGTTCGTGTTGGCCCCAAACGTTTATCATTGTCGGTGCCTTTTTGGAAATCGCCGTAATCGTTGGCAAAGTTCGAAAACACCTGTATCAACGTGGCAGTAATCATTGCAAGAATAAAAATTATCCAGTTAAACCCATGCCAAAATGCTGCCAGTGCCGAGCCCATTAAAATGCCCGATAATGCCAGAGGCAGGGTGCGTAACCGTGATGCTTTTACCCAACTTTTTGCTGTTGCCATACTTGATACTTGATGCTAGATTTTGGATACTGGATACTCGTAACTCGTGGCTCGTATCTCGCGGCTTTATTATGGAAATTTTGGGTATTTTTTAAAGTCAGGTTTACGTTTTTCAAGGAAGGCATGTTTTCCTTCCTGTGCCTCTTCTGTGAGGTAGTATAATAAGGTAGCGTTTCCGGCAAATTCCTGAATTCCGATCTGACCGTCAAGTTCGGCGTTCAATCCCAGTTTTAGCATACGCAGTGCCAGCGGACTGTGTTCCTGCATTTTTTGAGCCCAGGAAACTACCTCGTCTTCCAACTGGTCAAGCGGAACAACTTTGTTTACCAGGCCCATTTCAAGCGCTTCGGCAGCCGAGTACTGACGGCACATAAACCAAATTTCGCGGGCTTTCTTTTGGCCAACAACACTGGCGAGGTAAGATGATCCTAATCCTGCATCGAAGCTACCCACTTTTGGTCCGGTCTGACCAAAAATGGCATTTTCGCTGGCAATACTAATGTCGCAAACCACGTGTAACACATGACCACCACCAATGGCATAACCATTCACCATGGCAATTACCGGTTTTGGCATACTGCGAATCTGTTTTTGCACTTCCAGAATATTCAGGCGCGGAATACCATTTTCGTCGATGTAGCCACCTGTACCTTTTACATTCTGGTCGCCACCCGAGCAAAATGCTTTATCGCCGGCACCAGTCAGCACAATTACATTTATGCGGTTGTCCTCGCGGCAAAGGTGTAAAGCATCGCTGATGTTGTTTACTGTTGTTGGACGGAATGCATTACGCACCTGCTCGCGGTTGATAGTAATTTTGCCAATTCCATCGTAATAATCGAAAAAGATATCTTCGTATTCTTTAATGGTTTCCCATTGTCTTTTTGTATTCATTGTATGTTGTTTTTATTGTTTTACAAACTTAAAAAGGCCCCGGAATGTTTTTGTATTCACTTCTGCATCGGTGAAAACTTCCAGGATTGTGGCATTTTTTCTTATTGGGGAATACAACTCCGTGAGTGAGTCTTTTAACTCCGACTCATTTTCAGCACTTAAATAATCCAATCCAAAAGTATGGGCAATACCTTGTGCTTTAAATTTGTTTTCGGCAAAAAAATGCTGCTGGAAAGCGGGTGATTCGCCCGGTCCTTTTATCAAACTAAAGATGTTCCCACCTCCATTATTGATTACAATAATCCGCAGATTCTCGTTGATATAATTGTTCCAAAGCGCATTTGAATCGTAGAAAAACGACAAATCACCAATTAGGACTGTATTTATTTTTTCAGAGACAGACGCATAACCCACTGCAGTTGATAGCGGTCCGTCGATTCCGCTGGTACCCCGGTTACTTAAAAAAGTGGTGTTGTTTGCCCAGTCAGCAATTAAAGCATAACGCACCGGCGAACTGTTTCCCAAATGTACAACCGAATTCTCGGGAATTGATAGGCCAACTTCTGCAATGACTTTCAGATCAGAAAAAGCGCTTTCTGAAATGTAGCTATCCCGAAGTTGATTGACTTCTTTTTCTTTATTTGACAATCGTTGCCAATAGTCCTTTTCGCTATTACTTACTTCAGGAAGTAGCTGAGTGAAAAAGGTGATTGCATCGGTTTGCACCACTTCTGTAAGCGATTGGTAAGTATCGTAATGATCGTTCGCCGGCGAAAGATGCCAGTGTTGACCGGCTTTGTTTTTGCGCAAAAACTGTTTCAGTGCCTTCGAAACAAAGTGTCCGCCGAAAGTAATCAGAATATCCGGTTGAAAATCAGAAGGAACGTCAGCCAGAATGGCAGCCATCAGCGTATCGACGCTTCCACAAAAACTTTCATCGTTCAGGTTGGCCAGATGTTCTTTTAAAACAACGGCACCGGTATTTTCGATAAACTCCGTCAGAAGTTTTTCCAATTTCTGATCGGGATTTTGTTGCCCGGCCAAAATCAGTATTTTCTTTGAAGAGTTAAGCTCTGAAGCTAACTTATTCAGGCTTGCTTTATTGAGGTCTAAAACTGATTCTTTAGTATCGATCGCTTTTGTTGAAGGCAATTCTTCGTCCAGCAAATCATGTAACGGTTCTTCCAACGGAACATTAATATGCACCGGCGCTGGTTTCCCCGAAACTGCAATGTTCAGGCACTCGTTTATTTCGCGGGCAGCCTGCCACAACTCGGTTTCCGATTCTTTCAACGGGAGGTTGTATTCCTTTTTTACAAAATTGGAATAAATCCCTCTCTGATTGATGCACTGGTTTTCAAGCTGGTCGATCCAGTACTCCGGCCGATCGGCAGTGATAACAATCAGCGGAATATTTAAATAATACGCTTCTGAAATTGCAGGTGCGTAGTTTAAGGTTGCTGTTCCCGAGCTACAAACAATCGTAACCGGTTTTTTCAGCGCCTGTGCCAATCCCATTGCAAAATAAGCTGCACTGCGTTCGTCAACTACGTTGCGACAATTAAATAAACCACTTCCCACAAAAGTGTTTATCATTGGCCCGTTTCGTGATCCGGGAGAAATAATCACGTCGTTAATACCCTTCTGATGAAGGAGTGTGGCCAGTTGTTGAACGTGTTTTTTAGTTGAGATCATTCTGTCGTATAGCTTCTATTGCCGATAACAAGGTTTTTGCTTTGTTGTTGGTCTCTTCCCATTCTTCCTCGGGAACCGACCGCGAAGTAATTCCGCCACCTGCATAAAGCATGTATTTCTCCGGAATTATTTCCATGCAGCGCAAATTTACAAATAATCTTACTGAATATTTTAGTTGCCACGGACCAAGAAATCCGGCGTAGTAACGTCGGTTGTGTTTTTCGATGGTACTTATAAATTTATCGGCTTTCGATTTTGGGAAACCACAAACCGCCGGTGTTGGATGCAACTCGGCGATAAAATCACCAAGACAGTCATCCAGCTTTTTTTTGGCAAACAGAAAACTGGTGAACAGGTGCGCCACTTTTCCGCTTTCCAGCGTTTCCGGTCCACGTGTGGTGTAGCGGTGAATATTAAATCGATACAGCAGGTCAACCAGATAGCGCGAAACAAAGGCTTGCTCTTCAATATCTTTAGTGCTCCAGCCGTATTCTGTCCCCGAAACACGGGGCTGCGTACCGGCCAGTGAAACGGTTTCCATGGTTTTGCCTTCCGATTTTAAAAGAATCTCGGGAGTAGCGCCCATCCACAAACCGGCTTTTGGCAGGTTTACCATGTACACAAAAGCGTTTGGCGTTTGCTCGAATAGTTGGGTGTACAATTTCCCCAATGATTCATTTTTTCGTTCTGCCGGAATTATGCGCGAAACAATAGCTTTTGCCAGTTTCGTATTTTTTATGGTATTTACGGTTTGCTCAATGTCGGAAAGATATTCTTCCTTTTCAATTATATAGTGCGAAGTGTAGTTCGTCTGTTCTTTCTGCCCGGCTTTTACATCGTTCATATTGAGCTTGAGGATTTCCTCAATTCCCGTTTTGTAAATGTCTGGTTTTAACAGAATCAGCGGTGTTTCTTCGCTGACATGATAAGGTGCAAAAACAAATCCTTCCTGCCCGTTTAGGCGGCTCACCTCGTTGGGATAAAACAATGCTTCCTGGCTTGAAATAAGCAGCTCGAGCGTTTTGTCGCCGGGCACCGACCAGAGGGCAAAAGAGCAATTAAGCGTAACGAGTTCGTCGATCAGATGTATTAATCTTTCGTTATCGGTCATTCTTTTCAGTAATCATATTGGTAACACGTACAGATGAAATCAATCTCCCTTCTTCATTGCAAATATCAACATTCCACACATGCGTTTGTTTGCCCCGATGAACGATTTTTGCAACTGCCAGCGCCTTGCCTTTTTTTAACACGCCTGTGTGATTGCCGTTTACCATTATTCCGAGCACTTCATACGCATTCATGTCAACCAGTAACATGCTGCCCAAACCGGCAAGAGTTTCGCCCATTGCCAGGTTGGCGCCACCATGTAAAATGCCTCCCGGGCGCGAATTTTTTGCAGAGAGATCCAACATTCCCTCAACTCTTCCTTCCTCAATTTTTGTAATCTCAATTCCGAGGCTGCCAACCAGCGTGTCTTTAATGGCCTGATTGATCAGCTCAACCGGCGTATCGAATGATAATTGTGTAAAATCCATAGTGCTATCCTAAAACGAGACTAAAATAACGGATAGTTTTCGAAAATTGCCAAAATGACTTTCGTAATTTTTAGCAGTCTTTTGAAATCAGGTAGATTGTTGCGGTATTTAACACTGATGAATTGTTAAACTGCTTCCATAAATTTTTTACATTTGTTTTTCATAAATCAACTTAAATGTAACCAAATGAGTATTTCCAGAAGAAATTTTTTATACAAATCTACAGCAGGAGCAGTGGCTGCTGCAAGTATTTCAAGTATCGTTTCGGCCTGTGTTGCTGAACCGAAACAAAAGGCAGCATCAATTTTTGCAAAAGGTAACACGGTATTGTTTCAGGGCGATTCGATAACCGATGCCGGTCGCGACAAACAAAATGAATCGCCAAACCGTGCATGGTCGTTCGGAAACGGATATGCTTTGCTTGCAGCTTCGCAACTATTAAATACCTATCCTGCAGAACAACTTTCTATCTATAACCGGGGTATTAGCGGAAACAAAGTGTTTCAGTTAGCTGATCGCTGGGACAAAGATTGTATGGAATTAAAACCTGATGTGCTGAGTATTTTAATTGGTGTAAACGATTATTGGCACACACGCAACGGGAATTACGACGGTACCATTGAGATTTACGAGAATGATTACCGCGCTTTGCTAAAACGTACGAAGGAAGCTTTCCCGGATGTGAAATTGGTTTTGTGCGAGCCATTTTATGTACTGAAAACAAGTGCAGTTGACGAAACATGGATTGAGCCGATGCAACAATACCAGGTGGCTGCAAAAAAGATTTCAGACGAATTTGAAACCATTTGGGTTCCTTTTCAGAAAGTATTTGATGAAGCAATTAAACACGCTCCGGGAACCTACTGGACTCCCGACGGAGTGCACCCTTCAATGGCCGGTGCCGAATTGATGGCTGCGGCCTGGCTGAAAGCTGTTGGTGAATAATAGGATACGATATAATTTCCAATATTGAATTTTAAATATCCAATATCCAATTTGGAATACTTGATCATTGAGCATTCTACATTGAGTATTGGATATTTTTTCTAATCATTATTATTCTTTCTTAGTCAACGGCTTCAATATAGTCCTTTTATAGAGAAGTGATAAAATAACTCCCCGCGAAAACATAAAAAGCAACATTCCCATCCAAAGCGCATGATTATTCCAAACCGGATTTAAAAAATAATAAACCGGAGCAAATATCAAAAAGGTTGAAACCAACAGACTGTTTCGCATTGCCCGTGATGCTGTTGCTCCGATGTAAATCCCGTCCCAGATAAATGATCCAACACTCGCCACTGGTATTAATACCACCCAAATAAGAAACTGCTGAGCAGTCTGGATTACATCTCTCTGCGAGGTGAGCAGTTTTAAAATGAAATTTGTACCTGTTAAATAGAGTACAGTAAAAGTAAGTGCCAGACCGAATCCCCAATAGAGTAAAAGTTTTACTACCTTTTTTAAGTTTTCAATCTGTTTGGCTCCTATAAATTTACCTACCAATGCTTCGCCGGCAAAAGCAAAACCATCGATAAAAAAGGAGAAGAACATTAAAAACTGAAGTAAGATTGAATTAACGGCAAGTACTGTGTCGTTAATGCTGGCCGATTTCGAAGTGAAAAAGGTAAATACAACTATAATACAGAAAGTGCGGATGAAAATATCGGAATTTACCTTAAAGAAACTTGACATAAATTTCAGGTCGATAATACCGGCTTTGGTGACGTTAGGCAACATATTCCTGTATTTTTTTAGCAACAGAATAATGGCGATTAATAGCCCAACATATTGCGAGATGGCGGTTCCTAAAGCTACGCCTTCTGATTTCATATCAAGGCCAAAAACAAAAAATGCACTCAGCAGAATATTTACAACATTAACCACAATTGCAATGATCATAGGGTAGCGTGCATTTTGCATACCCAAAAACCACCCGCTAAAAACGAACAGACTTAAAGCGGCAGGAGCTGCCCAAACGCGGATTCGGAAATAGGCTTCGGCAAGTTTTTCAACTTCAGGACTTCCGCCTATAACTTTAAAACTTGCCCAGGCAATGGGCGACTGCAGCAGAAGTATAAAAACACTAATAATAATGGTTAGCAACAATGCCCGGACCAAAATCGTAATAGCCTCAGTCGGTTTTTTTTCGCCAAATGCCTGTGCTGTAAAACCTGAGGTGCTCATCCGCAGAAAACCAAACCCCCAGTAAATGATATTAAAAATTACGCTACCCAGTGAAATAGCACCAATGTATACTTCTGATCCGAGGTGTCCCATCAAGGCCAGATCGATCAATCCCAGCAACGGAACCGTTATGTTACTGATGATATTGGGAAGGGCAAGTTTTAATATGCTTTTATTCATCCTTTTTATTGAGGGGGCAAAGGTAATATTATTGATCAGGCCATTAAAAAGATAAAAATAAATAAAAATATTTCGGTCTCTTTTTTGCTTGTAGACTGGGCTTTTTGCTCAATTTTAGGAATTAATTTATTGAAGTTCTGTATTTATTAATTCCTTCTATGAACAATAAAGGATTTCAATGTGTTTTATTATTCGAAGATTTGGATTAATTCTAAATAGCGTATATTTTTGCTAAAGAGAAATAAACATATTTAAATCTTTAAATAATAATAATAAAATGGCATTTGAATTACCAAAATTAGGATACGATTACACGGCACTGGAGCCACATATTGATGCAAGAACGATGGAAATCCATCACAGTAAGCACCATGCAGGTTATACAACAAACCTGAATGGAGCAGTTGAAGGAACTGATCTTGCAGGAAAATCAATAGAAGAAATTTTAAGTGGAGTGTCAGGTCAATCAGTAGCAGTACGAAATAACGGTGGTGGATTTTTTAACCACAATTTGTACTGGGAAGTAATTGCACCGGGTGGTGCACCTGCTCCGGAAGGAGTTTTATTAGACGCAGTAAATGATTCATTTGGAAGCATAGAAAATTTTCAGGAAGCCTTCACCAAGGCAGCTTTGACTCGCTTTGGGTCGGGTTGGGCATGGTTGGTTCTTCAAAACAATAAGCTGGTGGTTTCGTCTACGCCCAATCAGGATAATCCGCTGATGGATGTGGCCGAAGTTCAGGGAACTCCAATTTTGGGGATCGATGTATGGGAACATGCATATTACCTGAACTACCAAAACAGACGTCCGGATTATGTGAATGCATTCTGGAATCTCATCAACTGGGATGAAGTCGCCAGGCGGTTTAAAGGTTAGTTGATTTTTGGTTTTTTCCCCGGGGCAGAGGCTCCGGGGTTTTTATTGCCCTTTTGTGCCGGTTTATGTTAATTAAGATTCTCATTGTGAGAATTCTAAGCCATTTTTGCAACCTTCTCGATGATTCTGATTCGCCTAAATTTTATTTAAACTCCTTCCAAATTAAACCTCCAGCTAATCCTTTTTGGCCCAAAAACGTTGTACCTTTAGCAGACAAAAATCAAAATTAGTAATCTTTAAACAAGGAAAATTATGGCATTTAGTTTACCAAAACTTCCGTATGCAAATAATGCATTGGAACCAGTAATAAGTGAAAAAACAATCGAGTTCCACTATGGAAAACATCACCAGGCTTATGTGAATAACCTTAACAACCTGGTGGAAGGAACTGAGTTTGAAAACGCAAGTTTGGAAGACATTGTTAAAAAGTCCGAAGGTGGAATTTTTAATAACGGAGCACAGGTTTGGAACCACACTTTCTATTTTATGCAATTTAACCCTGATGGTTGTAAAGAACCAAAGGATGAATTAAAAGCGGCTATTGATGCCAAATTTGGATCGTTTGATGCTTTTAAAGAAGCGTTCTCGAAAGCAGCTGCCACTTTGTTTGGCTCGGGCTGGGCATGGTTGGTTGTTGATGAAAACGGCGAACTGGAAATCGTTCAGACAAGTAACGCCGGCAATCCATTACGCGATGGTAAAAAGCCTATTCTCACCTGCGACGTTTGGGAGCACGCCTACTACCTGGATAAACAAAATGCCCGTCCGGCGTATATTGCTGATTTCTGGAAAATTGTTGACTGGAAAGTTGTTTCAGAACGTTTTGCCTAAAAAAAGGAATAGGAATGAGTACAGATAAAGTACTGGCGGCCATGCAGGCAGCCGGAAAACCGTTGAAGGCCGGCGAAATTGCTGAAGCTTCAGGATTGGATAAAAAAGAAGTGGATAAAGCAATGAAAGTGCTGAAGGCCGAAGAAAAAATTGTGTCACCAAAGCGTTGCTTTTGGGAACCAAAATGAGGAGAACAAAAAACGGGATTGTTAGAATCCCGTTTTTTATCGTTTCAACTAAATACCAATTGTTCTTTAAAAGTGCGTATGGAAATTTAAAGATTACAATGGTTAATGCCGATACTACAACAAAGGAGCATTCTGAACAAAGTGAAAGAATGCGACATTTTGTTGTTTAATCGGTATAAAAACTATTTTTTCCAGAGATATTCCATCTCCTCCAAAGTTTTTCCTTTTGTTTCGGGTACCAGTTTCCATACAAAGATGAAAGACAACACACTCATTAATCCATAAAAACTATAGGTTAATCCGCCACTAAATTCCATCATTGCCGGGTAGGTAGATGAAATAAAGTAGTTAGCGGCCCACTGTGCTGCAACTGCAACCGCCACTGCTTTTCCCCTGATTTTGTTGGGAAACAGTTCTGAAATAAGCACCCAGCAAATAGGGCCCCACGACATCATAAATGAGGCGGTGTATACAATAATAAAAATTAGTGTGCCGATACCAATTACTTCCATAAACGAAAGTGCGCCGATGGCAAACATACCAACTGCCATACCAATCGATCCAACCATCAACAGCGGTTTACGTCCCCATTTGTCAACAGTTAAAATGGCCACAACAGTAAATACTACGTTTACGAGCCCCATTACAACAGTTTGCATTAACGATGCATCTTTTGCCGCTCCCATACTTTCAAAAATGCGTGGTGCATAATAAAGTGCCACATTAATACCTACAAATTGCTGGAAAACCGATAACAAAATACCAATGATTATAACCAGTTTACCGTAAGAGAACAATTTTCCTGAATGGCTCTGCACACTTTGTTTAATATCATTAAAAATCAATTTGGCGTGTTCTGCTCCGTTTATTTTTGTAAGAATACTAAGTGCTTTGTCGTCCTGGTTTTTAAGCGCCAGATATCTTGGTGTTTCCGGAACAAAAAATAACAGCACACCAAACAATCCGGCAGGAATAGCTTCCGATATAAACATCCGGCGCCACCCAATGGTGTTGATCCACTCCAACGATTGTCCGCTGGCAATTCCCCAGTTTACAAAATATACTACCAGCATACCAAAAATAATGGCAAACTGGTTGAGGGCCACAAGCCTTCCGCGAATATCGGCCGGTGCAATTTCTCCAATATACATCGGGCTAACTGCCGAAGCCAGTCCAACACCAATACCGCCAATAACACGGTAGAAGTTGAACATATATAAAAGACCCATTGTAGGCTCGCCCTTTGTAAAAAACAGAAATTCAGGATTTCCCGATCCTAAAGCCGAAACAAAGAAGAGTAATGCTGCAAGTAGCAAAGTCCTTTTTCTTCCGAGTTTCGATGCCAGTATTCCCGAAATACTACCACCAATAATACATCCGATAAGTGCACTTGATATGGTTGCACCGTGTGCCAGCGAGTTCAGTCCCAGTCCTTCAATAAGAAAAGCCTGGATCGATTTGTCGGCACCTGAGATAACTGCCGTGTCGTAACCGAAAAGCAAGCCACCCAAAGTAGCAACCACTGTGATAACTACAATATAAAACGAATTACGCCCTTTCATTTGAATAGTTTAAATTTAGTTTTAAGGTATAAGTAAAAAAAGCAATTTACTCAGAGCCCGAAGACTCTGAGTAAATATGCTGTATATAATTGTTATTATAAATACCAATTAATTAGTTGTTCGATCAATTCTTGTTTTCCGCTGATCTGAGCAGGCTCGCCAACTTCTTTCGCAATAGCGTACATATCTTCAATCGTTAATTTTCCGCTTTCAAATTCGGCACCTTTACCTTGGTCGAACGAAGCATAACGTGCAGCACGCATAGCGCAGTATTGCGAGTCGTTCAGAATTTTGTCAGCAATTACAAGGGCACGTGCAAATACGTCCATACCACCAATGTGTGAGATGAAAATATCTTCCAGGTCGGTTGAGTTACGACGTGTTTTAGCATCGAAGTTAATACCACCATAAGTAAAACCACCTGCAGGAAGAATCTCAAGCATTGCTTCAGTAACTTCGTAAATGTTGGTTGGGAATTCGTCAGTATCCCATCCGTTTTGGTAGTCGCCTTTGTTAGCATCAATCGATCCAAGTAAACCTGCATCTGCCGACATTCTCAGGTCGTGAGCAAAAGTATGACCTGCAAGTGTAGCGTGGTTTACTTCAATATTCAATGTAAAGTCTTTTTCCAAACCATTTGCTTTCAGGAAGCCGATAACAGTTTGTGCATCGTAATCGTACTGGTGTTTTGTTGGCTCCATTGGTTTTGGTTCGATAAAGAAAGAACCGGTGAAACCTTGTTTACGACCGTAATCGCGGGCCATACGAAGGAATTCTCCAAGGTGCGCCAATTCGCGTTTTGTATCGGTATTGTGCAGGCTCATGTAACCTTCGCGTCCTCCCCAGAAAGTGTATCCGGTGCCACCCAATGCGATAGTAGCATCGATAGCGTTTTTAACCTGAACTGCAGCATTGGCAACCACGTTAAAATCAGGGTTAGTTGATGCACCGTTCATGTAACGAGGATCGCTGAAAACGTTGGCTGTTCCCCAAAGCAATTTTACGCCTGAAGCAGCTTGTTTTTCTTTGGCGTACTCCACCATTTTTTCCAGTTTCTTTTCAATTTCGAAAACTGAACCACCGCCAACAACGTCAACATCGTGGAAACAGTAAAAAGGAGCACCTAATTTTGTGATGAATTCGAAAGCCGCATCCATTTTTTCTTTGGCTGCATCAATTGGATCAGAAGCACCATGCCAAGGGAAAATTTGTGTGCCACCTCCAAACGGATCATCGCCGGTTGCACAGAAAGTATGCCAGTAAGCCACTGCAAAACGCAGGTGTTCTTTCATTGTTTTTCCGGCAACAACTCTGTTCTCGTCGTACCATTTAAACGCCATTGGATTTTTTGAATCAGGACCTTCGAATTTTATTTGATCGATTCCTTTAAAATACTCTTTGTTTCCTTTTAAAACTTCCATCGTAATAATTTTATGAATTGTTATTTTATCTGTTTTATATTACTCTTTTTATTTGAGTTGCATATTATTTTATTGCTTTTTCAAGTTCCGCTTTCCAGCTCTCGTAAGCTTCCTGGTAAGCGGCAATATTCTGTGTGTTTGGCTCAATTACATCCAGCTTTTTCAGGTTCGAGAAAGCTTCGTTAAACGATTTGTAATAACCTGATCCTACACCTGCTCCACGCGCTGCTCCAACCGATCCGTCGGTGTTATACAGCTCAATGGTTGCACCCGAAATTCCGGCCAGCGTTTCTCTGAAAATAGGGCTGAGGAACATATTTGCTTTACCGGCTTTAATTACCGATGCATCGATACCAATATTTTTCATGATATCCATACCGTATTTAAACGAGAAAACAATTCCTTCCTGCGCCGCACGCAGCAGGTGTCCTTTGCCATGAATATTAAAGTTAATACCCGAGAAAAGCGAACCGATATTTTTGTTCTGAAGAACGCGCTCAGCACCGTTTCCAAAGGGTAGGATAGAGATACCATCCGATCCGATAGCCACTTTTGACGCCAGCTCGTTCATCGCTTCATACGAAAGATCTTCGGCAACCATTCGTTTCAGCCAGGCATTTAAAATACCTGTTCCGTTAATACACAGCAGAACGCCAAGTCGTGGATCGGCCTGAGTATGATTAACGTGCGCAAATGTGTTTACACGCGATTGCGGATCGTATTTAATTTCGCTGCTTACACCATAAACCACTCCCGAAGTTCCGGCTGTTGTTGCAATTTCGCCAGGATTAAGAACATTCAGCGAAAGTGCGTTATTTGGCTGGTCGCCGGCACGGTAACTTACTTTTGTTTTAGTTGAAAGGCCAAGTTCGGCAGCTGTTTTAGCGCTTAGCTGGCCCGATGTTGCAAAAGTAGGTACAATTTCAGGGATAATATCGGATGAAAAACCGTAGTTGTCAAACAGTATTGTAGCCAGGTCGTTTTCTTTGAAATTCCACATAATTCCCTCAGAAAGACCACTAACAGTTGTTTGTGCTTCGCCGGTAAGTTTCATAGCAATATAATCACCCGGAAGCATAATTTTATCCACTTTGGCAAAAGTCTCTGGCTCGTTTTCTTTTACCCATTTTAGTTTCGATGCGGTAAAGTTACCCGGCGAGTTTAACAGGTTGGTTAAACAACGCTGGCCACCAATTTCCTCGAAAGCTTTGTCACCATAAACAGCAGCGCGGCTGTCGCACCAGATAATCGACGGGCGTAAAACCTCCTGTTTTTTGTCAACCATTACCAAACCATGCATTTGGTACGAAATACCAATCGACTCAATACTTTCTTTATCAATATTCGCGGTAGAGAGTACCTCGGCCAAAGCTAACTTCAGATTTTTCCACCAAAGCTCCGGCTCTTGTTCTGCCCAGCCTGCTTTGTGTGCGGTAATTTTCATTTCCTGTTTTGGGTAAAACGATGAAGCTACCAGGTTTCCACTGTTTGCTTCTATTAAAGAAACCTTAACTGAAGAGCTTCCGATATCGAATCCTAATAAGTGCATGATTATAAGTGATTTTGTTTATTTAGTTATTTAATCTGTTCTGTTCTGATATGGTGCAAAAGTAAATCTATTTTGTATGATCTCAAACTTTAAAAAAAATGTTTTATAACATGTTTATAGCGACGACCTCAGTTTTAGGGTTGTCGGAATTTCAACATTTACAGGTTTGCCTTTTACTATAAACTCGGCTGCTTTTTGCCCCATTTGGGTAAAATCGGTTGATATTACCGTAATACCTTCTTTAACGTATTTTTTCATTGGTGTTTCGTTGTACGAAATGACGCCGACTTCGCGGCCGGGTTCAAATCCTTTTTCAGAACACTGATCGAGAAACTTTGCCAACGTTCGATCACTCACCAGAAAATAGAGATCTCCTTTCTTTAATTCAAATTCCTCGAAGGTGGTTATAACGCGGTGGTTTAGGTTATATTTTTTACAAAAGCGTTCGAAATGGTTCACAACCTCGCGCGGATGGTAAGTAAAATCGGGATAAAAAAGTGTAAAACGTTTGTATTTCGAAATGGCGTCTAAATTTTTATCGAGACAATTGTATACGGCTTCACCAAAATTCTGATAAACACACGACTTGCCCTCACCATTAATTTTCCAGTCGATAATAAGCAACTGTTCTTCCGGAATTTTATCAATAATACTTTTCACCTTTTTGTGGTCGAAATTCATTACAATATATTTTGTGTAACGTCCCACGCTTTCGGTAATAATCTTATCAAAAAGGTCGATGTTGTAGTGATGAAAATGCAAATCAACACTAATGTTTTTAGGCAAATGGTTCAGAATAGAGTGATAAAGCACTTCTTTGTATGCCTTAAACGTATCGAGAAACAAAAATATCTTGGTAATTTTTCGGGTAACAAAATAACCCCGGTTGGGAACCGATTCCACCACACCACGTTTTTTAAGCTCGGCATAAGCCTTAAAAACGGTATCTCTCGATAGTTGGCAATCTTTCATTATCTGATTTACCGAAGGAAGCATGTCGCCTTCTTTTAACTCGTTCCTACTGATAGAGTCGAGAATGGCATCAACCAATTGCTGAAATTTCAGAACATTTGAGTTCTTTTCGATCGTGAATTTTATATTCATAAGAATGGTTTTATTTCAGAACCCCTATTCTGTTCTGTTCTACAAATCTAATAATAATAATTGTAATTGCCTCCATTGTAATTCAAGGTGTAGAGTAAATAGTACATTAACTGTATTTAACATTTATTAAAGTTGGCCGGCGCAATAGTTCCAAAGCTAACACGTTTTGGAATAAAAGGGTAGAGTGAGGTTATTTTTTCTAGTGGTTAAGTTTGGTCAGCAATTCTTTTTTAGCCTCAGGTTCTATCCTTTTTTCTTTTAATTTGAATTTAGCTTATTAATTTTACTTCAGAATAAGAAGTAAAAATCATGATCAAAGAACTTATAACCCGTAATCGCAGTTACCGCCGCTTTGATGAGGCGGTAAAAATTTCTTCAGAACAAATTACCAAATGGATTGAGTTGGCCCGGCTTTCGGGGAGTGGCAGAAATGCACAACCGCTAAAATATGTAATTGTTACCAAAGCTGAAATGTGCGCTAAAATTTTTCCTTTCCTGGGATGGGCCGGATACCTGACCGACTGGAAAGGGCCGGCAGAAGGGGAGCGACCAGTGGCCTATGTTGCTGTAATTAAAGACCTGAATATTGCCGAAAACCATTACTGCGACGATGGAATTGCCATGCAAAGTATTTTACTCGGAGCTGTTGAAGATGGTTTTGGCGGTTGTATGATTGGTTCGGTAAACAAAGCCAAAGTAGCAAAATTGCTGGGGCTGAATGAAAAACAAGAGTTACTATATATTATTGCGTTGGGAAAACCTGCCGAAGAAGTTGTAATTGATGAGGCTAAAGATGGTAACATAAAATACTGGCGCGATGAAAATGGAGTACACCATGTACCGAAACGGCCGATTGATGAAATCGTTATTATAAAAGATTAACAGCATGGAAGATTAATGATTCCATGGGAACATATACAGAACTAAAAAGGAACTTAATTATAATTCACAGGATTTGCTAAGAATAGGCTCCCTTTTATAAGGGAAGCTCCCGGTAGGGTGAGGGGGAATTAATTTCAATATTTTGTCTCATTACCCTTTTGTCTGTCGACATTTTCCCTTAGAAAGGGAAAACAGCTTTAACGTTGACCTCAAAAGGATGTGAGTTTGTTGCAGGAAAAGCATAAAAAAAGGATGGCACTGCCATCCTTTTCCGTTTAACTCCTAAAAATTACCCCCTTATAAAAAGTGCCTTAATTATATGTTGAGCCATTTTTGGATTTTCTTTTAATCTCCGGGTTGAATAGTTAAACCATTTTTCGCCAAACGGAACATACACACGCATTTTGTGCCCGTTGTCGACGATCAGCTGGCGCAGTTCGGGTGTTACCCCGTACAGCATCTGGAATTCGTACATATTTTTCGGGATATTCATTTCCCCGATCATCTTCATCGATTCCTCAACCAGGTATTTATCGTGAGTAGCAATTCCCACGTACATTTTATTTTCGAACATGTATTTCAAGTCCTTCAGGAAATGCTTGCGAACTTCTTCGTATTCTTTAAAAGCAATGTTTTCGGGTTCAACGTAAATTCCTTTACACAGTCGGAAACTGATCGGGTAATTGGCGTTGTTCAGGTCGTTCAGTGCTACCAAATCGCTTTCGGTACGCCGTAAATACGCCTGAAGCACCAAACCAACATGTTTTGGAAATTCCTTTCTTAAACGGCGGAAAATATCCAATTCGATATCAACACATTGCGAGTCTTCCATATCAATACGAATGAAAGAATCTTTTTGTGCAGCGAACTGAACCACTTCGCGAAGCAGGTTGTAGCACACCTCTTTATCCAGAAGCAACCCAAACATGGTGGGTTTTATCGAGAAGTTACCTTTTACATTCTCCGAAGTAAAACGTTCAATCACTTCCAGGTATTCGTCGCGGTTTTTTTCTGCTTCATCAAGTCTGGTAATAAATTCACCTAAAATATCAACCGTAACTTCAATTCCCTTTTCATTCAATAGTTTTGAGGCAAGCAAACCTTCCTCCATCGATTCGCCTGCAATGTACCTTTTCGAGAAAACCCAAACCAGTTTTTTGGGCATGTAAGGCAGCATATTTGCTATTAACTTATTCAACATTTTATAATTTAGGTAAATACTATTTTTCGCAGCATAAAAATACTATGCGAGACTCCCCTCGTGCAATGACGTTTATCATTGGCATATCATGATTTTAGGCAGCTTTTTTATAGAACTTATTGATTATTAATAACATGAAAAAATTGTTAATTAGAGTAGGGCATTTCCGCTAAAAAAGTATCTTTGTCGGGATTTAAAAAGTTGAACCTAAAAATTTATTGAAGATTACAGTTGCCCGTAGCGCGACTTAAATTCAGTATATTGATGAAGTAAAAAATAAAAAAGATGAAAGGAACATCGTTAGTAGTTAGTGTAGTGCTTTTTGTTGCAGTTGCAGTTTTGTACGTTTTACATTTTACAGGTAACGGCGCCAGTGTAGAAAACCAAAATGACGCCGTAGACGGTATCGATAGTGGTTTGAAAATAGCGTATATTAAAGCCGATTCAGTGCTTATAAATTACACTTTGTCACAAGAATTGCACGAAGAGTTAACCAAACAGCAGGAAGCTTATACAACTGAGTACGGAACCAAACGCCAGTCGTTTGAAAAGGAGGCTGCTGCTTTCCAGGAAAGACTTCAGCGCGGTGGCTTTGCAACTGAACAACGTGCCGTTCAGGAGCGAGATCGTTTATTGGGTAAAGAGCAGGAACTTCAGAAACTGGACCAGGAGCTGTCTACAAAACTGGCTAAAATACAGCAGGACAACAACAATAAAATCCTTGACAATATGATGGATTACCTGGATCGTTACAACGAAAAAGCCGGTTACGATTACATTTTAAATGGTGCAAACGTATTAGTGGGGCCAGAGGTAAATAATATTACCGCCGATGTTTTAAAGGCATTAAACGAAGAATACGAAGCCACAAAAACAGAATAATACAACATAAGATATAGGGAAATCCGGGTTAGCGCCCGGATTTTTTTTGCTTTTTATTTTAGCTTTGTCATATGTTCGCCGATAAATACCTGGAAAAGAATCAGCACAAAATCCTCATCAACGAGTTGCCCGAAGCAGCGCCGGGAATAATTGTTGTTATTCCGTGTTTACGCGAAACGGAGTTGACGAAAACTTTGAACTCGCTGAATGAATGTGATTTGCCTGGGTGTATGGTTGAAGTGATTCTGCTTATCAACCAATCGGAAGTGGCCAATGAAGAAACCATCCGCTTAAGTTCTCAAACAAAGGCTGAGGCGGATAAATGGATTGCAGCGAACCCAAAAAGAGGCATTCAGTTTTATGCTGTTGGCCCCATAAACCTGAAAAAGAAATGGGCAGGAGCCGGATTGGCGCGCAAAAAGGGAATGGATGAAGCCATCAGAAGATTTAATCTTAACGATAATAAGGATGGAATTTTAGTGTCGTTAGATGCCGACACACTGGTGGCAAAAAACTACCTGGTTGAAATTGAGAGGCATTTCAGGGAACATCCGAAACAGGTAGGCGCTACACTGGCTTTTGAACATCAAAAACAAGAACTGGATAAAAAGCACCGCGAGGGGATTGAGCTTTACGAACTGTACCTCGATTATTACAAAAGGGCACTTCATTATTCCGGATATCCGTATTCGCTGTTCACTATTGGTTCGGCCTTTGCCGTAAAAGCTGAAGCTTACGTTAAACGGGGAGGAATGAACAGGCGACAGGCAGGCGAAGATTTTTACTTCCTGCAAAACCTGGTACAGATTGGCCGGGTTGGAGAAATCACGTCCACAAAAGTTTATCCATCAGCACGATTATCAAACCGGGTGCCTTTCGGTACCGGCCCGATTTTGCAAAAATGGATGAAAGGGGAGGAGGACCTGACACTTACATACAATTTCGAAGCGTTTAAAAACCTGCATCAGTTTTTTGCTCTAAAAGATCGTTTATTTAAAATTCACCCAAACGATTATTTGGAGTTTTTGAACAATTTAAATATGCCTGTAAAGGAATTTCTTGAGCTGGACAAATTTAGTATTGAGCTGGAGGATTTAAACAACAATTGTTCGCGTTTGGAAACTTTTCAGGTACGTTTCTTCCAAAAATTCAATGCCTTTAAAATCCTGAAGTTTCTGAATTTCGCCCACGAAAAATTTTATCAGAAAGCTCATCTGCAAAAGCAGGTTGATCTGCTAAATCAGGAACAATAAACTGATCGCCATCACTACCATTCCGCCCGTTAACCCGTAAATAGCTATGTGGTGCTCACCGTATTCTTCGGCAGAAGGAAGCAATTCATCGAGCGAAATAAATACCATAATTCCGGCAACCCCGGCCATAATTACACCAAAAATTACTTCGTGGTTTCCCGAGTTCATAAACGGCATTAACAAAAAATAGGCAAGCAGAGCTCCTATTGGTTCTGACAGCCCGGACAAAAAGGAATAGAAAAAAGCCTTTTTACGACTGCCGGTGGCGTAATAAATCGGCACCGAAACGGCAATTCCTTCAGGAATGTTGTGAATGGCTATAGCAATGGCAATGGCAACACCCAGAGCCGGATCGGTGATGGCCGACATAAATGTGGCAATCCCCTCCGGAAAGTTGTGTACACCTACCGCCAGGGCAGTCATTAAGCCCATGCGGTAGAGGCGGTTAAACTTGTACGCCGCTTTTTTATTGTCCATCTCCTCAATCCCCCGAATTTCGTGCGGGTTTTCAAAATTGGGTATAAATTTATCGATCAGGGCAATTAGCAACATACCTCCAAAAAAAGCGATTACTGTGTATAATGTTCCTTCAAATTCGTTGTAATGGTGAATAAGACTTTCTCTGGCTTCCTGAAAGATTTCGACAAAGGAAATGTAGATCATAACTCCCGCAGAGAATCCCAGCGATAACGTAAGAAGCTTGGTGTTAGTACGTTTTGCCAGAAATGCAATAGCACTGCCGATACCGGTTGAGAGGCCGGCAAACAAAGTCAGGGAAAGTGCAAGAAGTATATTAGCTGATTCCATTGTTTTCCAATTGTAATAGCAAAATTAACAAAAAGAAGATTAATTGAATATTAATATGTGTATAGGTAGTAATGTATTGAATATTAATTGTTTTGGGGCGGTTTTTGTAAAACATGTGAATAAAATGTTTTTTGAACTTTGATTTTATATCAAACTTTGTACTTTTGCTGAAAACGAGAATGTTTAACTTTAAAATTCATTGTTATGGCATACAAAATTTCAGACGAATGTATCGCATGCGGTACTTGTATCGATGAGTGCCCGGTTGACGCTATTGCAGAAGGTGATATCTACACCATTGATGCAGAGCTTTGTACTGACTGTGGCTCATGCGCAGAAGTTTGTCCGGTTGAGGCAATTGCTATTGAAGAATAGTCCGCTCAGCATAAAGACATTAAAGCTCGCTTATGCGGGCTTTTTTTATGCCCTATTGTTAGCGCAGATTACTTTTAAAAGGGATCACATTGAAAATACGGTGGATTGCTATTTTTATTTTCTAAAGATATGCGGCGCAGAGAGGTCTGCTTTTCAATTAACTTCTGTACTTGCGCCTTTTATAATATATAACATATTTTCCCTGGGCGATGCAATTGCCTGTTGGCAATTAGCTTTGCCCAAGGCTGAATTAAACAGCACTTTCAGCGCTGTAAGTTAAAATGCATGATAAGCATTGAGCGCTGAAAGTGCGATTTACTTTAGCCCGGGCATACGATTCCGAATAGCATTCGGAAGAGTTTCGCCCCGGGTTAAAGATCGGTGAACACCAAAGGCGCAACCATTAAGTTCTTTGAAACGGAATGATCGTTTGCGCCGCAATTCTCAGGCGTAGTTAGAATAATCCTCCACCGGGAATTCAATATGATTCTTTAAAACCCATTCAACTCCATAAAAACAGTTGGTAAGATCAATAAAAAACCAATAACTATCAGCATTAAGGTAAACGAAGCCGCCCATTTAAACCACTTTTCGTAAGGTATACGTGCTACTCCCAAAACCCCGATTAATACGCCACTTGTAGGCGTAATCATGTTGGTAAAACCATCGCCCAGTTGAAAGATTACAACGGTAGTCTGGCGCGAAATTCCAATCAAATCCGATATCTGCGACATAATAGGAATGGTTAAGGCCGCCTGTCCCGATCCGCTAGGGATAAACACATTTAGCATGGTTTGTATCAGGTACATAATTCCTACCGTTCCAACTTCGCCGAAGTTTTGCATCGAATTGGAAACATAAAACAGAATGGTATCAATAATTTGTCCGTCTTCAAGAATTACAACTATTCCGCGGGCGAGGCCAACGATCATAGCCGCAGGTAGAATGTCTTTGGCACCATCCAAAAAAAGTTTGGTAATGGTATTGGGCGATTTGTTGGCAGCAATGCCGGCAAAAACTCCCATGGCAAAAAAGATGGTTGCAATTTCTTTAATATACCAGCCGTGCCCCATAACGCCAATTACCAGGAAAACGATGGTGAACGTGAGTAGGGTTAGAATAAAATATTGCACCGACCTCCAAAGGGTTAAAACGCCCATAACAATAAAAAGCACCGTAGCCACCGGAATGGCCGGAACAGAAAATACATTGTTGCCTATGCTTATTGAACTTTGCGGGATAGTGATGGAGAATACGATAAGTGCAACAGAAATTATTGCCAGAGCAAACCAGGCGGCCGTAGGTTTTATCTTTTCAATTTTTACTGCTGTGGTTTCGTTGCGCGATCGCCAGTAGGCATCATCGTCGTACACAACTGACTTTGTAGGGTCTTTTTTTATTTTGGCGGCATAACGCAGAATAAATGCAAAGCCAAAAAAGTTGATTACCACCCACATCAGAATTCGGTATTCCAAACCCGAAAACAGGGGGATATGCGATAGTCCCTGCGCAACACCAACGGTAAAAGGATTTAAAAAGGCACCGGCAAAACCCATTGCCGCAGCAATAAAACAGAGCGAAACACCAACAATCGAGTCGTAACCCATAGATATGGCCAGCGGAACAAAAATGATGGTAAATGCGATGGTTTCTTCGCTCATGCCGAAAATGGCCCCAAACAAGCTGAAGATGGTCATTATGGAAACAAGAACAATATTATGCACGCCAACAAAAGAAAGTGCTTTCAATCGTTCAAGCCGTTTTAAACGTTTCAGAAAAGTATAGATACCAATGTCGATAGCCTTACTGTCGTTAAGAATCCAGAACGAACCACCGATCAATAGAATAAGAGCAATTATATTCGAGGTACTCAAAAATCCATCGAAAAATGACGAGAAAACCTGCCATGTTTGTAAATGGCTGTCGGTTTTATGAAACGAACCGGTTTGTATTACGCTGCGTTCAACGTCATTAACAACAACACTCTCGCGTTCAAATTGACCACCGGGAATTATCCAGGTTAGTAAAGCACAAAAAACAATCAGAAAGAATATGATGACGTAGGTATGCGGAACTTTTTTTAACATGCATGAATGATTTAAAAAACGTAATATAAGAATTTATATCAGATCAGGCGAAAGCGAAAATTGAACTAACGGGAGACTGGTTTCTATTTTGATACTACTATACTGATAAACATTATGAAAAGTTCTTTTTATGTGATTGATTTTTCTTAAATTGTTAGAAGTAAATTTAAACGACACACTTAGAAATAATGCGAAACTATTTGATTTTACTCCTCATATCGTTAACAGCATTTGGTAGTTATGGTCAAAACGCTACCAGCGACAGTACTTCCGTTGCACAGGAAAAAGAAAAGAAAAACTTTAACTTTAACCTGATGCCGTATATGAGTTACAACCGGAACCTCGAATTTATGTACGGTGTGCTGCCGCTGGCTATGTACCGGCTAAACCCAAACGATACTATTTCTCCAAAATCCTTGTCGGGGATTACCGGTGTTTTTACTACCAACGGATCAAAATTTATTGGCTTTTTTAACCGCTGGCACCTCGCGCAAGACACCTGGCGCATTCAATTATATGGGGCTACCGGAAATCATATTTCGCAGTTTTACTACGATTATGATGTAACGCCGGGATTTTACGATTATAAAACAAAGACAAAACTGATTAGTATAGGACTTCAGCGAAAAGTATTGCACACGCTTTATGCGGGGATCAGCTATACATATGCGCATCATTTTACGAAATACGAAGATGAGATAATTCCCGATGCAACCACTGATACGCATTCGTTGCAGTACATTGCTTTGTGGGATACCCGAAACGAAGTGTATTATCCCACCGACGGAAATCAGATACGTTTAAAGTGGAATTCCTTTCCGCAGTGGATGGGCAACGATATTGAAGCCAATAAAATTATTACCGAGTACAACCAGTATTTTCCTTTTCACGACGGACGCGATGTTCTCGCTGCCCGCTTTTCGGGTACTTTTGGTTTGGGCGATATAGCTTTCGAACAGCAGGTTGTTCTTGGTGGTAACGATATTCGTGGTTATTCGGAAGCCAAATACCGTGGCGATGGACTAATGGCAATTCAGGGTGAATACCGGTACAATTTTGCCAGTAGAATGGGGTTGGTTGGTTTTGCCGGTTTGGCTACCATTTACGGTTCGCCAACCAAAGAGTTTGACTGGGATTTGTACCCCGGATTTGGAGTGGGTTACCGTTACCAGGCTTTTAAATCGGCCAATTTTAACATCGGGCTTGATGCTGCATTGGGTAAAGACGACTGGGGAGTTTATTTCAGAATAGGAGAAGCATTTTAATGGATTAGAAACAGCTGCACAGAATGGAAACAAAAGAAGGAAAACAAAAGACCGGAAAACGGAAGCGTATTGTCTTGATAGTATTGCTGGCATTGACTTTGGTTGTGGTGGTAGCACTGGCCCTGGCGCCGGGTTTTATTAAAAATTACATCAATAAAAACGGCGCGGAACTTTCAGGCCGCACAATCGCTATCGAAAAAATAAAGTACAATTATTTTACATCTACCTTGCGGGTGTTTAATATGGCCATGTACGAACAGAACAATACCGATGTTTTTGTTGGTTTCGATACGCTTTTCCTCAATCTGAAACCGTTGCGTATTCTTAAACACGAAATAAATGTGCAGCAATTTCAACTGGTAAATCCTTATTCGCAGGTTATTCAAACCGATACGGTATTTAATTTTTCCGATATCATTGAGTTTTTTGATACGGAAGAAACAGAGGTCGACGAAGATACCACGCAGGCAAAACCGTACCGTTTGAACCTGAATTTACTGGAGATAAAGAACGGAACAGTAAGTTACACCGATACCAAACTCAATCATAACGTTGCAATGGAAGACATAAGTTTTCTGATTCCGCAAATATATTGGGGGGGCGAAGAAAGTACGGCCGATCTGGCTTTTAATGTTGGTCGCGGAGGTAGCATCAGCACCACTTTCGATTATAATTCGAAAACGGGTGATTTTTGGGGCGATATAAAACTAAACAAACTGGTGCTTGATATTGCTCTGCCATATATTCAGGAATACATGCAGTTTAATAAAATGAAAGGAACGCTTGATGCCAGTGTAAACTTTAATGGCAATGAAAACGATCTTACAAACTTTACGATGAGCGGAAATGCAGAAGTTGATAGCCTGATGTTTACTGATCCGAACGATAGAAACGTGTTGGGAGCAGCAAAGACCACACTGGATTTAAGCCATTCGAAACCCCTGTTGTACGAAGCTGAAATTGGGAAAATCGAAATAACCCGGCCTTATGTATATTTTGCTTTGATCGACTCTTTGTCCAACTTCGAAAAAATGATGGTGCCGGTGGAGGCTGAAACAGTTGCTGACACGACTGAAAGCGAAGAAAACGAACCTTACGATATTATAATCGATAAACTTGTGATTGATGATGGGCTTATCGATTTTAGCGATCAACGTTTGCAGGAGGTTTTTAACTACGAACTGTCGCAGGTGCATGTCGATATGGATTCGCTCTCACTAAACAGCAACTGGCTGGAGATTAATTCGAATATGAAACTGAATAAACGAGGCAACCTGGAAGCTGAACTGGGCTTGAATCCTTACGATCCGTTTCAGCATATTGAGCTGAATTATGTGTTGTCCGATTTTCAGTTGCCCGATATTAATATTTACTCGAAACACTACGCCGGACTGCCCATTTTATTTGGCGATATGTATTACCGCAACAAAACATCCATCATTAATAAACAGCTGAACAGCGAAAACGAACTGGTGATCCGTAATGTTGAAATGGGCCGAAAATCGGGAGGATTGTACGATATTCCAATAAAGCTTGCCTTATTCATTCTGAAAGACAAAAATGGTGATGTAAACCTCGATATTCCGGTAACCGGCGATTTGTCGGATCCGAAAACCGATGTGGGAAAAATTGTATGGAACACTTTTAAAGGATTTATGGGAAAGATAGCATCCTCTCCATTTAGGGCACTTGGTAATTTGTTGGGTGCCGATCCAAAAGAACTGGAAGAAATTACGCTGGCATACAGCGATACCACATTAACGCGCAAACAACATCGTTCGCTCGATTTATTGCTGGAGTTGGAACAACAAAAACCGGGGCTGCTGATTGAGATGCAATATATGAACGACCGGAAGTTGGAACGTATCGATGCTGCTGCACAACTTGTTCAAGATAATTACACCAAAGAAACAGGTAAGAACCCAAGAAGAAACAACAAAGAATACCTCGAATATTTGAAAAATGAAACACAACGCGATTCGCTGGTGATGCAGGATTACGAACGCCTGCTTGCTCCCGAAACAAAGGTTGACAGCGTAATCATTTCCCGCGAAAACAATCGTATACAAATGGTAAATAGTTATTTGCACGAACATAACGACTCAACTACGATTCGTGTGCTGGAATACGACGAAGATGAAGTGCTGAATATTGGCAGCCGTCCACAATTCAAAATTTCATATAAACTGGCAGAAGATGAGGCTCCCCTGGATGATTCTCAAAGTGGTCAGTAGATTGATTACCTGTTTGATGAAATAAATGAAGGATCGTCCCGAAAATGCGGAACGATCCTTTTTTATTGTAAATGCTTAAATCTTCTTTCCAATATAAAACACGTAGCCATAAAGATCCTTGTACTTATGGTACAATTCTTCTTCGTGTCGTTGGTTGGCAATAAAATCCTCGGCAGCATTGTTACCGGCGTGTTCTTTTAGGAAAGTTTCCTGTGCCCTGATTTGTGGCGTATAAAAATGCTCGAGCCAGCAGTTGTCGGGTAAAATAAACGATGCCACGGGTACATAACCGGCTTGCTGCAATTGTGCCACTTTATTCGGAATAGTATCGATGCCGGGATAAGCGTCCATCCAGAAATCCTGTATTTCCTGAGGACGCTCCTCAGTGAACCACGATGCTTCACTCACGGCTACGTATCCTCCCGGTTTCAGAAACGCTTTCCACTCGCGCAGGCCACGTTCAAAACCAATGTTGTAAATGGCACCTTCCGACCAGATTAAATCCAATTCTTCCGCCTGAAAAGGCAGCTGATCCATCGAACCAACAATCCCTTTTACGCGCTCCTGCAGATTGTGCTTCTGTGCATTTTTGTTAAACAGGTCGATAAAAGTGGGGAAGAGGTCGAGCCCCTTTATTTGTCCCGGTGTATGTTGCGCAAAAATCATGGTTTGCCCGCCGGTACCACAGCCCAGATCAGCAATCTTTGCTTCTTTGTCAAGCTTGTCAATAAAACTCAAAGCTTTAATGGTTACTTCCGGGCTTCCCGGCCCCTGGCGTTCGAGGTGAGAGAAATATTCGCAAATTAAACCTAAATCGAATTCGTGTATAGATGAATTATCGTTACTCATTTTTTTAATATTGTGCCAAAAACCACGTTATCTAATGCTTTTAGGTTTTAGGCGGTTTCGAATAAAAAGATATAAAAAATACCACTGACAGGAAACTGTCAGCGATTAACGAATGGATAACCAAAGGCCGGTTGCCAAAGGTTATTTACTTCACGGAATCCAAATTAATTTTAAACATGCAAAAGTTTTACAGGTATAAAATTAGTTATTTTCGCAAAATAGTAAACAACGCTCAACATTTTTCAAACTTATATGTTGGACTGAGACTGTTTGGATAGTAAGATGATTTAGAAAATGAAGAAAAGTATTTATAGTTTGTTTAGCGGCATTATTGCCCTGTTTTTTGTATTGAATGTTAACGCCCAGGAGCACAACAATCATGATGATCATGAGCACCACGACCATACACACGGACACAAAACCGAAATAGGAATTGGAAATTCTCTCGTGTATTTTTTCGGAGAAGAAGAGCTTAGTTATGGTTTGCATATTCACGTAGTCAGAAATATCGGTCATTCGAATTTTGGAATGGGACTGGCTTATGAGCGTATTTTTGATGAACACCACCACAATACAATTGGTATTGTTGGTAGTTATACACCTGTCGACCGGCTTCATTTTGCCTTAACGCCCGGAATTGCTTTTGAAGGTGAAGACTGGGAGGAGAAAAACTTCGCCCTGCACTTCGAAACAGCCTACGATTTCCAGGTCGGTAATATCCACATGGGGCCAATGGTAGAGCTGGGTTATAATTTCGAGCACGTGCATTTAAGTATGGGATTGCACATCGGATTTGGCCTGTAATAGCCATTATCCCCAAAACAGGGGATGCAAAATTCTGAAAATATTAAATTCGTTGCCGGTAATATGCTGGCAATCTTTCTTTTATGTGGTATGTAAGTGCTGCCTGTCCGATCTGTGGCAGCACCTGATTTCACTACAATAGGGGATTGTGCACCCTTTTGTATCCCTCTATTTTTGCGAACGCTACTTTGATAGAATTCGTGAAAACAATGAGGGTAAAAACAATTTCTGGAAATAATTTTTTTAAAAATATCCTGCTGAGCTTGTCGGTGGTTTTGCTTTTGCAGCAAAATGTTTGGGCGCAATCTGCCGAAAAGGTGGAGCTCGCCGGAATTGTTCAAACGGCTGACGGCGAAACATTGCCGGGAGTGAATCTGGTTCTTAATCCAGGCAATAAAGGAGTAACCTCCGATATCAACGGGGAATTCACTTTTCAATATATTTCATCCGGTACTTATCAGTTGCAGGTGAGCTGCATCGGTTTTCAATCGCTCAACCGGAAAGTGCAGGTAATAGACGGAAAGTCGCCTGACTTACAGCTGGTTTTGGAGCCTGAAAATTACATGATCAACGATGTGGTGGTGAGTGGAAAATCGGCCACACGGCGTGTAATCGAGCAGGCTTACCAGGTTTCTTCGGTATCTACCAAAGAATTGTTCAACAGCACCAGCGATGCAAAATCGGTGTTGGATCGAATTCCGGGTGTTCGAATTCAGGAAGAAGGAGGACTGGGCTCTGACCTGAGTTTTACGCTAAACGGTTTTTCAGGTGACCAGGTGAAGTTTTTTATGGACGGAATTCCGATGGATAACGCCGGATCGATGACGCTGGGTGATCTGCCGGTAAATATGATAGAACGTATTGACGTGTACAAAGGGGTTGTGCCGGTTTGGCTGGGCACGGATGCATTGGGCGGAGCTGTAAATATTGTGACCAACCGCACCAATAATTACCTCGATGCATCGTATGCTTACGGATCGTTTAACACCCACCGGACGTCGTTGAATGGCGCTTATACCAACGAAGAAACAGGATTTACCTTCCGCGGCAATTTGTTTTACAATTATTCCGACAACGATTATAAAGTATGGGCGCGTATTGTGGAAAACAATACGGTTGTGGATACGGCCTGGGTGCGTCGTTTTCACGATCGTTACCGCTCCGGTTCGTTAAAACTGGAAACCGGACTGGTGGATAAAACATTTGCCGACCAGTTACTTTTTGGAGTTATGCTTTCGGCAAACGACAAGCAGGTGCAGCACGGCGCTACCATGAACACCGTTTATGGCGGTATCGTTCGGAACAGCCAATCGCTGATGCCAACATTGCGCTACAATAAAAAAGATTTGCTGACCGAAGGACTGGATGTAAGCCTGTACAGTGCCCTGAACCGGAGCCGGTCGGAAGTGATCGACACGCTGCAAGGTGTGCGATACAACTGGCTGGGAGAACAATCGATAATTTATACTTCGAATGGTGAGCGGTCGACTGATGGGGAGTTTTACCGCACTTTCACCACACTTGACGAAACTGATTTTAATACCCAGCTAAATGCCGGTTATGCATTGAGTACCCGCAGTTCGCTGGCATTAAATTATTCATTGAATTATTTTCACCGAAAAGCACATGACACGGAGCACCCCGACGAGCCGGCCAACCGTTTTCCTAAAGACCTGAGCAAACAGGTGCTTGGTCTGGCTTACAAATTCGATTTGAATAATAAATGGAGTACCACGCTGTTTGGGAAAATGTATCACATCCATGCCGCTACCTCAAAACTGTTCGATTTTGCATTGGAAACCCAGCGTGTTGAGGCGGTGGATAACAAACAGTTCAACTTTGGCTACGGACTGGCAACCAGCTATTTTGTGATGCCGGAATTGCAGCTGAAATTCTCGTACGAGCATACTGCCCGAATGCCCATGCCCGAAGAAATTTTTGGCGATGGTTTGTTTGTGGAGGCCAATCCCGATCTGGGGCCGGAGCAAAGCGATAATATTAACCTGGGAGCAGCCTTTAGCACACAAAAATTGGGTAACCATCATTTGTCCGTCGGAAGTAGTTTGATCTACCGCGAGGCAAAAGACCTGATCTATACCGTTGTTACGGTTTCCAGCCCACAAACACGTTACGATAACCTCAGCGACACGCGAGTGCTGGGAGTAGAAGGAAATCTGCAATATGCCTGGAAAGACGTTTTCCACGCCGGAGCCAACGTAACTTACCAGGATATTACCGATCGTGCAAAGCTGATCTATAACGAGTCGTACACCGGATCGGGCTGGCAAACTAATTACCACTATGGTTTTCGTTTGCCGAATAAACCATATCTGTTTGCCAATTTTAATGCAGGAGCAACGGCCAAAAATGTGCTGTTTGACGGTTCAACGTTAAACGTCAACTACTTTGTAAATTTTGTGGAGAAATACTTTTTAACCTGGACTGAACTCGGAGCCGGCAGCGACAAGTATATCATTCCGCGCCAGGTTTCACACGATATCGAACTCAGCTATTCGCTAAAAAGCGGCAAATACAACATTGCCGCCGAATGCCGCAATTTGTTCGATACAAAACTTTACGATAAATATTACTTACAAAAACCCGGACGCTCGTTTAGCATCAAGCTTCGGTACACGATTTAGAATATTCAATAAAAATTCAAAAAATATGAAAAGAGTAAAACTATTACCCCTATTAACCATGACTGCTTTACTGGCAGTAGGAACGCTGTTGTTTAGCGCTTGTAGCGATGAGAACGAAGTGCCGGAAGTGATTACCGGCGATGCAAATTATGCTTTAAGCCTGGCTTACCAGGGCACCGACGGAAATTACACTTATTACACCGTATTGTTCGAAGATGTAATGAGCGGAAGCCTTTCGGCCGTTGGTCAGGGCATCGATCATTTGGGGTATTATACCTACAATCAGGTGGACGATCGTATTTATGCCACCGGTGGTTTTGAGTTGACCGATATTATTGCACTGGAAAAAAATACCGATGGCGAACTGGTGGAAACCGGAGGAAACTCGTCGTTTGGCAACAGCCTGCAGGATGTTGTGGAAGCTGAAGACGGAATGTTAGTGTCCATTGAAATGGCATCATCATCGGATGTGATTACACTGCACCGTATTGATGCTGAAACAGTAACTGCCGAAAGCTCTGTAAGTACTGCAGTTTCTGAAATTACAGATCAATCCGGCCCGTCTTATTCGGGAATGGTACAAAGTGGCGATTTCCTGTTTGTAAGTTTTTACATCAGCGACCCAACCACTTATGCCACCGCCCACACCGATGTGGCTCAGGTAGCTGTTTTTAGCTATCCCGGTTTGCAGTTTGTAAAAGTTATTGAAGACGATCGTACCGGCCCGGTTGGTGGTTTTGGTGCCAATTCGGGATTGATAAAGGACGAACTCGGAAATGTGTATGCCTTGTCGCATACCAATCCTGCCAATGGTTTCAGCCAGTTCACAAAAGATCCGGCAATTTTGCGTATTAACAGTGGCGACAGCGAATTCGACACGAATTACATCTTCGATTTTAATACAGTTACCGACAGTCTGACCACCGCGCACCTGGTTTACCTGGGTAACAACAAAGTTTTTGTTGAAATGAATACCGCAAAACGAAGCGAGCAGTCGTCATGGGCAGACGGTCCGTTAAAACCGGCAGTTCTTGATCTTTCGGCAAAAACAATTGATTATATCAGTGGAGTGCCGGAGCATTCAGGATTGGGTCGTAAACTGGCATCAACAAGTTTATACGATGGCCAGCACATTTACATGGTTGTTCCTGAAGATGTAAATTCATATGTCTATCAAATCGATCCGGTAAATTACACAGCAACAAAAGGTGCCGAAGTGCAGGCCAATTTCACGGCCGGATTCTTTAAATTTTAAATTGTTTCTAAAAACACTTGTAGTTCATAAACTGATCTCCGTGTTCCGCTATGTGGGGCATGGAGATCCCTTTTTAAAATTCATGCGAATCAAAAGTTGAACAACATTATAAGGTAAAACCCTTGATTTTACCTCAAAGCCTAAAGGATGATCAAGGATTTTCTCGCTTTCTTCCTTCAGCATCGAGGTGAAAAATGGAGAAAATTAGCTATCAATTACGAGCTCAACTTTTGATTCGAAACATTAAAAAATTACTGCAAAGCATGCAAAACTGGAAAGCGCTTGTTCGAAAGTTACATCTCTGGCTGGGTTTAGGCTCAGGCCTAATTGTTTTTATTGTGAGTATAACCGGCTGCATATATGTTTTTCAAAACGAAATAATGAAAGCCGTGGAACCGTGGCGAAGGGTTGAAGCAAAAGACCAGGCTTTTGTACCACCAAGTCAACTTGTGGATACCGCTTCGTATTATATGCCGGGGAAAACACCGTCGGGGCTCACGTACGAAGACGAAACGGGCGCAGCTGCTGTGGGGTTTTATTATACCGAAAATGGTGAGCGCGATTTTGGCGTGGTATTCCTCAATCCTTATTCAGGGGAAATGCTGCACAAAAAGGAAGGAGTTTTGCATGGTGGTTTTAATTTCTTTCAGTTCATCATAAAAGGACACCGCTTCCTGTGGCTCCCGCCGGCAATCGGGAAACCGGTGGTGGGAATCGGAGTGCTGCTGTTTGTGGTATTGCTGATTACCGGAATTATTATGTGGTGGCCGGTGAAATGGAACGCCAAAAACCGCGAAAGGAGTTTCCGTATAAAATGGTCGGCAGGGTGGAAACGGCTGAACCTCGACCTGCACAATGTTCCCGGGTTTTATGCAGCCTTGTTTTTACTGATCATCGCCTGCACCGGTTTGGTGTGGAGTTTTAAGTGGTTCGAACAGGGCGTTTATTATGTGGCATCGGGAGGGGAGAGCAAAGCCGCTCACGAGCATCCGCACTCTATTGTTCAGCCGGCTTCTTCGGTAACTGCTGACAGCATCCCGGCCATCGACAGGGCTTTTTACCTGGCACTGGAACAATACCCGGATCCGAAACGCATTTATATGACCCCGCAATTGCGCGAGGCCGACGATGCCATTGAAGTGGTTTTGTATAAACATCAGGGGCGCTATTATCATCACGATGAGTATTTTTTCGATCGTTACACTTTAAAACTGCTGGAGGTGGAAAAATACGATGAGGCTAGGTTTGCCGATAAGCTCGATCATATGAATTACGATTTGCATACCGGGGCAATCTGGGGGCTGCCCGGAAAAATACTCGTTTTTATACTGGGACTGGTGAGTGCCAGCTTGCCGGTTACCGGTTTTTTTGTGTGGTACAACAAACGCAGAAAAAGTAGTCGCCAAGCGCGTTTATTGCAGTCAAAATTGTAAATATGTTTTTTAAAAATCTCTTTTCGCATCAGGTAGAATCGGCACCGCTTATGGTTTTGTACGGCACAAAATCGGGCAATTCAAAAACTGTGGCGGAAGAACTGGCGAAGCAGCTGCACCGGCAAAATATTGAGCACCGGGTGAGCAACATATCAAAATTTAAACCGCAACAATTAAAAGATGTGGAGGGCGCGTTGCTGGTGGTAAGCACGCACGACGATGGTGAGCCGCCGGTAAAAGCAAGGAAGTTTTACAGGCAGTTACAGGCAGCTGATATGCCTGGATTGGAACAACTGCAGTTTGCCGTTTGTGCTTTGGGTGATTCAAGTTACGACAGCTTTTGCGAGGCCGGAAAAACCCTTGAGAAACTGTTGAAGGAGCTTGGAGCAAAAGAAATGTTGACTCGAAAAGACTGCGACGAAGAGTTTGCACAGCCGGCTGTGGAGTGGATAAAAGAGGTGCTGACCCGGTTAAAAAAGGGAGAGGAATTGACAGATGAGATCGAATTGGAAAGCTCAAAATGGTACAACGGCACCTTAAAGCAGCGTGAGGTATTATCGGTAGATGCCGAAAACAATTCCACTTACCACCTGGAAATTGATTGCCCGGAAGCAGCCGGAAATTATAAAAGCGGCGATCTGCTGGATGTAATTCCTGAAAATCCTGCAGATCTGGTTCTGGCGCTTTGCGAAAAGTTAGAGACACCACAACTGGCAGCTGCTTTTGCAACAGAAAAAGAAATTACACGCGTAAATCGGCAGTTGATAAAGGCTTATACCGAAGCGACATTAAATGAATCGCTGGCTGAATTGCTTACTCAAAATGAGGCACTGAATACCTATCTGAAAAATGCAAATGTGCTTGATCTGCTTAACGATTTTCCGGCAGAAATTTCCGGCGAAGAGTTGCTTTCGTTGTTGCCTCCAATCCGCATCCGGCAGTTTTCGATAAGCAGCGTGCCAAATGCCGAAACACCAATTGGTCTGATGGTAAAAACCGTACGTTTTCAGTTCAACGGGAAAAAACATTTGGGAGCAGTTTCCAGCTGGTTAAACGAAATTAGTACGCCGGGTAGTCCAATTCGTTTTCGCCTGGCAGCAAATCCCGACTTTTATTTGCCGCCCGATAGAAATACTCCGATTTTGATGATCGCCGCCGGAACAGGAGTAGCACCATTCCGTGCCTTTATGAACGAAATGGAGCAACAGCATTTTCCGGCAAACGCCTGGTTGCTTTGGGGCGAACAGTTGCATCATCACGAAAATCGCTATTACTCCGAATTCAGCTCAATAAGTCAACAGCACGCCAACTTTTTGTTTGAAGCAGTGGAATCGCGTAACCCGCAAAAACCAATGTATGTGCAGGATTTGTTACTGAAAAAACACCACGAAGTTTCGGCATTTATAGAGCATGGTGCACATGTTTATGTCTGCGGCTCAAAAGCAATGGGCGAGGGCGTTGAAAAAGCCCTGCAGCAAATCTTTCCGGATTCCGCAGCCTGGGAAATTTTTAAATCCTCCGGGCGGTATCACTGGAGTTGTTATTGAGTGGAAAGTTGGGAGTCGGAAGTTGGAAAACCGAAGAGATGGCCAACTCGTAACTAGCAACTTGTGTCTTGCAGCTTCTTTAATCCTTCATCCTTCATCCTTCATCCTCTCACCTGGCTTGCCCCAGCTTAAAGAAATAAATCTTAAAAAGTAGCGGGTAAATCAATCATATACTTTTCTATTAAACAACTTATAGTTAAATTGCAATACAAGCCCGGATTACAAATCAATCCTACGCTATAAATAGAGAAGAAAAATGGAATTTATAGATGCACTCAAATATGGAGCTATTGGATTATGCGCAATCCTTTTTGCTCTTTCAACCAAATTGCTGTTAAAGGAACAAGACCGCAATGATGATGCGCGTCAGCCCATTTTAAACACCATTAAATGGTTTCTGGTTGTCTCCTTTTTAATGGCGGTGTTTTTTGGTATAACCGAGTTTCTGAAACCGGATAAAACAAATGCGACGCTGGAAAATGCGATAACAAAGGTATGGGAATCTCATTATTCAGAATATACTACTGATACAACATTACTGTTAAAAGCACAGCGGGTAAAAGAAGGTGACAACGAATGGGAGGGAACGGCAGATCCGGCCAAAGTGTGTGAAGATATTATTTCGGAACTGGAAATGTGCATGAACGAGCGATCGAGCATTGAATTTGAATTTTACACCTATGTTATTCGTTTAAAAAAGGAGATTAATGATAAAGGAGGAACCATAAATGTTGATTTTAATCCCGACAATAACAAAAAGGATGTTTATGAAATTCTCGAATTCATATTTATAAACCTCGAATTAACCGCTAATCAGAGTTTAAAGGACGATGAAGTGCGTTCATTGTGGAAACAATACAAACGATCGTGGTCGACTAAAAATTTTAAGTTTATCGATTATTGGGATGTTGCACAATTGGTACGCGAATACCTGGATAAGTTTTACCCAAACGAATAGACTATCTCCCCAAAAAAATCTTGTTGCCTTTCGATAATAAGAAGTTGAAATGTTTCATTTCTGACATATCCGGACGAGTTTCACGGCGCCGTCCCCCTTGGCGAAGGGCGATTTAGAGGGATTGATCTTTTTACTTGAGAATACCTGAATGCGTAAATGCAAAAATGCGTTATTAAAAACTCAATGCCCAGTGACTAATGACTAACGACTCGCAGCTCGTAACTCGTAGCTTTCTTTAATCCTTTCACTCATCTTGCCACAGTAGTTCCTCCCTCGCAATGACAGTTCCGGTTTATATCCCCGTCAGCAAATGCCCAGTGCCCAATGCCCAGTGACTAATGACCAATGACTAGCGACTCGTAGCTCGAAGCTCGTAGCTTTCTTTAATCCTTCCTCCTTTTGCCTTTTGCCCCCGACGCTTCGGTCGGGATTTCGTCCGGCAGAACCGTCCTCAACTTTTACCTTTTTACTTTTGCCTTTCTCCTTTCTCCTTTTTCCTTGATTCATCCTTCATCCTTTATCAATAATCTTTCATAACCCTGTAACCAACAACAACTTCGTGCGTCTTTAAAATATCCGGTCCATTCATCTCCGGAAAACTAAAGCTATTGAAAACATGATTAAAAACTTATTGAAACACAGCTTGCGGGCGCTGAAAAAGCAAAAAGGATACGTTGCCATCAATATTCTGGGTTTGGCCATTGGTATTGCCTGCAGTATTATTATCGCACTCTTTATTATTCACGAGTTAAGTTACGACCAGTATCACCAGAACAAAGACCGCATTTACCGGGTAAACTTAGACGGTAAGATTGGCGAACAGGAAGTAAATGCCTCGTATTCGGCATTCATACTGGGGCCAACAATGGCCGATGAATTCCCCGAGGTGGAAAAATTCTGCCGCTTAAATAACTGGGGCGAAGCCGTTGTAAAAAGGGAAGATATCGCTTTTGTGATCGACGATTTTGCCGAGGTGGATTCTACCTTTTTCCAGCTGTTCTCCATTCCTTTGCTTCGGGGCGACAGCAAAACCGTGCTGAATGAACCCCATACCATGGTGCTGTCGGAATCTACCGCTAAAAAGATCTTTGGCAACGAAGATCCGATAAATAAAATGGTGCGGGTAAACACGGGGCAAGATCCTTACCGCATAACCGGAGTAATGGCCGATTTCCCCGAGGAAACGCATTTAAATGCCAACATCCTCACGTCGTTTATGACCAACAACAGAGCCGACGATCCCGAATGGATGAACAACAGTTTCTCCACTTATGTATTGCTAAAACCCAATACCTCGCCCGAGAGTGTGGAGGCACGTTTCCCGGGATTGATTGAAAAATACGTTGGGCCGCGGGTGCAGGAACTATTGGGAATAATGCTCGAGGATTTTCTGGCGCAGGGCAACCGTTACAATTATCACCTGCAGCCATTAACAAAAATACACCTTATGCCCGAGGTCGAGCACGAAGTAAAACCGGCCACCGACCCAAAATATCTGGTTATTTTCAGCAGTGTGGCTATTCTTATCATCGTTATTGCCTCCATAAATTTTATGAATCTTTCCACAGCACAGGCCACAAAACGCGCCAAAGAAATTGGAGTGAAAAAGGTGAGCGGATCATCAAAAGGAATGCTTATTCTGCAGTTTCTTACCGATTCTACCTTGATTTCGTTTATCGCACTTATCCTGGCTGTGGCCATTGTTTTTGTGTCGCTGCCGTTTTTTAACGATGTTTTCGATACACAGGTGCGCTTTAATATCATCGAACATTTCTACTACATTCCTCTGCTTATACTTTTTGCCTTGTTTGTGGGTTTTGTTGCAGGTGCTTACCCGGCCTTTTATCTTTCGTCGTTTAATCCCAATACGGTCTTGCGCGGAAAACTTCGTGACGGGGCAAAAAACGGAAAACTACGCCGCATCCTGGTGTCGGTGCAGTTTCTTATTTCCATTATTCTTATTGTGGGAACCATTATTATGTACCGCCAGCTAACCTACATGGTAAATAAAGATGTTGGTTTTGGGAAAGACCGCTTAATGGTTATTCAAAGTGCCGGATCGGTTGGCGACCAGGTAAAAGCCTTTAAACAGGAAATTCTGAAAATACCGGGTGTACAGAATGTTTCGGCATCGACGGCTGTTCCGGGGCACAACAATAACAACAACGGTTATATGCTCGAAGGCCACGACGGGCAAACCTACCTGATGCAAACCGCTTATGTCGATTACGATTTTCTGGAAACCTATGGCATGGAACTAAACAAAGGCCGCTTTTTCGACCGCGGGTTTGGTGCCGATAACGAAGCTTGTGTGGTGAACCAGAAAACCATTGATGAGTTTGGTATCGGCGATTACACCCAAACCCGTTTTATTGTTCCGTTTTCCGATGAGGGTGATAAAAAATTTATGCCCATTATCGGGGTGTGTAACGATTTCCATTTTAAATCGCTGCACGACCGTATAGGCCCTTATGTAATGCGCTTTAAGGAAGCCGACAATAACTGGGGGTATATTTCGGTGAAATTTAATACCGATGCTCCGGCCTCGGCCATTAACCAGATTGAAGAAAGCTGGAAACGATTTGCGGCCAACAACCCGATGCGTTACTTTTTTATGGACGAAGATTTTGCGCACATGTATAAATCCGAAAGGCAAAACGCCAAACTATCGGTGGTATTTGCCATTCTGGGGATTTTTATTGCCGCACTCGGTTTGTTCGGACTCACCTCGTTTACCGTTGAGCAACGCACCAAAGAAGTGGGGGTACGCAAAGCACTGGGAGCTTCGGGTTACAGTATTTTTTACCTTATTTCGAAAGAGATCGTTATCCTGGTTTGTGTGTCAACACTGGTAGCCAGTCCGCTAATTTACTGGGTGGCCAGCAACTGGCTGCATAACTATTATTACCGCATCCACCTCGGTGTGCTCGAGTTTATTGTTGGTTTTATTGCCGCCATTTCCATAGCGCTGCTTACCATTAGTTATAAAACACTGCAAACACTGCGGATTAACCCGGCGCATACCTTGAGGTATGAGTAGGGATTGAGGGATTGAAGGATTGAAGGACTGAATTTTGGAATGCGTAAATGCTTTAATGTAAAAATGCTTTAATAAAAACACACAACAAGTGACCAATGACCAATGACCAATGACTCGTAACGAGTATCTCGTAACTCGTAACTCGTGGCTCGCAGCTTTCTTTAATCTTTCATCCTTAATCGATAATCCTTTGAAATATTTTTTTGCACCGTGGCTTTAGCCCGGTGTATTTTTGTGAGAACAAGAAAGGCTTTAGCCATTAATATTCTCATTAAAGGCTAAAGCCTGCACGCGATTTTCTCCTATATCACCGCCCTGAAGGACGGTGCAAAAAAATCTGTCAGCACGCGAATCCTTACACGAGGAAAAGATTGCTTCTCCGCCAGCTGGCGGAGAAGTAATCTGTTTAACCACCCCGTCTGCGAAAGGATATTTTTTATTCATGACAGTGTTTAATGTCGCTGCCACCCCTCCTGAGACCTTAGATTTGAGGTATTAATTCCCAATGAAATAGAATGGATTAATTTTGAGTATAAACCATAAACATTAAAAAAGAAAGGAAACCAGACAGTAAACTATCTCCTGGGGTAAGCAACAAACTTATC